>Ga0209053_1000004_pt1 | contig 972972 bp, 991 predicted proteins | sample EBPBio152010_DNA_FD_185864 | JGI IMG/M metagenome (GOLD analysis project Ga0209053, IMG submission 185864) | Wastewater treatment Type I Accumulibacter community from EBPR Bioreactor in Madison, WI, USA - Reactor 1_7/15/2010_ DNA (SPAdes)... | ecosystem: Engineered > Bioreactor > EBPR >... | reverse complement strand
CTAAAAAGAAATCTCGGCGGGAGAAATGAAAAATCAGTTAAAGGGTTTTTCTGGTGGGGCGCGCGGGCGTTGGGGCTGAGCTTCAATTCTCAAAATTGGTTCGAGCAAAGTCGTAAAACTCCACCAAAATCGGACTTTCGAGGAAATTGTCGCCCGTTTGGGCGATTTTTTCTTTGGCCAAAGCGAAGCGAGGCCAGATGTTTCCAGAGGGAGAAAAAGAAATTGCTGGCGCGCGCAAGCGCGCTTTTTTGCCGCCATGGGCGGTTTTTGGTAAAATAGAAATGCACACAATCAAATCGGTATGACTTTTTGTATGGCTTAGATAGCCGTCTCGTACAATTTGGTTATACCGGATTGTGTGCAACGAGGCGGCTATTTAAGTTGGAGGTGAAAATGAACGAAAAATATATCTTATACACGCGCAAAAGTACAGACGTAGAGGACAAACAAGTCCTGTCTATTGAGGCGCAGTTAGTCGAGCTTCGCGCTTATGCGCGAAACGAAAACTTGCAAATTGTCGATGAACTTATTGAGAAGAAATCCGCCAAAACTCCTGGTCGCCCTATCTTTGCCGAGTTACTAAAGCGAATTGAACGTGGCGAAGCCAATGGCATCATCGCGTGGCATCCAGACCGACTGGCACGAAACAGTATAGACGGCGGACAAATCGTCTATTTGCTCGACCAAACCCATCTCGCAAATCTGAAGTTCCCGACTTTTTGGTTTGAGAACACATCGCAAGGTAAGTTCATGCTGTCTATCGCGTTTGGGCAGAGCAAATATTATGTAGACAATTTGTCCGAAAACACCAAACGGGGCTTGCGCCAAAAAGTCCGGCGAGGCGAAATGCCTGGTCGTGCCCCGCTTGGCTACATAAATGATGTTCGCACCAAGACGGTCATCGTGGACAAGCAACAAGCTCCGCTTGTCGTTGAAGCGTTTGAGTTGTACGCGCGAGGCGACCAGCGACTACAAGATATCGCCGACTTTTTCGCCAGTAAAGGTATAAAAACCAAAGGCAACAAACCACTCAAAAAAGACCAGGTAGCCAAAATGCTCACGAATCCGTTTTATTACGGGCATTTTCGCTACGCTGGCGAGGTATTTGAGGGTAAACACACTCCAATTGTGTCAAAGAAACTCTTTGACACGGTGCAAGCGGTGTTTGAAAAACGTCGACATAAGCGCGTCAGTAAAACCAACGAGCCAAAACCACTCTGCGGATTACTCCGCTGCGGGTCGTGCAACATGATGGTTACTGGCGAGAGCCAAACTAAACGGCAGAAAAATGGTAATGTTCACCACTACACCTACTACCACTGCACGAAAAAGTGCAAGAACACTCCGCGTTGTCCTGAACCACACATCCGCGAGGAGTTGCTAGACGCACAACTGACCGAACTACTGCGAGAGTACGCCATGCCGAAGGCATGGGCGAACAAGTTGCGCGAGCTTATGGAAACCGACCAAGCCAATGAACAAAGCCGAAACCAATCGAAAACGTCAGATTTACAGACAAACATCGCGCAACTAACCGCAAAGCTCCAACGCTTACTCGATAGTTATCTCGACCAAGACATTGATCGAGAAATATACACCGACAAAAAGACGGAGATTATGAGCCAAAAGAAGAGTTTTGAAGAAACACTATCCAAGCTAACGCTTGGTCAAAATCTTTGGCTCGAACCGCTGAAAAAGTGGATAGAAACTGCCGTTTCTATCTGTGAGATAACAAAAAGCACCGACTTACTTGCCAAAAAGTCGCTTTGCCTCGAAATCTTTGGCTCTAACCTCGTTTTAGAAAACAAAAAAGCGCGCCTGCGCGCGCCAGCAATTTCTTTTTCTCCCTCTGGAAACATCTGGCCTCGCTTCGCTTTGGCCAAAGAAAAAATCGCCCAAACGGGCGACAATTTCCTCGAAAGTCCGATTTTGGTGCGGGTAAGGGGACTCTAACCCCTGGCCTCGTCCTTGGCAAGGACGCGCTCTAACAACTGAGCTATACCCGCATACACTCAAGAAGTATAGCGGATTTGTAAGTGAATTTCAAGATGCATAAGGCGAGGTGTGCCCGGTCGATGTAGTGTGCCGCCTAGAGTGAACGAGTGATCGGACCGACCAACTCTTCGAGCACATCTTCGAGCATGATGACACCAATCGTCTTGCTATTTCTCGTCACCTGCAACATGTGGCTCTCGCTCTTTCTCATCTCGCTCAATGCTTGCATCAACGTGATTGATTCTTTGACCAACCCAAGTGGCCTGATATCTCGTATAGGTAATGGTTTTTGATTTGACACAGTGCTATCCATCAGAATGTCTTTGATATGGACATACCCGAGCAACTCGCCCGACTCTCCCGAAACAGGAAACCGAGAAAAGTTTGTCGCGCGTGAAGCATCCTCGATATCCGAGAGCAGCGCTGTCTTATCGACTAGCACTAGCTTGCGCAGCGGTACAACAATATCTTTGATGGTATGGTACTCAAATTCCAGGCTTCCCGTAAGGCGATTCTCCTCATCTTTACTAATCAGCCCGACGCGACGCGATTCCTGCACAAAGCCCGCTACTTCATCGCGATTATAGCTCGACTTTACTTCTTGGCGAGGCCGCAGCCCAATTGCGCGCAACGAAAGCACCGCCATGCCATTGAGAAGTAGAACAACCGGCCGAATCAGACGAACGATAGTGTAGAGTGCAGGAACGAGACGCAACGCGAGTCGAGTCGGATCTGCTAATGAAATATTTTTCGGCACCATCTCACCTATCACTACATGCACCGACACCATCGAAATAAGAGCAATCACCAGTGACACAGGGTGAAGTAGGTTGTGGCTGAGGCGAAAATACTCAAGGAGTGGCTCTACAAGATGTGCGACGACCGGCTCTGCCACCGCCCCAAATATCAGGCTACAGAGTGTCACACCGAGCTGAATCGTCGCAATCGTCAGTGTCACATTGTCCATAGCAGCAAGACACGACCGAGCCGCACGACTCCCCTCTGCAGCCGCAAGTTCGATACTACTGCGGCGAACTGATATAAAGGCAAACTCAGCACCGACAAAAAATGCATTCCCGAGCAGTGCAGCCACTGCCAAAACAAGCGACGGCCCTACTTCCATTACGCCTCCTCCGTGACTGGGCGCTTACGAATCGCGAGCTTTAGTTGATCGATCCGTTGTCCATCCATTTTCATAACTGTCATCCGAACATAGATTGCATCGCCATTCTTATTGACCCCGTCGAGTGTTGTCGAGTCGCCGACCTCAGGTACTTCTTTTTCTTGGAGCATATACAGCCCCGCAATCGTATCAACCTCCTCTTCATCCGCCACCACCACACCAATTTCGTGACTGATCTCATCGGGCCTCAACAATCCCGATACGACCCAGGAATTCGCCGTCAACTGCTGGTACTGCTTGCGTCGGTGCTGGTCAAACTCGTCGTATACCTCTCCTACGAGCTCCTCTAGCAAGTCTTCGATCGTCACAACGCCATCTACTCCGCCAAATTCGTCCACCACAATGACAATATGACGATTCTTTTCGCGTAGAACCTCAATCAGTGAAGAAAGTTCGATCGTCGACGGTACAAAATTTGCTTCAGCCATGATTTCTTTCACCGTTGCACTACTGCGCTTTGCTATAGGCACCCTTAGTGCATACTTGATACGAACAATGCCCACCACGTCATCATGTGATTTAGCGTACACCGGAAACCTCGAGTGACCCGTCTTGGAGCTCAGCTTCAGCAAATCGTTGATTGACGCATCTTCAGACAGCATATGCATGTGTACACGCGGAGTCATGACATCCACTGCTGTCAACTCTCGAAAAGTAAGTGAGCGCTCGAGCATTTGGGCAGTGCTTTGGGCCAGCGTGCCTTTGTCAGCCGAACGTCGAACAAGCGACAGCAGCTCATCGGCCGAACGTGCGACTGCAAGTTCTTCCTGCGGCTTCACCCCCCTACTCCTGAGGATGAAATTAGCAGCGCCATTGAGCACTTTTATCAATGGCAGTGTCAGATACGTAAACACTCGCATCGGTGCTTGAAGACGCCTCGCTACTTCCATTGGCTTGAGGATAGCAATATACTTGGGAACCAGCTCGCCATAAATCATCGTCACCATAGTCGCAAGTGTGATACCAATTACCACCGCTATGCCCCGCGCCGTGACCTCATTACATCCCAGCAGCGTCAGTTGCGGCGCGATTAAACGCGCGATAGCAGGCTCCGCCAAAAAACCAACTAATAGGTTTGTAATAGTAATACCAAGCTGCACTCCGGACAACTGGGTAGACAGGCTCTTGAGTGCCAAGAGTATTCCAGACGCTACTTTGTCACCAGACTGCGCCTTCTTCTCGACCATTGTGCGGTTGACCGTCAGCAGAGCAAACTCAACCGCCACAAATGCACCGCAGATAGCGATAAGACTCATCGAAAGTAACACTAACCAAAGCTCTGTCATGCCGTGGCTTAGTTGCGAAATTTACTCATAGATATTCTAATAGTATAGCATATTATGCCTGGTCTGGATTCCGGACCTGATCAATATGCGAATGATCAAGTCCGTAGTGGTGCGCAATTTCATGCCACAAGGTGCGTTTGACTTGCTCAAATAACGCCGCTTCGTCGTGCGACACTTGATGGATAGGAACTTTAAATAACGTGATCTTGTCGGGCAACACTCCGCTGTAACTAGTACTAAACCGAGCAGTCAAAGGAGTGCCCTCGTACAGCCCAAGCAACAGACTCCCAGCATTCACACCCTGTTTTTGTAGTTGCTCATGAGTCGGCTGGTCTTCAAAAGTTATAGCGACGTTGTCGAGGTTTTCGATATATTGTTGCGGCAATTCGGCCATTGCTTTAACAATCATCGCGTCAAATTCTTTGTCCGTGGAAATTTCTCTCATGAATCGCACGCCCCAGCATATAGCTGGTCGTAGGTCAGCTTGCCGAGCTGATCTGCTTTGGTGGAAAGTACAGTTTGGTAACATTTTTGGCGCTCGGCAGCTTCTGCAGCCTCTTGTTTTTGCCTCACCACCTCTTGGCGTTGCTTCTCCTGCTGCTGAGCGCGAGTAACAAATCCATAGGTGAGGCTACCGATGATAATAACGGCGATGCAGGCCACAGCGGCAATGGCGTGCCAACGTCGAAACGTGTAATTTAGCTTGCGTGTTGATTTTTTTGCAGGAGATTGTATGGAAGATGAAAGCTTACGCTCAATACCCGCATGGACACGAGCAGTAGCCATCGCCTTGCGACCAATACGAACGCGCTTGACGCCAAGTGGTGAGAGTGCCCTCCGTTGCATTACTTCTATCATACCAAAGAAAATATCTCACTGTACAGTGAGATATTTTCTTTGGTGGCTCCTACCGGAACTATCGGCTAAAGCCTCCTCCGCTCCAAAAGGGACAAAAGCAAGCTTTCGTTTCCTTTTACGCTACGCGAACCAACTGGTTCAAGTCTCCGCTAGCAAGCTATCGGCAAAATAAAATGTCCTAGACAAGCTAGAACATGTTATTTTGGTGGCTCCTACTGGACTTGAACCAGTGACACAAGGCTCTTCAGGCCTCTGCTCTACCAACTGAGCTAAAGAGCCACGACTGAAGATAGTGAGTAACTTATTTTATGCCGCAAACTCTGAGACGGCCTGGGCCTCTGCTCTACGATCATTTGCGTTTCACGCAGGAGCTAAAGAGCCACGACTGAAGATAGTGAGTAACTTATTTTATGCCGCAAACTCTGAGACGGCCTGGGCCTCTGCTCTACGATCATTTGCGTTTCACGCAGGAGCTAAAGAGCCGTGTAGCCTTTATTCTACTTGAGAAGTGTTGATTATTCAAGAGACACCTTGCTAGACTAGAAAGAGCGCGGGTATCGTATAACGGCTATTATGCTACCTTCCCAAGGTAGAAACGAGGGTTCGACTCCCTCTACCCGCACCAAATAAAATAATCCTAAGATGCTTAGGATTATTTTATTAGTAATTGAGCCTGCGGGCTATTTGTTGCCGTGACCGCGCAAGGCATCAACCAATTCAACCGGGAAGAGCATCATGGTCTTCTGTGATGGCTCGGTGCTGATACGCTCTATCGTATTCAAGGTGCGAAGGTTAATTGCTCCAGGAGTCGTTGACAGAATTCTTGCAGCTTCTGCCAGTGTCTGTGCCGCCTGTTTCTCACCATCTGCATTGATGATATTGCTGCGACGTTCACGCTCGGCCTCGGCCTGTTTGGCCATGGCACGCTTCATGTCCTGCGGTAGTTCGATATTCTGAATTTTGACGTTCTCGACATCGATTCCCCATTTGTCAGTCTCGGCATCGACAATTTCTTTGATCTTTTGTGAGATCACGTCGCGGTTGCTCAGCAGCTCATCCATATCGGCATTACCTGCCACATCACGAAGTGCGGCCTGCGCAAACTGGCTGGTTGCATAGACATAGTTCGTCGTCTCGAGCACGGCTTTTGGCGTGTCAATGACACGGAAGTACACGACCGCATCGACACCTACTGTCACGTTGTCTTTGGTGATGACTTCTTGCTTGGGAACATCGATTGGCGTACTGCGCACATCGACACGCATCAACTTCTGAAAAATAGGAATCACGTAGCGTAACCCTGGCTCGCGCACACCGCTAAACCGACCAAGCGTCAGCACAACTCCTCGCTCATACTGGTTGATCACCTTGATACCGCCGAGCAAAAACAATGCAAGAAAAATTAAACCTGGGAACACCAGTGTGAATAATCCAACAATAATCTCCATATTCTCTCCTTATTATGTATCGTTTGTTCTATTATATCACTTCAGCGCGAGCGAGATAAGCATGTCGATGAGCTCAGGGTAGCGTATGCCCTGGTCGTGCCACAACTTTGGATACTGACTGATATTGGTAAATCCTGGCAAGGTATTGATTTCATTGACATATATCTCACCTTCGTCACCCAGAAAAAAGTCTACCCTAGCCTGACCTTTACATCCAAGCGTCGTAAAGACATTTTTGGCAATCGTCTTAACCGCATCTGCGACCTCCTGCTCAAGTTCTGCCTGGGTCAATACTTCTGTTTGACTGGTGGAGGCATACTTTTCTTCATAATCATAGAACCCGTCTTTTGGCCGTATCTCACCGACATTACTGGCGCGGTGGTGGGGTGGGTTGCCAAGAATCGCTACTTCAAGCTCGCGCCCAATGATAGCCTTCTCGATCAATACTGTATCGCTGTAGCGCAACGCTAGCTCCAGCGCAACGATGAGTTGCTCCTGGCTCTCGACTTTACTGACACCAATCGAACTACCCGCTCGCGTCGGTTTAACGAAAAGTATCGTAGTAGCGAGTTGATCACACAGCTCATGATAGGTGGGGGTATTTTCGGATTTTTCATAGGTCCGAAACGGTACTGTTTGTATGCCCGCCTGCTCCAAAAGCAGTTTTGTAAATAATTTATCCCACCCGACAGCATGTGCAATATGCCCACTTCCGACAACAGGCAAATGCAGTAGATCGGCAAGTGCCTGTATGCTTCCGTCTTCTGCGGTATCCCCATGCATGGCCGGATAAATAACATCTGGATGAATCATGCGATCGCCAGGCAGTGTCAAAAATGCTTTATTGCCAAGCGCCGCCACCAACTGCACGCCGCTGTGGTGAGTAGCAGCGTTTTCTTCCCATTTATCAAGTAGCCACCATTTTCCTTGTCGATCAATATAGCAAGGCAACACCTGATACTTTTCATTATCCATGGCGGCATAAATGTTACGAGCACTCATGATAGAAACGTCGTGCTCCGGAGATTCACCACCAAACAGTAAGAGTACGGTTTGTCGTGTCATTGTGTCACTAGTATACTACAGGTATGACACGTGTGCCGTTGGCAGAGGAGATGAGGCCGAAGAGTCTCGATGAAGTGATTGGGCAATCTCACTTATTAGCCAAGGGTGAAATTTTGCGACAAATCGTGAAGAGCCAAGAACCAGTCAGCCTCATACTCTGGGGGCCTCCCGGCACCGGCAAGACGACACTTGCGCGCATTATCGCAAACGAAGTAAAAGCAGAATTCATAGAATTAAGCGCAGTGACGGCTGGCAAAAAGGATGTACTAAAGGTAGTCGAGCATGCGAAACAGAACTGGAATTTGGGTCTCCGAACAATATTATTCGTAGACGAAATCCATCGTTTTAACAAGGCTCAACAGGACGCATTTTTGCCACACGTCGAGTCAGGGCTCATTACACTCATCGGTGCCACCACGGAAAATCCTAGCTTTGAAGTGATCACGCCTCTCCTTAGCCGCAGTCGCGTACTTGTTCTTCAGCCACTTACAAAAGATGAAATCAAAGAAGTCGTCAATCGTGCACTCAAGGTGCTCAAAAAAACAAAATCTGTTACACCCAAAGCCATCGACTATCTCGCTGAGTTGTCTGGCGGCGATGCTCGTGTGGCGCTAGGAAATCTTGAACTGGCGCTGAGTATCAACGACAAAAAGATCACACCCGAAATCATCAAAGTAGCCGCCCAAACCAAAGTGCCTGGCTACGACAAAAAGGGCGACATGCACTATGACGTCATCTCGGCTTTTATCAAAAGTATGCGCGGAAGTGACGAAAAAGCCACGACTTACTACTTATCACGCATGATAGACGCCGGTGAAGATCCGAAATTCATTGCCAGGCGGATGGTAATTTTTGCTAGTGAAGACGTCGGCCTAGCTGGCAACGGCGCACTCGCCCTCGCAGTGGCAACCTTTCAGGCAGTAGAGCGTGTGGGATTGCCTGAAGCGAACTACAATCTCTATCATTGCGCCATCGCTCTCGCTCGCTCGCCAAAATCTCGCGAAATTACTGACGCAATGAATACAGCCAAAGCCCTCGCAAAGCAGTACCCGAACTCGCCCATACCGCTCCACATCCGCAATGCTCCCACCAAGCTCATGAAAGACCTAGGCTATGGCAAAAACTACAAATGGCAGGCTGATTTCAAACACTACAAGGGCTTTTTGCCAGACGATGTTATCTAAGCGAATGTTCTTGGCACTCCACCAACACGCCCTCAAAAGGACGCAATCGCACCATCCCCTGCTCGTCAATATCAGGATAATCTACTGGGTGCGTGCAACAGAGAATACGTCCCAAATGCGGCAGTGTAACTTCCTGCACTGTAGCACTAAAGTTGAGTGCGACGAAAACATGCTGATCATCGAGCCAACGCGAGTAGACAAATATATCCGACTCGATCTCGCCAAATGCTTCGTATGTTCCGCGCCGCAAAATCTCGTGTTTGGCGCGTAACTTCAATAAACGCCGGTAGAGGGATAGCATCGAATCGGGCTCGTGAGACTGTGTTTCGACATTGTGCTTAGCTAGGCTCGGGCCAATCGGTAACCATGGCTGTGTATCGCTAAAGCCAGCATGTTGGCCGCGTTGCCACTGCATCGGCGTCCGCTCCGGGTCACGACTGACAGCAAAATCTCCCGAACTAAATGCTGATAAATCACGAATTTGATCGGGCGCTACCGGGGTGTTTGGCATCCCGATCTCATCGCCATAATACACCGTCGGCAAACCTGGCAGCGTGAGCTGCATCAGCGCCACCAATCTGGCCTGCTCTTCACCCCCCATCCGACTGGCGATCCGTGGCTGATCGTGATTGCTAAAGCAATAGACCGGTCGATGGAGCTCGGGATCAAGCATGCCCTGAAATTCTGTCACAAACCGACGAAACCCATCCGCATAGAACTCTGTCCAAAGACCTTCAAAATTAAACGGCATACCGATAGAAGGATTAACATTATAAAAGCCGAGGTACTGCTCTTTTGTGGAATAATTGTCGTCAGGATAGTCCTCGAAAATAATGATACGATTGTGGTATTCTGCCAAGATATCGGTCATCTCGCGTAGATATGGGAAGAGATTTTTCCAAAATCTACTGTATTTGTGAATCTGAGAACCAAATTGATTTGGCGCATCGAGATCATGCCAGTTCTTGTTCTTCGGATTATCACGAAACTGCGGATCTTTGCTAATCCAACGCACTGCATCGGCACGAATACCGTCGACTCCGAGATCCATCCAAAACCGCAACACACGCTTCATCTCATCGCGCACCATAGGATTGTCCCAGTTGAGATCAGGCTGTTCTTTGAGAAAGGTATGGAGATAGTATTGCTTTCGCTCATCATCCCACTCCCATGCCGGCCCGCCAAAGATACTGAGCCAGTTGTTGGGAAGACTGCCGTCAGGCTTGGCATCGCGCCATACATAATAATCTTTCTTGGGGTTATGCTTCGACGACCGCGACTCAATGAACCACGGGTGCTGGTCGCTCGTATGATTTGGCACAAAATCCAGCATAACGTTCATATCAAGCGCATGCGCTTTCTCAAGCAACTGTTTGAAGTCATCGAGCGTCCCAAATAGCGGATCAATCGCACAATAATCACTGACGTCATAGCCCATGTCCGCCATCGGTGAAGCAAAAATCGGGCTAAACCAAATCGCATCGATGCCCAGCGAGTGCTTCTGACCCTTGATATAGTCAAGCCGCTGAATCACACCGCGAAGATCACCTACGCCGTCGCCGTCGCTATCTTGAAAACTACGGGGGTATATCTGATATATTGCGTTAACATCACGCCAGGGTTTGCTTGCCATCTTTATCTAGTATACCGTTCGTGCTCTGCCAGGACAAAATCTTTTCTTTTTTCTAAAAAACTCTTGCCAGACGACAAGCATGAGGCGTATACTAGCGTCAGAAGTTGTAATACAAAAAAAGGAAATATCAATGAAACGCAAAAAAATCCACGTTCAGTACATCGCTTAATGCAATACCCCCTCTCCCAAGAGGGGGTATTTTTGTAAAGCTACTTTCCGTGTCGCTTGCGTTCGTTGGCGTCGAGGTAGCGCTTGCGGAGGCGCAAACTCTTCGGTGTGACTTCGAGTAGCTCGTCGTCATTGAGGAAGTCGATACACTGCTCGAGACTGAGGTCGGTAAACGGCGTCAACTGCACCACACCATCACTCGAGCTACTACGCATATTGGTCAGGTGCTTCGCCTTGCAAACATTGATTTCCATATCTTCCTGGCGGCGATTGAGACCGATAATCATACCCGCATAGACCTGTGTACCTGGGCCGACGAGCAGTTCACCACGGGCTTCAGCGGTCTCGAGAGCATAGGGAGTGGTCACGCCCGCTTCAAAGGCAATCAATGCGCCGTTGCGTGTACTCGGCAATTTGACACCGAGCGGTTGATAGCCGTGCGGCAAGCTGTGCATGATAACCGTGCCTTTGGTATCAGTTAGTAGTGAGTTGCGTAGGCCAATCAACGCGCGAGTGGTAATGATATACGTCATTCGTGTTGCGCCGCTGGCAGTGACTTCTTGCTGGGTCAACTCAGCTTTGCGCTTCCCGAGCTCTTGGCTAATCACGCCGACAAACTCCGCACCAATTTCAATCATCAACTCTTCGACTGGCTCCTTGGTGCGACCATCTTCTTCGATCGTCACGACTTCGGGTCGACCCACTTCAAACTCATAGCCTTCACGACGCATCGCTTCAATCAACACGCTCAGATGCAGCTCACCGCGACCCGATACGATGAACCCAATGCCGTCTTCGCGCACTCGCAGGGCAACATTTGTCTCGAGCTCACGCTGCAAGCGGTCGCCAATTTGACGACTCGTGTTGAACTCACCCTCTTTTCCCTTCATCGGACTGGTATTTGGGCCGAGATACATGCTGATGGTTGGGGCTTCGATCTCGAGCACCGGCAAGGCTTCAGGTGTTGCTTTGTCTGACAATGTCTCGCCGATGTGCGCATCAGCAATGCCGGTAACAGCGACAATATCGCCCGCGCCTGTCTCAAAAATTTCTTCGCGCTCGAGTCCGCGATAGCCAAACAATTTGTCGATTTTGGCTGACTTCACGGTGCCATCACGCTTAATCAGCGCGACCGGCAGACTGCTTTTCACTGTACCGCGCACCACACGACCAATCGCATATTTGCCAAGAAATGAATCGTATTGCAGGCTCGTTACAAGCATCTGGAAGGCGCCGCTCGTATCAACATCGGGCGCCGGAATGTCGCTGATAATTGCTTCAAAAATGGGCGTCAAATCAGCGTGCTCACTCGGGTTGTCGGGAAGACTTTTCCAGGCTTTACCCTCGCGACCAATCGCATAGTAGATCGGGTAATGCAGCTGCGAATCATCAGTGGCAAGCTCGAGAAAGAGATCGCTCAGCTCATCCTCCACTTCAGCAATGCGCCGAGCTGGCTTATCGATTTTATTGATGACAACGACGGGTTTCAAGCCTAGCTCAAGTGCTTTAGACAATACAAACTTTGTCTGTGGCATCGGGCCTTCCTGTGCATCAACAATCAACAGCACACCATCAGCCATATTGAGCGTGCGCTCTACTTCGCCACTAAAGTCGGCGTGTCCAGGCGTGTCCACAATATTGATCTTGTAGTCACCATAATAAATGCTGGTTTGCTTTGCAGTAATCGTAATGCCGCGTTCGTGCTCTTGGTCGCCGCTGTCCATAATCAACTCTTGGCTCATTTCTGCTTGGTTGTCGCGAAATGTCTTGCTCTGCTTCAACAGGCCGTCAAGCATAGTAGTCTTGCCATGGTCAACGTGCGCGATGATGGCGATGTTTCGTATTTTGTCTGGTGGGTTCATATAGCTCCTTTGTTATTCGGGAAGAGCAGCCCGAGCAACAGATTCATTCCGTGCGCGGCGCGATGAGAAACCCGCTTGTAGGTATCTCATGCCCTTTCAATAAAATTGGCCTGATTTTTCAGACCTTCCTTATATTGAATTATATCACAAAAAATGGTGGAGATACAGGGACTCAAACCCTGGACCTCTTCCATGCCATGGAAGCGCTCTATCAACTGAGCTATATCCCCGTATCTATCAGAATATAGAATATTGTATAAAGAATAAAGTCTAAATACAATCTCACTCTACCTGCTAAAGTCGATATCGAGAGATCCTTGGTGGGCTACTCGCAACAAAAATACTCCTCCTGAAGAGAAGTATTTTCTGCTGCTACGCGCCCACCCGGGGCACTAGGCGATATGTTTGTTTTTCTATGTACCAGCAACAGGCGCCCCTGTTGCGTACCAGCATAAGCACTATTATGCTGCACAGGATGAAAAAACACAAGGTGGTAACTTACGTCTCAAAACCTCTCCGACGTACCGTAAAGCAACTGCAGTCCCAGTATCTCAGTGAGTGATACCAGAACGCAAGGAGGTGTAGAGTGGGAAGTTTTGAATCGCAGGTTGGCATACCTCAGCCTCAAAGTCGTATAATATAAGTAATGGCCTCCCCCACTCATAGCAAACTCATCGACATAGCTGGCTGGATTGGCGCTGCCCTCATTATCATCGGCTATGGCCTCTACGCCACGGGTATCATTCCTGACATCATAATTTACCACCTACTCAACCTCTTTGGCTCTATTGGCGTTGCCGCCATTTCGTATTATCGAAAGGTCTGGCAGCCAGCCATCATCAATACCTGCTTTGCAGTTTTTGCTACTATCGCTGTTATTCGACACTTCCTCTAGCCAAATAAGCATATATGTGCTTAACTAGAGCTGTTCAGAACAAGTGCACGCGCAAATGAAAAAGAGTATCGCTATTCTTTCAACCTTCCGTCACCCTATGGTCGATCTGACAGTAAGTACAAAGGAGAAAGAATAGTACTATGGCAAATCTATTTATCGGTAGCCTCGCATACGCGACAACCGACGACAGCCTAAAAGCGTTTTTCGAGACCGTTGGTCCCGTCAAGAGCGCACATGTTATCACCGACCGTGAAACAAGCCGCAGCAAAGGCTTTGGTTTTGTTGAATTCGAAGACGAAAGCAACAACGACAAAGCTATCGATCAGCTCAACGGCAAAGAACTCGATGGTCGCGCAATCGCTGTAAGCGTTGCACGTCCACGCGACGACAAGCCTCGTGGCGACTTCGGTGGCAACCGTGGTGGCGATCGCGGCGGAAATTCATTCCGTCAACGCAGCTGGTAATTTCTCCAGCAAATAAAATACCCTCCTGATTTCTGGAGGGTATTTTTGTTGTTAAATTAGTGCGGCTAGTTGCTGCTTTCGTACCCATTAGCGCCGCAAGTAATCCTTGTCGATCCTTCATAATGCGTACCAGGGCCAAGCTCTTTACACTTTGCATCAAGTGCGGCAAAACCAAATGCACCCAGAGCGACGATTGAGATAACGGCGATAATCGTACCAATCATTGTGATAACTGACACGATAATACCTGCGAGTGCAACGCCGTTATTATAGCCTGCCGCCTTTGACTTGCTGCGTGCCATGATACCAAGGATTAGTCCAACGAGACCGATGTTGAGCAATCCGAGTACGAGGCTAATGATACCCATTGTCTTTCCTGGGTCCTCAGCCGCATACCCTTGCACAGGAGGCGCTGGCTGCATTGGTTGCTGAGGTTGCATCTGATTTGGATTCATACTATTCCTTTATTATTTACTTATAGTTCGATTGTACCATGAGTGTTTTGGTATAGCAGCTACTTTATTTGGCTCTCAAACATTCGATAGAATTCGCCTTCGCGCGCGAGCAGCTCTTCGTATGATCCCTGTTCCACAATCTCACCGTCTTTGAGTAGATAGATTTTGTCTGCTCGCTTGACTGTACTCAGGCGGTGACTGACTGTAATAATTGTCTTGTCGCGCTCATCGAATAAATGTTTAAAAATCCTCGACTCAGCCAGCGCATCAATAGCACTTGTCGGTTCATCGAGTATGATAATCGGGCTATCACGATAGAAATTACGCGCCAATGCCAAGCGTTGCCATTGCCCGCCCGAAAGTTCTTGGCCTTTATTCCCTTCGGCATCCTCCATCCACTGATCGACATAGCTGCCCAGACCGTTTGGTAAATCATACAGAAACTCCGCTTCGGCGGTTTGAATTGCTTTTTTCAACTGTACTTCATCAATCGGTCGAGAAACATCACCATACACAATATTATCTTTTGCATTTGCAAAATCATATCTGATAAATTCCTGACTTAGTACGCCTAATTGCTTGTGCCACGAAATAATATCAAGCTCCTTCAATGGTCGGTCGTCGAGCAATACCCTGCCTTTCGTGGGATGGTACAGGCCAACGATAATCTTCACGAGTGTCGATTTACCTGCACCATTCTCACCAACTATCACGACATGCTCCCCCCTGACAATCGATAAGGAGACTCCCTTTAGGACATCTTTTTTCGCATTTGTATACCGATAACACACATCATCAACTACTATCTGCTGAGGAGCACCCTCTAACTGTGCTCCGTTGCTAGTACTTTCTGGCAGCTCCATAAATCGTTGGTAGTCAAATAAGTTCGCTATGTCTTCGTCGAGCGAATTAAGTTCGCTCACGACACGGCGGGAGCCGCTAACTGCCCGACTAAAAATCTGTTGGATATATAGAAACTGTCCAATAGGCTGCGTATGGGCAATGATCTGTAGTGTCACCCAAACCAGCGCAATTACTTCCGCTGCAGCTTCGATCGCATCAGCACCCAACCGCTTCCATGTGAAACTTCTTTCGAAATCGATGCGCGCTTTTTCATCCTTCTCACGCAACGTCAAGCGAAGATTCAGTAGATGACGCACGAGGCCGTACAGTCGTAGTTCCGCAATCCGCTCCGGTCGCATCATGCCCCATTCGATCCAGCTCACGGTTCGGCGCGTTTCGATATTGTCCTTCCAGTGCTGTGTCTGCAGACGACTCAGTCGAAACTGCACAAACAGACCCGGTACAATTGCGCCAAGCGCGACCAACGCAATCCATGGGCTAACAAGAACGAGTGCGCCGACACCCACAACCATTGCGAGCGTCGCACTCACCAGCCCACTCAGCCGTTCAAAGATATAGGGGAAGAATTGTCCAAATTTTCGGGCCTTGTCATAGAGATCTACTGTCTCCTTGTCATCATAACGCCAAAAATCGAGACGCAGAAAATGCTCATACAGCCGATCTGTCATTGCTGTTTCAACGCGGAATCTCATCAGTTGAGACAAGTACTGTTCAGTACTTTGCCACGCTGTCATACCAATACCTGCAAGCGCGGTAATGATGACGTATTCGATGGCTCGATCACCCGCGCCAGGTTTGCCAGCATAAGCTTCTGCGAGTGCCGTCGTAGTCGCTGCGGCAAAATAAGTTATGACGAGTGGCAAAATAGCAGTTATAAACGCACCAACAATTTGGACAATTACCGCTAAAGGTGCCGCCCGGTAGGTCGTCGCCGCAACTTTCAGTAAAGCGCGTGTGTAGTCGCGTGTCGAAAGCTTCTCTGGTGTTACATTGCGTCGTCGAGGCATAGTGTTTTACTTATCGTAGTATATGGAGCGCAGAAAACCATGGCAATGGCGAGCGTAACCATGGCCACCCCAGGTGCAGCCACGAGTTGATGAGCCCATAGCCATTGAGAAACCAAATCGTTGCGATCACGATGAGTCCCGTCGCAATAAATGTCAACGACCGAACAAAGAGGTTCTGGCGCTTTATCCAACTATTCCAGGCATCGTATTTCTCTTTGCCCACCTGCAATGCTCGTTTCGCCCACGCAAACTCTTGTGCGAGGATAGCTAGTCCCATAAACACCACCAGCCACCCCGGGCCTGGGTATGGAATCATCACAATCCCGACGATAAGCACCACACCACCAGCCACAGCAATTAACGCCCGACGCGTGCGCCGAGGCAAGTTACTGAGAAGCTTTTCCATGCGACCCAAATGAATTAAACGAGAAGTACGAACGGAGCACTGGTCTTCGATAATACTGCGGTAATACCTCGCCAGCGAGAATAATCGCCAGCAGCACTGCAAAACCACACATGATAGACGGGATGCCCGCGATCGTGCTTGGATCAACAATATTTGCGAGTGTTGTCGGCGCAATAAATGCGACATAGCCCCATGCAAGCGCACGAAGCGCCGCAGCACGATTGGCTTGCTTGATTTGTCGTGCTCGACGCACTGCGTAGACAGTCCCAAGCATCAGCCAGCCATAGTAATACGCGGCGTAGAGCGGAATTACTGCGGGTGCGGTTTTGAAAATCACATAATTACCAAGACACATCTGCGACACCAAACCATGGCCCGTAAACGCAAAGAATGTCGCAAATCCAGCGGCAGCCAAGTATCCTGTCGCTACCATCGCGGTTCGTCGATCACCCGCTAGCTTTGTAGCCAGATGAAACCCAAGCGGCGGCAACATCGTAATCGCCACGTAGCCGAGTCGCGACCAACTGAGGCTATCGATACCAAATGCGCCTTCACACACATTCCATTCCGCTAGCTGAAACAAGGCCAAGCAAAACAAAATCGCAACCGTAAGTCGCGTCACCTCATCAAACTTATAGCGCCAACTCACGTACAGTGCCAATGCGATTTCGATCACAAATGTTGCAATCATCACGGGTGGCGAGAAACAACTGAGCGTATTCGCTTTGATATATTTCATGTATGTTACCATATCATATCTGCTTTTTCGTCTCAATCTACATGCTTCGTGTAATATTGACACGATTAATCAATTATGCTACAATCACTACATGAATTATTCGAGCCCGTACAAAGCCCCTACCCTCACTGTCGATGCGGTTATTTTTCAATTGATTGGCGAACAGCTGCATGTGTTGCTGACGAAACGCTCTGATGAGCCATTCAAGGGTGACTGGGCCCTGCCAGGAGGCTACTGCGCCGAAGGGAGTACGACACTCGAAGCATTGGCTATGGTGACAAAGCGCAAAGTCGGGCTCGACTTAGACAACGATCTCAATTACCTCGAGCAGCTCTACACATTTGACACGGTCGCTCGTGACCCGAGGGGCCACGCAGTAAGCGTGACCTACGTTGGGTGTGGCCGCGCTATCGAGCTAGTGCAAGCAACCCAAGAAGTTGCCTGGCATCCTGTTGATACCTTGCCTAACCTTGCCTACGATCACGAGTCGATTATTCACTACGCTCGTGAGCGCCTGGCCGCGAAACTGACCTATACCAATGCCGCAAAAGGTCTGCTCGAGAAGAAATTCACCCTAAGCCAATTGCAGTCAACCTATGAAGCGGTTATGGGACGCTTGCTCGACAAACGCAATTTCCGCAAAAAATTCTTAAGCCTCGGCCTCATCCACGAGACACCAGACATGTGGCGCGAAGGTGCGCACCGTCCCGCAAAGTTGTACGCCTTCAACAACGACAATCTCGAGGCGCTATCTCGTAGCTTTGATTGATATTCTGAAATTTAATCAATTTTGGCGCGTGCTGTCTTGATAGAGCGAGCAAAGCTTTGCGACAGCTGCTGCAGCTCAGCTAGCTTCATAATTTTCGTCAAATCGCGAGGAATGTCTCTTGGCTCCAGGCCCTTGATGGTCGTCATCGCTGCCACAATCGAACCGGTACTATCGGTATCTCCCCCCAAATTAACTGCCTCATAGACACTTGGCGCGAACTGCCCATTATGCGCCATAAATGCTCCATAGGCCATCGCAAGTGTCTGCGGTACATAAAATCCTTTTCCATCTGTGTGGTCTAAAATGTCTTGGGTCGTCGGCTGCGGACAGTCGATGAGATAGCTCAGTGCCTGCGACACATCAGTACCCGATTCCTCCACGTCACGCTGATGATCAAGCGCCGACCAGTAGGCGAAATCGGTGAACTCTCTCGCATCAAATCGACGAGTCGACAGATACGAAAGCATATCAAAATGCACACGCGAAGCAACTCGAGCAACTGGTAACCCGTGTGTGAAGGTAGTTATACTATCAAGATCTCGATAGACCTCATCGTGGTCAGTCTCAAGCGCGATATGCCACAATGCAAGCGGCGCCATTTTCATGATGATACCGTTACCGGCACCGTCTCTTGCCCCACACTGTTCAATCGGCACGCCTTCCATGTACCGTTGCACTGCGGTCGTTGTTGAGCGCCCCCATCCCCTCACGACCGTTTGACCATTTGGCTTCGTAATCTGCAAGGCTTGACCATACATGGTGACATGCTCGTCTGCAATTGCCCGCATATCAAATCCATTAGCTTTTATAAGTGACCTCGCGACTGCGATTGATAGCTCGGTGTCATCACTCCAAGTACCCGCTTCGTAGAGCCCTTTATAAAAGGGGTTTTCTGTTGTCGGTAGCAGACGATCAATCGTTCCGTGAGTGTTCGCGATATACTCTGCGCTCCGTGTTTCGACCGGTAGTCCGGCCGCATCGCCATAGGCAATTGCTGGTAATAAATGATATGCGGTACGCTCAAACCTGCTCATGTATGGGGTGCTCCTTTCGATCAATCTGTGTCATGCCTGCGCTCCTCTTTTCTATTGGCTACTATATAGATTGATGAGTTTTTTGTAAATAGTGTTGACAATACACTTATATAGCGCTATGCTGAATTTAGTAAGTGTAATATATACAATAAGTACAGAAGGAGTCACTATGAAACAACTACTCAACCCTAAGAGCGCCACCCTCACTCGTCACCTAATAGAAAGCACCATTATCGGCGCTGTGCTTACCGCACTGTCGTATATTACTGGGATTGCCCTGCATTGGTTGACACCAGCTACCCTCAACTGGCTCGAGGTATTTGCGGTCTTTACATCATATGCCTGCACCTACTTGTGTGTGGTCGAGCGGCGCATCAACTACCCGATCGGCGCGCTCTCATCTGCGGCCTACGCCGTGCTGTTCATCCAAAGTGGGCTGGTATCGAGTGCCATCCTCAACGCCTATCTCGCACCAGCACTGATCTACGGCTGGCTGCGCTGGCGCAAAGATGCCGACACGCGACCAGTCAACCATGTCGCGCTCAAATGGGCACCTGTCTACCTCCTCGTAGCTGTGCTCGGCTATCTCGGGGCTAGTCTCATCAGCAAATCATTCGGTGGGGCGATGGCCTGGACCGACTCGGTGATTCTCGCTGGCACAATCCTCGCACAGTTCTTGCTCGACAACAAAAAGCTCGAAAACTGGGCAGTCTGGGCAGTGGTGAATGTGTTTGCCATCTATACCTACTGGACAATCGGCTTGCCACTCGTAGCCTTCCAGTATGTGTTTTTCCTCGCAAATACCGTCTATGGCTACACTACTTGGAAGCAAAGTAAGGAGAAAACAGATGAACTCTCAACCGGCAAAGAGCCTATCGTTGCAACCAACTAAACAGTTGCGCATCACGATCTTTGGCGCAGAGTCAACTGGCAAAACCACATTTACACGTCAGCTCGCAGCAGAACTCGATGCCACCTGGCTCTACGAATTCGCTCGCCCCTACCTTGAGATCACCAAGCGAGTTGTCACCGTCGATTCGATGACGGCGATCTGGCGCGGACAAACGGTCCTGCAGACAATGGCAGAAGGCAGCTGTATCATCCAAGATACTGATCTCTTCTCAACAGTCGGCTACTGGCAATTTCCTCACTGGTGCAGCGTGCTTGGCGCATGCCCACAGCCACTCATCGAAGATGCAGCACAGCTGCGCTCAAATCTCTACATCATCACGCCCAGCAACATCCCGTTTGAACCAGATACCTTGCGCACCGGTGGAGGCGCGCGCGAAGGCAGCGACAACTACTGGATCAATATCTGTAAACAATACCAGCTCCCCTATGTCGTGCTACAAAGCTCCAATCAGCAGCAACGACTCCGTGAAGCATTAGATCACATAAAGAAAGTGAGGTTATCGCCATGCGTGGACTAGTCATCGGAAAATTTTATCCACCCCATCTCGGCCATCACTACCTGATTGATACTGCACTCAAAAACAGCGATGAAGTCGATGTGCTGGTGGTTGATAATCCCGCGTATCACATCCCGGCCCAAAAGCGCGCAGCATGGCTCCGCGCCAGGCATCCAAATGCACAGGTCAAGATAATCCCCGATATCAACAACGACGATGATTCGATTGCCTGGGCGGCTCATACCATGCAGTTTCTCGGCTACAAACCAGATGTCGTGTTTAGTTCAGAAGACTATGGTGGACCATGGGCACACTATATGGGTGCGCGAAGTATTGTGGTCGACAAAGCTCGCGAGGCGGTGCCGATTTCGGGCACAAAAGTTCGCGAAGACCTCCTGGCTTCGTGGCAGTATTTGAGCGACCCAGTGAAGTCAGGCCTGGCGCTCCGTGTCGTGATTGCCGGTGCCGAATCGACCGGCACAACGACCCTGGCGCGCGATCTCGCCGAGGCGCTTCATGTGCCGTGGGTACCTGAAGTCGGGCGATACTACACTGAGTCAATCTTGACGACAAATGACAAGTGGTGTGACGGTGACTTCTATCGTATCGGACGACTCCAGCAGGCTTACGAAAACGAAATCGCTGCCCGAAGTAATGGAATCATCGTTTGTGATACCAATGCTGTCGCTACGGAGCTCTGGCAGCGACGATATATCGGCAAGACAACCAAGCAGATGAAAGAAATTGCGAGGCAAGACAAAGCTGACCTGTATATCATCACTGGCGACGAAATCCCATTTGTACAGGATGGTATTCGCGATGGCGAGCATATTCGCCACCGTATGCACAAATGGTTTATCGCACATATCAAAAAGACTGGCGTACCCTATATCGTAGTCTCGGGGACTCCTGAAGAGCGATTAAGCAAAGCAAAAAAAGCTGCAAAAAAGATGATGCTGGCTGCCAGAAAGATCTGATAAATTATTAACGTTGTTTATATTACACCATATTTATATTAGTTAGTGTTGACTATACACTAATTCTGAACTATGATTTTATAGAAAGTGTATAATATACACTATAAGAAAAGGAGTTTCAATGGAACTACATGATCAAATCGAAAAAAGAAACGTACTGATTGCCGTCGATGTGCAGCATGATTTTATCGATGGTAGCCTCGCAGTTGGTGAAGGTGAAGAAGTAGTTGCCCCACTCAATGAGATGGCGACGCGCATTCGTGCAACCCACCTAGGCCGCGTCGCCTATACGCGTGACTGGCACCCCGCCCAGACGCCACACTTCGATATCTGGCCAAAGCACTGCGTCAGAAATACAAAAGGTGCTTCATTCTACCCCACGCTTGATGTTACGCCGAGTGACACAATTATCAGCAAAGGCATGGGCCAGACCGATGGGTATTCTGGCACAGAAGGCATTGCAAAGGATGGCCAAACACTTGAAACAATTATCCAGCCGCAAGGATTTGAGCGAGTCCGCGTCTTTATCGGTGGGCTGGCAACCGATTATTGTGTGAAGGCGACTGCAATCGGAATTGCTGATACATTTCGTATATGTCCCGATGTCGTTGAAGTATATGCAGTACGCGAGGCCATGCGCGCCGTTGCCGATGATGACACTGAGGCCGTCAAAGCAATGGCAGATGCAGGTGTAAAAATTATTGACCTGAAACAAGCACTTGATCTCATCGACGAGCACAGAATCGAGCGTTAATCATGGAAAAAATGCTCAACATCCAAGACCAGTACAAGTTCCCTATGGGACAGGTGATGTTCGAGACAGAGCCTACCGCAGAAGTGACCTTTGCCATGACCAATCGCAAGGCCTTGACCGGTATGCCGATCAGCAAATACGTGCAGCCCGAAGAACTACAGGAGTATTACGATGGCCTGCGAGAAGTGCGGTTTACTCCTGAAGAAATCGCCATCCTCGAGCGGCAAACTGACAAACGCTATACCAAAGAATTTTTGGGCTATCTGGCAAGCTTTCGCCTCCCTGCGATCGAGGTGTCGATTGACTCCTGGAACAAAGACATTACTGCAGAGACGACGGCGCCCTGGAATGCAGCGTCGCTCTGGGAAATCCCTATGCTCTCCGCCATCCCTGAGCTTTACTACCCTCGCCTCATCGAAGCACAAGGAGGGTCGATGGCTGAAGTCTGGAATGAAGGTGATCGACGACTGACTGATATGATCAAGCTGATGAAAGCTCACCCTTACGTCAAATTTGCCGAGTTTGGCACACGTCGACGATTTAGCAGCGCCTGGCAAGACCACGCTGTCGAACGATTTGTCAACGAATGTCCCGAAAATCTGATAGGTACCAGTAATCCATGGCTAGCTGCGAAATATGATATTCCTGCAGTTGGCACAAACGCGCACGAACTGGCCATGGTCTACGCCGCGCTCGAAGAGTCTCGCGGGGGCAATCCGCTGGACGGCCAAAACCACGTGATCGCCGACTGGCTAGCGCGCTTTCCAAATATGCCGGTTGCGCTCATCGACACCTTCACAAGCGATATTACTCTCCATGACCTCACCGAATCTCAAAATGACCAACTCCGTAGCTTTCGTATCGACTCTGGCAATGAGTACAAAATTGGTCACAAAGTAATCAGTTTTCTTGAAACACATGGTGTCGACCCTCGCACGCGCACATTGTTCTTTAGCAATAGCCTGACTCCCGAAAAAGCTATTGGCCTGGCCGATGAGTTCAAAGACAAAATTGATGTCTCATTCGGCATCGGTGGCAATGCCGTCAACAACATGGGACTACCCGGCATGAATATCGTTGCCAAAGCTGTCAACGTCAATGGCCATGGCACCGTAAAGCTGAGTGACGACGAAGGCAAGCATATGGGCCATCCCGATGCCGTAAAGCGTTATCAAAAATTAGCAGAAGATAGGCTTGCAAAAAATGCAAGTTTAGTTACATAATATTACTATGCTTGAACTCTACAAACGACCAGCCCAGCCCACAAGAGAAGAAACCATTCGTTTGGGGCGCTTGGGTGTAAAGATTGACGGTCTTGGTCGGCCTGTTAACCCTCACTTTGTGCAGGATTTTGGCCATAAGGGGCTTGTCCAGGGCAAAGGAATGTTCTACTATTGGGGACCAAATCACACTGTTGACCCTGTGGTAATCGGCCAAGAGAATAACACTCCAAAAGTACTAACAATTGTCCGCGGCGATAATGGTCTACTGGCGCTTCCTGGAGGATTTATTGACCTAGGAGAGCTACCGCTCAGTGCAGCGATCAGAGAAGCGCACGAAGAAACAGGGCTCGATATCTCTCAGGACCCTCACGAAACCATTTATAACGGTCAGGTGAACGATCCACGCGACACGCTGCATGCGTGGGCCGAAACAACCGCTATTCTCTTTCGCCACGATGGCTGCCCACCGGTTATTGCAGGCGACGATGCACGACCTGGCTCTGCTGTGTGGCTTCCTCTCGCCGAACTAGCCGAGGCATCTTTGCACGGAGCGCATGCCATGATTATCGCAAAAGCCATGCAGCGCTACCATGAACTTGCGCAACCTACTACTCGCTAATTCTCTCAAACCGTGCTTTTCGCATACCATCGATTGATACCTGCTCGATAAACATACTATATGGTCGTGCAAATAATTCGTACTCAATTTCATAGAGCGGACGGTAGATGACTAGTGGCTCTTCTGTTTCGGTTTGCAGCGCCACGCCGAGGACCCCATAGAGCTTACCTGTTTTGTTATGGCGATAGGTGCCTTTCTCGATAATTGGCCTGCTACCCATGCTTCGTACTCAAGAACTTTTTGAATTCGTCGATCGGTCGCACCGCCATATACACTTCATCATATTCTTCGGCAGATAGTTCACAGCGCGTTCGCCCGCCATACCCGTCAACGGCAAAAACGTAGTCTGTACCAATTCCATGTTCGTCTGTGCCCCTAGGATGATCGGCGATCTCACCTTTTATTTCACCATGAAAAATCGTAAGCTCTACGCCATCATAGTAGCCAAGGTATGACCTCCCCGTTACACGTCGAGATGGTAAATTATCGGCCAGTCGACACAACTTTTCTAGCGAGTTGTCGCCTTCAACAAAGAATTTGATAAATGGTCCGGGCAGCCCATCGAGATCATCAAACCAAAATGAAAAATCATCGACAAACACGGGCCGTTTGGCAATTGCATATGCCTGCTTCACTTTGTGAGCTATGACATCTTCAGGATTTTTTGACTGAATCTCATCGACATCGAGTTTTTGGTGATCAATCGGTACGCCCAGCAGCCGCTCAATATACTGTGCCTTGTGTTGATTTCCAGTGATAAATAGTGGTTTCATGCGTCGTACCTATTCTTTGCCTTCATATACGCCTCTTGCTCATATTTATTATTCTTATAGCCATACTTAAGTGTTTGATAAAGGCTCAGAAGAGGATGAATTAATGGTTCACGCATTGTCTGCCCAATATGAATCATTTCATGCTCTAAGTCAGCCTTTTTAATATTCTTACCTAATAGAACAACATTTCCCAATGTCATTGCCCGCACACCCTTTACTGGGTACCACCAGAAGCCGTGCACTCGCACTATTAGTGCATTGTTTTTGACCATGATGGTATGTGGTGCTGACAGGACTGCGTAGGTGATAGCCATGAGTGACCACGGCAAATTCAATAATATCTTGAGTATGCTCATAATAGCTCCAGCAAAGTTTTTTCATCGATAACTTTTGTCCCGTATTTTTCAGCTTTTACGAGCTTACTCGCACCAACCTTACCACCCGCAACCAGATAGTCGGTATCTTTACCGACACTCGTCTGGAAAGTACCACCGAGCGTGCGGATTTTGGCAGCTGCTTCGTCACGGCTCATTGATTCGAGCGAGCCCGTAATAACAAAACTTTTGCCGGCAAGCTTGCCTGACTTTTTTTCGTAGTGCGGTCGCACTCCAAGCTCAGCAAACTTCATGAGCAACTTCTCGTTATCTTCATCGGCAAACCATGCTACCAAACTTTCAGCCACGACCTCACCAACGCCATCGACAGTGCGCAGTTCATCAATCATTGCGCGGGCAAGTGCATCGAGACTTTCAAATCGCTGCACCAAATCAATCGCCGTCTGCACACCAACATGACGAATGCCAAGCCCATAGACAAATCGCTCCAACGTTGGCTTTTTTTTGTCCATAATCGCATCAATCAATTTCTGCGCCGAAATATCTGCAAAACGATCGAGTCCTAGTAAATCGTCTTTCGTTAGTCGATAGATGTCTGCCAAATCTTTCACAAGACCTGCATCGACCAGCGCTACAACATTTTTTTCACCTAGCGTGTCAATATCGAGTGCGCCCTTGCTTGCAAAGTGCTCCAGTGAGCGTTTCAGTATCAAATCGCTATCTGCACCTTTTACACGGTACACGGCTTCACCCTCTGGCCGCACAAATTCAAGCTCGGGGTATTGGCGTGCCAACTCTGCTGCGTAGTCAATCTTTTGAGCGGCTTTCGGACGGAGATCCATGATCACGCTCTCAACTTGCGGAATGATATCTCCGGCTTTAAATATAACCACCGTATCGCCACGACGCACATCGAGTCGCGCAATTTCGTCGGCATTATGAAGGCTAGCGTGCTGTACGGTCGTGCCCGCGACCTGTACAGGATCAAACACTGCAACCGGTGTCGCTGCACCAGTACGCCCAATCGAAATCACAATGTCTTTTACAACTGTCGTGGCCTGTTCAGCGGCATATTTGTAGGCTACCGCTGCACGCGGTTGCTTACCGACAACACCGAGCTCAGCGAACAATGCACGGTCATTTACTTTTACCACTAACCCATCGGTATTAAATGGCAGGTCATGTCGCTTGCCATCCCACTCATTTACAAATTTCATCACGTCTGCAAGATTCGTAAACACACTCGCTTCTTTGTTGCGGCGAATGCCGAGTGCCGTAATTATTTCATAGGCAACCATATTTGTTGGCACTTCATTCGGGTTGTCTCGTATCAAATCATAGGCAACAAACGTGAGTGGCCGACTCGCAACCAACTTTGGGTCGAGCTGGCGAATCGTACCAGCCGCAAGGTTTCGTGGATTGGCAAACTCGGGCTTGCCGACGGCACGCTGCGCTTCGTTGATTGCTGCAAAATCTTTTTTGAGCATGACGATCTCGCCACGAATCTCGGTGCGCCCCGAAAGAAACTTCTCGAAGCCCGGTGTGTTGTGGAGGCGCAGTGGTACATTCTTGATTGTACGAACGTTCATTGTGACATCCTCGCCGACAAAACTATCTCCACGCGTCACTGCCTGTACAAGTCGGCCATCTTCGTACACAAGTGCACACGCCAGCCCGTCCATCTTGATATCCACAAAAAACTCATGACTGACGCCTGGCATCAGTTTGTCCATACGCTTCACCCAGGCTTCAACATCCGCTGTGTCAAAGACGTCGTTGAGACTGAGCATACGCGAGCGGTGTGCAACTTTCTTAAAACCACCTTTTAGTTCATTGCCCACACGCTGCGTAGGGCTATCAGGTACAACAAGCTCTGGGTGCTCGGCTTCGAGTTGTTTTAGTTCATGAAATAGTCCATCATACACTGCGTCACTCACACTCGGCGCATCATGGACATGATATTCATAGCTATAGCGGTCTATGAGAGTGCGCAATTCCTCTGCACGGCTGTTAAGCTGGCTTTGCGTCATCGTCGACTACCTTTCTATACAGCAAATAGACATACGCGGCAAACCATACCATGGTGACAGCGCTCAAAAACGCCACGCCCACAGGAACAATCGGAATTGCATCAAGCTGCTTCCAGGTGTCTTTGAGCCAACTATCCAACAAGATCGTTGGCACCATGATGACAAGCCAACTTACGACAACAACCAGCAGAGCCCACAACCATCGATACAGAATACGCAGTCGTCGTCCTACTACCAAATCACTGGCGGCCTTTAGCGCACGGAATGGATACATACCCGGCAACGTCACAACCACCATTGCAATCAATGTGCTGGTGATCCAATAGAGCGAAAGTACCGCAACCAACACAGCAGTCACCCAAAAAATCATCGCCCCAAATCCCTCGGTGGCAAGCCCCACCGACACAAGACCTGCGTAGGCCAACGCCACTACTCCAGCCGGAAGCAGTTGAATCGCTAGCACAAACACCACAACGAGCGTGGAGACAAGAGGCGCAGCAGAATTATATAGTCCATCGCGCAGTGTTGGTTTGCGACCAAGCATGAATTCTCGCAGCAACCAAACAGTCGCGAGCCATACCATCATTAACGCTAGTCCGAGGTATATCTGCTGGTCGGCCGAGAGATCGGAACCACCGCCAAAAACCGTTGCAGCCAGCAAAATCCCCGCCTGAGAGATCTTACCAACCCCTCCTTTCATCAGTTCCTGGCTCGACTCTTTCATGAGTGTGCTTATTTGCCCGTACACTTCCTGGTTAGTCAATCCTCCAACAAACGCGATCGTCAATGCATAGACAATGGCAAGTCCAATAAAAACGCGCCGGTATTTTAGCAGCATCCTATTTACTTCATGGGTAAATGCAACGTAGCCTGGTATGCGCAAGCGCCGCACATAATCACGACGATATGTCCGACGAAAGCTACGATGCGGCCGACGTATCAAAAATGACTGCTGACGATCGGTTAGTCTTGCATTAAAACCACTCAGCCAATCAAGGAATCGCAACTGTAAGCCGCGTGGCGTGCGAGCGTATGTCTTTGGGTGAACTTTCTTCGTGTTTTCCCTTTTTTTAGCTGATTTTTTCATCTCTATGTATTATAAACGCTTTAAGATATTTGCACCAACGTAAAATACCAGACTTTTCCCTGGCATGTTCGGATAGTGCAAGAGCTGTCAATGTGATGAGCTTAGGATGCGCGCCTTCGACTGACACGAGCATGCCAGCGTGGACCAACCTCGTGTTTGAGCCATACGTGTCGACTGGAAACGATGCAGCACAAAGCAACACCTGGCAGACGTGGAATGTTGCTGTAGGTAACCTGTACTCGACACGAGAGATTGGAAACGGCACACCACTTTCAGGCTACCAGACCTTTACGCTAGCTCAGCTCAAAGAGAAGTTTCCGAGCGCAGTGGTTGTAGGTGTTGCACTCAATGTTGGAAGTGGCAATCCGCACTATGATATTCGTGTTGATGCCGTCAGCTTCAATGGTACCGTCTACGACTTCGAGACAGCTGCCCCGCGCGATACGGCTGCACCAACAGTGCCGACTAACCTGCGTTGGACAAATCCTGCCGTTGCATGTGGCGGTACGACAACCAGTGCTACGATTAAGGCAAACTGGGATGCCTCGTCTGATAATGTCGCTGTTGCGAGCTATGAATATAGTGTCAAAACACCGCTGCGTACGAGTTGGGATGCGGCATGGACGACCAATGTTGGCAGTACCACGTCACTAGCAGGCGTATTCAACCAAGGCAAAGGTACCTACACCTTCCGTGTCCGTGCGTTTGATGCCGCCGGCAATGCCTCTCCATGGTCAATCGATTGTGCAATTACCTATGACGCAACATCGACCGCTGTGTCTAAGGACGGTTGTAAAAACAACGGCTGGAAATCACTCTTTACAAGCGACAACAAAGCATTCAAAAACCAAGGTGCATGTGTCTCGTACGTACAAGTAAATGAGAATGCTAGCTTCAAACGATAATAGCAACTCTTGTTTCGCGTAAAGAAAAGACCGCTCAGTGCTGAGCGGTCTTTTTGTTCCGTCTTTGGTGCACAAGGCGGGACTTGGACACATTCTGCTACCCCCGAATTTCACGATTGAAAGCACACCTTTCATCGGAAAGTTCGTTTCCGAACTGCCCCAGGCAGTTCTCACCCGCACGGCAGCCGTGCGGATTTAAGCTAGCACTGGATACCAACTAAAAAACCCAGGACAAGCCTGGAGTTTTAGTTGGTGCGCAAGGCGGGACTTGAACCCGCACGGCTTTTGGCCCCCAGATTTTAAGTCTAGTATGTCTACCAATTCCATCACTCGCGCGCTGGATACATTATACTAAAAATATGAAACAAATTCTCTTTATCCATGGTGGCGAAAGTTTTTCCAACTATGAGAGTTATCTGGAATGGCTAAAAAACAAACAACTTGACTACGAAAGCCTCAAATACGCACCACGTTGGCGCGAGTGGATCGCACAACAAGCGGTAGATTGCGACGTACTGTTACCAACTATGCCGAATGGTTTTAATGCCGTATACGACGAATGGGTGATCTATTTTGAAAAAATATTGCCGATGCTCTCTGACGGCGTTACCTTGGTTGGTCATTCGCTTGGTGGCATGTTCCTGGCGAAATATTTTCATACTCATAAGCTTGAAGAGAAAGTCCATCGCATTGTGCTCGTCGCCGCTCGCTATGGGGGAGACGAAGACGGCAGCTTTGTTGTGGCATCAGCCAAAGGGGTTGAGAATAGCGCACGGGAAGTTCATCTGTTTCACAGTGAGGACGACCCTCTCGTACCCTATGCTGATATGGCAAAGTTTAAACATGACATCCCTAGCGCGATTGTCCACAGCTTCAAGAGCCGCGGTCATTTCATTGACTCAACCTTTCCTGAGATGCTTGAGCTTATAAGACAAAAATAATCTTAACACATCATAGGCATGGGGCTTGGCTATAGGCAACAACACATAGCATCGGCTTTAGCGGGCGAACACTGCCTAGGATAGTTTCGAAATGAACCTTCCGATCAAAGCTATGCTTTCAATCATGAAATTCAGGGGTCGAGAAACGTGTCAGGCTTATTTATGAATCTACTTAAGAAATAAAGCGGAGGGGTCAACCCCTCCTTATTATCTGCATGGAGGCACGTACGGGAGTCGCACCCGTCTACGCGGTTTTGCAGACCGCTGCGTAACTGCTCCGCCAACGCGCCACATCAATAATTATACCATGGCCCTCTCTGTTATTTACAAATGTAACTATCTCTCGTATAATCAAAAAGATCGTACACCATTAATATTCTTATGCACTGGTGGCGGGTCGCTGCGAAGCAGCGCCAGAAAAAATTGTAGATGTTGCGTCTACTAATTCCGCCCATATTCACAGAGCACTCAGAATAATAAGGTACCTGCTACGAAAAAGATAACCTTAATAATATATGCACTGGTGGCGGAATTGGTAGACGCGCTAGCTTGAGGGGCTAGTGATCATTGCGATCGTGGAGGTTCAAGTCCTCTTCAGTGCACCAAATTGAACAACAGGTATAAAAGTGTTCCACAAACGAGACCTATGAGATCCAGTGTGGAGCACTTTTTTGTTTTCACGGTCATATTGCTATAACACCCCCAGATCATTCTGGGGGTGTTATGTACTGTTTTGTTGTAACTACCTGGATGCATCTATTTATCTAAACGATTCGCGTTTTGGTATCTTAACGCTTTTACGCCAGATTACGGTTGCACTCGTGAGTAACGTGGCAGCAAGAGCAAGGAGCACATAAACATTCAAGCCGGTGCTGGCGAGCGAGCCGCCTGCCGCTCCTGGAGTGGTCGTTGCTGCACTGTTCATCACGCCGATGTAGATGGGGTCAGTGATGGTGCCGTCGGCTGTGCCGTCTTCGTCAAGGCTGCCGCCGTCGACCAGGTTGTAGCGGATGACCGTCTTAGTGGCGCCAGCCACGGTCTCGTTTTGGATGGTAACCTGTTCTGTGATGTCAACGAGTGGGCCGGTGCCGCTGCGTTTGTAGACGCGGAGTGCAGAGGCATCATTGTATGCGGTTCCCAGGGTGACGGCCGTGTTGGCGGTGCCGCCAGTGTCGGTGCAGGTCAGCTTGAAGCCGATGCCGCCCAATAGGTTGACACCCTGCTCCGGCACGGTGAGGCTGTCGGGGCCATAGGTTGTAGTGGTACCTGGTGCCAGCGTGTAGCAGCTCATGGAAGTAGCGGAAAGACTAGCACCGGCGATGGCTGGAGCTGCCGTGACATCCTTGCTGCCGGCTGGGAGGCTAGGCATAGCGACTGTGGCGGTGGCGGGACCCTCCTTGCTGGCGAGGTAGATGTTGCCAGCTTCGGCTGCCACTGCCAGCCTGGACCCGTCAGTAGACATCACGACAGACATCCAGCTACGGCTCGGCGGGGTCTCTTGCTTCCAGGTGGCGCCGGAATTTGATGAGGTGTAGAGGGAGCCGCCATAGACGACCGCCGCGAGCTTGCTGCCGTCGCTAGAGCTGGCGATGGATTGCCAGTCACGCGAGCCGGCGACGGTTTGCTCCGTCCAAGTGGCGCCGGAATCGGACGAAGTGTAGACGGAGCCGCCCCAAACGACCGCGGCGAGCTTGCTGCCGTCGCTGGAGCTGGCGATGGAGTACCAGTCACGTGAGCCGGCGGCGGTGCGCTCCGTCCAGGTAACACCAGAATCGGATGAGGTGTAGAGGGAGCCGCCGTAGGCGACCGCCGCGACCAGCTTACTGCCGTCGCTAGAGCTGGCGATGGAGGACCAGTTACGCGAGCCGGCGGCGGTGCGCTCCGTCCAGGTGGCGCCGGAGTCGGATGAGGTGTAGACGGAGCCGCCCGATTCGACCGCCGCGAGCTTGCTGCCGTCGCTGGAGCTGGCGATGGAGGACCAGTAACGCGAGCCGGCGGCGGTGCGCTCCGTCCAGGTGGCGCCAGAGTCGGATGAGGTGTAGACGGAGCCGCCCAAAACGACCGCGGCGAGCTTGCTGCCGTCGCTGGAGCTGGCGATGGAGGACCAGTAACGCGAGCCGCCGGCGGTGCGCTCCGTCCAGGTAGCACCAGAATCGGATGAGGTGTAGAGGGAGCCGCCCGACTCGACCGCGGCGAGTTTCGTGCCGTCGCTGGAGCTAGCGATGGATCGCCAGTTACGCGAGCCGCCGGCGGTGCGCTCCGTCCAGGTAGCACCAGAATCGGATGAGGTGTAGAGGGAGCCGCCGTAGGCGACCGCGGCGAGCTTCGTGCCGTCGCTAGAGCTGGCGATGGAGTACCAGCTACCCGGACCGGCGGCGGTGCGCTCCGTCCATGTGGCGCCAGAGTCGGATGAGGTGTAGACAGAGCCGTACGACACGACCGCAGTGAGCTTGCTGCCGTCGCTGGAGCTAGCGATGGAGTACCAGCTACGCGAGCCGGCGGCGGTTTGCTCCGTCCAGGTGGCACCGGAATCGGATGAGGTGTAGACGGAGCCGCCCGACACGACCGCGGCGAGCTTGCTGCCGTCGCTAGAGCTGGCAATGGAGTACCAGTAACGCGAGCCGGCGGCGGTTTGCTCCGTCCAGGTGGCACCGGAATCGGATGAGGTGTAGACGAAGCCGCCATAGTCAACCGCGGCGAGCTTCGTGCCGTCGCTGGAGCTGGCGATGGATTGCCAGCCACGCGAGCCGGCGGCGGTGCGCTCCGTCCAGGTAGCGCCGGAGTCGGATGAGGTGTAGATGAAGCCGCCCGACACAACCGCCGCGAGCTTGCTGCCGTCGCTGGAGATGGCGATGGATTGCCAGTAACGCGAGCCGGCGGCGGTGCGCTCCGTCCAGGTAGCGCCGGAGTCGGACGAGGTGTAGATGAAGCCGCCCGACACGACCGCCGCGAGTTTCGTGCCGTCGCTGGAGATGGCGGTGGATTGCCAGTAGCTCTGGTCTCCGCTCAGATTCGTCCCCGCCTTCTGCCACACGTAATCACCTGGCGCCGCCTGTGCTACCTGCGCCAGCGCGCTACTCATCACAACAAACGCTGTTAGTAGCGTTGCTATGCGTTGCCACAATTTGGCCTGTGTATGCTTTTTAGTATTCACCCCGAACTTGGATGCGAACGCCCTCATGCACTTCTACTCCCTCTATTTAGTTGTCTCTCACTTTTTGTCTGCTCCCATCAAACAATTGCTTTTCATTATTATGGTTATGGTTGGGGTTGTCAATACTTTCACACTAGAGATAAATGCTTTTGTAAAACTGAATTCAGTAAAAGCTGAATTATAGGTAGTGAGCATGGTGCCGACCCCACCGGCTTCTGTTCCGGATATAACGACATTTCCGTTTAATACCCGATGCCTAGATCGATTAGATTGGACTGCATCAAGCACAAACTTGGGACAATCTGGTTCTACGATAGATTGCAGAGGTGCACCACGACAGAAAGATGAGCATTTGCTCGTATTTTTATTATGTGCTCATACTCGGGTAGAACCTCCAGCCTACAAATTGCACGTAATTTGGCGGAGAAGCCTATGGCGTCTCATAGACACTTGTCTTGGCAACCGTCCAGTACTGAACATTTGCATAGCGATCCGCTGCATTCACCAAAACACTGTCTTGGCCCAATGCACTAACGTTATCGTTTGTGACATATTCCATAACAGGCTGATAGAGACCGATCGCCGGTACATCCTCAAGCCATTGCTTCACGAACTGTTTGTACTTAGCATTACGCAGCTCAGGCTCTAGGCGTGATCGCGCACTAGCGAGATTTGCATCGACGGTCTTATTTGTGTAGCTAGTAAAATTATAGCCAGTCTGACCAATCTGCGAAGAATGCCAATACGCGTACACATCAGGGTCTGCACCGATCGCAAGCTCATACAGCAATACCTCGAAATTACGCGTTTGCAGCACATCCTGCACAAACGTCGATGCCGCACCCGACGTATCAATGATCCGATGATGTGTCAGGATACCTAGTTGTCGCCACTGCTTCTCTACGGTTTCTACAGCCTTTTCATATTCGCTATCTTTGATGCTCGTGATCGTAACCTCGAGCTTCTTGCCGTCTTTTTCGCGGTGGTCTCCTACAGATTTCCACCCCGCTTCGTCTAGCATGCCTTTTGCACGCGTTTGGTCAAACAATGGAGCATGAGGAATGTCCGCACCCGTCAGATGGGTATTCAGCAGAGGTAGGTCCAATGCGAGTTGATCACCGCCGATCGCCTGGCGCACTGCACCGGCGTCTGTGCCTACCTGCAGCGCTTTTCTGACCGCCTGTTCTTTGAGAAGCGGGTTGTTTTGATTGAGCAGCAGGTAAACACCGTTGTCCTGTGCGGCAGCTGTTCGGTCGTAGTGTGATGAATCAACTTCCGATAAATGGAGGGGTGAGACATCGCTTGCTCCGCTTAGCTCACCAGACTTGAGAGCTTTTATCATGGCAGCGCCGTTTTGGTACGCATGGATCTCAAACCGTGACAGCTTTGGCGCCCCAGCATAATACTTGCTATTTGCTACCAGGTGAACAACCTTGTGCTGGCTCACGACATCGGGCTGTTGCAGCAGCCGAAAACGAAACGGGCCACTCCCTACCGGGCTCTGACTATAGGCACTTTCACGCACCGCACCAGGTGCAATGTCCTTGAGAAGATGCTCGGGGAGTACAGGGAACGTCAAAGCATAAGGAAATGCCGCATAGGTTGCCGGTAGAATAAACTGCACTGTCTTGTTGTCGACTACTTTTACCGACACATCAAGCCAGTTCACGCGTAGCGGAGAGCGTACTGCCGGATTCTTCACTAGCTCCAGCGTGAAGGCGATATCACGCGCTGTGAGTGGCGTGTTATCGTGCCATTTGACATTATCTCTGATCGTAACGGTGTAGATTTTGTTGGTTTCGTCGATTTTCATGCCCGTTGCAAGATCTTGGCGTAGTGACCCTGTCTCATCATAGTTATATAGCGACGAAAACATCAAACGACTCAGCGATGCCTCTGAATTAGTTGACGCAAATAGTGGATTGAGTGTCTCGATTGAGCCAACAACGCCTTCGACGTACGTACCGCCCCTAGCGGCTGCATCTGTCATATAGCCAGTCTGACCCCAATACAGCTGCACGCCTATGCCGACAATGATGGCACCTACCAGCAGCAGCCACGTCGTAATCTCTCGAGAAACAGATTTGATATTGTCGAGCCGACGAATGACGAATCTGTGAGCGTGGCGTTGTGTTGCGCCTTCCATTTTTTTTGCCCGACGAAGTAGTTGCTTTCTATCAAGCTGAATGCGTTTGAACTTTTTCCACCCTACTTTATCATCATCCACAAGCGCTCAGGCCCTATGTTATATTTGGCAAAATAATACCAACGAGAATAGACAAAACAAATGTGATCGCTAAAAAGATTGTCACTTCAAATAGGTTTTTGTCGAGACCACGCCGGGTCGTATATAGCTCGCTACTGCCACCAAATCCCGCGCCGAGACTCGCGCCACGTTGCTGCAAAAGAATCGCAACAATCAACAGCACTGCTGATCCGATGGTAATTGCCATTAAGACATTGTTCATTTACTTGTTCTCCTCACGGACGCGCATATATTCTAATTCAAGCGCGCTGCTTACAATATAGTTTACCAGACTGAGCACCAATCCGGTAAGAACTGAGTGCCAAAACGTCATCTGCAACCCCGGGCTGAGCTTGAGCGAAATATACACCATAAGGCCATTCACAATAATAGTAAAAAGTCCCAGAGTGACAAGAATCGCTGGAAGAGCTAGAATGATCACAGCGGGGCGTAAAATTCCATTCACAACCGAAAAAATCAATCCTGCCAATAAAAACGCCCCTACGTTAGCATCAATCTCTGCGCCACTGTACCCAGTACCAAAGATACGCACCGCAACCCATAGTCCAAACGAGTTCAAAATCCAGCGGATGATGAACACGAAAAATTGTCGTTTCATACTACCTTGTAGTATACCGATTGACCGCCCAAAAAGCTAGGGCTAAAGTGCAGTTGAAAGCCCTCGGCTGAGGTTTTCGTGACCGGTCTCGGTAATCAGAATATCGTCTTCAATGCGAACACCGATCCCCTCTTCTGGGATATAAATTCCTGGCTCGACAGTCAACACCATTCCTGGCCTGAAATAACGAGGGCTACCCAGACTATCGTGCACATCAATACCGAGACCGTGGCTGATAGCATGCGGGAAGTACTTCCGATATGTCTCGTGATCACTTTTGTCGACGAGCAGGCCTAATTCAGTTAGGGCGCGCTTCATGATTGCGTCAACCTGCTGCATGTAGTCGCTGACTACCAGGTTGGGACCGAGCAATGCAATGATGTCGTGATGCGCTTTTTCCACTGCACCATGGATTTCCCGCACACGTCGGCTTGGAGCCACACAATACGTCCGAGTAATGTCCGCTGCGTAACCACCAACGCGTGCACCAACATCGATCAAGATCGGTTTTGTCTTGTGGAGACGACTGATGTTTTCGATATAGTGAAGCGTGACGGCATTTTCCCCAGAAGCAACGATAGGATCATACGCATGGTGGGCGTTTTTAAAGCGGAACATTTTTGTCATATCGGCTTCAATCTCGTATTCATGATGGTAGGTTGCTAAATTATGTCGAATTTCTTCAAACGCATGCCGTGTCAGCGCAACCGACTTACGCATCACCGCCAGCTCTTCGTCGCTTTTGATTGCCTTTAGTTCGGCTACTTTTGCGCTGCAGTCATCGACATGTGCGAAAATTCGTCTGAGCAATGCCTCTAGGCTTGATGAGGCCGGATTTGAAACAAAATGATAGTCGTGCTTTGGAGAGATAGTAGAGACCACTGTGTGCTTGCGTGCCAGCTGACGCAAGCGCGCTTCAAAGTCCTGAGCCGAGATAATTTCGTCGGCCTGCGCTAGTTTCTTGACAACGTCATCGCTGATATCCCCATCAAAGACTTTTTCGATATCCGTTCGGTGCGGCCGCACCAGTGTGGTGTGGTGACGCGACCCGTCGATAATCACTTTCCATCCTGGCTTATCAAGTGAAGTCAGCCAATAAAACCCAGATTCTTGTAAAAACGGCGCGGCCATATCGCCCGATAACTGCACAGCATCGTAGGCAGTAGCAACCACCAGCCCCCCTTTGAGCGATGCGATGAGCGTATTGCGCCTGCTAACAGTATCCATAGCTTACAATTATACGTTATGAACAACTGGTTGTCGTCGGAGCCATACCGTTATTCGAGTCAACATACCAGTGCGGTGCGCTCGGTACCGCTACACTCCCCGCATTAAGACAGTATGACGCGCCCCCAGAACGTAAGATATATGTGAGGGTCACTCCTGTACTCGGGGTGTACGGGATGCCTGCTAATGTTGCGGGATAGATGTTATTAAAATTGCGATAACTTTTCAGTGTAGCTGCAGCGGTGTTGAGCTCGTTCTTCATTTCTGTTTGCGCAGTCCGTAGCCGCCAACTACCGAACGAAAAAATAGTCAAGCCAGCAAGCGCAGCGATAACAGTGATGACTACCAGTAGCTCGACAATAGTAAAAGCGTGCTTCCTATTCTGCATATGCTTACTATATCACTTCTCGCTCAGTGCGGCGACAATCGCCCGCGCCTTCTTCGTGCCAACAGCATCCGCAATCGCTTGCTCGCTCGCACCAGAAATTGCGCGGACGCTGCCAAATTTTTTTATGAGTATTTTTCGTGTGACTGGCCCAATGCCGGGAATATCATCGAGAGTGCTCTTTGTCGCGCTATGGCGCTTGAGCGTTGTATGATAACTCACCGCAAACCGATGCGATTCGTCACGAATCCGCTGGAAAAATTTTAGCAGCTCATCATAGGGGCTTTGACTATCTCCGCCGCGTAGATTTCTTGAGTGCCCGCCTGCATTGAGTCGACCAACATGGAGGTTAACGATAAAGTATGCAGTCTCTTCCAGCACCGCAATTCCTGGTGAATGACTCGCCTGGAGCTGTTTGATATACTCATCATTTTTGATTGAACCTGCTTTGGCAAGTATCAGCTCTTCCTCACGCTTAGCAATACCAATGGCCGGTATAGAGTAGCCTTGCTGTTGGATCACATCAATCGCAGCTGCCAATTGCGCTTTGCCCCCATCCACGAGGACAACATTTGGCACACCCCACGCCTTGATATTCTTATCACTAAACCGACGCGCAATCACCTCTCTCATATTGGCAACATCGTCATTGCGCTGATAGCGCATTTTGAATTTGCGGTAATTGCTACGATCACTTACTCCATTCGTGAACACAACCATACTAGCAACCACATGTTCGCCGCTCATATGACTAATATCGTAACCTTCCACACGTGCCGGCACTTCGTCGAGCCCCAATAGCTCTTTCAACTGGAGCAGCGCCTTGTCCTTGCTGATATCCAGGAATTCCTTGTCGCCAAACATAATGCGCCGCTGTAGCTCCTTCAAATGCGTCAGCTTGTTACGCAATTCGGCAGCTCGCTCGAATTCCTGCGACTTTGCGGCACGTTTCATCTCCTTTTCAATCTCGGTCGTTATCTTTACGCGGCCACCTTTGATATATTGCATCAACTTCTTTAGATTTGCTTTGTATTCAAAACTCGTTACGTCAGGGCGTGGGCTCAGTCCCAGATGGACATCCAAATTGGCTTTTCGATCGGTTGGAGCCTTTGTGTAGTAGGGAAATACTTTGCGTAAGTATCGCAGTGCTTTTTTGACAGCATAACCGTTATAGAACGGACCAATATATGTCGCCGAATCGTCTGCTGGATTACGCGTGAAACTGACGTGAGGCCACTCGCTCTTCATGTCGATGCGCACAAACGTTTGCGACTTGTCGTCTCGCAAAAGGATGTTGTAGCGCGGCATATAGCGCTTGACCATCTCACTCTCGAGAAATAGTGCATCAATTTCGCTCTCTGTTTCTACCCAATCGGTATCGACAATCTCACTCACGAGCGCCAGGGTCTTGGCATCAAAATCTTTTTTCGATTGAAAATATTGGCGGACGCGATTTTTGAGCACCGCTGCCTTGCCAACATAAATAATCTCGCCCGTCTCAGATTTGTGGAAGTAGACCCCTGGGGTATAGGGGAGTTCTTTCAGTTTTGCCTCAAGCGCTTTGTTCACCTTTTTATTATACCGCGCTATTGCGCCCCGAGCTCGTTAAGCTTGCGAACAGGCATAACATTCCGTACCATCATCTTTTTGCAAAGCGGGGTGGCCGCGAGAGTATGTTCGTTACCGCTTTCCTTTTTTCGATATTCGCGATGGCCACCACATTTTTTTACCGATCTCTAACGTTAGCGAGGGTACAAGCAGCGAGCGAATAATAAGTGTATCAAGCAAGACGCCGAACGACACAATAAAGGCGATTTGCGCCAGGAACAAGATTGGAATTACATACAGCGCCGCAAAAGTAGATGCCAATACTACGCCCGCACTCGTAATCACTCCGCCAGTTACAACGAGTGCTTTGAGCGTTCCTTGTCGCACACCAAGCCTTATTGTTTCTTCGCGAACTCTCGTCATCAGGAAGATATTGTAATCAATACCGAGAGCCACCAAAAATACAAACCCGAAGATAATCACTGATGGATCTGCGCCAGGAAAGTGCCAGACATTATTAAACAGAAAAGCCGCAACGCCTAGTGTCGCACCGAACGAGACAACCGTCGTGGCGAGTAGTATGAGTGGTGCTACAACCGACCTGAGGAGTAGCATCAATACACTAGTAATAGCCAGGAGAATCAATGGAATAATTATCTTTAAGTCATGTGTCGATGCGGTGTTGGTATCGAGCTGGACTGCACTCACACCGCCAAAGATAACTTCTGGATGAGTCGGTTGAATCGTCGCCCGAAGTCGTGAAATCGTCTCGCGTGCCTGAACTGAGCTCGCAGGATCTTTGAGCGTAGCCTGTAACACTACTTGCCCGTCAACCACTTTTGGCTGTAGGTCCTTAAACGGATAGGCGCTTGCGGCAATACTATCGACTGAAGGTACTGCCGCGATAGCCTGTTGATAGAATTGTTCAATATATTCTGCTGGTGCACCTGCCATTTCAGCTTCTATTTTTGTACGAATCGTATCCAGCTGCTCCTGGCGAGATGCCGCGATTTTTTCCCTTATTTGCTGTCTCAATTTTATTTCTGAGCGACCAACCAGCATCGATGTCCTGGTCTTGTCACTTGTGAGGACGCTTACTGAGTCGACACCATAGTCTGTTTCGAGCTGCTTCACAACTGCAACTTGCTGCGATTCTGGAACAAGGATAAATGCCGGTGAACCTGAGCCACCAGGAAAATGCCTGTCTAGCAGTATCTGACCATCACGAGCTTCAGACTTACCTACAATCAAGTCTTGTTGTGAGACGCCCTGCGCCCTGAGCTGGGGTATATACACGCAGCACGCAATCAGTAAAATTGAAATACCGACCCATAGTCGTCTTGGGTGCTTACCGACTAAGCGACCTACCTTTGTCCAAACCGGATGGTTATCATGGTAGTCACCGTGACCTTTGCCAGGCATATAACGTGGACGACGCGGCCAAAATGCACGACGGCCAAACAGCAGTAAGGCTGCCGGCAGGAACGTCAGCGCCGAAGCAATTGCAAAAGCGATCCCTACCCCACCCACAGGGCCAAGTGCCTTGTTTGAGCCAAGGTCGGATACTAGCAAACAAAGGAGCCCGAGGATAACCGTGCCGCCTGCCGCAACAATTGGCTCCCATGACGCCTTGAGCGCTGCTTGTGTCGCATCCCAAGCGCTCTCGTGAAGAGTGAGCTCTTCGCGGTAGCGAGATATATAGAGTAGTGCGTAGTCAGTAGCTGCACCAATCACCAAAATAAATAATATACCTTGCACCTGCCCGTTTAGCTGCATCACTCCTGCATTTGCCAAGTGCCAGACGACAAAAATCGCACTCGCGAGTGCTGCTATCGCACTCATAAGCGTCACGATGGGCAGCACCGGAGAACGATATACCACGAGCAAAATTAAAAACACAACGGCAAGCGCCACCACGAGCAAGGTCCCATCGATACCTGCAAACGCTTTGTTGAGATCTCTTGCGAACATAGCGGGGCCAGTGAACGCTGAACGCATCGATATATCCGACTGCTTTACTGCATCCTGTAGCTTGGTGATCACCGGTGCGAATTTTGTATCACTATCGATCGGTACCAACACAAACCCGCCTTTACCGTCATCTGAGTACACCGGCTGCGACACCTCACCCATCACTACTCCTGTTTTCTGCATGTTATCTCGCGCTGTCATAAGCTGAGATTTCTGAGTGTCGGTCAGCGAGGCATCAGACTCAAACACAACAATTGCCGGAATAGTCCCTGAGGTTTGGAACTTTGCAAGCTCGTCTTTCACCTTGGTTGATTCGGCATTTTTTGGAAGGAATGTCGACAGGTCATTGCTCGATACTTGATCAATTTTTCCAAAATACGGACCACCTACCCCAGCCAATGCCAGCCAGACCAATAGCAATGCCGCGGGTATAAACACTCTCCACCATTTGTTCCGAGTTGATGCGTGTGCCATTAACGTATTATTTAATCTGCTTATTTAGAATATCTTCGAGTGCGGGTCGTGGCACCATACCCACTACTTGATCAACTGACTTGCCCCCTTTAAATACATGCATGTTCGGAATACTACGAATCTCATATTCACCCGCCAGTGCTGCGTTATCTACACCATCTTCAATATTGACCTTGACGATGTCAACGTCCTTGTCCATCGCCTCGGCGACATCATGCAATATCGGCGCCATCGCTCGGCATGGTGGGCACCATTCTGCCCAAAAATCAACCAGTACTGTTTTCTCATTGTTTAGCACTTTATCTTCAAACTCAGCGCGTGTTGTCGTATTGTATAATGCCATATTTTCTCACTTTCTCTATCATCTAGTATACGAAACAATAGAGAAAATCGCGAACCGCCTACTTCGCTATGGTGAAATAAACTACGAATTAAAAACCTCAAACTTCTACAATTAGGGCCATGGACAATTCGACTCACCCTCCCATTCACGACCCCGCACCTTCTTCTCGGTCAAACAAACTGTTAATTACCCTTGCCACTTCGGTCGTAGGGTTACTTGTCGTGTGCGGCCTTATCTGGCTTGTTGTGTCACTCCTAAACAAGCCTTACTCGTCGTCACGTTCACCTCAAACTTCGCTGAACACATCGCTAAAAATCGGTGAGCTTGGCTGCGAATATGAATTAGGAGACACAGCTGACAGTATTGTGAAACTATCAGCAAATTATTTTCCTTCGACCCAACTCGCTGCGCTCGACTGGAAAAGCCGATCTGTCAACGAGTCTGTAGGCGCGCTCGAAGAGATGGATCGACTTGAGTCAGAAGCGAGACAACGTCTTACGGAGGGTAACCTCACCCCCGCAGAAGAAGAAGCTGCGCGCCAAACGATTGAAATGGTTCGCACTTCACGCAGCCAAGCTCAGGCCATGTCAGATCGTAAGCCGTCTGAAGAAGTGAAAGGTCATCCGCTACCTGTTCTTTTTGATCCCGAACAAGGAGTCTACTATATCCACAAAGATTCAGCGATCTACACTCTCAAATATGGCGGGCTTTTCACAAGTTATCTCGTGGATACATCGCCCGATGATCGAGCTGCAGATAAGACAAAGCAAGCACTTACGATCATTACAAAAAACATTACCAATAGATCTGCTCAAAAACAAACCGGTGCTATCCTTGGCGCATCAACGATAGGAGACAAAGTCGCACTAAAAGAACCTTGTCAACTTTTCACTCGTAGGCACCTGAATGCACTTGTTGCACCAGCGACCCCTTCTGCTGTAGTCAAGCAAACTTCAACCAACTTTGATAGCAGCCCAGAAAAAACGTCAAACGGGTTAGTCGTCCCAATTTCAAATGAATGCACGCGCACCAGTATAGGTTCCGGCTCTACTCCCGGAGCAGAATCTACACTGACTGTGTATTATGCAAAGACGGTACCTATTGCAATTGCATACTATTCTCGCAGCACCGAAACAAAAACCGAGGATGCCATTGTTCCATCTGCTGATGACGCGATGATCTCAAAAGGTCGTTATGCAACAAAAATCACTATCAAAAAAGGAAACTATGTCGCGACCATGCGCTTTGCGAGCGAAGACGCCGAAACCAACATTACCACAATTGAAAGTACGAAGCTGATCAATGTAATGGAGCAAGTTGCAGCGAAACTTTAGTACACTATCGGCTTATGCGAGTCGCGAGACAAACAAACCAATCATGACGATCGTTCCCATGATCCGTCGGACGCCTGCTTCTCCAAAGCGAATTTCTAGATACGCCCACAAGAATGCTGCGCCAAAGAACAGTAAGTCAAAGAATGTATGTGCTTTGCCGTTGACAAAAAGATTACTGCCAATAATCCCCACCAACATAATATACACCGGCAGATTCGGTGGCTGCACAACGATATACTTGCCAGTATTGTCTTGAAATAGCAACCTTTTAATACGATTCACGCTGCCTCCTTCTCTTACGCGATGGCTTATAGGCTAATCTAACTCTGTCAGCGCCGGCTTGGCCGCTATTTTTCGTGACGCATTTTATCAATCCATACAGACTTAATGAATGTGAGCGTCAATGTGGACATCAAGAAACCCGCAGTAGGAATGATCGCATTTATCCATGGATCGACATGCACGACAAATTGTAAATACATCCACACAACCACATAGGTGAGTAGCGCAATCGATATCCTCCGAGTCCAGCTCGTTTCCCATGCTTTGTTCTGCTCTACTTGCTTATTTCGCTGCTCGATACGAGCGATTTGTTTTTCGAGATCCTTCATTATACCGTTTGCAACTTCCTTTCCGTAGCCTGATTTCTGCAGTTCTCAGAATGATACAGCAGCTCAGGATTTTTCTTGCAATCCTCACAAATTAGCACGAGGTCATTGCACTGTGCGTAGGCACAGTTTTCAAAATTACTGGTCTTGCCCTTGCAGTGCGTGCACTCGCCAATTGTTTTGGCATGGTCACTAAAGTCGATCGTCATGCGATTGTCAAACACACGCAAACTACCTTCCCACAACCCATCATCACCATATTTTTCACCATATTTTACGATACCCCCATCAATTTGGTAGACTTCGTTGAAGCCGCGTTTTTTCATCATGCTTGAAATCACTTCGCAGCGGATACCCCCCGTACAGTAGGTGATGATCTTTTTGTTTTTGAGATCATCATACTTGTCACTTTCAAGTTCGGCGATGAAATCACGACTGGTATTGGTATTTGGCACCACAGCATTCTTGAATCTGCCGATACGCGCTTCATGCTCGTTTCGACCATCAAAAAACACCACATCGTCACCATACTTCTCTACCATCTCGTTGACTTGCTCTGGCTTGAGGTGCTTGCCGCCGCCAATCACGCCGTCCATATTGACATCAAATTCATCGTCGCTATTCTTAAATCCTACCAACTCACGTCGCACCTTGACGCTCATGCGAGGAAAGTCCTCGCCAGTGCCGTCACTCCACTTCCACACGATATCTTTGAACGGCGCGTACTGTTTCGTAGCTTTGATATAGGCTTTGCAAGCCTCGATATCACCACCAACCGTACCATTCAGCCCATGGCGGCTCACCAAGATTCGCCCCTTCAGGCCAAGTGAATCGCACAGTGTCTTTTGCCACAACTTCACAGCCTCCGGGTCAGCAATCGGCGTGAATTTATAGTAGAGTAATATTTTTTGCATCTCTTCCAAAATCCTCAATTTTCTCCTATTATATCATCTAACAAAATCTTGACGGACGTCCAAGTTTTGTTAGTAAAATCTACGACGGTTAGGAATGCAGGTAATAGACTACTAATCTGTTGGAATCTTTGCTTTGTCTATGGTTTGCGCAATATCTTGTCCATCGACTTACCCTTAGCGAGCTCGTCGACCAATTTGTCTAGGTACCGCCCTTCTCGGGTGATGCGATCGTCGATTTCTTCTACCCGAACACCACAAATTACACCAGTGATGAGCGAACGATTCGGGTTCATATGCGGAGCGCTATCGAAAAAGTCCTCGAACGTGAGATCGTCGGCCAGCGCCTTTGCAAAGCTGGTTTCATCATGCCCCGTCAGCCAGAAAATAACTTTGTGCAGCTCCTGCTCAGTGTGTTCCTTTTTCTCTACTTTTGCCACATAATATGGATAGACACGGGCTACTTTGATTTTGTTAATTGTTCGCATCGCCATACCGACACTATATCAGCTCGAAATGTGAGTGCGATATCTAAACGCTTAGCGCAAGCCGTCGGCGTACAACCATAGTGAGCGCAATCATCGCAAGTGTATAGAACAGCCCAGCAGAACAGACATGCAGGGCACTGTAGCCTTGCACTACGAGCAACGTTCCCGTGGCAATTGTTGCACCAATGAGTCCGTAATTAATAGTCAATACTTTTTGTTCTGGCTTCACGAGCAGGCCGGCTGCCAGCAAGAAGCTTGAGATCGCGATAATGATATGTAGTATAAGCATAAGTGTAGTATAGGGTATTTTGTTATATTTGACAAATTTTATAGAATTTGCTATAATAAAATGATTATCCTATTGCACTCTCATAAAACCCTGTAGTAAACTAGTACTACTATGAACCATTCGTGGTTCCTCTACTCGCGGACGTCTTGACGAGCTAGACCGCTGGCGAAATAAACACCAAGCAACCGTTAATTTATGCAGATATCCCTAAAGGAGGCTCATGCAAAAAAATACCCTCAAATTATTTTGGCACTATTCTAAGCCCTACAAAATTCGGCGTTTTCTTGCCGTATTGTTTCCAGTGCTTGCGGTACTCAGCAATGCGTTCGCCGGCCCATTGCTACTCTCTCACGTGTTCAACCTTATCCAGGCTGGCGACGCCACGGTGGCAAACACATGGCCAGTTATTGTCTGGTATATTGTGACTCAACTACTTGGCGAGGTTATCTTCTGGCGACTTGCTCTTTATGTAACATGGTCTTTTCAAGTTAGTGCACAACGCGACATCTATACTGACGTATTCAAAAAACTCTCTCACGAAAGTCTGAACTTCCACGCCAATCGATTTGGCGGATCGCTTGTGAGTCAGACAAATAAGCTGACTGGTGGGTTTGAGCGATTCTGGGATACCATCATTTGGCAAGCAACTCCTGTGCTTGTAACGATCATCGCCACCGTCATCATTAGCAGTTTTTATTTTCTTCCCTACGCATTATTTATCTTGGCGGTAACTATCGTCTTTGCAATCGCAGTGTACCGCGGCTCTAGTTTTATGCGTGAGCTCAATACCCGCGAAGCACAAGCTTCGACCAAGCTAAGCGGCTACCTGGCAGATATGGTGAGCAACATCGTCGCAGTAAAGGCATTTGGCAATGAGAAAACTGAGTTCACGCGTAGCAAGCTACACGCCAACACGTGGCGAGGTACTTCTCTAGCATCGATGTGGGGCTTTCTAAAAGTCAGTACTGTTTATTCGAGCTTACTCGTCGTCGTAAGTGGTGGCGCAATCATTGCGGCTGTGTATGCCAGCGAACACCGTTTCATTTCAATCGGTACTGTATATCTTCTCCTCACCTTTACGCTCACGGTCTCGCGACAGTTATGGGAAATGAACAACATCATGCGTAATTATAACCGCATCATGGGCGACTCGTACGACATGGTAGAAATACTGGGGAGTGACTATGCACTCACTGACCATACCTCTCGAAGACTGTCGCCAACTGCTGGTGATATAGCATTCGAGTCCATTGACTTCACCCACGACAAGGGTAAGGGTGAGCATGTTTTTGATGCCTTTTCCCTCCACATCAAGCCCGGTCAACGAGTGGGGCTTGTCGGTCATAGTGGTTCAGGCAAAACGACCTTCACTAGTCTACTTCTACGCTTCTCCGATATTGATAGCGGAAAAATTGTGATCGATGGGCAAGACATTGCGAAGGTAACACAGGAGAGCCTGCGTCAGTCTATCGCCTATGTACCGCAAGAATCAGTATTGTTCCATCGTCCATTGTCCGAAAATATCGCCTACGGCAAGCCAGATGCAACCGAAGCCGAAATCACCGAAGCCGCCAAAAAAGCCAATGCCTGGGAGTTTATTGAGAATCTGCCGCAAGGGCTCGATACGCTCGTTGGTGAACGTGGCGTGAAGCTAAGCGGTGGGCAGCGACAGCGTATTGCGATTGCGCGCGCTATTCTCAAGGATGCACCAATTCTCGTGCTGGACGAGGCAACCAGCGCACTCGATAGCGAGTCGGAGAAATTGATTCAGCAAAGTCTCGAAACTCTGATGAAAGATCGCACGAGCATCGTCATCGCCCACCGTCTATCCACCATCGCCAAGCTCGACCGCATCATCGTGCTCGACCACGGCAAGATTGTCGAAGACGGTAGTCACAAGCAACTTCTTGCACAAAACGGCACCTACGCCAAACTCTGGAACCACCAATCAGGAGGATTTATCGAAGAATAAAAATCTGTCGCATGTATATATACATGCGACAGATTTCAGTACGAGGAGAGTCTCTATTCAGCTTTCGCTTCAGTCTTTTCGTTCTCGGTCGAGGCATCCTCACCTTCGGTGCCCGCTACCTCGACATTCGTCTCATCTTCGGCATCACCAGCAGCAGCCTCATTAGCAGCCTGCAGCGCAGCCGGCTCCCAAACACTCGCGACCATCAGGTCGGTAATCTTCGGCTTCTCTTCGTCTTCATCTTCTTCGACATGACCGTCGTTGTGCTCAACCAGTTCGACGCCAGCAGGAAGTGTAATATCGCCGACCGTTACACGGTCGCCCGCTTCCTTAAGATCAACAATTGAAACTTCGAGCGCCTCAGGTAGCTCCATCGGCAACGCCTTGATCTCGATCTTGTCGAGTGCCTGTAGGACGATCAGTCCGGCTTTTTCAGCCTCACTCTCGCCTTCGCCAACTAAGCGAATTGCGACAGTTGTCGTGACAGGTTCGTCAGCACGCACAGCATGAAATGCAATATGGCGCACGACGCCATGTTTGGTTGGGTCGAAATCAACATCTTTGATCATGGCAATACGACGCTTGCTGCCAGTCAGGTTCACGGGCGTGTGCTTACCGGCGGTGCTAACAACTTTGCGTACTTCTAGTGCATCCGCTTGGATTGCCATTGGTTCCATATCAGCACCATATACCACACCCGGCGTCAGACCTTGCCGACGCAGTGTCCGCACTTTCTTTCCCTGAAGCTCACGAGCCTCAACTTTAAGACTTACTTTATCTCCCATCTCTCTCCTTTCAGGATACGTTTACGGAGTTATCCAGTACTACTTATTATAGCAAACCGCTCATCCCAACCTGTGATATATGTTACAATCAGGGGTAATGGAAGCGTTGCTCAATCTGATTACTGGTCTTGGTGTACTCGCCGTGCTAGCTGTTATCTACGCCGAATCAGGGCTATTGATTGGCTTTTTCTTGCCTGGCGACAGCCTGCTATTTACTGCAGGGTTTCTTGTCCAACAAGGCATTGGGTCGTTCGGCCATATCAGCATTCACCTGTTTGCTTTTTTGCTCTTTGTTTGCGCATTCGCGGGACAGCAGACCGGGTACTTCTTTGGCAAAAAAGTCGGTCGCAAACTATTTGATCGCAAAAATTCTCGACTGTTTCGCAAAGAAAATCTGGTTCGCACGGAAAAATTCTATGAACAACACGGCCCGGTTGCAATTGTCCTAGCATGCTTCGTGCCGATCATCCGTACGTTTGTGCCGATTGTCGCCGGCGTCAGCAAGATGCCGTACCGACAGTTTCTGCCCTACAACATCATCGGCGCCTTCACTTGGACATACAGCTTTACCTATCTAGGGTATTTTGCTGGTAGACTGCTCCATGATCTGGGTATCAATGTCGAAATTGCCGCGCTGATTATCATCTTTCTCAGTATTTCACCGATGCTATGGCATGCGCTGCGCACCAAAGAAAAGCGAGCGAGTTTCTGGTCGGGCACAAAACGCGAATTGCAAATCGTCTTTGGACGCCGCAACAATCTTTAGTTGCTTGTCCGTTTGCATAGATAATACTGTACTGTAGTATCTAGATTCGCATTCGAGAAAGTAATCTCTCGTGCGAAAGATTCCGATCGGTCCCGTGGCCGATGAAGAAGAGGATGGTTGCGCCTGTACGTGCCCTGCATGCAGATGCGGCGTACACTGCCGCGTCAGCTCGCGAGACTGCGTCTGACTCCTCGCCCCTGCGCCAGCTACTGGCGCAGGGGCATTCTCATGTAGCTAGAGCAATTCTTTAAGGTATTTCCCGGTAAAGCTCGCAGGAACTTTTGTTATTTCTTCAGGTGTGCCACTGGCAATCACCATGCCACCACCTTGACCGCCTTCGGGGCCCATGTCGATAATATGGTCGGCGCATTTGATCACCTCGAGATTGTGCTCGATAATAATCATGCTGTTGCCGCCTTCAACCAACTTCTGCAAAATTTCTAAAAGCTTCTTGACGTCCGCCGTGTGTAGTCCGGTCGTTGGTTCATCAAGAATATAGAGCGTCTTGCCGGTGCTTCGGCGCGCTAGTTCACTTGCAAGCTTGATACGCTGCGCTTCTCCACCACTAAATGTCGTGGCTGGCTGGCCAAGCTTGATATACCCCAGACCCACTTCGTTGATAGTATCGAGCTTACGGTGAATTGCAGGGACGTTCTCAAAGAACTCACAGGCTTGCTCGACCGTCATGTCGAGGATATCGCTAATTGTCTTGCCCTTGTACTTGATCTCGAGCGCCTCACGGTTATAGCGCTTGCCGTGACACTCAGGACATTGAATATAGACGTCGGGCAGGAAATGCATCTCGATCTTGATCACGCCATCACCCTGACAATTTTCGCAGCGTCCCCCCTTTACATTGAAACTAAATCGCCCAGCCTTGTAGCCGCGAATATTCGCCTCAGGGGTACCCGCAAATAGCTCACGAATCGGCGTAAAGACGCCAGTATATGTCGCCGGGTTGCTACGCGGCGTACGGCCAATTGCTGATTGATCAATGATGATCGCTTTATCGAGGTGCTCAATGCCTTCGATATTTTCATGCGCACCAGGCACTTCCTGAGCTCTATGAAGTCGTGCTGAAAGTTCTTTCGCCAAGATGTCGTTGACGAGTGTTGATTTGCCGCTGCCGCTCACACCGGTGACGAGTGTCATGACACCAAGTGGAAATTCGACGTCGATATTTTTGAGATTATTTTCACGCGCTCCACGGATGATTAGCTTGCGATCTTTCGCGATGTTGCGACGCTTTTTTGGCACTTCGATCTTCTCTGCGCCTGACATAAATCGGCCGGTGATGCTATCAGGATTTTTGGCAACTTGATCGGGCGTGCCATGGGCCACAATTTGCCCACCATGCACCCCGGCACCAGGCCCAACATCCACCAGGTAGTCGGCATGTTTGATCGTATCTTCGTCGTGTTCCACTACTAGCACTGAGTTGCCGAGATCACGCAGATGTTTCAACGTACCAATCAAACGGTCGTTATCGCGCTGATGGAGCCCAATCGATGGCTCATCGAGCACGTACAGCACGCCTTGTAGCCCCGAACCAATTTGTGTCGCCAGTCGTATACGCTGCGCTTCGCCGCCGCTCAGGGTGTTTGCTGCTCGTGAAAGCTCCAGATACGTCAATCCAACATTGCTCATGAAACCAAGTCGCGCCATGATTTCTTTCATAATCTGTCGAGCGATAAATAGTTCGTCATCAGTAAGTTTGAGATTGTTAAACAAATCAATCGCGTCATCAACGCCGAGATTGCAAATGTCCATGATCGACAGATCATGCACCGTTACGGCCAACACAACCGGCTTGAGTCGCTGACCCTTACAAGCCGTGCAGGAGCGTTCGCGCATAAACCGTTCGATATCCCGGCGCATGAATTCGCTATCCGTTTCTTTGTGTCGTCTCTCCAGGTTCGGAATGACCCCCTCGTAGGTCGAGTCGTAGAACCGGCCGCCGCTCAACTGTACGCGGTACTTTTGATTTCCTGTGCCGTAGAGCACTTTCTCGAGATCTTCTTGCCTCAACTGCTTGACTGGCACTTGCACGCTGAACCCATGCTCGTCGGCCACAACCGAAAGACGTTTCATGTACCATGCATCAGAATTTACTCGATTGTACGGGCGAATCGCACCTTCAGCAATCGTCAGGTTCGGATTAAATACTAAATCAGGATCGACTTCGAGCCGGCTGCCAAGACCGGTGCAAACCGGACAGGCACCTTGCGGCGCATTAAAGCTAAACAGCCGTGGTTCAAGCTCGGGGATATCCTCTCCAGGATGATCGACACAGGCGTAGCGCTGACTAAAGGTGTGGAGTTCCCCGCTATCGACGTCCAGCAACTGTACTACGCCGCTGGCGATTTCGAGTGACTGCTCGACCGACTGCGTGACACGGCTCACCACATCTGGTTTCATAACGATACGATCGACAACAATCTCAATATCATGTTTGAAATTCTTCTGCAGCTCGGGAAATTCATCCAAGGCATAGACGACACCGTCGACACGAGCACGGGCAAATCCTGTGCGTGCGTACTGCTCAGGCACATGGGCAAACTCGCCCTTCTTTTGATTCACAATTGGTGCCAATACCATCAGTTTTGCGCCCTCAGGCAACTTCATGATTTCATCGATAATCGCCTGGGCGGTACGGCGATGAACCGGCTTGCCGCAAGCAGGACAATGCGGCACACCGATACGCGCATAAAGGAGGCGCAAATAGTCATAAATCTCCGTGACGGTTGCGACCGTACTGCGAGGATTACGACTGGTGGACTTTTGGTCGATCGAGATCGCCGGACTGAGCCCGTCTATACTATCGACATCGGGCTTGTCCATTATGCCAAGAAACTGTCGAGCGTAGCTACTGAGGCTCTCGACATAGCGGCGCTGGCCTTCGGCATAAATCGTATCAAACACGAGGCTTGATTTGCCGCTCCCAGAAAGCCCAGTCACCACCACAAACTTATCGCGCGGTATCTCGACGTCGATATTTTTGAGGTTGTGCTCCCTTGCCCCCTGTACACGAATAAACTCTGACATGGCTTGATATTGTACCGCAAAACACTAAAAAAATCTAGATTCACTCCGATGATTAAGATTATTACAAAATGGTATTGATTTTTAAAGTATTTTGTGATATAATGCGCTAATACTAAAGAGGTATTTCATGAAGCGAAGAATTATCGTCAGTATTATTATTCTCATCAGTATGCTTTTGCTTACCCAAGCAAAGGTCACAAATGCCCTCTTGGGGTTGATTCTTGTGGGCTCTATACCCGGGACTGGAACGGCTATGCCGTTTTGGTTGATGATGGCAGTGTACTGCGCAATGATCAGCCTGCTGGTGACATGGTACGCCGAAACACTCATGAATGAACGCCGCAAGACGAAGGCAAGCGCCAAGCAGCGACGCATGCCGCGACGCCGCTATAGCCACATTTAGGAAAGGCCAATCCTTCCTTAATGAACACTGGAGTAGACCCAGATGTTCATACCCTGGATTGATTCACTCTTGCGCCTTGCACGATGGTCCGTTGTCGACTAGTCTTCACTTGGCATGACTGATTCAAGCCAGAGTTTTAGTTCTTCAAGCATAAACTGTTTTGACTCATCTGCGGTCGTAGCAATACGTTGGAGCGATTTCATAAAACCAGGTAATTGGCGATTAATTCGTGCTGTTCGCCATTCTTCCCATACGGCAACTTCGGCTTCGGTGAGTGTACGGGGGAAATTCCTGGCCTTGTAATGCAACAGCAACGACGGCAGTCGCTCATCGGCAAAATCAGGATGAAAGTCTGCCAGCTCATTTTCACTGGCATTTCTAACCGCCTCAACCCGTAGTGCATCACGGTCTGCCAGAAAGCCATCGTAGAGCTGCGCCTCTGGGTCGCTTGCTGCCGGATAGTCCCTCTTTCGCTCATAGAGGCTCCGCAGGCGCTCGGCAAATTCTGGGTGCGCAAGCAATATGCTCATATGCTTTTTGATAGTCGACTCGTCCAGTCCAATTCGCTGCCACCCGTCGTCACTCGATAGCACGCCAAGCGGCGCCACGGCCGGACAGCGGTTGTACTGCAGAACTTTTGTTGGCAGCTGGACGAAATCATCAGCCTTGCGCTCCTCCCATGTTGCGAAGATTTTTGCTGCCAGGTCTTTGTCGCTCAACCCAACAAATTGGGTAGGCTCGTAGCGCAGATCATATACCACTACATTGCCGTTCGGCGCGCTGGTCAACGGAAAACCAATGGTGGCCTTGTTCCACTCGCTGCCATAGCGGCCACTGACATACACAAATGGCTGCTTGCTATCGAGATTAACCAGCTTTTGCACAGCTTTTTTGTCACGCATTGACAATAGATAGTCAAACAATTGAGGTTGCTTCTGCTTGATTAGCTTTGCGACATCAATCAATGCCACCACATCACTCAGCGCATCGTGGGCATTTGCATGTGACACACCGTTGGCTTTTGTGATCAGCTCGAGACGATTCGTGGCTTTGCCTTCACTATCAACCGGCCACTCTATGCCGTCAGGTCTGAGCGCGCGCGTCATGCGCACAACGTCGAGCAAATCCCAACGCGAACGACCGTCACGCCATGTCCACGAGTATGGGTCGTAAAAGTTCCGCCAGAAAAGATGACGTACGAACTCATCGTCAAATCGCACACTATTGAAGCCGACCGTTATCGTATCTTCCGTAAATATTTCTTCTTGGAGTATTTTGGCAAACTGCGCTTCGGTGTAGCCTTCGTCAAGTGTCTTTTGCGGGCTAATGCCTGTCACCATCAACGCATCCGGACTCGGCAAAGTGTCGTCGTTGAGTGCCACCAGCAGGTTATACGGTTCCCCGATAGGATTGAGCTCCATGTCAGTGCGCTGGCCTGCAAACTGCATGATGCGATCTTCACGAGCAGAGAGGCCGCTGGTTTCGAGGTCGTAGAAGAAAAAGGTTTGTGCCATACCTCTAGTCTAGCAGATATCAAAAAACACCCTGCTGGGTGCGAAGTAGAATATAACATGTCAGAGAGTGTAAGTGCCCGACGTGGGGCGGAAGTCGCGTGCAGATACTGCACAGCCGGGATCTATCCCAAACTTCCGCCCCACTGCATCAGGCATCAAGCGTAAAGCATATTCAGTTGTTACTGTGTCGGATCAATCACGTGATTGTCCCCATGGGTGCAAAAGAAGCACATGCGTGTGTTCGTTGTTTATTCAAGACACATCGCTTCGATTGATATCGAAGGTACAGTCTCTTTCAACTACGATGAGCACGCGTCCCACAAGCACAGGATCCTTGCGCGGATCAGACGAACGTCTCGTTTTGTGCGCGCGCCGAGACCAGCGCTAGATTAGCTAGAGAATCGCACTAGTAATTCCTTTCGCAAAAGGCGAGTGAGTGTTGCGATGCTTTTTTCGTGATTGCATCTAGGTGAAGCCCGACGTGTGCACGTCTGCCCTTTCAACAAAAATCATTTTTCACCATCCGTGTGCGGAACCGCGTGTTCCTACGGCTACAAAGCTATGAACTGTTTCATACCTTTGTAGCCGCAAGAACATCCTTACTTTCTCTCTGACATGTTAAGGTGTGCCAGCATGAGCGAAGCGATCGCCTCTGCTCAGTGACGTAATTGCATTGTATCACATTATTTATTATATGTCAATGCTTTTTATAATTTTCGTTTAAAAAAGTCAAGATAACAGTAGTAGGCTATTGCTCAACCAGTGTAAATTCTGGTGAATCGCCGATTTTTATCAAGCTCTCACCCGTCGCGCCTTGACGCGTCAACTCATGATAAATCCCGAGCTTTCGCATGATATCGCGGAGGCGATTGAGAGTTTCGTAGTTATCATAATTAGTGCGACGAGCAAATTTCTCGATCTTTTCACCAGACACCTGGTAGATTTGCAACTCTTGATCGAATATCACTTCCCAATGATTTGAAAGCTGGTCTTCACCGAGAGTAATGACAGTGGTTTCATCGTCTTCCTCTGGAGTCTCGAGAGCTTGAACCGCTCGCACTTCGCTTACCTTTGCCTGGAGTGCTCTGAGCACCTCTGTGAGTCCTTTGTGAGCGGCAGCTGAAATCGTAAATACAGGCGTGTCTTTCGGCAGCACCTTGCTGAGTTCGTCGCGCTGCATAGCAACGATATCGTCATCAAGTCCTTCGCACTTCGTGAGTGCGACAACCTCTGGTCGAGTTGCCAGCTCTGGACTGTATTTCTGAAGCTCTTCCCGGATAGTCTGGTAGCTCTTGGCGACATCGTCGCTATAGACGTCGATGAGGTGAAGCAACACCGCGGTACGCTCGACATGGCGCAGGAATGCGTCGCCCAGGCCTTTGCCCTCGCTCGCTCCCTCGATCAACCCTGGGATGTCTGCGATGAGTAGGCTGCTGCTGTCGATATCTGCAACCCCTAGGTTTGGCGTCAGTGTGGTAAAGGCATAGTCGGCGATTTCTGGCTTGGCGTTGCTGACCACAGAGAGAAATGTTGATTTACCGGCGTTTGGGAAGCCCACCAGCCCGACATCGGCCAGCAGTTTCAGCTCAAGCTCGGCCTCAAAGGCATCGCCCATTTCGCCGAGCTCGGCGATTTTTGGAGCCTGGCGAGTACTGGATTTGAAGTGCGCGTTGCCAAAGCCGCCGTCCCCACCCTTGGCAATCACGATTTCTTGGCCATTTTCGGTCAAGTCAGCGATCGTCTCGCCGTCACGCTTGACTAGTGTACCTAGCGGGACTTTCACGATGAAATCCTTGCCGCTACGCCCGGCTTTTTTGCGCTTGCTGCCAGCCTGGCCATCGCTAGCCTTTAGCTCGGGCTTGTAGCGAAAGTCGAGCAGCGTGTTGAGGTTTTCCGTCGCCTGAAAGATGACGTCGCCGCCACGTCCGCCGTCGCCACCATCTGGCCCACCCTTGTCGACATAAATTTCATGACGAAAACTGACGGCTCCATCGCCGCCTTTACCCGCTTGGACTGTGACTTTTGCTGTGTCGACAAACATACTCTACCTATCGTACCATTGTTGACTTTTATGGTCAAATTTGCTATAATATATCTTTCATGGTATTTGCGCGTGATGGTCACGAGCAATCGGAACTCCAAAGGAGAATGCCATGGCACAAAACATCGTATCGGTCGACTCACGCATCAGCGCTCTGGAGATCCAGCAGATGGAGATCGAGGGTGTTTGCATGGCCGATGAGATCGTCAAGGATCCCGGCGGTGAGATCGTGAATGTCCTCTTCAACGTGAAAGTTGGTGGTCTGCGCAAGCAGGTCATCGTGAAGATCTTCACGGTGCACCTGCCCTACTTCCAGGTCATGCGACCCACATGGGTCAAGCTGGCCGCGCTGGAGAACAGCCAGTTCACGATTCGCGCGATCCGGCTCGGCACGGTCTGTCCGTTGCCGGCCAACGACACCGAGTGGGCGCCCAACCTGGCGCTCTGACCCGCACCCGCGGGGACTCGCACGAGACCAGATACTTGGTAGTGCGAGTCCCCGGCTGGGGCGGGTTTTTCATTTGCTTTTGGCAAAGCAATCTCAAATCCCTTCTTTTCTCTTTTCGTAGAAAAGAGCAAACCGAGAAGCTATCGCTCCTCGGCTCGATGAGAAAGAACGGTGTTTTGTCTCATATTTAATGAATATATCGGTACATGCCACTCACCGCTTCACCCCACGAAATATCTCCGTGACCAACGCGATTCCAGCCGCCGCCAAAACGATAGCCATTCATCTCGCTAATTGTGACAGAGACACCGGGATTGACCGCTTCAACGATAGCGACGTGGCCATACCCACCGCCGTTTTGCATAATCGCGCCCGGAGCAGGGTTACCATCAACTAAGAACCCTGCGGCCGCGCCCGAGTATGCCCAGGTATTTGCGTTGCCCCAGAAACTACCAATTGGGCTACCGAGTTGCATACGACGCTCGTAGGCATACCAAGTACACTGGCCAAGGCCATAGCGATTGCCCGCAGACGCACCAGCTAGCCAGCCAGAGCTAAAGCCGCCAGAATAGGTCCCAGTCCCTGTTGTGTTGCGCGTCGTGGTGGTTGTAGCGCGAGGCGCTACATAACCCGGACGTTCGTTTTCGGGCAGATCACCACCTGGAATAGTTATCTGCGCCCCTGGAGCAAGCGCACCAGTTAACTCGAGGTCGTTAAAGGCTACCAGACGGTCTTTGTCGGCCTTGTATTTGGCCGCGATTGAATCGATAGTATCACCCGCTTTCACGGTGTAAACTACTCCGTCAACTGGTGGAATTGAGATTTCTTTGCCAGGCTCGAGTGCATCAGAAGTCAAGCTATTCGCCCATTTAATCGTCTGCGCTGAGACGCCGTACTCTTGCGCAAGAGCAGGTATGGTGTCGCCTGCAACGGTCGTATATTTGATAGCCGTACGACTGTCTGCCGCCGGCTGGACAATTTGTGGCTTGCTGATGGTGTTGGTGTCGGTCTGCGCCAGGAGACTTTCGACCGTTAGTGACTGCGACAGCGTCGAAGCGTTGTTGGCAATTGGCATATCGGCACTCTCAGATACCACCGCAGCGATGTTGGCGGCCATGAGCTGGTCAACAGAAGTGTCTTTGGCGGCCTTGAGCGGTGTCGCTTGAGCAACAGCAGTCGCACCAGGTGCGTTGGCAGCAGGTGTTTTAATTGGAGGATTGTAACTAATCGCTACCAAAGATGATATCAGCAGAAAAACCCCAAAATATGAGGAAATAGTTGACCACGAAACCGATCCGCGGTGATGTGTGTTACGAACAGAGCGACGAATATCGTCAGATGAACATTCAATTGTTGCGGCTCTTGCGGTATCCTGAGCCATGGATTGATTACGAATAATCGTTCTCCTGTGCCCTCATTGCTGGAGGCACGACTACCTGTTTTGTCTTAACTTCCCGGCACTATAGCAGGGAAAGAACGCGCGTGTCGACCTTGGTTTACGTAATATTGATAAAAGAAAGTGAATTTCGGCGTTCGTACGACTTATAAAGGTAGGCACTTTTGAAACTGTTAATTTCCACACCCGAATCCTCGCTACCTGTGGTAGTGCGAATTCTATCGTGTCAATGTGCTTCTCGTATACTAGCCTTTTTGTGTCAAAAAGTCAACGCTTTGGTATCATTAAGTATCAAAACCCCTTACCCTACACCCTCTTCTATGCCAAGTGCGTTGTACCTTGGGTGCAGGCACCGTATGGCGTGAATGAAGGGTTTTGAGATTCAGATTTTGGTATGGCTCACACCCACTGCTACAGTTCGCTACAGAGGACCTGGCAGTGGTTCTTGATGTTGGCCTCGTGGCCTGCGACGTCATTTGCAAAATAGATCAACCCGTCATCCCCAGCAATAAAGAACAGGTAGTCTGTGTTACTCGGGTTGGCCACCGCTTGCAGGGCTAGCTCACCAGGTGAGGCAATCGGCCCTGGCGGCAGTCCGACGCGATTACGCGTGTTGTAGGGGGATTCAAGATCGACCGTTGGTGTGACTCCCATTTTGTCGGCAGCATAAATAAAGGTCACATCAGAACCAAGCGAAATCCCTTCTTTGTAGCGCTTTAGGAACACCTGTGCAATTGATTGCTGGTAGCCATAGCAGCGATTTTTGCGTTCCTCCGTCGGCTTGCCTTCGCAGTTAAGCTCTCGCTGGACGATAGAGGCCATGGTGATTCCTTGATAGAGCGTGAGTCCTTGCGCCTTAAATTTGCTTACGAGATCATTGCGCTCTACCACGCTTTCCATCTGGGTGAATGTTTCTTGTAGTACTTCAGCAGCTGTGGCGGACTTGTCGACGTAGTAGGTTTCGCCAAAAACATATCCCTCGAGCGAGGTGCCAGGGGGCTTATCTGCAAAGAGCGGTCCACTGTAAGACTTCTTCAATGCGGCCTCGATATCGGCTGGGCTATAGCCAGCTGACAACAGCACACCTTTGATATACATTTTTTCCTGATCAATCGTTGCACTTGGTGACTTGTAGAGGGGCTTTTCGATGGTAGCCCCAGGGTAAAACGTCACGGAGACAAAATCATGGCAACCTTTTGTGAGGTGATCGAGAATCTCAGCCGTCGACTCTGATTTCTTGAGGTTGCAGGTACTAGCCTGAATATTGTGCTTGTCATTGAGACGCGCGTAGAGATCGAAAGCAAATTGACTGCGAATGAGGCCGCGCTCGCTCAATTGGCTGCTCACCCGCGCAAAGCTCGTTCCTTCTTTTACCTCAAAACGAACTTTCGAGTCATCGGCTGGATCAACTGGCTGAAGTTGCTGTTGGTACCAGATACCCCCCGTGCCTAGTATAAATAGCGCAGCGACAATTAATCCCCCAATCCAGAAAAACCAGCCTCGTCGGCGCAAACGCGAATATGTGCGGGTAACAGGAGTGGCATCGCGCGGCAATGGCTCCTCAGACAATGCAGTCGCTGGCTGCTGTTCACTCTCAAGAGCCGGCTGAGGACGCGGAGAGATCGCCGGAACGGCAGCAACCCTACGTGTAGTCGGTGTAGCGGCAGTGCGCTTTGGTCGTTTAAAGCCATCCATCACTGTAACTCCAAATAATCCTGCAGAATCAAACTCGCCGCTAGTGAGTCGATGTCGGCTTTTTGATACGGTTTCTTCTGGGATTTTAGCAGTTCTTCGGCCTTGACGCTGGTCAAAGATTCGTCCTGATAGTCAATCGGCAGCCCAAATGAATGTAGTCGCTCGGTGAATGTTTCGACAAATGCAGTTTGGGCCGTTGGCTCGCCAGACTGGTTTCGTGGGTATCCCACGACGATACGGTCGATGTTCTCGAGAGAAATGATGCGAGCAAGCGCCTTGTCTTCATCGCCATCAACAGAGATAGTATCATACGTAATCGCGATTTTTATCGCTGTATCAGCCAGCGCGACACCGATACGTTTTTCTCCGACATCGAGCGCAAGAATCATCTGCGAGCTAGTCATTCACTTTAAACTCAATTGCGATGCGACTGGTGTCATTTGGCGCTGAGCTGACCCAAAACGGCGACATCTTTACGTCAACATTCTCGACCCCGCTGATACTCTGAACGTGTGTTTGAATATCGCCAAATCGTTTGCCCTTGATAAATTCTTTGAGCGCAACCTCATCAATTTTTGGGCCAAGCTTGCCATTTGTTGAGATATTTCCCTGGTAATTACCGTCCTTTGCCGAAATGTTCGTGAGCGACACCGCCGAAAGTCCGTTGCTGTAGACTTTTTGGTCACTCTTGCCGTCGATCTGTTGAGCAAAGTAGGCGTCAAGATACTTCCCGGCCTCGGATTTTGCGATTGCTACCAGTGTGAATGTCACTGGCCCAGCCAATACACCTTTGCCATCGGTAGATTCTGCGTCGACAGCAGGAGTGGGCTTCACCGCGCTGGTATCAGAAGCAAAACTAGCGTCAAGCACAATAAAGCTATCAGCGAATTGCTTTTTCAGCTCAGCTTTGGCGGCCTCAGCTTCACCACTCTTGAGGATGTCGCCCGATACCTTGTCAACATCACTTTGCTGGACGACAGTAATCGTCTTGTCGGTACCGCCAGAGGTCGGTGTAGTAAATGTTGTCGAGAATCCACTTGGCCCGCTGGCTGAACCAGTTGCACCGTTATAGCTTGCGCCATTTGCAGCTGCTGTTACCGCCACGGTTTTACCTGCCGCCAAACTACTTGCCGGTGCATCGGAATCAAACACCACAGCTGCATCGGTCGTATAGACTGACCCACCGGAAGCCGTGACTGAAGTACCTGCAGGAATCGTGGCGCCGTTTAGAAACACCATCGGACTCGTCGGCACAAACTTCACCGTACCCGTCGCTTTTGTCCCTACATCCTTTTTGCCCGTTGCGGCAAGCGGTATCGAGACGTCCTTTTTCAATGTCTTGACCTCTGACTTAATCGTGCCTGCCTTGAGATCAGTGGCAAGCGCTGGGCTGAACGTTACATTACTGTTGAGTGCGGCATCGGTCGTCCGTGCCGTGATGACAATACGCGCGCTCGGCGCAAAAACGATCGCCCATACCAGAAAACCGATTAAAAGGGCGAGTGCCGTGAGGCCGATAAATAATTTCTTGCGAAAGGTATCGAAATTTGGAATCTTGACCTTGTCCTTGGCAGCGAGCGCCGTGGCGCCCAGACTAGAAACTGAGACGGTGGTAGCTTTTTTGGACGATGCTGGCTTGCTGACTGTCGCGACAGACTCATCTTCCGGGTCAACGACTTCTTCCGTTGCTTCGAGCGCAGGAACATCTGCCCCATCGATGATATCCTCGCCGTCATCAATATCTAGCGCAGCTACCTCTGCTAGCTCGGGTTTGCTCTGCAGATTTTTGGCCACGGGAATCCCAGCCGAGCCTGCCAATGCCATGAGCGCAGCATTATTGCTAATAATCACCAGTCGTTTGTTGGCCTGCTCGGCGGCACGATGCACCAGCTTGAGGTTGACCGCACTCTGAATTGCGCCAATCCGTTTTGGCGGAACGAGGGCGACGATATGATGCTTGGCCTCTTTAACTTTACCGATGATTGCGGTAATATCGTCTTCGACATCGATATATAGTACGTCTTTTTGCATGCTTAGATTCGGAGCATTCGATTCAGTTTTTCTTTGAGAGAATCGACATCGCTTGTGCCTATCATTGTATCATAGCCAACCCTCAACAGGCCCATCGCTGTAATGTACGTGTGTCCTGCTGCTTTGCCGCTGGGATCGACAATACCGATGACATCACTCGGTTTGATATGCTGGACACTCGGCCGCTTGGTAAATGGTAGTTCTTTGTACCACTCGCGGTCGCTCAGAGCGTCAACCAGCTGCCGCAAACTAGCACCGCCACCACAGAGAAGGATGCGTGGAGGCAAGTGATCAACTGAGTCAAATTCGCTCAGTGCCAGCTCAACACCAGCCAGCCACACTTCGAGGGTTTTGTCTGTGGCAGCGGCAACATCCTTTTTGACTGACTCTTTGACCTTTTCATCATCGATGTTGACTTTGAGTTTTTCAGCGTCTTCGTAACTGATATTCATTTCGTTGGCGATGGTGTTGGTGAAACTGCGCCCACCGATCCCAAACATCTTGGTACCCTCGACGCCACCATCATTGACCACCGCGATATCAGTTGTGCCACCGCCAACATCCGCCAGAATTGCCGTGAAATTACTGTTGGCATCTGTACCAAGGACACTGCGGCTGACGGCGAACGGCTCGGCCGCCACAGCGACAAGCTCTAGCGCCAACTCATCCGCTACTCGCTCGAGCGCCCCGATGTGCACCATCGGTGCAAACGCCGTATAGATCTGCACGGCGACATCTTTGCCCTGGAACCCAATCGGATTGCTAACTTTGTAGCCATCGATATGGATACTGACAAGTGCCGAGTTGACGAGCTTTACCTCCACATCATCGTTGCCAGTCTCGAGCGCAATTTGTTTTTGCGCTTTGGTCGCTGCTCGGTCTTGCACCTTCTCGATGATAAATTCCATTTCTGACTCGTCAAGCGGACGATCGGGCTGCGGCCGACGGTAGCGAATCGTATTGGTAACACCCTTGACGAGCTCGCCTGCGATACCAATAACGGCTTTTTTTGCCTGCAAACCCGCTTGTTCTTCGGCCTGCGCCAGTGCGGTTTCGCAGTTGCGCACCACGCCAGCGATATCAGCAATTGCTCCCTGATGCATATCTGCCAGCTCCTGATGAGCACGGCCCACGCCGACAATCTCGATGTGATCGCCCTTGACGTGCGCAATCAATGCCTTGATGTATTCGGTACCGATATCCAGCCCAACAATGTAGCCAGGGGTGTCAGCTGCGCCTCTTTTAAGTAGTTTTTCGAAGACCATATAGGTTCATTATACATGAATTGTGGTTACGGTTAGAGAAACCTGAGTCTCAAAACCTCCCACTCCGCACCCCCCTACGCGCCCTAGTATCTCTTACAGAGATACTAGGGCTGCAGTCGCTTTACGGTGCGTCGGAGAGGTTTGAGACTCAGATTTAGAGAAATGTTGCTTTTTATTGATGTTTGTGCTATAATAATAAACATGGTTCAGACAGATCCAGCTCCAAAATCAATAGAATACGATCCCGAGTCTATCGTCAATTTTACTCGTGCAATCCAAGAGCTCTATGACATTGCACAAAAAAAGAACATAGAACCGCAATGTCGGCATGCGAACTACCTCTATGCCGGCGACTTCTCTCGGATAATTTGGCCACCTGAGGTTGCTGACACATTACAGCTACTGGCTACCAGTCCTGAGGCTGTTGAGTTCGGTGTCTCTCGTGAAAATAAGACGACCGAATTTGGGTTAGAAGTGTTTCTCCTTGATGAGTCCGTGCTTCATTTTTCAGGACATCGACACACTGATAACTCTCGACACTATTATTTTTATAAAGATGGTGCACGATTCGCAATTGACCCAGGTGCCCTCGGTATCACACTTACCACCATGGCTCTTGATGGTGCACTCAACGATGAAGTCCATCTTCAAAAAAATTACTATCACGAAGACCTCCATCCTATCGATCCTCTCAACAGTACTCTTCTCAGGCTGATTGAATCAGGGCTCTCTGAGACGAGTGAATACGAGTCTATGCTCACTTACGAGTTTGACTATAACAACCCAAAGGAGAAGCACTCTGTTGCCGTCACTCTACGTGTTATGAGAGACATCGATGCAACGCGTCGCTACGCATTTACCACCCACACTGCCGCAATCGATGGCGATACGTCAGCGTCAGTGGAGACACGTGTTACTTACGAAATCAATGAGGATATGCTTGTGCGCAATTTTCTTGTCGAAAGCATGCGCTACACTACGCACCTTCCGTCCGGAACAGTTGATTTAGTAGGATTGGACAAAGTAACTGGATTAGATTTTAGCCAGTTGACGCTCGACAGACTAATCGATCAATTGGGGAAAAACCATACGAGCGCTGGCTAGTCGCCTCATTTCATTCGGCTATTGAAGTACTACTTTTATTCTACGGATGCCGGCAGAGCTGGCAACACTGTTATGAGACACCTGCAAGCAGGTTTCTCATCGCGCCATGCGAGCGAGTAAATCGCTCGGGATGGGCTGCTCTTCCCTGGTGCTATTGAAGTACTGCTTTTACTCTACGGATGCCGGCAGAGCTGGCTTCTTCTTTGGTGATTTTGAAGATTTTGCCGTCTTCGATTAGTTCGTGGGTATGGTCGACATGAGGGCCGCCACAAATCTCGAAGCTGAACGGTCGCTCATCGGCTGGTGAGTTGGGGTCTTTCATGCTGTAGACTTTTACCGTGTCGCCGTACCTATCACCAAATTGGCCAAGCGCACCGAGTGGACCTGTCGCCTCTTCAGTTGGGTATTCGGCGAAACTAATCTGCAAATCCTTGGCGATTTGTTCGTTGACGATTTTTTCTACTGCATCGAGCTGCTCGCGAGTAACTTTCTCTGGGTGAGAGAAATCAAACCGCAGACGCTCTTCGGTAATATTACTACCGCGCTGAACGACATGCTCACCGAGCACGTCACGTAAAGCCTGGTACATAAGGTGCGTGGCGGTGTGGTATTTACGGTGCTGCAACGTTTGGCCACCGAGACCACCTTTGAAGGCACCTTTGGAAGCGGTCTGGCTGCGCTCGCGCTGTTCCTTCATCTTAGCGTCGAATTGTTCACGCCAATCATCCGGCAAGACAATACCCTGCTTGTGCGCTTCTTCGACAGATAGCTCTACCGGAAAACCATAGGTATCGTACAGTGTAAAGAGCTCGGTGCCCGTCAGCCCATCGGCAGTAAACTTCTGCATCTGCTTGATACCGTTGCGCAGCGTCTGGCGAAAGGTCTTTTCTTCTTTGACAAGCACCGCTATAACATCATCGCGTTTTGCGGCAACTTCTGGAAAGTCGTCGTGATACAAGTCGGCAATCACCGGAACAATTTGCTCCAGGAAATTTTGCTCGACACCGAGATCGAAGCTGTAGCGAATCGCACGGCGCAGCAGTCGACGCATGACGTAGCCCTGCTCTTTGTTACTCGGCACACAGCCATCAACCGCAAGGAAGGTTGCAGCGCGTAAGTGATCGGCAATCACCCGCATGCTTTCGGTATGTGTTTCATATTTTTTGCCACTGAGGTCTTCTAGCTTCTCGATAATAGGCCACATGAGTGAAGTCCTGAAAACATCTGGGTCGTTGTTAGCGGCCGCAGCGATGCGCTCAAGACCTGAGCCTTGGTCGATATTTGGCTTGGCGAGTGGCTCAAACTTACCTTCAGCCACTTTTTTGTAGGCCATAAAAACATTGTTGCCAATCTCCATGAAGCGACCACAATCGCAGTTCGGATGGCAGTGCTCGCCAAATTCAGGATTGTGTGGGACATCAAACTGATAGAACATTTCACTATCGGGACCACACGGATCGCCAACTGGCGTATTGGCTTCATTGCCGCTACGGCTCCACCAGTTCTTGCTACCGTCATAAAAGAAAATTCGCTCGCCCTCACGCATGCCGCGCGCGTATCCTGCTTCTTCGCTGCCAATGTCGGCCATGCCACTACTCAGACCCTTGCGAGCGAACAGCGCAGCCCACAGATCGGCCGCTTCTGTATCTTTCTCAATACCAAACTCTTGGTTGCCGATGTAACACGTCACGTAGAGCTTGCTCGGATCCAGCCCTACAATATCGGTCAGAAACTCAAACATCCACGGCACTTGCTCTTGCTTGAAATAGTCACCCAGACTCCAATTGCCCAGCATCTCAAAAAAAGTGGTATGGCGATTGTTGCCGATGTCTTCGATGTCCTGAGCTCGCAGACAAGTCTGGCTATTGACCAGGCGAATACCTGAATCGTGCGGCTGACCGAGCAAATACGGAATAATCGGCTGCATACCGCTGCCGGTAAAGAGCGTCGTAGGGTCGTCCATTAAGACAAGTGGCGCGCGGGCAATGACAGCATGGCCCCGCTCTTCAAAGAATTTCAAATAAGCATTGCGGATTTGTTGAGTATTCATATCTCTGTTATTTTACCATATCAGCAACAGTTTGATGGCATGAGATCACGGCCGATTGAATTATTGTTTAGGCGCTTCCACAGTGAGTGTTACCGACTTTTCGGCCGGACCGCTATCACTGGCACAAATTAATCGATATTCGGCGGTTCCTGCAGCCACAAGCTTGCCCGTACTCATGCTACCAGTTAGCATTCGCTCTCCTTGCCATTCGCCTTCGGCCCTACAGGTTGGTGAGTCGCCACTCACTGACCAGGTAACGACGCTGTACGCGCCAATCGTATTAGTGCTCGGCTCGACAGAAAGAGTAATGATAGGCGGCGTACCCTTCGTGCCCTGGGTCCTCGACGGCGATGGTGCCGCTACTGACGGAGTCTCGGGCGAATTCAAGAAGATACCCTTTGCGACAATAGTAATCATCGCTGCGAAGGTGATGATGAGCGTTAGTCCAACGGCGCGTTTTAACCACATGCTTTCCTCCTTCTCATGACATTGAAAACTCTTCACTATGGATGCTAGTAGACGAAATACCACGTGTTTTCAGTTGACGTTTGAGCGCGCTCATCATCGGTGGTGGCCCACAGAGATAAAAATCTCGCCCGGTAATATCGCCGCAAACCTGCTCGATATAGTCCACGCTCATAAGCGCCGGCTGTTCGTCGGCGATAAACGGAATCACACGCAGACTGTTGTTTTTTGCTAGCATTGTGCCATACAGCAACTGCCAGTCGATAACCTCACTGCGAGTTTTTACCGAATAAAACAAATAGACACGGTAGCCTGTCGCCGGTAGCTCTTTGACCATAGATAGAAACGGTGTAATTCCAATGCCACCAGCTACCCACACCTGGTCTCGGTTGGCATAATTTGTGTAGGTAAATTTACCATAGGCGCCTTCGAGCTCAGCAATCGCACCGGGTTGCACCATGGCGAGTTTTGCCGTGTAATCGCCGAGCGCCTTGATAGAAAGTTCCAATCCCTCACCAGCCGACTGACAGGAGCTAATCGAATACGGGTGCCACTCGCGGCTCATCCCCGACACGTGAAGCAGGCGCATAAACACAAATTGACCCGGTCGATAATTAAACACTTTCTTCGTGGGAGAGAGATACAGCCGCACGATGCCACCGCCCAGGTCGACAACGTTATTGATCACAAACCGATATTTACGAATGACAATCTGGCCCATAATCGTCTTGTAGACAAACGCAAGCAGACCAATGATAAGCCACGCCACTAAGTACCACTTGAGCCATGGGTCATCGCTGGTATCGCTCTGAATATAGACGATGTGCAGCCCGATCAACAAGAACACTGCCCCCATCAATTTGTGTGATATCAACCAGATTCGGTACGGTAATTTGATGAAAATAGTGATGATGAGTAGCCCCACCATGAGCCACAACCCCACGATCCCTAGTGTGGTTGCCCATTGCTGGAGCACGAGCACATGGTATTGATTCGACTGGTCAAACAATGCCGCAATTGGCAAAAGATCGTGTGGCAAAAGCAACAGTGCGGCGGCTTTCATACTACTGAGCGCCATGCTGAGCGCCAGGCCAAGCGGATGAAGCAGAGAGAAAATCAGCGACAGCCCGCCGACGATATGATGTGCAATGTAGACACGGTTCAACCCGCCAAATACATTTTCAAGGAGCCGCAACCGCGTCATCAGCACCAGGCTGATACTATACAGCACCACGCCAACAATGCCAGTGATGAGCCCACCGCTCTCGAGGAGAAGACTGGGTGAGCCAAATGGATTGGTCGACTGCAGTCGCCACCACAACACGACAGGAATCAGCGTCAAAACAATGATTACACCCCATCCAAATAAACGCTCAGTACGAAGACCGATTGTCATATGGGTTGGCTTGCTGCTCATGATGCCTGCGCTTCTCCCTAGTGAAGTACGTCGACGACGAGTGGCGTTGAATTATCCCAGCCGGTATCAATATAGAGCAAGGGCCTCTCGGCAGACCGAGGAATCACAAAGCTGAGCTGACCGCTGACACTCTGGCCAGGTTTTAGTTCAGAGGCGGGGATTGGTTTGGGTGCATGAGAGGACATGTGAAGCGCACTGTGGGTGCCATCTTCACTGCGAACATATAGTTGATTGACTGGAATGAATTGCTGTGTGCGCGTCGTGGTATTTTTGATAGTGATGTCCATGATCAACACCGCTTGGATGTCGCTGACTTGAAATAAATCATCAGACAGTTCGGTGGCGACATTTCGTACCTGCGCCTGAAGCGCACCATTCGACGCTAGTTGCAACGAAGTTGAGATACGCGAATACACCACTGGCTGCACGTTTTGTTCACGCCGCAACGTATGAACCATAAAGAGTGTATTGACCACTACCAAAGCAGTCAACGCCAGTACAAATGCCGCAAACACGAGACTGTGCTCGTGGCGAAAACGCTCAAATCGCTCACTGACCGATGGACGTCGCCAGCGCAGTAGGTTGTGTTTACGTCCTGTTTTCATATGCTTCCCTTCATTGTTATGGTTTCGCTGGATCATAGTACCCGACTCGATAGCCTGCTAGTGCGCTAGCGCCTGAGTTACTGTAGGTTTCTGGTTTGTGAGTGAACACTGCATTACCGCGCTTATCTCGGTACCCTGAAATACCCGCGGCGCCTCTCAAAATAGCATTCATGTCATGATTGCAGGTGGCCGCGCTACTTTCAAGCGAGCCCGCGCTTGCACCGCCCTTGTGCACTGGCGCATAGCTAGAGAGATTGATCACCCAGTCGCCATTCCATGACCAGCAGTTACCGGGCGTGGCGTGGGCGGCGAGCGCGCTGCGGCCATAGCAGCCTGGTTTTCCTCCGCAGTAAATCGGTGCAGGGTTAACCGTCAGCGTGACTGATCGCGCACCCGAACCACCACTATTGCTGCACGATAGCGTGTAGGTGAAGGTACCTGAACCAGCCTGGCTGACACTCTGCGAGCCACTCGCTGCTTTGCCGCCCGACCAAGCGCCGCTTGCCGTACAAACAGACGGATTGTTGGCTACGCTCCAAGACAGTGTTGCGGCGGATCCTGCAGTGATAGCGGTTGGTGAAATCGAGAGTGAGACAACGGGTGCCGGCACGACGGGTGCATTAGCCGTCACATTCACCGACACACGAGCGGTCTCTGAGCCGGCTCCGTTTATGCAAGTGAGTGAGTAGGTTCGTGTGCCTGCAGTGCCGAAGTTTCCGGTACTTTGCGAGCCACTCGCCGCTTTGCCGCCCGACCATGAGTCTCCCGCTGTGCATCCGGTGGGATTATTTGCAACGCTCCAGCGTAATGTTGCGGCTGCACCAACCTTTACACTGGTTGGGCTCACTGAGAATGTCACCTTCGGTCGTTGAGCAGCATTACCTGAACCGGTGTTTGGTGTGGTGGGTACTTCTGGTGTTGTTGGCGTAGCCTCTGCCGCTGACTTCACCGCCACACTAGTAGCCCCAAAGCCGGTTCCTGACTTGGTTGAGCAGGTCAGGGTAAAAATGTAGTTCTGTGCCTTATCGAGCGGACCAACATCTTCATTCCCCTTGCTCTGCTTATCACCCGACCAGTCGTCGCTTGCTATACAAAGCGAGGGGTCGTCAGTTGCTTCCCAGCTCAACTGTGCTTTCTCGCCCACTGTTATCTCTTGCTTTTCGGCGACAACCCGCACCGTGGGTACGATTGCCATCTCGCCGGAAGATGTTTGTGAAGCTAGTTGCGCCGTTGACTGTTGGGGTGTGCTTGCGAATGAAGATGATGCATTGTCGATCCCATGGTCAGCCCTGAACTTGCTGTCGCTCATCATGAAGGTTGCGACGGCCAATACGATCATGCCGATCACGGTGATCCCAGAAGCGAGGGCAATAATAACCTGCGTCAAGCGCACGCCAAGCTGGACGTGTTTTATAGGGAGCTGAATCGTAAAAGGCTGCGGCATAGAAAAAGAGTCTCTTGCGACAATAATACCATAAGCGCTATTGTGCTGTCATGAGGACTGAGGGAATCTACGCTACAATACCGCCACCCAGACAATTGCCATGAAGATAAAACACTGCCGATTGTCCTGCAGTTGGCGCTCGCTCAGGCTCTTCGAGCTTGACAACAGTACCGCTAAGGATGCACGGCAACAGCGCACCTCGATGCCTCAGGCGAACCGTCAATCCGGCAGAATCGCTCGGTACATGATCGATCCACTGCAACTGCCCCAAAGTAAGCTCACGACGCCACATTGCCGTATCGTTGAGGTTTGTACTGACATAGACTTCATTTTTTGCCATGTCTTTGCCAACTACATAATACGGCAAGCCGCCGCCGATATCGAGTCCATGACGTTGTCCAAGCGTATAGAAGATCGCACCGTCATGCCGACCAAGCGTGCTACCGGTTGCTTTGTCGATGATATCACCGGGACGGGTTTTTACATACTGACCAAGAAAGTCACGCATGCCGACACTCCCTACAAAACACACGCCCATCGATTCTTTTTTGTCAGCCGTCCAAAGTCCCCGTTCAGTGGCCATTTCCCGTACCTGCTGCTTGGTGTAGTCACCGAGCGGAAAAAGAGTAGTTGCCAGCGCTTCACCGGTAACACGATAAAGAAAATAGGTCTGATCTTTATCGTGATCTTCGGCAACACACAGGAAAGCCTTGGTGCATTGTGCGGTAGAATCATCAACCCCGTCTTCTGCGCCACGAGAAGATACGGGGTAATGATGAATAGCGCACCTAGACTCCTCGCAACGAACCCTTGCATAATGTCCGGTGGCAATTGCATCAGCGCCGTCCGCAAGCGCAGCCGCTAAGAACAGCTTAAACTTCACTTCCTGATTACACATGATATCGGGATTTGGTGTACGGCCAGCCTTGTATTCCTCTACCATATAGTCAACGACATAGTGTTTGTATTCTTTCTCAAAATCAAAAACTTTGAAGTCGATGCCGAGTTGCACCGCTACTCGCTTTGCATCAGCTAAGTCCTCTGCCCACGGACATTTCATCCCTGGCAAATCTTGGCTCCAGTTTTTCATGTATATCCCAGTTACTTCAAAACCACGCTCTAGCAACAGCGCTGCCGCGAGCGAGCTATCGACCCCCCCGCTCATACCAACATAGATGCGTGTCATCTCTCGGCAATACCACCTGTCGACAAAATCAACGATGCGACGGTCTCAGGAATCGCCAGCACCCAACCACTTGGCGTTGCCCACCACCATCCATTCCATTGCTTGTCCTCAGCTACTGGGTGGCGACGAACACTAACACCGTGGGCGCGTCGCTCGAATTCGAGGCTGGCTCGCCGCTCGTGATACGCAGAAGTCACTATAATCGCCGACTTGATACCTTGTTTCTCAAAAATCGAAATCGTTTCAGCAGCATTCTCAGAAGTATTTTGACTTTGCGTCTCGATAATAATCGTGTTTGGGTCAATACCTGCATCGATCGCTCGCTGCTTCATCACCTCCGCATTGCTGGGGCCGGTCGTATCCGCTGCCGCACCAGAAAAAATCAGTGTCGACGCCCAACCGTTTTGATAGAGTTTGATCGCTTCGTCAGCTCGCGCCGCTGTATCGCCGCCACTGACCGCTACAATGGCATCGGCCTGGATGCACGCGATCTTCGATGGATCCGGTCGCTCACCACAGGCGCTGAGGTCGTCTGGCCCAAGAAATGAGCTAATCGCCCACACGATGCAGGCAAACAACAAAGCAACCACGATGCCGATTTTTAGTACTTTCACTTTTTCATCCTCTGCTGCTCGAATCTTACCATATCCACTATTATAGCAAGCGCCTGCGCACTAGTTGCTTCGTTCGATAACCGTCCTAATGTAATGCGCAGACTGCCGTCTGCCGCCTCTGGCGATAGCCCGATTGCTTCGAGAACATGGCTGCGGGTATTTTTGTTGGCGGCACAAGCACTTCCTGTCGCTACCAGCACTCTTTTTGCTTCCAACAAAAACACTAACCGCTCGGCATCAATGCCAGGAAATGAAATGTGCAAATGGCCGGCCAATCGCTTTTTTTGATTGCCCGATACCACTGCCTCAGGAAACGCCGCGAGTAGTTCACGCTGCAGTGTATCCCTGAGTTGCGCCAGCCGTCTGGCTTCGCCGGCAGCGTGGCGCGATGCTCGCTCGAGCGCCACCGCAAAGCCGACAGCCCCTGCCACATTCTCCGTCCCACTTCGTAGTCCTCGCTCTTGACCACCACCGACAATCAACGGTGATAGTGTCACATGACTCGCCGCCCATAACAGTCCGACTTGCTTTGGCCCATACATTTTGCCAGCATTGAGTGTCAGCGCGTCTACCCCAAGACGGGCTACATGGATGTCGATCTGCCCAGCGCCCTGCGAGGCGTCACTATGCAAGTAGATCGGTGTGGCCTCGCCCCCCTCCGCACGTCGCTGTCGTTCCGCCTTTACGACCGTAGCAATTTCACGCAGCGGCTGAATGGTGCCGAGCTCGTTGTTGGCAAGTTGAATACTGACCAGCACAGTGTCTGGGCGAATCGCTCCTGCAACCGCTTCTGACAACACGCTGCCCTTTGCGTCCACTGGTACAATCGTATGCTCATGACGCCGAGCAGCCTCTAGCACCGCTGGGTGCTCTACCGCCGAGACCACTACATGGCCTGTTATTCCAGCAAATACAAGATTGATTGACTCAGTCGCTCCCGCCGTGACAATAACCTCATCGGCCTTGCCGCCAATTGCTACCGCAAGACGGTGCTTGGCATCATCATACGCACGGCGCGCTTGCACGGCCGGTGCATAGGGACTTGAAGGATTAAAAAACTCATCCTGAAAAAACGGTTGCATCGCCGCCAGCACGTGCTCGTCCATGGGCGTCGCTGCCGCATGGTCAAGATATAGTAGTTCAGGTTTTTTCACATTCATCATTATACCTTAGACGACATTTCTATACCCGTAACACCGATCCGCTATTCGACAGTGACGCTACAAGCAACCATGGGCGCCTCACCACCCTTCAGCATCGGAGGATATCACCCCGCTTGAAGTTTATGCCCAGTTGCAGGGTCGCGTCGGTACACCTTGCGCGCTACTTGTTCGTAGTAAAGTCGCACTGCCAAACCAAAGTTGCGCAGTTCGTCTCCCTCAACATAGCTATAGCGGCCACCTTCTTGGATTTTGAGCACCTGTGTCGGGCTCACTTCGTAGCGAATGGTTGTGGTCTGCTTTTTGTTGTCCTTGTCGACTCCTTCTTCGTACCAAATCCAGGTATCACGGTCGAGACAAAAGAACTCACGGCGATACCCATCGGGAACCGGCCCAAATAACTGTCCGCCAATTTCACTCTCGAGTGTCAATAGCTCGCGCTCAGTCAGGGTACGCAGCGGACGTTTCTTAGAGGGTGTCTTCAAAAAATCAAGCGACACATCGTCGCCAGTTAGGAGAAAGAGTGCTTTTTTGAGAATTGATGACATGAGGACTACGCAGCCTCCCGGGGGATTTTTAATTCTTGCGCTTCCATCCACTGCAGCAAATCGCCAATCTGTAACATATCTGCCGGAGTAGTTTCCGGCACGTCTACTTTCTCAGAACGACGCCGTGAACGTTCTGTGGCCAAATCAATCACCCGACTGCCGCGTCGTGTATCCTGCTCGATGCGCCCCTGATCGATCTCTTCAGGATTTGTTGGATCAATAACCCCGCTAGGTGTTGCAACGTCGTAGGCTTCCTGGTGCATCCGAGAGATCTCGTCTAGTCCGGTCGCGAGCAAGTGCTCAGCTGGTTCTGTCGACTGCTGGGGAATATGAAAATTTTCGCGGTTAGTGGTGGTATCCATGCTTAAATCCCAAATAACTCTTGTGCATTTGCGGTTGTCACCCGCGCAACCTCCTCTTTAGTGATACCTTTGAGGGCGGCCTGATGCTCGGCAATGACAGCTACATACGCTGGTACATTCATTTTACCACGAAAAGGCTTTGGAGTCAAGAATGGAGCGTCAGTTTCGAGAAGGATATGCTGCAGAGGTAAGTCCCGAAACATGGTCTGTTGCGATTCATCCTTTGTAAACGTCGAGATCCCGTTGATACCCACCAGCAACCCTCGCTTCATAGCCTGCTTAAGATTGGCTCGCGTATCAGTAAAACTATGCATCACGCCTTTTACATCGGGAAATTCGTCGAAAATCGGCCAAAAATCCACAAATGCTTCACGGATATGAAAACTAACGGGCAAAGCAAACTCCACAGCGAGTTGTAATTGTTGGCGCAATACTTGCTGCTGGATATCCTGCGGGCTGTGGTCGTAGAAATAATCGAGGCCGATCTCGCCGATGCCAATGATTGTTCTGGGATCTCGGTTCTGCGTTCTGCGTTGCTCATGCTGAAGCAATTCACGGATTTCAGCGACATCGCTATCTTTTGCCTCATGCGGATGAATCCCAACAATAGCGTAGCAACCCTCATGAGTGCGCGCGAATTCTACTGCCTCGATGGACGAGCGGACGTCTGTTCCCACGCAAATCATCACAACTCCCGCATCGCGAGCCTGCCGATACGCATGCTCTTTATTGTCAGGATAAAATTCACTATCGTGCACGTGACAGTGCGTGTCGATAAGTATCATGGTCGTCCTCTTTTCTCCTCTAAGACTGTGCTGGCGCAGCTTTTGGCGCACGGGGATCAGGCGTATGCAAATAAATTTTCGGGAAAAGCGGCTGGATATCGGCCGGGACAACACCCGTACCGAAACTATGTTTGATGGTATCTGCTGTGTCTGGCATAAATGGCGTCAAAAGATCAGCCACCTGTAGCAATGTACTCGCGGCATGTGCCAAGACGTCGCTCAGATGTTCGGCAGCCTCGGTATCTTTCTCTCGATTTTTGGCAATCTCCCATGGCTTGACGCTCTCGAGGTATTGATTGAGTGACCGTACGGTATTCCAGGCAATATTGACCGCGTCATTATACCGGAATTGCTCCATGGCTTCGTGGTACGGCCCCATGTCGTGTTCGGCTTGCGGCGAATCACCAATCACCCCCGCTTGATAGCGAGTAACCATGGCCGCAATCCGCTGAACAAGATTGCCGAGATCGTTACCGAGTTCGTTGTTGTAAGCATTTTCGAACTTCTCCCAGGTGAAATCGCCGTCGTCAGTCGTCGGAATATGACAGCTGAAGAAATAGCGGAAGGCGTCGCGCCCATAAGAATCAATGATTTGGTTTGGATCAATGCCGTTACCGAGGCTTTTGGAGATTTTTTCGCCGCCGATATTGACAAATCCATGCACCAACAGCCGCTTGGGTAAACTCACGCCAATACCGAGCAGGATCGCCGGCCAAATAATGGCATGAAAGCGCAGAATGTCTTTGCCTACCACCTGTACATCAGCAGGCCAATATTCTTGCCACGAAGCATCATCAGGGTACCCAAGCACGGTAATGTAGTTGCTGAGGGCATCCAGCCAAACATACATCACCTGCGAATCATCACCCGGTACGCCGACACCCCAACTGAGGCTTTTTCGCGGGCGGCTAATCGAAACGTCCTTGACGCCGTCTTTGATCAGCTCGAGAATCTCTTTTTTACGAAACTCAGGAATGATACGCAATTTGTTGGTCTCGATCGCTGAGCGAATTTGGTCGGTAAAATCACTTGCCCTGAGATAATAATTTTCTTCGCTAAGTCGCTCAAACGGTGTTTTGTGGTTGGGGCAATTGCCGCCATTTACCTCGACTTCTTTATCGGTATAAAACTGCTCACAACCGCTGCAGTACCAGCCCTCGTATCTGTCTTTGTAGATGTGCGGCGCCAGTTGCTGCCAGATGTATTGCACAGCGCCACGATGATGCGCATCAGTAGTACGGATAAAGTCGGTGTATGAACTGCCAACCTTTTCTGCCATGGCTTTAAACGGCTGACTGGCTTGGTCGACATAGGCCTGCGGAGTGAGTCCTAGTTCGGAGGCTTTGGCTGCATTCTTTGTGCCGTGTTCGTCAGTCCCAATCTGGAAACGCACTTCTTTGCCATTTTGGCGTTGATAACGCGCCCAGATATCTGCCAGCAAATAGTCCATCGCATGGCCAATATGCGGCACGCCGTTGACATACGGAATGGCAGTAGAAATATAGAGATTTTTTTTCATACTGCATCCAGTATACCAGAGGTCAGTGAGTATTGTATACTGAAGGTATGCGAAAAAACAAAAGCGGTTTCACTCTCATTGAACTTCTGGTCGTGATTGTTATCATCGGCATCCTGGTAGGCATCACATTGTTTGTCTACCGTGGAGCTCAGGGGCGAGCGCGGGATGCACAGCGGCAAACCGACATCGCCAACATCCAAAAAGCCCTCGAACTCTACTATGACGACAATGGTAGCTACCCGATACCCAGCGGCACGACTTCAGCTGTAGGGAACACATGGTACAGCTCTGGCGATAATAGCTGGATGAACTTTGCCATTGCTATGCTTAATGCTACCAACAAATTACCCAACGACCCTACCAATACCTCAAACGGTTCGCCGCTGACTGCGAACAATTATGTTTATGGGTACACGACGGGGTCGTATTGCGGTAAGACAAGTGGCCAGTGGTATATTCTAGTCTATCGCCTAGAAGGGGCCAAGGAGAAAAAAGCCACCGGCGACTGCTCGACCAACGAAATTGGTGATGGCTACTACAACACAAATGGCAGTAGTTACGCCCGCGTCACAAGGTAAGCTACAACTGCGAACCGCGCTGCGTGGTCGCCGTGTGAATGAGAGAAGTAATGCCCATTAGTCGCCGTATCTACCGGTGAGACTGCAATGTGCTCGGGCAAGACTCCGGCCTGAACCGCAAGGGTGCGATTGTAGCCGCGAAGATTGAGATACACCCCGTCAGGTCGCTCAACGGCAAATTCACGCCACTCTTTCTTATCTTTCTCATTGAAGTATTCCATACGATAACTCTCGCTACCCACACTGGGCGCCATCCATACGAGAAGATTGTGTGGGTTTGAACCCCGTTCAACAAAGTAATCAATGGTCTTGCGCATGGTACCCGCAAGCGAGGCATGGCGGCCAATGTGGGCTAGGGCTAACGCATGTCTGCCTGGGTCATAGATCACGGTTGCAACGCAATCAGCCACCGGCAGAAACAGCCCGAGCTCGGGGCGTTCGGTGTAGAGTACATCAGCCAAACAGCCCTCGGTATCTGGCTCCTCCACCTCTTTGATCTCATCGTATGTCCGATCCGCTGCATACGTGATCACTTGGTACACACAGTTCTCATAAGGAATCCCCGCCTGCTGGGTGAACCGACGCCGACTATCCACGACCGATGGCTCATGCCGGTCATCTTTGGTGCGGTCAAGCATGGTACCATCATCCCGCGAGGAGACCTTGGCTACAACGCCCTCAGGAAAACAATCTGGTTGGTCACACTGAATCATGGCGTCATCTCCCTGCCTCGTGCGCTAGTCGCTGCCAATCATCGATTGATAGGTCTTCAGCTCTCGCATTGGGATCAATACAAGCCTGGTGCAGTAGCGCTTCAGCAGCCGATTTTGTGAGACCCAGCCCTGCCGAAATCGAGCTACGCAGTTTTTTGCGCTTGGCCGAAAAACCGGCTTTGACTACCCGAAAGAACGCACGCTCGTCGATCGAGCTAACAAGCGGCTGTTGACGGGTCTTCAAAATAATAACTTGGGAATCGACTTTTGGTGGTGGTGTGAAATACTCGCGCGGCACCTCTATATCCAGGAAGGTTTCGGCGAATATCTGTGCACTGACTGCCAAAATACTCATATCCCCCGGCACGGCCGCAATTCGCTCAGCCACTTCTTTTTGTACAAGTAGCACAGCCATGGACGGCTTATTCTTCGCTGTCATCAACGTTTCGATGATCTTGCTTGTGATGTAGTACGGCACGTTCGCAACTACCTTATAGCCTGCTGGTAGGGTGGCAAGATCAAACTGCAATATGTCAGCATGATGAACTATCAGAGCCGTACCTGGAAACTGACCAGGCAGCTTGGCAGCCAGCGCAGGATCAAACTCTACAGCCACTACTTCCTTGGCGCGGCGCAATAGCTCGCTTGTCAGCGTGCCGAGACCTGGCCCAATCTCAAGTACTGTATCAGACGGCTGCAACTCTGCCGCATTGGCAATTTGCGATAGCATAGCTCGATCTTTGAGCCAATGCTGACCAAGGGATTTATTGGTCGACACTAGTGACTCGCGAGGATATTATAGGCAAACTGAATCCTGCGACCCTCGACACACACACCACATCTTTCGAAATCATTCTGAAAAGCAACTGTCGCACCTTCTACTGTTGTCGAAGCGAGTATTTTTGCCTTCGCACGTGAATACCCGCCGTTCAACTCGCTCATCAAGAAATCTAGCTGGGTTTGTATACTGTACGGATCGGGCATCGACATCAAGCGTGCCTTGCGACTACCTGTCCATTGCGCAAGTCCGTCGCCAGAAGTTTGAAAGCCGTGTTCTTGCATAAGATTACCCATGATTCCTGCTGTCTGTTCTCGACTAAAGCCGTTCGCAATCAGGAAATTCCAAGTTATGCTCTCATTCTCGGACGGTGTAGTGTAGACTCCCTTCACACCAATCGTCTCCACCTGCTTCACAGGCTCCTTGGTCGTCACGCTGTTCACGACATCGCGCTTCACTTCCTTGCCATTTTGCATCGTAATCTTGTAGGTCACGGTCTTTTTGCCATTCACGCCCGGCGTCTGAATCTCTTTGAATCCCTTGTCCTTGTTGGCATCCCTTACCTGCTGAGTTTCGAAAGCGATATCTTCATCAACCGTAACAGTCTGTTCACCGTTGCGCCATAGTTCAATTTTCATATCAGCTACCACTGGTGCGCTGGCAGCGGGCATCAAGGTGTCATTTGCCTGAGGAATGATGCTCTTTTGCGACACCAGCTCGCCTACTGTACGCGCAAACGTGTGAACTTCGAGTGATTTGCCGTAGAACACAAAAGTGACTTTGGTCGCCCGCTTGACGTGTAGGACTTCCGCGGCGCCCGTCTCAGTGATATCAGTCGCCGTTGTCAGTGTCGCGATGTCTTCCTCGTGCAGTGACAAGCCTGCCTCTTTGGCAATCTGCTTGCCAGTACGGTAGGAAGTGATGACCTTAAACTGGTTCGCTCCATCGATCACCAGCACTGGTCGTGCTCGGTAGACATTCACCTGGTAGGAGCGAGCGACAAGTTTTTCGTCTAATGCCGGTTCGGTACGATCTTTTGGGTCAATGGGAATATCTGCTTCCTGGAGCGCCTCGCGCAAGGTGGGCTTGTTGGTGATAAACCCTTTGTCCACCCCGTCATCATGTACAGTAACAATATGACTATCTGAAGACGCAGTGACTGACTCGGCATGCGCCTGACGGCCAGCAATCAGAAAGCCAAGCAGCGCCGCGATAGCCACGGTGATTGCAAACACAATAATTCTGGTGGGGTGTTTCTGTGAAACGATGTTCATATAAATGTGTGTGTGCGAGTTCCACCTCAGACACGTTCTCTTTATTGTATCGAGTTTGCGCAAAAAATGCTAGCTATTGCGCTCGAGTCGAGCGTATTCGATGTTGAGCTTCTTGGTTGCACCGCTAACGAATTTCACCACGACAGCCAAGCCGTCGAGGTCAATAATTTCACCCTCCCCAAACTGAGGCGACCGAACCCGGTCGCCAATGTCAAAGTCATTGACCACTTCGTCATATTCGTTGCGCTGCGGCGCTCGGTCGGTTTGACCGATTGCCACACCGCGGCCCATATCCTCGAGAAACCGCGACGGCATGGCATAGCCACGCGAGCCAAACTGCAATCGACTTTGCGCATAGAGCAAGTACAACTCTTCGCGCGCCCGCGTCATCCCCACATAGCACAATCGGCGCTCTTCTTCGAGCTGTCGCGGCCCCTCCTCGAGAGCCCGCTGGCTCGGGAAAAGCCCGTCTTCCATGCCAACCATAAACACAACCGGAAACTCAAGCCCCTTGGCGGCATGAAGCGTCATCAGCGTGACTTTATTGCCATCGTTTGCGACGTCAGCAGTACTCATGAGCGCAACTTCTTCTAGAAAATCCGCCAAATTGGTATAGGCTTTTGCGTCGCTAATAAGCACACCAAGGTTGGCCTCGCGGTCTTCGGCCTGAGGAGAACCGTCGAGCAAATAGTCTCGGTACCCCGTCAGCTCGATCAGCTTTTCGATAACATCGCCAGGGCTGGTCTCATTGAGTGTCATGACCTGCAGTGCACGTAGGATCTCACCGAGCCGTGCAAAGCTTAAGCGCGCCCGCGGCGTCAATCCACTAGCCTGTTCAACATTTATGAGTGCCGAGAGAATATCCATGCCACTATTGTTCTGCCAGGCAGCAAACTTCTCAAAGCTCGCTGCGCCAATTCCCCGCGTCGGAACATTGACGATACGACTAAAACTTATCAGATCGTTTGGCTGATAGAGCAGACGTAAGTACGCAATGATATCTTTGATTTCTTTCCGATCATAGAATCTCACACCCCCAACTAGTTGATAGGGAATACGGTGCTGCAAGAAAGTCCGCTCAAATGCAAAACTTTGTGCATTTGTCCGGTACAAGACAGCGAAGTCATTGTAACCCCTGCCCCCGATAGCTACCTGAGTAGTGATACGGCTTGCTACCACGTAGGCTTCCTCAGCTTCGTCGTACAAGCCCTGAATCTGAACTGGCGTCCCCGCCCCCATATCTGTCCACAGCTCTTTGTCGGTTCGTTCGATGTTTTTGGTGATAACATGGTGCGCAGCCTCCAGGATAGCCGCTGTTGACCGATAGTTTTGCTCAAGCTTCACTACCAAAGCTCCTGGAAAGTCTCGCTCAAAATTCAAAATGTTGCGAAAGTCTGCCCCTCGCCAGCTATAAATTGACTGCCAATCGTCACCGACCACACAAATATTGCGTTGCTCGCTAACCAGTTGAGTCACGATGGCGTACTGCGCCGCATTAGTATCTTGATACTCATCAATAAGAATGTGTTTGAATTGATTCTGGTACTTGTCCCGGGTGTCACGCGACTCACGCAACAGTCGCACCACCTCAATCAAGAGATCATCGAAGTCAAGCGCGCCCGCTGTTTGCCGCAGGCGCTCGTACTCGCGAAAAATCTTCGCAACGGTTTGTTGGTAAGGGCGATCCGCCGCCTCGGCATAATCTTCCGCGGTCAACAAATCGTTTTTAGCACTGCTGATTGCCGCACTTACCGCACGAGGTTTGATCTTGTCGGCCGATATCGACAATTGTTTCATAGCTTGTTTGATTAATCCTTGTCGGTCGTCTTCGTCATAGATCACAAAATTTGACGGCACGTTGATCCGCTCACCGTCAGCTCTCAGCATACGCACACAGATGCTATGAAATGTCCCCATCCAGGGCATGAAATGTCTTGGAGGGGATGAAGTCCCCGCTATGCTTTCAGAAGTAAATTCTCGAAGTCGCTCCCCTTCTGCGAGTCGATGCGAAGCATCGGTACTTTCGGCGGCCAGTTTTCTTCTAACTCCATTTTCCTTATTTCTATTTTCATTCGTCAACTGCCACAACCGCTCGCGCATTTCCCTGGCGGCTTTGTTAGTGAACGTTACGGCCAAAATCTCATGCGGCCAAATTCCTTCGTGAGTCAGCAAGTAGGCAATACGGTGGGTCAGTGTCTTCGTCTTGCCGCTCCCCGCTCCTGCCAACATCAGCAATGGGCCATCAACCGCTAGTACTGCGGATTTTTGCGCATCATTAAGCCCCTCGAATATCGTGTCAGTATTCACTTTCTCCATTATAAGCTACTAATGCGTGGTGAAGAAAAAGTATCCGGCGCCAGCTGCCGCGCCAACACACAAAAGTGCCAATATCCATACGATGATCCAGACAACTTTTGATGATTTCTTGGCAGGCACTGCGACATCGGTCGCCGCATGATACGTTGCGGTGTCAAAAATCGCACCACTCGTCTGATCACCGGTGCTCGGTTGTTCGGCGTACTGCTGAGCAATTGATCCCCCGGCAGCAACTGGTTCAGGGGTTGAAGGCTGAGGTATCTCATCTTCGTGATCTACTACAGGGGTGCTTACAGGTGCTGCCTCGAGGGAAGCGACATCTTGCTGCAGTTCCTCGGGCAGAACAGTAGGTTTGATTTGTGGTTGATCAGTAGAATGGTCAATCGCATCATTCGGCGTCTCTACAGGGTCATTTGAGGAAGGCTCGGTTGTGGTAACTTCGGCGTCGTCGGCTGCTGATACCAGTGATCCCAGCGGCCGTTTTTCTACCTTGGCATCTGCGAGAAACGGCGAAGACAGCGGTTCCTCGGTTGAGTTTTTGGCCACTTCTGCTACCACCTCAGAAGGAACTTCCTCATCCTCTTGGGAATGTGACGTCGCATTGCTCATAGTCAAGCTTGTGCCCTGCGAGGATAATTCAGGGGTACTACTCGCTGGTGGCGTCGTGCTTAGCTCCTCGGTTATTTCGGCGGGTTCGGTTGCAGGAAGCGACGTGTTCAGAGGCTCTGTTGTCTCTCTGTCTAGCTGTGTCAGCGTTGATTCAATTGGATCAGACATACTCACAGGCGCTTGCGTAGGGGCTACCACTTCTGGAGAAGTTGAAGGGCGAGGAGCTTCCAGTGTGCTTTTCGGTGCCTCCAGCGTCACACCCTGACGGCTCACCGGCATTGGTGCTGACTTTGCAGGAGGAACGATATCCATGAATTGGCCGCGACGCTTGACCGCAAGCGGTGTCGACTGAGGCTGAGGTGTAGCATTTGACTGACTGACGGGAGTCGGTGGCTCAGAGGCTACCGACGGCCCAGAAGAACCTGCAGGTGTTGGATTGGCTGCAGCAACTGGCGCGGGTCTCTGCAGTACTCCCTCAGGACTCGTTTCATCATTTTTGGCAACGTTCGCACCTGACATCAAACTATTTACAGCTTTATCTAGTGCGTCAAAGTCAATATCAGTCATCTATTTTTTCTTTCCTTTTGTAGGTGATTTCTTCTTCGCGGCTTTGTCGATAATGGCGGCAAAAGAATGAACGTCAAGACTGGCTCCGCCCACCAATAGTCCGTCGATCCCTTCGGCTCCAAGATAGCCGGCAGCATTGTCTGCCGTGACACTGCCTCCATATAGTACGCGCACTTTTTTGGCAGTCGCCGCACCAAATAAATGGGCAATCTGGTTGCGAATCGCTTTTGCCGCCTGCGCCGCATCGTTCGGTGTGGGTACTGCATGACTGGCAAAGTCTTTGCCGTTGCTGATCGCCCAGACAGGCTCGTAGGCTACCACCAAATGACCGGCTTCTTCTCCAGTGATGTTACTTAGGCCGCCCACGAGTTGATCGTGCAGAATGTCATTAGTCTCGCCCAGCGCACGTTCGCTTGCCGTCTCGCCAACGCACAATACTGGTGTAATTTCATTGCGGTACGCTGCTTGTACTTTATTTCGCAGGTCACGATCCCGCTCGCCAAACACATGACGACGTTCGCTATGACCAACCAAGGCATAACGGACGAGCCCACGTAACTGCGTGGCTGACACTTCGCCAGTATACGCACCACTATCACGCCAGTAGAAATTCTGAGCAGCAAGTTTGAATTGATGGTGGGGGTTCTGCAGAGACAGGGCCTGCAGTGCCAACATCGTGGGGGCAAGCACAATTTCGACTTTTGGATCATGGTCGATCATGTCAGACAAAGTATGAATAAACAAACTCGCCTCATGGATGGTGAGGTTCATTTTCCAGTTTGCGATAAGTAATGTTTTGCCCACAGATTAGAATAATGCTTATGTTTTTCTATCAACAGTGTACGCTATTTCTTGCCCGGGAGCAAACATTCGATACCCGGCAACGTAAGACCGCTCATCAGTTCGAGGCTGGCGCCACCGCCTGTGCTGACATGTGTAAAACTCTTGCCAGCTTGTTTGTCCCAATGCAGTACGAAATCAGCCGTATCACCGCCGCCAATAATAGAAGTAGCCCGGCCTTCTGCCAATGTTGCAGCCAATGCTTCCGATGCCGCGCGAAATGCCGGAATTTCACACATACCAAGCGTCCCATTCCAAATCACCGTTGCGGCAGTCTCAATCACCGCTAGCATGTGTGTCGTCGCCTGTGGGCCAATATCAAGCGCATAGTCATCGTTGCCTACCGCCCGAGCACCGACATCCCGACGCGTGGCCGATGGTTCAAGTGACGTACCGACACCAAGGTCATCTGGCAGAAGTAGTAACGTGTCGTAATTCGTTGTTCCCAACTTGTGACGGGCTTTTGCATAAATTCGCTCAATCACTTCGTCTTGACCCGGCTCAATCTTGCTCTTTCCCATTCGAGCGCCGTTGTGCGCTAGCATCGTGTTCGCCAGTGCGCCGCCAAGCACAATACCGTCTGCTACGTCCACCATTCGCTCAATCACGCCAATTTTGTCACTCACCTTAGCCCCGCCCATCACTGCTACAAGCGGTCGTTTGGGGCGCTTCATCGCCGAAGTGATCGTCATATATTCACGCTCGAGCAGTAGCCCCGCCACACTCGGCAAAAAAGCTGTGATGGCGCTCGTACTCGCGTGTGCACGATGCACCACGCCGAATCCATCTTGGACGAAATAGTCGGCGCGCGTTTGTTTTGCCAATTGGCGCGCAAATTCCATATCATTTGCTTCCTCGCCAGGATAAAATCGAAGATTCTCAAGCACAGTTACGCTTGATTTTGGTGCACGCTTGACTGCCATGTAGACCTTGTGGCCGACACAGTCATCAATAAATCTCACAGGTTGTTTCAACAGCTCTGCGAGCCGCTTTGCTGCAGGCTCTAGGGTATACCGCTCATCTTTCTTACCGTCAGGTCGTCCCAAATGACTCACGACGACAATGCGACAGCCCTGATCGAGCAATCTCTGAATCGTCGGCACGCTCATTCGAATCCGGTAATCATCATCAACTTCACCGTCTTTTGTGAGCGGCACATTGTAGTCTGCTCGTACCAATACCGTCTTGCCGCGAAGTGGCACGTCGTTCATCGATAATTTGTAGAAGTTCCCACCCATACGTCGCCTATTCTATCACTCGTACCCGAATCGTGTCAGTAGCCCCCACTACACCGGGCTGGCGACCACTGACAATCACGCTGACCATGCTATCGATATCACCAAAATATTTCTGCTCGAACAATTCTTTTGCAAGACCAACACCCGCCTTGTCGCCATCAGGACGAACGAAACTACGAGTCGCATAGCTCAGAGCTAGCTGCTGCGCGGTGCGCGCCTGACTCGTGACTGCCACGATTGGCATATGCGGCCGACAAGCCGCAATACTTGCTGCTGTAGCACCAGATTTTGTCTCGGCAACGATATTACTCGCGCCGATCTCTTCTGCTATATTAACCGCCGCTTGAGATATGGCATTAAGCGATTCAAATCCGCTCTTTACCACGCGCGAACCAGTATCGCTGACCGGCCAGTTCTCCTGGGTATACATAATCGTCTTTTTCATCGCAGTCACTGTTTCTACCGGATAATTACCGTTGGCCGTTTCGTCACTGAGCATTACCACGTCAGCCCCCTGAACAGTCGCCGTGGCAACATCGCTCACTTCAGCACGAGTTGGCTCCGGCGCATCTACCATGCTAGCCATCATTTGCGTGGCCACGATACTTAGCTTGCCGTGCTTGCGGCACAGCGCAATAATCTGACGCTGAACAATCGGCACCACTTCTGCACCAGCCTCAACTGCCAAATCACCACGCGCCACCATTACCCCATCACTAGCTTTTACAATTTCTTCCAGCACGCCTGGTTTGATCGCCGCTTTTGTCTCCACCTTGGCGATAATATGTGCATCGCTGCCATGCCCAAGCAAAATCTGGCGCAGGCTCTCGATATCCTCAGCGCTCTGCACAAAACTCAGCGCAACATAGTCGTAGTCCTGTGAAGCTCCGAATTCAATGTCTTTTAGATCCTTCTCGGTCAAAATATCACCACCAAAATCAGTATCGGGTAAATTGATACCTTTACGACTCATCAGGGTTCCGTCATTCTCAACATGAAGTTTTACGGCCGTCTCAGACACAATCGAATCGACCGTGGTGCGAATATTACCGTCATAAAGATAGATCGTTTCACCTGGTTTCACCTTACTCGCTAGGTCGTACTGGACGGGCATAGTGAGTCCATCGTGGGTCTCCAAGGCATAATCAAGAGTAATCACGTCGCCTTGTTTGACGTGCTGCTGGTTGTCATTGAGCACACCCAATCGAATCTTTGGACCTTGCAAATCTTGGAGCACTGCTACTGGACGGCCTCGCTCAGCACTGGCGGCGCGGATCCATTCAATCTGCTCTTTGCGCTCCTGGTGCGAACCATGGCTAAAGTTAAGTCGAAACCCATTAGCTCCCGCTTCAATAAGTTGTTTGATTTTTTCCGGACTACTCGTGACAGGCCCAATGGTTGCCAAAATTTTGGTGCGTTTAAACATTGTATTCATTACACTCAGTATACGCGCGTGTGGCTAGTCTTGCCACCCGTACGGCACACGGCCATCTTCCACCAATGAGCGAAAATGCCAATCGCCGCGCTGCTCAGTTTTATATGTCCAATAAAACCATCCGTCGGCATGCCGATAGGCAGCCAGTTGACGCGCCAAATGCTCATCAAGTAGTACTTGGTGCTGCTTAGAGGGATGCCGACTGAGCGCTTGGTGCGACAGCATATTACTCCACTCACCCACCACGACACCCTGCCAGCGCTGCAATCCACCGACAAGTCTTCCATGCCAAGCAATCAACTGCCAATACCAACGAAGGGGCGTGAGACGATGTGCCCAAAACGTAAAATGGTACCAGTGAATATCCATCGTCACCGGGTGATCAGAGCTATCCCAAATAGCCGCACTCAGCATGCGCGGCGTAAAGGCATCGTGAAACACGATATGAGTTGTCGGCATGAGGATTTTCTTCAATCGTCTATACGCTTGATTATAAAACTGCCGAAGCTTCCACTGCACCACGCCGACTCGCGGCTCGTTGAGCAGTTCTATTCCCCAGAATTTTGGGTGGTCTCGGTAGCGCTCGGCTAGCCGATCGAGAATCTCAATGGTTTGCTGCCGATACTGCTTGTTGCGATACCACGCGGCGGTACCGATCTGGCCGCTGTTGTCGTGACCATTTTGACTGCCAGGTGCACCATGCAAGCACACCAATACCTCGATATCATATTTGGTGGCCATCATAAAGGCCCAGTCGAGTCGACCAATGCAAGCTACGTACGGATCATCACCGTCAAAGATCCAATATCCGACGGGAATCCGCACCGCATTGATGCCATTTCTACGCATCCATTTGAAATCTTCTTCGCGGATAAAATTCTTTTGATGGTCCCGCAAAGCAGTTCGAGCACCGGGTGTCCGCATAAACGTATATTCATCGACCGCCGTCGTACCCGCAAAAAGACTCGGTGTCATCCATTTCTCGAGCACCAGCCAGCCGCCTAAATTTACCCCGCGCATCTTCTTCATTATCTTCTCAGTATAACTATTCGTCGCGCATATCAGCAATCGGATTGCGACGCACATTGCGCGCCAGTGGAATCATCATCCCTAGTAATCCCGCGGCAAAAATCGCCAAGCCCACATACAGTGCCGTCGGTGATATACCAATATAGCTAAATGTTGCACTATCGCTATATACTCCCAGCGCCAGCGAAGCCTCACTTGTGGTATCTACCCACAAGAAGTGATGGACTGCGAGCGCCGCCACGAGGCCGAACACCTGCGAAAAGATGATGATTCGTACACACAGCAGTAAGGTGTAGGTCGTATAGATCTGACTAATATCCAGACGTTTAAACCCAATCGCACGGAATACCGCCGTCTCGCGTCTACCATCGGCAATTGTTCGCCCAATCGTCAGCCCCGCGATGATAGCGGCCAATGCCCCGACAGCAGCAATCGTCCACAACAATACCTTCGTCGTAGCCTTTTTCGCCTCATCGAGGCCGATGCTATTGCTTCCAAACGGCATCAAATAGAAGCGTTTTGTTTTTGGTTCGCAACCAGACACACCATACTGACAACTTTCCTCTTTCGCGAAGGCGCGCGCATCGAGGGCACTGTCAAATTCGGCATAGAAGGGTGCTGGCATCGGACCCATGTTTGTCGACGAGGTAGTGGTTGTAAAGATGGTATCTAAGTTCGACTTATTAGGCAGCGATACATACAAATCTTGAGGTACCGCAAACCGGAATGACTGCGTCATGAGGAGTGACATAATGATGTCTTTAATTCCCATCGAGAAGCTTTGGTCGGAGTCTGCCCAGCCATTTGGCGCAATTCCCACGACTTCATACGTAATTTTTTGTTGAGCTGGCGGTGTGTAGAGGCCGAATTTTGTATCAAATTGCTGCAGCTTATCCGTGTAGCTTTTTTCGCTCGCTGTGCGCTTATCTTGCACGACAACTGCAGGTCCACACGTGCTGGGGTCAGGGACACCCAGTAGGTATGCAGGTTTTTGGTAGGTAGCGTCGTTCTTCTTTGCAGTCATCTCTTTGGCTGTTACAAGCGCCTGAGCAATTTCACTGTGACTTGCAGTATTGCGGTAACATGCAGTAAACGTAGCACCGCTAGCTTTTTTGCGAAGCTCACTTATATAGCTGAGACGTTCAGCAGCCGGTGCTTCTTTTTTTGGTGCTGGAAAATTCACCAATTGGGACGCTCGCTTTTGCGAGACGACAACCGGAATGTGTCCACTTTCGGGCTTCCAAGCATAATTAGGCAACATAAAGCTTGATAGCAGCGGTGATGGCACCAAGGACATTTCCTGTAAATCAGCCGGTGCGCCATTCTGGTTGCGTATTTTTGAGTTGTCGGTAGTAGCCAGCTCTTCTTTACCCTCTTTCATTTCTACTACTGAGCCATCCTTTGCGACCAGAGGCTCAACCTGGTAGTACTTGGTAGCGTGGTATTTGGACCCTAATTGCTGGAACTCTGCAAGGGTAGGTGCCGGCGATGTTTTTAATAGCGCTTCATCGATAATTTTTTGTGCAATAGGACTAGTATACGAAAGTGACTGCTCTCCGTCATAAGTCTCGACAGGACTTGGGTCACTGGCAGGATTATACTCGATACCCAATCGTTTTGCCTCAGCTTTTTTCTCTGCGACGAGCAGTTTGTGCGCCGCTTGTGCTTGCAAGATCAGCTCTTTATCACGATAGATATGACTGGTATCGCCATAAGGCTGCGTACCACTAATGATATACCGGCCAGTCATACTCTGCTGCATCATCCGATCGAGACTCTGAAACACACCGTCGCTAATAAGTGTCACCGCCATGACGAGTCCAAACAACAGTCCCGCAATCGCTACCGTAAAACCCGTTCGGATTTTACGCGTTCGCAGTTTGGTCGATGCCAATCGCAGCGCATCAAGCGGCCGAATCATGCGATCACCCCGTCTTTCAACCGAATCTCCCTATCGGCACGCGCCGCAATCGCTGCATCATGCGTCACAATGATAATCGTCGTGCCAAATTCATCTCGAATCTTTTCAAACAACTCGATGATAGCTGCACTATTTTTACTATCCAAGTTGCCGGTGGGCTCATCGGCGAGAAGTATCTTTGGATCATTGAGCAGAGCTCGTGCAATAGCAGCTCGTTGCATCTGTCCACCCGAAAGCTCCTTAGGAAAATGATCGAGTCGATCCGCTAGACCCACCACTTCGGCTAGCGATTCAAGTTTTTTGCGTCTGTCCACTGGCTTAGTGCGCAGGGGAATACCCGCCACTTCCAAATTTTGGCGCAGCTTCAAAAATGGCTGCAAATAAAAGAACTGAAAAATAAATCCGATTGTGCGATTGCGAAATTCCGATACATGACGGTCGCTAAGCTTTGAAAGATTTTGCGAATATACCTCTACCGTGCCACTCGTAGGCTTATCGAGACCACCAATGAGCTGGAGCAATGTACTCTTTCCGCTGCCGCTCACGCCTGTCAGTGCTACGAATTCGCCTTTATGGATATCGACACTCACTCCGCCGAGCGCGCTCACTTGCTGCTTGCCGACACTGTACGACTTTGTTAAGCCACTTACTCGTATAACCACTTCTTCGGAAATTGGTCGTTTCGGACGAGAGATCTGTTGTTTTTTCTCAGTGGCAATCCGACGTAAGTCGGCAATTGCTCGCTCAATATCACCCTTGTACACATGAAGAAACTGTTCTCCTTCTTCTCTCGCTATCATCAAGCCCGCCCACGTTTCATGGCTATATTATCCTACGGTAGTACCAAAAAGTACACCAACAAAATACGTGATACCCATGGCGGCCATACCGCCGATGACGACTCGTGCAACCGCTCGCGTCTTGCCCGCATTGCCAACGTGTGCGCTCAGATAGCCCACCGCCATAAGCGATACGAACACGGCTATGATGGTCGCCGGTATGCGCGTTTCAACAGGAAAGAGAACGATAGTGAGAAATGGCACCAATCCTCCAACAGTAAAAGCGAGAAATGAAGCAATCGCCGCATGCCAAGGATTGTTGATGTCATCTGGGTCAAGATTGAAGTGCATGCGGAGATGTGCCTTCAGTGCGTCTTTTTCGGTCAGCTCTGCAGCCACTTTGTGCGCAAGCGTGTCGCTCAGCCCATGTTTCATGTACTCACGAGCTAGCTCGTCAAGCTCCATCTCGGGATTTTCTTCGAGATCTTTTGTTTCTTCTTTTATGTACGCTTTCTCAGCATCACTCTGACTGCTGACCGACACATACTCGCCTACCGCCATAGAGAGAGCTCCAGCGATGAGCGCCGCAACACCGGCTAGCGTGATGGCTTTTGTGTCAGACGTCGCACCTGCTACACCCATGGCGACACTCGAAACGCTGACGATACCGTCGTTCGCTCCAAGCACCGCTGCGCGAAGTGCATTTAATTTACTATTGCCCGCCATGTCAGATGGAAGGTCGTATTTTGTGTTATCAAATTCTGCCATACCCCTAGTATAGTCCGGCCGCTGAGAAAAGTATAATGCTCATAATTGCAATAAAGTTGACAAAGAGTAAAATACGTACAATTCATTAAGTTTATTGCGAAAAAAGGGAGATATCCAGTGATCAATAAATTATATCAACGTATTTCGAGTTTTAGTGCAGCTCTTCTACTCGCACTCTCGAGCGTCGCAGCATTACCGATTGCTCCAGCTATGCTGCTGAAGTACCTGCGCTAGGTACTCCCATCAACAAGGTTAACGTCTGTCACCAAGATGATTCAACTACTAAGCCCTATGTCTCACAAGAGATCGCTGTGTCTGCGGCAGTGAATCGAGAAGCAAACATTGTGAATGGTGCAATCGGTGTATATCCAACTACTCCATGGGGTGATATCATCCCACCATTTACCTACAAAGATGGCGACGAGTTTAAATCATTTGAAGGACTCAACTGGAATCTTGCAGGCCAAGCTACCTATCATAACGGATGTGTTACTCCAGCTGAAAAAGTCTCTCCAACCATCACGCCTGTGGTTGTGTGTGGTCCAAATAACGATACCTACACGACAACCGACTATGATGCCGCAATCATGACCAAAACTGAATCACTCTGGGTAAACAATTCGAAATCAATTACCTTTTCGATGTCAACATCCGCTTACACTTTTGCAGATTACGCGACCTCAGTTACTCTCACGCTCGTTGACGCAGCGACGCAATGCATAGCAGACGAAACCCCCGTAATAACACCATGTACTCAGAGCGCCGGCACTACGCTGGTCACACAGTATAAACAGTTCGCTGATTATACCTATCAAGATACACGAGCAACGGGTCATTACGAATTCACAGCCGATGGATTACATATCTGGACTGATGGCGAGACGAGTACCGATAAGGTAGCGCTCTATAAGTCAGTCACTCCTTATGCATTGTCTCAAGTAGGCGTTCCTAGCATGAGCTACTCCTCAAACTTTGGCCTCAGCCCTGGTCTCCAAATTGTCGTTGACCTCAATAATGATGGTACTGCTGACGGTATCTTGGTGGGTGAGCCCAACGCGTACGGAAGTAACTGGTGGGCAAGCGCCTCAATTGTGGAAAACGCTGACGCTTTCCCTGGACTCCCACGCGTAGGTGGCGGTGGTTCAGCAATCAATGGCACTCTCGATCAATACCTCGCCGCGTATCCACAGGCAAAGGTTATGGCAGTTGGCTTCTCACTTGGATCAGGTGTCTATGCCGATGGCGTGCTTCACTCGCTCACGTTCGGTTGCTACACCTGGACCTTCGGAAAGGACGCGACTCCACCTACAACTTGTACCGTCAAAAACAATACCTACATTCAACCTTGGACTTTTGACAAGTATCAGTATCCAGAAGCTGACGCATGGCCAACAGGCACCGCTGGTACGTACACGTTCACCAGTGATGGACTCACCCTTTCTACTCCCAATGAAGAAAGCTATGTTTCGGGCCTCATCGATGCTGGCGCGACCCCACTTCGCGACATCGACACCATGAAATACAAAACACTTCGACAAGCAACCTCTACCGGTAACGCAATTCAAGTCGCTGCCTATGTTCTCTACGTAGACCTCGACGGTGACATCGCCACGACCAATGATCAGACCTACTACGTGTACGAACCCGCCTACAACGGTACGGTACAAACTGGTGTCTGGCAAACATGGGATGTACTGCAGGGCGGTAACAGTAAGTGGTGGGGTAATGGTAGTGGTGTTCCAAACCAAACATGGTCAGCCATCGTTGCCACACATCCAGCTGCTGTTGCGCTTGCCTATGGTTTTAACCAAGGGACTTCAAACCCAGGTATTAATACACTCGTACAAGATCTGGTATTTGACTGCGCAACAACACACTTTGCCGCTCCTGGCATGGGTGGTGGAGGTGATGATAGCGACACACCCGACCAAGAGGTTCCCGTAGCCCCAGCAGTTGTGACGCCAGTTACTCCTGGACAAGCACTGCCACAACTCTTGCCACACACCGGTCCAACTGACACTACCACACCAAAAGGTCTCTTCCTTGCGCTCATCGCTGCAGTCGCCACCTACGGTGCGGTCTACTTTGCTCAAGGCAAACGACGGTTCGAGCAATAATTAGTCTAGCTTCTTAAAACACCTCGATCATCGAGGTGTTTTGGTATTATTTTCACATCTCATACCTCTATATATTTGCTACACTTAGTCTACTACCATGGCCCAGTTTGACCGTATCATCGCTATTTACAACCCCAATAGCACCAACAACGCTGCCGAAAAAGCCGAGCAGTTCAAGACTGCCGCAAAAAAAGCCGGCTTCACTGTTCATCTCTTCAAGACAACGCATGCAGGCCACGCCGAGGAGATTGCGTTCGCTGTGGCCAAACAATACAAGCGCCCGCTTATCATTTCTGTCAGCGGCGACGGTGGATACAACGAAGTAATCAACGGTGTCATGCGGGCAAGGCAGACAGACGACACAAAGCGCCCTGTGGTCGCGGTAATAGGTGCGGGCAATGCAAACGACCACAAGCGCACTACTCGTGGCAACACTCCACTGCTCACTCTCATAAAACGCGACAAGCCGAAGCCCATCGACCTCGTGAGACTCACGACCAAGGACATCGAGCGCTATGCCCACAGTTACATCGGGCTTGGTATCACCCCCGAAGTCGGCATCGAGTTAAACAAGCACAGCCTGACCTTCGTAAAGGAGCTGCAGATTATTCTCAAAACCTTCCGCGACTTCACCCCATTTGAAATCATCATTGACGGCAAGCGCAAGCGACTCGGCAGCCTGGTATTCGCAAATATCCCCGGCATGGCAAAGATCATCAAGCTTAGCGACAAACCGACACTGAGCGACGGCAAATTCGACATCGTCAAGCTCTCTTACCGCGGCAAATGGCGACTTATCCTCGACATGCTATTGCTGGCGATCCGTGCGAAACGAAGCCGAAGCGCCAGTACCTCTACATTTCGTACGACTTCAAAACTACCCGTTCAACTCGACGGAGAGATAGAAGAGCTGCCGGCGCGAAGCGAAGTGGTTATCGAATCGATACATGAGGCGATAGAGTCGCTGTATTAAGAGGACGCGTGACCCCGCCAAATCAGACGCTTTGATGATAGGGCTATCCTAGCTCAATTATCAGCTAGATACTGTCAAATGAAACACGTGACGGCATGCGAACCCACCGGGAATACTAAGGTATATTGCGCCGGTTCAGCAAGCTGCCGGGCAATAGCGAACCGCAAGCGGATTCGATTTTCTGCGAGCAGAAACACCACGAAAAAAGCCCATCTTTGCAGATGAGCTATTTTCGTGGTGATCCCACCGGGAATCGAACCCGGATTGCCAGGATGAAAACCTGGTGTCCTAACCGTTAGACGATGGGACCGCGCAACTCCTCCCACTCTAACAAAGTCACAACATATTTTCAAGATATGAAAATACTATGTAGTCTAGTTACTTGCAATAGCATCTGCCGCTTCGCGCATCTTGACTAGCTGAGCTAGATAATTATCTAGCTCTTCTTGTATCAGCTCACCGTACTTTGGCACCGCATCGTTCATCCACAGCGCGGCCGCATAAAATGTTGCCGCATCGTCCTCGCTGCCCGTACCTTCAAGAATTTGCTTGTACTCTTCTTTGTCATGGTAGCCAGCATGAAATTCATTCAGCCAATTCTTGGCTCGCTCTGGACTCTCCTGAATCTCATTAAATTCTTCAATCTGCTGGTCATCGAGCTCACTTACTAGCCGCTCAGAAATCCGCTCATTTGCCTCCGCGGTAAACTCGTCGATATACTGCTGCTTCTGCGCCTCACTCAAGCTCGCTACATTGTAACCGACACTTGTCAGGAACTCATCATCAATCTGAAACATATCTCTTCATTTCTCCCTTTTCTTAAAAGCCCTTCGAGGCAGCAGCTTGGCGGATTGTGTCCATGGCCTGCTGTGTTAAATGGCCACTTGCCGGCATATTGATGCCATAGCCACCAATAAGTGCGCTGTTGTCTACATAGGCGGCACCTTGGTTGACTAATTCATTCATGAGGTCGTGGTCGGCAAACAATGCCTGCACTTGGTCTTGAGAATAGCCCATATCTGCTAGCTGATGGTACCAGCCCTCGCCAACATCGATGCCCGAAAAGTCAGGTACCACCTCCGGGCTTGGGAGTGCTTCAGCACCAGGGTTCGGCTGTTCACCGGGCCTCGGCAAATCAGGTTCTCCGCCGCTACCGCCTGTTTGTGGCCCAGCGCTGGCTGAGGCATCTTTGTTGAGCAACGCATCTATCCCACGAGTCCCGAGATTGCCCGCTGCAAAGCCGGCACCGAATTTGGCGGCATTGGTGTTTGCCTTCTTTTCTGCCGCATCAAACTTTTCTTTGCCCTCTGTGCGTGCACGGCCAAACATCTCGCTTTGCAAGCGAGCTCTCTGGTCACTCAAGCTTTCACCCGACCGAGCCATAGCAGCGCGACGCGATGCAACTTCTTCTTCGCTCATCCCTTTAGTGGATGTATCGTCTAAACTGGTATCAAGCATATTGATTCGTGACCCCCTGCGTACACCTGCAGTCAAACCGGCAGCAATTGCCGTCGTAATAGGCCACCCGGCACCTGAAAGCGCCATGCCCGTACCTGCCAAGAATCCTGAGCCCATGTTGCGTATCCAGCCCTTACCTTTACCGCCATTCAAGAACTTGCCAACTCCGGCGAGCGCTTTATCGACAATGTTTCGATTATCCACGCGGCTCTTGCGCGTTTCCAGCGTAGCCTTGCGCGCATCGACATCGAGCTTGAGTAGTTCTCTAAAGGCATCGTCAGACACAGCTTGCATGAGCTCCTCGTCGCCTAGCTCTTCGTACAACCCTACTTCTTTGCGCTTTCTGATGAGCTTGTCGACATAGATGTTGTGAGCTTGAAAGAGGGCTTCTTCGGCCACTTTCAGGGCTTCACCGCGTTTCTGACGACCTGCTTGCCAGAATTTCCAAGCTTTTGTTTTCTCGCCACCAAGCGTATCAACGTCCGCTTTTCGTCTGGCGTATTCTGCCAACTTCGCCTGGAGAAGATTGATTGCGCCCAGCTCAGTCTCGTTCATCGCCGTGTCGGCTGCAGCCAACTTCTCAGTCCGAATTGCAGCAAGAGCCTGTACGTCATCTTCACGAGGACTTACTTCGGCGAGTGCGGCGTTGTTCTCTGCTACGATTGCCGCGAGGGTATCCCGCTGTTCTTGAGTAAGCGCTTCATTGAGCGCAGCGTTGTTCTCATCAAGAATACCCTGCAGTATCTCAGTTCGACGACGAGCAGCTTGTGACTCATCATCGTCGTCAGTGTGTTCACCACCGACAGTAGCATCAACACTTTCTCCTTGTTCGGCAGTGGCGACGCCTACCGACCCCTCGGGTGACTCGTCGCTATCTTGGGAAGTTTCATTTGTTGTGTCACCAGCGGTCTCAGACTCGGCGCGGCTCACCCTAAGCGTTCCGTCAGCTTCAGCCACACCAGCTTGCACTACGTTTTCTGCCGCCTGTACCACCGCATCGCGTCCCTGGTCTCCATCAAGAACAACATCGTTAGTATCTGAGGGTTCATTGCCATCAATCACATCGATGACGGTAGTAGCTCTTACGGCAGTCTCAGCAGATTGCCCGTAGCCGGCGATGTCATCTTCTGACAGCAAATATGATTTTGTCGGCCCACCGTCCTTTGTGCCAAAATTCGTGACATGGAACTCGTATTTGCCTGTGCGCTGGTTCTTCTTCACTGCTTGCACGGTATATTTTGCTCCCGCTTCATAGTACCCATCACTACTTGACTTTGAGCTGGTTACCGTATCGCCTGGGGCAATTTGGCTCAATGATTCATTGTCTACCGCTACAGGCTCTTGGTTAGACAGCTCATTCTCAACACTCGCTCCTACATTAGCTGTCTCCGACTGCGTTTCTATCTGGGAACCTGCTGCTCCATATGCTTGCTCAAGTCGACTAAGGGCCGACTTTCCTTCCTCAGACAAATCACCATCTGCCACGGGCTGCTTTGGCGGTTTTTCACTCATCTCTCTTTGCTCCATTTTTATTTACACACGTGCTTTATGCACAAATCATACCAGTAACCACGATAAAACACAAGCGTTTATCTGTATGTTTTCCGTCATATATATGATAACTAATAATTCAAAAAGTTTATAATTACATAAACAGTTTGAAACAGCAATAATTTTCACACCTTGCATCTGTTAGCTACCCTAATGCGTTAATGTTTATTTTGTTATATAATGTATTGACTTTTTATGCTTTTTGTGATAATATGATGAGGTCACAGTGAGTGAGGTGGAAGCTTACTCGCCAAAAGGAGATGTTTTAACAATCAGGCTATACCTTATCTGTAATTTGCGCACTTATGTGTGCAGCGTAGATATCATCTGCTTTAGGTGTTTTCTACGCTGCACATTTGTTGTGTAGCAGAGTACATGAATAGAAAACTGTTTTCCCTGGTTTGTAGCAGGTCTGCTGTCCGGAATACTATTCGCGAAATATCTCGCGGGTGGTATTCCGGACAACAGATTTGCCCGGAGGCCCGCCATGGCCAACACGTCATAGCGGGCCACCCGGGCCCGCCCACACCACAGGAGAAACAAGATGACACACACCTACCCCATCCCGAACACCAGCGCCGCCATCCAGGCGGCCCGGGACGCGCTCGACAACACGCTCGACGCGTTCGACAACGCGCTCGACGCGTTCGACGCCATCGAACCGGCCGTCCAGCAGGACATCCGGGACATCGTCGCCAGCCTCATCGAGGCTGGCGACATCCCGGCTGCCCGTCGGGCGGTCATCGAGGCCGCGGCCACGGCCAGCTCCGACAGCGACGTCGACAACATCGTCGCCGCCCAGGAGAAGATCCGTGACGCGGCCCAGACGGCTCCGGCTCCCGCTCTCGCGGCGGAGCCCGCTCCGGCCGTCGTCAGGGAGACGGTCGTCGTCCACGACGACCCGACCCCGGATGTCGCTCCCTTCGCCGCACCCGCGGCGACGGGGACCGACAAGGTCGATGAGATCCTCAAACTCCTTCGGGGTGATCAGGGTCTCATCGCGCGGAGTACGCAGCACGGCAACACCCTGTACGGGGAGGACGGCCAGTCCGGCCTCGTCAAGGACGTCGCCGAACTGAAAACCGATGTCGACTCGCTCATGCGCAGCGGCATCGGTGGCGACCAGTTCAACTGGGAAGGCCTGTGGAAGAACCTCCGCGACAACTTCGGGCGCAAGCGCCACATCCACTGAAGGAAGGAAGTGACATCATGACGGGTTTCGCAATCCTCATGCTCGTGCTCACGCTTGCCTCGGTTGCGGCGTGGGCACACACCGAAAACGTCGGTTGGTCACTGCCCACCGCTGTCTTCGGCTACCTCCTCATTCGTCAATTCGTTGACGTCTGGGGGTGGGTGAGCCTCCTCTTCTGGATGCTCGTCCTGGTCGCCGTCGTCGTGCTGCTGTTCGCGGCACGATGGTTTGGCGCGATGGCCCTCACGATCTTCGCGATCATGGTGGCAATCGCCGTCATCGGTGGTACAGCTCGCGTGGCACACATCGCCACGCTGAGCTCCCCCCGTTCGACGACGACGCCCGCACCTGGAGACCCGGCCGTCTTGACGGTTGAGCCCAGCGACATCCCGCCCGCCGCGGCCCGCTGCACCAACGGAGACACCTTCAGCGACAACTCGCTGAAGCCCGTCGGCAGCGGTCGGCAGTGGTCGGACAGTTTGTCGACACCAGTCGGCGCTCAAGAAAAGGGAGCCCAGCTCACCGAGATCCTTTCGGAAGTCTGTGTCAACCCGATCTTGGGCGACGCGTACGCGCAGGCGCTCAGCGAGATCAAGATCGGCGACTTCTCGGTTGCGGATGCAAATCCGTGGCTCGGACAGTTCCTCGCCAAGTCGACCAGCGACAGCCAGCTTCGCAGCTGGATGACGCTGAAGCACCTCGACGGCGACGAGGCCAAGATCGTCACAGACAGCGCAGGCAACAGAGTGGTCTTCGTGACCACTGAGTACCTGCGCTACGCCGAGATGATCAACAGCCTGCTGGTGCAGTTCGACAACCAGGGAGTCAAGGAGGGTTACACCTCCACCGCTCACTGGCCGCTCGGATCACTCGTGGCGAACAATCTTCCTCGCGCGCACAAGGTCACCGACCCGAACGCGCAGGAGGACAAGCAGATTCTCGCCCTCACCTTCACCACGAAGGCGGGCGACGAGTGCCCCACCGTCTTCGGTGTCAACACCGGAGACAAGCGGCCCGAGTTCGTCAGCTGCGAGCAGGCGAAGGTCATCGCACCGAGCACCCCAACCGTCCCCAGGACGTGCGAGGAGCTCGGTACGTGTGGCTCGTCGGGTACCAATGTCTCGCCGCCACCGGGAACCCCTCCGGGGAGCCCGTCGTCGAGCACCACGCCCGAGCCGACTCCGACGCCCTCGTGCATGGAGAAGGAGTGCCAGCCGGCACCGACACCTGCTCCAGGCCGTAGCCCGGCAGCATCGCCCGCGAGCGCACAGGAGAACTCTCCGCCTGCACCGCCAGCGTCGCCGGCCAACACGGCCACACCGGTCATTCCTGCTTCGGGGGCAACCGCGGCACCCACGTCTACTGAGAGCACCCCCATTGCCGAGCCCTCGGGCATGGCAACTGGTGGTGTCAATCCAGACGGCGAGTGACCCATCGTCAGCAGGCACTTGCGCCCTTCCCGGCTGCAAGTGCCTGCTGACACCCATCTATTCATGTACTCGATTCGTTCAGCGGAGCTTTGCCTAGGCGTATCGAGATTTACGTTCTCTACCCAAGTGATGCTCCGCTGGCATCACCTATTTAACAAAGTTACGGCCAAGGCATAGTCTGATTGTACAAATACTTCCGTGAGGAAAATTAACAATTTAGTTTTGCTTCAACTTATGTTTTTTATTTATGACAATTACTCACCAAAGGAGAATTCTATGAAAGTAACCAATTTCATGCGAAATGTCTCCAAGCGCACCTATGCAGTCGCAGCTATGGCTCTCGCCGCAGTTGTCGTGCCTGCAACACTGTTCGCTTGGGGGCCAGCTTCGCGTGTGACGTTCACCCTGGCATCGCCAGCACAATACGTCACATTCAACTCAATCACGAACAACAAGCAATACGGTGACGAACGAAACTTTGTTCAGATCCGTAACGTTACCGACAATACAACGTTTGGCGAGAGCACATCGCTCATGCCTGGCAAAGAATACGAAGTCTTTGCTTATTATCACAACAACGCGAGTACAAGCCTCAACGATGCTGCGCATAACTACGCCGGTATCGCAACTGGTGCGTTTATGCGCACTGAAATGCCTGCAACCGTTGCAAGTGGTGCTGATGCACGCATCACATCATATGTTGGCGCAACAAATGCCAAGCATCTCGATGCTGCTGGAAACAACTTGGGTAACCAAGTTTGGGACGAAGCATTCGGCAAAAATAGCACTAGCAGTACGATTGCCCTCAACTACGTTGCAGGGTCTGCAAAGATTACCAGTCTCGGAGCTGTTAACGGCAAAACTGTTTCTGATTCGATCTTTACGACTGGCGCACCTATTGGATATGACGCACTTGATGGTAAATTGCCTGGCTGTCTCCAATACAGCGGGTATGTTACCTACCGATTCAAGGTCAACCAGCCTAATTTTGAAGTTGCAAAAACAGTTAGCACACACGGTACAAATACCTACGGCGAAACTGTTACCGCAAAAGCTGGCGATACCGTCGACTTCAAGATCAAGTACCTCAATACCGGTACGACACCCCAAAATGTAACGATTCGTGACCAGCTTCCTGCTGGGCTGGAATATGTTCCCGGTAGCACGTCGTACTCAAGCTCATTGACTGGCAACCAGTGGAAAGCCGCAAACTACGATACAGTCACCAAACAAGGTCTTGGTATTGGTGCATTTGCACCAAATGCCGCAGGGTACGTCAAGTTCAGCGCAAAGGTTGCAAGTGCCAATGCTCTCGCTTGTGGCGTTAATACACTGACTAACACCGCTGCTGCAGATACTGAAAACGGAAGCAAAAGCGACACCGCTGTTGTCACCGTCACCAAAGACTGTGTACCCGAAAAGGTCAAAGCATGTAACACCACCACTGGCAAAATCGAAGACGTTGAAAAAGGCAAAGAAAACACTGCGCCATACACAACTGACCTCAGCAAATGTGCACCAAAGCCAGAGTTGGTAACTGCATGTAACCTCAAGACTAAGAAGATCGAGTACAATGTCGACAAATCAAAGATTGATAACGTCAACTACACGCTCGACCTCGACAAATGTAAAGAGACGCCAAAACCAGAAGAAATTCAGGTCTGCCGACTCGATGACAAAAAAGTCGTAGTGATTTCGAAGGACGAGTACAACGCCCACAAGGACAAGTATTCGACCGTTCTTAACGACTGTGCGAGCAAACCGGAAATGTGCCCTATTCCTGGCAAAGAAATGTTGCCAAAGGATAGCGCCGACTGCAAGCAAGCTTCTACTGTCCCAGCCGAGCTACCTGAAACAGGTCTTGGTGACAGCCTAGTACAGTTGCTTGGTGCCGGCTCTATGGTTGGCATGGCCAGCGCATTTGTTGCTAGCCGCCGTGCAATGAAGCAAAACTAGAGACTGACCGCTCATGTAGAGGAGGGGTTAAACCCCTCCAGCGGTCGCTCGAAATACATTCGAGCCCCGCATCCTCCTCCTACCACCGATGCTATGCATCGTTGGTGGGTATGAGGGATGTCTGAGGCGTCAGTTTCAGCACCTTCTATGAAATAACCTCCCTATAAACGGGAGGTTATTTTATTTCGCTGTCATCATTTGTCCGTTCGACCGGCGGCTGGCTGAGCTTGCGTACAGGCAGGCGAAACCCAAAGGTGCTCCCCTTGCCCTCGGCTGATTCAAATACCAGCTTGCCACCATGACCGTCTATCACTCTCTTTGCGAGATACAGCCCAATCCCCGTGCCATCAGGCCGTTGCTTCCGAGCATTCTCAGCCCGGAAAAACTTCGTAAACAATTGTCGCTGCACCTCCACCGGCACGCCCATGCCTTTGTCGACCACACGAAACACCGCATACCCATCCTCGACTGCAAGTTTCACGATAATTGGCGCGCGAGAATCAGGCGAGTAGTAGATTGCGTTATCGATGAAGTTCATAATCACCTGACGAAGTTTGTCATCATCGATATACAGCACAGGAAATACCGACGGCTGTCGATAGCGTATCGTCATGCCGTGTGATTCGGCGATCTGCTTCATACTTTCAACCTCTTGCGATACCACATTCGCAAGATCAGTTTTTTTACGATCGATCATAAATTTTCCTGTCTGCAAGCGAGACACATTCAAAAAGTCGCTGATGAGGTGCACCATGCGCTCGCTGCTCGTAAAAGCTTCGCCGAGCAACTGACGTTGCTCGGCAGTGATCTTGCCGGCATCCCCCTCGAGCACCATGCTCAGATACCCTTTGATGCTCGTGAGCGGCGTCCGCAGCTGGTGACTCGCCATGCTCACAAATTCATCCTTAGTTGTGTCAAGCTCAATCAACTGTCGGTTGGTAGCGCGGAGTTCTTTTGTCGCGCTATTTACTCGCTGCTCGAGATGCGTATTGAGGTCACGCACGACCTGTACTGATCGTGCATTTTGAATCGCGATCACCAACGAATCCACGACTGTTTCGAGCGCCCGAATATCACGCTTGGTGTATCCTCCGCCTTGTTGTTCGCCGAGTAGCAAGCAACCAATGAGTTCTTCATTGCTCATCAGGGGCACAACAAGGGAAATGTGACGTCGTTCTATCGCCGAGCGTAACTGCCGGATCGCCACCTCATGCTCATGCTCGATGTCAGACACGACAATCACCCTCTCGTGATGCAACGTGACTAATTGATGGAGTGTGTGAGAAGCTTCATCGTCGAAATGTTTCTTTATGAGAGTCCCCACCTGAACGTCGGGGTGATTATCGCGGTACACAAAAAACTCATACCCGCTAGACTTGAGTGTTGCGCTGATTTCGCTGCCCGACTTTTCGAGTACCTCGTTGAGTTTTGTGGTGCTCGTCAGTATCTTGCCCAGACGTGTAATGAACTCATTTGTGTCATAGCGGTCTCGGTAGAAAATCCGGTCGGTGATACGATCAAAAAATTGTTTAATGGGCTGAAATGCCGTAGAAAGCATTATAATCACAACGATATTTACCGCCGTCTCTGGCAGCGACATGTCGCGGCGGACGTATCCGAGTAATTGCGAGCCAACCACCAGCAGTAAATAGTATGCGCCAGTCAGCGTGATCAGCGAAAGCGTATACCCCGCGCTACGCACCAGTGCAAACCGTATATCAAGAAATCGATGCCGTATGACGGCGACAAATAGTACCGTTGCCCACGTAAGCGTTGCCAACCAGGCAAATCGTGATGAGTGAAGGTTGGGGGCGAGCAGCGGCAATACGATGTTGGTACACACCCCAATCATTGTTCCAATCGTGACTCCCCACAGCACTACCCGATACTGAGACTTCGTGTTTCCCCTTGGGAGCTCGGCGACACCGCGCGCCATAGTAACAATACTCGCAAGCAGCTGCATACCCAAAATCGACACGACAAACGGATACAGGAAAGCCCGAACCGGCACGGTGCTGTTGTTTTGACTTGTCACTGCTTCTATCACAAACGGTGAGAGTGAGAGCAAGACACCAACGATTGTTGCCCCAAGTACAACCCTCTCTGCAACCGGTCGAGGCTTGCCGATCAAACGAATGACTGCCAAAAAGATCGCGAACGACATGATGAGCCCCGCCACGAATGTCAATCGAACCAGGAGCAAATTGATGCTTTCTGACACAAACGCGCTTTGCACTCCTGAAGTCACTGTCCAAAACGCGCAGGCATACAGTAACCATGCAATTGTTCGCTGCAGACTTTTTTCGCTAGAAAAATAAATAATCGTCGCACCACCCAGCAAAAGCATCGTAGAAAACGCAAGCAGCCCCCACACCAAGAAATCCATATTATTTAGTGTAGTCTGCTAGCTAAGGATAAGCAAGATATCGGCAGGAGTCAGCCTTGCCCCGCCCTTGGCTTGATACGAAGGAACTTTATGTGCATAGTATTCCATCATCATCAACCTGAGTGCTCGCATAGAAAGCGGCCCAACCAGTGTGGCTTCTTTGTAGCGCTGGTACGACTCCTTGATAGGCATACGTATCCCCACTTGATCGCCCTGAATACCAGGAAACTGCATGCTCAACCCTTCTGCATGCATGAGTTCGACTCCGCCACGAAATCGCAGATAATAATCCGGCCACGCCTCTGGTTCAAGCCCTGCTGCAAGATATTCTATATCGTTTGCCTCTGCAAACGCGTACATTTCGCGTAGAACACTGAGTGTCGCGACCTGCGATGTTCGTCTCGCGCCTGGCATACCGACTGCAATGTGATCGCGTTTAGCCAGACTCCTCAAGTCAGCCACCTTGCCGGGACCTAACAGTCGCATCTCTTCCTCAAGTCGCGGATCGATTTGCTCAAACGGCGTGCTGAGCTTATCCATCGTCGCATCTGGTGCCCAAATCAGCTTACCTACTGCCACTAACCCGCCCGGATAGCTCGGTAATTCAGGTTCAATTGTGGTATCAAACGCACTAAAATATCGACTCATCCCCAAGTCATGATAGCGATCATCTTTTAATAACCCGGTAGTCGTATCGACTGCACCTAACGCAATTTTGCCCAGTCCCACAAAACGACTAGTTGCAAACTGCCTATTGTGTGTAACTTCCTCTTCCTCAACCACCTGTCTCGTCACATATCGGCCACTGCCATGAAGTTCGCGAAAAATCTCGAGCGGCAGCTCCCGCTGAGCAACAAACTTTTGCACTTTTTTTCTGAATGTTTTGTCAGGCATCGATATTTTATTATACAATATCTTAAATAAAATCGCAACCCTATGCGTATTACCTGCTTAGTATATACTAAATACATGACAAAAATCGCTATCATCGAAGACGACGCCGTTATCAATCAAATGTACCGCATGAAATTTGAGGCGGCGGGATTTGATGTCTCTACTGCTAGTGACGGTGAAGCGGGTGTCGCTATGGTCGAAAAGACAAAGCCCGATATCATCCTGCTCGACCTCCAAATGCCACACATGGATGGCGCGACTGCGCTCTCCCATATCCGCAAGAGCACGTGGGGGGCCGATACACCCGTGATCATCCTGACAAATCTCGGTGCGGAAGAAGCACCAAAAGAGCTCAAGCAACTTAGCATCCATAGCTACATCGTCAAAGCTGAGCTAACGCCAAGCCAGGTAGTGGCACGGGTGAAAGAAGCGCTTGGGGAATAGCAATAAAGTTCTAATAATAGTCTGTTCTATTCAAGAATCTAGTACCAAGAATCTATTTTATTCCTACAATTTCCCCGCCGCTTTCAAGGCTGCCTGAATCACATGATCAAATAGTACGGCAATCGTTAATGGCCCGACGCCACCTCGTATCGGTGTAATAGAAATGTCATGTCGAGCTCGGAGATCATTGGCCGCATCGCCAACAATAACGCCTTTTTCGCTGGCTACCCCTGCGTCGACCACCACTGCACCGCTCGCCACATCATCACTCGTCAACCGCCCCGGCACGCCAGTTGCCGTCACGATGACATCACTGGCGCGCAAGCTCTCGCGCACATCACCAGAATCGACGTCAAACACCACTACTTCATGCCCCGCACTGCGCCACAGCGCTTCCAGGGGTGCGCCGACTAATCGCCCGCGGCCGAGCAAGGCAATCTTTTTGTTTGAAAGGTCGATGTTATAGCCATTCAGAAGCCAGTCGATCGCCTCAGCGGTAGCGCTCGGAAATTCCGCGTCATCACCAAGCCCATCGACGTCTTTATTTGATGAAATACTATTGAGAATCTCATCAATTTGACTATCATTCTCCAGAGGTAATTGCACGATAATTCCATGCACATTTGAGTCAATGTTTGCTGCAGCTATTTTTGCAGGCATAGCTGTCTCATCGAGTTTTACGAGCTCCACTTCTATCAGCACATCGTCCGCATAGCGTTGCTTCATCCGGACATAGGTATCGATGACAGGGTTGTCTGATTTGCTTTGCACGATCAACAATCTTGGCACCACCCTGTGCTCTTGTCGCAAATTCCGCACCTGCTTTAGCTGTCGCTCCTTGATAAATCCCGCCAGCTCGGCTCCATTCAACTCTCTCATATGCTATATCCTGTCCTTTCTATCGTCGATAAATGCACCCCATTGACGCACGAGCCGTAGCACCGTCTTGAGCGGTAGTTCAATCACCATGTCGAGCACGGTTGCGACGATATTTACCTGGCTATATTTTTCGTTCATCCACTGTCCCACCACTACAAAGGGCAAATATATTACATCGCGCAGAAATGTTAGGCCGTTGCTGCTACCGCGCACCAGCTCAAGCTCGCGAATCAATCGGCTCAGGCGGAACCCGAGGAAACTTGCTGCAGAGATAAACACAAAGAAGATCGTAATATGCACGAGAGAAAAGCCCAGCATCAAAAGCAGCCACAGAACGCCGCCGAATATCGCTAGGCTAAACACCGCATAGAGTGCGGAGAAAATAGGGCCATAGCGCCGTCCGGTCAGCTGCTTCTTGACGAGCACGGTTCGCTCACCGTACAACATAGCGTCGGCACGATCGACCAATGCCGTGGTATTCGCATAACCAGGCAAGGTGTGGGTCAGTCGCAGTGCAACCATATAAAGCGGCGGGAACACCAGGTTCACCAACAGCGGTACCCAGATAATCTGCCCATGCGCCCAAAAATCATATGGCACTTCAACGGCAATGCCGATGATAAATTTTGTAATGATGAGGAAAATAACACTGCGCACAATCGCCCGATTGATACGCCGTCCAATCTGCACATATTCACTATTAACCTGCTGCTCAAACTTCTCGAGAAAGACCTCTCGTCGTGGAAGCCAGTTCACAAAATCTGCCTGGTCATCCATCATACGGCGCATGATACGCAGCGGCGCGCCCTGTCGATCCACCACTCGGTACAGCTTGTCAGCGAGCGGCGCCTTGAGAAGGCTATCGACCTGTCGATTGAATTGAACATACGATTCGGCATCTTTTGCATCCACTCCGTAGCGCTGCATCAAAGTGGTACGGATGACGGCGGTATTTGACTTAAGCAATGCCCGGTGAATGGCCACAAATAGCGCTGCGCCGTACTCCGCGGCATCATCCTTCTTGCTGGCAACACTTTCGCGCGGCACTACGGTTTGCAAATACTCATAGGCAAACGTGATAAAGGCAGCGTCTCGCTGGTGATGGTTCACGGCACCCTCCACCTTTACCGACAGCGTATCGAGCACCCACCCGAAGCTCGCATCGAGCGCCACCGAGCGACGCTTGAGGAGCTGCTCATAGAGATGATAGTGATCGGTTGCAAGCTGTGAAATCTTATCGAGTTGTGATTTTGTCAGACTGTCATTTGGGACATATCCTGCAAAAGTTAGCTCGACAGCCAGCTCGTTGCCGCTGCTTGCAACCAAACTCTCATCGCGTGTGATAAATACCTGTTTGAAGAATCGCCGTATGGCATTTTGCAGTAGTAGGTGCTCCTCGGTGTTTTCTGCAGCATTGCGGAGTTGCTCATAAGCAGCAGTTAGTGCGCCACCCGCGCCGACGACATTTACTTTTTCGGCATGCGCAACATGACGACGAAAGTCGTCGTCGTCTGACGCAGCACGCTTTAGGTCCGCCACCAACCGTTGCCCAATTGCATTCAAGGCAGCCATATCTTTCTTATTATACAGCTCTTATTGTGTGTTTTTTCACAATACGTCTTCCTTCGGTGTGTATAATATGACATATAATCACTAGAACGAAAGTATTGCGCATGAAATACCGACAAACAGTTATCATAACAAGCCTGCTAGCTCTTTTCGCGATTGTTCCGGTTGCTTTCCTCGGTGGAGCCGTCAGCGCCGTCGACCGCGACAGTGCCCCGCAAAGCAAGGAAAGCGAATCGAGCAAAAAAACCGAACCCTATGGTGAGGAAATTAACGAAGTTTCCGACAAAAAAAGAGAAACTGTTGAAAAAACTGAGAAAAAAGACAGTGACATTGATAAAAAACAAGCCAAAAAAGAGAAACTGACACAAAAGAAGCTTGCAAAATGCGAAGAACGCCAAGCTGATATTCAGACTACTGTGAAGAACATCGCTCAGCGCGGCAGCAAACAATATGAGGTGTTTGAAAAAATCGCTACCCGCACACAAGATTTCGTCACTGCCAAACAACTAACTGTTGAGAGCTACGCTAGTTTGGTCGCAGCAGTCACTACCACTCACGACATCGCCAAGCTCGCTTCTGAGAAAGTACAGGCAACGAGCCTCACCTGGTCGTGCTCAATCGATGGCCCAAAAGAAACCCTCGCCGAGTTTAAGGCCGCCAAGCAAGCAGAAATCGCTGCCATGAAGGATTACAAAAATGCCGTACGCGCGTTACTTGTGGCAGTGAAGACCGCCGCCGAAACAAAGGAGGGTCAATAATATGCGTCATCTTTCTTTAGGGTATTCGTCAGTCGCCGGACTAGTTGTTGTTATCTTTGTTGTACTCGTCGGGGCACTTGGGTATACGTATATTACCTACTACAATGCGCAGGTTGCCTCGTCGCCATCGACCGAATTGGCGAAAAATACTACGCCAGATATACCAGCAATCACCTCGAAGGCCGATCTCGACAACGCTCTTAGCGCGCTTGATTCTACCGCTTCAGTCGATGCACAGCTGAATGCTGACTTTGCATCAATAGAAGCCGCAACCGCTGACCTCTAGCTTGACAGAAGTGCGTGTTTCTATTACAATGATGAATCGATTGGTCAGCCTACAGAGCGCAATCTATCGTGGTGACGCGTAATGTTTGATAAAAATTGCGCCTGACCCAAAACTTGTTTATAATATTCGAGATCGAGCGTCGCCTCTCGAAAAATATGGGTCTGTAGCTCAGCTGGTTAGAGCACCTGCCTCTTAAGCAGGGTGTCGAGAGTTCAAGTCTCTCCAGACCCTCCATAGAAAGTCCACCCCTAGTGGGTGGTTTTTCTATGGATCCAAAACGTCTTGAAGTATCGACACCCGCAGGCATCAAATACGTCTTCTACGGTTGGTAGTACCTGAGTTCAAGGCAGTCTACCGTCGCTTCGCGGGGATCGCCAGGCGGCAAGCACCTGTTATTGGCGGGTATGCAGGTAGCGGGCCGAACGCCGTTTGTATCGCAATCATTCTTTGTCTTATTCGTACAGTTACCATTTACGCTGCATCTCCCATCTCTCGTAATACTGTAGCCGACTAGTGAAAGTGCTATTGCAAGAATCACAAATGCCACGACGATGATGATACCGCGTTTCTTTTTCATAACCTTAGTATACCAGCTGCGCCCATCACCTCTCGACTAGCGAATGATTCATGCTAGAATAGTTTCATGACTAAGGATGAACTAAAACACGTCAAAACTTCTCACAAGAAACCCGTAGCGACTACGCCTGTCACCGTCTCGTCTGCACAAGTGGTGCCGGTCCAACAAAAGCGCTACAGCACCGCTGTTATGCTCAGCCTCATGGTGGGGACGCTCGGTGTTGATCGATTTTACCTGGGCTATACCGGGCTTGGGCTACTCAAGCTATTTACGTTTGGTGGGCTGGGGATTTGGGCAATCATTGATTGTATTCTTATCCTCGTAGGCAAAGTCACCACTCATGACAGACAACCCTTACTCGGCTACCCGCAGGACAAAAAAGCCATGACAGCGGCTGTAATTACTGTATTTATCACCTCATTTATTACCGCTCTCCTGGTCGCAGGGCTAATTGGATCTGTCGTCTACTACTTCAATAAAAATCCTGAAGCGTTTCAGCAGATTTCCGCACGAGAAGAGCAAAAACGTCTCACGCCTCGTCAAATGAACTCGACTGAGACATACGATGCACTGACAATTGGTGCCGAAAAATCCAAAGCTGTGCAAATTCTCGAAAAAAACGGCTACAGCCGCGACACCTGCGCAAAGCAGGCCACAAAAGAAAAGACCTATGAGAGATGCGCCTATAGTAAATTTACGTTGACAGAAAGCGATTATATCGAAGTCGTATTTGAAAATGGCGTACTGGTTAAGAAGAACCAGGGCGAAGGGATGGTGGAGTAGCGTATGTCATCACCTGCACCTATCCAGCCCGCGCAACCCCCTGTTGCTCCTGCCGGCAGTCGAGATTATATGACTGCAGCCATACTCAGTCTCTTCCTAGGCTTCCTGGGTGTTGACCGATTTTACCTTGGCTATACTGGCCTCGGGTTTCTCAAGTTATTTACGCTTGGTGGGTTTGGCCTTTGGACTATAATCGATCAAATCCTTGTCATCACTGGCGACATGAAAGATAGTTCGGGCCACCCTATGACCGGGTTTGAGCGCAACAAAAAGACTGCCTGGATTATCGTTGCAGTCGTGTGGGGACTGAACGCTCTCGGCTCTATCCTGAGCCTCGGCTTTCAGCTACTGATGATGATTGCCTTTCCTGCTGTTATGTTTTCGTAATTGTAGTATAATAACAGAGGTGTGCACACCAACCAATCAGGTATAATACAGTAGTACACGCACCCGTAGCTCAGTGGATTAGAGCATCTGTCTTCGGAACAGAGGGTCGTAGGTTCGAATCCTTCCGGGTGTACCAAATAAAAAAGGTTAGCTTGTCTAGCCTTTTTTTTATTTGGTTGATGCTGAGAGAATTGGAACACTATCGACACAGCAAGCCATAAATCCACTACTCAGGTATAGTCGAAAAATGAAGCAAAAACTATTGGCACTGTTCTCAGTCATCCTCCTCGTTAATACTGTCTGGGTTACATTCCTGTCGCCCGATCGCTACGGCTCAGATGGAGATTCTCGACCTTGCGGACAAAATACAAAGAATACCATCTATCTTACCGCAGCAAGCTACCTATTGTTTACTACATCTAGTCATAGTACGACTCTTGGCGCCTGTCCTTATCAGAGCTTCACGGCACGAACTTACGCAGCAGATCTTTGGGCAATGACAGTTCTATGCTTCTATTTAACGCATAGAGCAACGAGGCCGACTGCCGATACTTCAATATAGCACTTATCCTATGACATTCCACCGGAGTAGGAGACTAACAAAGTAGTATAATAAACACTATGAGCATCACCATTCATACTGATGTACCCCTCAAAAACTATGTGACGATGCGCCTCGGCGGACGGGCACGATTTATGGCAGACCTCCACTCGCCATCCGAAATCCATGAGATTGTTCAACGCGCCAAAGAGCAGCAGCTGCCGGTTTTTGTGCTTGGTGGCGGCAGCAATACCCTCGTCCACGATGATGGCTATCAAGGGCTCGTGTTGCGCAATCGCATCCCCGGATTTGAAGTGATCGGCGAGACAGCTAGCGATGTCACCATAAAAGTCGGCGCGGGAGAATCCTGGGACGATGTTGTCCGGCGAACTGTTGAGATGCGTCTATCGGGTATCGAAGCGTTGTCGGCGATTCCTGGCACAGCTGGTGCGGCTCCCGTGCAGAATATTGGAGCTTATGGTCAAGAAGTGGCCGAGACACTGATCTCTCTTGAGGCATATGATGAGCAGACCAGCCAGATCGTGACGCTCTCAAACGCAGACTGTCTATTCTCCTACCGCAATAGCATGTTTCGTAGCTCAGCGCTAGGTCGCTACATTATCACCAGCATCACACTGCGCCTGTTCAAAGCCGCGCCTGCCCCACCGTTTTACAAAGCTGTGCAAGAGTATCTCGATGAGCGCAGTACTACCCTCTACACTCCTGAAGTAATTCGCCAGGCAGTCATGGCGATTCGCGCCGATAAGCTACCCGACCCCAAAGAGCGCCCCAATACCGGATCATTCTTCAAAAATGCCATCGTAGAGGATTGGCAGCTGAACGATCTCAAAAAGGACTATCCTGATATTCCTGCCTATGATATGCCCGATCAGCTGTACAAAATACCGACTGGCTGGCTGATTGAGCAAACCGGCCTAAAGGGACAGCTTCTCCATGGCATGCGGGTTCACGACAAGAACGCGCTTGTGCTCATCAACGAATCAGCCACGAGCTATGAGGATCTGGCCACTGCTCGAACTGAGATTATCGGGGCCGTTCGCGACAAATTCCGAATCCAAATTAGCCAAGAACCGCTTGAGATGTAGCTTGCGCTCAATCGCAAAAAAACTTATGCTTAGTACATGCGACAAATGCGTGGGTTTACTGTTGTCGAATTAGTAGTAGTGATGGTGATCATGGCTATATTGCTGACGCTTGGAATGGTCGGTATCTCTGATTATCAGGTAGCAGCACGGAACAAAGAGCGACAAGCTGATGCAGAAGCGATTGCGCGAGGGCTGGAGCGTCGCTATACCCAAGGCAACAAAGTTATCACCTCGGCTGGAAACTATGGGCCCGGAGGCTACCCAAATATGTTTGAATTCATTCACATGTCTGCATTTTGGGATTTGAGTGGCAATGGAGTTGTGCCTGGCTTTGTCTCTGGTGGCTATCTGGTAGACAATCTCCCTGGCACAACAAAAAGCTCGTTTAGCACACCCGGCAATGACCCGAACAATTCTCTCATATATTATTGCTTTTTTTGTGGCGTAGGCCCCGAGAACGCCACGTACCTCTCAACGTACGTCACTAAAGATAAATACGTGTACGAGCCGTTAACCGCAACAGGGGGTCAGTGTAATTCAGAAGTTTGTACACGCTTTAATCTCTATTATCGAAAAGAGGGCGAAACCACATATCAAACAATTCGGAGCATACACCAATGAAAGAAACAAGGGCGAGGTCAGACGCTGGTTTCACCGTAGTAGAAATATTAGTAGCACTTGTCGTTGCGATGCTCATTCTAACTGCGGCCAGTCAGCTCTACTCCTTGACACAAACTAGCTCGGGGTCAGCCCAGCGCCGCGCAAAGGCCAGCAATATGGCCTACGACCTCATGCGGCAAGCCCAGCAAACCGCACCCGCGCCATGCCCCTACTCGACACCAAACACAACGACGGTCGCGCTTCCTGACCCAACTGCACTTCCTGGCGCAACCGCCTCACAGACTATCAGCTGCCCCTATGCATCGACCAACCCAAATCTCAGCCTCATCACCATTACCGTGAACTATAACAACCCAGAACCAAGGAGTGTCGTTCGTGCGATTGTCACAGGGATATAAGCCGCACAATTCGGGGTTTACCTTGATAGAAATGTTAGTGGTCGCACCGATAGCTATCTTGGCTGTAGCCACGATAGTCTCATTTAGCATCAGCATCATGGGTGATGCTATGATAGCGCAAGCCCGCGCCACCACTGCGTACGACACCCAAGATGCCCTCGACCGCATCGAGCAAGATGTGCGCGTGAGCTCGGCTTTCTTGTCAAACTTCAATATTACCCAAGCAGGCCAAGGAAAAAATGCTACGGCTGGGGGCGCCACTGCTAATGACACGACGGCTTTCGTGGGCGGCGCATCTACACTCGTCCTCAATCAAACAGCTACGACAAAAAGCCCCTACACGGCGAATCGCGATCTCGTCTACTATGCCAATCAGCCAAATGCCTGCGCTGCAGCCAACAAAACACTAAATCGCACGTTGACCGTCCGGGTCATCTACTTCATCCGCACGGACAGCGGTGTTGCAACCCTGTGGCGGCGAACCATCGTGCCCGACTGGAACACCAATTCAACCGTCAATATTGCAACGGTTTGCGATAGCCCGTGGCAGCGAGACAACTGCCCTTCGACTAGTATTGCCGGCTGCCAGGCCGTCGACGAAAAGCTTCTCGACAATGTTTCGATGGAAGTTGTGTACTACACTGCGGCTGGTGTAACTACAAGTGACCCCAAAACCGCCCAGAATTTGAAGGTGACGCTCACTTCCAACCAAACCGTCGCTGGTTCTACCCTCACACACGCTGGATCGCTTCGTGCTAGTCGCATCAATGAAACACTTGATGTCGCGCCCACTACCGCCCCCGTCATTAGTGTCTACAACCCCACCGTTAACGCCGATAACAATCCGAAGCAAGCAACCTTCCAGTGGACTCCCGTCGCCTACGCAGGAACCTACCGGGTGAGGTATCAAGTCAATGGTGGCCCCTGGACGATGCTCACTACGACCGCTACAAAACAGGTTGTCCCTGCCGATCCTCTTGACGTCATCAACATCGGCGTCATTGGTTCAAATGACATGGGGGACTCTCCAGAGGGTACATTAAACTACGCGACACCGCTGTGGACTCCCGCAAACCTCGTCAACGGCTGGACGTCATGGGGTACTGAAACAAGCACCGGCCACACACAGGCGGCGTATACAATCACAAAAGGAGGAGCCGTCATCATCAAAGGAATGATGCAAAAAGCCACCACAGTGGCGAATGAAGAAATAATGTTTACTCTTCCGCCCGGTCTTCGACCCACCGCACGTCTTATCTACGGGGTAAAGGCTGGTAGTCTTGCAGGCGTCGGTCGACTTGATATCGATTCTTCTGGCAATGTCATGCTTCTTAATGTGACAGACGCAAGCAGCTGGGTGACACTAGACGGTATCATGTTTGTGGCCTCAGGAACGCAACCGTGGACAACTGTCTCACCAAATAGTGGATACAATCTTTTTTATAGCCCCTATTCGACAACTATCGGCTACTTCACCGACCCTTACTCAAGTCGTATATCCGTTCAAGGGATGCTAAGTGGGAACGCGTCGTCGGTATCAAGCAGTTTTCCCAGCATAGGCACAGCACCTAGCCATGTACGAACTATAGGAGCCAATACTGCTGAAACTGTGTATGGCATCAATCAAAATGGCGGAACAGTGAGTGGGCGCACCAATAGTAGTGGAGGATTACCCACTTCGTGGCATTCTCTCATATATACTTACTACCCAAACCAAGGTAGTGGATGGACAAGCTTTACTCCTCAAAACGGATGGAACTACCTAGGTAGCGGATGGGAGACTCCTGGGTATCGCAAGGGTGCCGATGGTGTCGTAAGCTTAAAGGGATTGATGAATAAATCGAGTGCATCCAATGGCGAAGTAATATTCACCTTGCCAGCGGGGTTTCGGCCACGGCAAACGTGGTTTGTTGTCCCTTATACAGGCTGCAACTCAGCAGGACTCCTCTACATAAAACCCACTGGTGCAGTTGAGGCGTATAGTACAACTTTGAGCTCTGGCTGTACAAGCCTCGATAATATTCATTTTATGGCCGAACAATAATTGCTTGCACAAGCTCAAGCGCTATAGTATGATACATTCATAAAGTAACAAAATAATTAGGGGGCACCTAAATGACCTTACAAAACAAAGTTAAACAAAGCGGTTTCACCATCGTTGAGCTTCTCATCGTTGTCGTCGTCATCGCAATCCTTGCAGCTATCACTATCGTTGCGTACAATGGAATTCAAAATCGAGCGAAATCAAGCGCCGCTCAAGCATTAGCGAATAACGTTGCTAAAAAAGCCGAAGCATATAATACGGTTGCTAGCACATACGGAGCATTTTGTCAATTTAGAGAAGGACGGACTGACTCAACGGGCACAGCGCCTTACACCACATGTTCCGCTGGCACACCAGCAAATGCCGTCGGTAACGAAGCTCTCCTTGACACATCAACGAAAGCTGCATTAAGGGGCACTGACCCAACCGACGAAAAGACTGTCCGATACTATATGTGTGACACAGGTGCAGGTGCGCGTGTTGTTTACTACGACGTAAACAGATCAGGCGGAGCTGGACTAGTAACCATAAATATTGGTACAAGTCAAACAACCTGCGCATAAGCTAACAACTTAAACTCACTTAATCAATAGGCGCGAAGGCGCCTATTGATTTGTTTCTAGCCGAGCTCTAACTAAGTCTAGCTATTCCGTCTGCGTTCACATAAGTAATCATCATGAATTGTATTGAAAACAGCATTGCGAGCACAAGCATTAAAAATCTTCGAGAAACTGCTGAACCTGGTTTTTCAGTCGCTGCAACTCACCTTCATCGTCACGCGCATCAATCGCTTGCCTCATCCAGGCTGCCACCATGGGCATATGCTTTTCGCCTAATCCGCGCGTAGTGAGCGCAGGGGTGCCTAGACGTATGCCACTAGGAGCAAACATTGGTAATGGATCGTCAGGGATCGCATTCGCATTTAGCGATAATCCGATCTTATCGAGAGCTGTTTGTGCTACTTTCCCGTCAATACCAAAACTCGAATGTACATCTGCAAGAATTAAATGGTTACTCGTTCCGCCCGTTACTAAATGAAATCCTTGTGCTTTCATTTCGTCTGCCAAGCATGCTGCATTTCGCACAATCTGCTGTGCGTACTGAGCAAATTCAGGACGTAGCGCCTCGCCCAGCGCGACTGCTTTTGCAGCAATCGTATTCATGTGTGGCCCGCCTTGCATGCCAGGAAATACCGACCGGTCGATGAGGGTAGGAATATTCTCAAGCACTTTTTCTGGAGCCTTTAGTGGATTTCCCGCAACACCTTTTGTCAAAATCAGCCCACCACGAGGCCCTCGAAGTGTCTTATGCGTGGTTGTGGTCATCACATGAAACCCATGATCGAGCGGATTCTCGGCTACACCTCCCGCAATAAGCCCTGCGACGTGCGCAACATCTGCCATTAGGAGGGCTCCTACTTCTCGACCTATTTCAGCAAATTTACCATAATCAAGCTCGCGAGGATATGCGCTAAAGCCTGCCAGGATAATCTTAGGTTTGTACTCATGAGCAAGACGTCTTAGTTCGTCATAATCGATCTCTCCGGTCGCAACATTTTTCATTTTGTACGGAATAAAATTGTAGAGTCGTGCGCTTCGTGTCACAGGAGCGCCATGAGTCAAGTGCCCACCATGGCTAAGATCCATCGCCAGAATCGTATCACCTGGTTCGCACCATGCGCTATACACTGCTTCATTTGCGGGAGCGCCGCTATGGGGCTGTACATTGGCGTGATCGGCATGAAATAGCTGCTTGGCGCGATCGATCGCCAACTGTTCAACCTTGTCGGTAAATTCTTGACCGCCATAATACCTGCGGCCAGGATAGCCTTCTGAATACTTGTTTGTAAAGACACTGCCCAGCGCACGCAGTACTGGCGCGCTTACATAGTTTTCGCTCGGAATCAATTCTAATCCATTTTTCTGTCGCTGTTCTTCGGCGGCGATAAGTTGCATCACATCTTCATCATTCATAAAGTATCTCCTTTAGGGTTGGTATTGGTCAAGATGAAGAGTTGATTAGATCATACAAATATTATACCCCATTTAGTATCGGTGTCTCGAAACTTAGGTATATTATAACTTGACAATATATCATGAGAGGTATAGTGTTTATTTATATGGGCACCGCAAAATATCTGAAGAATATCGGCACGCTAGTACAAGAAACACGGCAAGCAAGAGGTTTAACACAGGCCGAACTCGCGACCGCACTCGGCACCAGCCAAAGTGCGATTAACCGCATTGAGAAGGGTGGACAAAATATCAGTCTTGAGATGATCGCACGGATCGGCGAAGTGCTTAGTAGCGAAATCGTCCGGCTCAATGAGTCAGGCAAAAATAACTTTGTTATCAATGGCGGTCGCCCACTAACGGGTGAAATCGAGGTGAAGACCAGCAAAAATGCAGCGGTGGGGCTCCTCTGCGCCGCACTCCTCAACAAAGGCAAAACTACCCTGCGTCGGGTTGCGCGCATCGAAGAAGTAAACCGCATCATTGAAGTGCTCGAAAGTATCGGAGTCAAATGCCGCTGGCTTTCAAACAACGATCTCGAAATCATCCCTCCGAAAACTCTCAAACTCGACAAGATGGATATCGAGGCCGCCAAAAAAACCCGCACGGTCATTATGTTCCTCGGGCCATTGATGCACCAATACAGCCACTTTAGTCTGCCGTTTGCCGGTGGTTGCAGTTTGGGCACGCGCACAGTGGAGCCTCATATGACAGGGCTCGCACCATTTGGGCTACATGTCGTCGCAACCTCTGATCGCTATCTAGCAACCACCGCGAGCAAGAAAATTGAGAAGTCGATCTTTCTGGCTGAGCGTGGCGACACAGTCACCGAAAATGTCATCATGGCCGCTGCACTCTACGATGGCGAAGTCACCATCCGCAATGCCAGCCCGAACTATATGGTGCAAGATGTCTGTTTCTTTTTGCAAAAGCTCGGCGTCAAAATCGAGGGCATAGGTACGACGGTACTAAAAATCCACGGCGTAAAATCAATTAACAAGACGATCGAGTACTACCCGAGCGAAGACCCAATCGAGGCAATGAGTTTTGTTGCAGCTGGTGTCGTGACGAATTCTGAAATCACTGTAAAACGCGTCCCGATTGAATTTATGGAATGGGAGATGGCGACACTAGAGGGCATGGGGCTTGAATATACCATGACCGACGAATACCCAGCTCGCAACGGCCAGACGCGTCTTGTCGATATCACACTCAAAAAGTCGACACTCACCGCCCCAAAAGATAAGATCCATGCCCTGCCTTTCCCTGGCATCAATATGGACAATCTGCCGTTTCTCGGACTCTGCGCGACTGTTGCTAAGGGTAGAACGCTGATCCACGACTGGAGTTATGAAAACCGCGCAATTTACTTCACTGAGCTATCAAAACTTAATGCATCAATCGAAATGGTCGACCCACACCGCGTTTATATCACCGGTCCAACCCGCTGGAAAGCAGCCGACATCACTGCGCCAGCGGCTCTGCGCCCTAGCGTTGTCATTCTCCTGGCGATGATTGCGGCACCGGGCAAATCAGTCCTGCGCGATGTCTACAGCATCAACCGTGGCTATGAGGATATCGCAAACCGCCTCAACTCGCTTGGCGCTGATATCGAAACCACTTGGGCATAACAGATGACAAATCAACTCTTACCTGATATACTTTGTTAGTCACATTTGTTTATATGGCGGATGTAGCTCAGTTGCTGTCCGAGCCGAAGGCGAGTTGATATATCAAGCGCCAGCGCTCTCACCAACTGTAGGTACTGCCACGTACATTACGTTTTTGCTAGATGGCGGATGTAGCTCAGTTGGTTAGAGCGCTGGTTTGTGGCACCGGAGGCCGTGGGTTCGAACCCCATCATTCGCCCCATATAAAATCCCGAGGCTTGTCCTCGGGATTTTATATGGGCGGGGGTCAAACTCATGCCCAAGGTCGTGGGCGAACCTCATCATAAACAAACAAATTTTTCAGTTTTCCTCGAACCATCCTAGTTACGAATATGGATTAAACCCTCGCGGCTTGGGTTCCGAGAAGTTTGCTTTGTATACCGTTGGTCGGCTGATCATTTGCGCATTCACTTGCTGGCGGCTAGGTTTGACGATATCAATACGCGTCGCTGGAGCTGAAGTTTGTGCGCGCTCGGGTACTTTACTGGTGAGCGGTGGTCGTAGGGATTGCTGTGCTAAACTGGAATCACGGTACGACTTGATATGCGTACGATTACTTTCGATTTGGAGACGCTGTTCGAATGATTCGTGGCGCATAGCACCAAGCGCCTTGTCGCTTCCATCGTTAGCAGCCGCGAAGCCGCTGCTATGCATAGGAGTAGAGTCTAGCTTATTGAAACGAGAGAGTAGCCCCATGCTTTTATTATAAGCCATAAAAATGGTACAATATGAAAGTTCTACGCGGGTGTCGTATAGCGGTTATTATCCCAGTTTTCCAAACTGGTGATCGGAGTTCGACTCTCCGCACCCGCACCATAGCACATTCACCTCACAGTGAGGTGTTTTTGTTACAATAGAAACGTCGCCCTGATAGCTCAGCTGGATAGAGCAGAGGACTTCTAAGCCTAAGGTCGGTGGTTCGAATCCACCTCGGGGCACCATAAAGAGTTTATGCGTATGCATAGACTTTTTTGTTAATCTACAATTAAAGTATCGATCCACCATAATAATAAAAACGAGCTCTAGAGAGCTCGTTTTTTCTTTTCGGCTTTTAGCTTCAATTTTCGCTTTCGCTTAATATCAGCACCATGCCAATTTCGATGTTTTGCCATAGTGACTCCAATCATTACTATTCACCCTACTATACGCTATTGTTGGAGGTTTGTACACTTACCAGGCTGTCCTGTAGTATAGCCGACCTTAAATGCATTGACTCGCTCGGCGCTACTCCCATGCGTCCATGTCTCTGGGTTTGAATACCCCTGCGTTACTTCCTGGATGTGATCGTCGCCTACCGCGGCGGCGGCGCTCAGCGCTTGATCGATATCACCATCTACGAACAAACCATTCTTGGCTTGGGTATACGCCCAAACACCAGCATAACAGTCTGCCTGTAGTTCGACATCAACTGATTCACTAGCGGTGCTAACAGGACCATTATCAAACACACCGAGCTGCTTTTGAACATTGTGCCCCACCTCATGTGCAATCACATAGGCTTGCGCTACCTTCCCAACATCGCTGCCAAATCGGGTGTGTAGCTCGTCAAAAAATGTCTCATCGAGATAAATCGTGTCGTCCTCTGGACAAAAATGCGGCCCCACCTGTGTGGTTGCCAATCCGCAGCCCGACTGCGTAGCGTCGCGAAACAGCACGAGGCGCGGTTTAGCGTAGGTCAAACCATTGCGCTGAAACACGCCAGTCCATGTGTCATCAGTCGATCCGAGAACTTTTTTTGTAAATACTTCGTAACTATCGTTTCCTTTGTACTCTGGCGGCTGCTCTACCTGTGTTGCTTGTCCGGCATTGAGGGACTGTACAGTATTGAGCACCGATTCAACAGTCGAGGGGTCGACACTAAGTCCCAAAAAATTAAGCCCAAGCGTTAACAGGAGTGCGATAATGCCCCCACCACCGGCAAATGCAATCGCTGGCGTGGTACCCCGTCGGTCTTCGACATTGCCTTCACTGCTGATATCATCCCAGTTCGCCATCAGAAAAATCCTCTTAGTCGTATCGCACTATTATACACCAGGGGGCGGCGTCACGGGCGAGTCTCCTCCCATATGACCTGCCTCGATACCAAAAACCTGCGCAACTTGCGCCTCGGTAATAGTAATCGTGTCGCCAGACGCAACGCTTCCACTGAGCATTTGTTTTGCTACAGTGTTTTCAACGGCTTTTTGCACCACTCGACGCATCGGTCGCGCGCCTAACCGTGGATCATAGCCCTGTTCAACCAGAAGCTGTTTTGCTGCAGGCTCTACCTCGACTGATACCTTTTGAACTGCGAGGGTTTTATTGACACTCGCCAAGATCAAATCGCACACTTGCACTAACTCTGGCTTCGTAAATGGACGAAAGACCACAATCTCATCAAACCGGTTCAAAAATTCCGGACGAAATTGATTACTGCTGATCAACTCGTCGATAAATGCGTCCTCAAACTTAGCAACCTCCATGCCCCGTTCGATATACTCTCTGATGCGATCAGCCCCAGCATTACTAGTGGCAATCACGATGGCATCGCGAAAGCTCACTTCGCGATTTTTCTCGTCGCGCAGGATGCCTTCGTCGAGCAACTGCAACAGCGTCGCAAGCACTTCTGGCGCCGCTTTTTCGATTTCATCGAGCAACACAACACTAAACGGCTGTTTCATGACCTGTGCGGTCAAACTCGTGGGGTCTTGGGCGCCATCACGAATCAGCCGAGACACGTCCTCTGCGCGCACGAACTCGTTGAGATCAATGCGAATTATTCGCTCTTCCCCACCGAAATACACGTCAGCAAGTGCTTTGCTGAGCTCGGTTTTCCCTACGCCCGTCGGCCCGAGAAACAGGAACGTACCGATTGGCCGATTCTCATTTCTCACCCCTGCCCGCGCGCGACGTAGCGCATCACTGACCACACTGACCGCACGTGTTTGGTTGACCATGCGTTGATGGATCAACTCTTCCATGTTGAGCAGTTTTTCTCGATCCTCGGTGCTACTTGCCACACTCACCTTAACATCAAGTGTTTTCTCGATTGCTTGCTGAACTGAATTCATCGTTACGAGTCCTGACTCGCTGTAGCTTGCTGCTGATTCAAGCAGCTTCAGCGCGCGCCCCGGCATCTCGAGGTCGTGTACATAGCGCTCGCCGAGACGATAGGCCTCTTTGATTGCCTGGTACATATAGGTGACGTGGCGCTGCACTTCCATCAAAATCAACTGCTCCTGCATGACGGTCTTTGTCTCGGTCTCGCTCGCAGGTGCGACATTTACACGATTAAGCACATTCACCAGTCCAGGGTTTCGCTGGCTGATTTGCAAAAATCGTTGCTCGTCCATAGAGAGAATGATGCGCAGGCTGCCGGCATCAAGAATTGGCTGCAAGACATTGGCTAGATCAACCGACCCTACACCCTCTTCAAAAAACAGCTGGGCGTTATCAAGACAAATGATAATGTTTTTTGCCCGGTGCGCCTCGCCGAGCACACGTGTCACAAGCCCTTCCAGTTCGCCTCGTCCCGGCGCGGCAGCAATCAGCGCTGCGGCATCAAGCAGAAACACTTGACGAAAGCGGAGAGAGTCGGGCAGTATCTCGTCGGCGTCGAGCAACCGAGCAGCAAAGGCATGAATAATTGTCGTCTTGCCCACGCCTTCTTTACCAATTAGCGCGACGTTTTGACGACCGCCGCTTCCAAAGGTTTCGACCAATTGCATCACTGCTTCCAGGTGCGAAGCCACGTCAACCGTTAGCACTCCAGTACCCCGACTTATTTGCTCACTGATATTCTGGCCAAATCGTGTCAGTAGCGGAATATATCCAAATGACCAGTCGCGTGCGATTCCGCCGGTGCGTCGTGGCTTGCTATATTTCTCTAGTAGTGTCATCAGCTGTTGTTGCCAGAGAATACCCCTATCGAGGTCTTCGTCATCGATATGGATTTGTGCGAGCACTGCCTGGTAATCAGGAAACGACCGGACAATCGCAACCGCAAGCACCGCTCCGCTGATCTGATCGAGCTTGCATTTTTCACGAATATTGTCAGCCTGCTGCCACACTGCGGCTGCTGTGCCGGCATCTACCGATGCCATCGAAAGCAACAATCCAGAAGTAAGTCCGAATCGCACTGCCATAAACTGTCCACTCGGCACCTCACCTACTACCTTCGCGATGTCTGCAGGTGATGGCTTGCGTGGCAGTCGGCCCAATACATCACCTGCAATCATATCGGTAAGGCTGTTTGTAGATGGTGGTAGCGTGATGAGATGATGTCGATAGTATGCGTGTAACATCAATGGTATGCCAGCAAGCCCCACCAGCACCCAGCCGATACTCACTCCCAGTACCAACAAGCCCACACCGAGAAGCGCACCGAGAAGCGCAGTCCAAGGTAGCGATGCCGCCATGAATCCTCGTAATTGTACACCGAACCGTGCCTCTGCAGCACGCTGGCTATGATAGTTGACAACTAGATCGTCCACGGCACCCATCCTGACAGTGCAAAAACAATTCCCAACACCGGCGTCAGTGGTACCAGTGGCCATACACAAAGAGACACAATCCCAACTATTGCCGCGAAAAATAGCGTCACACAGCCAATTACCATCACGATACTCCGCACAATCATACCAATCACCCGAGAGATAAGCTGGTCAAGCCAGGCTCGTACTTGTACATCAATCGAGCCACGCACGCTTCCAGCTGAAATCTGACGAAAAGGCGAGAATAAAGTCTTTAGCAATAGGTCAATCGAAAAGTAGTCGTACAGACCTGCAAGCCTATCTCTGACTGCACGCGCCTGTCTCGCCCATCCTGCACCGTACCACCAAGAGAGCAGCCCCACTATAAACATAATCTTATTGTACTAAAGTATAAGGGAAGGGCCAACCCTTCCCGCAAGTATGACGGAATAAATCCGCCTTACTTGCCCCCATCCCCTAAAGGCTACGCTATCGCTTGCTTACGTATAATGGGTATAAGGGAAGGGCCAACCCTTCCCGCAAGTATGACGGAATAAATCCGCCTTACTTGCCCAGTCACGTTCCGCGACCCGGAAGAATTCGCTATCGCTTGCGAAATCGGTATAATAAAAGGAATGCGTCATCAGCTCACAACCAGCCTCGGCAAGACGGTCAAAAAAATTTCTCAATTGCGCGGAGGCGGCTCGGCACTGCCTGGACTATTTGTTGAGAAAATCGACCGTGATTTCATGCGCCGCACCCTCACCACCTTGCCGATGGGAGTCGTACTGGTAAGTGGCACCAATGGCAAAACCACTACGACAAAAATGGTCGTTGAACTACTCAAAAGCCAGGGCCTCACGGTATTTACCAACCGCACAGGCAGTAATTTTACCAGAGGTGTCACCGCCGCTTTGCTCGGTGCTGTGGACCAGCGCGGCAAGCTCGATGCCGATATCGCTGTTCTTGAACTCGATGAAGCTCATGCAGTGCATTTCGTGCAGGCAGTTTCACCGAGCTACTGCCTCCTTCTCAATGTCATGCGCGACCAGCTGGATCGTTTTGGAGAAATCGACAAAACAGCCGAGCTTCTCTACAAAATCGCCGCGCATACAACCAAAGGCGTCGTCGTCAATCAGGATGACCCTCGACTTGCCAAGCCCGCATTTCACTCGCTCTTGACGGTTCCCGTCCGCTCGTACGGCGTCTCGCCAGATCTCCTCAAAGAATTTCCCACTGACGATGCGCTTCATGGCGCAGCATCATTACCTCTGGTGAAGCAGCCAAGCTTCGCCGATACGACCATGCTAGAAGCATTATCCGATCAAACTGCCCGTATTGGTTTTGGGGGCACATCACACACCGTCGATCTCAAACTGCGTGGTATCTATAATGCTCAAAATGCCGTCGGGGCGATTGCCGTCACTCGCATGGTACTTGGTGATACGCTCAATGTGACAGCTATGCTCACGGCACTCGCCGCTGTCACGCCAGCGTTTGGACGTGGAGAAAGTATCGCGGTAGGTGAGACTACCTACGAATTAGTACTCGTCAAAAACCCCGCAGGATTTCGCCTGAGCCTCAAGAGCTTCTCGTCGAAAGATACCGATACCATGATTGTCATCAACGACGACTATGCCGATGGCCGTGACATGAGTTGGCTGTGGGATGTTGATTTCGATTCACTGACCGAAGGCGTCAAGGTCGTGAGCGGTGTTCGTGCCTACGACATGGCACTTCGGCTACAGTACGATGAAGTTCTAATTGGTACCGTCGAACCATCGGTCGACAAAGCGCTGGCAGCATTCATGCAGCAGGGTACCCAGCCGACCCGCCGCATTTACTGCACCTATACCGCTATGCTCAGCGTGCGGAAATTGCTTCGCAAATACACTAGCGTGGAGACCGTACGATGACACGAGGCACGATTACGCTTCTGCAACTTTACCCAAGAGATATGAATATCTATGGCGACTGGGGTAATACCCTTGTTTTGAAGCGGCGACTTGAGTGGCACGGCTATGGTGTCAATTTAGTAGCCTACAATCCTGGCGATGAATTTCCTAAAGAAGTTGACCTCATCGTTGGTGGCGGCGGGCAAGATAGCGGTCAGTCAAAGATTGGCGATGATCTTCTTGGTATCGGCGATCGGCTAAAAACCTTGGCTGACCAGGGCGTACCAATGTTGATGATTTGCGGGCTCTACCAACAATTTGGTCATTATTTCAAAACAAAAGATGGCGAGGAAATAAAAGGGATTGGCTTGCTCGATATCGTCACCGTCGGGGGGCACGAGCGACTCATTGGCAACATTGTCACTGAGAACGATAAGTTTGGTTCGATTGTCGGCTACGAGAACCATAGTGGTCTCACTACCCTTGGCGCGAACGCAACACCACTCGGAACAGTCATGCGTGGCGCTGGCAACAACAATCAAGACCGTACCGAAGGCGCACGGTACAACAATGTCATCGGCACTTATCTGCACGGATCACTTCTCCCCAAAAATCCCGCAATTGCCGACTGGCTCATCGAGCAAGCCGTGATACGAAAGTACGGCGAATTTCATCCTGCGGTGATAGACGATCACTTCGCGAGCTTAGCCCGCGACACCGCTGCCCGTCGCCCTCGCTAGCGTGCCTGGAGTTGTTTCAGGTCTGCGAGCACCTTTTCGGCATGGCCGAGCGGTGTGACCCGTCCATAGGCCTTTACTACCTGCCCGTTTGGGTCAATGATGAATGTCTTGCGCAGGATGCCCTCATGTCCAAACATTTTTTTGCCCCATGCGCCATAGGCTTCAATTGTTTTTCGCTCCGGGTCACTTAGCAAGGTGAAGCTAAGGTCGTATTTTTGGCGAAAGGCCACGTGACTAGCCGTGTCATCCTGTGAGACGCCGACCACCGCCGCTTCTTGCGCCAGCAACGACTCATGCATATCCCGAAAACTACAGGCCTCGATTGTGCAGCCAGGCGTGTCGTCTTTGGGGTAAAAGTAAAGAATGAGCCATTGGCCAGCGTAATCCTTGAGCGACCTAGTCGCCCCCTCGCTATCAAGGAGTGTAAACGATGGTGCAGGGTACGGAGTTGATTGCTTCATAGTCTTAGTATACTCCCTAAGCTTCCTCCAAGGTGATTTTGGTATAATAGTCCAAGTAATGAGTACGGGTAGCCACCAATCTCGTTCGAGCCGCATCTTTGCGCTCGATTATCTACGCGGGTTTTTCATCAGCGTTATTATTGTCGACCACCTGTGGCGTTGGCCAAATCTATTTCAGTTTGCAACAGGACGCGGTGAATTGTGGGTATCCGCGGCCGAAGGATTTATCATCATTTCTGGTCTGCTCGTCGGCTATGTGCACGGCTACAAAAAACGCGCACAACCTCTCGCTCCCCTTAGCTGGAAACTCATTAAACGCGGAATCATGTTGTATGTATGGATGTGGATAACGACACTCGCCCTCGTGGCAATCACTTGGAATCTGGCGCCAAAAGGAGGTATGGCGTACATACCGGTGCCCGTCGGTGATTGGAAGGCGCTGTTCGATCTCATGCTGGCCTTCAATTATGCCCATTCGTTGACGTATTTCCTCTATCTCTACGCAATCTATCTGGTTGTGTCTCCGGGGGTGATCTTGCTACTGCGACGGGGTTTCTGGTGGATCGTACTGGCCGCGAGCGGTGCCGCGTATTGGTACGGGCTCACTCATGAAATCGAATGGCTGCAGTGGCAAGTCTTATTCTTTGGTGCAACAACATTTGGCTATCATTTCGATACACTTTTGGCTCGCTTTCGAGCGCTCGCGCCAGCACTGCGCACCACAATCCGCGTCGGCTTTATCGCCAGTATGCTCGGTGCATTTATCTACTCAATGAGCATTGTGTTTGCCCATGACCCCGGCACATACACGGATCCGCTGTTTACCCGTCGCCCACTCTCGCCGCTCACTATTCCGATGGCGTTTTGCTGGTTCCTTGGACTACTGAGCCTATTTAGTTACCTCATGCCGCTACTTAAGCGCTATGCCAGTTGGCTGCTAATTTTTGGCGAGCGCTCACTGACTGCATATATTTTGCATACGGTTCCCCTCGTGTGCATTCAGCTACTCTTCGCACCCACGACGGGTCAATTTTTGATCAACACAGCACTAGCCGCTCTTAGTGTTGGCACGACATGGGCGCTCATGAAGATTCCCTATATCAATCACCTCGTTCCTCGTTAACGCTATCGGTATATCGTGACATGAAGATTGTCAGAGTCAATCGTACCCCGAGGCTCGCCGTGTAGTGCAAGCTGCGGCGTGTCGTAGTAGACGTAGTAAAGTCGTTCATATGGCAAATCGATTTGCTTGCTCGTCAGCTGGTTGGGGCTGCCGTTCAGTGGTGCGTAGCCACCCCCAAGATATGCACTGTCGCTGTAGAAATAGATTGGACAAGTCGATGATGCATAGGCCATCAATTCAATCGCAACATACGGATCAGCCGCGACAATTGCCCCCTTGTCTCGGCATGTGCTTGTGGCCACCTCGCTGATCCCCTTTACATCCGGTCTCGACATACGTTGAAAATTATAATTGCCAGTTGTCACTAGGTGCGCACAGCCCACAAGTAGCGCCAGAATTATCACACCAGCTCCGAGAAGCGCTTGCCGAGACCGAGAAGCCAACCACAGTCCCAGACTAATCCCAACTAGCGCCATTAATCCGATCGCAACGTGAGACAAATACCGCTCGACGTACATCGACCTAGCAAACGACACCACCACAAGCACGCCAATCGGCACACCAATATACGCCACCAAAAGCAGGAGTGACGAGCGCTGCTGCCTCGTCGCGTGACGCCAGGCGTACGACACTGCAAATATCGCTGCTACGAGGGCCATCAGGTACAGGATCGAATGGATCATGTCGAGCTGCCACAGCGGTTGATAGAGCAGATTAAAGCTTGCTACCCCCAGCACAGTGTCGGCAGTCATTGGCTGTCCAATTGGCGCCAATGCGCCGTTGGTTGTTTGGCGCAAGAACGTCGGTAGCCATGGCAGGAAGAGTGCCACCGCCCCTCCATATGCCCATAGCCATGGCCAACGGTACCAAGCCTCGTATCGCTTTCGACTGCGTATAGCGCGCATCAGTAGCCACACTGCATGCGCCACCCAGAGCAGCGCTAGGTAGTAGAGCGTATACATCCCTACTGCAACCAGCACCGCATACATGATCCACCATCGCCTCGAAGCATGTTGTTCGTTCGCCCGCACCATGGCATAGGTCGCCGTCACGCCAATCAACGATGCCAGCGAATACATACGAATCTCAAACCCATAGCGCAGCAACAATGGTGACAGCGCCACGACCAAAACGGCTACCGCCGCCACGCGCGCACCAAATAATCGCTTCAACAGAATCCCCATGACAACAATCGACGCAGCGAGCGCGATCACGCTGAGTAGGCGCAGCCAGAAGACATCCCAGTGAAATATGCTACCCCACCCATGGAGGAGAAGATAGTACAGCGGAGGGTGCGTATCGAGTCCCGCCAAGCGGACAATTTCTGTAGGTGACTGCCTGGCAACCAGCAAAGAGTACGCCTCGTCGAACCATATACTTTGACGCATCCCGACACTCAAACTGATGATAGATGCAAGTAGGGCCGATGAACCAGTAATCGACCAAAACCGTTGAGTCATAGATAATTTCTTGAGTCGCGCTTTCATGCTGCTATGATACGCATATATCTCAATAAAAGCTACTCTGCCTCTGGTAATGTACCTACTTTTTTGTTATACTACCCTTATCACATCGGGGTGTGGCGCAGTTGATAGCGCGCGCGGTTTGGGACCGTGAGGTCGAAGGTTTGAGTCCTTTCACCCCGACCAGAAGGAACTTTTTCTAAATCCACCATCAAATTGTATGGTGGATTTAGCTTTATGACAGGGGTGGAATCATCTCCAGCACGTAGGTTCGCAACGAACTCATTACATATAGTGTCAAAAGTCATGATGTCATTAGTTTTAAGCATGTTTAACAACTTAGAACGTGTGAGTTCGTAGAACTCTTGCTCAGTTGCCAGTGAAGTATCAAGCTTAGCTAGTTCAGTCTTGTTGCCAGTTATAGTTTCTTCATCTAGGCGTATCAGCTGTTGGTGCTCCTCTAGTTTGCCCTCATGGTACTTGTAGATTGAATAACTCTGGGTTATCTTTTAGGCTTTCGGCTACAACTTGCTCGGCTTGCTTCAACTGCTTATCACTAAGCGGTCGTGCACTTGCTTTTTACGTGTTCTGGTTTTCTTCTCCTCATAGCCATACTGCCTATCATTAGAGCTTGTAATCTAGGTTCGACGGTTTTCTGGTATATAATTAAAAATATGAGCATCCCTTGTGACATAGTGCTTTTGCCCTCTAAAGAACTAGCCGATAAAGCCATCGAAGCCAGCAAGACAATAAGTAGTCTTGATAGTTTTTTTACTCTTGAGGTAGGCAAGTTTTATCCACATATGTCACTTTATATGTTTCAGCTAGAAGAGACTGATATACAAAATGTCGAAGCCTTACTAAACGAGATTGCTAAACAGACGCAAGTGGTTTCAGCTACCGCTACAAAGTACTCTTTAGGGCAAGGTTTTGGAGTTGGTTATGTCGACCCAGAATATAAAGTGACTGATGAGCTGACAGGGCTTCAAAATGCTATCGTTGATGCGATTAACCCTGTCAGAGCTGGTATGCGTGAAAGTGACATCGCAAAAATGCAAGATGCAACAGGACTAAAGCTTGAGAACCTGCAAAAGTATGGCTATCCAGCTATCGGCGATTTGTTTAGACCACATATTACACTCACTCGTTTAAAAGAGCACAAACCTGAAGTACTGAACCTGCTACCTAGTGACGTCAGTACTTTTAGTGGGGTCTTCAATAGGATTGGATTATTCGAGATGGGCACTAACGGGACTTGTGTTAGACAAATTGCAACTTGGGATTTGGCTCGATGACAAAGTATGTTCTTAACTCTGGCGGTATAAAAAACGCACCAAATCTCAAGCGAGAGTTCCATAGGGAACTTGTCAAAAACTTAGGCAATAATCCTAAGTTTCTTCTCTGTAATTTCGCACAAGGCAGGGAGTATTGGGAGGCAAAGTTTCGAGGCTACTCGGACGCTATATCAGAAGATTTGCCAGATAGCGTAAGTCCATCATTTGCTTTAGCAATGCCCGATACTTTTGCTAGACAATGTAGCGAAGCTGATATTATCTACTTCCACGGTGGAGATGACCACCTAATTCAGTACTGGATGCGTCAGTTTGATTTATTAGAGTTATTCAAGGATAAAGTCGTTGCAACTAACTCGGCTAGCTCTAATCTGCTGGTTACACACTACTGGACTTGTGACTGGAGACAGTGCGGTGATGGTCTTGGCATGTTGCCAATCAAGCTTATACCCCATTACAACTCAGCATTTGGTGATGATGACCCACGTGGCAGTATTGACTGGGAGCAGGCGAAGCGTGAACTTGAAGAATATGGTGATAATTCACTACCAATTTACGCTTTAGAAGAGGGTGAATATAAAGTATTTGAACAGTAGGATTGTATGGCTAGTAACAATAGAAAATATAGGTCAATCAAATACGGTGACCCTCGTGTTCTCTTTGAGTCAACGACCACTAAGCCATTTAAGGGTCCCAACGGCATAGAGCTTCCAGTAGGGTCGGTAGTACGAGGCTCTGCGTTTGTTGATATAGGTGGTCAACAAGTATCGTTATCGTTGCCGAGTATGGCAGAACTTATCTTTTTCCAGTCAAAAAGAGAATTAGACAAGGCAGAAGCTATCAAATCACGGGCTTTGAAGACCACGACAACTAACGGCAGCCACCACCTAGTTGATGAGGAGCTTTTCTACACTTATATCCAACTACTGTCCTTAGGGTTGCTTGGTTTATATTCTTCACTTGAGAGTATGGTGTACGAATTGTACATACGCAAAAACAAAGAGAGAAAAGTAGAGATTGACGGAAAAGAGCTGATCTTTCCCGAGTTTACTGCCAAAGGTTTTGTAACAAAGGTCACTAAATTAGCATCCCAACTTTCGGGTAAGTCTAGTATCTACGGTACTGAGCTCATGGAGAAAGTTGACGAGGTCAATAAACTACGCACCTCAATCCAGCACTGGGATGTTGAACGTCGTGAAGACTATTTCGTTAATCTACCAGATAACCACCCACTCAAAGTCTTCGTCAACGTAAGCCCCTCTCAACTAGCAGAAAATATCAGGCATGTTCTTGACCACTATAGTCTTAAAGAAAATACCGAAGCCAATAAAACAGCCCAGTAGCTAACAATAAGGTAACCTCCTACCTCTGTTCTGACTATTTTAGGTTGTTGGGCGATTTTTCAATACCGACCCCAGTTAGTAATTGTTGGGTGAAATGGCAGAACAAACCATTTTTTGATACTGACGTATTTTTAGCTGACAAGTGCGTTTACAAGCTTCCGTAAAACAACACGTTCTATGGGTAGGGGGGCTGTTATTATAGAACTATGTACGTAGTTGATGTAAAAGTTTCTCAATCGGCGATTGACGGTCAGGGTGTGTTTGCTAGTGGCGATATTCCGAAAGGTCAAATCGTATGGTTATTCAAGCAAGACCACGACCAAAGATTGACTGATGACGAGTTGCAAAAACTACCATCAGATAAAAGAGAACGTCTGGCGCATACAGCATACTTTTCGCCTTGGTCTAATCTCTGGGTATTTCCGCCAGAAAATGACCCAGCGGAGTATACAAACCACTCCGACGAACATAACCTATCTGTCGTCTTTGATGAAAGCGTATCGCCAGAGCCGTATTTTGTGGCAAATAAAGATATCCAAGCTGGCGAAGAGCTTACTAATAACTATCACGAGTTCGACGAAATAACTCGCCAAACCAAGCCTGACTGGGCGACGCAATAAACTCGTCAGTACCTAGGCTTCTTCGTCTTCTGCTCATATGTACTTTTCGCCACTAGGGTCGGTAGAGACTTTGTTGTCCCAGTTGCTTGTATCGGTTGCTTATTGTTGTGGTAGCAATTCTACGGCTTCACTTTCTTGAAGCATTGTGTTTTCTTTGGTTTCGTCGGTGTCGCTCATATTATCTACATTATACGCTACACAAACTTGATAAGCTCCAAGCCCTCTGGCTTTACAGCGTTATCGACAATGCGTTGTAGCTTCTCGACCTTATCTCTAAATTGCTGATGGTTTCGCAAAATCGTATATAGACTATTTTGTAGATAGGTTCGTTGAGTGTCGTTCTGAGCCGACCAAAGTAAAAAGACTGGCATTCATGCCAGTCTTTTTACTTTGATCCGTAATTGGGCCGAAGTTTGGCGCAGCGCAGTGCAGAAACAAAGCAGCGTCAGCTATTTTTTATTTCAAGCAAGCGGAGGAGGCTTCAGCCGATGTCCTTTCCATTTAGTTATCTGCCTGATTTCCACGTCCGCGGAACGTTGGTGAGTCCTTTCGCCCTCCTTTTTCTTGGCTCATGCTATCATAAAACCATGGCAAAACCCGCGACACATGCGCAGACAGCACTTACCAATACCTTTGGCGCGCTCGGCTATGCATCGATTCTCACGCAGTGGCTCTGGGCATTGGTCACCGTCGGCTACCCATTGATTACATCGGACAAATGGCGACTGCTCATTCCCAAACCGACCGAGCCATCACCCCAGCAACCTATCGAGCTGGGAGTATTGTCTCCTGTCGTGACTGGTATCGCGATCGTCTTCACGCTTGCGGTTCTTGCCCTCACGATTTATGTACTTACAAAACTACCGACAACGATTGGAAAAACGGGCCACCGCGTAACTCAGTCGACAGCAACAGTCATTGCCCCGGCCGTCAATCACAAGAAGCTCAGCAAGAAACAACGAGCGACTCTGACATTTACACTCACTTGGTGGGTCAAACTCGTTCTTATCATTGTTCCGTTTGCGGCACTTCGGCTAGCCTCGCCACAAACAGGTCTTGAGCCACTCGTAGTTTTGACAATCGGAGGATTTTGCGCCGCGATGAGCATGCTGTGGATAGGAATTCAGTACCTTTGTTACAAGATATTGCGGCTATTACCAGAGCAGGTGTGGTAAATACATCAGATTTGTCACCCTGGATAAAAGTGATATAGTGGATATGGTAATAGAGTAAGGGTTCTGAGATGCTAAAAATAAAGACGCGGAAGCAGTACATGCGAGGATCTCGCCTGATAGGGCTCATTGCTGTGTTGCTCATGGGAAGCGGTGTATATCTCCTCTCGCTTGTTGCGGCACCGACAGTCGCACCGCTCATAGCCATGAAACCAATCGACGTCAAAGCCTTGCCGACACCTCAAAAGTCCGAAAACCGTGTCATCATACCAAAAATTGGTGTCAACATTGCGTTTGCCCCAGGCGAAGCAGCCCTCGACCGAGGCGCGCAGTGGCGCTATCCCGAACGAGGCAATCCTAAAAAAGGCGGGAACTTTATCATCGCGGCCCACCGTTTCAGCATCCAGCCAACTCCCCAAAGCACGATTGAGAAATCGCCATTTTATAATATTGACAAGCTCGCCGTGAGCGATAAGATTGTGATTGACTACGATGGCACACGCTATGGGTACGAAGTGGAAAAAGTTTTTGATGTCAAACCAAATCAGATTGAAATTGAAGCGCCATCAAAAGAATCAAAATTGACGCTCTATAGCTGTGAGCTCGGCGGTGCAGATGCCGGCCGTATCGTCTATGTTGCCAAGCCACTCGGACTGATTGCCCTTGAGTCTTCGCAGCCCAAGCAGTAACGCCCCGTTGTTATGGCAGTCGGTGCTCGGCGTAACCCGTTTGGCTGGCAGCCCAAGCATAAATCACTTCAGCAAAGTCTCGGTCGTTATGGTGCACTTCCTCGCGGGATACGTAAGCTAGTTCTTTAATCTCGTCCTCTTGGAGGCGAGTTGTATCGAGCAAGTTATCGGCAATCGTAGCACGGAACACAAACTGATAGCTCATACCAAGGTTACTCGATACCCGACTAATAACCATTCGGAACTCAAATGATTCAACTGGTAGGTCGATACCGATCTCCTCGGCGACCTCTCGGCGTACCGCCTGGAGAGGCGTCTCGCCGGCATCAATCAACCCGCCTGGCAATGACCAGTATTGCTTGTAGTCTGACTTGACAATGATCAGTCGTCCGTCGTTCGTCTCGAGCCACGCAGCGGCACTCGCCACTCTTCGATCGAGAGCAGCTCGCAATGCTTTATCATCGTCTGGAGAAAATGTCCGCATTGTTATTTTGCGAACTCGATAGCACGAGTTTCGCGAATCACATTGACCTTGATTGTTCCTGGATACTGCATGGTACTCTCGATCTTCGTCGCGATATCGCGAGCTAACTTGATGGCACTGAGGTCGTCGATTGACTCTGGTCGTACCATAACGCGCACTTCGCGGCCTGCACTGATCGCATAGGCTTTATCAATCCCCTTGAATCCGGTGGCAATATTCTCGAGGTCACGCATGCGCTCGGCAAAGTTCTCCGCAGAGATATTTCGCGCACCTGGACGAGCTGCACTAATGGCGTCACACACACGCACAACCAGTGCTTCTGGCGTAGTTGCTTCGATATCATCGTGGTGCGCCTCGATAGCATGAACAATATCTTCGCTCAGTCCGGCCTTTCGTGCCAATTCTGCACCGATATGGTGATGCTTCCCCTCTACCTTGTGAGTAACGGCTTTGCCAATATCGTGGAGCAATGTAGCGATTTTTGTGACACGCACATTAGCACCAATTTCAGCCGCGATTAGCCCCGCCATGTGTGCCATTTCCGTACTATGCATCAGGACATTTTGGCCGTAGCTTGTACGGTACTTCAACTCGCCGAGGAGCTGTAGTAGATCTTTAGGAATACCAGTGACGCCGACTTCACGCGCGGCATCTTCGCCAGCACGTAGAACTTCTTTTTCGATTTGTTTCTCAGCTTTTGCGAAAACCTCCTCGATACGACCAGGGTGAATACGACCATCCTTCATCAGCATCTCCAGTCCCATTCGCGCAACTTGACGACGGATCGGATCAAAACTTGACAGCACTACCATACCCGGCGTGTCATCAACCAGGAAATCAACACCGGTTGCTCGCTGCATCGCCTGGATGTTGCGCCCTTCCTTGCCGATAATTCGGCCCTTCATCTCGTCATCGGTTAGCTTGACAGCCGTCACTGTGCGCTCGGCCGTGACTTCGCTCGCCATTCGCTCCATGGCGCTCAAAATCACGAGTTGCGCACGCTCTTCGGCGTCATCAGTCGCGTCTTTTTGCAGCTTTGTCACCAACCCGACAAGGTCCTCTTTGACATCTCGCTCAGTCATCTGCAACAATTTCTCCGCAGCATCTTTTTTCTTCAGCCCGGCAATCTTTTCCAGCTTCTCTTGCTGACGCGTACGGATCTCACGGATTTCGTTTTTCAGCGAATCAACTTCGTCCTCTTCTTTGCGCAATTTTTTAGCGCGACGATCAAGCTCATCGAGTTTCTTATCGAGACTTGATTCACGATCAGCCAGACGATTCTCGGTCTTTTGCATTTCCTTGCGGCGCTCTTGTTCGATTCGCAGTGCCTCGTCTTTGGCCTTCAGCACAATCTCGCTGGCCTTTGTCTCGGCGCGTGCTACTACCTTCTCGGCGCTATGCTTGCTACTCGAAGTTCGCTGCTTGTCATACGCAAACTTGCCGCCCACTCCAACAATTAGCCCGACAATTGCGGCAATACCTTCTATCATATATGTTCCTTTCCTCTGGTACTCAGGCGTGCAGTGTCATTCAGAATACGAAGTGCCAAAGCACGTACAGACGGTATCAGAAATTGATCATCATTAGAATAACTATCAGTCGTCTACTCATAAAAACAGACTAGTCTTATTGTACCGCGTTCCTGACTGGTTTGATACTGCTATTTTCGTGGTTGTGTGACATGTGCTGGTGAACCGTATTCTGGCATCACAATCTTGTCATTCTCGCCATCCTGCAATCGCGACAGTGCTTCCGCCTGCCACTGCGCGCCGGTCGTGCCAACAATCGGAATATTCTGGGCATCGGCAACTGTATTGAGCACCGTCAACCCTATACGAAGACCTGTAAAGCTTCCCGGGCCACGAAATACACCGATTCCTGTCAGGTCTTTCAATGTCTTATCACGCTGAGCCAAGCGATCACGAAGATACGCCAGCATGTCTTTAGCGAGCTGCCGGTCAACTGGCCATGCGAATTCCTCTTGATACTCACTGTCGACCAGCCGTAGTCGTACTGTCTTGTCGCTACTGTCCCAAAGCAAAATCACCGTTCAATCTCCTCAAGCAACCGTTGGCTGAGCGGGCCGCCACTCTCGATCTGTAATTGGCGCGACTCTTCTGACGTTGGCCGGATTGTGACTGTCAGTCGATCCCGAGGCAACGCACCCTGCACGATGTCCGCCCATTCAACGACCGTTACAACTGACGGATCCTCAACCGATTCCCGTAGCTCTGCTGACAGGATACCGGCGTCCTGCAACCGATAAAAATCATAATGAGCAAGCCGCCGCGTGTCACCACTCTCGTAGATGCGCGACAACGTGAAAGTAGGGCTCTGCACATCATCAGTAATACCCATGCCTTTTGCCAAGGATTTTGTGAGGGTTGTCTTGCCTGCTCCGACATCACCAACCAACTCGACGACATCGCCACCATGTACGGCTTGTCCGAGTAGCACACCGAATTGATGCATGGCTTCTTGAGTTGGTATCGCAACTTGCATATCAAAAGTATACCAGATGGCACCACTGTTGACATCCATCGACAAAATACGATGAGTCGATTACAATATCCATAAGCATTATGCGCATTTCTGATGACACCTTGACCACGCTGTTGACGCGAAATTCTATCGCGACCAAAGAACAGCTCGATCCTCTTCGAGAAGAGGCTTCGCGTGCGTCAAAATCGCTACAATCACAGGTTCTTGAAAGCAAGCTGATCACCGAGCGTGACTTGACGAAGCTATTTGCTGAGTATGCGGAGTTGCCGTTTATCGAGCTTGACCCGCGCGACATTCCAACCGAATCACTCGAGAAGATTCCCGAACGCATCGCGCGTCAATACAATGCCGTTGTCTTCAAAATAGACGAGGAAGGCACGATACACCTCGCAATGGATGATCCTGATGACGTCCAGGCAGTCAGCTTCATCGAAAAAGAAATCGGTACCAATACCAAGATTTATATCGCACCCCACGAAAACATCCTGCTCTGTCTCGAGAACTACCGTGGTGATGTCAACAAAGAGCTGAACGAAGTCATCGACATTCAGCGCGAAGACGATGGTACGGCGCAACAGGTCAGTGAGGCAGATGTAGCCGAAAATTCACCGATCGCTCAGACAGTAAATCTCCTTCTTGAATTCGCAATTCGCTCGCAGGCATCCGACATTCATATCGAACCGCGCGAAGGATTCGTGCAGGTTCGTTACCGTGTAGACGGTGTGCTAAAAGAGGTCAACCAACTGCCGCGAAATGTGCTTGGTGCGCTGGTCAGCCGCATAAAAATTCTTGCCAACCTCAAGATCGACGAGCGGCGCGTGCCGCAAGATGGTCGCTTCAAAATAAAAGTGGCAGGCAAACAATATGCCCTTCGTGTCAGTACCCTCCCCATTGCCGATGGAGAAAAAGTCGTCATGCGTATTCTCGACGAGTCCAACCAAGCCGTCACGCTCCAAGAGCTTGGCTATTGGGGACACTCGCTGAAAATTATTACCCATGCCATTGCCGAGCCAAATGGGATGATTCTCATCACCGGGCCAACGGGGTCAGGTAAATCAACCTCTCTCTTCTCCGTACTCACGATGCTCAACAAGCCCGATGTCAATATCAGTACCATCGAAGACCCTGTCGAGTACAAAATCCCGGGCGTTAACCAAACGCAAACCAACAGCAAAGCCGGCATGACATTTGCCAATGGACTGCGCGCGCTCCTTCGCCAAGACCCGAATATCATCATGGTTGGAGAGATTCGCGACGGCGAGACCGCCAACCTTGGCGTGCAGGCAGCCCTAACCGGACACCTTGTCTTCAGTACACTCCACACCAACAATGCCGCCACGTGCTTGCCTCGTCTGCTGGACATGGGCATCGAACCTTTCTTGATTGCGAGTACTGTCAAGGCCGTGGTGGGTCAGCGACTGGTTCGTCGCCTATGCATGACCTGTCGACAACAGTATACGCCTCTCGCCGAGGAAATTGCTGAAATAACAAAATTATTTAACCTGCGTACCAAAGAAAACTTTGCAACTATTCACAACCTCGACCAACAGGCAGCTGCGCAAGGAGTTGGTGGCGAGACCCCTCTTGCAACCAATGAGACAACCGTCACCAGCCTTTGGAAACAAAATCCCGAGGGCTGTGACGAGTGTAATCACACTGGCTACAAAGGTCGAATAGGTATCTACGAAGTGCTTGGCAACTCCATACCGTTGCAAAAAATGATTGTCAGCAACGCAACGAGCAATCAAATTCAAGACCAGGCAATTGCCGAAGGCATGACCACCATGCAGCGCGACGGACTGGTGAAGATGCTTCGTGGCAACACCACCCTCGACGAAGTGTTGAGGGTGACGAGGGACTAACGCAAATGTCACAGTTCTTATATGTCGCATCGACTGCCGATGGAAAAACCTCTACAGGTTCACTCGAATCCTCTGATCGTGCCGCCGCGCTTGTCGCCCTAACAAAACAAGGCATGAAGCCAATTAGCCTCAAAGAAAGCAGTTCAGGTGCGATGAAAAATTCGTTTAGCTTTCTTGACTTCCTAGGTGGTAACCGTGTCAAAAGCGACGATCTCGTTATGTTTACGCGGCAGCTCAGCGCGATGGTCAGCGCCGGTGTGCCACTGCTTCGTGCTCTTTCCTCGCTGCATGACCACACACAGAGCAAAGCACTCAAAAAAGTCACTGCTGGCATTGTCAAGGATGTCGAGTCAGGAGCGACACTCGCTGACTCGCTCGCCAAATACCCAAACACCTTCAATGATGTCTATGTCAATATGGTACGAGCCGGAGAAGCCGCCGGTATCCTGGATGATATCCTCAAACGACTTGCCATGCAGCAGGAAAAGAACGCCAGCATGCGCAAAAAGATTAAAAGTGCCATGACCTACCCGATGGTGCTGGTGTTTATCACCATCGTTGCTTTCTTTGGACTCATGATCTTTGTCATTCCGCAGATTGGTAAGATCATCAAAGACCTAGGAGGGCCGGACGCCGAGCTCCCGATGCTGACCAAGATTATGCTTGGCATTAGTGACTTCTTGATCCACTTCTGGTTCATTATCATTCCACTAATCGTCGGTGGTATTATCCTGCTGCTCCGTTTTATCAAGACACCAAAAGGTAAGCGCCTTTTTCATAGGCTTATCCTCAAAATCCCTGCCATTAATTCCATTATTCAGAAAGTTGCCGTTGCCCGATTTGCCCGAACCTTCTCGGCATTGATGGGAGCCGGAGTTGCAGTGCTGGAGGCGCTTAATGTCACCGCCCGTGCGGTTGGCAACGTCGTCTATGAAGAAGCGCTGGTTGCGGCATCCGAAGAGGTCAAGAACGGTAAAAATCTTTCAAGTATCATTGAAAAGAACCCAATGTTCCCACCAATCGTCGCCCAGATGCTCGCTGTGGGCGAAGAAACTGGCCAGACGGACACCGTATTGGTCAAAGTAGCAGATTTTTACGAAGAAGAAGTCGACACTGCTATCGACGGCATCAGCTCGATTATCGAGCCGGTCATGATCCTGGGAATGGGTGCCATGGTGGGGCTAATTGCCGCCAGCGTGATGGGGCCGATCGCCGGACTTTCGCAACAAATTCATTAGTGATTGTATAGAGCAAGTCAACCCGCTCATGCTATACTATGAAGGACTATATTTTAGTGGGCATCAATGACAAAACTTTTCTACAAAGACAAGCCACTTATCGGACTTGACATCAGCCAAACTGGTGTCAAGATTATGTCTATTGATCCGAAAAAATGGCTGGTATTAGGCTATGGATCGCTCGATCTCAACCCTCAACAAGTCCAAGCATCCCTTGAAAACCCTGAAGATACCTACCTGGCCGACAATATCACGAATCTAATCAAGCAAAATATCATCGGTACCCTCAATACCAACCACGTGGTGATCGGACTGCCAACCGCAAAAACCTACATCCGTACGTTCACCATCCCCACTAGCGAAGAAAAACATCTCAAAAATGCGGTTGAAATCGAAGTCGACCAATACATCCCCATTCCCTCGAGCTCACTCTATCTCGATTATGAAATTTTAGAGCGAAACAAGGAGCGAGCTGAGACCACTGTCGCACTTTCCGCAGTCCCCTCGGCGCTTGTTGATACCTGTGTCGCTGCCGTCAAAGCCGCCAATCTCGTGCCTATCAGCGCCATACCTGGCATCCACGCTGTTTCACGTGTGATTGAGGCAACCGAAGAAGGCCATCTCTGCTCACTCATCGTCGATATCGGCCCCGCTGCTACCGATATCGCTATTCTTGACCAGGGAGCAATTCGGGTGACTGGCGGAGTCGGCATTGGTGGCAATACCTTCACGCTCGATATTGCAAAAAAGCTCGACACCACCCTGGAAAATGCTCATCAACTCAAGGTACTCAACGGCCTCGGCGCTGGGCCTCGCCAGGCCAAACTGACCGCTGCGCTCAAACCAAGTCTCGGCCGCATCACCACGGAGATTCGCAAAGTCATCCGCTACTACAACGAGCGTCTCAACAATGACCGCAAAATCGAACAAGTGCTCATCGTCGGTGGCGGAGCAAATGTGCCTGGTATCGGCGACTACTTTACCAATGAGCTCGTCATGCCAGCTCGCGTTGCTAGCCCTTGGCAGAAGCTTAACTTTGGTGCCCTCCAGGAACCAAACAAACAGTTTCGACCGCGCTACATCACAGTTGCTGGTCTCGCCACCGTGCGTAACGAGGAGATCTGGAAATGATCAATCTCCTTGCTCCCGATGACCGCCGCCAACTCGTTGCAGCACGAACAAATTCCCTTTTGCTGCGATATGCGTTGCTACTCGGCGTGTTCATTCTCTTGCTCGTAGCAGAGATGGGTGGCGCCTATGTCGTACTGTCCACTGAAAAGGCGAGAAATGAAGCAATCATCTTAGAAAACGAGCAAAAAACCCAACAATACGCCAGTGTCAAAGCTGATGCGACGCGCTTTTCGACAAATCTCACCACTGCAAAATACATTCTCGATCAGCAAGTACCCTATACCACTGTTATCCTCAAACTAGCATCTGTGCTACCGAGTGATGCAGTCTTTGAAAAACTCACCATCGACCCAAACACGTTCGGAACCTCCACGACCCTTCTTGTTAGAACAACCTCCTATGCCAGATCAGTTGATGTCAAGACCAATCTCCAAAATTCCGGTATTTTCTCAGATGTTAATTTCCAGTCAGTTGTGCAGGGAACAGATACGACGTATCCCTATACCGCTACCTATAACGTCACCTACTCAAAGGATCTGCTGAAAAAATTATGAAAATGGCAGCACTAACACCCACGAGACTTCGTCTTATGCTGATCGCAATCATGGCGATTTTGCTCGTTGTTGGTGTTGGCGTTTTCTTGTATGGCCGCGAAATCATTGCCGAATTCGCCAAAGAATCGCAGGTAACTGCTGCTCAAGCTACGGATAGTAGTTCCTCGCTCGAAAAGCTCAAGAAAACAAAGGAACTGCTTGAAAAAGAATCAGCAACCGTTGACCGCACCACACAACTCGTTGCCGAGAGCCAGCAGTATGTCTACCAGGACAAAATCATCGAGGACATCACCAAGTATGCAAGCGATGCAGGTCTCGGGGTAACCAACATCACTTTTAGTGACATCAAGACAGCCACTACGGCCGCAACACCAGCTACTGGCGCAGCTGCCCCTTCGACACCTGCCCCTGCAAACATCAAGACCCGCACCGCGACTGTTACTCTCGCCAATCCGGTCGACTACTACAAGACGCTCAACTTCATCCATTCTATCGAACAAGGACTGTTTCGCATGCGTGTTTCAAGCATCGGCCTTTCTCGTACTGCTGATGCCAAGAGCGGCAATAACATAACCAGTGATGTTCTCACGATTGAGGTATACGTACGATAATGCAAGCAAATCTTGACCTAAAACTCGGCTCACGTGCATTTTTCCAGTTCTTGCATCGTTTTCATGTAGTGATTTTTGTATTGGTAGTCATCGGTGGCCTCGCTGTCGCGACGCTTTTGCTCACCACCGCCATGAATACTCCTTCGCCAGACACAACCGCGACAACCAATGCCAGCTCTGTGCCCGTTATCCAGACCGAGACCATTCAGCGAGTCAAAGAACTGCGCACCGACAGTACGCCGCTCGTTCTCCCTCCTGGCCGTACCAATCCTTTTAATTAACTGCTACACTAGGCTTATGATTATTCTTGGATCAAACCTCAAAGACTCGCCAGTGATGAGCCTTCAGACTGGCGGAGAGGTCGCCCGCACTCTTGAGCCATTGATTAATCCCGAGGATTTGTCTGTCAAAGCCTACCTCGTGCAGGGTCACCTCCTTGAACCGCACGCTACTCATATTCTCCGCATTGCCGATTCGCGCGAGCTGAGCGATCTCGGTTTTATTATCGATTCTATCGACGATATTGCCCAGCTCGACGAAATTATCAAACTCAAAGAGCTTGCCGAACTCAACTTCCATCTCATCGGCATGCCGGTAACTGACGAAAAGCGGCATAATCTCGGCAAAGTCATCGACTTTACTCTCGACACCAGCGGCTTTGTTGTCCAGCAGCTGACGGTGCGTCGACCGCTTCTCAAAAGTTTTAATGACACCGAGCTCTTGATTCACCGTTCACAAATCATCGAGATCAACAACAAGTCAATCGTCGTGCATTCAGAAGCGACGATTCCAGAACAAGAGCTCCACGAAGTAGCCGGCAGCTACATCAATCCATTCCGTAAACCAGCTCACACTGCGCCCGAATCAACCCAAGTCTTTCAACGCTGATTTGATATCATCATAGCCAAACCCTTGGCGCGCCAGGTAAGACATCAACTTTTGATCGTCAGCGTATTTGCCACGTTTTTTTGCAATGATCTTAGCAAGCTCATCCTCATCGGTCCTCTCAGACTCACCCAGCACTTCCTCGATGATACTGCCCGCTACTCCCTTCGCCCGTAGCTCGGCCGTCAGTTTGCGCAGGGAAGTGCCTTTAGTGAGATTTCGATTCTCTATCCACCAGCGCGCAAAGTTCTCATCGCTGACGTATTGCTTCTGTTGTAATTTGTCCAACACGCGTGACGTCAGGGCAGGGGAGTAGCCCTGCCTTTCCTTCACTTCGCCTTTCCTGTCCCGATATTTCTTGGTCAAGGTCTTGCGGTACAAATAATCACGCACTTCGCGAACACTATGAGGTCGCAGCATGCAATACTCTAGTGCCCTCCCATAGAGCTTACCGAATTGACTCTCGGTCTCTAGTTCTTGCAACTCCTCATCGGTATACTCTTTACCAAGCTTCACTCCCAACTCGCTCACTTGAAACACGTCGAGACTAAATCGATACTTGCCATCAACCGATACATTCACTCTATCGGGATTTTTGGCCTGTAACGAAATGTCAGTGATTTTCAATTCAAAATCTCATCTGCCTTTAGACGCTTCACGAGCCCAGGCAGCTGAGCAATATTTGCCGTCTTCGCAATATGACCTCCACCGCGCATCGTAATAAACAGACCGCCAAGCTTAGCGCACAGCACCTTCGCCTCATCGTAGTCACAATACGGATCGTTATCCCCATGAACAAAGTAAAATGCATCGGCCTTTGATTTAATATTTATGACATCAAATTCTTCGACAAAAAGATCATCGAATTGGCCTTGCACATACCATGATGCGGCACTTAGCAATCGCTCGTTGAGAAATGTCCCAACCAGCACCACTGCCCGCACATGTGGAAACCAATCCTGCTGCAGTAAGTGAAGTGTTGTTGTAGCACCCGACGAGTGTCCAATCAGAACACTATCAGAAAAATCCCAACCAGAATTTTTCAAGAATTGATCGTACGTTTTTAGATTTGGTGTATGGGAGTCTGGAAGCTGCGGAAAGTACACATCGTAGCCACTCTCTTGAAATTGTCTCGCAAGCCAACCCTGCCACCGCAGCTCGTTTGGGCCACCGTCTGTTCCGTGCAGTAGTGCGGCTCGTCGCTTCCTCATGGCTACACTCTTTCTAACCGCTCAATTAACACTGCATAGTATCCATTGCCGTGTTCGGCTAGTAGGTGTCGAGCGGGATCTACCGTCATAGCCTTAAACTCATCAATTGGCGTCCACAATATCGATTCGACTTCACCATCAGTAATTGTCGCAGTGAACGAGTCATCGACTTCATACAAATACACTGTCGCGATGCTTTTCTTGAGGTCTGTTTTACGAATCACAAAAGCAAGCTCCAGCTCATCAGGTGCGACCACCAATCCAAGCATTTCGCACGTCTCGCGCACTGCAGTCTCTATAGGCGATTCACCCTCATCAATATGCCCTGCGGCCGAAATATCAAACTCGCCTGGTCGCACTGGTTTTGTGGCAGCACGTTTTTGCAGCAATACCTCTGTCGTGCTTTCAGTTTTGCGGTAAAGCCAAACATGCACCGTCCCCTGGTAGTAGCCAGACTCATCAAACTCATCACGATCGATCGCAATGCCTTCGGCCATCAGACCATTCTTGAAAAACGCCTGCTCCTTTGCCATACTATTCGTTCTCAGAAGCTACTTTTTCGCGAACCTTTTGCTCGATTTCAGCGAGGACTTCTGGGTTTTCTTTTAAGTATTTCTTGGTCTGCTCGCGGCCCTGGCCAATCTTCGCATCGTTATAATCAAACCATGCACCAGCTTTGCCGACAATGCCGTGTTGTACTGCGAGGTCGAGTACGTCGCCGGTCTTAGAGATGCCTTCGTTGTACATGATGTCAAATTCGGCAATTCTAAATGGCGGAGCAATCTTGTTCTTAACGATCTTCACCTTGGTACGATTACCGATGATTTCTTCGCCCTCTTTGATCTGCCCGGTGCGGCGGATGTCGGCGCGGACTGAGGCGTAGAATTTTAAGGCATTACCACCAGTTGTCGTCTCTGGATTACCAAACATCACGCCGATCTTCATACGAATTTGGTTGATGAAGATAACCGTCGCATGCGACTTATTGATAATACCCGTCAACTTGCGGAGCGCCTGGCTCATCAAACGTGCCTGAAGACCCATATGGCTATCGCCCATATCACCATCAATTTCAGCCTGTGGCACCAATGCCGCCACACTATCCACGACAATCAAATCAACCGCATTGCTGCGCACCAAGGTTTCACAAATCTCTAGGGCTTGCTCGCCATTATCCGGCTGGCTCACCAATAGATTATCAGTATCAACACCGAGTTTCTTGGCGTACGCAGGGTCAAGCGCGTGCTCGGCGTCGATAAATGCCGCCGTGCCACCTTGGCGCTGAATTTCAGCAATCGCATGCAGCGTCAAAGTTGTTTTACCCGAAGATTCTGGGCCATAAATCTCGATGATACGGCCTTTAGGATAGCCGCCGCCAAGGGCAATATCAAGCGATAGTGCTCCGCTCGGCAATAGCTCGACATCTACTTTTTTTGCCTCACCCAATTTCATGATACTGCCATCACCAAATTGCTTGGTGATTTGATCCATCGCTAGCCCTAGCGCTTTTAGTTTTCCCTCGTCGGCAGTTGGCTTCTCGGCCAGCACTTTACTTTCAGTCTTTTTAGCCACGTCACTCCCCCTTTATTACTCTCTTTATTATACCACTGATACGCCTAGCGTACTCCGTTGTTATGGTAAGTACAAACATAAGCGCACATATTTGCTATAATAATCACATGAAACGTACGTCTGGTTTTACTGTGCTCGAACTTCTTGTTATTATCGTCGTCTTGGCTGTGGGCAGCTGGCTGTTCTTTAGTGAGAAATCCCGTGTTGACGCCGTACAGCGAGATTCCCAGCGCAAGATTGCCATCAACGCCATGTATTACAATCTGGAAGAAGTGTTCTACGAGAAGAACCACTATTATCCCGCAAATATCGACAGCAAGACATTGCGCGCTATGGACCCAGGACTTTTTACTGACCCACTGGGAGTCAAGCTAGGTGAAGAGGGAGCCGACTACCGCTACACGGGCAAAGACTGTACCACCGATAATCACTGTAAAGGCTACGAACTCCGCTCGAGTCTCGAGCGTGAGGCAGATTACATCAAAACAAATCGCAATAACTAGGCATTAATTATCGCTGTTCGATATATCTTCGATCGGGCGGCCGTTCTTGAAACACTCGACCGCATTGTTGAGTACGGCGATATGCTCTTTTGGGTTAGCAACAAAATCAAATCGATAGGTCGTCTCATCACCCTCGGTACTTAGACGTATTGATCCATAGTTCAACATTGTCTGGAACACGCCTTTCTGGCTAAAACTTGCATCCTCGATGTTCATCAAACTCACTGTTTGCTCTTTGCGAGAAAAGACACTTGTCTGCAGCTCCTGGATCACACTTTCGTTCGTCAAGAAAAACCGATTGTTGAGATATACCCATATTGCCAAGTACCCGCCGATCAAAAAGAGTACCGATAGCAATACTCCCATCAATAGAACCAGACCATACGAGCTCATTGGCAACCCCAACACATCGCTAAAATATGGATAGTTCATAATCAAAATGAACATCAATGTAATCGACAGGCCGGTTGCAAGCAGCGGCCCTAGCATCCCCACCGGATGGCGCCGCACTGCACGGATGATGTACTCGTGCTCACTCAAATTGAGCGATGGGTACGCCCTCTTGGCAGCTTCATGCTTTTTGCGCGTTTCATCAGAAATCGGCACTGCCACAGGCTCGGTTGCTCGCGAAACATGCACCACCTGGTGCTGAGCTGGTAGCTCCTCTGCTGGTGCTGCTGGCACCGCCTCGACAGGAGCCGCATACAGCGGGCGGCCGTCTGCGTCATAGGCAACCGGCTTTTGCGCCTGGACTTCCTCAGGTGCAGGTGAACCCGGCAGTGGTACCTCTTGGGCAGCCTCGATTCGTTTGTTTCTGATATCTTCGTGTATTCGTTCACTCATAATGGATCGTACTCTGTGCTCCCACTTTTTCAGTAATGGAACTACCATGCCATTATTATACCTTATTCTGCAAGCTTGTCCGTCTTCCCCATGTGCTTATACGCTCGCGCTGTCACCCGTCTACCCCGTGGCGTACGTTCGATGAAACCAATCTGTAGCAAATACGGCTCGTAAAAGTCCTCAATTGTCGTCGCTTCATCGCCAGTTAGCGCAGCGATCGTTGTCAAGCCCACAGGATTATTTCCATAGGCTTCAATCATGCTCCCCAGCAAGTTACGGTCAGCCGGATCAAGCCCCAAATCATCGATCTCCATCATGGTCAGCGCCCGTGACGTTGTTGGCTCATCGATAATTCCATCGCCATTGACATCGGCATAGTCGCGCACGCGCTTCAGTAGGCGATTCGCAATCCGTGGTGTCAGACGAGCACGAGTGCTCAGGAGCTCGGCCGCCTTTGTGTCGATTTTGCTCTCGAGGATGTGTGCTGCCCGCGAAATAATCTTGGCAATCTCTTCAAAAGTATAGAACTCAAGTCGATAAATATGACCAAATCGATCACGTAGCGGTGCCGCCAAACTACCCGTTCGTGTTGTCGCACCGATAACAGTAAAACGTGGTAAGTCCAGACGTACGCTACGCGCCGCCGGTCCTTTACCAATCACAATGTCGAGTTTGTAGTCTTCCATGGCCGCATACAGTACTTCTTCGACCGCTCTGCCCAGCCGGTGAATTTCGTCGATAAATAAAATATCGCCGTCTTGGAGGTTGGTCAGAATACTCGCGAGGTCTCCTGCTCGCTCAATCGCAGGCCCTGCGGTGATGCGAATATTCGTCCCCATTTCATTCGCTATCACTGTTGCCATGGTCGTCTTGCCGAGGCCTGGCGGGCCATAGAGTAACACATGATCAATCGGCTCGCCGCGTTTTTTGGCCGCATCGATCGCCAGCTTTAAGTTTTTCTTCAGCCGCTCCTGCCCGACATATTCAGCAAAACTCTGCGGGCGCAAACTGACTTCGATTCGCTGCTCTTCGGGGTCATCTTCGTGACTACTGGTGTCGATGATGCGTTCAATTGCCATTAGGAAATTCCCTATCGATAAATCGATTTAAAGTATCCGAAAATAGCTGCGGCGACTTAGCCCTTATTCGAGTTAGCTCATCTCCAGACATCCAAACCACTTCCTCAACTTCTGACTCGTCGGGAGAAACTACTAGATTATCGCTGTTAGCTTCTGCCAAAAATATCTTATAATGCCTCTTGTACATCCGGTTCCTGCCGGTGCGATACGCTTCCTTTTCTGCACGATACGCATCGAATTCTACGAGATTCAAACCAACAATTCCCATTTCTTCTTCAGCTTCTCGTGCTGCTGCATCAACATAAGACTCTCCGTCGTCAACATGACCTGTGGAGGTTACATTCCATTTTCCACCATTGTAGTATGGATTAGGCGCAATCTTCTGGAGTAGGTACTTGCCCCTTCTCGAATCTTTGACCATTACGCCTGTCACTCGATGCCAAAACCCCTCCAACTGCGCTTCATCCATCGTTCCGCCCCGCAGCGGCACATCATTTTCATCAACAAGTTGGATTAACGTTTCAGACATATTACCCCTTCAGCGCCTCTCGCACACGTTCGCTGGTGGATAATTTTGTATCGACATGCTCGAGTGCCCTCGTGGCATCTTGGAGCGAGTAGCCGAGTGCAATCAATGCCTCGAGTGCTTCGTCGCTGGTTTTGAGCTCGGTCTGTACGCTGCTGGATTGCTTGTAGATAACCGGCATGCCAACTTTGTCGCTCAGCTTCACCACCACACCCTCGGCGGTTTTTTTACCAACACCACTAGCGCGCGCCAGGTAGACGCTATCGGCATTGGCGATGGCATTACGTACATTCTCAGCCGTGTCGAGACTAAGAATCGCTAGCGCCGCTTTTGGCCCGACACCTTGCACCGTAATCAGCATTTCAAACAGTTTTTTTGCTGCGAGCGATGAAAACCCAAACAATTCTTGGCTCTGCTCACGAATATGATGATGAGTGTAGAGTTTGATCTCTTGCCCCAGCAACGCTGCATCATAGTCACCCGCCGCCACGCTGACTTCATAGCCAATTCCAGCCACATCTACAATCACTGTTCCCGCAAACTTTTCGGCCACTGTCCCAAATACGTGTGCAATCATAGTCTTAGTATAACAGGGACGGCCTGCCCTCCCAATGATTCATCAAAGTGGATTCGACACATCACCACCCCTCCCTACCGCTTGCGTGACTCGAGATAATAATTTTGCTTTTTTGCTTGTCGCGCTGCTGGCATGTGCGTGCACTAGGGTGTGGGCGTACAATTGCTGCCTTGCTTGGTAAATTGCAGCGTGTATTTCGTCTGGTCGTAGGTCGTGGGATCGACTTGCTCTACTTTGTGTGTCGTGAGGTTACATGCAGCTACCGTCTGGTTTGAATCCTGTTTTTTGCAGTTGTCTACATCCTTTGAATAGCTGGTCTCATTGTAGGCTGATTGCTCGATCGTCACGACTTTTCCTGTCGATAGATCACAAGCTTGAATCGTTGGCGGCTTACAATTTGCCGTGTCCTTGCTCTGTGTGCCTGCATCAAACTTCGTCTCGTCGATTGAAATCACCTTGCCAGTCGCGGTATCACATACATCAATCATAGTTGGCGTAGCAGTACAACTAGTTGTCGGTAACGCGCCAGACATAAAGAACTCGTTGTAGGTATTTGGCCCTTTCTTGTCCGCCAGACCCCCATTTGCCGTACAAACATCTCGTTGTACGATACTGCTTGGGACAGGGAATTGCGTATTGGGCTTGTCCGCCAACAACTTCGTCATTGTATTACGCCAGATTGGCCCAGCCATGTCCGATCCGCCACTCGCCATCGCCGTGTTGTCATTGTTTCCGACCCACACGCCCACCGCGTAGTCTGGATTATAACCAATCGTCCAGGCATCACGACTGTCGTTGGTTGTCCCCGTTTTTACCGCAACCGTATGCCCGTTTACCGTTAGACTACCACCAAATATGGGCGCTCGCGCTGCGTTATCGCTCAAAATGCTTGAAATGAGAAAGGCACCGTCTTTGTTGATAGCTTGTTTGCTTGTCGTAGGAGCCGTGAAAATACTCTTACCAAATTTATTGTTGATGCCCGTGACAAGAATTGGCGTATGCTGCACTCCTTGATTGGCAAACGCTGCATAGGCATTTGTCATTTGCTCCAGCGGAACCTCTGCTGCGCCGAGCGCCAGCGCCAGACCATAATTCCCGTCTTTTTTCACTGTCGAGATGCCGAGATTGTTAGCCGCAGCGACTGATTTGTCGATGGTGTATTTTTGCATCACCTCAACGCTTGGAATGTTGAGCGACTGGCTAATTGCACGCCGAACCGAGATATCGCCGCGGAATTTTTTGTCGGCATCGAGCGGCACATAGCCGCCACCGAAATCAGTGCGCACATCATGCAGAATCGTCGCAGGTGTAATCACACCATCGGCAAGAGCTGCCGCATAATAAATCGGCTTGAAGCTGGAGCCCGGCTGGCGTGCCGTTGTCACCATGTTTACTTTGCCCCACTTATCATTGTTATAGTCCGCGCTTCCCACGAGCGCACGAATTGCGCCACTCTTTGGGTCGATCACGATGCCGCTTGCATTGCTGCCTCCCATTGCATTGATATGCGGCATGCCCGCCGCGACACTGTCCTCAAGCTTCTTTTGCGCATCCAAATCAAGCGTCGTCTTAACTTGGTAACCCGAACGCATCACCGTTTCATACCCGTATTTCTCACTCAGCTGGTTGATCACCATCTCGACGAAATGCGGTGCAGTAGTATTGTCTGTTGACGCACCTTTGCCGTATGCCAATTCCTGATTGTAGGCCGCGGTTTTTTCTGCTTCGGTGATATACCCCTCGGTCACCATGCGAGATAGTACACGATTTTGGCGCGATTTTGCATACTCCATAGTGCCGCTAATCGGCGAGTAAGCGCTTGGGGCAGGCAAGAGGCCTACGAGCATGGCGCTTTCCGCGACTGTCAGCTCATTTGGCGATTTATTGAAATACACCCGCGCAGCATCGTCGATACCAAAAGCATTTTCACCAAAATACACTGAGTTGAGATACATATCTAGGATCTCGTCTTTGGTGTAATTTTGCTCAACGGCAACCGCCATAAATAATTCTTGGTACTTGCGCAAAAAACTATGCTCGTCGGTTAGTAATGTGTTCTTCACCAATTGCTGAGTCAGGGTTGAACCACCGCCCGTCCGTGTCACCAGCGCGCGCGCAATACTAAAGGCGCTGAAGCCTCCGTGCTTATAAAAATCTTTATCTTCACTCGCGATCAGTGCCTTTTTCATCGGGTCCGATATTTGGTCAAGCGGCACTTGATTGCGATGTTCAGCGCGGCCCACAGTAAAGAACGGAGCACCGCTGGCATCCTCGAGCACAATGCCGGTATTGTTGCGGTTCATCAAACGCTCAGGGTCGCGAATGTCATTTACCAACATGAGATAGGTCACCAACGGCGTGGCAATCAAAAAAATAACGATAGGTGCTGCTAGTAGCAACAATTTTTTCTTGCGACTAAGATTCCAAAACCAGGCAAATCGTCCCGTTCGTCTCGCCCGCACGCGTGCTACTCGCTTGCGCTTAGCGAGGTTTGCATACTGTCCAAGATGAGCTGGTTGCTTCTTTCGATTCATGCTCCACCCATTATACTACTTGTCCTGCCCGCGCAACATGAAGGCGCACATAATCGCCGTCGCCAGAGCATCAGCACAATCGTCTGGTTTTGGCACTTCCTTGAGGCCTAGGTGAATTCGCACCATTTCCTGCACCTGCTTTTTGTCAGCCTTGCCATAGCCTGTCAGCGACTGTTTAATTTGCAGCGGTGTGTATTCCTCGATCTGCAGCCTTGCCTGCCGCCCGGTTAGCATTGCCACACCGCGCGCGTGCGAGACAGAGATCGCCGTCGTGACATTGCGCGCAAAATACAGCTTTTCGATTGCCATGACTGTTGGTTTGGTCTCGGCAATAATACCACTGAGGCCATCGTAGATTTCTTCGAGTCGATCGGGCAGGGGAGTATGGGGTGGGGTAGTGATAACACCGGCAGTCACCAGTGCTACCCTGCCCTTCTTGACGTCAATGACCCCAAACCCAAGGATCCCTGTCCCCGGATCGATACCGATAATTCTCATGTGTTCTAGTATAGCCTACTTGCTTGTCATAAATGCGCGCAAACGCTGGGCGGCACCCACCAGTTCACGTCGCCATTCCCACGCCGCATACCCTAGCCCTGCCGTGACAACTGCACCTGCCGTTGCCCACACGCCAATGGTAGAAGCACCAGGTTGCACCGGCTCAACCGGAAATGCCGCTAGTGGCATGCTCGAGACCTGTAGTTTTCGACAGCGATTTGTCTCAGGGTTGCGCTCGTACCCTTCGGCACATGGTTTTGGCAGATCATCGGTGCTGGCAATTTGCTTGCAACGACCAGTCGCAGGATTACGAAACTGATCATCATCGCATGGCTTCAGTGTTACAGCGGCTGCCAATGCGATTGAGCGACATCTCCCTGTCTCCTCACTGCGGTATTGCCCTTCTTTGCAGGCAGCAGGTGTCGCTGCTACGGCGTAGTTCCGACACCGTCCGGTCTCTTCACTGCGATATTGCGTTGGCTTGCAAGCAGTTGCCACCTCTTCTGTTTTGATTTTGTTGCAGCGATTGGTTTCCGGATTTCGATAATACCCATCGCGGCATACCACCAAACTTGTGTCGGGTGTCAGCACTTCCCCATCCTCAATCAACGACGGCTTATTGGCAGCATTTGGTGTTGACTGGTTTGTGTACTGCCACGCATCATTCACCCACGCCCACGATGAGTCAATTGGTGCATTGAGATAGAGCGGCACTTCATCGACAACTTTATTGTTGCGAGACTTCAGTGTCAGCACAGATCCTTGTGTATTCCCGAGAACGATACCTAGCTCAGTATCACTAAAGCTCAGGTATTGTTTCGCCAGTAGTACACTGCCCATTGGAAAGCCAATGTGCTTGCCAGCACTCTCCAGGTAATAGTCATCCAACTGTACCTCATGGTCACTATCGTTATACAATTCGATAAACTCATTACCCGTGTCAACTCCGCTTGGATTAGGCATCAACTCTGTAATAAAAATCGACTCAGGTATAAACTCAAGTTCACACTGACCACGGTACAGCTCTTGCCCGACCGGTACTTCAAGCTGAACACCTGTAATATTTGGACATACGTCTGCTGATACACAAGACCCACTCTCGTCAAGTCGCATCGCATCTGGCACACCAAGCTGCAATCCCTCGATATTTATACACACATCCTCAACCTCAAACAGGTTACCATAACTAAATTGTTTGTCAGCCTGAGGCAGCAACTCAAAGTCAGCCCGGTTGCTATCGGTATCGATTCCACGACGCTGAAGTAAGGTTGTAGCTAGTAGTGATGGTGCTGGGGAGGCATCTACACTCGATGGCCAGGTGCCCCATCGTACTGTATCAACAGCAGTGTCCGTATCGTCACGCAGTTCGACTCCGGCTGTCGCAAGGCCCATTCGGCCCGAAAAAGACTCTGCGCCATTATAACCATTTGCTGTGGGGTGATTGGCAATGTATTTTGTAGAAAAGACAGTCTCGCGCGTATGCCCCGGCAGGATGAGGCGTGTCGTTGCACTATCAGTGCGAAATGTATGAAACGACGTCATAGAGTTTGTCGATGATATATAGACCAGCGACCAATCCGTCATATCGACGGGCTGTGCCGACAGGTTTTCTAGCTCAATTAATTCGTCGTTTGTATCGATACTATCGGCCGCAAGAATACTACGAATCACGACCGATTGCGAGACCGCGCGAGCAGGTGGCACGGTAGCCATCATGGCAAGCATGACTCCTGCGCACGCTCCCGTCAAAACCCCACCAGCAATACGCCGCTTCATCGTCGCTCCCTCCAGTAAAAAACTTATTTCTTCTGGTATACGCCCCTCCGAAACCAAACGCAAACATGAGCAAGAAGTTTTTGAGAAAATTACAACAAGTTACACTAGTTCGACAATGATATCAGCGTTCGTATGCACATTCACCACGTCATCAATCTCATCGAGTGCATCGAGAATTTTCATAATCTTGCGAGCGGTTTCTTCGTCGGCAATTTCAATGTGGTTATTTGGCACGTATTGCAATTCAGCGTCATCTACCGTTAGGCCGGCATCCACAATCGCGGTGCGAACTTTTGCGAGATCTTTCATGTCGGTATAGACTGTTAGACCATCGTCTTCTTCGGCCGCGTCTTCCGCGCCCGCATCGAGCACCCTCAGCAGCGCATCCTCACCAGTATCGGCCACTCGTATCACGCCCTTACGAGTGAACTGAAACATCACACTGCCAGCATCGGCCATAGTTGCCCCATTTTTAGTGAGGGCGGTGCGTACTTCGGGGAAGGTGCGGTTTTTGTTGTCTGTCGCCGTCTCAACGATGATACCGATACCGCCTGGCCCATAGCCTTCATAGGTTGCTTCTTCGAGTTGCGCAGCATTTTTGTCAGCCACGCGGTCGATCGAACGCTGAATATTGTCTTTTGGCATGTTGGCCTGGCGTGCTTTTTCGATAGCAAGCGCCAGTGCAGGATTCATATTTGGGTCAGTTCCCCCGCGTGCAGCCATTGCAATCATATTACCAATTCTTGTAAAGACCGCCCCGCGTTTCGCGTCATTGACACCTTTGTCACGTTTAATTTTTGACCATTTATTATGACCTGCCATACCGTTGTTTTCTCGTTTAATTATTCCGTCGTTATAGAGTTATTATACCAGATATCGGGCTACTCGACGATGGAAGAGTTGTGGAACCGATACTTAGTCACGCGCCACATATACCAGCAAAGGCCCATCAGTGTGGCATACCATAGCAGGACGCCCCACCATTGCAGCTGGAGGGTAGATTGCGCCCAACTGAGGTTTGCACACCAATTTACAATCGCAATCATGGCATCAAGCACAATCTGCGCGGGCCAGGCGATGATCGTGGCAAATTGTGGCAACACATACGCCCCAAGGCCGGCTACAAATACCAGTAGCATCGCGTAGGGGACAGCCGGTACAATCAGCAAGTTCGCGAGAGGGGCGACGTTACTGAGCTGGCCAAACGCAAACAAGATGATCGGCAGCGTTGCAATCTGTGCAGCAATTGTCTCGATCAATATTTGTGCTACAAAGTGCGGTTTGTCCTCACCAAAAAAGTAAGCATGCACGAGCGGTGCCACTATCATCACCCCAGCAAAAGCAGCGAAGCTTAGCTGCCAGCCGAGATTGCCCCATTCATAGCTTGGATTTACCAGCACCGTGATAGCACCCGCAAGTCCCAGTAAACAAACCGGGTGAAACCGACGGCCATAGTACCACGCCCATAGCGCCAGAAGTGAAACTAACCCGGCCCGTGTCATGCTCGGGCTGAGACCCGTCACTGCCATGAACCCGCCAATCAGCAGCGCACTGGTAAACATCGAGAGAAATTTTGAAACTTTTTCAAACAATCGACGTGCGAGTCGCACCAACACTGTCAAATTATATCCACTCGCCACCACAATGTGCGTCAGACCTGCGACTTTGAGCGCAGTCACAAGCTCTTCGGGCAGTCCCTGCTTCTCTCCCAGCAAATAACCGATACCGAGGCTTGCTGCCGCTCCATGTACCGCCTGTTCGACATGCGCCGAGAAGTCATTGCGAATAACTAGCGCGATATCGCCAGGTTGTTCTCGTTGCACTGAAATAATAGTTGCTTTCTTGATCGATGCAGCAAAACTACCAAATCCTTCCGTCAGCTTGCCATCGATCACTACGCGGTCACTCCGCTGGAGCCCAGGATGGTTGCTCGTCGTCACCCACAACTCACCACCAAGACTTCGCCCATGATCCGAGATCGCACCTAACCGCAGCACCAATTCCCCTCGTTTGTTTGTTTCAGGATCTTCGGTAACTTTGCCCGTCAAGCGGACATGCTGGCCAAATTGATTGCTGTACATCGTAATGTCGTGTTGCGCAACACTCCCCCGCCACAAGCCCAACAGCCCGCCTGCAATCACCATGCCAACCAGCATCCAGCGCTGGCCAACGACAATACAGGCTACAGCGATGCCCATAGCCAACACCAGCCACCACGCGGCATCAAATCGATTTGCCCATTGAGCGCACCCCACGCCAACCAACACGCCCAAACACGCCGCAGTCACCTGCCACATCGGGTGAACTCTTGCTCGCAACCAATACATACTACGGGTATGGTAGCACCAAAGAAAAACACTCACAAACGTGAGTGTTTTTCTTGGAGGGTCCGATGGGGCTTGGTCACGTTCCGCAACCCCGCAAGTCAGTCAAATGTGCGTAGCCCATTTGTGACATTGCCTTGCGGATTGCCGACGGGCAATCCTCACCCATTCCACCCTTGCAGGGTGCCAACGGTGTTCAGGTTCATAAATCTTTCCAAGAAAATACACCCGCACAAGGCGAGTGTATTTTCTTGGAGGGTCCGATGGGGCTTGAACCCATGACACCCTGCTTAAAAGGCAGGTGCTCTAACCAGCTGAGCTACGGACCCGTAAAGGTAACTTTATGACTATACCACTGAGACATCACCCCTGTCAATCTCATTGTTTCTACTATTTATGCTTGTCATGCGTATGCGGTTTGCGGTACAGTAACACTTCGAGTACAGCGAGCAAAATTGCAGCAGTCGTAATAATCGCCTCGCGGCTAAAAATCTGTCGCACAATATCCTTGCTTCCTTCATCGAGCACAACCGCATTGCTAAATGCCGCATAGGTTAGCATGACACCTAGCGTTGCAAACACGAGCGAACCAAACCATCCATGGTGTTTGCTCGCCATCTTTGGCGCACGCATCATCACGACAAACGCCGGTAGCAATGTCAATACAATTGCCACCAGACTCTCAAGTGGCGGTTTGACGATCACCAACCCCGATTGCGCAACCACCGGTGTCAGGCTGTCTGTCCACAAATCTGCAATCAGCGCACCGGCTGCAAGAGTGAGGGCCGGAAACCCCATGCTCCGTCGCGACATCCAGCCAACGAGAAACAGTGCTGCAAAGTAAATGCCGAGAACGATCAAAAAGGTCATGCTTTAGATTATACGCTATGGGAAAAAGATATTAGATTCTAGAAGTTAGATTTTAGGATAAACAGCTATAAAGAAAAATCCGTTGAGCTCCATGAGTACGGCTATCTCGCTACGATATCGGATAAAAAATCCGAATTTACTGGGGTTTCTTATTTATAACTAAAGGGGTAACCAGCCCCACAAATGAATTCTTTCGTTCTCGGCGCGATAGGAAAAAGCCCTAGGGTCTGTCCTATTTGCGCCTATGCTCCTACTTTGTCCTTTTTGTGTCCACGCTTAGCATTACGCTCGATATACTCAATGATTGGTGTCGCGACATCTCGACCTGTGACTTTTTCTATACCAAACCCTGGACTGGCATTGACTTCAAGAATCAGCGGGCCACGATCACTGCGCATCATATCAACACCGGCAACATTAAGTCCCATCGCTTTTGCCGCTTTGATCGCCATTTTGCGCTCCTCTTCAGTGAGCTTAATGATAGTGCCTTCTCCACCCTTGTGCAGATTACTACGAAAATCGTCGTCGAGACTTTGTCGCTTCATGCTCGCGACGACTCGTCCTCCCACCACAAAGGCGCGGATATCGGTACCGGCTGATTCTTTGATAAACTCTTGAATTAAAATGTTCGTACCATCATCATTGCTCAAGTAGAACGCCTGCAGTACAGATTTTGCAGCTTTCTTGCTCTCCGCAAGCACCACGCCATTACCGTGCGTACCACGCGCCAGCTTGATGATAACTGGTGTACCACCAAGTTTTTCGATGAGGTCATCAATATCAGTTGAATTGCGACTAAATACCGTCTTTGGCACGCCCGCTCCTGCTTTTGCGAGTAGCTGCATACTGCGAAGTTTATCTCGACTCCTCGTGATCGCAATCGAACTCGAAATAGTATACACGCCCTGCATTTCAAGCTGACGCACAATGGCCGTGCCATAGCGAGTCATATAACTAGCGATACGCGGGATAATAGCATCATATCCAGACAGATCTTCACCACGGTAACTTACTGTTGGATTGTTTTTCTCAATACTGGCATAGCACTCTCGGTACTTTATAACCTTAACTTCATGCCCACGCGCAATGGCGACTTCTTTGAGTCGCTTGGTAGAGTAGTTTCCTGTTCCGTTACTGAGAATGGCAATTTTCATAATTCTATATCTCCACGCTGGTTATCAATATGATATTTCTCAAAAAATCCGAGTGGATCTTGCTTGAGTTCTTCGGTCAAGGCCCCGATCTTTTCGTGCTGTGCGGGTGGCCTTATCTTTGATCGCTTCGATACATCTACTACAAATTTCTTATTGAGCAACGCACAGCCCACTAGCACAGGATAGGTGTTTTTCGAGCGATCCGCAAGGGTAAAGGTGCCACGAATCTTACGGCCTTCCAGCTCAATAGATAACGGTACCTTGTAGCGAATCTGCGCATTACCATTTGAGCTGCGTATCAGGCTAGCGGTATAATTTTTGGCTGTATGTCGTTTGCCTGAATAGTACGGAGAGCCTATACCAAACAGAGTAAAGCTCAAAACCCCACTTTTCGACATATGGAGCTCACTCGCCCATATCGACGAGCTATCGGCACCGGTATCAATCTTTACCGGTACATCATGAATTCCTTCCGCAGGAAACGCAGCGGAGGCAGTGCGGCCAATGGTTGTCTTTTGTACTACCATAACTTGTATACTATACTACTTTCTACTTAAATAGTAAAGAGTGTGATGTAATTTTTTCTACTAGTTGCGCTGCGAGATTAACACCTAAAATCTGATTGTATCGGACGAACTGCGGAGCTCGATTTACCTCAATCAACACATATCCATTATTAGTCTCGGCGACATCCAAACCGATAAAATCGAACTGTGGACCTTCTAGCAGTACCAACTTCACAAATTCTAGTAGCTCAATAGGTGCCGCCAAGATATCGGTGACTTTTGCTTTCTGACTTACAGTTTTACTTTGTTTAGTAGAAACAAGTGGCAAAACATCACCACAAACAACATATACTCGGTATTCTCGAATAATGTCAATTTTTTCTTGCATGATAAATAAATCTGCATCGGACTCACTAAAACTAACGTCGTCTTCAGAGAATACTATGTCACGTGCGCGTGATGATATTCTCTTTTTCGCTATCATGCCTTGATCCAATTTCCCCTCATCAACCTGCGCCGTGAGCGGCATATACTGCCGATAGTGCTGATACTGCAGCCACTTATCTTCGAAGAGTACATCCGACAGACTTTCAACGCGATCAACATAGTAGCTATGCGGGTAGCGCGCATGAGTATCAGAAATCGTCCGTTCAATTGCAGATAGACTATAGTCACTTACTACAAACGGGTCCCGAAAATAAACAATGTCGTAGGTGTCGAGCAAACTAAGGGGCAGGTCTTTACCAAATTCAGCCACATCACAATGCACGTTTGCGATCGACTTAAAAAAGCTAACTGATAAATCTCGACCAGTTGTTACTAAAAGTATTTTCATGATATACAGAACTTCATATCACCTACATGACTAAGTTTCGTACATGACTTCTTTCGTGCTGATCAGTATGATCATACTTGCCTGTCATTGCAATATCTAGTGCTTCATCGAGAGTGTCTATATGATCTCGAAGATAGGTGACATTCTTTGCCAGTCCTTCATAGTAGACTTTTAATTTAGAGTAGATAACGCCGGGCATCGCAAAATTTGTTCCACGAAAAGCGTTATCGCTATGGGCTGTCGCCTGCTGCTTAGCACTGATGATATCTTGTTCAGAAATAGTACCGTCTTTACTACCTCTAAGTGCTACTAGTCGCCACATTATTTCGTACGAAGATCGTCCATCTTTTGGATGGCCATCAGTGCCAAGCGCCAAGCCTGCAAGGATGTAGCGATCGCGCGCACGATTATATGCAGCACTTGATGTCATATCGCCTGAGTCTATTGCCTCCAAAACAACACCCAGCCCCTCCTCAACATCGGCATAGTTTGCCGTACCTTTTTCAAGAGGGACGATGTCGGTCAAGCTGCCGTTATATGCTCGGCGTGCATGAACTTCACCCTCGTGTAGGTACAGTCGGCGTAGCTCTGCAGCATTACGACAAGTTGTAGCAGGAAGAAATATCTTTTTTGCACCTTCATTTGTTGCAGGGTTTGCTTTTGTAGGATTTACTTCGCATATCCAACCAGCTTTAGCTAGACCGCTCGCCAAAAGGCAGCTATTCATTATAGCCACGCACTCCTGCGCATCGTAATAAACATCGTCTTGGGTATCGGGAATAGGTTCAAGGCAATGAGTATACCTCTTATCAATTGACTCCTTCATTCTACTCATCTCTTCATCTGAAAGATGGCACTTTTCGACACCGCTAAATTTATGTTGCCTGAAATAGTCCAGCAGCTCTGACTTAATTTGGGTGGCTGGGCCGTTTGACGGAATAAACTCCTCAACTCGACGAGACTCGGTGGCCATAATCGCAGAAAATGCCTCAACGTTCATCTCCCCATAGAGCTCTTTATTCAAAAAAGTATACTCTTCACGTGCTACCATCTGTTGCGAAGATGTTCCAGGCTCATGTAGACGTTTTGCTGCTTCAACAAGCATCATCTTCTTGAGTCGAGCTTCGTGATATGAGGCATATAGCTCAAATACACTTTCTGGCAGATATCCCGTATTTTTGTGGGCTTCAAGCTCAAGAATCGCTTCGTATGTCTTCGATTTTTTTCTGAAATCGAACTACCTTTATCGTCAGTATCGTAGAGATGTGTGAGTTTTGGATAACGATAATCAGGGGTGTATACCTCGCCATTTACAAAATCGTTCTGAGCAGTTTTACGCGCGGTATTACTGTCTTCAAAACGAGCATAGTCAATAAAAGATGACGGCGCATTCAAGTGGTTAATCAGCTTGCTATCTAGAGATGAGTGGTCTATTTTCATGTTTATATTATATCACATGCATTGTTTTTAGTCAATATAATCTTTGCTTCTTACTCTAACCTATCATGCTATAATTCTCTCATGTATAATGACGCGTGTCTGCGTCATAGTATCTACGCTGCACATCATGCGAGCCATGTTTTCCATGAACTGGCTGAACGCTGCGCGTTATCAGAAGATGAAAAGATTCGATCTTCAGACTATGACACCGCTGAGACAGTGCCGCAGATCGGCATCGCGACAATTATCGCCAAGCACAGTCGCGCGCTGGGTGATCTCAACAGAAATCCTGATGATCTAGGCAGATTCCAGGATTAAGACTACGCAAAGCCGCTTCGGCACAGAATTCGGAAGAAAGGCAAATAATTGAGTGAAGCGGAGAAAAACGAGCTACATGCACGATTTTATAAGCCCTTTCATGGCGAGATAGTCACTCAACTACGTGCTGCCGACAAACCGGTGCTTGTCGTCGCTTGGGACAACACGGCACATTATGTGATAGGCAAAAACAAATCAAATGAAGAAGTCACAATGCCCTCATTCGTGCTATCAAATCGCGGCGGAGAAGAAACGGCTGAAGCAGACGGCGAACCAACCAGCTGCTCTGCCGAGCTGCCCACCACACTAAAATATTATTTGAGCACGAGCTCGCGATACGCAACCAACCCACTGATATCCATCTCATTCTTGTCTACCGTGGTGGGTACCTCACACGCCACTATTCCTCACGGCGCAACGCAACGCTCTTACGCGTTCATGGCATTTCCCACCCTGTACAGTCCCTCCAGGTCGAGTACAATACTTCAATCACTCACGACCAAGAGACCTTAGCAACAAAACAAAGCGCCATCAACAACCTACGTGAGGCGTTCGAAATCGCACTAGCCAAAACTCTCGTTGCAGTTCCACTAAACTAGCCAAAAATTGAACGTTTTTTGGCTCCCTGAAATTCTTCGAGGAGTTCCCGCTGCTTTTTGCTGAGCTTTGTCGGTGTATCAACAACAATGCTGACGATATGCGCACCGCGGGTTTCACTGCGCAGATGCGGCACGCCGTGCCCAGATAACTTGAAGTCAGTGCCGCTCTGTGTACCGGCGGGTACTTTCATCGTTACCTTGCCGTCGACCGTATCAACATTTACCTCACATCCAAGTGCCGCGTCTACCATGCCAATATGCTCTTCGCTGAGCACTAGGTCTCCTTCGCGGGTGAATTTTTTGTGTGCTTTTACTCGTATATGTACATAGAGATCGCCCTTTTTGCCACCAGCAATTGCTTCGCCATGTCCTTGCAGGCGAATCGTGGCACCTTCGTCAATACCTGCCGGAATCTTGACTTTGATCGCTTGCTCACGGCGCTCGGTCCCCCTGCCTTTACATACCGTACAGACTACTTCTGGCACCTTGCCTTGCCCACGACATGTTTCGCATGTCACCGCTTGTTGAATCTGGCCAAACATTGTATTCATGAGGCGAACTTGTTGTCCTGCGCCCTTACAGTCTGGACAAGTCTTGAGCTCATGACCCGGCTCAACAGTCGTGCCATGACAGTGTGAACACTCGTCGTCAAGACTGAGGTGAATCGTTTCATCTTTGCCAAAAATTGCTTCTTCGAACGATAGCGTCAGACGGGTCTCGACGTCGCGTCCGCGCTTTGGCCCACGCTGGCCACCTGCTGCACCACCAAAAAATTGTCCAAACAAATCACCAAAACCACCGGCGCCACCGCCAAAATCAAAATGAATGTCTTGGCCATTGAAGTTGAAACCCTCGAACGGATTGCCGCTCGCACCACCACCAGAAGCGCCACCAACACCGGCATGACCAAACTGGTCATAGCGTTGACGCTTTTGCTTATCTTTTAAAACTTCGTACGCTTCATTTACTTCTTTAAACTTGGCTTCGTCTCCACCCTCTTTGTCGGGGTGATGCTTGACAGCAGCTTTTCGAAAAGCTTTTTTTATCTCATCATCGCTGGCGGTCTTGCCAACACCGAGCACTTCATAATAGTCACGTTTTTCACTCATCTCTCTTAGTATAGACAACTAGCACTCGACATGCAAGAGTGCTAGCGACTTGATCTATTCAAATATCAACGACTTTAGGTGAATATACAAAAAGATTGCTGCCAGCCATGACAGTCCCGCCATGACAATAAACAATGTCGTAAATCCCAAATATTGCACGATACCCCCACCAATCACCGCACCAACTGCAAGAGAAAAATAATTTGCAGACTCCCACAATGCCCATCGCGTCGTTGCCCGTCGCCCGTTTCCGACAAAGTGCGTGTATATGACATCGTATGCGGGCTGGTAAAATGCGGTTGATAGCCCGATAAATCCCTGTACAATCATCAAACTCCATACATCAGTTACTGCGAGGTATGCAAGGAACCCAATGCCGATTAGGGCGTACCCTGCAACCACCGCCATTGGCTTAGCCTTTATTCGGTCACTCTACATACCCGCAATAATAGATGTCAGTCCTGCAACTACCGCAAAAACGCTCGCCGCCAGCCCTGCATCCAAAATACTCCCCCGATTTTTTCTACATAGACTGAATAAAAGGGAATTACGAGCGCTCCTGCAACAAGCACCAAAAAATCAACTGTGAGAAGCAGGCGAATTTGATAGTTTAACAAATGAGACATTAGTGAATTATTTTAAAAATTCTTACGAATATGTTTGAAGCTGTATTCCCAGGTTGCATCGGTCTTTTTATGGGGGTTAAAGATATTCATCGGGTCATAAAGCGCTTTAATTTCTTTCATATATCCCAGCACGTTAGGGCTATACATTTCTTTGAGCCATGGCCCGCGAATCATACCATCATTGTGCTCTCCACTCACACTCCCACCATAGCGAATAACCAGGCTATTCACTTCTTTCATTGCGGGCGCAAACTTTGCGCGCTCTTTCGGGTCTTCGATGTTCATCAGCGGAATCACATGAAAATTACCGTCACCTAAATGCCCTGCAATTGTGGCGAGCAATTTATATTTTTTGATTATTTTGCGAAGTTTTGGCAAAAATTCGGCTAGTCGGGCGGGGGGGACAATTAGGTCATCGATAAATGGTGCGGTGTGCTTATCTTTCACCTTACTACGAAGCAAGTTAAAACTTTCGCGTCGCATCAGCCAGAACTTTCTTGCTTCTGCTTCGGTTGAGTCTTCTTCGATATAACTAAACCCAAAGCCACGCAAATTGTTTCTTGCAGTGCGAACTTTAGTGCGCACTTCTTCTTCCGAATCACCAGTGAACTCAATCAACAAAATGAGCTTTGGGATACCTCGAAGCAGGGCAAGTCCATCGGGAATTAGCTGCATGCACATAATGAACCATGTCATGAAACCGAGCCGCTTGATAAATGAAAAGATAAACTTAAAACTAAGCCACAGTGTATTGTCATCGAAACACTCGAAGGTCGCTGGGTGTTCACGCAACACCGCTGGAATTACTTCACCTAAGTTGTCAATTTTTGGCATGTAGCAAACCAGCGTTCCCGAATATTTTGCTTTTGGTACGAGACCGAGTGTTGCCTCGGTCATGATACCGAGCGTACCTTGCGCACCCACAAACAGTTGTGTCAAATCAAATATCCCCTTTTCTCGATCCCAGACATTCCACAAATGATAACCTGTCGAATCTTTGCTGACTTTTGGGGCAGCTTGCTTGATTTCATCATAATTCATGTCAAGAAGCTCGAATGTCTGGCGGTAGAGTTGGCCTTCAAAACCATCCTGGCTCATTTTTTTGTTGAGAGCAGCGCGCGTAAGTGGCTTGACGACATACTCTTTACCGTCGGCGAGTACCATTTTCATCTGTTTCGTATAACGGTCTGTCTTACCGTATTGTAGCGATTTCTCACCGCCTGAATTATTGTTGACAATACCGCCGATCCCCGCCAACTCGCGACTTGCAGGGTAGCTCGGCAAGATGCTCCCAAATTTCAATGTTTTCGCTTCGAAATCTCTGTACATCAATCCCGGTTCGGCCGTTGCAGATTTTGCCGAAACTTCTCGAATTGCGGTCATGTATTTACTCGTATCGACAATAATCGAGTCGTTGATGGCTGCGCCGGACATATCGGTACCTCGAGAGCGTGCGGTCAGACTCAGGTTAGGGAGATCTTTCTTGTGGGTAGTAACAAATGAAACCAGTGCCTTGATATCCTCTGCCGACCTAGGAAACACCACTGCTTGCGGCACCAATTCAAAAAGACTCGCATCGTGACTATAAAATGCACGTGTTTCATCGCTCGTATCGACATCGCCTTCAATAATCTTCGAGAGCTCACTCTGCAGATCCATGTCATCATGGTAGCTGTTTCGACAGAAAAGCACAAGCAAAGTGCAACACTCGGAACGGAGCAGCTGCCCATTCGTTGCCATAAGCTATTTCTGAATGAAAAAATGCATATGGTATACTGATGCCTATCAGCATATCAAATAAGGGGCATCTATTGATTGTGAAATTCCCGTTTCGAACAAAAGGTTTTACTATCGTCGAGCTCTTGATCGTCGTTGTGATTATCGCCATTCTCGCAGCGATTACCATTATCGGTTATACCGGATTGCAGGCTCGGGCAAATAACTCGGCAGCAGACACGTTGGTCAATAATGTTGCCAAGAAAATGCATGCATACTATACGTTAGCTGGCGCGTATCCTTCGAACACTGCGGCAGGTGCGCTAGTGAATAGCCTCAATACCTATAGCGAATCTCGCGTAGGCACTGCAACATTTACCGCTATTCCTTCGACCGCAACACCGAATACTCCTAGTGCAGCCAATGGCAAAACTTCACTAAAAGTTGAGCTCTGCACTGCTCCCGTAACAAATACCCCCGGTGCAGGCGTGCGGCTGACAAAATACGACTACAGCACAAAAGCTCCTGCATCGACACCGCTGTCACTTGGCGTTACCTCCGGAACTTGCACTCAAACCTCATAGCATCATGCCCCAGCAAAACCGACCCAACGAATGGGTCGGTTTTTTTACGTTCCATCAAGAAAACTATTTTTTGTCGTCAACGACCTCGCCTTCAACCGCTTCGTCTTTGCCTGACTTTTTGTCATCAGATTCCGACTCATCAGCTTTGGCATCTTCTGCCGCTTGCTGGTACATCTTGGCACCGATTGGCATCAGCACGTCATTGAGCGCTTTGATTGCCGCCTCAAGCTCGTCCTTATCGGTCGATTCCTTGTGCTTTTCGGCTTCTTCAACGGCTGATTCAATTGCCTTCTTGTCCTCATCGGAAATCTTATCCTTGTATTCATCGGGCATTTTCTTTGCCTGATAGATGGCATTTTCGAGCTGGTTCTTGAGATCAACCGACTCACGTTTTTTCTTATCGTCTTCAGCGTGGAGCTCAGCCTCCTTTTGAGCCTTCTCAATATCTTCCTTGCTCATGTTGCCAGATTCTTGAATAGTAATCGACTGCTCTTTACCTGTACCTTTATCCTTGGCAGTTACATTCAACAGACCGTTGGCGTCGAGGTTAAACGTGACTTCGATTTGTGGTACACCACGCGGCGCTGGCGCAATACCATCAAGGACAAACTTGCCCAAACTCTTGTTATCGGCCGCGAACTCGCGCTCACCTTGCAGCACATGGATCTCAACCTGTGGCTGATTATCACTGGCGGTCGAAAAGACCTCGCTTTTGCTAGTAGGAATTGTAGTGTTGCGCTCAATCAACTTGGTCGAGACACCGCCCATGGTTTCGATGCCAAGGCTCAGTGGCGTCACGTCGAGGAGCAACACGTCTTTCACATCTCCTGCCAAAACACCGCCCTGAATCGCGGCACCGATTGCCACGACCTCATCTGGATTCACTCCCTGCATCGGGTCTTTGCCAAACAACTTCTTGACACGCTCGACGACTGAGGGCATGCGCGTCATGCCACCAACCAATACGATGTTGTCGATATCGTTTTTGTTAAGCTTGGCGTCCTTGAGAGCTTTTTCGACAGGATCATCAAGTCGGTTGAGCAATGGCGCGACCAGTTCTTCAAGTTTGGCACGGGTGAGCTTGAGCTCAAAGTGCTTAGGTCCATCGGCATCAGCCGTGATGAACGGGATATTAACTTCGTACTCGGTCGTCGTCGATAGTTCTTTCTTAGCCTTTTCAGCCTCGTCCTTGAGTCGCTGCATGGCAGCATTGTCTTTCTTGAGATCAATACCATCGGTCTTTTTAAATTCATCGATGAAGTAATTCACGATCGCATTGTCAAAGTCTTCGCCACCGAGGTGCGTGTCACCATTGGTGCTCTTGACTTCAAATACCCCATCGCCAAGCTCAAGAACTGATACGTCGAACGTACCGCCACCGAGGTCAAACACCACGATCTTTTCTTCTTTGCCTTTTTCGAGACCATAGGCGAGCGCTGCTGCCGTTGGTTCATTGATGATACGCTTGACTTCTAGCCCGGCAATCTTGCCAGCGTCTTTGGTCGCTTGGCGCTGAGAGTCATCAAAGTATGCTGGCACTGTGATAACTGCTTCGGTCACTTTTTCCCCCAAGAATGCCTCAGCGTCTGCCTTGATCTTGCTCAAGATCATAGCCGATACTTCTTCTGGTGTATATTCTTTGCCGCCCATCTCTACACCAACACCATTGGCGTGCTTGACGATTTTGAATGGCATGATGTCAATATCTTTCTGGACTTCTTTGTCGTCAAACTTACGGCCAATTAACCGCTTGATACCATAAATGGTATTTTTGGCGTTCGTCACGCGCTGGCGCTGAGCCACCTGACCGACAAGACGTTCGCCACCTTTATTAACCGCCACGACGCTTGGCGTCGTGCGGTTACCCTCGGCGTTTGCGATCACTTCTGGCTTGCCTGCCACAAGGTATGCAAAAGCACTGTTGGTTGTTCCGAGGTCGATTCCGATAATTTTTCCCATAATTCTTCGTTCGCCCAAAGGGTTCACTGTATAGGACAAACCTACGGCTTTTCCTATCGCGCGGACGACGAAGTAGATTCGTCGATCCGGCTGTGTTTTTCCCTTCGCGCTTCCCCTTTCTCTTGTTATTGCATTAGATTTTCAGGTAATTGATTGGCACTCCTCGCAGGATAGTGCCAATTCTGCTCCTATGATAGCGAACTAGCACTCTACTGTCAAGAGTGCTAGTTCGCTTAGTGACAGGGGTGCAAAAATAAAAAATCGGACAACTTGTCCGATTTTTATAGAAATTTTTCACTATGCACGAGTGACTTTTACCATGGCATGGCGAATTGGCTGGCCGCGGAGAAGATATCCTGCCTGTAATTCCTCAGCCACCACCTCGTGATCCCCTTTTGCCTCCTCGTCCATTTGAATGGCCTGGTGTTGTTCGGGATTGAACTTTACACCTGGTGTCGCATCAATCCGGGCGATATCCATATCAGCGAGTGCTTTATCAAGCTGCTTGATGAGCCCCGCCACGCCCTGTACCCATGGATGTTCTGCAATGTCCGGTGGAATATGCAGAATTGCACGTTCAATGGTGTCGATAACAGGAAGGAGCTTTAGCGCAGTAGAGGCTGCGCCCTGCTCTTTGGCTTGTGATTTCTCACCGTCGACACGCTTTCGATAATTCTCAAAATCCGCTCGCATCCGCTGTAAATCAGCGGTTAGCTCAGCAATTTGCGCATCTCGTTTGTCGTCTTTCTTTGCCATATCTATAATGCCTCCTCAAGCATCGTTCCTGTTTTGCGCACCAACATCATGGTACGGACATAGTTCTGGCGAGTCGGGCCAATCACGCCAATGTAACTGTTGTCACTAAATGGTGAACGAAATTTACTGATAATCAATGTTGCGCCGCTCGTTTTGCCGATCGGATTCTCACTGCCGATAAACACGTTGAGCGGTTGGTTCGGTGCAGCCTCTCGTAACCACGGCTCGATATTGTCGATCAACCGCGCCACTGCTTGCACGTGCCTACCTTCGATGAACTCCGGCTGGCTAAACAATGTACCGATGCCATTTGTGTATAACTCGCTACCAATCGTTGCGAATCCCATGTTACCAGTCAATTGAGCGAGACTGTCGACGGCACTACGAATTGCTCGATCAGCTTTGTCAACATGTGAGTTCAAGTGTGCTTCAATCGCTCTCGCACTGCGATCAACGCCGCTGGGAAGTTCGGTCATCTGCGCATCAGTAATTCCATTGACATACAATCGATACCCTTTGTCAGTCGGGATACGACCAGCGCTGGTATGCGGCGCTTCGATCAATCCGATATCCTCTAGCTTTGCCATTTCACTGCGAATCGTCGCACTCGATACGCCGAATAATTTCGCCAATGTCACACTACCAACTGGTGCAGCGATCTCTGCATACTGCTCGATGATTGTTGCGAGAATTGCTCTTTGACGATCGGTGATGTTCATACGATATATTGTAGCAAAAATCTAGCACTCAGACAAGTAGAGTGCTAGTCTTTGAGCCATAATTCGTATGCATTGATAATCTTCTCAGCTACCTGCTCGAGATTCGAATCGCGCGTATCAATAATACAGTCATAGTAATCAGGGCGGTACGGGTCAACTCCATATAATGCCTCGTATCTACGAACGTTGCTGCTTTTCCTCTCATCGAGGAGTTTCGCGTATGCGCTGGCATCATCAGTTACATGCTCTGACGCCTTGCGCTCTGGTGTCATACTACCAAGAATACGCTCTGCTGCCATCCGTGAATCAAGCGTCAAAAATACTTTAAACGAACCGGGAATAAACCGCCAAGACATATGCCCGTCGAACACGATGTTACTCCCTGTTTCACCAATCTGCCGTGTACGCTCATCTACCTGATCGTCAGCAGATGTTGTGCCCTCACTTGCAAGATTAAAATCACGGATATCGTCATAGCCGTTCTCTTTGGCAAGCTGACGCATCAAGTCACCTGCAGAATAATGCGTGTACGCTAGCTTCTCAGCGACAAGCTTGGCGGCCGAAGACTTGCCCGATCCAAGCAGCCCGCCGATTGTAATAATATGCTTCTTTTCCATACTTTATTCTAACACCTTAGTCTCTTTTCAGCATCACAGTAAATGCCTCAGACGGGATGTCGACTTTACCCATCTTTAGGAGGGGCACACCCCTCCTCGCTGTTTTGGAATAAATCCAAAAGCAGCTCTCCTCCCCCTAAAGCATCGTGCGGGCGCACGATGATGAAACGGCGGAGTGCTACCACACTAGTCTCTTTTCAGCATCACCGTAAATGCCTCGGACGGGATATCGACTTTACCGAACCGTTTCATGCGCTTCTTGCCCTTCGCTTGCTTGGCGAGAAGTTTTTTCTTACGAGAGACGTCACCGCCATACAAATATCCCGTCACGTCTTTGCGGTAGGCGCCGATAGTTTCACGAGCAATGTATCGCCCTCCGATTGCTGCTTGCAGTGCGACCTCAAAACTTTGGCGCGGCACAACTTCTTTCAGTTTCTTTGTGACATCGCGGCCTAACGCATCGGCCTCGCTGCGATGACACATGACTGAAAGCGCATCCACCATCTCGCCACCGACATAGAAATCAACACGCACAAGATCTTCTGCTCGATAATCGGCTAGCTCGTAGTTAAACGAGCCATAGCCGCTCGTCACACTCTTTAGCTGGTCATAAAAATCAGTCAGCAAATTTGCCAGTGGCGCTTCAAAGCTAATCAAGGCGCGCTCATCAATGTAACTGAGGTTGTTCTGGCGTCCACGCTTGCCGACGATCAGCTGAATTACCGCACCGATGTACTCTTGCGGTACCACAATCTCACCCTTGATCCATGGCTCTCTGATCTCTTCTACCTGCGCACGATCCGGAAGTTCACTGGCACTTTTGATATCCAGCTCGTCACCATTTGTCATAGAAATATGATAGTCAGTCGAAGGATTTGTCACCACAAGGTCAAGGCTATATTCACGCTCCAGTCGCTCCCGCACGATATCCATGTGAAGAAGCCCCAGGAATCCAATCCGCACACCAAAGCCGAGAACGGGTGAATTCTCTGGTTCAAATTGCAAGGCGCTGTCGCTCAGGCTCAATTTTTCAATCGCATCTTTGAGATCCTGATAGTCTTCATTGCTAACCGGGAAAAACCCAGCGTAGACAAATGGTTTCACGTCTTTATATCCTGGCAGCGGTTCGACAGCCATCGCGCGCGCTACCGTCACCGTGTCGCCCACCCGCGCGTCACGAGTTGTCTTGAGATTTGTGACCATATAGCCAATTTCTCCAGTCGAAAGTTCGGGGTCGGGTGACATAGTGGGTGCCAAATGCCCTACTTCGAGTGCAATGCCATTTGCACTTGTCGCCAGCATCTTAATCGCATCAGATTTCTTGATCGTACCGTCGATGACGCGCAAGTACAAAATCACCCCTCGATAATCATCGTAATACGAATCAAAAATCAACGCACGCGTCGGCACTCGCAAGGCGCTCTCTTTGTTAAAGGATAAACCCTTAACAGATAAATTATCTTGCAATAATGATGAGGCGAGGGGAGAAACGGGTGGTGGGACTCGTTCAATAATAGCCTCCAGTACCTGATCGACATTTTCTCCTGTCTTGGCGCTAATTTGAAAAATATCCGACTCATCACAACCGAGTAGATTGATCACTTCTTTACTCACTCTTGGAACATCAGCTGCTGGCAAGTCGACTTTGTTGAGCACGGGAATAATCACAAGATCCTGCTCCAGCGCCAAATATACATTGGCGAGAGTCTGCGCCTGAATTCCTTGACTGGCGTCAACTACCAATACCGCGCCCTCACAAGCCTGCAAGCTGCGCGATACCTCGTAACTGAAGTCGACATGCCCCGGAGTGTCGATCAAGTTGAGATCGCAGTCTTTATACTTCATCCTCACAGGCGCGAGTTTGATGGTGATTCCTTTTTCGCGCTCGAGATCCATACTATCGAGCAACTGCGACTTCATGTCGCGCTTTTCAACCGTTCTCGTCATCTCCATCATACGATCGGCCAACGTCGACTTGCCGTGATCGATATGCGCTATAATACAAAAGTTTCTAATGTTTGATTGGTTCATGAGCGACGTTTTCCAAACAGTACTGCACCAACCCGAGCAATTACAGGATCAGCCTCAGTAAGGCGCATCCACTTCGATATCGCGACATAGGTTACAAAGCTGATTACGCTAATCAACCCGAACTTTGGAAACGTAGCAAGGAAGCTCTGGTCGTTGTTTTGAAATTGAAACAACTGCACACTGACATAAGTCACGACACCCATCAATGCACTAGCAATCACCATCCGTCCGACAGCCCGACGAAATGTACGAGTAAATAGCTTTGGTATCCTGACTGCCAGGATTACAAACAAAATAACCACTTCAATGAACGCCACGATTGACTGTGCCCATGCTAGTCCATATACGCCAAGACCAAAAATATTGGTAAATGTAACCGCAAGAATAATATTAAGTGCAATCGAGAAAATCGAAATATAGAGCGGCGTCTTGGTATCCTGCTGGGCATAGAACACCCTGGCCGCGATGTGATAAATCGTACGGAATAATATTGCGATCACCAGTGCACCGAGCAGCCCAGCGATGAGTTGATTACCACCGTTTTTGATGAATGCCACGATAAACCCTCGTCCAAAGAATGTGATTACCGACACTGGCAAGGCGAGCCAAATAATCCAGCGAAGGACACCTCGAAGCTCCTTACGAAACAGTTCGCTTCTGCCCTCGGCTAACCGCTCGGTCATGCGTGGAAAAGCAGCGTTACTGATAGCAACACCGATCAAATTAACTGGCATCAAGCTGAGAGATGATGCCTGCTGGTAGGCGCGAATTGTACCATCCGCCATGTGGGAGGCAAGATTGGTCTCGACTAGCCCATTAAAATAATCAATGCCTTGATCGAGTGAACGCGCTGGCAGCAGACGCAAAACGCGCCGAAAGCCTTTGTTTTTCCAGCTAATTTTTGCTCTATAGTCAAACCCAATACCAAGCAGCCCGATCGAGCTAACCAGGAGCTGCATCACCGACCCAAGCACAACGCCAAGCGCCACACCCATGATGCCGCCATCAAACACTTGCCAGCCAAAAATATTGATACCACTCGTAAAGAACTGCGCACCGATAATAATCCCGATGTTATAAATCGTTGGGGCAAGCGCATAGAACGTGAATCGCCCAATTGCCTGCTGCATGCTGGCGATCACCGTTGCGACGGCAAACAAGAATGGGTTAACAGCGATAATCCGCATCATGCTAACTGCCAGCGCCCGGCCTGATTCGTCGAGGCCAGGGCCAACAACATAGCGCACAAGCGGATCAGCAAAAATCATAATCAACACACTCGCCACCAGGGTGATCAATGCCATAAAATTCAGTAAACTCGAGCTCAACTCCCATGCAGAATGTTTGTTGCCGCTGGCGAGACGCTGATTAAATACTGGCACGAATGTCACGCTCAATGCACCTGACACAAGAATGAAAAACATGAAGTCAGGAATCGTGAAAGCAACAGTGTAGGCATCAATCCCTACTGGATAGCTATCGAGATACAGCCCGTTGAGCAAACGGTCGCGGTAGATGCCGAGCAGTGACGAAATAAACATCGAGCCCGAAAGCAGAATCGCTGCCCACTGCACCGTAAGTTTCTGGTTTGCCATGGAGACGACCGATCGAACTCGACTTTCTGCCATAATAGCCTCGGTGCCTCACTCAGGCGTGAAGCATTGCCTCCTTCGGCAGCACTGCATCCTCCATTAATTTCGAGGCATCTTCCTCTTCAAGTGTTTCTTCTTTCAACAATGCGTCCTTAATGCGATCGAGCACCTCTCGGTTAGCTTCAATCACTTCTTCAGCACGACGGCCCGCTTCCTTGATCAATGCCTCAACTTCAGCATCAATCTCTTTGGCGGTTGCGTCACTATACGGCCGCTCGTGGGTAATCTTATCAAACACCATGCCGCCATTGTCTTCGTGGAATACCTGGTCACGAAGCTTTGTGCCCATCCCTTGCTCGATAATCATATCGCGCGCGATCTCAGTTGCTTTGCGCAGGTCACTCCCCGCACCGGTCGTGATGCCGTCGGGACCATAGACAATCTTCTCCGCCACACGTCCACCCATGGCACGAGCCAGGATGTCTTTAAATTCGTAGACGTTAGTATAACTCTTGTCCTCTGGTGGCAAGAACCAGGTCACGCCGCCAGTACCACCGCGCGGGATGATAGTGACTTTGTGAACAGGGTCACTATCTGGTAGAACATGACCAACAATCGCGTGCCCAGCCTCGTGGTAAGCTGTCATTTCTTTTTCGCGATCATTCATAACCTTGGCTTTGCGCTCAGGCCCGATCGCTACTTTTTCAAACGCCTCGGTCAAATCCTTGCCCGTGATGTGCTTACTATTACGTCGTGCCGCAATGATAGCCGCCTCATTGGCAATGTTTGCAAGATCCGCACCGCTACTTCCCGCCGTTTTGGCCGCAAGCTTGTCGAGGTTGACCGTATTGTCGGTTGGCTTGTTCTTGAAGTGCACCTTCAAAATCGCTTCACGGTCTTTGCGCTCAGGCAAAGTAATGTTTGTGTGGCGATCAAAACGGCCAGGACGTAGTAAGGCAGGGTCAAGTACATCGGCGCGGTTTGTGGCTGCAAGCACAATCACATTTGTGCCAGACTCAAATCCGTCCATTTCAACCAAAATCTGGTTGAGCGTTTGTTCGCGTTCATCGTGACCTCCGCCCATACCGCTACCGCGCTTGCGACCTACGGCATCGATCTCATCGATAAAAATAATCGCTGGAGCATTTTTCTTGGCCTTGGTGAAAAGATCGCGCACGCGTGATGCGCCAACACCGACAAACATCTCGACAAATTCTGAACCGGAGATGCTGAAGAACGGTACATTTGCCTCGCCAGCTACTGCGCGCGCCAACATCGTCTTACCGGTACCAGGATTGCCGACCAGCAGCACGCCTTTTGGAATTTTCGCACCGAGACTTTCGTACTTCTTGGGATGCTTGAGGAAATCCACGACTTCTTCGAGATCTTGTTTGGCGCTATCGTTGCCGGCGATATCCTCAAATGTCACGCGCTCTTTGTCGAGGCCATATAGTTTTGCCTTGCTCTTACCGAAGCTCATAGCTTGGTTGTTCTGCCCCTGCGCTTGGCGCATCATAAACATGAAAAATCCGACAATTAGCACCACTGGCACGATAATCGTCGCCAGATTCCAAAATGTCGTTCCGGCTTCAGACGGCGGGCCGTCAGCCACAATCTTCTTGCCGGCATCATTGAGAATGCCTTCCTTGAGCAACGCCGAGACACCCCCCTGAATATAGGTCTTTTGCGATGGCTTGTCTTCGCCTTTCACCGTGACAGTCAGGTCACTTCCTTGACCTTCGATCTTTGACAGCTTGCCGGCATTTGCATCACTAATCACCTGCGAGATTGGTACGTCCTTGAGCGAAGTGTGCGGCATGGTAATTGCCCAGACCGCGAGTGTCGACACAATCAAAATCGCCCAAAAAAGACTGAGGCGAATCACATTACTAAATTTTCCCGTTGGTTTCTTGCCCATGAATAGTGGGTCCTTTCGTATTCTGTCTGCTAGGTATCGCTAATAACTCTTGTTAATTATAGCACTGACATCTGGTATTTTCGAGCGGTTAGCTGCAGTACGATCTTTTCGCCAATATGATGTCGAGAGCCCGCCTTCCCTGTTTTTACCGCGAGCAATGCACGTTGTAGCTGCGGCCTGGTTGGTCGTCGCCCCATGAGTAGTTGTAATTCTGCGCCGAGAAGCTCCATTGCCACTTGTTCATCAATCAGCGTGAGAAAATGCCGCGAGCTTCTATGGCGCGCGTTGATACGTGCCACTTCATAGTCAATTGCACTCCTCAGCTGTAGTTGCTCTGCGCGCAACTGCGCCATCACTGTATAGTCAACAGACCGATCAGAGATAACTCGTCGCAACCGGTTGCGTAAGTAGGCGTCGGTCTGGTTTGTACTGTCTTCCACCCACTCAAGGCGATGTTCGAGCGCATAGTCATACAACTGCTGCTTAGTCAGTCCCAAAAGGGGACGAACCACACCAGGCCGCGCGAGCACTGCCAGGCCACGCCATCCCGTACCTCTCTCAGTGTTAATCGCAATCGTCTCAACCATGTCATCAGCATGATGCGCCGTTATCAGCGTGGCACTGTGTTTTTTGGCAAGTTCAAACAAAAAATCGTATCGTGCCGTCCGTGCTCGTTCTTCACTTGCTCCTTTGCCCAATTTCAGCTCGACTGAGACAAAAGGTTTTTGGTATTGTCTAGCTAGACCTGCCACAAATCTTGCATCTGCCGCCGCATCATCACGAATCCCATGGTTAACATGAGCAACGATGACACGAGAAAAGGTTGCTCCCTGATATTGACGCATGCCATCACTGCTTTGCTGGCTGCTGTTTGTACGTGCTAGCATATCGAGCAAGCACACTGAGTCTACACCTCCACTGACAGCCACAATGTACGTCATCAGCTCAGCTGTCGTGCTGCCTTTACGCCAAGCCAAATACCGACAACACCGCCGATAAATCCGAACGAGAGAGAGGCAAGACTCAAAAAGTCATGGTCTCCCCATAATTGCGGCAGCAATGCGCCGACTGTCGATCCGATGGTCGCTCCGATTGTGATCAATAGCTTGTTCATACTTCTAGTATAGCAAGCCGCCCACGTATTGTGGGCGGCTTTACTGCGTGAGGACGATGTAAGTAATTAGTTCGATGAACTAGTTGAGGTCGTATTCGTCGTGCTTGACGTTGTCGAGTCTGCATTCTCACCATGAGGGCCACCGTGTCCATGGCCGCGACCACCACCCATCAAAAGGTAGCTGTACTGCGTATCGATATCGTTATCTTTCAGCCAGGTATCCAGCGCGGTCTTCTTGGCATCCATTTCGGTGCGTCGCGCCTCCATTTTGGCCTGACGCTCAGATTCGCTCAAATTCTGATCAGCAGTTCGCTCTGCTTCTCGCTCTTTTTCGAGCTCCGCACGCTTGGCGTTGATCTTATCCGCCTGGGCCTGCGTCAGCTTGCCGTCCTTGACGAGCTGCGCTACCTGATCTTTCACCGCCTGTTCGCGCTGCGCTTCCATTTGCGTGCGATTAGCGTCAAAGACCGCCTGTACATCTGCTGTCTTCAGGTTAAATTTTGTGGCGATGGCGCTAACGAGACTGCCCATTGGGTCAGTTGTCGAGCCTGATTGCGTCGTAGCATAGGCTGCCCCGCCAGCCAGCCCCGCCAGACCTAGTGTCGCGACCGTACTTGCGATTACTAATTGTTTCTTCATGCATTACTCCTTTTGTTAGGTTATTACCTTGCAAAAGTATACGGAGCCTTTCTTAAAAATCGCTTGGGGCTCTGCCATCGTTCTAGCCCCACTAGGTCAAGACATGGTTGCTTGGCTTCCTTGAGCCACACATCCCCATTTTGACCCACTAGCAATTGCCTCATACTCAATCGTTTTGTCTTGGCTATCTGCGCGTGGAGCAAAACTCGTGCTCGATATACCAGGACAAAAAGCTTTCGCTTTTTCGGTGTCCGCAGATCCCCCCAAACCCCCTGGAATGCAGTCATTCTGCCTTTCAAACACGGTCACCCTTCATCACGAGCCGCCAGGTCAGCTGAAAACTGTCAAATTCTAGCCTATAGTCGGCTCCGCCGTCGGTCACGTCAAACATATGAACCGTTCGCCGCCTTTGGCTCGCTGGATGCACCAACCCAATTTCAGTGTTTTCTATTTCCCTGCCATTGGCACGACGAAACTTTCGTGGTCGACACAGGTTAAGGCCGGTGCCAAACGTAGCGATTACCTCCACCCGTTCATTGAGTAGCAGCCCATCATTCACAGCTTGCCCTCCTGCCACAGTTTCTGCTGGCGTGTGAGCAAAAAGTCTTTCATACGTTTTTTGAGGATTGTGTCGATGCGCTCTGGGCGATGCGCGGTAGGGGGAGTTTCAATATAATGTTGTGCAATAGAAGTGAATTCATCATTCATAAAAGTATCTCCAATCTTAATTAGAGAACGATATCGTGTGGCTCGCCCGTCCTATTCACCCGTTCTTAGTGAAAAGTCCGAAGACGAATACGATGAATCCATGGGTGAGGGACGCTTGCCCGTACAGCGAGTAGTGAGTATCACCTGGAGTACTTCTATTATACACCTCCGAAGCCCGCTCTGGAAATCCCCCACCACCTCTGCTATAATCATCTGAGTTCTTGCCTTTCGCAGCTGAAAGGAAAAAGAGCAGTGAACTTGGTTTTGCTTTAGCAAACTCAACTTTGCTGATGAACGATGAGAAAAACCATCCGGTTTTGTCTCATCTCCGAGGCACCGTAGCTCAGTTGGTTAGAGCGCAGGACTCATAAGCCTGAGGTCACAGGATCATACCCTGTCGGTGCTACCAAGGAAAGACTCTCACATTATATGTGGGAGTTTTTCTTTAGTAGGATGGTAGAATGATCCTGCGACTCAACGTTTACTCTGCGTGCGCACCAAGCTTTTATCCTCGTTAGTACTTATACGTTGCTGCGCCATCAGCATAGAGGTTATAGCATACCTGCCCTGCTGGATGCTCCGAGATACTACTCACATAGTCATACCGATAATCAGCCGTCGCACCTGAAGACAGGTCAGTTGTATAGGTAGGTCGAATGTCAGAATAATTGTATCGACTCTTCTTTTCGTACTGGTACGTTGTGCAAAGCTGGTAAAAGTAGTGCTTTGCCTGCGTGTAGTCATAGGGATATGCGGTCGACGAACTAGTTTTGCTGCTCCCATTCATAGCGACAGGATCGTCACCTGGCGTAAACGAACTGCCATCTTCTGGGGGCAGCGAGTTCGGCTTGTAGGTTACGAGATTTTGGTCAATCAACTTCTGAACGGCCGCTGCGCTAGACGTATCATTGTGAGTAACATCACTAAGTTTCGCGGGAAGTTTGTTATATTTAACGGTATATTCACGGATATCACTCGAAAGTGATGGCAATGCCGTCTCGATCAGCCGATCTCGCTTCGTACGACCAGCTTCTGCTGCTGGGCCAGCAATTGATGCAATGATAAATCCAAGCGCCAACACACCTGCCACAATCCAGACAATCGTACGCGCCCGGCGTCGTTCACCGAGAAATGCTCGCGCCGAGATGATGCCGAATAACACCGCCGTCACTGCCGCAACCAGCATCACCTGGAGCGGCCCGTCGACATTGTTAACAGGATCGCTATTGAGCAGCATAGTGATCAGCGAGAATACGAGTGTAATCAGCGAACCGATTGCAAAAAGTACAAACGGAACGACATGTAGCAGCATAATGATATTCGCTCCACCGGTCTTCTTGGCTGGCTCATGTTTGGCATAGAACCAGTCAGTCACCACTGAAATAATCAGCATGATAATTACCGCAGCAAGTGGGTAGGCTAACTGGCCGCCCCATTCGTACGCATGACTATGCGATACATAATAATTGATCACCACACCAGCAAGCCAGGCGGTTGAGACTGCAAACCATAACCAAAACGCATAGCTGAGCCACTGGAGTACCAGCAGCCCTCCCGACCCTGATTCCTTGGCAAGGACTGGTGATGTGGCAGAGACGGTAGCGGGCTGTTGGACAACAGTTGCCGTCGGTAGCGGCACTTCTTTCACTCGCTCGGTTTTTTCTGGCTGCCACGCCACAGATTGAGTATGTTCAGGCAGAAAGTCTTCTACATCGGACGCTTCTAGCATTTTTTCGCTTTTATCAATTGGCTTTGTTGGCGTTTTACGCACCGATACCTCTTGCGCTTCGCTATCACTTTGTTTTTTGTCCAGCTCGTCCATCAAAAAACTCCTGCTTATCTTCGATCAGTATAGCATACGCACCACGCAAAAACCGCGTAGTGCGTATGCTATGATTTTTGAACACTTCTAGACTGTCGTGTCACGATGCGTCAAGGTGAAGAGTTTGGTAATACCCCACCCCACAAGCGCGTATACTACCATAGCCACGACGCTCGCCGTATCAAAGAAGAACTTGCCGTAGGTTGGCGCAGGGAAGATACCCGTAAATGGCGCGGCAAATACTCCGCTGATGGCGTAGATAAAGTCGACAAAGGCCGAGCCTTGATTTGCCCCGAGCAGGAACAGAATCACACGAATGGCAAGCAGCACCAGGATAAATCCAACAATATACCAAACGACGCGCGCCGCGACAACACTACTGTTGGTCTTTTCTACCGTACGATCAGCCTCAGTTACTGATGTCGCCACCGGCTCATCACGTACAACTGTGGAGGTTGTTTTTTGTTCCATAGTAAAAGACTCCTTTATCGATTACATTACCTTCGCAGTGTATCGAGGCGGGAGCCTTTCATGTAGGATATTTTTCACAATTTTGCTGTTGTCTAGAAGTCAAAGTCTTCGACATCCAACGCATCATCATGGGCGTTGACGAACGAACGCAGTTCGACATTTGTTCGTGGGCGGTTCCATGTCGCAAGATTCATGATATCGCCGAGGGTTACTGCTTCTGTGGTGGTGCTTTCCATTGTTGTGTTTGCCTTTTTTGTTGTTTGATTAACTTATGTACTTAATATAGCATAGACTTGCAAAAAAAGCAATACCTTTTTAAAAGAATATATCTATTTCTTTGACTTGACAGTAGTGCTTATGGTATAAATTAGCAAGAGGACTATAAAAAGACAAACAATTATGGATACCGTTACTGCACTTGCTATCATCGCCCTTGCCGGGCTGATGCATGCTACCTTTCAGCTGAGCATCAGCATGGTAACACTGCTGAGTAGTCATTCGATTGGCAAAAAACACTCAGGTGCCCAGACCACCCGCCTGACACTTGGATTTCTCGGAGGTACGGTAACGATGACGATGTTGGTCGTCTCATTCTTGACAGCAGTCTTGAGCTCATTGTTCCGCGCCTACATTCCCCTCGCCGTCTGGGCGGTCGTCTGTGGCCTGCTGATCGGTCTCGGAATAGCAATCTGGGTATTTTACTACCGCCGTCAGGCCGGTACGGCACTCTGGATACCGCGTAGTATGGCGAGGTTTCTTAGCACCCGTGCAAAGAGCGCTACTTCTGCTAGCGAGAGTTTCAGTCTCGGACTCACTAGTGTAATTGCCGAGTTGATCTTTATGATCGCGCCAGCACTTGCTGCTGCCTGTTCGCTGAGCTACTTGCCACACCGCTGGCAGCTCCCCGCACTGTTTCTGTACACCCTCATCGCATCTCTTGGTGCAGGCATCGTAGTCGTTCTCATCGGCAGCGGACACAAAATCAGCGATATTCAACGCTGGCGCGAGCAAAACAAGCACTTCCTCCAATTTATTGCAGGCAGCGGGTTTCTCGTGCTGGGAGCATTTATCTACGCAAATGTCGTCGCCCTCGCGGCGGTGGCAGGAAATGTGACACTCAAATGAGTCAACTCGCCGTCGATGTCGTCAAGCGAAATGGCAAGCGTGCCCCGGAGCGTTTCGACCACAACAAACTTCGTCGCAGTATTCACGCTGCCTGTCTCAGTGTCCGTTCTCCTGAAGGCCAGGCCGCCGAGACTGCCCAGAAAGTCTGTGACGCAGTGATCATCTGGTGTACCGACAAGCCCGAGATCACTAGCGCGGATATCCGCCACCAGGCAAGTCGAACACTGAAGCGATTTCACCCAGATGCTGCCTATATTTACCAACATCACAAAGTGATCATGTAAGGAGACCTCTATGGCAAAGAAACCATCATTTGACTACGACCTCATCGTCATCGGCAGCGGCGCTGGCGGCTCTGCGGCGGCCACGATTGCAGCACGCGAAGGCAAAAAAGTCGCCATCGTCGAAGCGGATACCTTTGGCGGCGAGTCACCAAACTGGAGTGACGTTCCCACAAAAGCTCTCCTGCATGCCGCACAGCTCTATGACGAAGCCCGTCACGGCGCACGATTTGGCCTGCGTAGCAACACGCTTGGATATAATTACCCCAGCCTAAGGGCCTGGAAAGATCTCAGTGTCCGGCGCACTGGCGCAGCTGGCAACAAGAAGTTTTACGAGTCTCAGGGCATCACCGCTATTTATGGAAGAGCACACTTCTTGACGCCGCATGAAATCACTATCAACCGCCGCCACCTCTCTGCAGCGCATTTTCTCATCGCAACTGGGTCCCAGTGGGTCGCACCTGATATTCAGGGTCTCGTCGATATCACGTATCTTACCCCACGGACCATTCTCGAGACGATTCGTCCACCAAAGTCGCTTTACATCATTGGCGCAGGAACAACTGGTGTTGAGATCGCCCAACTTATGGCGATCTTTGGCACAAAAGTGTATCTTGCCGAGATCGCAGCACGCATCCTACCAAAGGAAGAGGAGGAAGTGGGCGAATTGATGGAACGCCTGCTCCGTGAAGGTAAAGGCGTCACGTCACTGACACAGACCCGCACCCTCTCCGTCGTCAAGGAAGGCCTCGGCTATCGCGTGACATTCCTTCGCGGTGGAGCCGAAAAATCAGTCAAGGTTGACGATGTGCTCATCGCCACCGGACGGCAGCCGATGGTCGACCTCGGCCTCGAAAACGCCGCTGTCACCTACACTCCCGTTGGCGTTGAGGTCAACGAGCACCTCCAGACCAGCGCCAAGCACATTTATGCTGCTGGTGATGTACTAGGACGTCCTGGGTCTACCCATAGCGCTCTGCTTGAGAGCCGTGTCACCGCGCATAATGTTCTCATGAAAAACAAAATTACTCCCGACTACACCGCATCTCCTCGGCTGACCTTTACCTTCCCAGGTGTTGCCAGCGTGGGCCTGACCGAAGACGACTGTCTCAAGCGCGACCTGCGCATCAACACAGCAATCGCCCCGCTTAACATTATTGCTCGCAGCAACACCAGTGATTTTCGCGATGGCTTCGTCAAACTTATCAGCGACAAAAAAGGCGTCTTGCTAGGAGGAACAGTCGTTGTGCCTCACGCCGCCGAGATTATCCAAGAGATTGCTCTGGCCGTAAAATACCACATGACCGCCGCCGACCTCGCCGCCACGCCCCATGCTTTTCTCAGTTGGAGTGAAGCGGTACGGGTAGCTGCCAGCAAACTAGTAAAATAACCCCATCCCCATGTTACCGCCCGCCATCTACGCCCCATCACTCGCTCACTTCTTATTCAATATAGTCAAAGCATTTTTTGGGCCTGCACCCAAACAAACCACCATTCGCTGGCTGCGAATCATTGCGCTCGTTAGTCTCATGGCGATTGTGATGCTCTTTTTGACAGCAAGAGGACTACACATTTACAATATCGTCTTTTACTACGTCACGTTAGCGCTAGTATTCTGGCTATCGATTGGACTAATCATTTACCTGCAGGCGACACGACAAGAGTAATTAGTCAGGTTGCGGGGCAAGATTTGATCACGTTGCGCGAGACTCTGTGTAGCGGCTCCCCTTCTTACCTATCGATTGGGCAAAGTTTGGCGAAGCGCAGTGCAAAGGCGAGCCTGCGAGCGATACTTGCCACTTTTTGCCAATGGCAAAATAGTCGCAAGCTTGAATGTTGTTCGCGCTACCAAGAAAAAACCCCAGTCCTTTTGGACTCGGGTTTTTTCTTGGTTGCCCAGGTAAACTCGAATTGGAACTTAATCTGCAGAGAGATAGTTAGGTGGTTAGAGCTTACTGACGCAATACCAGTGATGAATAGGACACGGGGTTAAGATTAGAATACTGTTGACAATTTAGACTATTTGTTATAATATGTAACAAAGTTCTTTAACAAAGCAAATGGAGAGCTGTGTGTACGCGTATCACGTATAGACAGCTCTCCGTTTCTGCCACGGTGAGCACCTACTTCTACTTCTTAGGCAGAGGGTTAGGAGCCCACCGTGTATACACACTTGCATGTCACGCGAGACGACGCGAGGAGACTCTTCGCCGAGTTCGCTCGCAAGCCACTTCGCCCCGGAGAGAGCGGGACGGTCATGCGCTCCACTTTTGAAGCGCACTTCAACGATTTCGGTTTGACCTACCTCGACAAGCTCGGCGCTCAGCTCGCGGAAGACCGACGTACTGGCAACTTCGTCCTGAACTTCGACCGCTACCTCGCGCGCCTTCCTCAAGAGATCGTCGACATGGGCATCTTGGTGGTCAGGGCCGAGATCGTGCGCATGAAGAGCGCTCCGATCCGAGCACGCGCCGGCTTCTACGAGGCGGTCGGCTTAGGCTTCGCAGCTACGGTCGAGCGGGTCTTCCCGGCAGAGTGCGCTCACTACGCTGGCGGTGTCATTCGCCGAGGCGGCCAAGCGATGCTCTACGCTCAGAACATCCGGGTGAGCGGTCCGTCGCTGGAAGCTGTACAGGAGTTCAACACCAAGCTGAGCACCGGCTCGTATAGCCGGTTCCTGGTGAACGCCTTCGAGTGACACAGGAACGGAAGCGCCATGGGCGTCATCGACTTCGGTCGGTGGCGCCCGTTTCCATATAAAGAGAAGCAGGACTTGAACTTAATCTACAGAGGTAAAACAAAAATAGAGATTAGCATCTTTACTAATCTCTATCTGTTGTTTCATCGTGGTTGCGGGGGCAAGATTTGAACTTGCGACCTCTTGGTTATGAGCCAAGCGAGCTGACCGGGCTGCTCCACCCCGCGATACTGATGAATTGTTTGGTCTACTGTATCCACCCCCATAACATGGTTATGAGCGATCGTTCAAGTGGGAGCTGACCAATTACTCCACCACGCGATACAATATTCAATTTTAACAGAGATGAACTAGTTTTGCAAGTAGGAGGCACTATTGTTGCCAGCCAGAAAATTGAGCCACTGGTCGAGATTACTAACAGAGCTACCTTCGACTGGCCTCGACACCTTTTGCGTATCTGAACGTGCATCATCTTTTGCGGCAGCACTGTTCGGCGGCAAAATCAGCACCTTTTCGCCAGGATTTGCCAGCCCTAGATACATACGCGCCGCTAAATCTTTATACTCATCGCTCTTATAGTAATTCTGTTGGTACTTGAGCGTTGCCACCTGGAGTTCGTTCAGCTGTAACTGCCGCCGCTGCTCATCACCCTCGCGCTGCAAAGCAAAGTTTCGCTGCATAACGGTTACCGACCCCCATGCCCAACTGGCCGCTATCACCAATGCCACGACCACCACAACATTATTCATAGTGCCGTAGAGCCGCCACATGTGTCGCAGTTTCTTTTGAATAGTCGTAAGCATCATCACGCTATATTATAGCTGAGAGAAAGAAAATACGATATAATACCAGAGGTAAACACAAAATACTACTCAGTGATTCGAAGATGGTTTTACGGTTTTTTCTGGCATGGGGGTATAGCTCAGTGGTTAGAGCAGCGGGCTCATAACCTGTTGGTCCCCGGTTCAAGTCCAGGTACCCCCACCAGAAAAAGGTGTAAAATTGTTTCAGCTCCAGCTCAACGACAGCCGCTTTTATCGATTCCAAGCGGGTCGTTATTTTTTATATTTTTCAACACGACGCTGTATATCAAATTCGCGCTGTTCGGCGGCGCGTGCGGCTGGATCATCGATTTGATTGATCGCTTGCTGTTTTCGTTGCCTCAATACAGCGAGAATACCGGCAGCACCGATACCCGTCATCTCTTGGTCGCGCTCCTGTACAAGCTTCTCAAGCTCTTTTGCCCCAGTGAAACCACCGTATTTAGCTCGCACGACATCAAGTGACCAGCCGAGCTTATCGGCCTCCTTACCAAGCCATTCCTCGTAGCTATCACGCTCGGCTTCAAGCTCGTGAATCCGCAAGTCGCGTTCACTGAGCGGCGGCTCGGCTATAGTCTCAGTTTCCTCAGGGACATCAACAATGTTCCCCATAGCATCAGTGTAGTCGGCGCTTGGTACAACATCTCCGTCATCCGTCAGGATATCCCTTTTGCCATTAAGTAATTCGACTACTTTTGCCATATATTTTCATTATAGCATAAGAGTAATAAAAAGTCAACCTACTCCCAACGGAAGACACGGAATGCGATAATATAGATGACCACGGTCCACCCCAGCATCAGACCGATTTGCGGGCCGAGCTGTGTCAAGCCATATCCTTCGTTAACGATATAACGAATGCCATCGATCACTGGGGTGAGCGGCAAATATGCCGTCGCACCCTGTAGCCATTCGGGCATGAGAAAGCGCGGGAAGAACGTTCCAGAGAGGAACATCATCGGAAACGTGATGATATTGCTCAGCGGTGCCGCCTGCCGCTCATTGCGTGCCCAGCCACCAATTGCCAGACCGATACCGAGAATTTCTATGATTGCAAGCACGAGAAATGCAACAAGCACCAGCACATTACCCACTACCTCAAGCTTAAATACCGTCAGCGCGACAATAAACATAACCGCAATCGATACCAAACCAATAATCGACTGTGAGATAGCCATCGAACAGAAGTACTGCCAAACTTTGAGCGGTGTCGTGCTAAGACGGCGCAAAATCCCCTGCTTTTTCAACTCAGGAAAAACATTGACTGGGCCAAAAATACCCATGCCTAGCAAGGCAAAACCCAGGAGCCCAGCGAATGTGTAGTCAAAACTCGTCAGTGATTTTTGGTTGATCTGCTTGCCGACAACGGTAAATGGCTCAGCCGCATGGGTTATGTTTTTGTTGATATCGCGAAACACACCGTCGATAATTGTTGTCATAGTCTGGCCAGATTGTTGTGTGTTCTGTGTATAGTACACCTCGGCCTGGCCCTTAGGAGTCTGGGTGGCTTGATCGATAGCGCCAAAGTTATCGGGCAGAATGATAGTGGCGTCGATCTGCGAACGCACCATTTTTTCTTTGGCTGCGTCGAGCGTCTTGTCGTCCTCATCGATCTTAAAAGCACTTTCTTTCTTTAACTGATCGACAAACTGTTTTGCAAAGTCAGACTTGGAATTGTTGATAAGCGACACATGGAAATTTGCCTGTGAGTTATTGCCAAAAATACCGCCAAAGACAAACAGGAAAATGAGCGGGAACAGAATTCCAAAGAAGATTGCGATGCGATCGCGGAAGAATCGCCTAGTGTTGATACGTGCAAATGTCAGGATGGTGTAGAGTGATTTGTTCATAATTAGTCCCTCAGCGCCTTGCCAGTTAGATCGATAAATACATCTTCGAGATTTGCCTGCTCGACTTGTTGCGTCTTTTTAAAACCGCGCTTTAGGAGCGCTTTGATCAAATTCTTCGGCGTATCGAGGGCGACAATCTTGCCGTTATCCATCACTGCGATACGGTCACACAGCATCTCTGCCTCATCCATATAGTGGGTCGTCATAATAACACTGACACCCTTGTCGCGAATTGTGCGAATCAGATCCCAGAGGTGGCGGCGCGCTTGAGGGTCGAGGCCGGTTGTCGGCTCGTCAAGGAAAAACACTTTTGGCCCATGCACCAGTGCCGTCGTGATACTGAGCCGCTGTTTCTGACCTCCCGACAGCTGCTCCACATAGTTGCCAGCTTTTTCCTCTAGATCAACATCGCGCAGAAACTGCAGTACATCAACTTTCTCGCCGTAGGCCGCTGCAAAGAGCTCGATTACTTCTTTGAGGGTCGTCTTGTCCTGAAAAGCAGGCGTCTGCGGCTGTACACCAATCAATCGTTTGATGGCATCGGGGTTTTTGGCGACATCGATGCCGTCGATAGTTGCACTGCCGCCATCGATAGGCCTAAGTGTCTCTAGCATTTCCAGGGTTGTTGTCTTGCCGGCGCCATTTGGCCCCAAGATACCGAATACCTCACCTTTTTTGACGCTAAAACTAACGCCGTCCACAACAGGTTTGTCATCGTAGACTTTTCGCAGATCCTTTACTGATACTATATTCATTACCCCAGTTTACTCCGTTTCTGCGCAATAAATCAAAAAAGCCCCGTAGGGCGTCCGACACCGGATAGCCCTAGCGGGACTCGTTTGGCACCTGTTTGTTTGTGCTCTTAGCTTACTATGTTTTTGACAATAAGCGCAAGCACTTAGCATAATAAAGTTTTCCACACGCACCGCCTCTCTACGGATGCTGTCTTGCGAGACTATGTGAATTTTCTCGTAGTAACAGGAAGCTCTACGGGTATGTATTGGGTGGCTAGTTTGGATTTTCTCTTCGAGAACCGGACTGAGGCATATAATGCGATGCGTCGAGAGAGTAGCCCCAGAAGAAAATTCAAAATAGCCCCTAAAAGAAATCCCCTGCCTATAGGCAGGGGATTTCTGATACATATCCGTACTCTACTTTTTCTTTGAAACAGTCAAGAAGCCGTTTCGTGGGTTTTCCTTGACTACGCGATCTGCTGGCAAGTCAACTGGCTGACCCTTAGCGTTTTTCTCTACTTTCGCGAAGAAGTAGATGGTTTGTGGTTTACCGCCGCGAAGTGTCACTTCGGTCTTGTGCAGGTAGTATGTTACACCTTTTGAGTTCGTGTGCTTGTAAGCCATATTGGTTATACCTCCTATTAGCGTCTTACAGAGATAGCTTAGCGCGGACAGATACCCGCTGTCAACACTTTTCACCCCTTATGTTTACTTTTGTGAACATCTCTATACTGACTGATAGTGTCGTCGGAGCATCAGTCGCAGTACAAAGAGGCTGATTATGCGGCCAATAATCATCAATATAATCACCAGGCAACCAATGATAGACCACCCCGCAAAATCAGGTGACCAAAGGGGCGAAACAAAGCTATAGCGATACAGAGCTGGGCTAGGAAGCTTCGGCTCAGGTAGTTTTTCGCTGCTCGGATGTTTGGCGAGCTCGGCCAGAAAGCACTGCATGTACGCCGTTGACCAGCCATTAAACTGTGGGTGACACACCGCCTCGGCGTCAGCGTTTGCCTGAGCGCTCGCCGCCGAAAGATCCGAAGACTGGCTCAGTGCCCGCTGGGCGTCACGATTGTACTGCTCCTGCAGGTAAAACGTCCCGGAATCAGCATTCATATGCGCCGCTGACCAGCGTTGCAAATCATAAATCCGCGCAGTTGTATCTGGAACGTTGCCCACTTTGTCAGCTGCTGCCACGGCGTTGCGACGTTGTACCATACCAGTATTGTTCATGCGGAGGAATGTCGCTGCCACAAATGACATCAAGATTAACAGCAACACCAGTTGCCAGGTCTTAACTTTTTGCAGTTGCTGTATACTGCGCCGAACTTGCCGTCTGTCAGACACTTTTTCCCACCATCATTAATGAATATCAGTATACAGTACTTCGCCACGCGGCGCGACAGCAGCGCAGATGTCTAGTGTTAATGGCTATGGTCCAGACACATAGATGAACATGAGACCTGTCTGTTTTTACTAATTTTCATCTGTTATGAGTACGTGCCTCGCGTGGTACAATAAGCACATGCGGATTTATTTTTCTGGCATCGGTGGCGTTGGGCTGGGCCCGCTGGCTGAACTCGCCCGTGACGCTGGTTACGAGGTGCTGGGCAGTGATGCTAGGCAAAGTCTGACGACCGCAGAGTTGCAGCAGCGCGGCATTTCTGTGAACTTCGACCAAACGGGCGCCGCCCTCCGTGCCGCACATCAAGAACAGCCGATTGATCGGTTCGTGTATACATCGGCTCTTGACCCCAATCATCCCGAGCTGGCTCTTGCTGCTTCGCTCGGTATCCATACAGGCAAGCGTGATGAATTGATCAACCATCTCATCACCGAAAAAGGCGTCAAACTGATCGCCGTTGCAGGAACCCATGGCAAGACCACCACGACTGCCATGATGGTCTGGGTCCTGCAGCAGCTTGGTATCCTCGTAAGTTATTCGATTGGCTCAGGGGTGAGCTTTGGCCCCAGCGGCAAGTTCGAGCCAACCAGCCAGTATTTTGTCTATGAGTGCGACGAATTTGATCGAAATTTCTTGCATTTTTCCCCTGCTCTGTCGTTGATCACCTCTATCGATTTTGACCATCCAGATACCTATCCAACGCAAGCTGATTACGCCGCCGCGTTCAGTCAATTTATCGCTCAGTCTAGCCAAGTCATCATGTGGGATCGCGACACTGTGATCAATGTCGATACACAACCAAGCACCTGGCGCCTGCACGACAACGAAGTGATGGACTTTGCTGTTGCCGGCGCGCATAATCGCCAAAATGCCACCCTCGTCACCAAAGCCTGCGAATACCTGGGTATTGGAGATGCCGCGGCCATAAAAGCAGCAGTCGAGAGCTTCCCGGGTACCGACCGTCGGTTCGAAAAGCTGGCCGAAGGTCTTATCAGTGACTACGGCCATCATCCTGTCGAGATTTCCGCAACACTTCAGATGGCACGTGAACTAAGCGACCATGTGGCGCTCGTCTACCAGCCGCACCAAAACACGCGCCAGCACCAAGTGCGGAGTGGCTACACCAGCTGCATGGAGTTAGCTGAGGAAATCTATTGGCTGCCCACCTATCAATCACGTGAAGATTTAAACCTGCCGATCCTCGAGCCACAAGAACTGACCGCTCGCCTGACCAACCGTAATTCGGTCGTCTATAGCCAAATGGATGACGAATTGTGGAATCGCATCACCTACGCACGCCAGCAAGGCAAGCTCGTGCTCTGTATGGGTGCTGGAAGTATCGATGCATGGCTGCGCGATCGATTGACAAAAGACTTGTAACTTGATATAATACTTATCACTTCGTAGAGAGTACTACTCCGAGGTTCATTTACAAATTGCTCTCTGTCAATTTGCCTAAGGGTCAATTTGCTGAAGGGCCAATTTGTTTGGGCGAAGACTGCATGAAATAGTTTGTGTATCTTTCGCCCAAACAAATCCCCAACCACAAGGAGAAGTCATGCCCCAGATCATCGTCGAGCACGACATCGACATCGACTTCAGGACACTCGAGGACCTGCGAGAAAAGCTCAGCGACCTGTGCGCCAAGCTCTTCAGGACCAATGGGTGGCCACTCAGTGGCTCCGACTTCAGGTTCAAGTTCGAGCGCGTGCTCCCCCCGAGCACGACGACGCACAACGTCATCATCTCGATGATCCTCCATGATTTTCCGGAGCGCATCCACCACAGCGAGGCTCACGCGGAGCAGATCCGCAATGCCGTCATCAAGACGCTCAACAACCATGAGTTCTACCTTGAGAAGCAGTCGTTCCCGACAGTGGGAGTCGACCTGACCTACGCCCACAAAGCATGGTCTGCAGGAATCCTCCTTGACGCCCGGCCAGGCTTCGCAGTGCTGGGTCGTGGCATCAGCGGAGGCGGCTCAACCGGTGGCGGCACCAAGGACTGACAGAGAGCCATCACTCCGAGAGTGGACCGTGTCGCATGATGCGGTCTGCTCTCGGCGGTTCCCAAAGTACATGAAAATACCCGTGTGTTTTGGCTACCGACGACTATCGATTAAAAACTCTTCAAAAAAGAAAACGTCGCCAAAGAAACTACGCGTCACGATGGCTTCTACAGCTGGCGCAAGTTTTAGTGTTGGCAAATCAAGTGGATTCACCCATATCAGATCGTCAGTTGCTGCGATGGCGTCGGTCTCAAAGCGCACAATATGTGCCAAGGTGCGTGACTCGACGCACCACGCTTGCTTGGTAGTCAGATGGAGCGTATCTCCGTCCTCAAATGTTCCGGCCGCCTCGTCTTTCACCTCTACTCGCTCATGATACCCCACCACAATGTAACAGTCACCCGCATGGCGAAGCTTGTGGGGGTCAAACTCTAGCTTCTCCTGTGATTCACGCCTCGCTGCAGCGAGCACCGACTCGTCATCGATATGCATCTTGCCGTACGGTAACGTCCAAGTGTTGATATACGGCTGCTTCGCACGCTTTTGAAGCAGTACTTTGCCATAGCCATCCTGGATAAGCAGCATAGTGATGATTTTTGGCTGGCTGCGAAGTTTCATTTCGGTCGTATTTGCTCTATCAACGTACTGCAAGCCCTTCTCGGCAAGTGTGTACCCCTGCTCAGTCTTTGCGATAAAGCCTGCTTTTTGAAGCAGCTTGAGGTGGTAGCTGAACAAGTTCGTGTCAACATTCGTTGGCTTAAGATCGCGAAATCGCGCAAACTCTTGCTTGGTGAGTACACTGACGATACTGCGCTGAATATGATGTTGAATTGTAGCTTGCTCAAACATATTTGACTCAAAATTATCTTTCTAGTTAGTTACAGAATATCACGATATAGTCAAAATATCATCTGTAATATTGCAAAAGGATATAAATGTATGACAGTCGAATTACGCAAATTAAATTATGAATTTGAGCAAAAATCTTATCGTGAAATAGAAAAGAAATTCTTGCCAATCTTCCCAGAACATCTCGATATCTATCGCGCTAGCGCTACACCGGTGGAGCAGTATTACCTGAGCCACCCCAACGAACCCTTTAGTCTGCGCCTAAGGGAATCTCTTTGTGCGGACGGCACTCTTTGCTATGAGGCAACCCTAAAAGACAGCGGGTCTCTGACACCTGGCGGCATCGACCGCATGGAAATCACGACTCAAATCGACAGCGCACTCTATGGCTATTTCAAGCGGGATAGCTTGCCGCTACTGCGCAAGCTCCGTGCCGAACCATTACCTGGTATCACGATTGATTTTTATGATGACGGGTCTGCACAAGTCGAATCAGAGCATCCTGAGCATTGGCAAAGATTTATTGACTTATATGGTGACTACTTCGTCGATATTACTGGTGACCGTCTGAGCAGCAATGAGTGGCGGGCTCATTTGTCTTTTCGCCGCGCAAACAATGGTGTCGAAGCACTAAAGCCGGCACCGGAACTAGACCCAAGCGCAATCGTCCAAGACATCCTTGCAGCACGAAAGACAATGTTGCCGATAGTCGTACATATCGGTGGACGATCAGGGTCTGGCAAATCAACGATTGTACAAGAGGTGAGCAAGCAGCTTGATCAACTTACCCTCTCATCAACGGTTATGTCGACAGACGACTACCACCGCGGCACAAGTAGCCTGATGAAAATCAATAACGGTCAGCCCTGGGAGCACTGGGATGAGCCAATTGTCTACGACACAGTTGCTATGGCCGAGGATCTCGCTCATCTCTATAATGGCAAATCTATTTATCGCAGATCGATCGACTGGGGTTCCGTTGAGCCTATTTTCGATGGCGTTATCACACCTTCAGATGTAGTTATTATCGAAGGTATATATGCCCTATCTCCAGATATTACGAAGCAAGACGAGCTTTGCTATGAAACGACGACACCGCTTGCTACTTGCATCGGTCGACGGCTTCTGCGCGACATGCGCGAACGTCCAGAATTCGCTGACCCGGTGAAGAGCCTCAGGTACATGCTGCGCGAAGCCGAGCCTGCCTACCGTGCTCAATCTAGGTTGGTGGGCGGGCCGCAACAAAGTTAGTCAACAGCCCTGCGTCGAGCCATTTCTGTTCGTAGGTTGTTTGTATCATGTAGTCGTCATGCAGAGTGGATTCGTGCAGGTCAAAGCTTAGCTCGGTGACCTTCCATTTCTCGGATACAAGCTGTTCCAAACTCCAACAGAAAAAGTCGCGATTGTCATGCTTTAAAAATAATTTACCAGCCTGCCACAATTCACTTTTTGAGTTACTTGATCTGTTAAGGGTTGCACCCTTGAGCAAGTCAGCATATTTTTTGAGGAAGGTTGGATGTGTGAGACGGCGGCCTGCGCTGCGCTTTTTTGGAAACGGATCGGGAAACGTCACCCAAATACTTGTCAGTGATTTTGGTGCGAAGAGTTCGTCGATCTGATCAGCACGAGCACGGAGAAAACGGATATTTCCTAGCCCCCGCTGTTCAGCCAGACGCGCACCTTGCTGGAGGCGATCGCCCTTTACATCAAGTGCGACAAACCGCTGCTCTGGATGGCGAGTGGCTAGCTCGACGGCAAATTTACCATTCCCCGCCCCAATTTCGATTACCTCTGGCATGAAACTCTTATCCCACTGGGCAAACTCAAAACAGAGCGGCGAGTTGTGGAACAGCGCAAATTTATATTTTTTGCGCTTACGACTAATTATGAAATCTTTTGGGTTCATAAGTTCTGTCATAGAACTTATTATATCAGGGGTAATTTGCTACAATAAGCATAAGTGGAAAATTCTATTTTTAGTCAAGTTGCACTCGTACTCGCGGTTACCGCTGTTTTGGCGATTATAATGCGCATCCTCAAGCAACCGCTCATCATGAGTTATATCGTTGCGGGCATCCTCGTGGGGCCCAGCTTTCTCAACCTTGTCCATGCCAAAGAGGCGTTTCAGTCATTTAGTGAAATTGGCATCACCCTCCTGCTCTTTATCATCGGTCTCGGTATGAATGCGGCCGTGATTCGGAGTCTGGGACGAGTCTCGCTGATAACCGCGAGCATGATCCTCGTCATGGTAGGATTTGCCGGTCACCTGACGGCACTGGCGCTAGGCTTCGATAACAGCACAGCGATCATCCTTGGTATTGCGATGTTCTTCAGCAGTACAATCATCATCTTAAAAGTACTGTCAGACAACAAAGAGCTCTCTCGACTCTATGGTCAAATTGCCATTGGCGTGATCTTGCTCGATGATGTTGTAGCAACGATTGCGCTCGTCGTCGTGGCGATGGTAGGAGCACATGCCTTTGAGGCAACTGCGCTCGGTATGCTAGCGCTGAAAGCTATTGGATTGACACTGTTCCTATACGTTGTTGGCGCCAAATTAATCCCGCGGGTAGGCAAAAAACTCGCAGAATCCCAGGAATTACTCTTTACCTTTACCATCGCGTGGGGGCTCAGTATTGCAGCACTCTTCCAGTTTGCCGGCTTCTCCCATGAAATTGGTGCGCTATTTGCCGGTGTGTCGCTAGCGGGATTGCCCTATGCAACCGAGATGGCTTCTAAGCTCAAACCACTCCGCGACTTCTTTATCGTGATCTTTTTTGTCACACTCGGCGAAACATTTACTTTCGGCGCCATCAAAGAAAGTATTATCCCTGCACTTGCCCTCTCTGCAATTGTAATGATCGGCAAGCCTCTATTTGTGATGCTCAGCCTCGGCATGCAAAGATACACAAAACTCACGAGCTTTAAGGCAGCGATCCACCTCAGTCAAATTAGTGAATTTTCGATCATCCTGGTGATGTTTGCCGCCTCAGTCGGTGTTGCTGAAAAAACTGCCGTGCCTATCATCACACTGGTTGCGCTCATCACAATTGGCATCTCTACCTATCTCATGAAGTACGATGATAAACTTTACCGTCTCATTGGGCACCATCTGCGACATTTTGAGCGCACCAACACCGCAGAGCCGAAACAAAAACGTACACTCTACCCGGCGATTCTTGTTGGCTACCACAAAGGTGGCTATGAGTATCTTCGAGCATTCCGCGAGATGAAGATGCGCTATCTTGTTGTTGACTACGATCCGGAGATCATTGAATCGCTCGAAACCCAAGGCATTCACCATGCCTATGGAGATGCTTCTGACGAAGAATTTCTTGAAGAAATTGGTGCTCAGGAAGCAAAACTTGTTGTCAGTACGATGACAGATAACCCAACGAATCTCGCGCTGCTAAGTTTTCTGCGGCGCCACAACAAAAAAATCAGCTTTGTCTGTCACGCCAACAACTACCAGGAGGCCTCCGAGCTGTATCAGCAAGGGGCGAGCTATGTTAGTCTTCCGCATTATATCGGATCCGAGCGTGTCAGCAGTTTTATCAAACGACACGGCCTCGACCACAATGCGCTCGCCAGTTACCGCGACAAACACCTTATTACGATTGGTCGCCAGGCGCTCAAAGGCTAAAAAACATAAGTACTATTCTGCTACACTAGTAACATGGAAAAAATCCCTTCACTTGCACTCATCGTATTCGTTGGACTCGCACTCTATTGGGCTGGACCGTATGTTGTCAATTGGCTCATGCAGCATGTCTTTGTCACTGCCTACCAGCGCACCTTGCACAAAAAAGATCTGGAGAAGCGGCAGCGTACGATTGGCGCAATGCTGACCAATATTTGGCGTATTCTTGTGGTTGCAGGGAGCGTCTACGCCATTAGTAGGCTATTTTTTGCGACAGATGTCCTCGCCCCACTATTTGCGAGTGCGGGTATAGTCGGCGTCGCGCTTGGCTTTGGCGCGCAATCGTTGATCAAGGATTTCTTGAGCGGTATCTTCATTATTTCCGAAAATCAATTTCGCGTTGGTGATGTGATCGAAATCGATGGCTTTAGTGGCACGGTCGAACGTATCGGCTTTCGCTCGACCGTCATCCGCGATGTTGATGGCAATGTGCATTATTTTCCCAATGGCATGGTGCAGCACGTTATCAACAAAACCATGGGTTACAGTATGGCACGTTTCACTATTGCCGTGGCGCCTGAGACCGATATCGATAGGGCGGCGAAATTCATTAACAATCTAGGTCTTGCACTGTCTGAAGAACCTGATTGGAGAGACAAGATTCTCGAAGCACCGCACTACGTGATGATGGGAGAATTCACCGCCACGGCTGTGACCTTAATCATCACCGGCAAGACACAGCCCAGCGATCAGTGGGCAGTAGTCGCCGAAATGCGACAGCGTATTCTTGAGTTATTCGAAAAAGAAGGCATAATGATCGGCACTGTTCCGACGGCGCAAATCACGACGTCACACAAAAAGAAACATTAATTTAGGGAGCAACAGAGACTGGGTCTTCAGCTGGCTGCTGTTCGCGCATAAGCTGCAGCGACTCTTCGCTGAGTGCTCCCTCATCAAAGCTATCGACTGACGATACTTTTGTAGCTCTACTGTCATAGAGCTTCAAAAATTGCTCAAATGCTGCCTTATCGAGTGTGCCTGTTGCAGGAAACGCTGCTGTAGTTGTGTCGCGTTTTGCCTGCGCCCGGACGTCCTGGTAACCAGGTCGGCTGAGATCAAGTTGCGCTGCGCCGCTATTGTTGTACAGACTGAGCGCCACGCTGACAAGAAATACCGCAACCACAATCACGCTAACAATCAACCCAAAAAAACGATGGCGCTCCCAATGTGTCATGACAGCCGCGTCGCTGCGGAGCTCGTCGATGCTCATTGTGCGGGCTCCTTGGTCACACCGGGTGAGATCACTGATGACTGGATAGCAACAACATGGGCGCGGTATTCGATGAGGAGTTGGTTGAGCTTGTTGATTGACGATCTCACGGCTGCCCGATGCTCACGCGCCATAGATACAGTATCAAAAAATGCGACCGGCTGATCTTTGCAGTTCAGCTTTAGCGATCGCTGCAGTGTCGTTTCGTATTGTTGGTACATCGAATCAAATTGGTCGTACTGAGCGTTAAAATCAACCGTTGCCTGCAAGAGTGCAACGCCATCAATCTTGCTCAGTGCAACACGACTATTCATCGGTGCCATCAATTTTGTCGAAATTATGTTGTATTGCTGACCAAGGTTGAATCGTGCCAGGGCGTCATTTGCATGAATTCGCTGCAGCGTCGACTGCACACCAAGACAATTGGTGCGAATCAGACCAATCTGATCATCGGTGAGCAAAAGTGAACTCGAATCTTCAGCTCTAACAACTGGGCTAGCAAATGCCAGCGCCAGCGCGATGATAACAGCAATCTTCTTTTGCATCTTCGTATGTATTATGGGCCACAAGGGCTAACTGGTCAAATACACCGCTGTACCATCGATAGTAACGAGGCCGTCCTTTATGAGTCCATTGAGCGCCAATGAGAACCGATTATCAGCAGCGACTGCTACCGCAAGCAGCTCTCGCTCCTGCCTGCCATTAGCAAGTGCCCGTACAATCCGCCCGCGCATCTCTCGCACACTTCCCGCGAGTGGTGGCTGCTTCTTGTAATGCTTACTCCTATCGAGACTTCCGCGCCCTTGTGATTTCAGCGCCGAGCCATAATCCATCAGTGCCCAAAACCACTCACGCGGATGTTCGCGATCAATCGTTGCCTCTACAATCTCTCGTACTTCTTTGTCTGTAACATCGGTGCGATGCTGAAAAAAATGATGAAAATATACCGTGCGGATATTCGTTTCGACAAATGCCGTTGGCACCTCATAGACATAGTTCATGATGGCAGCAGCCGTGTTCTTACCTACGCCAGGCAGCTTCACCAGCTCTCCTAGTGTATTAGGTTGGCCAGTAGCAACGATCTGTTTAACTGTTTCATGCAAATACTTCGCGCGACGATTGTAGCCGAGCCCTTGCCAGACACGTAGGACGTCCGCCAGCTTTGCTGCAGCTAGCTCTTCGATACTTGGAAATTGCTTCATACATTCGGCAAATTTCACCAGCACCCGCGGCACCTGGGTTTGCTGTAGCATAATTTCACTCACCAGCACATGATAAAAGCTCGGGTCATCACGCCATGGCATCTCGCGGTACAATTCTTTGCCGTGTTGCCAGACAAGATTCTCGAACTCTTCGTATTTCATCTCACTCAAGTATACCTCTGCCCTCCTCTGTCGACTATACTAAGAACTATGACTCGTCACGAAACCCATCTACTTCGCTTGCTTGGCCTGGCAAGCTGTATCGCACTGTGCTTCGTGGCAGTAGATATGGCCATCAACCGCTCGCTCGAATTTTGGTATTTGCCGTGGAATCTTTTCCTGGCATGGGTTCCTGTGATCTTTTCGTGTCTTTTTGTCGTCAAAAAACGCTGGCCAACCTACGCAAAAGTACTCCTTTTTACGTGTTGGCTTATATTTTTACCAAATACCTTTTATGTCATCACCGACATTATCCATATCAACGACCAGGTACGCCGCAGTCAAACCCTAGACACTATTGTGCTCGCAACGACAATTTTTCCGGCGTTTATGCTGGGACTACTTAGCCTATGGCAGATCGATCAACGCCTCTTTAGTAGGTTCGCTACGTGGTTACGGCTCAGCGCGCTGATTGGTACTGCAGTTCTCTGTGGGTTTGCTATCTTTATCGGTCGTGAGTTACGCTGGAACAGCTGGGATGTTCTAGTGCATCCGTTTGCATTAATTCGTGATATTGTTTTGGTTATCTTGCTGCCAGCTGGCTTTATGCATCTCGCAATTGTTACACTAGCATTTGCACTATGCATCTTGGGGAGCTACTGGCTTTTTCACTCTCACTTTCTCGATAGACATGTGCGTCGCTAGCTTTTTTGTTTGGCAACCCAATGCATGATGATCACGCCCGCAACCCAATATGGAATCAGAAATAGTATCGTATCAGGAAGGGGCCGATTTGGCACGAGTAACATATATGTAAAGTACAAATAGGCAATGTAGGGGACATACGTCAGCCAACCCTTCCAGTGAATGGGGATGTAACTGCCGCGCAACTGGCGGAACCACACATTTGATTGAGATTTTTTAGTTTGTTTCTTTTTTGTTGTCATACTGTTAGTATACTAATCTCATGAGCAAATGGGAAATCGAACTCCAGCAAGGCACCGACTGGCTGTCTGGTCACGATGTGCGACTCGCAGAGCTGATCGCGCGTTTCTCGTTACCCACATTCATGCCGCACAAGAATTATTACCGAGAGCTGGTCGAAAGCATTATCAGCCAGCAACTTAGCGTCAAGGCAGCTGCAACAATTTTTGGACGATTCGTTGATCATTTTGGCCACTTTCCTTCTCCAGATGAAATTATCCAGACAAAGCCTGAACCACTACGTGCCTGCGGACTCAGTTTTCAAAAGATTCGCTACATCCAGGACCTTGCGATGCATATTCTCGACGGCACCGTGAAGTTTGACCACCTCGATTCACTAAGCAACGAAGAAGTTATCGCTGAGCTGACGGCTGTGAAGGGTATCGGGGAGTGGACTGTACATATGTTTTTGATATTTTGCATGGGGCGTCTCGATGTATTCGCTACTGGTGATCTGGGCATTCGTAATGCGATGTGGAGACAGTATGCTTTTAAAAAAGCACCGACAGTTGATGAGATGCGCCAGGTTGCTGTAGAAAACTCATGGCACCCATATGAATCAATTGCCTGCTGGTATTTATGGAAGTCACTTGATAATAAGCCGGAAAAAGAACCGGAGAAAGGTAGAGTAAAATAGATCATATGGAACTCATAAAATTTGGACATGCGTGCTTTGTTGCCACCAAGAACGGCCAGTCGATTGTTGTCGACCCGGGTGAACTATCGCCAGACTTTACCCCGCCGGAAAATGTGGTCGGTATTGTTGTTACTCATTTGCATGGCGACCATTGGAGTGTAGAGCACCTCACCCGTATGCCCGGTATACCACTTTTTGCACCAGCCGATGCAGTGGAAGCGATGAGAGAATTTAGTCTTGAGGCAGAAGCAATAAAGACTGGTGACACTCGAACTGTTGGCGATTTCACGCTTGCCTTTACAGGTGGTGACCACGCGCTCATTCATCCAGATACGCCGACGTGCCAGAATATCGGTGTGCTCATCGATAATGGCGAGGTGTACTACCCGGGTGATTCATTTGTTGAACCGGGTATGCCAATTAAAACACTCGCACTTCCTATCGCTGCCCCATGGATGAAAACGAGCGAAGGCATGGACTTCCTGACGTATGTCAAACCCGAACGAGCTTTCCCTACGCATGACGCGATTCTTACTGAGGCAGGTAAAGGCTTTGTCGATACATGGATACGCACTGCCGCTGAAAAAGTAGGAGCTAAGTATGAACGAATATAAGTCACCGGTTATCGCCGCACTCAACCAACATGAACTAGGACTTTTTGATAAAGCCGATAGTGATATTTCTTGGACACGCCTGGCCGCACGCGCTGTACTTCTCAATGACAAAAACCAAATAGCCGTCATGAACTTTACCAAAACAGGTTTCTACAAACTACCTGGTGGTGGTATTGATGATGGTGAAGAAATCATTGCTGCACTGCGTAGAGAAATTGAGGAGGAAACGGGATATCTCATCGAGAATATCGAGAAACTCGGCATCGTGAAAGAAGATCGGTATTTTTGTGGTATGCACCAAACTTCCTTTTGCTTCACCGCAAAAGTCTCCGACTTTGTGGGCACGAAACCTACAAAGAAAGAGTCAGACGAAGGCATGAATATTCAATGGGCAGACTCTATCGATGAAGCAATTGCATGGATCGAGAATGGCTCATTGACAGACGAAGATGGTAGCCAAATCGGACTCGAGATGATGAAGTTACGCGATATCTCGATACTGAGAGCACTTCGTAGTAGCTAGGAGGCAACTTCTCGAATCTTTTCGATAATCTTCTCTACCGGCAGTGTGCAGTCAATAACTGTTGTCCCCATATTTTCAAAATTTTGTTCGTAGCTTTTCCAGTATCCAATGATGCCATCAAGCTCACCGGGTGCCTTGCCATAGTCATTCTCAGCTCTCGTCAGAATGCGATGACGAATAGCATCTTCGTTTGGATAGCTCAGTAAAAATACGTGCTTGAACATGTCCTGAAAAGTATGCAGATTGTGTGCCGATCCAAAAAACCACACTGGAACATTTTCTTGGTCGATAGCGTGTTGCATCTTTTCAGCATCGGCCAGCCAATCATGATGTACTATCATCGGTTCATCCGTCGAATAGGGAGCTGTCTCACCTGTCTCGCGATTCACCCAGCGCGCAAAACCCTTATCGATGTCAAGCGCCATAACCCCAAGCTTCTCAAACTCCCTACACAGCGTGGATTTACCGCTCCCCGCAATGCCGGTTATGAGATAAGCTTGCTTTGCGATATTATAATCCTAATTCTTTAAGCTGAGCTGGTTCGACGACACTTGGACTGTTCATCATAACGTCGACGCCGCTGCCGTTTTTTGGAAACGCCACAACTTCACGAATATTCTCTTCGCCTGTGAGCACCATAAAGATGCGGTCGACACCAAACGCGCAGCCAGCGTGTGGGGGTGCACCGAATTTAAAGGCGTTCAGCATGGCGCCAAACTTCTCTTCAACATACTCGGGGCTAAAGTCGAGTAACCCGAAAACTTTGTAGAGCACTTCAGGATTGTGGTTGCGCACACCACCGCTACAAATTTCATAGCCATTCATCACCATGTCGTACTGATCGGCTACGATGTCGAGTTTGTTCTCGGTTTCTTCGAGCGTCTTCATGCCGCCTTTTGGCATGCTAAATGGGTTGTGGCCAAAGTCCATCTTCTGAGTCTTGGCATCGAATTCGTAGAATGGAAAATCAATAATCCAAGCGAGTGCCACGACATTTGAATCTTTGAGATCAAAGTGTGTTGCAAATTCACTGCGTAGCTTGCCGAGCACGGCATTTACAATCATACGCTTGTCGGCTCCAAAGAATATCGCATCACCATTACCTGCACCAAGCCGCTCTTTGACAGCCGCAAGCTCTTCTGCGCTAAGGAACTTTGCAATCGGACTCTTGGCTTCACCGTTTTCGTAGGTGATATAGGCGAGTCCTCCGGCGCCTTCACTTTTGGCAATCTCGGTGAAGCTATCGATTTGTGAACGACTGAGGCTGGCGCCATTTTTAACGCAAATTGCTTTGACACATTCGGCGTTTTTGAACACACCGAACTCAGTGTTTGCAAACACATCGGTTAGTTCAGTGAGCTTCATATCGAATCGTAGATCTGGTTTGTCGCTACCGTACGTCTCCATCGCTTCTGCATAGGAAATCCGCGGTACTTCATCGCCAAACTTCAAGGTCTTGCCGGCAAAATCGGTCACGAGAGACTTGATGAGTGGTTCCATTTCGGTCCGGACTTCTTCGCCGTCTTCGACAAACGCCATCTCGAGGTCAAGCTGATAAAAGTCACCATAAAGACGGTCTGCCCGTGGGTCCTCATCTCGGAAGCAAGTGGCGATTTGGTAGTAGCGCGGCACACCGCCAACCATCAGTAGCTGTTTGAACTGCTGCGGAGCTTGCGGCAACGCATAGAACTTGCCTTCATGAACACGGCTTGGCACCAGAAAGTCGCGCGCGCCTTCTGGGCTGCTGTTAGCGAGAATTGGCGTGGTGATCTCGGTGAAATCGTGCGTCTCCATGTAGTCACGCATAAATTTGTAGTAGGCAGCGCGCTTTTTTAGGTTTTTTTGCACGGCTGGCCGGCGTAGGTCAAGATAGCGATATTTGAGACGTAGTTCTTCGTTGGCCTGGGCTTCAGCAAACGGCTGAATCGGTAATGTCTCGGCGCGGTTGAGAATCGTCAATTCTTTTACTGCCAGTTCGATTGAGCCAGTGGGAATTTTGTCGTTCTTCAAATGGCCTTCGCGTTCGCGCACGTTGCCACTAGCTTTGATAACAAACTCATCACGTAGTTCCTCGGCCACTTTGAAGCTCTCGGCATGCTCAGGGTTAATCACAAGCTGCAGGATACCCGTATGGTCACGCACATCAATAAATATCAATCCTCCGTGATCGCGGCGTGAATGCACCCAACCGCTGATAGTAATCTGCTCGCCTATGCGCAGTGGCACTTCGATTGCAACAGTTCGTTTCATGTTGTAAGTCCTCATTTAGATTGTCGATTTCAGCTGATAGCAGGGTCGTATCCACAGAAAAGCGCGCCGTGTGCTCCTCTGCCGACCCGTTAATTACTATTGTTGACGCGACCAGTGTATGTCATTGGTGGTATTTTACCATGCTTAATAGGAGTTGTCTAATCTGTTATCTATTCTTCCAGCTTGACTTTTATGCATAGAATTGGTATAATGAAAAGATATGGTAGTGTTCGCGACCGTCGCGAGCATCTTCGACTCCTAGGAGGATACCATGGCAAAAGAGTTTGAAAATGGATCGAGCCTACCGAGCGATATGTTTCGCTCTACGCTCACGGTGCGCCTTCGGTCGAAGGTGTGTGCATGGGGCGCTGATGGCAGTAGCATCTACACCCCAATCATGACCGCCTATCTTCCTGATGGTACCGAAGCTCACTTCTGTATCGAAAAGGTGGACAGGGCTTATTTGCGGCTCATGCGGTATACGTGGTGGAGAAAATTCCGTGTGCGCCGGAACGCGAATGGAACATGGAAGCGGACAGCCGTCCGGACCGGCAACGACTGGATGAAAATTCTTCACCCAGGAGGTTGACCCGCACCCGCGGGGACTCGCACGAGACCAGATACTTGGTCGTGCGAGTCCCTGGCTGGAGCGGGTTTTAAATTGCCTTTTTGAAAAATGGATGCAATCCTTTCTTTTCTCTTTTCGGGAAAAGAAACAAAAGACACGACATCTTTCTTTAAAAGAAAGATGCAAAGAATGTTCTTTGTTTCGAGCAAAGAACCAAACACGACTTGGGATATCTCATTCACGCCAAGAAGTCTCACCAGTACCAATCCAGTCACGACATGCTGCCCTAAAGGGCATCCCGCTGTATTGTCACAGTTATGGACAGCAGGCAAAATGTCGTGAATGACTCTGGATTGGTACTTGTTCGCTTCTTGGGTTTATGAGCTCCCAAGGCCCACTAAGCTATCTCGCAAAAGCGAGAATGAATGGTTTGCGGCAGAGCCGCTTGAATCAGCAGTTCTACTGCGTCGCAGGGGGTTTGGGGGAATCTGCAAGCTCCAGAGAACAGAGTGGTAATAATTCCCGATTTATCGAGCACGAGCTTTGCTCCGCGCGCAGATAAGTTCGAGAATTATGAGCGCGAAGTTCACTGCGAGCTGAAGCCTCCCCCAATGTTTTGCTCCTTTTGCACCAAAAGGAGGCGCTTGCTTCTTTCGCAAAAAGAAGATGAGATTATTGAGATTAAACTTTTAATTAGTTTTACAAAAACTAAACATTCGTGGCATGCGGCGGATTATTATTCCCCTTCGCACTTCGCGCCGCCACCACACGTAAATCGTCATGTACATCGAACTCATCGACAATCTCTCGCCCAAGCAGTGCTTCCATCACGTCCTCGAGTGTCAAAATCCCTGCAGTTTCGCGATAGCCATTCACCACGATAAACAAGTGGTGGCGCGTTTTGATAAACGCTGCCAACGCGTGCTCAAGTGTTTGCTCTTGATTGATATAAAACACCCGTTTTTCCATAGCCTGCTCAGCCGTTTCGGTATCTTTGCGGCCTAACGTCAACAGGTCTTTGATGTGAAGCATCCCGACAACATGATCGATATCACCATCGATGACGGGAAAGCGACTATGGCCCGTCTTGTGCAGCTCATCGAGCATCAGGGGACCGAGCACATCTGATTTTTTGACAGTTTCGACAACGCCACGCGGTGTCATGATACTCTCAACCGTTTTTTGACTAAAGTGCAGTCCATTGATGATCAGTCTCTTCTCGTCGGCAGTCAGCACCACACCGCTCGTGTTCACCAGATGCTCCAGTTCTTGCCGTGAGGCAACCGGCGTATCTCCCTGCCCACTCAATCCCGACAGCCGCACCAGGCGACCAATTTGCGGATGATGCTGAATAAACCCAAGCACTGCCGGCTCGATCGTGTCGAGCAAGCGTGAGGCAACCGCCCGGATTGGCTCTACACCAGCAAATTTGCTATAAAACAACGCAACCGCGACCGATGCCACAACACCAAAGACATTACCAAAGGCCATCACCGCCGCCATGACCACGCATACCAACACCAGTGCCTCGAGTACCTTTTTGAGAGACAGCAGGTCATCAAGCAGGGCCTCTCGGTGTAGCTCATCTTGTGCCGATTCATTGCCTTCGTTGCTCCTGCGTTCAAGTTCAAAACGCGATAATCCGCAGCGCTTTGGCTTCATGGCAGAGATGATCGCAAGTGTCGCCAAAAGAACACAGAATCCCAGAATTGCTACTGTTTGCATGAGCTTATTGTAGCGTACGCCTGCCACTATGCGCTATACTAATGACTATTGAAGGGAGAATACTATGACAACTAAATCTTGGATTGCGTTTGCAGTGATTTGTTTTGGACTAATCGGAGGGCTCGTGTACTTGTCACAACGTGACAAAACAGATGTTTCAACGATCGACGCCACTACAGTGCAGACTGCAAGCGCACAAAACGGTAACATTGCTGATCACACCTACGGCAATATGAATAGTAAGGTGATTCTAATTGAATACGGCGACTTCCAGTGCCCTGGCTGTAGGTCTGCTTATCCAAATGTCAAACTCGTGAAGGAAAAATACAAGGACAAAATGGGCTTTGTCTTCCGTAACTACCCCCTGACGACCATCCATCCTAATGCCTTGGCTGCCTCCGCCGCTGCTGAATCCGCCGGCCTTCAAGGCAAATACTGGGAGATGCACGACAAGCTATACGAAAACCAATCATCATGGGAAAAACTCACCGGCCAAGCTCGCACAGACTACTTCACGTCACTTGCTTCTTCGCTCGGCATCGACACGACCAAGTGGCTAGCGGAACTCGATAAAGAGTCGGTTGCAAAAAAGATCGACTTCGACCAAGCGCTTGGCCAAAAAGCCGGTGTCAGTGGTACGCCATCGTTCTTCGTCGGTGACAAAAACGTGGGAGATAAATACTACGTCGGTGATAAGCTGGTTGCCACCAAGACTGACGAGGCACAAGTCGTCTGGAGCAATGCAACCGCTTTTGAAAATCTGGTTATCAAACCACTCCTCAAAGAAAACGGCATCGCTGTCGACTAATCAGCTCATCAACAAAAAACACCCCGGTGCCTTGGGGTGTTTTTGATAGTTGATACACTATAGTGCATCACTTAGCTTGCAATATACAGCTGCCATTTGGCAGGCACCACATCCACCGCGATCTTTTTGCGCCTGCTTGGCGCAAACTTGATTGCTATTGGCATGTGTTTTTTACTCCTTGCACATCTACCGTGCAACTCTGCCCCGTTTAGCGCGTGTGCGGCTCGACCTTTAGTTACCTATTTGTTTCGTAGCACACGTCTAGGACGCTTTGCATGGTAGCAGTTGTAAGCGTTTTGGAGCAAGCATGAGGAGAATACCTACTCGCCAACTGGCATCGATGTGTGGGTGCGAAGTGGCCGTTCTTTGACGAACGCTACCACGATAAGCGCCAGCAGCATCAACAGAGAAGAGATCATGAAAATATGGTGAAGCGAATCGGTAAACGCATTGACAATTTTCTTGCTGTAGTCGTCTTGTTGTGATTTAAACTGAGCTTTCTGCTTGTCCTTGAGCGCAGCTGGTAGCGGTAACGTATCGATAGCCGAAAAGGCACCGTCCGCGATTGTTTGCTGCTGGGTGTTGATCCTGAGCATCGTATCGGCTGTGACCTCCCCCTCGCCAAACATCTTGGCAGCGGCAGGAGATTGTTTGAGCTCTTGCAGGTAGGGAATAGTTGCTGGCGCGCCCATTGAGGCAACGATACCAGTTGTCAAAACGCTGCTCATCAGTGCCGTACCAATGGTTGACCCCAGCCCGCGAAACAGTTGAACGCTCGATGTAGCCGCACCTAGATCTTTTTGTTCAAATTCATTCTGCACGGCGAGGTTCATGATCGGCATACCCATACCAAGACCAAGACCGACAAATACCATCAGCACGGCTTCATGCCAATATGGTGAATCTGACTGGAGCGTAACGAGTCCCAGCACGCTCAATGTCGCCAGTGCAAACCCGAGGACAATAAATCGTTTGTAATAGCCAGTACGCGACACGATCTGCCCGATGCCAATCGATGCCGTCATCATACCAGCCATCATTGGTAGGAGCATCATGCCTGCTTCACTTGGGCTCGCGCCAAAGACTTGTTGATTAAATTGTGTCAGGTACAAAATCGCTCCGAGGAATGCCGCACCAAATAGTAAGGTCACGATCATCATCTGCGTATACGTGCGATTGGAAAAAAAGCGCAGTGGCAGGATTGGCTGCTTGGCACGCCGCTCGACAGCGATAAACAATGCAGCAGATACGAGTGCGACTGCCGCCAAGGTCCCTTTGATGAATCCCAAGCTGGTGCCACCATCAATCAAATTTTTGAAAATCACCTCGGTATTGTCGACCGCAAGAATCAAGCTTGCCAATGACACTGTAATCAATGCTGCACCCTTGTAGTCAGGTTTGTGCTTGCTGGCGTGGCTAATATCAGGACAATACCGCGAGATGATCAAATAGGCAACAATACCAACTGGCACATTGATAAAGAATGTCCAGCGCCAATCAGTGGTGGCACCAAAGATATGTTGCCCATCGGTCAACCAGCCGCCTAGCAGTGGGCCAATTACCGAACTAATACCAAAAACAGCACCGATAAATCCCTGCCATTTTCCACGCTCTCGCGGCGCGAACAGGTCACCAATAATCGTAAAGGCATTGGCCATGATCATACCGCCGCCGATGCCTTGCAAGGCACGAGCAGCAATCAGCCATTCGATTGACTGTGCACCACCGCTCAGGAGTGAGCCGATGGTAAAGATCGCCACACCACCGAGCAGGATCGGCCGACGGCCATACATATCTGATAGTTTGCCGGCAAGCGGAACCGAAATTGTACTGGTCAACAAATAGCTAGTGACGATAAAGCCGATGCTACTAAAGCTATTGAACTGGGTAACAATCGCACCAAGCGCTGTCGCGATGATGGTTTGGTCGAGCGCCACCAAGAACATGCCACTCATAACAGCCAGCATGACAATTAGTTTTTCACGCTGTGTAATGTGGTGCAGCATCTAGGCTTCTCCCCGTTTCTCAAATGTTTCTTTAAATTCTGTGAACCGTTCGCCCATCTTAATGACGAATTCTTGTGCTTGGCGCTCCGTGATAAAGGCAACTGATTTTTTCTCATCAAGATAGAGTGCCACAAGCTTGTCGCCCGGCTGAATATCCATCCGATCTCGCACGTCAGACGGAATCACGACCTGACCCTTTGGGCCAACCGTTACGGTACCTACTAAATGAATTTGTTTATGAAATGACACGTTCATCATCCTTTCTTTTTTTAAGAATATTTAGGTGCGATACAAACAAGCCTCACACTAGTCAGTTATACATGTTATACAAGTATAACTAGATTGTCAATGCCATTTCGTAACACTAAGGAAGGTTGCGTAAGGCCTGGTGGCCGAGTTTTGAGCGAATCAACAAGGCGATGGCCAGTACCCAAACACCGCTGACCAGCCATCCGGCCAGAATGTCAGTCGGGTAATGAACACCGAGATAGAGGCGCGAGTACCCAACAAAGGCAATATAAACGACAGCAAAGACAAGCCCCCACCAGCGCCAGCGAGAATTCCAGAGCGCAACCGCTAACGCCAAGCCGAGCGCCGCACTTGCCATGGCATGACCCGATGGAAATGAGTAGCCAGCTTCATGCACAAGTTGCTCCCATAAATCAGGACGATCACGAGTAAACACCAGTTTGAGAACAATATTGAGAAGCGCAGCACCGGCTACACTCACGACTACGAGCAACGCGCGTCGATATTCGTTCTTGGCAATAAATAGCCCGAGGAACACTACGGTGAGCAACGTCACCCCCACAAAGCCACCAACATCCGTCGCGATCGGCATAAATGAATTGAGAAAAGGTGTCGACGCATGATTGATAGCTGTCAACACTGCCTCGTCAAACCCAAGTGTCTCACGCTCACGAACTTCCCAGGCCAACCGAACAAAACCCAGTGCGCAGAGGGTAACCAAAACATATGCCCCCAGAAGACCCGCAGAAAATCTTGCCTGTTTTTTTGTGATCGTACCAGTTGGTCGTTTGGCTCCCATGCCTACCTCTTTCGTAAGAAATAAATACTTATTGCCGCTGCTACTGCAACACTTATGCTTATTATAAGCCAAAATGCAGTCACGCCATGAGTATCGAACGGAAACGCCACATTCATCCCAAATACTCCCGCCAGCATGGTCGGCACTGTTAACGAGAGGGTGGCGACAGTCAAAATCCGCATCGTCTCGTTGAGGCGCGTGTCCATGACGGCACGATAACTATCGCGGACATTGGTGATGGTACGCAACAGCGATTTACAGCGTGCAATCACCTGCTCGATATCGACCGACAAATCCTCGACCATCTCTTGATCTTCTTCGGCGAGGCGAATCAATTTAAATTTCTGATTAAGGGTCTTTTCGAGGGCCGTATTGGTCGGCATTAAGGCGTCGAGATAATCATTCAGCTTGCGTTCGTATTCGACAAATGTCGCGATGTCCTTTGGACTCAAGTTGGTCACATTGCCCGTCGCGGCGCGCATTTGTCGGTTGATCGCCGCCACACGCGTTTGATACGACTGCAATATACGCTCCATCATAGCTAGGAATAGCTGGGTCTGTTGTGTTGTGCCCACTGGCGGGTGGTCTATAAATGGCTGCCACAGGCGACCAAGCAGATCGCGGCTCACCGTCACCGTATACTCTTTGCCGAGCGCAAACATGATTGGCGTGGTGTAATCATTGAAATCATCACCGACATCGGGAACGCGCGTGATGAAATACGTCCAGCCATCATCGTGCTCGATGCGCGGCACTTCATGAGGGTCAAGTGCATCGGCCAAAAGATCGGCATCGATACCGCGGCTCACCAATACAGCTAGCTCCTCTTCCGATGGTCGCTCAGACCGAACCCAGCTCCCCGCGTGGAGCGCAGTTACTTCGGCCATGTCAGCTCGCTTTGCTGTGGTGCGATAATATGTCAGCATACTTTCACTATACTATGTCATTCCCCAGCAACACGCTAGTCTCTGTTACTATAGAAAGTATGACAAAGCTCCACTCTGCTCACCCACTCCGTATCTTTTGGATCTCGGGCCTCCTCAGTCTCGTTGTCGCAGCACTTGTCGGCTATCATCTTGGCCCCGGCGCATTGTGGTTGTTTGCCATTTTGGTAGTGCTTGAAGTTACATTCAGCTTCGACAATGCGGTGATCAATAGCAAGGTTCTCGGCAAAATGTCGCCGCTTTGGCAGCAACTATTCTTGACAGTAGGAATTCTGATTGCGGTGTTCGCTGTGCGATTTGTCTTGCCCGTTGTCATCGTTATGATATCATCTGGCAAATCTTTTGCCGCTGTGGTTGACATGGCTCTTAACGATGCTGCAGCCTACGGTCACACCCTTCACGACGCCGCACCCATGATCAATGCCTTTGGCGGTACTTTTCTGTTGATGATTGGCGTCAGCTATTTCCTTGATCGTCAAAAAGACGTCCACTGGCTCGGCAATATAGAGCGATGGCTGAGTAAGTTTGGCCAGTATGAGAGTTTTAAGATTCTGGTGATGCTTGCCATTGCAATGTTGATGTACATGACGGTTGATCGCACCTATGAAACTATCGTACTTGTGGCGTCCATCACAGGCATCATCTTGCATATTAGTCTCGATCTCGCGAGTCGTTATTTTGCTGCCAAGCAGGTTTCACAGTCGAAGCGTCTTGTTGGCATGGCGGCATTTGCTTCATTTGTCTATCTCAATGTTCTCGATGCCTCGTTTTCGCTCGATGGCGTAATCGGCGCATTTGCCATCACCAATGATATTATCTTGATCATGGCTGGCCTAGGTGTTGGTGCGCTTTGGGTGCGCTCGCTCACGGTCTATCTAGTCCGCAACCAAACGCTTGGTCGCTATCAGTACCTTGAACACGGTGCACATTGGGCAATCCTGGCCCTCGGTCTCGTCATGCTGGTCAAACTTTACCATATCGAGCCTCCTGAATGGTTCACCGGGTCAATCGGCTTGATATTTGTTGCAACCGCAACGGTAACGAGCATTATCGAGCGACGACGCGCGAGGGCCGTTAGTACCGACTACAAAGGTTGGTAAAAACCGAGCCGCTTAACCTGGGGGGCAGGCATTTCAAGGGCTTCAATCGCCGCCACAATCGCCACTGCAAGACATATCAAGCAGTCGATCATACCCATCTGAAAGTGCAGAGTCATCGTGATAGCCGCACCTGTCAAAATAAGTGCACCTGTGCCGAGCAGTGCCCGCATAGCGAGGGGGCGAGGAGGTCGCACTAACCACATGGTGGTAATTGCCACCAAAGCGATTACCAAAAGAATACTGTGCGAAATGCCTTGTCCTGCGAGCATTTGCATTCCCGTGAACTGTCCACTCCCGCTCATAACGAGCATGCCAACAACGGCAACAAGGAGGGATGTATATAGTATGTTTCTTACCACAGCTTGTCTCCTTTTCATGTTATATATGTATCCTACCGCTTCAGCAACAGCCATGCTGTGATAAAAATCACCGTACCGCCTCGTCAGTGGCTCTTTATATTTAACAGAGGTAATTTTGATTATTTCATAATATTCCGCTGATATTTTGCAAGAATTTTCACACACAAGAGTATACTAAAGATATGAAGCAACTTCTGTCGCACCTGCGCACAGTTGGCACTGCAACACTTTTTCGTCGCGGCAGTAGCCTCTTCTTCCAAGGTGAAGTGCCGCGCTACGCTATCATCATCCTCGATGGCGTTGTCAAAGGCTATACGATCAACCCTGAGGGCGACGAAACAATCGTGAATCTATTTGGACGTGGGTCAGTCATACCAATTGCTTGGACAAATAACCAGGCTTCAACATCGCTATTTAACTATCAGGCCATTAATGATGTTCGCGCTCTGCGTATCAAGAAGGAAGACTTGTGGGATGCCATGCGTGCCAACCCGACCTATATGGAAGAGTACCTGGGATTGATTGCACAGAGCCAGGCAGGTCTACTGCTACGCATCACCGGGCTCTGCCAGTCACGAGCCACAGAAAAAATATGCTACACACTCTACTATCTAACATTCCGCTATGGACTTGAGCGTAGCAACGGCATGTTCGAGATTGACCTTAAACTCACCCAGGGCATGCTTGCAAATCTAATCGGTCAAACCCGTGAGTCAACTGCAAAAAATCTACGCGTTCTCAAAGACAAGAATATCGTCGATTACACTTCGTCAACGTATTTTGTCAATCTTCGCAATCTTGAAGCATACATGGGCGAGGAGAGCTTTCGCGACCTACACCTCAACAGCTAGACTGTCGGAAAGTACACCATCCACCAAATGAATCAAATCTTGTGGCGCAGCACGTGCCTTGAGAACATAGCGATCAACACCAAGACTATATGCCTCATCGATATCTTTGTGGGCATCGTAATTACTAAAGACGACGACCGTACATTTTGGATGAGTAACTGGTTGGAATTCACGCAGAAACCCAATACCATCAAGTACCGGCATGCGCAGATCGAGAAGAATAATATCGGGTTCAGCTGCTCTACTCGCAAGATGGTCGAGTGCCTCCTGGCCATTGAAGACTGATTCAACATTGTGCCCGGCAGTGCGCAGGATAGTAGTATAGGCGTCGTTGAGGGCGATGTCGTCTTCGACGATAAGAATTGATGCATGCGGTTTTGTCATATACTTGATACTACGCCGCGGTGAGGCATCTCTGCTGTGACTATTTTCACTATTATTGCACCTCACGCAAAAAACTGCTCGGTGAGAGCAGTCTTTTGGCGCAAGGTCTTGCCCGGGCGATTACGCGCGGCGGACAAGCTTGACGAGGAAGAGCAGGATAACTGAGCCAAGGATGGCAGTCAAGATGCTTGGAATGTTAAGCTGACCAGCTGCTGGTGCCGTACCAAACAGGCTGACAACCCAGCCACCGACGAATGCGCCGATGATACCAACAACGATATTTGCCAGAGCACCCATTTGTGCATCTGTCTTCATGATCATTGATGCGACCCAGCCGGCAAGTGCACCGACGATGATCCAGATAACGATACTCATTAAGTCCATTCTTGTTCTCCTTTTTATTATTAATGGAATGTCCTCATCATACTGATCTTTTGAAAAGATGCATGTAATTATTTTCACTGAAAGTGGGTTATGTCTTTGGCAGCACAACAGTCACAGTTGTACCTTTTCCGAGCTGACTCTCTACACGAATCGTCCCTCCATGTTGGTGGACAATCTTCTCAGCAATCGCCAGACCCAGGCCATAGCCTTCGGTCGAGCGAGCACTATCAGCACGATAAAAACGCGTGAACACATTTGCGATGGTCTCCCTACTCATCCCTACACCCTCGTCACTAACTCGCAACTGCACTTTCTGCCCCGACGCCTGAGCGGCAACGCGAATCACCGATGGGGTATGGCTGTACTTAACTGAATTATCAAGCAGAATCGTCACTAAGCTGCCCAGCAGCTGCCGCTCACCACGCACCGTGATACGGGGCACTTCGTCAATAATTTCGATGTGTTTTCTCAGCGCCTGCGGCGCGACGTTATTCATGGCGTCCGCCACCACGGTAGCGAGATCGACTGATGTACGCTGAATTGGCTGCTCCTTCCGCAATAGCCCAAGCATCGAATCAGCCAGTCCTTGGAGCCGTGAAATGTCATCGACATTTTCTCGAATTACTTCTTTTGCCTCTTTGAGCTTTAGCGTCTTGCTCCGGAGTGCGACTTCGTTGGCTGTCCGCAGTGCGGTCAACGGTGTGCGTAGTTCATGACTAGCGTCACTGACAAACTGGGATTGTGCTGCCATGTTTTGTTCGATCGGCCGCAGGGTTCGCTCAGCTAGCAAGTAACTAATCACTCCGCCAAATAGCAACATACCGACATTGGCAAGCACTAGGTCAATCAATAATGTTTGTCGACTCTCCTGCTCACGTTGGTCGAAATACTGCTGCATGCTATTGCCGCTAAAAGGGGAGTCGGGAGCAAATTCTCTTGGGCGTCGCCCTAACTCATCTCGCGAAACGCCAAACAACAGAAAAGAGAATCCGATACTCATGATCATAATAATTGCGAGATAGGTCGCCGCCAAGCGCAGGACGTCGTGCTTGAGATAGTTCATGCCTCATCCTTAATCACGTATCCAAACCCTCGCACCGTTTGGATAAGTGGATCGCCCGTGAATGGCCTGTCGATCTTGCCGCGGAGATAATTTATAAACACCTCAACATTATTTGGCAAAATATCAGCATCAAAGTCCCATACATGGGTCATGAGGTTATTCTTGCTGACGATACGATTTTTGTTGCGGAGTAGATACTCAAAAATCGCGAACTCTTTAGCTGAAAGCTGCACTTCAGCGCCCTGACGGATTACCCTACGACTTACGGTATCGAGTGTGACATCTCGCACCGCAAGTATCGTATCCAGTGCGGTCTGCGGGCGGCGCATCAGCGCTCGAATTCGCGCTGTCAGTTCATCAAACGAAAACGGCTTTGGTAAATAATCGTCAGCGCCGGCATCGAGCCCCTCCACTACATCACGCGATTGATCTTTTGCGGTTAGCAGTAATACTGGCGTATGGTTTCCTTCGGCTCGCAACTTGCGTACTACTTCAATGCCCGTCATTTCAGGCATCATGACGTCGAGTACAATTGCATCGTACTCGTCTGCTTTCGCCGCCAGATATCCCGCCTCCCCATCGTGCTCAATATCAACCGCATAACCATCCTGTTCGAGGCCTTGTTTGATGGAGCGTGCGATCCGATGCTCGTCGTCGACAACTAGTATCTTCATAGCTCTAGTATAGCTCTAGTTATAGCGCACCTGAAGTTCAGGCCACATGTTTTGTACCAATGCCGAGCCTTTACGGCTCGTCTGTACCCACCAATCACCATAGGTGGTTTTGATGCGGACTAGCCCTTTATTTTTTAAGTGAGTGAGCAGCGCGGCTACCCGTTGACGACTCATCCGCAGACTCTGGGCTAGTCCGATAATGTCGTCCTCGCCACTTTCACTAATATGTTGCAATACCAGTGCTTCGTCGGTACTAAGTGTGAGATTGCTGTTCATGTTCATATGTTATCTCCTGTTTACTGCCTTATCTTGGCAGTTGTAACTTAGAGACAGCTTAAAAATTATCGGCCTGGATAGTGGTGCAGGGGTAATCAACGGCAGCGTCATAAGCTTTGCCGTTGATAATAATAGTGCCTGCCCGCTTAACCGCAATCGTACCACCCCCGTGATTTGCCGCACACGCTGTCGGTACTGTGACAGAGAGTGTGTCGACTGTCGCGATGTCGACATTGCTGAGCGCGTCTTCGATCGTTAGATTGATATTCTTGACACCAGCTTGGGTGGTATCGAGACGGCTTTCGTTCTGGAGTGTTGCTGTGAGTTGGTTGATTACTCCAATTGCCTGCAGTTCTACTCGCCCATCTGCTCTGGTGAGCACCGTCAGCTTGTCTTGCGTGTCAACGATGTAGCGAACAAGATTGCTTCCTTGGGCGGACACTGATTCAAGTTCAGGGCCAACAATCGTCACCGTCGTTTGCACACGACATGATGAAACATCGGGCAGGCAGTGATTGTTTGCCATCGCCACATTGACCGTAAGCACCCCGTCTACACTTGTCTGTACTGTCACCTGCGGATCATTCTTGGTAATCGCTTTGTTGTACCAGACTGTTACTTCAGTTTGGGTTGGATCGACGTTGTAGTTGATGGTGATCGGCAGTTCCGATCTCAACTCCAGGCGCTTGGCGCGCTTAACGGGAGAAGCGTCGAGCGACCGGTGCACAAGATTCTTGCTATATTTTTCCTGTATGCGAGTATTCTCAGCATCCAGCCCTAGCCCCAAGAGTACTGTGCCGATAATAAAAGTGGTGAGCCCGAACACTGCAATAGCGCCAAGACCAATGAATAAGCGTTTGGTCGCTTTTCCCGCAATCAGCATATAGGAACTCAACCAACAAAATAGCACAAATAGCACGCCCGCAAACACAATGAGCCCACCATAGAGCCAAAGCCACTCAGTCATTTCCCTTGCTCGCTCCACCCACGCATGCCACCCCACAAGCACAATCGCAACTGCCGCCGCGATGCCAATACCAGCCGCAAGTATTCCCGCGATGATGCGAGCAACTAGTCGAGTGGATGTTCCTGATATCTCTTTCTTAGACATGACTTCACTTTCTGCCTTGAGAGCGCTCGGCGTCACCTCTTCGCCTTTCATTCGCAAACGATCCGCAGCGCTACGGGCCGCAGGCATCACCGCCCATAGCACTAGGTATACAAGGATCATAAATCCGCTGGTGACAATCGTTAATAGGATCCACGCCAACCTCACCCATACACTATCCACACCGAAATATGCCGCCATGCCTGAAGCGACACCACCAATCATTTCAGTTGCCGGGTCGCGCATCATTCGCTTCTTGTTCGATATAGCTAGATTAGGGCTAGCATCGTCGACAAAATCTTTTGGCTCACCGAGTATTGTCGTGATCGCCGCCACGTCATCAGTGCTAATGACTTTTTCGCCCGACACACCACGATCGGCCAATAGCTCAGCTACGCGCGATTCAATTTCTTTCATTGTATCGACATCAGCATCGAGCGAATGGTTGATTGCCGACAAATATTTTTCTAACTGCTTCTTGGCGTCAACTTCGATATTGTAGGGAAGTGCTGCCAGGGAAATTCTTGTAATCTCTTTCATGTTCTCTCCTTTTAGAGCTTTCGTAGTGTCGTATTCAGTGCATCGATATCTGATTCCATCGCAACCATGACCTCGTGTCCGTAGTCAGTGATGCGATAGTATTTACGCGGCGGCCCCTGCTCGCTCTCCTGCCATTCGTGCGTCAGCAACCCGTCTTTTTGCAATCGACTGAGTAGCGGATAAATCGTACCTTCGACGACCACCAGTTCGGCCGCCTGCAAATGTTTGATGATGTCGCTAGTGTATTTTGGCGCATGCGAACACACACGAAGTACGCAGTAGGCGAGAAAGCCTTTACGAAGTTGGGTAGCGAGCGCTTCCGCGTAGTGATCGGCTGGCTTCATAGGCAGTTGATGAGTCTTTCGATGTTATGTTTACTATAGTTCTATGTTATACAAGGTACCACATGATGTCAAGGGCGTTCTAAGTTTTAAGTTCTAATAGTGTGTTCTATTCTAGAATCTAGAATCAATAATCTATTTTTGCATACCGTCTCCCTCCCCACTACCGCTGCCCTTGCCTTTTCTGAATTTTATTATCATAATTCGAACAGTGAAACATTCCTCAAACAATCAGCCATCACCACTAGATATTGTCGATGGCTTTGTTATTGCAAGTGTCGCGACTATCGTCGTCATCCGCACGACGCTCGCCATCACTGGCTACCCACGCCTGGGTGGTGATGCGTTTCACATTGCACATATGCTGTGGGGCGGGCTTGCATTAACCGCCGCTCTCTTGGTCAGCCTGCTGCAACGACAGGCGAACCGTGAAGTGCTGGCACTGCTCGGCGGCGTAGGATTTGGCTTTTTTATTGATGAGATCGGGAAGTTTGTGACAACTGACAACAACTACTTCTATACCGGTAGTTTCCTCCTCATGTACCTCAGCCTTCTGGGTATCTGGCTGATGAGTCGGGTGCTTGTCGCACGAAGCCAGCACCAGCTCTTTGCCTTGCCTGCGGTGTGGCCAACACGACGTATCGAGCAGCGGCTTGTTATGATCTGGGTGATACTTCAGCTTGTTGGTCTTCCCTTCTTGGCCTATAACCTGCATGCTCACAACGGCTGGGTTGCTCTGCAATTAGGATGTATTGCAGTCTACTATTTCGCACTCATGTACGGCTTGATTCAGGTCGCTCGACAAAAGACAGAGACCGCCGCGAGAACCTTGCGGCTCGCCACTTTCATCGCCGTTATTACAGTGCTGCCACTTCTCTACTACCTCAATCCGCTCTTTGCCTTGATCGATACCGTGTGTGCTGTGCTAGTGATGATTGGGCTGTCAGAAGTTTCTCTCAAGCAACTGGCAGGTAGACTGCTCCCCCGCTAGCTATACCCATGACTGGCGCGACTCCTCAAATAGCCGAGTATTTCGCTCATACCGCATATGCGCAAACACTTTCAGCAGCTTCAGCAAGCGGAGTGCGCGAATACCCCGCAGCAGCTCAAATGAAGCAGATGGAATGGGCACCGCTGCCAAGAGATAGAACCAATGCTGCTTCACATACTGCCCTCGATCACGCGCCCAATACCATTCAAATACGAACTCTGCGATGAAAAGTACTGCTGTCATAACATCAAAGATGTCAATCAACAGAAGCTGTGCAAGAGGCGGTTCGTAGAAATGTTCGTACGAAAGCAGTGCGATATTTGCCACCACAAGACTATTCATGATGATTTCTTTGTTGCGCAAGAAATGGCGCAGTCTCATCGTGTTTTTATTACCGCGTGTCATAGCGTTATTATGGCAAGGCTCGCTTCTACTCGCAAACGTGCGCCTGGATGATGCATCAGCCACTCATCAACTGCCTTTGCCGCTCCTGGTAGCGCCTCATTTACGTAGTCATCCACCACAATAACCGCATGTGATGCAAGCTTAGGCGTAATCAATCGTAATGAATCTAATATTGACTCAAAATAATCTCCATCGAGGAAGGCAAATATGATCAAATTTGGTACATCATGAGATCCAATTTGACTAAACCAAGCTTTGTGAATATATGGCAAGTCAAGATGAGCTCTCGTGAACTCCCGTATAAAATCTTTTTTGCTGACCGATAGTTGGCCTACTTGGAACTGGTCCCCCGCCGGGCTCTCATCAGCAGGTGTTTTGTCTGGCAATCCCTGAAAAGAATCATAGACATGAAAGTCATTACCAAGCTGATAGCGATCAATCAGGCGACGAATAAATAGCGAGGTAGTGCCAGCATAGCAGCCAAATTCGACCACCGCGCCCTCCTCTCCGCGCAGGAGCAGCCGCTCCAATTCGCGCAATACCACGCCAAGCTCACGTGAATCTACCTGGTCGGTAATGAGGGGAAACCTCTTGAGGAGACTCTCTGTAATCATACACCTTGTAGCTGCACCAAAAACACGATCGCGAGAAGAATGATGATTGCCACCACGACCACGACGAGTTCAAGGAGTGTAAACCCATGTTGTTTCATCTGATGATATTGTACCACTCGATCCTCTTACACTCCCCGAAAACAGTAGAAAAGCTCGTGCTTTTTCGTTATACTAGAATAACAGATGAGACTCAGGGGAAACGAAATTCGTAGACGCGTCTTGGCGTGGGCAGTGGCCATTTTTGCTGTGGTGTCGTTGGCTGCAACAGGGATCGCCTCGACTACCCGTGCAGTTACCTCACTCTCTCAGGGCTACTCGACCTCAAGTGACATTCCCATTGGCTCAGTTGTTGCACTCGAAAAAAATTCGACAGACTCGGTTCTTGCTGCATCAACCGAAACCACCGACAGCATCATCGGCGTTGCCATCAACGATGGCAGTTCATTGCTGACACTCAATAACGGCACCAAGGGAGTACAGGTAGCAACCAACGGCGTAACACCTACGCTAGTAAGTGATTGTAATGGCAAGATTGAACCAGGTGACCAGATTACCGCCTCACCGCTCAAAGGCGTTGGCATGAAGGCAACGGCAAATGCGAAAGTCGTCGGTACCGCCCAAGGCACTATGGAAATCACCCAAAAGCAAACAATCGAAGGTGCGCTCTGTGAAAATCAAGAAGTAACCCTAGGACAAGTGCCAGTGCTCGTCAGTGTCTCGTATCATTACCGTCAGCCAGAAAAAACAGTTATTCCCGCCAGCCTGCAAAATCTCGCCAACACTGTCGCGGGAAAAAAGGTTAGCACCTTGCCGATCGTTTTGAGCTCGGCGCTCTTCATCATCACAATCGTGGTCGTGTCTGTCATCGTCTATTCGATCATCCGCAGCAGCATTATTAGCGTCGGCCGTAACCCGATGGCGCAATCAGCTGTCTATCGAAATGTCATCCAACTCTCCTCACTGGTGCTCGCTATTCTGGGTGTGTCCGTGATTGCCATTTATCTAATTTTGACGAGGCTGTAATGGATATACTTGGTGGGAATACAGTGCTAACGGTCGTCCTTTTCTTCAACATGTTCCTGCTGGGCGTCGTGGTGACGGCTGCCTATCTGCACTGGCGTCGGCACTTAAAGTCTGGCGACGCACAATCAACTACTAGTAATCTGCCGGATAAAATTCAGGAGAAAATCCTGGTACAAGCTCAAGATAACTACGAAAAAGTGCTCCAGCAATCCGCCGCTGTCTTTAGCAAGGATCTCGACACAACTACCGCCCATCTCAACCAAGAGCTTGAGGCGCTCACGGGTGACCTGGTCAGAAAAGAAGTCGAGCGCTACAAAGCAACGCTGTCTCAACTGCAAGATTCTGCCACTCAAAAATTTGGAGAAACCGGCGCTGGTATCGATGCACATACCGCCGAACTTGAGACAAAACTTGCCGAACGCCTCAAAGCAATGGACGAAATTCTCACAGAGCATCAGCAGCAGCTCGAATCCCAACTAACCGAGCGAACTCACGAACTCGACCAGGAGTTTCAGCAAATCAGAGCATCATATGCACAAAAGCAAGCTGCACTAGAAGCCGATCTAGCAGAAAAAGAATCAGTCCTGATGAGCGAACTCAAGCAGCGGGAAACGACACTCGCCTCCCACCAGGCCGAACTTGAGCAAGATCTGGTAGGTCGTCAGCAACTCTTCGTGACGAAACAGTCCGAGTTGGAGCAAAAACTTGAGGCAGAAATGGCAAAACGACGCGAAAGCTACCAGGCAGCGATCGACACCAAGCTCAGCGACGCCGTCGTTAGTTTCCTGAGTGACACCCTTGGCCAACAAGTTGATCTTGGTGCACAAACCCCCTACCTCTTGCAGCAGCTAGAGGCTCACAAGGAAGAATTGAAACAGGAGTTAGCGCCATGACCTCTTTACTGCCTGCGGATATCTACTCGCCCAGCGACCTCGCTGCGCTGACGCTGGAAGTTCGGGCCTATGCCAAATGGTTCGGCCAGTACGTCAACGCACAACGAGTCGGTAGCCGTCTCACTGCCGAACAGCCCGAGCTTTCACCGGTCGCCAGTGGTTTGATCCGCAACTACGCCAAGCAATCGCCTATGACTTCGTCGCGGCTCGACGAGCTGCTTGGTTCGTTAGAGTATGCCGCCAAACACGCCCCCGTTATCACGATTACGCTTGCGGCACCGGCTCCTTCAGAAGTCAAGCATCTACTCACGGACTGGTGCCGACGTGAGTTATCTCCATCAGTTCTGGTGGCGTTCCGTTTCAACGCACATATTCTCGGCGGCATGATTGTTCGAGCTGGAAGCCGCGTTTACGACTGGTCATTTCGCACCCAGCTCATGAATCGCCGTCACGGCATCATCGAGGTCTTGGATCGTGTTTGACAATAGCCGATTCCAAACACTGGTTGAAGCCGGCAATTTAACCGGCGAAGTAGTAGCGATCAACCGCTTCATCGTTGAGGTTAAAGGCCTCGAAGGGGTGCGTCTCGGATCACAGGTGCTATTTGAGGACGGCCAGCGCGGTATGGTGCGTGAAGCTTACGGAGATCGGGTGATTCTTTACAATATCGACAGTGAAAATATTTTGCTAGGGTCGCTTGCCGTCGTGGAGTATGACATGCTCGCTATTCCAGTTGGCCCTGAACTCGTCGGCCGCGTCGTGACGCCAATGGGACTGCCGCTTGACGGCAAAGGCCCCATCACGGCCACCAAACTATCTGGCATCTTCACGCCTGCGCCTGGAATTATGGATCGCAAGATGCTCGACGAACAGCTAGCGAGCGGTGTCACGGCCGTGGACAGCTTTTTTCCGATTGTCCTCGGGCAACGTATCGCGATTCTCGGCGATAGCAAATCAGGTAAATCAACCTTTCTCGCTCAGCTTAGCGCCAACCAGCAAGGAACGCAGCGCATCGTCGTCTATGTGCTCATTGGCAAGCGCAAAGTTGACATCGAGAAGCTGCTCTCTGAGCTAGAGCGAAATGGCTCGATGGAACATACCATCGTGGTACTGGCCAATATTTTCGACTCACTGACGCAGAGTTACATCGCGCCGTATGCCGCTGCCAGCATGGCCGAAGAGCTTTGGTATAACCACAACGAAGACGTTATCATCATTTACGACGACCTTAGTAGTCACGCTGAAGCCTACCGTCAGCTGTCACTCCTCCAAGAGGTCGACCCGGGTCGTGACTCGTATCCGGGCGATATTTTCTACACGCATTCTAGTCTGCTCGAGCGCGCCGGCAAGCTGTTGACAACGGGCAAGACCATGACTAGTCTTCCGGTCGTATTGACGCCAAATGACGATATCACGGCCTATCTGTCTACCAATATCATGTCAATCACTGACGGGCAGATAATTTTTGATCTAGGTTATTTCCGCAAAGGCGTACGACCGGCTGTCAACGCAGGTCTCTCGGTCTCGCGCGTTGGCGGACAGGCCCAGACCAAGCGCCAAAAGCGTCTCTCAACAGCCCTTTTTAAGTCTTTGGCCCATTATCACCAGGCCGAGGAGTTCTCGCACTTTAGTAGTCAGCTCAGCAAAGAAACCAAGCGAGACCTTACACTTGGTACTCACCTCTACGCTGCCCTGCAACAACCACCGGATCAGCTGTTTAGCTTGGTCGAACAGCAGCTGATGCTTGAAACAATTATGTTACCCGATGACGACCGTGCCATTGATGTGCCAGGCCTCAAGCAAGCCGTCAAAACTCGCGCCGCCGATGCTAAGACCGAGGAAGACTACGACCAGATCGAGAAGGAACTGCTCGACCAATTTGGTGCGAAGGTTCTCGAAGAAAAACCAGCCCTCCCAAACCCTGAAGAGCAGATGACCGAGCAAAATAACAAGGCTGACAAGAAGAGCAAAAAGGAGAAAAAGAAATGAATACCGCGCAGTACGAGATAGCGAGAAGGCAACGCAATGGTAGCGCTTGTCGACCTTTCTCTGAGCCGCTACTAATCCGCGCTGCGCTCTCTCGAAATTCCTGGCCCTATAGCCCAGATTATCGATGGGCACACGATGGCGAAGAAAGAGGCCGGCGAACTCTCACTGAAGGAGCTGCCTGTGCGTAGGGCTAACGTCATCGAAAAAGACATGGCCGGTATCGGCACGCTCAAGGACTTGACTAATGTCTTTGAGTCGCTGGCCAGTACACAGGTGGCAAAAGTCAAGAACAAAGCATTGCTCAGCCAAGAATTCTTCAACCTGCTCTGGCAGCGCTATACTGCCATTCGTATCGACCCCAAAAAACGTCTGACTGTTCGTGATGGCGTGGGCGATAATGGCAAAAAAGTGCTGGTGCTAATTAGCGCCGAGGCGGGATTGTCGGGCGACCTCGATATGCGCATGATCGAAACCATGCAAGATGAATACAAAGCTGGCAACACTGATATTGTCGTGCTTGGTAGCCACGGCGCCAGCCAGTTAACCCAACGTGGCATTCCCTACGTGCGATTCTTCCAGGTACCCGAGAGCGATAGCTACATCAATGTTACACCTGTCATCGAAGCCGTTCGGCCCTACAGTGAGATCGCGGTGTACTACGAAGAGTACTTGTCGCTCGGCGAGCAAGAAGTCCGCCGGATCGACCTCATCACCCACATGAAAGATATGAGCGATGGTCTGGATGATGGCACCATGACGGATGCTGACACAATTTTTGAGCCATCGCTGTCACAAATCGCCGACCAGATGGAAGAAACGATGATGAGTCTCGCTCTGTCACAAACAATTCTTCAGTCGGGACTCGCCCAAGCTGCCAGCCGTTTCAATGCCATGACTGTTGCCGAAGATCGAGCCGGTGAGTTGCTAGGCGAATACAAACTCGAGTTTCACGGCGCCAAACGAAGTGAATCCGATCGTCGGTTGCGTGAAGTGCTCGTCAGTATCAAGAAAAAACGTCGGGAAGCGGCAGGAAATCGATAATGGAAACTACCGGCGCCCAATCACCAGCACAACCTACCTTCGACCCAACAGTCGAATATGTTGGCATTGTAACCGCGCTGCGCGGCCTGACGGTTGAAGTACAGATTGTCAAGAACCGCCCTGAAGCCAAGGAGTTACTGGCCCTCGAAGGCCACCCAGAAGTATTTATCGAAGTAAACTTTTTCCGTGGCAGCAAAGCGATTTGTCTCAATCTCAACAACGACCAAGTAGTTCGCTGTGGCCAAAAGCTATTTCGCACACACACCAAAGTCAGCGTCCCAGTCGGCCCCGCAACGCTTGGAAGAGTCTTCAACGCGCTCGGTGAACCGCTAGACAAAGCACCGGGAATTGCGGAGAATCGCCGCGTCATCACCGAGCCTACTGGCACCAAGAGTTACCGAAAAAGCGCCAAGCTTGAATTACTTGAGACCGGCCTCAAGGTTATCGACTTTTTAACACCCTTTGTGAAGGGTCGCAAAATTGGTGTCATCGGTGGTGCGGGTGTAGGCAAAACCGTCCTCACCATGGAAATGATCCACAACGTCACTATGGACAAAGGCGATGGCGCGGCCAGCAAATCACTCTCTATTTACTGCGGTGTCGGGGAGCGCATCCGTGAAGGGAATGAACTCTATGAAACCCTGAAAGACACGGACGTGCTCAAAAATACCGTCATGTTCTTCGGGCAAATGGACGCTACGCCAGCTATTCGTAGCATGGTGGCACCAGCCGCGGCAACTGCCGCGGAATATTTCCGTGACACCGAAGGCCGCGACATCCTCTTCTTCGTTGACAACATCTACCGTCACATCCAGGCCATGACCGAAATGAGCACCAACCTCGGATTGATTCCAAGCGAAGGTGGTTACTCGCCGATGGTCTTTAGTGACCTTCGCCGACTCCAAGACCGTCTAGCTAGCACTGAGCAAGGCACGATCACCAGCGTGCAAGCCATTTACGTACCTGCCGATGACCTGTCTGACCCTGCTGTGCAAGCAATTTCTCAGCAGCTTGATTCAGTGCTGGTGCTCGATCGCTCTATTGCCGAGCAAGGTATCCGCCCAGCAGTGAATTTGCTCAAAACCACTAGTTCGCTCCTGACTCCTGATATTGTCGGTGAGCGACACTATCACCTCGCTGAACGCGTGCAGGCCATCATGCAAAAGTACGATTCACTCAAAAACATTATCGCTATCGTCGGTGAAAATGAACTTTCGCCCGCTGACCGCTCTGATTATCAAAATGCCAAAAAATTGATCCAGTTCTTTAGCCAAAACTTTGCCGTCGCCGAAAAATTCTCAGGCCAGCCCGGTGAATACTTCACGCTTGAGCAAACCCTCAGTGGTATCGAAGAGATATTACGCAGTGGCCCCGAGAAAAAAGATGAGGCACCCGCTGCTCCACCGCCCTCTTTGCCCGAACAGCCAGCTCCTGAAGCAGAAAAGAAATAATGGCAAAAGAAGCACTCTCCAGCCTCAATGTCATCGCCCGCGCGCCGTTTCATGTCTACTATGAAGGCCCCGCTTTCAGCATTACCGCCAAAAACAAAGTCGGTGAATTTGATATCTTACCGGGGCACGCTGATTTTTTTAGCATGCTAATCCCCTGTACGGTGACCATTAGCACCGATACCGACGACATCTCGTTTGAGATCTACAGCGGTATGCTGACCGTCAAATCCGATGAGGTCATGCTATTTGTCAACATGTAAACGTATGAGACAAAACACTGTCTTTTCTCATCGAGCCGCGAAGCAGGCTTCTCGGTCTGCTCTTTTTCCTAAGTTACAACAAATTCACAGAAATAAATTCTGATGAATGTGTCTCATTATTTCTAGTTTTATCGATAAGATAAAATGTACGATTGTGTATCGTGACTATTTTGTATGCCCGCTAAGTGCTCACGCTTGCCCTACCTAAACCAGCGTGGTTTACTAGCTATACGGCACACTACTAGGGAAGGAACTTCCGTGACTGCCTTGATCAGGCGTTTCTACGCCACCCACTGGATCTGGGTTTCGCCCATCGTCTTCCTGCTGTTCATCACGGTCGCCGTGACAGTGATGAGCCATCGCGATAGCACCCGCGCTGCCGACGTAAAGCAGCAACTCATGAGTGAAGGGTACGACGTGGTGTCGGTCATCGCACCAGAAGGCGGGTACGGCAATGGACTCGAGGGGAGTGCGGTGCTCAAGTCGGTCTCGGGAGCCACCTACGACGTGCTGCTCTACCGCACAGCCGCTGGCTACACGCCCTACCTCCTGTGCCCCATCGCTCTATCCGGAGAGCCGAGCAGCATAAACTGCACCAGCTCCCCGCCATGAGAGCCCGCCCCGCATGCTTACGAGTGTGCGGGGCTTCTCACGTAGATATTCATAATAGAACTAGACGCATTCGTCAGAATTTATTGCTAGCGATTTTGTTGCAACTGAAGGGAAAAAGTCCAGCCAAGCAACATGCACGTTGTTTTTACTGTGCGACTGAGATTCAAAAAAGAGCAGCCGGTCTGGACGGATTTACTCCGTCCCACCGCGCGATGATAAACGAACGGTCAGTGAGTCTATATGCAGAACCAGAGAAAGCCAGCTGCTAGATATAGCTTTCTCTGCGTGAAGCTATAGAAAACTGCCTGCAATTGTCTCATTACCGCTACTACTGCACCACCACATAGTCAAATGCATACCCACCTGGCGCCAGTGCTCCATCGACACTAATTGTGAAGCCGGCAGACGTGCGATTGATATACATTCCCGGTACACTTCGACCGATTGGTGTCACGACGACATGCGGCGTTTCGGCATATTTCGTGCTGAAATTCACGGTCGCGAGCAAACCATTGCCCGCACCGACTCCCATGTTGACCGACACTGTTCCCGAGGTATCATTGCCGCTAATCGCCGCCGTGCCGTTGCTACCAGTACCGCCCCCGGCACTTGCACCTGGTTGCGCGCCCGTGCTGATCAAGTGTCCAGCCACGGTCAGCGTTGCTACCTGGAAGTTGCGCACACTCAAACTTCCGCCAATTGATAAATTACCGGCGACATTCATATTATTATTAACGGTCGTTAGTTGGTTGACTGTCAACGGCCCCTGGAGTTGCGTCACCCCGGCCACTTTCAGATCTTTACGCAGATTAAGGGTGCTTATGGTGCCATCGCCATTGACATTGAGCGACTGCACCTGTGTATCACCTGCCTGGAGCTTGGCCAGGGCAGCATCACTCGCAGTAAATTTACTATTGAGCACCAGGCTGCCGCCAACTTGCAATGATCCCGCCATTTGCACATTGTCCTTAAATGTCGACTTCGGTCCTACAATCAACTCCGTCTCGGCATTGCCAGCTGGATTGCGGCTCACCCCTAATTTGTCGAGCGTGGCAGAACTAATAGTCACCCCGTTTTTGATCCTCTCTTCCTCCGCTGTGACTTGGTTGCGCATGACAAAAGCGATGATACCGGCGTTGATGGCTAGGATAAGAATTACCACCACCAACCCGATAAACGTACCTTTGTGACTAGGCTTGTAGGCAATACGGCGCTTGGGCGTGGCCGGAGCAGTCTTGACGACCTCTGCTTGTTGCCCATTCGAAGTGTCGGGTGTCGACGATTCGCCGCCAACAGTCAACACTTCTGGTGCTGGTGTCTGAGATTCATTATTTGGATCATTACTCATCTGTTTGTCTCACCCATACTGCTAACGCTAGTATACCGCCCGCAAGCGAAACTTGCAAAAAGCTCATGCCTACTCCTACAATAGAGTTATGGCCTGGCAAATTGGAGTACGAGGCATATTTGTGGCGCTGATAGTTGCAACAGCGTCTATTACACCTGTACTCGCCGAGACACTTCAGTCGACAAATTTCAAGTTCGACGAAACCAGTGTTGGTACCAGCGGATTAATTAATTCAGGGTCGGCAAATTATGGCATCACCGAGGCGACCGGTGATTTAGGCGTAGGCAACTCGACATCGACAAACTACCAGATCAATGCCGGCAGCAAAACAACGGGTGATCCTGCTCTTTCGTTTGTCGTTAACTCGAGCGGGACTAACTTTGGCGCCTTCACCCCTACTGCTACCTCGACTACCACTGCGAGCTTTACCGTTCTTAACTACACAACGTACGGATATGTCGTACAAATTGTTGGCACTCCTCCGCAAAATGGCGCACATACCATCACCCCGATGTCGGTGCTAGGTCCCGCACAAGCCGGTGTTGAGCAGTTTGGTATTAATTTAGTTGCAAATACTCTGCCCATATCACTTGGCACAAACCCTGATAATGGGCAGTTTGGATTTGGTGCGTTAGCGGCAAATTACAACACACCAAACAAGTATTTTTACCAAAGTGGCGATATCATTGCACAATCAGACAAAGATAGTGGCGTGACCAACTATACGATTAGTTATGTCGTTAATGTATCACCTCTCACTCACGGTGGGCAGTATACCACCAACCAGACGCTCGTGGTCACCGGCACATACTAATGGCGTAGTTTTCACAACTTATTGTTGACAATTCAAAAACACTTATGCTAAAGTGCTGGCAGATATCACTAAACATAAACAAAAACCACCACAACATGAAAAAAATATCACCACCACTATTAAAAGCTCTTGGCCTGCTCTCGCTCGCCACTATACTTGTCTTACAAGTCGTTTTACCAACCCCTACAAATGCGGCGCAGATTCTCGATCGTAGCCTGACACTTGTTGCAGGTGGTGTTGACGGTGGATCAAAACCAGGCGGTATTGTTAACCATAGATTTACCTTTACACTACCATCTGGCGGCTCTGTTGGCTCGATTAAATTCGAATACTGTACGACCGCTGCAGATGTTGGCGCCTTCACCTGTGTCGCTCCAACTGGCATGAATGCCGGCACAGTCACGCTAGGTGGCGAGACAGGCATCACCGGTATGACCATGCACCCAGCGACTGGCCCAAACTTCAATAGCTACTACCTCTCACGAGGCAGCGCTTACACACTGGGTGCAAATACCACTGTCACTTACACAGTCAATGGCGTTACAAACCCAAACTATGGCGTCGTACCTGCAAGCAACAAAACATTCTTCGTACGTGTTACCGCTTATGCGAGCACCGATACGACAGGTGTGCCGGTCCATAGAGGAACAGTCGCTGCTTCGACCGCCGAGCAAATCATCCTCGACGGTACAATGCCCGAATCACTGGTCTTCTGTACTGGTGCAGCGATTGGCTTGACTGCTAGTGTCCCAGACTGCGGTACTGCCACCTCTGGACTCATTAGCTTTAACCAGCTATTCTCTCCGACTGCCACAGCCACCGCAAGCTCGCAGATGGCAGCAAGTACCAACGCTAGCTCCGGCTACTCCATCACCATCAATGGCGCCACCCTTAGTTCAGGATCAAACACGATCGCTGCAATGACTACTGCTGGGCCCAGTCTCCACGGTAATAGCCAGTTCGGGCTCAATCTCAGAGCCAATACCATCGACACCGTTGCAACCGGCACCGAATTGGCGCCGACATCCAATGCCGCAAACCTACGTGGTCAGCCGCTTGCAGGGTATGACACGGTAGATAGCTTCAAATTCAATTCCGGTGACCCTGTCGCAAACAGCGGCAACACAGTACTTGGTGGAACCGACGCCCAAATTTACACCGCCACCTATATCGCAAATGTTCCTGGTAGCTTGCCAGCTGGTAACTACTCTACTACCCTTACCTATATTTGTACCCCAACCTACTAGTCCACCACGGATAGCATGCATGAGCCGTGTTTTGGTGATTACACGGCTTTGCTAGTTATCCACATATAATTATGCTCGATTGACCCAACTATTTGACCGCTGGTTTTCGCTTATGGTACACTTTTGATTATGAGAAGTGTGAGGAGACTCTCCTATTATCTGCTTAGTGGCTTGATGGTGTTCAGCGCTGTCATCTTTGCTTATGAAGCACCGACTGCCTACGCTGCACAAATTACTGATCGTAGCTTGCAGCTTGTCGCTGGCGCAACTGATGGTGGCTCAAAGCCGGGTGGCGTCGTCAATCATGCCTTTACCTTTACGCTCCCAACTGCAGGCACAGTTGGCTCGATCAAATTTGAATATTGTACCGTCGCTGTGCAGGTTGCTTGTGTAGCCCCAACTGGCATGAGCGCAACAGCTGCAACTTTTGGTAACGAAACAGGCAGTACCGTAACGGGATTTAGCAAATTAAGCTCGACGGCAAACAGCTTCATCGCAACTCGTGCTGCTGCAGCAACGGGTGCCAATGCGGTTGTCAAAATCCAACTCAACAGCGTCACCAACCCTTCCACTACTAATTACACGTTCTTCGTTCGCATCACCTCATATACCGGTACCGATGGCGCTACGGGCGCCGTAGACACCGGTACGGTAGCCGCTAGTACCGCCACCCAGATCGTCCTAACTGGTGTCATGCCTGAGACATTGATCTTTTGCACGGGAGGCACTGTGAGCAAAACTGCAGGTGTGCCTGATTGTGCTACTGCCACTTCAGGAGCAATTAGCTTCAACCAGCTTTTCTCTCCAACCGATACTGCCACTGCAACTTCACAGATGGCAGCAAGCACCAACGCAGGCTCTGGATACGCCATCACAGTCAATGGTGCTACCCTCACCTCTGGCTCAAACACCATCCCAGCTATGACAACAGCCGCCACACGCACCAGAGGTAAAAGTGAATTTGGCATGAACCTCAAAGCCAACACCACCGCTACCTCTCCGGTAGCGATTGGCGCCGAAGTTGACCTTCCTCCAAACGGTACTGACCTCAGAGGTCAAGCACAAACAGGCTATAATACTGTCGACACTTTTAAGTATAATTCTGGGGACATTGTTGCTGCGAGCAACTTCAACGTCGCAGGACCAACCAATGCTCAAATCTTCACTTCATCATACATCGTCGACGTGGCCGGTAATCAGATGGCCGGCACCTATGTCGCTACCTTAACCTACATCTGTACCCCCACTTATTAATTCTATGAAGAAGTTATTTGCCACCACTCTTGTCGCCTTATCTACCCTGTTTGTTTTTGCCGCAACACCAGCTCATGCGGTAGATGCTCCCGGCCAAGCACTCGAAATCGCACCGCCCGTTCTCAACCTCAAGGCAAATCCAGGCGATACCGTATCTGCCACTATTAATCTGCGCGATATCTCTAGCAGCCCCCTAGTCGTGACCGGAACAGTCGATGACTTCACGGCTAACGGCGAAGACGGCGTACCAAAAATTCTACTCGATCAGGCAGAGCCCACCCCATATTCAATTAAAACCTGGATACAGCCGCTCAATAAGCTATCATTGAAGCCTCGTCAAATTGAATCTCTCCCCGTCACCATCAAGATTCCAAAAGATGCCTCGCCAGGCGGTTACTACGGAGTCATTCGATTTACGGCAACAGCACCAGATATGGAATCCTCAGGAGTCTCTCTGAGCGCAAGTCTCGGAGCACTCATATTTCTACGTGTGAATGGTCAGGCAAAAGAAGAGCTGGCGTTTAATACCTTTTATGTCAGCAAAACCCCCACCGATATTCCAGGCTGGCTATTCGAGGAGCAGCCGGTAACATTCAATCAAAAAATCGTCAACAAGGGCAATGTCTTTGAACAACCAACTGGTCAGATAGCTGTCACCGACATGTTTGGAAATCTCGTCGCCAATGTTAACGTCAATCTCGAACGACGTAGCATTTTGCCAGGAACTACTCGAAAGCTCGATCAACCGCTCGACAAGAGCAATATCGGTGATCGTATGCTCTTTGGTCTTTACCGTGCAAAGATGACACTAAACTATGGGGAGTCAAACCAGCAGATCACCAGCGAGCTAAGTTTTTGGGTGATTCCATGGCGCCTTATTTTAGCGGTAGTTGTTGCAATTATTGCAATTGCCATTATTGCACGCCTTCTCGTACGTCGATACACCGATCGCGTGGTCGGTCGTTCTCGTGGCTCGAGACGACGATAACAGTCAGCGTTGGCTATGCCTAGACTCTAGTAAAAACTAATAGCTGATGGTATACTGTGCTTATGCTTCGTCGCAAGCCATTGCTCCATTATACAAACACAGGAAAAATACGCTCTCACGAACACACTGCCTATATTTCTTTGACGGTGCTATTGTTGGCGGTTGGATTTTGCCTAACGACGGTGACTGTCGGTGCATGGGACCGCCCAGGACCTGCCGCCGGATCTATCGGCCTAACTGGTGTCATGCCCGGCAAGCCGCCGACTCAAGGGGCAAGAATCACTACACCGAGCCCCGGACAATCATTCACTCAAACACCGGTTGTCATCGGAGGCACTTGCCCGACCAACACCTTAGTTGAGATATTCAAAAACGATATTTTTGCTGGCTCAACTCCGTGTAATACGGATGGTATATTCAAGATCGAAGTCGATCTACTTATCGGAGCAAACGCAATTGTAGCCCGTGTTTATGACGCTCTGAATCAGGCGGGGCCCGATAGCAATACGGTGAATGTCACCTACAACCCTGGTATCGCGAGTGCCAACGGGCTTTCTTCACTTAATTTCGGTGGCTCTCAGCTCATTATCAACACCGATGCAGTATTCCGTGGAGCATTTCCCAATAAAGAAATGTCCATACCGATTGACATTATGGGAGGTCGAGCACCCTATGCCGTCAACATCCAATGGGGAGATAGCACCAACAAGGTTGTGTCGCGTCCAGACAACGCCAGCTTTCGTGCAGCCCACACCTATGCAAAGGCCGGTACCTACCAGTTATCACTCCAAGCTACTGATGCAGATGGGCGTGTGGCATTCCTGACTGTGGCGAGCATTGTCAACGGACAGCCAGATCCAGAGGTGGTCGCTGCCACTGCAAGCAATCAGTCCACCCATATTCTCATTGCACTTTGGCCACTCTACGCAGCGATATTCGCCATGACAATCAGCTTTTGGGCCGGTGAATGGCGTGAGCGACGAACACTTATCAAAAACGGTCTACTTGCTGCCTAGAATAGATGAAAAAACTTGCATTTTCTTGATAAATTGTTTATGCTAATAAGGTAAAACCTATGTGTGAGACAAAAACGGCTTTACAGCACAACATAACAATCTAAAACCACCTATCGTACCTTGACGGCTTTTTATGCCACATCAGCAAGGGTTCATTCTCGCTACGCCCGGGCTATATTTTAGTGGTAGAAAAATAAATCAAAAACTACAACAAAAAGACATGACTGTTTTTCGTGCCCTACGCCGGAGTATCTTAGGCGCCCTATTGCTGGGCGTGCTTTGCGTTGTAACTCTCATAACAAACTCCTCTGTGTCTGCATCGCCAGGCATCAACCAACAAATCAACTTCCAAGGTCGACTCCTCACCGCTTCAGGCGCCACAGTCGCAGATGGCTACTACAACATTCAGTTTAAGATCTATCAGGATGGCGATGGCCTCTCGGCTAATAACAGCACTGGCTCGCCAGCAAGCACCTTAAAGTGGACCGAGAACTGGCTTAACTCTGGAGGCAAGGGTGTCATGGTGAAAAACGGCTACATGTCAGTGCAGTTGGGCTCAATTACTCCCCTGAGCAGCGTGGACTGGAATCAAGACACGCTTTGGCTCAGTATCAACATTGGCAATACGAACGCAACTTGTACGCCTTTTGCTTCTTGTGCGGGCGACGGTGAAATGCTGCCGATGAAACGCCTCGCAAGCACACCATACGCTATGAATGCGGGCATGCTGGGCGGCAAAACCGCTGGTGACTTTATCCAAAACACGACGACACTACAGACAGCAAACATTGCCTTGCAAAGCGCCGCAAGCACAAACTCGGCTGCAGTATTCCAAGGTGCTGCTGGGCAAAGTGTGGATATTTTGCAGGTCAAGGCGAGCGGCGTTGCATCACCGGTACTGAGCGTTGGTTCAACCGGCTCATTGACTGTCCAGCCAGCTGTCAACAGCACGTCTGCGCTTTCTGTCAAAACAAGTAGCGGCACCGATGTCGTAATGGCGGTCGACACCACCAATTCACGAGTAGCAATCGGAAATTCCTCGACCGTCGGCAGTGCACTTGATGTCACTGGTAGTATCAATACCTCGACTGATTATAAAATTGCTGGCACAACCATTCTTACCAACTCTGCCCTTACCTTCTCGGGCTCGACAACCTCATCGGTACAGGGTGCGCCAAATCAAACACTAGCCATTCAGGGCGGCAATGCGTCACTCGCAAATACAAATGGCGGCAACCTCACTCTCAGTGGTGGTAGCGGCAGCGGTACGGGTGCGCAAGGCTTGGTGGTGATGTCGACACCAACATTCTCGACCACAACCGCTGATCCCAATTGTTTTACCAGCAGTGCTCCCGTCCTTGCGAGCTGTACGATTGCTCAGAGCTCAGTCAACAACACGGCAGCGATACTCGTCGGCTTCAGCGTCGACGGGCGAACCGCAACTCTTCCCGACCCAACAATCCTCACTGCGGGTCGCGTCGTGTATGTCACCGCCTCAAACACCTCAAAAGATTTCACACTCTCAGTCAACGGCGGTGGCCAGGGTAATCAAATCGCTATGCGCAAAAACACAACTGCCACGATGATATGGAACGGCGACGACTGGACGGCAGCAGGAGCATCGAGTAGCACCACGCTGCAGGCAGCATATGACAATACCCTCCAGAGTGCTGGTGGTGCTGAGTTAGTCGTCAGCAAAACCAGCGCCACCAATGGATTAACAATCCGTGACAGCACAGTAAACTCAGTTAATGGTACATTGCTGAGCGTCCAAACCTCTAGCGCAGCCGGACTCTTCCAGGTTAATAGCAACGTCACTGAGTATACCTCTGATAGTGGTGCCGAGGTTGCTGGCAGTACACCGATTACTTTCCCAGCCAATACGTGGATGCCGATGGGGAGCGCAACCATTAGTCGCTACAATACCGCCGGTAATTATATCGCCACAGGACAAGCCTCAGTCGCAATCGCTACCACTGGCACGGCAAATGATGGCGTCAAAAATGTTCTCACCGGTGCGCTCACACCCAACATGCACTACAACGTGTCATTTACAACCCGTCTCGCTAGTGGCATTTTCACTGACATGAGTGTGTACTACTCAATTGACGGTGTTGCAGCCAGTGTGCCATGTACGGCTGCCGCCACCAGCGCAACAAGCATCTGGACAAAGGTAAACTGTACCTTTACCGCACCAGCGAGTGGTATTACCGCTTCAAATGCCATTATCATCAGACAAACGACTGGTACAGCTCGTACCTTCTATGTTGATAATATTTCCGTCACCATCGCTGCCGACTACAATCTCGCAACTGATGGTGATGTCGGTGACAATATAAACTTTAGTACTAACTGGCCCGGAGTCGGTGGAGCAACAAGCACCTGGACGAATGTTGCAGGAAATGAAGCGAGTGATAGTGCACAAGTCGTCACGACTGCCACCGCTGGACAAGGTGTACGCAACAAACTAAGCATCAATCCACTACCAAGCACTCTGTACCGGATTTCTGTCTACGTGGCGAGCAGCAATGCATTTAATAATTTTACCGTTCGCTACTCAAGAGACGGAGGCACAAGCTTTGTGAACTGCGCCGACTACAATACTCAAGTCATCTCAACGAGTATTAGTAATTTCACAAAAGTCACCTGCTATATCACGACTGACGCCACGACTGCCACCAACCCGTATGTTTACTTTACTCAAGCGACGGGAGTTGCACGGACATTCTATGTCGACACCTTTAGCTTGACCCTCAGCAGTAATACGACGCCAAACGTCCAGATTGGCGGTGGTACGAATGGTGGCCCGACTACTCTCTTCACGCTTGACCGTGGAGCTTCTGCGCCTGTGGCGGCCAACAACGATGCACTGCTCGGTAGCATGTACTACGATACGACACTCGGTAAATTGCAGTGCTACGAAGCTGACGGTTGGGGTGCCTGTGGTTCAAGCCCAGACAATATCATCACTATCTCGCCAGAGTTTACCAATGCTGTGCTGCACGGCACGGGGGTTGGCACGATGACAAGCGACCTATGTAGCTCGACACTTGGGATCAACGACGGCAGCTCTGGCCAGCCCACTATCTGCGCTGGTGGTGAGACCTACAACTTCTACAAATGGACAAGCCCTCAGGCATCTGCCCAGACGTATAGTATTTACGTGACATACCAGCTTCCTGGCACCTTCAAGAGCTTTAATTCTGGCCAAACTTCGCTCATGGGCCGTACCGATAACGGTTCAAACGGCGGTTCGGCAACGGTGAGCTACCAGATATACCGAAATGCCGGTAGCGGCTTAACGCCATGTGGCACTAGCTCAGTCGTCTCCACTGGCACGGTGACGAGCTGGCAAACGAAATCGGCAAGCGGTGCCGCCGATCCTTCGACCTGCGGGTTTACCCCTGGAAATAGTATCGTCTTCAAGATTGATGTCGTCACCAGCAAAAATGCCAACGCCTATGTCGGCAACCTCAACTTTGCCTTCAGCAACAAGTAGTCTGTCCTTAGCGGTTATGCTATACTAACAGAGAACCACCAGGGGTGGACTATGGGATTATGAGAATAAAAAAACATCACGGATCTCGATTGGGAGTACAACGCTTTTCAGGACGCCTCGCCAAGCGACCGTCTTTTGCGATACTCAGCTCATTCACGAAGTCCACCGTCTCTGGCAAGCGCTATTTTGTCATACCCGTGCCGACTCGCAAGAAGTTGATACGCCTTTGTGTTGCCCTCGCCTCCCTGCTGATCTTAAGTTATATCGGCTGGCTGCTCTATGTGTATTATGGCCCCCATAGTTATCAAATCGCTGCGGCGAGTAAACTTCTCTCCGCTCCTTCAGAACTATTCGAAAAAAACCTTCGATACGATAGTGCCAAAAAGCTGTATACGTTTTCGTATGGCAACGCGCCGATCTCTGGGAACAAGCAGTCGTCTAATGCTCGAGTTGCGGCAACTATTCCTGATGACGCAGCTGCAGGCGTGACCGTCACTGATCCGAATTACAAAGTAGATCTAAAGATGACGCCAAAGCTCGCACTCGCAGAAGGCAAACAAGAAAGCAATCGTATCATTTACCCATTCCGCAATCACGGTGGCTGGCTCGTTTACACCGCCGGAGGAACTGGCATCAAAGAAGACATCATTTTGAAAGAAAAACCTGGCGATAGTTTCTCCGCCACTTACCGCCTCGGCCTCCCTGACGGCACTGAAGCCCGCAAAGAAGTCGACGGAAGTATTGGCGTCTATGGCAACGAACTTTTCATTAATAGTATCTCCACAGGTACTGATGCTGATGCTGCTCTACTCAAAAAAGCCCGTGAAAATGCCGCCAAAACACTGCTACTGTTTGTCATCCCCAAGCCAACAGTGATCGAAACAGGCAAACAGCAATCGGCAGTCGAGGTATCGTTCACGCTCGAAAAAAATGAACTCACCGTCACCGCTAGTGGCCTGGAGAGGGCTTCGTATCCGCTAAGCATAGACCCGAGTATCTATATTGTCACCGCCCAGCAGTTCATGAATGGAAACAACGAAACCAACATTAATTTTGACGTCGCAAACAAATTAATCAAAAAAGGTCGTACCACTGGTGCACGTTTTGACACCTGGAATTCAGCGACGAAGCTACCTCAACCAAACTGGACTGGCGGTACCGCAGTTGCCGGAGGCTACCTCTACTCCGTCGGTGGCAACTCATTCAATGGACAAGTGTATAGTGCGCAAGGTGCAAGTACGTTTACTGTTCCTGATGGCGTGACGAGCCTCACGGTCAAAGTATGGGGTGGTGGAGGTGGTGGAGGTAGCGGCGGCTCTGCTGCTGCAGGTGGTGCGGGGGGTGGTGCTGGCTACGTCTCAGGCACTATTGCCGTCACGCCAAACGAGACACTCACTGTCTATGTTGGTGGAGGAGGTGGAGGGGGCACACGTAACACTGCTGGTGGCGGTGGTTCGGGTGGAGCCTACTCCAGTATTTATCGAGGCACTACCCCGCTTGCTATCGCTGCAGGTGGAGGTGGTGGAGGGGGGGGTCGTAACTCGGCTACTCACATTGGTGGAGCAGGTGGAGCTGGTGGTGGCACAACTGGTGTCAATGGTAGTCCATCTCTTGCAAACGGTGGTGGCGCACGTGGCACCGCTAGTGCCGGTGGAGCTGGAGGTACTGGCACCAACGCTGGGCTTGCGGGGTCTTCGCTGACCGGTGGTCCTGGGGCGAACGGTACGACCGGAACAACTGATGGATCTGGTACCCTTGGTGGGCTCACTGGTGGTGGATCAGGTGGCGGCGTGCTCTCAACAAATCGCGCTGGTGGTGGCGGTGGAGCGAGTGGCTACTTCGGTGGTGGCGGTGGAGCAGGTTCCGGCACATCCGCTGGTGGTGGCGGCGGTGGTGGTGGGTCAAGTTTTGCTAGTAGCGGGCTTACATCTACAGCCGGCGCAGGTATCAATCCGGGCAATAACGCTGATGTCGATCGAGCTGGAGCGGGACAAGGTGGCGCAGCAGGACTAACTGGCGGCACTGGTGGAGCCGGCGGCAATGGTGGCATCATTATCAACTATGGAGCTGGTGGTGCTTCACCAAGTGCGACACTCAACTGGATGCACCTCTCGACAACTGATGGCTCACTTGAAAGCCCAAACCCCGGTAATGGTACTTGTAGCGGTTGGTGTACCGACTCGGACTATGCCCTGCCTCAAGCTCGAACTAATTACTCAATTGTCGCCTACAACGGATTTCTCTATGTTATCGGTGGCAACAACAGCTCAGGCGCTCCACAGAGCACGGTTTACATAGCGAAGCTCGGTGCAAGCGGCGAGCCACAACTTTGGCACCCGACAAGTAGCAATAAAAGTACTTGGGCATACTGGTATCAAGACACTGGCATAAGTACTGCTCGTTCTGACCTGACCGCAGTTGCTTATAACAACCGCATGTACCTGATCGGTGGACGTACCGCATCGGCACCAGTGAACACCGTCGAAATCGCAGATATCACTCCAACAGGTCAGCTGAGCACCTGGGCTTCATCGACAACACTCCCCTCAAATCTTTACGGCCATAGCGCCCAAGTATACAATGACCGTCTGTATGTTCTCGGTGGCGCTAGCACCATTGGCGGAGCACCGTTATCGAGTGTCTATTACAATAAGATAAATTCAGATGGCACGCTCAACGCTTGGGTACAAACCAATAGCTTTGCCACGGGACGCTTCAGTGGTGGCGGTAATTTTTCAGTGGTGTGGGGGGCATACATTTATATCTCTGGTGGTTGCAGCACAGTAAATGCGAGTGGATACTGCACAACCGTCCAGTCAGATACTCAGACTGCCAGTATCAATGCAGACGGTAGTCTTGATGTATGGAACACAGTGGGTGACGTCTCAAGTCAACGCTTCGGTCATGGGCTATTTGCATGGCGCGATGTCATCTACGCAGTTGGGGGCTGTAGCACACAGAATACTACTACCGGCGCATGTAGCGGCACGCTCAGTAGTATTCTTTATGGAAATATCAATCGTGATGGTGATGCTTCAACTGTAGGAACAACCGTCCCAGCCGGCACCGCACCTTGTAGTGGCGGGACGCCCACAAGCTGTAATATGCCTGGGACTACTTTTGTCGGCAATATACTCAACGCCGCTATTATTACCAATGGCTATCTCTACATCATAGGTGGGTGTACCAGTGAAGCTTGTACCGCCATGTCAAGCAATGTCGCCTACACAGCAATCTCTTCCACAGGAACCATGACAGCGCCGACCTGCACAGCACCAAACACGCTGCGAGGAAATATTTGGTGTGTTGATACCACCAACACTATTACAGGCGGCATTGGCGCTTCAAGCCCAGTCGTGTTTGGTGGCCGGCTCTATCTCGTTGGCGGACTTGATGGTGCCGGAAACACCAATACTCTGCTTCGTACCACACTCAACTCAAATGGTAGTATCGGCCCGTGGACAACTCAGAGCATGACAGGCCTTGGCATGAACTCCGTCTCATACCTGTTCGCCTATGCGCGACCAAACCCAGCCGATGCGACGAATAACCCTGGTAACCTGTTTGTATTTGGCGGATGCTCAGTGACTGATGCTGCAGGGTGCACAAACTACAGCCAGAATGTCTACAAGTGCAATATCCAGGCGAGCGGAGCTATCGCTGGCTGCACGACCACTGGCCAGTTGCAAATCGGCACCATTCCCGGTGCCACTGGGACTGGCCTAGGCATCATGAGTGGTACGGTGTACGCCAACTACGTGTACTTGATTGGCGGTGTCTCGCCAAATCTCGTTGACCAGAAAACTGTGCACTATGCAAAAATCGATAACAACAACAATGTCGTTGCAGTCAGTGGGACAACTTGGACTGAATCCCCCAATCAGATGTCAGTAGGACGACGACGTTCGGCCGCCTTTGGCTACAACGGCTATCTCTATGCGGTGGGAGGCTACGAGGCTGCAACAGGCGTCTTGGCTGACATTGAGTTTATCAAAATCAATGTATCCGATGGCAGCCTAGGAGAGCCTGGAGATGGCTGGAATGTTTCTGCCGTAGAAATCAATCAACGCTGGGGTCTCACCGTACCAGTCTCAAACTCATATGCCTACGTGATTGGCGGATGTACCATTGGCGCAAGCCCTACCTGCAACACAGGGGGTCCGACCAATATCATTCAAACCTTTCAGGTATACAACAACGATAGTGGAGCGCCCGCTGGCTATACAACAAGTGCCAACACCTACACCACAAACCCCAACCGAATCGGTGCCAGTGCCACCATCCTCAATGGCACCCTCTACGTTGCCGGCGGATGTGTCAGTGCGACAGACTGCACCACGGCTGTCGACACAGTTTCATACGCCACTATCGATAGCAACGGTGCCGTAGGAGCATGGAGCAACACGACCGCTCCGCTTCCCGCCGTTCGCACGTGGGGCAAGCTTCGTGCTGCAGGTGGGTCACTCTACTACATTGGCGGTCAAAGCAGCACTGCGACAGATCGACGCACCGAAGTCTACTATGCCACACCTACAGCTGGCAATATCACCTCCTGGGCAACGGCGACAAACGGTCTACCCGCTGCTCGAACCAACTTCGGTGCTGCCGTGTGGAACGATCGTCTCTACGTGATTGGCGGTAGCGGCACAGGTGCTGGCTGTACAGCGAGCAACGTCTGCAATACCGTCTATGTCAGCCCTCAGTTAAGTAATGGTGGCAATATTGCGACTGCCTGGTCGACAGCCAGTACACCATTTACTGCAGCCCGCAGTGGTACCGCTGCGGTCGCTTATGCCAACAACCTCTATCTCTTTGGTGGGTTTGACGGTACAAACTACCTGAGCGACGTACAGTATTCTCAAATCAATGCCACCAATGGCACGGCAGGCACATGGACATTCACTTCAGGCCTGCCCGCAAGCCACACCCAGGCTGAAGCGGTGGCGGCAAATGGGTATATCTACCTCATTGGAGGACGCACCAATGCAACGACCTGCGATCCATCCACGCTGGTTGCTCCCGTCAGTGCAAACACCACTATCGCAACCGGTAACAACCCTACCGGTGTCGGCGAATGGTATGAAACTAACCAACGCTACACAGGCGCTCGCTATGGTGCCGGAGCGGTGTATCACGAAGGCAAAATTTATGTGACTGGTGGAGGCTGTGGTGCAACACTTACCTATGCTACGCCAGCCACGCAGCAAACAACAGTTCTCTCCCAGCCACAAATCGCAAAATATTCACTCATGATGGACACGGACAGTGATGTGTTCCCGAACTCATGGTTGATGAATGGTGTCGATAATTCCATTGGCGCTCGTTGGCAACTAAAATACCGCAGTATGGCTAACCAGCAAACCGCAAACAAATGTGCCACCATGACAACATGGGGACAAGAGACCAGCTTTGGTAATGTCACCCTGGGCACACCTGGAGCATACATCGTCAAAGACGGCAGTGGTGCCAATATCAGCTGCGGACGCTACTTCTTTTTCAATGTCACTGTCGACAGCTCGCAGGCCTTTGGTTATCCCGATGATGTGTCCCGTGGACCGACCATCACCGATCTCACCTTTCAGTTCACCGCCGATCCTGGCAAACGACTCATGCACGGTCGAACGTTTACCGGGGGCTTGCAGATGCCAGATGATACACCGTACTATACGAGATAGGATATACTTTCATGAATAAACCGTTTGCCAGTCGACACTCCTCATCAACAACAATTCGTTCATATGATGATCTTGTTCCTGCTGGTCAAAAAACACCTCGAGTACACACTCGAGTGATTGATTGGTGTAATGACCATCGACATCTCGTCGTCATTTTTGCTGCATGTCTCATGGCGCTCGGGTGGTGGTGGCTGAACCGGCCTGCGCCAACCGCGCAGCCAGCAAAAGTCACCGCACCCACTTCGTCTCAATCGAGCAAGACACCAAAAAAGAACACCGACACCACCCCAAAATTTGCAACGCTTCTTCCAAAAAGTAAGTCAATCGAATCATTAGGCGGATGGACCCGTGTCAGCCCAGAAACAAGCGATCCAGTATTCGCCTTCAAGGACACGCTTGATAACACACCAATCATCGTCAGTCAGCAGCCCTTACCTCAAAGCTTTTCTGGCGCCACGGACGAACAGCTTACCGAACTTGCAAAAGAATACAACGCTACCGAACGCCTACCGTTTTCGGGCGGCCTGGCTTTTGTCGGGACTTCCGCCAAAGGGCCCCAATCGGTTATTGCAACCAAAAATGGATTGCTCATCCTGATCAAGTCGACCGTTAAACACAGCGACGACAGCTGGACCCGCTATCTTGCCGACCTCAACTAGGCTGGTATAATGACGAGCGCTTCTTTGCCGTATCCTGATTTATCTTTATAAGCACAAGTGACTTCAACTGGCCACGAGCCAACGGGCCGTCCGACTTCTACAGTCCATGTCCACATCACTACACCGAATTCATCGGCATTTTTCGGCACCAGCCCAGCATCCGTGCTTTTCTGACCGTCCTTATACGTCACGGTGATGCTGCACGCAGATTTCGGCTTGGTTTTAACCGATATCGATGCATTGGCCCCTGCCTTCATGGGCGGCGACATGGCTTCAATTGCCACACCGACTGGTGCGTTTTCGTCATGCTTCGGCGCGGTAGTTTGAGCTTTTTTCGGTGCAACTGAAACGGTCGAGCTCGTGACTGGATTTCGCTTGCCCATCATCCAAGTATAGATCAGTCCTCCGACAATGCCGAGACTTACGATCAACACACATACGATGATGAGCCCTCGCACAAATCGACGACGGAGTTTACGCTGTCGAGCTTGATGGTGCATGGCGCCGCCTTTGAGCTCTCGTAGCATACTATTTCTTCCTTGAATAATCGTCGATTGCTTGTGTCACTTTGCTATCAGACTTGAGGTTCTCATAGAACAGCACTTGTTTCTTCGAGATAATAATCTCATCCTCAGCGTACGGCAACTCGTTGCCAAGTTTGACGAGCTGCACATTTTGCTCTGCGTTTTTCTCATTACCAGCAGTGACTTGTGAATAGTAAACGTTCGTCATACGATAATACTCATCACTAGCCACACTCAACTTTCCAAAATATAGCGACTTATCGGAAAGCCAGACTGCCTGATACGCATCAGCTTTCACTCCTGGCAAGCCCGCACTTGGCCTCAGAAAACTCCAAACTAACCACCCTGCAATTGATGCGACCAGCAGACTTGCAACTATTAGTGTCCACTTATTAAAACGAGGCGCTTTGGTCTTCGCTGCAGTCGACACTCGTCGTTCAGCGGGCCGCTCTACTGGGGCTTCTTCGACCTCACGCAAAGGTGCCGGCGCACGCCGCTGCTCTCTGTCTATATATTCACGCTGTGGTACCGATCGATTTGATCGACCCGAAAATGAATCCATCTATTATTCCTTCTCACTTAATCTCGTTTCATCATAGCATAAGGGGTATGGCCACCGCAACGCCAGAGCGGTATACTAGCTGATATGGATCCCGCAACTCTGCAACAAATCAATGACCTCCTCGGCAACACCAATTCAGGCAGTAATTCGAGTGGCGGCTTGTTTGATATCAACGCTATTCTCCAACCACTCATGCCCTTCATCTACCTACTCACGGCCGTGTCGACTCTCATCACTATCCTGTATCTCATGAACGCCATCACCGCTTGGCGTTCACAACGGGCAATCCTCGAGATGCGCAAGATACTACGGGAAATGAACGAACGCGACAAAGCACGTCACTCCTCCGCGGAGGTTCCAGTCTCGTTGGCCACGTCACCGGCTGCTCAGGCTACTGGCGCCCCTACGACCGATGCGTCCGATGACCGGGTGATTTAACTTCGATTTTCTTGGCCGTACCAGCCGCCTTGCTCCCCTCGATAAACGCTTCAATTTCTTCGAGCGAGCGACCAGTAGTGGCCTCACTTTTCTCAATCTTTCCAAGAATATATACATAGACAATATCGCCATGAATAATCATAAATCTCGTGGCGCTCCCACCCGCTGGACTGGCCACAATCGGCGACTTCAGCTCCTCTTCAAGATTCAAGATGTCGTCAAACGATTCTACCGGTACCGTCGTCTTGTGCGTCAGGTCAGTCTGCGGGCCGGCCTTGATAATCAGCCCGTTGTGATATCGATAAATTTTATCGAGCTCCCGCTGGTACGGTGACTTAAACATTTGCTTACGCATACCAAAACCGATTGCACAGGCTGCTAGCACCCCGGCAACCGCCGCCGCAATACGCTCGTACAGTGCCATCGATGCCCGGCTGTTTTTGGCTGATTGCGCCACAACTTGCTTGGTAGCCTCTTTTTCAAACTTTGTTGCAAACTTGTAGATTGGCTGGTCGAGCGGCATCGTGACCGTAGAGACCCGAATGTCGTCAAACGGCGTATTGTCGACCGTCCCAGCTACTCGCACGGTAAATGTCACGACTACTTCTGATGTGGCAGGGAGTGCCAGCGAGGTGCGGATCTGCTCAACAATTTTGCGATACTCTGCAAACGGCACCTCTACTGCTGGCTCAAATGAAACGTCAGTGCTTGTCGTGGTTTGCATGACTGGCTTTAAGAGTGGGTACTCCTTTGACCAAACATTCGAAATATCTTTACCGTCCGCTCCGGCACTGAACTTTTCTTTGACGACCGCCGTCACGCTGTGCATGGTTGTTAGTTCTGTTGGCTTGGTTGCTTTGAAGTGATAGCGTAGTTTTGTGGTTACTGTATCCGTCAAGTCGGCAACATATGCCGTATTGGTCGGGCCAGGGCCGTCCTCATAGAAGCTGCTCTTAAAATAATTCGTCTGAGCATCGACCGTCTGATCAATTCGGTACTCATAGGTCGAGGGCAGATTGGCAGTTTCACTTGCACTTCGTTGATGCGCATCAAATAACAATCCGCCCATCGCTACCAGCAGCAGAACGCCAAGCATCACAAACCACCAGGGTCGTCCCGATGCTTTTGCATTTGCTGTTCTCACATTGCCCCCCTAGGTTATTTGACTGTTTCATTGAGCCAGACTGTTGGGTATCCAACATACGGCACTTGTGCACGAATAATTCCCGTAATCTGCTGTTCCTGTACTGGCATATCCACACTCGGGCTGTTGTCGCCTTTTGTGATAAATATCCTTCGGCCTGATCCATCGGCAGCAGTATCGATGGCGATCACGCGGTGTGTGACCGATCGTCCATGTGCTTCATATTGTATGATATCACCCTCGTGTACGTCTACGGCAGTAGCGTTTTGCACAATCACCATCGATCCACGACTAAATACCGGATGCATGCTATTACTCATAATCACACGTGGTCGATACGAGAACGCGCCGGTCATAAATAGCACCAGCATCACGGTCATGATCAAAAACATGATATCCGCAGCTCGACGTGGATGTCTGCCGCGAGGACGGCGCTTTGATACGACACCGTCGCGATTTCGATCGAGCACCACATACACGGCGACCGCCAACATTAACCACACCATACCAGCCAAGTACCAGTCGTACTTTGGAATAATGGGGGGAGGTAGATCGCTGCTACAACGCCGAGACGAAACGTAAGCTGCGGGCCGAGCCCGGCCGTAACTGCAAGATAGGTTAGCAGCAGACTGGTCACGACCACTGGTAACACGTCAGAGATTGCAAGTTTTATTATATCGATGCCCCCATGGACATCGGTCAAATGAACGAGACTCAGTTGCTGTACGCCCACGACAAGACTGACAACAACTCCAAGCCAAACAATATTCCGCCGACCACCAACCATCATAATGCCATAGCGCACATACTCGATTGCTGCCGCAGCCACCCCATAGGTCAGAATGTTAATGAGGATAGCCTGCCAGCTCATGGCCACTGCATTGTGTACATACGTTACGAACATGCCCGATGCAAAGTACGCCACGAACCACACTGCGAGCACCGATCCAATCATCAAACTGGTATCGACTTTGTGTCGCAAGCGATCACGCGCCCCGCCGAGCAGCAGTTTCGTCATACCCGCTGCAACTACCGCCAGAATCGGCTGCACCACTGACATGGCGGTCACCGCATCGACGACACCCATTGCCTGCAGCAGCGCGGGCAGTACGCGATGCATGCGCTTAGATGAGCACGAGCCACCCCTCCCAGGTGATTCCACTGCCTATTTCGACGCTTTGATATTCGTTGATTGTACGTCTATCACCGCTCCTTACTTCTCATATGCAGCATTCAGCTGTCGATATGACCGTGTCAAAAAAGCTCCCGCCGCAATCACCATCATTATCACGCCGCTTGCCAAAAACACCATTGCAATTCCGCGAGAATGCCCCGGACCCACTAACCATCCCCATGCCTGTTGCCCTGCGGTAGTGTTCATGTACGGTATCAGCCCAAACTGCGCAATCGGCCCAATCATATAGGCACTAATTGGGGCTGCTGCTGCTTCGACACTTTGTCCAAAGCCAAATACTCGTCCCTGCTTTTTTAGTGGCACAATCTTTTGCAGGGTCGTCTGCTCGGCTGCCTCTGCAATCGGTACGAAGCTCATATAAATAATCATTCCGATAACGAGTAGCGGGATCGACTCACGTATCGTGAATACCGCGCCAAACACCCCAATCAAAATATTTGCCAGCAACAGCGTACGAAGCGGGCGTTTGCCAAGACCTTTTTTTGCAACAATTCCCCCGCCTATCATGAACCCGATACTCGAAATTGCAAACACAAACCCCCATGACTGCACCGGCATCAAACTCAATCCATACGGGTCGAGTAGCGCCATATACACGCCACCCACAAGGTTGTTAAATGTCGCAAACAAAATCAGCGCCAACAGTCCAGGAATCTCACGAATTGCCAGCCATGCACCCTTGAAATCAACTAGCTTAGTCAGAGCTGGGTCGTGCTCGACATGATCTTCATTTATGCGCACAAACATCAGATCGATCAATGATAGCACTGTCAACACAATCGCAATCAGCATCGTCCAGCCCATTCCAAGATACCCGATCGCGAGACCACTAAAGATTGACGTTACCATAAATCCAAGTCCCTGCACCATACCTACCATGCCGTTAGCATTGGCTCGTTTATCTTCTGGCACCATGATCGTCACACAGGTTCCAAGCGCGATGTTGCGAATATTCTCCACTATACAACCTGTCAAAATTACGACAGCGAACAACCAAAACAACGGCCCGCCAATTGTCAAAAGCTGCGCCTTGTCGACCAGCAGATATATCACCCCCGCGAGTCCAAACATCACTGCCGTAATTGACGATGCTACTTCCATGATGCGCTTTTTCTTGTGGCGATCGACGAGTGTTCCAAAGAACACTCCCGTTACCGCCATCATCAACATATACGTACCGCCCAAAATTGCGGTTGCCATGACATTTTTTGTTTCCAAGTACACCCAAAAAGTTACGGCAAACCACAAAAAACTTGTCGTGATTCCCGCAATCATCGTATTGATCAGCAGTCGATAAAAATTCCTCATCAGATTATTGTATCAGTAATCACGAAACGAGCTGGTACGGTATGATAAGAATACAATGTCATTCAATCACTACGCAAAAATTAAACGCATCTTAGACAGACACGAAAACTGGTATATCAAGCGTATCAACGAGCCGACTACCGCCAAGAACTTTAAGGGCGAAACCAGGCATTTCGACCATTACTACCGCGTTTACAGCGTTGATGGTAGGCGTATTCCCTACTGCAAATTTCAACAACTTGATCGTTTTGCTGCCATCATGAATCTGCCCGAGGATGCGCTCCCTATCGTCGACTAGCCGCGCGGCCACCACGGCACGAGCACTGACGTCGAAGCTTTATATGCTTTCCAGCCTTTTTTGCTGGCAGCTCGAGCTTCGGCTGGCGGTACACCCGATACAAATGCCAACAGCGCCGTGATGACAAGTGCGCCGACGATTCCCAGCCACCCATACGGTGTTGTGCAGCTGAAGATAGCTAGTCCCCACCACATCAGCATCTCACCAAAATAATTTGGATGCCTTGAATACTTCCATAGGCCTGTCATCATCAGCTCATTCTTTTTTGCCGTCCGAAGAAATGACTTGAGCTGTGCGTCAGCTACTACTTCACACACAAACCCTACTATCCAGACTGCCATCCCTGCATACACCACCATGCTCATAGCGGGCTGCGCGGTCAGTACCGCGATGACTGGAAGGCTAACGATAGTGGCAAGCAGCGCCTGAACGATAAATATCCTCACATACACATGCACCCAAAAGAGTGGTGGAGAATAGTGACGAACTAGGTTCGTGTAGCGAGGGTCTTGCACCCGGCTGCGCCGAAATCGCTGCCCGATATGCCATGAGAGTCGTCCACCCCACATTATCACGAGAGCCATCACGATCGCCCCTGCAATATTCACTGGGGAATGTAGGATAGCCATCACAACGGCGATAACGATAAATGTCAGTCCCCAGCCGACATCAACCACGTCGATTCGTTCGAGTCGCTTGCCGATCATAAACATGATTCGCTGCCACACCAGCGCCGCCACGAGCGCTAGCACAAATGACTGCCCTAGCTCAGCCATTGTCGCACCACGAGATACGTGCCACCTGATACTGCCGCTGTGATCGCCATACCCCATAGCATGTCGATGACGACAATTTTCGTACTAAAGCCTTTTATGACCGCGAGACTCGTGAGATCGTACGTCGCATATGCCACTAGTCCAAATAACGCGCCGTAGCCAAGCGCATGTAAGAGTGACAGCTTCTCAAGCGCAGGATTGACAACAAACATCACCACGCCGATGACATAAATGACATAAAACACCAGTGCCGGCACCATATTAAATTTCTCGAGCAATATCGATCCCATTTCTTTGTGATACAAGCTTTTCGCTACAAATCCAAGCCAAACAAAATCAAGCACACCCATTACACCACCGGCAATCAACAGTTTTATTATCAACTCCATCTATCTATTCTCCTGTAGAAGTTAGTGCCTGCACAGCATCTTGTAATAATTTTTTAGGCAGTGGCGCATCGAGAGAAAACCACAACGTACCTTTACCTATAAGGTATGGCGCTAGTTCACGCTGCAAATCAGGGTCTTTTGGAACTGGATACATCGCCACATGATCCTTCCATCCGCTCACAAACACTCTCGCACGCTTGTCCCCTTGTTTATAGCCAATAATCCCATAGCTCACCACCTCATTTCCTTCAGGAAACGCATCGCGCACCAGCTCGCGCAGCTCGTCAAATTTAGCTCGGGCAGCGTTGGGTATCGACTCAATATATTCGTTCACAGACATTATTTTTTTCTGTGGTGTTGTCGCAAGCAGATACGATTGTTGCACCATTGACGTCAGTACCTGCATGTCAATGTCGGCAAGCTTATTGATATACAGACAGCCTTTGCTGGTCTTGTGCTTCCCAAGTTTTTCAAGCTCTTTGCCATACCTATCGAACCCTTCATAAAAATAGATCGTCAAACTGGTCTTCCTGGGGCTAAATCCGAGCAGTGCCGTATCGCCCTCCTTTCCTGCCTCACTCTTGTAGTGATGCGTACCAAACCCGATAATGCTTGGCCCCCACATCACTGGCTTCTCACCCGAAATTTGCTGCATGAGCTTGATGAGTATCCGCGCTTCAGCTTGTCGCTTGTCGTCAACAGTCGTTAGGAATGTGTCAACACTGATGCTCGTGGGCCTTGTCTTGTTCTCTGCCATACCACTATTATACAGGCTAGGCGAGTTCGGACTGATCACAGATTGTGTGCATGCGCCTATGGTATACTGAAATGACAATAACCCAAGGAGAATTCAATGGCAGACGACCACGACAAAAAACTCTATGAGCAGGCGAAACGACGCGTACAATTCAAAGAATCACTCCTTGGTTTTATTCTCGCCAATGTCATCTGTTGGGCGATCTACTTTCTCACCGACAAAAGCGGTTCGTGGTGGCCGCTATGGGTAACCTTTGGCACAGGCATCTTTCTAGTCGGCAGCTTCATTCACGCTTCATCATTGTATTCCGTCGACAACGAATACGAACGGCTGAAAAAACGTCAAAAATAGTACAGAGGCCGGCCAGTACCTCAAACCGATATCGACCCTATAACTAGACCATTTATCTTTCTTGGAATCACCTTCGACGTGCTGTGTCGCTCTCCTTGACACCTCGCTATACGCTTGTAGTCGCGCGAAGACTATCGATTGCCGCCAACACGACATCGATACTTACTTGCGCTTTGTTGAGCCCATCGCCATCATAGTAGCTAGCGCCTGGGTTCCTGCCAATTACCCGTGGCAGAGCGGCCCATTCCATCGATAAATTGTGTGCAAATTGCTCACGGGTAATGTGTCCGCGTACATACTCGCGTACGCCGCGGCGCTCAAGCAAGTGAATCGCCAGACGATCTTGGAGCGCCTCGTCAAACAATCCATCTCTTCCTACACCAAGTTCATTCACCAAACCCTCTAGCGTCGGGCGAATAAATTGATATTTACCCACGGCATTACTCGGCTGACCGCCCGCTACAAAGTCATGCTGCCATTGCAGTACTTCGCCAACAGTCATGTTCGTGAAGTCAATCGATGTGTTGCCCGCGTGACCAAAATACGCATTGTAATTTCCTTTGCTTTCGCCCTCAGCGATGATACTTAGTAATTCACTATAATTCGCATTCATCGTATTCCTTTCTAGCAAAAATCCTACAGCAAACAGCATCAAGACTCCAAGCACAATCACACCACCACTTCGGGTGCGCGTGACACGTCGAATATACCGTCGCACTGATTGCTGCATCCTCTTCATGTTTATTCTATTTTACCGCAAATTGTTGTGTGGCGAACGCGACACATAAGGATGTCCAGCGATAAAAAATCGGCGGCGCACGTCTTTTGCTTTCGAGATACCGATGCGCGGCGAAGTGCTTACTGTCTCTCCAGCGTAGAGCATACCTTGGACTAGAAGCAAGGGTGCGCGATGAAGATCATGGCCATCGAGTGCACGATCGATACCCAGCGCCTGAGTGACCTTGCCAGGCCCGTTCGTCACATTCGCACCACTCACACCACGCCGCGCTTCCAAAAACTCACGATTGTCCAGTGGCTCAACAGCGCGAATTAATACACCCGACCCGCGGCCCGCTCCCCCCGTCACCACATTGCAACAATGATGCATACCATAGGTGAAATACACATACAGATGTCCCGCGTCCCGAAACATCGTAGCGTTACGCGTTGTCTGGCCGCCAAAGGCATGGCTCGCTTCGTCTTCTTGATCGTAGGCTTCAGTTTCGACAATTCTCACCCGAATAACCCGGTCGTCAATTTCGCGCACAAACATACAGCCCAGTAGTTTTCGAGCAACCACATCTACTGGTTCGGTCAAAAAATCCGGGAAGTTAGTTGCCGTCATTGGGATAGGTAACCTTCGTGCCGTTAACGACCGCAAATGGCGTCAGGGTGAGTCGAGTGGCCAACGGTATAGATACCGAGTGGCTTGCATGCGGCTCGTCCCGCCATACACTAACAATTCTCATGTTCGTAATAAAAGTCACCCGCCGTGATGCCGTCGAGGGTCTTGCCTGCTTCAACTTCGACCACAATTGGTGTGTAATAGTTTGCATCACAGACAGTTGCATTACTGCTTTTGTAGCTCTCATTCTTCATATACTCATCGTAGTATCCCGTCATGTCGCCAGTCTTGGCAGCCACCAAGTACCTGCCGGGCGTAACCGTCATTTCATACGTCTGCATGCCCGTTTTGCCCGCCATCGCACTATCGCAGACAATCTCGGCCCTTGTAGACTCATTCAGCACACAGACTTTAAAGTCTGCCGGATAGCCCTCTGATGGGTATATAGCAGTTCCTTTCACGATACCCGTCTTTGCACTGATTGTCTCTGCTGACTGTTCTGTTGATTGCGAGTTAGTCTCACTAGTTGTCGCACTAATTGTTGGTTGTACTTGCTGGTTTTGATTTGTGCGACCCGCCTGCCATAGCAGTAGACCAATGATACCGACGAGTAGCACTCCCAGCAGCACCTTGATAGCAACCGGCATAGAAATATTTCGTGTTTCGTTATTCATAGCCTCCACTATGTTCTTCGGTCGGGTGAGGTGCTGTAACAAAATTCACAGATCTATTGATATAATAAAATACATGAACACCCCTCAGGGCACCGTCCACAAAACCCCAAATGACCTTCGTGACAAGCTCAAGGCCAATAGTGCCGTATGGGCTGCGTGGGGCGACATCACACCGCTCGCACGAAATGAATTTAACTGCTGGGTGACGGATGCAAAAAAACCCGAGACTCGAGCCAGGCGCGTCGATATTGCATTTGATAAGCTATCGAAAGGAGCGCGCCGTCCGTGCTGCTGGATCGGTTGCACTCATCGCACCGACAAACAGATTAGCCCATCCGTACAAGCTATTCTCACAAAAAGAAGTGGCGAGTGATGATGCCGACACGACTAATTATCGATGTACGCGAGCCCTTTGAGTACAAGGCAGGCCACATTGATGGAGCGCTGAATATTCCGCCCGCAAAGCTCCTTGCAGGGCTGCCAGAAGAACTAGCAAACATATCAAAAGACACCGAAATCATCCTCTATTGCATCAGTGGCTCACGGTCGAATAGTTCGATGCACATTCTTCGCAACTATGGCTTTAATAATCTCGTCAACGGCATCAATAGGCATCATGTTCAAGCAAAATATCTCTGATTGATTTCGCGATTTGCTACACTGTAAGAAATGTATATTTTTCTTGTCATCGCTGCGGTTATCTCTATCTCCTTGTTTTTTCACCTGTACCGACCATTTGGCGGCAAGGCCTCGGCTAGCGTCAAGAGGCGCTCGTCACAGTTCAAAAACGGCAAATTCGTCAATCAAATCCCGACGCCTATGGGCCTATCGTTTGCTGCCATTCCCGCCATGCTCAGCAAGCAGTTTGCGCCACACCCCAATCGTCGTCCTCGGCAGCCGCTCGTACCCGAACGGCTCGATATCGAAAGCCTTGCAACCTCTCGCCAACCACACATCACCTGGTTTGGCCATTCGGCATTTTTGTTGCAGCTAGATGGCAAGACGATATTGCTCGACCCTATGCTCAGCCGACGCGCCTCGCCGTTTCAGTTCTTGGGGCCAGAGCGGTTTAGCAAATCCCTGCCAGCCACGATCGATCAGCTACCGGCTATCGATATGGTGGTAATTTCGCATGACCACTACGATCATCTCGACTACGACTCCATCAAACAGTTGGCGCACAAAACAAAGAAATTCTTTGTACCGATTGGTCTCGCCGCCCACCTAGAGAAATGGGGTGTAACAGATGACAAGATCGTCGAGCTCGACTGGTGGGATACCTCGTCGATTGACGGCATCGATTTCATCTGCACGCCGTCACGGCATTTCTCTGGTCGTACACTGACCGACCGCTTCGCCACCCTCTGGGCGTCATGGGTGATCCAAAGTAAGGATACTAAACTATTTTTTAGCGGCGATAGCGGCTACGGGCCACACTTCAAAGAAATTGGTGACAAGTATGGTGCATTTGACCTAGCACTTCTCGAATGCGGGCAGTACGGCCCGCTATGGCCAGCTGTCCATATGGCACCAGAGGAGACAGCACAGGCTTGCCTCGATTTGCGCAGTACGCGCATGGTTCCTATGCATTGGGGTGGATTTGCGCTTGCATTTCACGCGTGGACTGATCCGATTGAGCGCGTTCTCGCTGCTAGCAAAAAATCGCAGCTCACGATCATCACGCCAAAAATTGGCGAGACCGTGAAATTCAAAGCGGACTCACTCCCTACCGAAAACTGGTGGGACAAAGCTTAGAACTTGCCGCCGAGATATTTGCCAGCCACGCTCAGTGCAAATGACGGCAAAATGACAAACACGATCGCGAAGAGGATTCGAATCAAAGTCTCCGTGAGTGGCGTATCGCGCGTGTCGGGCCCGCCAGATGTCAGCACGATCAGCATTCCGACGATACCAAAGGCGATTGAGGCATAGATAAATACACGTGTAGCGATTTTCTGCATAGTCATATTGTAGCAGAAAGATCGACCTCTCTTACGCTCTTATTCATGAGAAAACAGGAGCACAAAATCTCATTATCCCTAGCTCATCTAAAAAATATTGCGTTACTCTTGCTTTATATATCTAATTAGTATATAATTACAAAATCATTTATGGAGCAGTTATGATTTCACATATTACATTAGGAAAAGAGAAAATCGAAACGGCGGCAAGAGAGATGGCTGGTATACGTCAATTGGTTGAAAATTACGCCTCCGACTCACCACTACAGAGCAAGTCCCTCCTTGTCTGTGTCACTCCGACTCCTCAGACTGGTGTACTACTCATGGCACTTCGTGATCTTGGTGCAGTGGTTGCAGCGTGCGCAGATAACCAGTACGCATCTGATGATGATGTCGTAAGCTTTCTTAAATCAGAAGGAATTGCCATCTTCGCCAAATCAAATATGTCCTCTGAGGAGTACCACTCTGCTATGGATAACGCTATTGATGCGCTTACAGGACAAAACAACATTCAAATTATTGATGATGGGTGCGACATCACAAGGCATATCATAAAAAATAGGCCAGAAGTCATGGAAAGGGTGCGCATTATTTCAGAGCAGACGACTTGTGGTATTAATCATCTCAAGACACTTCATAAACGCAGTCGACTCGCAGTGCCGGCAATCAATATCAACCACAGCTTTACAAAGCAATGGTTTGATAATTATATCGGTATTCAGCAATCAATCGTACATGCACTCACTCAGTGCGGCATCACCATAGCAGGAAAGAACATTACAGTCTGCGGATACGGACCTGTCGGTAAGGGCGCCGCAAATGCCCTCCGATCATTAGGCGCTCGCGTTTCGATAGTCGAACAAGACATTATCTACCTAATGCAGGCCGAGCTTGAGGGATTCATACCGACCTCACTCGCAGACGCATTAGCCTCTTCGGACATCTGCATCACTGCAACGGGCTGCATTAACACCATATCAGGTGCATTGATTCAGGCCCATGCGAAAGATGGCATCATACTCGCAAATATCGGCCACGGCAACAAAGAATACGACGTGCTGTTTTTAAAGAAGACGGCTAAGCAACGCAGGCTCAATCAGTTCACTGATGAATTCACACTTGATGACGGGCGTCATGTCTATTCATTATGTGATGGAGCTCTCTTGAATTTCATCGCGGGCGGCGGCAACCCTTCTACTCTCATGGCGCTTACATTCACACTCACCCTACTCACACACATAACCGCCGCGTCAGATGCACTAGGCAGTCTTGATGCTGGCATCCACTGTGTGTTTGAGGGACTAGAAAAGATGTCCGTGGAACTATGCTTTCCGCATCTTGTAGAGCGCGTAACCCCAATTGATGATATACAGCGTGCTTATCTTCATGAATAGTAAACACCCTAATCTAAATACAGCGTGGCCAACACGGATCGAGTACTGCGCACCCCTCTCCTTGTTATGCAACAGAGGTATCTATCTCAAGAGAGAGGACGCCGCAGATGATATTGGGTCAGGCAACAAAGTACGAAAGTTAGAGAAACTCCTACCGTGCCTCCAAGCGACAGGCGTACGACACATTATTCTCGACGGTACAACACAGTCAAATTCTTGCATGAGCGTCGCCTTCTATGCGCCACAGTATGGAATCACCCCCCATCTCATTCTTTATGGTGATACTGAACCGAAAGGAAACTACGCAAAAATCCTTGCTAGCGCAGCCGAAGTCCACCTCCTTCCAGAGTGGGATCCCTCTCTCATTGCCGAAGAACGCAAGACAATCACAGCTACTATCGCCGCAGACCTCTACTATGATGCCCCTACCGGCCTGTCGTCGAGCGAGACTGTCAGCGCAGGCAGAGATATCGTAAGCGAGATAGTTGAACAGGAGGAAGCACTTGGTATTGTATTCAATGATGTCTACATTGCAGCAGGCACAGGAGGAACAGTTGCTGGTGCCGCCTTCCAAGATGCACTTCTTGGTCACACAAATCGCATAACCGGCATTGTCGTGGCCAATAACTCAAGCTTCTTCAGAGACACCACAGCCAGACTCTTTGGTCATATGGCAGATGGAGATGGGACATACATACCCGACCTACCCCAGTTTTATGAAGGCGCCCTAGGAGGGGGCTACGGTGTCGCCACATCCGAGCAGCTCTTGCTTCAAAAAGAGCTGCGAGACAAGGGATACTTCTTTGATTCAGTATACATGCTCAAAGTTTGTGCGGCAGCAATACAGCTCTCGCGAGAAAAACACTCGTCGCGAGAGCCGGCTCTTATCCTTCATACAGGCGGGGCCAACCAACAGGAACTATCACCGTGAATGACTTTGAAAAGAAAGTGATTAATGAAACGTTCGCCGGCCGTAAGCTAGCAGCAAATTGGCATAAACCGCTAGGAGAATTTCTGACACAAGAGATCTCAGCAATTAACCCTGCCGATGACAGCAACGTCTATTTCCAGATTGTCATCGATGCGATGCGCCAGAGGACGAGCCGAGACGAAAGGGCACTCGTTACGACGGCATTTCCCAGACTCCCCATTCTACAAATGGCAGATGGAAGCCACCTACTCACTGACCCAGAAGTCTATCTGAATAACACTGTCATGAGAATTGGACAACTTTATAAGGGGTCAGGAGTGGTTATTTCTCAGCAGTGCTCGACTATTAGTTGCATTACCCACGCATCTGAAAAACGAGGGCCTGCTTTTGCGACATGGGACAATGAAGTGTACCAGGTATTTAACTCATCGCAAAATATACTAAAACACTCGACACCTGCGACACTGCACGATATTGACGTGAGTCTTGCGTCAATAAATGGAGGTGGTCTCCTCCCTATTAAGAGACTTGAGGAATTTGTTGGCACCTCATTTGCATCTGGCTCTCAAGCAATCCGCAGAATGAACCTAGAGCTTTGGCCTCACGACACTCCGCTTATATTGTATGACGAGGAGCTAACGGCCGATGTAGTGGCAAGTGCTATTGAGAAAACAGAACTAGGCGATGAGCTTACCGACCCTGAGCGCCTTGCAGAACTAAAGCAAGCAAAGCACGATGCTGTGTCCCATCCACGCAATCTCACTCTGAGGAATACTACTGATTTCTTCTACGCCGTGAACCGCAAAGGCCGATTGATTCCCGTGGAGGCTGATGGTAATCACCTTGTCACGAAAAGCGATGGAGCAGTGGTCACAGAGCTGAGTACCCATGCGCTTTCCGAAGCACTTCGAGATCGTCGCCTATATCCCGACCTTACACTCGCTTACGCATGCTTGTGTTTGCGCTCAGGCATTGCTGCAGCAGGCGGGCTCAGTCAGCAAGAATACTTGCCCCGAATATCAGAGGTCTTTCAAGGCACAGAGGAGCCAGGAATTGATGCAAGCATACTCGTCAGTGGTATTGTCGAACTTACCCCTCAGACCAAAGAACTCGCCCAAAAAAGTCTCATCGACCCAACCGTACGTCGGAGACTTGACCAAGCGCTAGCGACAGCTTCAGTGCAGCAGCATGTAGGAAACATGGGCAATTTCAGCTACTTTAAACATTTATTTGAAAGGAGAGAAGCATGAAAATTAAACGACTCGCGGAACAAAGACATGATAAATTAGTAGGTGTATTGGGAAACCATGTTGCACCAAATAGATTATCAGAAACCCAGATTGTCACAGATCAAGAAGACACTAGTGTTAGCCCTCTTACAGTTAGTATTTTCGATACACCCTTCAGTCCAGGCCCCGTCCTCACCAATCAGGAGGAGGTGCTCGTGGAGGCTTTCGTATTACCTATCGATAACGCCAAGCAGTTCCAAAGGCAAGTACGTCTTGCAGAGTACGCGCTGCACCATCTGCGTGCCGATTGCTACGAAATATGGTCAGCAGGGCATAATGTAAATGACTATAACAATGGCGGTTTCCATATAGCCGATGCACCCACGGGGCCTGTTACTACTATCCTGAACCGTTTAAATACACTTTTGGTCGCGGATGGTCGCAGAATTGCTCCTCCTCCCTTTAACCATGACAAGATTTCTGCGAAGAAACATCCCGTAACAACTGCGAACGGCATCCATCTTGACTCTTTCGAAGGTATGCGGACCGATGACGAAGGACGTAGAAGAAAAATCTGGCGCTACTTTTTCAATTTATCAACTAATCCTCGCTTCACGCTCATTGCTCCAGTTGATCCAGAAGACATGGACATTGTCCCGATCACATACTCGCCTACATTTTTGGATCCTCTGTTTGATGGGCTCGACAGGCATGTCGATATGCTCAAAGTAGAGCTTCCCGGCGCTGACTACAGTGCCGGCACATTGCATGGCTTCAAGACTACCACTACTCACCTCCCTCATGCCGAATACGGGCCGGTCGGAGATACGTTAGCCGTTATTGACTCCTTAGTTGACTAAAATCTTTTAGTATGATATAATCTATTTATGAGTCCTAATGAAAGATTAGATGAGGTGCAAAGATTAGATGAGGTGCACGGACAAGTCCAAGCGGTGCGCGTCAGCAAACGTGCTACATTTCTTGATGTTGGTCTGCCAGGAGAGGCGCCTACGCAGATAGTTATGACAGACGTACCTCTCGAAACTGCACTTCCTCATCTTGGGGACATTGTCCGTGCGCAGGGTGAATTAGGTGAAACAGACTTAAGCCGTCGTCGAGGATTAGGCCAGATTTCCTTATTTGCCCATCAAGTTCCGGAAATCGTGGCAGAATCTCAACGGCCCCGATGGCCTGGTGCCGACACGAGCGAACGACATCACTCACAATCTGAATATATCCGGATCTTGCGGCTTCGGCACGACATGCAGTCCTCACTTCGAGAACTTCTCAACAATAAAGGCTACCTCCATGTTGACACCAGTATTCTCCAAGAAAGGCCCTCTGGAGCAGCAGCGAGAACGTTCTCAGCCATGACAAATTTTGACGGCCGAGAGCGTCACTTGCGTATCGCCCCCGAGGTTGATCTGAAATTAGTTATGGCCCTATCTGGAATTGAGAGAGTCTATGAAATTGGTCGGAACTTTCGTAATGAAGGAACAGGCCCAAGTCATCATCCTGAGTTTACTAATCTCGAAACATATACCGCCTACCAAGATGGCGATGAGGCAATCGCACTGACCGAATCTATGCTCTCAAAGGTAAGCGAGGCGACCGGATCCGATGTCTCATTTGATGGTCTACCACAAAAATCACTTGATGAGCTATTCGCTGAGCAAAACATCGACTTTGCTAAGCTTTTGTCCTTTTTCGAAAACGATGATACCGAGGGGCTACGAGCTTACGCAACATTGCTCGGCCTTGATGATGATGCTGCGTCAAAAGGAAAGAGCGGCATCATGGACTCATTGGTGAAGAAATACGTTCGCCCAGAGATTACATCACCCACCGTCGTAACAGGGTACCTTGTCGACCAGATGCCCCTTGCCGCGACATTGCGCACCGACCCTCGGCTCGCTGATGCATTTCAAGTCATTATAAATGGAGCCGAAGTCGCAAAGGCGTACCAAGAAGAGGTTGACCCAGCAGCGCTCAAACACAAACTGGCGCGACAGTCTGGCGAGTCAGCCGATGACGCCTTTGCAAACGACGAACGACTTATCAAGGCATGTGAGATGGGCCTTCCGCCCATGTACGGCATCGGGATTGGGCTCGACCGAACAACTAGCATCTTGACCGGTAAGCCCATAAAAGACATCATTCCTGTGCCGCTCACCCAAGATTTGTAGTAAGTCTACTACCTATTACACGATAGGTGCTTAACCGTTAATACTATGGCCACACCTTTTAGGTGACCGTAGTGCCGAACCACTAGTAGTCTTGTACGCATGGTACTCCGCTCCTCCCGGTGCTGCATGTTTGCTAAGATAAGGACACATAGCACCCATCAAGGAGGACAGCATCATGGCCACAATCAATCCCTACATCAACTTCAATGGCAATGCCGAAGAAGCATTTACCTTTTACAAATCCGTTTTTGGTGGTGAGTTCGGTACAATCGTACGATTTAAAGATCTAGAAAGTCCCGAATTCATCGTGCCAGAAGAAGAGGCCGATAGTATACTGCGCATCACACTACCGATTGGCGGAACTATGTTGATCGCCAATGATGTTCCCAAGAGTATGGGGCCGGTGAGTGAGAGTGAAAATCGATCGAAGATCGCCGTCAGCGTCGATAGCCGCGAAGAAGCCGATCGTATCTTTGCTGGCCTCAGCGCAGGCGGTGAAGTGGAAATGCCCATGAGCGACAGTCCGTGGGGCACGCACTTTAGCATGTTCCGCGACAAGTACGGAATTGAGTGGACGGTAGAATTCGAGCAACGATAGAACTACTCCCCCTGTCTGTCACACAGCTAACTGCAGTACGAGATTACCTGTCGTTTCTTCCATTACAGTCCGTTTGCCCTCTAGTCAAATCCACCTCATGATGGTACAATATACCTATAGTATGCAAATGACCAATAGTAGAATAGAATTGTAGTATGAACCCAGTTGTTGACTATTTTTTGTTCTGTGAAAATGTGATTGTAGGTGAGCGCGGCCGATTTACTTTTGCTAACGTATACGATGAAGTGTACGTACTAAGCCTTCCGACCGTCGTCAAAGCCCTCTTCGTGGCAATAAAAGTCGGCTTGCCCGGAGCAAAGCCAAACGACAAGCTCAAGTTTGAGCTCAAGATTACCAATCCAGCTAAAAAAGTTGTTACAAAATCTCTTGTGCAAGATTTTACTGTTCCCGAGACAAAATTCGAGGGCGCAACACTTAACGTCGAGGCGAGCTTTTTGCCAATAGACATGCTAGGAAAATACCGATTCGATCTACTGATTAATAACAAAGTCATCCACACCAAATATCTTGAAATCAAGGATGCGCCGGAAGATCTCGTACTGTAATATGTTTAAGCCAACCATTACTTCGCCTAACACCCAGTCCGTCTCTGCAATTGCAGTGTTGGCTATCCCGTTATTGATGTCAACTCACGTTTTCGAGACTCCTCCTACTAGCTTTGAGCTCAACCCAGAAAATCACATTATCCTGGCAAGTTCAGATGTCGTGTTGACCTCAGTCATCGAGCAAGCCCTTTCGTAAAATTGGTAATTGCCCCCTTGGTTGCAGCGTAATCCAACAAACCAGGCGAAGGCTGGGTCGCTTGTATAGAGGTGGTATTGATAATAGTCGAGCCAGCCTTCAGATAACGCAGCGCCTCTTGAACAATCCAGAACATGGCAAATACATTAACCGTAAAGGTATCCACCAGCTGACTCGTTGGCATCGTTGACAAGTCGTCGTTATATATCTGTTTGCCAGCGTTATTTACCACGATGTCCAAACCACCTAGCCCTTTTGCCGCTTGTTTCACCAAATCCCTAACATACTTTTCTTCAGTAAGATCTCCTGGAATCGCAACGACCTTCCTCCCAGCTGCTCTAATTTCCTTTATGACAGCATCGGCATCCGATTGTTCTTTGGGTAGATACGCTATCACCACATCTGCTCCTTCGAGTGCATACGCGATTGCTACGGCTCGACCAATGCCACTATCACCTCCTGTTATGAGCGCTTTTCTGCCTACAAGACGGTTGCTCGCGCGGTACTCGCCCTCACCATGATCTGCTCGAGGCGTTAGTTGTGTTTCAAGACCGGGCTCCTCCTGCGTCTGCCTAGGAATTTTACCCTTTTTATGTTGCTTTCTCGGATCTTGTAAGTCATTGTTTACATTCATGACTACTCCCTTCTGCACACATGTACTTCATCTATTATACCTCATCACAAAAACTGTCAGAGAGTTCCAGCTTTGCGCTATACGATGATCAGGGAGAAATAGGCTATCCCAGCAGAGCGGCTAGTTTTCGCACTGTATTGCAATTACGGATGGTTGCTCGTTTATACGTAGGCGTACCGATAATCTTTGCGAGACCGCTTCGAGTTACATTTTTTCTGTCAATTGACCAAAATAGGGCGCCGGGAACATATTTTACACGATCAATATCGGGTCTTATCGTCAACGTATCAACCACCTCTGGCGCGTCGACATCCGACCATAGAAATAGACAATCACATCTCATTTCGTTGTCATTTTTCCAATTAGCTGGTAACTGCTCGGCAATTTGCAAGAAATCAGACTTTGCTATCGTGATAGCCGGAATGTCTAGTTCAAAGCTACTTTTGATAGTTTCTTCGACCCGTGCATTGACAACCTCAGCTGGGAGATCACTAGTCAGCAGTATATTTCCAGAATTAATATAGCTTACGACCTCATCGAAACCCGCCTCCGAAAGTATTCGCTTTAGCTCGCTCATACTAACGGTATTATTTCCTCCAACATTTATGCCGCGAAGCAATACTACATATCTCATACCTACCATTGTATCAGTCAACCATCAGCCTATTCGCCAAGCTAAAGAGGTAAAGTCCATGCTTTTCGTTACGGTGTTAACTGAATACGAGACAGTATTGGAACTGTTTCCCCTAGTTGGCTTGCTTGGTCGCAAACGCTTCGTACGTCTACATGCCCGTTTGTAAGCGTAACGTAGCCTATCGCATTGCCGCGTTTTATTGTGCTGCCCAGCTTGCTTTCGTAGTCATAATAATGAAGTCTGTATTCCTTCATACCATCTGGTGTATCCATCGTCAAGTTTCTTACTCCAGCCTCTGTAATAGTCATGCTACCAAAACTCTCGTTATGCGCAATATACCTCGCAACTTCTTGTTCGGGGTCAACTTTTCTCTCGTTATAAAAAAGTGATACAAAACAATGGCTGTCTGTCGTGTACTCCGCTAGCTGCCTACAGTCTTTACTGACGCCATTATCTTGTGGCTTGCACTTGTCTATCAACGTATTACAGTTACTTCCCGCCTTACATTGGCTCACGATTATGCCAGAAATTGGTAAATCATCTTTGTTCCCTTGAAAGTCGTCGGTACTATCATCAGGGTTTGTATACACATTACCGGCGGTTGCCCAATCTGGAAATATAGTCGTGTCAAATACAAATTTCGGTTTGCTACGATTTTCTATGCTCGTTCTTGCACTGATCGCACCCATACCAATCGTATCGTGGTAAACGTACCCGCAAACGCCCATGCAAAGCAAACAGCACATCAGTACACCAAAATATTTTAATTTGGTCGTATTTGTACCCCGTGTCATTTGCCTCCCTATCACGGCTAACTCGTTATCATCGAAGGTGGAACACCCCAGATATCTAGCTGGTCTTGGAGCGGCGTGTCCTGACCACAGTACAAAACAACCCATAGGGTATCAGATTTTTTCAGTACGCAGGCATATCCACCATCTTCCGTCATGACTGTCGCACGAGCAAACGGAATCTCTTGTTTTGTCACTTTTATATCCAGCTTGGAAGTTTCAGCGCCCTTTGGCAAATGCGCATACGCTTGAACCATCGCGGTGACACTGTCATTCTCGCTTGAAGTAACCGCCGAGGCAGCCGCAGTGTCGGTAATGGTCTCGGGTTTTTCACTATCCTTTGCTTGAGTGTCCTGAAGTTGTTTTTTCAGAGACGCCACTTCTGAGTCGGCACTCGCTACGCGTTTGTGCTGTTCATTGACCTGACTTTTCTGTGTGAACCAAAGATAACCAAACACACCTGATCCGACCAAGCCCAGTAATGCTACGATCACTAGCGCCACTGTCTGTTTCGATATCGATTTGTTAGTTCTAGAGACATTCGAATGATTTTCCACAAAACCTCCTTATATTGCACTTAGTGTAGCATGAGACTATAATCGAATCATCAATTTGAGGAGGTTGTCATGGATAAAAAAGTAACTATCACTATCATAGGTGTCGTAGTATTTGTAGTCGCTGGAGTGCTGCTTTTTACGGGCATGAACAAAGATAAATCATCTGACAAACAAACCACGGCTACTACCAACAGCAAAACAATCGAACAAAAAGATGAAGAAGATCTCGGTCTCTGCAAAGTCGTCGACATGACGACGATCAAGTCTGCTCTCGGGGCTGCAGCTGACACACTTAGCGGGCCAAACAACACTGGCGTGACAAGTCTTGGCGATGGCGACAAGGGTCAGACCTGCGTCTATCCATTTAGCGAAGGCGGCAGTCAATCAAATAGTTTCTACACCGACCTAGCCGATTATTCCCAAGAATCATTTGATAACGTAGCCGATATTACTGCTACTTCTGGTAGTGATGTCAGTGGAGTCGGCGACCGCGCGAAATTCACCTCAGGCGACACCCTAACCGGCACTATGGAATATACAATTACGGCCGTCAAAGATACAAAGGTTTACCTATTTGTCATCAGCCAGCCAAAGGATGCGACAACATTTGACGAAAGTAGTGCCTTAAGCGCTCTCACGACGATCGCTCGAGCCGCGAAACTGAATTAATTCGCCAAGCAAATAAGTACCGCCACATTGAGCGCTGCCGTCAGTGCAGGTCCGTACGTCTTTACTCCGTCTTTTGTCTTCATTCCGATGAATGTATCGATGACCTGGATAATGATCATACTGAGTGAAATTGACGCCAGCCACGCGACCGAATGGTAGAAAATAGGCACAACAGCCGCGACAACAAGCGCCACTTCGTGAAGCTGCCTACAGTGCGGTGACCAAGGCGTCGCTCTTGGCCGACCTCACCGCAATTAGCGAAAAGCCAAAGCTCATCACCGCGCTCATCAACGTGACTGCTACACAAACCCAATAGGCAAGTTCCAAAGGTTTGATTATAGCAAAACAAAAACACCATGAGTTTCATCATAGTGCTTCAGTCTGGCTCTGCATGGCGGTCTTGAAATATTTATTCCCAAAGAAATCAGGCCAGTTGTTCGATACGTTAAATAGGTATCAGTGAGACTGGCCCGAGTCATGCGTGTGATTTAGGAAATTACTTCCTCGGGTCTACGAACCCGACACTGTCCTCCTGCTTCTCCACTTCGATGACGTTGACGCCGAGATCCTCCTTGGATATGGGTTAGATCCCTTGCAGGAGCTGCACGGCCTCATTCTGGTTGTTGATCTGGGAGACGATCTCTCGCCACGGCTCGGTCGCCAGCATACGCTCGTCGATACCCTGCTTGTAGTGATCCTTCGTCGTCTCAGTGATGCGGAAACCCTTCTGGAGGAATAAGGTCAACCCCAAGGTCTGACGATTTTCATGACTGCCGCACACCATAATTAAGAAAGACTCTAAATAGTTAATTCGACTAACTTTTTCATGGTATTGTAATTTCTTGTCGTTGCGCTTACGCCTAACTTCTGCTCAATAACATTATTAGTAAGTCGTGAGTCCGATGCTTTAGTAGCAAATGCGACATAAACCATGTCTCCGATAATTTGGTACTTGTCATTTCCAAAGTCCCGTTCGGCCAATTTTTTTATACCGTCTCTTGTTGGTGCTTCTTTTAAAAATGTATAATATTGGCGCTCTGTTGGTATATTTTTGATGGAGTAATTTTTGAAGCTTCTTTGTAATTGTTCGTGATTTTTGGCAATAATAACTAAATCGCTTCCAAAATTATCCAAGATTATTTTATGGATTAATTACTCTGTCTCCCGTAGAGATAAATCTGTTTCCAAGATAACGTTTCCGCTCTGGATATAAGTCTGAACACTCGAAAAATCCGGCGAAAGTTCTAATAGCTCACGTAGCTGCGCCATTGGCACCTTATTTTTGCCTGTCGGAGTAACACCTCTTATAAGCACCGCGAGTCTCATACCTGCAGTATAGCAATAAATTAAGCCTCTCACGTAAACGATATTCAGATTATAGTAGCTACACCTATAACGGGGCAATAAAAATCAGAACCGAATCACCGGGTGTTAATTTTAAACTTATTTGGCTCACCATACAGGTCATGAAACAATTACAGGTGTGGGGGAATGAGATGAGACAAATGAGAGACGAAACGCATGTTTTAGTGCGTGTCTCCTTTTAAAGGAGTTTAACTAACAAATTCCAGATCTTGAATCAGGTTTTATAACTAAAAGGAGGCCTTAAGGCCTCCTTTTAGGTTAGAACGCGCGACTGCTATTTCTTCTTCGACGAGATAGCAATTTTCTTTGGTTCAGGCAGTGGTGTGAGCGGAATGCTAACTTTTAGTACTCCATCATCCAAGTGCGCCTCGACCTTGTCGGCATCGGCACGCTTAGGTAGCGCAATGCGGCGATAAAAGCTGCTTGAACTCTCGCGCACAACGTATTGCTTGCCTTTATCTTCCTCTTTTTCGTGGCGTTCAGCGCTAATCACCAGTGCGCCGTTCTCCACTTCGATATTGACATCTTTCTGCTCAAAGTTAGGCAGATGCGCCTCAACTACAAGGTTATTATCTTTAGTAAAGACGTCAGTCGTCGGAATGTTAACGCCTTTTAAGGGTGACATCCAGTCATCACCAAAGAATTGTTTTTGTAATGCAGAAAGTTCTGCAAACGGATCCCACTTTACAAGGTTGCTCATACTGTTCTCCTTTCATCATTTTATTAATGGTTTCCAGAGAAGCATAAAAGCTTCTACTTTCATTTTATAAAATTAGCACTCTCATGTCAAGAGTGCTAGTTTAGATGATTTAGTTGTTATCAAAATACCCAGTAGCGTGAATACTCACTAGGTCATTCTAAACTATGTTCTCTTAGCTCAACTTACGGGCCACAGAATTTATGCGGATTTAGTAATCATTAAAGTGCAGATAAAAATAACATACGTAATAAATGCTGAATATGCAAAAAATGCCGTCAACTTTCTGTGCTTTTTCATGCCCCATAGATAGCTTGCTATACTTAACAAAACCCAACATAAAGAGTGTCCGTATAATAGGACTAGTTTTTGCATACCGCTTACTCCAAGCACTTCGCCAGGTATTACTACGAAATATATTGCGGCGCTAATCAGTGCAATTATTGCACCGATATGTCCGTATAACAGGCGGTGCTTTTCAAGATAGCTATTCATGCTCAAATTATATATTAAAAGAAGTCCAGTAGCATGGATGGATACTGGACTTCTTATCACACATATTTCTTGGCTCACAACAATAGAACAAGTTATAACGATAGTTAAGCACGAAATGGCAGTAGACTAGACTCCCTGCGTTAATAAAATAATCAACAATACGCACAGAACAGCCGAATATGGCGACCAGATCCGCTCGATTTTACTCCGTGAAATCGCATTCATAATGATACCGATACCAAAATAGATTGCCGTAAACCATAGAAAAACCATCTCAAAAGAGCTTGTATATAGACTTATGCTACCTGTAAACGACAAAATGACCGAAATAATAAATAGCAGGAATACTGCGGAAATAGCACTTGAAATCCTCAACTTTTGTGGCAATACTGCATCATGCTGACCACCCCATGCTGCCTTGCCGAATGGTGCTCCAAAAGCTAGTAGGGTCTGGAATATAACAAGTCCAGACAAGAAGACTATCAGAAAAGGAGCAATTAAACTCATTGCTCCAATTATAGCAAAGCAAAAACACCATGACTTTCATGATAGTGTTTATGCTTGGCTCACAACGGTAGAGGAAGTCATAACTACGATTAAGCAGGATTGTTTGAAAGTATAATTGTTCTAAAGATGCTTCCGCTTCTGGCATTAAGTATAATACGTTGTATGAAGAAAACTATTGAAGAAAGGCTTACTGGAGGACATCCCAATTCGCTTGGTGAAACGGTCTCTGTTGCTGAAGACGTACTGCAGGACAGCTCAAGACAACTATTTATTGAGCTTTGTCGTACTTATAGCTCAGACGATGAGGTTGTTCGCTTACGTGTAAGCAGTGCTCTTAAACGAATTTGCGGTCTCCATCGTGATTCATTATCGGTGAACACACAGCCAAAACCAGAATGGCTACTTGAAAGGTTTGATTGGCTTATTCATGATATTGGCTGGAATCTTGATCAGCCTTCAGCTAAATGGTCTATTGCTCAGATAGTCCAGGAATTAAGAACCAAAATCACAGAGAAACAACGCAATGAGGCTATTGAGCTGCTTAAACATAATCTAGAGACAGAGAGCGACTGGATTGTGCAGAATACGACCGCTGATACACTTACTGATTTCGCAGCAAATGATTCAAGGCTAAAAGCATGGTTAGTGCCAAGATTGAATAAAATGAAAAAGGATAACAGAAAATCGGTATCATCGAAAGCCGTAAAGTTGCTTAATATGCTAAATACCTAATCCTCTACGGTTTCATTTCTACTATGGGTATACAAAAAGTCAGAACCATTTTCACAGTTCTGACTTAGTCTTGTCCTGCTTGGCTCCGCTTACAGGTCACGGACTTTACATCATGGTCAAATTAGTAGTTCTGAATCATACCAATGTTATTACCTTCGGTATCGGAAACTATTGCGAAGGCCATCATACCATCCACTTCTTGACGCGGTTGAATTATACGACCACCAGCAGCAATAACTTTCTCAATCTTAGCATCTAAGTCACTGACTGTAATAACAATGTGTGGTTTGTTAAAAGTCTCTGAGCGAGGCGCAATACTTCCATTGATGGTGCCCTTCTCTAAAGGCTGCATATCTTCTCCAGACTGGGCTGTCTGGGCAAGCAAGCTGCCATCACCCATGCCCATATCTGGAGTTTGCCATCCAAATACTCCGCTATAAAACTCACCTGCACGTTTTAAATCGTCTGCAGGTAATTCAAACCATGTAACTTTGTCCATTGTTTTTTCTCCTAAATCTTTAGTTGATTCATAATCTCAGTATAGCAAAAAGTCCAGCGTGAATACTTACTGGACTTCTGCTCAAATATCTTGTCTTGGCTCACCACTACGGTCTTGAACTGAACCGAGACGACTACATTCGAACTATCACGTTGCCAACTTTGCTACCGCTATCAGTATAGCGGTGCGCAGCCACGATATCATCAAGTTCATATATTTTATCAATGACTACTTTGATTTTGCCTTGTTCGGTCAGCTCTAGTAAAAATTCAATATCTTCTTTCTTTTCAGTAGCAGTCCCCGTCATGACTTGACCACGAGCCACCATCCCTTCCCACAAAGTACCGACCATCAACCCTGCTCGACCCTTCTTGGTAAGTAACGTTTTCGCTGCCTGAGGCGAAATATTGCCGACTGTATCTAAAACAACGTCAAATTTCTTGCCCGCACTCACAAGATCCTGCTTAGCGTAATCTATTATGTCTTCTGCTCCTAACCTCTCCACCAATGTGGAATTTTTACTGCTTGTTACACCTGTGACTTTAGCACCATAATACTTTGCAAGTTGTATAGCGTTCGTACCAACAGCACCCGAGGCACCATTGATTACAACCGTTTCACCTTTTTTCACACCCAGCTTATCGCGGACGAAATATAATGCCGCTGTTCCGCCAAACAATAAGCCAGCAGCATCTTCGTGAGCAACACCGTTCGGCTTAAAGGCGATGCTTTTATACTTTGAAATTCTAATATACTCTGCGTATGTTCCCATTTGAACACCTGTCATGCCGCAGACTTCATCACCGACATGAAACTGCGATACGTTTTTTCCAACCTGCTCTACAATACCCGAGTAAGTACTGCCTAGTATTTTTATTCTCGGCTTGGTAATTCCAAAAACCAGTTTAGCAAGAAAACCAAAACCCTTCGGAAATCTCGCACCCCTGATTCGTGAGTCGGCGGCGGTCACTGCAGTCGCCTTTATCCTGACCAAGATGTCACCACTTCGGATTGTTGGTTTTGGAATATTCTTAATCTTTAAAACTTCTGGCTCACCGTACTCTTCAATATTCACTGTTCTCATGAATCGAGTATAGCAGAAGCCCAGTAGCGTGAATGCTTACGGGACTTCTGCTCAAATATCTTGTCTTGGCTCCGCTTACAGGTCACGAACTCTTTAACAGAGGTAGAACGCTACAAATCGGACACGGTATGTATAGAATTGGATCATAGCAATAATGAGCCACGAGGAGGTGCAGTTATGAGCGAAAATGAGCGCAATTACAGCGCGTATTTACAGAATGCTGTAAACTCTGCCCCACCGATGGTCAAGTTCTCTTCATTTGCCAGTAGCACCCCGTCAATGTCTATGTAAATTATTGGTTTCATACTCTTTGCCCATTCGACTCTGACAGCTTCCTTGCGTTAGATAAGGCTTGGATGATTTCAGTCTCGCTTACACTTTTATTTTTAAATCGTACCAATGGAAGGTTTGCCTCTTTGAAAATACGCTCTACCTCTAAGTCGCGTTTTCGCCTATCAGATTGTTCATGAGTTAGGTCGTCAAGTTCTATTGCGTAGGTTGGTCGGAGTGTTTCCTTATCACATAGTACGAAATCCACAGACTTGCCGTTGATGTGTCGGAACGCAAACTTCCAATCCTGACCTTTTACTTTGTGGTCAAGCAGGGCTGAAAGATGAACCTGAGGAAATACACGGTAGCGCTCACTCACAACATGGTCTAGTTTTAAAAAGAATTCACTCTCAGTCTGAGTCATCATAAAGCTTTTTGCCGCGTAAGAATAAAGGTTATCTTTGAGTACTTTACGCTTGGTCGAGGCGCTCGATAGGACCAGCTTAAATAAGACTATTGCTAGAACAATTAGACCTAAGATTACATAATTTTCCATTTTTGTAACTCCTTAACAATGAAGTTGCACCGCAGTTGCGCACAGCTCTTGGCGCTCACATTGTATTTTATTTTTACTTATACTCTACGATTCCATCTCGACGATACCTAATAAGCCGCCCACTTTCAAGGTCTTAGTGTAAATAAAAGTGACATCAATAACCGTCTTGACCGCCCCGTTGATCGACAATGATGGATTTCAAAAGCTTGAGTTCATGCACCATTTGATCTGGATATTTAGTTAAATTAACCTCAATCCATGAATTGAACACTCCGTGCTCGTAGAGATCAATCTTCTCCCCAGTATAACAGTCGTCATCGAACCACATAAATGGTTTCGTGAAATCGATTGCTTCCGTCTTTTTTAAGCTCCACGTTACAGGCTCAAACTTTTCTAACCATGGTCGTAAATCTTCGTCACTTCCACGTTGCAGATACTCAATTGCGTGATCAGTCGTACCGTCCATGCAGTGGGTCGTCAGCCAATATACATCGAAATTATCTGCGGCGTATTTTATAAACTCTGCCGCTCCGATAGCTAGGTTCTCCTCGTTGAGTAGAAGCACTCCGTCAATATCAACATATACATTCATGGTATTTAGCCAACGTTCAATATCTCGTCGATAGAACGTGGCGCTTTGGTGTCGAAATCAGCTCCACACTCATTACAGTGGCGGTTTGGATCATCGAAAGATAGTACACACCCACCGAAATGTATGCGACCTTCCTCGGCCTCGGCCTTGAGCTTATCATCCATATCAGGCAATCCATACAAGATACGGCAAGTGTTCGATGATTTGCAGTTTGGACATTTTATTCGTGGCATATTATAACTCCTTTAGTTTCTTGTATATCTCAACCATCGCCCAGGTGTCCATCTTGCAATATTCACTTAGGTCTGCGAGTATCTGATCTTTCTGGTTCGCTCGCGTTTCATCGAGCACCGCTTGCATCCAAAGTCGCTGAGCCGAGTTGCCGTCTTGAATACCAAGGTCTTTGTAACTTAGATCAGGGCACACCACTGGCAACACCTTTTTGATGCTCGCGCTTCCCTCGCAGCGCGGATCGTCATACCATTTTGACTTAAATGGGATCATGAGGTCGACGACACGTTCGTTGATAGCTTTAATCTGCTCGGCATATTCTGGGTACATCCGCCCCAACTCTTCGTTTACCGATTTTTCAAAGCGCATATTCCAGGTGATGATCGAACCAGCATCGCCCATGTCTTCTACTAATTGCTTAGCTAAAGCTGGAGCTGGATTAGTGTTTTCTTTATGGAGATATTCTCTATGCTCTACTTCTCTGCCTGGCTCATGGATGATATGCAGAGAATATTGAAACGGTACTTGCTGGTACGGCCGCTGACCGTCAAAATACGGTACAAGCCCCCGCATCGTTTCATAGTCAAAAAAGTAGAGCGGATATTGTAGTTCAGCCAAAAAGCATTCGATCTCTTGCTTGTTGATTTCGGCTCGAGTAGCTTCTGGCCACACCTTAGGTTCGGGCGGAAAGATATTGTCATAAACCTTTATCCATTCAGATTTTGAAGCAAGCTTCGCCAGTTCTGGATTTGGATCTGGCATTTCTGCTTGAGCAGCAATCTTCTTCGCTAACTCCATATACTCTGGAGTTTTTAAAGCAATTTCATTCACATCATCAGTCACGTCGGCAAACGTTGTTAGCTCTTTTGGATTAACGTCGCCCATACGAACATACTGATTATTTACATGAATCACTGATACGTTTCGAACCGTAAATCCATTGCCTTCAAGCACGGTTTTTTGGAAAGCAAGATCATATAGGTGATCGGGCTTAACGCGTGTGCTGGATTTAATCTCATATAGGTCAATCGTCTTATGCTCTGCGACTGAAACGATGTCTGATATGCACGTAAACCCATTCCATTCAAACCGAGGCTGGAATACAACTTGGGCACCAGATTCAAGAGCTTGCTGGGTTCGCAGCGGTAGCGAGCGGTATTCATCGAAATCACTAAAGCCAAGCGTTACCCCTTCTGGAAACAATGATTCAACATACGGCTCAAAGGCATGGCCAGCGTCGAACATTGCTTGCGTTGCAGCATCGACTGGTGGAAGTTTGCTCGGGTCATTCTTTTTCAGCCAAAGCCAGGCTGGCTGGCGGAGGAAGAGCATGTAGTCGGATTTAGAGATCATTGCTGTGACAACCTTAGTGGAAACTTTACCACCTGACGCTCATTACCAGCTTCAATCAGTTCTCTTCTGTTTTTATATATAATCTCTTCGGTCATTAGGATTATCGTATCACAATTGACACACAGGACATCAGAGGCGGGTACGTATTACTCAAGAGTTCTTTCTTGGAATCTATGGAATATATTTGTTAATTCTCTTAATATCTTCTCGTTCTTTCCCACTTTTAGCGTATAACTCAATAAATCGTATGGTGCTATTCTCAACTAGAGCAATAAACACAAGTCGTGTTCGTTTATCGTTTCCCAGCGACGCGCAGTCAAAGCGCATTTTCACCACTTCGTAACCGTCTCCACCTCTTAAAATTGTTGCACGGTTCGTACTAAAAAAGGCGTTGCGTAATTCTGCGATGTCGACCTCTTTGACTGGCACATAAAGCGGCGTTATGGCGAGTTTTGCTCTCTCAAGGTCGCTAGGGATTGAGCGCCACCTTTTTGCGAGAGCTTTTATATCCCTTTGGAATTCTGGTGTTTCATCAAAGTTCAACACCATCATCCTCGCGTACGGTCGTAGCGGCAGTGCGGTACATAACTAGTTGATAGTCGATCGGTTTTTTATCTGGTGTAGCGATCCATGGCATGTCTTTATGCGATAGGTCGCTTAGCTCAGATGCGTTTTTATCACCCAGCCGCGCCAGCTCTTCGTCGATATGCTTAATCTCACTTGCTGTTAAGCTTTCTAGCTTTGGTGTGGTTTGCGGAAGATACTTCTTCTGTTTGTTATTAAAGAATTTCGTTTCAATGATATCTAGCTCATCATGCGCCCGCATATCGTCCACTACGGCACGAAAATCTTTTACCGGGCTCGGACCGTAGGTATTATGGATATACGTTAAACCAGTGATAGATGTACCGTGTTTTTCGTAGTAATCCATATCGATGAAATAAAGCAGTTTATACAGAACTGTTTCGCCCACATTTGGCTTTGCGCCAACTTTGTTTAGTACATACAGCAATACCTCGCGTAGCTTTTCTGGGCTCACTTGCGGATCAATATTACGCGGCTCAATGTCCGGCTCATTTTGGGGCGCGCGTTTATACTCTACTGCCGGCTCATTCGCTATGCTTGCATGGCTCGATATCAACTCTGTTGGTGATACCTCGTAATACCTTGCCAGGTTATTAATCTCATCAAGGTTTGGGGGTCGCCGATCCGCCTCAAGACTTGCATAGGTTGCACGAGCAACACCAATAGCGTCAGCCACGTCCTGCTGGCTGAGGTTTGCATCGTAACGTAATTGCTTGATTTTTGTCGTAAAAGTCATAACCTTGCCCCACTCGATTATGTTGTTGATATCTTTATTTTAGCGTATTCTACGTTTTTAGTCAATATATATGTATATATTTGTGATATACTGGATTTATGCAAATATTTACCCCTGAGATGATACTAGAGATGCTGAAACAGGCCAAAGACACATCTAGCGTACTTTTCGAATCTATAATCACAGCTGCCTGGAGTAGCGCAGCTGAAGCTCTCGCGACGTTGCTACCGGCTATCCACAACCACGACTGGAATGGATTGATGGTTGGGATTCTTATGGTGGTTAGTGGAGTGATGCTTCTCTACAGACTGATAAGAAATAACCTGCTCACTACACTAGAGTTCTTAATTAATAGATAGTCATTTACGCGGTTAAACCTTGTGGTCCCTGTGCTCTTTGTAGCCATGTCTATCGCGACCCCAGTCTACTCTTCCTGAGAATCATTCTATCCTACTGTTCCGGCGTATAGCTCTTGCTGGAGTTCTAGATAGTCTCGCACGATCTCGCTTGGCTCTCCCAATTTTTCTGATGCATCACGCATGGTGTGATATTTTAGATTCACTAGGCTTTTGAGTTTTTGTAGGCTCAACTCATTCTCGCCTTCTCGTTCGTAAGTGTCGAGCACAAAGGTCACAAATTCACGTTCGTTATCGTCTAGCTGCTCTAGGTAGTATTCACGTACTAATCCAGCGCGCTCACCTCGTGTCATTGTTTCTTCTGCATAAGCAATATATCGCAATACATCATACACGTCGCTGTCTTTGGCGTCGATCAGCTGTTTGAGAGCCTGTAGTTTTTCTTCTTCAAACCCACGTTCGGCTAAGCCTTGCAATAGCGCTTCGCGAGTTCGCGGATCCGACCATTGGCGACGTAAATCATCTTCGTCCGTGAATAAATCAGGAATCTGCCCGAACAATTTCTCTAGAAATTCTTGCGGTGATACCGGCTTGCCATCCATGTAAAATTTAGTATCGACGGTGTATTTGATCTCAAGTTCTTTGCCGTCGGCTAAGCGTACAACGGTTTTTTGAGCAGGAGGCTCGGGTGGGCAGTTGGTTATATCACCCGGTTTGGCTCCGGGGTCATTGACTTGCGATGTATCATCATCACCTGGCAATGGATAAGTTATCGTCGTTGGCTTATTTTCGACTTCTACATTTGCTATTTCTAGGTCTGCCGGCTCACCGTCCCACGCAGGATCTTCGAACTTCGCGTCGTTGCCGTAAAAGTCTACGATAGTAAAGTAATCTTTGTTGTCATATAGCCGCGTACCGCGGCCGACAATCTGCTTAAACTCAACCATGCTACCAACATTTCGCATTAGTACAATAAATCGCACGTTTCGGGCATCCACGCCGGTCGAGAGTTTCCGGCTTGTCGTCACGATAGTCGGCACTTGCTTTTCGTTGTCGCGGAAATCCTCGAGGTGCTCGTCGCCGATTTTGCCTTCGGTGGCTGTTACGCGCACGCAGTAGTTTCGATGATCTCCAAGCGTTCCTTCGGGTTTGTGTTTATTAATGTAGTCACGCACCATAGCGGCATGCTTTTCATCGTTACAAAAAACTATCGTCTTTTGGTTAGGGTCGATCTGCTCAAACATGATCTGCACCAGTCGCTCTTCGCGCTCAGGTAAGTAAATAGCACGGTTGAAATCCGTTAGTGAATACTCACGAGACTCGTCTACTTCGCCACTTTCGACATAGTCGCTCGGGTTAAACACGTATCGATCCATGGTGGTCGTAACGCGCTTTACCTTAAAAGGCGTCAGAAATCCATCTTCGATACCCTGTTTGAGCGAATACGTGTATTTTGGTTCGCCAAAGTAATCATAGGTATCAACGTTCATATCACGCTTTGGCGTGGCGGTAAGGCCGAGGTGCGTCGCCCCAGAAAAATGATCGAGCACGGTGCGCCAGCTACTTTCGTTGCCAGCGCCACCACGGTGGCATTCGTCGATAATAACCAGGTCAAAGAAATCTACTGGATAATCCATGAAGTACGGCTTGTCTGGCTGGTCACGAGGTGCACCAGCGATAGCTTGGTAAATACTAAAGAAAATATTGCCGTTGGTCGGGATACTGCCTTTTTTGCGAATTGCGTCGCCATTGACGCGCACGATCTCGCTCTCGAGCGGCTCAAAGTCGCCCATGGCTTGTTCAATCAATATATTGCGGTCGGCAATAAAGAGTATTCGCGGTCGTCGGTCGTCGCCTCGCCTGTTCCAACGCGCTTGAAACAGCTTCCAGGCGATCTGAAACGCAATCGTTGTCTTGCCTGTGCCGGTTGCAAGCGTCAGCAGCACCCTATCTTCACCGCCAGAAATCGCTCGAACCGCCGCGTTAATGGCGTTCTCTTGGTAGTAACGCGGTCGATGTTTGGTTATTTGATACGGCTCAACCAATGCCTCGTATTGTTTGTGATTCACGTCATCAAACGTCATAACAAACAGATCATCTGGTGAATGGTATTTATCTACCATCTCACCACGGCCAGTCTTCATATCAAAAAAGTAGATACCATGGCCGTTCGTACTGTATACAAATCGAATATTTAGCACCTCGGCGTAATCTTTGACCTGCTCGAGGCCATCGGTGATCTCTTTGCCTTCTGCTTTTGCTTCAACGATGGCGAGCTTTTGGTTTTTGTACGCTAGTACATAGTCGGCCTTCTTTTGCTTGCCACGCTGCCCTGCGCCTATCAAGCGACCATCAGTAAATCCATATTCCGCCACTACTTCCGACCCAACGGTCTCGTTTCGCCCCCACTGACAGTCCTTTAGCTTAGGATCGATCAGTTCTCGGCGTGTTGTGGCTTCGTTCATACTACTCATGATTATACCGTATTTGTTGTCGAAAATGCTTCGGCTAGCAGGGATTGGCGTAGGTCAGTGAGTTTCGCGAGCTTCTTTTGGTACTGAGCTTCAGCCCTTTGAGTTTTTCCAAGATGATTATCAAGTTTCATGACAATGGATTCTTGCTCTTCAATGCTTGGTAAATCGATTTGAATATCCTTAATTCTCATTAGCGCTAATTTTGGTTGAGCTGTTTGTTTTGTCTCGGCTAAAGCCTGCACACGGAATATTTCAGAAGTAGTGAAATAATAAAGATAGCGCGTATTAATTGCATCTGACGGCACTAGCCGACAGGCATTTTCAGTTAAATTAGCTCCATCTAGCATCTCAGGGACAATACCTGTCACGCCAATCGTTCCTGCAATACTCAAGAACACATCCTTTGTGTTAATGATGTAGCGCGATATTTTTTCATAAACACTATCTGAGATATATCTAATGTCGTTCGTGTCCACTCCACCTTTGCCGTCAAAATCAGTTACGCGAACATATGGATGGGGTGTCGGTGTACTTAACAGCTTCTCTCCTTTCGGTAGGCGCTTGCCACCCAGAATTGCACATATGTCCCCCAATCTGTGCGTGTTACCAGAGGCACTCAGATACTTTTGTAAAATACTCTTTTGCAATGAAGACACATTATCTAAATTCTGACGCGTCAAAACTTCCGCCGCCGAGATCTTCTCAAAAGCCGCATCCAACCGCGCAACAATCCGCCGCTGTTCGTCCAGAGACGGTATATCTATCACCATATCTTTCAATAAACGGAAATGCCTAGCATAACCTAGGTGCTCGACGGGATGCGCTAATAGCCAATGATAGAAGTACCTAGCGTCTAGATCGTCAGGAGTAACTAATATCTTTGTACCATCGGCTCCGGCAACAAAATCGAAGTCAATATATTTGATAGCTCTTGTGTGATCACCAAAGATTACCACTGGCTTGCGTAGTATCATCACATCATCTGAATTATCCCAATATCCATTAATATAACTTGCTTCTTGCGAAACAATAGGATGCCTTCCAGATGCCAAAAACTTCTTAGCTTGAATCTTTGTTTTTGGACTCAGAACTTTAATATATTCACCAAGTTTTACACTTTTCATTTTCCAACTCCGAATACATTTGCCAGCACCAATCCAGCTACAATCGCACCCACAATACCCATGAGCCACCAGAATAGCTGCTTGTATATATCTGAGCTGGTTTCATGCGAACCTTTTGGCTTTTTAGCTATTGTTCTGGCCCTGGGCGTAAGGCTATAAACCTTTCTAGTATAGTCGTCTATGCCTATAGGCTCATCATCGATAGTGAAATATTTTTTCTCGACTAACTCTTGCAGAAAATCCTTATCAAATTGCTTTTCGAATGCCTCGACAGGAACGCCGCCGTCGGCCCATTGACTCTTATACATAGAAGCATAGTCAAGCGCTCTTATTAACTGAGGCTTTGCGATCTCGAAGAGTAGTCTTTTTAGCATGCTCACTTTTGAGCCCCTAGCTTCTCGAAGAAAATCCTGTGCCTAATCTTGGCATCTTTAAGTAATTTATCCCAGGTAATAAACTCTACTCGAAGGTTTATGTTGTCCATATTCTTAAACCAACCACTGCCATCTGGTGTCATCTTCATATCTTTTACGTCAGTGAGCCACTTCTTGACATCATTGTTTGCGCTAGCTATAACGTAGCCGTAAAATGGTGTATTCTCTGCAGTATCAATCTCACGTCCATTTGGCTGTTTGAGCTTGCCATCGCGTAGCTGATTAACGTAGCGTACAATCTGCTCTATGGGATCTTCGTCGGATGATTTGTTGATGAAATCTGTCCTGCTTGGTTTTTTGAACTCAAATATACTAACTGGACTATGCACTTCTTCACCCTCTCGATATGAGACTGGGTAATGAAATGCTGCGATATCTGGACGATCTGCTGACTCAGTAAATGTGCTTTTGTCTGAGCTAATCCAGCTTGTAAAGTTAAGCTTTTCGTCTAAAATCCACAAATTATGTTCATCATAGGTCGTGTCATCGGAATTGTGATTGACCGGAAATATAATACTGTGTAAGGTCTTTTCTTTTTCGAACTTCTCGTTATTATCCCACTCTAGCGCCTTTTCAAATAAATTCAAAACAACCTGACGAAATGCCATATACTGGGCAAGGTTACTCCTGTCGGTATCATTCATCTCCGATACAAGCTTTTCAACCTCCTCTTGAACATTTACGCCTTTAACGTCAAGGTTATTTGCCAGATTGGCAACTTTTGCTTTGCGCTGAGCGTCTTGTTCAAACTTTACTTTGTGAAGTTCGGCTTCAATATCCGTGTTTGATGGACTCATTTTCATTTTTTCAAAATCAACATGTTCGAGATAATTTTTGTACCAGATATTGTCTTCGGCGTATTCTTCGACTCGTTTTTTCTTCTCAGTAAAGCGAGTGGTTACCTCAGTCTTTAGTATCTTTTTTGCCTCTTTCGCTGCACTTTCTTCAATGTCTTTCTTGCCTATCGGATATACCAAATCCTCGTGATCACCAAAATTGAAATCACTCCGCTCGTTATTGACGGCTTCGTCTAGGTAGTTACCGTAAACATATAGCCGAACAATGTACTTACGCTCTTTGCCTTCCTCGTCCTGTTTGGTGAAGTCTGTTGCAAATTCCGGCACGTAATCTTCTAATTTTGCGTCTGTAACAACCTTATGATTTGCAGTGAGCATAATTTTACTTTTCTGAGTAAAGACACTTTGTAGCTCAAACATTTTATAGCTGAGTGTCTTCTCTCCTACCGCAATCTCGCCGGTATTCTTTGACTGAATTGCAAATGAGTCAGTATCACCTATCAGGTCATTTAGAACTCTTGTTTCTGTGCCGTCGTGGATTATAATTTTTGGACAAGTATATTTTTCTACCACAAAGTAATTCAAGATTTTCTCTAGTACACGGTGCGCAAATCGATCAATATCATCATCAAAATCAACGTTTCCTGCGTATTCACTCAAAACCAGTTTTGCCCCTGTTGGGATTGTGCCGTCAGCTTGCGTGTCCTGCTCATCTTCGATAATTTCATATTTTCGTCCTAAAGCGAACTTTCTGGTACGGTATTTGTTATCTTTGATGTAGGTGCTTTCCACTGACACATTTTTGAAATATTTAGCGAAGAACATTCGTCCAAGACCCTTACCGCCACTTTCGCTCTTTTGCTGACTGTAAAGGGTATTAAATGAATTTCGGTTTGCGTCAACGAAGCCAACACCGTTATCGCTAATGGTTATTTTATTTATCTTTGCCGAAGTTTCATCAAGAAGTACATTATCACGATCAATGTGAATATGAATCTCACCATCGGAGCTGTTCTCTTTTTGCTCGATAGCTTCAATCGCATTTGTTACAGCTTCGACGATTGCTGTATAAACGGTGGATTTCTTACCAAAATCCTCAAGATATTTCTCTAGGTAAATTTTTGAACCTTGATTCATAGTTTGATGTTCTCCAGAATCTCAGCAATTTCTCGGTCTACCATCTTGATATCCTCCAAAATGTCCTCTGGTGTTTTCAACTCCTCGGCTTCTGGCTCATGTGGGTTTTTGACACCGAGGTCGAGGGTGGTTTGGTCGATGTTTTCGACTTTGACTGTCCATGACTGTTCGCTTGTTTCGCGGGTTTTGTATTTGGCAAGGAAATCACTAAAGTCGTTGATGTTGAGTGGATTGGTTTTGCCGAGGTTTCGCCCTGGGTTTAGCTGGTAGTACCATATCTCGCGCGTCGGCTCGCCTTTGCGAAAGAAAAGCACTACCGTCTTGACACCAGTTGATCCAGTTGCACTGAACACGCCGCCTGGCAAGTCGAGGACGGTGTGCAGGCTGTAGCCTTCGAGCAGTTCTTTGCGGATCTTGCCTGTCGCGCCGGTCGGTTCGTTGGTCAGGAAGGTGTTTTTGATGACGATCGCCGCTTCACCACCAGTACGAAGCTTTTTCATAAAGTGCTGCAAGAATAGGTTGGCCGTCTCGCGCGTTTGCACCTTGAAGTTGCGTTGTACTTCTGGCCGTTCATTGCCGCCAAACGGCGGATTGGCCAGTATATAATCGTAGCGATCTTTTTCTTGAATAGCACGGGTGTCTTCGTTCAGCGTATTAGCGTGAGTCATGTTTGGCGACTCGATGCCGTGCAGGATCATGTTCATCGTACCGAGCAGATACGGCTCTGGCTTTTTATTTTTGCCGTAGAACGTATCTTCTTTGAGGAACTTTAGTTCGCTCGATGTTTCAACTTTGCTACGCAGATACGCATACGCTTCGGTCAAAAATCCTGCTGAACCTGCCGCACCGTCGTATATCGTCTTGCCGAGCTCTGGGTCGACTGCCTGCACAAGCGCCTGGATGAGCGGTCTTGGGGTGTAGTATTCGCCGCTGCGCCCCGCGCCGCCCATCAGCTTGAGTCTGTCTTCGTACAGTGCCGATAGCTGATCTAGCTCGTCTTGGGTCTGGAACTGCAAGGCGTCAATGATATCGATAACCTCGCGCAAGTTGCGGCCGCTGTTAATTTTGTTGGTGACTTCTCCGAAGATTTCACCGATTTTGTAGACAAGCGACTTCGGGTCGTTTTCGGTGCTTTTGAATGATTTGAGGTACGGGAATAGCTTTTGATTAACGAACTCGATGAGATCGTCGCCGGTCATTTGTGTCGAAATATCCGGCTTGCCGCTTGTGAGCTTTGGCGCCGCCCAGGTGTCCCACTGAAACTCTTCCTTGAATAGCGGTTCGTATGTCTGGCCGTGGAACACGGCTTCGGATTTACGCGTGTCTTCTAGGTCGTCTAGATACTTGAGGAACAAAATCCACGACATCTGCGCCATGTAATCATTGGCGCCATTAGTCCCGGCATCTTCAAAAAGGATGTTGTCGATTCTTTTAAATTCGGTTCGTATATCTGCCACTTTAACTACCTCTTTATGCCGTTACGCAACCCTTTTTCGGTTGACTTTTTGGCTCTTTTTTGCTATATTTGAAGTATCACCAATAGAAGATTTCCCCTTCAAGTGCTTGTCCTTGCGGGGGTTCTTCTTTTTTATTGGCTTGTATTCTAGCTTTGCTTGAAGGTCGCTAACAAACCTATGGTATGGTTTCAAGAAGTCAAACTTCAGTAAGGCCGAGAATTTTCCTTGATTCGGTATGAGTAGTGCTGCTAGCTTATCCTGTTCGTGTAAATACTTTGCTAGACACTGAAAGTCGCCATCGCCACTAACAAGCACTGCTTGGTCGTAGTTTTCAAACTCGATCATAGCCTGAAGCACCAACTCTGCATCGCAGTTGCCTTTTGTTGTGCCATCACGATACGTTAATGTGGGTCGAAATATACATATAAAACCAGCTTCTTGTAGATGAGCATACAGGTCAGCGTTCTGTGGCATGAAGCCTATGAATAGGTATGCCTTATTAACAGCGTATTTATCACGCAAATACACACGAAATCTTGTAAAGTCTAATTTCCACCCTAGTTCACGAATCGAAAGGTTTAGATTTTGGCTATCGATAAAAGCATAGTTATTCGGACGCTCTCTCATGGCCTGATTATAACAGATTGGTTAGAGGATACTTAGATGCCCACTCGACGATACAATCAAATGGTCTACGAGCTTTATGCCTAGCACCACACCAGCCTCTTCGAGTCTTTGGGTAACTTCGCTATCGGCGCTACTGGCCGTTAACGTGCCGCTCGGATGATTATGCGCCACGATGATACTGGCGGCGCGGTCCGAAATGGCTTCTGCGAAGACTTCGCGCGGGTGGACCAGGCTAGCAGTGAGCGTGCCGATAGTGATGATGCGTTTTGCAATCAGTCGATTGGCACCGTCGAGCGTGAGGCAAACGAAGTATTCTTGCTTTTTGTCACGAATGTCGCTCAACTGCTCGACGGCTTTTTCGAGACTGTCGATGATTGGGCGCTCGCTAACTTCAAACTGTCTGCGCCAGAGCTCAAAGCCAGCCATAATATTTGTTGCTTTTGCTGGGCCAAGACTTTTGACACTGAGTAAATCTTTGTAAGCTAGCTCGCTGCCTTTTTCTTTCAGTAATTTTTGCACCTCGCGAGCAAGCTTAGTCACATCAGCGTACTGCGTACCGCTGCCAATTATCGCCATCAAAAGTTCGTAGTCACTCAGAGCCTCAGCACCTCGCGCCTGGAGCTTCTCCCTTGGTCGTAAGTCTTTGCGACGATCCGACATCTTCATATGTGCAGTATATACCTTGTTTACTATTTGCTCTAGCCGTTGCGGCTTTTTTCTAAAAGCGCCTTGAGACAACCCGCTATTGATTGATGTCGTAACTCTGCTGGATAAGATCCATCACATAATCGAGGTCAGTGCCACCCGTGACTTCAACTTCGTAGTCACCATTACCCCAGTGGCCGATATGCACGGGTGACTCAACGTCACGAGCAAGTCCCCGCGGGTCATCTAGTGTGCCGGTCTTCATGTTGATATAAAGTTTTAACTTTGACTTCTTGAAGACGACATCGACAAAGTTGCGTGTCGTTTTGTAGGCAACGTACATCTTCTTTGGATCTTCAATAATTTCCGTATCAATAGCCAATATCCGCTCTTTCAGTGATGCAAATAGCGCTTTCGTCTCTTCACTTGCCATCGCTAAGTGATACTCAAGCGTGAACGTCTCCTGTAACTTTTCAGCCTTGCCAGAATCAACAGTGAACTTCGGTGCGTCTTGTAACTTCACCTTCTGATAGTTTTCGGTATCTAGCGTCAGTAAACCATCTTCATATAGCTTGTACCGATATAGCTCAATGTTAATTGGCAATAGGTCGGCGGTGTCTGTGTCGAACTTGTTATAGCTCTCGGCAACACAAATCACTCGTGGCGCCGCCCATTGAATAGCAACTGTAATGTTCTTTTCATTGCAAAGCTTCTCAAAACTATCTTTATGATCAAGCAACCAGCGTAGATACGACAAGCCTTGATTGATTACGTTCTCGTTGTGTCCCTTTTTGTATTCGATAATGCACGGATTGCCTTCATCGTCGATACCGAGCGTGTCCATACGCCCGCCAAAACTGGTTGAGTATTCGCTTGCTAAAAAGTGAACGCCAAGTAGCTCGTGAAGGCTCGCTTCGAAAATACGCTGTACGTCACGTTCGAGAATCTTCTTACCATCTAGGTTTGTGATTGGTTTTAGTCGAGAGGCGTTATTGCTAGATATTTTGAATAAACTCATAATTTCGTATATTATCTCACTTTTCGCTAGACTTTGCTACCGCTTGGAGGTACGTTGTTGCTTGCAATGGAGACACAAGCACCTCAATTAAAATATTGCCTCTGTTATGCTTACTTATTGATTCATACGTGCAGTGTCTTACTTTTACCAATAAATCTTGTTAACATATATACAGCTATAATTTCAATCATTTGATTAGATCTTAAGCTTTATTCATACATATTCTAGCAATCACACTCCGGTCCCTGTGCGCTATCAAAACTTCCAGTATCGGTTTATGGCACTTGAGTGAACGGCTCTACTCCTATCCCGCTACTACAATCTAAATCCGTTTTTTACAGATTAAACGATTAATCAGGATAGTTTTTGTATGGATCCGACAATTGAGATAAATGAGCGTGTTGATATGGTTGTGCTTTATAAAAAGCACGGTGATATTAGTACACTTGCTGTTCCCTACAAAATGCGCTGGAAAGATCAGGAGATACAATTTACGCAGTTAGGTATGCGTCATCCCACCGCAAAAGGAAAGCGTATGATTCATGTTTTTGATGTCTCGGATGGATGCAATGATTATCGTCTAGAATATGACGCCGAGCATTTAACATGGACACTCGTATGCATGATACCAGGAGATTTCCGATGAGTAATCCGTTTGGACTAAATACTGAAAAGCCAAGTGTCATGTGGATAGATCTTAATAGTGCATTTGCGACTGCCGAGCAGCAAGCTCATCCTTCGCTGAGAGGTAAGCCGATTGGTGTAACAAATAGGCTCAGTAAGGAGTGTTGTGTTATCGCGGCAAGCTACGAGGCGAAAAAACTAGGCATAAAAGTCGGATGTCGCCGCACAGAAGCTTTGGCAAAATGCCCTGAATTTATCATGCTCGAAACTGATCCACCAAAATACCACCACGTATATGAAAAGCTATGTGCAATCATGAAAGACTACACCCCGCACGTGAAGATGAAGAGTATCGACGAAGGTATTCTCGACTTTCATGGAACACTACTCGAAGGGAAAACGGATGAAATAGTCAAAATCGGCTATGAGATAAAAGAGCGCGTAAAAAAAGAGATTGGTGATTATATGACAATCAATGTCGGAATTGCACCAAACCGATTTTTAGCTAAGACCGCCGCTGGACTGCACAAGCCGGATGGATTAGATGTTATCGACCATACTAATATAGTGAAGGTGTACGAGTCGCTAGAACTGCAAGATTTAAATGGTATCGCCGACGGCTATGGTTCACGCCTGCGAGCTCATAATATATTTACTCCGATGCAATTTTTAGCGGCACAAGAAAGTATACTTAAGCGGCAAATATTTAGGAGCGTTAATGGCACGTATTGGTATAAACGGCTGAGAGGTTTTGAAGTTGATGATATCCAGACGTCACTTGGAATGGTTGGTCGCCAATGGGTAGTAAAGAACCCTACAAATGATGACACGTATCTCCGTTCATGCCTTCATTTCCTGGCGGAAACAACCGCTAAGAAACTACGGTTTCGTAACATGGAAGCTCGAAGCGTGTGCGTGTGGTTATCGTTTAATTCAGGCGGAGGATTTGTTGATAAAAAAACGTACAAGGTACCCTGCTATACAAATGAAGATATTTGGGAGCGGGTATCGAAAATATTTGATAAACGTCCCGAGCATATGGTCGTACGGACGATGGGTATGTATCTTTACAATCTTGAACCATCTAACCGATCCCAGCTTGATCTATTCGGCGTGAACGAAAAAGAAAGCTACTTAACAGAAGCTATTGATGAGATCAACGATTTCTATGGAACATTTACAATTTATTCTGCAGATACTCTAGAAGGAACCCGACATGTGAAACAAAAGATACCTTTTGGGGGAACGGAGTATTTTAATTTGCTTTTGAAGAGAAGCTAAAAAATAGGTATACAAAGGTGACGCATTAGCTATGCAAAAAATGGCGATCGTACAGTCTTAGGAGAATGGTTTATCGATTCGGTGTTGAGTTGTCATGATAGAATATGGTCTAAGTCAGTTAGAATAGTTTTTACAGAGGTAGAATTTAAAAAGATCGAGTCTACAGAACTCGATCTTAGTGTTGTAATAATCACTTGGCTCACGCTAGTGGACGTACTTCGCAACGATTTTAAACACTCAACAGGGGTAGAAGTCTCCAGCACCTGCTCTGTCTCTCTGCTTGCGAGCTTACTCCCCCCTGTATAAATTATCTCTAAAGAAAAGACACCCTACCTTCCCTTTCACTTATCTCAGTTCTGTACTTGATGTGCACGCAAAATTTTTTTATCTCAAAAAATATTTATCAATTACGAAGTAGGAAAGTAAAAGTAATAGAAAAACAATGTAGGCAATTAGCTGCCAACCATCCTTATCCCATATATAGCCAAACCTCTTAATATACTCTTCGACAGACGTAAGGTCGCCGCCTCGAACATTGTTCAGGCCTCTTTGTTTCATAAGTGCACGCACCATTTTATTTTCACGTTTCTCGGCCTTTGATTTCTCAATCACGCCTAGATCTTCCGTATGGATAATTTCTAGCGGCTTATGTTTTGCCGTCCAGTATGCAACTCTCACGCCATTCAAATGCTCCTGCATTCTTTTTTCAGGTGTTTTGGAAGTTATGCCAACATAAAACTTACCGTCTTGAAGTCTTAGTACGTAGAGAGTCCAGTGTTTTTTAGTATCTTGATTCACGCTAGTCGCCTATAAGATTTATGGAATAATGTACATCAATTAACATGTCCGGATTCCCTCGAATATAGCCCAACTTACGCCCGACTGATTTCTCCGGGATTTTCTTACTTGCGTCTTTATAAAAGGCTTCGACACCCTTTTTATCAATGATATCTTGAGCAGACGTTGGTGTATAAGAGTCCTTCAATATGCTCAAATCTGCAATAATTTTGCATTTGCCACTTTTATCTTTTATTTCATTCCAATTCATTCAAACATTAACCTCTCAATTCATCGCATTTTTGCTAAGTCTTCGTGATATCAGTTCATAAGTCATTTTCATCATTACTTGCAACAGTGTCAAAGAATAGTTCTTGCACATTAACATTCTTAATCCTATCTTTTGATATTGCAGTACTAAATTTGTATCTCATATAGTTTATATCTAACTCATTATGCGTAGACATGATCAACTGATACTCACCAATAAACTTTCTCCTCAAAAGCTCGGTAAGCGAATGTACGTTTAGTACATCTAGATCCTGAATTGGATCATCTATCAGCATAAGTTTAGTACTCTTCTGCGGATAAACTGTGTTCATCGCTAAATAGAACGCCATAGAAACCACCACAAGCTGCCCAGAGCTGAGTTGATGAGCCGCATCTAAGGTTTCGCCTCTAGCGGTAGTGAACACGACGGTCTTACTTTCTTTTTGAGAGTGCATAAATATACCATCACATTGTGGGCTATTTTGAAGTATTTTTGAGCTGTACAAGTAGAAAGGCAGTTGCAGGTCTTTAGTGATTTTCTTCTGATACTCTTTAAGTGCCTCATTGTACATATCCAAAAGACCAGTAACCTTAGACGAAAGTGTAATTGTTTGCTTAAGCTTTAACTCTATAAGCTTTCTATTTTCTACAAATGACTTGCTATACTCTTGATCTATATATAACCGCTTTGCCTTAATTTTTGACTTTGCGAAATCTACATATTCCTTATTTCTGTCGAAAATTGATTTATATATTGCAACATGTTCCTCGAGTACTGAGCCGGGATTGTATTCAATTGTTGCCGCTTTTTGACTTAGCATTTCACTCAATCGCTCTTGCTTATCTATCACATCCTCTAGACTTGGCATTTGCTGAGACGACGCAACAAGATCATCATTCAGTTCAAAATTGAGTCTAGATAAGACAGCTAGTTCGGTATCGTAGTTTTTGCTATAAAGCTCATCTAGAAGATCAACCAAGACTAGCTCGCCTTGAGATGTATTTTCTTCAATGTATTGCTGCAAGTTTCTTATTGATTCAACAATCTGAATATTAGTTTCCCAATCTTGAATTGGAGATAATCTTTTACTTGCTTGGGGCAGCACCTTATCTATTAACTCATTACGTTCTAAGTCTATCCTACTTAGAGCACCGGTCGATTTCAATTGTTCAAATATAAGTGCGCTAGGCTTAAACTTAGAAAGGTTACTAATCAAACCTGCAACAAAAATATCTCTAATTTCCTTTTCTAAGCTCGAAAGTTTTTTAACAGATTCACCCTTTAGGTTTTCGACTTCTTCTGTTTGCTTGGAAATTGATTCAATGAGTTCCTGGTGGGTTGTATACTTAGCTCCGCAATACGGACATTTGTCTTCTACAAAATTATGGTCATGATCATGAAGGGTCTTGGTGTTCACAATTAATTCGCTTCGTAGCCGCTGTAGTTCCGAAAGGAGTCTACCATATACGCCGACAGACTCCGCAATAGGCTTATATGCATCCAAATACTTAGTAGCGTCTTGTTTTTCTTCGGGCGTAAACTGATTGGTTGCTTGAGCGATGAAGGACAATATTGCATCTACTGGACGCTGCTTTGTGTCTTCAATAAAAATAGCGCGATTCTGATAGTAAAATACTTCTGACTCATCTTTAAGCTGGTTATACCTATCTAAGGCTAACTCTTTACGCAAGATATATTTTCTTAGGATAGTTACATCTTTTGTAAAATTACGAACCTTTACTCTGTCCCTAGAGGTGTTTACCGTACTGTCTTGATCCATTACATTCCGTAAAACCAAGAAATTTAAGAAGTCTTTGTCTCTTGAAAATCTCGTGAGTAATTTATACCGTTCGCTTTTTACGTAATCGTCTGGGCTGAAGTTATTCAAAAAACTTTCAATTTCATCAAGCTTTCGTATTAGATCTGCCCGTTTCACTTTTGCAAGATCACTTGTTAAGCGATCAAAAGGATTTGCGCTGTCGTAGTCTTGCGTAACATCTGCTTTGATCATTTTCTCATATTCAATAGCCTCACCCGATGGCTGGTCTAGAGTTGTATCGAATGAATCAAGCTTAGATTTTAGATAAGTTTTGTATGTACCCACCCTCTTCTTGAACTGCTCAATCTTATTTCTCTCGTCCTCATAACCACCGGCGTCTATCAGTGGAGTCAAGATGTCATGCCTCGCCTTTTGCGCAAGCTTTAAAAAGAAGGTGCTATCGCTCTGCTGTAAATAAGTAAATAACTTATAGTTTTCGGATGATAAATTTGGCCACTTAGCATCGCTTTCCAACTGTTCACCTGCAATGCTATGAGTACTTCTCTGGAAAGCCGACCAGTCAATAAACGGCTGCCTATCGATAACCCGCGCACATTTAACTTTAATAATTCTTCTTTCATCTTCGCATGTAACATCGAGTTCGATTCTTATGTCTTTTGTTGGGTCATTGTGCAATATAGACCTTTGATGTCTTTTACTTGCATTCTCTCCACTTTTTGCTTCATCAATCCTCAAGATCTTGCCTGTAAGACATAGTTCAATAGCATCGTAAATAGTTGTTTTACCGTAGCCATTTGGCCCACTTAGGAAGGTTATATCTGATTCAAGATCAACAACATGCTCACCCGATATACCCTTGAAGTCAGTAATCGTAATACTGTGTAGTTTTATATTCATTACTGCTCACCCTCTCCGGATTCCAAGAAACTCTTGATTACCTCAGTGTCCAAAAACTTCGCAATTTCATCATCCGTAACCGTATAGGATTCATCTAAATTATATTGCTCGACCATCTGTCGGGTAGATTGATGGACGCTCAGTTTCTCTTCTAGAAAGCCTTCTAGCGAAGCCCACTCGTTTTCTTCTCGTATGTAGTTTAGGAAAGGAAGCTTACTATAAATTCGTAAAATTGTTTCATACTCTGAGATTTGACTATCCGCACTTGATTCTGCATATGAGCTAAAACCTTCTTGCAACTTTGCAGATAGGTTTTGGGTAATATCACCTGAGCTTAGTTTCGCAATCTCTTGGATCGAATCTGTCGTATAAGGTAGTACATATTTTCTAAAGCCAAACGTATTTTCTTCGACTTTTAGAATAATATTTCTAGCCTCATCAATATCAATTGAGTTCTCAACCTTATGGCAAATTATTAATGAAGTGTCTTTGAGGGCATTCGAATTACGCTTACAAGCCAAATCAAATTGATCCATTACAGAGTGAGTTATATCAGAGTTCTCAAAAGCATTTAAGTCACCTGTGCTATACGGAGCAACGATTACTACGTCTTTTAGCATTTCGGATTCGTATGTATATATACCTATTTCCGGTATGCTACCGAGAGTCTTATATCCATTAGCCTCAAGAAGCTTGACTACTATATCTTCCACAATCCTTACTCTCCGTTAATCTCGCTAATAGCCCTATCGACAGACACGAACTCTAAAGGTGCCGGTTCAATAATGTCATACACTTTCTTTCCTGCAATGAAAGACGTTAAGAGTTCTTCACCCAGAAGCTCATCAAAGTTTGCGTCCAAGGATTCGTTAACAATCTTTGCCTTTTTAAAAGTTAGTGCAACATCCTTATCCAACAAAGCCTGGACAATTCTTTCCGTCTGCCATTTATTTGTTCCTTGCTGAGCATCATCATTCCCCTGCTTCATTTCATTAATGACAGTAAGAATATAGGATGAACCATCAATATTGTATTGAATGCAGTTGGATTCATATTCACGACTTTCAATCTTACTTAGCGTTGCATAGACAACCTTTTTCATGCCGTTACTATTTACGTCTAAGAACCTACTATTATTTATATGAAGGTAACGCAGACTCGCCAATAGAGAATCGTTGTTTAGCGTAGTAAGATCTTGGATATACCTAACAACTCGAACTCTCTCGGCGTCAGTGAACGTCGGCAGGTCTTCCCGTTCACCTATAAAATCGTCGGCGTATTCCAATATGCTTCTGCGGTTCTTGTCGGCATCGTAAGCAGCTAAACCTTCAGGCTGAGTGGTAGCAGCTTGCAACTCGTCTAATTGATATTCAGCGAAAGATTTTGTGTGGTGTGCAACACTTATTCTGGCTTGTAGGCTGTGCTGTAATTCCTTCCAAATTAAAGACGCTTCAGCCGTGCCCTTACCGGTAGCACGCTCAATCTCTAATATAGCCAATGTCATCAGCTCGTCATCGGAACTTGTTGAGTTCGAGAAATCACAATACTTTTTAGGTGAATCGCCCTCTTTTTTAGGTGGATATTCATACAGTTGAATACCGTAATCATTTTGCCAGCCCTTAATATCTAAATCTTTAATGACATGAATAAAACGACCACTCTCCGGCACTCCATCTTCATTGAATCCATCCTCCATAAGAGGAGTTCCGTCGTCATTAGTCATAAGTTCATCCTTGGAGTTCTTTTTCTGATGACGAGTGAAGACATGAGAATACTTTGAAAATGCAGTCGAGTTATACGCTTTCACCTGATGTCTAGATATGACTTCAATAGAATCTTCGCCAAGCTCATGAATAATCTGGAAATCTTCGCCAAGCTCAAATATCAGTTTCCATTTACTGAAATCTTGAATTCCAGCCGCTTTTAATCTATTAAGCTCACGTAAGCCGACAAATAGACCAACCCTACCTTGATGGTTGTAGCCACTCCATATTGACGTAGCGCCATTTGAAGTCACAATACGCTCTTAACTTTGTTTGACATGTTGTTTTAATTATATGCCAAATACTCTCTAATAATCACAAATTTAGCTGTTTCTTAAAATATTCAGTTGCATCTTGCTCCGTAAAAACATAATCATTAAAAGATGTTTTCATTCGAGCACTCGAAGGGCTGTATTGAAAAATTTCACCAGATGGCATTGATTGATTCCCGCTACCAAACACAAATGTTCGCCATCCGACCCTTAAACTTTGGGATTTACTCTGAATAGCTTCGACTTTTTTATATGCAGACTCGTAATCATTGATGAATTTATCGCATTTTTGTTTTACTTCATTCATGAAGCTTTGCTCAATTGGCTTCATCGTTTCGGAACTAACCCGTGGATCGTTAAAATGTTCACTCATTAATGCAAGTTCGATGTCGGTCAATCCTGAAGTACCGTAATTTACAGAATTGTAACATCGAGCATACTGCTCGGTATTTTTTGCAAGGTAGGCTTTGTTTAGCGTGTAGTCGTGTATATCATCAGAACTTATGGTGTCGCCTGGAAACATGAATAAGAGTCCAATAACGATGACTGCACAAATACTGATCAATAAGCCTTTTATCATATACCCTCCTTTGCTGGAATAAAAAAGGACACCCGCTCTAGGTGTCTAAGCCAGCAGTAGGGATTGTGTCCGAACTGTTTGTCGAGTGGGTGCCCATTTATGAACACAATCACTCGATATACAAATAATATACAAATAATGGCTGTACTCGCTACAACTGACTTAGACTCTCCTATAATAACAAATCGCCTATACTGTAGATAGAGACTAGACTATGACAAATAAAGACGAAGATAAATTATTAGAAGTATTGACCGACAGGCAGTTTGCGAATGCTCCACTTCGAGATGTAGTGAAGCACCTTTACTTTCAAGTCATACAGTCTCAAGTACTCGAAACGAAATTAAGAGTAGAGCTGACAAGAACAAACAAAAAACTAGACATGATGCATGATGCGCTGTCCTCAATCATGTTTATGCGTTCAGGGTTTCTACGGCTTCGCTACAATAGCAGAACATCCGAAATAACAGTTGAGAAATACTATCGAATTGATTTTAGTAACACCATCGAAAATGACCTTCTCAAAACTATGTTCGTTATAAAGTCAGGCAAACCCCGCGCGACAAAGTGGCAATGCACAGAAGTGGCGGAGTCATTCAGAAAAAAGGGTAATGAATCTCTAGATACACCAAGGAAAGTATATGAAGCGGCACATCGAATCAAAACTAGACTACATGATGAAATGAAAATCGATACTCTTAGCGTTAAAGGCAAAGAGTTTTTCTGGTTTTACCCAAATTAACACCTTACTTTTGTCCGTGTAATTAACAGACACCCCGCCTTGTTTAACTGCTATTTATGCAGGACAAGTTGGATGCAAACGAACTAGAACAATTAATCGCATTCTTTAACGTTCTCGCAGAGATTGAGAGGAAGATCGATGTACAACAACCAAAACAAACCAAGAGGCTTGAGACCCCTCCAAAAAAGCTACTTTGATCTATTCGGTCAAGAAAAACCGAAACCAATTCCACCAAAATTAGTATTAATTTTCAAGTACCCCCTAGCTGCAATGATCTCGCAATTATTGTTCTGGAAGGGCATGGAAATTCGCAAGGACGGCTATATATTTAAAACCGAAAAAGATTTCGTGAAGGAACTTGGTCTCAAATCGGCACAGCAAAAACTGGCCATTAAGAAAGGCAAGGAATTTGGGTTTTTGGATGTAGTCCGAAAAGGTATACCCGCAAAACGGCACTACCGCTTGAATTACAATCGTCTCATTGAGGTAACGGTATCAGAGGCGGAGCGAAAAGGCATAGTTCTCACAAAAGGACACATTAAATTAGGCGAAAAACGCCAAGATGAGCTAGGTGATAACAAACGATCTATTACAGATAACACTACAGAAACCACAGCAAGATATCACCGCACCGAATCTGCCTCGGACATATTGTCTAGGCGCTATGGAAAGCAGTAGAATAAAGAAGCTACCCAAAACGACACTGTGTTTTTATTTTCTGCTCTTAATGGGCGGTTGTGCCAGAAAGCTCAGTGTTTTTTGGGTAGCCACAACCGTCCATTTTAAGTAGGAGAATTTATGAAAGCATTCCTTATAGCACGAGTATCGACTGACGATCAATCCGATGCGCTGCCCGGACAGATATACCGGCTAAAGGATTATGCCACACGTAAAGATCTCGAATATGAGCTCTTTGAAATTAAAGAAAGTGCCTATATGGGTAATCGAGCAAGCTTCAAAGATATTATTGATCAAATCGTTTCACAACCCGATATATCCATACTTGTATTTGATAAGATTGATCGCTACACACGCAATTCAAACTCCAACGAAGTAAGTCTCTTAAACAATCTTTGCCGAGCAGGTAAAATTGAAATTCACTTTCCGTCCGACAGCCTCTACATCAGCAAAACTTCATCTGCTCAAGAACACTTCATGCTTAATATGGGAGTATCGACGGCTCAATACTATTCAGACTCTATCAGCGACAACGTAAAGCGTCGTAATCAACAGAAGTGGCGTGATGGCGAATGGTGCGGCAGAGCGCCCATAGGCTATTTAAATACGGTCAAGGATGGCAAGAAATGGGTCGAACCCGATCCGACGACCGCCAGCCTCATTCGAAAAACGTTCGAGATGTACGCGAGCGGCAATTATTCCCTACTTGTAATCGCTAAGAAATGGCGCAGTGAGTATGGACTTAAAGCAGGATCGAGTCGTATCGATCAGCTCCTTAAAAATCCCTTTTATTACGGCGAGATGCGCGTAAAGGGTGATATATACCCTCATAAATACGAACCTCTTATCCCTTACTCGTTATTCGAGCAAGCTAAGTCTGTACGCGAAGGATACAAAGTAAAACCACATAGGTGGGGTGGCTTACCTTTTCCCTATCGTGGACTGATTAAGTGTGCCGAGTGTGGCTGTGGTATTACATTTGAGACTAAGAAGCAAAAGTACATTTATGGTCACTGCACCAGCAAAAGAAAAGATCACTATGTCACTTACATAAATGAAGATAAGATCACCATTCAAGTAATGAAGATCCTAAAATCTATTTCCATCCCTAAGCAGGCGTACATTCAAGTGAGTGAAGCGCTACGCAAATCTCACGAAGAAAAGAAACAGCGGTATCTAACAGATATGACTGCAATTGAAGCTGAAATCAAGAAATATCAGTCACGGAAAGAGAAGGTTTATGAAGACTACTTGGATAACAAAATATCTGAAGATTTCTACACCCGAAAGTTTGAGTAATTCAACTCGAAGATCAAACTGAAGCAAGAGCAAAGAGAAAGTCTCGAACTTACCAATGACGAGTACTATGGAACAGTTTCTCATCTGTTAAGACTGTCCCACAACGCCCAAAATCTATTTAAAAAGGCCAATCATGAACAAAAGCGTAGCATCCTAAACCTTGTAGTCTCGAACTTAGAACTAGACGGAGATTTACTGAGGTGGAAATACAAAAAGCCATTCGAAACGATGGCTTTTTGTGCTGAATCTAATTCATGGCTCCGGCAGCTGGGCTCGAACCAGCGACCTAATCGTTAACAGCGATCCGCTCTACCACTGAGCTATGCCGGAATAAAATGTAAGGTACGTCTATCATCTGGTGATAGATACATCGTTTATTTTACCTCACTCGCTCTAAGGTGTAAACACTCTGGTGCAGGGGCCGATGTCTCTATGTCAATTTACACAATCACATGTTCACGATGGATGGGTAGGCATGCCTACTGAGCGTGGAGTGTATCGAGCTGACGAGTCAAGTCAGCGATTGTCGCCCAGCTGCTGCCGTCGGTCATGATGGCGAGCACGTACGTGCCGTTTGGCCCGTAGACAATTGCCGCATCGTGCAGCAACCCGCCCATAAAACCGACCTTGTCAGCAACTGTGCCGCCCGCACCCGCTGGAATGCCATTACGATAGACATTGCCTTTCATCGCGGCAATCAACCGCTGCTGGTTGGCTGATGAAAAGTTTTGGCCCGTCGCTATCATACCCGTAAGCAGCGCGAGATCGTTAGCCGTCGTATACGGACCACCTGATTTCGTAAAGTTAGAATCTTTCAACCCGATTGCATTGATATCTTTTGTCACATTCGTAAGTCCAAGGCTTGTGAGAAAACTTTCCGCGCAGGCATTGTCGCTCTGGCTAATCATTTTGTTGAAACATGCAGCACTCGAATCCCAATCCCGTTTTCCGGCGTCAATTTGTTTCATCAAACTATATGCCACAAACAATTTGTAGGTGCTCGCTGTTACGAATTGCTTGGTGCCGTTATACTCTGCGCGGCGTTTTTTGCCATCGAGCTCGACCATCGAAATGCCAAATGTCCCCGGATGGTCTTTGGCATAGTTGGTCATTAGCGCAGTTAGCCCTGCATCACTTGCGCTATAAGTTCGGGTATATTGCTCGAGTGGCGGCACGGCTTTCGTAACGACTGCAGCACGCGCCAGCACACCATCAACCACCTCTTGTATGCGGGCAAAAGTTCCTGCAATATCGAGCGCTTGTCCGGCAGCACCGTCTTGGCGCGACGTCTCAGTAAAGTCTTTGGTCGTAATGTACGATGTACCAGGCTTCACCACCACAGCCGGCGCTACCGTCGCATCGAGCCACCTCGCTGCACGCTCTAGACTTACTGTGGCGACAAGATGGTCATCTTTTACTGTGATATCAAGCCATGACAAAGCATCTTTGGCGAGCGCAACCTTCACGGTGTCGTTGACAGTGACACCAATCCCGTCTTTCAGGCGCTCGTTTAGCTCCTTGGCTTTAGCTGCTGCCTGATCGTCATCAACAGCCGGAGCAATTGCTTTTCGTGCCACGCGAATCGACGTCTCGCGGTCTGCCACTGGCGCAACTTTTTTCATACTAGCAAGTACATCTTTTTTCTCACACTGACCACCGCGTTTTGACGGCACGACGACAAGTTTATCTTCCGCTGCTTTGAGACTGGCATTAACCGGGTCCTCACGACACTTCTGCATGATCGTGGCCTCGACATAGGCGTCAAAATTGTCGCCAAATGCCGGAGCTGGGACTGGTGATGTCTTGAGACCAGCCCATAGCAATGACGTCGGAATCAGCCGCATATACCAGGGGTAATTCATGCGCTCTATGCGTGGCGTGTTGTCGACTTTTATCCCAGCAGATTTAAGCGTTGGCGATGTCACTGGTTTTTTGTCATCACCCATGTAAATCGCAATCGAATGAGTATCGTACGCCTGGTTGAGTAACTGTGCGGCGGCGGTACGTGTCATGCCAGCCACTGAGACGCCGTCCACACGAGTAAACGGCAACATTCGGTCGGCTGGATAGCATAGTTGGAAGAAAATGATAAGTCCGATAACTGGCGCGCCAACACGCAGCAACCAGTCACGCCGCGACCACGATTTCAGTCGGCGCACGACTCGCGCAAGAGACGTTTTCACTTTTCGCATAGTTCTATTATACCTTGCTAAGCAAGAGTAGTATCGTCTCGTGGCCCATACCCCAAGAGATCAAGCGTCGTGAGCAACGCCGCAATTGCTGCCGCATGTTCGTCATTGTTCTGGCCGCGCAGTTCTTCAATTTTGCGGCGAATCTCCTGCTCGGTCGATGATGATGCCGCAGCAGCACCCGACGGCGACGTCTCGCCTACAACCTCGAGTGTGCGAGCCGAATTGTCTTTTTTTGCCAACCAACCGCGCGCGATCAACCCATTGACATGAGTTGCGACAGTTGACACACTTTTGTAGTCTAGCGCACGCATGATTTCCCGATAGCTCGGCCCATAGCCGTTGCCCTTGATAAATCCGTCAATAAAACTCAGGAGCTCACGCTGCTTTTTTGTGGGTCGTTGTTCCATGCTTTTTTCCTTTCGATTCTTTTTGCACCGTTAGGGCGACTGCCGCGAGTCCCCACCAAATCATGGACACTGGGTCATCGACCAGCACAGGCCATGTACATGCAATTGCCGCCAGTCCTACACCGCTCGCCAGTACCGTCGTAGCTAACCAGTCTTGCTTAACCCGCCATAGTCGCCAAAGTACAAGGCCCCACAACCACACAAATATTGCCAACCCCAACCAACCTACTTCGTGAGCTACCATGAGATATTGGTTCTCGATTACCAACGGGCTTTGAGAGCCGATCGATGCCGACCCGGTGCTACCGATACCCGCTCCAAATGGCTGCTGCAACATCTTTGCGATACCCTCTTTCAGCGAATCGCTATGACCTTGATCGGAGGTATACGCAGCACCCGTGGTGGGGTTGTCGTGGAGTATGATGTTCTTGAAAAATACCGTATCACGAAGCGAGTACCCGGCAAGTGCGAGCATACCTATGACAAGTCCTGTCGTAATATACTGCCGCCACCGCACCGGATGATTGCGATACCGAAGCACTACCATCGTGATGAGTCCGATTGCAAAGCCCAGCGCCGCACTCCGAGAATAGCTTATCCATAGCGCTACCGCACCGCCAATTGCAAGGAACAAATGAAGCGCTTTCTTACGGCCGTCTGTTAGTTTTCTCCCCACCGCCAGGCCGTACGCGACCACTCCAAGCAGCACCATCATTGCATACGCCCCGAGCGGATTTGGCCCGCGCAGCGTACTATTCATACGAATAAAGTGAGGGTTTTCATCGAGTAGAATATACGGCTTAATTGTTGCGTCGCTGTAACCTAGATACTTTAACGCATCGTGCGGCAGAACGAGCTGCAGCAAGGCAACGCCGACGACAATTCCTGCTCCAGCAATTACTACAACTATAAACCGACGTCTATATTGTGGGTATGCGTGTAAAAATACATATACCGTTGCAAAAAACACTACATATCGCAGATCGATGAGCAGCCCTGCCCCCAGGCTGTAGGGCGATGATTGGCCGAAAAATGCCACGACACAATGAAGTAGCACATAGCCACCTATAAGCCAGAGCAAGCGATCGTTCAGTATATCCGCCTTGTGGCGTCTGATGAGGTCAATCATTAGCATGACAGCCGCCGCACCAAGCAATACCTCTTTCCATGCCTTTACCCACACTGGCGCTCCCTGTGCGGTGAGCCACACCGTCAGCGGCGCATGTAGTACCAGCAGACCGAAAATAACAAGCAGTAGGCCGGCAATGATACGAGGCAGAGATAGGTGCTTCATTGTCTCTATTGTAGCGAAAAATGATATAATACCACCACATTATGCCTTCTAAAAACACCAAGTTCTATAGTCTCGTGCTGATGGCAGCAGACATCCTGGTTCTTGCTGGCGTCTTCGCCATCGCCTACTTTGTCCGCACACAACTCGACCCACGCGCGCTCCTTCACACCGTCTATGCCATGGAATACATGATAGGATTTGTCATCATCGCACCCGTTTGGATTATGATTTTTGCTACGCTCGGTCTCTACAGCAGCAATATCTATAGTCGTCGCCTCGTCGAATGGAGCCGGATAATGCTTGGCACGTTCATAGGTATCTTGCTGGTGATTGGCTGGGAGTATGCTACCAATATTCACATCTTTCCCGCGAGGCTGGTTGCCCTTTACGTTTTGCTGGGTTCAACCGCTGCCATCATGCTTGTGCGCGAAATTATCCGCGATGTGCGAAACGAAATGTACCGATATGGGCGTGGGGTGAGCCGGGTGATGGTGATTGGTAATTCTGCAGCCACTACCGATATCATCGACTCTCTTGCCAGTGACCACAAGTCTGGCTACCAAGTCGTTGCCTACGCCGGGCCTGCCCGCTTGCTACCTGCACACCTCGGCGTCATACATTATTCTCGCGTAGAGGCAGCACTCAAGGACATCAAGAAATTACGCATCACGACAATTATTCAGACCGATCTCTACGACAGCGAGGATCGCAATCACTTGATTTTGGGTGCGGCCCAGACTAGTCACATCCAGTACAATTTCATTCCGGGCGAGCCCGAATTCTACACTGGCAAAAACACGGTCGATGTCTTCCTTGGTTACCCAATGATCACCGTGAGCCAGACACCGTTGATTGGATGGGGGGCAATCCTCAAACGCTTCTTCGACGTCTTTGTAGTCTTAATTACATCAATATTCTGGATTCCATTATTTGGCCTGCTCGCAATCGCTCAAAAGATTTTCAACCCTGGCCCTATCTTTTTCATGAGTACACGTCTCGGACTTCATGGCGAAATAATCGAGACTTACAAGTTTCGGTCCATGATTTGGAAATACTGTGGCGCCGATGCGGCGACAATATTTCGTGAGATGGGCCGTGAAGACCTCGCGGCCGAGTACGAAAAAACCCGCAAAATCGAAAATGACCCACGAATAACTAAGTTTGGTAAGTTCCTCCGCGCGACTTCACTCGACGAAGTAGCTCAAATCCTCAATGTCATAAAAGGCGATATGAGCCTCGTCGGCCCTCGGCCTATCATCAAGGAGGAAAAGAAGTTTTATAGCGACCGTGCGCCGCTTCTGTTCAGTGTCCGCCCTGGGGTAACAGGCCTTTGGCAGGTATCGGGTCGTAGCGACCTGGCCTTTAGCCAGCGCGTAGAGCTCGAGCTCTACTATGCTCAAAACTGGAGCTTTTGGCTCGATCTACGAATTTTATTTAAGACAATTGGTGTCGTACTGCGAAAAACCGGCGCGAAATAATTACTTAACTCGCGGATCATCTTTATATAGTCGATACGATGCCGACATCGGGTCAGGCGCTACACCATCATTTAGCGCATCCTGCTCGCTACAATAGAAGCTTGTTGTCCACAGATAAGGTGGATGGTAGTACTGAAAGTCTGAAGGTAAGAGATATCCATCGTCTCGACCTGCCGCAAACCCCGCAATCATACTAGATGTGTGCTGTATTGGCAGCCTTCCCCCGCATCGCACAAAGTAATACGAGTGCTGTGGGATTCCCAGTAACCATAATACTGACCACCCTATTACAATACCAGCCATTATCGAACCCTGCTTATTGCCGCTAGTTGGCGACTGCGTCAGTTTCTTTTTTTCTTGCGCTGTCATGCCAGAAATTATACGCGTATTTTCGAGACAAGTCGACCAATAAGAAAACCAAGAGCACCCACTATACCTATAGATGCAAAAAAGAGGACAGTCATCATGTCATCATTTTCTTTTTGGTCTTGGCGTATCAACGAACCACTCTCTAACTGAGGAAAATGCTTCTGTATCTCTTTCTGCATCCCAGGTACCTGATTACCATTATTAACACCGTCACCCATAAGCTGCTGAGTAAACGATAGTGGCACGGAAGAGATGGGGCGTACATCCGGAAAAATAAGGGACTGCTTGTTGGCGAGTAGTTGTGTCGTAGCTGATGCAGGCGCCAATCCTTCACCTGAAACTATAGCTTCAGGAGGAGTTTCGGGTGCCTTACCTATATATGCGTCACAACCATCATCGATACCGTCTTTATCTTCATCTACTCCAATTGGAACCGCGTATAAGCACTGGTCAGACGTATCGAGAACACCATCGCCGTCTTTGTCATTCTCACTGGCATATAGTTCGACAAAGTTGATGATATCTACCGGCTCCCCCGATGGTGAGGTGCCTGAAAAGACCATGGTATGAAAGCCTGGTTCAATATCCGCAGGGATACGAATAGCTCCCTGCACCCCGCCTTCGTTCGTCGCTACAATATCAGGCAACCGATATTCACGCGAATACAACGTAACTCTTACCGCACTACTCGCCTGGAGTGTGCCAGGAGCAGCGACTGCCACAAGGTCGGTGCCACGTTTGCCTGTTGTCGGGATGATAGGAACTATCTGTGTATTCTTTTTTGTGGAAGCCTCGAAGTACTGAGGAGTTGCTGGCGCTTCGACGCTACTGTCGGGGCAAATCGTCGCCCCATTTACACAATAGCTGAAGGCACGTAATGATTGATTGTTCGTGGCACGCTTCACTGCATTTGCTATCATAATGTGGCCACCATCGTTCGGGTGATAGCTCTCTTGTGCTTCACTGAGACCGTTTAGTGCGATTCCCGTGACATAGATTTGTCCTTCATTGTCACTACTATCACACAGTTTATGTCCGACAAGGGCACTCGACACATCGACATAATTCACTCCTGCAGATGAAGCAGCGTTTTTTATGACGGTGTTCATGTAGTCAACACTTTCGCGAATCATTATTCGTTCTGCTTTGTTTAAACGCACATTCGGTTTACACTGATTATCTGCCGCATCTGCATTGATAAACTGCGGGTAGCCGAGGACATAAATCTTTGTCGTTGGACTGGCATCGTGAAGTGCTGCGTAAAGTTTCTTGAGCGGCTCATACTGATTAGCTACAAAATTACGAAGCGCTTCACGACCTGCAGCTGAGTCGGCGAAGTAACAGGTCGGTGTCCAGTCTCTAGTTGGATCTATGTTTACACAAGTTCGAATAACTTTACTAAACTGCGCATCATTCCCTCCTGCAGTTATCGTAATCGCCTCGGGCTTATATTTCTTCACAAGCTCGACTTGCCTCACTCGTCCTGGAATAAAATCATTCATAGCCTCTTCCCTCAGCTGTACTGTACTAGCTATCCCAGTCAGTCTTCCCAAACCATTCTCTTGTTGCTGCCCCCAGTACTCACTATTGCCATTCATGTCGTCAATCATGGCTCCGCTACAGGCTACCGAATACGTATCATCTCTCACCTGCATAAAACTCCCCAGCAAAAAAGGATAGGACCGACTACTAATATGGCACTTCTCGCGCGGAAAAAGCGTCGATGCTTCTCGGTCTGTGCCAGCCAAATAATATTTCTTCTTGGTCGCTGGATTTATCTCCGTATCACCCTCTCCGCTACTGTATGAGTCGCCAAGCGCAAGATACGATACTTTATTTGCCTCAGAAGCTTTCGTGGTCAATGTCACTTTTGTTGGAACATGAGGGTCGCTAGTATGGGGGTACGATGTCATCAGGTAGGTTGCGATTTGCTCGTCGGCTGCCAAGCGAAAATATTGATGTCGACCCTGATATCCAGCTACCGGTTGCACTTGATATTCATGTATCGGACACTGGACATAATTTCCATCGACGCTTCCATTGAAAACGCTTGGGTCTATAGTAAATCCGCACGTTGGCTGTATCTCAACAGCAAGCGTCCCATCATCCATAAATACATACCGTCCATCATTTGTAATCGCACTAGCTCTCCGAGCATAAATACCGTCATACCAAGCGCCTCTTGCGGCAAAAAATACTTTTGACTCGCCGGTCGAAAAGTCTACCCGCACAAATTGCTCCCAGTTCAGCCAGAATACAGCAAAGCGTTGGTTAGCAGAATAAACGATATTGTAGACATAGGGATAGCGTATTATTCCAGCACTGTCAGTATACTGCAGCCAATATTCAGTACGCTCGGGCTTTATGCCATACGACACAAGGACTCTATGCGGTCCATAATTTGGCGAAAGAGCTTGAGTGATGTCTTTCGCAATCCTTATATTAAATCCATCCATGGCGGTACCGATTACCGGAAACACCAGTGTATTCGTACCATTTATTACCATCACCCCACCACCGTTCATTACTCCTTGCAGCTGTCGATATATCGAGTCAGTACCAGTTAGTATCGCCCAGCCGCCAATGACTGGTATCTGAGCTATCTTCACTGACTTTCCTTCATACACGCGAGCCGGTACGCTGCGGATTTGCTCATCCTGACCCATGAGCCGAATCGTCGTCATCGGCTGATCGATCTCATTCATATAAGCGCTAATGTCGTAGGGCTGAGCAGCTATCATCGTTCCTTCTTTGCTCCACGCCAGTGTCGTCGCGCTCTGGACACATACCATCGCGCTTACTGCAACCACCCATCCTACAACAGTTCTATACCGCATATTTCTTCCTCACAAAAGATTAGTTGCTACTGGTTGTAGGGCATCGGAGAGGTATTTGCAAGCATAGCCACTTTATAGAGGTATAATGGTACTAATGAAGCAACCAAAGATCGCCATCGTCTGCGACTTCCTCACTACCATGGGGGGAGCCGAAAATGTAGTAGTAGCAATGCATGAGATATTTCCCGATGCGCCGATCTACACTGCTCTTTACAGCCCAGAGAAAATTCCTCCGCTAAACACAGCCGACGTTCGCACGAGTCGCCTGCAACGCCTACCAAAACTATTGCGTCAAAATCACCGCTTCTTTCCTACTCTTGGCGTCAAAGCTTTTCGCGATTTCGATCTTAGCGAGTTCGATATCATTCTCACCAGCAGCTACCTCAATGCCAACCAAGTCCGCAAGACGCGTCCCGACCAGGTGCTTATCTCCTATTGCCATACTCCCGCCCGTTACTACTGGAGTCACTACGAGCTCTACCGCAAAGAGCCTGGCTTCGGCTGGCTCAATCCGTTGATTCGATTGATGATGAGTATCCTCGTGCCCAAGCAGAGAAAACTCGACTTCGAGGCCGCCCAGCAGGTTGATGTTTTCATCGCAAATTCCACTGAAACTCAATCTCGTATCAAAAAATACTACAAGAAAAACTCCACCGTTATCCATCCACCCGTCGACACAAAGCGATTTTCTCCCAAACGCACACGCGGAGATTATTATGTGACACTTGGTCGTCAATTACCCAACAAACGATTTGACCTGGCAGTTGATGCCTGCACAAAACTCGGCATCCCCCTCAAGGTATTTGGACGCGGTGAAATGCACGAAAACCTGGTGCGTCGGGCTGGTCCAACTATTCAGTTCTATACCGATCGCTTCGGCGACGCATCAGACCAGGCAGTTGAAAGCGCACTAAACGCCGCAAAAGGGTTTGTCTTCCCGTCAGATGAAGACTTCGGTATAGTCAGCGTCGAAGCGCTCGCTGCTGGCGCACCAGTCATTGGGTATGCAAAAGCCGGCACACGCGACATCGTCACCGATGGTGAGACTGGTGTCTTGTTTGACCGCCAAACAGTCGACGACGTCATAGCGGCCATCCACCGGGCTGAAGCCACGACCTTTTTCCCAAGCAAACTACAGCGCCACGCCAAGCGCTTCGATACATCACTCTTCGTCACTAAGCTACGAAAAGTTGTTACAGACAATACACCGAGTTAGTTTTGTAATTTTTTGGCGATGTCACCGCATTTTGCACTGACGTCTTTGCGAGCGACGAGTATGCCGTCTGGTGTGTTTATCACCACCACGTTATCAAGTCCAATGACCGCTACTGGCTTACCTGACTCTTCATTGCGCACATAAACATTCTCGACATCAATCGCATGAATATTTTCGCCCTTCATATAGTTGTCGTTTTTATCTCGCTGGACTGCTTCATGCAAGTCTTTGAAGTTGCCAATATCCATCCAGTCAAATGCCGCCGAGACCACCGCTAGATGTGAGGCCTTTTCTATCAGGGCGATATCGATCACTTGGTTGTCGAGCGACAAATAGACTTCATTGTACTCATATCCGCCAAACTCAGCCACATCGTTTAGCCTCTGGTAATGCGCCGTCAGCTCTGGGGCGCTGCCTGCCATCTCACGTAAGAACACATTCACAGACCCCACAAAATAGCCACAGTTCCACAAATAATTTCCTGACTCGACATAGCGCTGAGCCGTCTCAAAGTCGGGCTTCTCCTTAAACGATCCGACTCGGTAAATACCTGCTGCTTCATCGATAGCTCCGTCGCGCTCGATATAGCCCAAGCCCGTCGACGGAAATGTCGGCTCTATACCAATGAGCGCTATCATTTGGCCATCGGTTGACGCACGAGCCGCTGCCGCAAATGAACGCTTGAATCCTTTTGTATCTCGTACATGATGGTCAGAATGAACAAACGCCACTGGCTCATCTTTGTCGTGGTGGCGTGCAATATAATCTAGCGCAAACACAATACAGTGTGCGGTCCCCCGACGACCCGCTTCGATCAAAAACGCTTCGTCAGGTAGCTCGGGTAGTTGTGCTCGCAGATCGGCAGCATGGCTTGCCTCGGTCACGACATACACGATATCACCCAGTAGCTTCGCGCGATCATAGGCTTGCTGCACCAGGGTTCGCTCACCTGTTAGCGCGAGGAGATGTTTTGGCCTAGTCGAAGTCGAAAGCGGCCACAACCTCGTTCCCGATCCTCCAGCAATAATGACAGTAATCATACATTTAGATTATACCAGCCTTACTACACGGACAGGGATAATAGTTTGTATGCTATAGGTATGAACATTCTACTTACAGGAGGGGCCGGGTATATTGGTACTCATACGGCGATTGAACTCATTGCGGCAGGTCACAGTATTGTTGTTGTCGATAATTTGTCAAACAGCTCCAGACAAGCACTCAAAAGGGTTGAGTCAATCACCAACACGTCTATCCCCTTTTATGAATTTGATATCTGTAATACTACTAAGCTTAACGAATTATTTACCAAAGAATCTATCGATGGAGTCATTCACTTTGCAGGCCTTAAATCTGTTGGCGAATCCGTTGCAAAGCCCGTCGAATACTACCGAAACAATCTCGACTCAACTCTTTCACTACTCGAAGTGATGCAAAAGCACTCGGTCAATAAAATAGTCTTTAGTTCATCTGCAACCGTCTATGGTGAACCAAAAGAGCTTCCGCTTACTGAGGAAAGTCGTGTCGGGATTGGTATCACAAACCCTTACGGGTGGACAAAATATATGAACGAGATCATTTTGCGCGACACCACTGCCGCAGAACCTAGTCTTGAAGTCACAATTCTGCGCTACTTCAACCCCGTTGGTGCACATGAAAGTGGCCTCATTGGTGAAGACCCTTCGGACATCCCAAACAATCTTCTTCCTTATGTCGCACAAACTGCCGTCGGTAAGCGCGAAAAAGTCAGTGTATTCGGAGACAACTATGACACTGCGGACGGCACTGGTGTGCGTGACTATATCCATGTTGTCGACCTTGCACGCGGGCACGTCGCGGCGATTGACCACTCGCATCCCGGAGTCGTTACATACAATCTCGGTACCGGCAAAGGAACATCTGTACTCGAACTCATCACTGCATTTGGCAAAGCAGCAGGCAAGGAAATTCCTTATCAAATCGTCGATCGTCGACCAGGTGATATCGCCAGCTGTTATGCAAGCCCTGAAAAGGCCACTCGCGAACTAGACTGGAAAGCCACAAAGACTATCGATGATGCCTGCGCAGACAGTTGGCGGTGGCAGTCGCAAAATCCCGATGGATATTAGGTGTTGTATTTTCCACCTTTTATGGACAAGGCATTTTCTACAATAGATTGTAACTACCGCAAAAAGGTATACTAATACATATGAAGAAGATGCTAGTTACAGGTGGAGCGGGGTTTATCGGGTCAAACTTTGTACACTATACTCTCAAGAACCGACCTGAATATGAAATAACTGTTGTCGACAAGCTGACCTATGCCGGCAATAGCGCCAATCTTGAAACAGTCCTCGACAAGATTGAGTTTGTCACTGGTGACATTTGCGACCGTGGGCTAGTCGATAAGCTAGTGGGTGAAACCGACATCGTGGTACACTTCGCAGCCGAAAGCCACAATGACAATTCCCTACGTGACCCTTGGCCTTTCATCAACACCAACATCATAGGTACCTACAATATCCTCGAAGCGGTTCGTGCATACGGCACCCGTTTGCATCACATCTCTACCGATGAAGTATTTGGCGACCTCGAGCTCGATGATCCAAACCGTTTCACTGAGGAGACTGCCTACAATCCTTCAAGCCCCTACTCTAGCAGCAAGGCCGCATCCGACCATCTGGTCCGAGCCTGGATTCGTAGCTTTGGCATCCAGGCCACCATCAGCAACTGCAGCAACAACTACGGTCCCTACCAGCACATCGAAAAGTTTATCCCTCGCCAAATCACCAACATCCTGAGCGGCATTAAACCAAAACTCTATGGCACCGGCGAGCAAGTTCGCGACTGGATACACGTCGACGACCACAACTCTGCAGTACACTTGATCCTCGACAAAGGCAGGCTGGGCGACACCTACATCATCGGCGCCGATAACGACCACGTCAACAACAAGATGGTCATAGAACTGATCTGCGAACTCATGGGCAAAGGCAAGGACTGGTACGAGCATGTCAATGACCGGCCAGGTCACGATATGCGCTATGCTATGGACTCTCGCAAGCTAAAGCACGAGCTTGGCTGGCAACCAGAATTTACCGACACTGAGAGTGGTATGAAAAACGGATTGCAACAAACAATCGATTGGTACACGAACAATCGCGATTGGTGGCAGGCCGACAAAGACACCGTAGAATCGGCATATGCGAAGCAGGGACAATAGAGAATGAGTAAGTCTGCTGCTGAATTTGAAAAAAACCTCGAAGCACACAACACATCAATCGAAGGGCTCGTCTGGTACGACCTGTCGGTGCACGGCGATGCCCGTGGCTGGTTCAAAGAGAACTGGCAACGCGAAAAGATGCTCAGTCTGGGCCTCCCTGACTTTGGTCCGGTTCAAAACAATATCTCATATAACGCTAAAGCAGGAGTAACGCGAGGGTTGCACGCTGAACCTTGGGATAAATATGTGTCACTAGCTAATGGTCGAATATTTGGCGCTTGGCGAGATATCCGCGAAAACAGTCCTACTTTTGGCCAAAGCTTCACGCTCGAAATGGATCCGAGTCATGCCATCTTTGTCCCGCGAGGTGTCGCTAATGGTTTTCAAGCACTCGAAGACAACACTGTTTATACCTATCTTGTCAACGACCACTGGTCAGCCGAGCCGGCCAAAGATTCCTATAGTTTTATTAATGTAGCCGACCCCACAAACAACATTGATTGGCCAGTTTCGCTCGATGAGGCTGAACTCTCTGAAAAAGATAAAAACCATCCCAATTTCGATAGTGCGGTTGTCATTCCACCCAAAAAAGTGCTTATCACTGGCGCGAATGGTCAGCTTGGTCGAGCATTCCAGGCATTATACCCGGATGCAGACTGCGTTGACCGGGATACGCTTGATATCTCTGACTACACTGCGCTCCTCCCTGCTCGGCGTTGGCGAGACTATGGTCTTATCCTCAATGCCGCTGCCTATACGAATGTCGACGGTGCGGAAACTGATGAAGGGCGGCGGGATGCTTGGGCGGCAAATGCCACCGCAGCCAGCAATCTCGCCCGCATAGCTACCATCTACAACCTCACCCTCGTACACATATCAAGTGACTATGTGTTTGACGGGAGAGAAACCGTCCATAGCGAAGAGGAAGCCTTGTCCCCGCTGAGCGTCTATGGTGCTTCAAAAGCTGCCGGTGATATCGCAGTTAGCACAGTGCCAAAACATTACATCGCACGAACCACCTGGCTGATCGGCGATGGCAATAATTTTGTCAAAACCATGCAAACCCTCGCCTCTCGCGATATCAAGCCAAGTGTCGTCGACGATCAAATCGGTCGACTCACTTTCACGCCAACTCTCGCAAGCGCCGTAAAGCACCTCATCGATAACGAAGCACCATTTGGTACGTATAATGTCACAAACGACGGTGAGCCTGCCAGCTGGGCGCAGATTGCTGCTACTATTTTTGAGCAATCTGGCAAATCGCCAAAAGACGTCACGCCAGTCACGACTGCTGCCTATTACGCAGGCAAAGACGGTATTGCTCCCCGTCCACTCCAAAGCACTATGGCGCTCGATAAGCTCAAATCTACCAGTTACCGCCCGAGCGACTGGCAGATAGAATTAGCAATGTATTTACAGAGAAAGGAGCTCTCATAAATGAAGGGAATTATCCTCGCCGGCGGATCAGGCACCCGCCTCTGGCCTATTACAAAAGCCATCAGTAAACAACTCATGCCAATTTACGACAAGCCGATGGTGTATTATCCACTTTCAACTCTCATGCAAGCTGGCATACAAGAGATTCTAATTATCACGACACCGGAAGATCAGGCAGGGTTTCAGCGTCTCCTCGGTGACGGTTCACAATGGGGTATTTCTCTGCAGTATGCCGTACAGCCATCACCCGACGGCTTAGCACAAGCCTTTATCATTGGCGAAGAGTTCATTGGTGACGATAACGTCGCGCTCGTACTCGGAGATAACATCTTCCATGGCCACCGTCTCGACGAATCGCTGCAGGAATGCACCGACCCCGACGGCGGTATTGTATTTGCTTACGAAGTTTCCGACCCCGAGCGGTATGGCGTTGTCGAGTTCGACACTGAAAATAACGCAATATCAATCGAAGAAAAACCCGTAGATCCAAAAAGTAATTTCGCCGTTGTTGGTCTATATTTCTACGACAACGATGTAATTGAGATTGCAAAGAATATACAGCCAAGTGAACGCGGCGAACTCGAAATCACTTCAGTCAATGCCGAGTACCTTAGTCGCGGTAAACTAAAAGTCCAAGCTCTCGATGACGGCGATGTCTGGCTCGACACCGGCACTATTGATAGCCTTACCGACGCAACAGATTTTGTCCGCGTCATGCAAAAACGAACAGGTAAGATTATCGGAAGTCCGGAGATGGTAGCGTTCCAAAATGGCTGGCTAAGTCGTGAACAATTAGACAGCCTAGCCGAACCACTCAAAAAATCAGGGTACGGAAACTACCTTTAGCCAGTCGGTTGCTCCAAGAATAAATTGACTAGTTCTTAGTCAGCAGCTAAAGATTAAGGCTGTAAGTCGATGCTGCGCAGAGAGCTTCGACGATTGTCGCCTGTTGAGACGGATATGTTATTTTTATCTGCTGCAACATCGAATTGTCCACTCCACCATACTTCATAGGTCGATTCATTTCTAACCAATCCGCCAAGTGCGTCATATACACGAATATCAGGACCGCCTTTATTCCATGGCGAGGTAACGATTTCGCTCTTAGCTCCTGCAACCGAGTCCAGCACATTTGCTACGTCGACACGGGTGCCACCACTAAACTGACCATACACATCGAATCCCTTGACCAAAACACCGTTTTGATCGAATATTTTTACGTATGACGAAGCGCCTGGCCCTCTTGTCACGATAATTTCTTCCACCGCATCACCCTGTACGTCTCCGACCGATACATCCACTCCTGTCATATCCCCTGGATAGGCGAAGAAATCCCTCAATTGAACACCGCGCATGTCAAACACTTTAATATGCGTAGAGTTGCCCGCACCGGTTCCGGTGACTATTTCGTCGATTCCATCATTATTGAAGTCTCCAGTTGCGACAGTAACTCCGGTATAGTAACCCGGATAGGCCATAAACTCACTAATCAGTACACCGTCCTTTGACCGAATTCGTACGTTGCTCGAGTTGCCCGCACCGGTTCCGGTGACTATTTCGTCGATTCCATCATTATTGAAGTCTCCGGCTGTCACAGTTAATCCTCCGCGATAAGATTCGGCATACCCCATAAATCCGCCACCAATAGGTTTTTTATCAGATGCAAGTAGCTGTACGTGCGGACTATTTCCTGCGCCAGTTACTACCACATATTCCTTTGCTACTTGGGCTATATCGAAGTTTCCACTGGCTACATATGTCGAAGCCTTGACAAATGGGCCATACGGAAGAGTTTCACCAGCTAGCTGAGGATAGTCATTTGGTCTAGCAATCCGATAAGCTGCATTTAGATAGTCGTAAGGGTTCATAACATTATCGTTTTTGTCATATATCTCAAAGTGAAGGTGCGGTGGTGTATTTTCTGCATTACCAGAATCTCCAACATAGCCGATGTGTTGGCCGCGCTTCACTTGATAACCCTGCTTAACGTCTGGCGCATAGGCATTGATTGCCCCCCCACTGCCATTGTCTGTTCCTGGTGTATCGTTATTTAGGTGTATGAAATTGTATTGGAACCCGTCATAGTCGGTAATTTGCACATACCATCCCCAGCTCGGCTGTGGGTATGAAACCCAGGTTATTACCCCGTCTACGGGCGATACGACCTTGCTGTGTTTAGCCGCAAATATATCGGTTGCGCGGTGAACTCCATTGAGCGATCGGTAGGCATCATAGTCGTTGGTGTAACTTGCGTTACCAATCACAGGAAAATCCATCAACCATGGCGTAGCGTGTGCGCTAGTCGAATGTAGGGTGGCAGCAAACAATACTGAACCGATTGAAATTAACATTTTTCGAATCATATATCTCTATTATACTGCATATGTTTTATATTGACCGTTCAAAGAGGTTGTGATTAAATATACTTAAGCAAGGTAAGCTATGAAAATACAAAAAAATAATAAACCCATCAATAAAAAAATCATTCTGGCCGCATTGGTTGCCCTGTCTCTACTGGCGTCCTATTTTGCATGGACTTACTTCAGTAACCGCGATCAGGATTTATCAACCAATGACTCGTCTAGCACCGGTAAGACTGATGGAAACAAGTCTAGTAGTGATGATTCTATAAACTATGAGCCTCCGACGACCGATCAGCAGACAACCCCAACAGAAAGCGCAAAGACGGCTGGCAATATTTCGCCCAAGCCAGACCTCAACATAACCATATCCGCTCTCGACGTATCTGGTGACACCCTCAGGGCTCGAGCCCTCATCACTCCGATGGCAGCGCAAGGCGCAACCTGCAAGATGACCCTGAGTCGTACAGGCTACACCCCTATTACAAGAACGGCTGGAACCCAGAATCTCTCTAGCTCATCTACCTGCCAAGGTTTCGACGAAAACATCAGTACACTCGCACCCGGCGTTTGGACTATCACGCTTCAAGTGACAAGTGCGCAATCAACAGCATCAACGACAAAAGAGGTTACGCTGTAGCTGCGAGATATAGTATATGAAAAAGATTATAAGTTTAGCACTAGTCTTTGTCAGCGTAGTAAGCCTCATTCCGCAGAACTTCAGCTCTGCTGCTATTGCGTCATGGAATGCCGGTAAGATTATCGACGATGCGGTTTTTACAAACGCCTACAGTATGCCAGTTGGCGCTATTCAGAAATTCTTAGAAAGTAAGGTTCCCGTCTGTGATACGTACGGTCAGCAGCGTTCAGAACTCGGCGGGCCCGACCTAAATGGAGATGGAGTGGTGCAGCGCTGGGAGTACGGTAAGGCAAGCTATAATCAAACCACCTTCACATGCTTGCGAAACGCCATAGTGGGCGGAAAGAGTGCGTCGCAGATAATCTACGATACAGCTGTGAAATACCAAATTAACCCACAGGTATTTATAGCATTACTTCAAAAAGAACAAGGTCTTGTGACAGACACATGGCCCCTCGACCTACAATACAGATCGGCGACAGGCTACGGCTGTCCCGACACCGCACCCTGCGATGCGCAGTATTACGGTCTCATCAACCAGCTAGACTGGTCCGGGAAAATGTTCCGAGCGATTATGGACAACTCCCCGACCTGGTATACACCATACATCCTAGGGAATAACTTTATACGATACAACGTTCCTGAATCTTGTGGCGGATCGACCGTCAATATCCAAAATCGCGCGACACAGGCGCTTTATAACTACACCCCATACCAGCCAAGCGCAGCATCACTAGCCGCCGGCTACGGTACAGGTGACGGATGTAGCTCACACGGAAACCGTAATTTTTGGCTCTATTTCAATGATTGGTTTGGGGGCACAGTAAATCAAACAGGTGTCCAGCCAGCTTCGACAACGGCGTACTCAAAACTACCCTGCACTATTCCGGCTTACGCGACGAGCCAGGTGGGGCGACTATACAATCCAGATACACAAGATTATCTGTTCACGACCAACAGCGCAGAAGCCTGTGGCGCAGTGAAGGTTGGATACATATGGGATGGCGTCATGCTAAAAAACGAGGGTGATCTCGGAGAGCTGACGAAAGCTATCTATCGTCTTCGCAGGGGCTCATCTCACGTCTACACTGCATCGCTAACGGAGCGCAACACGATGGTTGCTGATGGTTATGTATCCGAAGGAATAGCGTTTTATGGCTACGCCACAAGTGACCCAAGCCGTCTGCCTGTGTACTTCTTGGGCCAGTATGATACCCGAGTGATGACATCGGCCGGAGCGGAAGGGACAACGTTTGTCGGCAGTCTAGGTTATAAGTCTTTCGGAGTTGGCTTTTATACATCGATGGTACCGACCCAGTCAACCCTCTATCGTCTGCGAAATGGGGCAGACAGGTTCTATACCGTTTCTGCGACAGAAGCAGCAAGCGCCGTCTCTAGCTATAAGTATACGCACGAATCAACGACGCAGATGGTAGATTCTATGCCCGGTGAATACTCTACGCCAGTATACCGCCTCAACAGCGATTCCGGACGACTATATACGACCAGCCGAGCTGAGCGAGATTTAGCGGTAATTAACTATGGATACAAATCTGAAGGTGTAGGATTTTATTCTTACACAGAGAATGCACCGGGTGTTTCCCCAGTATATCGCTCGACGAACTATGCTCAGAAATCTCGACTGTATACACAGAGTCTACCTGAGTCTTTCAACTCTCAGACATACTACGGCTATAAGTGCGAAGGCGTCTCCTGGTACGGACTCTAGCAGCCCTACGAGCGACTCGTTAGCCCTTTAGGCGAGTAGCTTCTTCTGTCTTGTTGTTTGCATACTGATAGCCAGTGCTGACTACTCCAGCAGCCGTAATTGTAGCTATGGTGCCGCCATCTGTGGTATAAATCTTCCGACCCATTGCCCTTGGAACCAATGTAAGAGTTCTTTCTCCGGCATGAGCGAAGGTTGCGTCTACCTGACCCGCTTCGTATTCGAAATCATCCGCCTGGTAGTATTGATCTAAAATCGGCAAAATCGCATCAAATCTACCCCAAAACATCGTACCGGCGAAAAATCCATTACTTGAGACATCCTTGAGGATTTTCTTTGCTTGCTTGCTCCCGAGCGAATCTTCGAGTATCTTATAGGTTTTTTCTTCGTTGCTGCCAAAATAAGCGTCCAGTGAAATATAGTGTCCGTATGGGCCAACTATACCGGTGTCGGAACGGTCGAGCGCCTCCATTAGCTCAAGTGCTTTTTCAGGACTTGATGGAATTAATCTTTTCAGCATATCGTTAATCCAAAGGTTTCCATCTTTTCTATGAGTCGACTTCTTTGAGTGAACCTTTAGAAACTTCTCATAGCCAGCGTCGTAGAGATGACGCGCTAAGTGGAGAAATGGTAGCACATCTCGCCCACGATTCGGAACGACAATGACATTCGCCCGTGGACTAAACTTTAGGATTTCATCCTTGATATACTCGGCCTTTTTTGGCACCGTAACGAACAGATCATACGTCTTTTCGTCTAGGTTAGAAAGGTGCTTCTTGAAGTCCTCCCAGAGGTCGGGGTAAAACAAGTGCACTATCACTGCAGTTGTGACATCTTTTCTGCGATGTATGTTGTACATAGGAAACTTCTGCTTGTTGGTGGCATTCTTTGAATGTTTTGCAAGCACCTCAGCAGTCCTTCGCAGGTAACTGTGTCCGTACATCGTATCTGGCTCTAGATACGCACCCTCTGCCCATTCATTCCACGCATTGATGAAAACCAGGTTCTCCTTAGGTGAGTCTGGGTTATTGTTTGCTTGCTCAACGATATTTGAGAGCCAGTGGCCATATAGGTCCGGGTTTGCATTTGCAAACACACCGCCGCTTCCTTTTCGGCGAGCGTCATTATCCCATCGTGGCATAACAGATCGGTACGTAGAGAACTTGTTCTCTTTTTTGTAATAATTGAGAGCAATTGGACGATAGTCGTACATCGCACCCGTGAACTCAACATCTAAGATCTTATCGACGATATCGTATCTAGGGATATTTTTCTTCAAACGCGCAGAGATTGACAATGGGGCAAACTCGATTGCTTTATCAAAGCCAAAGTTCTTTGGATTTTCTGAACTAAAGCTCTGTACGGCGACAAGCTGCAAATCCAGACCGTGTTTTTCTTTGATGTATTCGCGCCAGACCTTGGCGTAGTTCTCGGTATTGTCGAGTTCGTCCGCCCTGTAAACCGCCAGCACCGGTCGACCGTTAACCTTTACGTACCTCGGGTCGGTTATGATTGGCTCGACATCCTTGATAAACTTGAGCGGGTCGTCTTGCCTGTGCTCCTGCGCTATCAAGATGTCCTGATTTCTTCCGTCCCATCGTCTGGTCCAGTTTTCGTTTGCCCAGCAGATCATGAAGTTAAAGTCCCACTCCTTGTGCTTGAGTACGGTATCGAGCGGTTGCTCCATGAGGCGCTTGCCGCTAAACCAATAGTAATAAAAGCAGAACGCATGTATGCCATACTTCTTTGCTAGATCGATTTGGTTTTTGACATTTTCTACGAGTCGAAGATCATAAAATCCAAGATCGGCAGGTAATTTAGGTTGCTCGTGCCCGACATAGCGAGGTACAGCAGCGCTAACGTTCGTCCACTCAGTAAAACCCTTGCCCCACCATTCATTATTTTCTTTAAAGGGATGGAATTGTGGGAGATAAAATGTAATTAGCTTTGCGTCATCAGGGTGGGCTTCGTACGTTTCAGGGCATTCTGGCTCAAAGAAGTACTGCTTTTTGTTGCTGATTAGGTTGACGTGTGCGGCATAATTTGTAGCCATGTTGCCATTATAAATATCGCCAACAGTAAAGTCGGGGTCGTATCTAAGCTGAAAACTGCAAAGAGGTTTCCACGTCTTTGTCGTCATTAGTTCTATTCGGTATTCACCGTCTTCTTCGATGGTGATAGTTTTACCAAAACCGCACGTATTCTGAACAGATCTTCCGAGCCTGCCGCTCAAGGTTTCAGCAACGTCAAAGCGTTTAACGTCTGATTTTATCGCAACTGTTTTGCCGCTTGGCATTGCTAGTCGAATCTTGTACTTTACGTCCTTGTGAGGAACAAACCATCCGCTGACATAAACTTTTTTATCAGAGGTTTTCTCTAGTTTTGGAGTGTCTAACATGAATTCCCATGGTCCAGAAAAATGTCGTCTGCCAGCCACTTCTACTTGAGTTCCGTTATTTGTATACCTATTGATAAAAGACGCCGCAACTCTCGTACTCGCACGACGAACTTTAGGATAGCCTAATAGCTTATCACTCGCTTTAATAAGTGGTTTCAGTAAAGCTTTTTTTTTACTCATTTAATTTATCTCCTCGCAATCATCAAACTCAGTACTCTATTTATATTATACCTTAACGCATGGTGATTTTATGCTTAGCTGAACGTATTTTTTTCATATACCTATACATTTTTGAATTTTTTATTTGCGAAATTTCTTCGGCAAGTTGTGATATTTCATTGTTCTGATATTCAATATCTTGATACATTTTGTTTGTTTTTTCCCGTAACTCTGCGTTCTCTGTCTTTAGTCTTCCGGCCTCTGTGCGAAGAGTTGTAACTTGTGGATAGAGATAAAGAGTGATTTCGATAAATATATCTGGGCATGATTTATTAAGTAAATGTATTATTTCTTTTCGTGAACTAGGAGGTACTTCGTTAATTATATTATATAGTAGTGTGTTAATTTTTGAGGTATTGATAATTTTTTGATATTTATCGCTACCCTTGAATAATAGTTCAATGCCACGAAATGTGTTGAGATGTGGGCGAAGATTCTTTTTCCAAAATTTTCCACTAGACTCAGAATTCCTCCACCATACGCTACTAGTATGCTTGCGATAAACAGCCATACGTCGATCAATAAATCCTATTTCACCACATCTTGCGTGATACAGATGAATATACCAATCGAGGGGCAACATATTTTTGACGTTGTTATCTTTATACGGGCCAATACTTCGATACAACACTGAATTTGTTTGGATAAAGTTATGGTCAAGCAATTCCTCGAGCGTGTACGTCTTGCTGATTTTATCATCTGGATAACAGCCGATAATTTTGTTACTCAGTTCATCTTTTACCTCAACAGGATGAAATACTAAATAATCATTTGGGTGAGACTCCATGTAGCGATACTGCCGATCGAGTTTGCTGCTGTCGGTCCAATAGTCGTCACCCTCACAAAGCGCAATGTATTTTCCTTTCGCAGCGTTGAGGGCACCTATAAAATTATCCTGTATACCTATATTATTTTTATGAAGTATCGGTTTTATTATTTTAGGATACTTTTTTTTAAATGTTTCTATCACCTTGGCCGTAGCATCAGTAGATGCATCATCAGCAATAATGAGCTCTACGTCGAACTCTTCAGTCTTTTGCGATAGCACGCTTTTAATTGCTTGTGTGATATATGCTTCATGATTATAGGTAATCATGACAATACTTATGAGGTCTCTGCTGGGCTTTTTTCTTGTCATGATATACTTCCAATGATTCTCGAAATAGCAAAAATGTCCTTGTCATCCATATCATCATGCAAAGGCAAGCAAATGATGCGCTCATAGAGACGATTAGTCATATGAAGGGGAAGGGGTTTTTCATATTTGTCAAACAGCGGGTGATTTGTCAAAGGGTCGTAGTACTTCTGAGCTTGAACTCCGTTATCCTGCAGTATGTGTATAGCTTTGTTTGCAAACTCAGCATCAGGAGCTTCAACGGGTACAAATCCTATCGTCGAATTTTCCATATTTTTTTGAAATTTAAAATCCAAACTCTCAAAAACATTCTTGTATTTGGCATATGATGCACGACGTTTGCTGAGTTTTTCATCAAGTCGTGCTAGTTGCCGAACACCAATTGCACAATATATTTCTCCTAGTTTTGCATTCGTGCCAAGGTGTGTAGCCTTACGATCCTCTGAAAAGCCAAAGTTTGTAGCTTCTCTGCACTTTTCGATAAATTCTTTGTTTTTACTAGAGATTAATCCACCCTCGCCGACAGAGAAAGGTTTTGTTGCATGTAGTGAGAAGATTTCACAATCACCACGGGCGCCAATTTTTTCTCCATTCTCGTACAATGAACCGAATCCAGCAGCTGAATCTATGATCATTCTCTTTTCAAAAAGCGTCGCGAGTTCTTCCCATTTTTTTACTAAAACATTTCCCACACCAAAAGTATTACAAAGGAGTATACCTGCGATTTCGTCCGAATGACTTTCTAAGTATTCTCGGGCCTGCTCTATATCAGGCTGCCAATTATCATCAATATCAATAAAAACCGGCTCCATTCCATTGGCTAATATCATTTCTCCGCCCGCAACAAAAGTAAACGAGGGGATAATTACTTTTCTTTTTTTTGTCGATAACGGAAAGAAGAGGTTTTTTATGGCAACATCTAGAGCTAGGGTCGCATTTGATGTGGTGCATATACTTACATCGTGATTTAAATATCGAATACATTCTTGGCGTAGTTTTTGTTCATATGGTCCGAAGTTTGTATACCAGTTTGCTGAGACAATTTTTTTTATATCTCCAGCAATCAAATTAGGATCTGGAAAGTTTGGCCTAATGAAGGGTATTTTATATTTCATTTAACCAGTGCTCGTTTTGTGATATATTTTTTGCTGGAGTACCAACATATACACCGTTCTCTATATCCGCATCTGACAGCAACGTCGCTCCCGCACCCACAACTACACCGTTTGCAATACGTATATTGTTCGAAATATTTGCGCCTATTCCAATAAATACACCTTCTCCTATCGTCACACTTCCGCCAATATGTACTCCTGGACCAATAGTTGAAAAGTCTCCCACCTCACTACCATGTTGAATACTAGATGCTACGTTCATAACCACATGCTTACCCAGTTTTACATTTGTAGTTATTACTGCTCGTGGAGCAATCAAGGTTCCTTCACCTATCTGTGCGGTAGGATCTATAATTGCGTGTTCAGAAATGATCGTTTCATACTTTTCACCTGGCCATTTTTTTTCGAGACTTTTTCTCAAGCCTGGAGCTCCAACTGCTATATGAACGTTTGTCTGAATTTGTTCTTCATCAGGGTTTTCTATGTCAATCTGGAAAGTATCAGACATGTAGTCTTTATCAACTGCGCGGAATGCGACTTTTTTATTAGTGTATGACTCTGCTTCCTCCGAGTGTCCACCGCCTCCGATTATCCCTATCTTTTCGCTCATTCTATTTCTCCACTACATATAAAACTGATCTTAGTTTAATGCCATATCGAATAAAATTCCATATTCCAAAGTTCCACACTCTCAGCTGTTCTACTTTAAAACCACTTTCGCTTAATCTCTCTAGGAGCACTGTTTTACTATATAGTCGGACATGGTCGTCCTGTGCAAAGCGTCGGCAGCGCTCATCTGCATCCGTAACACTCATATCTTCATCAAATACGTCATCGTTATCTATGATTGGAGTGAGTATAATACCACGCCCGCCCCGTTTTGTAATTCTGTATAACTCTTTTAATGCTTTTATGTCATCAACATGCTCTAGAAGATGCGAGCAAACAAAAAGATCAAATGAATTTTCATTGTATAATTTCATATTTGTTATATCAACTTTATCGTCCACCCCGTCCATGTATAAATCAGCACTACGATACGATGATCCATCTATACTTTTGAGTACACTTTGCAGTGAAGGTGAGGGTGCGAAGTCAAGAATCTTCATATTATTTGAGTGTGATCTTGTCTGTAAATACAGAGCGATTAGCCTATCTCTATCATTTGCCCCGCATGATTTACAAAGATATTCTTTATAGTTAAGTGTTTCAAAACTTTCGACAGGATAAGGGAAACCTTTGTTTTTTAGGTTTGCAATATACCCTGGATCAATCGGCATAAAACTATCTTTTGATTTGCATATGTTACACTTCTTGATTATTTTTCTACTTATCACAAACACTCCATTTCGCGTTTATGCGCATCGGACCACCTCGCTCTTCATCATAACCTCTCACGATAAATTCTGCTCTATGGGGTGTGTATTGAAGTAATGTACGGCTAGATGAATCAAAAATTGCCGCAGTTATTTCGTATGTACTTGGGTTGAAGTTTTTTAATGGTACTTCAAGGCTTATAGGGCTTTTTGTGCTCGAAGATAGTGGCAGCTCCCTTGATGAATTAAGCTCTGCGACAGGATAGCCATTTTTATGAATAGTTATACCTACATAATGTTTTTTAGAGAGGTTGTAATTATATTTTACAGAGGCGACAAGGTTTTCATTTTGCTTATAGGATTTTTTTTGTAATTCAACTCTAACTTTTTGTTTTTTTCTGTTTTCATCATGACCATTCGGATCTTTTGTTACATTTTCAAGTATATATTGATCAGCAATCTCTTGGGGATCACCTACGAGTATGATTTTTCCTTTCTTTATCAAAATCGCCCTGTCACAAAAACGCTTAACCGCCTCCATGTCATGTGTTATGAAAACTATTGTAGTATTTTTATCTTTTTTTAGTTGAGCAAAGTATTCAAAACATTTCTTTTGAAATGCCGCATCCCCGACTGCAAGCACCTCATCTAGCAGTAGGATATTACTCTTTGCACGAATGGCTATCGAAAATGCTAAGCGTACTTGCATTCCAGATGAATAATTTTTTAATTTTTGGTCCATAAAGTCATCGAGTTCTGCAAAAGTTACGATGTCGTCGTACATCGCAGTCATTTCTTCTTTACTAAAGCCAAGAAGTGCTCCGTTTAGAAATACATTTTCGCGTCCGGTGAGTTCTGGGTTGAACCCTACACCAAGCTCGATGAATGGCGTAAGGCTACCATTCACTTCTACGCTTCCCCTGTCGGGAGTGTAGATACCTGCCAATAGCTTGAGAAGCGTACTTTTACCTGAACCATTTCGACCTACGATTCCAAAAAACTCACCTTTTTTTATATCAAAGGAGGTGTCATTTAGTACATGTTGGATCTCATACCCTCTTGTATTTTTATTAGACCGCCGAAAAATGTTTAAAATAACCTCTTTCAGTCCGCTTTTTTGTTCGTGTGGAAGTTTAAAACTTTTGTAGAGATTCCTTACCGTAATCGCATTTTCTATTTTCATCTATATATTCTCCGCAAAGTATTTCTGGTTTTTCTTGAAATAGTAAGTAGCAAATACCACAGTGAGAGCAACAATCGCAAATGGGACAAGTTTGAGAGGAGTGTTTTCAATATAACTCCACGTCGTTATAACATTTTTTGATATCGAGGCATACCGAGCATCTTGAATAATCTGAGCAAGCGGGTTCAGCATCAGTATTTTTGCAGCAAGAGAATTTATACCTGCAACAATCGTGATAGGAAATAGTACTGGTGTCGCATAGAACATACCTTGCATAACAACCTCCCAAATATGTGAGATGTCTCTAAATTTTACGTATAAAGCGGATAGTAAAAAGGCGATTGCCAATGCAAATACATAAAGCTCTAGTACTGCGAGAGGAAACCATATAATTTCCCAACTAATTTGAACACCGTTAGCAACGATAAATACAAAAACCACAACAAGGTTTAAAAGGAGGTTTATCAATGCAGATATCGTTCCAGACACGACAATGATGTATTTTGGAAAGTTTATTTTTCGAATCAAGTCACCTCGTGCCACAATTGCACTCATTCCCTGCATCGTAGCTTCTACAAAAAATGACCACAAAACAATTCCGAGTAGTAACTGAACTGCAAAATGATCACTTCCGTCACCGAATCTCATAAAATGGATAAATACTACATACAAAATTGCAAACAACATAAGCGGTTTCAAGAGAGACCAAAGATACCCTAATATGGACCCTTGGTAGCGAAGCTTGAAATCTGTCATGACTAGTTCGCGCAATAAGATGCGGTTTCGTCTCGAAAAAATGTTAGATAGTTCCATATCAGTAGTATCCATTATAAGATATAGGGAGGATTATGACTAGACTAGCAATCGCGATAATTACGTGGAATAACGCAGATGACGCTGTTGAGTGTGCCGAAAGCCTTTTACGGCAAAGCATAGTGAGTGGCATGAGTATTGTTTTTATCGACAATGATTCTCGCACCGAAACTATCGAAGCTATCCAACATTTCATCACCACAAGCTCCTCTCCGCAACTTCATTTTGTGGAGACTGGCTACAACGGCGGTACAGCTGGTGGCTTCACAGCGGCAGCCAAATGGGCAGCCGAACACGACATAGAGTATGTCGGCTCACTAAATGCCGATGCTATTGCTGACGAGAAGTGGTGTGAAGCACTGCTCGCTGAGCTCGAGTCTCAACCAGATGTTGGCATCGCAACGGGAATGATGCTCCACCGTGATGGCAAGACAATTGATAGTACGGGTGATTTCTATACCACCTGGGGACTTCCTGGTCCGCGTGGACGCGACAAGCCAGCAGCCGAAGCACCACGTGAAGCGGGTCATGTATTTGGCGCAACCGGCGGCGGGTATTTGGCTCGAACTTCAATGTATAAAGAAGTGGGGTACTATGACGAAGCAATGTTTATGTACTACGAAGATATAGACCTCAGCTTCCGGGCACAACTCATGGGCTACACTGTACGCTACACGCCAGACGCCATCGCCTACCATAAGCGAGGAGCTTCTTCAGATACGGTTCCTGGGCTTGCCGTATACAATACCTTCAAGAACCTCCCTATTCTTTTCACAAAAAACGTCCCTCTGACGCTATGGCCTCTTATCTACCCTCGCTTCATTCTGACCTACACGCTTATCCTCATCAATGCGATAAAAAATGGTCGCGGCGGACCAGCATTAAAGGGATGGGGTATGAGTTGGCGGTATATACTACATATGTTCCGTGAGCGTTGGCGAATCCAGCAGTCACGTACAGTGAGCGACGACTACATCTCAAGTATTATTCTGCACGATATTCCTCCTGAGCAAACAGGCATGAGAAAATTCCGTAAACTATTTACAGGAAAAGACTGATGAACCTGCTTGAGTATGAGGCAAAGAAAATCTTACGCGCGTCGGATATTTCAGTGCCGCACAGTACACTGCTCGGTAAAGGTAATTCTCTGCAGAATGTCTCGCTCCCTTCGGTCATCAAATCACAAGTGCCGATCGGCGGAAGAGGCAAGCTTGGCGGGGTAAAAATCGTAAAGACAGTCGACGAGTTGGAGCGAGTCTCAGACAGTCTGCTCGCCCATGAGATAAAAGGATTTTTGCCAAAGACACTCCTCGCCGAAGAAGTGCTCGATATCGATAAAGAATTCTACCTTTCGCTCATGATCAATCGGTCGCAGCGATATATTGAACTCGCAGCGCATATTGATGGTGGAGTGGACATTGAATCCCATGGATCTAAGGAGTTTTTCCGAACCCAGGTAACTCCAAATTCTTTTGATGCAGCCGGAGAAAGTTTGGCTGAGCTTTATGGTTTGCCAGAAAAAACCTTCGTTCTGCAAGATCTGGTAGATAAACTATATCGCTGCTTCGTTTCGAATGATGCCACGCTACTCGAAATCAATCCGCTGATACTTACCACACAAGGTGAGCTCATAGCGGGTGACTGCAAGATGATTCTTGACGACGCGGCCGCTTTTCGTCATCCCGAATGGAACTTCGAGGAGAAACCAGCGAGCTCGAACTTTGTCTCACTCGATAAAAGAGGTACGGTTGCGACCATCGCCAATGGCGCAGGACTTGCTATGGCGACAGTCGATGCCGTCACAAGCACCGGTCACTCACCTGCAAACTTTCTCGATATTGGCGGCAACGCCACTACCGAACAAGTCGTCGCTTCATTTAAAAAAATAATGGAATTTCCTGCTGTTGATGCGATTGTCATCAATATATTTGGCGGCATCGTACGCTGCGACACGGTTGCTCAGGCTATCATCGAGGCCAAATCACAGCTACCAAACCTACCGCGTCTTATCATCCGACTGAGCGGCAATCGAAGCGATGAAGCAGCAACACTACTAAAAGAACACAATCTACCACTCTACCGAAATCTTACTGAATGCATCGAGGCGCTATCATGATAAATCCATCGATTTTTACTGGCAAAAACGTCATTGTTCAAGGTATCACCGGTACCCATGGCGCCTTTCATACGCGCAATATGCTGAGCTATGGCACAAATATTGTCGCCGGAACGTCACCGACCAAAGCCGGTACGATGTTTGACGATACCATCCCAGTCTATGCATCGATTGCTGATATTCAGAAAGAAAGACAGGTGGACATCACTGTGATATTTGTACCGGCTGCTCACGCCAAAGCTGCCGTATTGGAGGCAATTGATGCGAAAGTCCCACTCATCGTCTGTATCACCGAGCATATCCCCGTTCACGATATGTTGCAAATATCACAACATCTAAAGGGAAGTGGCTCGGTCTTAATTGGACCAAACTCTCCAGGTGTACTTACTCCTGGCAAAAACCTACTTGGCATTACTCCCGCCTCTCTCTCAACAGCAGGCGATACAGCACTAGTCAGTCGCAGCGGAACCCTCACCTACGAAGCAATGGATTTGTTGACGCGGCGAGGGTTTGGCCAGAAGTGTATCATTGGCATTGGCGGAGACATGGTTCGCGGCACTAGTTTTGTCGACTGTCTAGAGTTATTTGAGCACGATCCGGACGTGGCACGAATTGTGATGATCGGTGAAATCGGTGGTGTCGATGAAATTGAAGCGGCTGATTATATCAAGACTTCTATGACGAAGCCGGTCTATGCCTATATCGCCGGACACAGCGCACCAGCAGGTGTGCAGATGGGGCACGCTGGTGCCATCATGGGAACTAATACGCTAGAATCCGCGTCAGAGAAAACAGCCTACTTAAAGAAATCAGGCGCACATGTAGCCGACAGTATCACTGATTTAATCTCACACATTCGATAACGAATTGCTCATCTGCTTTGGTATTTACGCTCTTTCTTCCCTGTTACTTTTTGTGTTAGTTTGCATTTATAGACATAATATTTTATTCGTGTATTTGTAATATATAAATATTATTGTTAAGTAGGTATAATCAATTTGCCTCCTGTATATCATCCAACGGTTAAATTGATATAACTTACGGATATTTTTATGTGTATAAGTTCCAGTCACCTGTGTATGACGCCTACCAGTGATATACTGATAAAGATGAAGAAGCTAGTTTCCATCCTCGTTCCGGCGTATAACGAACAAGAAGTACTCGGGCTACTCTTTGACCGGCTCGACTCACTCGCCAACACTGTTCCCCACTATGACTTTGAGTTTCTCTTTGTTAATGATGGAAGTCGAGATCATACGCTCGAAATGATAAAAAAACGAGCTAAGAGCGATACGCGCATTAGTTATGTAAACTTGTCACGAAACTTTGGCAAAGAAACAGCAATGCTCGCTGGTTTTGATTACGCTAAGGGTGACGCTATGGTAATTATCGACGCCGATTTGCAAGACCCCCCCGAACTCATTCCGGAGATGATCACCTACTGGGAAGAGGGTTATGATGATGTCTTCGCAAAACGCCGTAGTCGTGCCGGCGAAAGTCAGCTCAAGAAAATGACGAGTCGACTCTACTATCGTATTCTGCAGAACTCTACAAATATTCCGATCCAGGTTGATACCGGCGACTTCCGTCTTCTCGATAGGCGGTGTGTTGATGCGCTGAAACAATTTCGCGAATCTGAGCGCTATACCAAGGGCATGTTCAGTTGGATTGGGTTTAAAAAGAAAGAAATTCTCTACGACCGTGATCCGCGAGCAGCTGGTGAGACCAAGTGGAATTATGGCAAACTTATCAACCTTGCAATCGATGGCATCACCAGCTTTACGACCGCCCCGCTCCGCATCTCCACCTATGTTGGCGCTGTTATCTCACTGATTGCGTTTGTATATATTGCCTACCTGGTCATCCGACCGTTATTTGGCGTACCGACTGTTCCTGGCTATTCATCACTCATGGCGGTAATATTATTTATGGGCGGCGTGCAGTTGTTGACGATTGGGATTATCGGTGAATACGTAGCGAGGATCTTCAATGAGACCAAGCATCGTCCGCTGTATTTTGTCGAGGAATATCATGAAGCATCTCATAAAAAATAACCAGCGGGTGGCTCGCTTTGGTGCAGTTGGCATTATCAACACATTGATTGATTTTGGGCTACTCTTTTTTCTAAAGTCCCTCGGGCTTCCAGTCGGTGCTGCTAATGTTATCTCGACAGGAATCGCATTTTTATTTAGCTTTGTTGCTAATCGGAAATTTACGTTTCGATCAAACGATGGTTCAATAACTCGTCAATTTATTCTATTTATTGCTATTACTCTTTTTGGACTTTGGGTGATCCAAACTGCAATTATTCAGCTTACTCTTCCCTGGCTTTCGGCGCTATTCGGTAACACTACCATCGCACTTTTCGTGGCAAAAGCAATTGCAACAAGTGTGACGCTGGTATGGAATTATCTTCTCTATAATAAAGTTGTTTTTAAAGATTCTCTGTAACTATCGTATCGTATACTAGAGATATGCATATTGCCATCGACGCACGTGTCATAAACTCCGGTACAGGAACGTATGTCTACAAACTACTCGAACATCTCCAGGATATTGACCAAGAAAATACGTATAGTGTGCTTGTACGCTCAAAGGATCGTGACTATTGGAAACCACGAAAGAGTAATTTCTCTGTTGTAGAGGCTGAGTTTGATAACTATTCATTTGCCGAACAATTTGGATACAAAAAATTCCTCGACAGCCTAAACCCTGACTTGGTACATTTTTGCATGCCACAGCAACCGATTTTTTACCGAGGCCTCCATGTAACTACTATGCATGATATGACACTACTCAACACCTATAACTCTGACAAAAATTGGCTAGTGTTTCATATCAAGCAATTTATCGGGAGATTTGTTTGGAAGTATATCGCAAAGACAAATGCGTTTATCATTACAATCTCACAGAACACAAAACGTGAATACCAAGAATTCTGTCAGATACCTGATAGTCGCATACCTGTCATCTATGAGGCTGGTGAGGTATTAAAGGGAAAGCTCGAGCCATACCCAGTGCCATACAAAAAATTCATCTTGTATGTCGGACAACAGCCTGACTACAAAAATCTCCGACGTCTTGCAGCGGCTCATCAGGCACTTCTGGATAAACACCCAGATTTAGGCCTAGTGTTTGCTGGACGAATGAACGACGACACAAAAATCAACAAGATCTTCTACGAGAAGAGGGGTTATAAGAACATTCACTTCACTGGTTTTGTCAGTGATACTGAGCGCGACTGGCTATTCACTAAAGCTAAAGCGTATGTATTTCCAAGTCTAATGGAAGGTTTTGGTCTGCCGCCGCTAGAGGCTATGGCGTATGGTACTCCGGTTGTCTCGAGCAACGCTTCGTGCATGCCAGAGATTCTCGGCGATGCGGCAGAATATTTTGATCCACTTGATGTTGGTGACATGGCGCAGGCAATCGACCGCGTATTGACCGACTCGACACACCGTCAGTCTATGATAAAAAAGGGTCATCAACAAGTAAAAAAATATTCATGGCGACGCATGGCCGAGCAAACACATGCTATCTACATGAAAGCTCTGAGGCAATCTAGAGACGAAGTTCGTTAAAGGCTTTATTGACGAGATCAAGCATTGTTTGATAGGTTTCAACACTTGACCCACGTTCATCGGTATAGAGATAAATCACGTTATCTACCACTTCGATGGTTACTGTAAACCCAAGCGCCTCGAGCTGCTCCATGTAGGTTGGATTGAGAAGTTCAAAGCTAGTTGCCCCCTCGTAGCTTGAGGCATAGACCTCGTACTTGTCATTAAACTGCGTCCATTCGGTTTCGATTTTTTGCAAATTTTTAATGCCAAACAAATTTAATCTAGATTTTCGCCGAACGATAATATTTCCGTATTGGCGTGGCACATTCACCTGTGCTATTACGCGGTTCTTACTACCGCCACTTGGGTTGGCGTTGTAGGTATAAATCTGCACAAGCATCTGCCCTTTGTAGAGCCCGACGACGTGGTTATTGATATCTGAAGTACCAAACTTCGCCTCACCAAACAGCTGCCCTTGACGTGGAATAAACAACCATCCCATATCAGGACTATACCGATAGCCTTGTGATGCTGCGAATTGTGCCAAGGCTGTATTGCGATTATACGGATCCTCTGTTGACTGACTTATCCCCGCAAGCAACCAAGACTTTGCACCGTTTCGATGGAATGTCCAGTACTCGGTGAAATTCGCATTATCGGTAAATATTGTTTCATTTGTTGCTGCGTCAACTAGTTGATCGTTCGCCCTTGCAGTAAATCCAACAGTGAACGTATCCTGTGAGTTATCTTCATGATCAGTAATATCGATAATTGTCGCGCTGGTTATCACGACATTGTTCATGAGGTTTTTTCGCTTCATTGTCTGCAGAATATAAACGAGGAGTGACGCGTGGTAATGGTAATCTGGCGTCATATACTCTTTCATCGAATCAGTATTGAGACTTGACCAGTCTGACTGGTACCTCATAAATGTCTTCTTGGCGTACTCGCTCAGAGATGCTTCATCCCAAACTCCATCACTGACTGCTGCTTTCTTCAATTTATTCTTGAGGAATTTACTTTGTTTTACCTTACCAAACCATCCATACAGACCAGCACCCATACCGGCAAACCCGATCGCACCAATCGTTCCGCCATACCATCTGAGTATCGAGGTCAGGAGGATAAAATAACCTATTGCAACAAGCCAGCCGAGAATTTGCGCCAGGATACTCAGCCCAAGATTGACCTTGCGCATTTTTGCAAGGAGCGCGCCCACGAAGTGCATAGGAAGATATCCAAGTACTATCTCAATACCACCTTCTCCGCCACCGCCGCCAGAGCCACCGCCACCAGCACGACCAAAAAACTCAAACGGTATGAGTGAGGCGAGTTGCGAGAAGAGGTGGTCCACCGGCGATTACCTGGTGGTGTTTAGAAGCTTACTTCGGTTGGCTTTTCGAGCGTTGCACGCTCGGCATCATCAACATCAAAAAACTCTTTGTCAGTCGTAAACCCAAGCATGTTTGCGAAGATATTTGTCGGGAAGGTTTTTCGCTTTGTGTTAAATTGTGTCACCGTACTGTTGTAGAAGCGCCGCGAAGCGGATATTTTGTCTTCTGTATCGGTGAGGTTTGCCTGCAGGTCCATGAAGTTCTGCGATGCTTTGAGGTCTGGATAGCTCTCAGCAACTGCAAATAGACTTTTCAGTGCACCGGTAAGTTCACCCTCGGCCTTGGCAGCCGCGGCTGGGCCAGCATCTACCGCGTTTACAACTGATGCGCGAGCCGCAGTAACTTTCTCAAATACACCTGATTCATGTGCGGCGTATCCTTTCACCGTATTGACGAGGTTTGGAATCAAATCAGCACGACGCTTGAGTTGCACGGTGATGCCACTCCATGCTTCACCAGCTTTTATATTGAGACGTACAAGTGAGTTGTACATAGCGGCAAAAAAGCCAACTAACCCCAACAATAGTACGACGAGTACTACTACGATAATAAGTCCGATTGTCATAGATAATTCCTTATGATTCTTATGTTATATTGTCTCTACTAGTATACGGCAAGTAGTGGTAAATTAAGAGCTTTTCTGGGCGATGATAATCCGACGATCACGACCATCGCCTTCGCTAAATGTCTGAATATCTTCGTATTCCTGCGCAACCCGGTGTACCACGCGGCGATCGGCAGCATTGATATGCGCAACATGTGAGTCGCCTGTCGCTCGTACTTCTTCGATCCATCCGCGGGCTTTTTCGGCGATTTTTTCTTCGCGCTGCTTTTTGTAATCAGCGATGTCAACATTTACCCGAGTCAGTTCGGCATTTTTATTGCGTAGTGCGGTCGAAACAATGTACTGGAGACTGCGGAGTGTTTCTGCATTTCGCCCGATCAAAATACTATTGAGATCGCTGGTTTCAACATACAGCTCGATGACGTCGTCCTCAACTGCGGCTGTGACTTCAATATTCTCCCCAAAAAACGATATGATATCCTGTAAAAACTTCCGTGCGTATTCGATAGTTTGCTGCTGGTCCATAATTCTCTCCTCTCACTATCCCTTGGCTTTTATACGCGTAATCTTTGCCTCGCTCGCTTTTTTTGCACGAGTTTTAGCTGTTTTAGCCGATTTGACTGATGAGGCGGACTTTTTCGGCGCCACCACTTCACCATCAGCTTCATCGGCAATTTCATCGAGCTCCTCGCTATCCTTACTCAGCAGATAATGCTGCTGAGCCACAGCAACGAGGTTTGATGCAGTATAGTATAGCGCCAAGGCACCTGGCAAGCTCACCATAATAAAGAACATCATGATCGGCATGAACTTTACCATGTTGTTCATCATCGCGGCACTCACTTCAGTCGGGTCAGATTGCTTACCGCTTGCCGCTTCAGCCATAACTTCACGGAATTTTTTGGTGGTTTTATTTGTCGGCATGGTTTGTTTGGTCATAATATATTGCGTCAGTGCAGAAATAACAGCCAGCACTAACAGAATACCGTTAACACCTTGCCCACTGACTGCTGTCTTGGTGAGATCGATAAATCCAAGCATGAGGTGATTGAACTGATCGGGCTGTTCAATCACTTGCTTAATGGCATCAATCTGCTTGAGTGGCTCATACATATACTGACCGACTTTGTCGCGGTGTAGCGTCACAATTTGAATAACCTGGTAAAGACCAATAAAAATCGGCAACTGGATCAATAGAATAATAATCGAGCGAAAGGGACTAATGCCGTAACGCTTGTATAGTTCCATCTGCTGCATCGCTTCAACTTGCTTGTTGCCGTTTGCTAGTTTCTTGATTTTTTTCAGCTCTGGCTGCATCTTGCGCATTTGTTTTGTCTGGTGCAGCTGTGCCTTAACGAGGGGGTATATCGCAAAACGAATCAAAATCGTAAAAATAACAATCGCCACCCCGAAGTCGCCGCCGGGAATAAGGCTATAAATATACATCAAGGCATTAAATATCGGCTTTACAATCAAGGTGTCAAACATATATACTCCACGAGATTTCTTTTCTCTAGTATATCACCTTTGCGTCTGAGGTCGCTACTACTTCGCAACTCCGCTCTGTTTCAGGAGACTATCAAGTGTCCGCTGTAGCTCGTCGTGTGGCATAGTGATCACCTCAGCATTTGTGATAATCACCGCGATATCTGCTGTACCCACCATGGATTCTTGCTGATGTCTCAACAATTCGTACACGCGTCGGCGCATGCGGTTGCGGCCGACGGCTGATTTATGTACTTTTTTGCTCACCACAACGGCAAACCGCGAGTGTTTGCGGCGAGGATTTTCAATCACGCGCAGTGTGAAATAACGGGAACGGTAGGTTCTTGCGTTTCTATAGAGATATTTCAGACTGCCGTGGCCGTGAAATCGTAATCGTCTTGCTAGCATCGTTATATAAAAGTATACAGCAAAGAAAAACCGCCCAGATGATGATCGGGCGGATAAATCTTAGATGGCGAGGCGAGCGCGGCCTTTGAGGCGTCGGCGCTTCAAAACAGCGCGACCGGCTTTTGAGGCCACACGTGCGCGAAAACCGTGTGTTTTTGCACGGTGCCGAGTGTGTGGTTGAAACGTTCGTTTTGGCATATCTCTCCAATTATACCTTTCCCTTGAGAATATGGCAATATCTCCTTGAAGAAACAGCAAAAATATACTCTCGTCATAGTGATTATCCACATATACAGTTCATTTATCCACAGATTAACAGAGAGACTATCCTATTGTGGATAAGTCAAACAGAAGTGAACTGTAGCTGCTTCGTATCAAAATCCACAACAAGCCAGCGATTGTGGAAAACTTTTTTGTCGCGTATCATAAGAGATAGTATCAACTTGCGGACGGAGGGAGTCTCGACGTGCTAAACGCCTTGTGGCAGAGTGTCTTGGGGGAAATCGAACTGTCTGTTTCGCATGGCAACTTTGAGACCTGGTTCAAACACACCGAACTTCTTTCCTACGATGACGAGTTGGTGGTGATCGGTGTAGCAAATATCTTTGCTAAGCGCCAATTTGAAGTCAAGTTCGACAAGCAGATTCGCGAGATCCTCGTGCGCAACGGCATTACAACCAAGCGCATCACCTACCAGGTAAAGACGGTGAAAAAACGAGTGATCAGCCGCGAGACCACGAGTGAGACAGACCTAACTTCAGCGCGAGTTGATGAGCTTATGAGTACTCCGACAGCATCGCAAGCAACAAAACCTAGCAGCTCCACACTTAATCCACGTTACACCTTTGACTCATTCATCGTCGGCTCGAGCAATGATCTTGCCTACACCGCATGCCAAGCTGCTGCTGTAAACCCAGGTACAAAATACAATCCCTTGTTTATTTATGGTGGCGTGGGGCTCGGTAAGACACACCTAATCCAAGCGGTTGGCAATGAAATCGCCAAGACTCATCCAAAAATGAAAGTAATGTATCTTAGCTCTGAGACCTTTATGAAAGAATTTTTGGAGCATATTCGATTCAAAAAAGCGGGTTTTAGCGACAAATACCGAAATGTTGATGTCTTGATCGTTGATGACATGCAGTTTATCGCTGGCAAAGAAAAAACACAAGAGGAATTCTTTCATACTTTCAACGCCCTTCACCAGGCAAACAAGCAGATTATCATTGGTAGCGACAAGCCACCACGCAGCATCCCCACCCTCACCGAACGCCTCCGTAGTCGACTAGAGTGGGGTATGGCGATTGATATTCAAATGCCAGATTTTGAAACACGTTGCGCTATCGTCAAAACCAAGGCCGCACAGTCTGGTGTAGAAATTAGCGACGAGACAGCCGAATTTCTAGCGCAGAACATCAAGACAAATGTCCGCGAGCTTGAAGGTGCACTCAACCAGTTACTGGCCTATGCCGAGATGCGCGGTGTTACTCCTGATATCAGTATCGCCGAGGGGTTGATTGGAAATATTCGCCACTCTCGCCCTCAACATGTCACGCCAAAGCAAATTATCGACAAGACAGCTCGGCACTTTCAAATCGATAGCAAGGAGATCTGCGGCAGCAAGCGCGACAAGCATATTGTTGTGCCTCGACAAATCGCCATGTATCTACTGCGTAGCGAGCTACATCTGAGTTTTCCGCGGATTGCCAATGAACTTGGACGAAAAGACCATACTACCGCGATTCATTCTGTCGACAAAATCGAGAAGTCAATCAAGCTTGATCTACTGATTCGCGAACAAGTAGCCGAGATACGAGAGAAACTCTATGCCTAATATATGGTCTCGTAGTTGTGTACTAGTAGTGGAAAGTCTGCGAACACACACTGGTAAAAAATGTGTTCAACTATCCACAGTTTGTGGCAATTTGCGTACTTTGTTCACACGGCTGGGTACAACTATGATTCATTTCGGACAGTTTTGCTCATCATACATCACAGACCTATCCACTATGGAACTAATCCATATCTCCCCTGTTAATCTCGGAGTTATCCCCACTATCCACAGCACCTATCACTATCATCACGAATTAAATAAGAAAGGATACTAATACGTAATGGAACTCAGTGTCACCCAAGAAAACCTCTCCCGAGCACTTACTATAGTAGGACGTGTGTCAAGCAGTCGAGCCGGGCTACCGATTCTCGGAAATATTCTTTTTCGTACCGAGGGAAATCGTCTTTTGGTGGCGGCAACAAATCTTGAGATTGCTGCTACGTATTATGTTGGAGCGAAAGTTACTAAACAAGGATCAATTACCTTGCCTGCTCGTCTTGTGACAGAATTTTTGTCCAGTTTGCCGAAAGACACTGTTACGCTTAGTGTCAAAGGAACGCGGATGACAATCACTTCTGGCAAGTATACATCGGTCGTCAATGGTACCGATGCCGAAGAGTTTCCTGAGCTTCCGGCAATCGACGACAAAGAAGCTGTACACTATACCATTGCGCCGCATGATTTCAAACAAGCGGTTAGCCAAACAATCATTGCCTGCAGTGCCGATACGAGTCGACCTGTTTTGACGGGTGTGTACTGGCAATCGATTGACGGTGCGCTGTATCTTGCAGCAACAGACGGTTATCGATTGGCCGAGCGAAAATTACTTGATACCAAGAGTCAGATTGCCGCTATTGTGCCTGCTAGCAGTCTGCAAGAAGCATTACGAACAGTTAGCGACTCAGTCGAATCAATTGAAGTGGTATTTGACAACACGCAAGTGCGATTTCGAGCGGGCGAGGCAGAAATTACCAGCCGATTAATCGATGGGAATTATCCTGATTATCGTCAGCTCATCCCTACCTCATCGGAAACGATTGTGACATTGGCGGCCGGCGAATTTGGTCGAGTAGTAAAGATTGCAAGTTTGTTCGCACGCGAGTCGGGCGGTGGTATTACACTTAACGCTGATGCCGAGGAGAAACAGTTGAGTATCCATAGTATCGCCAGTGAATTAGGTGAAAATACTAGCACAGCAACGGCTGACGTGTCAGCCAGTGGGCAGATTACTCTCAATTCTCGCTATGTTAGTGAGGCACTAGCGGCAATCGAGGGCGAGCACATCGAGTTTCGATTTAGCGGCAAACTTTCGCCATCAGTTCTTTCTGCCGCCGAAAAAAGCCCGAATTACATTCATATTATTATGCCGCTGAAAAGTTAGTTGAAACTATTTATTCGACTTGTCCAATATCAGTAAGCAAAGAGAACTCGATTGGAATATCTGGCAATCCAATCGATGCAGTGTATTGTGAGATTGACTTACGGCAGAAATCAACGTATTCTGGTGCGGCAAAGCCGATTACGACAAGCTTTGAAGTGTTGATGTAACGAATTTGGCAATAATCGGAAAGGGTTTGCATATTTGACTCGCCAAGCTTAACAGCGTTGATATCGGGCGTTTGGGACGTGAGTTTATAGAGGCTTACCACATCCGAAGCTGAGCCAGTAAAGTAAAGTGTCTGCGATTCTTGATCACGTTCCAGCGAAAGGAGCGTAATGTAGTTTGGGACACTACCGAGTGTGGTCGACTCTTGTTTTGAAATTGAGTATTTCCAGACTTTATTGGCAGCAACATAGACGAGCTCATCGTTCGATAGCCAGAGCGGATTCGATGCTTGTTGGTCAGGAATCGTATAGCTTGTTTCGAAAGAATTATTAGTTATAACAAGCGAATTACCCTGTGTGATAGCCACAGATTTATTATCACCCGACCACACTACTGCATAATCATAGCTAGGACTGTGAATACATTCTACCGGTTGTTTTTTGGTGACCGATTTTTTCGTTATCGAGAAAAACTGCATTTCGCAACTATCTTCACTACTACGGAGAAATAAAGAGAGTGTTTGATTGTTTGAGCCAACAATCGTTGCTTGCTTGCTTGTCTCGGCAAGTTTCGTGTAAGAACTATTACTATATGAATAGATCAATCCATCTTGAATAACGAAGAGCGTGCCGTCTCTCGAAACCGAAAATGCTAAATATGTTTGAGTAGTGATGGGCGCGGGCGTAGAAAAAGTAGCAACATGAGAATCGGTAATTTTTATGAAACGACGCTCATTTGTTTTGGGATCTCGTGCTACGGCGTAGCCATTACCAAATGAGCTCCAGATTGCCGTCTCATAGACGAGTGTGGAGTCGATATCACTGTAGGTGTCGCGAACTTGCCCAAGGCTCTGTCGCTCCGAGTCGAAAAACGATATGTTCTGCCCAGACACGGCAAAAGAGGCGGGAAAAAAATTGGTGACAGGAGAGACTTGTGTGGTATCAGCTAGTTTGAGTGAAATATCTTGCACAGAGAATGCTTTAATAGAGAATACTCTTCGTGTTTCTTTACCATCGAGACTGATACGTGCGATGTAGTCGCCAATCGGGAGAAAAGAATATACCGATCCTTTACTCTCAGCGACAGTACGCTGGTCATCAAACGGCATAATAATAACAGATGCATTATTGTCATTTGCGGTTATTTTGACACCGCCATGCTGTGTGACAAACCAGATGAACCATAGGACGCACAGCACCCCAACCGCAATTAATCCGATGCGGATAATTTTTCTCACGTTAATTATGGGTTCATCCATTAACTCAACTCTCCCTCTTATGGGCCTAGGCCATTAAATTCAAAATGCATATAATCTTTGGCGCTATTCCAGTTACCACCCCACGACCAGCCGTGCGCATGAAAGATATCGACGTACTGTTGTGGCATGTCGTATGGAGCAGAGACGCCTCTTCCGCGTATATACGGATTTGTATCCCAATTGATGTCGACTGCTAAACCATAATAGTGGTAACCGTCCTTGAGTGCGGCCGCGCCCGCACCACCACTCCCCCGGTATCCTCCAATTTGATTGATGGTGTAGCTGATACCCGCTTTATTTATATCGTCGACTACTGCTTGCAGACAGGCTGCAGCGAGCTTGTGAACCTGAACAGGCTTACCGAGGAAATCTACTGATACAAGGTTAGGCTCTACATCTGGCCCGCCTACACCATAAATTGCTTCGAAATCAGCTTGGCGAAGTTGTCTACCGTTGCCACCCTCGCCGTAAACCGGTGCAGTTTGTGGACAAGTGCCTGTTGCCGCATAACTACCCAGGGAGCATGAACTTGTCGTACTAACAACTGCTCCACCAGTGGTAGTTGTGTCTGCACTAATCCCTGCGCCATCCTGGATTTGCGAGCGAAACATATTATAGAAATACTCAGCATTTCCCCCGCGCACTCGATAGACGGCGTCGGCTGAGTCTGCAGAGGCTTCGTACCCTAGTCGTGGTGCATTGGTAAATCGCGGGTCGCTGCCAAAATGTGTATTTCCATGAACAATCGCTGCTGCTTCTGTAGGTGTGACGGAAGGATTAGCGGCGAGGGCTTGAAGGGTTGATTTCCATCCACCATTTATCTCTTGCCAGACGTAATCGAGCTGTAAATTAATATCAGTGACTGGTCGACCAGTTGAGGTTGCAAGTTCTACGAGCGGACCTTGGCGCGTGGAGAATGTCCACTGTACTAGTCCAAAGCCAACTCCATTAACTGGTGTATAAGAGCTATCGGCGATTCCTCCACCCTGAATAATTGCAGGATTAAGGCCCGACTCTTGCTTCATGTTGCCGACAAACCCAGCAGCCTGGGCTAGTGTCATACCTTTACCGGTGAGATAGCGGAGAATTGCTTCGGCATTTTTGTTTTCGTCGGCACTAGAGATGCCTGCACCACTTGATGATACGCTTGAATTTGAGGTGCAGGCTGTGGCGCGAGGGTCATAAAACAAGATATCATTGCCAGAGTAGAACTGAGGGCTAAATCCTGCGGCGATAGCATGATGCGGTGTCGCCACGATAACGGCAATTGCTATTAGAATTGCGCGCATAATCATCACGGGTAAACTCCGATGTGTACATGGTTACAGGAGTCGGTAACTTGAACAGAACTATTGCCTGGAGGAATTACGACAGCACTTGCTGGCCGACAGTTAATTTGGCCGAGTTCAAGTTTTCTGTCTGGTAGGATGCTTAGCGCCCGATTGTAGACCTCTATATCAGCTGCATTACCACCACTAGCTGGGGTGCCGTTGATAATTGATATATCCACCGCACCTCCCCCGCCGCTTGCATAATGAAGACTTCTTGCTCCAGATGCGGTAAGAGTGTTGGTACAGAATCGATTGAGTGAGGATATAGTAATCTTGAAAGACTGCCCAAGTGTTGCGATGAGCTTGAGAATACTGGAATCTATTCTACAACTCGTGTCTCCATTGGCATATGCTTGTATTTGCCCTGCATACTTACTATCTACCGCGATGTTTGGATTAGCGACGATCATCTTGGCGATTTCAATATCAGACCCAGACACCGCTCCCCCGCCAGTTGTTGCACTACCACTACTGCCACCTCCTCCCGGTGTAGGTGGCTCGTTATCCATAGTGTCGATAACTCTGGTATCGATCTGATATAGCGCAAAATACGCACTTTTGTCGTCTCCTGGTGTTATGATGCAGTCATCAGGGATTGACGGTAGTCCATCATTACAAGCAGCGACATACTCCTCAAGATCACTGCCTGATTTCGGATTTCCTTCATCATCTATTTGGTCGAGATCTTTCAGGTGGGTCAGCACGTCTTCTGGGTCAAGACCCATATATTCTGCAGGTACCCCATATTGTATGTCGCATAGTGGCCCGGCTGCGACTCCCGATGCTTTAATTGCATAATCGTCCTTGCAGAGCTCCCAGTCTGCCTCACTGGCTGCATGTACCGATTGGCTACGGAGCATTGAGCCAAAACCACCCAATGAGGTTTGTGGTAATAGCGTGAGAAAACTACTTGCTGATCGAACACTTGCCATGAGCGGGAGAAGTTTTGTAGTAATAGCACCGAGCGCAGTGTTTGGGTTTGTCGCGTCGAGTGGACTATGGGTGAGTCGGTCTTCTTCTGCCCAGGCTAACTGTGTTGGGGTTGTAATTGACTGGTCGAAGGCAACTTTTTGAGCGGGCGTCAGGGGTATATTGCCACCTTGATTAGCGAGTTGCCCCATACCGAGTGCACCACCGAGTGATACGACATCACCCAATTCTTCTCCCGTCACTCCAACTGCGTCATTGCCGATAATCAGGTCAAGTGCTTTATTCCAGTCGATTAGCCCACTCATAAAATCAATAATATACGGTGCTGAAACTTCGATAATCTTGCCAATAAGAGCCGAACCAGCAAACGCTACTACAGTTTCAAGGATTGCTATCCACCCAGCAGGGTTCCAGGAGTTTGCAATTTTTGCTGCCGCTACCACTGCTTGAAGTTCGGCACTATTTGCCACGGCACAGGACTGCTGAGCTGCCTTTCCATTGGCAATTTTGTTAAATGTATCAAGTATGCCAAGTCCAGCACCGGGCATAAATTTTTTTAATGACGAAGAATTCGATGCTGAAGCGGCGTCCTTGAATAATCCATACTTTACTGACCCATCCATAGCAGACTTACCAGCTACTACTGCAGTGAGCATGTCGCCTGCTGCCGAGGATTGTTCCGGTGTGACATCGCTGCCGGATTTAATAGCATCCGCAAGCGTCAGGAATACAAACCCAGCGGCAATCACATTACGCATTCTGTACGCACGAAAAACATTACTGACTGCTCCGGGTACTTTAAATCCCGCGCATGCAACTGCTGTTCCAATAAATACCGCATCAGTCTTACCGCTAATTTTTTTTGCGGTTGATTTTGCGAGTTTTTTACCTTCACTATTAACAGCATCTTTTACTGCTGTGGCACTGGTATTCTTATTTTTTAGTAAATCATCAAATGCATCTTGTCGGGCTTTAACATCCTTTTCGCTAAAAATCTTGCTGACAAGCTTTGAAGCACCATTTTTTTGAAAAAATGTTATGGCTTTTTTGTCCACCCAATTCACCCAACGTGGATTGTGAGCTTTTGTAAAGGCAACCCGTACGGCAGGATTGTTGCGGAGAGCGGTGTTAAATTCCTTAGCATTGAACTCAAGCGAACCGTCGGCTAGTTTGTACTTGGCAGGACGCTCTCTACTCCCCCATCGCTGGTCATCTGGAGTCATTTCGGTACCATCAGCAGCAATAGCTTTGATGCCGGCATCATTGAGGTTCGTTAAGAACCGTTTGCTTGGTTTTGTATACTTACACGCGAGCTTGATTGTAGTACATGCGCCCTTAGTATCTGTGTCGGTGAGACGCTTTACCATCATTCGGTTGGTGCGACTTTGAGCTGTAACGGCCTGTTGATCAAAGTTTGCAACGAAGTTTTCTTTGAGATTTATTAGCAGTGAGCCTGGGGCGACAAAAAAAGACATGAAAAGAAAAGCGATAAGCCCGCCACCCATAATTCCACCCGGGCCGCCTTTTTTGAGGACAGTCACCACTGGATTGGCGGATTTATTTGTATTGTTACTATCCCTGAAGCTATCGAGATTTGTACTCCACGATCCGCTGGAGGATGATTCGGCATCGCGGACGGCATCGCCGGGTTGCTCGGTACTTCCCTCGCCGTCCTGGTAGGTGCTGTTGGCGTTTTCTGCGTCTTTTAGATCACCTGCTGTTGAGTAAGCGCCTTTGCCCTGTTCAAATTTATCGCCGATTCGGTCGTCAGGATCTGCCATTTATTTTATGCTCCTTGCCCAGCTCCTGGTTGCTGGTTTTGGAGGAGTGAGGCTTGCGGATTGGTAGTGATCAGCCCGGTTTCGGTTTGGCTGGCGATGATCTGGATATGAACGTGATTTTGGCCGGCAAAGAACAAGCCTTGTCCAACTGGGAAATTGGCAAGACGTTTGCGCTCCTCCTCGGTGAGTTTGAAGACATCACCAAGTACATCGACAGCACTGGACGACTGCTTGAGAAGTAGCTGCATGGAGGAGTTGGCAACGATAGCACGACCCATTTTGCTGCCCATAAAGTCCTCGACGTCCTGTGTGATAGTAGTGAGACCGAGGAAATACTTACGGGCGCGCTTGGCGAGGCTGAAGAGGAAGTTTGCAGAGTCATCGTATTTCATCAGCTGCCAAGCCTCATCAACGATCAGCATGCGCTTTTTCTGGACGGTGCGTGTGATATTCCAGATGTGACTGAGCACGATATACATCGCAACAGGGCGAAGTTCGTCCTCAAGATCGCGAATGTTGAAGACAACCATATTGTTGTTGATGTCGATGTTGCTCTGCTGGCTAAAGATACCGGCGAAAGTCCCGCTCGTGTACTTGCGTAGGCGCTGAGCGAGTGCAGGCCCCGTGCCGCCCATGTGGAGCAGTGTGTCGTAGAGATCGCCGATAGTTGGCGGCGTGGAATCGTGCGTTAGCGGGTCGCTGGTGATGCCAGCGCGAGCATACGTATCGATCAGTCCCTGGTCGAGATCAGCTTCTTCAGCCGGCGTCAGACCAGCCATTAGCTGTCCGCTTGCCGTTTGCTGTGAGCCGCCGAGCATCAGTCGAAGAAGACCATGGAGTGTCACGAGGTTGGCTCGCAGGGCATCATCGGCCTCGTCGCTGTCGATAACGCGCGGCAAATCAAACGGGTTGATGCGCGTATCGCTATTGAGGCTGAGACGAATGTAGCTGCCGCCGACGGCATCGCTGAGTTTTTGGTACTCGTTTTCAGGGTCGATGATGAGAATATCGGCGCCGGTCATCATACTACGCAGTGCCTCGAGCTTGACGGTAAACGACTTACCTGCACCAGATTTTGCAAACACCACCATATTGGCGTTTTCGAGACTGTAGCGGTCAAAGATCACGAGACCGTTGTTATGCATGTTAATGCCATATAACACGCCTTTTTCTTGTGTCAGGTCGGCGCTGGTGAATGGGAAGCTCGTCGAGATTGCTCCAGTATTCATGTTGCGGCGAATCTGCAATTGGTCGGACATCTGCGGAATAGTGCTATTGAGCCCCTGTTCTTGTTGGCTGCTCGCAACCTTGCTATAGACAAGCTGTTGCCCAAAGAGTGTTTCTAGGTTGTGCTGCACAAACCCAAGCTCTTCTAGACTATCGGCATAAATCGTGACATAGAGACCAAAGCGGAAAAAACGCTCGGCCCCAACTTGTAGCTGGTCGCGTAGCTCCTCGGCATCCTGCAAGGCAGCTTCGCGGCCTGGGTCGCGGGTGCGGCCTTTGTCGGCACTGATAGACATGTCAGCTTCGAGCTGGGTGACTTTTTTGGCAAGGTTTTTGAGAACAACCGCGGTTTCAACCGGGTAGACAAACATACTGATGTCGAGCACTTGATCGATATTGATGAGTCCAGATAGCCAGCCGGTATAGAGTTCGCGGGGATAGCCATAGATATACATCGTGCGGCCGTACTTTGTACCGAGACGGAAGTGGCTACTATGAATCTCGAGGCTGCTTGGCGCGATCAGGTCACGCAGTGTGGTCATTCCCTTGAGAAAAGCTTGCTCAACTTCGGCCTGCTCTTTGACACGCTGCTCGGCAGCGATATCCATCGGGTCTTTACGCTTGGCCATTTGGCACTCCTTGGGTTGGTTGCTGTAGTGGCTCGCCACCACGACGTACATAGGTTGATGTCACTGAACTAAAGTCGCCAAGCGGTTCACGTACAGCGGTGTCGGGGTTGTAAACGTTGTAATACAACTCGCCAAGCTCTTTTGTATTGAGCTGTACTGCCTGAATACCGACCTGCAACAGGCCGCTCATGACAGAATCGACACGGTTTTTGATCTCGTCCTTGGCCTTTTGGTAGGTGGCTTTATCGATGCGTGTGATTGTAGCATTTGCCTTGGCCCCACCAAAAAACTTGTCGAAGAATCCCTTGCCCTGCTCCATCACTTTGGCGGCATCGCCGCTCGGGAAAAAAGGCACGATGATGAAAAAGCTCTTGTCCATGATATTCGCTTCTTGGCTGAGAACATCGATAAATTGAATATAATCATCCATCAGGACATTGAGGAGCATATTGTCTTGATTGCGGCGAATGTCTTCAAGCCGGTCAAGGTAGGGGCCAATGTCAACACGTTGAGACCGAACATAGATCTGGATCGGAAAGTAGAGAGCGTTGAGGAAGTTTTGATAACTATACTCCACACCCTCTCGTTCGCGCGAGCTCATGAGGTCGAAGTTAATCGATTTGCAGGCAATTACTGCTCTGAATGTGCCGTCCGACATGATAACCATACCGTCGCGAAGTTCACTCAGGAGGAGGCTGTTTTGGGTTGAGTTGGCCTTTGGTGTCGATTTGCCGGCTGGCTGTTGAGCGATAGGATTTGCAGTAGGGGCGGCCATCGGCGCTGTCATCGGGGCGGCCATTGGGGCATTCATAGGAGGAGCTTGCATCGGCATGCTCGCATCAAAAGTGCCAGCCGGAGCACCGGCTGGAGGGACGGAAGTAATTGGCGGTTGATTGTTTGGCGGCACTTCCCACTCCTGATTAGGCCGATTCTCTACTATTAGTGAAGCGAGATGAAGACCTCACCATCGTCTTCTTCTTTCTTCCTGATACGGTCAGCCTCACGCTGAATCGTCTCGATAGATAAATCGGAGTTGTTTGCAAGATTAATTATATCAGGTGAGATAGGCTTCTCGCTAGTGCTTACGCTAGTATTTTCGGCTCCTAGGCTCGGGGTTGTCTGGTCAGGGGTTGAAACGGGTGGCTGGGTAGTTTGTGGTTGAGGTTGACTAAGCGGCTGGATGACACTTTGGTGGATCGACGTCGGGTACGGATTGTATTGAGGTTGCGTGAATGGTTCGTCAGCGGCTGGCGCAGGAGATTGTGCAAAGGTTGGCGATGTCTGACCTTGAGGTGCCACTGGAGAGGGTTGCTGAGGTGTTGACAGATTGGCATAGGGGTCAGCGAGCGGCGTGACACGGGGTTGAGGAGCTTGTTGTGATGCCGCAACTTGGGTATTGTGCATGCGCTCGACCATCTCTTGGCGTCGGCGCTCGTCGGTCTGAGCGATCATGGTGTCAAATGACTGAGCAATACCCCCGCTGCTATCAAGCATGTCCTCGGTCTGCTGGGCAGCGAACCATGCGTCATTGTTCATGGCAGTGTTCATGAATGGATCGGTGGTGTGGCGAATCGCCCAGCCGCCAGTGTCGGCAATGTCAGCCAGGTAACTGAGTCGTTTCTCTGCCTCTACCTGGGAGAGGTCTTTTGTGCGTTGCACCTCGACAATTTTTGGTGCGGTGATTTCGATCAGCGATTCCACCCCATCAGGTACCCAGAGACGACGCCGAGGTTTGAGATAGAACGACACTAGGGCAGCTAGGTAGACCTCCATCGGTTGATCCTTGCGTAACGGTAGTGCCAGCGCCCCAAAGAAAATTATGATCGGTAAAGGCAGGACGAAAAGCGGGGTAAAAACACGTGATAATCCCCACGCCAGCGCCCCAGCCAGCGCCACGATGATCAGGTAGACAAACTGGCGAAAACTAAACGGCCCGATGAGCTTGTCATCTGCCTCTACATCTTGTGCGACTTTGTATACCGCCATAGCTATAACCTACCCTAAGGGTTTGAACTAGGCCCGTTATTTTTATTATTCATGTCGTATAGTGCATTTTGTGCGAGCGCCTCTTCGTGTGCAGCACCAGTATCTCTGACGCGAGTCTGGGCTCCAATGATGACTTTCCTTTTATCTTCTGATAGGTTTTGCCATACGTTAGGATTATCCTGCATACCAGCAGCTCTTTCAGCCGTGAGGCCACCTGCCGAAATCGCCTTTTCGAGACTTCCTGCCGATTGCCCCGCCATTTCTGCATCCGTAAGCCCATCGAACGTACCTGCACTAGCATCATGACTTGATAGTGACCTGCTCTTTGAATCATAGCTCCAGGCATTCAGTGCGGCATCTTTACCCTTAATGCCCGCAGAGGCTAAGTCCCCTCTTGCGTAAGCGATTGCCTTGTTGTCAAGTCTTTGCTGGTCTGACATAGAGTCTGTGGAAGCAACGCCCTTTCGAATCTCGGCAATTCCAGCATTTCCCTTACCTAGAAGTATCTTTTGCGCAGCGCGTGCTTTAACTACATCTCCACTATGCAATGCCGCTGCGTATGCTTCCGATGCCTTGCTGAGCTCCTCATGGGGCCCCCACTCACTGGACATGCGAGCCACTTCGTTCTCTACCTCTTCACTCTGGTCTTTTTGCGACACTGCTGCACCGATTGCGCCCATGCGATCACCCGCTCGTCCAGTGACTTTCGATCTGTTCAGTACACCTGAGGTCGCGCTTCGGAGATTTCGAGGATTCCATTTTCCGTATTTACCTTTGTAGGTTCCACCTGCTATCTGAGCATTACGCGCTGCAGCAAGTTTTTTCCGTTCGGCCATTTGCCGACCAAGATAGCCCTCTTTGCTTCTTGCGCCAACACGCTTATTGGCGCGATCACTATAATTACCGAGTCTTGCGCCGATAGCTCCGGACGCAGCAATAGCGCCTTTTAGTAACGCTGGAACAACAAAGAACGGTACAACAGTGATGCCAAGTGCGATAAGTTGCAAGGATAACTTTGCATCTTCTTCGCCTGTGGCTGCATTAGTCGCGGTAGCGCCTATAGTGTTGATGATAGATGCAGCCAGTTTGCTACCTCCGAACACTGCAGCAATAATAGGAAAGACCATGAGTAGGTTGAACAGCATTTTATACCATTTTTTAAACCATTGCTCGGTGTTTGGGAGTAAATAGGCAACAAATGCAAGAGGCGCAACTACGATCAATAGAACAATGAGCGCCTTTCGAATCAGCAATATGATGACAATCATAAGTGCAGCTAAAAGTGCGGGTACAAGAATACCTAGCGCAAGCGCAAGCGCTAGTCCGACACCAGCAATCATTACTGCACCGATCGTACTCTCCCAACTACCTGCACCTGTAGTTTGGGCTGTACCGCTCGTAGCTACTTGCTGGGTAATGCCATTGAATAACTCAGATATACCAAATCCTACTAGATTACTTGCATCAATGGCCAGTTGGCAGATAAAGAACGATACATTAACCAAGATCGCCGCTGTGATAAGTCGTGGCAACATGCGTTTAAGGCCGTAATTTGATGCACCCGCACCAGTTATTTGAGAATAAATAATAAACAAGAATACCCCAATGAATGCGACATTTGCGTAATTGCGGAATACTTTCCAGGCAACATATGTCCCGTTGCTGTCATTTGCTTGGACTAGGTCGGCTTCTGTCTGCAAGAAGTTTTCACCAAGGAACTTGATCATTTTGTCCATCAAACTACTGAGAAAGTTCATAACAGGGCAGACGATCCAACCAATGCCGTTGACTGCACAGGTTGTTTTGCTATCGGCCTTTGGAGCACACTCTGTTCCATTCCATTCTACGTTTTCGCCAGCCTTGGCACGCTCGTCACATTTTGCCTGCAATTCTTTTTTTGCCTGATCTGCAATTGCTCCATCTACAATATTGTTTGCTGCATTTCTGCCCGCCTGCACCGCATCGGTGACAGCGCTAGCAGAGGGTTTAGGGTTCGAGAGCTTACCATAAACACACTTACTAGAATTTGCCACAGTATCTTGCATGTTTGAAGTGATGGATCCACCTGTGTAATTGCAGGATGAATATATCTTGCGTACATTGTCGCCACACTGGACATAGGCGTCCATTAGCCGATCACTAGTAGGTGTGTTGCCGCACACTAGTGTGACAAGTGGCTTTACTTCCGCGTCGGTCTTTCCTACTGTGGTGCTGCCAAGGCTACTAGGGTTGGCGCAGGATAATGTTGTGATATTGGTAGCAAGGTCAAACGATGATACAGTACAAAACCCTGCACTTTTACAGCTATTTATCAGATTTTGCTTGTCTATCGTCTGCCTAGAATATTCATAAGGTTTATTGTTCAGCTGATCCCAACACTCTTGTTTGGTAGGCGCAGCAGAGGCTGGCGCCACGAGAGATTGACCGATAATCGTGGCAAGCGCAAAAAGTGCGATCGGTATAAACAATAATCGCCGAGATGCACTCACCTTACTAAGCTTCATAATAAAGAGTATAGCATAAGCTATACTCTTTATTGATACGAGTGCAAGCTAGGTTTATTTGGCTGTTTCTTCTAGGCTCTGAAGCGTCCAGATGCCATTGCCTGCACCAAGAGATTCAACCGGCACAAATACAAAAATCAACGTGTACTGCTGACCACCAACTTCAACAACACCTTCCATCACATCGGCTGTTGTGCCATCGTCGAGTTGAGTGTCGCGTTTCAGTTCATAGGAGATAAACGACTCATCGCGTAGGTTATCACTACTGAATTTAAGCAAATTGGGTTGATTACCAATTGCCTTAATTTTTGACACTGCCACGGTACTTTCTGGGCTATATGAGTATGGACCGAGGGCGATTTTTATTGCTCTATCTTTATCGAGTGTCGTTTCATTGCTGCTTACACGTTGGGCGCTCATCAGCTGCTCAAAGAACATATTTTGTCGATAGATATCTTTAAATGTACTGCCGACATTTAAAACCTTACCCCTAATGGGATTGTAGGAATCAAGAGTAGTACCGTCACTAAATGAACCCGAAAACAAGTCCATCCCGATCCAATTATCCTCTAGCTCAATTGCGGGCACGAGGCCTGCGGCGATACGAGCCGATTGAGGGTATTTAGCAAATTCTTCTATGCTCACCGATGGGCTCATTAGTTGTTCAGAAATAGCGTCGACACTCGGCTTTGGAGCCTCAGGAGTTGCTGGTGCGACTGGCGCTAGGGTCTCTGTCGAGGCAGTAGAAGGTGTTGCCTCCTGGCTGATTGACGGGCTTGGCTTGGGTGTTGATGCCTTAGCGTCACCAGATGCAAGGCAGCCTGCTAGAGACAGGGCTGCTAAACCCATAGCGCCGCTAGCTTTTAGCTTGCGTACCGGTAGTTTTTCGCGCAGATTCTTTAAGCGATTTGTCATAATAATTCAAATTCTCCTTATGAATGTACGCCACTACTTATCGCTGTAACGTATTGGTTAGCATTATACACCATATGCTTATAATTGTCAACTACTAGGTAATATTCCTGTGGTGGCTACTATCGCTCGCGGAAAGTAACGCCCTCTTCGACAAGGATGTCGCGCATGACTTTCTTCGCCTCGTCTGCAGTATTGCTGTTGAGGTTTGAGTTTTCCATGATGCCCTTTGTGGTACTGAGGAGTCCACGCCACTTCTCGTCAAAGACGCTGTCGAAGTTGGTTGTAGCAGCTTTGTACATAGCGGAATCGGTGCCGTATGAGTCGCCAAAGAACTCTGTCAACATCGTCTTGTAACGGTCGTATTCTGCACGCTTGCTTGGGTCGGCACTTTCTTTGAGTCGTCCAAGATCGTAGAGAATCGAGAGCGCATCTTGGTTTGCGCCAGTGAGGTTGCTTGCTTTTATACGACCTTCAAACACCTGACGCAGTGCATGCATACGCATACTATCATCACCATTGAAATTACCCTTGAGGATTTCATTGTAGGTTACGTCGTTGATGAATGGCGCCAGACCGGCGATACCAGAGGCAATTGCATCAGACTGGGCGGTTGCTCGGTGATGGTAGTTGTAGCCTGTTCGGTGCCCAACAATATTGCCAGAGGCGTCTTTGATAGCAATGTTTTCTCCAGTCTCCTTGAGAATAGCCATTTTTTGGCCATATGAACCAGCTTTGAACTGCTTTGAGATTGCTGCTTCTTTGACGTATTCGTCGGCCGCGTCAAAGGTAAACTCGTTGCCGCTATCATCTTTTATTGTGACATACCTTTCACCAGGGTCGCTACCTTCTCCGCCTATCGCTAGTTTTTGGACGGCGTTGCTATCGAGTTTGAAGTGAGCGATGAGTTCACTTGCGGCCTGCGCCTGCTTACCCCAATCGGCGCGATCTTCTGCAACGGAGTTTGCCAGCATGAGCTCGCGTTTACCAATGCCGGTAGCATAGTCCTGGAGAGTTTTGCCGTCAACAGTAATCCTGCTAGCAACAATAGGGCTACCGCTGGCGTCTAAAACCTTGTTGCCATGCATATCGAGTTGGTAGGTTACACCATCGGTAAGCAACTCTTTGTTTATCTTTGACTTGAGCTCACTATCGGCCGTGGCAGAGCGTTTGGCGGTGAGGTTTGTCTCGAGAGCGACTTGGAACGCTTCTTTTCCTAGTTGGTCTTTCACGCTGTTGAGCATAGTTGTAGTAAGCCCTGAGGTGTTATCGAGTTTGAGCTCGTTGTAGATAGCATCAACTTTCGCTTTGGCTGCCGAAGCGCCGTCTGTTGAGATTCGCAGTTTCATTTCCCGCTCTTGCGAGCCAGCATCGGTCTGGTTGCGGAAATGCCAGCTTTGCTCATGATGGGCCTCGGCAGTGTGCTTACGACGCTCTACTTCGCGCTTTGCCATATCCACACGCGCCCCCATCGAGGTCTCTTCGAACTTAGATTCGGCGAGCGTTTTGCGAACATTCGCCATGCGTGACCGGTACTCGGCCTTTTGTCCTTGCTCATCTTGGAGGTATTTGCTGTCAGCATTGAGTTTGGCCGTCTCGGCGTCTCGCTGACGAGTTCGGAGTTTGTATCCATGCTCAGGATCGCTCATCATTTGTGTCTCAATATTCTGCTTGTCGACTGCAATGTGGCGAGCTTCGATTTCCAGGCGATTGCCACGAGGTGATGCAGCAAATCGGTTTTCGTTGCGTGCTTTGACATTGCCATAGTGCTTATTGAGCGCTTCGACATCATGACCTTGCCGAGTGCCACTAAAGCGTGCTTCTGCACCTGCTTCATAGGCTTTGCGCCGGCCTTCCCTTGCCCGACGACGGGCGTCAAGATAAGCAGTCGGTACGTGGCGACGCTTGAGCTGGGTGGTGCCGTCGGACATCATGCGGCCAGCGATAGCGCGGTTGCGACGCTCGGCAGCGAGGCCCCTGCTCCAGTTTTTGGTGCGGTCGAGCAAGCCCTTATTTGGATTATTGACCATACCGGCGATGCGACCGATTAATCCCCCGCTGAACTTGACGAGCAGCGGCGTGATGACAATCGGGGCGACTTGAACAGTCATACCGAGGATAATCGTGACGAGGTTGCCGCCAGCGCTCTGGACGATGGCCATACCTGCTAGCTGTGCACCGCTGAAAATGACGGAGAATATCGGAAACAAAAGGAGGAGTGTGGTCAACGCACCACGCCATTTGTCGAAGTATTTTTCGGTGTTTGGCAGCAACATAGCGGCAAACGCCAGCGGCGAGATGATAACCAAGCAGACGATGAGCGCTTGGCGAGCGGCCAGCACCACGAATGCCACTAGTGCTGCCAGAAGTACGCCAACCAATGCTGGGATGAGTAGTGCCAGCGCACCAGTGACGGTATTTGCTAGCACAAAGATTGTCAGGCCAGCAGTCGCGGCGCTACCACTCAGCGCTATGATGGTGATTGACTGCCAATCGGGCACGGTGACGCTGTCGTAGTTGCCGTTGGTGTTGAGGTTTTGCATGACGGTCATGAAGACGTCGTGAATCGAAACGCCAAGAATGTTTGAAGCATCAACCGCCAGTGCAGAGATCCAGAACGAAGTGTTCACCAAAATCGCGCCAATTATCAGCCGCGGCAGCATCTTTTTGAGATTGTAGTTGCTGTAACCGAGGCCGCTGATTTGCGAGTAAATAATCACCAAAAATACGCCAACGAAACAGAGGTTGGCGATATCGCGAATGATGGCCCACATGTGGTAGAGTGCACCAGATGTGTCGGTGGTGATAGTCCGCACCACCAGGAAGTCGGCGATGACTTTGTAGATGTAATCCATGCTCTTTGCCAGGAAATTGACCACAGGACAAAGAATCCAGCCGATACCGGCCGTTTGGGTGCTATCACAGGTGGTACCGCTATTTTGCTGGGTGGCGGCAGAGACTGGGCTACTAACGATGGCGATGTTTGTCGGTGGCGAGTGATTGCCATACGAGCCCATCGTAGGCATATCATAGACGGTATAGGTAGCAGTGGTGGAGCTAGCAGCAGGGCCATTTGTCAGCAAGTAGTAGGCCTTTTTGCCACTCGTATCAAAGGAAACATAACCCTCAGTAGTCGGCAGGCCGGCTGGTACTTGCGACGGCGTGGCGGTTTTGTCGATAGGTTGGTAGGTTTTTCCCTCGTAGGTGACGGTGTTGCCACTACGGACAGCATCGGCAGCGAGGACGGTGGGTACAATGACACCTGTTGCCAAAAATATAGCCATCAGAACAGAGGTGGCCAACAGGGAAAGACGTCGCAACGATATTCTACCGTGCGAGATGATCTTGAAAGACTCCCACATATCTATCTAATATTACCATAGATGACCCAAAAAGTCAATGCTTGCAATCTTGAATTTTCAAAATTCTTTCCCCCACCTCCCTTTCATGCCCAGACCTGTCGTGCCTGGGGTTGTGGCCGCTGTACGGTGCGAATGAACAGGCTTTGAAGCCCAGGTTTGCAACAGATAACATTAGGTTTTTTTGCATAACCATGGCATAACCAGTACACTAGAGGTATAATTTAATGAACACATTATGAAATATACCAACATTTTTCGCACTCTCCTTCTGTCGATTGGTGTGCTGGTGCCACTAATGAATGCTGCGCCAGTTGCAGCGGCTGACGTGACTTGCTCGATTTTGCCGCAGAGCATCTGTGACGCTGCAACATCACAACCGGGTAAAGGTGGGGATGTCTCAAACACCGGTGTCTTCATGCTGCTGGTCTGGGGGATCAACATCCTGACTGCTGGTGTAGGCCTGGTGGCTGTCGGCGTGCTGGTCTACGCAGGCATCATGTACTCGAGCGCGGGCGGTAGCAACGAACAAGTTTCGAAAGCCAAGGGAATGATTACCAATGTGGTGATTGGCCTGGTGGCATACGGGCTCATGTATTTTGCACTAAACTGGCTTATTCCAGGAGGAGTAATCGGCTGATGATGAAACGAATATACTTAAGTATGATGCTTGCAATCACCATGCTCGGCAGCGGTGCGGCGTTTGCAGCCCCGGCTGCTGCCTGTACCGATACAATGTTTGCGATTCCTGCCTGGTACCGCGGGCTACAGGATGGCAACTGTAACATCAAAGCACCGGATAATACCGATACGGGCGCACGGAACTTTGCACTCAAGATTGGGTTGAATATTATCCAGGCATTGATGGTAATTGTGGCGTATGTGACGATATTTTTTATCATCAAGGGGGGCTTTGATTATATGACCAGTGCTGGTTCGTCTGACGGCATGGCGAATGCGCGCCGGACGATTACGAATGCAGTGATTGGTCTGGTGATCGCCATTTTGTCTGCTTCGATTGTCAATGCGGTGGCAGGAGTAATCAAATAATGAATGAACGAATAATTGCAGCTCTCGTTGACGCTTCAAACCTAGGGATTCCCAAGCCAAATGGTGGCAGTGACAGCGGTTTTATATCCTCAGTTCTCCTGCCAGTGTATTTCTGGGCGGGTGTGGTGGCAGTGATCGTGATCGTCGTGGCGGGATTTATGTACACCACGTCGGGTGGTGACCCGAGCAAGCTCACCCGGGCAAAAAACGCGATTTTGGGTGCAGTGATTGGCTTGATTTTTGTACTAATGGCTTTTGTTGTAACCTCAATTGTACTGGGGACATTTAAGTGATGATGCGGCGGCTACTTCTGGCAGCGATTGTTTTGGTGGCAGGCCTAGGGCTGGTCTCGATGACCCCCGCTTCGGCGTACGATCCATTTGCAACCTGTACCGACGCAGACTGTACTGTCGTAAAGGAAGATAAGCTCAAAGCCGACAACACCAATATCGTCTGGACAATCATGCAGGTAGTTCTTGGGGCACTGGGTGCGATCTCGGTATTGATGATCGTGATTGGCGGACTGCGCTTTGTACTGTCGCAGGGAGACGCCTCAGCGGTTAGTTCTGCCAAAAATACTGTTCTCTACGCCGTGATTGGCCTGGTGGTAGCACTTATGGCGGGAGGAATCGTACTACTTGTAACGGAATACTTTGGATAAAGGAGAAAAAGATGAAAAGCAAACTCACAGTATCGGTAATCATTCTGGCTGTCGCTCTCGGCGTGGCTGCAGTAACAAGCCCAGCGGTGCTTGCGGCTTGTAAGAGCGCAGCATCATGTATCAATGACGGTGTTACTTCGACCGGTGGTACCGGTGGCAGCGCTAGCGTCGGTGATATCATCAAGACGGTCGTCAATGTTCTACTCTACATTCTTGGTGCCGTTGCAGTCATCATGATTATCATTGGAGGCATCAAATACACGACATCTCAGGGCGATAGTTCAGCGGTAACTAGTGCCAAGAATACGATTCTCTATTCGGTTATCGGGCTAATTGTGGCGTTGATTGCCTACGCAATCGTTAACCTCGTGGTGACGAGTTTCGCTGCCAAGCCAGCCACAACCAACACGACAACCACTAAGACCCCATAAAACAGTCGTCAAATCCTTAACATCGAGCCACAATTCTGCTATAACTATAACTAAGTGATAATCCACATGAATGAAAGGAAATGAAATCGTAATGAAAATGAATATCAAGAATACCTTGCTTGGACTCCTGGCTGTACCAGCTTTGGTTCTCGGCGTAGTGGCGGCACCAGCCTATGCACAAGATGCTAACTGTACAGGTCTTGTCTCTGGCGGCCTCAGTGACGCTGCAAAATGCGCCAAGGGTGGCGACCAGCCAGACAACCTATTTGGGAACGGTGGTATCTTCCAGACAGTAACAAATGTGTTGCTGTTCATCATCGGTGCGGTATCGGTCATCATGTTGATTATCGGCGGTATTCGCTATACCGTTTCTCAGGGTGATAGCTCGGCGGTAACCAGTGCCAAGAATACAATTCTATACGCTATCATTGGTCTCGTGGTTGCTATTCTCGCCTACGCAGCAGTCAACTTCGTGATCGGAAGTTTCGCGGCAAACAGCCAGGGATAAGTAATACCCTGACCGTCTCGACAACATGAACAATAACTCCCGCATAGTGCGGGAGTTATTATATTGTCCGGCCAACGGCAACTGAATTTGACTGAACCAAAAAATTACTCCGCTTTTGGGGCGGAGTAATGTTCTTGTTTTGTACCAATTCGTTACTGAATCGTAATCTTCTTGGCTTGCTCTTGCTTGACCTTGTTAAAGGTAATGCTGAGAACGCCGTCTTTGAGAACTGCGCCAACTTCATCTTCCTTAACGGCTACTGGTAGTGCGAGCGTACGACTGAATTCGCCCCAATAGCATTCTTGGATGTGCCAGTTGGTAGCTTCGGTGTCATCGCCACTGCTCAGGGTGCCGCTGATCGTCAAGATGCCGTCAGAAATGCTGACATCGAGATCTTCTTTGTTCACACCGGCGGTGCGGGCTTTTACAATCAGCTGTTCGTCAGTCTCGTAGACATCAACAGCGAGCTGACCAGGAAAGTCGTCTTCACTCTCACCCCAATTATCGTCGTTCGACGCCGAACTTTGCTGTGGTGCAGCAACGTTGTCGTCTGCCATACTGTCGTCATTCAGAAATGCGGCAGCCAATTCGTCCTCGATCAATAGATCGTCATTTTGCTTGCGTGCCATGATATCCTCCACTTCTATCTAGGCTTTGACAATTAGTCTGGATACATTATAACTAAGCCAGGTGGCATTATCAACCAAATCCAGTCTGATAGGTAAAAAATACAATGTTAGAATCGCCCCTGAGAGTCCTCGCACCCCACTACTGTGTGTCTTGCGACACAATTGGTCAGATTTTATGTATGTATTGTAAATACAACATCGAAAGTGAACAGTACGAAGCCTGTTTGGTATGTAGTGGGCCTGTCGGCGGGGGTGAGGCACTGTGTTCACACCATATACTTCCCTATTCCCGGGCGTGGTGCGTTGGTGAGCGATCAGCAGCTCTGCGTGCCCTACTTGACCAATACAAATTTGAGAGAGCAAAAGATGCCTACCATGAGTTGGCTCAGTTGCTCGACCTGTCGCTACCGGTGCTGCCAGAAGACGTTGTGGTGGTGCCGGTACCGACGATTGCACCACATATTCGCCGCCGAGGCTTTGACCATACGGCGCTGGTTGCTAAAGAGCTGGCAAAACGTCGTGGATTGATTTATCAACATGCTATTGAGCGTGTGACGACGACAAGCCAGTTGGGCAAAGGCAAGCGCGACCGGCGCAAACAGGCCGCGCAGGCGTTTGCATGTGTCCGTCCAGCACAGCCAGGACGATATCTGCTGATAGATGATATTTTCACTACAGGGGCGACCGTTGAGTTTGCCGCGCAAGCACTGCGTGATGCCGGCGCGACGGAAGTGTGGCTGGCGATTGTTGCCAGGCAGCCTCTAGAAAAATGATCTCGCCTCTGTTATAATTCTACATGCTACTTACGCAGAGGTGACCGAGTGGCTTATGGCAACGGTCTTGTGCGTAGGGAGAGGTGGCCGAGTGGTTTAAGGTACCTGTCTTGAAAACAGGCGTGGGGCAACTCACCGCGAGTTCGAATCTCGCCCTCTCCGCCAAGAAATGAGACGACCATCAGGTCGTCTTATTTCTTGCGCGGGAGGCCCCCTCCCCGTCGAGGCGCTTCTTCTTCTGCTATAGTGAAAACAATGAAGCAACGGATATACCGGTGGGCGCTCGCACTAGTTACGATGAATAACTGGATTCTGTACGGACTATTGTTTTCACTGTTCTTTGCAAAAGCATTCTTTACGCTCGACCCTGATTTTGGCTGGCACCTCAGCTCGGGCGAGTATATTTTGCAGCATGGTATCCCTTCGCACGATATCTATAGCTATACGGCCAGCAACTTTTCATGGATTCATCACGAATGGCTAGCCGATACGATTGGAGCAATGGTGTATCACCTGGTTGGCGGATTCACGGTACTGGCTGTGCTCTATGCGCTCCTATGGACGGTGGCAATATGGCTGGTGGCCCGCACGACGAAAGCGCGGCTTCTCGTTCTCTTTGCTGGTGTGACGATGGTGCCTTTCTCAGGGGTGCGCGCCATTACCTGGACGATAGTTTTCTCTGCAGTAATGATTGCGATTTACCGCGCCAAAGACACTCGACTACGGGTAGTTCTGCCATTTCTCATACTTTTGTGGGCCAATATGCACGGATCGTTTGTGGTCGGACTTGCCTATATTGGGTGGCAGCTAGCACGAGATCGAACGACCGCGTCACTCGGAGTATTTGTCGTGAGTGTACTGGCGAGCTGCGTCACGCCATACGGGCCAGGCATGTATGTAGAGATTGTGCGCACCATGTTTGATACAACACTACGATCGAGGATTCAGGAGTGGCGGTCATTTGGGGTTAAAGTTGACATCGGTATTGTGGTTGGCATGTGGGCAGGACTGCTGATTATGGCAAAGGGTGCGTGGTGGCGGAAGTTCTTGCGGTTTGAGTCGCTGCTGGCGATCATGATGCTATCGAGTGTTCGACACGCACCAGTGTTTACGCTGTTTGCTCTGGCAACGATTGTTGAGCAACTCCAGTCGCTCGTCATTCCTGTGCAGACATTGAGAGATCGCGGTGCAAAAAAGATGGTTGTTGCTCTCGTGATGCTTAGTGTGGTGGCCTGTGTGTTGTTCGGTTGTTTTGCCCTTCGTTATGCATCGATTGATCGTGAACAGCCCTATCCGCAGACAATTGCAGGATATCTGCGCCAGCATCCGTGCGAGGGCAATGTCTTTGCAGAATACAATTATGGCGGCTATCTCATCTGGAAAGTTCCCAGCCAAAAGCTCTATATTGATGGACGAATGCCGAGTTGGAGGCTTGGGAACAAGAGCTATATGGATGACTATATACGAGTGTTAAACGAGACAGACTTCCAGCGGCAGGAATTTCAACGGTACGATATCCGATGTGCGGTTGTTCGTCCTAGCTTACAGATTGCGAAACAACTCCAAGAAAGTGGCTGGCGGATCGTGTCTCGAGAAGAGGGCAGCTCAATTGTGCTATATGAGCGCTGAGCTATCGCGTTGAGGCGCCGTAGGTACTACTGCCTGTAGTGCCGCTGGGGACAAAGCTCCCAATCACGAAGTTGACGGCTGCGTAGGCGAGGATAGCCACGATCACTCCTACCAAAGCGTAGAGAATGGTGTTTTTGGCTGATTGCACTTGCGAGGCGTCACCTCCAGAGATAACATAGCGGAGACCACCAATCACAATCATAATCACGGCAATTGCACCGACGATGAACAGCAGTACGCTGCTGATTTTTGAAAACACACCACTGTCACCAAAGAGGTCATTTGGCTGCTGTTGCCCCCGTGCCGCCCCTGCCCCATCAGTAATGGTGCCGACGGCATGAGCCTGTGCGAGATCAAGTAAAAGGACGGTTGATGCGGCGATAACGTAGCTGCTAAATAGTTTGAGGGATCGTTTCATGGCGTTGACGGCTCCTGATTACTTAAAAATGAAGTCTTGATTCCAGTATACACGCTTTGCGATTGTCTGCCAGCACCCCTGTACGCTCTTTGTGAGATATGTTACACTATCGAATGTACTTTTGTGGCAATTGGTATTGTTTACCTTACATTGCGACAATAAGTGGCTGCTGCGTGAACGCAAGTTATCGGACGGCGCCCGTCCCTTTCAGCCAACAGCTGAAATACATGAGTTTTACGCAGGAGCTTCGTGGAAGCACCAACTGTACGGAGGAGTACCCAAGTGGCTGAAGGGGACGGTTTGCTAAATCGTTAGTGTGGGGAGACCTGCAGCGGGAGTTCGAATCTCCCTTCCTCCGCCAAGAAAAAATACGGCCATCTGGTCGTATTTTTTCTTGCATGGAGGCGAGACTTGAGCTCTCGCGTTTTGTTCTCAAAAATAAAGCAGCCTCTATTACCTTCATTAAACAAAAAGGGTTTATCCTTGTACCTTCTTTTTACCTGCAACCCCTTTTGAGCTATCGCCGCCCTACTCCCTTCTTCTCAATTCTTCTCATGCTATACTAAAACCATGCAACCTCAGCAACCACAAAGTCCAGAAGAATGGCAAGCACCAACAGAGGCAGGTTCGCAAGCCCCGTACCAAGCTGTTGCGCCCGAAGGTGGCGCGGTGGATGTCGATCAGCCAACGAGTATAACTCAAGATACGCCAAATGGGGTCTCCTCGCTTGAGGCTGGTGTGACAGGTGTTCAAACGGACTCCTTGGAGGAGCGCGAGCTTCAGGACGATGACGTGCTGGTTCGTTGGCAAAGTGCTGAGTATCTCCACCAAGATCAAACACCACTTTGGTATGGCATTTTGGCTATTGTCACAGTATTCTTGATGGCGCTAGCGTATCTGCTCATTCGATCATTGACGTTCACTTTGCTCATCCCCGTCATGGCTGCAACGCTGGTTATCTATACTCGCCGACCGCCTGCGGTGATCGACTATACATTGAGCCGCAAGGGACTCTACATCAACGATAAGCTCTATCCGTACGAGCAGTTTCGTTCATTCAGTGTCGTGAGCCATAATGGTGCACATTCGGTCGTTCTGGTGCCTCGCAGGCGTTTTCAGATAGCGCAGACTGTCTACTTCTCCGAGCAAGTCGGCGAACAAGTAGTTGATATGCTGGCTGCACGATTACCGATGAAACAGGGCGCGCCTGACCTGATCGACCGCCTGCTCGCCAAACTTCGCCTTTAGACGGTTGCCCCTACCTCTGAAATATGCTATGATTTTTTGAGTTGTATGTGTCTAGCACGTACCCGTGCGCACTCGTAGCTCAGCTGGATAGAGCGTCGGCTTGCGGAGCCGAAGGTCGTAGGTTCGAATCCTGTCGAGTGTACCAAGAAAAGAGAGTTAGCTAGCCTAGCTCTTTTTTCTTGGTCATGCAACCAGCCCTATTCAAACAGTGCCTTTATCGCAGTGAAGTCACTTTTTAGCGTCTTTGAATCGTCAATAATTCCCTCTATATAACTACTTTTTTTGCCGCGGACTATGTCTTTGGCGATAAAAGCAGCCATGACAGGAAACGGCGTGGAGCGCACCTCAACCACGCGCATGATTTTGTCGGAAAATTTGGTAATTTGCTTGCGTTCGGTATTATCAATCGAGCGCGGCAATAGTTTTTTTGATGCAATCCACAATACCGTGGCAATAAGTGCGAACACCAACCCTAGCGGAATGATAATAAGCAGAGCCACGAGCCACCACGGTGAATACAGTGCGGCAAGAAGGATAACAATAACGAAAATAACAACCAAAAGAGCGCTCACTACCCATACGACCGGGCGGTATACTCGCTGAAATACCGTCGCTGTGATGGCGCGCAGGGCTAAGATGTAGGGTGACATATCCATAGTATGCCCTAGGAGAAAAAGACGGAGTATGAAAATAATTACATTTGGCGGAGAGAGAGGGATTCGAACCCTCGGTGCGAGTTGCCCCGCACACACACTTTCCAGGCGTGCACCTTCAACCACTCGGTCACCTCTCCCTGCTACCCTCTAGTATACCCTGTCGAACTACTTGTGCTTATATCAAAAAGGTTGTATTTTATACATTCTCAATCTGTTGCTTTATGGTCTCCGGACGGCCATAATAGGTGCGAGATGCCCACTGCTCGCAAAAAAACACCAGTTATCGAACTCAAGAAGCTCACCAAAAGGTATGGGCTGGGTGATGCTGCGCTCAGCGCGCTCGATGAAGTTGACCTTAAGATAAGTCAGGGTGAATTCATCGCGATTATGGGTCCGAGCGGCTGTGGCAAGACCACGCTCCTGAATATTATCGGGCTGCTTGATCGGGCAGATGATGGCGACTATATCCTTGATGGCAAATCGGTCGAGAGTTTGAGTAGCGCGCAACATGCCCATATTCGCTCCAATCAGATCGGTATCGTGTTTCAGAGCTTTAACTTGATTAACCGATTACCTGTACTCGAAAATGTCGCCCTGCCCCTTACTTACAAAGGCATGCGTCGTCTCAAGCGTCTCGAGCGCGCTAGCGAAGTGTTGAAGCAATTTCATCTTCAAGAGCGCGAATATTATATGCCGTGGCAGCTGTCGGGCGGGCAGATGCAGCGAGTAGCAATCGCGCGTGCGCTCGTTAACGACCCGAGTATCATCCTCGCCGACGAGCCGACAGGCAACCTCGACAGTCGCAGCAGCCATGTCATCATGGAGGAGCTGTCTGAGCTCCACAAAAAAGGCAACACGATCATCATGGTGACGCACAACCCAAATCTGACAAGTTATGCCAGCCGCGTTATCAAGATGCTTGACGGCAAGATCGCTAGTGATCGACGAATTGATATCAATGTTAAGGACGAAGGCGTGGTGAAAATTCCGCTGAATCGTCATTTGAGTCAGGAAAAAGTCGAACGAGAGAAGAAGACCACCGATAGCCCTGCCTCACGCCGCAGCAAAAAAACACCCAAGAAAACAGCGAAATCCACCAAACCAAAGAAAGCGGCCAAGAAATGATGCTATATGACCACATAGAGAATGCCTATGAGACACTTCGGCGCAACCGAACCCGTAGCGTGCTAACAACCCTAGGGATCACCATTGGTATTGCCAGTGTAACCTGCATTTTGGCACTCAGCGGTGGCGTGTCCCGAATGATTGGCGCGCAAATTGCCGAGCATAGCGGCCAGCTGATCGTGGTGCGACCAGGGTTGCAGTCGCGTGACCCAAATGCCATCATGAATCCGGTGGCGCAGCAGTCGTTTAGTACAAGTACCCTGACAGAAACAGATGTGGCGGAGCTTTCAAAACTCGAGGGAATCGAGACGGCGGTGCCAGTCATGACCATCAATGGCACCCTAAAATCCAGTAGTGAGACAGTAAGCGATAATGTCATTTTGGCGACGACGCCGGATTTTGCAACGATTGCCGGCGTCAAGATGCGCACCGGGCAATTTCTTGACAGCGTGACCGACAACAGCACCGCAGTGGTGGGCGAGCAACTCGCTATCGACCTGTTCGGCACCAATACCCCTGTTGGCCAGACGTTCACCCTTCGCAACGAGACATTCACGGTTATTGGTGTGATTCGCCAGTCGCAAAATCCGATTAACTACAACAATGTCGATCTGAACAATGCAGCGGTGGTGAGTTTTGAGCGCGGCAAGCTGTTCCATCAGGGCCGGGCCCAGATTCAGCAAATAGATCTGCTTGCAAAAAAAGACAGTTCAGTTGGTGAGGTGCGTCAACGAGTCGAGCAGAAGCTGCTCCAGCAGCATCTCGGCGAACGAGACTTTACGGTGGCGAGCGGCGATGAAATTAGCCGACCTACCAACGCACTATTTACGGCACTCACTCAGGTGCTGACCGCAATTGCGGCGATTTCCCTGCTAGTTGGGGGGATTGGGGTCATGAATATCATGCTGGTGGGCGTGGCCGAACGCACCCGTGAGATCGGCATTCGCAAGGCTGTTGGCGCTAGCAATGGCACCATTGTCACGCAGTTTTTGATCGAATCGCTGCTCATGAGTCTGCTTGGCGGCATTCTCGGTTATTGCCTTGGGTACCTTGCGGCGTTTGCTCTCAGTACATTCCTGTATTTTGCACCAGCGTTTACCTGGCTGACGGCCGGGATGGCATTTGCCATGGCAGTTCTGGTTGGCGTGCTCTTTGGCCTCTATCCTGCCCTTAAAGCATCGCGCAAAGATACGATTGAATCGTTGCGGCAATACCACTAGAGGACATAACCTATGGTTTCTCCTATCGCGCAGACAAAATGAAAGACATTTTGTCTGGCTAGGCATTTTCCATTCAGTCATGGCAAATTCACGGAAATAAATTCTGATGAGTTTGCCACATTTTTTATCATAAATCACTTAGACTTAGCCATGCTTTTCCGTAACTTACAAACAAAAAAAACCGAAATAAATTTGACATTTCTGTTCACGGCATTTGATAGCCGAGTTTTTCTAAAATCTACCTTCCAGACTTACTCTTCCCCAGCTAATTCTTTCTTGAATTTCTCGATTAAATCAACCTGAGTCGGGTCGACACCGTTCAAAATGCCGACGTAGATGCTGACAAAGTCAGCCAAAATGCAGCCCCACAAGAGCTGCTTCATCAATGTGTCGCCCTCGAGCCAGACTTCATTGGCTTTTGGCCGGCGGCCACTCAGCAGTCGATCGGTCAGTTCGAATCGCTTGGCGATTTGCGGATGGTCGAGATCGCTGCGAATATCGAAAATGACAAATGGTTTCTCGATCGGATGCGACGTCCACCCCATAAATTCGTTGTGGTTGAGCTCAGGTAGCGCGCCCCAGTAGGCGACGTTTTTGGCATTTTCATTCCAACTGATCTTCCACTTATACGCGATCGATGATGTCAGGTCGCTGCCGATAAACTCAGCCGTTTTGCCCACCGCAATCAGCGCCAGCTGCTTGGCATAGTTGTGCACAGTTGTGACTTCTTTTACCCATTTTTCGGTTTCTGCCTGCAGCCAAGATCTTGTGCCGGCGAGCTCATCAAGAATCGATGACGAGACCACGCCGAATGCTACTAGAATGGTGAGGATGGCGCGCAGATTGTAAAACATCCCCATGCGCGGTTGGCCATTATGAGGAAATGGCGCCAGCATAATCGAGTACTCCCTAGCTTGATCGGTGAGTGTGCCACCCGTGGCCGTTGCGGCAATTTGTGCGCCGCGTTGTCGTGCTTCAACCAGGCACGCCAACGTCTCCTCGGTGTTGCCTGAGTTGCTGCTGACAATAACGAGTGTTTGCTTGTCAACATAGTTCGGCAGTCGATAATGCTTGATCACCTCTAGAGGCAATGCCAACCTGTCGTTTAGTAAGACTTTGGCTAGGTCGGCCGCCAATGCCGAACCGCCCATACCGGCGATCACGACATTGTTGAGTTCGCGCCCATCGTGTTCGGCATTCTCAAGAGCTACCACATAGTCAACCTGCTCATACTGCCTGCCGGTCACTCCCAGCGCGTCATCTCGATCACGCTGCTTGATTACATTCATATCGTCTAACATCGTTCCACCCCGCTTATGTCTTGCCCATCTTCTTGTTTCCATGATACAGTATTTATAAGCAAAGCATAAGTATGTAATAACCAGAGGTGGGCATGGATATTCAACCGCAATCTACACAACCGATTAGTGACGACCAGGAGCTGGCCAAAGTTTTGGCCGGGGTCAATAACACGGCAGACGACACCGCGGCTGCAGTTGACACTCCTGTGCCGCTGCCATCAACGCCACAACCAGTCGCCGAACCACCTGCCGCCACACCGAGCGACGAGCCAGTTGCTGCACCAGTAGCGCCTGAGTTGCCTCCTGCCCCCGCCCCTGCTACTCTCGCTTTTGATGCACCAGTGCCCAGTGGCGACCTTGATGGTGTCAAAAAAGATGCGATCAACGAGCTCCGACCACTTGTCGACAAGCTCAATCTCGCACCTGAGGAAAAGTTTGACACCTACCTGCTGCTCATCCGTTCAACCGACGACAAAGCATTGGTTGCACCAGCGCACGAAGCAGCCAAGCAAATCGCCGACGAATCACGCCGTGCGCAAGCCCTTCTCGATATCATCAAAGAAATTGATTTTCTTTCCGGTTCCCAGCAGCCACAAGCGTAAACTTGTCCCGGAAATGAAATAACCCCGCACATTTTGTGCGGGGACGCCGATATCTTCAGCGATTTTTTACGACTTGAACGCGTCGATGACGTTAGTGCACTGCCCTCAGGCGGCCTCGACCTCCGAGAGGAGCGTCGCGAGCGCGGGCGAGCTCAACTCGAGCGTCGAGACGCGCTTCTGCAGGTCGTCGACCTCGGCGGTGAGCCTCTTGTTCTCGTCGCGCAACTGCTCGTTCTCCTTGCGGAGCTTGAGCAAGGCCGCGATGATGCGCGCCTCGGTGACCACGCTGGGCTGGGGCGCGGCGGGCCCCTCGGCGACGTCCTTCATCATCGAGACGATGATGACCTTCGTCGAGTGCTCGGTCGAGAGCACGAGCCCGAGGGTCTTGAGGCGCCGGATCACCGAGAAGGACCTCTTCTCGCTCATCCCCAGCTCGGCGCGGAGGATTCCCTGGGGGGTCAGGTGCGTGCCCTTCTTGGCACGTACCGGAGTGAGGCCGTTTTCGTTGGCGCACTCTGCGAGTGCCGCCAAGGAGAGCTCGATTTCGTCCTGGCTGATGGGGGTACGGGTGATGGTGTTGGTGCTCATGGGCATTGCCTTTCGGTTGTTGGGACCCATGTCAATGTAAGACTATACACTAAAACTAGCACTATGTCAATACTAATTTCTGCTATAATCAAATAAATGGATAATCAACAGTTGAAAAAGGACAACGATATCTCTAAATGGAACGAGCTCCTCACCAAGAATCATGACGGTGGAAATGTGTTCCAGATGGCCGAACTCGCCGAGACCAAGCGCAAGAACGGATGGATGCCGCGGTATCTTGTGATTGGTGGCGTAGCGGTGACGATTCTTGAGAAAGCGGTGTTTGCGCACGGAAAATTCTGGTACTTGCCGAAAGGCCCAGGGGTGACGACGACCGATCAGCTCGAGAGACTGCTGCCCGAACTACGAACAGTAGCAAAAGAGTACGGCGTATTTGCCGTCAAGATTGAGCCGGAGATTACCGAGACAGACGAGAGTCGGCAAGTGCTCGCGGGTCTTGGTCTCGTGCCGACTGCAGCGGTGCAGCCAAATTCGTCGACGGTGATCATCGACCTCTCTCCTTCACTCGAAGAGGTACTGGCAGCGCTCAATCAAAAAGGCCGCCATGCCATCAAGCGTGCCGAGCGAGATGGCGTCACGGCAAAGCCGGAGGATTTGACGGAGGAAAATATGAAACTAATGTTCGACCTGTTATCTGAGACGGCGGCAGGACGTTTCGAAAGCTCTATCCGCACATACGAATACTACAAAGAGTTCTGGCAGCGGTTTGCCGCAGATGGCCACGGACAGCTGTTCTTTGCCTATTTCGAGGGCGAAGTGGTCTCTGCCGCCTATTGCCTGTGCCTTGGCGACAAGGGTCTCTACAAAGATGGCGCTAGTGTGCGCAAAAAGACTGCGTACGGAGCCAGCCACCTCTTGCAATGGGAAATCATCACATGGATGAAAGAGCGCGGAGTTACGAGCTATGACCTTTGTGGTGCTCCCCACTCCTCGGCGATCAACGACGAGTCGCACAAGTTCTATGGTGTGGGACGGTTCAAAACCAGTTTCAACAAGCACGTCACCGACTATGTCGGCTGCTACGACCTCATTATCGCCCCTACAAAATATGCGCTGTGGCGACGGTTTGGACAGCGCATTATAGTCAGCCTCGAGTGGCGTCTCAGGCACCGACAGTGGTTCTAGCTATATTGACCTAAGTGGTAATAGGTGCTATAGTAACCATGTTCAGCATCTGGCCGAACATGCACATCCGCCCCTCAAATGAGTTCCCCTAGGAGACACTATGCCCCACGCCATCGGCGTGCTTGCGCAGACCCCCGACCCGACCGACCAGGCGTCCATGCGACAGCTGCTCGAGCAGGAAGCGGTACTTCGGCGCAGTCTTCCCGACAGCAAGGACTTCATCGTCGCCACCTACAACGACGGTTCTCCGACCGTCAACGTGATCGTCGGCACCCGGCCGAAGATCTTCACCCTCCTCGGGGTGGAAGGTACCGACGACGACCCGCGCTACGCCCTGGTCTCTCCGGAGCAAGGCATCGTCTGCTCCAACGACCCCCGCCTTCTCGAGGTGGCACAAGACTACGCGCGGACCCTCAGCGAGGTCAAGAAGGAGATGGCATCAGCCAGCTGAACACCCGGCCGTCGGCCCTGGATATCCCCTCGTGGGAAGTCTGGGTCGGCGGCCTGTTCAATAGTAAGTGCTATTGACTTTTTATTGCTATAATGCTAATGTATATCTATACTTGTTACAGAAATAAACATCATGAAACAATCCGCCACCGAACATTTCAACCTTTTCGAGACAACCGTCGACTCCGTGACAGAATTTGACCGTGTCTTTGACGAGCTTAACGGCATCCATACGCTTCCTGCCTTTACTCAGTACTGTGCCGATTATGCTATCGACCCCACTCGAACACAGACACCAGAATATGCAAACGCCTATGCCGCATACGTCGAAGATTATGCCCATGCTCGTGTCGATGAAGGCTTGATGGATCCATCATATGCTGCGCTTCTCACGATGGGGTCGCACTTTGCGGCTGCAACTTATGCTGAGGGTGAAATAAAAGCAATGAAGAAAAACCGCGACTGGTCCAGAGATGAGAAAAAATACTTCCACGACACCCTTATGCCACAGGTCATCACTTATAATCGTCAGATAGTCGACTATCTCTATGCGCATCCTGAAGCGGACACGAGAGAAGTTTCTCGTCTGATGTTTGCTACCTCAAGGAGCATGCTTGACCGTGATGATTTTGATGACATTCATGACCGAATCAACGCACTCGTAAAGGGCTGTCGGACTGAGGCTATGACCGCTCATCTGTTTGATCGTATCGGCGTACCGTATGACTTTGGCACCGTGCAAGAAGACGCGCGAGGCGGCGACCTGGTCATTACGCTCAACAATCAGCGTATTCTTGTAGACCTCAAGTCGTCGCTTGACGGTATAACCGGTATTGATAGAGAAAAAGCCCTCGATGTGGTCGAGGCCGGTAAGATGTACTACGTCACGGGCCGCAATAGGTTCAAGCTCTTCATGAAATTTGATAAAGGCACTACGAGTGAGGCGACTGACGAATCGATGGACATGGCGGTCGGCGCCCAAGTCATGCGTGCCTGCACTGAAGCAATGAAGATTTGACAAGACTATTCTAAAGTGCTAAAATAGTATATGCAATCCTGTCCGTCCGGATGAATAGGAAGTGAAATGCAGCAGCTGCTCACCAATGTGGGCGATGCGGAGGAAATTCGGAGCGAACTGCTCACGCATTTCGGCGCGAACTCCCCCGTCGCCCTCGTGCTTGACCGACTGCGTGTTATGATGATCGTCTCGTTTCGCAAGGTCGAGGAAGGTATTATGACCGTGCAGCTTCGGGATGTTGACGACAAGACCATCGTGGTCCTCGCGCTTCCCTACACTGCTGGCGCACGTGCGCAGGCAGAGATCACCTCGTTCGACGACAAGGAGGCGTAAGGCCTGGCGATTTTTTCGCCAGGCCGCTTTCATTTATTTAACGCCTAAGATGTCGCGGACGGCCTCGGCGTCGTTCCACGGGATGCGCTTGCCGTTGACGATGCGATAGACCTCATGGCCCATGCCGGTGATGAGTACCATGTCGCCCTTGGTGGCAACGCTGAGGGCTTTTTCGATAGCGTCGCGCCGGTCAGGGATCTCGGTGGTTTTCATAGAACCTCCCTTTACGCGCTGTATTCCTTCGTCAATCATGCGACGGATGTCGTCGGGATTTTCGTTGTAACTTTCTTCGTCGGTCAGGAAGATACGGTCAGCGAGGCGCGCGGCAATCTCGCCCATAAGCGGACGCTTGGCTTTGTCTCGGTCGCCACAGGAGCCAAAGACTAAAATCACGCGATTTTTGGTGATGGAGCGAGCGGCAGTTAGGAGTTTTTCTAGTCCATCAGGGGTGTGGGCGTAGTCGACGATGACGTCGTAAGGCAGGCTCTCCCCGACACGCTCAAACCGCCCAGGAATTTCCTCTAGATTAGCAATTCCCTCGACAATGTCGTTGAGCTCGATGCCAAGTAGATACGCCGCCGCGACCGCCGCCGTCATGTTGTAGACATTGAACTCGCCTGGCAGATTTGTAGCGAGATCGAGTTTGGTCTGGTGATCGATTGTCACTTTGGCCTCTGTCCCCTTGCGATAGAGTTTAACTTTTTCGATTTTTGCCTCTGCCTCTTTGTGAGTACCGTAGGTGATTTTTTGGGCGCCGGCAGCGAACTTGTTGTAGTAGTCAAACCATTCGTCGTCGCGGTTTAGGACGATGAATTTTGGCTCACCCGCGAAGATACGACTCTTTACCTCGGCATAGGCCTCCATGGTGTTATGGTAGTCGAGGTGATCCTGGGTGAGATTGGTCATGATTGACATCTCGATCGGCACGCCAGCAAGTTTATGCTGGTGGATCGCATGGCTAGGGAACTCCATCACCACATAGTCGACACGGGCGCGTTTGGCATCGCGAAAGAACTCTTGCATGTGGCGGACACTCGCGACTGTGGCATTGAGATTGTTGCGCCTGGTCTTGCCGGCTATCTCGATGGTTGCGGTGCTGAACATCGCGGTGGTCTTGCCGGCTTCTTTGAGGATTTCATTGAGGTAATTGACCGTAGTGGTCTTGCCATTGGTACCGGTCACAGCAATCACCTTGAGCGACCGAGCTGGGTGGCCATAGCGAGTCGAGACGAGCTTTGCGCGCTGGCGACGATAGTTGTCCTCAAGACTGTGCACGGCTTTTTTTGGCAATGCTTTTCGTACCCCACGAACCAATTGCTGCTTCATAGCAATATTGTATCGCACATCGCAGTACCCTGTATACTGAATATATAGTAATACTGATAAGGAGAGTCATGGCATGGAGTTTATAGGAATACTAGTTTTCTTAGTGGTGGTAGCGTTGCAGTTGGCGGCGATGGGCCTAGGAGTAGCGGCGCTTATTATCTATATTCTCGCTATCATCGATATCACCAAGCGGAGTGACCAGTGGAAAGACAAGACAATGTGGCTGCTGTTGGTGATTCTTGTGCCATTTTGCTCGCTTATCTACTGGTTCAGTGTTCGTAAAAGCGTGAACCGCACTTATCCGATCGTTTCGTATCCACCCGTGCAGCCACCTACCCAGCCCCCTACACAGCCACCAGTGGCGTAGAAGGAGCTACTCTGTTCTTGCGTGAGGGACAAAAATGGTACAATAACACCAGTGAAAATTTTGGGAATTGAGAGTAGTTGCGACGAAACCGCTGCCGCTGTGGTAGAGGATGGGTTTCGATTGCTTTCAAATGTGGTCGCGACTCAGATCGATATCCACGCCCAGTATGGTGGCGTGGTGCCCGAGATTGCGGCGAGGAGCCATATCGAGGCAATTAATCCGGTCATTGAAAAGGCACTCCGAGACGCCCAGTGCAGCTGGGAAGATATCGATGCGATTGCTGTCACCTATGCACCCGGGCTGGTGGGGTCACTGCTGGTCGGCACACTGGCGGCGCGAACATTGGCCATTTTGCACGACAAGCCACTATATCCAATTCATCATGTCGAAGCGCATGTCTATGCCAACTTCATTACGGCGCAGACCGAGACGCTGGAGCCGCAGCTACAATTGCCCAGCAAGCAGCCGGACTTCCCTATGCTGGCCTTGATTGTCAGCGGTGGTCATACCCAGCTGGTGTTGTTTCGTGAACATGGCGACTATGAGCTGCTAGGACAAACCCAAGATGACGCAGTTGGAGAGGCCTTCGACAAAGTGGCGAAGATTCTTGGACTGCCCTACCCTGGCGGTGTATCGATAGACCTCACTGCACCAGAGGGCGATCCTAACAGGTATGCATTGCCGAAGTCGAAATTAGCCTCACCGTATGATTTTAGCTTCTCAGGCCTCAAGACAGCCGTTCTGAGGGCCGCGCAGCGTGAAGTAGGCAAAGACTTTACTTTTCCCTCGCACGAGCTCTCAGGGCTTCTCACGGCCAAACAGCGCAAAGATTTTGCTGCAAGTTTCCAGCGCGTGGCCGTAGAAACGTTGGTGGACAAGGCGGAAGCGGCTTTTCGTGCTTATCAGCCATCAGCAGTAGTGATTGCGGGCGGGGTAGCGGCGAGTCAGCGACTTCGTGACGAGCTGAGCGCTCGCCTGCCGATTACTATCGAGTATGCCCCCATGAAGCTGTGTACCGATAATGCCGCCATGATCGCAACCCTAGGGTACTACTATGCGCAGAAAAGAGCTGCTGCTGACCCTTACTCTCTTGAAGTAGTACCGAGTATATCGATGGCGCAAACCGCCTGGGCTACCGGACGCTAACATGACGGCTAAACACTTCTCTTCCCTGGGTGACCCTGCTCTGAAGAGGATGCTGCAGCAGGGCGCTGTTGGCATATTGCCAACCGATACGGTCTATGGCCTGGTCGCACCCGCGCTCCACAGGGAATCTGTTAAGCGGTTGTATTCGCTCAAGCAACGCAAACGGCAGCCAGGCACCACCATCGCGGCATCAGTTGAACAGCTACACGAGACGGGGTTTTCTCTTGAAGAACTTGCTCGGGCAGCTCACTATTGGCCAAATGCAATTAGTGTAGAAATGACAACATTTTCGATTCCTGACTATCTCAAAGAAGGCCAAACACACATGGCGGCGCGTATCCCGAAAGATGCAGCCATTATTCAGCTACTCGAGCAGGTTGGCCCGCTCATGACCTCAAGTGCAAACACACCAAAAGCCCCTACCTCGCGTACGATCGGCGAAGCGGTGAATTATTTTGGTGATGAAGTAGACTTCTATGTCGACGCAGGAGATCTCGGCGAGCGACCGCCCTCTACGATTATTGGGTTTGACGAAAAGGGTGAAACAATCGTCTACCGCCACGGAGCAGTCGACATCGAAACACGCTAGCGTCGGAGTATTTTTTTGACTCTACGAATCGTCTTTTTGGCGGTAGGCAGCCCCTTTGACCATGTGGTGTATAGGGGTGACAGTGGATAATCATAGGTTCCGGCCAACATGTCTTCGTGGTCGGCAAAGCCTTGTTTAAAGGTGCTGACGCCATCATTGAGCAGTCCGTTCATATCGTATCGATCAATCCCCCATTCTTTGCATTTGCGGATGGCGTGCCATTTGAGGGCGTAATTTGCCCGTAGCTCTTGGCCTTTGTCGTTCATCCCACCGTAGAGTTCAAAGGCGGTCTTTTCGCTAACCGCCAACCAGACAAATGCGACTGGCGCGTGGTCTGAGAATGCCGCAAAAATGATCGATGAATCACCCAGGAATCGGTGGACATCCTGGTAATACTGGTCTTTGTGAAGAGGAAAACCAGCGCGGCTAGCGGTTTGACGGTAAATCTCTAAACACTGAGCAAGCTCATGTGCGGTGTGGACTTGACGAAAAACCAGCCCTTCCCTTTCTGATTTGCGGATGTACTGGCGTGTCTTTTTGCTCATTGCCTCGAGGAGTGTCGGTTCGCCTTTGTTGAGGTCGAGAATCAATGTGCGGGGGATCAAAATGTGGTTTGGTGATGTTCGCCACCCCTCTGCGGGCGGGATTTCCTCGTCGTCCGGTTCAATGCTCAGTACCACACCAGGCAGGTGTTGCTTTGTGTAGTGCGCCAACGCATCGAGAACGGCTTCTTCCTTGCCGTCGCACCAGACTGGCCCACGTGCCACGTAGTTAAGCCTCTTGAGCGGCCCGGGCAGTTTGCGCGACAAAATTTGGGCAGCTCCGACCACTACATCGTCGTGGTCAACGAATATCACTCGGTGTGCGCTCCAGTTGTGGGCGGCTTTGAGCTCCCCCCATCCCCACAGTTGCAATGGATGGCCATCGAGGTCATGCACGATTTCATTCCAGAGCTCTGGCTCGTCGCAGCGTTTCCCTACTATCATGCATCTATTATACACCCAATCTATGCTATACTAGAGACAACACAAACACGCGAGAAAACAGAGGTACAACAGAGGTAAGGGTTTTCACGTGAAAACCATTGCTATTTTCGTGCTCTTTTCGCGTGAAAAATTACTCTATTCAATAGAGAACAAATTAGAGGACGATTCCATTCCCATGAACCTAGCAAAAGCCTACACGCCAAACGACTACGAACCTAACATTTACGCGCTCTGGGAACAGAGTAGGGTGTTTGATCCGAAAGGGCAGGGGCAGCCCTATGCTATCGTCATGCCGCCACCAAATGCCAATGGAAATCTGCATGCTGGGCACGCATTGATGGCAGATCTCGAAGATATTTTGGTGCGCTTTCATCGGTTAAAGGGATACGATGCTGTCTATTTGCCAGGGGCAGACCATGCGGGCTTTGAAACCTGGGTAGTGTATGAAAAGGAGCTGGAAAAACAGGGCAAAACTCGTTTTGACTATACGCGGGAGCAGCTATATGCCCAAGTGTGGGATTTTGTCGACCGTCAGCGGGGGAATATGGAGCTGCAACTGCGTGCGCTCGGCGCTGGGGCGAGCTGGAGCAACCTCGTCTTCACTCTTGATGAAAAAGTTATTACCACAGTCTACGATACATTTAAAAAGCTGTGGGAAGATGGGCTCGTATACCGAGGTGAGCGGATGGTTAATTATTGCACCAAGCACCAGACGAGCTTTTCTGATATCGAAGTCGTCCACAAGACCGAGAAGAGCAAGCTCTATAAGATTGCCTATCCGACACTCGACAAAGTAGGGGAGATCGTGGTGGCGACCACCCGTCCCGAAACATTGCTCGGTGACACTGCCGTGGCTGTCAATCCAAATGACGAGCGTTACAAAACCTTGATCGGTACCAATGTCCAACTGCCGCTGACTGGACGTGAGATTCCGGTGATTGCAGATGAATACGTTGATATGAACTACGGCACAGGGGCGGTGAAGATTACTCCAGCACACGACCCAAATGATTTTGAGATAGGAGAGCGCCACAGCCTTGAACGCATCCAGGTGATTGGCTACGACGGGACGATGATCAATGTCGGTCATCCGTATCTTGGCTTGCCAGCGCTTGATGCCCGCAAAAAAATCCTAGCTGCGCTCGAAATTGAGGAGCTGCGCCGAGGAGAAACCGATATTGAGCACGCAGTAGGGCACTGCTACAAGTGCGGCACGGTTATCGAACCACTTGTCAAAGACCAGTGGTTCCTCAGTATGAAGCCACTTGTAGCCCCAGCGATCAAGGCAATTGAGGCGGGGGAGATCCGTTTCGTACCCGAAAACCGCGGCAAGCTACTGATTCAATATTACGAAAACATCCGCGACTGGAATCTCAGCCGACAGATTCCATGGGGTATTCCGATTCCAGCGTTTCAGAGTACAGCCAACCCCGAAGAATGGATATTTGACGATCGTGTGAATGAAAAAGAAATCATTGTAAATGGTACAACATATAGACGTGAAGAAGATACCTTTGATACCTGGTTCAGCAGCGGTCAGTGGCCATTTATTACGACTGACGCACTCGATCCGCAGAGTGAACTCGCCAAGTATTATCCTGCTAGCGTCATGGAGACAGGATACGACATTATTTACCAGTGGGTAGGGCGAATGATTGTTCTGGGTCTGTACCGTACTGGCAAAGTGCCGTTTAAAGACGTGTATTTGCACGGCATGGTTAATGACGAGCATAACCAAAAAATGAGCAAGAGCAAGGGAAATGTAATTAACCCGATGGAACTGGTCTCAGAATACGGGTCAGACGCGCTCCGCATGGGGATTGTGGCCAGCCGCAGTGCTGCGCAGAGTCAGGCATTTAGCACCAGCAAGGTGATTGCGGGTCGCAATTTTTGCAACAAATTGTGGAACGTGGCACGATTTATAGAGGCGAGTATCGGCGAATCAACTCCAGCGGCTGATCCTGCACCAAAAACTCTGGCCGACCACTGGATTGTCCACCGGCTAAATCTCGCGACAGCCAAGCTGGAGCGACAGATGGCAGACTACAACTTCGCCGAGGCGGTGGAGACGATATACCATGCGCTATGGGATGATGTGGCCGACTGGTATGTCGAGGTTAGTAAAACCGAGCAGCATACCGATATGAGCGCCTATGTGCTCGAGACGATTTTGCGTCTGGCGCATCCGTTTGCGCCGTTTGTGACCGAGACAATTTGGCAGTCACTAAACTGGAAAACCAATCTGCTGGCAGGCGACCACTGGCCTGAACAAAAGGACTGTAGCGAGATCGCAGCGGCAGAGTTCGGGCGGCTCAAACGACTTGTCACCGAGGCGCGCTATGTGGCGAGTGAATTGCCAGGCAACGAAACGTACACGCTTGTGTATTTGGATGATTCACTAGTGGCAGACAACCAAGAACTTATCATCAAGCTAGCACGACTCCGCGGCATCGAGCATGCCGATCAGCCGCGCGGATTGCGGCTCGCTGCCAGTGGTCGTGATGCCTGGCTCGATGTAAATGCCGAGACGCTATATGAACACCAGTCGAACCTTGAGCGACGACTGGCTGATGCTCGTCGCGAAGTGGCAACCCTCGAGGCGCGCCTTAGCAACGAAAGCTATGTTGCCAAAGCGCCCGCAGCCCTGGTCGAGGAGTCACGTGAGCAGCTGACGGCCAAACAGGCACTTGTCGGGCGTTTGCAAGACGAGCTGACGGTTATCGGCAGCGACAACGGATAATCATAACAAAACTAAGTTCTAAGATATTCTCTTGCTAATCGAGTACGGGGAGATTTGTGTTGTCGAAAGCATGGCGACTCCCCTCGAGAAATGACTTGAGCTGCTTGTGATGTGAGTCGCGGCGGGGTGCGATGCTAGGGGACTGATACTGAAAACCTGAGAAAAGCGATTTGCCGGCATTGTGGTCGGGGTGAGTATGGGCATCGGTGTCGATGAAATCTTTGAAGCGCAAGTAGGTTGTCGCTGACAGATGCGCCTGATCAAAGCGTGGATTGACCGCAGTGAGCGTGGCCCTGTCAACGCGTCCGTCGTGCATAAAGACACCAAGGGCGGTCAACAGGCTGATAACGGTCATACATGATTGGAAGATGGTTGATAGCATATTTATTTTTGATTATGTTTTACTTTCTCTAACTTAGCATAAACTTTATGAAATGTCAAGAGAGTGTCAATGTATTAGAATTTAGAATTCAGAGCTCCTTATTATTCATGATGATACGGTCGCCCCGCTACAATCTCTTGCGAGCGGTAGAGCTGCTCGGCCAGGATGAGGCGGACGAGTTGGTGGGGAAAGACGGCAGGGGAGAGTGACCATACGAGGTCGGCGCGCTGCTGGAGTTCGTCGGAGACGCCGTAGGCGCCGCCAATGATAATCACAATGCTCCTTGAGGTTTCAATCTGTTGATGCAGGGTACGAGCGAGAACAGGGGAATCGAGTAATTTGCCGCGTTCGTCGAGCAACACAACATAGTCGGAGGGGCTGAGCTTTGAAAGTATGCGCTCAGACTCGTCCTGGCGGGCCCTAGCACCCTCTAGACTGCTGTGTGGCAAAAGCGCCCATTCTAGGCTCCACGGTGCTCGTAGGCGCTTTTGGTAGCGTTTGATGCCCTCATGTACCCATGGCTCATGCTTTTTGCCGATGGCAATGAGCTTAATCATCGAAACGAAGCTTCTCGGCAAGAGCCGCGAGCTCTTCTTGAGTAGGCCTTTCTAGTTCATTTTTGCCTGGGCTAAGGTGTTGGCCAACGTTAAATGGTTCGATGTGAACATGCGCATGCGGGACATCAACACCCTTAATAACAACGCCAATTCGATCAGTACCGAGCCTTTGTTGGTGATTATTGGCAACTTTTTTGACTGTTTTCCAGACTGCGAAGTAGTCTTCATCATCGAGGTCGTTAAATTGATCAACTTGCACCTTGGGTACAACTAGTGTATCCCCGTGGACTGCCGGCTCGATATCGAGGAAAGCGATTGTCTTGTCATCTTCATAAATCTTGTGGCAAGGAACCTCACCCTTGATGATCTTTGTAAAAATTGAGTCTTCCATAGTACTTCTATCATATTATACTTTGCACTTTCTGTGATATGTTGTATAATTATAACTACTGATGGATACAAAATCTTATGAGGCCGCGCCAATGCTTGAAGACTGGCAAAAACCGGTTGAAAAGCCACACAGTGCACATAAGCTAACGCGATTTCTCGGTGTTGCAGCACTCGGTGTGCTGCCTGCGCACATCGGAGGAGTCACTGCTACTCATGTGTACCCTGCGCATATCCAGACTGCAAACTATGCAGCTGATGTCTCGCTTTCTTACACGCGGTTCGATACGGTGGAAGCATCATCGATCTTGGGTGGTGTGTACCTTACGTTCGACTCGAAGGTGCCATCGCCTGCTGTCACTGTCGAGCCTACATTGCGGCCAGAGATAGTAGACTCATACGTTCGCGGTGGCACGCAGGGACTCGTCGTAAGCGAGGAGCAGATGAGAGCGAGCCTTGAACAGGTGGCATTGCAACTAGGCGAGCGCTATGCAACAGGGTCAGCACTGGCAATGCTGCTCACGATGGGTGCTTACTCGGCAGTGGCACGACGTAAATCTCGCGAGGCAGCAATCGCACTCGTGGCGTCAATGGGACTGGCAATTTCCTACCAGGGAGTAAGCGCGGCTACAACGTATACTCGGCCATACCAAAAGATTGAACTTGATGGGCTTGCAGGTTCACTCTTAAAACAAGGAGAACTGGTCCTTGACGGAGTTAATAAACGCTCTCAACAGATCCAGCCCTATTTTGCTTCGTGGCTTGAGCTTCAAAAAGCGCTTGCTAAGGTGGCTACTCCTATGGAGAAGGAGCAGTCTAGTGAGGGGCCCTCATTTCTGCTTGTGTCTGATATTCATGGGGTAAATATGTACTCCTCGCTCGAGCAGGTTATAAAAGAAGAGGGCATTACGGCGGTGATAGACAGCGGCGATTTGCTTAACATGGGACGAGTTCAGGAGGCGGAGCTTGCCGGCATTTTTGATAATATCGCAAAGCTTGGTGTTCCTTATATCATCGTATTGGGTAATCATGACCGTAGTTCGCCTGATGATACGGCGCTTATCGATCGCTTGATGGCTATTCCAAACGTGGTCGTGCTGCAGCCAGGTAGAGACAGATTTCAGGTGGCTCATTTTGGCGACCTAAAAATTGCTGGCGTCAATGACTTCATGCGTTGGTATGGAGACGACAACAAAGACAATGCCGTCAAGCAGAAGCCAGTGTGGGAGCTATTTAACCGGACGTTTGCTGGCCAGGAAATCGATCTAGGGATCTCCCACGAACCAGCAGCGGCCGAGAAGCTACAAGCTGTTATCACTAACTCTGGCCACTTGCATAAGGATCAAGTCAACGGCACTCATATCGTGACCGGTACATTTACTGGTGGGGGAATATTTGGCTACGGGGATGCTACACCGCCGGATGCTCAGTCTAGCGAACAATCATACGGCATCCTACGCTTTGATGACCAGTGCCGTGCGACGAGGTTAGATACGCTACGATTCCATGGTGCGTTTGAGGGCAAGCCGACTCGCGATAGTGTGACATTTACCTTTTTTGACAAAAAGAAGCCGGAAGCAGACGCTACTAAGACAAGAGATTGTACTAATCAAGAGTTCAGTGTCGTAACGGCCACTACTCCACGCGATGTAGCGAGGTAGTTGGATAATTTACGCAGTGGAGAGATGTCTGTGAAGCGAAAGGCTACTCGCAGACAGCTTGCTGTCGAGAATAGTCTCTAGCGGAAATAGCGAGCATGTGCCAGTGGCACAGCGGAGCGCTGTGGTTGCGGCACAACGTGTCGGTAGATCACCTCAATAACTTCGAGATGTATTAAAATAGAATGAGACGGAGAGATGTCTGAGTGGTTGAAGGTGCCGCTCTCGAAAAGCGGTGTGTGGCTAAAACTGCACCGGGAGTTCGAATCTCCCTCTCTCCGCCACGAAAAAAGACCCTAGAAAAGGGGTCTTTTTTCGTGGCGCGATTCTACGCCCGCGCTCGAACCTATTTAAGCGCAAAAGCTTGAAAGGCGGACGGGGCGTCGCCCCGCCTAGCCGAAAAACCCACCTCCTTTTGATCTATTTTTTAGAGATTTCCCCCGCCGAGATTTTTTAGAAGCGGAAAAAGGGGTGGTTTTTCGGGGTTTGCCCACCGCAAGCGGTGGAATCATCTATTTTTGTGCCAAAAATATACCGTAAGGAACAGCCGAGCCGCCACGTTCATAGCCGTCGTAACTCTCTGCATGTACTAGCTGAAATCCAGCTTGTTCAAGTAAATCTGCTATCTCATCAGGTGTGTGGCGGTATACCGTTACATCTATGTCATCGTAGTGTGTTTCTGGCTCGGTTGTCTGTATACCGTCGATAAGCTCTGAAGTAAACGCAAACACGCCGTCCTCTTTGAGGCTGCCGTAGACCTGACCGAACACACTCCGTAAATTCTTGGCAAATTCCAGTACGCCCACCGCTTGAGCGACATCGACAGAACCCTCAAGATCGCTGATAGGTAACTGACCATTAATGTCTGCTAGGCAGAGCGAGCCATGTTCACCAACAACTGTTTGGGCGGTATCAAGCATAGCTTGGTCGTGGTCGAGTCCGATAACCGTTGCACCTTTGTCGGCGTAGCCACTAACAGCTAACCCTGTACCGATACCAATATCCAGGACTCTTGAACCAGCGGCAACTCGTGGTTCAACTAATTTTTGTACGCGTTCTGGAGAGTCCCACCCAGCTTCTTTGGAGTCGGTGTCATAGTCGTAAGTGTGGGTTTCGGGGTTTTGAGACATAATTATCGGGTCTTTACAGCCTGCCGACTGACTACATTGTGTCGCACATCACCGTACTGTGTATCTTTTTGCAGGTCAACAACTGCCATAGTCCAGTCGCTTGGAACTTTATCGAAAGGTGGCTGAACGCCATTGTTCCACGCTTGTTCCGTAATACCATTGTTCAGTGCAAGCGTTTTTGCAAACTCATGAGCAACTTCAGGGTTACTAGTTACTTCTTGTTTTAATCTGTCTGCTACCGATTTTGGCAGGGTCGCCTCTATCCATAATTGGTTTCCGACACGTCCGCTTTCCGTAGTGTATTTGGGACCTTCGTAATATGCCGTCTGAGCACCATCTCTACGATTATTGCCGTTGAATTGATATGCAACCTTAACACCAGGTTCTTGTTGACCTGTTGCAGGGTTCATGACCATTGTCGGTACTTCACCATCAGGAACTTGTTCTTGAACCTGTTCAGTCTTCTTCTTGAAGCGTCCACCAGTTTCGATGGTTTTTGTAACTGTCTTGTAGCGAGTGGTTGTGTCGGGCTCAAACAGGAAAGCTTCGGCTGAACCGCCATATTCTAACTTTTCTCTGACATGGCGGCTTTCTTGCGGTAAGCCATCACCAAATGAGTTAAAGCCGTCAATGGGTCGAAAGTCGCCAGAATTAGACTTTAGCATTATATCTTTTGGTATATCGGTGTAAATACGAGTCGCACCTTTTGCGGCTTGAGCAACCTCACCAATAAGAGCCTGTCGCTCTTTTTCACCTGTATCGCCAAAAACCTCGGCTACTTTTTGGCGAGCGTCATCGACTGTTTCGGTTGGCTGTGGTTGTTTTGCTTGTTCTTCATAGCGAGCATTGATTCGTTCTTGTGCCTCACGCATTTCAGGGCTATCTGCGATTGTTTCAGATTTAGGAGAAACTTGCTCGTTGTGTTGTTCTATCAGCTGATTAATTGCGATTGCGCGACTTCGAGGATTACGCTTGTTACCATCTCCAGTAGCCGTAGCGAGACTATCGACACTATCTATGACGTTCAAGTAGGTACTATCGAGGAGCTTTACTCCTTTAAGCTGTACACTCAATCTGTGTTTCTCTGCGGTACGAAGAGCATCATCTCCAATATCACTCAAGGCACTTTCTAGTTGTTTCTGGCGATCATAGATGACATCGTTTACTGTCTGTCCCTCACCAAGCTCTAATGTAGATAATTGTTGAAGTGCCGCAAGATGAACAACTTGTTCTTCGCGGAAATCGCTGTCGCTTAATTCACCAGTCTCACTCTCTTCTTTACGCGCCTCAAGGCTTGATTGAGCAAACGACCCTATAAGTGCAAGGGTTTCTCCGGGTTGAAGTGTACCGGCTACCTCACGGTGAAGAGGAAGCTCTTGTTTCCAGGCTTGAGTTTCATTTTGCTGTGAAGGTAGTGTTTCGCTCATTGTGGTGGTTTTTTGTTTTGAAATTAACTATATTCAATCTAGCACATTTGTTTCATTATGTCAAGTTAGAGCAAGCGGTGCAACTAGGCATCATACGTAATAAGGCCTTTGAGGCTCACAAGTTCCGCCTCATCATCAAGCCTAACTCGGAGCCATATCTTATCCGTTGGTTTCGTTGCCTCATCGAGCTGTTTCCGCGTTGTCGTAGCAAATACTAAATCATCGTCCCACGAATCATCAAGAATCCGTTTCATCTGTCTGCTGAGTTTCTTTTGGGTGTAGGCATCATCGCATACCGCGAGGATTGCAGGGTACGGTTCATCTTCTTGCCAATCACCATTCTCCTTGAAGTTGGAGTAGTTTCTGGTTTTCCTAACGCTGACGAAGAATGGTTTCGTGCCGTCCCATATATCAACGAAATAGTGCTTTGTCGGCGTCTCGCTCCGTGCTGGTATCTTGAAATGCAAGTCCGGTGCCCATTTTGGATAGAAACTGTATTTTGCTATGTAACTCTTTGGCAGAATCCACGGCCTGTTGCCATACAGTATTCTCAAACGTTGTGCCACATCCACGACAGTAACGGTATGCTTCAGAAACTCGTTAGACACCGTCTTGTTTTTGTATAAACTCTTGGTTGCCCACAGGTTCGTTGTGTCTGGCTGTACCTTTTCTAGTACTCTTGCACCCTTTGGCGTTATGTAATACTCGGCAGGGCGACCTGCTAGCTTGTAGGTTTTGTCATAACGTTTGCCAATCAACTCCTGATCTTCCAGAACCTTGAGCTTGTTCTGTATGCTTTTCGGGTCTGACCGTTTCAGACTGATTGCAATCTGCTTACTCGTACAGAACCGATACCAATATAAAACAAACAGTGTTCGTAGCTGTTGCTTATTCAACGGTCTTCGATACTTAACTTTATCTACAACTTCACTCATAGCTACTCCTATCTACTCACACTTAACCACATCACTAAACCAATTCAAACCACAAGCAATACAACTCAACATACCAACAACTACGCATCCACCAATACTAAACCACCGCTCGATACATCTATTCTTCTCTATATTTATATAGAAAGAGAGGGAGAAAAGAAAAAGAAGAAAAGTACATAGCAAAAGGTAAAAAACAGAGAAACAAAAGTGATATTTGTGAGAATAGAAAAATGAGATAGCGTGTGTGTCGATATATACGCTACATAAAAACGCAAACCCCGAAAAAACCACCCCTTTTTCAGCTCCCTAAAAAATCTCGGCGGGGGAAGTCTCTAAAAAAGAAATCAAAAGGAGGTGGGTTTTTCAGCTGGGCGGGGCGTCGCCCCGCCCGCCTTTCAGACTTTTGCGCTAAAATAGGTTCGAGCGCGGGCGTAGAATCGCGCCACGAAAAAAGACCCCTTTTCTAGGGTCTTTTTTCGTGGCGGAGAATAGGCGTGATACGAACTCCCGGGCTCGCCTGTAAGACGAGTAACCGAGGAGGTCGACGTAGTGTAGTGCAGAAAAATTAGCTTGCTCATTTTTCTAAGCAAACGGAGGAGCGAGCTTGTGAGCGATAATCCCGCTCTCTGAGTAGTATATGACAAGGCCGCCCCGTGAAGGGCGGCCTTGCTTGGTAGGGACGGGTGCGAGTGTCAGCTGACCGTGACGGTCTGCCAGCCCTGGCAGATGTCGGCCATCTCAGCATACTCGGGCCGAGGCTCACCATCGAGCCACTTGGCGCCGTTGTCGCGAAGCCCGGTCATAGCCTCGACCATGCCGGGCCGAACGGTGTCGGCGAGGACCTCCAGCATCACATTCATGATGCGACGGTCGCCCTTGGCGCTGAGCCCTGAGCCGGCGGCCGGGAAGCCGCAGCGTGTGGTGGCGTGCCCGTAGAGGAACTGCCCCGAGCCGATCAGCCAGGGCATCTCGGTGAAGGCCTGGTCGAAGTCGACGTCCGGATGCAGCTGCATCCAGTCGACCTTGCCGGCGGCGTTCACCAGCCGACTCGTGTCGCTGCTGCCGAGGTTGATGGCGGCAATCGGTCCGCCGAGGGAATCGGTCGGATCGAAGATGAGGCCAGCATAGGTGCTGTCCTGCTTCTCCTTCCCGCGCTCGACTCGGTCGTTGAGCCAGGTCCGTCCGCCGATGGTGGCCTCGGCGAGACCCACGCAGAACAGCTCGTAGCTGCAGCTGAACGGGAGCCTGTCGACGAGCACCGTGAAGGTGTCGACGGGACGTGTGGTTTTTGCCATGATGGCACCCTTTCGGATCGTGCTTGTATGTCCCTATGACTCCAAGCAATCTCTACATTATATCAATATAATGCAAATTTGTCAATACACCGCCTCTGTTACTTCCCAAAAATCTCTTTCAAACTCAGCTTGCGGCTGTATTCGAGTGCGCCAAAGCGGAAGACGCGCACGGCGAGGTTGAGCACGATGACGGCGCTAACGAGGATGATAGGGATAGCGAGCATGATCTCCCAGCTCTGTAAATTGCCAACGGCGTTTCTCAGTAGCAGTGGGATCGGCGCCGTGAATGGAAAGAGGCTGAGGAAGTGCACGAACGGGCTGTCTGGCTGTGAGATAAATAGCGGCGCTGCGTACAGTGGGCCAAAGATCAGCATCATGATGATGCCAATGAATCCCCCGGCTTCTTTGGCGGTCGGCACCGACGACCCAATCAGTACCAAAAGTCCTGTGAAAAGGATAAAGCTCGTCGCAAAGATCAGCGCGCCGACTCCGATACGTCCCCAATCGACTGGGAGTGAGGTGAGGTCAAATGACGGCAGGCTGAGTTGCTCGTGGAACAGTAGGTATCCCACCAGTGCCGGTACAATAATGACTAGCCCCTGCAAAAATGCGAGGCTAATCAGGGAGATGATCTTGCCGATAATCAAGGTGCGAGCTTCGATGGTCGTGAGAATCATTTCGATGACGCGATTTTCTTTCTCCTCAGTCGTGCTGACGAGCATTTGATTTCCAAAGAAGGCGATAAGCATATAGAACAGCACCAGGAAGATACCCGGTATGATCATCTGTTTCAGCGGATCGTACACTTCGCTGCCACGGTAGGTTGTGAGATTGGTCGGGGTATTGCCCTGGATTACCGAGCTGACCTGCGGGCTGACTGTCGATTGGACAGAGTTGAGTAGCAATGCTCTTGCGACACCTTCATAGCGACCATTGTCAAACATGCCGACATCTTTGCCATAGACCTCGATCGGTTGCTTGGTGAGGTCGGCGGGGTAGTAAATATAGCCGTCTACTGTGCCGTTTTTTACATTGTCGATACCTTGTTGCTTGTTAGTGATTGTTGTTGCTTTTACAGCGGTGAGGAGTGCAGGATTGACCAATGTTGATTCGTCGGTGACTTGGAGGGAGAACTTCTGTTTCTCGAGGTCTTTGACAGCCTGGTCGGTCGTTTTGTTTGACAAAAAGACGATGCCGAAAATTGCTGCCAGCATAATCGGAAAGCCCAGCGCCATAATCCAAAACGATTTTTTCTTGAGTGCGCGAGTGATCTCAAAGCGAATCACTGTTCCAAGATTGTGCATGTTAGTCCTCCTCCTCTGTAGCGTTTTCATCACCGTAGACTTTGAGGAAGATATCATCGAGAGATTTGTTGCCAAACTTCTTCTTTACTTCTGCGATGGTGCCATACGCATGAGCCTTGCCGTCTTTCAGTAGGATGATCCGGTCACAGAGACGTTCAACTTCTTCCATTTGGTGTGTCACCATGACTACCGTGGCGCCTTTAGCCTGATGCTCTTCAATGATATCCATCAGGAGCTTGCGGTTGACCGGATCAAAGCCCTTGGTTGGCTCGTCGAGAATGAGCAGTTCGGGGTCGTCCATGATGGTGATGCCAAGCTGGATCTTTTGCTGTTGGCCGCCAGAGAGCTTGTCGAGCCGCGTCGTGGCTTTGTCCTCAAGTTTGACGCGTCGCAGGTAGGCAAGCGAGGCTTTGCGTGCATCGGCGCGGCTCATGCCTTTGAGCTGGCCAAAGTAGGTCATGATGTCGAGTACCGACTCTTTCTTGTAGAGACCACGCTCTTCAGGGAGGTAGCCGAGCTTGATATCGCCCGAAACAGTGTAGGGCTTGCCGTCGATGAGCAGATCGCCGCTAGTCGGCTGATAAATGCCTAGTAGGGCGCGAATGGTAGTGGTTTTGCCAGAGCCATTGCTGCCCAGAAAGCCAAACGTCTCACCCCTCTTCACATCGAAAGATAAATCCTTGATAACCGTCGCTTTCCCAAACTGCATCCGGAAATTTTTGATCGAAATAATATTTGTCATCGTCATACTTTCACCATTATACAATATGCAAGGGTGCAACCCTTAACGGATGATATAACTTAGCATATTATGATTTCATGCCAACAAAGCATGTCGTAAAGCAATATAGAGCACCGGCTTTTTATCATGTATATAATCGTGCATCGGGAGAAAGAAAGCTGTTTGGCGATAGCGAGGATCGTGAATACTTTTTGACACTTATCCAGGAGCATATGAGCAGCTGTGAATCAGCAGAGAAAGGGCGGGAGTATCCAAAGTATGATGTTGAAATTGTTTCGTATTGTCTGATGGGCACACACTTTCATCTGTTGTTGTATCAAGAGATGGATGAGCAGGCAATGCAGGGCTACATGAAATCTGTGTCCACGCGGTATTCAATGTATTACAACAAAAAATATCGGTCTAAGGGGCATGTGTTCCAGAGTCAATATCGAGCATCGTGGATATACAACGAAGCGTATCTGGCGCATATCACTCGATACATACATCTGAATCCACAGAAGTATGAAACGTATAGATGGTCAAGTTATCGAGACTATGTGGGCTCCGGAGACAATGATTGGGTGCGCAATGATTTGGCGGGTGAGATGAGACCCGAGCAATATCGGCAGTTTGTTGCTGAGTATGCAGATAAAAACATAAGAAAAGTTGCATCTGAATTAGTAGGCTTACTATCAAATAGATAAGTTATCTCATCTGTTAAGGGTTGCACCCTTGCTATTCTTGCTATTAGAAATTTCTGTGGGGAGAAAAGAAACAGGCTCACCGACGGAGCTCAAGCTGATGAGAATTGAACCTCATCGGCGAGTCTGTTTCCGAGGTGAGCCTAAAGGCGCATAGCACGTCGCATTTCATTTCTGTTCGCCCGAAAGCCGTTCTTGACTCCCTTGTCCCAGATCTCGAAGAAAAGATTGAGAGCCCAGAGGAAGCCGATAGTGGCCACGAGGAAGACTGGTGTGAGTACTACTGCGACGAACCTCCAGAGCGATCGACCAGGCCTAGTGGGATGCAACTTTGAGGTTGCCAGGTAGTAGTTCCATGCTGTCAGGACGGCGATCGTTGCGGTTATGTGCGCGCCAAGGTACGCGGCAAGCCATGGGTTCATTGTAGCTCCTTCGTGTGCCAGATATTGCCGTTGAAGTTCATTAAGAGAGTTTGTCTAAGTTTGGACAACCATAAATAATATATACGCTATATATAGCGTAGTAAAAGTTACAATCAGCGCTAGATAGTCTTCACAAGAGGTGAAAAGATGTGTGGTGAAAAAAACATGACCAAAATGAAAAAAATGACTTGAAATAGCTATATATAGCGCTTATAGTCATGTGCAGACACTACATATGTAGTAGTTCAAACAAATAGACACATTTGCAAGGAGGTTTTGTAACTAGTTCGCCACGCTAGTGGACGATTTTTCTTGCATGAACCTGGGGAGGTGTTGTGTCGAATAAGGCAACTATAACAAAAAGGAATAGGATTTATGAGCGATATCTATGTGGTAAAACGCGACGGCACCCGCGAACCATTTGACGCCAACAAGATCAATCTGGCTCTTGTGAGGGCCAGTGAAGGCTTGCCAGATCAGATCCAAAAAGTCGTGCAAGTCGCGACCGAGCTACAACTGACATTGTTTGACGGCATCACCAGCGAGGAGCTTGATGAGGCGGTGATTCATACGGCGCTACAGAACGTCAAAGATGATCCGGATTTCGATACCATCGCAGCGAGATTGCTTCTCAAGAATATTTATAAGAACATTCTTGGTGATTACGAAACGGATGAAGAGCTGAAGAAATTGCATGAAAAGAAATTTGCGGAGTACCTGAAATTTGGCGTCAAAGAAGGTTTGCTCGACAAGCGCATGGCTAACCCAAAGGTCTTCGACATCAAGAAATTGGCGGCTGCACTCGATCCGAGCCGAGACGGCCTCAGTAAGTATCTAGGAGTAATCACTAACAAAAATCGCTACGCACTGCGCAAACAAAACGGCGATCCATTTGAGACGCCACAGTTCACCCACATGCGTATCGCCATGGGACTGAGTTTTAACGAAAAAGACCCCACTGGCGCGGCACTGGACTTCTACAAGCACATGAGCAGTCTTGATTACTTGCCGGGTGGCAGTACGCGGGTCAATGCCGGGGGTTCGTTCCCGCAGCTGAGCAACTGTTTTGTGATAGAAGTGCAAGACGACATGGAATCAATCGCGAAATCCGTTCGTGATGTGATGTGGATTGCCAAGGGTACGGGCGGTATCGGTATCAGTATGAATAAGCTCCGCGCCATGGGCAGCCCTGTTAAGACAACAAATACAGTCAGCACGGGCCCGCTGCCATTTATGAAAATGATTGACACGGCGCTGTTTGCCGTCAGTCGAAAGGGCAAAAAAGCTGGCGCCGCTGCGCTCTACATGGAGAACTGGCACCTTAACTTTCCGCAGTTTCTCGAGCTTCGTCAAAACTCTGGCGACCCGTACTTCCGTACGCGCTTTGCTAATACAGCCGTGTTTATCAGCGATGAGTTTATGCGACGTGTGGCTGCTGAGACGGATTGGTATTTGTTTGACCCAGCCGAAGTAGCTGACCTACCTGATCTCTACGGTGAAGACTTCGCCAAGCGCTATAACGAGTATGTTGGAATGGCTGAAGCCGGGAAGCTGCGCGCGTTTAAGAAATTACCCGCGCGGCAACTCTACCGCGAAATGTTGACGCAGCTACAGGCGACGAGTCATCCGTGGCTGACATGGAAGGATACCATCAATGTTCGCGCGCTCAACAACAATGTCAGCACTATCCACCTGAGCAACCTCTGCACCGAGATCACCTTGCCGCAGGATGAGAAGAACATCGCTGTGTGTAATCTGGTTAGTATCAACCTCAGCTCGTTCCTTGATACCGAGACCAAAGAATGGGACTGGAAGCGACTCGAAGCGGCCACAAGGAGTGCGATTCGTCAGCTCGACAACCTATGCGACATCACCGACACGCCAATTCCCGAGGCGATGAATTCGATCAACACTACGCGGGCGCTTGGCCTCGGCATCATGGGCTTCACCGACATCATCGAAAAACTTGGCCATAGCTATGAAAGCGAGGAAGCGTACGATACGATGGATCGCCTGGCAGAATTTATTAGTTACTATGCGATCGACGAGTCGGCTGATCTAGCCAAGACTCGCGGCAGCTATCCTGACTTTAAGGGAAGTGGCTGGAGCAAGGGCGAATTGCCAATTGATACGGTTGACTTGCTGGAGATCGATCGCGGCGTGTCAGTTGATGTGACGCGAAAGAAGCGTCTTGACTGGGAAAAGCTGCGCAAGAAAACCACTAAGGGAATGCGCAATGCCACACTGATGGCGGTGGCGCCAACAGCGAATATCGCTCATGTGGCCGGCACCACGCCAGGTATCGATCCGCAATTTGGGCAGATCTTTAGTCGCAGTACGTTGAATGGCAAATTCCTCGAGGTCAACACCAATCTCGTGCGCGACCTGAAAAATCTTGGCATCTGGGACGAAGTAAAAGAGCAGCTGCTAATTGAGCAGGGCGACCTGACGAATATTGCCGCGGTGCCACAGGAGCTAAAAGATGTGTACAAGACGTGTTTCCAGCTCTCGCCATTTGCCTTTATCGAAGTTGCGGCCAGGGCGCAAAAATGGGTTGATCAGGCAATTAGCCGCAATATGTATCTCGACACGCGTAGTATCGACGACATGGAAAAAGTCTACATGGAGGCATGGAAGCGCGGCCTCAAGACAACGTACTATCTCCACATGAAGCCACGGCATCAGGCAGAGCAGAGTACGGTGAAAGTCAATAAATCAGACGAAATCGCCAAGACAAGCGGCAAAAAAGTCGGCTTCGGCTTTGCCAAGAAACAGGCAGTATAAGGAGATGACAGATGGATAAGAAATGCAACTGTAGCTGTGAGTGCTGTATGAACTGCAGCGAATGTAACGTAAATCTAACAGATGATAAATAATAAGGGGGACCAACATGAACGCAAGCGCAATCCTAAATGATGAAATGACACTCGAAGAAAAACTAGCGGCAATTGATTTAGCGATGAAAGAAGTGCAGGCGACAGCCGATGCTGAGGCCCGCTCGCGAGGTGTGGCAACCGCGCCAATCGATCCAGCAGATCTCACGATGTGTGAGGGATGCCAGTAATGCGACCAAAGAGTATCGAAGAAGTGCCAAAGATTGGTCAGTTCGTTCATGTGGGCGACGAAGGGAAACGATTGCCCGTCCGCACGATTGATGCCGCTGGGCTGCCAGTTGTGGGGGGAGAGGAGCGACTTGGCGACGAACAGAATTACCGAGAACGAATAGCTCTCCTTGGAAAGAAATTCCACCAGTATGCACAGATTGACGATGAGTTTGGTGTTGATATGGGTGGAATTGGTGCGAACGTTCCGAAGAGACGGGTAGCGTAACCTGCTTATGCTCGCAAATACTTGGGCAACATTGCTACAGTAAAGACAAGAGTGAGATAACAATAGGAGGGGATTATGGGGAAAATCTTAGGTGCAGGAATTCAAGACGGTTTGCTACTCAAGCCGATTCACTATCAATGGGCTATGGATCTGTATGACCAGGCGGTCGCAAACACGTGGTTTCCCAATGAAATTCAATTAGCGCAGGATCTGGCTGACTGGGAAAAAATGAGCGATGAAGAGCGACACGCCGTGACGTTCCTCATGAGCTACTTCAACCCAAACGAGCTGCTAGTGAACAAGGCACTGGCCTTTGGTGTCTACCCCTATGTGAACGCGGCAGAATGCCATCTCTATCTTGCCAAGCAAATGTGGGAAGAGGCAAACCACTGTATGGCGTTTGAGTATGTGCTCGATACTTTCCCGATCGACCGCGAAAAAGCGTATTCGGCGCATGTTGACGAAGCGGTAATGGCAAAAAAGGAAGAGTTTGAGACCAAATTTATCCGTCGCATGACAGAAGACACGATGGACATCACCACGACTGATGGCAAAAAAGACTTCATCCGTAACTTGGTTGCGTACAATATTATTCTTGAAGGCATCTGGTTCTATAGTGGCTTTATGGTTGCGCTCAGTTTCCGACAACGAAATCTGTTACGTAACTTCGGCAGCTTGATTGACTGGATCGTGCGTGACGAGTCGCTCCATCTCAAGTTCGGCATCAACCTGATTTTGACTACGATCGAAGAAAACGAAGATTTGCAAGATGAGGAATTTGCCGCGGAGATTAAGCAAATGATTCTTGACGGCGTGGCGATGGAGGAAGAGTATAACCGTGCATTGCTGCCAAATGGTATTCTGGGCCTCAACGCTGACTACATTAACCAGTATGTGAAGTACTTAACCGACCGCCGTCTCGAGGAGCTCGGATTTGAGCCGCACTACAATGTCTCTAATCCTGCAAAATGGATGGCGACGGCCAATGATACTTATGAGCTGGTTAACTTCTTTGAAAGTACTAACACGAGTTACGAAGTCAATGCCGGTAACGCCGAGGCAAAGCTCAAAGAAACGAGTGATGGCACCGAGAACGAGCCAGCCGAGAACGATGACAAATAGTATATGAAGACGGAAATCGAAGTAAAGTTCATCAATATTACTATTGATGCGATCCAGCAGCGTCTGCTTGCTGCTGGCGCGGTGTGCGAGCAGCCGATGCGATTGATGCGCCGTGCACTGATGGAAACTCCTGACATGGCGGCAAAGGATGCTTTTTTGCGCCTACGCGATGAGGGAAACAAAGTGACGCTTACCTACAAGCAGCATTTAAAAACTGGCATCGAGGCGGCGAACGAGATTGAAACAACCGTGGATGATTTTGATGCTACTAAGGCACTACTGGAAGCCAGTGGCATGATTTTTCACACCTACCAAGAGTCGCGTCGCGAAACCTGGAAGCTTGGGGATGTTGAGGTGGTGATCGATGTATGGCCCTGGATGCCTCCGTATATAGAAATCGAGGGTGACAACGAAGCCTCTATCCGCGAGGCCGCGGCAATACTTGGATTCAGCTGGGATGAGGCGGTATTTGGCGGTGTGGATGTGGTGTACCGAATGGTCTATCCAGCTATGTCCGTGCGCGGCGTTATCGACATTCCGCTGGTACGGTTTGACGACCCGGTTCCGCAGGAATTTGGTGCGGCGTTATAGCGATACATAAAAATACACGACCTAGGTAGGCCGTGTATTATTGCGAGGGTGCACTCTAGTGCAGAGTGAACTATTTGCAGTCGCATCCGTCATTGCAAGTGCAACACTTGCAGCAATTACACGACCGAACTTCGCCGCTATCTGGTGGGGTTTCTTGATTATCTGTATTCATCTTCCACCTCCTTTGTGCTTCTTAGTATACCCCCGCCGACTCTGATGGTCTGTGATATTCATCACACAAGTAGCTAGTTCGATCGCTACGAAAAGGGCAGCGCAGGGATAGTTCTTATGATTGCAAATCATTAGATTGTCAACTATGATTTTTCATACTTATGGGTAGACGTTATCCTATGTTGTGTTATTGTCATCAAAGAGATGAAGCATAACAGAGATATAACGCTACTGCTATTGACAAATGATTATTGCAATGTTGACGCATCGTTTATGATACGGTACAATACAGGTACAGCACCTCGCTTGGATTTCGGTCCTCGCGAGGTCTTTTGTTGTATGATGTAAAGATGAGACGAGTGGTGTTGATCGATGGCGAAAATCTCGTGTATGGTATACGGACACTTCTTGCTGATGCGCAAGGAAAGCGCGCTGCACGTGAGATCATTCAGGCCTTTGATTTTCGCGGACTGCTCGAAGAGCTCCTTAGCGACAACAAGCCCGTCGAGATTCTCTGGTTTGGGGCACGCCTGCAGCGGTATGACATGACCGACGAACTGCGCGAGAAGTCTGAACGGTATATTCGTAATCAGGCAAAGTTCATGAATCACATTCAGCAGCAAAAAATCCAGTTCATTAAGGTAGGATACCTGCGTGCGCGCGAACTTGATCCATGCCAACAATGTCAGCACGCGAGCTGGAAATTGACTGAGAAAGGCGTTGACGTCGGTTTGGCGGTACGTGCCGTCGTGGAGGCGAGCGAGGACACAGAACTCGTTATCGTTAGTGCCGATACCGATCTCCTTCCCGCTCTTCAGCAGGCAAAAAAACGGGGCGCCAGACTGATCCACGTCGGATATGAATATCGACCGATCGCGGCTCTTTCACGGGGAGCTGATATTACGCGTACCATCACCCTGCCTCTGGCGCAAAAATATGTTGGCAGCGCGTAGAATCACAAGTCGACGGATCATTCATTTGCTTGGCCCGGCCTTTGTGGCGGCGGTGGCCTATGTTGATCCGGGGAACTTTGCGGCAAACTTTAGTGCCGGTGCGCAGCACGGATATTTGCTGCTATGGGTGCTGGTAGTGGCAAACGGTATGGCCATGGTAGTGCAATATTTGTCGGCACGACTCGGTATCGTGACAGGGAAATCGTTACCCGAACTGCTCGGCGAGCGATTGATAGGCAAATGGCGATTTATGTACTGGCTGCAGGCCGAATCGGTGGCGATTGCGACCGATATCGCAGAGGTGGTCGGCGGAGCATTGGCACTCTATTTGCTGTTTGGCATCCCATTGCCACTTGGTGGCGTGTTGACTGGCATAGTGTCGATGCTTCTCCTCTTGCTTTATACGCGCAGAGAGCAGGTTTTGTTCGAGCGAATTATTATTGGTATGCTGCTGCTCTTGCCGCTTGGATTTTTTGTTGGCCTCGCGCAACACCCGCCAGCTATCAACGATATGGTATCCGGTCTGGTACCGCAATTGGCTGGCCGGGACACGGTATTGTTGGCAGTGGCAATGTTGGGTGCGACCGTCATGCCTCATGTGGTGTATTTGCACTCGGCGCTGTCCCGTGACCGATTTTTAGGGCGCCACAAACGAGCTATTCCTGAGCTACTGAGGGCGACGCGGGTTGATATTGTTGTGGCACTGGCATTTGCGGGAGTGGTCAATATCAGTATGCTACTGTTTGCAGCTAGTAGTTTGCAGGGCGCGCCGAGCGAAACACTGGAGCAGATTTACCACAGCATCCAGCAGATTGCGGGCGGAGGCATAGCGACATTATTTGCACTGGGATTATTACTATCGGGATTTGCATCGACAGCAGTCGGCTCGCAGGCGGGGGCGGCAATCATGTCGGGACTCTATGACAAAAACCTCAGTCTTTTTGTGCGGCGACTCATCACGATTCTTCCGGCGCTCGGGCTACTTTTGATTGGGGCTGATCCCACTGTTACGTTACTGATTTCGCAGGCAGCATTGTCGTTTGGCATTCCGTTTGCGCTGATCCCGTTGTTGCTATTGACCCGCAGCCGACAAGTGATGGGGAGTCACGTCAATGCACCATGGCTCAGCCGCGCAGCCATGGTAATCGTGGCACTTTGTGTGGTGCTGAATGCGGCGCTGCTTGTCATGATGACAACGTAACACATGGGCGCTGTCGTAGGTAAGGTGGTGTCATAATAAATGTGGTGAAAAAGACCCTTGTCTGCAAGTGCGTAAGAGGTGATAATGAAAGTATGAACCATCGATGCGCTCATGGCGAGCACCGCGTCTTTGAGACTCTCCGCTACACCTAGAGTAGAATACACAACATACTACGCTACATCTAGCGTAGGTGATTTCTTACATGGTATACTGAAATTCCATGGAGGGGGAAACCACACATGGGTAAACAGACACGATATATTTTTGTAACAGGGGGTGTGCTTTCTGGGGTAGGAAAGGGCATCACAGCGGCGAGCATCGGCGCGGTGCTGAAGGCCAAGGGCCTGTCTGTTTCTATTCAAAAATGCGACCCGTATCTCAATGTGGATGCGGGTCTTTTGAATCCTGCGGAGCACGGAGAGTGCTTTGTGACGAAAGACGGGGCTGAGACCGACCTCGATCTAGGGCACTACGAGCGATTTCTCGACGACGAATTTACAAAAAAGAGCGCCACGCTGAGCGGGCGACTACTGCGTGATTTAATTGCTGATGAGCGCGCAGGGAAGTTTGGCGGCAAAACAATACAGTTGGTGCCACATTTGACAGGAGCGATCATGGAATCAATTGTAGAAGCAAGCCAGGGAAGTGATGTTCACATTGTTGAGATTGGCGGGACGGTCGGTGACTACGAGGGGCTTAGTTTCGTGGAGGCGATTCGTGAATTTGGTCGTCGCGTAGGGCGCGAGAATTCACTCTATATTCATGTGGTCTACGTCCCGTTTATTGGCACCAGCAAAGAGTTCAAGAGTAAGCCTGCTCAAAATGCACTCAATGATTTGCGTGGCTTTGGTATCGTGCCTGACGTTGTCGTGGTGCGGACTGACGAGCCAGCTCCCAAGGCAATTCGGAGTAAAATCGCGATGTTTGGCGGTGTGGAAGAAGGTGCGGTGCTGATGATGCCAAATGTCGACAGTGTCTTTAAGATACCTGGCATCGTGGCTGAGAGTTCGCTGGCGCCAATCCTCGAGAAATTTACGGGTAACCACAACAAACCAGATCTCAGCAAGTGGCACGACTTGGTGAAGCGCCAGCAAGCGCCAAAAGAGCAGACGATAACAGTCGGTTTGATTGCAAAATACATGGACAATGAAGATACGTATATCTCTGTACTCGAAGCGCTCAAAGCGGCGGCGTGGAGTGAAGGTGTGGGGCTCAGGATAGAGTGGATAAGTGCTGAAGAGGTGAATGAAGAGGCGCTGTCGGCGGTTGATGCTATTTTGGTGCCGGGCGGCTTTGGTGTGCGTGGTGTCGAAGGTAAGATTGCGGCGGCCAACTATGCCCTCAGTCACAACAAGCCGTATCTGGGCATTTGTCTTGGGTTACAGGTGGCCGTGATAGCTGCTGCTCGCAAGGCAGGGCTAGAAGGTGCAAATAGCACAGAATTCGATGAGAGTACGCCGCATCCCGTGGTCTACATCATGGAAGGTCAAGAGGGCAAGGAGTCGACCGGTGGTACCTTGCGGCTCGGTGACTACCCGGCGCATCTGGCAGCCAATTCGCTGGCACATACGGTCTACGGTGAGCAAGACATCGTCGAGCGCCACCGCCACCGCTATGAAGTCAACCAGAAATACCGCGAAGCAATCGAGCGCGGCGGCCTGGTCATCAGCGGCGCGAGTCCTGATGGCAAATTAGTGGAATTTGTTGAGGCGAGCGACCACCCCTATTTCATCGCCACCCAAGCTCACCCCGAATTTCGCTCCCGCCCGACTCGCCCACACCCGCTCTTCCTCGGCCTCATCCGCGCCGCTCAATCTTGACTTTTTATAGTGTTTATGCTAATATGTAAGTATGGCAGAAGAAAAACAAACAGAAATGATCTCAGATACGCTGACAGCAGACGACATGGATGTGCTACGCGAAGTGCTACAAAGTGAGCATAGCCGTGGTATTTTGCCGGTCGCTCCGTATAGCCAGCCAGATGTGTTGCAGTTTGACGAAGAATAATTCGTCACCGTCCATTTGGGCAGCGCTAGTCACCGGTGTTACAATAGACTTTAGTATGGAGTCTATTTCTTTGTTGATTGAATCAGTGGTACGCGAGCTGTTTGGTGTGACGCAACCAGTGACACTGGAGCGGCCAGATGCGCAATTTGGCGACGCGGCGACAAATGTCGCCATGCAATTGGCAAAAACGGTTGGCAAGAATCCTCGTGAGATCGCCGAAACAATCGCGGAAGAGTTGCGGACGCACGAAGATATCGCGAACGTGACTGTGGCCGGTCCGGGATTTATCAATATTCGGCTGAGCGATCCGACACTACTGAGGCTGCTGGCTGAAGAGCCAGGCGCGACGCGTCGTGGCCAGACGGTAGTGATTGAGACCAACAACCCAAATCCGTTTAAACCGATGCACATCGGGCATGCCTATAACGCGATTGTGGCCGATACGATGGCAAATCTCTTGGCGGTGAGTGGTGCTGCGGTAAAACGCGTCAGCTATCATGGCGATGTCGGTGCGCATGTGGGAAAAAGTATGTGGGCATTGTTGCGATACGTTCAGGGAGATGTGGCAAAGCTGGCCGAGGTGCCGGAAGCAGAGCGCAATGCGTTTATGGGCAAAATGTATGCCGAGGGTGCGCGTGTCTACAAGGAAGACGAATCGGCCAAGACGGAGATTGATGAGCTGGCGAAACAGTCGTTTGAGCGCAAGGACCCACTCTACAAGACAGTGTATGACGTGGTATTTGACTGGAGCTTTCGACAGATTGATGCCAATGTAAAGCGGCTTGGCAATGTGCAAATCGAAAAGCGGTATTTTGAAAGCGAAGCTGACCCAGTGGGAGTGAAGACGGTGCGCGAACATGTGCCAGACATCTTTACTGAATCAAACGGCGCATTGATTTTTGAGGGGAGTAAGCACGGCTCGTTTGACAATGTGTTTGTTGGTAGCAATGGCCGTGGACTGTATGCGGCGCGCGACATGGGGTTGATTCAGCTCAAGGCAGCGGACTTCCCGGCGCTGAGCCAGTGTATTGTCGTGACGGGCAATGAGCAGGGTGCGTACTTCAAGGGTGTGATTGCAGCGACGGAACTGATACTGCCTGAGATGAAAGGCAAGCTAGTGAACATTCCGACTGGCCTCGTGAAATTGTCGACGGGAAAAATGAGCTCACGAACTGGCGACGTGGTGACGATTGAGTGGCTATTTGATGAATTTAAAAAAGCCATCGAAGTGCGTGGCGGGGAAGCCAGCGATCAAATTGTGGCGGGAGCATTACGCTACCAATTTCTGAAGGTGAAGATTGGTGGGGACGTGGTGTTTAATATTGGCGACGCGGTGAGCCTGACGGGCAACACGGGAAGCTATTTGCAGTACGCGCATGCCAGAGCGCGCAGTATTCTCGATAAGGTACAAAGCGTCGGTGCCTTGGATGAGCTGCATGACGAAGATCGTCCACTGGTGCGCAAAATGACCGAGTATGCTGATATGATGAATCTCGCGATGAATACACTCGAGCCGCATCATATTTGTGCGTATCTGTTTGAATTGGCACAAGAATTCAACCGCTATTACGAAAACAATCAAGTGGTTGGGAGTGATCAGGAAGCGCATCGCGCCGCCCTGGTGGCCCAGTATGCCGATACGCTGCAGGCCGGACTGACGGTGCTCGGCATTGTGGCACCAAATCGATTGTAATAATTCAACTTATATTATATAATATAATTTATGTTCGACGAAAGACTACTTTCTTCGGGGCTGATTACGCCAAAAGTATCATTTCGAGAGCGTGATCCCACGATTCTGCAGGCACCCTTGCTTGATTCTCCACGTATGAAGCGTGTTGCTGCGGCATTTGAAGAGACAAGCGGTAGGCACACATTTGCCGATACCGTAGAAGTTGCCGTAGAGGTCGGTAATCTCGTCCGGCATACGCTGTCTTTTTCGTCGATGAGTGAGGCGCAATTGCCGCCGCTCGATCCAGCCGCACTCCATGAGCGGCCGGTAACAAATTGTTATGGCTACACGATTGTGGCGTCGGAATGTTTGGATAAGCTAGGTGTTGAACACTATATTAGTTTTGCAAACCAGCATGCGTTTGTGACTATTTTTAAGCCTGGCTCAAACAAGGCCTTTATGTTGTCGGTTGCGGATAAAGAATTGTATCTCGACATCACCGAGGTGATTGGTGGAGCACATCCGCTCGATCAACTGGCGGTAGGAGAGCTTTTTGCAGAAAATACGTTTGATAGTGAAATGCTACGAGACAAAATTGATGACGATGATGTAAGGGCGGATCTTATGAATCGTCGTCCGTGGCTCCATTTTGCGACCGATCACAAGCATCGGCACGAGCGACTTACGCAAGCAGACTTTACTCCAATTATGCGTACCTATCCATCGTATCCGGGGCGTGGCATCGTGCAGCATTATTTCGATTCGCTGAGTGCAGCGCAAGCAGGCCGGCTTGATGATGCAATGACAGCGATTGAAAACTTAGCAGGCACGTATCCAGACGTTGATCCGCGTAATACTATGCTGGCGCCGCGTTTACTCAAAAACCAACTTGCAAGGGCAAGACGGTTTGGCGACATGGTAACCCTGGCCCGTGCAATTGATGCAAGTCTGGGTGCGGCGCGTGGAACGCGGAGTGCTTTTTTCCTCCCCGATACCCTTCGAAGTGCAGCTATGCAGCAGGCAGATAAAGGTACTGATGAAGAGAAACGAGCAGCGCTAGCGCTTGTCACCGAGGCCATTACTCGATACGAGGCAATCGATGGCGGCGGCACACTACGCACGGCAAAAATCCGCCGCGGCGAATACCTATTGTCGCTCTTGTCCGAACGCTTGTCATTTCCTTCGTAGGCGATTATAATTTGCTCATCATCTAAAGGAGTCATCTAAAGGAGTGTTACAGAAATGGCAAAAAGCGAAAAAGCAATTCGTGCTGATGAAGTTCGCAAGATTGCGGCAGCAGCCCGCCTCAAGGGTGTAGCGAGTCATGGTTCTGGATTTATGAGTTTTGTGCGCGAGCAAGGTGTTGTCGGACTCGCAGTCGGTCTGGCTATCGGTACTGCGGCTGGTGCGAGTGTGAAAGTGATTGTTGACGAATTTATTTCGCCAATCGTGGCATTGTTGACCCGCGGTGTCGATCTTAATAGTTTGAAGTGGGTTATTCTCGAGAAAACTGCCGATCAGCCAGAAGTGGCTATTGGCTGGGGTGCAATCTTGAGTTCGGTCATCACGCTGCTGGCGACGGCATTTGTGATCTATCAACTCGTGCATATCGCCAAGCTTGATCGAATAGACAAGAAAAAAGACTAATCGTCGCTCTTAAAAAACAAGACCTGCCTTCTCATTTGAGGGCAGCTTTGTTTTTTGGCTCCGTAGTATGGTAGGCTAGAAGAAGTAATGGTGGGCGAGTAATGCATACAATACTATGGCTCGTCAAAGAAAATCTACTAGACCAAATCCTGCGATTGTACACGCCGAAGAGACGCATATTTTTCCACGGCCAGCATCGGGATATGAACGCCAGGCATACGCGCGAGAATTGACTCGGCGGCGTTTAGCGCGCTCAGCAGGCCTGCCTGAAGTCCGGACGATCGCCAATGGACTAAGGGGGCTCGGCGATCCGCAGCTGCCAATTGCCAAGAAGCGTGATGAGCTAATCTTAACCGTTCACAAAAACCAAGTTACGATTCTTGAGGGAGAGACTGGGAGCGGAAAAACTACTCAGCCATGGCAGTATTTACTTGGGGAAGGATATGAGCGTATTTTCGTGCTTGTTCCGCGGATTTTGATTGCAGAAAATGTGTATGCCCGTGCAATCGACGAGCTTAGTAATCAGCGCACGCCTCAACTTGCCGAAGAGCTACTCGGTATTTCTCATGGTGATCGATCCCACAGGAAGGACACAAATAAGGTTGTGTTTATGACGGCTGGGACGTATCTACGAACATTTCCTGAAGTGCGAGCGAACTATAAGGACAGACCGTTTGTCGTGATTGCCGATGAAATACACGAGGGTGATGTAGAAGTAGAGCGAGCGGTGGCAGTGACAGCCTCGATGCTTACGGAGATGCCGAGTGCACGGTTGATTCTATCGAGCGCGACTCAGGACAAAGACCGGATTCGCCAGACGATGGACTCGGTGAACGGTCGAAAAACCCCAACGGTGCATGTTGACGGACGGCCATTCGACCTCACGATTATCGAGGAACCAGAACTTACTCCGGCTGAAGCATATGTGAAATATGGCTGGAGCACTGATATTGAAGATGGTGCGAGAAAAGCGCTGACTTTTGCTCCAGGAAAAGCCGAAATTTCAGGGCGCATCGACAACGCGATAAAAGCACTCGACGAAAACTTGAAAGGCAGTTCGGAGCGCGTCCGTTTCTATCCGCTGCATGCAAAATTAACGAGTGCAGCTATTGCAAACATTTACCTTGACCCGCAAGAAGACGAGCGTATGCTGATTGTGTCGAGTTCGGCAGGGCAGTCAGGCATTACGATTAGCGGCGTACCGCTTGTGATTGCTGATGGCCTGGCGCGACGTCCAGAGCTTGACGAAGAAGGTACTCCTGGGCTGATGACACGTTATGCATCACAAGCTGAGATTATTCAGCAGCTCGGAAGAGCTGGCCGTGATGTCGATGGGGGCATTGGTATTCTGACGAAACCAGGTGAGGAGTCGGAGGGCGACTTTACCTTTGTGCCACTTGTTGATCGTGAACCATTTGCTCCTGCACAAATCTATAGCATGAATATATCGCGGCTGGTGCTGAATACTACCGCCATTGGATTCGATCCGATCGATGTCAATCGTTTCATGATGAATGATGTGAGCGAGGCGACAATCGTTGCCGCACAAGAATCGCTCTATCGTTTAGGTGCGCTCGATGAACAAAATAATGTTACATCGATTGGCAAGAAGATGGATATATTTCCAGTTCGACCGGAGCTTTCGAGAGGCATTGTTGAGGCCTGGATACGCGGGTATCCGATAGAGAATATCGCACAAATTACTGCGATCGCGGCAGCGCTTGAGGTTGGTGGCTTGGCATATTATGCAAAAGATGCGGGTACTGGCTGGAAGCAGTATGTTCGTGAGGGCGCCGACAATGATTATGTTGCGCAGCTGGATTTATTCTTGGCGACCAGAGGTATGTATGTGCGCCCAGGGGACACTGAAGTACGGCTATCCGAAGAAGGGTTCGATGCAAAAAATGTGATACGAGCACATAAGCAGTGGGACAAGATGATGCGTGCGCTGGGGTACAACCCATACGATATTCATATGCGGGCAGCAAGTGACGCCGATAAGAGAGCGATTGTTACTGCTATGCTGGCAGGGTTGGTCGATAATATTTACGAAAAAGTAGGTAGCGAGGACAAGGGTAGGACCTCGCTTTATCGCAATATCTTTCGCGAAGGTACAGCAGGTGCGCAGCGCAAGATTAGCAGCAGGAGTGTTATTGCTGCTGGGTGTTCGAGTCAATTCGTGGTCGGCTGGCCGCGTCGTTTTGAAGTGTTTCGTGACGGCCAGCAGGAGATTGTTCATATCTTAGAGCATGTGATTGAAGGCATTGATCCTGCAGATGCGGTGGGGTATGCAGAGCATCTTATTGTAGAGCGACCGCTTGAGCCTAAGCTCGATAGCAGTGGACGATTGCAGCAGCGTGTCGAGAAAAGATTAGGGCGTATTCGTGTGGGACGCGAGACCACTCCATCTGAGCAGATGCCGACCGCGGAGGGTGCGGAGCTGCTGTTTGCGGGAGCAAAAGAACATCCAGGAGAAGTACAGAATAGCTTACGACGTATTGTCCACGAGCTCAGTGACCTGTCGCACCTGATTCCACCCGATGAGGTGCCCTATACGTTTGCCGAGTATCCTCTGTTGAGTTCGGCTGATATTGATGCACAGATTCACCGACTTTCTCGCGAGTCACGAAGCCTCGGTCAAATTGACGAAGGACTAAGAGCTTGGCTATATGAAGAAGGTTTGAGCGTTGAAAAGTATGCACCGAGTCATGTCGTTGCCTCGATCAAACAGCGCTCGCCACGAAAGTTTGCGTTGACAGATGGTAGGGATGTAAAGCTGTACTATCATCGAGGAAAGCCGATTGTTCGTAATTTTATTCTTGACGACACCGTTTTTATCCCATCAGGTTGTCGATTGACTGATGGTAGAGAGGTTTTTTTCCAGCACATTGGTGGCGACAAATCATCAAAGTTGTGGGCGTATAGTGATTTGAAGGTGATGAAAGGTATTGAGGACTAACGTATACTAGAACTATGACAAAACCAGCATTTAAACCAAAACGAATTTTATGGGTAGACCTCGAGATGACCGGACTGAGTCCGCGTGACGACGTGATACTCGAAGTGGCAGCAATAGCAACTGACTGGGATTTCAAGGAGCTTGCCACCTATGAGGGCGTGGTGCAGCATGATATCGCGGCTCTATCAGAGAAATTGGCCGCAAATGCGGCATTTTGGGATGAAAATGCCGAGGCGCGCGATGGGCTGCTCGAGCAGAATATGCGCGGCAAAGCACTCGACGTTATCGAAGGAGAACTACTGGCATTCATCGATGAGCATTTCGACGAAGGTCCGGTGCTGCTTGGTGGCAACTCAATTCATCAGGATCGAAAATTTATCGAGCAATGGTGGCCACGGGTAAACAACAGGCTGCACTACCGCATGCTGGATGTCAGTGCCTGGAAAGTAGTGATGGAAGGTAAGTACAAAAAGAAATTTGCCAAACCCGAGTCGCATCGAGCACTCGAAGATATCCGTGGAAGCATCGAAGAGCTGAAGTATTATCTGAAGAAGGTGAAGGTGTAGATGACCCATAAAGAACTAGAGACCTATTTGCTGAGCTTTCCCAATGCCTGGTTAGACTTTCCCTTTGGTCAGGGTACTAGCGTCTACAAAGTCGGTCGCAAAAGTGCGGGTGAGGATGAAAAGATGTTTGCGTTGATCGCAGACGACAGCAAGCCACTCCGCGTGAGTTTGAAGTGCGACCCAGTATTGGCCGAAACGCTTCGCGAGAAGTACGAGACTGTTGTTCCTGGCTACCACCTCAACAAAAAACACTGGAATACGATAATTTGTAGTGGGCAGCTGAGCGATGATGAGATCAAAGACCTGGCACTACTGAGTTACCGCTTAGTCACAGAGTAGGCGAAAGCAAGCCTAGCTTTTTGTTGCTGAGAAAGAATTGTACTGCTGGAGAATCAGATCGATATTGGCGATCGATGTGGTAGCAAAGGTAGTGATTTTACTACTTTTGCTACTCGACTTGAGTTTGACTAGCATGCCTCTGAGAACAGTCAGTTCGTAGGTCATTTGCACGGTATATTGTCGGTCGAGTGTGCCACGCTGCGACGCATCGGCGAGTGTTGTCGAGAGTTTGGTGCTGTATGCCGACTCAGTGGCACTGGCTTTTTTTGCATCGTCTGTCTTCTTGGAGGAAAGACCAGTGATGTCGGTTTTCATCGTGGCAAGAGTTGAAGACAGGGTGGCATTGGCGGTGGCAATGTCGTTTTCGTTGAGACGTTTTTGTTGCTCGGTCGAGACGGTTTGGAGGGTAGTAACGCGAGCTTTGATGGTAGCGATTTGACTCGTTGAGTCCGGCCCACCAGCGCTAGTGATGAGAATAAGCGCAAAGGTAGCAGCGATAAGAACTCCTGCGATCAGCCCGATCACCGCAAACTTGTTGGGCGCTTTGGAAGGCGGGGCGACGGCTATTTGATCGAGATAATCATTGCTGTACTGGTGGGGAGACGAGGAAGAGACCGATGAGAGCGGTACTGGCTGGGGTAAGGTCGATGCCGGCACAGGTTGATCCATTCCTCCGGGCTGTGCATGAGGAGGCGTCTGCGGTGTCGGCTGAGGATTGAATGGATCCATTTCATCTATTTAACCATAAGAGATAACAGACGGGAAGAGTTGGAGTGGTGTGGCCCTCCTTATCTTAAGCTGGGAGGAGCTCTGTTGCCGAATCCATGTTGGCAACAAGTGGTGGGGCAGGCCCCTCCTTATCTTTAGCGGGGAGGGGCCGAAGTTCAAATTTACTTTGAACGAGACGGAGGGGCAGGCCCCTCCTATAAGGGGTGGTATACTGAAAGTATGCAGGGAGAAGCCAAGGAGGAGATTCGGTCGCGGCTTGCCATTGAAGATGTGATTGGTGAGTACGTAGAACTCAAGCGAGCTGGCCGCAACTTCAAAGGTCTCAGTCCGTTTAGTGGTGAAAAAACACCGAGTTTTTTTGTGAGTCCCGACAAAAACATTTGGCATGATTTTAGCAGCAATAAAGGCGGTGATGTTTTCTCATTTGTGATGGAAGTCGAGGGGATGGATTTTCGCCAAGCACTCGAGCTTTTGGCCCGAAAAGCCGGGGTAGATCTATCGATGTACGAAACAAAAGGTAGTCAGGAATTGGCGCGTCGCAAAAAACGAGCATATGAGGCGCACGACTGGGCGGCCAAGTACTACCAGCAATGCTTGCTACGCAGTCAGCGCGCTATGAAATATGTGTTTGAGCGGCGCGGGCTGTCAAAGCAAGTGGTGACTGATTTTTTGATTGGATACGCTCCTGATTCGGGGCAGGCATTGACGACGGCACTGAGCAAGAAAGGCTTTACGAAAAAGGAACTGGCAGATGCTGGCCTGACAAATCGATTTGGTGGTGATATGTTCCGTGGACGCGTGATGATACCGCTAATGGATCCGAGTGGACAGGTGATTGGGTTTACGGGGCGTATTATCGAAGATGTAGAGGGAGCACCAAAGTATCTCAATACGCCGCAGACAATTATTTATGACAAAGGTCGTCATATTTTTGGACTGAGCCAAGCTAAAGAAGCAGTTCGATTAACTGACTATATTGTGATGGTCGAGGGCAATCTGGATGTCGTCAGTAGCCATCAGGCGGGAGTTCGCCAAGTTGTCGCGACGGCGGGGACAGCGATGACCGAACACCATCTGCGGGCAGTCAAACGACTCGTCGGCGATGTGCGCCTGGCTTACGATGGCGACAAGGCAGGTATTGCGGCAACCGAACGAGCGATTGGGCTGGGTTCGCAGGTTGGAGTGGAGTTGACGGTTGTTTCTCTGCCCGATGGAGCGAAAGACCCCGACGAGCTGATTCAGCAAGATGTCGCGCTGTGGCGACAAGCGATTGACGCACGACAGCCAGCAGTTGATTGGGTGTTGGACCAATACCGGGCGCGGGTTGATATCACTACTGCTAGTGGCAAACGTGCCTTTACTAATGCTGGCCTGGCAATTGTCAGGAGCCTCCACGATGCGGTCGAGCGAGACCACTACGAGCGAAAAATTGCCGAGATGACCGGCACGAGTTTGTCAGCGGTTCAGGCAAAATCTCACGATACCAAGCAGGCAACTCCGCAGTTACGACCGATCAAACAGGCATCGGCTGTCGACCCGGCGCCTGATTATTCGATCGAGGATAGCTTACTTGCATTGACGGCAATAGACGTACCAAGTCAAGAGTTGCTGACGCATCTACAGTTTGATTTGCTGCACGGCGAAGAGCGCCAGGCGTTGGCACGGTATTTGGCGGCACATCGTGGTCAAGTGCTTGTCGACACCCCTGACGATTTGCAAAAATACGATACGTATGTAAAGATAGTTCTATTGCGCGCCGACACGCGATATGCTGAGTGGGACGGAAACGACCGCTACTTCGAAACAGCACGCTTGTTACGGCAGATTGAACACGAAGACAAGAAACAAACCCGAGACATATTAATCACTGAGTTGAGAAACGCAGAAGAGGCTGATGACGAAACAAAAGCTGATGATTTGCGTCGCCAACTCAACTTACTTATCAAGGAGATAGCACGTGGCAAACGATGACCAAGTGACCAATGACATAGCAGATGACCAAGAAGAGCAGGTAGTAAGTCCAGCTGACTTTGAAGAGCCGGCGCCAGATGAGCTGCTGGAAGAAGACGAAGATACGCCCGAAGATATTCTAAACGCAGGTCAGTACTTTGATGATATTAGTGACGACTCTGTTCGGTTGCATTTGCGCGAAATCGGCAAGATTCCACTGCTTTCAGCCGAGGAAGAGCTGGCACTCGCGCAGCGCGTGGTGGCAGGTGACAAGCGTGCCAAAGACAAGATGGCCGAGGCGAACATGCGTCTGGTGGTGTCGATTGCCAAGCGCTATAGTGGCCGTGGCCTTGATTTTCTCGACTTGATCCAAGAGGGTCATACTGGTTTGTTGCGTGCCGTAGAAAAATTCGATCCAGACAAGGGGTTCAAGTTCAGTACCTATGCTACCTGGTGGATTCGCCAAGCAATTACCCGTGCCATCGCCGACCAGGCCAGGACGATTCGTATCCCGGTGCATATGGTGGAGACGATCAACAAATTGCTCCGAACCCAGCGCCGCATGACCCAGGAGCTCAACCGCGAGCCATCGATCGAAGAGCTGGCCAAAGAGCTCGAAATGGAGCCTGAAAAAGTCGAATACGTCATCAAGATCAAGCAAGACATCTCAAGCCTCGACGCGGGCGTTGGGCGTGATGGCGAGGACGAGGATTCGGTGCTCGGTGATTTTATCGAGGATGAAGATAGCGCTACGCCAGAAGAGTCGGCCGCCAATCAGTTGCTCAAGGAGCAGGTGCAGTCGGTACTTTCCACACTGTCTGAGCGCGAGCAAAAGATCATCAAGATGCGATTTGGACTCGAGAACGGCAAGAGCCACACGCTCGAAGAAGTTGGACAAGAATTTGCCGTCACCCGCGAGCGCATTCGTCAGATTGAGGCAAAGGCACTTGCCAAACTGCGCAAGCACAAGGACGCTAAAAAGCTGTACGAGTACCTACAGTAGTATCGACTTAACACGCGCAAAAACCCCTCCGTGCTGGAGGGGTTTTGTTTGAGGAGCAGATTGACCTAGTAGCTTGAATAATTACTACTCGAGCTGTAGTCTGAAGAGCTGGTGCTGCTATCGCTTGCTACTGCTGCAATGACGAACATGACAATCATGAAGATCACCCACAGTAATGTCAGTACGGTCGCGATAATCCCCCAGACCAAGCTGATGGTGCCTAGCGTAGTCGATGCGCCAACAGCTTTTGATTTACTGCGTGACATGACGCCGAGGATGATCCCCCCGAGACCAATGCCAAAAAAGTTGAGGATAATCCCTACAATACCGAGTGTCTGGCCGGGGTTCTCGGCGTAGACAACTGACTGGCCCGCAACTGGCTGACCGGGAGCTGGCGGTACGGGTGCTACCGGGGGAACTGGTTGATTCTGGGGTTGATGTTGATCCATGATAAAAAACTACTCCTTACTTCTAATAGCTGCAGTATAGCAAACCATAGGGGGACTAATCAAGGAAATGAGTTTCGCTGAGGACCATATCGATGGCAGCATGAAGACGTACGAGGTCTTTGTCGTTGTGAATGAAATAGTCGGCAATGGCGATCGGCCCGCCTTTTTCGAGGCTTTCGATCTCCGCCCAGTCGCGCGCATTTGCTTCATCGGCGGTCATAGGTCGAATAGGCCGGAGTGTCAATCGATGGTGACGGATATGTCTTGGCGCCACAATTGCAACCACGATCAGCTTTCCAGGAAATTCATGTTTGAGAATTTTGTACTCAGTCCACGAGTAGAGCCCATCGGCAACAATGTGCCGCTGGCCGGCATCGATAAGGCCATGAATCTCCTTCACCATCCGTTTGACAACAAAATCTTTACCTTCTCGTTGGCGAATTTCTTCACGGAATTCCTTTTCGGTGGCTTCGCTCCATTCCAGCCCGGCGTCTTTGAGCGCGCTCAAGATGACACCGCCAAAATAGACTTTTGGGATGCCCTTTGCAGTGAGGTATTCTGTGGCTTCTGATTTACCTGAACCGGGGAGACCGACAAAGGCCAAGATTTTTGCAGGTGATCGGGATTCGCTCATATAAGCAGTGTACCATGGCGAGCGAGAGCTTGCACTTCTCACCACCGTACGACATAGTGATTTCGTATGAATGAAGAGAGAGCGCACAAGCAGCATCTACGAGTCATGCGTAGCGTGGGATTTTTGAAGGGCGTCAATACTCATGTTGAGGACAGAGACAATCGTTTCGAGCTTGGACTCAAGGTGGTCGACGTTGTATTGGTTGCACGTGCCGCGGCACTTGCAGATCGTACGCCTACTGATAATACCGACGCCAAGACACTATGGGAGTCCGCCGTGCGCAAAAAGCTTGACGGCACCGTTGCACAGCAACTCAAAGCACTTTACCTTCCGCATGGCATTTCTCCACAATACACTTTCGACTTTGACAGAGGTATCTAGCGTATAATAGAAGTATGGCGAAACGTTTAGTGATTATTGATGGCAAGTCTGTGTTCTATCGCGGTTACTATGCCATGCCAAATCTTTCGACCGCCGATGGCACACCGACCGGCGGGGTGTATGGGTTTGCGGCTCTTTCGCTCGAGTTATTCAAGAAACTCAAGCCCGACTACGCCTGTGTGGCGTGGGACAAGCCCAAGACGAATATTCGCAAGCGACTCGAGATCTACCCAGACTACAAAGCTGGTCGCAAGCCTGCGCCGGCGGATTTCTATGCACAGATTCCAATCCTCCACGAGTTATTGGCGGCGTTTGGCTGGCCGCTATATGAGCTGGATGACTATGAGGCCGATGATATATTGGCGACACTTGCTCGGAAGGCCAGCGAGCAGGGGATTGAAGTTTGTTTGATTACTAGCGACCTCGACGCACTACAGGCTGTCAACCCGTTGGTGCATGTCTATGCGTTGAAAAAAGGTCTGACAAATATCGACCTGTTCAAGCCCGAAAGTTTTACCGAAAAATACGGTATTCGTGTCGACCAATTTCTTGACCTCAAGGCGCTGAAAGGCGACTCAAGTGACAACATTCCCGGTGTGCCGGGCATTGGGGAAAAGACAGCTGTGCAGCTGCTCCAACAATACGAAACGCTCGACGGAATTTACGAGAATCTATGGCAAATCAAAGATGCAACGCGCCGCAAGCTTGAGGCAGGCAAAGCATCGGCTGAGCTGAGCAAAAAAGTTGCCGAGCTGTGGTTTGATGCGCCGGTGCCACTCGATCTCAAGGCTATGGATGTGAGTGATCTCGACACGCACAAATTAAAAGAATTGCTCACGAAACTTGAGTTTCGCAGTCTACTACGCAATCTGCCTGAACACATGCGTGATACTGACACTAGTTCTAGCGGCACACCAGATCTAGCGGTGGTCGAGTCAGCCGAAGAGATGCCGGCCAGCCACTCGCGCGCCGTGCTGCTGATGGCCAAAGAACTGATCGTTTGGCCAGATGGCGACGGCGTCTGGTTGAGCCACGAGCGCAGCAAGGCCGCCAAATTGTCACGAAAAGTGGCTGCAGATGTTGTTGCGAAAGTGCCTATCGTTGGTCACAACACCAAGGCATTTTTGAAAGACTTGCTGGCAAATGGGGAGACGGAATTGCCTGAAGTTCATCATGATACCGAGCAAGGCTCATTCTTGCTAAACCCCCTGCGTAAATCGCGCGAACTAGCTGACCTGGTGGGGATGGAAGCGATTGACGATCCAAAGCTCGCTATCAGTGCGATTTGGGCGCTCTATGACGAGCAGAGCCAAGCACTCGATGCCTTGCCTGACGTCGCACATGTGGCGCACACGATGGACTTCCCTTTAATTCCGGTGTTGGCGCGCATGGAGTTTCGCGGCATACGTCTTGATAGTAGCAAGCTGTCCGAGATGGAGGTAAAACTTACGAAGGACATCGCTGAGATTCAAAAAACAATGTTCGCCATGGTAGGCCACGAATTCAATATCGCCAGCCCTGCGCAGCTTGCAGAAATTTTGTATACAGAGCTCGGCCTCTCGACGGTGGGAGTAAAAAAAGGCAAGACAGGTTTTTCGACGGGCCAAAAAGAGCTCGACAAACTACGCGGCCAGCACCCTATCATTGAGAGTATCGAACAATTCCGTGAGCTGACCAAGCTACTCAACACCTACGTGAAGACATTGCCTGAGCAGGCAGATGATGCGGGGCGCATCCACACTGTCTTTCGTCAAGACGTGGCAGCGACAGGAAGGCTCAGTAGTACCGACCCTAATCTTCAGAACATCCCGATTCGCACCGAGCTGGGGCGGCAAATTCGCGATGCATTCGTGCCAGACCCGAGCAATGTATTTGTCAGTGCCGATTATTCGCAGTTTGAACTACGCCTTGCGGCGGTGCTGGCGGGTGACGAAAAAATGATCAATGATTTCAATGCCGGTACCGACATTCACGCCAAGACCGCGGCTGAGGTATACAAAGTACCGCTCGATGCCGTCACGAAAGAGCAGCGACGCAAAGCCAAAGTGGTCAACTTTGGTGTGCTCTACGGTATGAGCCAGCACGGGCTAGCCGCCGCCGCAAATATGAATTATCAGGAGGCCCAGCATTTCATCGATGAGTACTTCCGGGTGCGGCCAAACATTCGTAAGTATATCGACGACACGGTGAAAAAGGCGCACGATGATGGCTTTGTCGAGACACTGTTTGGTCGCCGGCGCTGGACACCAGATGTAAAGTCGAGCAACTTTGTTGTTCGCCAGGCCGCTGAGCGTGCGGCAGCGAACATGCCGATACAGGGGACCGAGGCGGACCTTATGAAGATGGCGATGATTAGAGTTGAGGAAAACCTTACACAACTCGCTGTCGCTTCGGCACATTTGGGAGCACAGCAAGCTGAAAAGAACAGCTCGCTTCCTGCGGAAAGCAGAGTCTCCCAAAGTACCGAAGCGACATCTCGTCCCCAGCAACTCTTGCAGATTCACGACTCTATCCTCATCGAATGTCCGAAAGACATGGCCGAAAAAGTCAGCACTATGCTCGTCGAAACCATGGAAAACATTTATCCAAAACTCGGCGTGCGACTGCAAGTGGATGTGCACACGGGAAATAATTGGGGGGAAGTGTAAGGTAGTGGCTGACAGTCAATTTTGGCAAGAAAAACATGATGACTATGCTGCACGCGATTGGTCTAAAAAGCCATCAATTTTTGTCGAAGAAATTGTCGAATATTTTCCGGCTGGGTCGCGCATCCTTGAACTTGGTTGTGGTCAAGGACAAGATGGACTTTGGCTAGCTGGGGCGAGAGGCTTTCATGTTATCGCGACTGATTTTGAAGAATCAGCACTATATATTTCAAGGCAACGAAAACTCGAACAAGATGTTCAAAATATTTTATTTGAGTCGCTCAATTTGGATGAGTTATTCGTCTACGATGACGAGAAGTTCGATGTCGTTTATTCGCATCTCGCGTTGCACTATTTCGATACAGAAACTACCAAACAGGTCTTCAATGAGATATATCGAGTGCTAAAGCCGGGCGGTATTGTGGCATTTCTAGTGAACTCAGTAAATGACCCTGAATACAATAGCGGCACGAAGCTAGAAGGTGATTATTTCGAGACCGAGGGTACAAAAAAACGATATTTTAGTGCGGAGTCAGTAAAGAAATTTGCCGAGAAATTTGATGTCATTATCTGTGATGAAAAAGGCGAGACATATAAAGATATTGACAAGGGAGTACATCACCTTGTGCGTTTTGTCGGAAAGAAGCCTGCATGAGCGAAGAGATAGTTGCAAAGGGAAAGATATTTGAACTCGTGCAGATAAAGCAAGACGATGGTCGTATATTTGAAGTTGCACGCAGAGCACCAGGTGTTCGTGTCATCATCGTCGATGATGCAGCAAAAAAGATTTTGCTCACTAAAGAGTTTCGTCATGAACTGGAAGAGTGGGACTACCGGCTGCCGGGAAGGAAGGTATTTGACACGCTTGATGAGTTTGCAGCATTTCGTATGCGTGACGAAGATATTTTACTTGCTGCAAAAGCTAAAGCAGTTGCTGAGGCACGCGAAGAAGCGGGCATTGAGGTGGAAGAAATTGAGTTCGTCGAGAAGTCTACACTTGGTGCGACTGTCGAGTGGGATTTGTACGTATTTGTAGCTCACAAATGGAGCTTGAGCTCGGCCGGACAAGAGTTAGAGATTGGTGAGATGATTGAGGCGGATGTGTGGGTAGGTTTTGAGGAGGCAAGACGAATGATACTAGTGGGCGACATGAAAGAAGGGCGTGTTGCCTTGATACTCTTGCAGTGGCTGGAGGGCAATGGACATGTCGCAGCAAAATAGCCAAACCATCCATACCTATAACAAAAGCATTGAGCCATATGTGAATCGAGATATGACGCGTTCACGCGAGGGGTTTTATAACGATTGGCTCGGCGATGTTTTTCGTGATGTGCCACAAAACGCACGTATTTTGGAAATTGGCAGCGCGCACGGGAGAGACGCGAGATATCTCGCCAGCAAGGGCTACAAGGTGCAGGTAACGGATGCGTCGGGTGGCTTCTTGGACTATTTGCGGCAGCATGGCCATTCGCCATTACGCTTAGACATTATTGCTGAAGCTCCTGAAGGCAAGTGGGATGTTGTGTATGCGAGCGCAGTGTTTCTGCATTTTACTGATGAAGATTTTTCATCTGCACTACAAAACATCCATGCTGCGCTAGTAAAGGACGGTAAACTCGCTTTTTCGGTAATTGAGAGGGATGGAGAGCTCACTGAAGATCAGCAGTTGGGGCTTCCGCGATATTTTCGCTATTTCCAGGCAGATGAGCTACGAGCAAAGCTTGAAAGGGCAAATTTTTTGGTTACAGATATACGTGAAACAATATATAAAGACAAGAATTGGCTATATGTGATGGCAGAGAAAAAGGAAAAGTAATGAAGATTCTTTTCGTTTGCGAAGGTAATATGATTCGCAGTCAAATGGCAGAGACAATTTATAATACATTCACAAAGTCGCACGATGCAACCAGCGCAGGTGCGATCGCAACGCTGAAAAATCATGCTTCTGAACGCGGCGAAACGGGGATGAAAGAGATTGGCTTGACTATGGCGGGTCAGAAGAGCGATCAGCTAACGCAAGAGATAGTCGATGCAGCAGACAAAGTAGTTTGGTTTCCGACACCCTATATGCCGAGCTATGTGACCAAGAGTTACAAGGCAGAGTTGTGGGATGTCGCCGATCCCCACTACGAAGAAAATCGCACTATCGAAATAGACCGCGCAGTACGCGATGAAATAAAGAAACGGATAGAGAAGTTGATTGATGAAAATTAAATTCAAAAAACTCAATGTAAATACCGTAGTTCCACAGTACCAAACAGCGCAAGCGGCGGCGATGGATGTGGCAGCGTGCATCGATGAGCCAGTGATAATTGCGCCACATGAGCGGATTATTATTCCGACAGGAGTTTGCCATGGCGTTGCCGACTGGGTACGAAGCGCAGATACGGGCACGCAGCGGATTGGCGGCAAAACACGGCATTATGCTGGCCAATGGCGTGGGAACGATCGATGCAGATTATCGTGGTGAAGTGGGCGTGATATTGCTAAACACTAGCAACGAGCCATTTACTGTCGAGCCGGGTATGCGTATCGCGCAGATGATCGTGCAGCAGTACGAAACGGTTGAGTGGGATGAGGTTGGTGAACTAGATATTACCGAAAGGGGAGTAGGTGGATATGGAAGCACTGGAAAGCAGTAATCAGGATAAAAAATTTGTACAAGAATTTCTGGCCGAACAGCACTTTATGGTGCTGGCAGTCACACTGGACGACGGCAGGCCTTGGGCGGTGCCGGTACGCATCGCACGATGGCAGGGAAATGAATTTGAGTGGGATTCAAAACTCGATACCCTCCACTCGCAGGCGCTCACCGATCGCCCGGCAATGTCGGTCGTGATCTTTAATACCGAACAACAAGCCGGTGTGTACATGAGTGGACACGGCGTGCTCGTCGAAGACCGCGGCAGCGAACTCGGTCATTATCGTTTCACCGCCGAACGCGCCTGGCTTAACGACAAGACGTTCGTCAAGCGCGAAGTGACCTTGCTGTAGACGCAAGAAAGGACAGCATTGACTTTTCAAACTGTTTATGCTATTTTTATAGGTAGAATAATTCACTAAAAACAAAAAACTTTTCATGCATCATCGTTTTCGACACCACTGGCAACACTTTCGGCCGTTGCGCCGCCGACATGGACTTCGTGGCTACCGCCAGCGGCAAATACGTTTTCGCGACACACGACAGGATCAGCAGCATCTGCTTGCGCCTGAACCAGTGCAGTATATTTGTCGTAGTACGGATTTTTTTGACTGCGCCGAAGAGCAGGTAGTGGCACGACTGCAGCGCCGACCCGAGGTGCATGCCCTCGACCGCTACATCGACAAGCTGCAAAAGCAGTTCCAGCAGACCAATGACCCGAGCGATGGCTTGGTGGCGCTCCTAGCGCAAGCGCCGCGTGCTGTGCTGGCGCAACAGCAGATGGACCAGTTTCCTCATGGGTATCGCAACAAGCAAGAGCGATTATTTGAACTCATTGATTTTAACGATACGCTGGTGGCGACAATTTTGAACCTCGACGACGAGCATCGGCGACAGTTTGCTGATCGAGTCAAACAAGCGGCTGATCGGATCTGCAAACGGGTTGGCGCGCCGTGCTTTAGTGAAGAGCAGTGGACATCGATTATCCGCGGTCTTACCCGAGAAGTTGCGGTGTATTTGGCCGCAAAGGATAGCGGATTTCATGCGTTTATGACCGATCGTGCCCAGGACGCGCTAGGCATTGACCTTCAGGTACAAGACCCCGAGGATCGGCGCTATATCAACATCGATGTCAAAACGCCGAGCTCGTTTCGACGACGCATGGAACAGCTGGTGCACGAAGGCCGGTTGACGGAGCGTGAACTGATGGAAGGCGACAAACAGAGCTATATCATTGAATACAACGGTCATGGCGCTCAGCGCGTGCCTGTAGTGGTGCTATGCATTTTGCCGGATTTGTTTGGTGATCTGGCTGACTGGCGATTTGTGAATCATGCACCCATGCGCGACAAGCTAAACCAATTGATACGCGAACACGGACTTTCTAATCATAAGTTTGGCCACTATATCTAGATAGCTTGCTGCGGCACCAGAAGGTCGCAACTAAAATTACTTGCGCTTTTTCGTGGGGAGGTGTATTACAGTGAGAGACACTCATACACACAAACAATGAACGTCGAAAGGAATGGACAGCATGGTTGCTTCGCGTACAGAAACTCGTCGGCCAGCATTGTATGAATTGGCCGAAAAAATGCATACCACACCAGATGGATTTGCAAGATATGACTATTCGAAGTGTGTGTGGATGGAGAGGAGTAATGACAATCACCCTTTGCCGATGCGTTATATCAATGGAGAGTTGCATGTGTATGATGGTGCGACATTTGCCGGTGTATCCGCCGAAATCGAGCAGCTGCTTTACGTTGGTACGCAAACTGGGCGAGATCTGCGCGACCCCCATGCTTGGCTAGTTGCAGAAAGAGATATTTTTGGTGAAGAGCGTGACCGCACAATCCTCGCAGTAGAAACGGTGAATCATCGACTATGGATGCAATTGATGCCTCGAGAGCGCGATGCGTATCGCCACGACTATCTGACCGGTATACTCGATGATGATCAGCGCTTACACCATGCCGAGCTGTGGCGAGGGAGAACCCGCGAAGCGATGTTTGAAGACTATGAGGCACTTGAATCAATGATACGACTTGTCGATGCGGTTCGTTCTGCACAGGCTGAGGAAGAGCGAGTATTTCGTGAGAGAGAAGCGGTACGATTTGCGCTAGGACATCTTGGCACAGTGCATGGCGCTGTCACGGCAGATAGTTAAACTGTACATGCTTTACTTTTTTTACCTCTAGTGACATGATAATTGCATGTATAGAGGCTCAAATCCCCGCATTTTTCCGATCATTATTGTGGTGCTCGTGATTGCACTCGTGACTGCAGCGGTTTTTTCGGTTGGTCGTATGATTTTCTTTAGCAACTCATCGAGCCAAGACAAGGCAACTGACAGCATATCATCAAGCCTCGTTGATACTGATGAAGGTCGCTCGGTACGCTGGGCAGTGCGCGGGCCAATTGTGGCAAATGAGAAGTTCCAGTCGTACCAAATTACTGTGTCGCCTACTTCTCGATCATACACGGTGTATACAGGTTATCTTGATCAAGTAGTCTTGACACACAGGTATGAAAATAATCGGCAAGCATATGAGCAATTTGTGTACGCGCTTGCAAAAGCAGATGTAACAAATACACGCAATGCTGCCGACAATGACATACGTGGGGCGTGCGCTACGCAGGGCCTAGCGTTTGTATTTGAGACGGCAAAAGACGGTACGGCTGATCAATCAGAGTGGACGACTACCTGTGCGGGTTCTAAAGGCACAATGACTGCCAAGCCAGCGCAAGTGCAGGCACTGTTTGTCAATCAGATTCCTGATTTCTCTCCAATATTCGACGAAATTTACTAGTCATCGGTATACTAGTGATATGATACGCGGGATTATTTTTGACTGTTTTGGGGTGCTCTATAGTGGGAGCCTGACCTTGATTTCGTTGATGGCCCCAGACGATCGGCGTCAGGAGATCTATGACATCAATCTGCAGAAGGATTATGGGTATATCTCATATGATGAATATTTGGCCAAGACGGCCGAGGTCCTCGGACTGCAACCTAGTGATATTGAAAAAATGTTGCGCGAAAAGCACGTGCGAAATAAAGAGCTGGTGGCGTATATCAAAGAGCTGAGAGCAAAGGGTGAGTACAAACTAGGCATGCTCAGTAATATCGGTGAGCGGACGATGCAAGAGCTTTTTGGCGAGGAGCTACATGAGCTGTTCGATACAGTAGTACTGTCGTATCAAGAAGGGCTGGCAAAGCCAAACCCCGTCATATTTACACTGATGGCTGAAAGAATTGGCCTACGACCCGAGGAGTGTGTCATGATTGATGATCTTGCTGACAACTGCGAGGGGGCGGAGGTTGCAGGCATGCAGAGTATTCAGCACACGAGCAACGAGCGAACAAAAGAATTGATGTATAAATTACTACTTAGCTAGATTGACAAGAGCATAATCGATATGAGACAATCTCGGCAGTAACACTATAAAGGAAATAATAATAAACAATGAAAAAAATCTTCAAATCATCTTTGTTGGCAACAGCGGGTGCGACACTTGCGCTGGGACTGGTTACTGTGCCGTCGTTCCAGGCAGATGCAGTGACGGTAAGCCCAACAGTTCGTGCAATTGTTGCGGCAACGATTACTCTCACTACGACTTCTCAGGGCACGAGCAATAACGTCGATATCAACTTGACACCTGGTGCGAGCGCAGTGCTGTCGAGCGCAAGCGATACATTGACGGTGAACACAAACGACACATTAGGATATCTTTTGACACTGGCCGATGCCGATACCACCTACACTCTCACGAGCGGTGGCAACACCATTGCTGCATCGGCAAATGCAATTGGAAGTGGCGCCGCACTTGCCACCAACACTTGGGGATTTGCGCTGCCTGGCGGTACCGGGTTTGATGCAACCTATTCTGTCGAAACAAACAGCACAACTAGCACTTCAAAATGGTCGGCAATCCCGGCACAGGGTACTCCTTACACTCTCAAGAGCACGTCTACCACTGCCTCAAACGACCAGACGGTGGTGTGGTACGCCGCAAAAGTCGACAACACAAAGCCGACTGGAACTTACACCGACCAAGTTGTTTACACGGCGACTGCAAAATAGTACCATAGGGTACAGTGAAAAAGCATAGGGGTTATGGGTTCAAATTTGTCACAGGGCTCAGTGTAGCCCTGTTGCTTATTGGTACTGTCGGCAGCGCTTCTGTACAAGCCGAAGAGGTGCAAGAAAGTATCACGCTGTCGCCGCCCACTAAACATTTGACAGTAGACGCAGGAGCGGTAGTGCGCGATGAATTTACGATCATCAATTATGGTGATACCGCGTATGATTTCCAAGTGTATACTGGCCCCTACTCAGTAAAAGACGAGGCATACACGCCAGACTTCACTAGTCAGCCGGCAAACGCCGATGCATATCGCTGGATAAGCTTTGAAAAAGCAACCTGGCATGCTGAACCGAAGCAAACGATTCACATTCCCTTTACAATGAATGTCAGCAAAGGGGCGACAGCGGGCGGACATTATGGAGTGATTTTTGTGGAGACACAGCCAAAAACTGCTGAAAGTACGGGAATTTCCCGAAAAAAGCGACTGGCACTACTGCTTTACTCGACTGTCAATGGGCCAACCGAAACCAGTGGAAAAGTCGCTTCAATTGATACGCCATGGTTCACGTCTGTACCGCCACTCACCTCAACAATTCGAATCGAAAATACCGGAAAAACAGATTTTGCAGCAAAAACTCGATTCGCAGTCATGGATTTGTTTGGTAACGTCAAGTATCAAAATGAGCAAGAGGCCTATGTACTGCCAAATACGACTCGTGCGGTCGATATTAGCTGGGATAAAACGGCGTGGATCGGCGTATACAAAGTGCATAGTGAAGCAACGGTTCTTGGCAAGCACACTCAATCCGATCAATACGTGGTTGTGGCCCCTAAGTGGCTGTTATTTATCTTAGCTTTACTAGTTCTTCTTGGTGCAATCCAAATCGTAAGGCGGCGTAATAATGGGTCGACCACAGCATTTCGGCCACGTCGCTAGGCTCGTAGCTACAGTTATATTATGCACTGCAGTGTATAACCTGGCGCTGCCTTCGTCTACTACCTTGGCGCAAACAAATGTCAATGCAAAGGTCCGCGATGATCAACCTGCTGATTTGAAAATCACGAGCCCTACACCGGCAAGTTCATCGGGTAATTCAGCCATCACCATCACTGGGACAGTGCACAATGTTAGTCAAATTATGGTGTATGTTGATGGGGTATATAGTACTACGATACCCCTTGATTTTGGGGCAGCTACATATAGTTTTAGTTTGGTGTATAGCCCTGGATTCCATGTGGTGAGGCTGGTGGGCATCGACCCGATCACTTCATCACAGGTTGAAGAGACGATCGATGTGGCCTATGACCCAACACTTCCGGCGCAGGATCCTACGACCACATCAGATTCATCGTCTGCGTCGGCGACTCAGCCAAATCCTTTGACGCATGATGGCGTGGTCGCTTCTGGCCAAAAAATATCTGAAAGTGCAGGGGCGGTCTCGCAAGAAGGGATCGTTAAATTTATTCTTGATGGCGTGTTTGGTTTTATGGTTGCAGCCGATATAGTGGTGCCTGGTTATGAGTCGCAGCCTGGAATAATGGCATTGCGCTTTTTAGGTGTGGCGGTCGGACTGGTGCTGTTGCTTGCTCCATGGTGGAGTTATCGTGCCCTTGCAACACTTCCTTTGATTCCTGTACGAACTGAGCGAACGACCAAGATATGTACCCCAGTAAGAATAACGGGTGCTGCGCTGATACTACTTGCTGTGATGTTTTTCCCATAACCAGACTGGTATACTGTATATAATGACACGAGAGAGAGGGGGACTACTCGCGCTGACAGTACTGGCTATCGCAGTGCTTTTTGCGAATGGTGTATCTGCATATCGTTTTTCTTCATCTAGCTATGTGATCGATGCAAGCGTAGGAAATAACTTTGGTGGACAAAGCGGTTCATCAAGCTACTCACTCGTGGGGAGTGGTGGTGAAACAATTGTGGGAAATGGCGCAGGTGGTAGCTACAAAATCGGTATGGGTTATGTGGCACAGCTGCCAAAGAGCTTGCAGCTCACCGTGCAGCCCGACGGACTGGTGGGATATTGGTCGCTTGATGAAGGAGCAGGAAATGCCGCGTATGACACGAGTGCGCAGGCAAATAGCGCAGGTGTTGCCGCATCGTCAGCCTCTGGTTGGGTCGCCGGTAAAGTCGGAGGAGGGTATAACGCAACGGCAACAACAGGTAACTTTCGGGTACCAGACAATGCGAGTTTGCCTACTGGCCAATCGATGACCGTGTCGCTCTGGGCCTCTGGGCCACAGACGATCAATGCCACGCTTGCATCACAGTGGGATTATAGCGGTGGCACTCCTACCTCTGGTGCATGGGCCTTGCAAACATCGAGTAGTGACGGAACGAGGCTGAGATTTATCGTGGCGTCAAGTTTAACCGATAGTGGAGTAAATTATGTCGAAACTCCCGCTGGCTCATGGACGAGCGGATGGCATCAGGTGACGGTCACATTTGATGGCACGCAAGGTGCAGCAGCTAACCGAGTGAAAGTGTATATCGATGGAGTATCGCAGGCACTTACGATGACAGGGTCGGTGCCGGCGACACTACAAAATGCGAATGCATTCCTTTGTCTTGGTGACTTTTATGGACTTTCTCGACCCTTTGGTGGGTCGATCGATGAGGTCAAAATATATAACCGAGTTTTAAGCATCAATGAAGTAGGCGCGGAGTATGCTGCAGGCAGCGCAGGCCTTGCGTCGGGAGTTGCATTTGCGACAGATATACTCGCAGGTTCGTCACAGGCGGTTTCGTTTGATGCCATTGTTCGTACAGATGCTTCGAACTACAGCGTGGCAATCCAGCAAAATCAAAATCTTACCAGTGGCCCAAACACAATCCCTGCAATTTCTTCAACCGTTGCAAGCCCTACGACATGGAGCGAAGGCACTACAAAAGGTCTTGGGTTCAGTCTGGCTAGCACGAACGCAACGGCGATCGACGGAAAATGGAGTGCGGGAAACGCCTACGCTGCCTTGCCAGGTACGGCAACAACGGTGTACTCGCGAACTGGGGTTGGCGTGAAGGATGTGCTTGGGCTAAAGCTCAAGCTTGATGTGACCAGTACGCAAGCAGCGGGTATATATACCAATATTGTGACCGTGACAGGGACGATGCTGCCGTGAGAGTGTGGTGGCTGATGGCGGTGCTTGGGATGATTGCTGGCGGTCTTTTGCCGGGACACAGTGCCTTTGCTGATTCTTTGCGTATCACACCACTTCACTACAATGCAACGTTAGTAAAACGTGAGAGTAAAAAAGGCTTTGTTGATATTGCAAATCCTAGCGGTAGCGCGGTTAAGCTGAAGCTTACGGTGCAGGCGTTTCGACAAATAGACGACGAAGGGAATCTCGAATTTTTTGATGATGAACAAGTCAGTAAAGGTGTGATGCTTGATTATACTGAAGCGGAATTAGGTCCACGCGAAACCCTGCATCTCGCCTTTTCGATTGATAGCAGTAAGTTGCCGTCAGGTGAGGTATTTGCGGCAATTTTTGCTTCTACTCAGCCCCAGCAGGTTGAGGGCGCGCAGTCATCAGTAAGGGTTGGGACGCTTCTATCGATAGTAAATGGCGCCTCAACAGACCGCAAAGCTACCATTGCTTCGCTGGCCGCATCGCCATTTCAGATTGGTGACGCACTCACTGCTTCGTTTGTGGTCAAAAATATGGCCGATCCAAGGCAGTCAACGGGGTATTACCCGCAGATTGTTGTTAATGTTTGGCCGTATACGACAAAGACAATCGAAGGTCCTTTGGTGTTTGCAGGCCGAGCGCGAAGTGTTGACTATCGTCAACAGGGAGATTACCTAGGGGTAATTAAATTAACTGCCCACGCCGAAACAGGGGAGAAGTCGACATATTTTTTTGCCATCACAGGCTATTGGCGCTGGTTGTTACCGATTACTGCAACAGTTGCCGTTGGTGCGGGCGGAGTGCTCGTGCGTAGATTGCGCCGTCAGCGCGCCACTGCCCGTTGAAAAGTGATGACATAAGCGGTATAGTTACAATTGAGCCACACTATACATTGACGATGGTGTGGAGTGAGTAGTATATCGGAAAGGGGCAAGTGACCAACGGCGTGCGAAATCGACGACTGATGTTTTTTGCGCTACCAGCCTTGTGTGCTGGCTTAGTGTTGTTTGTGCATGGCACTCCCTCCTCTGCCCTCCAATCCATTCCCTACAAACTTAACTTTCAAGGTCGTATTAACGATGTCTCAGGCAACCCAATGGCTCCTGGCACCTACAATATGAAGTTCCGTCTCTACGATGCTGCGAGCGCTGGCACACTCCTCTGGAGCGAGCAACGAGCAAACTCTGCAACTACTGGCGTGACCGTTACCACGGGCGGGCTCTTTAGTGTCCAGCTGGGTGATGTCTCTAGTCTTTCGCCAACTCTCTTCAACAATGCCAATGCTCTCTACTTTGAGATAGAACTCCCAACCCCCGCGACTGCCACCTGTACAACTGCCGCCTGCGAAGCCTACTCTGAAGGCCCCATGTCTCCCCGCAACAAGCTTGGCAGCTCGTCCTATGCATTTAACTCTGATACGTTGGATGGACTTGATAGTGGGGCGTTTGCACAGCTCGGATCGAACTCGGTGTTTACTGGCACGCTTGGTGTCACGACCAACAGCACGGCTGCTTTCACGGTCGGCAATAGTTCATCGCTATTTACTGTGGATACGACAAATGCTGTCGTCAAAATCGGTGCAGCTGATGCAGCTGCTCAGGTGCTTGTCATGGATAGCAACGCCAGTGACCCTGGAGCGGGTGCGACATCAACGAATGGCGCCATGTACTATAACTCCACCAACAACAAATTCCGCTGCTATCAGGCTGGCGCTTGGACAGATTGTATAGGTAGCGGCGGGGGTAGCACGCTTCAGCAGGCATATGACAGCTCGACAAGCCCAGCAACCATCACGACAACTGCTGCCAAGGGTGTGCGAGTCGCCGCCGGTGCTGCGCCGACGTCGAGTCTTTTTACGGTCGACAATACAGGACAGGCTGTAACAGCTGATAACGTCAATGGTATCGATGTCAAATACGCTGGTGGCGCAGGGGATATTGAGGGCGCTGGAATGCGTGTTGACTTCGTGCCAGGTACGACCGCACTGAGCGAGTGGTCGGGGCTGAGAATCGTTGCCGATGCAACTGGTCCAGCGAGCGGCGTTTCTGCGTATGGCATCAAAATAGAGGGACCAACGACGCCAGGCGCAGGTACGGAGATAGGGCTGAAGGTGGCTGGCGGTTTTGACATAGGCGTTGACATTGCTTCGGGCAGCCTTCAGATGGCTGCTGTTACAGATGAACCCTCTGTACCCACTGCTGGTAGTATGAAAATCTACGCCAAAGAGATTGCCGGAAGAATGATACTTAAATCTGTTGGGCCCTCAGGCTTGGATACCCCGTACCAGCCAGCATTGTTTGCAAATAATATTGCAATACTACTGCCAAGTACCGGTACCACGATAAACACACTTGGCATGCCGAACACGACAGTGGGAACAGCTTCGACACCGGCGATTACTACTACTAACCTGGCTAATTCGATGCGCCGGGTTAGGGTGTCTAGTGCGACGACAGCAAACGCTGCCGCAGAATTACGCTCTACCGCACCGCTGGTATGGCGAGGTAATGCGGCAGGCTTGGGCGGATTCTTTTATGCTTCACGCTTTAGCACTTCGACAACGACTGCCAACCAGAGGCTCTTTAGCGGGTTAACTGCGACCACGGGCGCGACGTCTACATCAATCAACCCATCAGCTATAGTTAATATGCTCGGTGTTGGTTGGGACAGCGCCGACGCTAATCTGCAGATTATGCATAACGACGCTGCGGGTACTGCTACAAAGATTGATCTCGGTGCAAATTTCCCCACGAACAACATAGATGCCGTCTATGAGCTCATACTGTACGCTGCGGCGAACGGGAGCAGTATTGGGTATCGTGTGCAACGACTCGACACGGGCGCCTCTACTAGCGGTACTATATCAACTGACATGCCTTCGAGCACTGCACTACTGACGCATCACCAGTATATGAATAACGGTGGCACCGCAGCTGCCGTACAGATAAACGTTAATCGTGTCTACGTAGAAAGTGACTATTGATGAGTCGATTGACAAAAAAACAAAAAATACTATCTGCTCTCGTCGTGCTACTAGTTATGCTCGTGAGTGGTGCAGGAGCCTACACTCGGTCGCAAATGAGCCGTGAGAGCGATTTGTCGTCGCTTTCTCAAGTGAAAGAGGCTATTAGTAGGCACTACGTATTGCCGAGCGATGAAGAGCCCGCGCTCATAACAGTCGTCGATAGTAGCAAAGTCGCGAGCGGGTATCTCCGCGGCAAAGTAAAAAATGGCGATAAGATTTTGATATACAAAAATCTTCAAAAGGTAATCATCTATCGTCCCGAGATTGACCGCATTGTTGATGTCGGTCCTGCAGTCATCGATACACCAAATCAGACCAATAACGAGTGATATACTGAAGAATATATGAACAAAAGCTCAGAGATTACGACACGCAAGAAACACCGAAGCATGTTTTGGCCGACACATCGCTATACGAAACTTTTCTTGACGGCTGTATTTATTGGACTATTGGCGCTTGGGTTTGCGGTAACTATGACTATTCTCAATCCAACACAGCGCATAGACCGTAACAGTTACCAAGTGGTCTATATGACGAATGGACAGCTATACTTTGGCAAGTTGCAAAATGTCAGTGGTGAGTTTTTGCAGCTAAAATCACCGTATATTGAGAAAATCCTACAAGTAAACACGGCAAACGACACGAGTAAAGATGCACCGAAGACTACACTTATTAAGGCAACCGATCAGCTCTATGGCCCGCAGGATAGCATCGCTCTGAAATCATCCCAAGTTCTTTATTGGCAAAACCTTCGTGAAGATAGCAAGGTGACAAGTGTTATTAATGAGCAGCTTACTAAGCAGTAATTCTAGCGTGAGATAGTGCGTTCAGGCTATTGCTTTTTCGGCACCCTAAGAGCATAGTAATGTCATGAAAAGCCTGGAACGGTTGCGGTACGAGACCCGTGATCATACGCTCGAGCTTGGCTCACGAGTGGTGCATTATACTGTACGTACACCAGAGGAAGTGACGAGTGACGAAGTCGCTCTCATCGTTCCAGGCATTATGGCGAAGCGCCGACTCTACAATCCGTTTGCTCGAGATGTCGCCGAAAGGGGAGTGACGTCTGTCACTATGGCGCACGAAGGTGCATCGCCAGTCTGTACCGATGAAGTGATCGAGGTCGTCAAATCGCTTGCCGATGATGGACAAAAGCCCGTTCGGGTCATCGGCCATTCACTCGGCGGTATGCACGCGACAATGGCGGCGCTGAGAGCACCTGATGATATATCAGGTCTTCTCCTCATGCAGCCAGCTGGCTATGGTGGCGTGAATACCTTTCGCGCCTTGTCGAGCTTGCGTGACCGGCCTGACAATAAGCATATGCTCGACGAGCTTCGAGTGGTGGCCGATGGGTTTGATTATTTCGTCTCCAGTCCACCGCATGTTTTATTGCAGACGGCATTCATGGCGAGCCGGCACTACGTTGCCGAACAGGCGCGTGGTCTTGATGAGCATATCAGACGCGACGCGCTGCTTTTTCCGCATGATCGTCTCATTTCTCCAGATAAGGTTCGGCGGGGGCTAACCTATGCTGGATTCAACCTGTATGAGCTAGACTCTCGCGTGCTGAGCGGCCACAACGCTATTATGTACCGAGCAGAGGACGTCGCCGATATGGCGGTGGACATCATGCAAAGCGGCGATTACTCGCTCGTCGCCTAGAGCGCTATACTAGATGTATGCCCGAACTTCCTGAAGTCGAAACAGTTAGGCGCGGTCTTGCGTCACTTATCATGCACAAAGTTGTGCGAGATACTTCGGTGCGCGACTCTCCTAAGAGTTTTCCTAACGAGCCGCAGTCGGTTCGAGAGTTTTTGATCGGTTCATGTGTTGTCGATATTCGTCGAAGAGCAAAGGTACTTTTGATTGATCTTTCAACACACTACACACTTGTCATTCACCTCAAAATGACTGGGCAGCTCGTATATGTAAAGGAGGGGTCTACCTCTCCGCCCGATTCTGAAGCGAATTCAGGTTCGTCGCCCCGCCTCCTAAAGCGCGTGCGAAGCACCGGTGATGTCATGGGTGAGGTCCGCTTTGGTGCGGGGCATCCAAATGATTCACTGGTGGGTGAATTGCCCGACAGGAGCACGCGCGTGGTGATTGAGTTTACCGATGGCTCGCATCTGTATTTTAATGACCAGCGCAAATTTGGGTGGTTAAAACTTTTCCCGACTGTTGAAGTGCCGAGTATCGATTTTATGCAACGCGTAGGCCCAGAGCCGCTTGAAGATTCATTTACAGGTAGCGAATTTATCCCCCGAACTCGTCGTCGCAATAACACTACCATCAAAGCGGCAATTCTCGACCAAACTGTGCTGGCCGGAGTAGGAAATATCTATGCCGATGAAAGCTTGTGGGGCGCGCGGATCCACCCTGCGACCCGCGTACGAGATGTATCTGATGAGCAACTAGTCGAATTGTTGAAGGAAATTAAATACGTCATGAATCTCAGCATCGAAAAAGGCGGCAGTACCGACCGAAACTATGTCAACGCCGAGGGCAAGCGGGGGAGTTACATCGACTTCGCGCGTGTCTTTCGCAAAGAAGGCTTGCCATGTCCGAGACATCCCGATGTGATTGTCGAGAAGATCAAAGTCGCTGGTCGTGGTACTCATGTTTGTTCCGTCTGTCAGCCTATGCCACAATAGTGAGATAGTGATATATATGATTCTAGGAGAAAATACCTACGCAGCTGAGCAGGAGCTGCAGCGGCTGGCTGCTGGGGTAGCGACAGTAGAGCGCTACGAAGGTAGCGAGCTCGATGAGGCTAAGCTGAGCGATATTTTGCGCGGCATGTCGTTGTTTGCAAGTGAGCGTACCGTGATCATCACACGGTTGTCTGAGCAAAAGATGCTTTGGGAAAAATTGGCACTGTGGATTGATGACGTGGCTCCAGAGGTGACAGTTATTTTACGCGAAAGTAGTATAGACAAGCGACTGAAGTCAACGAAAGATGTTTTGAAGCAAACCAAACTGATTACGGCTGAACAGTGGACAGACCGTGACACACGTGCAGCAGAAGAATGGCTGGGAAAGCTGATGAAAGACCGTGGACTTGCACCAACGCGAGCGCAGCTGGCAGACATGATCCAGCGGGCGCATGCGCCAACTGCTCGCCCAGGATCAATGGTGATCGATCAAATGCAGTTGGCACAAGCGGTCGCTGCTCTTGCGGTGCTCGACGAAGTGAGCGACGAGTCAATTGCTGCCGTGTTGCCGCCAGCCCGAGGCGAAGTGTTGTTTCGTCTACTCGATAAAGCGATTGACCGCGACGACGCGGGGGTTCAGACGATGCTTTCGCAGCTTCATGCCAATGAGGATCCCTACCTGGCTTTTGCCGGCGTTGTCAAACAGTGGTTGCAGTTGGTAGCATTAAAACTCGCTGGCGGTGCATCGGGTGATCTTGCGATCCACCCGTATGTGCTTGGGAGGTTGCAATCGCAGGCGAAGCACGTCTCACAGGTTGATGCGCGTGCCATTACACAGCTCGCGGCCGATCTCGATGCTCGTATGAAAATCTCGGAAGTGACGCCATGGGAAGGCTTTGATCGTTTTGTAATGGCGATTGTCCTGCGATAACAAATCCCCGCTTGGTGAGCGGGGAGGTGCAGCAATAATGTCGTTAGTCTCTCAAACGGAGACTATTTCTTTACTGTCTTGCTAGCTGGCTTTTTGGCTGCAGGTTTTTTGGGAGCTGCTTTTGCGGCAGTTGGTTTCTTGGCTGGAGTTGCTTTCACTGTCGCAGGCTTTGCTGCTGCTTTTTTGGCTGCAGGTTTCTTTGCACTAGCGGTAGATAGTTTTACACCAGCTTCTTTCGCAGTTTTTGCGAGGGCAGCTTTGCGGCGAGAGGCGGTTGCTTTCTTAAGCAGGTTCTTTTTCACTGCGGTGTCGAGTTCGCTTTGTGCGGCACTGAACCCTTCAGCAGTTGGTTTCGCCATAAATGACTTTACGGCAGATTTGATGTCGCGCTTGATGCCTACATTGCGGTCGCGGCGCTTTGCAGTTTGCTTCATTCGTTTGATGGCTGATTTGATAATCGGCATAAAAATTCCTTTATTTCTCGTTAGAGTCTGTTATTTCTAATCAACGGTTGATTATAGAGGAAAAACCCCTGTTTGTAAAGATGTATGCTCAGAGGAGGGCAGCAGACAGGTCATGCAGTAATAACCCGAGTCTTAAAAACCCTCCCTCCACGTCGTCTTTCAGGCGGCGAATCACGTGGTGGCTCACTGGTTGCCGTTGCTTTACGGGAAGTAGGGGAAGTTCTGAGGCTTAGGTGTCATAATAGTTGACGATACGAAAACACTTATGGTATAGTGACAGCAAACTTTCATGAAAAGCAAAAAATAGGAAAGATATGGCAGATACCACCGTCAAAAAACAGATTGTCGAAAAGATCAAAGACAGCAACAATATTCTTGTGACCGTGAACAGTAACCCATCTGTCGATGAGTTGAGCGCGGCGCTTGGTATCACCTTGCTCATCAACAAGCTCAACAAGCATGGTACAGCAGTTTTCAGCGGTGCAGTTCCCCCTGCCATCGAGTTTCTCCAGCCTGAAAAAACGTTTGAGAATACGGTCGATAGTCTGCGAGATTTCATCATTGCACTCGACAAAGAAAAAGCCGACCATTTGCGCTACAAAGTTGTCGATGATATGGTGAAGATTTTTATCACACCGTATCGAACGACAATTTCTGATAAGGATCTCGATTTTAGCCAAGGTGACTATAATGTCGAGTTCGTACTAGCCATCGGCGTTAGGAGTAGTGAAGATCTCGACAAGGCTCTTGAGAGTCATGGGCGCATTCTTCATGATGCGACGGTGGCAGCGGTGTCGCTTGGTGAAGCCAGTAACCTGGGCGGCATAGAATGGGTTGATACAGCAGCAAGTAGCTATTCAGAGATGATGGCAGGGCTTGCGGAAGCACTTAAATCTGACAAAGCGCTTCTTGACGAGCAAATTGCTACCGCTCTTTTGACGGGTATTGTTGCCGCCACAGAGCGATTCAGCAATGACAAGACATCTGCTGACGTCATGACCACCGCCGCACAACTAATGGCTGCAGGGGCAAACCAGCAGCTGATTGCTATCAAGCTCGAAGAAGGCAGCGCCTTGCCTGCAAAAGAGAAAGAGCAAGAAAAATCAGAAGGCGATCTGCAAGAGGACAAACCCGCAAAAGTTGATCGCAGCGAGCATCCCGCCAAGGAAGCTACACCAAAGGAAGCGCCAAAAGAGGCACCAAAAGATACGCCAGCTGCAGACGGGTCATTAGCGATTTCGCATGTACCCGAGGGCACTCTCGATGAAGTGCGTGACGAAATTGCCTCTGACCAATCAGCTGAAGCAGTCACGCGGGCTGAAGAAGAGCTCAAAAAGCAGGCGGCTCGTGTTGTCGCAAAGAGACAGAGGGAAGCGACTGTTGTCGCCGAAAAAGAACTTGCTGACAATCTTGCGGCAGTCGCACCGCAGCCAGTGCAACCAGCACCGCTTCGTGGCGCTGTGACGACGGATACGTGGCGCACATCAGATAATCAGTCTGTCGAGCCAACACTCGGGGGGACGCTCAATGCAACCAGTGAACAAGCAGCGGTCGACAAGCAGCGTGAGATCAATGAGGATCGCAATAAAACCATTTTGACGCATGGCGGCAGCAGCTTTGTAGCCGACGAGCCTGCATTTCAGGCGCCCATCAATGCAATCAATGACAGCGCGGTCGAAGAACCGACTGTTGTCGATGTATTAGGGGCGGCAAGCAATGCCGGCACGACAACACACGTTGCACCGATCCAACCGCCTACACCAGTAGCAGCAATACCAACGCTTGCCGAGATTGACGCTCAGAATCGCGCACATCAGGAGAATGCGATGGCTGCAGTCGACGCCGCACTGACTGGTGCGCCAAGCCCACAAAGCCTACAGAGTCCGCAGAGCACTTTGCCAACTTCTCCTGCACCAGCCGCGGCCGATCCGCTCTTGCCACCACTACCACCGTTGCCAGACTTTTCTACCCTGCCACCGCTTCCAGGTGATGTCGCCGCGCCAACATTACCACCATTTGGTGCGCCAGTGGCTACCGCTCCCGCGCCTGTCGGTTCTCCTGATCTTCGTCCAGTTTCTGCATCGAGTCCAACAGACCCGTCTCAATTCCGTATCCCAGGCCAGTAAACTACTGCTTGACGATAAAGTGATTGATACCGATATCGTTGCCATATCGGGCGATATGCGTTTCGCCATCAGCTCGCTGGCTATGGTGGCTGCGGATCACCTCGATAATTGTATCGTGGTATTCCCGTGCATCAACAACTTCGGTGATTTCATCACTCGTGCGACCTGCGTCCATGTAGAGCCAGTCAATAGTATGTTGCGGTACTTGCTCAATGGGCAGGCAGCGGAGGCGCAAGCGCGTGATGCGCTCGGGGAGCAGTTGTTTCAGTCGATAAAATACCAATGCAGTAGCACGCGAGGCAACGATATGGTCGATATGCCCAGAGATGCCGTTCATATCAAAACTCATGAATTCAATAGGGCTGTCGGTGGTAGCCAAGATATTTTCTGTCAGCTGGCCAACCCGATCGGCGATAGACAGAAGATCAGTATTCGAGAGTGTGCCGTCGGTATATCCTAAGTGATGACAGCGAGTGATGCCCATGAGCTCACAGCTACGCTGCCACTCGTGGAGTCGCACTGTACCGAGCTCTGCATGATTATCGGGATTAGCACCTTCTTCGCCTGCCGTTAGTGTGATTAGATGCGCCTCTGCGCCTTCGCGGATTTCTTTTATCAGCGTGGGACTAACACCGAATGCTTCGTCGTCTGGATGGGCAAACACGCCGATAATAATCTTTTTCATTGCAACCTAGTATACTTGAAATATATGACAGACAACATCGTTCTCATAGACAAACCAGCAGGCTGGACGAGCTTTGATGTTTGCGCCAAGCTTCGTGGACAGATAAAGGCTGCATACAGGGAAAAAGGTGAGAAGCCAACCAAACGGCAGTTACGCGTCGGTCATGCCGGCACGCTTGATCCGTTTGCGACCGGACTTTTGATTATCCTGGTGGGCGATGCCACCAAAAAAGCTGGTGAATTTCTCAAACTCGATAAATGGTATGAAGCAACGATTCGATTAGGGGCATCGAGTACGACGGGTGACCCGGAAGGTGAAATTACAGAGTGTCAAAATAAGATCGCCCCAAGTGAGGGTATGATTACAGATGCTCTCGCTGAATTTACTGGAGAAATCATCCAGCGACCACCGATCTTTAGTGCGATCAAGATTAACGGGCAGCGTGCCTACAAACTCGCTCGAGACGGTAAAGAAGTCGAAATACCTGAGCGTACCGTGACGATTTATGAGCTCGAATTGGTGGAATATTCGTATCCATACCTCAAGATCCGTACCCACGTCAGTAGTGGGACATATATCCGCAGCCTCGCGGTCGATCTTGGGAAGGCGTTGAGGACAGAGGCATATTGCACTGAGCTACGACGCACACGGGTGGCGGCCTGGCACATAGATCAGGCAAAGGTGCTGGATGGCCTCAGTATTGAAAGATAGTCTGACATCTGGTACAATGACTCACTATGATCACTAAAGATAACAAAGCGAAAGCTATTGCTTTGACTCAGGTTGCAAAAAACGATGTCGGTAGCCCACAGGCTCAGATTTCGATTTTGACGGCTCGTATCAAAGAGGTGACTGAACATCTCAAAGCCAACAAGCACGACAATATGGCGCGCCGTGGTTTGATTCAGATGGTAGGGAAGCGTAAAAAGCTCCTGCGTTACCTTGAAACGACCGATTTTGACGCCTACAGAGCAGTACTCGATACACTAGGCCTCCGAAAGTAGCCGCCACAAACTCCCCTGGAAATAGGGGAGTTTTTGAAATAGCGTATATATTGAGGTGAGATGATACTTGATGACTCCACCAACTACACATGATGGAATCTGCCTTTGAAGCTGCTGAGATCGCCTGGTGGTGGATGGAGCTGCCGAGCGGCATGGTGATGTACAGCCCCAACAAACTCAAGATGCTTGGTCGTGAAGACGAACATTACACGCACTACAAGCAGTTTACCTATATCGTCCATCCGGATGATTACGAGCGAATTATGACGGATATGATGGATCTTATCGAAGGCCGCAAGCCCATGTGCAAGACAGAGTACCGAATCAAGCGCAAAGACGGCACGTACACAAATTTCTATGACAAAGGAAAAATCGTTGGCAAGCGTGATGGCGACATCATCATTGCAGGCTTTGTCCAAAAGCGGCAAGACGCAGTAGCTAACTAGTAGATGACAACCGCTTGTCTGTCCGGGTCGAGCGCAATGTTTGCGTTGACCTGAGCTGTCGTCCAGTATGATATACCACGGAGAGGGTCATTTACCCAGAATCCAATCGGGTTAGATGGTTCACCTTTCACTCCCGTGACAGTAGTGGCATGGCCTGTGAGGTTCATGATACGTGTGTCTCCGCTTGGTGTTTTCCAGGTGATAGTACCCGTTCGGCTGAAGGCGCCAAACATGATCACAGGATTGCCGTTATAGAGCTGTTGAGCAATCCACCCGGCGTCTACTCCTGTGACCGCACTTGCGTTGCGGCCGTAGGCACGCGCTGCTTTTGCTACAGGAGGAGCATCTGGTCCTGCACCGGTCCCGCCAGTGATAGACCCATCGATTGACCCAACAAACATCGTTTGAGGGTCGTCCCAGACGGGAGGGTCGGTGCTTTTGTCGATGCTCCGCGGATTGTAGCCCATAGCGTTAACGAGTCCTATTTCATCGGCACCGACGCCACGGTAGGCAAGTGCCATGCGGAGGCTTGCTGCAGTGCATGTCGCAGCGTGTTGCTGTCGAAAGAATGGAATGTCCAATCGAGCGCTGCGCACTTCTGTGGTAAAGCTGAGCGAGAAACTGCGAGTGCTCGGTACTCCAAATGTTGTATTCTTCACGCCAGCAGCGATTGCGGCGCTTATGGTCTGTTGATACCCGAGGTTTGCTACAGTTGCGTAGAGTGTATTTCCTCGCCATGACATGCCCGTCACTTGCCCTGCAGACACCGATAAGCGCTGCTCGGCCGATACATGATCTACCGGACGACTAAAGGTAAAAGACAGCGTTTGGCTTGCCTGGGCAAGACCGTCACCACGAGGTGAGGTGCCCACAACCGTAATTGGTCCGACGGTAGAGATGGAGCCTGCGATATCATGCTGCAGAATACCGCCGTCACGACTGCGCATCGCTTTTGCGACAGTATAGGGATAGCTCTTGTTCGGCTCCAGTTTATCAGGGGTAAATACGTAGGTTGTACCATCTTTCCAGGTGCCTTTACCGGGTAACTCAAATGCGATACGAGCAGTCTGATGGTCGATGGGTTGGTCGAAAGTGAGGCTGATGCTCTCGCGCTCGTCTATATTGCCTTGGGCAAGCGGAGAGGTAAGCGCTGGCTCGGCAGCGATATGAATGGTTTTTTTAAGCAAAGACTGCTCATTTTTTGTGTCATAGAGCTCTATGGTCACATCGGTGTTTTGTGGCCAGACGCCATTCTTTGGGCTCCAGGAGTAGCTCTGGTCCCGCTGTACAGAGCTTACTGTTTCTAGCTCTGGTGTCGTGCGCAGCTCTAGCTTACGCAAGTGACGGTTTGGTGAGACGAGGTCGACTCGTACCGTTTCATCGGCTGCAACCACTTGTCCATCTTTCCAGCTTGCAGCGCCAGAACTCTTGAGCGATGGCGCGCGTTCGGTGGTAAATGAGACCTTCGGCACCTCTAGCTCGACACCAAATACTCGTTTTGTATTAGGGATGGTGACCGTGTAGGTGGTGTGTTCTTTGAGGTAGGTCGCTGGTGTGAACACAAGCTTTGGGTTTTTGGTGACATCGGGCTGAATGTATTGCCACGTCCCCTTGACCGCAGGAGCGACCTGTACCTTATCTGTCGCAATAGGGTGCGTGAGCTGATTGAGGGTGATGGCAAGAGGGCCGTCTACCTTGACGTCGGTTGCATCATAGCGAAGAGTCAGCGGGAGGCTCGTCCGGAGCACGAGATAGGTCACAACTGCCGACAGTATGATGACACTGCTCATGATCAGCGCCAAGCGCCTATTTTTTAGGAGGTGGGAGATCACATAGCGAAGGTGGTAGTGGTGAAGCATATTTTTATTTTTTTGAGTAGTATTTGCCACTATTATACCATAAGTAGTACTCATTTCGCGTATTTTTGTGACTATGATATGATAACAACACTTCGCAATGTCCGGACGAGCCGAACCAATTGCATCTATACTCTACTAATCAATTAAGGAAAACAATTATGAAGAAGGAAGTATATCTTTTGCCGATTGATCGGCACTACGCCGAGAAGAGGGTGCGTGAGCTCGAGCAACTTATCCAAGATCTTGGTCCTGATTTTAACGACGCATTCTCGCAGAGTAGCGAGACCTGGCACGATAACTCACCGTTCGAGGCTGTACGAGACAAGCAAGCCATGTACGCCGCAGAGTTACATCAATTGCGCACACTGATCCGTACTAGTACACTGACGCCGCCAAAGAAAAAGCGAGGTGTCATCGGGATTGGAGACACGGTGGGGCTTGATAACGGTAAGCGCTATCTGATTGCTGGTGATTGGACGCACAAGGCAGGACAGCATACCGACGGCGTCTATTGGGTAAGTCGCCACACGCCGGTCGCAATCGCAGTTGTGGGCAAAAAGATAGGAGATACTGTAATGCTGGGAGCGACATCAGCGACAGTAGTGAGGATTGAGCGTGGCTAAGGTTTGGAGCGCTGGCCGCGAGTCGTCTCTGCTCGACGATATCATTGCTGGTCGCAAGACAATCGAAGGACGGCTGAATCGTGGTAAATTTGTCGACTACCGCGTCGGTGATACCGTCAGTCTACGCAGAGATTATCGCGGTAAAGACGGCCAATTGCGATATGGTGAGTCAGATGTCGCACGCGTAGAGATTGTCGGTATCCGGCACTATTCATCATTTCTCGACATGCTTACCAGCGAAGACTATCGACAAGTAATTCCTCGCGCGCAGAGCAGAGAAGAAGCGGTTGCTGAATACAGCAAGTATTACTCAGCAGCAGATCAAGAAATGTACCATACTCTCGCCATTGAGATAAAATTAGTAACAAATATGTAAAAAAGTTACTCAGTTGTGATAGTATTATACGTACAGGAGATATAGTATGGCATTCGGCTCAATCATGAAGTTAACTACAGATAACAAGCTCTCTATCGAGATGGCACCGTTTACTCGTGAGGAGGTAATCGCGACTTTTGTGCCAGGGTTTGCGCAGATGTCTGTCACGAAGTACCTTGGCAATGCGAGCGTGCAAACAGCTGAGACAGAGAGTGAATGGTACGACGCAATGATTAAGGATACGTCGCGAGTTGTATGGGGGATTTGGGTGATCGAGAACGACAGCCGCACGCTCATTGGTTCGACGAGCCTCATGGACATCGAGCTCGAGCCGCTCAAGCAAGCCACTACTGGTATCACCATTGTTGACAAGAACTACTGGGGCAAAGGGATTGCCGGTGCGTGCCACAGAGCCCGGACATGGTATGCGTTTGAGCAGATGGCGATTGTCCGTCTCAAGTCAGCGGTGTACGAGGGCAACGAGGCCAGCCGTCGAGCCATCGAAAAGGTGGGGTATACCTCTGTCTATACCGAGCGCAATGATATATTTTTTGATGGCAGGCTCCACCACAAAGAGTGCTTTGAGTGCCTCAATCCTACCAGTTGGGCCTGGAACCGCTGGTGGCGCGATGATCGTCCGACACGTAAATCAGTCGAAGCACGAGAACTCACTCGCGAAGTGTTGAAATGGGCTGAAACGCATGTCGAATTAGCCTAAATGTTGCAATATATACAAAAATATGCTATAATGCATATGTTAACTATGAATTCACAAGATTTCACAGGTGGGAATTCAACAGAACTTGACGGTATCGAAAACCTCGCTCGCCGTGGCGATGAGGTGATTGAATACATCTTTACGTAAAGGTAGCGTATGCCGATTGATATCAGATTTACCGACAGCTTCAACTCTTCATCTGCGGCAAAGGTAGCTGATTTTTTACGCCAGCCGCGACTTTATATTGATACGCAGGCTGACTACGGTTCGGCGCATCAGGACTGGGTAGAGCGTACCGAGCATGACCTAGTGATGGGGAGAAAGTTTGGTATCGCAGCGATTGAAGCAGGTCAGGTGGTGGGGTCGGCTATAGCTAAGATCGAGTCACCAGAGAGTGTCGGAATACGAAATATTTCAATGTCACCAGAAGTGCGTCGGCGAGATTTTGGACGCTTCTCAACAGTCCAGCTACTCTATATCGTGCAGCAGGAATTGCCTGATGTTTCACGAGTTGTTGTAGATACAAAGCCAGAGAATCGGGCTATGGTTGAGTTCTTGAAAAAACTTAAGTTCCGTGAAGTAGGGCTAGAAGATCTTTATAGTAGCGGTCAGCCTGATCTGGTGCTTGAGCGGACGGTTTCTCAGTCAAAAGCAGACTAGCATATACTAGTAAGATAATGGAATTACCGAGCAATAGTGACCTACTAGCATCACTCAAGAATGCCCGCATTAAGCCGCGGATTATTCGTGAGTTACGGTATGTGCCTAGTGAGATTTTGCACCCAGAGTCGCGGGATTTTTTGGCAATCATGAACAAATCTCACAGTGAAGGCGTGCTGCTATTTGAAGATTTGTTTTATCCATTTTCGCTCACAAAAAAGGCCGCCAGCAGCACTGGTCGTACCGACGGCATCATCTGTGACCTCTGCGCCACCTGGCAGCGGGGAAACAATGCGGCACGAATCGCTTTTGCAAAAGGCGACAGACGGTCAGTGTCATATCTCGTGTGCGCTGATCTTGACTGCTCGCTTCATGTGCGAGATATGACGCCTGAGAGCAAGCTATCGAGGGTGCAGCTTCGTGAGCATGTCGCACCAGATGGTCGTATCGAGCGCCTGCATACAAATCTATCACGCTTGTTGCAGTAGTTTAGCGCTTAATCTCCCAGATTTCATCAAGCCAGCGGTAGTGCTCGTTGCCACTTTTGGCATCGTCGAGCCCCATGCCGACGAGCCACTTGTCGCCGGCTTCAAACCCAACATAGTCGGCCTGTAAAATGCGAGAAGACACAGCTTTTGAAGCAAGAACGGCGAGTTTGACACTGTTTGCCCCACGCTCAAGCAGCAGACTTTTGACGAAGTCTGATGTGATACCAAGATCAATCACATCGTCAATTACCACGATATTGCGGCCTGACACAGTAGTTGTCGGTGCAAGGTCGGTCACCACTACCGGTTCTTTAGCGGTCTGCTTCTGGCCGTAGGTACTGACCATCATATAGTCGAGCTCGGGGTGAAAGTCGGGGTTTTGCCGCGCCAGCGCAAACATCAATTTGCTCGCAAAAGGATTCGCCCCGCGCATCAGTGCCACAAATAATGGACTTTTGTCTGAGTAGTCAGCGAGCAGCTCTGCAGCTAGTTCTTCGATACGCGCATCGATTTGGTCCTGAGTAAAAACGTGAGAATACAAAGAATTGTTCATACACTCAGTATAGGCTACATCTGAACAAAAAGTGTGTCTAGTGTGCTATACTACAGAGAGTCACGATCGCACAGCGCGTAAGTGGTGGATAGAACGAGTTACATGCGAGATAACTGATTCTACCCGTTACTTACCTCGATAGATGGCGAGTGATTCTAACAAGAAGGAGGCTCAAGATATGAGTATTATTAACCCTAGTGGCAAGGATATTATTTCTGTTACCACTGATTTTTGTGGCAAACCATTGACACTTGAGGTCAACCGTGTTGGCTTTCGCACTACTGCGAGCGTGCTCGTTACCTATGGCGACACCGTGGTGCTCGGTACGGCGATGGTCGGCTCTCGACCGGTCGTACTCGACTATTTCCCACTGTCGATCGACTACGAAGAAAAAATGTATGCAGCGGGCAAGATCAGCGGCAGCCGCTTCATCAAGCGCGAAGGTCGTCCGAGCGACGAAGCGATTTTAATCGGTCGTTTGATAGATCGCCCGATTCGACCACTGTTCCCGAAGGGCTATCGCCAAGAGGTGCAGGTGGTTTCAAGCGTGCTATCGATGGATCCAAATTTCCGCCCTGATATGGTCGCAATGATCGCCGCCAGCAGTGCGCTGATGCTTACGGGTACGCCATTTGACGGCCCAGTGGCGGGACTTCGTGTTGGTCGGGTCAAGGGTGAATTCAAAGCATTTTTGAACGCTGAGGAGCGTGAGGCTAGTGATCTTGACCTTGTGGTGGCCGGCATCGAGAGTGGTATCACGATGGTAGAGGCGGGTGCCAATGAAGTTTCTGAAGACGATCTAGTAGCCGCAATGGATTGGGCATTCAAAGCCTTCCAGCCGGCGATTTCACTGCAGCGAGAGCTTGCCACAAAGGTGGCGCCAGTAGCGCAAGAATATGAACTAGTTTTGCCAAATGAAGATATCCAAAAAGCAGTTGATGAATGGGTGAAAGGCAAGCTGGGCGACAAACTGCGCAAAGCCTACCCAGAGCGCAACGAGATGGTCAACGAACTTCGCTGGACATTCCACGAAGCGATGACTGAAAAGATTGGCGTCGAAGAATATCCTGCATTGAAAGATGAATACGATGAAGCATTCACGATGGCGCTTCACAAAGATGTCCGCCGCGGCATAGTCGAAGACGGCGTACGCCCCGACGGCCGCAAGCTGGATGAAATTCGTGAGCTCAGTAGCGAAGTCGGCCTGCTGCCACGTACCCACGGCTCCAGCCTCTTTACTCGTGGTGTCACACAAGGCATGAACATCGTTACGCTGGCACCACTCAGTTTTGCACAGATTGTAGATACAATGGAAGTCACCGACGGCGAGCGCCGCTACATGCATCACTACAATGCACCTGGCTACACGGTAGGTGAAGTGCGCCGCCTTGGTAGCCCAGGCCGTCGTGAAATCGGCCACGGTTATCTTGCAGAACGCGCACTCATTCCAGTGCTGCCGACCGAAGAAGAATTTCCGTATGCCATCCGTAGCGTGACTGAAATCATGAGCCAAAACGGTTCAACGAGTATGGCAGCGACCTGTAGCTCGACATTAGCCCTGATGGATGCCGGTGTGCCACTGAAGGCTCCGGTATCTGGTATCGCAATGGGTCTGATGGTTGACGGCGACAAGCACTACGTGCTGAGCGACATCGCCGATGCTGAAGACTTTGCGGGTGACATGGACTTCAAGGTGACGGGTACCGCAAATGGTATTACAGCGGTGCAGATGGACATGAAAGTCCACGGCCTGCCTGTCTCTGTTCTCGCGGATGCAATCAAGCAGTCTGGCCCCGGTCGCAAGCACATTCTCGACCACATGGTCGCAACTATTGCGGCACCTCGTGAGAAGCTTAGTCCCTACGCGCCGCGTATCGAGAAGATCAAGATTAATCCTGAGAAAATCGGTGCAGTGATCGGCAAGGGCGGGGAGACGATCAACAAGATTACCGGTGAAACTGGTGCGATGATCGATATCAAGGATGACGGACTTATCACCGTTGCTTCAAACGACACCGCGAGCATCGAGAAAGCTCTCGAATGGATTCGCGGTCTTACCGAGGAGCCAGAAGTCGGCAAGCTCTACACCGGAAAAGTCGTCACGATCAAGGACTTTGGTGCTTTCGTCAACATCATGCCAGGCACCGACGGCATGCTTCATATCAGCCAAATCAGCGAACAGCGCGTTGAAAATGTGACCGATGTGCTAAAAGAAGGCCAAATGGTCACCGTCAAGCTTGCTGGCATCGACGAAAAAGGTCGCCTCTCCCTTACGATGAAGGGTATTGAGCAGCAGTAGCTGGGCGATGTCGTGGCTTACGAAATCTGCGAACCCCGCATGGATCGTCGTTGCGATCGTCATTAGCGTAGGGTTCGTGGCGCTTTCAGCGAAAGGCTACCACTTGACCGAGGCCGATATTCCCACCGCCATCGGTTGGATGGTGGTGCTCGGCGCGTCACTATGGCTGACGCGCTTTCGGACAGTATTTGACTCGCGCGACGATAGCGATATAGGAAGAAAACATGCAGCAATTGTGTATTGTTTGATAGGACTGCTGTGTTGCGCGTTTTTATTTCTCAAGTTGTTTTTCCCCGATGTCCTCGCATTTCTGTTGAGTAATTAGCTCAAGTCGTGAAAAACGTCACATGTTTTTCGAGTAGCATATCGTAGAATATAATTATGGCAACCACAACGAATTCAAAAGTACAGAAAATCGGCTCATTACTGCGTAACCCCCGTGTTCAGCAATTCTTAGCTTGGGCGCTTCCGGTGTTGGTTGGATGGGTATTGAGTAAGCTCGACACTAAGCCAACCAGTAAAAAGTAGCCGATCGTACTGATACTATTACGAGACCGTTAAGACTAATTCTCATAACCGTAGGTATGCTGCTCATAGTTGCCGCAGGGTTACTTATTTGGTCATTATATATGAACAGTGACGTGCGCTACCGTGCGGTGGCCCATGCTGCAATGGACACACTTAAGCGGCAGCAAATCGGTGAGTATGGCAGTGAGCGTATTGTGAACGGTGGAAGTCTATTTGGCGACTGTTTCGATAGTTGTGATGGAGCGCAGGCAGAGATTATTGTGCCAGCAGCCACGACAAAAAGTGACGAAGCTATTTTGAAGGAAGTGATTGATGACCTATCAGTTCGGGAATGGAGACTTGTGAGACAAGGTGACTTGAGCGTTAGCGCAAGATTTTGCGGACACGACGGGGAGCTACAGGCTGAAGTAATTCGCACAAATGATTCAGTGCGACGCATTAAATATCTGTACGATATCAAGAATTGTCAGTAAGCTTAGTTTAAGCTATTCAGACAAAAGAGTTGTCGCAGCTGTGTGCTTTGTCAGCACAAGTCACATTGCCGTTGCGCTATACTAAAATCTATATGAATAAACAAGAGCTGATAGATGATCTTGCGCAGCGTATCGTAGCCATGGACGTATGTCCCGAGCTTCGACGCCACGCGACACAACTAGTGATGGGTGATGGTAATCTTGATGCTGACATTGTGTTCATTGGCGAGGCACCGGGAAAGCAAGAAGATATTCAGGGATCACCGTTCGTCGGTGCAAGCGGCAAGTTCCTAAATGAAATGTTGGCTGCAGCAAATATGAAGAGGGAAGATATTTACATTACAAACATTGTCAAATATCGCCCGCCACACAATCGCGACCCACTACCAGAGGAAAAGAAAGCATTTTGGCCATATCTTCTCAGGCAGCTCGAAATTATTTCACCAAAAGTGATCATCACCCTCGGCAGACACAGCGGTGCCTATTTCATTCCCGATCTCGTCATTTCTCGTGACCATGGCATGCTGCATGAAGTCATATGCGAGGGCCACAAGTTTCTCGTCATCCCGCTTTACCACCCTGCGGCCGCACTTTACAACGGATCGATGCGTCAGGTGTTGATCGAAGACTTTATCTCAATCTCAGGTAGTATCGATACTAAAAAGTGAGGCGCCCTCGCTGGTGGCGCCCCACTTCTTTCCCTGCGGAGTTATTGCTGCGTAGGGGTTGTCACGGTTGGGGTTGTGACGGTTGGAGTAGTGGTTGAGCCAGAATTATTCATGAGTCCAGGAAGGATGAATAGTGCAGCCAGCACCAATATCACTATGGCAATGATCCCCACTACCACACCTGCATCACTACTATCTTTACTCTCTTTTTCGACGATAACGTCTGCCGTGTTATTCTCCTTTATTACTGATTTCTGATTATGACTATATCTGTAACTTGCATCTTACGAAGCAATAAATTTCACATATTTTCCCATCTAGATATTCCGCTATAGTTGCGTTTTTGGGTGTTTTTTGCTACTATCAGATCAACAGCAAAGAGAGGGCAGACTGTCTTTTCCTTACCAAAGCACTCTCTTAGACTTATTATTATCGAAATTATTTATCATAAATAAACCAAAGGAGAACAAATAATTTATGGGTCAACGAAGACTCTCTCGACCGCAGGCAGACGATGCCAGCAAGCGGCCGATGCAAACCAAGCAAAAATCAAATAACTCTGTGCTAAATGCCACTACCACCCGCAAGGGAGAGGTTTTTCGTGCGCAGCGCCGCACCTCCGAGGGCGTCAACATGCAGGCGAGTCAGCACATTATCAATGTGCCAGTGAACAAATCTGTCTATAACGGCTATGGAGGCAAGCAGTTTAGCCTTGCCGACCAGCCAAAGCGTCCACGCGCTGCTCGTCCAACCCTTAAAATTATTCCTATCGGTGGTGTCGGCGAAATGGGTATCGGCAAGAACATGACCGCCATCGAATACGACAACGATATTATTGTCATAGACATGGGTTTTTTGTTCCCAGGCACTGACTATCCAGGTATCAATTACATCACGCCAGATATTACATGGCTCGAGGAAAACAAGCACCGGATCCGAGGCCATGTATTTACGCACGGCCACCTCGACCACATCGGAGCATTTCGTCATCTGGTACCAAAGATTCCAGCACCAGTTTACGCAAGTCGCTTTACCATTGGTATGTTGCAACGTACCATGGAGGAAACAGACGGTAGTTTTGAGCCGCAATACAACGAACTGAACCCTGAAGCGCACGACATTGTACAAATTTCTGATTCATTTAGTATCGAGCTGATTCGAGTGAACCACTCAATTCCTGACGCCACGGCGGTAGTGATTCGTACTCCAGTCGGAAACATTCTGGCCAGTGGTGACTGGCGCATCGAGGAAAATCCAGTCGATGGCAAAAAATTTGACTTCCCGCGTATCAGCGAGATTCAGCAAAAAGAAGGCTTCCTCGTCTTTTTGAACGAATCGACCAACTGTGAGTCAGACGGCACGCACACGCATGGTGAGTTTGAGATCCAGCGCAGCATGGGCGAAGTGATGGAGAAGTACCCAAATAGCCGTGTGATCATCTCAAGTTTCTCGAGTCAGCTACATCGTATGCAGCTGATTCTCGACGAGGCCCAAAAGCACGGACGCAAGGTCGCCTTTGCCGGCTACAGTATGATCCAGAACCTCGAAGTCGCGCTGCGAACCGGTGCGATCAAAGTGCCAAAAGATACTGTCATGAAGATGGAAGACATCATCAAACTGCCCGACAGCAAAGTGACAATCGTTTGTACTGGCAGCCAGGGTGAGTTTAGTGCGGTACTTAACCGCATGGCGACCGGCGCACACAAGTACATCAAGATCAAAAGCACTGATGTCGTGGTCTTTAGCTCAAACCCGATTCCCGGCAACGAAAAATTCGTCGTGCGCACGGTTGATGGCCTGATGCGCGAAGGTGGTGAAATAATCCAGAATGGCAAAACACACCTCACCGGTGTTGGCCCGCTCTACCTTTCAGGACACGGCTACTACGAAGACCATATCAAGGTCATCGAAGCAGTCAACCCGACCTATTACATCCCGTATCACGGTGAATTCCATATGCTGGTGCACAACGCCGAGCTCGCCGAAAAAGAATGTGGTATTCCGCGCGACCATATCTTTGTCTGTGACGCTGGTGATATTATCGAGATCACTCCAGATGGCGCCAGTAAAGTTGGGCGCGTGCCAGTCGGCGGCATCATGTATGATGACAGCGGCGCAATCGTCAGCGAGGTGGTTCTAAAAGACCGCATTCACATGAGCATGGAAGGGATGTTTGTGGTGGTGCTGACCATTCAGCGTGGTACGGGTCGTTTGCTGACCAGCCCAGACATCATCAGCCGTGGGTTCATTTATCTCCGTGACAGCGAAGAGTTGATGGGCATGATCCGTGCCTATCTCAAGCAAAAAGCCGCTCGCGCCTTTAGCGGCAGATACGATCTCGACGTTATCAAAAAAGAAATCAAAGACGAAGTCACGCACATTCTCTACGACCAGACCCGCCGCACGCCAATTGTGATCCCGGTGATCAACGAGATTGGCGGAGGAGGTGGCAAGCCACAGTCAACAAATCGGACAGCGCAGTCACCTGAACACAAGCCAATCATGGGCGTGCCGCCGCGAAGTCAGCGCAAGTTCCCACCGAAGCAGATACCCGATAGTGAAGTGCAGGTGCCGAACAAAGGCAGCGACGTCCCAAGCTACTAGGTTAGCAGTATAGACAGCGTTGGTCATGTCAAGACGCTTTCCAGCAGGAGAGCGTCTTGACTTTTTATCAAGCTTATGCTTATATAGTAGAGAAGTAACAACTCAAAAAAACAAATATGAATTTCTTTGAAACCCTTTATGCCTGCTCTACGACGATAGCTGTTCTCGCGAGCTTTCCGCAAGTTCGTCAGCTGTTGTTGGCGAAGCGCTCGGACGAGCTCAATCTTGCAACATGGACACTTTGGCTTGGTACGCAGTTTGTCTCGCTGACGTACGCCTTGAGCATTCACAACCGTCTACTTACCATTGTTAATGCTGTCTGGATTACATTTTATGCAGTTATGCTGGGATTAATCACGTACTACCGCCGCAATCCTGGTGGAGAAGTCGAGGGGGTGCCAGAGGATACATCCAACGAAATGCAGACAGACTTCTCTGAGGAGTAGGGTGACTTTAGGTACGCCTCATTCTGAACTCTAGAGCAATGACACCAACTCTCTTCTTTATGCGAAAAAAGATAAGCAAGATTATTTTCTTGTGATATTTTAGCTTATTGCCTATTGCAATTTGTAGTAATTTATGCTACAATGTCTCTATACTCTTCAGATAACAAACAGAGTACAATGAATAACAGTTATGGCTAGAAAAAAAGCACCCGCTAGGGGGCGAAAAAGTAAAAAAAACCAAGCACCGCAGCATGAGTTGCCGACGGGCTTTTGGTCGCAAGTCCTCGCAGTACTTCTGATCGCGTTCTCGGCGCTCTTGGTGATCTCGTGGTTTGGGGGCAGCGGGCCGGTCTTTACCTGGATTCGCGACGTAGCACTACGCACCATTGGATACGCAGTGTATGTGCTGCCAATTGTGGCAGTATATGTCGGCGTACAAGTATTCCGGGTTGAGAACAACAAACTTCCAGGAGTGATGAAATTTGCTTCATTGGTGCTCATCGCGTGGTTTGCCGCGCTATTTGGCCTGCTGAGGCAAGATGGCGGAGCAACGACCGGTGGGATAGCGGGCGATACGATCAACAGTTTTATGCTCTCGCTGGTGAATATACCAGTCGCTGCATTTATCTATGCACTTCTTATCGTCGTGACGACGCTGTTTGTTCTGCGAATCGCTTTTGGCACGTTCTTTAGCTGGTTGGCAGGATTGTTTGGGCGCGGTGCCAAGGAGGAAGACAAGGCAAATGTCGCGGTTCTGCGAAAAGCTGCCGCGGAGGATGCCAAACAGAGTGGCCCACTCAGTGATTTCAACGTCAAAGCTGGCGTGCCAACGCTGACACCGGAAGAACAGAAAAAAGCCCGCCTGGCCAGCCTCAAAAACAGTATCAAGCCCGACAAAGAGGCCGAAGAGAAAGCCGCGATGTTGGCGGTCACCGACCCAAACTGGAAATTTCCCGGTGTCGAGCTGCTCGAAAAAAAGCAAAGTCCAGCCGATGCGGGAGATATCCAGCAGAATGCGCATATTATTCAGGACACCTTGCGTGAATTTAGTATCGATGTCGAGATGGAAGGTGCCAATATTGGTCCGAAAGTGACGCAGTACACACTCAAGCCGCCAGCCGGTATCAAGTTGAGCCGTATCACGGCGCTCGAGACAAATATCGCCCTCAACCTTGCGGCCAGCAGCTTGCGTATGGAGGCGCCGATTCCTGGACAAAAAGCTGTTGGTATAGAAGTGCCGAACAAAAAAGCGGCTGATGTGCGCATTCGTGGTATTCTCGACAGCCCCGAATGGCGCAAGGACGACGAGCCGTTGGCTTTTGCGGTTGGCAAAGACATTACCGGTACGCCAGTGGTTGGCGAGCTGAACAAAATGCCGCACCTCATGATCGCTGGTCAAACAGGGTCAGGTAAGTCAGTCATGATCAACACCTTGCTCTGTAGCTTGCTCTACCGCAACGCGCCGAGCGACATGAAGCTGATTCTAGTTGACCCTAAGCAGGTGGAAATGGCGCCGTACCAGGACATTCCGCACCTCTTGACACCAGTGATTGTCGAGCCCGAAAAGACGATCAGTGCGCTCAAATGGGCGGTCAATGAGATGGAGCGTCGCTACAGTCTCTTGGCAGAAGAGAAGGTTCGCGATATTAAGAGCTACAATGAAAAAGTCAAAAACAAGACAGTCGGCGTGGCCGACGAGGACGGTAATATCCAGCAAGTAGACGAGGGCCATATGCCGTATGTTGTGATCGTGATCGACGAGATGGCCGACCTGATGATGGTAGCGGCTCGCGACGTCGAAGCGCTGATCGTGCGTATCGCCCAGAAAGCCCGTGCGGTTGGTATCCACTTGGTGCTGGCGACGCAGCGCCCATCGGTTAATGTCATCACCGGTCTTATCAAGGCAAACGTACCGGCCCGCATTGCCTTTACAGTAGCCAGCCAGGTTGACTCGCGAACCATTCTCGACCAAGCGGGCGCAGAAAAGCTGCTCGGCCAAGGTGACATGCTCATGCAAACTGCCGCGATGCCAAAACCAAAGCGTATTCAAGGTGCGTGGGTGATGGACGAAGAAGTATTAAAGATTACTGATCATCTTCGTATGCAAAGCGCACCACAATACAATGACGAGATTATTAGCCAGCCAGTTCAGCTCAATGGCAAGGGTGGGGTAGTGATGGACTTTGACCACGAGGGCGGTGATGATATGTTCAAGGATGCCGTGCAGGTGGTGATTCAGAGCCGCAAAGCATCGACATCGCTACTGCAGCGCAAACTCCGTGTCGGCTATGCACGCGCGGCCCGTATCATCGAAGAGATGGAAGAGCAAGGGATCATTGGCCCGGCTGATGGTTCTCGTCCACGAGAGGTGTTGATTCACAGCCTCGATGAACTCGATGGCGGCAGTGGCGATATGAGCGAACTATCGTAGCTTGACGGATGAACCGATGCGGAGTATACCATACAGAGTTAACGCAATATGAAAAGGATGTCATATGACACAGTTGATAAAAGAGTTAGCCTCAGAAAAAGTCCCACAAACACAGGTCGACACCGTGTTTTATGAGATGGTTGATCGCATGGAGGGTCTGCGTGCGTTGTCGTATAGGCCAGATACTGAACGAGTACTCCTGGAGGCACAACGTGATGCTATCCTCGGTGAGTTGCTTGAAAAAAATCCTCACGAAGCTGTTGGTGAAATCATGCATGCGCTTTCGTTGCTGTACCGCGACCGATCGATTACGACCTATGAGGGTACAATGGAGATAACCGAGTTTGCCACGCGCGACGCCAGTAATCAGCGGCTTGACGATCACTTCACTATCTTACGACGCGATGCTGATGTTGTTGGGCTCATCGCGAGCTATACGGACGCTCCTGGGCTGGGGTATGAAGTCGTAGTGGAAGGCGAGACAGTCAGCGTGAATGTGCTGCACGGCAGCTACCGTGTACCTATGAACCCTCACGACATCCGTCCTGACGGTGCGTCGAACTCGTATACTTCCGCACTGCGTGATTTTTATCTTCGTTCACTCACCACTGCAGCCACGGTGCATGAACGCGACACCAACGATCCAGTAGAAGCACGCCGCGCAAATCTTGCGGCTCGTGCCATGTTGGTTGCCTCCATGCCCACTAGCCTATAGAGGGGACATATGGTATAATCATCAATGTTATTAACCTAAGTTTGCTTGAGATAGAGCAAGCACCCACATAAGGGGTTCCAAAAGGAGGTACACTTATGAAGGAATACGAACTAACCGTTCTTATCCACCCAGATCTGGAGACAGATCTCAACGCACCGCTCGACAAGGTGCGTACGCTCGTCAAAGATAATGGCGGCGAGATTGTCAAAGAAGACAATTCGGGCAAAAAGCGCCTAGCATATCGTATCAACAACCAAGACTTTGCCGTCTATGTATCGATGGATGTGAAACTACCGGCAGATGCTCCACTGAAAATCAGCAATGTGCTCAACATTACCGACTCAGTACTCCGCTACCTGCTAGTGAAGACCGACGAAAAAGGTCGTGCGTTGCTCGAAGACGCCAAAAAGCGTGCTGCCGAGCGTGGTGAATCCGACGAAGATGAATCAGAAGAATAAGTATCGTAACTAACGGAAGAGGGAAAGGAGGCCGCTAAAGGAAAAAGAGCAGCCGGAGCGAAAAATCACACTTTTTCGCCCCGCACGATGAGAAAAAACCATTGGTTTTGTCTCATTAGTGAAGCTTTAGCGGAACGGCACTATCATGGCAAAAGGATTTAATAAAGTTATCTTGATGGGCAACTTGACGCGCGACGTTGAAACTCGCACCACGCCGAGCGGTCAAACGGTCAGCAACTTCAGCCTGGCAGTCAGCCGCAGCTGGAAGGGTCAAGATGGTCAAACACAGGAGCAAACCAGTTTTATTAACTGTGTTGCCTGGGGTAAAGTTGGCGAAATCATTGCGCAGTACACGAGCAAGGGTACGCCGCTACTTGTCAGTGGTCGCCTGGATCAGCGCAGTTACGAAGACAAGGACGGCAATAAGCGCCAAGCGGTCGAAGTGGTTGTCGAAGACTTTAACTTCATCGGTGGTGGGCGCGGTGACGACAACGGTTCAAGCGCACCTCGTAGCAGCTCGGCAAGCAGCAAATCAAAGGATGTCGTGATCGAGGATATTGATGACAAGCCGATTGATCTCAGTGAAATACCTTTTTAGTAGAAGAGAAGATAGAATCTAGATTCTTGAATCTAGAAGAAATAACCAGATAAGTATGTAAGCAAAGGGAGCTAGTCTAGTATTTAGCTCCAAAGGAGTTTTATGAAACGATTTAAAAAAGACGCACCAGTGTTTTTTGACTACAAGGATGTCAAGACATTGAGCCGCTACATCAACATTTACGGTCAAATTGAGCCAGTTGCAAAAACTGGTCTTAGCGCCAAGCAGCAGCGACAACTCGCCGTTGCGATCAAACGTGCACGGCATTTGGCGTTGATGCCGTTTGTGACACACGGCTAAGTTTCTGGCGCTCTGCAGCGCATATCATTGTCAGCACTTCCGCTTTTTGGCGAGTAGTATCGCATCAATACAACTCACTAAAAATGCTCAGCGCTTCCGCGATCTGCGCTGCACAGCATCCAGAATAGTCAGTAGAAAATTTATAGAGGAATGAAACTATGTATCAGCCAACAGATCTAAAAAAAGGCACAGTGTGCCAAATTGATGGACAGCCGTATCGTGTGATTGAGTATGGTCAAAAAGTGCTGGGTCGAGGTGGGTCGATTGTAAATGTGAAACTGAAGAATCTCATCACGGGTGCGGTGATTCCTAAGACCTATAAAGGCGCAGACAAGATTGAGCCAGCCGAAGTACGTAACCGGGAAGTGCAATACTTGTACAGTGATGGCGAGGCGTTTTTCTTCATGGATCCTGAGAGCTTTGAGCAGTTTGAGTTGTCAGCCGACCTAGTTGATGAGGCGAAGAATTATCTCAAAGAAGGTGATAACTTGAATCTGCAGTTCTTTGGCGATAAAGTTATCAACGTTGAGCTGCCAAAGAATCTTTATCTTGAAGTCACCTATGCCGAAGATGTGGTGAAGGGTGATACGACGAGTAGCGTGCTCAAAGACGCCACTCTGGAGACGGGTGTTACCGTGAAAGTACCAGCATTTATCAAGGTAGGTGATATCATTTCTGTCGATACCGCGACGGGTGAATATCGCGAACGCAAGAAGTAACGCTATACCGCTATACCGCTAATGCTACAATAAAAGCATGTGGACGCGAAAGCATGTGCTGTTTGGAGTGGGGGCGCTGATTGTGCTCGAAGTATGTGCGCAATTGCTGTTGCCGTATGACCGTGCAGTGCCGTTGGCTCGCGTTGGGACAGTTCGAGCAGGGCTGTCTTCGCGCTCAGACCTGGCGCGGATTTTTCAGGAGCAGTTCCAGTCGTCAAAAGTCGAAATAACGAGCGGTGATCGCGTCATGACTAGTGAGCTGGCCAAGCTCGGTGCTTCGATTAATAATGATCAAATGGCGGCAAGACTCAGTGATTACCCGCTCTGGCAGCGGCTGATTCCTTTTTCAGTACTCGCTAAACAACCGCACCTCAAATCCCTCTCCGTCGGATTCACCGGTACACAACTCGCGCAGCAAGCAGAGTCAATTGCTCGTCAGTTGTCCTACCAGCCAGCAGACGCATCGTTGTCACTAAAGGACGGTGCTCTGGTAGTTGGAGTGGCAAAGCAAGGCCATACCGTGACGGCTGGCGACGTCAAGTCGGCGCTCCTAGGTGCCAGCTACAGGGCCGGCACAACGAAGGTGCAGATACAGGGTAAGACTATGGCGCCCGCGGTGCGCGACGCAGATATCGCTGACGCCAAGCGCCAGGCCGCTGAAGCACTGCAGCGGCCGATTGTATTGTCGGTAACCGGGAAATCACCTATGACAATTGATGCGGCAACTAAAGCAAGCTGGCTGGCAATCGATGTCACTGTCAAGCCAGCGGCGCTCAGTGTGAACCAAGAAGCAGTGACTGCGTTTGTGACGGCTATAAATGAAAAAGTGAAAACAGCTCCGACGGCAATAGCAGTGACCGTGGTCGATGGTAACGAGCAGGGACGGACAGAGGGTGCACCCGGGAGCTCGCTCGATATTCCTGCTGTGGTTGCCGAGCTCGATAGTGCGCTCATGGGGTTACGAGCGGCTACGGTAGAGGTGGCACTTCGCCCAGATGCCCCGCCGATAATCTACGAACGCTCTTATAGCTCATCTCAGGCAGGGTTACGCGCTTATGTTGCTTATGCCACCAGTACACAAAACGTACGGATCGTGGTGCAGCAACTCGATGGACCTGGCTGGACGGCGAGTGGCCGCGCTGACGAAAGTATCCCGAGCGCTAGTACGTATAAACTCTATGTGATGATGCGGGTATTTGACGATATCAACGCCGGTCGGCTAACCTGGGATACACCCATGCTCGATACGACAGCTGGAGGTTGTTTCGAGCGCACGATTGTGCCGTCGACAAATCCTTGCGCTGAGCAGTGGATTCGACAGTATGGGCGAGACGCGCTGAACCAGTACGTCCACGACAAAGGATTTAGTAGCGGTACGGGCTTTACTTTTAGCGATGCCACGCATACTACGGCGGGGGATTTGGCTCGGTATTTGATCGGGCTCAATAATGGTACACTGGTGGGCGGAAATAACCGCGACATGCTGCTGGAGAAAATGAGTCGGCAACTGTACCGTTATGGTATCCCGACGGGTACAAAAGGCTGGACGCAGGACAAAGTCGGTTTTTTATGGGACTATATTCACGACGCTGCGATTGTGCACAATCCGAAAGGCACGTATGTTCTGGTAATCATGACAAAGGGCTACTCGTACGGCTACATCGCTAATGTCGCCAAGCAGATCGATACCATTCTCTACCCGTAGTCTATAATAGACCTATGAAACAGCGGCTTGACCACGCAGTAACGATACGAGGCTTGACTCCCACGCGCTCACAGGCGGAGAGTTGGATTAAGCTTGGTCGCGTGACAGTCGATGGCAGGGAGGTGACAAAGCCGGGGTATTTTGTGGATGAGTCGGCGCGTATTGAATTATCCGCTCCCGAGCAGTATGTCAGCCGAGCGGGATTGAAGCTGGCGAGTGTTGTGAATAAATTCGGAGTTCAGTTTGCTGGTACTACTGTGCTCGATGTCGGCAGCAGTACCGGCGGCTTTACTGATTACGCACTGCAACATGGAGCCAAAAAAGTCATTGCTGTGGATATTGGGACGGATCAACTGCACCCGAGCTTACGGGGCGATGAGCGGATTGAGTTGCACGAAAAAACTGATATTCGCGATGTCATAGTAGCAAATAAGGAAAAAGGTGAACGTAACGCTCGCATCGAGATTGCCACCCAGCCAGACATCGTGGTGATCGATGTGTCTTTTGTGAGCCTTCAGCAAATCTTGCCATCGGTCGCAGCGCTTTGTGGTCCTGCGGCGGTGATTTTAGCCATGGTGAAGCCACAGTTCGAGGCCACTCATGGGCAAATTGGTAGCAGTGGGGTGATTAAGAACGATAGCGTGCGCCGCAGTATTCTAAGAGGGTTTGAGCAGTGGGCCAAGCAGTATTTTGTAATTGTCGACAAGGCGGATAGCGATATCAAAGGTGCACGGGGTAACCAAGAGCGGTTCTATGTGCTGAAAAAGGTAGCGAAGTAGTATGTCCAGGATGCAGCCGCTGTCCGGTATGGAAGTGGTGTATAGCTTGAATACGGTTACCATTTACTTTTTCAGGTAAATGTGATAATATAGTGGTAGCATAGCACCTTGCCAACACGTGAGGTGGGGTGCAGTGTTCGTGGCTGGCTTGAGCGATAATCGCTCGCTAGATGCGAGCGATTAACAATCAAGTCATCCATTTCTATCCATCCGAACAGACTATCCATCCGAACAGAAACGAGGAATACTGTGAAGATTTCGCGTAAGCTGGCCTGTGGCATCCTTGCCGCCGGCCTGACCTTCATGGGAGCGTCTTCGGCTTCGGCCGATGACGTTCCCAGCCAGACCGAGGTCGTCGCGACCTCGGAGGCGGTCGTTCCGGCTGCCTCCGACGTCGTCGACACCCCGCCGGCTCCCGAGCCAGCAGAGGAGACCGTCGCTCCGACAGTCACCGAGGAGGAGGCGCCTGCTCCGGCCCACGATCATGTGGCTCAGGGACGGTGACCCAACCGGCTTGCCGTACTACAGCACGTACGGCGGCACCGTTCGCCCGTTCTCGTGCGTCGTCGACATTCCCTCAACACCAGGGTTTGTCGACCCGCCGAACCAGCCGAACCAGGTCATCCCGCCGACCTGGAAGGATCCGCTGTCAGCGGACACCGACAAGATCGACTGGAGTGAGAGCGCGGACGGGTCAACCCGCACCGCGACTCTCGTTGTCGAGGGGAGCACCTGGACGGACGAGACGACGGCCCCCAAGGTCTTCGGGCTTCCGTCGGACGACGGCGTGGTGGTCATCCCACCCGTCATCGTCGTCGACATTCCCTCGACACCAGGGTCTGTCGACCCGCCGAACAAGCCGAACCAGGTCATCCCGCCGACCTGGAAGGATCCGCTGCCAGCGGACACCGACCAGAACAGCTGGATCAAGAGCGCGGACGGGTCAACCCGCACCGCGACTCTCGTCGTCGGCACCCCCTCAACACCAGGGTATGTCGACCAGCCGAACCAGACGAACCAGGTCATCCCGCCGAACTCGGAGGGTCCGCTGCCAGCGGACACCGACCAGAACAGCTTGAATGAGAGCGCGGACGGGTCAACCCTGACCGCGACGCCCAAGTTGCCAGGCGAGTCGTTCGTCCTGCCGATCGGTCTGGGCATTGCCCTGGCTCTCGGGATCTTGGTTCTGCTGGTGGCGTGGCGGCGGCGCCGCCAAGAGAGAAGATGACTGATTTCTGAGGCCGTTATCGGGCCCTGCGACGCAATCAAGCGTTGGCAGGGCCCGGTGCGGCCTCTTCTCATTTGTATAATTATAGGTAAAACCAAATAGGTTTTCCTATCATACGGATGATTCAAAGTAGAAAATTAATAGTCTGTTCTTTTCCGGAAGATGTACAGACCTGAGTCTCAAAACCTCTGCGACGCATTGTACAGCGACTGCAGCCCTAGTATCTCTGTAAAAGATACTAGGCGCGTAGCGGGGTGCGGAGTGGGAGGTTTTGAAACGTAGGTGTATAGATTTTACAGAAATAAATCCTGCTCGGTATCAATACACAATAAGAGCACGGGTAGACTTCGTTATTTGCTGACGTTGAATCGAAACTCTACCACGTCATCGGGCTGCATGATATAGTCTTTTCCCTCGGTGCGGACTTTGCCAGCGGCTTTTGCGGCTGTTTCGCTGCCTGCGGCGACGAGGTCATGATAATCAATGATCTGCGCCGCGATAAATCCGCGCTCAAAGTCGCCGTGAATCACACCAGCAGCTTGCGGTGCCGTGGCACCTTTTTTGATGGTCCACGCGCGGACTTCTTTTGGCCCAGCAGTCAAGTAACTCTGCAGGCCGAGGATATCATAGGCCGCGTGAATCATTTGTACGAGACCGGCCTCGGGAATATCGTAACTATCGAGTAGCTCGGCGGCGTCGCTAGGATTTAGCCCTTTGAGCTCGTCCTCGAGCTTGGCGCAGATGAACAGCGCTTTTGATTCGCGCGCCAGGGCGGTGAGCGCAGCTTTTGCCTCGGCATTGACGAGTGTTTCTTCGTTGACATTGAACACATAGATGACGGGCTTTGCAGATAGGAGCTGTAGCCCAAGTTCTTTGAGCTCTGCAGTGTGGGCACGAGCAGGAAGTGGGTCGGCTTGCTCGAGTGAGGTACGGAGCGATTCGAGCAGTTGTACCGAACCCTTTGCCTTTGGCTGTGCCTTTGATTCTTTTTGTAGGCGTGGGAGTACGCGGTCGATGGTCTCGATATCCGCGAGCATGAGCTCGGTTTCGATCGTCTCAATGTCGCGTTGGGGGTTGATGCCGTGGCTGACATGGATGATATCATCATTTTCAAACGCACGAACAATGTGCACAATGGCATCACACTCGCGGATGTTGGCCAAAAACTTGTTGCCAAGCCCTTCGCCCTTACTGGCGCCTGCTACGAGACCGGCGATGTCGACGAACGACACCGTCGCTGGGACGATCTTTTCGGAGCTGTAGAGCTTTGCGAGTGCTTCCAGGCGCTCATCAGGGACAGGTACGACACCTGTATTTGGCTCGATTGTCGCAAATGGATAGTTAGCCGCAAGAATATCATTGTGCGTTAACGCATTGAAGAGGGTAGACTTGCCAACATTTGGCAGTCCGACTATGCCGATGGACAGGCTCATTCTTGACCTTTCTTGTGGCTAAAACAGCTGTTAAGGGTATTTGACCCCATATGGTGACCTCCTGCGGACTTGCAATAACTTTATTAATAACTCGCTCAACAATATGTTTCTTTTGCTGAAAGGTGACTTCGCCAAGCTTTTGAGTAGCTTTAGCAACGAGTACATCGACATCTATTTTACCACTTATACTTCTGTTTGTTGAGGAAGAGGGGCTAGTCGAACGATTAATGCTAAACGACGACCCAAAAGCGTGGCTTTGTAGGATGTTTGAACAATAAATAGCAGGAGAGAAGCACGGTAATTCTAACATAAACATAGTACTCCAGTCTGTTTATTGATGGGCTAATCATGAATGGTTTACGTTGTTGACAATATACCCCAGGGGGGTATATCATAGAATCTATGAAGACAGTAAAAGAGAGAACGACACACAGGTCCAAGATAATCGAAGGCCAGTTCAAGGGTTTGCAAAAAATGATTGATGGAGATGTGTATTGCATGGATATTTTGACGCAAAGTCTTGCTATTCAGAAGTCTCTGGCGTCGCTCAACAAGCTGGTGCTTGAAAACCATATCGCTACACATATTAAGGCAATGATGGCATCTGGCGATGAAAAACAACAAGAGAAGGCACTAAGCGAGCTATCACAACTATACGAGCTACACAATGTGAGGGGTAAATAATGAATCATCACGAACATCACCATCACCAAGGTATGAGCCACGACGCCATGCTCACACAGTCAGATATGCAGTATGCTTGCCCAATGCACCCTGATGTAACATCAGACAAGCCAGGCATGTGTCCGAAGTGCCATATGGCTTTAGAAAAGACAAAGGTACAGCCGTCCCATGAACACGACCATGACAAGCACGCTGGACATAGCCCTAATATGTTCAAGCAAAAGTTTTGGCTGGGTCTTCTGCTGACTATCCCGACGCTGTTGTTTTCGCACACCGTTCAGGGCTGGCTAGGCTTTGAGCTGATGTTTCCTGGCAGCGAATATATTCCAGCTATTTTTGGTGCGATTATCTTTTTCTATGGCGGCTTAGTATTCCTAAAGAGTGCCAAGGCCGAGCTTGCAGCTAAGCAGCCTGGCATGATGACGCTTATTTCAATGGCGATTACCGTTGCGTTTATTTATAGCAGCCTCGTCACGCTCAAGCTCGTTAGTGGTATGGACTTCTGGTGGGAACTGGCCACATTAGTGACGATTATGTTGCTTGGTCACTGGCTAGAAATGGCGTCGGTGGAAAGTGCACAAGGTGCGTTAAACGAACTTGCCAAGTTACTACCCGATGAGGCGGAGTTACTCGAACATGGGAAAAGCCGCACTGTCTCTGTCAGCCAGCTCAAAGTCGGTGATATGATACTTGTTCGCCCGGGTACTCAAGTACCTGTAGACGGGACTGTCATCAAAGGTGAATCCGAGATAAACGAGTCAATGCTTACGGGTGAATCAAAGCCGGTAAAGAAAGCGATTGGAGCCGAGGTAATTGGGGGTACAATTAACGCTAATGGAGCACTGACAATTGAAGTCACGAAAGTCGGCAGCGATACGGCACTTGCTGGCATCATGAAGCTGGTTGAAGACGCTCAGACTAGCAAGTCAAAAACACAAGTACTCGCAGACAAAGCGGCTTTTTATCTTACATTTATTGCTATCGGTGCAGCCTTACTGACGCTTATTGGTTGGTGGCTGGCTGGTGAGTCGGCTGGGTTTATTTTTGAGCGAGTCGTAACGGTGTTAGTGATTGCTTGTCCACATGCTCTTGGTTTGGCTATCCCACTTGTCACGGCTATCTCTACGACGCTAGCGGCAAAGAATGGGCTGCTGGTGCGTGAACGAATGGCACTCGAAGCGGCACGCAATATCGACGTCGTATTGTTTGATAAGACAGGTACGCTGACAAAGGGTGAGCAGGGTGTGGTTGATGTCATTGCTAAAGACAAGAACCATGTTCTTGGCCTTGCTGCTGCTCTTGAGCGTGAATCAGAACACCCAATTGCGAAAGCGATTTTCCAGTATGCACACGGTCAAAATGTGCCGGAAACTCACACCACTGACTTTTCGGCACTTTCTGGTCGTGGTGTACGAGCCAAGGCTGACGGAAAAAGCGTCTACGTCGGTGGGCCGAGATTACTCGAAGAATTGGATATTGAACTAGACGATGAACTGCAAACAGCCACAGGCGAAGCCTCAACTGATGGAAAAACTGTCGTGTATGTTATCGAAAATAAGACGGTACTCGGAGCTATTCTACTTGCCGATGTTATTCGTGAGGAATCAAAGGAAGCTGTGGCAACACTTCACAGTATGGGTAAGCGAGTTGCTATGCTGACGGGTGATAGCAAGGGTGTGGCGGCATGGGTAGCAAAAGAACTTGGTATAAAAGAGTACTTCGCCGAAGTCTTGCCCGAAAACAAAGCCGAGACGGTCAAGAAGTTACAGGCCGACGGCAGCCGGGTAGCGATGGTCGGTGATGGAGTAAATGATGCACCGGCACTGACACAAGCTAATATCGGCATTGCGATTGGTGCGGGTACGGATGTGGCGATTGAGTCGGCTGGAATCGTGCTCGCAAGCAGCGACCCACGAGGTGTGGCGAAAATCGTGACGCTTTCAAAACGTACCTACAGCAAGATGCTTCAAAACCTTGCTTGGGCGACTGGTTATAATGCTCTGGCGATTCCACTAGCTGCTGGTGTTACCTCGGTACTTGGTTTTGTCCTCTCGCCAGCACTAGGAGCTGTTCTAATGTCGCTCTCGACCATTATCGTTGCTATCAACGCACAGTTCTTACGACGGGTAAAATTATAAGGAGGTAGTATGCACAACCACGACGAACACGAACATCACCATCATCATTACAGCGAAGCAAACTACTAGAAATATGACGGTTGGGGTAAATTACGGTAAAATAGAGATATGAAACGAGTGTTCCAAGGAGTTGTTTCCGTATTCATGCTTTCAGTACTCAGTGTGCTGTCGTTAGGTATACATGCGGCTGCTGTGCAGACGATGAATATGGGGCACTCAATGGGGGGTGCATCTCATCAAGTAAGTTCATCGAATTGTTTTACTGCTTGTACGACGGCAACTCTTCACAAAGACGAGTTCATCAAAGGTACCGAGAAAGACGAGGATGACAAGCCGCAGCCTCCATTTTATGTTCAGTTCCAGACATCACGCCTTTTGGCCCTTGAAGAAAAGCATAGTCAAGAGACAAGAGCTGCCGGGGATAGAGAACCACCCCCTGGTGGCGTACCCGCCTACATTGGTTTGACCGTCTTTCGTGCTTGAGATTTAGCTGTTTACGTTTTACTAAATAGCTAAATTAGGAGTACTTTATGAATAAAAAGAATAAACAAATGCTAATTGTAGGTCTTGTCGCTTTTGTAGTTGTAGTGGGTGTTGCGACTTTTGTGTTCCGTGACCAACTATTCCGAAGCGTTTCAGTCCAGCCACTATCAGAAATGGCACAAGTCGATACAACGTCAGATACATACAAGCAATATGCTGCCATGACTGGCGAAACCTATGACCGTAATTTCATCGCCAATATGATAGCCCACCACCAAGGTGCTGTTGATATGGCGAAGCTAGCACAGAAAAATGCCAAGCACCAAGAGCTGAAAGATATGGCGAACGACATCATCTCGGCTCAAGAGGGTGAGATTAGTCAGATGACGGCTTGGCAAAAAGAATGGGGTTATCCATCGACAAGTGCCGACAACATGATGGATCACAGTGCTATGGGTATGATGGATGAGATGGCTGGTATGAACAGCGCCCTGGAGGGAAAGACGGGTGATGAGTTTGACAAAGCTTTTATCGAGCAAATGATCATGCACCACCAAGGAGCGCTTGATATGGCTGCACCAGGTGAAAAGAACGCCGAACATCAGGAAGTGAAAGACCTGACAAAAGCAATCGTCACCGCACAGACAAAAGAAATCAAGCAGATGAAACAATGGCAAAAAGACTGGGGTTATGAAAGTTAAGCCATTCCCCATTGTTATAGGGGCAATCGTCATTGCGTTTGGCGGGGCTTTGGTAATCGGAAAGATAAATAGGCCACCAGAACCACCACGTCCAGGCATTGAACAAGCCGATCATGGCCGTGAACACGTGAGCAGCAAGGAGTATGGCGGTGACCAACCGCCTACTTCTGGCTCGCATGCTAATCCCGTTGCATGGGGCGTTTACGATACTGAAGTTCGTGACGACCAAGTGATACACAATATGGAGCATGGCGGAATCTATGTCTCGTACCAACCTGATTTGCCACAAGATCAAATTGAGAAGCTTAAGGGTCTTCTGTCCGCTCCATTCTCGAATTCAGAGTTTAAGCCAACGAAGATTGTACTTGCACCCCGTCAGGCTAATACATCGCCTATCGAGCTGAGTTCGTGGCGCAGAAGTGAGTCATTAGCAAGCTATGATCAAAAGAAAATAGAAGAGTATGTGATGAGGAATCTGGGGAAAAGCCCAGAGCCTCTTGCAAGGTAGAGCGAGGTCTAGTGATGAAAAAGACGTTAGTAACACTGATTGCAGCATCGGTAGTTGGTGCGGTCGTGCTAGGCTGGTTGGTTTTTCAAAACCGGTCAGTTTCAGCTCCACCAAAAACAACGCCTCCTGTAAGTAACAATCAAAATCAACCCGATCCAAACAAACATGATTTTTCTGATGTAGACTTCTCTCGAAAGATGATTGTCCACAACCAACAAGCTATAGAGATGACAGAGGCCGTCTTAGCGGTATCAACCAACCAAGTTGTCCGTGAAATAGCTACAAAGATACAACAGGAGCAAAAAAGCGCCGAAGATCAATATAAGAGCTGGCTGGGCGAGTGGAACGAAACATACACGAATCTGTCTGATTTTCCTGAAATGGACGGTCATGACATGTACCCTACTTTTCTTGGCCTCGCGTCAGCAACAAACATGGCAACGCTTAAAGCTGCAACCGGTAGTGACGCAGACAGGCTTTTCATTAGTCTTATGATTGCACACCACGAGGGCGCAATTCAGGACAGCGGTGTGGTTAGCGATCTTCAATATGGCAAGCTGATTGAATTCAAAAATAAAAGCCTCACCAGCTACAAGAACGATATTAAAAGATTAGAAGACTTACAAAAGGGAGAGTAATGAAAATAACGAAGAACAAGCTGTTTGCCGTTATCATCATCGTGTTGGTGGCTTTTGCGGCCGCCATTTGGTACTTTGGGGTCTTTTCGATTAAACCCGAAAAGACTTCTGATGCTCAAGACATGAAGACGACCCAGCAAACTATTAATGACGAGAAAACCACAGATAGTAAATACGCCACTCTCTACGGCGACGAGTTTGACGAAGCCTTTATTGCTGACATGCTAGCTCATCATGACGGCGCTCTCAATATGGCGGAGCAGGCTGGAGCCGTTACAGCCCACGAAGAAATCCGCACTCTTTCCACCAACATCATACAGACGCAAGGACAAGAAGTGATGAAAATGCGAGAGTGGCAAAAAGAGTGGGGGTATAAAGAGACGATGAGTGGCGGTCACATGAGTCATAGTGGAGCTGGCATGGATATGGGCGGTGATATGGTCGAGATGATGAACAAACTAAAAGACCTCAAGGGCGAGGAATACGATAAGGAGTTTCTTAAACAAATGATTCTTCATCATGAACAAGCTATTGAGATGTCTCGCTACGCTGAAACAAATGCCAATCACCAAGAACTCAAAGACTTGGCGAGAGAGGTTATAGCCGCTCAAACAAAAGAAATCGAACAGATGAAGCAATGGCAGCAAGAATGGGGATACTAGGAGTAGTGACATCAATACTGAACAAAGGAGTTACTCATGCGTAAGAAGAGCGACGTCATATTACCTGTAATCGCCGTATTCCTAGTTGTCGCTATCGGAGCAGGTATCTGGGTGCTTGTAGTCAATCGCCAACCCCACACACCATCTCAAGACGCACCCGAACAAGCAAAAACATTCACCATGAACGAGGTCGCACAGCATGATTCAAAAGAAGACTGCTGGGCAATTATATCTGGAGACGTATATGATTTGACCAAGTTTATTAATCGTCATCCGGGGGGTGATGAAATACTTCGGGCGTGTGGCACGGATGCAACAACCTTATTTACAAAACGTCAGACTCAAGAGGGGCAGCCAGTTGGTTCAGGCACCCCTCATAGCGAGGCGGCAAGCGAACAACTTGCTAAGCTCAAAATCGGAATACTTGCTAAAGAATAGCAGGAGAGAAGCAGGGAGCTGGTTATTCGGTGCGGGTGAGATATAGATTTTCTTCGATATTCGCAATGTACTCGTTAGAATAGCCTCGACCACCGTGGTCAGTCTTCGGGATACGCAATTTTAGTTCGAAAGGCAATTGTGCTGGAACTTTAATATGCCTATACTTAAACTCATAATTGTTAGTAGTATAGCAGATACCGAGCTCGTTGTACGAGCGATGGGTGAGTAGGGAATAGTTCTTTTCTTTGGGAGCGCAATCCTGTTATACTAACCATAAGTAGAATAGGAGATATAAGTAGTGGGTATAGATGATAGGCGACATGGCTCTGCTGCGGCGAAAATTGTGATAGGATTTCCCCTCATACTGATTGCGGTTGGAGCAATGTTGTATGCAACGGGATGGGTGTACGCAGGGATAAAAAAGCCGAGCGAATCCTATGTGCTCGCAAGCTCCACGCAACCAGTTTGCACAACGGCTGACGTGGCGCAGTACAACGCCGGTCTCTCAAACACCGCAAAGGTCTCTGAGCTGGCGACTCAGATCAAAAGCCGCAAAGACTATACCCAGAATGCTACCTGTATGTATATCGTGGTGCGAGATACGATGCGCACCGGCAAAAGCGATGAATTTGCCAATGCTTTTGGAACCTACAAGGATCTACTCAGTAAGGGCAACTACCCTCATGGTGAATTGGCCGATCTGTCCAGTGTTGTGCGTATTGAGAATGAGATGAAGATGATCCAGTCTACACCGGCTGATTCAGCGAAGTCTGGAGATGTACAGGGCTAGCATGCGATTGACGGCTCTCTCAAAACTCATCACTGTCATGGCGCTGTCTCTTGCTGTTGGGACGGCATCGCTATTGCACGGCGACGTTGCCTCTGCTGCAGTGGGCGATCCTGCAAGAAATCACAACAACTACGGGTTCAATAATGCAGAAAACTCTGCATGGTGGATGTGCAATTATGCTGCCGGGACGTCGTATGGGGCACGCGGAGCGATCTGGTTTGCGAACAGCGGAGCAAGTTATTATACACAGAATGTGGTCGTGGCTGATGGTCAAAATTCTGTGCCGGTACAGATTGCAGGGTCGGTATATGCGTGCATGTACGGCTTTCCCGGACCAACATACGCAATTAATATCGCACCGCGGGGAAGCAATGGCTGGAGGTTGACAGGACTCTCATCAACCTCATTGTATCGAGGTAGATTGCCTAGCCCTGCACCATATTATTACTCAAGTCAGGGAAACACTTTAGCCGCGACTCTTAACGTTACTGGCCTCGCAACGAATAACGCTACTTCTCCAGCACAGGAGACAATAACTATCGACTTGTACCGCTGTATGAGTAGTAATGGGACATCAGTGAGCGGATCGTGCTACGCACAACCAGTCGAGGTGACGGTGATACGTACGCCACCAGCACCGAAATATACCAATAGCGCTGTATCGAATGCGTATGTCAACGGTTCGAGCAGTGTTGCCGCCGCCGATGCAGTGGTTTATCCGGGAGATACCGTTCTGTGGAGACATAATCTAACAACAACCCAAACAGCGGGCTTATTTTCGTCGCGGTCAATTGATTATACCTATGCTTGCCAAATTGCTGGTGTTGCAGGCAGCGATCGACAGAATAATCCTGCTGGCTCGGCGTACACATTTTCGAGTAGCGGTACGACGACAGTTAACCCTCCTGGCTCCGGTGAATGTTATGGCCCTTATACGATTCGCAATGAGGATGTCGGCAGTACGTTCTGTCATCGGCTGGAATATGCGCCAAAAGACCAAACTGGTGGCAGTGGTGCCAGCCCCTGGTCGTGTGTGCGGGTAATGGCTCGCGGGGGTATTACGCCAATTCTTGAAACCACTCCGACCGACGGATCAACCGCGACTGACGAGTCAAGTTTTACGGCGCGGTTTAAGGTGAAAAATGATACACAGCCGGCGATTGACACAAGGGTAGAGTACAGTGCCTGGATTTGGTATGAAAAATCTGCAACCGATAGAACGTATGACCCAGCAACGGGAGACAGTCGTTACTTTGATACGTCTTCAACGGGTAGCCCTTTTGGCTCGGGGGGTGCATCTGTAGCCACAGTGAGGGCCGATGGCAGTGTCCAGGAAATTACGATGAATACTAGTGTGCTTGATATGCAAAAAGGCGGTAGAGTGTGTGCAGCCTGGCGTATCTCGACCCCTACTCTTGGGGTGAGGGTGATGGTGACGGACTGGCTGACAAGTTGTGTGCTGGTTGGCAGGTCGCCAACAGTTCAGATATGGGGGAACGATGGGCGAGTTGGTTCGGCGATCACCTCTGGTCTCGCAGCTGCTTCTGGGATAACAGGGAAGATTAGTACACGCGAAGGTGGTTCGACAACAGGGAGCTTCAGTGGTAGTTCAGCCTATGGGTTATGGCGCACTGGGGTAGGTGCCGGCGGAAGCAAAATAGCAGCTACATATGATGGAGGTGCATCTGACAAAGATCTCTACAAACCCGAATACAACGACCAACACTGGACTATCAGTGGGGTAGTTCGGCCAAATGGCTCTAGTGCGATCGGGCAAACCTGCCAATATTCCTTTGACGGTGCATCCAGAGTGCCGATGGACCGTGAAACACCGGCGTACGTCGTGGTTGAGAGCAGCAACAAGGCCGGGATCAAAATTACGCGAAGAGCGATCGTGGGCAATGCTAGCCCTGGCGATGTGGGAACGTATGTGTGGGGTCGAACCTCTACTTCAGCGAGCTGGATTGGGCAAAACGTCTTCGGTCAGAACTACAATGATAGTCGGTGCCGCGACCCCTCGGCGCTTGGTGGTGGTTATGACAATGCCAACATCTATAAATTTAAACTAAAAGATAAATTTACTGTGCCGGCAGATGCAGACTTATCAACCGTTAAGCTAACCATTGCGGGTGCGATTGACAATAGGGTAAAAGCATTTGTAAACGGATGTCAGTTGCTCGCGACAGGTCGCAATTTTCCGACAGCCGGAAACTATGTCGATTGGGTACCGGTCGTACGGTCGGATCAATGGTTGCGGTCTGGTTACTGGGCTGGCACGCTACCATTCTCTTTTGAAAATGCCAACACAGGATGTCAGAGTTTTAAGCCAGGTGCCGATAACGTGCTTGAGTTGTGGGTGCAATCAACAGTCACGCACACCGGGCTCATGATCGAAGATATTAGTCTGTCTGGATCGATGAATACATCCAAGCAGCTGACCTATGGTTCATGGGGAGAGTACAGCATGTATGCACCAGATGCGATACGTAGCATTGCTTCGGCCTCCGGACTCGCTGCGGGGAGTGCAAGCGATCAGCAGCAATCCTGGAGCCAGCTGACCCACGCCAATGTAACGATGCCTTATGGTAGCTTTGCCCCAGCCAGCCAGATGGGTGTGATTCCGAACATTGGAGGGTATTTGTCTCGTCCAGGTCTCAAGGGTGTCAACATAATACCAAGTGGAGCCGTGACAATCGACAATGCATTTGTGAATGCAAATCAACTTATGAAGAGAAGTACGGTAATTCAAGCTACAGGCACAGTGACAATTACGGCAACCAATATGACGTACGACACCTCGTCTGATGACAAAAACATGAACCAATTAGTGATTGTGGCGCCAGATATCAATATTCAAGCGGGAGTTGGGCGTGTCGATGCGTGGTTGATTGCGCCAAATGGCACAATTAACACCTGTTCAAATGGCCCAGGACAACTAACTATCAATGATTGCAACCAGCCGCTACAGGTGAACGGAGCGTTGACCGCTAGTCATGTTCTCCTGCGTCGTACCGCCGGCGCCGACAAAACGACTCCTGGAGGGGCGGCAGAGACCTTGAATTTGCGCGGAGATGCCTATATCTGGTCGCGGCGCTTGTCTGAGCTTAACGGAACATGGACGACGCGGGCGATCACTGAGCTGCCTCCACGATATTAATCATTTGAAAACGCTTGCGCTAATCGGTAACAGTTATGTATACTAATGGATAAGATGAGTATGCTAAAAGGGATGGGCGACTTTTTCGCGCTAGATATTGGGACGAATGCGATTCGAGTGGTGCAGCTGCGCAAATCAGGGTCGGGCTGGAGTCTTGATCATTATGGCTATGCGCCAATAGATAGCAGATTAACCAGTAGCGACTCAGAAGAGTCGCGCCGCAAGGTTGCCGAAGTGATCATGACAGCGGTTGGTCAGAGCGGTATTCGCAGCAAAAATGTTGTGATCGGTTTGCCATCGAGCAAGACTTTTACCACCGTGGTTGATGTGCCAAATACCAACGAGTCTGAGCTCAAGGCAACCATGAAATATCAGATTGATCAGTATATTCCGATGGCAGTTGATGAAGCGAAGGTTGATTGGGCGCTTCTCGGCCCATCACTGCGGGCGCAGAACCAGCAAGAAGTCCTGCTATCGAGTGTAGCGAGGGAATACAGTGAAGCGCGCTTAGAGCTAGTTGAATCACTTGGTCTCAATGTAATTGCAGCCGAACCAGACCCAATCGCCATGGTGCGCGCCTTGACTACTCCTGGTCAGTCGGGGGCGGTCGTGCAGCTTGATATGGGAGAGCATTCGACCGATATCGCCATCACGTATGGCGATACTCCGCGACTGGTGCGAACCATTCCGACTGGCCTCGCATCGTTTGTCAAAGCAACAGTAGCCAATCTCAATGTCCAAGAGGATCAAGCCCGACAATTTATCTTGAAATTTGGGCTCGCACCCGATCGGCTCGAGGGGCAAGTATTGCGTGCACTCGAAGTGTCGCTGGATAGTTTTGCAGCGGAGATTTCAAAATCGATTAAGTTCTTTGAGACACGCTATCCGAGCGTGGCGATTCAAGCGGTACTGATCGCTGGGTTTGCTTCTGCGGTGCCACAGCTGGACGCATATCTAGCCAGCAAGACTGGCAAGCCGGCGCATGTTGCCAATCCTTGGCAAGGTATTCAATTGTCGCAGGAAGATCAGCGTCAGCTCGGTCCAGTCGCAACTGAGTTTGCGACAGCCATCGGGCTCGCAAAAAGAGGCGGAACGGTATGATTGAAATTAACCTGATACCTGACGTCAAGCAAGAAATGATCAAAGCGCAGAAAATGCGCAATACAGCAATTTCGCTGTCGATCTTTGCCGCGATTGCCGCGGGAGCAATTGTTGTGTTGCTGGCACTTTTGGTGGTTGCACAGTCGGTGCATGAGGGCTATTCTCGCGACCAAATCAAACAGCAGTTCGCCAAGCTGCAAGGTACCGAAAACATTGACAATGCCTTGACAATTCAGCGACAACTCAAGGAAATTACGAGGCTTCATGACAACAAATCGATCGATTCGCGTCTGCTCGATGTGATCGGGGCGATCAACCCAACTGCACCAAACGATATGAAATACTCAAGCGTCAAACTCGACCCAACCGCAAAGACGGTGACGATTGAGGGTATGGCGAGTAACGGCTATGCTGCGACCGAAACATTCCGCAAGCTTATACTCAATACAAAAGTTGAGAGCACTACCGATGACGAAACGCAGTCGGTTGCACTGACTGATCAGGTAGTGATTAGTCAGACTAGTTACGGAGAGGGCTCCGATGGTGCGCGCGTGCTTCGCTTCACGATTTCGTTCACATATCCTGACGGACTGTTTGACAATACGCTCAGTAATGTCCGCATCGTAACGCCTAACAGCAAAGTGGACGTGACTGATTCTCGTACGCGTGTTCCAGACTCGCTGTTTAGCGAAAAAGCAAAAGATGCAAAGGAGGCAAACTAATGGCTGCACCGCAACCCGGTATGAAGAAGCGTCAGATTATCGCTAATTCGAACCGCACTATGTTCTTTTGGGTAGCCGGTATGTCGGCGATTGTCGGCGTTTGTGCCGTGGCCTCGATCTTCCTTGTTCAACAGTTGGCCTTTAAGACCAAAGTGACAGTGGAGCTCAACAAGACTCTCAGCGTAGTAACAAAGAACAATAAGGTTGCCAATCAGCTGATCGAAAACGTTCGCCTGAGAGGGACGGATGCCAGCCTTAGCTCGATAAAGGCGCAACCTGATGATCAGGCGCTCCAGGTAGTACTCGATGCTATGCCAGCTGACGAGAATACGCTCGCCCTCGGTTCGTCATTGCAACAAAAATTGATCGGAACAGTCGACGGTGTAACGATTGAATCGCTAGCGGTTGACCCACCTGTGTCAGCCGATTACACAGTGGTCAATTCGTCCGTTTCAGCAAGCGATGGCCCCCAGAAAATGACGTTTACCACGACAGTATCGGCAACGGATCCAAATTTGCTTAAGGAACTTCTTGTGAAGCTTGAGCGTTCGATTCGCGTTATCGATGTCGACGATCTCATGCTCGAAAAAGGTGCTACAAAATACACCATGACACTCAAAGCCCACGCCTACTACATGCCCGCAACGAGCGTAGAGTTAACAGATAAGGTAGTGAAACCAAATGAAAAAAAATGATATTGCAATGATTATTCTGATCGCTAGCGTGTCAGCGTTGATTGCGTTTTTTGTCGGCGACCAACTGTCATTCCTCAAGGTTGATCCAAAAGGCGTAAAAGTACCGGTGGCGACACCAATAGAGACGGCTGTAGAGACGCCAAACGCCAAGGTGTTTAATTCTGGTGCAATCAATCCAACAGTGCAAACGGTTATCGGTGGTGGTGCCACGAGCAACTAGGAGCTGCCCATGGCATTGATGACTGACGATATCCAAGCAAAACTCATCACTCTCCTCCAGGAAGAGGGACTGGTGAGTAATGATGCGCTGCAGCAGGCAACCGACATCTCGACAAAAGCTGGCAAGCCATTGCTAAGTGTCTTGACCGAACAGTCTGTGATTGATAACGAGCTACTCACCCATGCAATCGCACAGGTATCGGGGGTGCCCTATGTAAATTTGACGAATAGTATCATTGATCAGTCGATCTTGTCCTTACTGCCGTCAGATATTGCCGAGCGATTCATGGCGGTGCCACTGGCGGAAGTGCAAAATCGCCTGGCGGTAGCGATGATCGATGCCAATAATGTTCAGGCCGTTGACTATCTGGCAAACCGTATTCAGCGTCCTCTAAAGGTTTTCATGGCTTCTGAAGCCGGGGTGAGGCACGTGCTTGACCAATACAAGACTGACCTGTCAAGCGTTGATGTGGCTGCAAAGGTATCGCAAGAGGAGTCAAAGTCTGAGTCGGGTGACATCAAGACTATTGTGCAAGATTCGCCGATTAGTCGTGCGCTCAGCACGATATTGGAGTATGCCGTCAAGTCACGGGCGAGCGATATTCACATCGAGCCGCTCGAAAAAGCACTCAAGATTCGCTGTCGTGTCGATGGAGTGTTGCGCGAGATTATGCAGCTGCCAAAAAGCATTGAGCCAGCGCTGGTGAGTCGAATAAAAATTTTGTCCAATCTCAAAATTGACGAACATCGTGTACCGCAGGACGGTCAGTTTGCAGTCAAGGTAAACGATAAAGAAGTTGACCTGCGTATTGCGATTAGCCCAGTGGTATGGGGCGAGCAAGTGGTGATTCGTCTACTCGATAAATCAGGCAATACCTTTGATCTCGAACAAATGGGCTATGCAGGCCGCGCTCTGCGCACCATCCGAAAAGGCATCAAGAAACCAAACGGCATGCTACTCACGAGTGGGCCAACCGGAAGCGGTAAGTCAACAAGTTTATACGCGCTGATCAAAGAGATCAAAGACGAATCGATCAATATTGTTACACTGGAAGATCCGGTGGAATACAAAATGGACGGAGTGAACCAGATTCAGGTAAATTCAGAAGTTGGCTTGACGTTCGCAAATGGCTTGCGTAGCATTTTGCGCCAGGATCCAAATGTCGTCATGGTGGGCGAGATTCGTGATGCTGAGACCGCAAGCTTGGCCGTCCAAGCGTCGCTAACAGGTCACCTGGTGTTTAGTACACTCCACACCAATTCTGCGGCCGGTGTCTTGCCGCGCCTGCTCGATATGAATATTGAGCCGTTTTTGATCGCCAGTACGGTCAACACAATCATTGGCCAACGCTTGGTGCGTCGCGTTTCGCCAAAACGCGAATCGTATTGGTCGAGTCCGCTCGAAACCAAGAGTATTCTCGAGACAGTTGGGCATTTATTGCCAAAGACTAAAGAAGAGGTAGCGCAGGTTTCAGCCGATCTTGGCTACAAAGACTTGCCATTAGCAGGGCAAAGCGCTTATATTTTAATAAAGGGCCAGGATACGCCGTCAACGCCGCATGGCTATAGCGGACGCGCGGGGCTGTATGAAGTGATGGACGTGACCGAGGAGATACAAAAGCTCATCGTGACGCGAGCGACCAGCTCGGAGATTCAGCACAAAGCCGTTGAGCAGGGAATGATTACGATGCGTCAGGACGGCTATCTCAAAGCCTTGACCGGAGTAACCACACTCGAAGAAGTTAACCGTGTGACATCAGATACACAATAGGAAAAGGGGAGAGGGCATGCAACCACAAGAACTGAGGATCGAAATACTACTCGAAGAAGTCGTGAAAAAACGCGCGAGCGATCTTCATATTCAAGTCGGCTTGCCGCCGATGTTGCGCGTCGATGGGACGCTCTTGCCAATTGCTGGCTATGAGGCGCTTGATGAGCAGCAAGTGGAGTCTCTCGTATTTGCGATTCTCGACCAAGACCAACAGCAGATTTTGCTTAAAGACAAGGAATTTGACTTCAGCTTTGCTTTTGGCGCGCTTGGCCGTTTCCGTGTCAATGCGTTTCACGAAAGGGGCAATCTGGCGGCGGCACTACGTCTGATCCCTAATGAGATTAAGTCGGTGATGGAGCTCGGCATGCCGCAAGTGGTTATGAGCTTTGCTGATTATCCTCGTGGCTTGGTACTGGTGACAGGCCCAACGGGAAGTGGTAAATCGACGACCCTTGCGGCACTTGTTGACAAAATCAACACCGAGAAATCCCAGCATATCATCACCATCGAAGACCCGATCGAGTTTACCCACAAGTCGAAAAAGTCTGTGGTAGTGCAGCGTGAAGTCCACTATGATACCTATTCGTTCTCGGCAGCCTTGCGTAGCTCCCTCCGTCAAGATCCAGATGTGGTGTTGATCGGTGAGATGCGCGACCTCGAGACTATCAGTGCGGCGATCACCATCGCCGAAACAGGTCACTTGGTCTTTGCAACGCTCCATACCAACTCTGCGGCACAAAGTATCGATCGTATGATTGACGTGTTCCCACCGCACCAGCAGCCACAGATTCGTGCTCAGCTTGCGAATATCTTGATGGCGATTTGTTCGCAGCGATTGGTACCGGCGATTGGGGGTGGACGAGTGGTGGCGGCTGAAGTGCTGATTGCAAATCCTGCCGTCCGCAATGTCATCCGTGAGGGTAAGAGCCACCAGCTCGACGCCATTATTCAGACTGGTGCTGATCAAGGTATGCAAACCATGGATCGAACATTAGTGGGACTCGTTCAGAGCGGCACAATCACTTATGACAGTGCACGTGAATTCGCGGTCGACCTAACGGAATTTGAAAGGCTGATGCGAGGCTAGTTCATGCGGAAGTTTACCTATAAAGCAAGGGACAAGTCGAACAACGAAGTAGTTGAGTCGATGGTTCAAGCTGAGTCAGAGTCATCCGCAGCCAAGGTCTTGATTGAGCAGGGACTAATGCCGCTCGACATCAACGAGATAAACGAAGATGGCTCACTACTGGCTCGAATTTCTAACCGAATTACAAACAAAGACAAAATTGTCTTCATGCGACAACTGTCGACATTGATTGGCGCGGGATTGCCGCTGTCGCAGAGCCTTCATACAGTGCTGGAGCAGACGGGGAACAAGAAAATGCAGCGAGTGGTGGAGGAAATCATCGCCGATGTTGAGGGCGGCCATTCTCTTTCTGACTCCTTTGGTAAACACCCAGAGGCATTTGATAAGATCGTTCTCGCTCTTGTGGCGGCAGGTGAGGCTTCTGGTACGCTGGACGAGGCGTTGAAGCGCGTCGCGACCCAAAAAGAAAAAGATGCTGCAATGATGAGCAAGATCCGTGGTGCAATGGTGTATCCTGGTATCGTATTGTTTGTCATCGTTGGCGTGATGGTATTTATGCTCATTGCAGTGGTGCCACAAGTAGCGAAGCTCTACAAAGATATGCACAAGGAGCTCCCGCTGCTGACATCAGTCATGATTACGACTGCGAACTTCTTGATAAACTTTTGGTGGTTGACGCTGTTGGTACTTGGTATTGCAGGATACTTCGTAGCTCAGTACCTCAAGACCGATAGTGGTATCAAGTTTAAAGATACGCTCAAGCTTAATTTCCCTGTATTTAAGGGAATGTTCAGAAAACTGTATATGGCGCGATTCACTCGAACAGGTCAGACGCTGCTTGCGACAGGAGTAGCGATGCTCGACATGTTGCGCATCAGTAGCGAGGGAGTCAATAACGTCGTGGTAAGCAAGAGCATTGATCGTGCTGCCGAGAAAGTAAAGGGCGGCAAGGCACTCTCTACGGCGCTGCAGCCTGAAGACTACATCTTGCCGATGGTGCCACAAATGATCAAGATTGGTGAGCAGTCAGGAAAAATTGATGAAATGATGGGTAAGACCGCCCAGGTTTACGAAGACGAACTCGACGAAGAGATTAAGGCCATTTCGACCGCCATCGAGCCAATGCTCATGGTCGTGATGGCAATTTTCGCCGGTGGTATGGTGGGCGCAATTCTGTTCCCAATCTATAGTCTAGTAGGAGGCATCCACTAATACCCTAGACAAGCGGCTAGGGGTGCGCTATGATAAACGTAAGCAAAAAAGCTCGACATTAGGAAAGGTGGAATTTCGACAATGAGCAAAGCAGAACTAAAGCAAAAGGGATTTACGATCATTGAGGTGGTGCTGGTGCTTGCAATCGCGGCATTGATTTTCTTGATGGTATTTATTGCGTTGCCAGCATTGCAGAGCAGCCAGCGTGACACAGCTCGCAAAAATGATGTCAGCACAGTCGCTGCAGCAGTCAACACATGGGCCGGCAACAACCGAGGCAAAGCCTTGTCGCTCCTCAGCACCTCAAGTCTCAACCAATACGTGCAAAACAAGTCCGACAACACCACGACACTTGAAGTTATGCCATACGCCAATGCGCCGACTTCGGTCGAAGATGCAAATGTGATTGTCGTGCTTGGGGCGAAATGTGGTGAAGTGGGTGCAGACGGTAAGGTGGTCTTTGTCCAAGGTACTGTTCGTCAGTATGCGACCGTCACTCGCCTTGAGGGCGGATCGGGTAGCGGCTACTGCCTCGACAGCTAAGGCTACTCACAAGCAGATACGTCTAAAAATCCTCCGTATATTGCGGAGGATTTTGTTATGATAGGGAGAGGTATGGGGGACATGATAACAGCAGCAAGCTTATTTATTCTGGGAGCAATCTTAGGTAGTTTTGCGGTCGCTCAAGTGTGGCGTCTGCGAGCCCATCAGCTCGTCGAAGATCACGCGGCAGGTGAGAAAGTGGCGCGAAAAGAACTGAATCGTCTCAAACGGCTGATCCGTTCTCCTCGTCATGATCGCTCAGAGTGTCTTTCCTGCCATCATCCGCTTGCATGGTATGACTTACTGCCGGGCATTAGTTGGATCAGCTTGCGCGGTCGATGTAGATACTGTCATGCGCCGATTGGCAGCACCGAAGTGCTCGCCGAGCTGGGGCTTGGTGCAGTCTTTGCTCTCTCGTTTCTCTTTTGGCCACACCAGCTGCTTTCGAACCTGCAGCTAGGTCATTTTGCGCTGTGGCTTGTCGCTTGCGTCCTGATGGCAATCCTCTTTGTGTACGACGCTAAATGGTATCTCCTTCCTTTTCGTATCAACCTTGCCTTGATTGGTGTTGCTATCCTGATTGCAGGAGTGGTGCTGGCAGAGACTGGTTGGTCGAGTGAGGTGCTGGGATCGATGCTTCTCGGCGTAGTGTTTATGGCGGGGATTTATTTCATCTTTTCGCTTTTTGGCTGGGTGGGGTTGGGTGATAGTATCCTTTGTGTCGGGCTCGCCCTTATTATGGGGTCGTGGCAGTATGCTCTATTGGCGTTGTTTCTTGCAAATTTGTTTGGCTGTCTCATGCTTATTCCGATCGCTGTAGCCGGCAAGCTACAGCGATCCATGCATATCCCGTTTGGGCCGTTTCTGATACTCGGAACCCTTGTCACGCTATTGTGGGGCGATACGCTAATTCAGCTGTTTTTTGCGCTCATGAGTGCCCCGGCCATGATGCTTATGGTATAATCACAGATAGTTATGGATAGGCATAGGGGGTTCACGGTTATTGAAGTGATGCTGTTTCTGGCAATCACTGGCGTGATTATGGCAACACTTTTGACGGGTGTTTCGGTTGGGCTCAACCGCGAACGTTATCACGATGCGGTGAGTTCGTTTGCTGATTTTATGAGAGGGCAATACAACGATACGGTGAATGTCAATAACTCACGTCCACAGACAGACGTCTGCGGCGCATCGGGTATCATCGTCGGCGGTGGCACCACCAGCTCGCCGATTGCAGGGGCGAGCGACGGCTGCACGGTTGTCGGACAGCTCGTGACAAGTTCGGCCGACGGTCAGACCGTTGGCTATCAGAAGCTCTATGCCACTGTCGATGCGCTGACACTGCCGCGCAATGACTCCGATACCGATACGCAGATCCTCTCCGATGCGGGACTTGTGGCAGATCCCAAGAAGGAGACATACGACATGGGGTGGTCTTCGCGGCTCGTTGGCGCAGGAAGCGAAAACAATACGCCACTTCGATTTAGTATCGTGATAGTTCGCATGCCAACTTCTGGATTGGTTCACACCTATGTGCTGCGTGAAGCGGACAAGAAGCCAAGCGAGGTAATCGCCTCGGGGACAACCAGCACCGACTATTTGATGTGCGTCGATACGGCTGGGCTGACAGGCACAAAGGCGATTGGCGTGGTCCTGCAAGCAAATGCGGTCAATAGCGGCGGTGTTAATTTTGTACCTGAAGGGACATGCTAACCATGGCAAGGCTTCACCGCGGGGATACACTGATCGAGCTGATGTTGGCATTTGCTATCTTTTCACTCGCTGCAGTCAGCTGCCTCACTATCTTGAACCAAGGAGTGGCTATGGCGCAGCGAAGTCTCGAAAAAAGCCTCGTGAGGCAACAAATTGATTCGCAAGCAGAGATTATTCGTTATATTCAGGCGTCAGGTGACTCTGCGTGGACGACAATGGTTGGCGACAAAAGTGTTGCAGGATCGACTGGCAGGCTCGTGACTGCAGCTGGGGGACCGTTGCCATTGTCAGGCCCATGTCCGAGCGTAGGACAGCTTTCCTCTGGTGGAGCAAATGGGTTCTTCGTGGTACCAAAACCAAGTGGAGCAGGATTTGATATAAAACCAGCTGATGCCGCTAACTATACAGCTGCCAGTACCTATGCGCAGGTGACGTATGGCGCCGCGACACCAAAAGCCTACGGCATATGGGTGCAAGTTGTCAAAGCAGAAAATGCCACACCAAACCCTGCATTACGAACAGTGCTTGATGCCTATGATTTCTATATTCACGGCTGCTGGGATAGTGTGGGACTCGCTGTGCCAATGACAGTTGGAACGATTGTGAGGGTCTATGATCGCTAATCGTGCACAACGAGGGTTCACCCTGGTTGAATTGACACTCGCTATGGCATTTATGTCGATTCTGCTGCTTGCTATTATATTCATTACCCTTCAAGCGGGAAAGTTGTATGCAAAAGGCGAGACGTACAAAACGGTCAATCAAGCCAGTCGTGAACTGGTTGATGGCCTCCGGAGAGATTTTAGCGCGGCTACAAGCGACAAGATTCTGACGCCAAATCAGCTTGGCACGTCAGGGAAATATGCCGGAAGAGTTTGTACAGGTGCGGTGAGCTATGTCTGGAATACAGCGAATCTTATCAATGATTCGACGGTTGCGATCAGTCAGAAGATTACCGATATCGATAACAAGACTGTTGTCTTTCGACGTGTCATTGATAACGGCGCCTATCTCTGTACGCCGGATATGAGCGGCAAGTTGCCCATGACAATCCGTGCTGATATGGAGTCGACTGAGCTCCTCGGTGCGGATGGACGAGCGCTGGCTGTGTATGATGCTGCGGTCAAGCTTGTCCAGCAAGACCCGAGCGGTAATGGCAAGGCGCTGTACTCGCTGCATATGACTATGGGGACAAATGATCCCGATACGACAACGCTTGACCCTGCAAGTGGCTATCAGTGCCGTCCACCGACTGACAATACGGCGAACTTTGATTACTGTAGTGTTGTTGAATTCGATACGATTGTTCGGGCAGGAGGGGGGCTATGAGCCAGCGTATAAGAAAATATGAACAAGGGGTGACGGCGCTTGTCGTGGTGATGTTCTCGGTCTTGCTGTTTGTAACGGTAACGCTTGGCTTTATGAAGTTGATGATCAACGAGGTATCGCGTACGAATGACAACGAGCTCTCTCAAGGGGCATACGATTCTGCGCTCGCGGGAGTCGAAGATGGTAAGCGCCTTCTGGCAGCCTGTGACAATGGTGACACAACAGCCTGTGACAAGATCGATGCGATGCGCTGCGATACGACGAGTGCTGCAGGGCTCGTCGCTGCCACAAATGGTGAAGTCTATCTCAAGACGAGTACGTCTGATGTAACTGGACAGGCATTTGAACAAGCCTATACCTGCCTCAAGATCATCCGCAACACACCTACGTATGAGGGAGCCTCGCTAGCTGCAGGTAGCTCAACAGTGATAGCATTGACGACAACGGGTGGATTTACAGACCTCATTGTACGCTGGCGAGTGCCACAGGCATCGAGCAGTGCGCTAGGGAGCAACCTGACAGACGTGAAGCTACCGACGTTAGCGGGGTGGAACTATGCGACACCCGCAGTGCTTCGTACCCAGCTAATTCAGTTTGATACTGCGCCAATCGACCCGACAGTTTTCGACAACAATGGGTACGGTCACACCCTTTACCTTATGCCGAAGAGTGGGGGGTTAAACGCCTACGCATTTGCGAGTGATGGGCGCCGGAGTGGAACGCTCGCTCCGAAGACGGTGGCTTGTGGAACCTTGCCTATCTATAATGGCTACAACTGCGAAGCTCGTTTGACACTGCCTCGCCAAGTAGGGGGTGCAGGTGGTAGTAAAGCCTATCTTCGTTTGACGAGCCTTTACAATTCCTCGGCATTTCAGATCGTGCCGTCGGGTACCCAATTTAGCAATATCCAGCCGATAATCGATTCTACTGGGCGAGCCAGTGATGTCTTTCGGCGTGTTTCAGCGCGCGTGGAGAAGATTGACCCCGCCGCTGACTCTCTTTATCCGCGTGCAACGGTAGATGTAACCAATAATCTATGCAAGACAATGACGGTCAGCACGCTGCCAGTGTATTTCCAAGACCATAGTGCAAACGGCTGTACCCCATAATTGTGCAGTAAGTTGCCGATCACTCTCCTGAGTGGAATTTTTCGTAGATTTCTTTGAGATGGGCGTCAGTCACATGGGTATACACCTGTGTGGTTGCGATACTACTATGCCCAAGCATGCTCTGCACGCTGCGGATATCGGCCCCGTTCATTAGTAAATCGGTGGCAAAACTATGTCGCATCGTATGGGGACTGACGTGCTTGGTGATACCAGCAAGCTTGGCATAGTTTGCTATCATTCGTTGGATACTTCGCGCAGTAAGGCGGCGGAATGACCCACTGGTGTCGGTCTGATTGTTGCGGCTATAGTTGAGGAAGAGAGGCGCCAGCGTGTCGTCGCGCTTAGCGAGGTAGCTTTCGATGTACCCGGCCGCCGCTTGGCTAATAAATACGGGCCGGTCTTTTTGACCTTTTCCTCGCACCATAAATTCGCGTCGCTTGGTGTTGATATGGTCTCGATCGAGATTGACGAGCTCGGAGACACGCAAGCCACTCGAGAAGAGTAGTTCGATTAGCGCACGATCACGCAGGTGTGCTAATGTGTCATCTTCTGGCACCGCATCGCGAAGTCGTTCAATCTCTTCATAGTGCAGAAAGGTAACTTGCTTGCGATGAATTTTGGGAAGCTCAATTTTGTTTGGTGTCAAACTGACTATATCTCGTTTGCTTAGATAGTGCAAAAATCCGCGCAGGGCAATGAGGTGATACGCCTGAGTGATTGTTGCAAGCTCATCGCCACGGTCACCTTCGTAACGGTTGAGCCAGAGACGGTATTTACGAACTAGTTCATTTGTGATGTTTTGCACCTCGACATCACCAGCAAATTCGATAAATCGCTCGAGATAGCGGCGATAGTTCTCGCTGGTTTTACTAGAGCGGCCTCGCTCAACTTCGAGATGCTCGATAAAATCAAGCAATAATTCTGACATAAACATAACCTCAGCATAACGGAAATAGCAAAAAAATGACAGAGGTAGGAGAAAGACCAGATGAACAAAAAATGTGCTCAGTAGTATCTGTTGAGGCGGTCTGGTACAATATAGTAAACGAAAGGGATGTTATGAGCACAGATGTACAAAATACGTTAATTCTTTTTAAGCCAGATGCGGTTCAACGAGGCATTGTTGGTGAAATTCTGACTCGGTTTGAGCGGGTAGGCCTCAAAATTATTGCAACCAAGATGCTGACGCCAGACAAGCAACACTACCACAATCATTACGAAGGGATTGGTCAGATGATTACCCGTCGCGGCCAAACGGCATTCGATGTCACACTTGCAATGATGGTCGAAGGGCCTGTGATTGCAATGGTGTTGCGCGGCGTCGAATCAGTAGAGCTGGTTCGCAAGCTGGTCGGGACGACCGAGCCAAAGAGCGCGCTACCTGGAACGATCCGTGGTGATTTTTCCCATATGAGTTTCGGATATGCAGATACAAAAGGCAAAGGTATCCCAAACTTGATTCACGCTAGTGGTGATGTCGACGAGGCGACCAAAGAGATTGCGCACTGGTTTACGCCAGAAGAACTCTACGACTACAAAGTCATCAACGAAAAATTTACTCGCTAAAGAACAGGGGTGCTATACTGAGATAAGTGCGTCTCGGTAGCTCAGCTGGATAGAGCGCCGCCGTCCTAAGGCGGGCGTCGGGGGTTCGAATCCCTCCCGGGACACCAGGGGAATATCAATGGCAACAAAAGAAGTAAAGCGAGAAGACTTTGAAGGGCAACATGAGGGCGAAGAGCTTCTGCTTGTGTTTCGTCGCCATATCATCGCCATGCGCAAAGGCTTTTATGGCCTGCTCATCCCATTTGCAGTGAGTGCGATCCCGCCGCTGATTTGGCAAACAAATCTCGAACTATTTCTCCTGCCAATTGCTGGACTAATCCTCGGTCTCATTATCTTTGCGTATCACTTTATCATGTGGTATTTCACGGTGTACATTGTGACGACAGAACGAATTCGCCAGGTAACACAAATTGGGCTGTTTGGTAAGGATGTCGTGGAGCTGCGCCTGGCCAAGATCCAAAACATTAGCTATAATATCCCTGGATTCAGTGGTGAAGTCTTCAAGTTCGGAACCATTGTGATACAGACGTTTGTGGGCGACCTGGTTATTCATATGGTTGAACACCCAAATGATATTTATAACAAGCTGCAAGATGCAGTGCATAAGGCAACGAAAGAATCCAAGGCCCAAGAAGACTATGAAGAAGCTACTTCCTAAAAAACTACGTCGACATAAGCTCCAAGGGGAGCCGTCTTCTCGAATTACGAACGAGACGGTTGCAGAGCACCGTGAGCAGATTCTTGCTGGGGGACGAAAATTCAAGTATCCGATCCAGTATGCACGTCACAAATTAGTGATTAATGCGCTTATCGTAGCGGTGACATCTGTTGTGCTCCTTGTTTTGCTGGGGTGGCAGCAGTTATATATTGCACAGAATTCCAGTACCTTTATGTATCGTATTACACGGGTGCTGCCGGTACCAGTGGCTACTATTGACGGGCAGCTAGTGCCATTCGATGATTACTTAGCTCGCTATCGATTTAACGAGTACTGGCTTGATAAGTACGGAGAAGTCAAACTTGAGACGAAAGACGGACGAAATCAGTTAGATTACGTCAAACGCCAAGTGATGGACACCGCCATCGAAAACGCCTATGCGCAGAAGCTTGCGCCGCAATATAACGTCACCGTCTCAGACAAAGAGGTTGCGGATCTTATCGCGTCTCAGCGCAATACGGCAAATGGCGTGATCTCTGAGGATACGTATTACTCAGCACTGCAAATGACGAATGGCTGGACATCGAGTGACCTCAAGGTGTCGTTGCGGCGAACAATTACGCGCAACAAAGTTGCTTTTGCCTATGACACGCAGGCGAGCGAGCAAGTGAAGCAGGCTGACCCGTTGGTAAAGAGTACAGGAGGGGACTTTGCAAAAGTAGCTGAACAATTGGCAGTGGTAAAGGGGGGCAAGATCGCGACTGGTCAAACCGGCATGCTCAACAAGACCAGCACTTTTAGTGGCTTGCAACTTAGCGAGGTTGCAAAGCTTGAGAAGGGAGCGGTAGCTGGCCCCATTAAAGCAACGACTGACGATGGCTACTATTTCGTAAAAGTTCTCGACAAAACCGATACGCAAGTCGATTTTAGTTATCTCAAAGTGCCACTGACCATGTTTAGTGCAAAGATCGATGAACTGAAGAAATCTGGCAAAATCAACGAATATATTTCGATTGCAGCCAAACAATAACGAGGAGGACAGACTAGATGTACACGCTACCAGATTTACCGTACAATTACGACGCACTTGCACCTACTATTAGTGAAGACATCATGAAGCTGCACCACAGCAAGCACCACCAAACCTATGTAGACAAGCTTAATGCCGCACTAGAGGAGGCGCCAGATCTCAAACAGGCCACACTTGTTGAGCTACTGAGTGATATCGGCAACCTCCCGGATTCTGTGCGCATGGCCATCCGTAACCATGGCGGTGGACATTACAACCACAGTCTATTTTGGGAAATCATGGCTCCGCAGGCGGGCGGTGAGCCGCAGGGCAAACTCGGTGACGCAATAAGAGAAAAGTGGGGAAGTTTCGAGGCATTTACAGATGAATTTAATTCCAAAGCACTCGGCCTATTCGGCAGTGGCTGGGTATGGCTAACGCGCGACCTTGAAATTCTCGCTATGCCAAACCAGGACACGCCAATGATGGAAGGCAAAGGCGAGCCACTGATGGGTCTCGACGTATGGGAGCATGCTTACTATCTCGACTACAAGAACAAGCGCGATGATTACATCAAGAACTGGTGGGACGTTGTGAACTGGAAGTTTGTCGAACAGCGCTTTACGCAGTAGTTGATTCTCAATTTGGTATCTGTTAAAATACGTAAAGCGTCTGCGCTCGTAGTGAAGCTGGTCTATCACGCCTCCCTGTCACGGAGGAGATCGCCGGTTCGAATCCGGTCGGGCGCGCCAAAGAAATATACCCACCTGAAGGTGGGTATATTTCTTTTTCGAGATATTGCACACGATGATTCAAATTGTCGCGTCGAATACTGTCATGATCTATGGTTTGACGGCTTTTAGTTGATGATGGCGCTAGTATAGCGCTATCATCTTGAGTGCATTCGGTCGGGCGCGCAGTTGGACTCAAATCGTCGAGGTGGAGTTTTAGCCGATATCCGGTCGATACTTATTGACCTGAGTCAATTTTACTCTCATCTAGCACCACCACTAGTAGTTTGCTATAATCAATCAATAAATGATGCCGTCTTAGCTCAGTTGGTAGAGCAGCACATTCGTAACGTGCAGGTCGCCGGTTCGATCCCGGCAGACGGCTCCATAAAGAAGGAGCGCTATGAACAAAGAAGCAATTCAGTTATCTATGAAACGTGTGTTTACCGACCGACCTTTTTTGTTTTTGATGGCAGGGCTTGTCATGATGGGAGTTATTTACTTGATTGTGGTTGGTCTCAATATTCACACCAGCGATGTAACGGTATATAACCGGTACACGGCGTTTGGCGAAGCGCATTTCTATAAAGCGCACTGGCAGTATCTTCTAACATTCGTGCTCTTTGGTGTTATTGTCGTTGCGACACACCTTTCGCTCATGGTGAAGTTTCACAATCTTGAGCGGCGCCAAACAGCTGTTATCATCGGTTGGATGGGGCTAACTATGCTGATGATTGCGATATCGTATGCGCTTGCGGTGATGCAGCTCGGGCGAAGTGTATGATTGATCTTGAGCTGCCGCTCAAGAAACGCTCCAGGCTCTACCGTTTTTTTGAAATTGTTCCTGGTGCGCTCAGCTATGGCATGATCGCGGTATTAATTATTCTTTCAATAGTAAGTCCATTTGTTGCGGCAATTTATCTCTTGCTCCTTATCCTAACGCTATTTATCAAATCAATTGGGATCGCATTTCACACCATCCGTGGTCATGGTTATCTGGTGAAGGCTCAGCGTGTTGATTGGCATCGGCGGCTAGAGGACCTCGAGGATCCGATTGATAGCTATGAAAAACTAAGCCACCAGCAGTCGTCTGGCTTTGGCTACAAGGCGCACCAGGAGAATTTGCGCCTGATTGCAGCGGATGCAGACAATTACCCAAAACCATCGCAGCTGTACCAGATGGTGTTCATTGCCGCCTACAACGAGGACTATGATGTCATCCAGCCGACCATCGAGTCAGTTAGAGACACAACCTACAATAACAAGCAGATTATTCTTTGCCTGGCGTACGAAGAGCGCGGGGGCAAGCAGATTGAGAAAACTGCTCAGCGCCTGAAAGAGGAGTATAACGATACATTTAAGACATTTCAGATCATCAAACATCCGGCTGATCTTCCTGATGAGCTCGTCGGCAAGGGCCCCAACATCACCTACGCCGCCCAGGTGATGGAAACATGGTGCGATCAGCAGGAAATCGAGTACAAAAACGTCATGATCACGACACTCGACTCTGATAACCGTCCGCATCCAACCTATTTTGATTACGTGGCATATGAATACATTGTGCAGCCTGACCGCAAACATCTGTCGTATCAGCCGATTGCACTCTACTTCGGTAATATTTGGGATGCGCCGGCCCCGATGAGGGTAATCGCTACCGGTAACTCATTTTGGACAATTATTAGCAGTATGCGTCCGCACACACTGCGTAACTTTGCGGCCCATAGCCAGCCAATGGATGCACTAAGCGAAATGGGGTACTGGAGCAAGCGTAGCATCGTCGAGGACGGCCATCAGTACTGGCGCAGCTACTTCTACTTTGGCGGCAACTACTCAGTCATCCCGATTCACGTACCGATTTACCAAGACGCGGTGATGGCAAATACCCTCAAACAAACCCTGATCGCGCAGTTCAAGCAGTTGCGACGGTGGGGCTATGGCGTATCGGATATTCCGTATGTTGCCACCCGGCTCTTTACGCGCAGGCGCAATGTACCGTTTTTTGAGGGTTTTGCACGCTTTGTACGGCTGGTCGATGGTCATGTGACCCTCGCGACCATGGCAGTGCTTGTGACCTTTGGAGGATGGGTGCCACTCTTGTTGAATCCCGAAGCCTCACGGAATATCGCCGCTCATGCGCTGCCAGAGGTGATTAGCGTGATTCAACGGGTTGCCACCGTCGGCCTCTTTATCACAATACTTCTCATGCTCAAGATGTTGCCGCCGCGTCCAGCTCGATACAAGCGCCGTCGAACAATTGGGATGGTCCTGCAGTGGCTATTGATGCCAATTACTTCCATCTGTTACAGTGCGCTTGCCTCGTTCAACGCCCAAACGCACCTAATGCTCGGCAAATACCTCGACAAGTTTGATGTGACAGACAAAGCCACGCTGGCCTCGCGCGAGCGTGCCAAGACATCGAAATAGAAGTTTCTTGAAGTGGGGAGAGGTTGTAAAAGGGATTAGATAAAATGAAAAAATACAGCAAAAACCGCCCGATCACAGAAAGGGCGGCTTTTTGATTGATGGGGAGCTCTGCTTCAATTTATGAGGCAGAGCGGAGCTTGATCGACTTCTTTGCTTCGTGCCAACTCATGTCGTACTCGAAGGAAAGGCTAAAGGAGTCGAGTGCGGATGTTTTTATGGATTTAGTTGAGATTTTACTCATGGTTACATATTAGCACAAGCAGCAAAAAATGTCAAGTCTACGGGATGATTATCATATATCATGAGGTGAATATTAAAGATGAAAATATGGAAATAATGATGTGGAAAAGTATTTGGTGGTGTGGGAAAAATAAGAAAGGAATACGTCAAAGCGATACTTCTTAAAATTAATGAATCGCCTACCATACAAAAAAGACCCTGTCGGGTCCTCTTTGTATGGTAGGCGATATGTTTAAGTTTATCGCGCTATTCAAAAAAGAAAAGAACCGACATAAATGCCGGACCCTTTCTTTTGGTGCGACTACTGATGGTGAGCTGTGGGATTGGAAAAAACAGTTTCTAAAATCACTACTTTCTTAATGATTTTGGGAACTGCCAGGAGAAAGAGATTGGACGAGAGCAAAAATGCACTCAAGTCTTTTCCCTCTCTCCTGGAAGTCCTCTGTTGCCGCGAGGAGACTACCTCAGCTCGCGAGCCAGCTCGGCGCGGAAGCGCGGGTCTTCGCACTCCACCCATCCACCCGGAACCACGACACTGCCACCGTAGGTGCCGTCGACGATGTCATCGTCGACGTACACCTCGAAGACGTAGCGCGTGGTGCTGCCAGCAGCGAAGTTGACCGAACGAGCCAGCGGGTCATCGAGCTTGCCGTCCAGCACCCGAATGGGGTACTCACCCGACAACTCGTCCGAACCCTGACCCTCCCAGATCACATCTGACGTGTCGCCAGGTCCGCCGTAGCCGAGCTTGGTCACCTTGGTGACGCGGTAGTACGGCTCCGTGAGCTTGCGCACACGGTTGTCGTACCCCTCAGCATACGTCCACGGACATGCCTTGTCGCGGCCATTCTTGCCGGCCGTCACGTCAAAAGCGATCTTGTCGCCGATCTTGGGGTGCCACATGTGCAGCCCATTCTCCGCAAAGACGCGCCCGACGAACTGAATCTCGTCTCCTCCCACGATGTCGACGAACTGGCCGTCGTTGAAGTGGAAGAAGATTTCCTCGCCCGTCTCCTGGTCGTCCTCGTTGAGGACCTTCAGGAAGCCGAACTTCTTGCCGTCTCGGTCGTCGAAGAACTTCACGACGCCGTGTTCGAGCTCCAGCATGGCTCACTCCATTCACTCGGTTGCTGGGTTTCCTCAGTTGAGGATGTATATAGACGATAGTTCATCGATATAAAACCTCAACCAAGACCCTGTATTAACAGAGGACTTGTAAATGTACGCGAGCGAGGTTAAATCAAACTCCCTCGATACACATATTTAATTATAGAACAAAACATATAATATGTCAATAATCGCATCTGTTATGATTGTTTTTTCCAATCCCACAGCTCGCCATCAGTAGTCGCACCGTCCAGAAAGACTAATTTTTTTCAGTTGCAAAAAATCTCGGCGGGGAAATTCAAAAAAGATAATCAAAGAATTAGTTTTTCTGGTGGGGCGAGCTTCGCTCAGTCCTCACGCTCAAAATAAGTTCGGACTTCGTTGTATAAACGCACCGCACCGAAATAAAAATACCGCCATAATGGCGGTATTTTTATCTTGGTGGGCGATAGAGGATTCGAACCTCTCACCTCGACAACGTCAATGTCGCGCTCTAGCCAAATGAGCTAATCGCCCTGAAATGGAGACAAAACTTCGTTTTTTCTCATCGCACCGGGCGAAAAGCGTGGTTTTCGCTCGGTCTGCTCTTTTTCCTTCAGCTACAAAAGAACTTCATACACTATAGCAAACAGAGGCGGAAGTTGCAATTATCTGCAGATTTGCTAGTATAAATACAAGCAATGAAGGAGTCTAACCACCTCTGGAGCTTCGCCGGGTAGCGAGATGCGTGCGTCAACGCAACTCAAAGAGTAAAAGTTTTCGGTGGAACCTCCACAGCACATATGTGGACCGAGACATGCGATATATAGATTGCACTTGATGAAATCTATTCACCGCATGTTTTTTATTTATAAAAAAGGAGCGAACATGAACGAAGATCAACTGTACGCAATGCGCCATAGTCTTGCGCATATCACTGCTCAGGCAGTCCAGCACTTGTGGCCAGATGCGAAATTTGGCGTGGGGCCAGTCGTCGAAAACGGCTTTTATTATGATATAGATCTTGGAGAGACCAAAATATCTGAAGGTGATTTCAAGCGTATCGAGAAAGAGATGCGGACCATCATCAACAAAGATTATCCTTTTGAGCGAAGTGAGAAGTCGGTCGATGAAGGTATCGGCTGGGCCGAAGAGGCGCGTCAGCCCTACAAAGTCGAGCTACTGAATGACTTAAAGCGCGCGGGCACTACTGTTGCCAAAGACCTTGATGCGTCAGAGATGGGGACAATCGCCGAAGGTGACGCTGCAGTCGACACAGTCTCTTTTTATACAGACGGCGATTTCACTGACCTTTGTCGAGGGCCACATGCGGAGAGCACTGGAAAAGTTGGCGCTTTTAAGCTCATGCGAGTAGCCGGTGCATACTGGCGTGGCAAAGAGACGAATCCGCAGATGCAGCGACTCTATGGTGTAGCGTTTGCGACTCAGGAGCAGCTCGACCAGCATCTTACTATGCTTGAAGAGGCAAAGAAGCGTGACCACCGAAAGCTCGGTAAAGACCTGGACCTCTATACGACATCACCACTAGTAGGGGTCGGACTGCCAATGTTTACGCCGCGTGGTACGATACTACGTGAAAAAGCGGCACAGCTCTCAAACCAACTTCGAAAAAATCGCGGTTTTGAAATGGTGTGGACCCCAAACATCACCAAGAAAGATCTCTATGAGACAAGTGGCCACTGGGCGAAATTTGGTGATGAACTCTTTCTCGTCAAGAGTCAGGAGACGAGCGACGAAATGGCGCTCAAGCCAATGAATTGCCCCCATCATACACAAATTTACGCCTCTCAGCCTCGCAGCTACCGAGATATGCCAGTGAGATACCTTGAGACGACGACAGATTATCGAGATGAAAAGACTGGCGAGCTGGGCGGTCTCAACCGTGTTCGCTCTCTGACTCAAGATGACAGTCATGTCTTCTGCCGTCCTGAACAAATCGGAGCTGAGGTGAATGGCCTACTTGATTGTGCGCGCGAGCTATACGGCACTCTCGACATGAAACTTCGTGTTCGTTTGAGCTATCGTGACGATTCTGACGCGTACCTCGGTGAGCGTGAACTATGGGATAGTGCTCAGGCGCAGCTAAAAGAAGCAGTGCTCGCGAGTGGGCTTGAGTACTTTGAGCAAGATGGTGAAGCAGCATTTTATGGGCCAAAGATAGACTTCATGGCAACAGATGCAATTGGCCGAGAGCATCAACTTGCCACGGTCCAGCTGGACTTCGTGCAGCCTGAGCGTTTTGGGCTCACGTACACGGACGAAGAGGGAAATGCAGCCCGTCCAATCATGCTCCACTCGGCAACTCTTGGCTCTCTCGAGCGATTCTTAAGTGTCTACATTGAGCACACTGGCGGATGGTTTCCGTTTTGGATTGCACCTGAACAGGTCAGAGTCTTGACTATCAATGACCAAGTCATGGAGTATGTTAGCGAAATCACAAAGGTACTTGATGCTACTGTTGGGATGAAGCCAGTAAAATTCAATGAAGTACGATACAGTATCGATAGTCGTAATGAATCATTAGGCAAGAAGATTCGCGAAGCAACGGCATGGAAAATACCAGTGCAGCTTATCGTTGGCCCTAAAGATGTTGAAGCCAGGGAAGTAAGTGTGCGTACTCAAGAAGGTGAGCAGAAAGTTCCACTCGACAATCTGTCTACATACCTTAAGGAGCTGTAGTATATGAAAAAGCTGGTTATCGCGATTGATTGCGACGACGTACTTATTAATGCGTCAGAATATATCGTGATGACCTACAATCAGCTGTACGGCACCAATGTTCAGCTTGAGACGGCACATTCATCAGGTAATCCTGCCTGGCAAGCCGATCGTACCGAAGTATTTAGGCGCTTGCATGATATACAGCAAGGAGAGGGTTTTGCGGCGATACCACCTCGATCTGATGCTATTGAATCGATAAAGAGATTGGCCGCTTATCACGATCTTCACCTGGTGACTGCTCGGGACGCGGTTATTATGGGGGTGACAGAGAGTATGGTCGCTACCTATTTTGGTGGATACTTCAAGGGCATTCATCATGTTGGGCCTGATAACTCAAAAGGCGAAGTGTGTGAGTTCATCGGTGCTCAGGTGTTGGTCGATGACAACAGCAAGCATCTTTTTGATGCTCTCGAACACGGAGTAGAGCTCGCGATATGGTTCGGCGATTATCCATGGCAGACCTCGCAGGAGTTTAATGAGCATATAGAAAGAGCCGGTGATTGGATTGCTGCAGAGAGGATGATAAGTGAGTTCGCCGGATAGTGAGTTTCGAAGGAGCATTGAAAACCTTATGGCGCAGGTGCCATTAGGTCAGGTAACAACTTTTGGGGACCTAGCTGCCATGGCAGGCCACGCGCATGCAGCACGTGTTGTCGGAGGTATTGCGCATTTTGGTGATCGCGATTTGCCGTGGCATCGGCTCGTCAACCGCTTTGGAGGGCTAGCGAGCGGATTCCCTGGTGGACGAGAGGCTCAAGAACAGCTCCTCGAACAAGAAGGGGTTAAAAGTGAAAATTACATCGTTGTCAATTTTGATGAAATACGCTGGAGGCCTCTGTGAAGAAGTTGCCCCTCATTGTGATTGTTGGTCCGACAGCGAGCGGCAAGACTGGCCTGGCAGTACGACTTGCGAAAGAGTTTGGAGGAGAGATTATTTCTGCAGACTCGAGAGCTGTTTATAAGGGTCTTGATATCGGTACTGCGAAACCGAGTCTTGAGGAGCAGCAAGCTGTGCCCCATTGGGGGATTGATCTGGTTGAGCCGAATGAGCGCTATACGGTAGCTGATTTTAAATCCTATGCAGAGCAAAAAATTGAATACATTCGGACGCGCGATAACGTACCGTTTTTAGTTGGAGGGACTGGACTCTATATCGACGCTGTGCTGTATAACTTTGAATTTTCGACAGGCGCAAACGATAATAAGCAGCGACAACAGCTCGAACAAAAGTCGATCGAAGACCTATATGAGTATTGTGACCAGCACAACATCGAGTTGCCAGAGAATTATAAAAATAAGCGGTACGTGATAAACGCGATTTTACGAAAAGATAGTAAACATAAGAGGAATAAGGCTATCTTGCCAAATACTATTGTAGTCGGAATAACAACGGAAAATGAAACATTGCGCAAGAGAATCAGTACTCGTGCCGAGCAAATCTTTGCTCCTCCGATGTATGAAGAGGCGATGCGCGCAGCCGAAAAATATGGTTGGGACAATGAGGCGATGACGGGCAATATCTACCCACTATTACGACGCTACTTTGAGGGAGACATGACAATTGAGCAAGCAAAAGAGAAGTCTGTTACTTTGGACTGGCGTCTCGCCAAGCGCCAGTTGACGTGGCTGAAGCGTAATGAACACATTGAGTGGCTTGATCTAGAGGCCGCGTATACGTATCTTGCTCGGCAGCTCGCCCAGCTGAGTAAAAGATGATATCATGATGAGTAGTAAATATAATAGGGAAGACAATGATTGACGCACTATTTGGCTCAAAAACTCGGGTAAAGCTTCTTCATTTGTTTTTGAACAATCCCGGCAAAGCATTTTATGTACGCGAGATCACGCGTTTGATCGATGAACAAATTAATTCTGTTCGTCGCGAGCTATCGAATATGCTAGAAGTTGGCATTATCACTAGTAAAAACACTGACAACAAGCTGTATTACGAGATTAATCAGAGATATGAACACTATGTGCCACTGCGTGCTATTTTTGCTGACCAAAAAGTCGCTTCTGTGGTGACTGATGCAAAAGTGGTTGATGCCGCTTGGCAAAAGGCTGTCAAGAATCTCGGCGGTATCCGAGTGGCGGTGGCGGCGGGCGTACTTGTCCCAGGATCAGCCAGCCAAGTGGATCTGTTACTGGTTGGTGATATTCCTACCAAGAAACTAACGGTGCTCATTACCAATCTTGAAACAAGCCAAGGAAGAGATATTACATTCAGTAAGCTTTCGTATGATGAATTTTACTACCGGTTGAGTGTACGCGATAAATTTATTACCTCAGTTCTTTCAAGCAAGCACGTCGTGCTTGTTGATACAGAAGAAATCCTAAAACGACAGTAACCAGAGAGGAGAATAACAAATGTTTGAAATTGAATACAAAGGCGGTAATGGTATAGTGGTCTCGTCCAAAAAAGCTGTGCTAAACATCGACCCAAAGCTGTCACTTGTGGGACTAAAAGACATCAAAACGAAAGACGAAGTTGAACTAGCGACAGAAGTGCGGTTCCGCGTTGAAAACTCTGATGCTCGTATTATCATTGACAGCCCTGGTGAGTACGAAGTAGGTGATTTCACCATCCGCGGTGTTGCCGCTACTAGGCATATTGATACAGCCGAGCAAGAGAAGTTGTCGACAATCTATCGCGTAGAATGCAGCGATGTCAAGATTGCTGTGATTGGCAATGTTGCTCCTGTGCTCGATGAAGAGCAGCTTGAGGCAATTGGAATGGTCGACATCCTGGTGTTGCCAGTTGGAGGTGGGGGGTATACGCTCGATGCCACAAGTGCGGTAGCAATTGTGCGGCAAGTTGAACCAAAAGTTGTGATACCCGTTCATTATGCCGATAGCGGATTGCGCTACGAAGTGCCACAGGACACACTCGAGGTGTTTACGCAGGAGCTGAGCGTCCCGGTCGAGTCGATCACAAAGTACAAGCTGAAATCATCGGCCGGCTTGCCGCCAACCATGACAGTTGTTGAAGTCTCACGGAGCTAAGGCTATACAGAGATGCTAAAAAATCACCCCTGATTAGATAGGGGTGATTTTGTATAGTTTAGCCGAGAGCTACTTGCTGGTCGCAAGGATGCCTTTTTTCTTGAGCGTACGAATCGCCTGAGTTGAAAGCACCATAGTGACTTTTTGGCCGTCCACGACAAAAGTTTTCTTCTGTAGGTTAGGCCTAAAGACTCGCTTTGTGCGACGCAAAGAGAAGCTCACATTGTGGCCAAATTGTTTACCTTTACCGGTAAGTTCACAGCGTGCTGCCATTGTTGGAGTACTCCACTTATATTAAACAATCTGTTCTAGTATACAGGTCGGAGCTAGTCTCGTCAAGAGGTAGCATGCTATACTGAAGCTATATGGATATCGGCTATATTGTAACGGTGCTTGGGGTAATTTTTGTTTCGATGACACTTCACGAAGTGATGCATGGGCTTGTTGCGTATCGCCTTGGAGACGAGACGGCACGGCTGTTGGGTCGATTGACGCTCAACCCATTGAAGCATATTGACCCATTTTTGACTGTTCTGCTGCCGCTGCTCATCGTCATCTCAAATGCATTGACAGGGGTGCACACACCTATTTTTGGTGGTGCAAAGCCCGTGCCGTTCAATCCGGCTCGTATCAATCATGACGAGTGGGGGATTGCGTTAATGGCAATTGCCGGCCCACTGACAAATTTCATGTTGGCATTTTTGAGCTTTGGCGTACTGGTTGCGATTGGCGGTGCAGAGGCTGGTGTGTTCGGTATGGTTGCTGAGACAAGTGTATTGGTAAATCTCGGGTTCTTCGCCTTCAACATCTTGCCACTGCCGCCTCTGGATGGCTCCCGAGTCATGTATGCACTTGCCCCTGATTTTGTGCGCCGAGGAATGGATGCAATGGAGCGGTATGGTCTCATACTTGTGTTCATCATTGTGATGTTCTCGGGTACGCTGCTTGGGGCATATATGACGAGTGTTATCTCGTGGTGTATACAGTTATTCAGCGCAATATTTGGCATGTCTTGACGACTAGGAGTATAATAAAAGTAGTCCCAGACATTTAGGACGTGTATGATTTTCCTAACATCATACATTCGGGATCTCAATATTTATCACCACTATTGGGGTGATGTGAGAGAACCCACCTTGCATTTATGCGGGGAATATCTAGCGTCCGACCTATGGCTGGGACTTACATGTGCCTCGAGACAAGAGACAAACTGCATTTTTCTATAGCTTCACATCGAGAAGCTTATTTTTTTAGTCTGAGATTTTCGGATCCGGCGTTATAGAATCACTGGATTGTGTATTGTCACGTCTCCCGGCGGATCGAAATAGAGTCGTTTTTGGCCCGGCATGTTTCTCATAACTTCAGTCAACCTCCGAGAAAAGGGCGTCGTCATTTGTAACAAAATTGTGACGGCCGTCGTGACTTTGCTACAGGGTTTCTAGATAATGGAGAGATGTGAGAATAGTAGTATGACGGCGAGGGCCGAGCCACCCTAGGTATACGTTCAGCAAGTGGTAAAATAATAAGATATCGGGACGAGCGCGCTGTTGGTAGTGAGAACTGCCAGTGGCAGTTCGGAAACAGACTTTCCGATGAAAGCTATGCTTTCAATCGTGAAATCTGGGGGTCGCGGAACGTGACCGCGCCGCTGGGGCGAGGGCCGAGCCACCCTAGGTATACGTTCAGCAAGTGGTAAAATAATAAGATATCGGGATGTGGCGCAGTTGGTAGCGCGCGCCGCTGGGGGTGGCGAGGTCGCAAGTTCAAGTCTTGTCATCCCGACCAAATTCGAAAGTCCTAGGATTATCATCCATTTGGATATCATAGCCGTCAGTGTTTCGCGCCCAAACAAAAAGAGATAATAACTGATATAATGATTTTAATGATAATCATTACTGGAGCGAGTGACGGGCTAGGCTACCAGCTAGCAAAACTATACAAAGATGCTGGTAAAATTGTCGTCAATGTATCTCGACGTGAATGTCCAGTCGCAGACTACAACTTTCTCCATGACTTAGCTGTAGGTAAGGACGTAGAGGCTGCTGCTCAAGAGATACTCGCGCTCGATGAGCCCCTAGAGATACTCATCAACAACGCTGGTGTATACAGCGAACAACCGATCAGGAGTATTACTAAAGATGAAGTAAAGCGTCTGATGGCGACGAATGTGGAATCAAATATTCTGCTGACATCCTTCCTCATCGACCGCATCAAACAAGATGGCACGGACATTTTAAGTGTCATATCGACAGCAGGGCGAAAAGGTAATCCTAGCCATGCGGTCTATGCCGCCTCTAAGTGGGCACAGCGCGGCTATACCGAGGCATTGCAGGCCGAGCTAAAAGATACTTCATCCAGGGTTATCGCATTTTATCCTGGCGGCATGAAGACAAAATTATTTGAGAAAGAGCTAAATTATGATCCAACTGATGACGGTTTGTACTGGATGGATCCGAGGGATATCGCTATATTTGCCAAGCAGATTTTGGATCTACCCAAAAATATTGAAGTTTCCGACGTAGTTATAAATAGAAAAAAGACATAAGAGTAGCTGAATAGCAGCTCTGATCACGAATCCTCTTTGAGAAGCTCGGCTACTTATAGTTTGCTATAATAATCCTTGGCAGTTAATTGGATAATCGCTGGCCGTAAAAGGCGAGAGGAAAGTCCGGGCAGCATAGGATAAGACAGCCGCTAACGGCGGCCGGGGGCAACCTTAGGGAAAGTGCCACAGAAACTAATACCGCCTTCACTATCCCGACTCTTCGGAGCTCGCGAAGGTAAGGGTGAAACGAGTAGTGTAAGAGACTACAGCGACGCATGGTAACATGCGGAGGGGGTAAACCCTGTCTGCTGCAAGGAGATGTGCATAAAGGGCGATCCGTCCGCATGTCGATACCCGCTAGAGCCGATCGGCAACGTTCGGCGTAGATAGATGATTATCACGGATTTATTCGTACAGAACCCGGCTTATAGATCAACTGCCATCTAAAAACTCCGCATAGAGCGGAGTTTTTAGATTGAACATAAAGATCGGTGGCAGGGCGAGTTTGCATATCTTTTTCGTACCATCGTGACATCCTCGAGAATCTAGGGCAAGACTGAAATCTCTTGGATATCAGCGCTGATTGTCAATGGTCAGGAAAAAACCATGCGCGCCGCCCGCCAGGCGGGGTGCCTATTTCGTTACTTCTTTGACGATAGCAGCAAAGGCTTTCGGATCGCTCACAGCCAGTTCGGCAAGCACCTTGCGGTCAAGCTCGATGCCAGCTTTCTTCAAGTTCGAGATAAACACACCGTAAGTGGTGCCATTTTCCCGTGCAGCTGCGTTGATGCGCGTAATCCAGAGTGCTCGGAGATCGCGCTTCTTGTTGCGACGGTCACGATAGGCGTACTGAAGGGCGCGGACAACCGCTTGCTTGGCAAGACGGTAGCTACGTGTGCGGTTGTGCTGCATACCTTTTGCGGCTTTGAGAATTTTATTGTGCCGAGCTCGTGCCGGGACTCCTCGTTTTACTCGCATACTAGACTCCTAACGCTCGCTTAACGTTTTTTGCCATACTGCCTTTTACAACTGCAGTGGTGTTGATATTTCGCTTGCGCGATTTGCTTTTCTTGGAAAGCATATGGTTCCCGAACGCTCGGCGACGGGTAAGTTTGCCGGTACTGGTTAGCTTGATTCGCTTAGCAGTGCCCTTGTGGGTCTTCATTTTTGGCATTACTTGCTCCTTATTACGATGGACAGATTGCGTCCGGCCATCAATGGTTTCTGTTCGAGGATCGCGTCTTCTTCGAGGTGACTCATAACTTTGTCGATAAGGACATAGCCGAGCTCTTTGTGGGCCATTTCACGGCCACGAAAGAAGATAAGGATTTTGACTTTGTGGCCTTCGCTGAGAAACTCACGTATCTTGCGAAGTTTTATCTCGAGATCGTTGGTGCCGATCTTGAGCCCAAAGCGCATCTGTTTCAGCTCAGACGCCTTGTTGCTACGGCGGTTCTTTTGCTGTTCTTTCATCTTCTGGTACTGGAACTTGCCCCAGTCTACGACTTTAGCGACAGGTGGGTCGGCGTTTGGTGAAATCTCAACCAAATCCACTCCGGCCTCTTCGGCTACCTTGAGTGCCTCGGCACGTGTCATGATACCAAGCTGTTCTCCGTCTGTACCAATCACCCGAAGCTCCCGCGCGCGGATCGCCTCGTTGATACGAGTTGATGTATTGATGCTACTCTCCTTTACTCGAGCTGCTCTTAAAATTTAGCGATTACTCATCGACTATTTTAACAGATACGGCACGGAGATTCAAGAGTTGCCGCGGTATTGGAGGGCTTCAGCAAGATGAGGGATGGCCACCTGTTCATCGCCGGTGAGGTCAGCAATGGTACGAGCGACCTTGATAACCTTGAAGTAACCGCGGGCACTAAGTTTTAGTTTGGTCGCCGCAGAATCAAGGAACGATTTCGTTTCGTCGCTGAGGGGAATTAGTTTTTTGATATCGCTACTTGATAGAGAACTGTTGTTTTTCATACTACTTTTATATCTGTTAAGTTGTTTTTGCTTGGCTAAAGCAATAGCATTTTGCGCTTCATCATGTTGTTTTGAGGACATCGATTTTTTGTCGAGCAAGAGCTCATTCGGGATGCGTGAGACAGGAATCACCATATCGATTCGATCAAGGAGCGGCCCCGATAAGCGTTTTTGGTAATTGATAATCTGTATTGTCGAGCAGGAACATTCGTGCTCTGGATCGCCATAGTAACCACAAGGACAAGGGTTCATTGTGGCGACGAGCATGAAATGGGCAGGGTAGTTGGCTCGTCCGCTCACTCGAGCAACAGAAATGACGTGATCTTCCAACGGCTGGCGGAGGGACTCTAGAACGTTGCGGGGGTATTCGGGGATTTCATCGAGGAACAATACACCGTGGTGGGCCAGACTAATTTCTCCTGGGCGAGGCTTTACGCCGCCGCCAACAAGTGAGATCTGGCTAGAGGTATGGTGCGGTGATCGAAATGGCCGATGTCGTACCACGTCGTCGATTAGTGTACCAGCGAGGCTGTGAAGCTTGGTAGCCTCGAGCTGTTCTTCGGGGGAGAGTGGGGGTAGAAGACCGACAATCGTCTTGGCGAGCATGGTTTTGCCAGCGCCAGGTGTGCCGGTAAAGAGGATATTGTGGTGACCCGCTGCAGCGATAGTCAGGGCTCGTTTGGCCTGCTCTTGACCATAGATATCGTCGAGTAAGGGGCTAGACTTGCGTTTGGACGTTTCTTCTTTGCTGGTGATTGTCGTTGGAAGAAGCTTAACTTCACCCTTGAGATGCAGGTAGAGGGACTTTAGGCTGTCGACACCGATAATATCAATATCTTTGATCAGATGCGCTTGAGCGACATTCGCAGTTGGGAGAAAGAGTGTCGTGAGACCAGCGCTACGGGCTGTCTCAGCGATGGTAATTACTCCAGAGATAGGTCGCACGGTGCCGTCGAGTGCGAGCTCACCAGCAAAGGCTGAGTGGGCAAGTTCACTCTGGCGCAATTGTCCGCTTGAGGTAAGGACAGCAAGAGCGATCGGCAGGTCGTAGTGCGTACCGTCTTTGGGTAGTTCTGCTGGGGCAAGGTTAACAGTAAGACGGCGCGGAGGGTATTCCAGCAATGTGTTGGCTATGGCACTTTTGACCCGCTCCTTGGCTTCATCAATCGATTTGTTGGCTAGGCCCACAATCTGGAGAGAGGGAAGGCCTTTTGTCATGTCACTCTCAACCTCGATGATATGGCCGTCAAAACCAATCGGCGCAACAGTGATAACTTTCGCAACATTTCCCATAGCTAGCACTAGTAAAGCACGCTGGCATTTGATTGTAAACTATGGTATAATCATAAGCTGTAACCGTGTAGGGGCTGAAATACGCTATCGACATGAGGACTTTAACAGGCTATTACCGCGCATCGACCTCTGACGTAATCAGAATCAATAGTTGCAAACAATCGTCTTGCACAGCTTTTTGCTCCATTGCAAAAAGCGCCAGCTTTCGCTTAAGTTGCGAAGCCGCACTCTGCCAGATTTCTGCTATAGCTAGAGTGTGTCATATTTAGCAGGATCGATAGCGAATGCTGCTGTGTCATTCGTAATTTAAATTTTTCACAGCTCGCAAGTGTCTGTATGTTTGTTCTATTTCGAGCAGGCCTGCGATAATTTCAGAATAGGACTATGTGCGTAGACGTATAGCAGGTTACCTTATGGACCCGGGGGCAGTACCCGGCAGCTCCACCAAAGAAAGGGCTTCATGTATCATGGAGCCTTTTCTATTTCGCGTACGTTTACTGTATGCCCGCCTGGGTGTAGGCAGCACATCATTTGTTTGCACAAATGTGCGCAACCTCGCCTCACTGTACTTGAAGCACAGCTTTAAATCCGTCTCCTGCCGTGCGGCTCCACACGGGCAACCCTCACCCGGCAGCTCCACCAACAAAATAATCTGACCAAAGCCTCGGACTATTTCGTTGAAAATAGCTGATTTAGCGTAAGAAAAAAACAAGCACCTGCGAGTAGTGCTTGTTTTCGTGGAGTTTTTCGAATATTTTTATTTTTGGTCCCTGTACAATTTATTTGCTCAGGACTACCCCTATAATATGCTTCTAAAGCGCTAATGTCAATAACTTTCTAGAAGATTTTCTCAGTAAAAAATACTACGCTTGCCGCGTATTAGAATAGAAAAAAGTGGATATAATTTTTGCGCGGATGGTTCACGTTGCGTTACGTCACTGGCAGGCCATAGGTATGTGAAGGGAAGGCGGTGGCGCGAATGTGGACTGTAGACCGAACCCAGGAAAAATGATTTTTTCGGTACGTTCTAGTTCGTAGTATGTCGGGATTGCAGGCAAGGAAGCTCGAAGCATCACGTGATTTAGTAAGAGTTGCATGCTGACAATTTGGAGAGCCCATGAATTGAACAACTTTTTGCTGTGCATCGTGCGGTGGGGTATCCGCAGGACGGCTGAAGCATGGTAGTGCGGGTTTTTCAACAAATTGACCGTCAGCCTGTGTGTGAATTAATGCGCGGACTCGTATTTCTAATTTTGGCAAAAATGTATTAGGAGTTGTTTGTCGTGGAGCTGCTCGTGTGAACGACAGTAGCTGACAAAGCGTATGCCTGCGAATAATCGTGAGGTTGCATGGGCGTTGTCCTTTGTATCGATTTTTTTGGCTTGGCTATAGCCGAAAGAGTAAGACAGACGACACGCTATTGGCGTAAATAGCACAATAATACAACAGAAATTATATGAGTATTTTGTACAACAAATAGCAATATAAGGTGTTAAATACAACTAGATGTATTTATAACAACGTTATAGTCATCGCAAACGCTTGCATAATTAAATTGTTTATGCTAGTATAAATCTAAGCTTTTACAAAAACAAAAATGTCAGAAGCCACCACAAATCCTTAACAATTTACATACTGACCAATGAGCCTTTCCGCACCCATAGACGGAAAGTAGGCAACGGCACTGGTATAACATTGGTGATTGACTCGCGTCGAACACCACGCACATTATATGTACCATTTATGTGGCGCTGCCTATGCTCCGCCGATCGAGAAAGCAATTTATCTTGGCGTTGTAGCGGATGGTATTAGTACCTCGCGCTTGGTAAATCCTTGTTTCTCCACTACCAGGTGAGAAGCAGCGAGACCACCAAGCGTGAAGTGGAACGTATCGCAAAGGACCTATGCTCCACTATGTGGAGCGGTCAGTAGCCCTATGAGCGATTGAGCTGACACCTGAATAGTTATTTATTAGCAGGTCGTTACAGCAGTATGCTTTGCTCTTTCGCTCTGGGCTCTCTTTTACCTTTAGTGGTATGATAGTGTCATGCTTGGGAAAGTATTAGCACTCATTACCCTTGGCGCGTTTGTCTTGTTGTCCGCGCTGTTGCAGTCGACTTCTCCGTCGACAATTCACCCTCTTGGGATTCTTTTGGTTTTTGTATTATTTTATCTGTTGTCACTAGGAGTGCTAACTTTTTTTATGTACGGAATTGCCAGAGCACTCAATGCGTTTCGTCGCAAAAAGCAGGAGATTCGCCTCCAGCAGCTGTACTATTATGCCTCGGTACTTGCGCTTGCTCCAGTGATGATTGTCGGTATGCGCTCAATAGGGCATAGTGGACTGCAGGATGTGGCGCTGGTGATTTTGTTTGAAATTATTGCTTGTTTTTACGTCATGAAACGTCGCTAAGCTAGTTCGCACACGACAACAGTTATGCTATAATTTATGAGAATATGGAGCCAAGACAATCTGGAGGGGGAGGGAATGTTGAACGAATGCCGATGCCTGTCGGCGAGATTTCTCCTGCTCTCATGCCTGAACAGTTGGCAGGACATAACCCAGAGGTCGCACCTGAGAAACGCCCAGAACTAGGTGTAGTTCAGGCTGAGGCGGCTCAAGTAGCGATGCCCGCGCTGCCTACTCCTATTATTACAACTGCACCAGACCCTGTATCTTCGCTCACGAACGACGATCAGACAGCGGCTGACGTTGATTTGATCGAGAAGGAATGGGTGGATAAGGCAAAGAAGATTATTGCCGAGACGCGTGATGACCCTTATCGACGCGAGCGTGAGATCAGCAAACTTCAAATAGAATATGTACGTAAACGGTACGGGCGTGTGATTGGTGACGCGGGCGACTGATGAATACTGCAGCTGTTTTTGTTAGCTTGTTTGGATTCGCTGTTGTTGTGATTGCGACGGCTGTGGGAGCGTTTTTGGTCTACCGTCGGACCCTTCGGGAAGCAAAGAATTATGAGCGGGGTCTAAAAATGGTGCCGATTCTCATTCATCTGCCTCCTGCTACTGACGATATCGAAGTCAATAGCCGCGATAAACGCGATGTGACAGAGGAGGCATTGTCGCAGGCGAGTGTCATGTATAACATTATTGCCAGTACGATCACCAAAGGGTTTAAAAGCAAAGTGTATGGCCAAAGACATATGGCGTTTGAGATTGTTGCCAAGGGCGGGCTGGTTCACTACTATGCTGTTGTCCCTACTGTGCTAACTGACGCAGTGCGCCAAGCGGTAGCAGCGGCGTACCCATCGTCTCGGCTCGAAGAGGTGACTGAACACACGGTGTTTAGTGAAGTAGGTAAATTGAGCGGAACAATCGGTGGCGAGCTGACACTCAAGAAGCACTTTTCAAAACCAATCGCTACCTACGCCGAAACAAAGCGCGACGCCTCGCGAGCACTTCTCAATGCGCTCTCGGCTGCCGGTCGAGAAGATGGGATTGGGATTCAAATATTGATTCGCCCAGCGCCAGAAGGCTGGGTGCACGCGTCACGTAAAGCAGTGGAAAAGATCAAGAAAGATCGTGCGACGGGTAAGGCATCTCATGGCAGCATGTTTGCGGTGCGGGATATCACCGAAGCTCTGTGGCGACCACCGAATCCTGCAGAACACCAACAGACAGAGCATTCTGTCGATACGCAATTGACTTCAGTCGAGCAGCAAATGATTGAAGCGATCGACGAGAAAACCAGATACCCTGGGTTCGAAACATTGATCCGCATCGTTGTTTCGTCGAATACATCTGGACAAGCGCAGTCTCTACTCAAAAATGTTGTGTCGGCGTTTGCTCTGTTTGACTCGCCAAGCAACAATGGATTCAGATTTACGCTCTCCAAAAATGTTGATGAACTTGCTTCCTCGTTTATCTTTCGATTCTTCCCACAGGCAGTACGAGCCAACATACTCAATAGCATAGAGTTAGCCTCGATTTTTCACCTGCCTGATCAAAATAGTATTCCTACTTCGCAAGTTGAACGTCAGATGAGCAAGCAGGTGGATGGGCCAACGCAAATCATGGAAGAGGGGCTCTTGCTTGGCTATAACGAGTTTCGTGGCGTCAAAAAACCAATTCGCTTGGGCGATAAGGATCGGCGACGTCATATCCATATTATCGGTCAGACAGGTGTCGGTAAATCAGTGCTACAGGAGAACCTAGCGTATCAAGATATGATGGATGGCCGTGGCTTTGCCTTTGTTGACCCACATGGCGATTCAGTTGAAGCTTTGCTGTCTAAGGTTCCTAAGGAGCGAGTTGAGGACGTTGTCTACTTTAATCCGAGCGACATGGCACACCCTGCGGGGCTCAACATGTTTGAGTTCGATCATCCTGACCAAAAGGACTTCCTCGTCCAGGAGGCGATTAGCATGCTCTATGGTCTATATGATCCAGGGCATACGGGTATTGTGGGCCCTCGGCTCGAGCATATCTTCCGCAACTGCGCACTTTTGCTGATGAGTGATCCCGCGGGCGGTACCTTTATTGACATTCCAAAACTGTTGATCGATGAAGAGTTCATGAAGAGCAAGCTCAAGCATGTGACGGATCAAAATGTATTGGACTTTTGGACCAAGGAGTTTCCTGCTTCGCAGCGCTCCAGTGAGGCTGGCGAGGTGATTAGCTGGGTGGTCTCAAAATTTGGGCCATTTATTAGCAACGACGCAATGCGCAATATCATCGGGCAGACAAAAAGCGGCTTCAATTTCTCTGACATCATGAACAATAACAAAATCCTCCTTGTGAACTTGTCGAAAGGTAAGATGGGCGATCTCAACTCACGCTTGCTTGGTATTATCTTCGTGATGAAGTTCCAGGCAGCGGCAATGGCGCGCGCAAACATGCCAGAGGAAGAGCGCAAAGACTTTACTCTCTATGTGGATGAGTTCCAGAACTTTGCAACAGACAGCTTTGAGACCATTCTCTCTGAGGCTCGTAAGTACCGTCTTAGTTTGACGCTAGGTAATCAGTTCATGACTCAGCTGAAGGAAGAACTTCGCGAGGCGATTATTGGTAACGTCGGTACTACGATTACGGGGCGAATCGGTATCACGGATGCGGAGATTATGGTCAAGCGCTATACCCCCGTCTTTGACGCCGAAGACCTGACAAAGTTACCAAATTATCAGTCAGTTTGTGTGGCGCAGATCCAAGGAGTGCCATCGGCACCGTTTAGTATGAGTTGGGTGCCGCCAATGGGGCAGTCCAACCAGCAACTGAGCGATGCCTTGAAGCGACTATCTGCTGCTAAGTTTGGCCGGCCACGAGCCCAGGTCGAGCAAGAAATATTTGCTCGTCTCAGTGTCAAGAAAGAGACGCCGGCTGGTGCAAGCCTGCCCGGATCTCCAGCGAGCGCTTCATCAATAAAGCCCTCGGGCTCGTCGTTCCTGGATGAATGGCTGGCCAAGCGCAAGCAGATGACGGCAGGCGGGGGGAGCTCGCCGGTGCCTTCAGCAGCGATGCCAGCGCCTCGTCAAACAACGTCCACACCACCAGCGGCTGTTCCTCTTAGTGCAGCAATGCCACAGGCAACTCCTTTCTCTTCAGCACCACTCGGCACTCAGCCGTCCGAGGTTATATCGTTTACCCCTGCATCGAACGATGCTGCTAGCACAGCGCCTGCACAAAAAAGCGGGGAGACGTCTGCGGCTACACTGCCGCCCGCAGATGAACTGCACCTTCAGGCTGCCTCTGATGATGAAGTACATATAAAACTGCGCTAGGTATGCGCAGTTTCCGGTAGAGGTAGGAGAACTTATTTCTTGCCGGTAATCAGAAGCTTGAAGTAGTCGTAGACGAGGCCAAGCAGCCAGCCGACGACAAATGATGCGATCGATTCGGTGCCAGAGAGAGGGTAGCCATTGAAGTGAGCAATCAGATAAATCGCAAGTGTGAAGCCAAATGCAAAGAGTGCGCCAGAAGCGATGGCATTGGGCCGCGCGATGGTGCCGCCAACTACGTCACTGATTTTTTCAACAACAGGATTATGAATAACAGAACTAAATACGCGGCTCGGCGCAGACATTTGAGAGCGCACTTCGCGCATTGTGCGATCATAGCTTGCGTCACGCTCGCGCTTTGAAGCCGGGCCACGGCGTTCTGCAGGCGATTCCTCACGCTTTTCGTGTGACCTACTTTCCCTCTCGATGCGGGAGGCTTGTTCAAGTGCTTCGTGACGCGCTGCTTCGGCCGCGTTCTCATGACCCTTTTCCGCAGCGCGTTCACGGTTCTCGCGGAGCCGCTCTTGGTGCTCTTTGCCTGCCTCTGCAAGCGCCTTCGCATCGTATGCTTCAGGTCCAGCGTTTAGTCGTTCTTTATCACTCATATCCACCCCTTATATATTTTGTAACAACGGTTAGTTATATTGTCCCAGCGTTTAGGTCGCGACGAATCAAGCGCACTTCTTTCTTAACTTGTCGCGCACGCGCGTAGAAGTAGGCAACGATGGAAAGTACAACACCAGCAAAGATCATATTTTCGCGCGGACCCGTGTGAGGCAGCTCGTTGACTGTTTGCTCAACAACAAGTTTCTGAACAGGGCAGTCAACGCCGATGGCGACGGAGTTGCCAAACGTGTTGGTCATCGTGCAGTCATACGATGTTTTATCGCTCACTCCTTGTCCCATTGCTGGAATCGTTTCGAGCAGTTGGACTGTAAACATGCGAGTGATCGATTTGCCCCCGTCGACAGCAACTTTTGGCCATGAGAGGGTTTTAGCAGTTTCATCAAAGGTGCCGCCACCATTGTCGACAACTGTTGCATACTCCAACACGTCTGCAAGTTGTTCGGTAATTGAAACATCTGTTGTTGTTTTACCAACATTTTGTATGGTGAGAGTATAGATTACCTTATCTCCTGCCTTGGCTGTTGTTTTTGTTGCATCAACATCTCCTTGAGTGATGTTTTTGGCTGATTTTGTCTCGAGAATCTTAGCAGCGCATTTGTCATCCTTGATCCAGAGAGTTGAGTCACCTGGGCAGGGTTGGCACTCTGGACTCGTAGCAGGTAGTTTAGGATTGACAGGGCATACTGCAGGAGGGGCAATTGAGAACGTTTTTACACAACTTGGGCTGGTCTGTGGGCCTAGCGTTGTTTCGACCGTGAGACTGACTTCGTAGGTACCTTGCTGAGACTGACTGTACGTTGCAGAGTCGGTAAGTGCTGAAGATACCTGTTTGATTGTTTTGACTTCTTTTCCGTCTTTTTTGACGACATAAGTATATCCGGTCACTTTCGCGCTGCCCGCTACAGAGGCAGAGGCCTGTAGCTGGTAATTATCAAGCAGCTTTGTAATTTTCAAGCTCTCGCATTTTGCAACTGGTGATACCTGGCAGTTTGGATAGGTGCCGACTTGACCCGCAGGGCATTGAGGGGTTGTACAGTTGGGATAGTCGCCAACTTTACCACTCTCAGCACAGGTGTGAGCTGGCGGCATTTGTTTCAGCGCAAGGTTACCGCAATTGAGCATCAGCCAAAACTCCATGCCTTGCGTAGATACACCGCGAAACGCGTAGTAGTAAGATCCTGTCGTAAGTGTCGAGCCACCGTCCCAATTGCGAAGAGGCCGCATGTAAAAAGTACGAGTACCGCCGCCTGAAGCGGCGACTGTATAGGACTTTTCGCCTTGAGAAGCACTAAAGTGAGGGTTTAGTCCCCATGAGTAGAAGCCGTCCTTGGAGTTAATTTGGGTCTTGGTGGCAGCGGCAATATTACTGCGTGAGATTCCGACAGCATTGAAGAGGTCGCGGATATTGTTGGTGTTAGCATCGTAATTACTGAGGTAAGCATCGATAGTATAGGCACCACCATATATGAAGTCGTTTGGACTTGAAGCATTGGCCGCCTCTGGGGGGGAGAAGACAGCAAAAGATTGAACAACCAGAGCAAGGGCAGTGAAAATAAGCCCCACACGACGTGTCGCCTCCTCTTTCTTTAAGCGATGTGCGTAAAAGCCAAGTTGGCCAACAAGTGCCGGGCTAAACGCAAGATTTGATACTAGTTTTTTGAACATAGCGCTACCTGTTTTTGTTATTTGAATGATACCTCTCAGGCGTGATTTTAGCATAAGAAATATGTTCATGGCAAGTGCTTGAATGAACAAATTTTTTTATGGTATAATGAAACGTATTGTAAACAGCTGAAACGACCGTAAGTGAGGGAGAAATGACCAAACAAAAAGACGACGGGTCTTATGATGGCTCGCAGATTCAAGTTCTAGAGGGGCTTGAGCCAGTTCGCAAGCGTCCTGGGATGTATATCGGGAGCACGGGGTACGACGGTGTGCACCATCTTATCAAGGAAATTGCGGACAACTCGATCGATGAAGCAATCGCAGGCTTTGCATCTCGCGTTGATGTACGTATCTTGGCTGACGGTGGCATCACCATTACAGATGATGGCCGTGGTATTCCGGTCGACAAGCACCCCAAAACAGGTGTTAGCACACTTGAGACGGTGCTGACGGTGCTTCACGCTGGCGGTAAATTTGGTGGCGGTGGTTACAAAGTGTCGTCTGGACTCCACGGTGTGGGGTCGAGTGTGGTCAATGCGCTGTCAACAAAGTTGATCGCAGAAGTTGTAAAGGAAGGCCAGCTCTACCGGATAGAATTTGAGCGCGGCCGCCCGGCGGCACCACTTGCAAAAATCGGCAAGACAGATCGTCCGCAAGGGACTTCTATTACGTTTTATCCTGACCCTGAAATCTTTAAAGAGACAGTCGAGTTTGATTACAAGTGGGTGGTGAGTTATTTGCGACACCAGGCGTACCTAACAAAAGGTGTGTATGCGACGGTTTATGACGAGCGCACGCACGAGCGACAAGCATTTTATTTCGAAGGCGGCATTAAAAGCTATGTCAAGAATCTGAATATCGGCAAGGAAATCCTCAGTAGCGAAATCTTTTATGTTGAACGACAGGTAGAGGATTCGATGGTCGAGGTTGCTGTCCAATACAACGATAGTTATGGAGAGACAGTCAGGCCGTTTGCAAACAACGTCCTCACACCTGATGGAGGGACGCATCTGATTGGTTTTCGTGCAGCATTGACGCGTGTGATCAACGATTATGCCCGCAAAAATAGTCTGCTAAAGGAAAAAGAAGAAAACCTTTCCGGTGATGATATTCGCGAAGGGCTCACAGCAGTCATCTTGGTGAAGCTGCCTGATCCACAGTTCGAGGGACAAACAAAGAACAAGCTGGGCAATCCAGAAGTGCGGCGCTATGTTGAACAAGTAATGAACGAGTACTTCGCATACTATCTCGAAGAGAATCCTGATGTAGCCAAAAAAATCGTCGGCAAGGCACTCCTCGCTGCTCGTGCCCGCAAGGCCGCTCGCGCCGCACGGGACAATGTACTTCGAAAAGGTGCACTGGACGGTATGGGACTTCCCGGCAAGCTCTATGACTGCTCTAGCAAGAATCCAAGCGAAAGTGAAATTTACATAGTGGAGGGTGACTCGGCTGCTGGTTCAGCCAAAGAGGGTCGCGATAGCAAAACCCAGGCCATTTTGCCGCTTCGTGGTAAAGTTCTCAACACCGAACGGGCTCGTCTTGATAAGATGTTTGCCAACAAAGAGATCGTGGCGATGATCCAAGCATTTGGTGTCGGAATAGGTGACTCATTCGATACGAACGGTTTGCGCTATCACAAGATCATCATCATGACTGACGCCGACGTTGACGGGAGTCACATTTCGACCCTCCTATTAACGTTCCTGTTCCGCTACATGAAAGAGCTGATAGAGGGTGGATATGTGTATCTTGCGAAGCCGCCACTGTATAGTCTCAATAAAGGACAGAAAAAGACATACGTGTATGACGAGAGCGGACTCGATGCAGAGCTGGAAAAGATTATTGCTGACCGCAAAGAGCGCGGTACGGAGATATCTGAAACGGATGATAAGTTTAAGCAGGCCGGTGTAACGCTCTCGCGATTTAAGGGGCTGGGTGAAATGGACGCCGATCAGCTATGGGATACGACCATGAACCCGGATAACAGAGTGTTGAGCCAGGTACGAATCAATGATGCCGAAGATGCTGATGCAATTTTTACCAAACTGATGGGCGACGAAGTGTCTTTGCGTAAGACATTTATTCAGGCCCGCGCCAAACATGCTAACCTTGACGAGCTTGATATCTAGGAGATAGTGCACTGCTATGAATGAAGAAATGATACAACCAAATGAAGATACACCACTTGAGGGAGAGGTTCTGAACCCTGAGATACAAGGTATCGAACAACGTACAATCGAAAATGTCATGGAAGATAGCTTCTTCCGCTATTCCATGAGTGTAATTATAGATCGTGCACTTCCGGATGTTCGTGATGGGTTGAAGCCGGTGCATCGCCGTATTCTACACTCGATGAATGTGAACGGGAACCGTAGTAATGCAAAGTTTGTAAAAAGCGCACGCATTGTCGGTGATGTTATGGGTAAATATCACCCGCACGGTGATTCTGCTATCTATGACTCGATGGTTCGTCTTGCTCAGCCATGGTCACTACGCTATCCGTTAGTCCAGGGGCAGGGTAATTTCGGTTCAATGGATGGCGACCCTGCGGCAGCGAGCCGCTACACTGAGGCTAGGTTGCAGCGTTTTTCGGATGAACTTCTCGCCGATATCGAAAAACAGACAGTAGACTTTCGTGATAACTATGATGGCTCCGAGCAAGAGCCGGTCGTATTGCCCGCAAAAGTGCCAAATCTTCTGCTCAATGGCCAGATTGGTATTGCAGTGGGCATGGCAACGAATATTCCACCGCATAACCTCGGTGAGCTTGTTGATGCAACAATTGAACTGATTGATAACGAGCACGCAACAATTGATGATCTATTAAAGCACGTTAAGGGCCCTGACTTTCCAACAGGCGCAGTTGCCTATGGTGGGGCACCGATGAAGCAGGCGTATCAAACGGGCCGCGGTAGTGTGATGATGCGTGCGGTAGCTGAGATTCAAGAGACGAAGAAGGGTCGCCACCAGATTATCGTCACAGAGATACCATATGGTGTAAATAAAGCATCACTTGTTGAGAAAATCGCTGAGCTATATAAGGAAAAGAAGATTAGCATTAGCGACCTGCGTGATGAAAGCTCCAGAGGTAAGGTCCGTATTGTTATTGAGGTAAAGAAAGATGGCTACCCAAAGAAGGTGCTGAACCAGCTGTATAAACTAACTGCACTGCAGAGTAGCTTTAATTACAACATGCTTTCACTTATCGATGGAATTCAGCCTCGTATTCTTGGATTGCATGAAATGCTTAGCGAGTTTGTGAAGCATCGACAGAGTGTGGTGCGACGTCGTACTGAGTTTGAACTCAAGAAAGCACGTGAGCGAGCCCACATCCTCGAAGGCTACAAGATCGCCCTCGACAATATCGATGAAGTAATCAAAACGATCCGCGCAAGCAAGACACAGGATATCGCTGAGAAAGCACTTATCAAGCAATTTACGTTGAGTGAAATTCAGGCAAAGGCAATCCTCGCTATGCAGTTGCGACGCCTGACTGGTCTCGAGCGCGAAACGATTGAGAATGAGCTAAACGAGCTGCTTAAAGCGATCAGGCGCTATGAAGAGATATTGGCCGATGAGCAAGAGATCCTCGCTATCATCAAGACTGAGCTGCTTGAAATGAAGGAGCGCTACGGCGATGAGCGTCGAACGAAGATGTATAATCATGAATTAGGTAAGTTTAGTGACGAAGAGCTCATACCAGAAGAGGATACGGTGATTCTCCTCACAACAGAGAATTACATCAAGCGTACGCTGGTCAGCGAATATCGGCGCCAGCATCGTGGCGGCAAAGGTAAGCGAGGTATGACCACTAAAGAAGAGGACGTGATCGACCAAATTATTCCTGCAAGTACTCATGACTGGCTGCTGTTCTTTACGAACAAGGGACGAGTCTTCCGCCTGAAGGCCTATGAGGTGCCTGCTGCAAGTCTTGCGGCCAAGGGTGTAGCGGCAGTAAACTTATTGCAATTGCAGCCTGAAGAGAAGATCACCTCTATCATTAACCATGCGAAAGATGCGAGTGATGAGGGATATCTCTTTATGGCGACTACCAAGGGTACAGTTAAGAAGACGCCATTGAAGGATTATGCAAATATTCGAACAAACGGGCTGATCACCATCAATCTTGATGATGGCGACGAGTTGAGGTGGATCAAACAGACAGCCGGGAATAACGATGTGATTATATCAACATCTGCAGGTCAGGCGGTTCGATTCAATGAAACGGAGACTCGTCCAATGGGTCGGGCTGCTCGCGGTGTTCGCGGCGTGCGTCTTAGGCCAAATGACTGGGTAGTAGGGATGGATATTGTTACCAGCGATAACCAGACACTTCTCGTGATTAGTGAAAAAGGATTCGGCAAAAAGACCAAGGTTGAGAACTTCCCGAGCCACAAGCGTGGCGGTGTAGGCATCAAGGCAGCGATTGTTACTGCTAAAACGGGGCCTATTATCTCCGTACAGACTATCGAGCCTGCGATGGACGAGGCATTGCTCGTGTCAAAGAATGGACAAACGATTCGTCTCAGTCTCGATGACATTAAGATGCTTGGGCGAACGACACAAGGAGTGACGATTATGCGATTATCGGGTGGTGACAGCGTATCCTCAATCGGTTTGATGGAATCGCAGCCAAAAGAAGAAGATGCGGGAGAGGGCGTAGCGAAGTAGGGTTATGGTATTCTCGCCGTATTTACTAACAATTGTACTCAGCTGGGTGGTCGCGCAAGGCGCAAAATACGTCATAGTTGCCATCAAAAATCGCAATTTTGATCACCTGAGACAACTCTACCTCTCTGGTAATATGCCGAGCGCGCATAGCGCCACAGTAATGTCCATGGCGACTATTGTTGGCCTCAAGAATGGATGGGATTCGGCGCTCTTTGGTGTAGCCATTATGGTGGCAGGGGTAGTGATGTACGATGCAGTCATGGTGAGGCGTTCAGTCGGCGAGCAGGGCCTTGCTTTGCAAGAGCTCATACGGGCTGCAAAAAACAATGAGCGCGTGGTGATACCGCGCGCGGCGAAGGGCCATACACCGCTTGAAGTAGTAGTGGGCGGCATACTCGGCGTACTTATTGGATATGTTGTCTTTATAGCTACAATATAGATTCAAAAAGGTGTTGACCAGATCTCAACTATCCTATACAATGGACAACAGTCCAAATTGCGAGAGGAGAAATTGATCTATTAGCGCGGTTTGAATGTGATTGTAATTTAACAATTTGGTTGTGCAATAATCATCGTCAGTCTATTTTGAGTAGACGTTTCTAGGAGACTAGAAACACTTTATGGAAATGTACTATCACTTCAGTGATGTAGTTAACTATAAAACTAGATGGATTATCTGCCGAAGGCACGTACAGCTCTGCTGTCGCGCTTTAGGGGGATAGCCGGTTACGAGCGATTTACTCGCTCGCACCGTGCGTAAGGGGTTCACCCCTTATCTATCTTTAATGGAGAGTTTGATCCTGGCTCAGGATGAACGCTGGCGGCGTGCCTAACACATGCAAGTCGAACGGAAACAGATCTAGTTTACTAGATGCTGTCGAGTGGCGGACGGCTGAGTAACGCGTGGGAACGTGCCCCAAAGTGAGGGATAACGCACCGAAAGGTGTGCTAATACCGCATATGGTCTTCGGATTAAAGAATTTATTCGCTTTGGGAGCGGCCTGCGTCGGATTAGGTTGTTGGTGAGGTAATGGCTCACCAAGCCGACGATCCGTAGCTGGTCTGAGAGGATGACCAGCCAGACTGGAACTGAGACACGGTCCAGACTCCTACGGGAGGCAGCAGTGAGGAATCTTCCACAATGGGCGAAAGCCTGATGGAGCAACGCCGCGTGCAGGATGAAGGCCTTCGGGTTGTAAACTGCTTTTATAAGTGAGGAATATGACGGTAACTTATGAATAAGGATCGGCTAACTACGTGCCAGCAGCCGCGGTCATACGTAGGATCCGAGCGTTATCCGGAGTGACTGGGCGTAAAGAGTTGCGTAGGTGGTTATATAAGTGAATAGTGAAAGCCGGCGGCTCAACCGTACGGACTATTATTCAAACTGTATAACTCGAGAATGGTAGAGGTAACTGGAATTTCTTGTGTAGGAGTGAAATCCGTAGATATAAGAAGGAACACCAATGGCGTAGGCAGGTTACTGGACCATTTCTGACACTAAGGCACGAAAGCGTGGGGAGCGAACCGGATTAGATACCCGGGTAGTCCACGCCGTAAACGATGGATACTAGCTGTTGGAGGTATCGACCCCTTCAGTAGCGAAGCTAACGCGTTAAGTATCCCGCCTGTGGAGTACGGTCGCAAGACTAAAACATAAAGGAATTGACGGGGACCCGCACAAGCGGTGGATCGTGTTCTTTAATTCGATGCTAAACGAAAAACCTTACCAGGGTTTGACATCCTTGGAATCTTTCCGAAAGGAGAGAGTGCTTTATTGAACCAAGTGACAGATGATGCATGGCCGTCGTCAGCTCGTGTCGTGAGATGTTTGGTTAAGTCCATCAACGAGCGCAACCCTTATAGTCTGTTGTATTTTTCAGGCTAGACTGCCCCGGAAACGGGGAGGAAGGAGGGGATGAGGTCAGGTCAGTATTTCTCTTACATCCTGGGCTAGAAACACGATACAATGGCTAGTACAATGCGCAGCGAAGCCGCGAGGTGGAGCAAATCGCATCAAAGCTAGTCCCAGTTCGGATTGGAGGCTGAAACTCGCCTCCATGAAGTCGGAATCGCTAGTAATCGCAAATCAGCAAGTTGCGGTGAATACGTTCCCGGGTCTTGTACACACCGCCCGTCAAACCATGAAAGTGACCAACACCCGAAGTCCGATTCGTCGGCCTAAGGTGGGGGGCATGATTGGGGTTAAGTCGTAACAAGGTATCCGTACCGGAAGGTGCGGATGGATTACCTCCTTTCTAGGGAGTTACGCCTAACAGTCGAGTAATCACTGTTAGTAGCTAGGTCGGTCTTGATTGTTATGCTGAGCTTACATAACAAAGTAGCCGTATTTATACGGACAAGACGAAGTTCGAAAAAAATCTCGAAAAAAGACGGATGATATTGCACAACCAGATTGTTAAACAAAAAGAAGCCCTAAGGGGCTTCTTTTTAGTGCTACTCAAGAGAGAATTTTTTTAGTACCTCAAACTCTAGCATAGGCTCTCTCATGCTGTGCACGAGATGAAACGACTCAACTTCTTGTGTAAAACATATCGATTCTTGGAGGATAAAGTCCTTGACATCATTCAGATCAAGCGGCTGTGTGAATCGAGCAAGTGAGCAGTGAATGATAGTCGGTGGTTGTTTGGTTCCTGGCAGCAGAACAACCGTGTCAAGAAATTTTTTTCGTATTGTTTGGAACTCACCGTTATCATGACCGGTTAAATAGATCGTCGTAGAGGATACGTTGATGGTATCAAAAGTGACTGATATTTTTTTCTGGTCTTTTAATATTTGTTTGAGCGCGGCGCAATAGCTTGGTGATAGTTTTCTAAATAGTTCTTGCTTATTTCTTCCGTCATAATGCACGAGAGGAGCAATCCAGTCGAGAAGAGTAATATGCAGTGAACTTGGTGGCATACAAAACACCGCGCTGCCATACTCCTTGTCAATTTTACTGATACAATCACTGATAATCTCTATATTCTTGGGAGAAAAGGTTGTGTTGACGACGTAGCCTTCATAGGGCCGTCCTAGCCAGTCGACTGTTTGTGTAGTTTTCATCTTGGCCTCTATTGTTGACCACCGAAGAGCAGGCTGAAGAACCAGCCAAGCAGAAGCGTGTGGATATTGAGCATGACAACAAACCCGAGCAGACAGCCGATAAGCCCCCACATACGAAAGCGTTCGTAGCTACTTACACCGCTACCAAACATGTCTGCGATTTGCCGATACCAAATCGTGAGTGCAACGCCCGCTAGTAATACTAGTATGCCAATTCCAAACCATGACCAACTAAATGTGTAATCCATATGCTTTAGTATACACTTGTCAGAGCTCATGTAATAGGGTAGAATGGTGAAAGTCTTCTTGTGAAGCACTTTTCAGATTTGGGGGCATAGCTCAGTTGATTAGAGCACCTGCTTTGCAAGCAGGGGGTCCAGGGTTTGAGTCCCTGTGCCTCCACCAGAATATTTGCCGCACCACCCTGGGGTGGTGGGACAAATATTCTGGGGAATCCCAGTGCCTCAAACCCGTTTTTTGCAAAGCAAAAAGGGTTTGGCGCAGCGAGTGAAACGAAAATGTAGTTCTATCTTTTCGTGAGCGAGCGAAGGAGGCGACGTGTCGCCGATGTCCCTGTGCCTCAGGGACAGTACCTTCCCACTATGGGGTAGCTCGGGTGAAAATCCGTTGCTACTCCACCAAATCTTCCAGCCCACATTGGGCGCTTAGCTCAGTTGGCTAGAGTGAGAACTGCTGGTAGCAGTTCGCAAGGCGACTTTCCGATAAAACCTATGCTTTCAATCGTGAAATCGCGGGCCCGCCGAAGGTGGGTCGAGCCCAGAGAAAAAGTATCTTAATAATTTAGTCTTATATCATTGTGGGTGATTAGCTCAGTTGGCTAGAGCATCTCGTTTACACCGAGAGGGTCGGGGGTTCGAGCCCCTCATCACCCACCATGATATGAGACTAAGCATGTCTCAGTTTAGGGCGATTAGCTCAGCTGGTTAGAGCGCGTCACTGATAATGACGAGGTCGGAGGTTCAAGTCCCTCATCGCCCACCAAAGAAAAATACCCCATTGCAGGGGTATTTTTCTTTAGTGGATCATGCGATTCGAACCTCCGACCTCGCGAGGGAGGAGGTGAGAACTGCCTGGGGCAGTTCGCAAGGACGTCACCCGGAGCAAGCTATGCTTGCTGCCGCGGTGCGTAGGGACCGCGGAACGTGGCAAAGTCCCTCATCGCCCACCTTCTGTGTTACTATAGTGCGTAATGAGTAGCGAGGTGCTAAAGCAAGAGAAATCGCCAGAGAAAAACGAGCTTATTGACGATAATGCAAGAAAGTTTATTGTTGATGAGCTTGACAAGAGATTATTAGATAATCCAGGTGTAGTGTCTTTTGTTTTGACCACAGACTGGCTAGAGATGAGTGAAGACAGCGAAACCAAGCTTGCACGTAAGGTATTTGGTAATGGAGGTGTTCAGACCTTGCTCATCAAAAAGGTTATGAAGAATGGTAGAAGGGAGTCGGAAAAGCGTAAAATTACTGACGAACAGTACATGGATTTGGTAGTAGGCTCGGTGCTTTGCGTTCAAAAGAAACGCTTTGAGTTCGACTATACTCAAGCTGGTATCAACTTTTTGATGAAATACGACAAATTTAGCGAAAGCGATCTGCATGTGCTAGAGGTGGACGCCCATGACGATGAAGAGAGGAGCATGTTTGATCCAGGTGCTTTTCAAGACAATCTAGTGGAAGTGACTGGTGATCTGAGATACTACGGATATCGTGTAGCGGAGTTCACCTAAAGCTTCTACGTTTCTGATATTTCTTCTCAAAAAACTCTTGCATTCCCAACTCAACTGGAGTACAATAAGTCTTTAGTAATGCGAATGTTCACATTGAACCTCTGGCGATTTTGGTAAAAGTTTATGAAACAATCCGAAACGCGAGAGGATTTTTTATCGCCAAAATTACAACGATACCCGCTAGACAACAGAGTGGTTGCGGTGGTATCATAAGTGAAGTTTAACACCACGAAGCCTTGAACGCAGACAAAATTACATCAAGAATAAGCATGATGTAGTAGCAATGTGCGCTCAACGTGAGGAGAGTACAGTTATTTAACAATTTGATTGATGTAAGAAAATTTTTTGTAATGATTGACGGCAACGAAATAGTTGGTGAATTCCAATTACTAGTTAAGTCAATGCATAAAAAGGTACTCAAGGGCACAGTAGTGGATGCCTAGACGTATATTACCGATGAAGGACGTGGAAGACTGCGATAAGCTTCGGGTAGCTGTCAACAAGCTATTATCCGGAGATCTCCGAATGGGGAAACCCAGCATGAGTAATGTCATGTTGTCTCTATCTGAATACATAGGATAGTTGAACGGGAACCAACTGAACTGAAACATCTTAGTAGGTTGAGGAAAAGAAAGTAAATAACGATGGCGGGAGTAGTGGCGAGCGAAACCGTTAGAGCCCAAACCTTACAAGTTTTTGTTTGTCAGTTTACTGACTTACAAATAAGCTGATAGGCGAATACTTATAAGGGGTTGTGATATTACACAAGACCAAGTCAGAGAGCTTGAGCCTTCGGGTTCGAGGTATCTGATTTGCGACCAGCAGCTATCACTGACTGGATAAGGTAAAAAATCGGCGTGGTTAGCAGAATAGTTTGAATGACTAACCAAAGGACGTGAAAGTCGTGTACGCGAAAACGACGCTGACCTTATATGTGTTTTATCGAGTAGGGCGGGGCACGAGAAACCCTGTCTGAATCCGGCTGGACCACCAGCCAAGGCTAAATATAATATACGATCGATAGTGAACTAGTACAGCGATGGAAAGGTGAAAAGAACCCCGGGAGGGGAGTGAAATAGATCCTGAAACTCTGTGCCTACAAGGAGTCGGAGCCGGCTTGTCCGGTGACGGCGTGCTTTTTGTAGAACGATCCAGCGAGTTAATTTTGTCAGCAAGGTTAAGCCAATTGGCGGAGCCACAGTGAAAGCGAGCCTGAATAGGGCGATTTAGTTGGCAGGATTAGACCCGAAACCGGGTGACCTAACCATGAGCAGGCTGAAGCTTCTGTAACAGGAAGTGGAGGGCCGAACCGTAGTCCGCAGCAAAGGGCCCGGATGACTTGTGGTTAGCGGTGAAATGCCAATCGAACCCGGAGATAGCTGGTTCTCCTCGAAACAGTTTTAGGACTGGCGTCATGTAGTAGCAGTCGGGGGTAGAGCTCTGTAAAGGACTGGGGGGAGCAATCCTACCCACCCTTAACAAACTACGAATACCGACTGTGTAATCATGGCAGTTAGAACGGCGGAGCTAAGTTCGTCGCTCAAAAGGGAAACAGCCCAGACCATCGTCTAAGGTCCCTAAATTATCACTAAGTGGGAAACAAGGTGAGATTTCTTAAACAGCTAGGATGTTGGCTTAGAAGCAGCCATTCATTTAAAGAGTGCGTAACAGCTCACTAGTCAAGAGATCTTGCGTGGAAAATGTAACGGGGCTAAGTGATATACCGAAGACATGGATGCGTATTTATACGCGTGGTAGAGGAGCGTTCCTATCTGCAGTGAAGCTGGACTGGAAAGTACAGTGGAGCGTTAGGAAGTGAGAATGCTGGAATGAGTAACCATAAGATAGGTGAGAATCCTGTCGGCCGTAAGAGCAAGGTTTCCTGAGCCATGGTAATCATCTCAGGGTTAGTCGGGCCTAAGCCGAGGCGCATAGCGTAGGCGATGGACATCAGGTTAATATTCCTGAACCGGCGTAGTTTGCACACTGTTCACGGTGAGATATTCGAAGCGGATTCATGGTATGTATCCGTCCAACCTAGGGGGAACCCAATGGGAGTGAAAGTTACTCTTTGGAGTGACGATTTTGGAAAAGGCACTGGCTAGAAAAGCAGATGTGCGCGTGACTATGTCCGCCCGTACCGCAAACCAACACAGGTGCTCGAGTCGAGTAGACTCAGGCTTACGAGAGAACCTTCGCTAAGGAACTCGGCAATACAGCGACCGTAACTTCGGGATAAGGTCTGCCCCCACTTCGGTGGATATGTGCCGCGTATACTCAGCGAGAGTATTGAAACAAGGTTAAATCGTGCAAGTGTAATGACTTGCACATGAGTACGCCACATATCTTTTTTCAAAGATAGCGTGGTCGAAAAATCCTTTTTATGACATAAATTTTATATTCTTTTTTCAAGGTGATTTTGCGATCAAATCGAGCGAAATTTGTGCAGATTTTTGAAGAGTAGCAGTAGCTACGCTGAGAAGAGCTAAGCAAATTGCAGCCGATTTAGCGTGAAATAAACGAAAAATAGAATGTGAAAATTATGTCCAACCAATATTTTTTACTGAGATAGAGCAATAATGATTTTTTAAATCGGAAATGTTCTTTTGTACGCGATACTCACACATCTAACGATGTGGGGGCCGCAGCAAAAGAGCCCACGGAACTGTTTATCAAAAACACAGGTCTCTGCTAACACGAAAGTGGATGTATAGGGGCTGACTCCTGCCCGGTGCTGGAAGGTTAAGGGGAGTGCTTCACGGTGCGAACTGAAGCCCCAGTGAACGGCGGCGGTAACTATAACCGTCCTAAGGTAGCGAAATTCCTTGTCAGGTAAGTTCTGACCCGCACGAATGGAGTAATCATGTGGGCACTGTCTCAGCGAAGGACTCGGTGAAAGTGCATTGGCGGTAAAGATGCCGTCTGTCCATACCAGGACGAGAAGACCCCATGGAGCTTTACTACAGTTTTACATTGATCCGGGTTACACCATGTGTAGCATAGTTGGGAGACTTTGAAGCAGATACGCTAGTATTTGTGGAGTCGAAATGTGAAATACCAACCTTGTTGTGATCTTGATCTCACTTTTACCGTTATCCGGTAAGAGGACCGTGTATGATGGGTAGTTTAACTGGGGCGGTTGCCTCCTAAAGAGTAGCGGAGGCGTTCAAAGGTTGGCTAACTTCGGATGGAAATCGAAGTGATAGTGTATGCGCATAAGCCAGCTTGACTGTGAGGAGTACATTCCAATCAGAGACGAAAGTCGGAGCAAGTGACCCGCTGTACGTAACATTAGTTACATGAATGTGGGATCGACAGCGCACACGGATAAAAGTTACCCTGGGGATAACAGGCTTATAGCGCCCAATAGTTCACATAGACGGCGCTGTTTGGCACCTCGATGTCGGCTCATCACATCCTGGAGGGGGAGCACCTTCCAAGGGTTCGGCTGTTCGCCGATTAAAGTGGTACGCGAGCTGGGTTCAGAACGTCGTGAGACAGTTCGGTTTATATCCGGTATGGACGTCAGGAAATTTGAGAGGATCTGCCCCTAGTACGAGAGGACCGGGGTGGACGTACCTCTGGTGTATCGATTGTGGCCACCTGCTGCATTGTCGAGTAGCTATGTACGGACTAGATAAGCGCTGAAAGCATATTAAGCGCGAAACTAACCTCAAGATTAGATTTCCCTATGAGGACACAGAGAGACTATCTGTTTGATAGGTGCAAGGTGGAAGTACAGCAATGTATGGAGCCGAAGCATACTAATAGTCCCATTGCCTTTTTATGTTCTCATTTTGTGAAAATTATCCTAAGGATAGTGACGCAAAATGAGATAGACTTAACTAGTAATTGGTGCGTATCAACGTACCATGCACGTCAATTTTTACAAATTTTCTACCGTAGCTAAGTGTCATACGGACATCGAAGCGAGGTTTTATGGCCCACTCCTGAAGTGATAGGAGACAAAAGAGCTGTATAAAACCTTACTTCGGTGCCCATGGCGACGAGGAAATACCTGTTCTCATTCCGAACACAGAAGTCAAGCTCGTCAGCGGCGATTATACTGCCAAAAGTGGGAAACTAGCACGGTGCCGAATTATGTATAAACCACCCGAAAGGGTGGTTTTTACGTAATTCGATATCGTATTATCCCCACCTTTGTCAGTGTAATTCCGGCGGCGGAAGAGGCGACGAAGCGAGCGAAAAGAATTAGCTTGCTCATTCTTTTCTGAGCGAGGGTGACTCGCCATCCAATCTTTAGCTTAGATGATTATATTGCCAGCGTGGACTCATTTGACGTTGAGCGAGGCCGGTTCGCCAGTCAACTTGTTTGGCTGATACTGCCAAAAGTGCTCCTTCTCATTTCGGTGAGACTTCTGATATCATAAAACAATGAGTGAGAGGATAAGTCCCGAAACGATTCAAAAAGTAAGGCACGGTGCTGAAGAGATTTTAGGAACCGACAACTCTGGGCACGGTATGGATCATGTGGAGCGGGTATATCGACTCTCGATGGGCTTTGTAGATGAGCTACCCGATGCTCAGCGTGATGTCGTAGCGTTAGGTGCGCTACTTCATGATGTCGATGACTACAAACTGGTGGGCAAAGAGAAGGCCGAGCAGCTAAGCAATGCAACCAAGATCATGGAGGCGGCAGGGGTTGATTTTGAAATACAAGAAGCCGTACGTGAAATGATTGCCACAATGGGCTATAGCAAGTCACTGAAGGGGATACGACCGACAACTCTAGAGGGAATGATCCTTTCGGATGCTGACATGTGTGATGCGCTTGGAGCAAGCGGCACGATACGCTGTCTACAGTACGCGGTTAGCGATAAGGGTTCAGGTATTGTTTTTGATCCAGAGATATGGCCAAATGTCGATATCACTGCAGGCCAGTATACTGGCGGCAAAACGACACACGGCACCGATAGCTTTGTGAATCATCATTTCGAAAAGTTGCTCAAGCTACAGGGAATGATGCTGACTGAGCCTGGTAAGCGAGAGGCAGTCAAGCGAGGTGAAATAATGGTGAAGTTTTTGCGGGCATATTTTGAAGAGCAGAATGTTCCCGATTGGAATGAGTTCCTCGATAAGTATCTCGCATCACGATAGCGATGCTTTGATTTTTGCGGCAATCGCATTGAGTACAGCATCGTCAACTATCTTTCGTGGATAGCTACCGCTTAAATACGATCCAAATTCTGGGTCAAGAAAGGTGTGACCCGCAAACTCAACAGGCTCAGCATAGCGAGGCTTAAGGTGCCAGTGTACATGCGGCTCTGGGTCTTCCTCGCGAAAGGCCAGATTCATAAGACACGAGGTATTGATGACTGCAGCACCAAATGCCTGCATAATAGTACGCTCAAGTTGCGCATGAATATCGAAAAACTCCAATTGTTCAGATGGAGTAAGGCTGCTTAGTGACTCCACGTGGCGCCGGGCAGTAATAAAGCTCGTCCCGAGAAGCGTCTGATCATTGCCGCGCAAAGTCGCAACCCAAAGCTCTCCCTCAATAAGCCGCAAGCGAAGCTCTTCAGGGTGTGGGTTGCTAATAATAGGACATATCTCGCAGGACATGTCTCAAGTATAGCAAAACACCTCTCAATAAAGAGGTGTTTCCATGATCTGGAATCTCGAATCTCTCATAAAGTGAGAATCACAAAAGCGGGAAACTAGCAGAAGGTTGGCTCAATACTTTTATTCTTACAGGCCGAGCCATTACTATTGTTATGATAAGATGGAAAAATGAGGAAACTCTCAAATGAACAGATGTGCGATTTCAGGACTATCTATGACTACCTTCGAGTAGATACTCCTGTCTTACCTAGCGCAGATGCTATCGTTGTTGGAGGGTCTGGCACTAGGGTTGATATGGCTGATCGTGCGGCCGAGCTTTTTTATCAGGGCATCGCACCTATTATTGTATTTTCAGGGTTTTCACATCCAAAATTCGATGTGAATGAGTCGGAGCTACTCGCTGATCGAGCGAAAGAGCTTGGAGTGCCGGAGTTAGCAATTATCTGTGAACCAAGAGCGACTAATACTGGCCTTAATATTAAACTTGCCGAGAGCGCGCTTCGCGAGCGAGGAATAGTTGCACAAAAGGTAGTTCTAGTGCACAAACCGTATATGACTCGGCGGTTTCTCGCGACTGCTGAAGCGCAGTGGTCTCGGCCTTTGCCGGTTTTTTCTGTTACGAGTGTTTTTGATGATTTTGAGCAGTATTTACAGCGTGAAGAATCTCTCAACCTAGGGGACATCATGTTACGTAGTATGCTAAAAGATTACGCTGTTATCAAAACGCATCCCGACCAAGAGTATCAGTCGGTTCAGCCGGAGAGCAAAGCAGCGGAAGATGCCTACAAGCGCCTCACTGCTCAGGGTTTTGAAGAGCAGACTATCAATCACACTCTTGCAACCACAAAGTTCCACCAATCATAAATAATAATAAAATAGCCCGTGTTGTGTGACGAGCTATTTATTGTGGTGGATTCTCGGATCTCGCAGAAAACGAGAATCGCGTTTTGTGGTGGATCACATAATGTTTCGTGGTCCAAACAGGTGCATCTCCAACTATATACCACCCAGAGCATAAGTGCAATACCTTTTATATCATAATTTTTATATCTGTAACCATTGACATTATGAACTGTTTGTGCTAATATAAAAAGTAACACATATCATATGTGAGGTAAAACGAGGGTTTCACATGGCTTCAACAGGGGTCGTGAGAAGCCCTTTTAATGTATAAGGAGTCATGAAAATGGCAGGAACAAAAGCTGGCGGTCTTAAGGCTGCACAAAAAAATCTACAAAAAGATCCAAACTTCTACGCAAAGATTGGTGCAAAGGGTGGTCGAAACGGCCATACCGGCGGATTCGCCGCTAACCCAGAGCTTGCGCGTATCGCAGGTGCAAAGGGTGGCCGTATCTCACGCCGCACAAAGAAAGCCGATAAGTAATTACGTCTTTCACTTTAAAACGCCCCTAGGGGCGTTTTTTTGTGATATAGCGTCGTAAGCCGCAAGTTTTTGCTTCATTGACCTTCCATATTGTGGTACAGGAAAGACAACGATATTCCTTTGCGGCGGTTTGAATGCCAGTGGAGTTGCACTGAGGGCAAAGAGAGCGGCTGTGGAGCCAGTCTCGATAGCTGTCGAGTGAGTCTTCAATGAGGTCATCGTCGATATCGATACCTATATCATTGCTGAGTGTTATCGCACTGTCCCATGCGGCGCGTTCCATCTGAAGAAGCTCGACATCGCGATGATAGTCGGCGTGCTCCAGTAGCGCATGGCCGAATTCATGAAGGAGATATTGGGCAGCATGCTCATCGGTGGAGGTGTAGGTGATAGCACAAGCAGCATGGCTCCAATGAAACATCTCACCCTCCTGAAAGGTGAGATGTTCGAGGTGCGGTTCATTCGCAGCTCTATTTTTTAGCTTTTTGATTAGCGAGGTAATCTTTTCCATAATAATAACAGCCGTAGACAACGGCCTGCTCGGGGTGCTGGGCTTGTACGATTTTTGGGCAGGGGATATGCGAGGGAAGGCGTTCGGATAGCGTCTGCATGAGGAAGTCTCCGTAGCGATCGAAGTAGCTCCCCACACTACCGCCAATGATAATGACGTCGGGCTGGGTGATAGGAATAACTGCCAGGAAGCCGCGGCTCATACGATCGGCAATTTGTCGCCAGGTGCGTTTGCTGGTGATGTCACGAGCAAATTTTTTGTAGACGTTGACAATAGCATGTCCCGAGGCAAAGGCTTCCCATCGCTGGACGCGCCCGTCGAACTCGACGAGTGCATGACCAGCCTCGCTGTGGCGCAGACCGGGGTCGATGAAACCGTTTGTGCAAAAGCCGCTACCGATGCCGGTACTGATGGTGACGTAGAGTGACGAAACGGGCACAGGGTTTAGAGCACGGGTCTCAGCGAGGCCGGCGAGATTGGCATCGTTCTCGATCAGTACAGGCACTCCTGGCAAGAGGTCTTTGAAATGCTTCGCTGCCTCGAAGTTTGCCCAGCCGAGATTTTGACACCAGAGTGCCACGCCATCTTTGATGATGCCGGGCAGCGCGACAACGATCACATCGACTGATTCGTGTGCGTAATTGTCGCGGAGTGTCTGGCGCAGGCTGGCGACGTAGTCTCTCTGGTCGGGAGGGGTGGGAAATTTTACCGACGCACCCATTCGTCCATTTTTTGAAAAAGACGAGATCAGTGTCTTTGTGCCACCGGTGTCGATAGTGATGATCATGCTATTAGTTTAACACAGCGACTGGGTGTAAGACTCAGGTATATTGATCTTGTATTTTGTTAGAAAATACGTTATAATAAGCGTAAGATTAATGACAATAACAGAGGTATGCAATGACACGAAAGTTTGAACGAGGCGGCATCGCAAGTTTTGTGATTATCGGGCTGTTACTGCTCGGACTGTTGGCAGGCGGTATTTATTTTGTGCGCAACAAAATGAACCCGGGCACCGGCACGACGGGGGGCGAGGTGACTTCGCAGTCGGCATCGAGTGACACGAAGACGAGCTCGAGCGACCAAAACCAAGACCTTAAGGATGCGTTAGCTGCACAATCAAGTGAAGAGAAGAAGGCCGAAGAGCAGCGCAAAGCTCAGCAGTCAGAGACGACGTCAACAAGTGCGACGGCAGGGACAACCAACACTACCACGAGTAACGCTGTTAGTACTGCATCGGGGGGATCGACAACCAGTAGTAGCTTGCCAACCACGGGCCCCGAGGAAGCAATCGTTCCACTGCTTGGCGCAGTGTTGCTTACCGGTGTGGGTATTGCGTTCGTTCGCTCACGAGCGCTCCTCTAGACTTATTCCTCTCACTAGTGTATAGTAGAGAATGATTTTGATGCAGGTTGTGTTACTTGTGTCTCAAGAAATACTAACGTTAAGAGAGGAGCATTGGCGAAGATTATGCCGGTCAATCGGTATGACCATTCGCTAATAGACTTATATTATGGCAAAAGCCACTGTAACAATGGACGACCTGCTCGCTGGTGACAGCGTTAAGCAGCCTGTAGCCGGAGAAGTTGTCACCGGAACTGTTCTGACGGTAAAAAAGCACGAAGTATTACTAGATTTGGGCCCGCTGGGCGTCGGGTTTGTTCCGCGTCGCGAAGTCGGGTTCGGGCGGGCACTCCAAGCGGGCGATGAAGTCACTGCTAGCGTGGTCGACCCAGAGCTTGATAACGGCTACAGTCTGTTGAGCCTGCGCAAGGCCGCCAAAGATCGTGGCTGGGAAGAAGTTCAAGCCAAGATGGACGCTGAAGAGATTATCGAAGTGTCTCCTTACGACGCAAACCGTGGTGGCATGTTGGTCGAGTACGAAGGCGTGCGCGGCTTCTTGCCTGTTTCACAGCTTTCTGCTGAGCATTATCCACGCGTTGGCAGTGCTGACAAGGATGAGATACTGTCTCGCCTCAATGCACTGGTTGGCAAGACTCTCAAGGTGCGTATTCTCGACTGTGACCGCAAAGCTAACAAGCTGATTTTCTCTGAAAAAGAAGCGATCAAAGACGGGCTGGCAGCACGATTTGAGACACTCAAGGTTGGCGATACAGTGAAAGGTGTCGTGACTGGGGTCGTAGACTTCGGTGCGTTTGTCAATGTTGATGGTATCGAAGGTCTAGTGCACATCTCAGAAATCAGCTGGGAGCGCGTCAACAACCCAAGTGACTATGTAAAAGTCGGTCAGAATATCGAGGCCAAGATCATCTCAATCGACAAAGAGCGCTTGAGCCTCAGTATGAAGCAGCTAACACAGGATCCATGGCTCGACGAAGTTGAGCAGTTTGAAAAAGGCAAAAAAGTCGAAGGAACGATCACTCGTATCACCCCATTTGGCGCCTTTGTTCAGATTAGCCCAGCTGTTGAAGCATTGGTACATATCAGCGAGCTTGGTGGCGGTGAAGGAGTTGATCCTGAAAAAGTCTTTACGCTCAACGAGCGCAAAGAGTTTACTGTTCTTGATATCGACAAAGACAGCCGCAAGATTAGCTTGAGCCTGCTCGACAAAAAAACTAAGAAATAACCATGTATTCGTAACTAACGACCCACCAGCTGTGGGAGAAAGGAGCTATCAAAGATGAGTGAAGCCGAAAAAGTGTTGGTCATCGCCGACTCAATCACTGTAGGGGAACTCGCCGAGACGCTCAATCTCCCTGTTACGCAGCTGGTGGGAGAGTTGTTTAAGAACGGTATTGTCGCTACAATCAACCAGCGGATTGATTTTGAGACGGCAGAAATTATTGTTGAAGAGCTCGGGCTAGAAGTAACGCTGAAGCGAAAAGAGGTCGAGAAACAGACCCTGCAACGCTTACACAAACCATCTGAGTTAGCCGCTGAGCGTCCGCCGATTGTCGCAGTCATGGGACATGTGGACCATGGCAAGACCACCTTGCTCGACTCGATTTTGAGCACTAAGACGGTATCTGGAGAGGCTGGAGGTATTACACAGCACATTAGCGCCTACCAAACGATTCGTGGTGGTCGCCCGATCACTCTCCTCGATACGCCTGGACATGAGGCGTTCGCAGCTCTTCGTCAACATGGCGCGGCACTGACCGATGTGGTGATTATCGTCGTGGCAGCAGACGATGGGGTGATGCCGCAAACCATCGAAGCGATTCGTTTTGCACGTGATGCCAATGCGCGAATCGTTGTGGCGATTAACAAGATGGACAAAGAGGGTGCCAACCCAGATATGGTGAAGGCACAGCTTGCCAGTGAACACCACCTGAACCCAGAAGAATGGGGCGGTGATACAATTATGGTACCAATCAGCGCCAAGCAGCATGAAGGAATCGACGCACTGCTGGACGCAGTCTTGCTAGTGGCCGATATGGAAGAGCTCAAGGCAGATATCGATGTGCCGGCTGAAGGGCTGGTGATTGAGGCACACATGGAAAAGGGCAAAGGCTCGGTCGTGAATCTACTGGTGGAGCAGGGTGTGTTGAAGCCGGGTCATTTCTTGGTGGCCGGCACGAGTTATGGCAAAGTGAGAACTTTGCTTGATTTTCAGGGCAAGACACTCAAAGAAGCCGGACCTTCAACTCCCGTGACGGTAACTGGTTTTAAGGAGCTGCCACAATTTGGCGACATTTTCTCGATTGTGAAGAATGAAAAAATTGCGCGGCTGATGGTAGAGCGTGCCAAGCTGGAAGCAGAACGACACGCGGCCAGTACCAATGTTACTGGCGCTGACTTGCTCAAGATGATGACGCAAAAGCACGACACCCAGGAAATGAATGTGATTGTGAAAGCTGACGTACAGGGATCGCTAACCTCGGTGATGGATAGCTTGCGACTGGTTGACACTGGCGGCGAGATTAACCTTCGGGTTGTCGGCAGTGGTGTCGGTACTATCACCGAAAATGACGTGCGGCTCGCGGCAGGTAGCGGTGCGGTAATCTATGGATTTAGCGTGGAGCTCCCTCCAGCAGTGAAGCGTCTCGCCATGCGCGACAAGGTACAAGTTCGTCTCTACAAGGTGATTTATGAACTGCTCGATGATGCACGCAGCAGCATGGAGCAGATGCTCGCGCCAGAAGTGGTAGAGACAGAGCTCGGTACGTTGACGATCAAGGGAGTGTTCCGAACGTTGAAGGATCAAGTGATCTGTGGAGGTGAGGTGACGAGCGGAAAAATTACTGCCAATCTGTTGGCACGCGTCAAACGTGATGATGAGCAGATTGCGGAAGTAGAAGTGACTAGTGTGCAGCGTCAACAGCAAGAAGCCAAAGAGGTGTTTGAGGGAGAAATGTGCGGTCTCAGCCTCAAGACTCATAAAAAAGTTTTGATTGAAGAGGGCGACAAGCTGGAATTCTTTACTCGTGAACTTGTTAAGCGCACCCTGAAATAGGGGTCCTCAAAAAACCTCATACTTTCTCCCATTTGGTATACTAAAGAGTAGACAGTAATCAAAAAAGGAAGCAACCATGTTTCAGTTAGATGATAAATTTTTGCAAGACGTTGGCCTCGGGTCGCTCCCCGATGATCAGAAAAAAATGTTCCTCGACCACTTTAGGGAACAGCTTGAACTGCGCGTCGGTACAAAATTGAGTGAAGGGATGAGCGACGCGAAACTCGAGGAGTTTGAGGCATTTATTGATCGCAAGGACGACAAAGTTAACACATGGTTGGCGGCGAACGTGCCAGAATACGAACAAGATCAGATCTACCAGCAACTGAAGGCTGGAGCTCCGGAGCAAATCCCACAGAATGTCATCCTTGCTGAGTATGCCTCGCTAAAATGGCTCGGCCTCAACCGACCTGACTATCGTGATGTTGTTGCGCGTACGATGGACGAACTAAAGGGCGAAATTATTGCCAATCGCGATGCAATTCTCGGTTCTGGTCAAGTGGATCAATCCGCAGCTTAGAACTGGTAGCCTCTGATAAATTCAGCGCCTGTCATTGTTTTGCCGCTCGGCGCGACGAGCTCGTCGATAGAAAGAAATGCACCGTTTGCACACTCGAGGTCAAGCGGTGTTTTTTTGTCCATGACGGCATGCGCTTTGGTGATGATGATATCGTGCCGACCAAGCTTGAGGCGCGTCCGAGGAAAGCCGAGATGGGCACGAATACGAGATTCGGCCTCACCGGGCGTCATTGTGGAAAGATCGAGACGACCATCTTCCTTTGAGAGAAGTTGGCAGTAGGTCGCGTCAGCATCGGTTTGTGGCCTTGGCTGTAGTGTGCCATCAAGGATAGAAGGCAGCTGTTGGATCAGAATATTCGCACCGATGGTAAAGAGCGTGCGGTACAACTCTGGCTTGGTTTCGGAGTGATCGAGCGCATACAGGGTTTGCAGATACACTGGCCCAGCATCCATGGCTTCTTCGAGCTTCATGATGCTGACGCCCGTCTTGGCATCGCGGTTAGCAATAGCAGACTCGACAGGGGAGGGGCCTCGATACAGTGGCAATAACGAAGGATGAACGTTGATGATACCGGGCGAAAAAAGTTCAAGGACAGTGCGAGGAATGATGCGCCCAAACGCCACAAGAATACCGGCGGGATTGTCGAGTTGCTGTATCTGTGGAATGCAGTCAGTAAGTTTCTGCGGCTGCCATACTTCAATACCGTGTTTCTCAGCAAAAATCTTGATGGCGGGCGCGATCGGTTTGTGGCCACGGCCCTTTCTAGTATCAGGTTTTGTCACCACTGCAGCAATGGAGTAGCCGGCTTTTATCAGCGGCTCGAGCACCCAGACGCTGTAGTCTTCGGTTCCGAAAAAAACAATCGGCTGGGTTGATGATGGATGGCTAGTCCCAGAGGTCGGTGTTGTCTTTGATGTGCTCATCATAGTCCAATGGATTAAGTTCGCCCTTGTCGTTGAGTCGGTAAAATGAATCAGTCTGTTCCTTGATATGGTCGATGAAAACGATGCCGTTGGTGTGATCAATTTCGTGCTGGATGACTCGTGCCAAGAACCCTTCGGCTTTGAAACGAACTTCATTTCCTTCGCTATCGAGCGCACGCACACGAATTTTGCTATGGCGAGGAACTCTGCCGTATACGTCTTTGACACTCAGACAACCTTCGTAGTCATTTACTAGTTCACCTTCAGCTTTGACGATCTCTGGATTAATCAGTGCGATAAATTCGCGATTTGTTTTGTCGTCAAAATCGGCGCGTACAATGACTACCTTTTCGAGGCGATCAACTTGAACGGCAGCCAGTGCCGCGCTAATTTCGTGAGGGCGAGAGTCTTCCCAGTCAATACTGGCACTTGTCATGTCAGCGATGAGCTGACGAATTTCATCAGTTACCACGTGAACACGCTGCGATTTTGCACGCAGATGAGCATTGGGCAATGTGATAATTGCATCTTTTTTCATTTACCTTAGTATAACAGATAAGGCTAATAGTCTACAGCAGTGACGATGGATCGAGGTCACTTTGCCAATGAGTGGCGGGAACAGACTGGACAATGTTCAAAAGATCTGCGCGCAAGGTAGCTTTCACTAGCAACTGCCAGCGGTAGGTATCGTGTTGGCGCTCGTAGAATGCTGGAGTTGGCCCGAGAATCTGAACATCAGGATAGGCCGTTCGTAGCAAGGCTGCGAGGTGCTGCGCATTACGAATAGCTGCCGCTTCGGTTTTGTAAACACAGGTGAGCTTGAGTAAATAGCGAAAGGGCGGAAATAATGCCCGTTGTCGTTCATGAATTGTTTCTTGGTAGAAATTTTCGTAATCCTGGTTAAGGCCTCGTGCCACTGCTGGTGCGTGTGGTTGGTAGCTCTGGACGACAACGGTTGTTTGACGTGAAGAACGACCGACACGACCGACAACCTGTGCCAATAATTGAAACGTTCGTTCGCTAGCCGCATAGTCCGGCAGCGCAAGCCCAGCATCTGCTTGAACAACGCCAACCAGTGTTAGATGTGGTAAATCGAGGCCTTTTGCAATCACCTGAGTACCGATAATGATATCGATTGTACCGTCATACAATTCTTGGTACCGCTTCTCAACGGTTGCGTCCGCTGCCGCATCACCGTCAAAGCGCGCAACTGACGCTTTGGGGAATAATTGCTGTAGCTCTGACTCAATGAGTTTGGTACCAATGCCTTTGTGCTTGATATCGGTGCTGCGGCATTCTGGACATGAAGTTGGGACGCGTTCGCGATTGCCGCAAATATGACACTCGAGTAGGTGGCGATCGGCGTGGAGAGTATAGGGCACGAAACAGCGCGGACAGATAGCTGACCACCCACAGCGTTCACATAGCGTTGTCGACGCGCTGCCACGACGATTGTGGAAAATGAGTACTTGTGAGCCGTGTGCAAGCTGTTGTTCGATGCCAGCGAGAAGCTCGTCCGAAAAAATCCGATGGCGATGAAAGTGCGAGCGCTTCGTCATGTCAATCACCGTAATGCGGGGCGCAGTGGCATCATGCCGGGCTTTTTCTGTCATTTCAATAATTGGGCGACCACGCTCTTTTGCCAAATAGTACTCTGCAACGAGAGGTGTTGCCGATCCTTGAACAACACGCGCCTGGTGAAGGTCGGCGAGGCGGCTGGCGACTCGCAATGCTGAGTAGCGAGGAGACTGATCTTGCTTGAAGCTTGGTTCGTGCGCCTCATCAATGACAATCAATCCTATATTGGCGGCCGGCATAAATAGCGCTGATCGCGGGCCGATCACCACAACTGGCTCGTTTGATTGTGCGACTGTAAGCCAGGTGAGATGGCGTTCTGCTTCAGTTTGCTTTGAGTGCGTTACATGCACTCGTGGCAGATGCTGTGTCAGCTCTGCTACAAGTTGAGAAGTAAGAGCAATCTCGGGCACAAGGATGACAACTGATTGGTGGCGTGCCAAGGTGCGCTTGGCAAGTTCGATGTAAACAGCCGTCTTTCCGCTGCCAGTAATTCCATGGAGGAGGGCGGTGCCTGGTGACATCGACTCGATTTTCTCAACTGCTGCACATTGGTGTTTATTGAGTACAAAATTTGTTCGGTGACGAGAGACTTGAGAAACAGGAACTGCAGATATTCGACGTTTTTTCGTAATGCCGCGAGGCAGAACTGTCTGCATGACAGTCGCTAAGTGAGTTGTATAGTATTGAGCCATCCAGAGGGCAGTCTCGACGAGCTGTCCGGGCAATGGAGGGATTTCAAAATAACTTGAAACCGTTTTTGTCTCGTACTGAGGTTTTTTAGTAGAGCGTACAACAAGACCAATGAGTGTTTTTTTGCCAACAGAGATGCCAACGAACTGACCAACACTCATTTTTGACGGCGAGCAGTACGTCAGCGTGTTGCTGTCGGCACGAATGATGGAGAGCGGTGCGACCTCGTAGTAATACATCTTCTTGTATTATAACTTGTCGTAGTGAGTAAATGATTGGTACTATAAGCATATGTATTTTGAGAGCCGATCCCACGCCGGACAATTGCTAGCGCTTGCTTTGCAAGAGAGATATCGTTATGAGGATTGCGCAGTCGTTGCGTTGAGCGACGGCGGTGTCTTGGTGGGCGAGCAGATTGCTGCCCAACTGCACTGTGTGCTGACGATGCTGGTGACAGAAGGCATCGAGATTCCTGGTGAATCAATGAGCCTCGGCGCGGTTAGCCAGGCTGGAAATTTCACGTACAATAGTCAATTTAGCGCTGGTGAGATTAATGAATATGTCAGCGAGTTCCACGGCTATCTTGATGATCAAAAACGCCAGGCGTTTAGCCGTATTAATAAACTGATCGGGGATGGTGGTCTAATTGATAAAGAAATGTTGCGTGAAAGGGTAGTGATTTTGGTGGCGGATGGATTGAGTGACGGGGCAATTTTGGCGGTTGCCCTAGATTTCTTGAAACCAATTCATATTCGAAAGCTGGTTGTGGCGGCGCCGGTAGCGACTATACCAGCGGTCGATCAACTGCATGTCATGGCGGATGAGCTGCATATTCTTGATGTTAAAGAGAACTATATGGGGACAAATCACTACTACACCGACAACACAATCCCAAGCCACGAAGAGACAATCGAGAAAATTAATCAGATTATCTTGAACTGGCGATAGAAAACCTTCCCGGTATACTTGCAAACTCGTCAGCTAAAATGTAGAATAAAAAGCAACAGTAATGATTGGGAATGAAGCTGGAAGGGCTTGAAGTGCTAGACGTTTTTATCACATCCAGAGTACGAAGAAAGATAGTTGTCGTGTACGCCAAGTACCCAGATTTTCATACTCACGTGCGCGGTCTTGCCAAGCTTATCAAAGAAGATCCAGGTAATATCCAGCGTGAGCTCAAGCGACTCGAAAAAGTAGGGTTTCTCCTCGGCGAGAAACAAGGCAATACCAAAATTTACTCGACAAACAAGCAATTCCCGATTTTTAAGGAACTCCAAAGTATTGTGATCAAATCTCAGCAACAGACAAATGCGGGACGCCCAAAGCGTACAACAACTGACGTCCAGCTTTCATGAGTTTGTTTGAGAGTATCTTAGAAGCTCGTGGACTCAAGGGTCATCTGCGCGAGACATTTTTGCATCCGCAGTACGAAGCAGGGCATGATCCGTATCTCTTGCCCGACATGGCGGCGGGTGTTGAGCGGCTGGTTAAAGCCCGCGAACAGCAAGAACACATCACTATCTATGGCGACTACGACATCGACGGCTTGACGGCGACAACTGTTTTGGTAGAGGCATTCTCTGCATTTGGCTTCCGGTTTGTTGAGACGTTTATTCCCAATCGTTTTGTGGAAGGTTATGGCATGACGGTTGATGCGGTTGAACGAATTGCTGCAGAGGGCGCAACATTGATTGTGACGGTTGACTGTGGAAGTTTGAGTGAGGAACCGATTGCTCGCGCCAAAGAGCTTGGCGTTGATGTGATAGTGACCGACCATCACAATGTCGCGCCAGTGCAGCCGCCTGCGGTGGCAGTCATTAATCCAAAGCGACTCTTGCAGGACTACCCCAAAAAATACCGCAATTTGCAATTAATTTCCAAGATCCAAGATCCAAGGTCCAAGAACCGCTCCCTTTATCCCTTTCTTGATCTTCCCGGTGTCGGGGTTGCGTTCAAGCTAGTACAGGCGCTACAGACTCGTCTCGACGGACTGCCAATCGGTCAAGAAAAATGGCTGCTTGATCTAGTAGCGCTTGGTACCGTCTGCGACGTCGTGACGTTGGTTGATGAAAACCGTACACACGTCTATTGGGGTCTCAAAGTCTTGGCGAAGACCAAGCGACCGGGTCTCAAGGCATTGATGGCGGTAAGTGGAATTGACCCCGAAAAGGTCAATGCGCGCAGTTTGGGATTCGCGCTCGGGCCGCGTATGAATGCAGCAGGACGACTCGAAACGGCTAAATTCGTTCAAGATATGTTGCTAACCAAAAAAGGGGAGATTGCCCTTGATCTTGCTCAGCAACTCGATGCCATGAATGCCAAACGGCGCGCTGCGCAGGACGACATTCTAAAAGGCGCCATGGCACAGGCCGAAGAGCGGCGGTACGATGACGTAGTTGTGGTAAGCCACCCAGACTGGAATCATGGGATTGTTGGTATCGTGGCGGCTAACTTACTGGAACGATACAAGAAGCCGACGTTTGTGCTACAGGAGATGGGCGAGGAAAGTAAAGGCTCCGCAAGGAGTTATGGTGATTTTAGTGCGGCCGATGCGATTCGCGCAAGTGACGACTTGATCACAAAGGGCGGCGGTCACAAACTGGCGGCTGGCGTGACACTGCCAACGTCAAATATTGACCTGTTTCGCCAGCGAGTAAATGAGTACTATGCATCGCTACAGCTATCCCCTCAGACAGCGCTACTGCTGCCGACGTCAGACGTCGTCGTCAATGATTTGAGCGAGGTCGACGAAAAATTTGTGAACCAGCTGCAGGCCATGGAGCCGTTTGGAAACGGTAATGCTGAACCTATCTTGTGTCTTGTCGGTGCGAGTATTCGGGGTGTTCGGCGTATGGGTGCCGATGGGCAACATCTTAAGATTGAGGTTGCCGATAAAGACGGCAGGCGTATTCAGCTGATCGCTTTTAATGCTGATGAGTCATGGGAGCCCGAAGTTGGTGATAGTATGTCGGTTTGGTTCCACCCGATCATCAACGAGTGGCAAGGAAGACGAAGTGTCGAGGGACGACTGGTACGGCTTGAGCCGGCATAAGACAGCACAAAAGTCGGCAAAACCATAAGCTGTTAATGTATAATAGCAAGAAGAGAATTGCCTCCCAGGGCCAGTTTGAGTGGTGAACTATGATTGAAGATGTACAGAGACCGAGAATGGTGGAAAGACGGCGGAGTCTTCAGCTGCCGCAGCGCCAGATAGGTGGCGGTCCATTCACGTACGTACCCCGCAGAACGTATATCACCGAAGTTTCTATCACAAGTACCTCATTTTCTTCACCGCAACCACTCGCGAAGGAGCAGTCTTCTTTCGAGGCGGAGCCTGAGACACTGCCGGTGCCTCAAGCAAATCCGCAGTCAAGCGTTGGATTTGACGACGGACGTATGTCACAGAGCAAGGATTCTCAGCAGCCTATTTCTGCTGTGGAGCAGCCTCAACGCATCGAGACTTCTGAGACACCTCTTTCCCTTGTTAAACAACCACCTTTTTGGCGCAGGCACGGCCTGACTATGGCTAAATGGCTGTTGGTGGGAGCGATTGTCGCGAGTGCAGTGTATCTTGGGGTCGATACCTATCTAACAAATGCCGAGCTAAAGCGTCGTATCGAAGCACTCTCATCGGTGGCATCAAGTGGCACTGCTACCCCTGAACAGCGACAGGAAGCAGAGGGCACCGACGAGTCCACTCCGCCTGTGGATACATTGGCAAAGTATGTGGTCTCTCCAGAGATGCCAAGGATCATCACTATCGAAAAAATCGGTGTAAAAGCGCGGGTACTACAAATGGGCATCAATCCCGATGGCAGCATGCAGGCGCCGATCGGCATTTATGATGCCGGGTGGTATGCAAACAGTGCTCGTCCGGGCACAACAGGTGCAGCAGTGATTGACGCGCACTCTAGTGGTCCTACTAAACTAGGCCTCTTCGGTCGTCTCGACGAATTGGTCGTGGGAGACCTTGTCCACGTGGAGCGTGGCGATGGCTCGAAGCTCAGGTATCGGGTGATCAACAAAGAATCGGTGGAAAAAGATAAGGTTGATATGAAAAAACTTCTCTCGGTATATGGTGAGGGGAGCGAAGGACTCAACCTCATCACCTGCAGTGGGACATGGGTCAAGGGACAGGCGACGTTTAGTAATCGCACCATCGTCTACACCGAAAAAGTCGAGTAGATCAGTAGCTAATGAAGAAGACATATACTGTGGTATAAATTACAGCATAAGCGTATTGACATTTTACCTACAATACGGCAGTATCTAAGAGGTGAAGTTAGTATAAGCTCGTGTGGCTTGGAGATAAAAAATGAAAAAACAACAAAAAATATCAAAGATAATTAAGGTTAGCGTTCTCTCGCTCTTATTTGCTGTGACAGCAGTCGCTGTTCCAGCTGGTATTCGCGCCGCTAATTTTGATTCAAATGCTGACCCGGATGTCATTCCGATGCTCAATGGGTTTGCCTCGCTTCCGCAGTCAACACTCGACGAGAATGACCAAAAAGCGATCGCTATCAATAACGGTGCGACACCTGCTGAGCGTACGGCCGCTGAAGGATTCTACCAGTATCCATTCAGCATGACGAGTTTGGCAACGTTGTCGTATGCAGGTGGAGTAGGAAATGCGTATGCTGCGGCTAACTCAGCAGGTGAAGTATCACTTGTAAACACGCTACTCGCACAAGGCAACTACAACAGCTCGAACAGCTCGTATCTCGAGCCTGAGTGGGCATCAAGTGACAATGCGAAAGGCGTGTATCAATATCCGCGACCATACTGTCGATTGCCACAGATTAACCCAATGGACGGTAGTGGATGTCCAAACACGTATGGCTATCCATCTGGTCACTCAAAAATTGCCTGGAATGAGGGAATGGGGCTGGCAGTTATGTTGCCAGAAGTTGCTCCTCAAATCTTGGCTCGTACTGCAGAAATTGCAAACGGTCGTGTCATTGTCGGTGCTCACTATCCGCTTGACGTGATGGCAGGACGTGCTGTTGCGACACGCATGATAGCCTACCGCATGCATGACGACACATGGAAAGCAAAGTTCGACGCAGCTCGCACGCAGCTCCGCGCTGCGATCGAAGCGCACTGTGGTATGACAGTCGCTGCCTGTGTATCAGCACAACCGCCAACTATTTCAAACCAAGATTCAATTGTCTCAGAGCGTGATCGCCTGACCTACGGTTTCACGCAAATCGGTGCTTCAGGACAGAGCTTCCAGGCGCCAGATCTCAGCTATGAGCTCCTCGCCTACGCATTCCCAACGAAGACTCAGGCTGAAAAAGAGACGATTCTTACAACGACAGCAATCGACTCTGGGTATCCACTCGACACGACTGGTACGGGTATCGGCACGGCAAGCATCGGCTGGACGCGACTTGATCTAGGTAAGGCTCTGACGTGGACTGACCCTGTGATCCCAATGTGTACAGTTCCTGGCAAAGAGACACTTCCTGCTTCTGACCCTGGCTGTGTCGCCGATCCGGCCAACCCAACTACTTTAAACTTTGAATTGCCGGGAGTCGCAAGTGGCACTGGTACGATCGGCTTCGTGCTGAGCGGTGCATGCACGAGCGCAGTCTCTAACCAGGCTGTTGCCGCAACTCCAAGCGCGATCGCGGACAAGAGTGTTCTGCTCGGTGCGAAATTCGACGTCGCCTGTAGTGCCCCAGGGCAAAGTGCACAGGTGGAAGTTCGTCTGGACAAGGTATATGCCCAGTCGAAACTAACCGTTTACAAGCAAACCGGCAGTGAGGCGACTGACATCACCAGTAGCACAACAATTAGTACACAAACGGTCAATGGGGCACAAGTATCGGTCGTGACCTATACACTTCAGGATGGTGGATTTGGCGACGAAGACGCTACTGCTAACAGCACTATCGCAGACCCAGTGTTCGTTACTTTTTCAGGTACGTCGGCCGATGTTAGTGGTGGAACGCCGGCAACTCCAAACACCGGCTACTTTATCGATGGCAAAAACTACGTTGTCGTCATTGTAGTTGGTATTGCGGCAGCTCTGAGTGTCGCTCTGCTGCTCCGCGGCAAGAAAGTCGTGACCAACAAGAATATATGATAATCAGCCTCTGCTGAGCAATAAGAAACAGTACCCCGGTGGGTACTGTTCTTATGTTGAAGTCTAGGTAGCTCGGGCCACAGTCGCTCCATAGCCTAAGTAGCCAGAATGGGGGAGATTAGCTAGTTATACTTGCAAACATCATTCTCATCTGTTACAATACCAATGATATGGTACAAGTTACACGTAAAGACGAACGCGAGGCGAATGAGAACATCATCCGCCGATTTAACCGCAAGGTACTGCAGAGTGGTGTGCTCGCTGAGGCGAAAGCTTCGATGCGATTCGCAAAGCCAATCAGCAAGACTGAGCGTCGCGCCAAGGCGATTATTCGCAAGGAGCGCAAAGCAGATAAGCTGGCTAAGATGCGCCTAGGTATCCGCTAATCAATGTCGCTGAAACAGCGCATCAATGACGAAATGAAAGCCGCCCTTCTTGGCGGCGATCGTTTTGTAGGGGAGACATTGCGCAATCTCAAAGCCGCAATTCTCAACGAAGAAGTGGCCAAGAGTAAGCGCGATGAAGGCCTGACCGACACAGAGATTGAACAAGTGATTGCAAGAGAAGTTAAGAAACGCACAGAAAGTGCAAAGATTTATCGTGACAATAGCCGACCTGAGCTCGCTGAGCCAGAGGAAAAAGAAATCGAAGTGCTAAAGGCGTATTTGCCGCAGCAACTAAGTGAAGATGAAGTTCGATCAATCGCAACCGCAAAAATTTTCGAGCTGGGTGCTACTGGTGTGCAGGCGATGGGACAGGTCATAGGTCTTGTCAAATCACAGGTTGGCAATGCTGCCGATGGCGCAATGCTTGCTCGTATCGTAAAAGAGCTCTTGTCACAGTAAAAAGGAGAAATAATACGATGATTTTACTTTTCGGTCCCACCGGTGCAGGAAAAAGTATGCAAGGTCAGATGCTAGCTGTGCGGCAGGGATGGAAGTGGCTTTCGACTGGCGAAATGCTGCGCCAGAGTACTGACCCGGAAGTAATTGAATTGCTCAAAAAAGGCGAATTAATCAACGACGAATTGACCTACGAGGTATTTGAACAAGCAGTGCAGGATGCGCGCGACAAGAAATACGCCAATAGTATTGTTGATGGATTTCCACGCACAGCCGAGCAAGCGGCCTGGCTCGACAACTACCTCGCAAAGACGAATGAGAAAATTGATGTCGTGGTGGTGCTAGAGGTGCCCGAAAGTGAGATCATGCAACGGCTCGAAAAGCGTCATCGTATGGAGGATACACCGGAGACGATTGCCAAGCGCATGACACTGTATCGCCAAAAAATGTACCCGATCCTTGGGACGTTTGCCAGTGCTGATGTAAAAATTATTCACCTCGACGGTACTGGTTCTGCGGGTGAGGTGCACGACCGCATCTACGACGAAGTGATGAAAGTATGCCCGACCTTATAACCGGACAAAAAACCTCCGAACAGCTTCAGGCTATGCGTGAGGGTGGCAAGATTTTGGCCCAGATTTTGCAAGATATCCGTGAATATGTGCAGCCTGGGATGACTGAGCTGCAAGTTAATGCGTTTGCTGCCGAGAAGATCAAACAATATGGCGCAGAAGCTACGTACAAGACTAACGAAGTGAATTTCCCTGGAGTGATTTGCATCAGTACTAATGACGAAATCGTGCACGGCATACCAACTGACTACACCCTGCGTGTCGGCGATGTCGTTAGTTTTGATCTAGTGATTACTTACAAAAGTATGAAAACCGACGCCGCCTTTACGATGGTGGTAGGCGAGCAGCCGCGCGGTGCGGTAAAGCACCTGTTGACTACCACCGAACGTAGCCTGTATGCAGGCATTGATGCCATCAGAGGGGCGGTCTACAGTGGCGATATTGCCGCAGCGGTTGAAAAAGTGTTGCATGATGGCAAGCTGGGAATTATTCGCGAGCTTGTCGGACATGGTGTCGGTCTCAAGATGCATATGCCGCCGGACATCCCAAATTATGGCCGCAGAGGCACGGGAGTATTGCTAAAGCCTGGTGATACGATTGCCATCGAACCAATGGCAACGCTTGGTGGCGAAAAAGTCGCTGAGCTTGACGACGGTTGGACCTACATCACGCGTGATGCTAGCTTGAGCGCTCACTTTGAGCATACGGTACTCATTACCGAAGATGGTGCTGAGATACTCACTCGCCTGTAATTATTTGCTATAGTAGGGTGAGATGACAGAGAGACCCAAGCCATATGTCGGGATTAGTGGGGTAGTGAATCCTGTGCAGCAAATAGAGCTGCGTGGATTTGCTGGTGACTTACAACGGAGCGGTAGGCAGCTCGCGCTCGGTGTCAAGGCAGTCCATAAAACGCAGTGGCTCGATATCGAGAACAAATATGGTCGTGATTGGTATCCGGTGGGAGACGAGATTGGCGCGACAGTCACCGATGACAGCGATGATGAGCTGCGCGTTGCACAGATTTTTCTAGATCGGATCGATGCCATCAATAGAGGCGAGAAAGAGTACGAACGTCGTTTTGTTGATAAATTGCTCGGTCGCGCAGGTCATACGCTCAACGCATTTCAGTTTGATTTGCTGCCATGGGATAGTCGTGCGTACACCAACCTTTTTTTACATATCAAACAAGCTAGACCTGACATAAAAATACTGCTGCAGGCATACAAACAACAGATGGCACAGCACGGTCCGCACGAGCTGATTCGCCGTCTCAATTGGTACGATGGGCTGGTCGATTATGTGTTATTTGATGCGTCGCATGGCACAGGTGCCCGACTCGATGTAGAGGCTCTGACGCCATTTGTAGAGACCGCGTACCGCCAAACCTCGGTTGGGGTTAGTGTTGCTGGTGGGCTCAATGCAACAATCGTCGAGCAGGACTTACCACAGCTTTTGCGGTCGTATCCTACGCTTAGTTTTGATGCTGAGGGCCAATTACACCGCAACGACGGCTCGGGCAGTAACACACTCAATATGGCAGCAACCAAAGACTACCTGGCAGCAGCCATAACAGCCATTAATGCGGCGCATCAACGCTAGCGCTTATGGTATAATACCTGCATATGCAAGAACAATCTCGATATGCAGTCGGTATTGATATCGGTACCACCACGATCCGTGCCGTGGTCGGTCATATTGATCCGGCGACCGGCACACCAACAGTTGTAGGTGTCGGCAAAGCCCAAAATACCGGTATGCGTAAAGGCACGGTCGTAAACCTTGCAGGCCCGGCACACGCCATTGACGAGGCATTAGGCGAAGCGGAGCGTATGAGTGGCTATGAGGTAAATGCCGCGACCGTGAGTATTAACGGTTCTCATATTGTCAGCACAAAAGCAGATGGCATGATTGCGGTCGGTATGGCCGACCATGAGATCGTTGACGAGGATCTCGCTCGTATTGAAGAAGTTGCGACCGTTGGTAAGATTCCTGCTAATCGGGAAATTCTCGAGGTCGTGCCCTTTAGCTACACGCTCGATGGCCAGGGCGGTATCAAGGATCCGCTGGGTATGACCGGAACGCGGCTCGAGATTACGGCAAATGTTGTTTCAGCAATGGCGCCGTATGTCGCTAGTTTGCAAAAGACAACCGAAATGGCAACCGTAAGTCCATCTGCGTTGATCCCGGCGGTAATGGCGAGCGCCAAGGCAGTCGTCCAAGAGAGCCAGATTGAAAGCGGCGTAGCGGTTGTCGACTTAGGTGGTGCGACAACAGGTGTCGCGGTGTTTGAGGAAGGTGATTTGCAATATGTCGGCGTCGTGCCAATCGGTGGTGCAGCGATTACCAATGATTTGGCGATTGGACTCAAGACTGATCCTGAAATTGCCGAGAAAGTGAAAATAGCGCACGCCTCGGCTGTAGCGCGCAAGGAAGCGGAAGGCATTAGCGTCAAGCATGACGGCGAAATTTATTCATTTAGCACCAGTGATATCGACGAAATCGTTGAAGCGCGGCTAGAAGAAATTTTTGAAGCAGTGCAACATGAACTCAAAAAAGCTGGTCGCGCAGGCCAGCTTCCAAGCGGTGTTATTTTGACGGGCGGTTCAGCGAACATCAAGCATATCGCCAACTATGCCAAGGATCAGCTCGGACTTGCGGTACGCATCGGCAAACCAGGTGGCTTTGGCGGCGTGGCCGATGGACTCGATACTCCTGAGTTTGCCGCTGCTGTAGGGTTGATGCTTATCGACGTAGAGAGTGCACCTGGCGTAGCAAATCATGGCGGCAAAGCGCGTTCATCCGCAAAGAAAACTGCATCTCAAGCGAGTGGCATTCTCAGAGGCATCCTCGGTAGATTTAAGGCATAGCCATCTATTGTCGACTGAACAAAAATGGTATACTAGAGTAAGATTAGTATTCAATGTGTCAAAAAAGGGGAACAAGTAGTCTTATGCCGGAAGTAAAACCAAGCGAAATCCAGACCTTTGCAAGCATCAAAGTTGTTGGTGTTGGTGGCGCTGGCGGTAGTGCTGTTAATCGCATGAAGGACGCTGGTCTTGTCGGTGTTCAGTTCATCGCCATGAATACCGATGCCCAGGCACTCCATAATTCTAAAGCTGATATCAAAATTCACCTCGGCCACAACACGACAAATGGTCTCGGTGCCGGGGCAGATCCTTCAGTTGGCGAGGCGGCAGCCCAGGAGTCAATCGATGAGATTCGCGAAGCGCTAACTGGCGCCGACATGGTATTTGTTACTATCGGTGCGGGTGGTGGCACCGGTTCTGGCGCGGGTCATGTCGTTGCACAAGTTGCTCGGGAGCTCGGTATTTTGACGGTTGGCGTGGCCACAAAGCCATTTAGTTTTGAAGGCGAAAAACGTCGTACTAACGCTGAATGGGCGGTGGCGCAGCTTGGCCGTCAGGTCGATACGCTGATCACCATTCCAAACGATCGTCTGCTGCAAACAATCGACCGACGCACGCCGCTGCTTGAGACATTCAAAATCGCCGACGATGTCTTGCGTCAAGGCGTGCAGGGTATCTCTGAACTTATTACCGAACATGGCTTGATCAATCTCGACTTTGCTGACGTCAAAGCCATTATGAGCAATGCCGGATCAGCGCTTATGGGCATTGGTCGTGCTAGTGGTGACAACCGTGCTGCCCAGGCCGCACAGCAAGCCATTGAGTCGCCGCTAATCGAAGTTTCAATCGATGGTGCAAAGGGCGTACTCTTCAACGTTACTGGCGGCTATGACATGAGCATGAGCGAGATCCAAGAGGCAGCTGAAATTATCACCAGCGCAGTCAGTCCAGATGCCAACATTATTTTTGGTGCAACGCTCAAGCCAGATCTTGAGGACGAACTGATCATCACGGTTATTGCGACAGGGTTTGACAGCGCATACTTCCATGAGCAGGCAGCCGAACTGGAAAAGCCAGCTAGCCTCGAGTCTCGCGACAATGTCGATCGTGCCGTTGATGCGATTGATATGGATCTGAATCATACCGATGCCGCCGAGCACTTTGCAAGCGAAACTACGGGTGATATCTGGAATCATGCCGAGAAAGACGACGATGATGACACGCCGGCATTTCTCCGCCGCCGGAAGAAAAAACACTCAGAAGAATCTTAGGAAGGGGCGGCGCGCATGGCACAAAATTACAAGATTGGTGACAGCCGCGTCCTAGAGTCGCGCGAGTCGGCGGATGGCATTGCAATTCGTCGTCGCCGCGAAACAATGGATGGCAAACATCGATTTACCACTTATGAACGTATCGAGCATCCACACCTTGCAGTGATCAAAAAGGATGGCGCCCGAGAACTGTTTGACCGTGAAAAGCTTGCCACAGCGATTCGCCGTTCAGTCGGTAAATTTTTCAAATCCGAAGTCGAAATTGAAAATATTATCAACAATGTCGAAGAACGCCTGTACGAGCTTGGCGAAAGCGAGGTAGTCTCGCACCAGATTGGTGAGCTAGTACTCGACGAGTTAGCTGCCTGCAACGAAGTCGCCTACGTACGGTTCGCTAGCGTGTTTCATAAGTTTGAGACGCTTGATGATTTTGTGAAGATTCTCAAGCAGCGCGACGAAAGCAAGAGGAGTCTTTAGGATGCGCGTGGTAGTTGTCACAAAAGACGGTACTGAGTACTCGAGAGCCGTTGAGATGTTCTTGAGGGACTTGGCCCGTCAAACAGGCAAAGTGCTTGAGGTACTTGACCCCGAATCAACCGAAGGTGAAACATTTTGTCGAGCCTACGACATTGTCGAGTACCCGACGATTGTGGCACTCAGTGCTGACGGCCAGCTGCAAAATATCTGGCGAGGAGCAACGCTGCCAATGATAAGTGAGGTAAGCTACTATGCTACACAAGGCTAGGGCATACTTTACCCACGAAGACAAGAAGCTGCGCGACAATCGTTGGATATTTGCCAGTATGCTGGTAGGGGCGATCGGTAGCCTGATTGCTTCATTTGTCCTGTCTGTTGAGGCGATCGAACTCGCCAAAAATCCCAATGCCGTTCTAAGTTGTAGTATCAATATTATTCTCAACTGCGCGACGGTCGGCATACACCCGTCTGCACATATGTTTGGGTTTCCCAATAGCTTCCTGGGTCTGATCGCTGAGCCTGTTGTAATCACCGTTGCGATTGCCGGTCTGGCTGGTGTGAAATTCCCGCGCGCCTTTATGTTTGTGGCGCAAATTTGCTATACTCTCGGTTTGGTCTTTGCATTTTGGTTGTTTGGTACGAGCTTTTTTGTCATCGGTGCGCTGTGCCCGTGGTGTTTGCTCGTGACAGCCACCACGACATTTGTGTGGTTTGCGATTACCCGCTATAACATCCGAGAGAACAATCTTTATTTACCGAAAAAACTTGTATCATCGCTACAAAGATATATTGATAAAAGCTATGACAAAGTCTTGCTATTTAGTGTCGTCACTGTCTTAATCGCTGCGATCATCTTCAAATACGGCAACGCGTTATTTTAAACTGTTTCATCAGCTAGCTATTCGCGCCAATACCGGATATTATGTATAAGCTCTGTATCATTTTTTGTGACGGCCGTTACAAAAAATGATACAGAGCTTTTGGCTAGTGCGAGAGGTACTTTTCTTTTTCGCTAGTTAGGCGTACAGTATAAGCATATCCATTAATGTAAAAAGGGAAGGGATACAATGGTTAAGAAATCAGTAAACTACGAAAAGGCATGGTATGCACTTGCAATTGCGCGGGTGATGCTCGGATTTGTCTTCTTGTGGGCATTTCTGGACAAGACAATGGGACTCGGTTTTGCGACGCCGAAAGGCAAAGCATGGCTCGATGGGGTATCGCCGACCACAGGGTTCTTGCAGTTCGGTGTCAATGAAAAGAGCCCAATGGTTGATTTCTTCCATGGCCTTGTTGGCAATCCGCTGGTAGACTGGCTATTTATGCTCGGTCTTCTGGGTATTGGCATGGCATTGATCTTTGGTATTGGCCTGCGCGTAGCAGCAGTTGCTGGTACGGCACTCCTCCTTATGATGTGGGCAGCCGAAGTGCCACTTGAGAACAATCCAATCATCGACGATCACCTGATCTACGCGGTTCTTTTGTGGGTGATTGCACTCGCGCCACGCAAGTGGAGTCTAATCAACCAATGGTTACAAAATAGCTATGCCAAGAAGAATGAGTGGATTTGGTAAGTAGATCTTAGAGCTTAGATCTTTGAAAAAAGGCAGGGTGGAAAAAACTCTGCCTTTTTGCTATACTGACGGCAAGGCGTTTGAGTGGTTATCACCCACAAGCCAGCGGGAAGAAATCTGCAAAAAGAAATTAGACCCTGCCGCGATTCGCTGCGACAAAGCGAGCAAACTAAGTGCTAAGAAGCTTTTCTTGGAAACTGGATGGTACCACCCGATAACTCGGGCTCCAGTGTCAAAGAAAAGTTTTTTTTGGAGGAATCAATGAACAAGCAAGAAGTGCGAGTTGGTGTTGGTACTTTTGTCTTCCGAGAAGGAAAATTCTTAATGCAGCAGCGGCAAGGTTCTCATGGCGAAGGCAGCTGGAGTGTTCCAGGTGGACATCTAGAGTTTGGAGAGACGCCGGAAGAGACTTCAAAAAGAGAAGTGCTTGAAGAAACCGGTATGGACATTAAAGATGTGAAGTTTGCTGCAGTTACGAATGACTATTTTTCTGATGATGGCAAGCACTACGTAACTTGGTGGACGATGAGCGAATGGCATAGCGGAGAGCCTTATATCACGGAGCCGGATAAGTGCACTGCGCAAATGTGGGTAGACTTCAGTAGCTTGCCTGAGCCGCTATTTAAGCCATGGGAGCAACTGCTGGAAGGTGAGTTTATCGAGAGAATTAAAAATGAATTAGCCAGAACGGCCGTGAAAGGAGCTGGAAAGTGAAATTTAAAGCTAACACCCGCAGACGAGCGCTTGAGTACGAAAAAGATTGGGTGCAGAAGTGGAAACAAGACAAGACGTTTGAAAAATCTGTCGAAAACCGGCCAAAAGATAACAGCTACGTTTTTTACGACGGCCCACCCTTTATTACTGGGGTGCCGCACCATGGGACACTCCTCTCAAGTATTGTCAAAGACGCCGTGCCACGGTACTGGACGATGAAAGGCAAGCGTGTTGAGCGCGTCTGGGGCTGGGATACACACGGTTTGCCAGCGGAAAATTTTGTCGAGAAACAACTGAATATCACCGATCGTCGTCAAATCGTAACCACTCCTGATGCCAAGGCGCCACTCGACCGTGATGGCAATGAGTTGCCGACTATTACGCTCGAAGAATATATCACCAAAGCGCGCGAATCGATGGTAGCCAATGCCGCAACCTGGGAGGACGTTGTTAATCGCGTCGGTCGTTGGGTCGATTTTCAGGGTGCCTACAAGACCATGGACAAAGATTTTATGGAAAGCGTCTGGTGGGCGTTCAAAGAGCTCTATGACAAAGGCAAAATCTACGAAGGCGAAAAAGTGTTGATGTATGACACGCGATTTGCCACGCCGGTCAGCAAAAATGAAGTCACCATGGATAATGACGCCTACCAGACAGTGACGGACCCGAGTGCGTATGTGAAGTTTCGACTTGACCAGGTTAGTTTACTGAAGTCAGCTTTGCGGATTGTTTGGGCGCAGGACACGGCGCATCACGAGTCTACAGCAGCGTGGAGTGAAGATAATAAGTCGGCTGGTCAATGTGCAATTACATCGCTTCTTGTCAATGATTTGCTGGGTGGTGAAATCGCTAAGATAAAAGTTAATGAGGTTGGACATTATTTCAATGTTATTGATGGCAAGGTTATAGACCTGACGCGCGAGCAGTTTGGTGCGCAAAATGTTTCTTATAACGATTATGAAGTGCGTGAGCGCGCACGAGTTTTGAGCGATGAAGATACGAAAAAGCGATATGAGTTGCTGAAGCAGCGGCTGGGCGATGACTGGAAGACTAACGTCGCCTTACTGGCATGGACGACGACCCCATGGACACTGCCAGGCAACACTGCGCTGGCGGTGAATAAAAAATTTATTTATGCAGAAGTTGAGGTTGGCGGCGAGAAGTTGATTGTAGCCAAGGATTTGGTAGCCAAGGTGTTTGTTGATGAAAAGAAGCAGCCTCTAGATTATACAGTAGTGCGTGAAATCAAAGGTGAAGATTTGGTTGGTCTGAGTTACGAGCCGCTTTTTGCCGATCAAGGTGACAATGCGCACAAAGTTTGGTCGGCAGACTACGTCGGAGCTGAAGCCGGTACGGGTATTGTGCACTTGTCGCCGATCTACGGCGAGGAAGACTTTGTGCTGGCGCAGGAAAATAACATTCCACGCGTGCATGTGCTCGATGATAACGGCTACTATTTCCCAGAAGTTGCCGAGCAACTATTTGCGCTCATGCCATGGGTGGATAGCACCAAGCCACTGGAAGTTTGGGATAATAACAAAAACATCGCCAAGGGCCTAGAAAAAGCCGGCGTGGTCTGGAAAACCGAATACATCCGCCACGAATATCCGTTCAATCCGCGTTCAAAACAGCGCATCATGTACCGCGCTATCCCGAGCTGGTTCTTTGACGTGCAGGGTTCCAAGCCACTAATGCTTGAGCAAAATGAAAACATCAACTGGTTCCCAGCACACCTAAAGCATGGTCGCTTTGCAAAAAATATCGAGCAAGCACCAGATTGGAACCTCAGTCGCGACCGCTTTTGGGCAACGGCGATGCCGGTTTGGAAGGGTGACAGAGGTACAGTGAAAGTTATCGGTAGTTACGCTGAACTCAAAGAACTCAGTGGCGTGGAGCTCGAGGATTACCACCGTCCGTGGGTTGACGACATCACCTTTGACATCGATGGTGAGCATTTCACGCGTATCGACAAGGTGCTTGACTGTTGGTTTGAGTCGGGATCGATGCCGTTTGCCCAGTTTCATTATCCGTTCGAAAACAAAGAGAAGTTTGAGGCAAATTACCCGGGTGATTTTATCGTTGAGTACATTGGCCAGGTGCGCGCGTGGTTCTACTATGTTCACACTATTAATACGGCGCTGTTTGGCGAGCAGGCGTTTAGTAATGTGATTTCAACTGGGGTTGTTGCTGGTAATGACGGCCGCAAAATGAGTAAGTCGCTCGGTAACTTCACCGATCCGAACGAGTTGATGGACAAATTCTCGGCCGATTCACTCAGGTTCTTGCTTCTGTCGAGCCCGCTTCTCAATGGTGAAGACTTTGCGCTTCAGGATAAAGAAGTCGGCGACGTCGCGCGCAAACTATCGATGGTCTGGAATATGTATGATTTCTTCACTATGTACGCAGAGGTTGATGGCTGGGAGTTTGACGGAGAGCTAAGAGACCCGCTCGAGACACTGAGAAACCCACTCGATATCTGGATTGTGTCACGTCTCCATCAACTAAGCGCTGAAGTCGAGAAAAACATGGATGCCTACAATATTCCCGACGCCATGACACCGATACTGCCATTCCTCGACGATGCCAGCAACTGGTTTGTCCGTCGCAGCCGCCGTCGCTTCTGGAAGTCAGATGAGGGTGATGACAAAAATGATGCCTACAAGACGCTTCATTACGTCTTAGTTCGTCTCGCATACATACTAGCGCCATTTACGCCGTTTCTCGCTGAGGAACTGTATCGCCAAATGACAGGTGACACCGAATCAATCCACCTTAAGGACTGGCCGGCAGCAGGCGAGGTAAATGAGCTGGTCATGAACGATATGGAGAAAGTACGTGATTATGTAAATCAAGGATTAAGCTTGCGTGCAAAATCGGGACTGAAGGTTCGTCAGCCACTTGCAAGTGTGACTGTGCCAGAGCTTGGTGAGGCCTTTGATTTCACCCTGATTTTACTCGATGAGCTGAATGTCAAAGCAGTGAAAAAGGGCAAGGAAGTAGCACTGGATGAAGCGCTTACGCCAGAGCTGAAGCGTGAGGGCATGATGCGCGAGGTGATTCGCTATGTCCAAAATACACGCAAGAGTACTGGACTCAATGTCGACGATCGAATTTCGCTCTCGCTCACCACTGAGAATGCCGAATTGAACAAAGCGATCGAAGAGCACCAAGACACAATTATGGCCGAGACGCTTGCAGCTAACCTTGGACCGGTTGATACTGGAGATGTTGAGGTTGTGTGTATCGATGGCGCAGAACTCTATATTACACTCGAAAAACAATAACACTGGGGAGGGTGCATGACAAAACAACCAATTCTGGGCATAGTGCCAAGTTTTGACGACGGCGAGAGTGTCGCATGGCAAGACGGTGTCAAGCGATTGTTCTTGCGGCGCGATTATTTTGCCACCCTCAGCAATGTGGGCGCAACGCCAGTGATCCTTAGCCCAGACATGGATGTCCAGCAAGTGATCGAGCTTTGTGACGGCGTAATTATTTCGGGTGGGGCAGATGTCGACCCCAGCCGCTACGGCCAAGAGCGTATTGCGCAGGTAGTGAAGTTAGAGCCGGCCGAGCGGTTCGACTGGGAGACGGAGCTAATTGAGGCCTGTGACGCAGCAGGCACGCCAATCCTAGGTATTTGTTATGGCATGCAGCGACTCAATGTCCACTACGGCGGCGATCTCATGCAACATATCCCGCTCGAGGTGGGTGATACGGTCGAACATTTTGGTGCAGAGCACGAGGTGCATTTTGTTGCGAATTTTCTCGGCATATCTGAGGGCTCATCGCGCCAGGTGGCGTCTCGGCATCACCAGGCTGTCGCACGCCTTGCCGAGGGTGCCGAGATTGTCGCAAAAGCCGACGACGGTATTGTTGAGGCCATGACAATCCGTGGACACTACGGCATGCAGTGGCACCCTGAGTCAGACCTCACCGGTGTTCATGTCTATCGAGCTTTTGTCGAGTCGTGCCAAAGCGCGGTATACTAGTGCTATGAAGAAGTTGTATCGATCAAAATCCGACAAGAAAATCGCTGGCGTCTGCGGCGGTCTCGGCAAATACTTCGGTATCGACCCCACGGTTATCCGTATCGGGTTTGTGTTGCTAGCGCTTCCTGGTGGTCTTCCGGGCGTTTTGCCGTATCTGCTGCTTGCGATTATTATTCCGCAAGAACCATAGGGGCTAATGTGCACGGTAGAGAGGGGTGATGTCTCAGTGCCTTCATTCTGCACTGTAAAGTGACAGTAATCCGTGCGTCGAGAGGAGTGGACTAAGACTTGATGTAAAGTACATCTTGACTTTTCATACCATTTATGCTTATATAGATAGGTATCATAAAGAAACAAACAAATGCTTCATCTCAACCACTCCCATCACCTCCACCTTCCGCACATGGCGTCGCTCCGGTCGCCGATGGCGCTCAGTCCTGTGGTGTCTGAGCCAGACGAGCTGATCCAGGATATTGAACAATCGGTTGAAAAGCCATGGGAACTTGTCGACATGCCAGATGTGCAGGGTATTGACCAATTTTGGACGGGTGTGGAGCAAGATATCGCCAAAGACCCAGAGTGGTTTACCTTTGCGAACGATTAGTTCATAATAATTCTATGGCAATCACAAAAGCAATCATTCCAGTAGCAGGCTGGGGAACCAGGCGACTGCCGATTACCAAAACGATCGAGAAATGCATGCTGCCGATCGGCGACCGGCCGCTGGTTGACTACGTAGTACAAGATTGTTTGGCGGCGGGTATCACCGAGCTGATATTTGTGGTGGGCGAGGATAGCGATCAGCTACAGAACTACTATCGGAGCAATATCAAGCTCAATGATTACCTGAAACGAAATGGCAAAGCTGACAAGCTACCGCTTGTTGCGCCACTCGCAGGGGTGAAACTGCATTTTATCACGCAACCAAGCTATGGTAAGTACGGCACAGCAGTGCCTGTGGCGCTTGCAGCTGACTTTATCGATGAGGGCGAGTCGGCAGTGGTGCTCATGGGTGATGATTTCATCTATAACTCCGATGGTTCGAGCGAAGTGAAGCGGCTTATCGAAGCGACACCTGAAGGCGACTGCGGAGTCATGGCGGTGGAGGTTTCTACCGAAGACGTGAGTCGCTACGGCGTCATTGTTAAAAGCGATGATGGTTACTACGAGCGCATGGTCGAAAAGCCGGCCCCCGAAGATGCCCCGAGCAACCTTATCAACCCGAGCAAGTATGTGCTCACCAAAGAGGTCATAGAGATGGCCAAAATAGTCGAAGCTGACAAGGGCGGCGAATATTACATTATTGACGCTATCAATGATTACGTTCAGAGGGGCGGTCGAGTTGTCGTCCATACGGCAGTTGGCCAGTACCTCGATGGTGGCAATACTGATGGCTGGCTGCATGCCAACCGAGTTGTACTCGGAGACACTTGAAAAGCAAGCCCTTATCTGTTACAATCAGTACCTGAATCAATAATTCTAAAGGAATAGTTATGAAAGCAGTCGTGAAAGTCGGTGGCAAGCAGTATCTTGTCAGCGAAAAAGAGACCCTCATGGTGGACCTCCTCCCTGAAGGCACAAAAGAGCTCGATCTCGACGCACTTCTCGTAATCGATGGCGACAAGACCACGGTCGGTGCGCCACTCGTGAAAGGTGTGAAAGTGAAAGCAAAGGTTGTCGACGAGCGTGTCGCCGGCGACAAAATCCGCGTGATTCGCTACAAGAGCAAAAAACGCGTCAACACCCAAACTGGCCATCGCCAGAAATATTCAAAGATTGAAATCGCGAGTATTAAATAAAAAAGCGCCCCGGAAGGGGCGTTTTTTATGATCATCTCTCCCAAAAACTCCTGGCAAAGCCGTTTTATATCATTGATAGTCGGCTTGCTTAGGAGTGATGTCACTGTTTGTGGTGTGTCGTGAAAAGCTCATGGTATACTATAGAAAGAACAAGAGAGGGAACAAAAAGGAACGTGGCAACAGTAATTGCAGTGACGAATCAAAAAGGCGGTGTCGGCAAGACGACAAGCTCGATTAATATTGCCTATTATTTGGCAAAAATGGGGCAGCGCACATTGCTGATCGACTTTGACCCTCAGGGAAATGCCACGAGCGGGCTTGGGATAGACAAAAATGATCTCCAAGCAACGATGACCGATGTAATTACGGGTGCTATGCCGCTTGCCAATGTTGTTATGCCAACCGAACACAAGAATTTGTCGCTCGCGCCGACTATGCCGACGCTCGCAAATACTGAGGTAGAACTGGCGCAAGCCGAGCAGCGATTTGGGCGTCTCAAGCTAGCCCTGCAGCCATTACAAGATTCCTATGATTTTGTGATTGTCGACTGCCCGCCCAGCTTGAGCCTATTGACCGTCAATGGGCTGATTGCGGCGCGCTACGTGCTCTTGCCGGTACAGGCAGAATTCTATGCGCTCGAAGGCCTTGGCCAACTACTTGAGACGATGAAACTGGTTCGCAAGAGCCTCAACCCGACGCTTGACCTCATTGGTGTATTGCCAACCATGGTCGATAGCCGCACCTCACTGAGCACACAAGTGCTTGCCGAGATTACCAAGCATTTTCCAGCTAAAGTATTTAAAACGACAATTCCGCGCAATGTGCGCTTGGCTGAAGCGCCGAGCCACGGCGTGCCAATTGGCGCCTATGATCGCTGGAGCAAGGGTGCACGGGCGTACAAGGCAGTAACCAAGGAGGTGATAGAGCGTGTCGGCTAAAAAATCAGCCAAATTAGCATTGGGGCGGGGTTTTGCTTCGCTGATTCCTACGGATATTTTAGATGAATCATTTGATCCGACTGCCGAGCAAGACGAGCATGTCAGTGACCTGCGTCATATTAAACTAAGCGAAATTTCGCCCGATCCCGACCAGCCGCGACGCAGTTTTGACGAAATGTCACTGCACGAGCTGGCCGAATCAATTCGTGAGCATGGTCTGTTGCAGCCAATCGTCGTGACGCCTCACAAGGGCAACTACATGATTGTAGCGGGAGAGCGACGCTATCGGGCAGCCGAGCTTGTTGGGCTGGACAAGATCCCGGCGCTGGTACGCACCCTGACTGACCAACACAAGCTCGAAGTCTCGCTCATCGAGAACTTGCAACGACGCGATCTCAACCCGCTCGAGACTGCTACGGCATATCTGAAACTTCGCGACCAGTTTAACCTGACACTTGATCAGATCGGTCAACGTGTCGGCGGCAAATCGGTGGCGGCTATCAGTAACACACTTCGACTTCTGCGACTGCCGCAGGCTGTTCGGCTGGCTCTAGCCGAGGGAAAATTGAGTGAAGGACAAGCCAGGCCCCTCATCAACCTAGATGAAGAGTTGATAGATAAGCTATTTCCCCGTATCATCGAGGAAGATTGGAGTGCGCGAGCCATCGAGCAGCATGTTTCGGCACTCAAACGAGCCCTGAAAAATCCGCTTGGTCACAAAGCAGAAACAGCTCTGGCCCCAAAGTACCAGCAAACGATAGACCACTTGAGTAAGCGATTTGGCACGACTGTCCAACTAAAATCCACGGCACGTGGGTCAGGGCAGATCGTTATTCGCTACAAAAACAACGCCGAGCTCGATCGTCTCAGTAAACTGCTTGGCTAAAAGACACTAAAACTAGGTATTGGCCAGATGCGAAGTGCGACAGGGCCAACGACATCGAAGTAGGGAATCGTACCAAGCCCACTACGGGAGTCATATGAATGGCCGTCAATGCGATTATCTCCACTAACGAATAGGGTGCCGTCAGGAACAGTTGTATCAAGCCCTTCGCCGCTCACTGGTGACTGCGGACCGATGCTTCCTTTGCGATAGTCATCGTCGTAGACATGACCGTCGGGGTATTGGCTGTTATAGACAGTCAATATTCCGCCATTGACGGTCACGCGTTCGCCTGGAAAGGCTATAACGCGCTTGACGATGTATTCATCGACAGTTCCGGCTACGAATCGTGGATTTTTGAAGACAATAATTTGGCCTCGTTCGGGTATGTACGATTTGTTCTTCATTTGAGCGGCAGTAATCGGCAGTCGATTCACGATCAAACGATCACCGTCACTCAAAGTCTTGTCCATGCTGTGGCCAGATACTGAGAAACTGCGAAATACAAAGGTGTTGATGAGAATCGTACCGACAAACACGATAAGTATAAAGCCAGCAAAATTTAGCCCGTCTTTGACACGAGGGTGGCGATCGAGAAAACTTGCTTCCATTTCCCTTACTATACAGGAGTAGAGGTGAAAATCATATAAAAACATGAGGATTTTGCATTTCAAAATAACCTTAAAACCGCTATAGTAGAGGGAAGTAATGGCGAAAAAACCAACGATGGACGGCTTTATTCCGAGGCGCTCGGCTAGTAACATTGGCGGGTCATTTCGTGATGGGGTGGAGCTAAAGAACGATACTTCGCCCTATGGATTGAAGCGACGAGAAACAACCGCGGCACCTGAGTCGCATGCCAGCCAAGGAACACACGGTGTGCTGCAGACAGACCACGGCTTAACACGTCATGACTCCGGCTTGCGACGTAGTGACATCGATGACTCGCTCAAAAGTATCGACACCGATGCGCCAGTTCCGCAAAAAAACCACCGACGAGGTCGACTGTTTGCCAAGCGCAAGAAATTACTGTGGATGGCAGTTCTTCTCGTCATGCTGATCGGTATTGGCATCACTGGATGGATTGGTCTCAGGACGATCATGGCAGGTAGTTCTGTGTTCAATGGCGATATTTTTGACATTATTCAGGCAAAAAAGCTCAAAGCTGATACATATGGGCGCACGAACGTTCTGATATTTGGCACATCTGAAGATGACGAAGGGGGCGAGCACCCAGGTGCATTTTTGACTGACTCAATCATGGTACTGAGTGTCAATCAGGACAAAAAAGATGCGTTCATGGTGAGCATACCGCGTGACCTGTGGGTCAAATACGGGGCAGCGTGTAACTCTGGATATGAGGGCAAAATTAATGAGCTATTTGGCTGTTATTCTGACAATGGTGACGATCAGCGAGCGGGCGAGGTAGCACTGAGCAAAAAAGTTGCCGAAGTAACCGGCCTTGATATTCAATACCAGGTACACGTCAACTATACAGTGGTGCGTCAAGCAGTCGATGCGGTGGGTGGAGTCGATGTCAAAATTGAATCATCTGATCCAAATGGTATTCTCGACCGGAACTTTGACTGGAAATGCAACTACAAGTGTTATTACGTCAAATATAAAAATGGTGAGGTCGCCCATATGGACGGGGAGCACGCGTTGGCATTTATGCGTGCCCGCAATGCCCAAGGTGGCTATGGCTTGCCCAATGGCAACTTTGACCGTGAAAAAAATCAGCAAAAAGTCATGGTAGCACTTCGCGAAAAAGCCTTGAGCGCTGGTACGCTAACAAATCCTGCAAAAATAACGGGGTTAATCGATGCTCTCGGGAACAATCTCAACACGAATTTTGAGACCAGCGAAGTCAGCACGCTCCTGACACTCGCGAACAATGTCCAGACGGGATCGATCACCTCGATCAATCTTGTCGACGACAAAGAGCCGATGATGACCACGGGCAATATCAGCGGCATTAGTATCGTGCGGCCAGTGGCGGGAATCGCAGACTATACCGATATTGCGAGCTATATTCGCAAGCAGATCAATGCCGATGCTGCCACCAAAGAAAACGCGAGCATTGTTGTGCTAAATGGCAGTGGAGTGGTAGGCGCCGCGCAGATAGCTGGTGACAAACTAGCTGGTATGGGCTTCACGATTGATGGCGTTGACAATGCGCCAGCTGGGAATTATCCGCGCCGCGCTCTCTACGCGCGCGATGCGACGAGCGCTCCAGCAACGCGCGCCAAACTAACGGCGCTGTACGGCAAACCAACTCTTGGATTGGCGCAATTTGGCGTGGCCGATGACGTACAATTCGTAGTCGTAGTGGGACAGGCTGACAGTAGCAACGAGTAGATGGTACAATAGGTACTGAACTATGGATTTGCTCAAAGCTCACAAACGCCGCTCTAAACTTAGTGAGGCGGCGTACGTTACGCTGAATGTTGGCCTCGCTGTCGCCTTGCTGGTTATTGTATTGGTTGGTCAGTCGCCGTGGCTGGCTGTGGTGGTGGTACTGATGAGCAAATGGCGAGCGCTGGCGGTTCGTCCGCGATTTTGGTTCGCCAATCTAGTGGCCAACATGGTAGACATCATCGTGGGAGTTAGTATGGTGGTGTTGCTCTATGGGGCAAATGGATCGTTGTGGCTGCAGATCGCCTTGACGGTGCTGTACATCATCTGGCTACTACTCATCAAGCCGCGTTCCAAGCGCAGTTTTGTGGCAGCACAAGCGGGTATCGCGGTTTTTCTCGGGGTGACAGCACTATCAATGATCTCGTACTCATGGGACTCGCTGTTGTTCGTGGCAGGCATGTGGGTGATTGGGTATGTGACAATTCGTCACGTGCTGGGAAGCTATGAAGAGCCACTGACGATGATGTATAGCCTCGTAGGCGGAGCGCTATTTGCTGAAATGGGCTGGATCGGATTTCACTGGATGATGGCCTATCCGTTGCCGGGATTTGGTACGATCCAACTATCGCAGCTTGCATTGTTTATGGTGTTGTTTTGCTTTGATGCCGAGCGCGCATACGCGAGTTATCATCGCCATGGAGTTGTACGACGCCAGGACATCTTGGCACCATTTGTGCTCACGGCGGGCATACTGGCGATGGTGTATGTCTTGGCTGTCATCAATGGCAGTAACGCACTTTAGTAGAGAGGAGAGGATGATGAAAGAACCAAAGCGACCGGGGTTATTTAGAACGATACGGCGGATAATACTATTGTTAATTATTCTTGGAATAGGGGCACTGATTGGTATTGGTGCATTGCTTGCGTACAACTATAGTCACACCAATCGCAGTGCGGTGACGACTCGGCAGACGTTGAGCGACGATGGCAATCTCGTCAAAACCAGCCAAGAAGATGTCATTGCTTCGGTTGCCGACAAGGTTTCGCCGAGCGTAGTTTCGATCGTGACCGATGTCACGACCCAGACGATTTTTGGCGCCGCCACACAGCAGGCAGCGGGGACGGGTATCGTTGTTAGCAAGGATGGCTATATCCTCACGAATCGTCACGTGATTAGCTCTGCCAGCAAGGTACAGGTAGTGATGGCGGATGGCACGACCCACGAGGATGTACAAGTAGTAGGCACTGATCCGCTCAATGATGTGGCGTTTCTCAAGATCGACGGCGTCAGTGATCTTCGCGCTGCCACCCTCGGTGATTCGTCAACGGTACGAATTGGTCAGGAGGTGATTGCCATCGGTAACTCACTTGGACAATATCAAAACACCGTCACCAGCGGCATTATATCAGGCAAGGGTCGCCCTGTGTCGGCAGGCGATGGCAGTGGTGGTAGCACTGAGTCGCTGACTGATCTGCTGCAGACCGATGCTGCCATTAATCCTGGTAACTCAGGTGGTCCGCTCCTCAACGTTAGCGGACAGGTGATTGGCATGAACACAGCGGTAGCCGCCAACGCCCAAGGAATTGGTTTTGCGATTCCGATCAATGCCACCAAAGGTACACTCAAATCAGTGCTGGCAGGAAAGGGTGTGCAACGCGCCTATCTTGGACTACGCTATGTACCGCTGACGGCCGCAGTTGCCAAGCAATACAACTTGTCCGTTACCGAAGGTGCCTATGTCGTCGGCGGAGAGAATAGTGCAACAGGAGTAGTGTCTGAGGGCCCAGCTGACAAAGCGGGGGTCAAAGACAAGGACATCATCACGAAAATCAACGGCCTGACTGTTGGTCGCCAAGGGGGCGTGTCGAGCTTGATCGGTGAGTACGCACCAGGCGATACGGTGGAGCTCGTGATTGTTCGTGATGGACGCGAGCTAACCGCAAAAGTCACGCTGGCGGCGTATCCGAGCGATTAAGGTGGGAAGAAGCTCTGAGTTCTGAGAAAAATACAGAATAGATTTTTGATATTAGATTCTAGAATTGAAAAATACAAAATACAAAATACAAAATACAAAATGCCATACAACACTTGTGCTGCCTGTACTGTAGCACCGATAATCAATACTAGCCCTTAGCCGAGTCGTAATACAACGCAGTAGCCCTCGGTCACCACATGTGTGTAGCCGAGGGTTGTTGCATGGACGATCAAGCCGTGGTGCTGTTCTGGGTCGGCTTCGAGTAGGAGTATGCCGCCAGTGACTAGGTAGAGCGGGGCTTCTTGTAAGAGTCGCTCGATAAGTGCTCGGCCGCCTTTGTCGGCAAATAGCGCAAGTTCAGGCTCGTAGTTTGTCTCGGGTGAGCGCTCCCAGTTATGGTCAACGTAGGGGAGATTTGCTAGGATGATGTCGATCTGCGGCGGCAGCTGCGGATTTGGCACCAGGAGGTCATTTTTGACGATTGCGATAGTAGCGCCTAGTGTTTCGGCGTTTTTCTCGGCAATGCCGAGTGCGTGGTGACTGATGTCAGTGAGGGTCACTTTCAGCTCGGGATGCTCCAACTTAGCAGTGATTCCCAGGCAGCCGCTGCCGGTACCAACATCAACAAGCGTCTTTGTCGACCCGTCACACAGGTTATCGAGCAACTCGATAATTGTCTCAGATTCTGGGCGGGGAACCAACACGCTTGGCGAAACCTTGAAAAGCCGTCCATAAAATTCTTTGTGGCCGATGATATAGGCGATCGGTGTCCGGTCGAGCCGCAGATCAAGCCGTGCACTGGCAATCTCTCTTTCACGAAGGCTCAGCTGCTCATCGCCATGTGCGTGAAGCCATGTTCGGCTCTTGCGCAATGTGTGTGCCAAAATGATCTCAGCATCAAGCAGTGCCGAAGAAATACCGACGCTCGCCAACATTTCGGCAGCATCTCGCACCCATATCTCAACAATAGTGCCTCTTGACTTTTTTATCATTCTGTTTCGGATTATATAATTTTCATGACAAAAAGTATACAGATAGATCTACGTGTTAATTTTCTGATCCCTGCGCCTTGAGCTCGCGCTCGGCAGCCTGCAGGTGATCGATGAGGTCGTCGATGTCCCCGTTCATGGCTTGCGGGATTCCAGAACGTGAATAGCCAATACGGTGGTCGGTGATGCGGTCTTGGGGGAAGTTGTAGGTGCGGATTTTTTCAGAGCGGTCGCCAGAGCCGATCAGGTTGCGGCGCTCGGCGGTGAGTTTGGCATTTTCCTCATCTATTTTCAGTTGGAGAAGTCGTGAGCGGAGGACACTCATGGCCTTTTCTTTGTTTTTGATCTGAGATTTCTCGTCTTGGTTTTGCACGACGAGACCTGTTGGGATGTGGGTAATGCGTACGGCGGAGTCGGTGGTATTGACGCTTTGCCCGCCATGTCCGCCAGCGCGGTAGACATCGACACGGAGATCATTCGCATGAATTTCCACATCGGTTTCCTGAGCTTCAGGAAGCACCGCCACAGTCACCGTACTGGTGTGGATGCGGCCTTGGCTCTCGGTCACTGGCACGCGCTGGACACGATGCACGCCCGACTCAAACTTGAGCTTAGCGTAGGGTGCGTCGCCCTTGATAGCAAAAATAACTTCTTTGTAGCCACCAGTGTCGTTCGGGCTTTCGCTCATCAATTCGGTTTTGTAACTATTCGCTTCACACCAACGGAGATACATACGGTAGAGCTCGGCGCCAAATAGTGATGCTTCGTCGCCACCAGCGCCAGCACGAATTTCCATGATAATATTTTTTTCATCATTGGGATCTTTGGGGGTGAGCATGATGAATAGCTCGTCTTCGAGCGCGGCAAGTTTTTGTTCAGTTTCGCTAATTTCCATCTTGGCGAGTTCAGCCAGTTCATCACTGCCACTCGAGAGTTCTTTTGCCTCCATGAGGTTTTTCTCGAGCTGTTCACGCTCAGAGACTTTGGCGATGACATTGTCGAGCTCGGTGAAGCGCTTGTTCTTAGTCGTAAAATCGGGGTCGCTATAAGCATCGGGTTGCGCCAAAAAATCGCCGAGCGATTGTTTCTCGGCTTTTAGCTCGTCCAGATTCAGGCTTATCTTTGGCATGCTACTTGTAGTATATCACATTCAACAGAGGTAGATATGCCTAATTTGGGTTGTTCAAAAGACCGGATGATTTTTTATTGTAGTAGACGAGCCCAATCACTATGAGTCCGGTTACTACAGGAAGTGCCAAGAGTTGCAGTAGGCTCAAGCTGATTTTAAACTAAATTGCTTCAGAGACATCGCTACGTCCAAATTGACAGTTCAAGAGAAGCGTTGAAAAGAGTGGCAGGCGGAAAACACCGACAAGTCCATAGATAAGCGACCGAATCGCTTTGGCGCGTAGGGGGCAAGCCCTATGATATCTTGAGTTGCGTGCCGTTGGTTCGCAGACAAAAGAGTAATCAATCCAAGTATCGATCCGACTGTAGCGATAAGGCAATGGGTGCTTGCTATGATTCGATCTCGACGGTATCCCGCCAAGAAAGGTATCGCAGCTCTAGAGATAACAATACTTGATGTCGCAACGCCAGATAACGGTGCGTATGCTCGATAAGAAAAGTATTTCGCCCTTAGCTATACCTTCTTGCGAGTCGCAAGCAAAATGATGCCACCAATAATACCTGGAAGCCATGTGAGGGTCGAGATCGCACCGATTAAAAATATAATGACATTGCCAATGGTATGCGCAGTAGATGGTTGAGCAAAGGCACTTTCTTGATTGGATGAAGAAAATGAGCCAATGACGAAGTTAATTATAGCGTAGCCAATGATAGTAATGATCAACAGCGCAGTCGGCGCTATTAGACAAACAAGTCCCCAAATTAGCTTTTTCTTGTTACTGCGTCTGATTGCCTCGACTTGCTCTGGCGTATAGATAGTAGGTGCTGGCTGGGCGCTAGGTTGCATGCAGGATCTCCTTATAAATCACTGTGATCAGTATAGCAAGTAACCATCCGCTTGCGCCAAAAAATCGCCGAGCGATTGCTTCTCGGATTGGAGTTCGGCAAGGTTGAGACTGATTTTTGGCATACCAGTGTTTTCTATTATAAAATATCTATCATGACAGAGGTAGCGCAGCGTTCGACAATTGATCTTTATTCTCCTGCAAGCGGTCGACTCCCCGACATGTTTTATGGTGGGCTTAGACAAGCTGTTGAACAGCGGGCACCTGATGAAACACCGCAGCAGTTTTGTCAGCGTCTCTACGGTGAAAGTTATGAGTACCGCGATGTGATTGAGCGGCTGTGGAGTCACTTCCATGAGCTCAAAATGTATCGACAAGAAGAATGGATTGATAATATCCCGCACCTTGAGCCAGAGATTCGGATTGGTCATGATGGACAAATGTTTGTAGATAAGGCGCATGCTATTGCAGTTATGTCTGAGCCTGATACGGCGTCAGGCAAGACGACGTTGTTTTATAAAGACTGGATCGTGTTGGGCGCAGAACCAAAACTAGAGGCGGTGGCAATTGGCGACGAAGATAAGCTTGGTCGTAGAAAAGTACGATTTCGAGTGACGCCAAAGGTCGATGATGACCAGCCTGGTATTATTGTGATGGCAAATCCGTTGCTGTATGTTCCTACTCCTGAAGAGGTGAAAGAGTTTCAGCGACTTATGCCAAAGGTGCTAGAGGATAGCACGTGCCAACTCGCTGTAAATCGAAAATAGTAGCGCTAGTTGATAACCAAAAACCGCTCACGAGTGCGAGCGGTTTTTTGCGATTTATTCTGCCTTGGCGGCTTTTTTGGCGTTGGCCTTCTTCGCCTTTGCGGCCAGGGCGGCCTTGCGCTCTTCAGCAGCTTTCATGCGTGCTGCAAAGCGGTCGACACGACCTTCGGTGTCGATAATCTTCTCTTCACCAGTGAAGAACGGGTGAGATTTTGATGAGATGTGTACCTTTACGAGAGGGTACTCGTTGCCATCTTCCCATTTGATCGTCTCGGTTGTCGAGGCGGTCGATTTGGTCAGAAAGCTAAAGCCTGCTAGTTCGTCGCTAAATACGACCAGGCGGTAGTTTTGTGGGTGAATACTGCTTTTCATAACTTGAATAGTTTATCAGAGGAACCTAGGAATGTCAAAAGTGTATAATAAGGTCCGTATGGCAAACAGCAATCTCACAAGCGCGAAAAAAGCAAAAAACGACGAGTTTTATACTCAGTTTCCAGACATCCAAAAGGAAATGGAAGCCTACCTAGAGTATGACCCGGACACGTTCCGCGGCAAGGTGGTGTACTGCAACTGCGACGATCCTTTCGAGAGTAATTTCTTTCGGTATTTCGTATTGAATTTTAATCGCTTGGGGCTAAAGCGGCTCATCACGACCAGCTACAAGCCCAGCCCGATTGCCAACACCCAGCTTTCGCTAATTCCTGACGTCGAGGACAAGACTGTCGAAAAAGGTAGGCCGAAACCTACCGCGAACAAACTTATTATCAACGAAGTCAGCGACTATAACAACGACGGCTCATTTAGCCTAGCGGATATCGCCGAGCAGCTAAAAGCAAATAAAAACAACGAGTGGACACCGCTTGCAGGTGATGGTGATTTCCGTAGTCAAGAATGCATCGAGTTGCTCAAACAATCCGACGTCGTGGTAACGAATCCGCCGTTCAGTCTGTTCCGTGAATACGTTTCTCAGCTCGTAGAACATGGCAAGAAATTTTCGATTATTGGCAACATGAATGCTATTACTTACAAAGAAATTTTCCCGCTTATCAAAGAAAATAAGATGTGGCTCGGCAACGGCTTTAATGCAGGCAACGCGTACTTTGCAACGCCGAATGTTCGTGATTTTGCGAGCGGTGTTTATGATGAAAAAACAGGACTGGTAAAATTCCGCAATGTGAACTGGTTTACAAATATCGACCACGGTCGCCGCCATCAGCCTCTCAGTCTCATGACGATGGCGGACAACCAGAAGTTCAACAAAAAGGTACAAAAAAGCGACACGGCGTACAAAAAATATGACAACTACGATGCCATAGAAGTACCATTCACCGATGCAATCCCTAGTGATTATAATGGAGCAATGGGCGTACCAATTAGCTTTTTAGACAAATATAACCCTGATCAATTTGAAATTTTGTGGCAAGCAAGCGGAAACTCGTATGCAAACATGCCGAAAGATATACTGCAGTCACTAAAGTTCATACCCAACGTACCTGGCGCAGAAGGAGCAGGACAAGGTGTTGGTGTAGTAGGAAGAAGGAAAGTGTATTCTAGAATTTTAATTAAACAAAAGAGGGAGGAAAAATGAGCGAAATTAGTATAAGTCTAGGGGTAGATAAAATTATTGCCGAGGCAAAAGGTAGTTATTCTAAATATAAGGAAAACAAAACTTACGATAAAGCGGCATATGACGTAGTTGTTGAAAAGAACGCAAAACTGATTGAATTAGCCGAAATGCTTCGTGACGAAATATCAAAGCTGCAAAGCCAAGAAATCACAAAAGAAAAGGTTGAGACTATGGGAGCGGCAATTGATTTGATGGGTAATCTTGATCCCGAAAAACTTGAGGCAATCATGAAGCTTGGCAAAAAATTCGGTAAAAAGTAATGATTACTAATCTCTGGACAAACACAACCGTTCGCGAAATCGTCGATGGTTTCGTGTATAACGAACTCGAAGGCAAGGGGCTGTTTGGACTGGGTGGCAAGCTGACAATCCAGCCGGAATATCAGCGCAATTACATTTACGCCGACGGCAAGCGCGACGTGGCGGTGATTGAGAGCTTGCTGCGCGGTTATCCGCTAGGTTTGATATATCTCAACTGTACGGGCGACGACACATACGAAGTGTTGGATGGCCAGCAGCGCATCACCAGCATCGGGCGGTTCGTTACGGGCAAGTTTGCCGTCAAGATCGACGGAATGGAGCAGTATTTTAGCGGGATAGCACGTGACAAGCAAGAGCTCATACTGAACAGCCGCTTGCTCATCTACGAATGCAGCGGTACCGAGAGCGAGATAAAGGATTGGTTTCGCACTATCAATATCGCCGGCGTGCCACTCAACCAACAAGAATTAATGAATGCCGTGTATAGCGGTCCGTTCGTGACGCTCGCCAAACAAGAGTTCAGCAACAGCCAAAACAGCAATATCCAAAAATGGAGCACGTACGTGAGCGGAAGTGCCAACCGCCAAGATTTCCTAGCAGTCGCGCTCGATTGGGTGAGCCGCGGCAACACGGGAGACTACATGAGCCAGCACCGCTACGACGATAACATCCGCGAGCTAAAGACGTATTTTGACACGGTGATAGAGTGGGCGAACACGGTATTTGCCGGCACTGAAAGCGAAATGCGCGGCCTCGAGTGGGGCAGGCTGTACGAAACATATCATGCACAGTCGTACAACCCGACGACGCTGTGGGCGCGCGTACAAGAACTGTATGGCGACCCGTACGTAAAAAACCGCAAGGGAATATTTGAGTTCGTACTGGCCGGGGAAGCTGACACGAAACTGCTTGACGTGCGCGTATTTGACGAAGCAACGAAAAAGTCCGTCTACACGACGCAAACCAAAAAAGCCGAGACAGAAGGAGTATCCAACTGTTCGTACTGTGCTATCGGGCACGATGCCAACAAATCTAAGGTATGGGCGCTCAAAGACATGGACGCTGACCACGTAAGCGCCTGGAGTAAAGGCGGCGGCACGGATATAGTCAACTGCGAGATGCTCTGCAAACCTCACAACCGCGCCAAGGGCAACCGATAGGCCTAACGGCCTCTTGTTATATGTCTCGAAACTTGCTATAATCACCTCTGTAACAAATTTTTAACGAAACAATCTCGCATGGATATCCTGCTATAGGATGCGAGATGAAGGGAGAAGGATATCATGGCTGTTGAAGTCGATATCAAGGCTTTGTATGAAGCCGGTGTTCATTTCGGACACAAAACAAGTCGTTGGCACCCAAAGATGGCGCCATACATTCATAGCAAACGTCAGGATGCGCATGTCATCGATCTGGCAAAGACTGTTGAGGCACTCGACAAAGCGCTACCGGTCATCACCAAAGTTGCTGCTAGCGGCAAGTCGGTACTATTTGTCGGCACCAAAAAACAAGCTAAAGACATTGTGAAAGCTGCGGCCGAAAAAGCTGGCCAGCCATACGTCACCGAACGATGGGTTGGCGGTATGCTGACGAATGTCGCAACCACCAGCGCACAGATCAAGAAGCTCAAAGACCTCGAAAAGCGTATGGCAAACGGCGACCTAGAAAAGCGCTACAACAAGCTTGAGGTACAGCGTTTTCAGGAAGAAATCGACGCATTGAACCTCAAGTATAGTGGCATCAAGGATCTCAACGGTAAGCCAGGTGTGGTGGTCGTACTCGACACGCTGGTCGACGCAAACGCCGTGCGTGAAGCCAAGAATCTCGGCGTTCCAGTCGTGGGTGTTGTGGATACAAATGCAAACCCTGATTTTGTCGACTATCCGATTCCAGGTAACGACGATGCAATCAAAGGCCTCCAGCTTATGCTAGACTATTTTGTCGCTGCAGCGGGAGAAGGAAAGAGTAAAGAGTAATTAAGAAAAAGGTAGCAGGCGGCAGGAGGGCAGAGATTTTACAGGTAGCAGGAGGCAAACATCTGCAACCTGTAACCTGATAAATTTCTGTAAAATGCAACCTGTAACCTGATAAATTTGAAAGGATTTTACATGTCTATTTCAATCGATGACATCAAGAAACTAAAAGAACTGACTGGTGTTGGCCTGACCGACGCTAAGGCAGCACTAGTCGAAGCCGATGGCAATTTCGACAAAGCGCTCGAAGCCATGCGCAAAAAAGGTCTGACAAAGGCCGAGAAAAAAGGTGATCGCGAGACCCGCGAAGGCATAATTGACAGCTACGTGCATGGTAACCGTATTGGTGTAGTTGTAGAGGTAAACTGTGAGACTGATTTTGTGGCACGCCTCCCCGAATTTAAGGAGTTTGCGCACCAGATCGCTATGCAGATTGCGGCGATGAGTCCAGTCTATAGCACCATGGAAGATATTCCGGGGGACGTTATGGAAGCCAAGAAGAAAGAGCTGCTTGAGAGTGATGACCTGAAGAAGAAGCCTGAAAGCATGCGGGAGCAAATCGTCGAGGGCCAGCTCAAGAAGCATTTTGCCGAGCAAGTATTGAGCGAGCAGGCATATATTCTCGATGACAGTAAGTCTGTCGGCGATCATATCAAAGAGCAGATCGCAAAGAGCGGCGAGAATATTCGTGTCGCGCAGTTCAAACGTATTGAGCTCGGCGTAACAGAATAGATAGCAGTCGTTCGTACAATGCCTCGTAGCTATGAACAGCTCGTGGTGGTGAGCAATCCAACTAGCAGTCGCGCCCAAGATATTCGTCGTGACGTACTCCATCCGCTCGATCATGAGCGGATTGCTCATGTTGCGGTCGAAACGCAGAGCGGAGAAGCTGACGCACTGGCCGAGCAACTCACTGCATGCGTACGGCCCGGTGATCGAGTGCTCGAAGCTGGAGGCGACGGAATGGCGGCACTGGCAGTTAATGCGCTGCAAATAGCAGGGCTGCTCTCAGAAGTTCAGGTTGGATTCATGGCGTATGGTAACCGTTCTGATAGTGCATCGATATCTGGCAAAGCCAAGCGGAATGTCCTGGCGATGGCCAATGATGACATGGGGCAAAAAGAGTTTCACCCGCTGCATGTTCGTACGATTGACAGTGCTGGAACGGCAGTTCACGACTGGCTAGCGTTATCATATCTTACGCTCGGTGAATTGACGACTGGTGCGGCGGAGCATTTTAGTGATGGTGAGGTTCGCAAGCGAATCGTTGGCAAGCGAGCTATGTTTTTGCGAAGTGCAGTCGAGATGGTCAAATACTACAATAATCACAGACCCGATCGCAATTTTCTCGGTGAACGATTTGAGATTACGTACGGAACATCGTTGGGTCAAACTGAAGCGACAGACGTAGTCTTGCTGAATGGCTCACGGATGGCCTCGGTCGTGTGGAGCCCAGAGGCGTATTGTTTCCGCGAAGAGAAGTATCATTATGCCGAGCTCAACACTGCTCGTCTCGCACTGATTGCCCAAACAGCGGTGAAGATGGTGAGCCAAGGTGGAATACCAGGTGCAGACGTTTACCGGACATGTATTGAGCATAAGCATCCTCACCGACCAATGAACGTGCAAACTGACGGAGAGTTTTATTCACTCAGAGGAGTCAGACGGCTTTTTGTCGACAAGCCCTTACGATTTGCGTTTCGGGTTTTGGCGGACAAGCAGTAGGGCGTACGACTATGACTGATGAAGGGTAACGATTTTTGCATGTATTTTTAACTCATCACGTAGATCAGTAGCGGTGATTACTGTTTGGTAGCCAGCCAGTGCTGCCATGAGTTGCTGCTCACGAGTGACATCGAGCTCCGAGAAGACATCGTCCATGAGGATGAGAGGGGTACTGCCGTAGGCTTCTTGCTGAAGTTCAATTTCGAGGAGCTTGTAGGCAAGCATGATGCTGCGCATCTCACCACGACTGGCGGTCTCGCCAGCAGCATGACCGTCGAGCTGCACGGAAAAGTCATCGCGGTGCGGGCCACTGCTTGTATAGCCGCGGTAGCTGTCGGTAATGCGCTGTGCAGTGAGGTGATTGATCAGCGATTGACGATAATTGTCGGCACCAATTGACGACACATAACTAATGGTGACATGGTGCTCGGCATCGGCGAGCACCGAATATAGCCTCCCAATGTGGGTGTTGCTGGTGACGATAAATTCGCGTCGCATCGTAGTGATGGTGGTGGCGAGCTCGGCGAGTTTAATGTCCCAGACAAATAACTGTGACTCCCAGGTCTCAGAATCTAACATTTCGCGCTGTTTGAGGAGCTCGTTGCGCTGCATGAGCACTCGCTGATAGCGAGCTAGAACGGTAGCATATTGGGGGTAGAGTCGGGTCAGAATACCGTCAAAAAACTTGCGTCGTCGTTCGGGTGAGCTGCTCAGTAGCCGTAGTTCATCAGGCTCGAAAAGCACAACTGGCTGACGGTGCTTTGAGAGCATGCGCATGGTGGTTTTGCCATCGATGATGAAAGATTTTTTGACTTTATCATCGGCGGATTGCTGGAGTGAGGCGCGGCGCTCACTCCCGTCGTCATCAATCTGCAATAGGTCGGTTCGGGTGCTGTCGTGGGCAATCATGTCGCGGTCGCGGCCACGAAAGCTGGTGCCCTGCGCCATATAGAAGAGAGCTTCGAGGAGTGTGGTTTTGCCAGTGCCGTTGTTGCCAAGAACAAGCGTGATATGCTCATCGAGCACCACGCTAAATAAATCATACGGTCGCATACCGCGCACCCGAATCTCCTTGATGGGCATGTCTTTAGTATAGGGGAGATGGGCTCCAAGGAGAATAGAGCCTGGATCATGGGAGAGTTGCAAGAGGATGATAGGTCATAGGACTGACAGGGGAGCAAGAAGATGTTTAAAATAACTTGACAAATCAAGAGAGAGTATAGTTAAAACATAAATAGCCATAAGTATTTTAAATTATAAAGTATCTCCGCTACAATGATCAAACATTATAACGCACCAAAAGCCGAAAAAGGCAAAAGCCCACGTCGCCGAGCAGCTGAAATCGCTGCAGGCCTTACTGCCGCGGCATCGACACTTGTTGGATGTTCTGTCGGTGATGAGGCTGCTCCAGCACCAACCATAACGGTAACAGCACCCGCTGAGGCTGCGCTTGGTGCAAGCTCACCAGATACTATCACTGACGAGCAGCGCCGTATCGCTGCTGATATTGCGCTTGAGAACCTCGGTACGCTTCTAGAGAAATTCGGCGGTGAGTCAAGCCAATCGTACGATAGTGAGAAGAATACGCTGTCAGTTAACGCGATGTACAACGATGACCTGATGTTTCTAGATACGCTACCCGGCACTGAGACATTTGAAAATGGTGACATGAGGCGTAACTATAGCTACGCATACGTAACAACCAAAAGAACGGTCGACGGCACTTGGGAAACGTCAATAAGCGCGAGGGATTTTTACCCGATTATCACAAAAAGCGGTGAATTGCTGGACGATAAAGACATCTCCGCCGAGGAAGGACTGTACCAATCATCAGAATCCTACGATACGGTGGTGGTGACAAGTAGCACTGAACCAAACTTGCAATCAGTACAAGCGCTGGTCGACTCACTGAAAGGCAGTGGCATCGTCTCGAGATTCTTTGTTCACCAACAACACACCGGCGACATGATCTTGGATGAAACACCCGATAATCTTCAGCAGGCTGTTGACGAGATAGCCGATCTCTAGTCGCACTTCTCAAACTACCTAAATAGTCTCGATGCACATCGAGACTATTTAGGTAGTGGGGTTCTGTACCTGCAATTTGATACAGTAACTGTATAATAGATAACAAGAAAGAGGTGATATATGTTTGATACTGATGAATATGAACTGAAAATGACCGGTGCGCTGGAGCATCTTGAAAGTGAGTTGAACAAGATACGTACTGGCCGGGCGCACCCAAGCATGCTTGATGGAATCAAGGTTGAAGCGTATGGCGTCGAGACGCCTCTGAACCAAGTGGCGAACATCACTGCGCCAGAAGCACAGCTGCTACAGATTACGCCATTTGACCCAAGCAATATCCAAAAAATCGCCGCAGCGATTCGTAATGACCCAAGTTTGGGGCTAAACCCTAGCGATGACGGTCGCGTGGTGCGAATTCCGATCCCGGCTCTCACCGAGGAGCGCCGTAAGCAGCTGGTCAAGCAGGCGAGTGAAAAGGTAGAAGAAGCGCGTATCGCGATGCGCAATATCCGCCAAGATGGGCTCAAAGATGCCAAGGCAAAGAAAGAGGCAAAGGAGCTCTCTGAAGACGAGCTGAAGATGGTTGAAAAAGAGTTCGATCGCTTGATGAGTGAGCATCAAGGCAAAATTGAAGACGCGTTTAAGGCCAAAGAAAAGGATATTTTGACAATTTGATGAGTGAGCTCCCCAGACATATCGGGTATATCGTCGACGGGAATCGTCGGTGGGCGAAAGCACGAGGCTTGTCTCCATGGGAGGGGCACTATGCCGGTGAAAAAGCGCTCGAGACGGTGTTGTTAGAGACGTTGCGAGCAGGGGTCCCCTATGCGAGTGCCTATGTATTTAGCACTGAGAACTGGAAGCGCAGTGAGACGGAAGCCTCAAAACTTATGGCACTGCTAGTTCGTGTCTTGAAGAACAAGCTCGGTACATTTCAAAAAGAAAATATACGTATCGTGGTGCTTGGGACGCGCGAGAAGCTGAGCCAGAGAGTCTGCGATGCCATCGATACTGCAACGCGTGAAACGGCAGCGAATACGGGTGGCACGCTGGTGCTCTGTTTGAATTACGGCGGCCAGCAAGAGATAGCCGATGCGTGCAAAAAAATTGTTCAATCCGGTGTGTTGCCTGAAGAAATTACTCCAGAATTGATCGAGGCACAACTGTATGCGCCAGATATTCCACCCTGTGATTTGATTGTGCGTACCAGCGGTGAGCAACGGCTTAGCAACTTTATGCTGTGGCGGAGTGCCTACAGCGAACTCCTGTTTATGGAAAAACTGTGGCCTGACATGACAAAGGCTGATGTAGTCGCTATACTAGAGGAATATAAACGCCGCGGGCGACGATTTGGAGGGTAGATGGATCTTATTTTGGGAATTATTATCGGTGTGATCGTGCTGGTGATACTTGTAGTCCTGCACGAATTGGGACACGCGCTGGTGGCAAAACGGTATGGAGTGATCGTTGAAGAGTTCGGCGTAGGATTCCCGCCAAAAGCTTGGGGCAAGAGGATTTCAGAGAGTATCCTCGGCAAGAACGTATTGTTTAGCCTCAACTGGCTACCACTAGGAGGGTTCGTCAAGCTGCAAGGTGAGCATGACGCTGCACGAAAGAAAGGTGACTATGGCGCCGCGACATTTTGGCAGAAGACGCAGATTTTGCTCGCCGGCGTTGCCATGAACTGGTTGACGGCAGCATTGCTATTGTCGATTTTGGCAGCGATTGGTATGCCGCGAATTCTTACAAATCAATTTACGGTGCCTGGCGACACGGTGTCAGTTAACCAACCAGTCGAGTTGGTTGGCGTGAGCCAGAATATGCCAGCAGCGCAGGCCGGCTTGCAGCAGGGTGATAAGATTTTGCGCGTCAACGGCGCGCCGCTCACCAGTGCTAAAGACCTGTCGGCGATTGCCACGGAGAACAAAGGTAAGTCCCTTCGTATTATTTATTCTCGCGGGAATGTCGAGCATGAAACAACAGTGGCGCTCCGTGCCAACAACGACGACCAAAAGGGTTATATGGGCGCAAGCCCAGCACAGCAAGAGCTGATTCGCGCCAGCTGGTCAGCACCAATCGTGGGCATATGTACAACCGCTCAATTGTCATGGGCAACGCTCCAGGGCCTCGGAGGGATGATAGTGGACGGCGTATCGGGGCTGTCTATGAAGCTCGTTGGCAACAGCCAGCAGAAAGCCGATGCCGACAAAAAATTGGCATCTGTTGGTGACAGTGTGGCAGGACCGGTGGGGATATTTGGCGTGATTTTTCCAGCGGCCGAAAAAGCCGGCCCAACCTACGTGCTGATGCTGGCGGCGATTATCTCACTGACACTTGCGGTTATGAATATCCTGCCGATTCCAGCACTCGATGGCGGCCGCTGGTTCGTGACGGCAGTGTTCAAGATCATGAAAAAGCCATTGACGAAAGAACTCGAGGAGAAGATACATGGAGCTGGCTTTATGATTTTGATGGGGTTGGTAGTGTTGATTACCATCGCCGATATCGGAAAGCTGCGCTAGTATGCGTAAGCTGGTGGGGGTGGTCTCCTGGCGGCGCGTGTTGATATGGGCGCTGTGGGTGACAAGTTTCGTCGCTAGTTTTGTGCTGGCTTCGCTTATCGCGACCTTGCTCGTCATGGCGGCTCGAGGCATGGGGATTGCGTGGTCAGTGGAAACTACCATGGGAAATCTCATATTTCGGTTGGTGATGTATGTCGTCATGGCGCTGCTCTTACTGGCGTTACCGTTCCTGTTTGCTAAACGCATGTCGCTTTCGCTGAAGCGACTTGGTATTGGACGCGTACTGCGTTATGGTGATATCGGTCTCGCTCTGGCCGGAGTGGTAGTGTATGGGCTGTTCACGATTGTTACGCAACTTGCATTGTCAAAAGTGCCTGGTATTGATGTCACGCAGACGCAAAATCTCGGTCTGTCGACCCATTTAGTGGGCGGCGAACTGCTTGCTGCATACATTGTATTGGTGGTCTTGACGCCACTGTTCGAGGAATTTATTTTCCGCGGGGTATTATACGGTGAGCTACGCGATCATCATATGACAAAATGGCCGGCAATTCTGATTGTTAGTGCGTTGTTTGGGGTGGCGCATGGACAGTGGAATGTTGGTCTGGATGTGTTCTGTCTCTCAGTAGTGGCATGTTATCTGCGTGATATAACCGGGACAATTTGGCCGGGCGTAGTGCTACATATCCTAAAAAACGCCGTGGCATTTTGGTTCGTATTCGTGGCATCTCAATCGATGACTGGCTAAGTCGGCGGGCTATCTGTATAGTAAAGAGTATTATGCGAGTATCAAAATTATTTACCAAAACAACCAAACAGGCGCCAGCTGACGAAGTCGCCAAGAATGCGCAACTGCTGATCCGCGCAGGCTATGTCTACAAAGAAATGGCGGGGGCGTATTCGTACTTGCCGCTCGGACTTCGTGTGCTTGACAAGATCAAGCAGATTGTACGCGAGGAAATGGACAAGATCGACAGTCAGGAGTTAATCATGACTAGCCTGCAGAACAAGGCGGTCTGGGAAAAGTCTGGCCGCTGGAGCGATGAAAAAGTTGATGTGTGGTTCAAGTCTGCGCTGCAAGACGGCACGGAAGTTGGGTTTGGCTGGACGCACGAAGAGCCGATTGTCGATATGATGCAACAGTACGTACAGAGTTACAAAGATCTTCCAATCAGCTTGTATCAATTTCAAACCAAGATGCGCAATGAGCTGCGCGCCAAGAGCGGCGTGATGCGTGGGCGCGAATTTGTCATGAAAGACATGTATTCGTTTCATGCGTCGGCCGAGGATTTGGCGGCTTACTACGACAAAACCATCGAGGCCTACAAGCATGTGTATGATCGTCTTGGTATCGGGGACGATACGTATGTCACCTTTGCGAGCGGTGGGGCGTTTACGAAGTTTAGCCACGAGTTTCAGACGATTTGCGACGCTGGTGAAGATTATGTTTATCTGCACCGCGGCAAAAATATTGCTGTTAACGAAGAAGTGCTCGATGACGCCGTCAAAGAGCTGGGTGTAAGTAAAGACGAAATGGAACGCGTCAAATCAGTTGAAGCGGGCAATATCTTTAACTTTGGTTCACAAAAAGGCGAGGAAATGGGGCTGTATTTCACTGACAAAGATGGCACTGAAAAACCCGTCTACCTTGGGTCGTATGGCATTGGTATTACGCGTGCTATGGGCGTGATTGTTGAGAAATTTGCCGATGACAAGGGGATAGTCTGGCCAGAAGCCGTCGCTCCCTACCGGGTGTATCTAGTGCAAATAGGGCAAGAATCGACCGAGCAGGCAGATGCGCTCTACCGCGAGCTGCAAGACATGGGTATCGAAGTACTGTATGATGACCGTGACGAGCGGCCAGGCAGAAAATTCGCGGACGCTGAGCTGCTGGGCATCCCATATCGTGTGACGGTGAGTGACCGGCTAATCAAAGAGAATACGTTCGAGTTCACCCCAAGGGCGATTGGAGAAACAGAGCTCTTGACGAGAGAAGAATTACTTGCTAAACTGGGCTAACTTGAGCAGTCTTGGAGGGGTAAGAAACACTAGTCAGAACACGCTAGGTCCTTCCAGAGGGCTCGGAATTAAAGAGGTACTATTATGATGAAAAAAGCATACCAAATCACTGCCGTTGGTCGCGCCGAACTTGAGGCCGAGTTAGCTGAACTCAAAAGTCGTCGTGGCGATATTGCAGACAAAATTGCAGAAGCTCGTGACTATGGAGATCTGAGTGAGAACGCCGAATACGATAGCGCTCGCGAAGAGCAGGGGCTTGTCGAGACGCGCATCGCTGAAATCGAGGACATTTTGATGAACGCCGAGGAAATCAAGGCAAAGAAATCAAGCAAAGTACAGCTCGGCAGCACTGTGGAAGTTAAAAACGGCAAGACCGTGACGTATCATATCGTCGGTCCTGTTGAGGCGGATCCGCTTAGCGGCAAAATCAGCAACGAATCGCCACTTGGTGTTGCGTTGCTCGACAAAGCTGTTGGCGACAAAGCTACGATTACTACGCCAAAAGGCGATACCACCTACACGATTGTTTCAATCAGTTAATAGCAAACATTCGTCACGGTATGAAAAGCGCCCCACCAACCCGGGGCGCTTTCCTCGTTGCGGAGGGCTAGTACCGGGCTGATGAGGGCGCAGGTGAACTTAGACCATACTGCAACGACAGGTGTTGCCGCGAGCCTGAGGTGCTTATACCTCGAGCTGTTCGGGACTCACGTCAATCATAATTGGATCGCCCGATCCTGTCATGACGGTTAGTTCACCAGGCCTATCGGGAGACGGGCCGACCACCTGTCCGTGGGGACAGCCCGCGGTTCCGGGCGGAAGGAGGACAACTTGTTCGGTACGAAATGCATGCATGATGTTCATTTCTGTCGGGGAGTCTAGTTCTATTCTAGTATACCGCATGTCGTGTGCGGCCTCTAGTATTCTGCTATAATAAAAGCAATTATGGCAACACTGAAAGAACTGCGCGACGAGCGCCTACGAAAATTGGATGAATTGACTAAGCTGGGTGTCAACGCCTATCCCGCTGATACAGCACGCACTCAAACTATTGCGGATGTAGTCGGGAATTTTGACGACCTAGAGAACCAGACAGTGACGGTGGCGGGACGTATCATGACAACCCGGAAGTTCGGCAAGTTGGCATTTCTTGTGCTGCGCGATATGAGTGGGCAAGTACAGCTGTTTCTCAAGTCTGATACCGTCGCGCCGCTGGATGCGAGCAAGTCGCAGCTCGGAATGGAGCAGCTCAATCTGCTTGACCCTGGTGATTTTGTGCAAGCTACAGGGCCTGTGATTCGCACAAAAACCGGTGAAATCTCCGTGGATGTACGTGAGCTCAAGTTGCTGACAAAGAGCTTGCGCGGCATGCCGACCGACCAAGAAGGCTTCACTAACAAGGAAGAGCGGCTGCGCCGCCGTTATGTCGATATGAATGTGAACCGAGAAGTGCGTGACCGATTTGTGCGACGGGCGAAATTCTGGAGCGCTACGAGGAAGTTCCTTGATGCGCGGGGATTTGTTGAGGTAAATACGCCGGTACTGGAACATACGACAGGCGGGGCGGATGCTAATCCATTCGTGACACACATGGATGCCCTCGACCAAGATTTTTATCTGCGTATCAGCCACGAGCTGCCGCTGAAACGCCTGATTGGGGCGGGTTTTGAGAAAGTCTACGACATCGGCCCTCGCTTTCGAAACGAGAATTATAGCGACGAGCATCTCCCCGAACACGTGGCGATGGAATGGTACTGGGCATATGCAGACTGGCAGGACGGGATTGCGTTTCAGGAAGAGTTATTTAAATTCGTCCTGCGCGAAACGTTTGGGACGTTGCAGTTCAAGCTCGGTGAATTTGATGTCAATCTTGAGGGTAACTGGGAGCGTTGGGATTATGCTGAGACAATCCAGAAGCGCTACGGGCTAAATCCTTTTGACTGCACACTCGATCAGGTGAGACAGGCACTACAGGATAACAAGCTTGAGGTCGAAAAGGCCGACAACAAGGCCCGTGGTATCGATAAACTGTGGAAGAATATCCGTAAAGACGTGACGGGACCGATTTGGCTCGTCAACACACCGACCTTCATCTCGCCGCTTTCCAAAGCGAATCCAGATCGTCCTGAGACCACCCAGCGCGCCCAGGTGGTGATTGCCGGTAGCGAGCTGTGCAATCTCTTTAGCGAGCTCAACGACCCGCAGGAGCAGTACCAGCGATTCGTCGAACAACAGAATATGCGTGATGCAGGTGATGATGAAGCAATGATGCTTGATATCGATTACGTCGAAATGCTTGAGTATGGTATGCCGCCTGCGTGTGGATTAGGCTTTAGCGAGCGAGTGTTTTGGATATTTGAAGGCGTGACGGCTCGTGAAGGTGTGCCGTTCCCGCAACTTCGTGCTGAGATCGACAGCACCACCCGTGAACTGTATCCTGAAGCAAAATTGTAGATGGCGAACTACCGAGGGCATTTGGTCGGAGGATTTGTCGGGGGACTGGCCTATACACTGCTCGTTATGTGGCTGCCACTTGCACAGATGGCTGAATACGCGCAGGTACTAAGTGGTGTAGAGCCGATTGCTCTGGTGTTCGTTATTGCCATGCTGTTTGGACTCTTCCCCGACGTCGATACGAACAGCAAAGCACAAGACTTATTCTTTTGGCTAGCGTTTCCCACTGATATTTATTTGATTTGGAAAGGGAAGCTACAGATGGCGGCGTACCTCGGGCTTATCGCTATGCTACCGGTTATCGGCCATCATCGTGGTTGGACACACGCGCGGTGGGCACCGTGGGTAGTACCGTTACCTATTCTGATTGTGCCATATCTTTACAACGACCGCATGCTACCAATGAGTGTTGTGTTCTACGGTGCGGCAGTAGTTGGCTATTATTCACATCTGCTGCTTGATGGTCTGCTGACTCGCTATATTCGGGTGCGCGGATAGCGTATAATAAGAGCTTATGAGAGGGAGCAGGCGCTAGGTGCAGATATTTCACGCTATTGTCTTGGGTATTGTCGAGGGCATAACGGAGTTTTTGCCGATTTCGAGTACCGGACACCTCACGATTGTCGAAAGCTTATTGGGGTACAAAACAGATAGTCCGGCCATTACGGCCTTTACCGCGGTGGTGCAAATTGGCGCAATTGCGGCGGCAGTGTGGTACTTCCGTTCAGATATTTTGCGCGTGGCAACTGCATGGGTGGCGGGGGTGATGAGCCCTTTGAAGCGAAGAAATACTGATTACCGTATGGGGTGGTACGTGATTATTGGCACTGTACCCGTCGCCGTCGTGGGGTTGCTGTTTAAGCATGCAATTGAGTCATCACTGCGCGGCCTTACAGTAGTTGCACTTGGACTTATTTTGTGGAGCTTTGTGTTGCTATGGGCCGACAAGAAAGCGACCGAACAGCGACAAGAAGTCTCGCTGCGCTGGCAAGACGCACTCTTCATTGGGATGATGCAATGCGTATCGCTGATCCCCGGAGTCTCGCGGTCTGGAGCGACTATTGCCGCGGGGCTGCTGCGTGGGATCGATCGAGTGACTGCCACGCGAATGTCATTTTTTCTTGGTATTCCTGCACTGCTTGCAGCCGGCACCCTACAGGCATTTACGCAGGTAAAAAACATTTCTGAGCATGTGGGATGGGGGTCAATGATTGTAGGCATAGTGGCGGCATATGTAGTTGGCTACTTGTCCATTGCATGGCTAATACGGTTTGTGTCCCACCACGATTTTACGGTATTTGTATGGTATCGAATTGGGCTTGGATTATTAATTTTACTGCTCGTTGCGGGCGGAGTAATGGGGTAGCGCAAAATGATCGAGGTGTTGCATGTCACAAAGACCTATGGAAAAAAGAAAAATGTGTTTACCGCGCTCGATGATGTGTCGTTTAGGATTCCTGATGGCGCGAGTGTGGCGATTGTTGGCAAAAGCGGAAGCGGTAAAAGCACTTTGATGCACGCGATGAGTGGCCTCGATAGGCCGGAGTCTGGGGAGATTATCATCGACGATGAAAATATCTTGACACTCAATCAAAAGGCGGTCGATGCTTTTCGTAGTGAAAAAATGTCTTTTATTTTTCAGAGTTTTTTTGTGCAGGGAAATGAAAGCTGCTACAACAATGTGAGTCTGCCGCTTGAAATTGCGCGCGTACCAATAAAGCTGCGAAAGAGGAAGGTTATGAACGCACTCAAAGCAGTTGGGTTGGAAGATAAAATAAAATCTCGAGCGCGTGACCTTTCAGGAGGCCAAAAGCAACGACTCGCAATTGCGCGTGCAATTGTCAATGAGCCGGCAATTCTCTTTGCTGATGAGCCAACAGGAAATCTTGACAGTACAACGAGCGATCAGATTGAGAAGTTGTTGTTTGGGTATAACAAACAACATCACACTACGCTAATTGTCGTGACACACGACCTTGATTTAGCAAAGAAGTGCGACATGCAGATATTGATAAAAGATGGCAAGATATCGCGTGTGGTGGGAGGGAAAATATGAGAACTCTTGATATCATGAAACGCGCCGGTCGAAATTTACGACAGGCGAAGGGTAGAACGTTCTTAACTAGTTTGGCAATTGCAGTCGGTGCATTTACTCTGACTGCAAGTCTCGCGGTGGGCGAGGGTGCAAGACAATATGCCGACAAGTTGCTGACGAGCAATATCAATCCGCAAACAATCATGATCGCGAAAGATAAATCACTCTTTGGCGAAGGTGGTCAAGCAGGGGGAGGAGGATTGAAAGAATACTCAACAAGTTCGACTCAATACGGAGGTGCTACGTTTAAGGCGCTTGATGCAAGTGACATTGCAATGATTAAGCAAGCGCCTCACGTCGAGTCCGTGGTGCCAATGTACTTGGTCAATGCGCAGTACATTCAATTTGAAGGTAGTGATAAAAAATTTGTTTCTGACATCACCATGTATGACACCAACGTACTTGCGACTACAGCAGCAGGAGCATTACCAAAACTAGGTGAGCAAATTGGTGACGACGAAGTGGTCGTACCCGAATCATTTCTTGAGCAGGCCAAGCCTGGAGCCTCACCTCAAGATTTTGTTGGCAAAAAAATTAGTTTTCATCTTGTAAAAACTGCAGCCCAGCCGACCGATGATGAGATTGCCCGCGCATTTATGACTGGTGGTCAGCAAGCGGTGGCTGACTTGGTACAAGTGGAAGCACGAGATGTATCATTTACGGTGAGGGCTATCAGCGCGAAGTCGAGCACTTCGTTCTCTGCGAGTAGCGCGCTGTTTATCTCGGAAACGCGCGCGAAGGAGTTATCCGACTACCTCACTACTGGAACATCACAGGCAAACAAGTACATTACTGCAGTTGCGAAAGTAGCTGACGGTAATGATCCGCAAGCCACCGCGAATTACTTGAATGAGCACGGGGTTACCGCCAAAACAGCGAAGGATTTGCAGGGAATGATTTTTACTATAGTCAATATACTACAAGGGATTGTCGCAGGGTTTGGGGTGCTGGCGTTGATCGCAAGTGTGTTTGGGATTATTAACACACAATATATCAGTGTGCTCGAACGGACGAGCCAGATTGGACTGATGAAAGCACTGGGAATGAGCCGCCGGCAAATCGCAAAACTCTTTCGCTACGAAGCAGCGTGGATCGGATTCATTGGTGGGGTGCTCGGGTCAGGCGCTGCGGTAGCATTGGGGCTTGCGTTAAATCCGTGGATCACAAAGACACTCACGCTGGGAGACAATACGCTGCTAATATTTGTATGGTGGCATATTGCTATCCTCATTGGATCTCTAGTGGTAGTGGCGATCGTTGCAGGGTGGTTTCCGGCACGCAAGGCTGCACGGCTTGATCCGATTGAAGCGCTACGTACAGAGTAGTCCGTGGTATACTTTTAGTATGTTAGATATCCGATTCATTAGGGAGAATCCCGACCTCGTTCAGGAGGCTGCGCGCAACAAAGGCTATGATGTAGACATCAAAGAATTGTTGAGTGCGGATGAATCGCGTCGTGAACTTCAGTCGAAGGCGGACGAGCTGCGCACTCGTCGTAACGAGATTTCTTCACAGATGAAAGGAGGTAAGCCATCTCCCGAGCTTGTTGAGCAGGGCAAGCAACTAAAAGGCGAGCTAGCGGAGATAGAGGATCATTTGCGCGTTGCTGATGAGGCATATGCACGCCAGATGCAGACAGTGCCAAATATTATCTTCGATGATGTGCCACTCGGTGGCGAAGAAAATAGTGTAGAGATCAAGCGAGTAGGCGACCAACCAACTGGCGCCAAAGATCATGTTGATTTCGCGACGGCACGCGACTGGCTTGATTTTGAGCGAGGTGCTAAAGTCGCAGGCTCAAAGTTCTATTTCCTCAAGGGTGACCTGGCGCTCCTGGAAAACGCTATTACGCAATTTGCGCTCGATTTTATCACTAAAAAAGGCTTCACGTATCTCACGGTACCGCACATGGTGAATACGCGAACGGCCGAGGGAGCAGGGTTTGCACCGCGTGGTGACAAAGAAGGCAACGAATACTTTATCGAGGGTGAAGACCTGACAATGATTGGCACAGCCGAAGCGCCACTCACTGGCTATCACGCTGATGAGATTTTGGACGAAGACAAACTACCGCTGTGTTACGTCGGCTATAGTCCTTGCTACCGCAAAGAAGCAGGTACCTACGGTAAGCATACTCGTGGATTATTTCGCGTGCACCAGTTCAACAAACTTGAAATGTACGCCTTTACCTTGCCCGAAGATTCTCTTATGATGCACGAAAAAATTCTCGCAATTGAAGAGGAGCTATGGCAAGCGATCGGTATTAATTATCACGTTATCAATATTGCAGCCGGTGATCTCGGCGCGCCAGCCGCCAAAAAGTACGATATTGAGTACTGGTCACCTGTAGACGGGGCTTACCGTGAGCTCACTAGCTGTAGTAACTGTACGGATTTCCAGACGCGAAACCTCAACATTCGCGTACGGCGCAAAGATGGTTCGATAGACACGGTTCACTCGTTAAACGGCACAGCAGTCAGCCTGGCACGATCACTGGTCGTGATTCTTGAGTCGTTCCAAAATGAGGATGGAACGCTACGAGTTCCTAAGGTATTGCAACCATATCTTGGTGGGCGTGCAGTTCTATAGAAAACAGCGTATAATATAGATACAATACGGCTAAGTACGAAAGGGGTATGCCCATGATTGCAAATGTCGACATTACTGGAGTTGGAGGGTATAGTCCCGATGACGCAACCAAAAAATATATCAAAAAGAAGATCGGTGCGCTTGAGCGCCTTGCACCACGTCATGCCCGCAAGTCTATGCGCGCTGAAGTAAAGCTCGACGAAGTAAATCGCGATAAGGGTAACAAATATGAAGTCGAGGTGTTGCTATTTGTGCCCGATAAGACAATTGCTGCCAAAGACTCAACCATGAATGTCCTCGCCGCCGTCGACATTGTCGAAGCCAAGCTGGCCGCTCAGTTACGTAAGTACAAAACTGAGAACGTGCCACATCTCGGCAAGAGAGGGATACTGAGTCGCTTCAAGCGCAGCTACGCCCGTGAGCTGTAGCCAGGAGATAATCGACCAAAAACCAAAGAGACAAGTGCTTCGAGTCGTCTCTTTTCTATCTCTCAAAAACAGAGTATAATAGTGGATAGTTTTGATTGAAAATATACCGGAGGAGACAGAGGGTTAGATATGGTTAGTCGTGATATAGCACTTACAAAAATTTTCGGTGATCCACAAAAGAGACTTTTGAAACGATTGCAAAAGAAGGTTGATCTTGTCAACGCTCTGGAGCCAAAATATAAAAAGATGACCAAAAAAGAACTGGCATCGCAAACTGACGTTTTAAAGAAAAAACTCGCAAAAAAAGGTGAGACGCTCGATAGTATTATGCCCGATGCATTTGCATTGGTGCGCGAGATGTCAAGTCGAGTGCTGGGAATGCGACATTTTGATGTACAGCTGATGGGTGGCATGGTGCTGCACGATGGAGATATTGCTGAGCTGAAGACAGGTGAGGGCAAGACGCTTATGGCCACACTATCTGCATACCTTAATGCGCTTGAGGGCAAGGGTGTGCATATCGTGACGGTCAATGACTATCTGGCGCAACGTGATGCCGGTTGGATGGGTGAGATCTACGAAGCACTCGGCGTCTCAACAGGAGTAATTGTAAACGATGCGTCATTCGTCTATGACGGCAAATACGACAATGAACACCACAGCGATCCTCGTATGAAGCGTTTGCGTCCGGTGACCCGAAAAGAAGCTTATGCGGCTGATATTACGTACGGTACCAATAATGAGTTTGGGTTTGATTACCTACGCGATAACATGGTGAACGAGGTTGATTTAGTGCGTCAGCGAACGCTTCATTTTGCGATTGTTGACGAGGCGGACTCAATTTTGATCGACGAAGCGAGAACACCGCTGATTATTAGTGCACCTGCAGCTGAAAACCCCGATAGTTACTATCAGTTTGCGAAAGTTGCTGCAAAACTCGTGCCTGAAGATTATGTACTCGATGAAAAGCGTCGAAGCGTCGCGTTGAGTGATCTTGGTGTCGAAAAAGTTCAAAAAATGCTTGGTATTAAAAACCTTTATACGCCAGACTATGTACGTAGCGTCTATCACATGGATCAGGCGTTGCGGGCGCAGACCTTGTTTCACCGCGATAAAGACTATGTCGTCACGAATGAGGGTGAGGTGATTATTGTCGATGAGCACACCGGTCGACTCAAACAAGGAAACCGTTATAACGAAGGACTTCACCAGGCTATCGAGGCTAAAGAAGGAGTGCCTGTACTTCAAGAGAGCATGACCCTAGCCACGATCTCTTTTCAGAATTATTTCCGACTGTATAAAAAATTATCAGGCATGACTGGTACGGCGTTTACAGAGGCAGAGGAGTTTCAGCAAATTTATTCGCTTGATGTGGTAGTGGTGCCGCCAAATAAAGTTTTGATCCGCAAGGACCACGAAGATTTAATCTACAAAACAGAAAAAGGCAAGCTAAAGGCGATCGCGCAGGCAATTAAGGAATATCACTCCGAAGGTCGTCCGGTGTTAGTTGGTTCGGGATCGATTGCGAAAAATGAGATGATTGCTGGCTGGCTCGAAAAAGAAGGCATTAAGTATGAGATTCTCAATGCGAAGAACAATGAACACGAAGCGGCGATTATTGAGCGCGCGGGAGAAAAAGGCGCAATTACTCTTGCTACAAATATTGCAGGACGAGGGACGGATATCAAATTGGGTGAAGGAGTGCGCGAGCTAGGCGGGCTGGTAGTGATTGGTTCCGAGCGTCATGAGTCGCGCCGAATCGATAACCAGCTGCGTGGTCGAGGTGGCCGACAGGGTGACCCGGGAGACACGCAATTTTATGTTTCGACCGAAGATGATTTAATGCGCATTTTCCAAGGTGATCGGATTGCGACGCTCATGGATCGACTCGGCGTTGATGAGGAGACTGCAATCCAGAACAAAGCGGTCAGTAAGACACTTGAAGCTGCACAAAAGCGTGTAGAAGGCTATAACTTTGATACACGAAAAAATGTTGTCCAATACGACAATGTGATCAACCGTCACCGTAAAGTAGTGTACACGATGCGGCGTAAAATTTTGGATGGCGATAATATTAAACCTGAAATTCAGCGACTTTTGAGAGAAAAAGTAAACGAATTGACACTCGTCCCGGCGAAGAATAATCCGAAATTTGCCGAAGAATTTGAAATTGTTATTCCTCTCGAAAAGAAAGTTCTCAATGAGCTTGGTGCTGAAAAGAAAGATAAGTTGCGGCGTACAAATGCGCTTGAAGCTGCGCAAAAGTTGTATTCTGCAAAAGAGAAAGAGCTGGGCACAGAGGATATCCGTAATGTTGAGCGCCAAGTGTATCTACAGGTACTCGATAGTCTTTGGATGGAGCATCTTGAGAATATGCAACACCTTCGAGAGGGTATACACTGGAGAAGTGTAGGGCAGCGAGATCCGCTGGTGGAATACCGAAGCGAGTCGCAAAAACTATTTGATGGGCTGCAGCATAATCTCCGCGATGAGGTGTTGCGGGTTATCTATCATATCCATCGTACCGATGCGATTGTAAATGCGGCTGCTGACGATGAGCACGAAACCGAACTCACTCGCTTGGCAGAGACGGCAGTTGAGCGTGGAGTAAACGAGGTGACTGGTGGTGAGGTCAATCGCGATCAAGACTTTGAAGAGAGCGTGAAGAAGGCGAGCACAGTCGGTGAGCAAAATCACAAACGAAATGTCGCACGCAAGAAAAAGAAGGCTGAGCGAAAAAATCGGAAGAAGAAGCACTAGAGAATGAAACATACCACCACAGAGGTACGATTGAAAAATGGCGCGCGCGGTCTCTTAATTGATGTTCCGGGTGCGACAGTGATGAGTTTTCAGTTTCAGTTCCGCGCAGGCAATCGTTACGTAAAACATAAAGAAATATATGAGACAGCTCACATTATGGAGCATATGGCTTTTGGTGCAAATGCCCAGTATAAAAATGAGCATGCCTATGAGGCGGAGTTTACCAAAAATGGTGCGTACCACAATGCCTACACGAGTGATCTCTCGATGGTATATATCGCCGATTGTGCAGACTTTGAGTGGGAGCGCATTCTGGAGTTGCAGCAAGTCGCAATTTGCCATCCTCGATTTAATCAGACTGAACTTGAAGCCGAAAAAGGCAATGTAAAAAGTGAGCTGACAGGGTACCTGAACAACCACAATCGTGTGCTTTGGCCAAAAATTCAACAGCTGCTCGGAGAAGATGTCTATACGTATTGGCAGCGAATTCAGACCATCTCTACCGTCACGCTCAAAGACATTCGTGAGCACCATAAACGGACACACACAAGCGACAATATGCGCTTTGTGATTGCTGGCAAGCTTGATGGTCGTAAAGCACAGATACAGAGAATGCTAGAGGCATGGGAATTGCCGCGGGGTGAACGATTTGAAGTGCCAAAGGATGAGTTGCGAAACGGCAACCCAACATTGATACGTCGCAAAGAGGCGAGTAATCTGACCTTTGGTTGGAGCATGACGCTGCCGCGTGAACTAAATGACGAAGAAGCTGAAGCAATGGCATGTCTGGACCAAATTTTAACCGGAACGATGCATTCTCGTATTTATGGGGCGGCACGAAAAAAAGGCCTTGCATACAGTGTATTCAGCGATACAAGTGTAGGGTTTCATGATTCGTCATGGGATTTTGGCGGGCAGGTGAACCTGGATACCTCAGCGGGACTGTTCGATATCATTGTTCGTGAGCTAAAAGCAGTAGTGAGCGGCAAGGTGACTGAAGAAGAGCTTGATGCGGCAAAATCATACGCACTCGGTCGACATCAGATGGGCGCGCAGACGGTTTCGCAGATTAGTGGATTTTATACGAGTCGATATTTTGGTGACGGTGTTGTGAAAGATTATGATAAAGTTCCCGATGCAATTCGCCGTATTACACGCGATCGAATGCTTGCAACCGCACGCGAGTTTATCGCGCATAATACATGGGCGCTTGCAGGCGTAAGCAGTGGCGAAAAAAACGAGATAGTTGCGCTCAATGATAAACTCGAATCAATTTTTTCACACGAAGGGTAGGATGATATGAGGATAGCGATTGCATGGTATGGCGCAGAAGGTCAATCGAGCTATCGTTATTTTCATGAAAGAGGCGACGATGTCACGATTGTGACGCCTGAAGTTTCATCGCAATTTCCGCTGCCCGAGGGAGCTAAGGCAATTGTAGGCGAACATGCGTTTGACCACCTCTCTGACTTTGATGTTGTTGTGAGAAGTGCAGCATTGAGGCCGGACCGAATAGTGACAAATGGAAAAATCTGGTCTGCAACAAATGAGTTTTTTGCGCGATGCCCAGCGCCGATTATCGGAGTGACTGGCACAAAAGGCAAAGGCACGACCAGTAGTTTTGTGGCAAGTATTCTTCGCGAAGCAGGTAAAGCCGTGCAGTTGGTTGGCAATATCGGTGTACCCCCACTCGACGTACTCTCGCTGCTTCAGCCCGACGATATTGTGGTGTTTGAGCTCAGTAGCTTTCAATTGTGGGACTTACAAAAAAGCCCGCACACTGCGGTAGTGCTTATGATTGAACCTGACCATCTTGATGTACATAAAGACATGGCAGAATACATTGCTGCAAAGAGTGGGATTGTGAAGCATCAGACAGCGCAAGATACAGTTATCTCTCACCCGTTAAATCGATACTCGGAAGAGATTGCACGGCAGTCCCCAGGTCGTCGCATGCACTTTGCTGATAGCGGCGAACATGAAGTGTATATTCGTGATGGTGCATTTTATCGTGATGAGCAGAGAATCTGCGGGACTGATGCGATGCAGCTGACAGGAGACTTTAATCTCGAAAATGCTTGTGCGGCAATCGCCGCGTCGCTTGAGTATATCGATGATTTTGCGGCGATTGAGCGAGGACTTAGGCGCTTTACCGGGTTGCCACATCGATTGAAACTGGTTCGTGAGGTGAATGGCGTAGGGTGGTATGACGACAGTATTGCGACTACACCGGGGAGCGCCATTGCCGCACTCCAGAGTTTTGCTGGCAAAAATATCGTAATATTGCTCGGTGGTTCGGACAAGGGCGCCGACTATACTCCGATTGTTCAGGAGGCGCAACGGGTTGGGGCTATAGTAGTTGCGATTGGTCACACAGGAGAGACAATCGCGAAGCTTTGTCAATCACAGCACGTTCGTGTAATCCGTGAAGCGGGCATGATGCCAGAAGTGGTAAGGGCTGCAGCAGAGATTGCGCAGCCAGATGGAGTGGTGATTCTTAGTCCAGCAAGTGCGAGTTTTGATCAGTACAAAAGTTATAGTGACCGCGGCGACCAGTTCGTTGCCGCAGTAGAAGGGATAGCGACGCATGGAACAAACTAAAGGCCAATTGGCTGTCAAACGAGCATTCTCAAGCAGCGACCTCATAGTGCTCGCGGCAACGTTTTTTGTGTTTTTTATTGTCACGAGCCTCTATTTTATCATTGGGTATTTTACAGGAGAGGATTTTGCGGCCTCACGAGGCGATGGTGTCAGTGTTGTCCTCGGTTTGCTCGGCACAATCGTCGGTAGTGTCATATTGTTTTTTGCCATTCTGGGGTTTGGGATGTTTATGGTTCGTATGCAACGCCAGTCTGTACTCGGCAACTCGTTGCAGATTGAATATAGTGATTATGCATGGTTGAGAGACTGGGCGAATACGACAGCGGCCGATTTGCAATTACCGAGGATTGAAATTTTTGTCACGCAAGATCCCGTTATGAATGCCTATGCTCTTGGGTTTGTGCGTCCGTATATCATCGTGCTCAACTCAGGAACGATCCGTTATATGACGCACAACGAAATCAAAGCGATTGTCGTTCATGAAATGGCACACATCAAGTATGGGCACACGACGGCAAGTGTATACCTCATGCCGTTCTTATCGCTGCCGATCATTAACGTTGTCGGCACCTGGATTGCCGGTTTTTGGAGTCGTCGATGTGAGCTCACAGCCGATAGGCTAGCGCTGATGTACACTGAGGACTCCGAGCTTGTCAAAGAGGCGCTCATCAAAATTCATGTCGGGCCAGACGTGGCAAAATCAATGAACGAAACAGCTCGCCAGTGGTTGCAATATACGGCAGAGCGTCCGATGAATCGATTTGCTCAGACTTTTAGCACTCATCCATTTTTGGTGAGAAGGCTCAGCCATATTGATAAGTGGAGTAAAGCAACCGACGCGCGCGTCACTCAGCCTGCCGTGCCGCCACAAGTCGTGCCACCTGCTTACTGATTGCTTTCGTCGGCTCAAGGATCTGGACATGATCAAACGCACGGTGTAGTTGCTCAGTGAGCGCAAGATAGTGCGTACAAGCGAGGACGATGGTGTCGCTTCCGTGGGCGATACTTTTCTCCACATCACCAAAATCGATCGTCTTGGGATCGCCAAACTCTATTACACTGGCCCAGTTGTCTGTCTGTGGCTCGTCGAACACAAGCGAACTGCCGTACTGTTGCTTGAGATGATGATAGCGTAGGCTTTGTAAAGTTGTAGGGGTTGCGAGCACAGTCACGCGTCGTGTGTTGCTCTCTAAGTCTGCAGTTTTGATCATTGGTTCGATACCAATAAAGTCTATTTGAGGGAAATTATGGCGCAAAGAGTCGATCGCGACCGTGGTTGCAGTGTTGCAGGCAATGACGATAATCTCACACCCGGCATCAAAGAGTGGCGCAATGGCATGGTGAGTGAGATCGATGATCTCGGCATCAGAGCGCGATCCGTAGGGGACATGAGCTCGGTCATTTACAACAATATAATCATGTTCAGGGAGAATTCTGCGCAATTCTTTTGCAACAAGTTCTCCGCCGCGCCCCGAATCAAACACACCAATTTTCATGAAGTCTAGTATAACAGGTGTATACCGTATAATAGAGTTATATGCAGTCAGCTCAAAAATTTGCCAAAGAACTACAGAAACAAGTGGATGATGCCTGTGTGTCATTGGCGATTGACCAAAAACAGAAGCAACTTGCGAGCATCGATGCGCAGCTAGCGGATCCGGATGTGTGGTCTAATAGCAGCCATGCGGAATCACTATCTCGTGAGGCGGGGGCACTGCGGACTTTTGTCGAGCCGTGGATTGCACTGCGCGCTGGAATTGAGGATAGCCTAGAGTTGCTCGCACTCGATGACCACAGTCTGCTCGGTGAAGTCGATCAGCAGCTGCATCGTCTGGAGCAGGAGTATAACCAGCGACGAAAAGATTTGCTTTTTCAGGGCGATTTTGATGATCATGCTGCCATCATCAAACTCAGTGCTGGGGCAGGAGGCACTGACGCTCAGGACTGGACAGAGATGCTAGAGCGCATGTATCTTCGCTGGGCAGAACGTGCCGGCATGAAGACTGAATTGATTGAGCGCTCGGCAGGCGAGGAAGCAGGCATCAAAAGCGTGACCTATAGTGTGAGTGGGCCATTTGCGTATGGCAAACTACACAGCGAACACGGAGTTCACCGACTTGTGCGGCTCAGCCCGTTCAATTCCGACAATCTTCGTCAAACCAGCTTTGCGCTGGTCGAGGTGATGCCAGAGATTGCCACACCCGATGAAGTCAAGCTGGACGACAAGGATCTGAAGATTGATGTCTACCGTGCCGGTGGCCATGGAGGCCAGAGTGTCAACACCACTGATTCAGCAGTACGCGTGACACACCTCCCGACCGGCATCGTCGTGGCAATCCAGAATGAGCGATCCCAGCTACAAAACAAAGAAACAGCTTTGAAAATCCTGCGCAGCAAATTAGTGCAGATGCAGCTCGATCAACACGCCGAGACGTTCGCCGACCTGCGAACGGGCGAATCGGCCAGCTGGGGTGCGCAGATCCGAAATTATGTGTTGCACCCGTACACTATGGTGAAGGACACGCGCACCAAGCACGAAGAGCGCAACGCCCAGGGCGTGCTCGATGGCGATCTTGAGCCATTTGTTGAAGCATACTTGACGCATTCCACCACAGCGTAGTTCTGCTATACTGAGAGTCAGATACATTAAGGAGGCATGGTATGAAAAGTAAATGGTTAGTCCCAGGAATTATCGTGGCCGTTATCGCGGTGCTTGGTTTGTGGATCGGCGGTACCTACAATAGCTTGGTGCAGCAGCGCGAGACAGTCGTGACGTCGTTTGGTAATTTGCAAACACAATATCAGCGACGTGCTGATCTGATTCCAAATCTCGTCAACACCGTCAAGGGTTCATCGAACTTTGAGCAAGAGACCCTCAATCAGGTGGTTTCAGCTCGTGCCAAAGCCACCGGTATTTCTGTCGACGCTAGCACGGCAACACCAGAGCAGATGCAAAGCTATATCGATGCACAAAACGGCGTCACAAGCTCACTCAGCAAGCTGCTTGCAGTAGTAGAAAGCTATCCAGACATCAAGTCAACGGCTGCCTACCAGGACCTCATGAGTCAGCTCGAGGGCACGGAAAATCGTATCCAGGTAGCTCGCTCTGATTTCAACAACACCGCTCGGCCCTATAACGCACGTCTACAAACGTTCCCAACCAATCTCATAGCTGGTTTGTTTGGCTTTACGCAGCGACCATACTTCCAGGCAGTTGCCGGATCGGAAGCTGCACCGACAGTTCAGTTCGACAACACAACGACGGCACAATAGGCTGCCTCGCATGAAGCTAGGCAGGTATATTGGCGCTATTCTCATCGCTGTAGCTACAGTGGTATGCCTGACTGTCGTGCCGGCCCATGCACTTGCGGTACCGTCGGCACCAAGCCTAGCGACGCCTATCATTGACCAGACGAACACGTTGTCTCAAGAGGACATTACACGCCTCGCCGCGCAAATTGCCACGAGCCGCGAGACAAAATCATACCAAATAGGCATTCTGATGATTCCAACACTCGGTACAGACGAATATCTTGAGGGCTACTCACTAAAAGTAGCGCGTGCTTGGGGAATTGGCGAACAAGGCAAAGACAACGGCGCGTTGATCTTGGTTGTCAAAAATGATCGTAAGATGCGCATCGAAGTAGGGCGAGGGCTTGAAGGTGACCTGACTGACGTCCGTGCGTCACGCATTATCCGCGATGTTCTCACCCCGGCATTTCGAAAAGGTGATTTCGCCGGGGGCCTAGAGGAGGCGGTCGATAGTATTCAAAAGGCCATCTCTGCTCAAGCCGATCCGAAACTTGAGGCGGCGGCAAGCACCGATAAAACCGCGTTCAGCTCATGGGCGGAGCTTGGATTCTTTATTCTAGTGGGCGCTCTCTCTATCCTGTCATGGGTAGCCTCTATGCTGGGGCGTAGCAAAAGCTGGTGGGCAGGCGGCATTATCGGTCTGGGATTGGGACTGGTTGTCGCGCTGTTATTCTCGTGGGCATTTTGGACAATACTCCTCGCTGTCGGCATCACGCTCTTTGGGTTCCTGTTTGATTTTCTGGTATCGCGCGACTACGCCCGGCACAAGTCTCAGGGGACGCTCCCATCATGGTGGGCTGGCGGAGGCTCAATCGGTGGTGGAGATGGCGGTTGGTCATCAGGCGGCGGAGGCTCCTTCGGCGGTGGTGATTTCTCAGGCGGTGGTAGTAGTGGTAGCTGGTAGCGCGTTAAGCGTTATTTAAGCGATGGTTATGGTATACTGAGAAGTAGATGATTTTGTTAGATAGGGTGACAAAAGCGTATGGCAAAGACTCTAGTCCGGCTCTCAATCGGATTAGTTTGCATATCGAACCCAATGAGTTTGTGATTCTCGTTGGGACATCCGGTGCTGGTAAATCAACCCTGCTAAAACTCCTAACTCGCGAAGAAAAGCCTACCAGCGGCAAGATTGTCGTGGGAGGAATTGACTACGATACACTCAAAGACAAACACATTCCGTTGTTGCGTCGCAAGATCGGCGTGGTGTTTCAGGATTTCAAATTACTGCCACAGCGCACTGTCTTTGAAAATGTGGCATTTGCACTAGAAATAGCTGGTATGACTAGCCGCGAGATCAAAAGCACGGTACCGAAAGTTATCGACCTCGTCGGGTTGACAGGCAAGGAAAAAAACTTTCCGCACCAACTCTCTGGTGGTGAACGTCAGCGGGTAGCGATTGCCCGTGCTGTAGTGCGTCAGCCAAAAATCTTAATTGCCGATGAGCCAACAGGCAATCTCGACCCAAAGCATAGTTGGGACATTGTGCGCCTGCTCGAAAAGATTAATAAATACGGCACCACTGTATTGCTCACCACGCACAATGTAGAGATCGTTAACAAGCTCAAGCGGCGGGTGATTACGATTGACCATGGGAAGATTACCAGTGATCAAGCGCAAGGGAGCTATAGACAATGATTGATACACGCCACATTGCACCGTTAGTAACTCCAGTGCTCGCGCGCTGTACCTCTTATGTACAACTTGCTCCGCGCTTCATGACTACCTCGCACTGCAACGCGTCTGAATCATTGCCCGTATCGGCTCGGCTACAGGAGAATTTGTATGCCTAAGCATGCCAATAACGCCAAAGCACTTGCTGGACAGCGGCGACATCGTCGTCAATGGCTGACATTTTTGCGCATGTGCCGCTACGGTGTCAATAATTTTACCCGTAATGCCTGGCTCACCGTGGCTGCAACTGCTGTGATGACCATTACACTTCTGGTTGTTTTTACGACAGTGGTTGCTCAAAATGTCCTTGCTGATACGGCAGCGCAGGTAGGCAAACGAATTGACCGCTCTATTTACCTCAAGACAGGCACTACCGAGAAAGAAGCAGGCAACATCATGTCTGACCTGCGCGGACTTTCCAATGTCGAGTCAGTAACATTTGTTAGCACCGAGGAAGGCCGTGCAGAGTTTGCTGAGAAAAACAAATCAAGTGCTGGCACGCTCGACGCGCTTAACCAAGCCATCAACAAAATCCCCGCTACCATTCGGATTACGCTCAAGAATGTCAATGACACTAGTCAACTCGTCACCTACGTCAAGACCAGCAGTGAGCTCAAAAAATACATTGAACCATCACGCCAGCCGACTTTTATGAGCGAGCGCAAATCCGCCACCGATACTATTGCAACCTGGACGCGCACGGCGCAGCAGCTTGGTATTGGCGCAAGTATCTTGTTCACTAGCATATCGATGTTGATTATTTTCAATACCATCCGTATGGCGATTTTCAACCGCAAGGAAGAGATTCAGATGATGAAGCTGATCGGCGCTGATCGCAGTTTTATTCGCGGCCCGTTTGTGGTCGAGGCGATTGTGTATGGATTTATCGCGGCGATTATTGCTACGGCGCTCGGCATCGGACTGCTCTACGGCATGCGAGACAAACTTGCTAGTTGGGGAGTGGCAATTGGCCCGACGCTCGACTACATCCTCATGTACATTGGATTTGTGCTGCTAGGAATGATTGCTCTCGGTGGATTGGTCGGCACAATCTCGTCATTAATGGCTACGCGCCGCTACCTCAAAATCTAAATATTGTTGTCCGCGGAGTGTTGACAATGCGTATTGCTTATGCTAATCTGAAACTAATGAAACGGTCCACCACATCGATTTCAAAAGGGTTAGTCACCAAATCAGCTTTGGTGGCAGGCGCTGTATTGATGGCAATGAGCGGGCCGCTTACTTTTGGCAACCATGCATTTGCTGATCGTTTCGACGATCAAATTCGGGCGATTGAAGCCGAAGTGGCAGGGTACCAAAACGAAGCTGCAAAGCTCGGCGCACAGGCTGACACCCTCCAGAACGAACTGGCAAACCTGGCGGCCCAAAAGGCAACCATCCAGGGTCAATTAGACCTGAGCCAGGCAAAATACGACAAACTCGTCAATCAAATTGCCAAGACCGAGAAGGATATCGCCGACAACAAAGAGGCGCTTGGCCTAATTATTGCCGATATGTATGTCGACGGCTCGATCACGCCACTCGAGATGCTGGCGAGCGCAAACGATATCAGCGACTATGTCGACCAAGAGAACATGCGCGCTTCAGTGCAAGACAATCTTAGCAATACTATTGATCAAATCAACGCACTAAAGAAGCAACTTGAGCAACAGCGAGTCGATGTGGAGCGTGTATTGGCTGACCAAAAATCACAGCGGGATGCCCTGGCTAGCAAAGAAGCCGAGCAGGCCAAACTTTTGGCTGATACGCAAGGTCAAGAAGCCGCGTACCAGCAGCTATCATCAGAACGAAACTCACAGATTGCTGGTCTCCGCCAGCAACAAGCCGCCGCAATGGCTGCGGCAGCTGCTGCGAGCGGTGCGAGCAATATCGGTGGCGGCTCAGTTGGCGGCGGCGGATATCCTGGCGTGTGGGCCTATGCTGAGCAAGATACGTTGGTTGACTCTTGGGGCCTGTATAACCGCGAGTGTGTCAGCTATACGGCATGGAAAGTAGCTAGCACTGGCCGTTTCGTTCCGCACTTTGGCGGCTATGGTAACGCAAACCAATGGCCATCGACTACTGCCCGCTATGGTATCTCGAGTGGGTCGACTCCAAAAGCAGGGTCAGTAGCAATTTGGTATGTTGGTATTTATGGACACTCGATGTATGTTGAGTCGGTCAACGGCGACGGTACAATCACCGTCAGCGACTATAACAACAATGCCGATGGCGGTGGATGGGGACGATACCACTATTACACCCGTTCGGCTAGCGGCCTGACGTACATCTATTTTTAGCTCAGATACCACGATCGGAGCAATCAGCTATAGCGCACACCTCACGGAGTGCGCTATAATTAATGCTTAAGCTAGAGAGACAAAAAAGGAGACAACCGGTGACAGATGCCCAACCCCCAATGCAAGAGAGCCAAGATTATCGTCCACGACGTCGCATGGGTGTGTCAAAGAATTTCTATTTCGTATCGATGGCTATTGTTGCACTGGCGGGCTTTGTTGTCGGTACAAGGCAATCAGAGCTTGCTGCCACCATGGCTCCGTTGATCGGTGTAAAAACCTCGACAGAATCGCTTGACCTTGCGGTTGTCCAAAAGGCCTATCGTGAGCTGAAGGCAAATTACGATGGTACGGTCGATTCGAGTGTGCTCGCTGATGGCGCGGCGCGCGGTATGGTGGCTGCGGTCGGCGATCGCTATACCATCTTCATGGACAAAACAGAGGCCGAGCAGTTCAGTAAAGAGCTGAGTGGAGAGGTGACAGGAATCGGTTGTGAACTTGGTGTTCGCAATGACGCGGCTACCGTCGTTCGCGTGCTTGAGAATTCGCCAGCGGCACAAGCTGGTCTGCTAGCAGGTGACCAGTTCATATCAGTGAACGATAGCTCTGTCGAAGGTCTCGACTCATCAGAAGTCGCGTCAAAGATTCGCGGGCCAGAAGGTACGACGGTCAAAGTAGCAGTCAAACGCGGTGAAGAGACAAAGAACTTTTCGATCACCCGTGCAAAATTAAGCGATCCGAGCGTTCGTAGTTCGGTCGAAAACGGCATCGGCACGCTCACTATCACCCGGTTCGATGCCAATACGGCCGCACAAGCTCGGAAGGCGGCACAAGGCTTCGTGTCTCAGGGAGTGAAGGGGGTGATTCTTGATCTGCGCGATGACGGTGGCGGGTATCTCGATGCCGCCCAAGACGTAGCAAGCTTGTGGCTACGTGATAAGGTGATTGTCACCGAAAAGACCAATAATACTGTCAAGAATACCATTCGCACCAAAGGTGAGCCAGTGCTGGAGAACATAAAAACTGTCGTATTGGTAAACGGCGGAAGTGCCAGCGCCAGTGAAATCGTGGCGGGTGCCCTGCAGGATCACAAGGCAGCCACCCTAATCGGTGAAAAAACCTATGGCAAGGGCACCGTCCAGAAGCTGATCGATCTGCCCGACGGCCGCCAGCTGAAGGTGACAATTGCGCGGTGGTTCACGCCAAATGGCAAAAACATCACCAAAGAGGGTATTGCCCCTGATACCGTCGTTCAGCTCACGTCCGATGATCGCAATGCTGGTCGTGACCCTCAGCTTGAGGCGGCTCGCAAAATTTTCTAACTCTCCTGCTTGTGCTTTTTTCAGCGCTCAGGTACTATAAACATATATGGACACAAAGAAAAAAATTCTCCTCGTGGAAGACGACACCGCACTTGCGAGTGTATACCGCTCACGATTGGAGCTCGAAGGATTTGATATTCACGAAGTCAACAATGGGGAAGACGCGTTGTCAGCAGCTATTTCTTTCAAGCCAGACCTCATCTTGCTCGATGCCATGATGCCAAAAATCAGTGGCTTTGACGTGCTCGATATTTTGCGCAACACCCCTGACACCACCAATGTCCGTGTGATTATGCTCACTGCACTCAGTCAACCAAAGGACAAAGAGCGTGCCGAACAACTTGGCGTCGATGATTATCTCGTGAAATCTCAAGTCGTGATTGGCGACGTCGTGGCCCGCATCAAGCACCACCTTGGTATGGACGTAGCTCCTGCTCCATCTTCTCCACAAGACTAGTAAGATAGTTAAGCAAAAGCGTATTGACTTTTAGTCAATTTTTTGCTATAGTAATAATATATGAAAAATCCAGAAAATAAAAAGCATATTGTCACCGCAGAAATAACCGAAGAAGCAGTCAACAGTATTAATGCGGGTATCGGTGATTTTGAAGGTGAAGCTCGTTCAGAAGAACTCAGTCGCCGCATGCGAAAGACATTGGGCGATAGGGCATTCTTTGCAGCAACGCTTTCCGGCGACCAGCCATATGCTGTAGTCACGGGTGTAGACGAAGAAGGCAATGAGGTTACTCGTCTAACACCCCTTAACGATGAATTTGGTACTACTGTAGGCACAGGTGCACGCAGCAGGTTCGATTTACCTGAGCCCGAAGCTGCTCTCAACACCTTTCGCTCTGAGCAGGCTGAAAAATTAGCAGCCCGTGAAAAAGAAAAAGCATTATTTGAGGCGACACAACCTGTAATGACACTCTTGGGTGATATCGACAGTATTGCTCGACGAGGTGGTTCGAGAGAGGTCGATAATCGTATCGGGGCTTTTGTGCAGTATGATTGGAAATCGAATAAATTTGCCAAGCTACCTAGCCATACGCAAAAAGCTATGGAATATATGGCGATTGGCGGATTTAACAACGGGGACGATGCAATAAGCCTGTGCGAGCAGGTCGTAGCTAATGATAGCGATCTAACGGACGAAGAAAAACAGCTGATTCGAAGTATGATCGGCGAAGCAGTTAACAGGCGAACAGTACCCGGTATGAGTGATCAAGCAGTCGACTCTTTGTTGCGAACTGCTCGGACCCCTTCGGATCGTATGAGCGAAAAAGCTCGGCAGCGCGTGGAGGCACTTGCACTTGGCCTTGCCGCATCTACTAGGTCTTTGCAGACAGGCTATATTGCTGATAGTTTCAAAAAACGGCTGCGAGAGTCGGTTATGGTAGATATGGGTCTCTAGGTTATGCCGATCCAACTAATTAGATAAATAATAATAGCTCCTCTGTCTGAGGAGCTATTATTAACTACAGAAAAATTAAGAATTTACTCAACGCACACCTGAGTGCGGGGGTGAGTGCGGCCGGTGAAGGCAGCTTTTTTGACCTTTTTGAAGGTGACGACACCTGCTTGTTTAGCATGGATGGTGAAGTTGCGGCTGATATAAGTGCCAGGGCCAGCGATTTTAGTTGCGCCAGTTTGGCGGACGAGCACTTCGCCGGCAGAGACTTTTTGGCCACCAAAGCGCTTGACGCCTAGGCGAGCACCGGCGTTGTTGTGGATGTTCTTACTTGAACCGCCTGCTTTAACGTGTGACATAGGACTCCTTTAAACGTTGTATAAACAATCTGTACCATTGTACTCCAACAGGGGCATTTCGTCAACTCTTTTTAAGGATCAGTAGCTCGCGGGCGACGATTTGATTCTCGCGGTAGTAGAGGAGTTGACTTGCTTTGACGTGAGTGAGAGCGACTTGCGCGTACCCAAGCTTGTCGAGCGCATGAATGAATGGCAAATGCGTGAATTGACCGGCGCTATCGCGCCAGGCGGGAACGGCGATGCAGAGGGGAGCACCGGGAGCGAGTTGCGATCCGATGTTTTTCAAAAATTCTGAGATGATATGATTACAATTGCCGCGAACTTCGGTGAGTTTGGCAGAGGACGGAGGAGCTGAGAAAGGCTGGCCGAGGTAGGTTTCGGCAACAACAGCAACAGGAGTTCTGAATTCTGAGTTCTGAGCACTGAGGAGTGGCCAGGTGTGGGTCATGGCGTCGCCTTGTTCGATGGTGATATCAACTGACAGGCCATACTTTTCGACGAGCCAATTGAGATTCTGCCTGGAGTAGTCGACCATCTTCTCGGACAGGTCAGTTCCGTAGGTGTTGTAGCCGAGAAGCGCCGCTTCTTGCAGGACGACGCCCGTGCCGCAAAACGGGTCGAGGACGGTCAAGTTTTGAGTAGCAGACGATTTAACTAGATCGTAAGAGTTAGATTCTAGAATGTCATCGCCTACAGCGAGATTCACCATCATACGAGCGAGTTTTGGCGGGAGCATGCCGACAAACGCATCGGTCTTTGGGCGGGCTTGGTCGCGTGCAGCGAGGGCAGTGATATTTTGGGCACCCAGGCTTTCGGCCACGATAATAGTGCCGTTGCCAGCGCGTACGACGAGCAGTTCGACATGATTGTCGCTGAGACCCAGCTTGTTGTGATGACTGGCGGCGGTGTTGAGGGCAGGCTCGGCGTTTGGGATGAGGCGCACGCTCACGCCGTGGGTTTTTAGTTTTTGTTTCAAGACGATACCGGTTTTTTGGACATCTCTCGCGGTGGTGCGAAAGCCGTAGGCGCTGATACCAAGCGTAATTTTGCCCTGATGGCTACTCCATGCATCGGTATAAGCCTTGACGATTTGCATACTGGCTTGCCGCCAGTCGCCATGCAGCTCAGCTACCACTCGACCGGCTTTTTGGCTGCCGCCAAGGCGTTCAAAATCAAAGCGAGAATCATCAACAAGTGCACTCTCGTCCGAGAACCATCTGGTGTGCTCGCTGCCATAGAGCGATTCGAGCTCAGCCATACCGAGGGCTGGCTGTCTGCCTAATATAGCGATGTACATAGGGTCAGTATAGCGTAATTCATGCGCAATCGCCATTTCGCGTAGTATAATAAGCCTTGAGATGAAGGTGTCGTTTAAAACAATACTGAGCGTCGTAACGCTCGTGATGGTCGTGCTGATCTTGTTTTTCTCGCGCCACCAACTTGAACATGCCTGGCATCTATTGTCGCAGGTGAACTTATGGATGTTAGGCGCCGTGGCGCTCTGTACGGTGCTGAGCTACCTGTTCTCAGGGGAGATGATGTTTTCGTACCTGCGCCAAAAACACGCTATCAAAGAAGTAAGCCTGTTGACACTGATGCGGGTGTCGCTGGAATTAAATTTCGTAAATCACATCTTGCCGAGCGGAGGAGTGAGCGGGGTGTCCTATGCCAACTGGCGTCTTGGCAAGCTCGGTGTTACGACTGCAAAATCGATGATGTCGCAGGCGGTGCGGTACGCAGCGGGGTTTGCCGCAACGATCGTACTGCTGATGATCTCGCTTGTAGTAGTGACGATCGATGGAAATGTGAATCGATGGATTATTTTGATGAGTGCATTGCTAGTGATTGGAATGAGTGGGGCAGTCAGCTTATTTGTCTATGTGGTCAAAAGTCGATCACGGATTCATCGGTTCGGTGACTGGCTCCAGCGTACGACAAATCGATTAGCACGAGTTGCCACAAGAGGGCGAAAGCGCAAGATCATCAAAGCAGACAATATTGTGAAGCTGTTTGACGACCTCCACCGCGACTATATCGAGCTCAATCGTGACAAATCGGTACTAGCCCAGCCGTTCATCTGGGCGCTGCTTTTTATCGCGTCAGATATCGCAATTTTCTTTCTGACGTTTTTGGCGCTGGGGGCTGTAGTGAACCCTGCAGCGATTTTGATCGCCTACAGTCTGGCTAGCTTGGCTGGTTTTGCAATTGTGACACCAGGAGGTGCTGGTGCCTACGAAGCGTTGATGGTGATGGTGCTGGTAACAGCAGGGATGCAGCAAGGGGAGGCGATTGCTGGCGTTGTGCTGGCGCGAGTCATTATTTTGCTCATCACAATAGGGATTGGATACATTTTTTATCAGCTAACGCTCAACAAGTATGGCAAACGAGCTGCCGATCTTTAATGTCAGCGACTTGCTGGCAAGCCTCAACCAAACGCTTGAGTACGCGTATCCGGCGGTCGATGTAGAGGGTGAAGTAGCCAGCTTTAAGGTAAACCAAGGTAAGTTCGTATTTTTTGATCTCAAAGACGCCAGCGGTAGCGTTGGTTGCTTTATGACAGTATGGCAGCTGCGCATGCCAATCGAGGATGGCATGAAAGTGATTGTACGCGCCACGCCGAAACTGACGGCATGGGGCAAGTTTAGCCTGACGATTCAGTCGATACGGCCCAGCGGAGAAGGGAGTATTAAAAAAAGTTATGAGCTGCTCAAAGCCAAGCTCGATAGTGAGGGACTATTTAGTCCAGATCGTAAACGCACACTGCCTCCATTGCCTGCGCATATTGCGGTGATTAGCAGTACGCAAGCTGCAGGGTATGCTGATTTCATAACAATTATCAACGAGCGGTGGGGTGGATTGACAATCGAAGTCGCACACACCCAAGTGCAGGGAGATGGTGCTGCTGATCAGATGATTCGTGCGCTCGAATATTTCAATTCCCAGCAATCGCTGCCAGAAGTGATCGTGTTAATTCGCGGCGGTGGTAGCGCCGATGATCTCGCGGCGTTTAATGACGAGACGTTGGTTCGCGCTATTGCTGCTAGTCGTGTGCCGACAGTGGTAGGAGTGGGGCATGAGATTGACGAGACGCTAGCAGATTTTGTGGCGGATGTTCGGGCGGCAACTCCTAGTAATGCGGCGCAGATTATCGTTCCTGACAAGCGTGAGCTTGTGCAGCAAGCCCGACATGCGGTGCGGCTAGTTGCAATCAAGGCCGAACAGGCGGTCGACGAGTCGACCCTGCTGGCAAGACAACATATGGAGCGCGCGTTTCGCCGTATGAGTGAGCGACACCTGCTACATGAGCAACAGTTGGGGACAAGTCGCGGCAAGTTGTCGGCGTACGATCCGACAGCGGTTCTTAGGCGAGGATATGCGATCGTCCGCGGGTCTGCTGAGATAGGTGGACTGCTGACAATTGATCGTGCAAAAGACATACTAACAGCGGAGGTAACCCATGTCGAAACAAGATAAAACGATTCAAGAAAAAATGCGCGAACTTGATGCGCTCGTGGCGTGGTTTGATGGTGAAGAATTCAACCTAGAAGAAGCCATGGGGGTCTACAAAAAAGCCGAGGCACTGGCTGAATCAATCGAAAAAGAGTTGGCTGAGTACAAAAACGAGATTATTGTGCTGAAGAAGAAATTTGATCAGGTATAGGGTGACCGGTATCACATGTGGTTGTTGATCGGTAGTGGCATTATTTTATTCTTTGGTTTCATGGCTTTTACGGGTGCACCGTATGTTCCGTCAAAACGCCGCGATGTGCGTCAAGCCTTGAGTGATCTTTATCGGCTTGATAAGAAAGATACGCTGGTTGATATCGGTGCAGGCGATGGCATTGTACTGCGTGAAGCGAGCCAGCGAGGCGCGCGAGCAGTCGGCTATGAAATAAACCCGATCATTGCATGGATTGCGATGTGGTTGTCACGCAAGGATCCGCGTGTTACCGTCAAGATCGGAAATTTTTGGCGGGAGTCACTGCCCGATTCGACTACAGTCGTCTATACCTTTGGGGATGATCGTGATATCAAAAAAATGTATGCAAAGGTAGAGCGAGAGGCGACCCGCCTGCAGCGAACGCTGGTATTTATCAGTTATGGATTTGCTGTCAAGGGAGTCGTAGCGAAGCGGCAGCTGGGTGCATACTTCCGCTACGATATTACACCTTTACAGGGGAAAGATTGCACCGTATAATCATAAGCATGAAACAACACTATCGTTCACATGAGCAAGGGGCAGCGATCGGTACTATCATTGCGATTGTCGCACTGGTGATTTTGGTGGTTGTCTTTGGCGGATTTAGCGTATGGGCCTACACGCAGTATATCGACCAAAAAGACAATGTCGACACAAAAGTCTCTGATGCTGTAGCGAAAGCCAAGCTAGATGCCTCGAGCAAAATGGAGGAAGACTTCGCAAAACGAGAGAAGGAGCCGAAACGTCAATTCGTTGGCCCATCTGACTACGGACGTTTGACATTTGATTACCCAAAAACATGGAGTGCGGCCCAGGCGACAGATGTCAGCAAGGGTGGTGGCGTAACGTATCAAGCCTACCTCAATCCAATCTTGGTGCCACCAGTGACTGCGACACAGAAATTTGCCTTGCGTATCACGATTGAACAAAAGACCTATGATAAGTCGCTCGAACAGTATGCCGATCTCATCAAGAAGGGCAGCCTCAAGTCGAGCCCCTATTCTGAAGCCGGACTGAGCGGCACGACAATTACAGGTAATTTCACGAAAGATATGGTTTCGACGGCAGTGTTGATCAAGATGCGTGATCGCACCCTGACGCTACGGACCGATGGCGATGTATTCAAGGAAGATTTTGCGGCCATCCTCAAGACAGTGAAGTTTAACGAATAAGTTCTAAGATTCATGACACACCCGACATGCTACACTAGTAGTAGTGTCTATGGAGGGGAAAGAGCTGAATACGACCGATGATAGTGGGGTTTTTGTACATACCCCATTGTTTGTGGCAGCGGCTCATGAGCTAAAATCACCGCTCGCACTGGTGCGCCAGCTAGCGCTGGAACTCGAATCGTCGGATACTATGCCGCAGTCGGCACGCCAGATTGCGAACCAAATCTCCCTGACGAGTGAGCGCGCCTTGCGGTTGACAACCGATCTGACAAAACACGCACGGCTCGAAGATAGCCTATTCACCCTAGAGCCTCTTAACCCTGTTTCGCTCTGTGATGAGGTAGTCGAAGAACTGCGGCCGTTGTATCGAGCGAAAGGTCGCGAGTTGCGTGTGCGACAGCGTCGTGGGTCGCTGCTGGGCCTTGCCAACAAGGATTTGCTACGAAGAATTATGCTGAGTTTTGCAGACAATGCTTTGCACTATGGCGACAACCAGCACCCGGTCGAGATCAGTGTTCATGCGACGGAGGGAGGACAATACCTTCGCTTGGGTGTACGTGATTTCGGCCCAGCAGTTCCTGTGGCTATGCATAGGCGGGTCGACGGCGCCATCGGGAAAGCCGCTTCGACGATGAGTACTCGGCCTGCTTCGAGCGGTCTTGGAGTATACATTGCACGACAATTTGCCGACGCCATGCAGGCGCGGATTGGTACTACTCGTCACCGCGACGGGGCGACATTTTATGTTGATATTCACGCTTCATCGCAGTTGAGGCTGCTGTGAGTGCAAAAAAGCCTATGGTGGTAGTAGTTGAAGACGACATTTGGATGGCCGGCCAGCTGATACGTCAACTCGAACGCGGAGGTTTTGCTACTGCTCATGTTACTAATGGGCTCGAGGCAATGGATGTGATTGACAATACACATCCTGATGCGATAATACTCGATATTTTTTTGCCTGGGCCGAATGGAGTAGTATTGCTGCACGAGTTGCGCTCGCACAGTGACCTGGCGCGCATTCCAATTGTTGTATGCACAACAACGGCTGCAGATATACCAAAAGGAAGCCTGGGCGCCTACGGCGTACGCGCTGTCCTTGACAAAACAACTATGGGTGTAGAAGATGCCGTGGCGGCAGTGCGGAGAATAGTGGCATGAGCGTAGAGCGTACCAGGGCAATTGTGCTGCGCCGTACAAATTATGGAGAGGCTGACCGAATTTTGCGTATGATCACGCCGCTTGGGCAGCGAACGGCAATTGCAAAGGGTGTGAGGCGCGAAAAGAGCAAGCTGGCGGGTGGCATCGAGCTATTTGGCATCAGCGATATTGTCGTTACTAGTGGCCGGGGCGAGATGGGAATTCTAACCAGTGCCCGGCTGGTGCAGTTTTATCGACATATTTTGGAAGACTACGACCGTCTACAATTTGGTTACGAAGCAGTCAACGTGGTAGCAAAAGCTAGCGCTGATCTCGATGAACCGGAATGGTATGGAGTGCTGAGCGAGGTATTCATGGCGCTCGATCTGGCCACAATACCACTACAGCTCATCCAGGCATGGTTTTATATCCACTATGCCGAGCTGGTGGGGTATGAACTAAACCTAGAACTTGATGTCGGTGGCCAGCCGCTGGATGCCGAAAAAACGTATATGTACGATCAAGCAGAGCGCGGGCTCAGGGTGGCTGAGCAGGGTGATATCGATGCGCACCATATCAAATTCCTGCGGATTTTGGCGAGCAAACCGATTCAAACTATCATGCAAATTGGCGGAACTGCCGCAGTGCTGCCGAATTGTTGGGTAGTGGCGAGGCAACAGGCGGCAATCGATTAACACTAGTCGATGTATGATATACTACAGATAGTAATTCTTTAAGCATGTTGCCAACATGCAGAAGTGGAGAAAAACATGTCAGATATCAAACTAGATGACATCGTCAGTCTTGCAAAGCGGCGCGGATTTATTTATCAGGGGAGCGATGTCTATGGCGGTCTCAGCGGTACATGGGACTATGGCCCGCTTGGGGTCGCGCTAAAGCGTAATATCTTGAACCTATGGTGGCATATGTTTGTGGATAGCAGGGATGACATGTACGGGGTTGATGCGGCAATTCTCATGAATCAAAAGGCATGGCAAGCGAGCGGACATGTCGATACATTCACTGATCCACTAGTCGAGTGTAGTGAGTGTAAGGGGCGTTTTCGTGCAGACAAGCTGGACAACCCAAACAAGTGTCCTAATTGCGGCAAAGAGGGCACGTTTGGCGAAGCGCGACCGTTTAATATGATGTTTAAGACCATGGTTGGGCCAGTTGAGAGCGACGCAGCAGTGAGCTATCTTCGCCCCGAGACTGCTCAGGGAATTTTTACGAATTACAAAAATGTGCTCGATAGTTTTTATCCTGATCTGCCGTTTGGTCTGGCGCAGCAGGGCAAGGCCTTTCGCAACGAAATTAGTCCACGCGATTTTATCTTTCGCTCGCGTGAGTTTGAGCAGATGGAGATCGAATGGTTTGTCGACCCGGCCAACTGGGAAGCGGAATTTGAGAGATGGCGACTACTTGGTCACGAGTGGTGCAGAGCGCTAGGACTGCCAGCTGAGAACGTCCATGAGCTGGAAGTGCCAGCCGAAGAATTGGCGCACTATAGCAAGCGCACGATTGACTTCGAATATGATTTTCCAATTGGCCGCGAGGAATTGTTTGGACTAGCGTATCGTACTGACTTTGACCTGAGCAACGTGGCACGGGTCAGCGGCAAAAACATGGAATATACCATCAAAGGCACGAACACAAAATTTGTTCCACATGTGATCGAGCCGAGCTTTGGCGTCGAGCGGGCTCTGATGGCAGTGCTGTCGGCGGCCTACCGTGAAGACGAGCAAGGCGGCGAAAAGCGCATTTATTTGGCACTTCCCGAGCACCTCGCGCCGGTGAAATATTGCGTGAGCCCGCTCCTAAAGAATAAGCCAGAGCTTGTCGCCAAGGCTCGTGAAGTCTATGAGGCACTCAAGAAAAAGCACGGCGCCGTCATGTGGGACGACAACGGTAATATCGGCAAGCGCTACCGCCGCCAAGACGAAATCGGTACGCCGAAGTGCATCGTGATCGACTTCCAAACCCTCGAAGACAACACCGTGACGGTGCGTGATCGGGATACAACGGAGCAGGCACGAGTAGATATAGCTAAACTACAGTAGGGCACGTGGAGATATTATTTCTAGACATATCAGGAAGGCATGAGTGATGAACATAGCGATTAGTGGCTTGCGTTCGCAGATAGCGAGAATATTGCAAAAGAATTTAACTTCTGAGCAGGCTGCCGTAGTAGCAGACTACTTTGTATGGGCGGAGATGACTGGTAATACTACTCAAGGTATCGTCAAGATGATGGGCACAGAGCCGATCCAGGATATCGTACCGCAGGGCGAAGTAGCTATAATGAAGGATACAAAACTTTCGCAAATAATCGATGCGAAGCGTAATCCTGCGCCGTTCGTATCTCAAATTGCAACAGAGGTCGCAATCCAGAAGGCAAGTGAGTATGGCTTTGCGATTATAGGGGTGAGGAATGCCTTTTCGAGTAACGGTGCCCAAGGCTACTACGTGGAGCAAATTGCGGACGCAGGCCTTATCGGCATTATGTGTAGCCGCTCGCCCGCATCGGCTGCGGCATTTGGTGGCATAGACCCTGTGTTTGGCACAAACCCAATTGGTTTCGGGTTCCCGACGCTCGACAAGCCAATTGTATTTGATGCAGCAACGTCGGCCATGACGTTTTACGGTTTGGTGCTCGCCAAAGCACGTGGTGAGGAAATTCCTGAAAACATGGCGATTGATAGTGAAGGCAATCCAACTATTGACCCGGCTGCTGCGATGGATGGTGCCCTGCTTCCGTTTGACCGGAGCTACAAAGGGTCTGGGTTTGCAATGGCAATAGAAACTTTAGCAGGGCCGCTGCTTGGTGGGGCTTGGGTTGACAACAAGACTTTTGAGGAGGAATGGGGCACGGTCGTTATCGCTATTGATCCCGAGCTGACAGTAGGCAGAGATGAATTGAAAGCTAATGTATCTGATATGCTCGACAAAATCAGAGTTGCCCGCACAAGAGATGGCGGTGAAATTCGTTTGCCAAGTGAGCACGCTAGAAGGCGATATGCTGCAGCGAAGGAGAGGGGTTATATTGAGATTGATGACGCAGTAGCTCGAGAGCTTGGTATCGCAGCCTGATGACGTACGATACAGGGCTAGAGTCGCGAATTGATGAGGAGACCGGACTCTGGGACTTCGAGGTGACGAAGCGCAAGATGTTTGGTGGGCTGGGGTATTTTATCAATGGCAATATGGCGTTTGGGGTGAAGGGCGATAAATTGATTGTCAAGCCAACGCCGGAACGTGCCGAAGCTTTGCTGGCAGAGCCAGGTATGAAGCCCTTTGAATTTGGTGGCAAGTCGATGCGGGCATGGTGCTTGGCAGAACCTGACGTACTTGATGAAGAGAACCTGCCGCGATTACTTGACTTGTGTCGACAGTATGCGCTGGGACAGCCACCAAAACTGAAAGACAAAACGTGATGACGCGGCAAGTGTTGAAATCAAAGCCACAACACCACCCAGAAGACTATGGGCTCGATGTGATGACTAGTGAGGATGATTTGTTTCGGTGGTTTTTGCTGGCATATCTGCTCGGCAAGCCGATACAGTCGACTGTGGCAGTAAATACCTGGAAGTTATTTATCGAGCAGGGCATTGATACGCCGTGGGCGATTATGAGCACAAAAGAGCGCAAGCTTGCGCACCTGCTGGTGGAGGGGAAATACACTCGCTATAATCACGTCATGGCAAAGGCGCTACTGACGATGAGCAAGCAGCTGATAGATAGGTACGACGGCTCGCTCATGCTAATGATCAGCCTCAGTGAAACCGAAACGGAATTTGGCAAGCGCTTGCAAGAGCTCTATGGCATCGGCCCGAAGACCGCCGAAATTATCATGCGAGAAACTGAAGAGTACTTTGCGAGCCGAGTTGAGTAGCGCTCACATGGTAGACTAAAGACATAAGATCAACGAGGGAGGAAGGTATGGCTTGGTTTAGAAAGAAAACGGTAGTCAATACGAAGCGACGCATCATCGCAGCGGTAGCGTTTGTGGTCATGCTGGTGCTCAATGGCTTGGCGGGCAGCACGACACTGCTCAACGGCCAGAATACCGCAGCGATCTCTGACAAAAACGTCAACTTATTTACTCCCGCGGGCTATACCTTTACGATCTGGGGAATTATCTACCTGATGCTTGGCGTGTATGTGGTCTATCAGCTGGGCTGGATGGGCAAGAGCAGGCAAAAGAAGCTTAAGCCAGAGACAATAGAGGCGATGACGCCGTATTTCATCGCAACGTCGGTGCTTAACTGTGTGTGGATTTTGGCATGGCAGTACGAAGTACTGTGGCTTAGCGTACTTCTCATCATTGGTATGCTCTACAGCCTGGTGAAGATTGAGGAAACTCTGAAGGACAAGGACATGACAGTGGGCGAGCGTATGATGGTGCGAAATCCGTTTAGCTTGTATTTTGGTTGGATCACGGTGGCGACGATAGCAAACATCTGCACCTGGCTCGTTTCTATCAAATGGGATGGCCTCGGATTGTCTCCGGTATTGTGGACAGGCAGTTTGCTCATCATTGGTGCGCTAGTAGGGCTGGCGGGAATGATTCGCAATGTCAACTGTCTGTACGGTGCAGTGTTTGTCTGGGCATATCTCGGTATATTGACGAAGCATGTATCAGAAACCGGCTGGAACGACCAGTATCCCATTGTCATCGGTGTACTGTGGGCACTACTAGCAATACTGGCAGTGCAGCTCGGGCTGACATTTCGCAAGGTGTATTTACAGATAAGCAAATAGGAGGAATATGAAATACGAAGGTACAAAATTGCCAAACTTTGAGCCGAGAGAAAAGGTGTCAGAGCTAGAGATTATCGATACAGAAGTTGGCACAGGGGAAGAAGTAAGGCCTGGTGCGACGATTACTGCGCATTACACGGGTGCACTGGTAAAAAACGGCATCATCTTTCAGAGCTCGCATGATTTTGGCAAGGCCATCACGTTTGGGCTCGATCAAGTAATCGCTGGCTGGACGCAGGGCGTACCAGGTATGAAGGTTGGCGGCACGCGTCGTCTGATCATTCCTGCGGATCAGGCATATGGCGAGCGTAGCCCTTCTTCGAATATTCCGGCGAATAGCCATTTGGTATTTGACATTGAACTGATAGAAATTCCAAAAAATGGTAACTAAAGGGGGAGAGAAATGAAGAAACTATACACTGCAGCACTGAGCTATATGGTGCTTGGACTGGCCGCTGGGCTATTCGTGCGGATCTATGTCGACCAAATTAAGCATTTTGAGGGCGAGACGATGCTAAGTCTGTTGCACTTCCATCTGCTCGTGCTGGGTATGGTGATGTTTCTGCTCGTCATGGTGCTCGAAAAGAGCTTTGGCCTCAGCAAGACAAAGTGGTTCAATCTATTCTTTTGGCACTACAACGGCGGCCTACTGTTGACCGCTGGTATGATGGCGGTCCATGGGGTGATGCAAGTCAACGGCGTACCTGATAGTGCTGCAGTGGCTGGTATCGCGGGCCTTGGGCACATCCTCTTGACGGTCGGGCTGGGCTTATTGTTTGCAGCTATCAAGTCGCAGATTGCTCAGCAGCGCACAACATAGAGCGAATTGATCAGCAAAAAGAGCTCGGACTTAGCGAGCTCTTTTTGGTTGCTAACAGTAGTCTAGTGTAGGTGAGACTGTCCACGGGATTTTTCCACGTGACTCGAACGCTATATATGGGCACGCTACATGTAGCGTGACAGCCATGCTTAACAGATAAGGTATAAAAAAGCGTGTGAGTAACTTTGACTATAGAGCACATGATGCATCCGCACGGCCTTTAGTGACGGCCACGCAGCTATCCCCTTCGGATAAGAAATATTTTTAGTGATGGTCGCGTTTTTCGTGGCGCTATCGATTATTGATGGCATATTGATTACTGGTATTCTCGATCGCGGTTGCATGCGTCTTTCTTCGCTTACTCCTATGCTGGTTGTCAATGCAATTATCATCGCTGCAATGTTTGGTGTGTATGTATAGCAGAAAATGCACATCGCAAAAGGTCAGTGGCTGCTAAGGTTCGCCGAGAAAAATGGCCTAGAGATGTTATACGGTGCATGAGGCGGAGCCAGCTGAGAAAGCCGAGCAAGATCGAGCTCTGGGCGTGCTTGGTCCGATACTTCAGCGGCACGCTGACCGATATTCATTTGAAATCTACAAAAATCAGCTCTACGTTTATAAGTGCGGAGCTGATAATCTGTCGAACGAGCAAAAGTTGCCAGAGTGGCTGTCGCTCGCCAGTGAACTCACAAGTCAGCTCGGCTAAGTATTACATATTGTTGTGGCCGAACAGCCTGTCTTTTGTGTCGCGCATCGTGTCTTGAATGTGACTACTTGCATCTTTCATGGTGGTGCCTGCGTGTTCAGCAGCTGACTTTAGGTCGTCGATACTGAGCTTGTCGTCGCTATTGTGGTCGATTTTCGACTTGAGGTCTTCGACCATGTTGCTATCGACACCATGCTCATCAGCGAGGGATCGTACATCGTCGATGCTTAACTTGCCGTCACCATTTGCATCAGCTCGTGCTTGTGCTTCTGCAAGTAGATTTTGTAGATTTATCATGATATCCCTCCATTACAGTTATATGATGCCAATTATAGAAGCAGAGAGCATCGGTGGATGTGAAAAACATCACTATCAGAAGATCTCTATGTGGTACGATAGGGGTATCTAACTGAGGAGTTATAGAGGTGAAGCCGAGACTAGTTATTCAGCAGAAAATCACAGCCTTTGTCAACAAGTACAAGATTTATTCTTCTGCGCCGACCGGCGAGTCGGATGCGCTTATGGCGCTTGCGCAGCAAAAGCGTCTGGCATTTAAGGAAAAAGTCATGTTCTATGCGGACGAAAAGCGAGACAAGTTGAGCTTCACCTTTCGGGCAGAGAAGGTGATGGATGTGCACGGCCGGTATTTTGTCGAAGATGCGTCCGGAAAAACGCTTGGAATGTTCAAGAAAGAGTTTATGAAGTCGCTCGTGAATAGTACGTGGAAAGTGTTTGATGCTGATGGTAGCGAACGATTTGAAGTAAAAGAAAGCAATCAAATCTTGGCTATCGTCAGAAGGTTTGGTGGCGAGCTGCCTATTATCGGCCTGTTTGTCGAGATTGCGACGGCATTTTTCAAGTATCATTTTGTGTTTATTGATAGCTCTTCTGGGCAGGTGGTCGGCGCGTATCGCAAAACCACACTTCTGCGCGACCACTATGTACTAGAGATTGACGATACCGCATGGGAGAGTTTGGACTGGCGCGTATTTGCAGGATTTGGCGTGGCGCTTGATGCGCTACAGTCGCGTTAAGGGATTTTGCTGATAACACTGTATAATTTAAAGCAATTGTAAGGGAGAAACTACCATGGCAAAGACGAAAATACGTCGAATTACAGCAAAAGAAGCAACTGCAAAGACCGCAGAGGTGCGAACGACTGAGTCGCAAGCTCGCGTGACGGGCCCCGCATGGGCAGTATGGATTTTGTCACGATTCCCAGGCGTACGATATCACTACCAGGGATGGGGGACGACTCGTCGTGTATTAACGGCAATCGTGCTCTATCTTGTGGCGCTTCCTATTATCCCTATTGTCATCGCAGCAGTATGGTACGCGAAAGACCCCGAAGGCTTCAAGAAGAGCCCGCTGATGCCAGTGCTGGTCGCGGTGATCGCGGCGTGGCTTGGTGGATTTGGTTGGGTAGCGAACCAAACACCAATTACTGACGGCACACCGATGGCAAGTGTCAAGTCTAGTGCTGACGGCGAGACCAGCACGGCAAATAGTGATCCGGCTGCGACGGCGACGCAGGCTTCTAAGGACAAGATCGCGACACAACAAAAGAGCAATGCCACGAATGGTCGTCATTTTGAAAACTGTACTGCTGCGTTTGATGCCGGTGTCTTCGATATCGCGCGCAATAATGCATCCTACGAGCGTCGGCTTGATCGCGACAACGATGGTATCGCCTGCGAAAAGTAACTGATAGAGGGGTGCTGACATGGGATGGCTCGTAGATGCATTGTTTGGCAAAGCACAACCCGGGAATCTGTCATCGGGAAGTTTGCCGAAGGCGGTTGAACAATGGCAGCGCACCGAACCGTCAGCGGATGTAACGAGTCAGGCGGATTCGACTGCTCAACAGGCTGGTTCTCGGCGGCAAGTGGTAATGCCGGTGGAGGAGCCGACCAAGGGCGATCCTTTTCACGACCAATCAGGACGAAAGATTGTACCTGAAGTCGAGATTGAGCATATTGACGCGCACGAGAGTGGTGACTTAAAGCATTTGGAGTTATGGGCTCATCTCAAAAACCACTCTGTTTTTGAGGTGGAAGTGACGCGAGTAAACTGCTTGCGACAGCATATCGAGCCAAAGAGGTTCATGCGCCCTGGTGAAGTCCACGAAGTGCGTATTTATCAAGGTGGCATGCCCAAAAATGACGCAGAGCATAAATGCGAGGTGCAATACAAGCTATGCGACAATGGTGATTATTTCCAAGCCGATCACGAAATTCGCTACCACTACGAACGCGACGATGAGGGTGAGTACTATATACCAGAGCGGATTGAGTTGATACGACCGATTCGTGACATTTGATTGAACTCGCTGCAGTAGCGCGGTATGATAAGAGGCAATGACACGCGTATTTTTTACTGATGGGAGTGCAAGTCCAAATCCCGGTCCGGGTGGATTTGCGGTAATTGAGAATGGCAAGCCGGTTGCGCTGGGAAGTGAGGAAGGCGAGACAACTAATATTCGGATGGAAGGCTTTGCGCTTGTCGCGGCGCTTGAAGTCGCCGGTGGTGAAGACTGCGAAATCCATACTGATAGTGAATTTTGGATAAATGTCATCACCAAATGGGCACCGGGATGGGCGGCAAAAGGCTGGCGCAAGAGCGGTGGTCCGATTAAGAACCTCGAACTTGTGCAGAAGCTGTATGAAGCCTACTATTCATATGCTGGTGAGGTGAAACTAGTTTGGGTGCGGGGGCATGTTGGGCATGAAGGCAACGAGCTTGCGGACGAATGGGCGAATAAGGCTCGTGAGGGCGCGCGACTGTGAGCAGGCGAAAGATTATTCTCATTGGCGGAATGCCAACTGTGGGTAAGTCGACGATAGCGGCACGCGTCGCAAAGCGGCTTGATTTGCCGTGGATTTCAACAGATCAAATCCGCACGTTAATGATGACGACTGCGAATAAACAAGACTATCCACTGCTGTTTAACGCTGATGGACACACAGCTGAGAGCTATCTGACTACCTATACGGCAGATGAAATAGCTACACAAGAAATACAGCAAGCAGACGAGATATGGTCGACGATACGGCATTTTATTGATAGCGACTGGGTGTGGAGGGACGGTTTTGTGCTTGAAGGTATTAATATTACGCCCTCATTGGTAGCGGAGACGTATGGTGGCAACGAAGATATCAAAGCAGTCTTTTTGTCAGACTCAGATACCGAGCGCACTCGCACGGTCGTTTATACGCGAGGTTTGTTTGGACCGCCTCACGAGACACCAGATGCGCTCAAGGAGAAAGAAATAGAGTGGACGCATCTCTTTGATCGTACAATTCGTGAACAGATTGAGAAAACGGGCTTGCCACTTGTTGAAATCGAAAAAACGGAACGGGATGTCGATAGGGTGCTTATCGCTCTTGGGTATAGTTGATGAACCAGGGGTTAGCACTCGAAATTTTACTTGCGGGCGAGAGCGCGCTGCTCACCGGCCCGGCGGGTACGGGCAAGACATTTGTACTCAATCAGTTTATCCGCCTCAGCAAATATGAGGGCAAGCATGTCTCGGTAACGGCGACGACCGGTTTGGCGGCGACGCATTTGGGCGGTACGACGATTCATGCATGGGCGGGGATTGGCGTTAGTGACATGCTACCGGGCGGGTTTGTCGATCATATGGCCAAAGGTCGCAGGGAAATTATCGAAAAAACCGACGTGCTCATCATCGATGAGGTGTCGATGTTGCATGATTTTCGGCTCGATATGGTCGACGAAGTGTGCCGCCTGGTACGCAAAAAACCCGATACGCCGTTTGGTGGTATTCAGGTGGTGATGAGTGGTGACTTTTTCCAGCTGCCACCGATCAATCGCGAGGGAAGTAGGGCGGGCAACTTTATTGTCGAGAGCCAAGCTTGGCGCGAGCTCGACCCAGTAATTCTCTACCTCGACGAGCAGTTTCGTCAGGCGGAGGGCGATGACTTGCTCGATATCCTCACGAGCCTGCGCGCCAATGACTTGCGTCGACACCATGCCGAGAAGCTACTAGCACGTACGAATGCCGAACCACCCGTCGATACGGTGCTGACGGAGCTCCATACTGTCAATGTTGACGTCGATCGCATCAATGACCAGCAGTTAGCGCAGCTCGGTGGCGATGAACTGATCTATCAGCAGCATTCAACAGGCAGTGCTAATTACGTTGAGAACTTGCAGCGGAGTGTATTGGCGCCAGCGGTACTGACACTAAAGCAGGGCGCGTTCGTTATGGCGGTCAAAAACGATCCAACGAGAAGATATGCAAACGGGAGTATCGGAACGGTGACGGATTTTGAGCCGGGAACCGACTATCCGGTAGTTGAATTTATGAATGGAAAAATTGTCACGATGATGCCCGACACGTGGGAGCTGCGTGATGGCGAAAAGAAGCGAGCTTCGATTAGCCAGATTCCGCTGCGGCTAGCGTGGGCTATCACTGTTCACAAGAGTCAGGGCATGACGCTCGATGCAGCACGGATCGACCTGCGCAAGGCCTTTGTGCCAGGGATGGGCTATGTGGCGCTGAGCCGAGTGAAGAACATCAATAATCTATACCTGACTGGGATTAACCGTATGGCGCTGACCATGAGCGAAGAGGCGCATGAGATCGACGTGCAGTTGCGCCGGCGAGCGGCGGCAGATGCCAAGCGTTTTGCGCATCTCGCCGCGCAAGCAGAAAAGCGCGTGCTGGAGTTGCCGAGCAAAAAGAAAAAAACCACTGGAAGTAGCGGCTGGGCGGAAAAAATCGCCAAGATGCGCGAAACACACCCAAATGCCTACATGCCGTGGACGGACGCTGATGATACGGTGCTCAAGCAAGAATTTCAGCAGGGGAAGAGCGTGAAAGAGCTGAGTAAGAAGCTCGGGCGACATGAAGGAAGTATCGAGATGCGGTTGCAGAAGCATTTTGGGGAAGATGTTATCCAGTAGGGTCGAGTTTGATTGCACGTTTTGCCCGCGCTCTTGTTGGGTCGACGAGCCAAGCCTCACCTTCGATGTAGAGGATAGTGGATAGGTGGTACTCATTTGCATCATGGTCATAGCTACGCTCGATTGATACTGTACATTCTTCGGGAAGTTGATTTGTCTGTTTTGCATACTCGATTGCCGCAGCAGTGAGCAGGGCCTGCTGAGAGCAGATGCCGATACTCAAACGAATAAAGTCACCGAGCGGACGGGGTACAATGTGCTGTGCGTGTCGATCACGCTGATACAGTTCCGTAACGGCTTCGTTATTGTACGGTACGAGCCGTGAGATAGCAGATGCGAGCCCGACTAAACCTTCCTGGCGCATTGAATCACTTGCAATACGTTTATAGGCTGGCGCGAACTGTTTAAGTAATTTCTGCAGGTAGGGGTCATGCTCCCGGTCAATGATGATCGCAGTATTTCCACCGATATCCATATAAGCACCACCATCTATGGGTGTATTAGGTCCAACTAAAGGGAAGGGGTCACAATCTACTGCGATACATTCTCTCACTCCTTCTATTTCTGGAGCTAGCAACCCACGAGCCCCGAGTGTCGATATGAGTCGCTGGTGGCGCTCTCGACTTTCTTGTTTATCTTTGAGCAGATCACGTTGCATTTTATAATACTTTAGCATAAGAATGATAAAAAGTCAATCATCTAAGCATGACTATTGGAAAGTGTGAAAATTCCCCGCACCTTTGGGAGCGGGGCTCGACGAGGAGAGATAAAAAATAGTACACTGGAATAATGACGACAGACACTACCGACACCAAAGAAGCACCAACACAAACCGATATCTTCCACTGGGCGAACCAAGCCGACCGCGATAAGGACCAACTTGAGATTGACCTCTTTCTCTTTACCAAAGGCTACACAGTCTATGCGACGAATTATGCCAAAGAGCTAAAGAATCAGCTGAAAGTGCTGTTTCTCTACGACATGATTAGCACCGTGCAAACAGGTGCCGCGACGGGAATGATAGTACGTGATTTTGAGGCAGCAGCTGCAGAAGATAATGTGCTTGAACGCACCGAACTCGACAAGGTAGAGCATGCTCAGGAAGTAATTGAGCAGATTATGTACGGCGAAGAAGGACTCGAGGTCTTTCGTGAGGGCGACCATGAATTTAAAAAGGTGAAAGGCATTATCGCGCGGTTTAGCCGCAAAGACGGCGAGCCGTTTTTTGTGGCCAAACTCTTGCCGCAATCACAAGTGCTGAAAGGCGCAACTGCGTGGATGTATGATGGTGACTCGTTCCAGCCGTTTGCAGCAGATGCGGGGCTTCGCATCACGCCCGATAACCAGGTGCTCATCACTAGTGGAGACGTATTTGCATTTAGCGAAACGAAGTTTATCCGTATGTTTGGCTACGACGCCAAACAGTTTGCTATCGCTGAAGAAAAAATCGCTGAGATCGAGAAGCACTTCAAGCTAAAGTTTCCCGAGGGCATGACATTTGATGCGCTTGTGCGCGACACAAAGTCGCTTGTCAGTAAACTCCAGAAAGTTGAAGTCGGCATGGTGACGCAGGAGCAGGTCGTCAATCTTTCTGATGAAATGGGGCTTGAACTCATGACGGATGACGCGGCAGGTGCAATTATCATTATGGATGCCAAAGACGCTGCGAAATTCGTCAATCTCTTGAATGATGACTACGCAACGAGCGAAATGACAGGTATCAAGTACGAGCTAAAGGGAAAGAAAGAGCTGCGTGAGGCAGCAAGCTCGAGCTTGGACGCCGCATAGAACATGTGGCTGCTATAATAGGCATATATGCCGACGCGACCAACAATAGCATTTCCAAAGAACTTTTTGTGGGGGGCTGCTACGAGCGCGCACCAAGTCGAGGGTGGGCTCAACAACCAATGGACTGTTTGGGAGCTTGAGAACGCCAAGGCGTTGGCGACACAGGCGCCCTATCAGTTTGGAGATTTGCCCAATTGGAGTGAGATCAGGCATGAGGCACGTATGCCAGAGAATTATGTGTCTGGCAAAGCGGTCGATCATTACCGACTCTACCAACACGACATTGCGCTACTCAAAAAGCTTCACCTAAATACCTATCGATGTAGTATCGAATGGTCTAGCATCCAGCCGGAGGAAGGGGTGTGGAATGCGAGCGAGGTTGAGCACTACCGGGGAGTGCTTACGGAGCTGAAGAAGCAAGGGATCGTACCGGTGGTGACATTATTCCATTTTACCCTCCCGGTGTGGTTCGCAAAGATGGGTGGGTTTGAAAAACGCAGTAATAATCGTCATTTTCTTGAATACGTCGATCGATTGACGGACGAGCTCGGCGATTTGCTCGGAATGATTATTACCATTAATGAGCCGGAAGTATATGCGGCGATGAGCTACCTAGAGGCTCGGTGGCCACCACAGCAGCACAATCGCTTACTGGCGCTGCGCGTTCTCAATAACCTTATTCGCGTTCACAACCAAACAGCCGCGTTGCTTCACAAAAAAAGCCCCCAATACGAAGTTTCAGTTGCGAAAAATAGCGTATGGGTGCACCCAGGTGATGATGCATGGCTGACGATTCGTTCGGCTGGTTTCATGCAGTATCTTCAGGATGACTATGTGCTAAAGCGTGTCGTTAAAACCTGTGATTTTATCGGCGTGAATTATTATTTCAGCGATAGGGTGTATGGGTACCGAAAACACAATCCTAATCAACGCCTGAGCGACCTCGGCTGGGATATGCAGCCGGGTGACCTCGAGCATGCACTGGTCCGATTGCACGAAAAGTACAAAAAACCGATTCTGATTACCGAGAATGGCTTGGCGGATGCCGACGATTCCGACCGGAAGTGGTGGATCATGCAGACCATCGTCGCTATGCAGCGCGCGCTTGAGAAAGATGTCCACCTCATCGGGTACATTCATTGGAGCTTGCTCGACAATTTTGAATGGGACAAAGGCTTTTGGCCAAAGTTTGGTCTCGTCGAGGTCGATCGCCGCAACATGAAGCGAGCAATGCGGCCGAGTGCGATTTGGTTTGGCAAAGTAATCAGGCGACTGAGAGGATAGAGAGGGTGAGCGAGTATAAATTATTTGGTGAAGATGAGCTGAAGATCACCCTTATCGGAGGCGGAACTGGGAGCTTTACGTTGCTATCTGCTCTCAAAACTAAGACAACGCAAATAGCAGCGCTGGTAAATATGGCAGATGACGGAGGCAGCACGGGTGTTCTTCGAGACGAGCTAGGTGCGTTGCCGCCGGGTGATGTGCGTCAGTGCTTGGTGGCGCTTAGTGATTCGCCTGAGCTGCGTGATTTGTTTACCTATCGATTTGAGGAGGGTACGCTAAAAGGTCATGCATTTGGAAATCTGTTCTTGACCGCATGCGAAAAGATGACGGGTAATTTCGCGCACGGGGTGGAGCTCGCCAGTGAGGTTCTCAATATCACCGGTATTGTCGAACCAATTACGCACACCAATGTGCGGCTTGCGATGCGTGACGACAGTGGCGAAGTGACGCGTGATCAATTTCATATTGCGCACAAGAAGTTTGATGGCGATAATCCGGAGTTCTGGCTAGAGCCAGAGGCTGAAGCCAGCCCCAAAGCTATTGCGGCAATCATGCAAGCGGATATCGTCGTCATTGCGCCAGGCAACCTGTATGGTAGTTTAGCGCCCGCCCTCATCGTGCCCGGTATCGGCAAGGCGCTCGCCAAGACAAAGGCGCTGTGTGTATATGTCTGCAATCTGGTAACGAAGCCGGGTCAAACAGACGACTATCAAGTGCATGATTTCGCAGCAGAGATCGAGCGGCTGGCGGGTGCAAAGTTTCTCGATGGCGTGATATTCAACACTGAGTCACCAAGTGATGAGCTGCTCAAGAAGTATGCCAAAGATGGTGAGTTGGCAGTAGGCTATGACGAAGATATTCTTGAGAAGCAGCACTATATTGCAGCTGGTGCTCCTTTACTTTCTAATAAAATCTGGTATAATAAATATAACAGTGATCCCATCGCCACTGCTCGAACGCTAATTCGCCACGATCCAGCGGCGGTGACGGACGCGATTGTTGAATGGTATGAATACACGACTACATCCCACGTGGCAACACATCACAAATAGCGAAGGCGTGCCGAGTCTCATTATTCCTGTTGGGTCAAGCCTCGACTATGATGGGTGTCACGGGAATACAGATGAGGTGATGGAAATTGTTGAACAAGTATCAGCCGAAAACACCCATCTTACAATAACCCAGATTCGCAACGCTCGGCGCGAAATAGAGAGTGCCCACAAACCGTTCAGTACAGTCGAATTTATTGAAAACGAACTCATAAAAGCCGATGAGGGTAAGACATGGCAGCGCGATCTCAGGCCATACATCATTGAAAGGGCCGCACAGGAGCCGCACAGGAGCAAGCTTCTCACGGCGGGTTCTGCCGCAGTGATTGCTGCTGCAAGAGAGTATGGCATGTATAATTTTGTGACTACACATGGTGCTGTTGCAGATCCGAAAGGTGAGAGGCAAAAATGGTCGGCTAAAGAATGGCAAGACCTCAAGGTGAGCATCACTCCTCAGTTGCGCGATCTCCCTCGCTATGTGTCACTCGGATATGCAAAGGGAGCGTTGTTTGAGAGCTGGTATGTTGAAGAGATGAAGGCTTTTCTTTTGCCGGAGTCGATGTGGATAACGCCAGATGTACCGCTCTATGTTCGTTCACTGATACACACCGATGACAAGATAACGGCTATGTCGGGGTGGCCTGTGCACCTCCCTGCATATCCGATACACGTATTGCCCGAAAACAAAGATAAGTGGAGAGAAACTCAGCTCAAGGGTGTTCCTCCATTGAACATGCGTACAGCGATAGGGATGAGGGCGACAGTCTTATGCTATGGCAGCCTGAGAGAGAATGAGCTCGATAGGTTTTATCCTACTACTCCTTAGCTTTTATTTGGGCTAATAGACGGTATGCGATCGCATTTCACACATCGCACCAGTGCAATAAATACCACAGTCGTCACTATGGCCTGTGGTATTTTCTTATCTGTTGGGGAGTTGATTTATCCACAAAATTGTGGATAAATTCAGACATATTGATGAAAAAAGTCAAAAATAGTATTGCCAGTGGGTAAGAGTGGGTAGTATTATGAGTCCAGTGGAAAAAAGTGGGTAACCTTCAACAAAGAAGAGCCTACGACATAAACACCACAAACAAACATACATTAAAATCTACCGCTTAACGCTTCATAAAGGAGCAGGGACAAACAACGCTATGGTGGATTCATTTGAACGAAAGCTTGATGACAAGCGTCGGTTGACAATACCGACTGAGCTTCGTAATGAATTTGCAAGCGGTATCGTCCTGACCAGAGGTTTTGGCACCTACCTCCATATGTATCCACAGCACGTGTGGGACAGGGAAGTTGAGCCAGCGCTTTCGGGCAGCATCCTCGATGAGCAGGTAGCAGACCTCAATGTTCGCTTTCGCCGCGGCAAATCGGCGCAAGAGCTGGACACCAAGCAGGGTCGAGTCGTGGTTGAGCAATCACTTCTAGACTATGCGCGAATTGACAGGCAGGTCGAAGCAGTACGGGTTGGCGCATATTGGCGCGTCGGTGCACCCGAGCATATTCAATAGTTTACTTTCTGATTAATTTTAGTACATTAACAACCAAACGATATCCTCGAGATCAACAATCTGGTAGTGAGTAGTGGTTACTCGGCCCACATGAAAAATAGTCGAATGTACCTTCCTTAACACAACACCTCCCAAAAAACTCCACCTCACACATAAGTCTCTCAAGATTACTAAAATAGGGTTATGATCTACACTGTAGACCCCTCGGCTAGTAATCGATTCTTATACAAAAACAAACATTCTATGCGAAAACAAACATATTTCTCACTACCAGTTTGGTGATCTCGATCTTTTGAACGTCGCGTCGTCGACATCTGCCGTCTGGCGCAGCCAGCCGCCTATGTCGACTTTTCAGTCACTTGCCATGTTTCTACTGCGAGTCTGGAAGAGCAGTGCCATTGCACCGCTCTTCTCGATTATCGTCCAGAACACGACAGTTGCCTTGAAACGCGTTCGTTCAAAAGAGCTCTACATATCGGTAGATTGAGTTGAAATCTTTTCGCTCATGATACGATAGTAGAGTCATGAGTATCAAAGAACATCCACCACTTCATGTTCCCGTTTTGTTGGAGGATTGTCTGCGTGAGCTAGCGCCCAAACCAGGTGAGAGATATCTCGACCTGACGGCTGGGTATGGAGGTCATGCATCGGCAATGCTGCAGCGAACGGATAATTACTCTGGGTCCGTCCTGGTTGATCGCGATACCAACGCGATTTTGACGCTAGGACAGTTTTCTGAAAAGGGAACAAGGCTCATGCAGGTTGACTTTGCCGAAGCTGCCAAGCAGCTTGTAGCGGACGACCAGCAATTTGATGTAATCTTACTTGACTTGGGGGTGTCATCACCACAGCTCGATATTTCGAGCAGAGGCTTCTCCTTTATGAAGGACGGGCCATTAGACATGAGGATGGATAATCGTCAAGACCTCACGGCCGAGACGATCGTTAACACCGCAAAACGCAGTGAATTATCCAGAATCATCCATGAATATGGCGAGGAACCGCAACGGGTAGCTACCCGCTATGCCAATGCAATCATCGCCGCTCGGCCGGTTCAAACGACCGGACAACTCGCTGAAGTAATTCGGCAGGCACATGTCGGCAAGTGGCAGAAAATCCACCCAGCGACACGCACCTTTCAGGCCATTAGGATCCAGGTCAACGATGAACTCCGCCAGGTGAGTGAGACGCTACCACTGCTCCCAAAGCTCCTTAAAAAGGACGGAAGGGTCGGTGTTATCAGCTTTCACAGCCTGGAGGATCGCATCGTCAAGCGCTACTTTGCAGAGCAAAAGAACGCAGGGTACGAAGCTGAGCTTCGCATTCAGACCAAGCATCCTATCGACGGGGCCACCCACGATGTTCACAATCCGCGATCACGTAGCGCAAAACTGCGTGTCGCTGTGAAAATATAACACAAAAAGAAAGGGGGAGTGACATGCCAGTTCACATCCCAGTCCAAAACGCTTCAGAGGAATTCAAGGTAGAAGTTCGCATCAAGTAATTGATTCGAGATAACTTCTCCCAACGATAACAACAAAGCGCGCTAAGAGGTGCCGTCGGTACTGCGGGCATTTCACTCGCAGGCCGACCACTGCCTCTGCTCAGTACTTCGTTTTGTAACGAGCACAATAAAAATAATATAAACACAAAAAGACCACCACTATGTCATACACACGAACAGTACAATTTAACAGTAGACGCGGCGGTAATTGGAACCGAAACCAGAATACGGTTGCCTTTGCTTCTGCTGTCAAGCTCGGACCAATTACACACACGGTGATCGTTGCGCTAATGATCACAGTACTTGGTTTGATATACCTCACCCAAGCAACCAGGGCCTCTGGCTATGATTATGCTGCCAGCGAAACGACCGACAAAATCTCTGCGCTGACTGATGAAAAGAAAGATCTCGAAGTTGAGAATGCTCGTTTGACGGCGCTTCAAGCAGTCAAGACCAGCAGTGTCGCCAAAAACATGACGACGCCAACCGACGTTCAGCACGTCAGCGAGTAGAGTTATTGTTCATGGAACTGCATTTCACAAAAGGGAGTCGAGCACGATTACTCGCCATGGCTATGGTGGCATTCATGGCCCTTTTTGTGTTTCGGCTGTTTTATTTGCAGGTGATCCAACATGACTATTATGTATCTCAGGCCGACAGCGAACAGATGAAGCGGTTCGTCCTGCATGCAAAACGTGGTGAAATTTACACCATGGATGCCGGTACGCCAAATAAGCTTGTGATGAATGAAAAAGTGTATACCGTATGGGCGGATCCATCGGTAGTGACAGACAGAAATGCCGTTGTGAGCGCTCTCAATGATATTGCTGGTGGCAACACGCGCAAAAATTTCTCACAGTACCTTGATCGAACCAAGACGCGGTATCAGGTGCTCGCCACGAAAGTCAGCCGTACTCAAGCTGAAATGCTCAAGACCAAGAAACTAGCTGGTATAGGATTTGACGAGGTGAGTCAGCGTGTGTATCCAGAAGGTTCGCTTGCCAGTCAGCTGCTTGGGTTTGTCGATGCTGAAGGTAACGGAAAGTATGGCTTTGAACAGGCGAATGACGAACAGCTTAAAGGCAAGAATGGGGTACTAAACACGGTGACTGATGTGCGTGATGTACCACTTACTGTTGGCGATAAGAATGTGAAAGTTGCCCCAAAGAACGGGAGCGATATTGTCCTGACTATCGATCGAAATATCCAGAGTCAAACTGAAAAGGCATTGGCTGAAGGCATCGCACGTTCGGGAGCAACGCATGCTAGTGCTATTGTGATGGATCCAGCAAGCGGCCAGGTGCTAGCGATGGCAAATGTCCCGACCTATAACCCGGCCGAATTGAATCAAGTAACCGACGCCGCACTGTTTAATAATGATGCAATTAGTGTCCCGTATGAACCAGGCTCGGATATCAAGATCTTCACGGTTGCGACGGGTGTTGATAAGGGGGTGATTAGCCCAGACTCAACTTATAACAATACCGACTATATAACAGTTGATGACATTACGATTTCTAATGCATCGAAGGGTCATACTGGGACAATTACCATGCAATATGCACTTAATTGGTCGCTTAACACTGGTATGGTGACAGTGGCACAGCGACTGGGGAATGGCACGCAGATCACGAGAACCGCTCGTGACGCCATGTATGAGTACTTTCACAATCGGTTCCGATTAGGTGAGCGAACTGGTATCGAGCTTGCTAATGAGGCGAAAGGGACGATCGTCCCACCTGAAGAAGCCGAGGGCAATGCTGTGCGGTATAGCAATATGGCATTTGGTCAAGGAATGGATGCCACAATGATGCAAGTCGCCAGTGGATTTTGCGCGATTGTCAATGGCGGTATTTACCATACGCCGACGGTGATTGCGGGTACGGTGAGCGAATCAGGAGAGTTTAAAGCAGCGGCCCTTAAGCAGCAGTTCCCGGGAGTAGTGAGTGCTGCGACGTCCGCAACCGTGCGTGAGATGGTGCATCAATCACACTATGCTACCTATAAGCCGCAGGGCACACCAGAGGGCTACTATATTGGCGGCAAAACCGGTACGTCGCAGACGATTGAGAAAGGAAAGTATGTCAATGACCAAACCATTGGAACCTACCTAGGGTTCGGTGGAGAGGTTGGCAAGACGCCGCGTTATGTCATCATGATCGACATCTCGGCAAAGGGTAAGGCGCTCGGTGGCGGTGCCGATGCCAAGCCGATTTTTAATGATATTTCTAACTGGCTGATCGATTATTTGCGCCTAACGCCGAGTGCGACATAACAGAGGAAGTGGTATATAATACAGCTATGAACGTTCACATTTTCTCCAGCGACCTCAATGCAGTATTTATGTTGAGCGTGGGCGCTTTTTTGCTGTCGATGGCACTGACGCCGGTTTATACGTACTTTGCGTACCGTTACAAGTTTTGGAAGAAGCAACGCACTACTAGTACGCTTGGTGAGAAGCTTGAGGTATTTACGAAGCTTCATGCTAGCAAATTTGACCGGTCTATCCCGACCATGGCAGGGATAGTGAGTCTCGTGGCAATTGCAGTCATCACATATTGTTTCAACTGGAGTCGTGCCGAGACATGGTTGCCGCTGGCAGCGCTAATTGGTGGCGGTGCGGTCGGGTTGCTAGACGATGTGATCAATATCCGTGGCAAGGGAAGCGGGGTAGCGGGCTTGCGCTCAAGCCTCAAGTTTGCCATGATTACGGTACTCGCTCTTGCGCTCGGGTGGTTCTTCTTTGTCAAGTTGGGGTATAACAGCGTGCAGATTCCGTTTGTTGGAGTATGGCAGCTAGGCATGTGGATTGTACCACTGTTTGTGCTGGCAGTAGTCTCAACAAGCAACGCCGTTAATATTAGCGATGGGCTGGATGGACTCGCTGGCGGACTGTTGTCAATTAGCTATTCGGTATTTGGAATCATCGCTCTGTTACAAAACCATCTGATGATCGCTGGGTTTTGTTTCACTGTCGTCGGTGCACTGCTCAGTTATCTTTGGTTCAATATCTATCCGGCACGGTTTTTTATGGGGGATGTTGGTAGTTTTGCGTTCGGCACGAGCCTCGGAGTAATCGCAATGCTGACCAACACGCTATTTCTACTGCCGGTTATCGGTGTATTGTTTGTAGCCGAAGCGGGGTCAAGTCTGATTCAGATTCTCAGTAAACGATTTTTTGGACGGAAGGTATTTATTTCTGCCCCCGTGCACCATCATTTCGAAGCAATCGGTTGGCCTGAGACGAAGGTAACGATGCGCTTCTGGGTGATTGGCTGCGTGGCGGGATTCATTGGCTTGCTACTGGCGCTCAAGGGAGGACACATCTAGTGAGCGAGGCGGCGCGACGCTTGGCTAGCCAGCCAAGGCGGGCACTGGCAGCACTTGGCGCACAGCGTCGCCACCGTCCTGACTACCAGTTGGTGTTGTTTGTTGGGCTACTAATGCTGCTGGGACTGATTATTATGTATGCAATCGGTCCACAGCGAGCGAACGTTCTCAACAACGTACACGGCACGAATTTTTATACGGACACATACTTTGTCATCAAGCAGCTCGTCAGTTTAGCGGTGTCTATCGGTGCGTTTGCGGCGTTGGCGCTGTTGCCATTTACTTTTTTGAAGAAGTACGCGGAGAAATTGGTGTGGGTTGGACTCGGCCTCTGTGCGATATTGTTTTTGACAGGGAATGTGTTGCATCTTTCGCAAATCGCGCAGTGTAGTCTGGGTGCATGTCGCTGGTTTGAGCTAGGACCTTTGGGGGGCTTTCAGCCGGCTGAGTTTTTGAAGTTTGCGATGCTATTATACCTCGCACGGTTTTTGGGAATTCGCGCTGACCAGGGGAAAATCAATGATACATCGCTTACTGTTTTGCCGGTACTTGGTGTTTCTCTTGTTGCTCTGTTTTTTGTAGTGGTGCTGCAAAAAGATTTAGGCACGGGACTTGCGCTAAGCTCAATCATTTTGTCGATGCTTATTGTGAGCGGAATGAAGTGGCAGCTGTTAGGGAAGATTATTGGTGGGGCGGCCGTTCTCGGAGTGCTCATGGTGTTGCTATTTCCTCACCGCATGGAGCGAATCACGACGTTTATCCAGGGCGATAACTCGACGGCGGCAAATGCCGATGATGCTAATTATCACATCAAGAATGCAAAGATCGCGCTGGGTACCGGTGGGTTTTTGGGGCTCGGTATTGGCAATAGTATCCAAGCAACAGGATATCTGCCAGAGGCGATCAATGACTCGGTCTTTGCGATCATCGGTGAAACATTTGGGTTTGTTGGAGTGAGCGTAGTGTTGATTATATTTTCCGCGTTGTTGCTGAGACTTCTGCGGATCACGGATCATCTGGCAGACAGCTCGATGCGACTGGCGGTGGCAGGGATATGGGGGTGGCTTGTGGCGCATGTGGTGCTTAATGTAGCATCCATGATCGGAATCTTTCCGTTGACAGGCATCACACTTCCGCTTCTTAGTTTTGGCGGGACGAGTATGGTGTTTATCGCTGCTGCTCTTGGTTTGGCATTTCAGTTGTCGCGCTATACGGCGCATGGTTCAGTGGTAATAAAGGAGTCAGGATATGAGGATTCTCGCAGCCGGCGGGGGCTCGGGCGGACACGTTTCTCCCGTCGTCGCAGTTATTAATGAAATAGCCAAGCAGGAGTCAGAGCATGAATTCTTGTTTGTTTGCGACAGAGCGTTTGCCGTGCAGGCACGAGGCCTCATGCTGCAGGGGACTGAAGTGCCGGTGACAGTAAAAACGATTACCTCTGGGAAGTTTCGTCGTTACAGTCACCTAACAATGGGCCGACAACTGCTCATGCCACGGATTGTGCTTGCGAATCTGCGTGATATGTTCAAGGTAGGGATAGGAGTTATCCAAAGTCTTTGGCTGGTATGGCAATTTCGTCCAGATGTATTTTTTGCAAAAGGTGGATTCGTGTGCCTACCGGTTGGTGTTGCTGCGCGGCTGCTTGGTGTGCCGATTGTCGTGCACGACTCTGACACGCGACCCGGGCTGACCAATCGTGTACTTGGGCGCTGGGCTTCGGCAATTGCGACAGGGTCGCCACTAGAGAATTACGACTATCCTCACAAGATCAGTGCGTTTGTGGGGGTGCCAATTGCTGAAGAGTTTCATCCTATTGACGAAGAAACACAGCGTGGTCTCAAACGGAAGCTAGGGTTTGATCCGTCATTGCCGCTGATTGTGGCAACCGGCGGGGGCTTGGGTGCCGCCAGCATCAATACCTCGCTACTTCAGGCAGGGCCACGACTGCTGGCCGATAACGTGCAGCTATATCATGTAACCGGGCGGAAGCATTTTGACGAGGTGAATGCGTTGGCGGCAAGGCACGATAAGAACAAGGTGGTGCCGTTTGTCTATGAAGGAATGGCAGATGTTTTGGGGGCTGCTGATATCGTGATATCTCGAGCGAGCGCGACGTTTATCCAGGAGCTTGCAGGGCTGCGAAAAGCTGCTGTGCTCGTGCCAGCGCGGGCACTGGGTGATCAACAGAAAAATGCCGAAGTATATCGAAAAGCAGATGCAGCGGTTATCCTGACTGACGACCAAATTGCCGAGGCGAACGTACTGTATGATGCACTTTCTACGCTGTTGGCAGCGAAAGGTCGACGTGAGGCGCTCGCACGTCGGCTACACGCCTTTGCACGGCCAAATGCTGCTCGCGATGTCGCGGTGATTGTCCTACGCGAAGGTCGTAGGTAGCAACGGCTTGTCTGATATAATACCAGTAGCATTATGAAACTGTTTCGTTCTAAGCAATCAGCCTCACCGGCACGAAGGCGGTCTTCTTCTCGCGCTGCAACCAATGGCGACCAAGAGCTCGAGCAACGCTATAACTTTCGCCGTAATCGAACGCTGACTGGCAGCCTATCCTCCGACGTCGTGAGTGCTAACGTTCATAATATGGAGCTTCGATCGCCTCGGGTGCATGGCCATGATTTGCGCTCCCATCGGCGTCGACTCATGACGGTATTGATGCTTGTTCTGGGAGCGATGGGGCTGCTGGGGTTCTTGATTTATCAGTCAGTTGCCAGTCCACGTGCAGTAGCTTCAACGCCAATACCAATTGATGCAGCGCGCTACGAGAAAGAGATGAATGAGTATTTTGCAGGACATATTTTTCAGCGTCTGAGGACGACGGTAGATACACGTGCTATGACTGCATATCTCCAAGAGAATGGCGCTCCGGAAGTCGCATCGATTGATAGTACGTCGCAATTTGCTGGCATTGGTCAAAGTAGATTTACGCTTACCATGAGACAGCCGGTGGTGATGTGGCGCACGGGACAGCAGGTGTTTTATGTTGATGGGCTCGGTAATGCATTTGAGCGCAATTACTACCCCGAACCTTCAGTTGAGGTTGTTGACCAAACCGGTATCGAGACAAGCGGCAATCAAGTGTTGGCGAGCAATCGACTGCTTGGGTTTATCGGTAAAATTATTGGACGCATGAAAGGGCAGGGGTATACGGTGAATAAGGTTATCTTGCCCGCCAACACTACAAGGCAAGTTGAAGTGCAGCTTGATGGAGTGGCCTATCCGATCAAATGCAATGTTGATCGTTCGGCAGGGGAGCAGGCAGAGGATGCAGTGCGAGCTATTAAGCATCTCAGTGCGAACGGTGCGACTCCACAATATCTAGATGTTCGGGTGAGTGGCAAAGCGTACTATTTATAGTTTGTTGTGAGAGAAGGGTGTCTCTCCTCACCAATCGAATAGTGTTCTAGTTTTGTTCTATTTCATATATATACAAAAAACATATACTACCATACAAAAATAGGGTAATTGCAAATACTTGTAAAATAGGGAAAAAGGATAGGGGGGTAATAAATTTTAGAAAAAAGCAAATCAATACAACATGCTGCGTGAAAATTCAAATACCGTGTGGAAAACTACAACGGCAGCTGAAGCATTCTCGGTATCCGGCTGTGCCTCTGGGAATGATCATCTGTGTACTATACGCGGAGCTGTAACAGTTTAATCAGACATAGAATATAGCTGTACCATTCGAAAGAGAGTAAAACTCCCCTGACGAGAGATATATAGCTAATTTAGCACTCATAGAGGAGGTATGCTGATTCGTCTTTGTTCATTATTGGTAATGTCGTAAAAGATATATTGTGCGACGTTTGATTATATTCTGCTTTTGATATGAATGGCTATTGCCCGCTTTCTATTCTGGCTGTTTTGTTTATCTTTGTTTGCCTGCCAGTTTGCAGTTCCCTTGCTTGCTGGCTGTAATCTCAATTATTCTGCGCGTATGTTCGCTTTGGCTTGTTGGCTCACAGTTACTTTCTATGGCTCGGCTTTAATTGCTCGGTATTTTTTAGTAAAAATTTAAGTTCTATTTTTGTTCGCATCCTGCTATCCTTGTAATGTTGTGAGAGACTCATGGTAGAGAAAGGGGCTCGGCACTGATGTGGAAGAGGTGAGGTTTCGTTGCATAGGAGAATCTTGCTATGATAAACATAGCCCAGGAGGGGGATGTCCGGTGTATACTGGCGTCTATGCCTGGGCTGCCAAGGCCGTGAGGATTATCGATCGTGAAGGCTGAGGAGCGTGGGGTCTGCAGTCGGGAGCTGAGGAGACTCGCTGTTCGAGCGACGAGATTCGCTTGACGGATCCCCTGCTTGACTGCTAGCTGATTTGCGCTTACGAGTACGTGAGCGTTTTTTCTTTGGTTTTTCTTCGGGATTGTTTGAACCAAAGGCAGTAGCAGCAGGGTGATAGGCCTCGGATTTTGCAAGAACACTCCCCTGCTTTGCTGTCTGCAACGCAGTATTTACTTCGTCGGGTGTGACATTGCTGATGGGCCAGGTTTTACCCTGAGCGGTCATCTGCTGCTCGCGAGCCAGACGATCGGCTTCACGTTGCTCATCGCTCTTAGGGGGAGTATAGGCAGGGCCAGGGCGTTTCACGGTGAGATGATCAGGGGGGAGAATGCGCTCGCTGATCTCTCGCTCGATTTCAGTGCGAGGCCTGCTGAAGTTTTCGCGCGTCCACTGAATGATACGACCGGTGTTGTCATCCTGAGAGGGCGGGAGATTAAGAGTCTTGGCACTAAAGGCTGGCGCTTTCTCGCCGTTGATCACCATATTGATGATGAAATTTCGGTTGTGCATCTGCAGGAGATCGTTTGGTTCAAACTGGGGCTCGAATTGTTTGGCCAAAATCGGACTGTCATCGGCCGAGACGCGAAATGAAATCATGGTACCAACGTTTCCAAAAACTGCATCGCGAACAGTGTCGCCCATCTGGGAGATATATTGGTTTGCAACGGTCAGATTGAGGCCGTACTTGCGCGCTTCAGAGAGGATGGTAGCGAACGAATCAGTTGCGAAATTTTGGAACTCGTCGACATAGAGATAGAATGGCCGTCGATCCTTGATATCAGGGGTGTCGCTGCGGCTCATGGCTGCAAGCTGGATCTTTGTCACCAAGAATGAACCGAGAATCGCTGCGTTATCCTCGCCAATCAGCCCCTTGCTGAGGTTTACGACCAAGATTTTTCCTTCGTCCATCATCTGGCGAATGTTAAAGGTGCTTTTCGGTTGGCCGATGATGTTGCGGATCACCGGGTTGGCAGTAAATGCCCCTACCTTGTTAAGAACCGGAGCAATTGCCTCTGCCTGGAATTTGTCAGTCCAGCTGGCAAATTCGACGTTCCAGAACTGCAGAACGACAGTGTCAGTACAGTAGCTCAAGGTATCTTTGCGAAATTTTTTGTCCGTCAGCATACGGGTGATGTCGAGCATCGTCGTCTCCGGGCGATCTAGAAGGGCGAGAATGGTGTAGCGAAGGATATATTCGAGACGCGGGCCCCATGAGTCGCCAAACATGCGCTTTAGTACGCCGATGACTTCTGAACTGATGTTAGTCTTTTGCTCTGGATTCGTGACCTCGAGCGGGTTGAACCCAAGCGGGTACTGGGTGTCGGCAGGATTAAAGTAGACGACATCCTTGAGCCGCGAACCAGGAATAAAACGCATATTGTTGATAGCAAAGTCGCCGTGCGGGTCAATAACCGCATAGCCCTGTCCATGGAAGATATCGCTGAGCGCAAACAGCTCGAGAAGCCCCGACTTTCCTGCCCCGGTTTGTCCGATGATATAGACATGGCGAGAGCGGTCATAGCGAAGCATGCCGAATTGGTGGTTGATGCCGCGGAAATTGGTCATGCCAAAGGCTGAGATGTTTTCGTCGATAACGGGGTTGCCGGTCAGTACCGGGAGTTTAGCGGGCGGTTCGGCGGTCTTCGTGCTCGCCCAGACGATGTTTGGTGTTTCAACATTGGTGTGGGGCAAGTGGAAGACACTGGCGACTTCTTCGATATTCATCAGGTAGCCGCGGTCAGCAAAGAGGCGCGCTTTGTATTTGGCGAGAGATTCTTTCGCGAAACTGTCGTTGGCAATCTTGAAGCCGTTGAGGTTGGTGCTATTAAACTGTTTGAATGTTCCAACGATGCCCTGCATGCGCAGCTTGGCATTCGAGGCGCTCTCCCCCAGGTAGGCGATGCGGATTTTGACTTGGTAGCCGAGCTTGGTCGCTTTTTTCTCGGCCTCTGTGATGCGAGTTTTGTCTCGTTCGGAGACTTCCTTGGCTGTACCTGCGCCTACTCCCTGTTCAGGTGGCGACCAGAGTGCTTCAAACAGCCCGGCGAACCACTTGGCTGCTCCCCCGCTTCCGCCACTAAACAAGCTAAGATTGCCGTTTTTGACGGATTTTATCCAAGCATCTGCCGCTTTGTGCCAATCGTCGCGAACTGGCCTAACAAGGATTTGGATCCAAATCTCCTCGTCGGTGTCTTCGAGCTTGGCGAGAGTGCCAGTGATACCTGCCAAGGGGTCGACTTCAAAGCTTTGGAAAGTCTTGATTGGTAGAAACTCTTTCTCAGTGAGAACGATCTCTGAGGTGTAGACGACGCTATGCTGGCGTTCATGAGTGACGTAATCTTCGTCAGCGGCATGAATCTGCACCTGGGGGTACTGGGCGTAAATCTGCCCTTCGACAAAACTCTGGAGGGATTTCGGTGTCCACACGTAGAACTGAATACGCCCTCCTACCGAGGCAATTTCAAAGCTGAGGTGTTCTTGGTAGCCGCTGTTGGCTTTGAGCTCCTTGGCGTCTCGTAGGATACCGTGAAGACTGGCAAACATCTGTTCGGCAGCCAGCTCGCTTTTGTCATTTGCCTTTGGGATCTCGAGCATCAAGAGCACGCTCTCGATGTCTTTGACGATGTCAACTCGCTGGTAATTGCGCCATGTCAAGTAGCCGAGAATTGCGACGATGGGTAGCCAGGCGTACCACTGGAGTAATAAATTGATAAATGCGAGAATAAATGACATAACGTGTTTCAGTTCATTATACCACACCTCTGTGAAATTTGCAAGAGTAAGCGGGATTTTGATTTTGAAAAAACAACGAGAAGAGTCCAGGAGGTCTTGGTTATTAGTCCTAAGTTCTAGGTGTACACTCTAAGTTGTAAGAAAGTCCCACATAGAAAAATCATCTTTTCTTTTTGCGAAGAAGCTTACTTAGCCGCTGGCTCGGCAAGCGTGTAGGTCGCTTTAGCAACACGCTTGAACTCCGGCTTGCTCTGGAGGTTCAGGAGGATAGTCGTTTCCTTTACCTGGCGGCTTTTGAGTACACGTTTGACGATTTCGTCCCGATGGAGTGGTTCCCCTGCCTTCTTCAAAACTTTCGTAATGATATCGGAGACGGTACCCTTGCTATAGCCCCATTGATCGAGGGCGTAGATGCCGCGACCAATCAGTACGAAGCGCTTGTCTTTGATCAGCTCGTTATGGATCGCCTGTGTGGTTACATCTTTACGCTTGAAATCACTGTCTTTGATGTGTCCCGCGATGTCACTAAAGTGCATCGGCTTGCCATTGTCTGCCAAGATGACATAAATTTTGTCGCGAATGTTCTTTGGGTTAACGGTTGGCCATTTGGCGAGACCCCAGACGTCTTTGAGATGTGCCAGGGCTTTACTGAGGCTAGCGGTAGCGCGAACCTGGCTGGGGCTTTCAAAGCTCAGCATGTCATGCAGCGCCTCGATATCGATTGGCTCGCCATGTTTTTTGATGGTTTTGACGATTTCGTCGACCTGTGAGCGAACTTTTTTCTCGTCGCCGTTCTCTGCGAGACCAACACCGTGGTGGTAGTTATCGTTCTCATTGACGACAGTAAGCTTTGGAGACAGCTCGGCAACAAATGCTACATGTGCTTTTGTTTCTGCAGTTGGGCTCTTGACAGCAGTCATGCGGGCGGCGATATCTTGGACTCGACCAACCCTGCCATTCTCTGACAGATCGCGGACGATCAAGCGCTCAGTTGCTTGGACTGCGGGAATTTTGTCCTCGCTAGCAGCAATCTTCAGACGGATGAGGATGGCTTTTTCGAGCTGACGGACGCGCTCACGGGTGATGCCAAGAAGTTCGCCGATTTGTTCAAGCGTTTCGCGACGATCAAACAAACCAAAACGTCGCGTGATGATTTCACGCTCGCGCTCTTGATCGATTGATTTCAGGATCTCCTGAACGGCCGTATTCAGGGTTGCTGCAGTATCTTTTTGTGCAGACTCGCTCATGTTGTGGTTCTCTCCGTCTCCCCCGCCTCACCTCAGGAAATAATTATCGTTACTATACAATTCATGTTTGATTATAGAACAAAATTTTAAATATGTCAAACATCAAATCTTCTATATTTATTGTACCACAATGTCGACGCTTATGGTAAATGCTTTTTTGGGACTTTTTTTGTGAAGAAAGTATGGTTAGCCTGTTCATAAATAATCTAAGCGTCAACCTTCACCCCTGTTGATGTAATAAAAAATCCACAGTACGATGTGGAAAATAGTACACCATAGTTGAGAGTGACGCCCAGGAGTACTCCATTGTACTCCTGGGCGTCTTGTCGCTCACCGGTCCTAGACGCCACCGCCCAGCCCGCCACAGATGATGGCCGGATTGGTGTCCGGTAGTGGCTTGAAGTGGTCGGACACTGGTATCCGTACGGGCGTAGGCGGCCCGAGACCCATGCTGCTGTGCGTGGGCACCTGGTTGACAACGTCCAGCCAGTCGGCTTCCTGCTGTGGGGAGAGGTCGGCATTGCGCCGCGACAGTGTGCTTTTGACGAGCACGACTTACTTCGTTTCGGTTGATTGAACGACAGTAATGATATCGAAGCACAAAAGCGTGGATTCGACAAGTATGAGCGTTTTGCATCGGAACATCAATGCTTCAGTACCCCGGGGCACAACAGTCCAGGTAACTTCTACTACTTGTTCCGAGCTTTACCGCGAGTGGTGCGGCGGAGCTTGCCTTTGGCGGGTGCCTCGGCGAGCAGCTTTTTAGCAGTGGCTTCGGTAATCGTTGTTGGATCAGTGTCTTTTGGAATTTTGACATTTTTCTTGCCATCGGTAATGTAGGGGCCAAAGCGGCCATTGAGCACTTTGATGGTGCCGAAAACGGCGATATTTTTCTCAGCTTCAGCCTGAAGCTTGGCGGCATAGAGTTCGCGGGCGCGTGTCTCGGTGATATCATGAGGGTCGTCTTCTTTGAGGCTGACGTAGAGCGGCTTGGTGGTCTTTGTCTTGGTGCCAATCTGGATAAATGGGCCAAACCGGCCAATTGCTGCTTTAATCACCTGCCCGTCCTCTGTTGTGCCAATTGTACGAGGTAGTTTGAACGCTTCGAGAGCTTGTTCGAGCGTGACGGTCTCGATCTTGGCGCCACGTGGCATAGGGGCGAATTCTGGTTTGTCGTCGCTTTCGGTGGCACCGAGCTGAAGCATGGGGCCAAAGCGTCCAAATCGTGCCAAAATCGGCTTGCCAGACTTTGGATCGATACCGACTTCGCGACTATTGCCTACTTTGCTGCGGTCGATGTCGCCAGATTTTTCGATAAGCTCGTGGAATGGTGTATAGAAATCTTGTAGCATCGTATTGCGCTCGAGTTTGCTGTCAGCGATGTCATCGAAATGCTCTTCCACACTGGCGGTGAACCCATAGTCGACAACTTGTTCGAAATGATTACTGAGGAAGTCGCTGATCAGTTCGCCAGACGGTGTTGGGACAAGTTTGCCCCGGTTGCTCCCGGTTTTTTCCTGGACAACTTCGCGGACGATAGTTTCTGTCTGGTCTTGAGACGATCGGTCCGCTTCGCTGCCATAGCGCGTGAGTACGATAACGTAACGCGGCTGGCCTTCGTCCTCGCCTTTCTCGGCATACCCACGAGTCTGGACGGTGTTGATGATGGTTGCGTAGGTACTTGGGCGGCCGATGCCAAGTTCTTCAAGCTTCTTGACCAACATGCCTTCGGAGTAACGAGCTGGTGGGCGTGCAAAGACTTGCTTGGCTTCGATGCTATGCGCTGTAAGCGTGTCACCACTACTGACCTTTGGTAGAAGTGCGTCTTCTTTGCCGCCACCATAGACGCGCAGAAATCCGTCAAAGATTACGACTTGACCCTTTGCTTCAAATACAGGAGGGGTATGCCCCTCCGCTTGTGTTTTGGAAGTAAATTCCAAAACGCGCTCCTCCCCTTGAAGCCGATGCGAGGAATCGTTGCTAGCGCCAGAGATGGCGATAGTAATGGTCGTGTTTTCGAGCTTGGCAGGCGCCATTTGGCTGGCAAGCGTACGGCGCCGGATGAGGTCGTAGAGCTTTTGGTCGTACTCGGAGCCGCTGACTGACTCGCGGGACATGTCGGTAGGGCGAATCGCTTCGTGGGCTTCTTGGGCACCAGCTGATTTGGTCTTAAACTTACGGACTTGGCTGTATTCGACCCCATAGAGTCGTTTGATGAAATCGGTCGCAGCAGCAATCGCCTGCCCGCTGAGATTGACGCTGTCCGTACGCATGTAGGTGATGCGCCCCTCTTGGTAGAGTTTCTGGGCAGCTGTCATGGTTGCCTTGCTACTGTAGCCGAGCTTGCTGTTGGCTTCTTGCTGCAAGGTACTGGTCGTAAATGGTGCTGCTGGATTTCGTGTGCTCGGGCTTTTTGTGACACCGGTGACCGTATAAGTAGAGCTATCGAGAGATGCGAGAAAGTCGTGTGCTTCCTGCTCGGTGCCAAAGCGCTGCTTCAGCTCGGCCTTTACTTCCTCGCCGTTATGCACGAAGATAGCGGTGACTTTGAACTCAGAGCTGCCTTCAAAAGCTGTGATTTCGCGCTCGCGCTCGACAAGCAGGCGTACCGCCGGACTCTGGACGCGTCCTGCGGATTTGCCGCCAGGGACTTTTTGCCAGACGACAGGACTGAGTTCGAAGCCGACGATGCGGTCGAGAATCTGTCGTGCTTGCTGTGCTTCGACAAGCTTCATGTCGACGGTTCGGGGGTTTTTGATCGCCTCTTCGATAGCGGACTTCGTAATCTCATGAAAGACGATGCGCTTAGTGGTCTTTGGGTCGAGTCCGAGCACTTCGCAAAGATGCCAGGCGATCGCTTCTCCTTCGCGGTCTTCATCGGTTGCGAGCCAGACATTGGCAGCGCCGACGGTTTTTACCTGCTTTTTAAGCTCGGTGATAACTTTCTTTTTCTCAGGGTCAACTTCGTAGACCGTTTTGAAGCCGTTTGCGGTATCGATAGGTGGTGTGCCGTCTTTTGTCTTCTTGGCGATAGAGCGAATATGCCCAATACTACTCAGCACGGTAAAGTCTTTACCGAGGTATTTTTCTATGGTTTTGCCCTTGCTCGGGCTCTCTACGATGACGAGGTTTTTTGACATATGCTTCCAGACTACTATATATAACTTTTGGCTGATGGCCAAATACAGTGGCTTATAGTACGTTAGCTGTATGTGAAAGTCAAATAAAGCCTCATGACTTTACTGATATCAGTAGAGTCATGAGGCTTGCGGCCAACCCCACCCTCTTTGTGGGAGAGTGCGGTGCCTCCATAGAATCTTTTATGATTATGCAATAAAGGATTGACTATAGATAGCTCAAGGGGTATAACAGATACAATACATTCAACAAAGCAAACACTAATTGTTGAGAAAGGAAGCGTTATGGCACTAGTTTCAGCGGAAAAGTTTGGTGTACATCAAGTAATACAATATACGGCGAACCACTCCTTGCGAGTGATGGAAATGGAGATTTGTTAGACGAAGCTATAGAAGCGTCAGTGGCTTCGGCGTATGAGACGGATGTTTCGGCAGATGAACTTGCACGACTTATCTACCATGGAGCAAGCAAGGATATCGCTACAGGCCAGATTAGTCGACCGCCAAAGGTAGAGAGGACACTAGAGCTCGCACAGAGCTTCTATGATACCTACCTGTTTGATACCTCAGTTGATCGAGTCGAAGTAGTGAGTCGTTATGCCGCCGCCCTTATAGAACAACTAGAGGCTTTACCTGAACTAGAAGTGCCGATGAACGAGGAGTATGTCAAGCAGTATGTCGGCAGTATCCACGACCTAGCTCTTGCTGCTTAGCGGAGCGTCCACTGATTTGCGCCGAGCGCGCGAATCGAGCCGTTCACCTCGAGCATGGTGAGAGCCACACTCAAGTCGGTAGCGCTACAGCCGACAGTGGTTTGAATCTCATCGCCATCACGGATGCCAGATTGCAGACACTGGACGACTGCTGTTTCGAGCGGTGTATTGCCGAGAGCGAGCCGCTGCTCCTGCCCTCTTAGAAGCTCTGGTGCAATCACCTCTAAGATATCTTCTGCCATCGTCGCGACACGCGCCCCTTGCTTGAGGAGCTGGTTGCACCCTGCGCTCATCGGGCTCGATATATTTCCTGGCACCACGAACACTTCCTTGCCTTGATCAAGTGCACGTGCAGCAGTGTTGAGCGTTCCGCTACGCTGCGCAGCTTCGGTGATGATGATGGCGTCGGCAAGTCCTGCGACGATACGATTGCGCTCGAGGAAACTCCACGATCCAAATGCGCTGTCATCGCTGTGTTCGCAGATGATAGCGCCTCCCTCGCGGACGATGCGCTCACCGAGGTTACGATTTGTGCTCGGTTGGATAGCGGGCAAGGCATTTGCGAGCACAGCGATGGTCGTGCCGCCCGCATCGAGTGTGGCGTTGTGGGCAATGGCATCGACCCCAAGTGCGAGGCCGCTGACCACGACGACCCCCCTCTTTGCGAGGTTATTTGCCAGCGTTTCGGTGACCTCGCGGCCGTAGGCGGTGGGCTTGCGTGTGCCCACGATAGCGACCGTCGGTTTGCGGTCTTTTGGTAGGTTTCCTATAAAGTATAAGCTTTTTGGTGGTTTGGCAATATGTGTCAACACCTTAGTATAGACGCTGTCTTGAGGAGAGATTTTATTGATTTTCATATGATTTATGATAAAAAGTATTGACTATTTGTCAAGTGTATGCTAATATCGAAAATGATTGATGAGTCATAAAGGCTCCATCAAGCACCTTATACCCCCTATTCTAACGAAATTTATCCATTCGTGGGTAAATCTCAATGTTAGGTTGCGCACACGGGTGCATGTCAGTAATCTACCCTCCACTGGCCCGCCGCTAGAAAGCTCGAGTGCGTATACTAATCCCTTTGTCCGGCGGACCTCCATATGTTGTGAGGTGGGTCACGCTATGCCCTTCCAGGGTGGGATGAAGGGTTGTATGGTGCCAGGTGATGCCCACCCTTACCTGGTACCTTACGATGAGTACGATAAAACGACCAACTTCGCGTTGGTCGTTTTCGTTTGTTATGAGACAAAACAGAGTTTTTTCTATAGCTTCACGCAGAGGAAACTATTCTTGAATGCTGGTTTTCTCTGGTTCGGCATATAAACTTGCTGACCGCTCGTTTATCATCGCGCCGCGTGCGGAATAAATCCGCCACTCGGGCTGCTCTTTTTCAGGAAGTTACAACAAAAAGACCGGAGTGAATCCGGATTTTTTTATCTGTTTATTATGAACCGAGCCCCGACCGTGGTGGTCGGGGCTCGGAGCTTGAACGAGTCTTGCTAGCGACTGAGGAAAAGGTGCATCTCTGCAAGACTCTGTTGAGTTGCCCTCAGGAACCACAATGGCTTCCTGTTGAGTTTGACGACCCGGTGTTTTCCCCAATCGTCGCTCACATAGAATTTTCCATTAGTGGCGAGCCAGAGGCATGACTTTAGCTGCTCACCACTGGCCGATGGCTGCCCCAAGTTGATTGCGCGTATCCATCTATCACCCAATATTGCTGCGCCCAAACTCCAGGGGTCCCGACGTGGTATTGTGGATGAGAATTGCCATCCGCCTGCACTGAGTTGGGCCAGTACATCAGTGCGCAACTGGGCAAGTTGCGTAAGGGTGTCATCATAACTGTTTGGCATCCGAGTACCATCCTCTTTCAAGCTCCGATTTCGGAGCCGCTGGTAGGAATCCGTCGGGCTCGACGAAATTATACTTACTCTACCACTGAAATATATATACGTCAATCTGATACAATGACAGTAATGAGCACATTCTTTTTGATGATACTGGTTATCTTGATCGGTAGCGCCGTGTCGCTGATCGGGGGGAGCGCGATATTCCTCACCAAGAACCGTCGCGACAAGGCTATTTTGATTGCCCTGCCCTTTGGCGCTGGTGCGTTGCTGGCGGCGGCATTTCTCGACCTCTTGCCAGAGAGTTTTGAGCTGGCTGAACCAAGTGAGCTGCTACTCTGGGCGCTTGGTGGCTTTGTGGCATTTTTCCTCCTCGAGCGGCTGGCGAGCTGGTTTCACCACCATCATGAGCATGGCATTCATGAGCACCGCAAAGGCACCCAAAACACCATGCTGATGATCGGCGACCTGCTGCACAATGCCATCGACGGTATCGCGATTGCATCGGCGTTTCTTGCCAATCCTGCGACCGGCGTCGTGACCACCTTGGCGGTGAGTGCGCACGAGATCCCCAAAGAGCTGGGGACGTTCGGTATGCTCATTAGCCGCGGGTGGCGTGACAAACGAGTATTACTTGCAAATGCGCTGACAGCTATTGGCACGCTGCTTGCCGCCTCGCTGACGTATTGGCTTGGGAGCGCGTTGCATTTGCCGGTGGCGCAACTTCTGGCTGTGACCGCCGGGTTCTTCGTCTATGTAGCAGCGAGTGACATCATCCCTGATATTCATGAGCAGCCACGAAAAATCGGTACACTCCAAGCGCTTGTGTTACTAGGTGGCTTGGTGTTTGTCGGGACTATCGTCCAGTTGCTCGGTGTCTAATTTATTTGACAATATTAATATAGTATGATACAATAAAAATATCTACTGCTATTTCACGATAGCTCACTTGATACGACCGTCGTATTGGTGATTTGAGGTAGAACAGGAGGCTCACGATGAGCCAGCACATTTCGGAAAGGGCTCCTCTCAACCTCGTCGCCGAGGTCGCGAGGCGTCTCGCTAGCGGCGACCTTAGCGCCGCAGAGGTCCAGGCACTGCTCGAGAAGCAGCCGGTGAGCGAAAGCTCGCTCGGTAGCAAGGTCATCGGCGAGTGGGAGGGCGCCACCTTCACCGAGTATCAGATCGCGAATGACCGGCTTGTCTACCTCGGCCAGGTACTGCGTCGCCACCGCAACGGTGGCGGCTGGGTGCCGCTCGAGCAGGATAAATACGACCGGTCGAAGCCGTTTGTGGCCGAGTCGGCCTATGTTGGCCCTTTTGCCATGGTCTTTGGCAACGCTCGGGTCTACGGCAACGCTCGGGTCTCTGGCGGCGCTCTGGTCTTTGGCAACGCTCGGGTCTACGGCAACGCTCGGGTCTCTGGCGGCGCTCTGGTCTACGACAACGCTCGGGTCTACGGCAACGCTCGGGTCTCTGGCGGCGCTCTGGTCTTTGGCAACGCTCGGGTCTTCGACAACCAGACTTTGTCGTCCGGAAGTTGTTACACCGGTCGCGAAAGCTAGGCGCCCACTCGCGACAATCACTTCAGTATGGGTGCTTCCACATACGAACCGAGTGACCGTCACTCGTCCCCACCTCCTTATCGAGGTGGGGTTATTTTTATGTGGAAGCGCGGTGGGTTGTTGACTCGAAGTCGCCAGTGGCAAATTGTTCGATAATCTTCGCTGCTTTTGGTAGCTGTGCGTCGAGCGTCGCTTGCTCGTCTTTGCTAATCTTCCCTAGTACTACTGACACCTTGTCGGTAGCATGATGCGCGTCCGTCCAGACACCAACCCGCAGGCGTGCCGTCTCGGTGCCAATGTGTAGAGCCAATGATTTGAGGCCGTTATTGCCACCATCGCTACCGCCCACACGGGTACGAATAGTGCCAAGTGGGAGCGCTAGGTCGTCGTGGACGATAAGCACATCTGCTAGTGTCAGTTTGTAAAAATCCATAATAGCGCGAGCAGACTCACCGACGAGGTTGTAAAACGTCGTGGGCTTGACCAGGGTGATCTTTTCCCCTGCTATCGAAAGTTCGGCGGTAGAGGCTTTGAACTTGGTGGATTGTTTCCAGATAGCACGATGGGTTGATGCAAAGTGATCAAGCACCGCAAAGCCCACGTTGTGACGTGTACCAGTGTAGCGAGCTTCTGGGTTACCGAGGCCAATGATTATTTTCATGTCTCTAGTATAAAACACTTGAATAAATATGTAAAATATGATACAGTATAGGAATGAGCACACCGTGTGCTCGCTCCTGATAACGGAGGTGAACAATGGCAGTACAAGACAACCCTCGTACTGGGAGGCGCAAGACCACGCGTGGCTACCAGACCGGTGCCATACAGTATGGCTCGACCACCTCAGGTGGGTGTCTCGTAGCGATGGCCTCGCTACTCCTCCCCTGGAACATCGCCAGGCTGACCGTCTCGGCGATGAAGCGGCCTGGGAGGCGGTGACATGCCGCCTACCAAGAAGATCGCTGCATGGGCTGCTGTAGTGCTCCTCATCTACGCCGTCTTGACCTCCCCTGATGACACGGCAGGCAAGGTCGGCCCGGTGCTGGACTTTGCGTTCAACGGGGTGAAGAATGTCTTCGTATTCTTCAATGCCCTACTCACCCGCAATTGATGGCAAGAACCCTCTTGTCGTCACCTCAGATCCGAAAGGAGAAGATACCCCGGCTTTCCTAGGAAGGCCGGGGTAAAAAATGCTCTAAATTATCTATTGCTGTTCGGCGTTTTTGCGCTGCTTGTAAGCTTTTGTGACTGGTTCGAGTCCTTTTGCTACACGTTCTTTGTTCATCTTAATCTGTTTTTCGTCGCGGTAGCTGAACTTGATTGGGGTGCCAGAGTAGTCGTAAGTTTCGCGCACCAGTCGCTCGAGATAGCGCTTGTAGCTCCAGTGGACATATTTCAAATTTGATCCGTAAATCACGAACCATGGAGGAGTGTCATCAGTTTGGACCATGTAGCGAAGTTTCGGGTGGGAATTCTTGAGACCAGCTGGCGGATGCTTGGCGACTGCTTTTTGTAGCAAGTCATTTAGCACGCGTGTCTTTGTCGGCTGCTGGCGACGTTTCATGATGTCAAGCGCGAGGTCGTAGAGCTTCGTGACATTTTGACCAGTCACGCTGCTGGTGAAAATCAGCGGCGCCCACGGCACAAAGTCAAAGTTGTAGGCAATCTTTGGTGCCAAGGCGTCGCGGGTATAGGCGTCTTTGCCCTCTACGCTGTCCCATTTGCTGACGACAAGTACAAGGCCCTTGCCTGCTTCGCTGATGATGCCCGCAAGCCGCTGGTCGAGTGAGACGTTGAGTTCGTTGACGTCCATCAGGAGGAAGCAGATGTTAGCTTCTTCGATGGCCTGAAGAGTGCGCAGGACGGAGAATTTCTCGATGCCGACTTCTTGCTTGCCTTGGCGGCGAACGCCGGCGGTGTCTATGAGTTCGATAGTTTGGCCGTGGTAATTTACTTGCACGCGGTTTAGATCGCGGGTTGTGCCGGCGACATTGGCAACGATGGCTTGTTGTTTGCCAGCCAGGCGGTTGAAAAGATTACTTTTGCCAACATTTGGACGGCCAATCAGCGCGATACGTAAGACGTCGTCGGGCTCAGACTCGACAGCCGGTGGTAGCAGTTCGGCCAGCCGGTTTAGGATGTCACTGACGCCACTATTGTGCTCGGCACTGGTACGGATAATATCTTTTATACCGAGACGGCGGAATTCGTCGTCGGGCAGGCTGTCGCGCAAATCGGCTTTGTTGGTGACGAGGATGACGGGCTTTTTGCTCTTTAACGCCTTTTTAGCGACGGTACGATCTTCGTCGCTTGGGTACTGAGTGGTATCGACAACAACCAAGATCACATCGGCGGCGTCGGCGGCTTCTTCGATTTGGTGCTGGATAGTGGCTTCAAATTCATCATCAGGATCCTTAAGGCCTGCAGTATCAACCAACCAAAATTCAGAATTTACTCCGCCGTGCTTCTTGCCGCTCCTGTCGTCTTCAAAAATTCTTTCAGAGCGTTCACGTAGGTCGCTAGACGCGGGTTCGGCTCTAGACTTCTCCCCATCCTCGAAATCACCTTTGGTGATTATCTCAGCGGGAGCCCCCCCTTCTGGGCCACCCGCTTGCGCCTTGCTCCTTCGATAGGCAACCTTCCCGATCACATTATCGCGGGTGGTACCGGCTTCGCGCGCGACGATGGCCTGTTGCGAGCGCACCATACGATTAAACAGCGAGCTTTTGCCCGCGTTGGCGCGTCCGATAATAGCAACGGTAGGAAGTTTGGTGGCCATGATGAGCTAAGTATATCAGATAATCACCTCTGATGCGAGCATAGGCATAATTGACTTTGTAAGAATATTATGCTATAATCAAATTAGCGTTGCTGCACCGTGCAGCGATGAGAGACGAAAGGAGGCGGTGTCTGATGGCAGACATCGTGATTTTCACAAAGGAAGACGCCAGAAGGTATCGCCGGTGGTCGTGGATGAAGAAGCGCCCGGTGTTGCTGGATGAGGCTGATTGCGGCCGGCGACTGCAGATCGACCTGCTGCCGCACTCGGCACTCGACCTGCTCGGGGACTTCGAGTCCAAGCAGGACGAGGTCTTCGTCGCTGGAGGACATGTCATCATCGTGGCGACCGGTCGTGAGCTCCCAGAGGTGGAGCGCGACCTGATCGACTACACGCTCCTTCAGGGTGTGGCGGTGACCATGTTCCATGAGCAGCGGCTTGAGCCCGCCGACATGTTCATGCGTCGTTAGGACGACAACTCTGGCGATGAGATGTTGCGTCCCTGGGGGTGACTACCTTCTCGTCGGCACGTTGAGCGGGGGCTGCGCGCGTAATGCGCGTGGCTCCCGCTCTTATCTTTTTTCGGTGAGTTTGTACTCGCCTTTTTTTGTATCTCCAAGACTATACGGTCCGAAGTTGGTGCGTTGAAGTCGCACTACTTTGTAACCAAGAGCAGCAAAGGTGCGTCGAATTTGACGATTGCGCCCCTCACTCATAGTAATTTGCCATTCTTGACGGTTGGTATCACTGAGCCGCATCAGTTGCAACTGGCTGCGACCATCTTCGAGATCAACACCGAACTCACCGATCATCTGCTGGTGGAGTGGTTCGAGATCGTGGTCGAGGCGAACCTTGTATACCTTGACTTTGTGGAATTTTGGATGCGTCATATGAAAAGCAAATTCGCCATCGTTGGTCAGCAGCAAAATACCCGAACTGTTGGCGTCGAGGCGACCAACGGGCTTGAGGGCGTGGTAGTTAGGCGGAATTAGTGCGTAAATTGTCGGGATATCCCCCTGTGAGCGCCGCGAGCAGACATAGCCTGTGGGTTTGTTTATTATCATGTAGATGTAATCTGGTTGGCCCTGTGGCAGCGTGGTGCCCGCCACCTCGATGGTGTCGGTCGGCGTGACACGACTGCCCAATTCGGCCGGCGAGGCATTGATTGTGACGAGATTACTTTCAATGAGATTGTCGGCTTCACGACGAGAAATGCCCAACTTTAATGCTAGATATTTGTTGAGACGAGTTGCATCGTCGGACATAGGATACAATCAGGCGGCGCCTGAAGTAGTTGGTGACTGAGATGATGTAGCGCTCGGACTAGCCGGTGGCATCGGGAGAGGTGTTTCCTCAAATTGTACACCCGTAGGCATGGCAGATGGAGGGGTGGGAGGAGGAGTAGTTGCGCTGGGTTGCCTGTCACTAGCTGGCACCGGGGCGGCCTGCGACAACTCTTGGCTCATGAGATTTCCAAAATCAGGGGAACTCTGCCCGGTTGGTGGTAGTGGCTCAATAACGCGACTTGCGAGTGTCTGCTTGGGAGCGGCGGGTGTGAAGCTTTCGGTCGGTGTAACAGATGGAGGAACTGGTGGAACGGAACCGGTGATAGGTGCGGTAGGTGTCGGTAGTACAGTTGGAGCGACCGCAGGAGGTGGCGTTAGATTCGGCCCAGGCTGGGGTGCTGTAACGGGCAATGGCGTGGTGGGCGCTACTGGCGAGGGTGATGACGCAGAAGCGGCAGAAGCAGAGGTATTTGCAGGTGATGACGGTACAGACGGAGTGAGGGTAGGAGAAGCTTGTCGTGGCGGTACCGTGGCCGCAGGAGCAGACGGGCTGCTGCTGACGGGGGCATCAGCAAGAACCTCATGGACAGCGCGCACAACATCTTCGATGCCGACTTGTGATTTGACAAGGTAACGATCGGCTCCGAGGGCCACCCCGCGCTGGCGCTGCTCTTCACTGCTAAGTGCCGTCATCATGATAACTTTTATGGTCTTTGTCTCTGTCGTGCTGCGCAAAATATCGAGCATATCAAACCCGCTGATTTTTGGCATCATGACATCGCTCAAGATGAGATCTGGACGATCTTTAATGGCCATTGCAAGCGCCTCTTCCCCATCCCCTGCTGAGACAATATCATAGCCTTCAGCCAAGAGTCGGACTCCATAGATCTCACGGAGACTTTTGTCGTCCTCAACTAGCAGTATCTTTGTCATATATGTCCATAATTATAGATGGTGTTTGTAAAAAATACCATAGCACTTATGTTTACTGTCGTGGCGGTACCGAAATACCCGGTTGCGGCGACCTGGTAAACTGGCCAGGGTTTGCTTCTATCGCGCTAATCGGCGTGTTAACAGGCGCTGGGGTGGCGTGCGGGTAAGCGACGGGCCCCTGCGGGTTGGTAGACGGCGCGGGAAGCGGGGGTGCTGGAATAACAGGTGTTACTACTGAGGCAATCGGTGCGGACGCTGTCTCGACGACAACCGCAGCCGATGGTGCAGGTTCGGGCATACTCGGTATTGTAAACGATAGATCTGAGAGCTGCTGCTCTACGGCACTCATCTGCGCATCGGTTGCGGCAATTGCTTGCTCGGCACTCATCTGTTTTTCTGCGTCAACACTCGCCTGTTCGATCATGCGGGTTGCCTCATCATGCGCCAGACGAGGAAGCTCGATAAAAAACGTGCTACCTTTTTTGTATTCACTCTCGACCCAGATGCGCCCTCCCATCGCCTCGGCGAGACGGCGGCAGAGGTATAATCCCAAACCAGTACCACCAATTTCACGGGTGTCTCTGTTGTCCACGCGATAAAACTTTTGAAATAAATGCGCTTGATCTTCCCGCGGAATACCAATACCTGTGTCAGCGATACTGAGAACAACCTTGCTGTTGTCTCCTGTGACATCGATGATCACATCGCCTTTTGGCGTATATTTGATGGCATTTTCGATGAGATTGTCGGCTATTTCCCGGAGGTGGTCGTTGTCGACATTGACATAGTAGACAGGGTTAAGGCGTCGTCCTTCATCTTTGCCTGTCTCGGGCATCGGCTTGTAGAGAATGCGCAGACCCTTGTCGTTGGCTTTTGGCGTGAGCCCCTCGACGATACCCTGAATAAACGGCACGATATCGATTACGGATGGATCATTTTTGAGACGGCTGTCGTCAGCTTTGCTGACATCAAGCAAATCCTGAAAGAGTCGGCCAAGGTGCTGAGCAGCTTCGTGGGCTTTGGTGATAAAGTCGCGCGCCTTTGCATCAATAGTCGCCGTAGCGGGATTGAGTGCGAGACCAAGATATCCCTCGATGCTAGCAACTGGCGTGCGCATTTCATGACTGGCGGTACTGATAAACTCAGCACGCTGACGCTCGTCGGATTTCTCGCTCGTGATATCGCGAAATACTATGATCACCCCGCTCCCCGGCTGTCCTACTGGTGAAACAGAAATGGCAGCCAAAAATGACTTTCCAGAGTTTGTTTGCAAGCTAAATGAATCGTTTTTGACGACTTGATTTTTGAACTGCGCTTGGGTAATCGGATCATTATTGTCTGCGACTGGCTGATTTTTTGTGTCAAGAATTTTGATGATCGATCGATACGCAAGTCCCATTGCATCTTGTTTGGTCCACCCAAGCAGCTGTTGAGCTGCGGGATTGATGAGCTGGATATTCCCCTTTCCATCAAGAGCGATCACTCCGTCATTGATGGCGTTAATCACCACTTCCGATTTGCCAGCGATCTGGCTTAGCTCACTCGCAAGTTCACGGTATGACTGACCTGAATGGCCAATATGAGGAGTGCGCGACAGCCATAGTATTGCTCCGGACAGCACAAAACCACTGAGGGCAACGCCACCAGGAATGAGAGGGATAGAAACTTTGTAAAGAGCGGCAGTTTGAGGGTGTAAATAGGTGGCGACAGCCAGTCCTGTGAGGAGTGCGCACAGCAAAAATAAGGCAACGACCAGCAATCGAAGTACCGACGAACGATGAATCTGCTGTAGTTGCGCGATAGTGCCCCCTATGACTGCTTATGCTTTGTCTCTAGTATACGGTGCACGGTATCTGCTGGCAATGCTTTTAGGAGTGAAGATCGCGTCGGAGAAAACTCCAAATGCCAAATGCGAGGAAGACTGACGCAAGCACAAAATATGCCCACACATACTGCGGTTTGAGCGACGCAGTATGTATGATGTCAGCAGCATCAAAGGCTTTAAATACTGAAAGATCGCGCAACCAACTGTACTGAGTTGTTGACGACACGAGTGCGACGGCGTAGCTGCTAAATACCGCCCCTGCCACTAGCCGACTTGGTAGCTGGGCTGAACGGCTGAAAGCCGCCACCGCAACACCAAAGGCAAATAAAGTGAGTTGAATAATCGCGGCAGCGGCCATGAAGACAAGCAATAAATGGCGAAATCCATCCATGTTGGCATACAACTCGATACTGAGGTATGAAGTAAGGATGGTGATGCTCCACAAGATAAATAGGTGTACTATTCCCGCAGCGAGTTTCGCATGAAGAATTTGCCATCGACCCAAGGGTCGCGTATATAGAAACTCGGTTGTTCTCGTAAGCGGCTCTACCGTCAAGAGGTTGCTGCCCAAAAGACCGGCATGGACAGCCAGCATGATGGCGACGAACAAAAAGCAAATTCCAAAGTAGCCTGGCAGCGTAACGGCGTCGAGTCCATTCATACCAAACACTGCCTTGATGGTATCGGGCATTGTCTTGAGTAGCTGACTAGTGGAGGCAGGATCGACCGTAAGAGTTTGGTATTTGACCATGCTCGTCCAGACGAACACTGCCATACTCACTGACCATGCCAGCAACCCGATGCGTCGTGAGCGCAGTTCGTGCCAAAAAATATTCATGAGATTTACGCCGCCTCCACATCGCGATGGGCGTACAGGAGCCAGCCGAGTGCGGTGCCAACAATAATGACCGCCACTCCCACAATAAGGTGTGGTATGTCGTAGGTGTGTTCTTGGACTACCTTCAGAAGATCAATGTATTTATATGGTGTCAGATAACGAATTGTTTCGTCGCCAACCACTGAACTGAACATCGCGAGTACAAATAGTCCAAAGCACAGTGCAATGCTGACGCCGATACTGTTGCGAATACGGCCAGCAATTTGGGCAATGGCGACGCCAACCGCCAAGAACCAGCACTGCACAAACGTGAATGCCGCCATTACCATTAAGTAGGTGCTGGACGAGAAACTGTCGGCATTTATGAGTCGAGAGCCGAGATAGATACCTCCAATCAGGGCGGCACTAGTCGCCATCAGCAAGATTAAATTGGCAAAGAGCTTTTGCCAAAAGATGCGGCTGCGACCGAGCGGTTTGCTGAGCAAAAAATCGCTGGTGCCGGCAATTCGGTCGCGATTTGTCATACTAATGCCTAAGTTGGCTGCCTGGATGCCCCCAGCGAGCATAAAAATTGGCAGCACATTCGCGAAGAATCCAGGAAAGTTAAGCAGCTGAAATCCGCCGGTGCCCATGGCATTTTTGACGGCTTGTGGGAGTTTTGCAAATGTCTCGGTAACAACCTTTGCGTCGCTTGCAAAGGCTGGATATACCGATACGTATACGGCGGCTAGGCAGAGCACGGCGAGCGTCCACACCAACCACGAACCGCGTTGCATTTTAATTTCTTGACGGAAGACCCCGAGCATCAGTTGTTGTCCGTTTTGTAGTAGTGCATGAAGATTTCTTCTAGCTCGGGTTCTTCGATCCAGACATTTGTGAGTGGAAGCTTCGCGATAAGCTTGGTGATGGCGTTGACATCACCTCGATAAAGGAATGACACATTTTTGCCTGCTGCGGCCATATTGCTAATTCCAGCGAGCTTGAAGGATGATTTGGCGGCTGGCGCGGCCAGTTCCAACCTGATTTTGGCGTAGCTACTTGCGCGTAGCGTCTTCATCGACTCAACTTTGACAAGTTTGCCGTCTTTGATGATGGCCACTCGGTCGCAAAGTTTTTGAACTTCGCTGAGAATATGACTACTGAAGAGAATGGTCGCGCCACGCTTGTTTTCGCTCCGGAGCAGATCAAAAAATGTCTGTTGCATCAGCGGATCGAGTCCGCCAGTTGGCTCGTCAAGAATGATCAGATCAGGGCTATGCTGGAGGCCTTGGACAATGCCCACTTTCTTTTTGTTGCCATAGCTTAGATCGTCGATTTTTTTGTTGAGGTCGAGATCGAGAAGCTTGGCGAGTTGGTACATGCGGTTTTCTATCTCTTTTTTTGGCTTGTCGTAAAAGCTGGCGCTGTATCTGAGCAAATCACTGACCTTCATATTGTCGTAGTAGAAGACTTCGCTCGGCAGATAGCCGATGCGCTGACGCAAACGAGGACCATTGGTCGCGATATCTTCGCCGAAGAGCGAAGCACTGCCACTGGTCGGTTTGATGAGCCCAAGCAAAGTGCGGATGGTAGTCGATTTGCCGGCCCCATTTGGGCCAATAAATCCAAAGATTTCTCCCTCATTAATCTCGAGATTGAGTTTTTCAATCCCTCGTGATTTTCCATAACGTTTTGTCAAATCGTGTGTCGTGATAGCAGCTGTCATACTGTATCTAGTATACGCGTTTTAAAGCCGAGTTGAACCCACGTATATGGAAAGAGGCGGCACCTATGAAGTGCCGCCTCAATCCCGCGACGGAGTGTCAGTCGCCCGGCGCGTAGCCAGTGACCGCGACGAAGCCGAGGCCTACGAGCTGGTTGGCGTAAGGGTTGGCTTTGTCGAGTCCCAAAACCGCCTCCGGTGTCAGTAGCCGCCACCACCCCAGCATGAGGCCGACGGCGAAAAGCACGAAAGCCATCTCCTGGCTATCGAGCACTGCGCCAACGGTGATGTAGCTTAATTCCTCGCCGAGAGCCGGGACAGGCTGGCCCCACGACTCGTCAGGCCACTCCTTGAGGAGATCAACCATCTCGTCCTGGTGTTCGCTGACCGCCTTGATGTTGAGACAGACCGAAACCCATACATCAATCGTATGGGAGTCGTGGTCGCTCGGGTTGCCGAGGCATTTCACCAGGATTTCGTTGATGCGTTGGACATTCATGAGAAGGACGACCTTTCGTAGGCGGGATTGTCTCTTTATTATATCATACAACTCGAAAAAGTGCAATATTCCAAACTGTGAATTTTCAAATCATCACCGTTTACACTGTAATGCGACTGCAGCTTTCACATTTCTATATGAGGCAGAAGAATAGAATCGGCGGGGCTTGAGAATATGTAATGGAATAAAAGTGTGATATAAATCTCAGGAAGCTCACTATTTTTCGCTATAATTACAATATGACTCAGATTTTGAAAACCACACTCCTTATGGGAGGATTGACCGGGCTCTTCATGTTCGTCGGTTATTTATTAGGTGGGCAAAGTGGCATGTTGATGGCGCTAGGGTTTGCCTCGCTGACAAATATCGGTATGTATTGGTTTAGTGATTCGCTGGTACTTAAGATGCAAGGTGCGCAGCCACTCAACGACCAATACCCAGAGGTGAAGCGCATCGTCACCGACCTTGCGCAGCGGGAAAATATGCCCATGCCAGCACTCTACTACGTTGATACCCCTATCCCAAATGCCTTTGCAACTGGCCGCTCTCCACGGCATGCTGCTGTGGCGGTGACGAGTGGTATCATGGAAATCTTGGACGAGCGTGAGTTAAGGGCGGTGCTTGCACACGAACTTGGCCACGTTAAAAATCGCGATATGTTGGTCTCGACGATCGCTGCGTGCTTGGCAGGGGCGATAAGTTATATCGCACAGTTTGCCTTTATGTTTGGTGGCGGTGACCGAGAAAATGGCGGCAATCCTATCGCCGCGATCGCTGCTGCACTTCTTGCCCCTTTTGCGGCCATGATAATCCAAATGGCAATTAGCCGTAGTCGTGAATTCTTGGCCGACCAACACAGTGCGGAATTGCTGCACGACGGCGACGCGTTGGCAGGTGCGCTCATGAAGCTCGATAGCTGGAAACAGCAAGTACCGCCGATCCAGCCGACGCCAAACGAGCAAGCGCTTTCACCGCTCATGTTTGCGAACATGTTTTCTGCCCAGGGCCTAGCCAGTCTCTTTAGCACGCACCCGTCGACCGAAGCTCGGGTCGCACGGTTAAAGCAGCTTCGATAACCCCTATTGCTTGACATTTTGCTCATGATTTGCTATACTAAAAAGAGTGGAACATCCACTGGATGAATACTCGATTCGTAATTACTTGAAACACCAATAATTCTTTCTCGCTGTTCATCGTCTAACTAACAGCATGGAAGGATTATTTTTTTATGCAACAAACACGCCAATTTAATGGTGGCCGACGCCGCTTCTCTCCTAGTGACCGCCCTCGCTCAGCGCATTTTTCGCCGGGTCGCGGACGGAGTAACCGTGGGCCGAAGCAGCCAAAGCTCATTGCTCCGCACAAGTTTGTCAACCGCGCCGTCGAGCGTGTCGAGGAGGCGTATGTGCCGACTCATACGTTTAACGACTTCGCACTGAGCGACAAGACGAAAGCGACGCTCGAATTCCTCGGATTTACCACACCGAGTGCTATCCAGGATCAGGCTATCACTCCAGCGCTAGAAGGCCGCGACGTTATCGGCCTGGCAAACACGGGTACTGGCAAGACGGCTGCATTCTTGCTGCCTATCATCGAGAAGCTACTCAAGACGCCGACACGAAATTTGGTGCTGATTCTCTCGCCTACTCGTGAGTTGGCGCAGCAGATCGACGCTGAGTTCAAGCGATTTGCCGCTGGGCAAAAGCTATTCTCTGCTGTCTGTGTGGGTGGTGCAAATATCGGTCGCCAGATACGTGATTTGCAGCGCAATCCTCATGTCATCATCGCGACGCCAGGTCGACTCAAGGACCTTTTGGAGCGACGCATCGCGGTTCTCGGTGAAGTCGATACTTTTGTGCTCGACGAGGCTGACCGTATGCTCGATATGGGATTTGTGCACGACATTCGTCACGTAGCGACATTGTTGCCGACGAATCGCCAGACAATGTGCTTTAGCGCCACGATGACACCAGAAGTGAAAGTCATCATGGATGAATTTATGAACGACCCTGTCATTGTATCGGTTCGCCGTGGCGAGACGAGCGACCATATCGACCAAGATATCGTCGAGGCCTATGACAAAGAAGACAAAATCGAGAAGCTGACCGCTCTATTGCACAAAGACGAGCTCGAAAAGACCATCGTCTTCTGTGACACGAAGTTTGGTGCACAACGATTGGCTGACCGCCTGAGCAAAGATGGTCTGCCTGCGGTTGCTATCCATGGCAACAAAAGCCAGAGCCAGCGCGAGCGAGCACTCAAGGCATTTAAGACAAATGCTGTGAATATCATGGTGGCGACTGATGTGGCGGCGCGTGGACTCGACATTCCAAATGTCAGTCATGTTATCAACTTTGATCAGCCGAAAGTCTACGAAGACTATGTTCACCGTATTGGCCGAACGGGCCGTGCGGGCAATACTGGCAAAGCGCTCACTTTTGTCCAGGGTGGCTCACGGGGTGACTCGCCTCGAGGCCCTCGTCCACCACGTGAGAATCGTGATGAGGCTCGCCCACCGCGTGCAGAGTTTCGCAAGAAGCCTAGTCTGTCGATGCCAATGCATCCGCAGCCAAATCGCCGCAAGAAAATGCCATCTTCTAAGATTGCCGAAGCACGATTGGTGAATTTGATCGAAGGATCGTAAGGATACGAAAGTATTAAACAACACCTCAGCAGGCTGATGTGTTGTTTAATGAAGGTGGTTTTATTGACCGTAAACTAACGCACAAATTTTTTCACCAGCTCATCAACTTTCTGTGTAATCTCCTGGTAAATTTCTTCTTCATAGGATTCACGATTATCTGTGTCGGTTCTATGCTCTTCGCCTATGTCAACAATATTCCATTTTTGTATAGTGTCAGGCAGTGTAACTATGGTAGATGCCTCAACGATAACGCGTTGGTTCATAAACACAACAATGTCGTGATGAGCGTCAATGCGCTGCTGGGTTAACTGAGTGGGTACATCTTTTGCAAATTGTTTAATGCCGTGCCTCTGCAATACGGCTAGCGTATTGTTAAAATATTCTTTCTCCTGCTGATCGCCCCAGTTTACGTTGGTTCCACTAGATATAGCATGTATATTTTTTAGTTCAAGTGATTTCAAGTATGATTCTGCTATGATACTGCGAAGCACGTTGCCACGGCATATAAAGTGTATGTTCATTGTTTCGCATTATACCAAACTTGACCTCTTATTGCTGGTAATGTTTAAGGCATAATACACTGTTGCTTTGCTGTGTCGCAAAGGCCAAGAGTCTGCGAGTACTCCGACCGGGAAGGCGGTCGTTCCACTCCCTATTTCCGCTTGCTTGCAAGATGAGCAGGCTCATCTTGCTGCACTTCGCTTCACGAACCCTGCGGGATCTAGCTCTGGAAGAGGGCTTACCAAAGTAAATACCCCTCCATAAAAGAGGGGTATTTACTTTGGTGACCTTTATTGAATCGAATTGGAACCACATCCTTATGGAATTCACAAGACTCGCTTCTCTTATGAAGGGATTATCTCTAGCATAGGACATCCGCTTTAGGAATGGAACACAAGTTATCAGATAGCTTATAGAAACAAAATAGAAGCACCCTCATTCGAGGGGCTCCTACTTGAGCTCTCCTCTCTTGAGGGTGTTGGATGTGGTTCAGGCCTGGGTGACCAGGTTGCGAACCTTGGCCGGATCGAGCTTGCTCCCGTCAAGCGGGAACAGCACCGTGGTCTCGCCCGTGATGTACGAGCTGAGGCAGATGCGACCGTCACCGATGTCGGACACCGAGTAGATCAGCAGGCTGACCGTGTAGGGGTCGGGTTCCGACCCGTGCCACTCGCCGTCCTCGTGCATCTCGGCGAACCAGTTGAACCTGACCGTGAGACGAGCAGCTGAGTGGTCACCCGTGACCTCCAGCGACGCGATCTCACCTCGATAGAGGTAGCCCTCGTTCCGGTTCTGTACTTCCAGCTGGCCACCGACAAAGCGGTCGACCATGTGTTGATAAAGCTCCATGTCACCATCTTTCTTGTAGCTGGATAGAAGCTAACCATTATAATAATATACTTTATATAGTTTGTAAATACGATAGGTTTTGGTGATCGAACTATTTAACAGATGGATAAAAATAGAGACTTACTTTTTCAAGCAACTCTCTATCTGTTATTCAAATTTGGTGATCTCACCGGGAATCGAACCCGGATTGCCAGGATGAGAACCTGGTGTCCTAACCGTTAGACGATGAGACCATTTGGATAAATTGTAACCGATTTGGTTTAATTCCGCGACCGACAGAGCACTCGCGCCCGCAAACGGGGTTTTACCATTCTCGCTCAGGTGATATGACCAAGCAACGTCTGATAGTGTAGCAAAATACCACCGAAATGTCCATATACACTAGAGAAGGTCTTGGAGGCGGTTAATGATTTGAATGCTGGCCGGGTCGGTATAGGTGCAAGGGATGATTTCGCGGTCAGTACCGGCAAGCTTCCATACTACATCAGTTCCGTCGGCATATGAGGCGCAGTCACCTTGAGCTTGGCTGTTGACTGCGGTCTGCGTGTTTGAGAGTGTGACAAGGTCGATAGTGATTCTCCGTACATCGTCGGCTGAAAGTGCTGAATGCCCTTCGTAGCTGCCGTTTTCGTAAAGAGTTAATTGAGGGTGTTCACATGGGCCATTTGCGCACATTCCTCCGCGTGCGGTTACGAGTACCGCAGGCCTACTCGTGTAGCGTGCAATCAAATTGGGCCGCGTGAAGAAAAATCCTCCAATACTGAGTAGCAGTAATATACTCGTTCCGATCCAAATCAGTTTACGGGGTGATTTGCGTGAGGGCATCGTTGTCCATATTGTGAATAATTTCAAGTAATTTTCGCGGAGTAATTTCGGCTTTGATAAGATAGGCGTCGACGTTGTGTTCTATCATCGTGCGCGACTCTTCGTCTTGGTCAAAATTTGTTAAGACAATAATCTTGCTATTGGGCACGAGATCCTTGTCGCCGCCACGTAGGGTTCGGAGTATTTCGGTACCTTTCTTTTCGGGCAGCATAATGTCGAGAAGTATCAGATCATATGGCCTGTTGATCGCCGCAATGAGCCCATCGTTGCCTCCAACCATCCAGTCAACATCGTAGCCTTGGTGCTTGAGGGTGCGAACATACATTTCACCGATGAAGCGGTCATCTTCGATGATGAGAATCGATCTAATCATATGCTTAGTATAACACCTGAAGCCAAGCAAAGTGACGACAAGTTTTCGCTTTTGAGACGCCGACGTGTCACATCAATTTGATAAAATTGGTATACCATTGGAAATTCTAAGTTTTACGCGCGCTACTTAGCTCTTGAAGCGCGAATGATTTTTGATCCAGCCTTCGCTCGAAGAGATAAGTCCGGCGTTGGTGCGGTCATTGGCTTGGAGCTTGTCGGCTACCGATGCATAGACGGGCACCGTGAAAGAGAACGTTGAGCCTTCGCCCTCGCGACTTGTCACCTCGATTGAGCCACCGTGACTTTCAACGATGGCTTTGCTGATGTAGAGACCGATGCCGCTGCCGGCAAATGTTTCGCGTGAACGGTGAGAGCGATAAAATTTCTGGAACAGGTTACCGACGACATTGCTGGGCATACCAATGCCGTGGTCAGTGACGGAGACTCGCACGAACGATCCTTCGGTGGTGGCGTTGACCGCGATCGATCCGCCTTCGTTGCTGTATTTGATGGCATTGTCGATGAGGTTGGCGATCACCTCGCCCAGACTGGTGCGATCGGCGGCAATCGAAGGAAGATCGGCTGGGAACGTCACAGCAAGCAAGCGGCTTTGAGAGGAGGCGCGTAGTTCCATGTCATCTTTGATAGAGTCGTATACCCCGGTCACCGTTTCTTCACTGAGGTGAATGCGGAGGTGGCGACGATCATACTTGCTGGCATTAAGAATATTGTTAACATAGCCAGTGAGGCGGTTTGCACTGACAATCAACCGCTGAATCAGCTGCTGTTGATCGGGTGCGAGTGTGCCCTCTAGCTCAATATCGAGTACATCCAGATAGCCGCGTATCACGGTAATTGGCCCGCGCAGTTCGTGGGCGGCAAACGCAATAAAATCGAGATCGTCGTCCTCTGGCTGATACTTGTCGGTTGCATCGAAGGTAACGAGAACAACTTCGGCAGCGCTTCCCTTTTCGTAATTTGCACTCACGTTGAAGATGCGGCGCTCTGTATCACCCACAATGCGATTTGCCACCCGATACCAGGTTTTTTCGGCATGGACGGCGGTATTACGGCAGTGATCTAGCCAGTCAGAGAGCAAGCCTTCGGGATTGAACATCAGCTCTAGTTCCGGCTGCTCGTTGATGTCCAGGCGCACTGGCGCATTCTTGTTTGCGAACACGACGCGTCCGTCTTTTGCATTCATCACGATAACCCCTGCTCTCGTATTTTTTAGGGCGGCTGCTAGCAGCTCGTTTGGTGAATCGGCTGAGTCCTTGCTGGGCGCGTCTTTTGTGGCGCTGCCGTCGTAAATATACTGCAAGAACCTGCCAAATCCGTCGCTTTCGTAGCGAGGAGTGTTTGGATTGGCGAGCGGCAGTCTTGGCTTTTCGCCGGCGGCATTGGTAATGGTGTTTGTCAGATCGCGCAGTGGAACGAGAAGCTGCATGGTGAGGTAGAGGTTGAGTGGAACCGACGCGAGCGTTGTGGCGCAGACAGTGATCCAAAACAACATACTTGCCGGTTTTGCTCCACCGATGATAAGCGCCATCGCCACAATGCAGATGATGGTCAGTTGCATGAGACAGACAGAGACGATAACGATCGCACGGTAGCGCGACCAATAATCTCGCATTTGAAGTACCGGCTTTTGAGACTGCTTAACAGGCTGATTGGGTGTTGGGGTTACTTCCATACGACGCTTCCTGAGCCATTCGGAACGGCTGCAATCCAGGTTTGTCCACGGTTGAGGGCGATGGGGTTGCCGCCGGCATCGACAAATGCAAGCTGCTCAGTTCGGCTATTTTTGCGCCATGTTGCCTCTATGGCGGTACCATTTTGGAAAATCGTCGCGGCTCCTGTCCCGCTAGTCGTAATGTTTTCGCGCCAGCCGTCTTCGAAGATTTTGTTCATGTCGACTTTCATTGCGATGACGACGTTGGGTGCGAGCCTGCCTTCTTCGCGGTCGTTGCTCGGTGCTCCGGCGATGCTTCGCAGGTAGGTATTGCTCGCGGCGTCGTAGTCATAGTGAGGATTGTACAGCGGGCTCGAGATGGCGATGTCGATACTAGTTGCTGTTGGGGTAGTCGCTGGCTTACCGTCAACACGGGGGAAGCCTGTAAAACTACTGGTGGTGTAGCTTTTGCTTCCATTGAGCGCGTCGAGTTTTTCAAAACTGGTATAGACGTTGTGTGGCGCGTAGCGGTCGCTGGCGCGCCAGTAGTACGATGCATTAAAGAACTGATCGATATCGCGGTAATTTCCATTTCTGACCTCGGCAAGCGCAGCCGCGCTACCGCCAATGTGCGCGATGCTGGCGTTGTACGGTGCGGCCCAGTCGATATAATACATACGAACACTACGTACTGGGCCAATCAGCTGTGGCTTTGCTTCTTGATAGATAGCCAAAAACCGCGTGATGCCGCCCTCCGCAATTGCTTCGTAGACTACGCCAGCTTGTTTGAGGCCGCTTTGTGGGCGAGCATCGGGGCTGTTCTCGATCATAATGGCAGTTACGGCCTGGGTTGTGGCTGCGGAGTCTTTAACTTCCCTGCCTGTGAGCGGTGAGTAGAATTTTGGTGCTTGTGGCGTGGGCTTTTTGATGGTTTTCGCAGGGCTAGGAGCAACTTTTTGCTGTGGCTGGAGCGCATAAACAATACCAATAGTGGCAAAAACGAGAATCAATACACCGGCAAAAGCCGCGGCAAGAAAGCGTCGCGGGTGACGGCGCTTCCATAGCGTAATCGTTTGAAACCGATGTTTGTTTGGAGCTTTCTGCTCTTTCATGATGGTTATGATTATACCATGAATTGAGACTGAGCATTACCCTTAGATACTCATTTTCTACCCCTTGTTATATTGTCGCCCCTGCCATCAGTAGGTGGCTAGTCGACGGAGTGTCGTTTCTTTCCCGAGAAGTGCCAGCGTGTCATCTAGCTGGGGGCTGAACGGTGCCCAGGTCGTGACAATACGGATGAGGCTGAAAAGAATTCCGGGTTTTTGGCCGGTGATTTCGAGGAGCTGATTCAGGCAGTCTTGGATTGATTCTGGCGTCCAGGTCTCCAGTGATTCAAACTTAGTTTTAACTATTTCTAGTAGATGCGATATTTCTTCTGGGGAGAGTTTTTTAAGCTGTTTGTTGGTGGCAAAGAGTGAGTCATCGCGGGCCGGTTCTTCGAAGAAAAAGCCTGTGAGGCCTGGGAGATCTCTGAGTGTTTTTAGCCGGTCTTGCGCTAGTGCGAGGATTTGTTTTCTGTAAGATTCAGGAGCTTTTTTTGCCGCCTCGGGCCAGAAGAATTCGACACGATCGTATAGTTCTTCAAGCGATAATTCGCGAATGAAATGCCCATTCATCCACAGAAGGCGTTTTTCGTCGAAGCGCGCACCACTTCGCTGGATGCGGTTGAGGCTAAATTTTTCGATCAGCTCTTGTTTGGTAAAAATCTCTTGCTCGGTACCGTCATTCCAGCCGAGGGTAGCGATGAAGCTCATCAAGGTTTCGGGTAGATAGCCGTCGCGAATATAATCGAGCACGTCTTTGGCGCCGTCGCGTTTGCCAAGTTTCTTGTTGCCCTGCTCATTCATAATGTGCGGCATATGGGCGAACACCGGAAGAGGGAGTAGCCCCTCTGCTTGATCGTGAAGTGAGTTCACGACCGGCGCTTTGCCCCCTAAAGTAGCCACGGTGTGCCCGTGCCTACCCTTGCCTTGCTCAGTCTGCTTGTGCGCAGTGCGTGGGGTCATGTCGAACCCTAGAGCTTCATAGATCGCGAGGAAGTTCGGCATGCTACTGATAAACTCTTGACCGCGAATCACGTGAGTGATGTGCATCTCGGCATCGTCAACAATATGGGCAAAGTTGTAGGTCGGGTAGCCATCAGATTTGATGAGGATAATATCGTCGATCACGTCGGAGCTAGTAGTGATATCCCCCATCACCTCATCATGGTAAGTGTAGCTCTTTGGCGTTGATTTGAAACGCAGTGGCTGGGTGCCGTCCCATGCCGGAGGATTCTCGGGGCGGTGATTTCGGTAGAGAAAAGCTTTTTTGTTCGCTTGCGCTTCATCTCGAAAGGCCTGCATTTGCTCGGGCGTGTAGGGGTCGGCATAAGCGAGGCCCTTGTCAATGAGCTTTTGAGCCCACTTGCGGTAACGATCGAGTCGCTCGCTTTGTATATAGGGGCCGCAGGGGCCGCCGATGTCGGGACCTTCGTCGTAGTCGATACCGATAGTCTTGAGACTGGCAATCAGGTGCTCTTTGCTGCCGGGCACAAGTCGCTTGCGGTCAGTATCTTCGAGTCGCAGCACAAACACTCCTTCGGCAGCTTGGCGTGCCACCAAAAAAGCAAATAACGCGGTGCGAATACCGCCAACATGCAAAAAACCAGTCGGACTAGGGGCGAAACGAGTGCGAATCATACTCTCCAGTATACACTACGCCTCTAGTATCGACTGCGTGACAGAGCAACTGCGGTCCAAGGACCGGCTTGGAGGACAACTAGAGAGACGAAGGTGTCGACGAGATTGCCCGTCTGACCATATATCGCGACAAATGCGATCGCTGCAATAAAGTACAGCAACATTTCTTCATAGAGCCATCCAGCGCCAGAAGTATCTACTCGTGTGTCTGAAGAAAACAGGGGTAACCACCCGGTAGCAGAATCAATAATAGGCAGGCCAATGCTCGCGCCCAGTGCAAAAAATAGTTGCCACCACCACTGTGAACTGCCTGAAGCAATGAAGGCGTCGTCGGCGCCACCAAGGATAATCAAGACAGCGCCACAATTGATGATCGTTAAGAAGATGAAGAAGATAACCTAATGAGCGGGGTGAACTCGTTTATGCTTCTAGCTCATGCTAGATACTCGTTGCGATGTGTTCGATTTGTTCAGTTGAGAGCGGCGCGTTGCCGGTAATAGTGTAGAGGATACCTTTGTTTACCCAGGCGGCGTTGCCTTGGTAAGTATAGATAGTAAGGCCATCGACCGAGTTGGTCGTGTAGTTGTCGCCAACTTTTGGTGCAATGTAGTTCTCTCGTACTGCAGACGAATCCCAGCCTGATTTGCTTTGACTGATCGTAAAGCTTTGCGGGCCAGCATTTGCGGCAAATTTCATGCTGACGTTGCCCTGCTGGTAGGCCACGGGCCCGCTCAGACTGTAGCCCGATGGTTGATAGGCGGGGTATCCAGCATTAATTCCCGCTTGCGATGCAGCCACACGAGTGCTGAGTGACGGCATATTGAGATAGGTAAAATAGCCGCCGAGAAGTATCAGCGCGAGTCCCGCAGATGCGATGCTCAGCGAACGACGGCGTGGACTGGTATGCTTCTGCTTGACGTCTTTGGCCCGGGTAGCAGGCATGGCAGCGGTGGCTTGGTGAAGGGCCTCTTTTTTGAGGATATGCGAGGGCTTGATCTCACGAGTGACGGGTTTTGGCAGGTGTTGCTCGGCTTTTTTCACCAGGTGGTGTGCAACAGGTGCAATGTCTTGCATCACCGGTTTGTGAGAGGGTTGTGCAATAGGTCGCTTCACCTGAATACGGTGGACATCGGGATGTTTGGTAGCCATTGCAGCGGGTGCGATCTTTTTGTGAGCGGAAATCATTGCGGTGGCAGCTGGAGCATGCTGAGGAGTAGTCGGCTGTTTCTTCTCGAGGTGAACGTATTTGCGGTGGAGCGTGCGAGATTTTTGCAGTGGCGAGTGAACAGCATGTGCTGTTTTTGCGCGACTCAAAGTTGTTGCGCGGTCTATGCGAACCGGTAGACCAGTCCGACGGTCGTATACCATACCATTGATCACCACTGTTTTTTCGGTCATGTTGTCCCTCAATTATGGAGCTACTCTGCTCGTGCTTACCTATTATCATAGTGGACACGCTTATTCTTGGCAAGGCCCCTGTCGCCAAAGGAGAGGCGCGTGTATAATATAAAACGTATGCACCGCAAGACAAGCAAACGGCGCCAGCGCGCACAACTCACCTTTGTGTACATGGTAATGACTTTTGCCGTGGTAGCTTCGGTAGCGACACTGATGATGATAGTGCTCGGATATCGATTTAATCGGTATGACGGGAAAGTTGAGCAGGGTGGTCTCGTGCAGTTTGATTCCCGTCCATCGGGTGCCGAGGTGACACTCGACACCGTTCATCTTGCCAACAAGACGGCAAGCAAGATTACTGCTACGGCTGGTGCTCACACGGTAACGATGACAAAGCCGGGGTATACGACGTGGCGCAAAGATGTCACGGTCAAGCCGGGTTCAGTCCTATGGCTCAATTATGCACGCTTGCTACCAACCAACCTTCAGCCTTCCACTGTGCTCAGCGGAGCGACGGTTTCGAGTAGTGTGCCATCGCCAGACAACAAGTGGTTGCTCGTTAGTTTTGTGGCGCATGAGCCAGTTCTCACTTTGGTGGGACTTGATAATGACACACCATCGCCAGTGAAGATAACCCTGTCTGCTACCAGTTATACGCAGGCGACCGATCCGACTACGCAGCGATTTGATGTGCTCTCATGGGATCAGGATAACCGGTATGCACTCGTCAAGCACAGCTATGATTCGACTGTCGAATATCTGTGGATTGACACTCATGCCGAAGATGGCGCGGTGCGCAACGTCACAAACCTGCTTGGGGTGGCGATTCAACAAGTGGCTTTTGTGCTGGGCGATAGCCAGAGCGTCTATATCGTGACCGATACACATGAATTGCGGCGCGGCGACCTGAATGCCCGTACTCTTAGCGGCCCGCTGATGACAAATGTCGCCAACTTTGATCAGTTCGACCGGTCTACCGTGACATTCGTCACCTTACCAGACGCCACACAAGTGCGAAGTGCTGGATATCTGACAGAAGACGCAAAAAGTCCGCGGATTGTGAGTTCAAAGACCGACGATGGGACAGCCCCCTATGCCTTTATGCTCGGTCGGTACTACAACAATAACTACGCGGTGCTTTCCTATGGTGCGCAGGCAGAAATCCTCAAGGGAGATTTGCCGGCTAGCGACTCGACGGCCAAACTAGACTGGAAACGAATAACGACTCTTGATGTCCCCGGCGGGGCGCAACGAGTCGGGTTCTCGGTGGGTGAAAATAGATTTGTATTTGTACAAACCAGCACGGCAATGAAGACGTATGATCTCGAACTGCACGGGACAGCGACGATTACAGGCATGACATCGACTGAACTTGAACCGATATGGATCGATGGCTATCACTTGGCGACCGTCGCAGGAGGCGTGGCAACAATTACTGATTTTGACGGTACGAATCGGCAAATTTACGTAGCAAAAAACGCCATAGGTTTGCGGCCAGTCTTTAGTAATAACGGTAAGTATCTGTACCAGTTTGTGCGCACAGCAGATGGCGTAGCCCTACACCGTTTCAAGCTCTCGATTGATTAGCCACCAAAGCCAAAGATTCGCTGGAGGAATGTCGGTGAGTTGCTGGGCATTGTAGTTGCTTCTGTAGCTGCTGTGTCGGCGGTAGTCTCTGGTGCGGCTGTCGGGTCCGGGCTGACTTGATCGGCAAACACTAACAGACGGTTGAGGGCGGTGCCAAGAGGCGTGCAGGTGACAAGCGTGAGGTGCGGCTTGTCGCTTTTGCCGATAAGGGCGGAGACATCGGTTGGTTTGACGACTTGTGTGGCCGTGACAGTGTAAGTGTAGCGCTTACTCTGGTAATTGACATAGATGGTGTCACCTTCTTGGATTTGCTCGAGGCGCGCAAAAATGAATTTGTAATTGCCGCCATCCATCCAGTCGTTACTGCTATGGCCTGAGAGGACGAAGTTGCCTTTTTCGCCTGGTTTGGCATTTGCGCCAGGGATATTGAACCACGCTACCCCATTATCCATAGCGGCGTTAAGCGAATTTTGGTCGCTCGCGACGGCATCCCAGACAATCGGTACTTGTACTGTGATCTTTGGGATGATTAGCTTTGCCTCAGGCCCGACATCAACCGATGCTGATGGATCAACAATCAGTGTTGAGGGATCCATATTGCCCGGACTAACATAGGCAGCGACGTTGGCAAAGATGACGCGGTTATACTGCAAAAATAAAAATAGCACCATGACACAAATCGCCGCCACGGCTGGGACAAAATGTCGACTCTTGCGCACTGTGGTGGCTTTTGTTTCGATTTGCTGGCGAAGTTTGTTGCGTAGGTCGTACATCGCTTCATCTGGTGATGTCGACTGCTCTTCGGCGCGGTTTTTCTGCCGCTCATTCTCAAGAGACTGCTTGACTTGATGCACTTCTCCCGCATAGTAGCGTTCATAGTATTGTTGGTAGTAACTTTGCCATGCGCTGTGGTACTTTTCCCATGCGCTTGGTTGGATGGTGTGCTCTTTTTCGTTGTGAGTTCGCGCGTACGGGTTCGCTGACGAGGCTTGCTGGTGGTCGTATTGGATATTGCCAGTGTCAGCGGTTGAGGCAACTGTGGGGCTGTGCGGGGCTGTTGTTGTCTCAGTCTCGACAGCCTGCGTTGCGTTGTCGTCCTGGTGATAAATGCTATCAATCTGGCTCCGCACCACGTCGGCCGCAACCGCCTGGGCTGTATCATGATCGCTCGCACGAAAAGCCGTCGACTGGCGCGGCGGTACCACTATTGACGCTGGTTGTCGGTTATCTTCTGGGCGCATGATAAATTCTCACCCTAGTATACAGGAGTAAAGGCATATCGGCTATGGCTTAAGCGAGCTCTCCGTCTTCGCAGTGAACACGGTCTGGCAATCACTCCTATAGTGCCGCGAACTGGAAGTGAACCGTCACAGACCATTGCTCACCAGATTTATGTGAAGTGTTACATCAGTAAGAGCCGGTGCGTTTAAAACCTATATTGGTGGGCCGGGCGGGACTTGAACCCGCACGAGCTATTGCTCACCAGATTTTGAGTCTAGCGCGTCTACCAATTCCGCCACCAGCCCATCAATATAGATTTTACATCGCTGCCGTAGGTGGTCGACTAATTAGACTACCATCGCACAAAACAGATTTCGATTTTATTAAGGTAACAGATGAAATTATATCACAAATCCAGCTACCCGTTTGCAAATGTTTTCGGTATGGGTTGGTATATTGAATAATATATAATTTTATGATATAATGTAAATAACAACCGTTAAAACTAAGAGGGCAATCTTCGTACCGTTATGATTGAGGTGTGCGGGGTTATTCGGTATCATGACGTGACCATTTCGTAACTTGTCCGTGGACTTTGCGTATGTGAGAGCGGAGGATTTTGTAGGTATCCAGGTCAAAAGGACTCATGAGTTCTGTATAGGTGTCGAACTCATGGTCGACGATGGCGACGGGAACCCATTGGTCGATGACAATTGACCGTGTAGCACTGATCGGCGCGGACACGGCGCTATCGTAAGGCCAAGACTCAATCTTGCTCCGTTCGAGTGCTGTTTCGACGCGCGCATTATAGGGTGAAGGTGGCTCTGTGCCAACACACGCGCCACGACAAAGGCCGAGCTGTCGACGGAAGCACGCTCCTTTTGTCTTTTCCAGCCCGAGAAGCTTTGGGCATAGCTGGTAGGTCCGTACTGCGCTTTCGAGCGCTTGCTTGGCTTGATTTTTCGAGGTGTATACCCCATACACGTTCGATAGTGTATGGTAGTCAGACAAGTTGTGGCTTTCGACTCGAATCGTGGCATACCCGTCTGCGGCGCGGTCTTTGACCAGAATATGCTGAGTTTTCGTCTGTCGAAGCTTGCGATTGAACACTGGCTGTAGTTCCTTGACTTTTGCCGACTCGAGAAGCAACGCCTCGAGCTCTGTTTGGGTCTGAATGTATGTCACATTATGGCTCTGCAACGACAATTTCATCTCCTTTGCGATAGAAGTAGCAGTGGCAAAGTGCGACCGCACGCGAGCGCGAATATTAATGCTTTTTCCAACGTATAGCGGGGCGCCGCTGTCGTCCTCGAAGATGTAAATCCCTGCCGTTTCAGGCAGTGATACTATCACGGACTCGTCGACGTTGGAGGGTAAGGACTTGGTTTTTAATTGCAGTGCAATATTTTTCCTGAGCAACGTCTCACCTTTTTGCTCCAATGCGAGCTGAGTGAAGTGAACGATTGCAAGTGCGTCATCGTAGGCGCGATGACGGTGCTGAGTGAGAAGGCCATGTCGCTGAATGATTTTCTCGAGGCTATGACCGCGATGCTCTGGGTAGAGTGCGCGCGACATTTTCACGGTGCAAAATAATTTTGGATTATACCGATACCCTGCGGCTGCAAGTTCGCGCTTGATAAAGGAATAATCAAATAGCACATTGTGTGCGACAAACACACTGTCACTGAGAAACTCATAGACCTGGGTAGCGATGTCTTCAAAATACGGCGCTTCAGCAAGATCGCCTGGCTGAATACCGGTCAAGGTTGTAATCCAGCGAGGGATGCCGCTGCCAGGGTTCACCAGTGTCTGAAATGACTCGATCACCTCGCCATACTGTACTTTAATGGCGGCAATCTCAATAATTCGCCCTCGCTCTCCGCTGCCGCCGTTTGTCTCGATATCGACAAATACAAATGGTGTTTCGAACATCTCTTTACTATACCGCGTGTCGAGCTATCTCGCTTGACTCACCAGACTTGCCGTCAATGCCTCGAGCGGCTGAGCTGGCGTCCACATCAAGTAACTGGCGGCACGGGCTGCCGTTTGGCCGCGCCAGACCGCCATCGGGTTTTCCCATTTGGTAGTGGTGACTTCGCCGCCATGGGCGACGACAAGTGTTTCTCGGTGAAGCACTACAATAGTGACAGGGTAAGTAATGGTAAATTTATGCACTGCTTCGACCAGCTGCATGAGTTGCATGCTAAACGTCAAGATCTTAGGGTAATGCACACTTTGAAATAATTTCTGTAACTGCGCAAAACTAAGCACCAGGACTGTCCTTGGACGATTAACAAGCAGTTCACTATCGTTCTTGATGAGATCGATGGCATCACGCGAGATTACCAGTAGCCCTGTGTGGTTTCGCAGTATATCGCTGTAGAGAATCGCCGTCTCGCTGTTGCGCCCGGCGTCACCCGCCATCAGCAGGCAGCTCGACCAGTAGCCGAGCGCTGCTGCTTCGGGCAGTGCGTCTTTGGCAAGGCTACCGCTGGGGTTGCTCTCGCCAAATTTGACGTCGGTCATACTAGCAGGAATTTGCTTGCGCAAACTATCGGGTAGCAGCACACGCACTTCGCCTGCGCCGGTTTGCAATGCTGTTCGGTAGCTTTCGGCAACGCCGGCAAATCCGAGCTTGTTGCCACCGATGATCCCAAGTTTGCCGCGTGCACTGCGCTGTTCGGGCTTGCTCCACTCGATATCAGGAAACAACGGTTTCGCAGGATCTTGAGTGCGCCAATACGAGTGCTCCATAGCTATTCTTCGCTGAGAATTTCTTCGACTCTGGCTGGGATGTCAAGAGTCGGTTGGTCGGCGCCGTTGATCGTCACGTCATGAGATGTCATGCGGTAGTCGCCATCAAATTCAAAGTTACCAGTCACTTTATCGCCAGCGAGCACTTGCGGCAACCAGTAGGTATCGTCTTCCCACATTGTTTCATACGGGATAGCAGTAATATCAAACCAAGTCAGATCGGACAATTCGTCGCTATTTACAGGCTCACCTTCCCATTCTCTACAGAGGTACACATAGGTCGTGATAGACGAATATTCATCGATAGTCGGCTGTTGGGTGAAGTACAGTACCGCAACCGGCTCTAGGTGCATGGCGGCGACACCAAGTTCTTCTCTCGCCTCGCGCCGCGCCGCCGCCTCTGGCCATTCGTGGGGTTTGCATTTTCCCCCCGCGCCGTTCCACTTGCCTTTACCGTGCCCACGTTGCTTTTTGCCAAGCAAAATCTGACCGTCTTTTTGGAGGAAGACGAGGGTGGTTTGCAGTGTTGTTTGTGCGACTGTCATAAACCTAGTATATCAGCTGTGAGACGAGGAGTATGCCAGAGGGCATCATGGTCTCCAGGTAGCGCAACTATAGCATTTGCCGCCCTGTTGGTGACGACTGTGTCGTGCCACGCTGGATCGCTCGCCTCAAATAAATGAACATGTTTCTGTCGCAATAATGATGAGATATCTTTGCTGCGATAATTTTCCAACATCTCGATCCAATAAGGAAGTTTGGTGATAAAATACCACAGATTATAACTTCGTCGTAACAAATAACCCGGGTATTGCAAAGGCCGCAAGTGACGAAGGTCGTACTGTATGCGCCGAACACTCTTTGTGAGCACCGACTGCGTGGTCCGATAGGCCGGATCAATCAGCAGAATGCGTTTGTCTGTCGGGTACTTGTCCATCATGAGCCAGGCGCCAGAGTGCAATATCAGATAATCAGCATTCTTTATACCGACAATTGAGTGGCCACGCTGACGTAGCTCTTTGCGTAGTATTCGACCGCACAGTGGTCCTTCAAAGAGTCCGTAAGCAATTGCAATCTTCATGCTACAGGACTTCAAGCCTAGTGAGACTAACGCTCATTTTTTTGGCAAGCAAGAGCGCGATGTGCTCAAGATTCTTGTTTATGGTTGCGATTTCTATTGAGCAAGGAGTGGTCATTGTTGTGATTATATCAGATTTCGATGCTCACTGGACAGTGGTCGCTCCCCATCGCATCAGGGTGAATTTGTGGATTTTTTACTTGTCCGGCGATGGATTTGCTCGCGAACCAATAGTCGATGCGCCACCCGACGTTGTTGGCACGGGCATTACCCCAGTGAGTCCACCAGGTGTAGGCGCCGAGAGTGTCGGGGTGAGCGGCACGAAAGGTGTCGACAAATCCCGCGTCAATGACATTTGTGATACCCTCACGCTCTTCGTCGGTAAAGCCCGCACTTTTGCGGTTTTCTTTTGGGCGTGCCAGGTCAATCTCGGTATGCGCGGCATTTAGGTCGCCGCAAAACAGTACTGGCTTTGTCTCTTCGAGTCGCTGCATATAGGCCAGAAATGCTTTGTCCCAGTGTTGGTGGCGGACACTGAGACGGCTTAGATCGCGCTTGCTATTGGGAGTGTAGACGGTTACCACCCAGAATTCATCAAATTCAGCAGCGATGACCCGTCCTTCGGCATTCGGATCGCCGTAGGTGTCGCCCGTTACCTTGTACTTGTCGATGATATCTTGAGGAAAACCATCGATATACTGCAAAGCTGGAGTTTTAGTGAAGATCGCCGTGCCGCTGTAGCCTTTTTTCATTGCCGAGAAAAAGTGCTCCTCGTACTGCGGAAAGTCGATTTCAAACTGTCCTCGCTCGGCCTTTGTCTCTTGCAAACACAGCACGTCCGGGTCGTGCTCTTCGATAAATTTCTGCAACATGCCTTTATTTAGCACGGCACGGATGCCGTTGACGTTCCAGGAGTATAATTTCATAGAGCTAGTATACCACCTCTTTGGTCTTCAAACCCTGATTATTGACTTTACATGTGTAATATGATAAAATAGAATAGTACGCTATCGGCACCTACCAAACTCCCAGGAGGGATTGTGACATTTGACCCGATCGCAATATACAGCGAGGTGGAGGCCAAGAGGGCTCTAGACACGTTCCTCGAGGAACACGCTTGAGCCTAGTGGCCAGCGAAGACTCGCAGCGACTTATCGATACGCTGAACGCCGTCAGCGATATACGCATCGGAGGCAAGAATCACCGCCCATCCATGCAATGCGTTGACGATCTATCCATCCAGATCTACCCATGGCAGGCTGGCAAGTACGAGGTGGACCCCGTTACACACGATGTCGTTTGTCACGAGCTGATCTCCGTCCACCTCACGGCGGGCTTCACGGTCGTTAGGCGTGACGGTAAGCTCTACGCTGAGACACTCAGTGGCAGTCGGCTTGGGTTCGACCGCCGCACAGCGCCGACAAGGCGATGGATGGTGCTTCAGGAGACACTCCCCAGCTTCCGACCACCGAGTGGCCGGGCTGCGGGCATGCGAATCATGGGCCGTGGCCCCGACCGCAGCCACTCCCGCTGAGCGTACATGCCGCCCGCCCTTCCTTGACTGGAAGCGCGGGCGGCTGTTCGTTTTGCAAGAGAATCTCTCTAACGAGAGGTGCGGGTAACCATGTACCTCTGGTGATTATTGACAAAATATACTTTCTTTGTTATAATAAAATATAGGCTGTCCAATTTTATTTGGACGCTAGATCATCACAATTTGCATCAAATCAACCTCTACAGAAGGGATTCAGAAATGGTATCCGACCGCAAGCGTACGATCATCGCGTGGAGTGCTGGTATCACCGCACTTCTCGCCATCTGCTACGCCGTCTTTGGGTGGTACTCCGACAGCGAGTAGAGTCTGTGGCAAGCGATTCACTGGGGCCTCTGGCGCCAGTATTTTGCTGCTCACGGCATGAATCCGGTCGGGGCTACCCCGCTCGGCCTCTTGCTCATCGCTGGCCTGATAGCCGGTCTGAGCTACTTCTACCTAAATGGGAGAGTAGCTCGAGCAAACACTGCCGCCTTCGTGGCGGCGGCGCTTGTGGCCACCTTCGGCATCGTCAGTTGGTTCACCAACATCGGTGCTGGATCGGCGTCATTTGCCGGCAATACCACAGTGCACGTCGAGAACGCCGACGCCATGCCCACCAGCCTGAAGCAGCTCGTTGACACGAGTAGCCGCAGCAACGGAGAGTGTGTGTATGTCGGCAACAACCTCGGCGTCCAGTCCTGCATCAGCGAGAAGAAGTTCGCGATGTCGTGGGAGGCACGCATGGCGTCCGCCCAGGGCGCCAAGACCGTGCTCAAGCGTGCCAGCGAGAGCGATCAGCTCTCGTACATCATGGAGGACAGCCTCGCGTATATCGAGTATGCCTCGGGTGCGGTTTGGTCTGCCATTCGTGACGGACAGAAGCGCCAGCCCATCGTGGGTGTCGCTGAGTGGGATGGCTCTGGCCGGACCAGCATGTGCACGTTCGATGGCGACTACGAGCTGGACATGGCCTTCGACGGCAGATTCGGGCATAACTTGGCGAACTTGATCGCCGACGAGTACCCGGACAATCTGTACAGCAACTCCGACATGTGGGGGTACTGCAAGCAGACCTCCAAGTCTGGCGTCAAGGAGCCGGTCATCGTCATCCCGACCTGGAAGCAGAGCGGGTACGAGCACGTCACTACCGATCGTTTCGGGGGGCTCATCATCATCACGGGTTCACCTTCGGGCGCACCAAAAATGGAGCTCGTCGAGAAGGTCGAGACTGGCGCGTTGCCTGGTCCGGTTTATCCGGCTAGCTTGGCGAAGCAGCAGCGAGAGAGCTTCGGCTACTCAGCTGGCTGGGTTAACAAGTGGTTGCGTGACTTCGGGTACGACACCATCAGCGATGTGCCGAGCCAATGGGCCAACCCGTCTGAGTACTTGTTGACTGCTTCTGATGGTCGGCGCTATTGGGTCACTCCAATGCGCCCTGGCTCTACGCAGAGTCAGCAAGTGGTGGCGTATTCGGTCGTTCCGGCCGATGAAGCTGTCATGGGTGAGCTCAATCGACATGATCTGTATGTGCTGAATGCCAACGACGGAAGCGTCGTTGACATGCAGCGCCTCTACAACCGTGTTGTCGACGCCGTCAACCAGCGTCAGCCCGCGTTCTTCACGGGTGAAGAATCCTCCATGGGAAAGCTGACAGAGTTCTTGCCGGTGGGTCAGACCACCTGGCAGATCTATGCAGAACGTGGCGGTAATGTCGTGTACAGGGTGGAGATCGACATCAACGATTCCATCAGCCCCAATGTTGTGTCGCTTTCGAGCAGCACTCCCGCGGAGCCTTCAACGACCACGCCGAGTTCAGACGTAACTGTGATCGGATGCGACGCACCCGAGAAACTTACGCCGGAACAGCTACGAGACTGCATTGGCAAGCTTGTCGACGAATTGGGTAAACGCGCCCAGAAGTGAGGTGATGCAAGAATTGTGAGTGGTGGGGCTTGGCGAACGCTGAGCCCCACCACAAACAACATAGAATTCATTCGTACGACCACAGGATCGTTTTTTATTGTCTTCGCATTTTATTGGCCATGAGCCGGTTCTTTAGTTTCTTTACTAATCGTATGAAACGTCCACAGGGCGAGTCCGGTCGTGATGAGGCCTGAAGCAGCTACCCCTGCTGAGCCGGCGTAGCTCGCACCTGTTATGGCTTGCAGGCCTAAGCTAGTGGCGTAGACGGCGCTGGACGCGGCGTCGCCCCAGACGTGCAACTTGAGGTCGTGACTGGCAGAATGGTCGGCATGGTGGTCATCGCCATCGTCGATATGGGCGTGAGTGCGCCGAGCTATCTCGAACGTTGCAGCAGCAGTTGCTACAGCAGTTGCGAGTGCAAGCGCGCCAGCGTCCTCGCTCTTGTCGTTGGCGAGTTGGTCAGCTCCGGTATAGAGCCCGAAGAGTCCACCAGACAGGAATAGTCCTGCTGCCCCAATTCGCAGTCGTTGACGAAGCTTCTTGCGCTTGGGCGTATCGTGCGACTCTGTTTCGATTGCCTTTGCTTTGGCAGCGAGTGAAATCACATCACCCATATCGTGGCCAGCATCGACAATAAATCCGTCATTGCCCGTCGCCCACCAGGCGCCAGCACGGGCAGCGAGTAGCCCTGCATTGGCAGCAGCAGCACGGTAGCCAGCGGCTTCTTGTGATTTCCCACGGAGTCTCATCTATCTCTAGCCTACCCTCTTGCAGTCGTAGTCTCAAGCATAACGGCTTTGCCTTAATTGTTTAAAATCGAGCGACATGTCGTATAGTAAAGAGTAATGCAATACCCACTTCCCAAGCTCGTAACCTTCGATGGGCAGGCGCGCAGCGGTAAAGGCACGATTGTCAGTCTCGTCAAAGATTATCTGCGCGACGAACTTGGCCACAAAGTCATGTTGATTGATGCGGGTCAAGTCTTTCGTGTGCTGGTGCTCGTTATGACCGAAGACGGTATCGACCTTGATAATCCAACTGCTATCGACGCATACTTGTCCGATGAGGCGCGTGCCGAACAGTGTGTGCAGCGTGTCAAAGAAGTCTATCACATGACCAAGCAGCAGCGGGACGCGTTGCTCTACAGTCCTGAAATTAGTACCAATAGCGCTAAAATTGGTGCTCGACCTCTCAGCCAGAGTTTCAAGGACGACCTGCTGCGCAAATGGCTGCGCGATGCACGCATGGAAGGATTCGATACAGTGCTACTCGACGGCCGCGCGCTCGAAGAAGTCGGTGCCATGCTGGCGCGTGAAGGGTTGTGTGAGTATGTACTCGGGCTATTTTTTGTCTGTGACCCGATCGTCAGTGCGCAGCGTACACTTGGTTTTATGCCAAAGCCGTATGAAGAACTTGATGTTGAAACGAAGCAAGCTGTCGACGAGCTGGTGCGTAGTATCGAAGCTCGCAATAAGGCAGATGGTGAGCGCGCTGTTCAGCCCGTCGTGCCACCAGTATCAGCCAAAAAATACTTAGTCTCTGATCTACCCGGCGAACTGCCCTTTGCCACTCCCTGTCCTAGTGTGATTGTAGATCGAAGTATTGAGCTGCCATTTGATACCATGGCTCTCCCAGTGATTCGGTTGATCAAGCGATATTTGACAAACTAGGTATCGCTGCCTCTGTTTGATATTGCTAATTTGAACAAAGTATGATATAATCTAGATAAGTAGCACCGTGCTACAACGGACGTACAGCGTTCGCGATCTTTAAGGTAGGTGATTGAGGTGATCAAGGTCATTTCACTCGTGGTTGTGGCGCTGATCCTGTTGGCTCTCATCGACGGACTGAGCCGTCAGCTGATGCCGACTGGTGCGACCGTGCGGAGCAAGCTTGCGGAGAACAACCGCAAGCTGGCTGTGCTGTACGCCGGCTTGATGGGCGACGTCGACACGCAGTTCGGCGCAGTTGCCGATTGGTATCGCAACAACGGGTATGACCTCCTGTTCGTCAAGGCGACTGGGTTGTATTGCCCTGGGTGTGTCGCACGGAAGGCCGCAGAGGCAATCGAGACGGCCATCCGCGCGAACCACTACACTGACGTCGTCTTCGACGGCTTGTCGCTCGGCGCACGAGGAGCAGTCGACACATTGCTGCTTCTCGAGAAACGAGGTGTGAGTCTGCCGAGCAGTACTCTCCTGCTCGAAGGCGCACCCATGACGTACAGGGCGATCTTCGGACCGCTCAAGTACGTCTCGCGGAGTATCGCGCACATCCCCTTCGGTTCGGTTTTTGGCTTGTTGCCTGCTGGTCAGATACTGGCTGGTGCTCCCAAGCCGGAGAACATCGAAGCGGGGGCCCACCGGACCTTCATCGACGAGTCAGTGGCGGCTGCCAAGCGGACCCCGCTCTGGCGCGTTGCGTCGGAGTTGAAGAGTTTTGCGGGCCGTGGTCCGTATGCTTCTCGCTCGCTCTACCAGCTGGCTAACCGTGTCGTCTTCATGTGGTTTGGCAAGGACTACGAGACGGTTGATCAGCCAGTTGCGGTGAAGGAGTGGAAGGGTGCTTTTGGTCCCCAGGAGATCGAAGTCGCCTACGTCAACAGCACCCATGTCGGCATCGCCGAGGCTCCTCGAGCCAACGTCGACGCCCACAAGCTGGTGCTCGGCAACTAACCATCCCTACTACCTACGCGGTGCTACTGGCCCAGGATTCGTCCTGGGCCTTTAGCTTTTGTGCGTGATAGCGTTCATCATTTCGGCAGCTTTGTTGGCGGAGTTTGTCCAGCTGTAGCGGGCGGCATTTTCATGACCAAGAGTGACATACTTTTGATTTGTGGCTTTGTCGGCGAGGCTGCGAATATGCTTGGCGGCTTGCTCTGGCGAATCAGGGTCAAAAAACAACACACTCTCCTGCCCGACTTCGCGGAAAATTCGTGTATCCGCGGCGACGAACGGGACGCCGAATTGCTGGGCTTCCAGTAGCGGTAATCCAAACCCTTCGAGACGACTAGCCGAGATAGCGCAGCGTGCTTGCGCCAGCGCTTCTTTGTATTCTTCATCAGTTGTGCCGTCATAAATCACGACACGATTTGCAATGTCATGCTTGGCGATACGCGCTTCGATAGCCGGTCTGCGCGCTGGCGGTAATTTACCGCAAAGATGCAGCGTGACATCCGGTACGAGCGCGACAGCATCGATAACGCACTCGACATTTTTGTACGGGGTGAATGCCCCCATATACACTACGCCGTCCATAGCGCTATGGTCTCGTTTCACCGTGTCTCTGAAGTTGTCACTGACGGCATTTGCAACCGTTACGATAGCTCGCTTGGTCGCATGAGCATCCAGAAGCTCTTGGCGAGCTGTGTCGCTGACGGTCGCCACTGCATCGGCGCGGTTGAGTTGCCAGCGCATTGGCCAGTAGGTCAAGTGAAACAGTCTCCAGCCGAGGCGTACATGCCATGGTAGCCACTGTGGTGGTGTGCGATGGGTAAAATAGATCATGTCATGTATCGTCAGCACGAGCTTATAGCGCTTGCCGAGCGTTCCCATGACAAAAAATGGCGAATACACGGCATCGGCTCCCGCTTTGTTGAGCGTACGAGCGAGAAATAGCTCTCGAAATCCATCGTTCGGGTTGTTGGCGTAGATCGCTGGACGAGATGGAAGTTTGGCGAGCTGGCGCTCGTCGTAGATCAGCCACGTGATGTCAAGGTCGTCGCGTTTGGCGAGCTCTTTTGCGAGCTCAAGACTATAACGACTGACTCCATCAAATCGATTATCTACCAGTATCCACCGTGCATCGTAAATTATTTTCATGCTGCTATGCATTATACCTCGAACGCAGCAATACGATATTTCACGAGCGATACTCGCATTTCCAGTTGTGTCGACAATGCTATAATAGACATAATGAAAATTCTGATCACGTCCGATCTTTACCCTCCGGTTATTAATGGCGTCGCAACATTTAGCCAAAACCTTGCTCGTGGTCTGGTTGCAGCGGGTCATGAAGTGCTGGTCATCGCACCAAGCCAAGACGGCAAACGCAGTGTGGAGTACGATGGCGACATTCCCATTCATCGAGTTCGTTCGGTGATATTTCCGTTTTATCAAAACATTCGTATCTGTGTGGCGCCGCAGCTTGAAGTGCGCAATATCTTGCAGGAGTTTAAGCCAGATATCATCCATAACCAGATGCCGCTGGCGATCGGTCAAGCCACAACAATGATCGCTCGCCGTCATGACACACCCATTGTGTCGACGAGCCACGCGATGCCAGAGAACCTCATGGATAATCTGTCGAAACTTTCAGCGTTTTCAAAGCCATTTAACTACATGCTGGCAGACTTTGGCCGACGCTACCACTCGAAGTCTGATGCGGTGACATCACCGACAAAATCAGGTATCGATGGCTTTGCTAAATTTACCTCAAAGCTCGATGCCCCACTATATGTGATTTCAAATGGTATCAATCTTAACGAGTATTCTCCGGGCGAGGTGCGAGAAGAATTGTATGATACGTATCATTTGCCTACCGATAAGCCCATCATCACCTATCTCGGTCGACTTGATGCCGAAAAGCATGTATGGGTGTTGCTAAGGGCAATGAAAAAGATTCTCGAGACCCATGATGTCCATATGATGATTGTGGGAAGTGGTGTCGACCTGGAAAATTCTCAACAACTCGCCGAGGAGCTTGGTATTGATGAACACGTGACGTTTACAGGACGAGTACCTGAAGAGGACAAGGCTGAGCTGCATCGTATCGGTACATTGTTTGCTGTCGCCTCGCCTGCTGAGCTACAGTGTATCGCCGCGCTCGAAGCGATGGCGAGCGGCCAGCCAGTTGTGGCGGTCGATGCGGGGGCGTTATCTGAGCTATGCCACGATGGAGAGAACGGGTATTTATTCGATCTCGACGACTATGATATGGCGGCCGAAAAAATTATTGCCGTGCTCGACGACGACTCGCTACGCGAAGAATTTTCTCAAGAAAGTTTAGCGATTGCACGCAGCCATAATCTTGACTTCACTATCGAGCAGTTCGTAGCATTGTACGAAGCGGTAATCGAGAAAAAGGCTGAAGAAATTACCGCTCGACCAAGTGGTTGGCGCGATAGAATTTTGGAAAGTGAATTTGTAGAGTACATTCGTGCAGTTCGCTCAAGTGACGACGAAGAGCTTAGTGCGATGACTGACGAGGAGATAAAAAAGCTTTAATCGCTTCGGCGGCCTCGGCCGCTTTCTCATAGTGAATTAGGTGTCCGACTCCTGAAATAACAGTAAACTGCGCTGGCTCGATAGCAGCAGCAAGTTTTTTTTCTTCGTCAAGAGGTGTGACGATATCATCATCTCCGACGATAAGCGCAACGCGTTTTTTCTTGAGAATGTCTGCATAATCGATAGCACCTTGACGATTGATATCCTGATGGAGCGCATAGTAAAACGCGCTACTACTAATTCTTTCTAGATTGTCGAAGTGGTGCTGCTGGATGTCTTTTTTGCGTGCGCTGTCAAAAGTCTTTGTCATCACACTAGTCGTGACTGCTGATATTGTGCGACTCTTCACTAGTTTTTCCCCAGATTTACCGAGTCTAGAGCCGAGTTTGTAATGTAGCCCACCGAGAGTGGCTCCTATGTAGCGACTATCTCGTTTTGTGACGCGGGTTGGTACCGGGCTTATCAAAATGATATCACTAAAAAGCCCAGGACTTTGCGCTACCATAGCGCTCACCACTAATCCTCCCATAGAATGACCGAGGATAATGGGCGGTTCGGTAAGCTCGAGCTTTGCTATGAACTCGTTCGTCAGTCGCGCCAGGTCTTCAATAGACCACTCGCTACTAACTGGAAGATCGCTCTCGCCGAACCCTGGGAGGTCGGGAATAATTAACCGGTACGTATCAAGCAGTGGCTCGATATACTGAAAGCCTTCGTGGTTTCCTGTAATGCCGTGAATCATAACAATCGTTGCTTTTAGCTCAGAACGATGTGTCCAGTAATGAACAGTGGTGCCAGTCGAAAGAGAAAGCGTTTGTTGCATAAAATATAGTATAGCACTGCTACTTTTCGACAGCACCGATGGCCTTTTGTATATAGTCGGGTGTGCTGGATGGCAGCGTATCTATAGGCAACCACTTTGCTCGAAAAATCTCCATACTAAGACGGAGAAAAGGCTGAGTATGGAGCATTGCCTGCGTGCAGTCATAGCGCCACGTCACGCCATGAATACGTTCGCGGTAGTGGCCAATAAACGTATATTCATTGACAGCAATGTCGATAGCAAGCTCTTCTCTGACTTCGCGAGCGCTACATTCGCTGGCAGTTTCGTTCGTGTTGTATCCACCGCCGGGGAGCGTCCATTGCCACGGTGACGTGATGTTTGACACCATGAGGATTTTATCGTCGTGTCGTATGAGCACCCGAGTGCGCGGTGTCGGTCGTCGCCATACCAGCGCGAGCAGTAGCTTGAGCGAAATTCCAGCAGGTATCAGAAAGATTGTCTTCCAAAATGGCTGACGGATATACTCTTTAGGCATGAAATTTGGTGGATTTTTTGTATTCGCGGTCGAGGTCACGTCGCTTTATAGTCTCACGCTTGTCCCATGACTTCTTGCCTTTTCCGAGTGCGATGACAAGCTTGATGAACTTACCTTTTGTCAGTAGCTTTGTCGGCACGATCGTCATGCCGGACTTTTTTTGCAGTGCCAGCTGTGTAATCTGCTTGCGACTTGCGAGTAACTTGCGGGCTTCGGTGTCGACGGTACGGGCTCCTGCTTTGCCACGCTCGTTGAGTTTCAGGCTAAAGCTGGCGTTGTTGAGCCAGAGCTCATCATTTTTGATTGTCACATAGCTCCCCTTGAGCTGGATGTGTCCATCGCGGGCAGCACGAACTTCTGGACCAGTCAGCACTACTCCGGCGACAATCTCGTCGCCAAGTTCATAATCAAATTTCGCCCGGCGATTAATGATGGGCGCAGTAGATTTCGATTTCGTGGGCTTTTTGCCTTTCATAACACTAGTATAACAGAGGGAGATAAGTGTCTGTAGCGAATAATACAATTTTGAATTGCCGGTGGCTGTGCCACAATAGAAATATATGGCAAGACGCGAGAAGACTCCTGCGCAGGTGGAGGTGCAGCAGGAGATTGGGGAATTTGGTCAACAGACAGAATGGATACCCAGGAGTGCTATTCATGTGCTGCCGCAGATTCGCACTGTCTTCGACCCTATTAAGTTACAAGAACTAGCGAGTAGTATCAAGCAAATTGACACTGAGCTAGAACATGGTGGCAATCCTCGCTATGACCTGTTAGAGCCTCTCACCGAAGGCCGCCATGACGAAATGAGTGCACAACGGTACCTGCGACAGTATAACCAGATTAACGGTACCTCATTTAGACTGGCTGACTTTACCCCCACAGAGACTCCTCGCGGCCCGCGCTGGTATTTCCATATTGCTGGTGAGCGACGCTACCTTGCGGGCGGCATTATCATTGAGCGCGACAACCTCTCGCCGGACTCATTATTCCAGTGTGCGATCAAAGAAAATATCGAATATACCGAGGCATTGCCACTCCAGTTTGTTGAAAATAATGCACGAGTTAATCCCCCGCCGCAAGATGAAGCGGCTGCAATCCGTAAATACTACGATGCTATGAAAAAACTGATGGAGCGGCAGACCGATGAAAAAGGCAGACCGCGACGATTTACGCACACTCAATGTGCCGAAGCGTTTAGTGTCAGTCCCGACAAAATTAGTGATGCGATCACTTTTACGGATTACCCCCCTGCCATGCAGAAACTACTGGATCGCTATCCTTACTCGACCCTGGTGGCTGCAAAAGATTTGTATTTAGCATGGGTAAAGCATCATACGGATGCCCAAAAAAACCTGTCCGAAGAAGAGCGGGATGGTTTTATTTCTCTGACGGGAAGGATCGACTTCAAATCAGTTGAAGAGGTAGCAGCTTATGAGGTCGAAACGTGCTTTATTCGTATCAAGGCCGAAAAGTTAAAAAAGCGTCGCGATCCATCGTATATCATGCCAGATATTAGCTTGCCGGCGCTCGTAGACCATGTGAAAGCTTTGGGCATGCAAGGAGAGCTATTTAGTCTTGCTATCAGTGATGAGGATGATAAAGAAGCGGCCTATCTCAAGCGAAGGAAACTCGCGGTCGCATCGCTTTTTCACGCTGCTGTTGAAGCATTGTCGCTGCTGGACCGCGCTAACTTGCTAACGAATGATATGCGCCAGCGTATCGGTGTGCTTGCGACAGTAGATTCGGTGTTTGATGAGCAGCTGGCTAGTGTTGCCACGCAATAAGTAGCGACTGTCCTCGCGACATGTTTCGGGCGGCATTCCCGCGCCTCGTGTTAGTTGCTAGTGTGACCACTTCCAAATGCATGGGGTTACAACAGGCGTGCGCGCGGCAAATATGATCCAGGTGCTCCTCGGTGGCGAGCGAACCGAGGAGTCGGCGCACCACGAAGCGGTGGGCCAGCTCACCTTTGGCGTCAAATTCTTTGCTGGATAGCTTCGCATAGCGGGCGCGACCTTTGTCATCGTGCTCGTATGGTATTGGCAGCGCCCAGCAGCCCTGTGCCTCGTCGATAGTAATCTTTGGCATGAGCCACGCGAGGGCTTCGCTCGCGTCGGCACTCTCCTGGAGTAGCGCCAGAGATAGATCAGGATGCGGCACGTCATTGCCCCAGTCTAGTTGTACGAGAAAATCAGCACGAAGGCCTATCGAGCGTAGTCGCTGCAGGCGAACTGCGGTCGGCTCAAATTCATCCAACGTCGGACGGAGTTCCTTTGCAGCTCGTCGCCGAAACCGCTCAACGGTCGATGCTGGAATCTCATATGCCATAGAGTATCTACTATGTACCCTGCTCCTTCTCTATGCAATCATAACCACTACCTTGCCATCGGGTCGTCCCCGACAGCAATGATTAATCGAAAAGATCGAAAAGGTTGAACCTTTTAAGAGATAAACTAGTATTTTTTATAGTACGGTGATATATTCTTGACATGCCTGCTAAAAATGTAATTAAACATTATGATGCTCCTGCTTACTATCACTTATACAACAGGGGCGCCGCTGGGCGACAGCTGTTCTTCAACGACCATGATCGAGAAAAGTTCCTTAGTCTTCACGAAAGACACATTGTTGGACCAGGCGACGGGGTGCGGCTGGATTTACTGCCACGGTTATTGACAATGAGCTCGCGGCTATGAGTGGCCTTGCCAATTAAGCAGCGCAATTTGCCCCTCTGTCATACTGCGCGCGTATCGGCCGCGTCGGACATTTGTCGTATGAGTCACCACCTCAAGGTGCATCGGATTGCAGCAGGCATGGGCGCGGCAGATATGGTCGAGGTGCTCCTCGGTGGCAAGCGAGCCGAGGAGGCGCCGGACGACAAAGCGATGTGCAAGCTCCCCTTTTGCTCCGAATTCCTTGCGCGTTAAGCTCGGGTACCGCGCACGATCCTTATCATCGTGCTCAACCGGCAGTGGCAACGCCCAGCAGCCATCGGTTTCATCGATCGTGATTTTGGCTGAGAGCCAATTGATAGCTGCATTCGTATCGCTCGCCGTCTCGAGCAGCGTCTGTGATATCTTCGGATGAGGCAATACATTACCCCAGCGCAGATGAACCAAAAAACCAGCCTTGATACCAAGCTCGCGGAGCCGCGTTAACCGTACACTCGTGGGTTCAAACTCATTAAGTTGCGGCCGCAGTTCAAGCGCAGCACCTCCACGAAACCTCTCGACAATTGATGGATAAATAGACTCTGCCATATCTATCAATTGTGGCGGTAAAAAATAACAAACACAAGCACAACCATAATCTTGCTGTCGGGCACTTCCCAATTGCAAGAAAATAAAAATACCGCCCCTGGTGGGGCCGCTCGGATGTAAATCCGGAGCGGCCCCACTGGGACGGTTCAGTCGCACCCACCATTGCAGTAGATGCTGCAACACTTCGGGCATTGCAGCACACGGCGCAGTCGAACGATCATGTTCTCACCTCCTGTCTGCTTGGTTCCTGGGTGTTGGTCAGAGAAGGCGATCGATGCTCGCCGTCACGCCGCGCGAGTTGAGGCGGGTCGCGAAGTGCTTGTTGATGATCACGAACACTCCGACGACCCCGTTGTAGGTGATGTCGCAGGTCTGCCGTGCACCTGAGAGCTGCAAGGCGATCGCGACCGCATCGATGTCCCTGAGCTTGTAGGGCATCTCGGTGAGCGGTACGAAGATCCCGCCAGACCAGTGCTTCGTGTTGATAATCGTCTCGAGGCGCGCGGCGCACTCCACGAGCTGTCTGATGTCGGTCTGTGCGGTCATGGTGAAAATCTTTCTGCTTCGATGAGCCGGATGCCCATGTGTCATTCTATTATAACAAATAACAATATAAATGTCAACTAAAAACAGAGGTATGCTACACTAAATAGCGATGATTGCTGATATTTCTATCACTGAAAAATCGTTTGGCCCCAAAATCCTGATGACCGGGGTGAAGTTCAGCGTGGACGATGGCGAAAAGGTCGGCGTAGTGGGGCGAAACGGTGTCGGCAAATCGACACTCTTTGGCATCGTAGCAGGGACTGACACCGACTATACCGGTGAAGTAATTTTCAAGCGTGGCACAACAGTGGTAGCTACGGCTCAAGAGCACCATGTGAGCAACGACCAGACGGTGCTACAGTATGTCCTAGCTGGGCTGCCAGAATACGCCGAGCTGAGCCGTATTATCGAGACCTACCCCGAAACGATGGGTGACAATATGCGCCTCATCAACGAATATAGCGAGGCACTGGAGCGGTTCGAGCAAAAAGGTTATTACCAGATAGAGAGCGATATCGAGCAAGAGCTGGAGAACTTTCAGCTGAGCGGTGTGGCGCACCGTCCCCTTTCCTCACTTAGCGGCGGGCAAAAGCGCCTAGTTGAAGTGGTGAAGGTCATGCATAGCGATGCGCATCTGGCGCTGCTCGATGAACCAACCAACCATATGGATTATGTTGCGAAGAAACAATTTATTGATTGGCTTTCGGGCGCGCGCGAGGCGATGTTGATCATCACCCACGACCGTGATGTACTCAAACATGTCGACCGAATTATCGAGCTTAAAGACGGTGGTTGTGCTAGCTACAAGGGTAACTACGATGCCTATCTCAAACAAAACGCTGTCCATACTGGCACTGCCATGAATGAATTTGAGATGATCGAGAAACGAATCGCTAACCTTAAAGTAAAGGTGCTTGACTACCAGCGGCTCAAGGAAAAGGCGCGAAATCCGGCTACAATTCAGAAATTCAAACGACTCGAAACCATCAGTCGCAAAGAATTGGCTGAGCTCGAGGCGAAAGAAAAGCCGACATTTTGGATTGACAAAGATTCGGTCGAGAACCTCAACTACAAAGTCGCTGGCCAGTATGAAAAGTTCAAAGCGCGCAATATTCGCATGAAGTTAAAGAGCGACCAATCGCGCAGCAACCACGTATTGGTCGAGGCCAAAGATGTAGCTCTTGGCTACGGAGACGCACCGCTATTTGAAGGCGTTAATATCGACCTGCGTGAGGGCGAAGCGATGGAGCTGCGTGGGCGCAATGGTGCGGGCAAGACGACGCTCATCAAGGCACTGCTCGGCGACAGGATTGGCGTGGGTGATCCCAAGGTGTTTGCGGGTACTCTCAAGCTTGATTCGCATGTCCGCATCGGTATCTATGAGCAGGAAGTGAGCGGAGAGTATTTTGAGTTGTCGCTCTTTGAAGCGATCGAACGGATGTATCTCGACAAGGGTCTGTCAATATCGACGACGAAGGTGCGTAGTCTGCTCGCCGACTATCTCTTTACCGAGAGTGACGGCAAAGTGCCACTCAGCCGTCTCAGCGGTGGCCAGAAGGCACGTTTCCAGCTGATTAGCATGTTGGCAAATGATCCGCAGCTACTCATCCTTGACGAGCCGACCAACCACCTTGATCTGCCGAGTATCGAAGAGCTTGAGACCGCGCTCGAAAAGTATTCGGGTGCGATCCTTTACGTCAGCCACGACAACTATTTCCGCGACAAAATTGGCGGCGAGATAGTACAGATAGGGCCTAAATAGCCTACGCAGTCTTCTCTCTTTGGAGCCGAAGTACGATTGGCTCAAGCAAGGCATAGTCGACGGATGTATCGACGCCAGTCTCACGGAAGATGCCGTAGGCTTGTCGCCGTGCCGCGGCAAGGGCAAATTCAATATCCGCACCGGTGAGGCCGCTTGAAATGGTAGCAAGTTTGATAGGATTAACATCAGCGGCATAGATACTGAATGGCACCGCTACAGAAGGATTGTCGCTCGGCGCATCCCATGTTGTAGGTAGCGACCGACTCGACTCGGTGATGATGGTGCCCCAGACTTCTACCAGCTCATATTCGGTCGGGCATGGTACTGGAATAGGCTCAAGCATTCCGGATCGAATTAACGCCCGATCAAGTCTGCTCATGTCTGAATTCGTCGCTGCTGCTATGGTGATATGAGAGTGGTCTTTCTCAATCTTCGTCACATACTCTTGAAAAACACGCTTCACCTGGGAGTGCTCATTGGTTCCATGTGCATCACTGGCAATTGAGTCGAATTCATCAAAAAAGAGGATGATAGAACCATCGGCATAATTGATTGCTTTTTCAAAAACTTCGCGGAGATGCTTGCCGGACTGCCCCACCCACATGTCGATAATATCGGTTGATCGGATGACTTCGAGCTTGGCTCCGGCTTCTCCCGCGAGCGCTTTGACGAGACTCGTCTTTCCTGTGCCCGGGGGCCCGTGTAGGACAAAGTGTGTCGGGGCAATACCATATCGTGCCGTGCCTTCAGGGTCTTTTATGCAGTTTGCGACAGCCTTTAGTCGGCTTTTTGGTTCGTGAAGACCACCTAGACTGTCGAATGTTAATTGGTTAGGATCAATGTCGTCGTAGCCAGGCATAATGACAGCCGTGGGGGCTTCAGGTGTTTCTGATGCCTTGACGACCCCGCGCCCAACACGACGTTGACGGACTCGTGTTGGCTTGAGTTGAAGATTGAGATATGTTTCATCATGCTCTTCTTTAAAGTATTCGATGGTCTCTGACAGGCATAGCGCAAAGATTTGGGCTGTTGATTCAAGCACTGCTACTCTGTCTGGCCTGTATAGCTCTGGCTCATCATATGCCATGCTTTCGATAACATGACCGAGGTGATCAATCGACATGATGTCAAGAATCACTGAACACTCGTCGGTGCTCGCACCTGTGACAATACGGGCTGCGTGATAATTTCCAACTTCGACGTAGACGGCAGTATCTTCATGTCGCGTATGATGCGTTTGGCAGCCCTCACTGATAAGTGCATCTTCGATCGTGTCGATGAGGTCACGCTGCCAGTTATCAAGTTTGCTGGCTATGGTGTAGTGGGGGTTAAGTCCGATCGTGCCATAAAAGCTCGGTATTTTTGGGTGAACTTTGTTGTCGCCAGAACGATACCCAAACTCAATCTCATCAACTGAAATTGGAAGCGCATCAGCTTCCACCAGATGTAAAAAGGCGTGTTCAGAATGGTCGGTCGTAGAAGCGCACTCATTGAGAAGGTGCTTCGGGCCGAGATCAATTTGAACGTACCCGTGCGATACATGGCTGTTTCGTTCATGATTGTTTGACGGAGCCGGATCGTATTGTGACATAGGGGTACTATACCCCTGGACTATGTCTCAATCAAGCGTAAATACTATACGTATTGATTATTTTTCGACAAGGCCTTTTTCTTCAAGAGCAGCATCGATCTTGATGCGATCAAAGCCGCGAATAATTGTGCCGTCGATGTCGGTGACAGGTACACTACTGGTTTCGCCGCCGACCTTTGCCAGTAGTTCTGCCATAGCTCCGTCGTCTTCTTCGATGTCGCGTACCACAAATGGTACACCGAGATGATCAAGGTATTGTTTTTCAGTTTTGCAAAATGCACACCACGGCGCACTGTAGAGAATGACTTGACTCATACGCGATCCTTTATTGATTAGACTCTATATATAGCGTCTATGATAACAACATAAGCACTATGGGTCAAGTAGCTGGATGAAACTACTTATGCTACACTAGACATATGTTGCGCAGAACATTACGCGCTGGATTTGCTCTCCCGACAGTTGTGATTGTGGGGACGGTCCTTTTTGCGGTTATGGTGGTCACTCTCGGTAGTGCGGCGTCAGTACGAACCGTACTCGACACGCAGTACTACGAAGCGTTGGCGCGTGATGCCGCAGAAAGCGGCATCAAACACGCCGAGGCGTGTCTTGACGACGCTACATTCAAAGGTGGGGCCGTCAGCATCACTCCCGCTACGAATTGCGCAGGCGTCGTACAATCAGGGGCGTCTGCCTATATTATCAACCAATCATCAGGGGCACCGCTCTACAGAACTACCTACACCGCGAGGATGACCCAAGCGACGGCGGAGTCTAAGATTGTAGTAGTCGACGGCACGACACAGCTTGTCCAAACCTCGACAGGAGTATCGTGGAAAGACTATACGAAGCGGTCTCATCTTCAGGCCACAAACAAGATCGACCCTGTGGGTGACCGTGCGAGCAAACGAAACTGGTATTTTGGTAATAACGGGAGACTTGACTTCGGGGCGAATGGCAACGCAATGCCTGTTGCGCTGGCTCCTCCCGGCGGTATGGCATTTAGTATAGAAGAGGGATCGACCGTAGTAAACGACATGTATGGTAACTTGCAATTCTTCTCCAATGGCCTTACCGTTTGGGACAAGACCGGAGCAGTAATGGCCGATCAAACTGGCGACCCTAATCCTATGAAAGGTGCAAGTAGTGCGACTCAGGGCGCGGCAGTCTTTCCTCTCGATGTCAAGCGCACGCGCTATGCGGTAATAAGCAACACCGGACAAGCGCAGACTGGCCTCGGTGAACTCTATCTCAACATTATCGACATGACAAGAAACAGTGGCAACGGAGCGGTAATCTCAAAGAACATTATGCTCGGTACGGGTAAAGGGTTGGGAATTCCAAACAGTTATAATGGCAATAACCCCGACAAGAGTTATTCCGCCGAGGCGCTCGGAGCGGTTCCAAAGGTGGGCGGTGGCGGGTATTATGTGTATACCTATAGTCCGACCCCCGGTAGAGAAAAAATAATTGGGTTTCTTGTTAAAACCGATGGCTCAATTGACCCGACGCCGACTACCTGGGCGCTAAACCCGCTGCCAAGAAGGTGCCAACTAGGAACGGGTCTCAACGTGCCGACAAATCACGGTACTTACGGTTTTGGTTCCATCAATTTCTCGGGCGACTACACGAAGATGCTGGTGCTGGTCGGCGCGTTTGCTTGCAGCAAATCGAGTACCACTCCAAGTGGAACGATATACTACATGAACCTTGATCCTACTACGGGCGCGGTCAGCCTTAACGTATCGTGGGAGACCGCCACCGTGGCGACCACTGGAGATCATGATGGATATACGGCAGATCTTTCCCCTGCCGAGCGATATGTGTATGTGACGCACAAGTTTCCGGGCAGTCTGGTACGATATGATCTCAACGCGGGATCATCCTCAGGCATAAAAGCCACCCAGTCGATTGTTAGTACCATTATGACAAATCGCACCTCCCCAAGCGTCAGTTTAGCCAATGATCGTAGTGGTGGTCAGGTTCGCCGTGGTCCAGATGGTAGGATGTATATCGCGGACAACGCCTACCTAGCAGATGAGGATGGAAGCACCTATCCACAGCTAGGTACAGCAGGCTATATCAGTTATATTGCGAATCCAGACGCAGCAGGAGCTACTCCAGCGGCGATCGGCCTGGTGATTGATGGCATCCAGCTTGCGCCAGGCTCTTTCTCGGGACAAGGCATGCCTCAGATGGCGACGGTGTACAATCAGCAGTACTCGATCTATTAGTAGGGCTGACCTAAAGCTCTGTTGCAGTAGTCAAGTACCATCCCCCATCGACAGGTGACTGGTAGATGTCGAGCTGCAGATCAAGATGGTATTTGGAAAGTTCTACGACGGCACGCGCTGCAGCCTGTTTACTCGCAAAACGCTTTTTGAGCGGTGCCGCGGCAGTGGTCGGCTGGTAAGGCTGGTGTTTGGGAGTGCGGTTGCGCCGTGGCATCTTGAACCTCTTTCTTTCTACTGATATAGTATAGAGGTACATGGTGATAAAGCCAACTAACGATGGCGCGCGCTCAGCCGACCCGTCACCTACGATGGTTGTCCTGGCGACAATCGGTGACACAACCTGGCGTATGTTCGTTCCCGTTCTTGGCGGTGCGATCATCGGTTATGGTATCGATAAATTAGTCGCGAGCCGCCCTGTGGGCGTGCTGGCGGGCACCTTTATCGGTAGTATCATGGCCGTTGTCCTCGTATATATGCAGTACAAAGCAGCCACAAAGGCCTCTAATAATAAGGAACATTCGTGAATCAATCACTGACACAATTTGCTGCGGCCAGTCCGCATATCAACATCAAGGCTGATGTGTTGTTTCACCTCGGAACGATTCCAGTCACAAACTCGATGTTGCTAGGGTTAATCGGCTATGCGTTGGTGATTTGGGCATTGTTTTCGACGGCGCGTGCGGCAAAGACGGGGCGTGGCAATGTGGTGACTAAACTCGTGATGATGATCTATGAAATGCTGCTCGGTACGGTAGAGCAGGTCTTGGGAGACAAAACACTCGCACGGCGGATAGCTCCTCTGTCGATTAGCTTGTTTTTCATCATCATCGTCAACTATTGGCTGGGTATCTTACCCTTTGTCGGCCCTGTGACGGTTGGCGGCGTGCCACTATTTCGCGGCTTGGTGGCTGATATGAATGTCACCTTCGCGATGGCAATCATCAGTATGGTAGTGGTGCAGATTTATGCCATTAAAACACACGGCTTTTTTGGCAATCTCGGCCGGTATTTCCGCAATCCCATCACCGATCCGGCGGGCGCATTTGAGGGTATTCTCGAGCTGATTGCCGAGATTTCGCGTCTGCTTGCCCTGTCGCTTCGTTTATTTGGTAATGTCTTTGCGGGTGAGGTTCTCATCATCATGGTGGGCTTCATGACCCAATACCTGGCGGGCATCGCGCTGTTGCCGTTTATGATTTTTGAGCTATTTATCGGCTCGATCCAAGCCTATGTGTTCTTTATGCTTACGACAGTGTTTATCGGGCTCGGTATGGTGAGCCACGGCGAGCACTCGGACGATACCCACGCTGACAAGCAGGTGGTGTCGACGGCATAACAATCGTGCTCGTGACCGTAAGAAATTAAGTAATTAACTAAAGGAGAAATAATAATGGAATCACTCGCATTTGGTCTCACTTATGCAATTGCAGCACTCGGTGCTGGTATCGGCGCTGGCTTGGTCGGCATGGGCGCCCTAAACGCCGCTGGCCGCAACCCAGAGAAGATCGGTGACCTGCGGGGCCTGATGATCCTGGCCGTGTCTTTTGTCGATGCACTCGCGATCATTGGTTTCGTGGTGGCTATTCTCGTAAAGTTCTTGAAATAATCAAGGAGCCCGAGAACTATGCCAACAGCATTAACCTATGTCGCCAACACTTCTGCCGAGAATTCGGGGCTGTTTGAGTCGCTGGGGATTGATTGGAAGCTTTTGGTACTGCAGTCGATCGCATTCTTGCTGCTTTTGTGGCTGCTTTCGAAGTTTGTCTACCCTGTGCTCAACAAAATGATCGATACGCGAGAGGCCGAGCTCGAAGCAGGCCAAAAAGCCGCCAAAGAAGCTCAGGATGAAGCGGCCAGGGCCGAAGAGAAAATTAAATCACTCATGCGTGACGCACAAAAAGAAGCCAGTGACATCGTGATGACCGCTAAAACAGAGGCGACAAACATGATTGCGGCTTCTGAAGAGAAAGCCAAGTCAAGTGCTGAGAGGATCGTGGCCGAGGCCCAAGAATCAATCGCAAAGGATGTATTGGCAGCCAAAAAAGCGCTCCACAACGAGACGATTGATCTCGTGGCGCTCGCGACTGAAAAAGTCGTTGGTAAGACCATCAATGCGAAGGTTGATAAAACCTTGATCAAGGAAGCGCTCAACTAATGGACAAACTGTCGCGCCGCAAGCTCGCTCTGTATGCTGCAAACCAGGTGGTTGATGGAGCGATCTCAGCGACCGTTATTGCCGAGATTGCCGCCTATCTGACAGAATCTGGTCGCGTTCGAGAAGCAGAGCTGGTAGTGCGGGCAATCGAAGATGAGCTCGCTGCACGGAGCGTGGTAGTGGCAGATGTTACCACTGCCTATGCCCTGACTGACGCAGAAAAAGCAGATATCCGAACATTGATTGGTAGCAACAGCGTGTATTTCAGAGAAACGGTTGATCAGCAGATTATCGGTGGCGTACGCGTGAAAACGCCCGGCAAAATGCTCGATGCGACAGTAAGAACTAAACTACAGGCCCTCAAGCGGGCAAAGCTATAAGGAAAGGACTTTTGATGGCTGATATAGCAGTAACAGATTTGTCAAAAAGCCTGCGTGATGCGATTGCGAAGCTCGACACGAGCGACCAACTTGAGTCACGAGGCATTGTAACGCGCGTCGGAGATGGCGTGGCCTGGATTCACGGATTGTCGAGTGCTGGCTACAGCGAGGTGCTACAGATAGAGACCGCGAGCGGTGTGGTTGAAGCGTTTGCTCTTAACTTGATGGAAGATGAGATTGGTGCGGTGTTGCTGGGGAGTGACCAAGGTGTCTCGGCTGGGGATAGCGTAAAGCTCAAAGGCGAGGTGCTATCTGTTCCAGTCGGTCCAGAGCTGCTTGGCCGTGTAGTAAGCCCGCTCGGTGAAGCGCTCGATGGCGGCCCTGCGATTACTACCAAAGAGCGCGGCGCAGTGGAGCGCGAAGCAATTGGTGTCCTCGGCCGTAAGCATGTGCACGAGCCGATGATGACCGGTATTATGGCGATCGATGCCATGTTCCCTATCGGTCGTGGTCAGCGCGAGCTTATCATTGGTGACCGCCAGACAGGCAAAACTGCTATTGCCCTTGACACCATGATTAACCAAGCCAAGCAAAAGACAGGGGTAGTGAACGTCTATGTCGCGATTGGCCAGAAGCTCTCAAAGGTTGCGCGGCTCGTCGAGCGCCTCAAGCAAGAAGGCGTGATGGATCAAACGATTGTGGTGGCCACCGGTCCATCTGACCCAGCCTCTCTGCTCTACTTGGCTCCCTATGCTGGTACAGCGATGGGTGAATATTTCCGCGACAACAAAGGCCATGCATTGATGATTTATGATGACCTAACAAAGCACGCGGTGGCGTATCGGCAGATGTCTCTGCTGCTCCGTCGCCCGCCAGGCCGCGAAGCCTTTCCTGGTGATGTGTTTTACCTGCACTCTCGCTTGCTTGAGCGTTCGAGCAAGTTGAGCGATGAGCTTGGTGCTGGCAGCCTGACGGCGCTACCTATTATCGAGACCCAAGCGGGAGATATCTCGGCGTATATTCCTACCAACGTAATTTCGATCACCGATGGCCAGATTTTCATGGAGACAGACCTCTTTTACCAAGGGATTCGCCCGGCAATTTCGGCTGGTCTCTCGGTCAGTCGCGTAGGTGGCGATGCCCAGACAAAGGCAGTTAAGAGCGTTTCTGGCCACTTGAAGCTTGGACTTTCACAGTTCCGCGAGCTCGCCAGCTTTGCACAATTTGGCAGTGATCTCGACGATGCCACCAAGGCGCAGATCGAGCGTGGTCAGCGCCTGACAGAACTTCTCAAGCAACCGCAATACCAGCCAATGAGCATCTGGGAGCAAGTTGCCAGCATCTTTGCGGTCAGCGAAGGCTTGTTCGACAAAGTTCCTGCCAGCAAGATCAAAGATGCTCAAAAAGCCTACCTGACTCGCCTCTGGACTGATCACAAAGAAGCCATGCGCGCCCTCAACAAGGGTGATAAGAAGCTTGACGATCAAGCAGAAGTCGAAAAAGCACTAAAAGAAGTCGGCAAATCAGTCGCGAAAGGGTTTGAGGGCTAATGGCCTCAACGCAGCAATTAAAATCCCGCATCCGCTCGGTGAAATCAACCAAGCAGATTACCAAGGCCATGCAGATGGTCGCGGCAAGCAAAATGCGCCGAGCGCAGGATGCTACCAAGGCCTCAGCGCCCTATGAGCGCGCCGCCAACGAACTGCTGAGCTATCTCAATAGCCAGGGTGTGACTACGTACCACAAATGGTTTGAGGAGCGCCCCATCAAATCGCGCATGATTATCGTCATTGCCAGCGACAAGGGTTTGGCGGGTGCATTCAATGCCAATGTCCTCAAGGCCTATGTGTCGAACTTGAAATCCGATGATACTGACAAGGTGGCGAACAAGACAATCGCCGTCGGGCGCAAGGCCTCGGCCTTTGTGACGCGCATCAAAGACACCGAGGTGGTGGGAACCTATGAAGACCTACCCGACCACCCCGAGGGTTCGCAGTTTCATGCGATTCTCAACACCGCCAAAGATGCGTTTGAAGCTCACGAAGTAGATGCAGTCGACGTGATTTATACAAAATTCGTCAGTAGTATCACCCAAGAAGCGAGGGTGGCTCGCCTATTTCCCGCTGGATTTTCAGAGGTGCCAGTATCGAGTTTTGTGCGTGACGCCGTATACGAGCCGAGTGTCGAAGCCGTGCTCGACGATGTCGCCTATCGCCTGATAGGCTCGCGTCTGTTTCAAGCTTTGCTGGATAGCCGCGCCAGCGAACACAGCATGCGCATGCTGGCCATGAAAAACGCCACCGACAACGCGACTGACCTGGTCGACGACTTGACACTGGAGATGAACAAAGCCCGCCAGGGTGCAATTACCCAAGAGCTAGCCGAGATTAGCGGTGGTGCGGAGGCGATGAAATGACCGAGATAGCCCAGCGAATTGTACCCCCATACATACGTGAGCGCATAGACGAATGGCCAGAACGAAAAGCATTACTGGAAAGAATGAGACGGAATATGGGTGAATTGGCCAGAAAACGAGCTGAACTAGAAGAGGAGAAACAAGATGACTAAAGGAACGGGAAAAATTATCCAAATCGTTGGTGTGGTGGTTGACGTCGAGTTTAAAGACAGCAACGCGAAATTGCCAGCGATCTATGATGCGTTGCACGTCAAGCATGATGACCGCACGCTGACCCTCGAGGTTGCGCAGCACCTCGATGAACACACGGTGCGTGCGATTGCGCTGCAGAGCACTGATGGACTAAAGCGCGGCGCAGAAGTAGTTGCCACAGGCACGCCAATTAGTGTACCGGTTGGCGCCGAGACCCAGGGGCGCATGTTTAACGTGGTCGGTGAGCCGATTGACGGACTAGCTGCGCCAAAGGGCAAGACCGCAAGCATCCACCGCGAACCACCTGCCCTTTCAGAGCAAACAAACAAGACGGAGATCCTGGAGACGGGTATCAAGGTGATCGATCTTATCGCGCCAATTGCCAAGGGTGGCAAGGTCGGCCTCTTCGGTGGTGCAGGCGTCGGCAAGACCGTGCTCATTCAGGAGTTGATCAACAACATCGCGAAATTCCATAGCGGTAACTCTGTCTTTGCTGGTGTTGGTGAGCGTACCCGCGAAGGCAACGACCTGTATTTTGAAATGAAAGAAGCTGGCGTGCTGGACAAAACCTCGCTTGTCTTCGGCCAGATGAACGAACCACCAGGAGCACGTTTGCGTGTGGCGTTGGCGGGACTGGCTATGGCCGAGGCCTTTCGTGATGAAGGCAAAGACGTGTTGCTGTTCGTTGACAATATCTTCCGTTTCACCCAAGCTGGTGCGGAGGTATCTGCCCTGCTTGGTCGCTTGCCGAGTGCCGTGGGCTACCAGCCAAACTTGCAGCAGGAAATGGGTGCCCTCCAAGAGCGAATTACCAGTACCAAAAAAGGCTCAATCACCTCTGTCCAGGCTGTCTACGTGCCAGCTGACGACTTGACTGACCCGGCACCAGCAACGACCTTCGCCCACCTCGACTCGACCATCGTCTTGAACCGTGGTCTGACCGAAATCGGCATCTACCCTGCGGTCGACCCACTGGACAGTAATTCAACGATTCTCGACCCCGAAGTAGTCGGCGAGGAACACTACCAAGTGGCGCGAGAAGCCCAGCGAATTTTGCAGCAATACAAAGAATTGCAAGATATCATCGCCATCCTTGGTATGGAAGAGCTGTCTGATGACCAGAAACAGACGGTACAGCGCGCTCGGCGCTTGCAGCGCTTCCTGGCCCAGCCATTCTTCGTGGCGACGCAGTTTACGGGCAACGACGGCGCATATATCAAGGTGTCTGACACCGTCAAAGACGTGAAAGACATTCTGGCCGGCAAATACGACAGCAAGCCAGAGAGCTGGTTCTACATGGCTGGCGGCCCCTTGAGCGAAAAGAAAGACTAGCCTCTCCCTTTGCGGTGACGAAATACAAGTGCGATCAGGGCGCACTTGTATTTTTTTGTTAAGTATGGTATAATGATGATTGATACCTGATTACTTCAGGTCGAACCTATCGTAAGGAGTTTGAGATGGAGCATCGTCCCGACCCGTTCACTGTCACCGAGCGTACGCACCTGTACGTGGAAGATGAGGACGAGAAGATTGACCTTGTCATCCCGATCATCGCCACCCTGGTGGGTATCCTGATGACCATCTTCGCGGCGGCCATCGGTGGCTTCTGGTGGGGGCTGGGGGCGTATCTGTTGTTCGGTGCTGTCCAGTGCGGTAGCTGGGCCATTCACTTGGGCCGTTATTTCTGGCTCGGGTTGATCGGCAGTGTGCTGCTGTGGGGCATCTTCGCCGCCATGCTGGTGTATGGCTTCCACGGCTTCTAGCACCAGCAGATGCATGGGGGCTGTGCGCGGTGACATCCGTCATCTGTGCACAGCCCCCCGCCGCCCCTGTCTCACTCCTTTTCGTACCCCTCGCTCGCCGAGGGGTTTTCTGCTATCATAGAACTATATGGATCTTGAGCTTATCACCCTGTCCGGGACAAAAATCAATGAAAATGTCTACGAAGTTATGTTGCCAACCAAAGACGGTGAAATTTCGATATTTCCTGGTCACGAAGATCTCGTAACCGTGGCGAAACCGGGAGTCGTCATGGTGCGGCGGAACAAGCAAGATAGCGATAGCCAGCTAGAGTTGTTTGCAATTAGTGGAGGTATCGTCGAGATCAACAGCTCACGCGTGCGCGTGCTAGTCAATGAAGCGGAGCACGGCGAAGACATTGTCGAGGCTGAGACCCAGGCGGCACTCGACCGTGCCCTACAACTGCGCGATGCCGCCAGTGATCAAGTAGAGCTCGAGAAGGCCCATCAACTGGTGGATCGTCACGCCGTCCGCCTCAAGGTAGCTGATTTGCAACGACGACACCGCCGTCGCTAACGCGCGTACCTCACAGCGTACCTATCGAGCCTGTCGAAATTATTTACATTATCAAGACCATCTTTGCTCTCTTATAGGAACTACATCATGCCACAATTTGTATCACTTTTTGTGATGGCCGTCATAGAAAATTGTACATAACATTGATCTGGATCGATCAATCGGCGGAGGGTAGGACAAATGGATGAGTAGTGGATGGATGGCAGGGTGTATGTCAGAGCTAACGATGGTTACTGAGGATGCGGCGAACTTCGTTGGTGCTTGTGCAGTGCATCAGTTGGTCGCGGAGGTCGCTGGCGCCATCGAAGTCTCTGATATAGATTTTGAAAAAGCGCTTGAGCGTTTCAAATGGCCGACCCATCTGCGGCTGATAATAATCAAATTGATCGAGGTGGAAATGAAGCAGATCGATAAGTTGCCTTTTATGGCTAACTGACTCAGCACTGTCACTAACATCTTTTTCAGTGGATTCTGTATGCCGAGAGTCTTGTTTGTCACTTTCGTTGGGCGTTGCGTGACTTGCTCCGCTCAGGCGGTACTCGCTTCGTAATGAAAACGCCTCACTCATCTCGCGGGTTTGAGCAGATGCTTCAATAGAGTGAGCGACAGGTCGAGGTTTCGACTGTATAAAAGGATGTCGTTGAGTTTTTTCCTTTGTCGCATGCTGCATCTCTCTTTTTGCATTCTGCGTAAAGCAAAATGGATTAGCAAAAACGCCCCGGCCGATCATCACGCCATCGATACCGTGCTGTGCCGCTAAATCTTCGCCATGCGCGCGGTCGACAATATCGCCGTTGACGATAAGCGGTGTCCCCGGCGAGATTTCGTCGCGAAGAGCTTTGATGTCGTCGATCAATTCAAAATGCGCAGGTACTTTGCTCATTTCTTTTTTGGTACGGAGGTGGATAGTCAGTGCGGCGATGTCTTGGCGGAGCAGAAATGTCAGCCACTCACGCCACTCGTGAACGTAGGTGTAGCCAAGCCGAGTTTTGACACTGACGGGTAGACCGCTGGTTTTGGCAGCCGCAATGATGGCAGCGGCGCGATCAGGATTGCGGATCATATCGGCTCCCCCACCGCCCTTGATTGCGGATTGATCGGGGCAACCCATGTTGATGTCGATACCGTCATAGCCAAGCTCGGCGCAGTGTTGGCTGAGCGCGGCCATCGCCTCGGGGTCGCTGCCCCACAGTTGCGCAACGATGAGGCTCTCGTCATCAGTCTTGACGAGTCTCCCCCCGATAGCTTTGTTGCCGGCGCGGAACCACCCGGTAGCATTGGTAAATTCGGTGAAATAGACATCTGGTCGCCCGGCCTGCGCGACGACATGGCGAAATACAACATCAGTGACGGCTTCCATAGGGGCGAGCACGAAGAAAGGGTTTGGGAGGTCGAGCCAGAAGTTTGACATAACCTGCCTATTATATCGCACAATGGTTCTAAGTTCTAAGTTTTGTTAATGGTACGATAGCTTTAGCCTTTAGTGCCAGGGTTCTGAATAGGAAAAGCCCTCGTCACGCATGTGTACACACGAGACGAGGGCGGGTGGCTGTGGCGATGATCAAAGTCACACCTTCAGCTTGGCACGCTGATACGCTGTCCACTGTGCCATACAGCCTTTGACGATTTCGTGGCTCGTCAGGCCAGAAAAGAGAGTGCAGAGGCGTCGAGCGCGCCTGTTTCAACCAGCAGTTCTTTGGGGAGTCTGCCAGGTGCTGCTCTCTTCAGGTAGGATCTTGGGCGCGCGGGCAACACCTCCTCTACCTTCACCGCTCACCTCTCATGAAAGGTACTCGAGAACGGGGCTTTTTTTGTATCTACCGATACAGCGGGTCTAGGCGTAGAGGGTGCCCTACAGCTCTGCCAACTTAGCTATATCATAGCAGATTCTGCTGCAGTCACAAGCATGAGAACAATGACAATTGAATAAGCCGCCTCAATGAAGAGACGGCTATAAGGGTGAGGTGTTCCTCGAAGCGCTGGTGGGAGCGCCAAGTACTGGCCTAGGGTGTGTTGTTGGGCCACCCCGCTGCCGAGCGACTGGAGCGCTGGCAGCGGGGTGCTGGGAGCCTGCCAATGGGGGACACGGCAGCTCTCCAGAAGTGCAGGGGCCCTGCCCTCGATGCACTTGCCCCCTTCTCCCGGACCACATGGGGGTGTGTTGGCCCAGGAGAAGATTGGTTGGGATGTAGGGGTTGTACCCTCCGTGCGTCCACGTGCCGGCTACTGCCGCATCCCGAGCTTTCGTACGGTTGCCTCACGGCAATCGTGGCCGCCTCAGTACCTCCGCTGGCCGGGTGTTCCCTTCGCTTCGTTCTCGCGAGCGGCGGCTGCATCGAGGGCCGCCTTCAGCTGCTTCGTGTCCTCGGACGCGCCTCTCGGGTCGCTCTCCAAGGCGGCCTTGTAGGCATCGTGAGCCCTCTGTCGGGCTTCGCCTTCGTTACCTCCATGTGCCAATGTGCTCACCCTTTCGAGGTGTTCGTTGCTAGGGTAATTCCCTCGCGACTAAATGATATCATAGTCTTAATAACCGTATTTGTCAATAAGATCTGCTTCAAATTGCAACATTCCCTTGAAGGTTGGGTCATAGTCACTGATATCGGGAAAATCAAGTTTCATGATGGATTGCCAGACGGCACCAAGCAGTTTTGCAAAATCAACTAGTTCTTCGCGGGTGAAGCTGGCATCGAGTGCGTGGATGCGCCCTGCGGCATCGGGTTCGACAAACTGCAAGACTCCGCGCTGGAAATCGTATTTGCTATAATCTCTCGAATGCTCAGTCAAAAGCTGGTAAAACATCAATTGTTGACGATATTTGTGGAGCTTTATCTTCTCCCAGTCGGTCTTTCCCTGCCAGTCGCGGGACGGTTTGCCTGTTTTGTAGTCTGTTACCACTATCTCTTGCCCCTCAAGCGTCACGACGTCAAGTGCCCCAGTCAGTCTTGCCTCGTTGATCACGACACCTTGATTTGCAAAATTCAGCTCTGTTTTTTGTCCAGGGAGAAAGCCGTCGTAGCAATTACGTAGAAATACGTTGAGACTATCGGCGCCGCGCTTGGCATAGAGAAGCTCGTCGTCGCGAGAGAGGTGTTGGTCGTGGAGTTCGGCGACAAAATCTCCCAGCACGTCTTCAACCGGGCGACGTTCACCCGTTGCGCTTAGATGATTGTGGGCTTTTTGAAGTGTACGATGAATTACCGTACCATAGGCCGCATTGGCGCTTTTTGCCTGAGGAAAACGCAAAAGATTACTGAGAAGAAAGTGAGTTGGACCACCACGCGAAATATCGATAAAGTTATTTAGATGAGTGATTGATAATTTGTAAGTATCGAGAATTGGCCGTACTAAATCGTTCATAGAAGAAGTCGGATGTGCGGTTAGTCGGTCATGCCATGCAATTTCTTGATCTCGAACCAACTCGCGTGTTGTTTTTGTGTGCACCTCCTTGATTGGGTGAAGTCCGGTATCGGTCAAAAAGCTTGCAAGCAGTTGCGTCCTCTCCAGGTCATCGGCTGCACTGTAGGTCACTGTCAGACTCTGTTTTGCCCGAGTCATTGCAACATAGAACAATCGCAGGCGCTCATCGTAGCTGCCTCCGCTTGGGGCAAGTGGGAGGTTCGCAGGATAGCCAATGAGGCGGCTACGACTTCGAACTCGTTCTCCCCAGGCGCTATCAATTGCACCGATCACGTAGATATGGTCAAACTCAAGTCCTTTTGACTTGTGAGCGGTCATGAGTTGTACCGCGGCATCGGCTGTGTTTATGCGCTGAACACTGGTAATTCGCGTGCCTAACTGTCGATGTGCGTCAATGAAATCAAGCAGATCTGTCAACAAAAGCAGTTGATCTGGCTTGTATTCACGTAAATGGTCGCGCATTGTACGAAGAGATTCGAGCGCTTCAATGTAGTGCTGAGCATGAGTGTTCTTTGATTCTTCACCAAAATAGTAGTGATAAAACGGTGAACGAAAGCCAACAACTTCATTACCTACGGTATCGCTTGGAAGCCCAATCAATCGGTCGATTACTAGTTCGAGCGGTTCACGAGCAATCGACGCCGCCTGAGTGATGAGCCATTCAGAAAATGGCTTAAATTCTGTACTTGCTATCATTGTCTCAAGCCAACTTAGGTGATTGCGCGCACTTGTAATACTAAGGCGCCAGATTGATTCGGGCGTAAACCCATACATTGGGTGAGCGAGGAGCTCGGGTAATTGAGAGTTAGTCTCGCTATGGTTACTTTCGGCGATCGCGACAACTACCCGTGCAATAAGTTCAAGTGTCTGAACCACTGGAGAATCAAGAATATTTTCACGACGCTCATAGCGGATCGGGATGCCCGCATCGACAAGATAAGGGGCGAGCGCAATAAGTTCTTGGTGGCGTCTTGCCAGTATCGCAATTGAGTCTGGAGCGGTGCCAGCAGCGATACGTTCTTTGATTTTTTTGGCAATCCAGCTTCTTTCATTGCTGGTATGGCTCAGTTCGTGCAAGCAGACAAAAGGATTGTCTGGACTAGCATGAGCAGTGAGCTTTTTGTTAAGCCCCATTGTTTGCTCTAGTCGGTCACCTCCCTGCGTTATGACAGTACGTGCAGATTCAAGAATTGTGCTCGCTGAACGATAATTGTCGGTCAGCACTATACTATGAAACCCTGGGTATTGTGCGGCGAAGCGATGAATATTATTGACATCTGCCCCTTGAAAGCTGTAAATCGCCTGGTCGTCATCGCCGACAGCCATGATATTTGGCGCATCACCCGTCACGCTGCTGGTCAGGTCAAATAGAATACGTAGCTGTGCCAAGTTGGTGTCTTGAAATTCATCCACCAGAATATAGTGATACTTTTCCTGCAAGTTATAGGACAGGTCTTTGTGTAGCTCCATGGCATGGATAACGTTCAAGATCATGTCGTCGTAATCGTACAGTCCGGCTTGCTCCATGCGAGTGAGGTACGAGTAGTACACGTGGCTCATGGCACGCAGCTTTATGTAGCGCTTGCGATCCTTGAATACAAATTCACCTGATTCATTTTTTTCCATCCATTGGTTGCGCCAAGCGGTAAGTGCGTTGGTCTTGCCGGTTTCGACCGCTGCGTCAAAGGCGTGCGCCATGCTGAGTGCCAGGACATTTGCCAGCGGCGTGATGCCGGGCGGCAGATTTGGTTGCACCAGCGCGGCGACTTTTTGGGCCAGCGGCACCAGATGTGTCAGCATGGTAGTGCTGATTTTTTCAGCAAAAATACGCATCAGGTCTGGCTCGACGGCATCGAGCACAGTTTCGTTGGCCTGAATAATCGCCAGTAGCTCGTCACTCGTCAGCCCAGCTTGCTTCAGCTCGCTGATAATCCGTGCAGCATCACGTCGGTGAGTGTATTCGTCGCCCAGCTTGCTGGCCAATGGGTTGGTATAGTCTAGTTCGTCGAAGATACTAGTCAAGATTTCGTACTGCGCCAACTCGTCGGCTGGCTTGAAGTTGGCGCCTTGGTAAAAGTACTGGTTGTTTTGGTTGATGACTTCTGTGCCAAAGCTGTGGAAGGTGTGGATGGCGACTTTGTAGGCAGCCGGGCCGATGATTTGACTGAGACGCTCTCGCATGGCGGTCGCGCCGCTATCCGTAAAGGTCAAGCACAAGATATTTTCCGGTAGTGTGTCGGTCTTTTGCAATATGTTGGCCGTACGCATGCTAAGCAATTCTGTCTTGCCTGTCCCGGGCCCAGCAATCACCAGTAGCGGCCCATCAATAGTGTCGACTGCTTGTTTTTGAGCGGCATTCAGGTTTTTGTAGCGTGAAGAAAAGTTGGTCATTGCAGTTTATTATACCCCGAATCTTCACCCATAAGTTTGGTATCTATTGGCAATAGACGCTGTGGCATGAGAAATTCCAGGCCGCAAGCCTAGATTCTCTCATGTCACACGACCATACGAAACTTATGGGTGAATATTCTCCGATCGACTTTTTAGCCAACAAAAAACACCCTGGAAAGGGTGTGAAATGAAAAAGGCCTGGAGGCCGGGCACGTCGCCTTGCGGCGATGTGTTGTTCCCGGCCCCCAGGGGGCACTGCTATGTGGATCGAACCGCACGACTGGCCATTTCTTTGTGAAAAGTAGTGCCCTCCTTCTCACTGGCCTAGAGGGGCGATAGTTGCACCGAGACGTTCCCGGTGAGCCGTATCGCGCCCTAACGCAGGTGCCCATTCCTGCTTGAACCCCCGTAGGGGTGACGGCCAAGGGCCGCGCAATGGAGCGGGTACTCCATGCCTACTTGAGCCAAGTACTGCAAGTGCCGCTCACACTTCTTGTCTCTTTCGCTTGCTAGAGCGGAGCCGCAGGCTATCCACGTTTATGAGCCGAAGCCCAATAGGTACGACAACAGCCTGTAAGCTGTCGTACCCCGTGCCCACAAACTCCGTGGAGTCGTGGGGGAATCGGCATGTAACTGCGTGTACCGCCCTCTTGCGAGGGTATTTAACATTATATATCATTATTACAAAAATGTCAATGATTTTTATCAATAATCTCAAAAAACTGCTATACTACCCCTATGAATACTGGCGATATGTTCGATGATTTCACCATCGAGCGCGAGATAAAGGAAAAATTCGGCGTGCCGATTGATGTTGACAAGGCAATCGTGCGCGATATTGCTGTGGGTCAGTCGGCCAAAGCCACGGTCTTCCTTAGCCGCAAGAAGCAGCTCTACTGCTACATCTACGGGCCTGCCAAGCTGCTTCTGAGTGATGTCAAGAAAATCGTGGCACGAATCGGGTTAAAAGCCGAGATGTATATACCGCCAAAGGGCCGCCCGCGTTATTTTGACGAAGTAGGCGAAGCAAAGTTTAAAGAAGTCTATCCTGGTCGCAAGGACATCCACGACAGCGACTTGGTGTTTTATCGCACACTTGCTCCGTATACACCCGCGCTCATCCTGGTCGAAGAAGTGCGAGACGGGACGCTCTACCAGGCCGACCACGATGCCCGCGGCGGCTGGCGTCCTGCAGCGAAATTCACTTACCGACGCATTAAGACGAGCTAGAGACTACAGACATTGCCCCACCCGCCATACCATGTCGCAGACATGTTTCGGCCGGTCTTACATGCCAAAAGCACCTCGTAGTTCACGAAAATACCGTATGAGTCGCTAGGAGTGCCCCGGACGTAGGTGTACGGCTGATTGTTGGGTTGGTCAGGAACAGATGAGGTGTAGGTGGGCACGAGAATGGGAGTAAGATACTGCGACGCCGAGCATTCGCTGTTGGGCCCGCCCGGACAAACAGGATACTCACCATTGTCGTTGTAATATCGGTCAAGCGCGGTCTTGAGGGCGGTGACTTGTACCGTGCGCATATCATCGCGAGAACGCTTTTGGACTTGATTGAAACTGACGATGACAATTGATGCCAATAGCGCAATAACCGTTACGACAACAGCAATTTCGATGAGGGTAAAGCCGCGGCTTCTTTGCATGTTTTTAGTGTAGCACACGGTGCTTATGCTATGGAATGCACGAGGTCGCTAGGCGAGGTTATTTCTTATCGAGAATAACAAGATGTTCAATATGGGGTGTGCGTGGGAAAAAATTGTAGCCTCTATGTGCACGGATGCCATATTTTTCAGACAAAAGCGCGACGTCACGGGCCTGGGTGACGGGATTGCAGCTGAGGTAGATAATACTTGGCGGCGCTGTCTCGAGAAGCTTGTCGATTACCGCCTGGTGCATGCCAGCGCGTGGCGGGTCAACGATAACGACCTGCTCGCTGGTGATGTAGTCGAGGGCTTTTTCGCTAGCCGCATGCACTGCGGTGGCGCCACTTGCCTGCTCCTTTATATTGCGCTTCATCTCGCGCACAGCGTTATCATCGATCTCTATCAAGGTGCAAGCATCGCCTCCAATGGTCAGTCCAATCGATCCCACACCCGAATAAAGATCTACTATTGGCGCTTCTGACTTGGTCCACTGTTTCATATCACTGAGCGCTTGCTCATATACGGGGATATTTACTTGGAAAAAGCTCTCAGTAGCGTAGCGAAACGGCACGCCGAGGATAATGTCGGTCAGTACGACATTTCCGACCGATAGCAAGCGTTTGGTGATGCGACTGGCAGGGCTACGTGGATCGCTGTAGATGACTTCTCCTCCCTGCGCCTTGAAGCCTGCTGCCTCGTGCTCACTCATAAAGCCACATACCTCTTCTTTGATGTAGAGTTGCCAAACGCAGTTGCCTTGCTGGTCGCAGCGAATTAAGAGAGTTTTAAGCTGTCGCGCAGTGACTTGGACACTTTCGAGGTATGCGCAGATATCTAGAGCAAGATCCATCATTGGCGCTGGGAGTAATGAGCAGTTTGCTACTGGAATCTTTCCTTTGCCACCGCGCTGGAAAAACGCTAGCTTGAGGTATTCGTAGTTACTTTCTGTATCTTCAAATCCAAAAAAACTAAATTCTACTTTGTTTCTATAATGGCTAACTCGGCCATCAGTAGATACCTCGATTGGATCGGGCAGCACAATATCATGAAGTTCAAATGCTTCCTCGATCAGGGCGGCCTTGTAGTGTTGCTCGGCTTCAAAGCTCATGATCTGCCACGGGCTGGTGCTGAGATAGCTTTCAGGATCGAGCGGTTCGGTACGTTCCGGCGACGCTTGCAAGACTTCTGTTACGATACCTTCGACAAAATGAGATTTTTTCTTGGTAACACGAATCGTCACCTCCTCGCCGGGCAAGCCACCCCATACAAACGCCTTGCGGCCGTTCTCTAGCGTGCCGAGAGCTTGCCCGCCGCCGACGATTTTTTCGAGAACAAGTGTCTCAAATTGTGGTGTTTTCTTCATTTATCCTATTTTATCACTGATGGAGTAGTGCTAGGGCTGGAATACTGACCAGCCTAGCACGATGGTCGCAATACCCATCAATGCAAAAGCGGCAAGTACGCCAGCGTTGCTCCAGCGGGAGTTCTTGTAGATACCCATGATGTCGGGGTTGTTGCCGACACGGTAGATCATGAATAGTAGTGGTACGCTGGCGACGGCGTTGAAAACGGCGGTAAAGATGAGGGCTTGGATCGGGTCGATGTGCAGAAAATTGATACCCAACCCTGCCAGCGTTGCCAGGATGATGATGCCATAAAACCCATGTGCTTTGTTGAAGGTGCGATAGAAGCCTTCTTTGAGGCCAAGCGCTTCGCTGACGGCATAGCTCGACGAGCCAGCCAGAACGGGTACGGCCAGTAGTCCGATACCGATGATACCGACGCTAAAGAGTAGTTTGGCAATCAGGCCGGCATGCGGAAAACCTTGGACGAGCGGTTCGAGCGCGGCCGCGGCATCTTGGGCGTTCTCGATCTGAGTGATGCCGTGGGCGTTGAGGGTAGAGGCACAGGCGATGACGATAAACCATGCCGAAACGCTGGCCAACGTCATGCCCGCTAGGTTGTCGAGACGGATTTTGCGGATGAAGCTTTTGCTGATGCGAGGCACGCCAGTTCCAGAAGAGGCTTTGATGCGCCGTTCCTCGACTTCGTCCTCGACGACCTCGCTGGTATTCCAGAAGAAGAGGTACGGGCTGATAGTTGTACCCAGAATGCCAACGATGATATATACCATTTCTTTGTTGAGTGTAATGTTGGGGACAAAGGTACGTGCTAGCACTTCACCCCAAGGCTGACCGACCAGAAATGCCGTGATCGGGTAAGCAAACAGCGCGATAGCCAGCCATTTGAGGACTTTTGCATAGGTCTTGTACGGCACAAACACCTGCATGACGACACAGACAACCGCAAAAAAGATTGCCAAGCCGACAGACGGCAATTCGGGCAGCAAAAGCTGGGTGGTAGCGGCCATCGCAGCTAGGTCGGCGCCTATATTGACGGTATTTGCCACTACGACAAGAGTTACGGCGGCATAGAGTACTTTGCGGCTGTAATGTTTTTTGAGAATTGCCGCCAGGCCATCCCCCGTCACTGCGCCGATACGCGCACAGCTCTCCTGAACTGCTAGTAGTAGCGGAAACATGATAGGAAACAGCCACAGCAGCCCGTAACCGTAGATAGCGCCCGCTTGACTATAGGTAGCGATACCGCTGGGGTCGTCATCGGCGGCACCGGTGACGACACCTGGCCCAAGCACGCGGACAAAGCGGCCAAAACGCGAATAGCGCTTGTGTGCTTGTTTGAGATTTTGTTCGCGCTGCTCGGCAGCGGAATTTTGTTTGTGTCCGCCGATAAGATCGTGGAGCCAGCTGTACAAATTTGGCATGGACTATTCCGTTTAAGCTAATCTATGACGTATTGTATCACAGTGCAGAATATGAAAAATCGCCCCTGGCCGGGGCCGCTCCGAGACGAATCTCAGTGCGGCCCCGCGGGGCGATGGCAGGACGACCGGACAATCAGCCGTCCGTGGTCCCTCCAGTGGCGCCGCCAGGCGACGCGGAGGCGCTTTCGCATCGCAGCCACATCGAGCGGGCTGCAGTGCGGGGCTATTTCAACATACTCCTTCCAGAGCTCTATGAATGCCAACACAGACTTTGCCGCATCGGTTCCGGGGGGGTATTTCACAAAGGAAAGCTTCTCGGTCACAATTCTCCAAAGTTATTGTAGCGACTAGTGATGTCAGCAAGCCTAAATTCTATTATAGCACAAACATCATGAATATGCAATACCTCGTGGTATACTTGAAGCAAGTATGAAAGAAATAACCTATCGCTACCCCACTCCAGAAGATGCCGAGGCAATGCACTCACTTCTTACTCGTGATTATGAGCGGCTCGGTATCACGCTCCCCCATCTTGACGAACGTGTCGAGCGCGGCGTCCGGTTGACCCGATTTACGGCGAGCTACGATTGTGGCGTCGAACGCCGCGGCAATAAGCATACGGTTCTTCCGTTCATACGGAAGCTGATTGCTTGGTGCGTCGAGCGATTTCGAGTGCTTCATGGGCAGGAATGACAACGATGGGTTTTGACCGAGCGATTTGAGAGATGTTGGTGAATTGTTGTGGTGAGGTGCACTCGTCATTGAGCACGCCGTCGAGGACGAAGTCGCAGAACTCCAAATGAGCCACGATACGTTTTCGCAACACTGCTGAGCGTTCGCCAACAGTGCCAGTAAAGACCAATAGATCGCAGCCATTCATGGCAACTAGCATGCTGCCGATGGCTTTGTGGATGGTGTGAATAAGCGTGGTGAGCGCCAAGTGTGCGGCATGATCACCGTCGGCTTCTCGCTTCAGGAGCTCGCGAATGTCGTCGCTCTCCGCCATACCCGCGAGGCCAGCGTGTGTATTGAGATACTCGACCAACCCGGCGTCGTCTAACTGGAGCTGGCTGCGCAGAGCGTGGCTAGCATCTGGGCTGATGGAGCCGCTCCGGGTCGCCATGATCACCCCTTCGTTTGGCGTGAACCCCATCGTCGTATCGATGCTTCGGCCATGGAAGACACCGGTCACTGATGACCCGCTACCAAGATGGCAGACGATGACTTTTGGTGGCAGCTTGCCGCGATTCCACAGCTCGTCGACGACGCTGCTAACGGAGATACCGTGATACCCGAATCGTTTGATATCCAGTCGATCGGCGTCATGAATATTGATGCCGTAGTTCCAGGCATAATTTGGTTTGGTGCGATGAAAGGCGCTATCGCTGACGCCGACAATTGGCGTATCTGGGTAGTGAGCCCGAAGTAGCTGGAGCTCGCCTAAGGTTGCCCCGATATGCAGCGGTGCTAGGTGTTTGATTGACTCCAGCCGGGTGACCACCTCATCGGTGATGACGTGATCCTGCATGAAAAACGCGCTGGGCGCGACGACACGCAGGCCGATAGCAAGGATCGGCTGATTCTCAGTGAGGAGGTGTTCGGCGACAAGGGTTGAAATCACATGAGAGCACGACTCGTCCAGTACACTAAAATCTGCGGGTGCTGTCACCGCAGTTTTCCCGGGCGACTCGATAGTGTAGACAATTCCATCGTGAGCGTGCTCGTAGTGAATCTCGGCATGGAGCGCTAGCCCATCAGCCTCGTAGAGTGCATACTTGCGGCTGCTGCTACCCGGGTTTGCTACCAAAATGAGATTCATTGATATCCCCTCACTTCTGTTAGTTGGCATCGCTTACCTGACATACTAGTTTGTCTGTCCGTGCCATTCTTCTTCTTTGACGCGCTCCATACCTCGTGCCGCAGGCCACACCCATGCGTCAAGCTCGGGGCGGTCGATACCATAGGTTTTGATATAGTCGGTATTTTCGTCAATCTTGTGGCGATATTTTGCAGCTAAGTGCTCTGCCTCTTCAAAAGGAATTATTTCGTCGTGGCCAAGTTGCTTAAATGCAGCGATCGCTAAATCGTAGCGGCTGGTCTCATTGCGAACATGCATATCAAAGGGTGTCGTGGTACTGCCGATTTCTTTGTAGCCGCGAACGTCAAATCGAGTACTGTCGACCGCATAATTAAAGAGCACGCTTTTGACCGTCTGAGGATAGCCGTGGAAATTAAATATCACTGGCTTATCCTCGGTAAAGATATGATCAAAGAATTTTTGATCAGCCGTATTATTAAGTGTGCCAAAGCCCATCGTAGTTAGGCTCGACACATTTACACAGCGAATCTTTACCTCAGGACGTTCGGTTTTGATAATATCAATTGCTGCCATGGTCTCTTTGGTTGGGTAATCCCCTGCCGCAGCCATTACCAAATCAGGGTTATCGTCGGTTGCAAAGTCCCAGATCATCAGTCCTGCTTCGATTTGTTTGCGAGCCATGTTAGGCGTGAGCCAGCGAGGCTCTACAGTCTTGCCAGCAACAATTGCGTTGATTTGACGCACACTGGTGAGCATTTTTTCGAGAGCCACAAGAGTGCAGTTACCATCAGCAGGAAAAAATACGTTGCTAAAGTTACTTTGACGACGCAATAGATCATCGATGAAGCCAGGATTTTGGTGGCTGAACCCATTGTGGTCTTGGCGCCAGCCGCTGCTTGTCAGAATGTAGTTGATACTGGGGATCGTACCTCGCCATTCGACGCCTCGACTTTGGGTGAGAAACTTTGCGTATTGGTCGACCATGCTGCTTACTACTTGCAGAAATGCTTCGTAGCTTGCAAACATCGCATGCCGACCAGTTAAGACGTAGCCTTGCATGAGACCTTGCATATTGTGCTCGGAAAGCATTTCCATGACACGGCCATCTTGTGTCATGTCTTTATCCCATTCCATGAGAGGCCATTGCCAGCTACGAGAAGTAGCTTTGAAAATGTCGTCAAGCTTGTTGCTGTAGGTCTCGTCTGGGCTCATCATACGAAAGTTTTTGGTCTCAGCGTTGAGACGAAACACTTCTTCAAGATATAGTCCGGTGCGGCGCATGCTGCTGCTTCCCATGGTGCCAGGGGCTGTCGCGTCCTCAGCAAACTGCTCAACAGAAGGGAGTTTTAGGGGTTGATACACGGCTGGACCGCCATGTGCATGCTTGCTCATGCCGAGGCGTTTTTCGGGCTTTTCTGGGATGATATCTTCGACGTACGAGCCAAAACCGTTTGTCTCCGAAAAAAGCTCGCTAAACTTGTAGCTGCCGAGCCACTCGTTGAGAAGCTGTAGCTCACGTTCATCAGTTTTGGCCTCATTGAGCACCACCTGATGGCTGAGACAGTTGCCCTCGATTTTGTTGCCATCGAGTTCTTTGACGCCAGTCCAGCCCTTGAGTGTACGCATGATGATCATGGGTAGGCGGGGCGCGACCGTGTCTTTGCTGGCACGGAGTTCGGCGATGGTCGCGTGAGCCCAGTCTAGTGCCTCTGCCATAGCATCGTGGGGGTTAACACCGTCTTTGGTGGTGTCTACGATGCGTGGCTCGTAGCCGTAGCCGCTAAACAGCGTCATCAGTTCGTAGTTGCTCATGCGACCAAAAATCGTCGGCTGGCTTATTTTGTAGCCATTAAGATGGAGAATCGGCAAGACAATACCGTCTTTTCTTGGATTCACGAGTTTGTTGAGGTGCCATGCGCCGGCAGTCGGGCCGGTCTCGGCCTCTCCATCGCCGACCAGACAGGCTACCATGAGGTCGGGATTGTCCATGACTGCTCCAAAACTGGTGCTGAGGGCGTAGCCGAGCTCACCTCCCTCGAGGATAACTCCTGGTGTTTCGGGGTTTGAGTGGCTTGGGTAGCCGTAGGGCCAGCTAAATCCGCGGCAAAGCCGTTGGATACCCGACATATCAATCTTGAGCGAAGCGTCGAAATGGCTCAGTGTTCCCTCGAGAAAGAGGTTGGCTTGGAGCGCCGGAAAGCCGTGTCCTGGACCGAGCACAAACATCATGTCTTGATCGTATTTCTTGGCAAATCGAGAAAGATGGGCATAGGCAAAATTGATACCAGGCCCACTACCCCAGTGTCCCAGCAAGCGACTTTTAACATCATCGAATGTCACCGGACGCTTCATGAGATAGTTGTCTGCTAAAAAGATTTGTGCAGCGGTAAGATAGTTGACCGCACGCAAATACTGGCCCATTGAGTGTTTTTCGTGGTTATTCATGCTAATGCTTAGTATATACCCGTTAAATACAAGATGCAAAACGTGCGGTCCAGGACTATGACGCGAGGTATCAGTGAGGGGCCGCGCGAGAGTATTAGAATGCAGAGTAAGGGTGCTATACTAGAGCTACCATCAATGGGAGGTACAAGAGTATGACGAGTATCAAAGAAATTGAAGGAATTGGCCCTACATACGCCAGTCAACTGGCTGAGGCGGGAGTGCGAACGATTGAGCAGCTGCGTGAAGTCGGCGCAACTGCGACAGGCCGCATGCGTCTTGCGGACGAAGCTAGACTTGCGGAGGAACAGATTTTGCAATGGACCCACCAAGCAGATCTGATTCGAATCAAAGGCATAGGTGAAGAATTTGCCGAACTTTTGGTCAAGGCGGGAGTCGCCACCGTACCAAAACTTGCCTATCGGAACGCACAGAATTTATATATGGACCTTACATTACTTAACCAGCGGCTTAAGTTAGTGCGTCGTCTTCCCACAGTGGTCGAGCTCGAGCGCATGATATCACAGGCAAAGAAATTACCAAAACTAATTCGCCACTAATAAGAGGAAGAGGTAGCGCAATGGACATCACATCAGTATTGACCGAAGTGATTAAGGGGGATGTTTCGGAAAAGATTGGCCAAGCGACCGGCACCGACAAAAGCACGGTAGAGAGTGTGATTGCTGCAGGACTGCCTGTCATTCTTGGGCAAATGGCAAATAACACCGGTGATGAAAAAGGCGCACAAGCGCTAGACGCAGCCGTTGAAAAAGATCACACAAGCGGGTCCCTACTTGAAAGTTTGGGAGGGCTGTTTGCGGGGGGTGACAGCAATAACGATGGTGGCAAAATTATTGAGCATGTCTTGGGAGAGAAACAGTCTTCTGCAAATGAAACGATTGCAAATAAGACGGGCATCGACGTGGCAACGGTTGCCAAAATATTGACGTTTCTTGCCCCGCTTGTTATGGCATATCTCGGCAAGAAAAAGTCGAGCGATAATCTCGATGCGGGTGGCCTGTCAGACCTTCTGAAGCAACAAAAAACAGATAATGGCGGGTTGCTTAGCGATCTCGCAACGGCCGTTCTCGATAAAAACAAAGACGGCAGCATGTTGGACGACGTTATCGGCGGGCTGTTTGGCAACCGTTCGAGCTAATTGAAATCGTATGAGGCGATACTACCGATCTCGTAAATGCAAACCATGTTAGTGTTGAGTCCTGAAGTAGGAGCGCCATATGACCGGTTGTATTCGCTGATTTTTGCTGGACATGTTTGCCCGCGATCCAGAGCGAGGACAATTTGTGCAGTAGTGCCATTAATATTGTAGGTGATGCCTCGATACCATGAGGTTGTGCTATTTGCGGCGGTCACCATGGCAGGTGCGGGTGAGCCGGCCATATATGGCTGCATGGCAGCAGTAAAGGCGGGGTTTGTGACGACACCGACGCTTGACGATGTCTGCTGGCACTGCGCAACGGTCGAAGCTCCTTGTTCGTTGTAATCATATTTGTACCCTGCGCCGAGGCAGCTACTCATTGACGGGAGGCTGCCATTGCGCGCTTTGTATATCATCAGACCTTTGATCCATTGTTCAGCGGTGGTGATTGTCTGAGCAGTTCGGGCGCGCTGCTGGATACCGGTATAGGCAACAAGGGTAATACTAGCCAAGATGGCGATCACAATGACAGCAATCAAGAGCTCGACGATTGTGAAACCGCTTGTGTTTTTTCTCATAGACCTAGTATAGCCCAGCAGTTGCTATACTAAAAGTATGAAGCGTCTCGTTCCTAGTCATGGTCAACATTTTTTGCGCAGTTCTGCGTTTATCGCCGAGCTTATCGGGCATAGCAACATTCGCAAAAACGACTTGGTAGTCGATCTTGGTGCGGGCAGTGGTGCGATTACAGCGGTGCTGGGCCGCCGTGCTGCACGGGTAATTGCCATCGAGAACGAGCCTGTTGCCTATGCCAAACTCCAGCAAAATCTTGGTCACAATCCAAAAGTGACCATCGTGCACGGTGACATGCGGCAGGTTGAGCTACCGCGGGAACCGTATAAAGTGTTTGCAAATATCCCTTTTCGACTCAGCTCGCAGATAGTGCGTCGTTTGACGACGGATGGTCACCCGCCCAAGGCAGTGTATTTGATTGTGCAGCGGCAATTTGCTCAAAAGCTCATCATTTCGGGCGATCATTTCCATGGCGCACTTGGCATGATGATTGCGCCGTGGTGGCAGGCGCGGATCCGCCGGCCATTACGTAAGACCGACTTTACTCCCCCGCCTGCGGTCGATACGGTGCTGCTAGAGATCACACCGCGCCTCGAGGAACTGCTGCCATCCGAACAGCAGGCATCATATATGCAGTTTGTTGAGAAATGCTACGCTGAGCCACGATATTATACCAGAGTGGGTGGTAGCAAAGAGTTCAAGCCTTCACAGTTGACAATTGAGGAGTGGGTGGTGCTGTATAGTCGTCAGGCACACTCATTCTTATGATTGATCCGCATGTTTGAACCTCCGACTAAACTGAGAAAAAATGTCGTAATCACGAGGATTACGACATTCTTTCTTGGCTGGGGTGGAGAGGATCGAACTCCCGAATGCATGGACCAAAACCATGTGCCTTACCACTTGGCGACACCCCAATAGTGTGTGATTACGGTTACGAAAGGTACGGCTATAATCGGGAAGTGAAACTTCATGTGCCTTGCCACTCGTCGATTGTCTCCGACAATCGCTCGTAGCCTCGCCTCAAACTACTTGAAGCAGAGCTTCAAATCGGTTTCCGGCCTTGCAAACTGCCCCAGGCAGTTCTCATACTTGGCGACACCCCAATGTGCTTAAAAAGTATACCATACACCAGGGCAACTTGTCATCGAGAGTGAGTTGGACTATGCTAGGTGCAAGAAACCACGAAGGAGGAACCATGGCTCACAAAGCATTGCACGAAAAACACGTACAGAAAACTGGTAACATACTACGATCAGTGCTGATTTGGGCAGGATTTTTGTTGGCTGCGGCGGCAGGACTCACTCTTCTTCTCACGAGCGGCTATGAGCGAGTCGAGCTTGCGTTGGTCATCGGTGCCGTGCTCTGCTATGGCTTTGCACTTCGAGATTTTGATATCGATGATGATGACTGAATCTGGGTAGATGTAGAATGCCGCTTGTGGTCGCATTTGGACCGATCACGCTGGTTATTTGGTTAGCCGAGAATGTCGCAACCTACACCAAGGTATGGCTCTACCCAAATCAGTCGGCGAGCTGGCATATGGTTGGAATCGAGAAGATTGGTTCGTGGTTACTCCTGATGATAATTAGCTTTATTATGATTGAGTTACTGAATAGGTGGCGCCAGCGGCAGTCACTTGACGCCTCTTCTTGTCGCGACTAGTATGAGTGCAGTATGCACAAGCTATTTCGCTGGGGATTTGCCGGCTATAAAACAAAATATATCAAATCGGATCTGATGGCCGCACTGGTCGTGACGGCGATCGCCATCCCGGAGTCTCTCGGATTTGCTGTTATCGTCGGCCTGCCGCCGGTAACTGGCCTCTATAGTGCGCTGTTTGCGCCGATGGTATTTGGCGTGCTTGCTCACACTAAGCGCCTAGTGATTGGTGCGGATTCGGCCACAGCCGCGCTGGTGGCTTCTGGGGCGTTGTTGGTGGCACAAGCTGGATCGCCGGAGTACGCCAATGCAATTGGACTGCTCGGCCTGCTAACCGCAGGTGTCCTGTTGCTGATGGGCGTTTCAGGACTGGGCTTTTTAGCAGATCTGATATCGCGGCCGGTGCTGGTTGGCTTTTTGGCAGGCGTTGGCGTACAACTTATGACTCATAAGCTTCCAGAAATGCTCGGGATATCTGCTAGCGGAAGTTTGTGGCAACACGTGGTGGCGGTGGCACAAGGCTTGACAGCGGTAAATGGCATGACAGTGACAATCTCTGTACTTGTAGTGGGTATTGTAGTGATCACGCGACGCACACGTATCCCAGGGGAGCTCATCGGCTTGCTCGCGGCAGTTGGGTTTGCGCTGGTGTTTCATGTTGGGGACTATGGCGTGCAGTTTGTCGGTGCGCTGCCACAAGGCTTGCCGCAGTTCGTCCACCCCAGCTTGTCAGCGGGTGACGTGGTCACACTGTTGCCGGCAGCGCTCTCTATCGCGATCGTAATCTTGGCGCAAAGCTCCGCAGTGATCAGAAGCCAGGCTAATGAGCATGATGAAAAAGTTCGTCTCAACCAAGATCTGATGGCGCTTGGCGTTGCCAATGCCGTCTCAGCACTTACGAGGGGATTCGCTGTCAACGGTAGCCCGCCGCGCACACTTGCTGCCGACATGGCGGGGGCCCGCTCTCAGCTCGTCAACATTATAATGGGAGTGATCATTGGGATACTTCTACTGTTTGGCGGCGAACTATTTCGCTCTATGCCTTCGGCGGCCTTGGCCGCAATTGTGTTCATGATCGGACTTCACCTCATCCGCTTTTCCGAACTCAGGTATCTTTGGCGCACTCACAAAACTGAGTTTCTGGTGGCGATGGTTGCACTCGTGGGTACGGCGCTTTTTGGCGTGCGGCAAGGGGTATTGATTGCGGTCGTCGTGTCGCTCATGGAGCGTCTCAGTCGCCAATACCACCCGAAAGATGCAGTCTTGTTGCGCGATGGGGCATTGTCTGACTGGGCTACAGAGCGACTCGACCCGCACCACCGACACACCTCGCGGCCGCACGGACTGCTCGTTTACAGCTTTGATGGGTCATTGTTTTTCGAGAATATCAACTATTTCGTCGCTCGCCTCAAACGAGCGATTGAGGCGGCAAGTGAACCAGTGCATTATGTTGTGGTTGATGCGGGAGCAATTGATAATATTGACTACACTGCGGTCGAGAATCTCAAGATGCTAGTTCGCCAGCTTAGCTCGGACGGTATCCGGCTTGGTTTCGCTCACGTCTCCCCTGCCTTACGCCAGCAGTTTGACAATTACGGTGTGGTGGGGTTGGTCGGAAAAGATAATATTTTTCCGACCCTCAACGCCGCCATCAAGGCTCGTCCTGACAGTCGGCGATCGTCGCTTGAAATGATCCAGCGGCTCAAGTTGCCAGCCGAAAGCTATGTCGTAATTGGAGGTGCGGTACTCGAGGCGCTTGACCTACGCCAAACGCATGATGTCGATGTGGTGGTGAGTGACAACGTGTACCGTGAATATCGTGACGAGCACCACTGGCAGGAGTATGTACAAGACAACGGCAAAAAAATCTTATCGCACAATGGCTATAATCTTATGCACACCTGGATGGGAAAGAATCTCAAATACCTGAAAAAGTCTGCATTTGTCGTTGACGGCATTTCACTCATGAGCGTAGATGATTTGATCGATGCCAAGCGGCGTCTCGGACGCAAAAAAGATATCTCAGACATTGCACTTTTGACCGACTATCGGCACACGCAGTCGACTAGTGGCAAAAGATGATACCTATACAGGTCATGTTGTGCGCGAGTTTTTCGCTTGATGTAACGGTGATGGCAGAGGCTACTACGCAAATCTCCTGTTCGTAGGTGCCGGCGCGACGAATGGCGAGACTAAGCTGCTCTCGCTCGGTATCAGTGAGGGTACAGTGCTGCAGAAGGGTTTCATCGCCGGCTGCATAGAGCTTGAAGTGCCGCCCGTGATGCCACTCATTCCAAGAGAAATAGGCGGTCGTACCACTGTTGATCGGTCGTGAACGTACAGTAGGCAGGTTGTGAAGTGTCGAGAGCACCTCTCCTACAGTTTTGTGTTCACAAGTCTCCAATATATGTGTTGCCGCTTCGAGCAAGGAGGAACTGTTTCCATCAACAAGACGGACACTAACAAGTGTTTTGTCGAGATAACTCATATGGCCTCTAGTATACCATAAGCGGGTTGCAATCTTGAGGCATCAAATGTAGACTAGTGGTATGGTAAAAACTGTAGCGAAGACAGCTAAGACAAAGAAAGTTGTTAAGAAATCCACGGCATCACGAGCACGTGCCTCAAAGCAGTCGACGAAGGTAGATTATTACCCCAACCGTATGACGGTAGCAATCTCTGCACTTGCTGGAACACTATTGGTGCTCCTGGCACTGATTGCTGTTCTCGGCTCACGCTAAATCAAGTAGCTCAACAGCCGTGAGCAGTGTATACTAGTGTCATGAAAGTACGTATTGAAATTGACACAAAGACATTTGTTCGGTTCTGGCTAGTAGTGATTGGGTTCGGGTTCGTTATTCTTGCGTTGTATAGTGCGCGCACGGCTCTCATTATTCTTGCGGCAGCGCTGTTTTTTGCGCTCGCTCTCAATGGGCCAGTCAGTCGTCTGGCAAACTACCTACCCGGTAGGAGTCGTGTACTTAGTACGGCACTGGCGTTTGTTGTGGTAGTGGCAGTACTGGCGGCAATTGCCTTTCTCGTCGTGCCACCTATTGTGCAGCAAACCATAAAGTTTATCGATAGCGCACCAGAGGCAGTGCGAACGGTTTCTGAGCAGTGGAAAGGTGTCGGTAATCTCATCGATAAGTACCATCTGCAGCCGCAAATTGATCAAGCAATCAAATCCTTGCAGACCGATGCCGGAAGCTGGGCAACCGGGTTTGGCAAGAACTTCTTGAATGGTGTTGGCTCGGCACTCTCAGCCTTTTTGTCCGGTATGCTCATGCTGGTGCTGACATTCCTTATGCTTGTCGAGGGACCAGCGTGGGTAGCGCGAATCGCCACACTGTATCGCAACACTGATCGTCGTGACAGCCACCTGCGCTTGATTCGCCGAATGCACGCTGTCGTCTCAAACTATGTGACGGGGCAAATCACCATTTCTGGCATCGACGGTCTGATGGCGGGCCTGGCGGTATTTTTGATCACTTTGTTCTTCCCTGCGGTGCCTTCAAGCCTCGCGATGGTAGCAATCGCCACTTGCTTTGTGCTGTCACTGATCCCGATGTTTGGTGCCACAATCGCCGGGGTGATTGTGACGGTACTATTGGCATTCAACAGTCTGCCGGCTGCATTTATATTCGCAGTCTATTTCATGATTTATCAGCAGGTTGAAAACAACGTGATTTCACCTGCCGTGCAGTCACGAACCATATCACTCAGTCCTTTGGCAATCTTGGTAGCGGTTACTATTGGTATATATGTCTTTGGTATTGCTGGTGGTATCATTTCCATTCCGATTGCAGGCTGTATCAAAATCTTGATTGAGGAGTATCTCAAAAATGCCCACAAAGAGCGCGAGGAAAACGCCAAGCCACTGACAAAATTGGTCAAGAAATTGACTGGTGAAGACGCGTAGCCCAGTTGTTTAATTGGGCGCGTACGTCCAGATCACACCAGAGGGACTATCTTTTACCTCGATTCCTTTCTCAAGAAGTTGATCGCGTAGTGCATCAGATTTGTTCCAGTCTTTTGCTTCACGGGCGCGTTGGCGTTCGAGGATAATTCGCTTGGCGTCATCATCGACATCAGGTGTACTAGCTATGAGTTGAAGGCCAAGTAGTTCATCGATTGCAGTGAGAAGTTCGATAAGACCGTGGCGATGAATAGTGCCAAGTGGCTGACGGTCGAGCTGGCTAAACGAAGCATCAACGATACGCATCATCTCTGGTGTATTGAGATTGTTTAGGAGCGCTTCACGGAGTGCGCCAGCAGATGCTTGCAGTGACGGGTACTTCTCATCATCGTTCTTGGTGTCGTCATCACTGAGCGAATCGTGTGTTTGGTGGCGAAGTACAGCGTAGTTTCGCCAGTTATCACGCCGATTTTTTGCTGCCTGAAGATTGTCAAACGTAAAGTTACCTTCTGTCATGAATTGGCTTTGCAGTACAAACATTCGCAGATCCATCGGCAAAAATCCTTCATCTGCTAGGTCTTGGAGAGTATGGCCATTGCCAAGACTTTTGCTAATCTTGCCGCCATCGATTTTGAGATGGTTATTGTGAAGCCATAAATTGGCAAATTTTTTGCCGCTAGCGGCTTCGCTTTGGGCAATCTCGTTGGTATGATGCACCGGAATGTGATCGATCCCTCCGGTATGAATGTCGATCGTCGGGCCGAGAATGCTCATAGCCATAGCCGAGCATTCTAGATGCCACCCAGGAAAGCCCATAACTCTGGAAGAGTTCTGAGTTCTGAGCTCTGAGTTTTGCGAGCCATGCGTTTCTAGAGGGGTGGTTTGAGGGGGTGCCTGGCCTGACGCTGCTTTAATCGAATCGCCTGCAACTGGTGACGACACAAGCGGCGAATTTGGAGGAAGGTCAAGCAGGTCATCCGGTGTGGCCCATTCCATGTCACGTTTTTCACCGATAGGAGTAAACTTCCATAGTGCAAAATCCCATGGTTGGCGCTTTTCGTCGTTGGCTTCTACTCGCGCACCTGCTTTTTGAGCGGCGAGGTCAAGATGAGCGAAGTCAGCATAGCTTGGGAACTTGCTGGTATCAAAATAAATGCCATCGTGCGTCTGGTAGGTGAAACCTTTTTCTTTGAGTATGCGCACAAGGTCAAGTTGTTGATCAATAAAATCTGTTGCTTTGACAAGATGTTCCGGCGGTATGAGGCCAAGCTTCTCCATTCCGGCCACAAAATCCTCAGCATAAAATTCGGCAATTTCCCATGCAGTTTTGCCTTCGCGCCGGGCGCCTTTTTCGAGTTTATCCTCGCCCTCATCGGCATCACTCACTAGGTGCCCAACATCAGTAATGTTCATGACGCGCTCGACATGATAGCCAGCACTCAATAGTGCGCGAACCAAGCTGTCCCAGTAGATATACGCTGACCAGTTACCCACAGTCAGATGATCATACACGGTAGGGCCACACGTGTAGAGCGTGACTCGCTTATCGTTGAGTGGCGTGAGCTCCTCGACGGATTTCGTCGCAGTGTTATACAGTTTGAGCGGCATGAAATTCCTTCAGTGCTTTATCGGTTGCAGTAATAAGTTCTGCAATGGCCGCGTCGTAGCCTTCAAATATCTTGAATCCAGCAGCGTAGCTGTGCCCGCCACCACCGAAGTACCCGGCAATAGTTGCGCCAACCGGCGTGTTGCAACGCAATTTGCCTGTCAGCTTGCCATCAGGATAGGTTTTTATGGCGCACGCGACTTCAACACCGTCTACCAGGCGCATTTCGTCAAGGACCAAAACGCTCGGGTTGTAGCGGTCGGAATACGCCTGAATATCCTCCCAGGGAATATGTACGACAGCGAGCTTGCCATCGAGTAAGTATTCAATCCTACCGATCAGTTCTCCCTTGTAGGCCAAAATATCGGCGGGTTTGCGCATATATTCACGGCGAAGCGACTCGATCTCGTAGGGTTTTGCGCCATATTTCACCAAGTCAGCGACCGTTTGAAATGTCTCCGGTGTCGTCGCCTCGGTAGAGAGGCCAAGTGTATCTGAGGCGATTGAGATATACAGGCTACGAGCGGCTTCTGCAGTCACAGGCCACTTCGCTTCCTTTGCCAGCTCGTAGATGAGCTCACCCGTTGCGGGTGCTGTGCTGCTCATGACAAACTCGTGGCGGAATGACAGGTCATTCTGCGATGTTTCGTCGTCGTTCTCTCCGTGGTGGTCAAGCACGATAACGGGATGGGACTCCAGAAACTGCCGGACGCCTGGACTGGAGAGGGCTTTTTCAAGTAGTGTTTCTGCTGCTGTGTCGACGATAATAGCTAAGTCGGCTGACAACGGAAAATCATTGACCACTCTATCCCAGCCGGTGACATACCGGAGGTACTTTGGCATGTCAATCGCGCAGTACATGGTGACAGTCTTGCCCTGCTCGCTCAGCAACTCTTCGAGCGCCAGTGAGCTGCCCAAAGAATCGCCATCTGGGTTTTCACCTTGGACTACGACAACGGTTATCGCGTTATCAATCATGTCGATCGCGTTTGAAAACATATCTACCAGTATACCTTGCGTAAGGCTATTGACACAAACGCATAAACTGTGCTATAATATAATTCCAATCTACTCCAGATGGAAGGCTATCCATGTCAGATTCTCGAAAAGTCGAGGCCCTCGAAGTACGGGCACGCAATGCCCAGTCGTACTACATCGAGGCGACGATCAACCACTATTGCCTTCAGGCGAGATTGGCGATTGCATTGTCGGAGCAGAGTGGTATCGTCGTGTTCTCGCCGGCGGTTGTTGAGCAGCTGAAGTTGGCTCTCAACTGTCCCCAGCGGAGTGATGAGGAGATACTTCACATCATCCAAGGCATGGCCCATGCCAGCGGCCACGAGGAGCTTCACCTGCAGCTTCGACCCAGCCGCACGCATGGTGTCGGCGCGGCAATCATCGCCGCCTGATCAAAGCCCCGAACCCGCACAGTAAGAGCCCCGCTCCTGTGCAGGATCGGGGCTCTTACTTTTGGTTACTCCTCTACAGCGTCCGTCTACCTTCGAGCGCGTGACCGAGGGTGATTTGATCGGCATACTCCAGATCAACTCCCACTGGAATCCCGCGCGCGAGGCGCGAAAGCTTGACGTCGATCTTAGCATCTTGGATTTGTCGCTGGATAAACAGCGCGGTCGACTCACCCTCGACTGAAGCATTGGTGGCGATGATCAGTTCTTCTACCTCATCTGCTTTGAGGCGTTTAAGTAGTTCAGGAATGTGCAATTGTTCTGGCCCAATACCATCAAGCGGACTAATCGCCCCGCCAAGCACGTGGTATGTGCCCTTGAACTGACCGGTGCGCTCAAGTGCCACAATATCGAGTGGTTCCTCGACGACAGCGACGAGCTGCTTATTGCGGTTTCTGTCGCTATAAAGTGGAGAGATGTTTTCGTCTGCATTAATTAATGCGTACGTTACAGGGCAAGTGTTCACCTCGTCGTGCAATTCAGCCAGCCGTTTTGCAAGGCTAGTACTTTGTCGTTTGTCGGCGCGGAGCAAATAGTATGCGTAGCGCTCAGCGGTGCGTGCACCAACACCAGGTAGGCGCCCAAGCTCCTCGATGACTGCAGTGAGCGCCTTTGGTAATAGCTCAGACACGGATACTAAAGTCCAAGGTTGCCAAGGCCGCCCATCAATGGTTTCATCTTTTCAGCGGCGATTTCTTGAGCCTTGGCCATGCCGTCTCGGATGGCAATTTCAATCCAGTGCTCAAGTTCGTGGATGTCTTCGAGGTCGACGTACTCTGGGTCAATTTTCACTGATTTTACTTTTAACTCTCCCGTAATCTGCACGACAACCGCACCGTCGCCAGCCTCTACTTCAACAATTTCATTTGCGAGTGCTTTTTGCGCTTTGCGCAGGTCGTTTAGCATCTTCATTTGGTCAAATGCCATAGGTATTTCCTCCTTGTTGTTCTACTCTCTCCAGTATAGCGTATCTTGATGCAAAATGAGGCGACGAGCCGCTATTTGACAGAGCGATATATGTAGAATCGATCGGCATTTTTGCTGAATCGATTGGTAATAATCATAGTGGGCTCACCGCTTGGTTTTTGAATGCGGTATGCCTGATGTGTCACGATGGCAACAGGAGCGGGATTTTCTTGGCTGGTCGAAATCGTAAAGCGGCCATCGTAATGTGCCACCATACTATAGAACGCCTCCTCTTGAGGGCTGGTAATAAGGCGCGTGGTAGATTTTGTCGCTTTTTCGTACCTTAGCTGATCTTCCAGTAGCCCAAGATCCGAAGAGTAATCCTTTAGCACGTTAGCATTGTACTCGTAATTATTCATGTAGCGCATCACACCTGACAAAACGATACCGCCAACGAGAATGGCCAGCGGGATCAGTCCGGCGACACGCGCATAGGGGTTGCGTGGAAATAGTTTGTACCAGTCAGTGATGAGCGTAGCAATGCCAAGTGCAATCATGAGTACGGCAAGTGGATACAGTGCGCTAACATGAACCGGGTTCAAAAGCACAAGGGGGACCATTAGCAAACCAAGAGAAAGCGTAATATAGCTGCGCGCAGTATACTTGTAGGTCATGAGTTTGTACACGCCAATCATCATCAGCAACATTAGTCCCAGCGAATATACCGGACGCAACAAGTAGCCATTTGCGGGGACAAAGAACCCGAAGAGGCTATACGCGACTTCTCTGAGATTTTGCTGCATAGAAATGGCAGTCTCAGGAAAGCCGAGCAATGAGAGCGCAACGCGAGGGTCGATCGTAGAAGCATACACTAACGGCACGATCGAAACGATACCGAGAGCAATTGCAATGACAAGCCGTGGGCGCGCAAAGTGCGTAACGATATGACGGATGTGAGGGTGGAAAAACATCGTGGTGAGGACGGCGACAACAAGGTATATACCGAGCGGTGTATATAGCGCGGCGGCCATCAACACGCCAGTAAGTACTTTCCAGAGGGTGCTAAAGGTTTTTTTCCGTGTCACGTACGTAGCAGCAAACAATGTCCAGATGGTTAGGAAGCTAAACATAATGTTCGGGGTGCCGTCTTGGACGAGAAAAAGAAACTGCGTGCAGGTCGTGGCGAGAATAGTGGTGAGGACGGCGACATTGCGGCGGAACCACGTACGAATCAGCAGAAAGATCCCGAGCGATGTCAGGACACCAAGCACGATGGACGGCAATTTGATGCTCAGCGTTGTTACGCCAAAAGCAAGAAACGACAATCGCTGCAAGATGTGATACGGCAAGTCGATAACCATGTGAGGATCAATAGATTTCATCGAGAGACGGCCGCTGGCGAGTGCGGCATCAATTTCGCCCTGACGCAGCGCGCCCGGGACGTAGAGGCTGGCGATGACGAGTACGATACCGATTGCGACAATAATCGCGGTATACCCAATCAAATAACGCCAACGATAGAGCCAAAAGTCTGTAACACGCGTTTTCATTTGCTTTGTATTATACCATTGCGGGGGCGAAAGACGCTATTGGTTGTGAGAGAGGCCAATGCAGAAATACGCAAATGCAAAATAGACACTTGGTTCTAGATTTAAGAATAAATTACACTGTCATTAGAACTTACTCATGCCGTTTGTCGAGCGACATAAAGCGCAGGCGTTCAGGGTGGAAGTAGAGCTGAACTTTGCCAACCGGCCCGTTTCGGTGCTTGGCGATGATAAGGTCCGTGATGTTCTGCACCTCAGGATTATCCGGTTCATAGTAGCCGGGACGATAAATAAACGACACAATGTCGGCATCCTGCTCAATCGAACCCGACTCACGCAGATCGGACAGCTGCGGGATGGGTGGCGTGCGGCTTTCGACTGAACGACTAAGCTGCGACAGCGCGATGAGTGGGACATTTAGCTCACGCGCGATCAGTTTGAGGCCACGGCTAATCTCGCTCACCTCCTGGACGCGGTTGCCATTGTGGTTGCCGTTCGACTGCATGAGCTGCAGGTAGTCGACAATAATGAGCCCGAGTGGCTGATCATGGGCGGCACGGCGCGCTTTGGTTCGCATTTCTAGTACGCTAAGCCCTGGGGTGTCGTCGATAAAGATTGGCGCTTCTGCCATTTCGCCCATCGCCTCACTAATCTTGCTAAAGTCTTCGTCGCTCAAATTTCCAGTACGAATATTCCAGCTATCCACCCCTGAGGCGTCGGCGAGCATACGATCGATCAGCTGCTCCTTGCTCATCTCGAGGCTAAAGAACAGCACCGGTAGCTTGGCAATCGTGGCTACGTTATAAGCCAGGTTCGTCACGAGAGTGGTCTTACCCATTGCAGGTCGTGCAGCAAGAATGATAAGGTCGCTGCGCTGCAAGCCGGCGGTCATATTGTCCAAATCTCGGTAGCCGGTACGAATGCCGCGTAATTGACCTTTGTTGCGGTGCAGCTCTTCGATACGGTCAAAGCTCTCGGTCAAAATACTTTCGATACTGACGAGATCTTGTTTGAGTGATTGGTCAGAGACACTAAACAATTCTGCTTCGGCTTTTTCGAGCAGCTCCTGGGCAGTCGTCTCTTCGTCGTACCCAAGCTCGGAGATGTCAGCGCTAGCTTTGATGAGACGACGGCGAATCGCTTTTTGTTCAACCAGCTCCGCGTAGGCGTCGGCGTGGGCGGCAGTAGGGACATAGTTGGTGAGCTCGGTCAAAAACGCCGATCCGCCGATGGCTTCTAGTTCGGACTTTTTCTTTAGTTCTTCGGTGAGTGTCAGTAGATCAACTGGCTTGTGTCGCTCGTATAGACGCGTCATGGCGGCAAAAATTATCTGGTGGCGTTTGTCATAAAAGTCATGTGAGCGAACGATCTCGCTGACATCGGCCAGCACCTCTTCATCGATCAACACCGCACCAAGAAGAGACATCTCGGCGTCGAGACTTTGCGGCGGTACTCTGCCAGCAGTGACGGTTTTTTTCTCAGCCATATTACAAACTCACCTCTTCTCCTCCGCCCATGATATCAAGAACAGCTGCTGCTTGGCTATTAGATGGGGGCGCCGGCTCTGGCACAACTTCCAGTGATCCCGTAAAACCTGTCGATTGCAGCGCAGCGTAGAGGGCGGGTGCCGCTTTGTCGAGCTGCGTCTTGGCGAACTTTTTGCCGGCATATATCGTCAGTTGATCGTTTTGGCAGTCATAGCCACACTTTGCGAGCAATGCCGCCGCGCCTGGTGCAGAGGCACGCACGGTAGACAAAAAGTCATCCCACACGAATACCGTTGACGACGTGAGCGGTGTGGCTGGAGGCTGAGTGTCGGATGGCTGCGGGTCTGCTGCGGCTACAGTTGCAGCAGCTTTTGCCGTGTTGTCCGTAGGAGCGGCTGCCTTGTTAGTCGGTGTTGGGGCTGTCGATTGAATAGGTTCAGCGGGTTTGTCGAGTGCAGGTTTCTTAGCTGGTGCAACAGAACCGAGCGCGGTTAGCAATTTTACTTGCGGCCAGGCACTTTTGCTGACTTCCAGAAGCTGGTCGAGCAGCGGCAGCAATGCAGGCCGCTGCAATACCTGACTGCTCACATAGTGGATGAGCTGCCCGGTTAGGATGATCGCTGACATGCCGCGCTTTTCGCTGTCATCGAGGATCTGAACCAGCGTCTTCAGGTCGCCGGCCATCGCGGCATCGATTAACCCAGCAAGACGCTCGTGATCGGCTAGGCCAAGTACTTGTTCGACCAGCGTTTGGTCGATCGCACCGTCGCTAAGATGCTGCAATTGGTCGAGCAAGCTGATGCTATCGCGGAAGCTGCCGTTGCCATGGCGTGCGATTAGCGCCAGCGCTGCATCGTCGATATCGATCCGCTCTGCATTAGCGATGGTACGCAAGTGGCGTGTGGCATCATTGGGGTGAATGGTACGAAAGTTATAGCGCTGCAAACGGCTGATGATTGTGGCTGGGAGTTTGTCGACATCAGTTGTTGCCAGGATAAATACCACATGCTCTGGCGGCTCCTCGAGCGTTTTGAGGAGCGCATTGAACGCCGGCTTAGACAGCATATGAACTTCATCGATGATGTAGACTTTTTTGCGAGCACTGGTCGGGGCGATCTGCACGCGCTCTCTCAGGTCACGGATGTCCTCCACCGAGTTGTTGCTCGCGGCATCGATTTCGATAATATCAAGGTGAACTGATTCGTCGCTGTATGGTAACTGATTGATTTCGTGCGCCAATATTCGAGCGATTGACGTTTTGCCAACTCCCCTCGGCCCGGTTAGTAGGTAGGCGTGGGCGATTTTGTCGGCTTTGATCGCACGACGCAGCATATCGGTAATATGCGACTGCCCGACGATCTCGTCGAGCGATTTGCTCCGATATTTCCTATATAACGCCTGCCCCATTGCTCTCATTATAGCTGCTTTGGTGACGGCTGTCTGTTGTAGATTTGGTCGATACGTTCGCACGCAAATTGAAACCCCGCCTCATGCAGCGGGAGACGGGGTCTCAACCGCTAGAGGCGGGGTGGTTCAGTCGTTCCGGCGAAGGGACAGCCCGAGCTTGCTAAGTTCGGACTCCACCTTCTTGAGCGCCTCTTCACCGAAGTTGCGCATCGTGATCAGGTCAATCTCATCGCACTTGATGAGGTCGCCGATCGTGTGGATGTTGTTCACGTGCATCGGGTTGGTGATGCGCGTCGGCAGACCGAGCGTGTCGATGCTCTTTGCGAGCAGCTCGGAGCTCGGCTTTTTCGAGGCACTCTTGCCGGGGTCGACACGAGCTCCCCAGGCCTTGCCGATGCGGCCGGCGATCTGTTCGAACTGACGCGACGCATCGACGTAACCCTCGCGGTAGCAAGCGTGCGGCTGCGCCGTGCGCGCCTCCGCTATGCGGAGCATGGCCTCGAGGTTACCGATCTGCCGCTCGAGACGAAGGACGTAGTCCATGATGCCCTCGAGTGACTCGATAACACTGGTGTTTCCCATCGGGGGTCTCTTCTCTACTTGATAGGTGCGGACTATCCGCACAGCTGAGTGGTGGATAATTCAATATTTATTATAGCAAAAAATTATCGTAATGTCAAGGTTTTACGCTCTAGACCTCAAAACCTCTCCGACACACCGTAAAGCGACTGCAGCCCTGGTGTCTCTGTAAGAGATATCAGGCGCGTAGGGGGGTGTGGAGTGGGAGGTTTTGAGACTCAGGCTCTACATCCTATATCTAAAAACCTCCTCTCTTCACACTCCCTTTCACGCCGAGCCACTTTGTGTCTCGGGTTGCAGTCGCTGTACGGCGTGAAGAGAGGAGGTTTTAAGATATAGGCGCACACTCCAGCGGCGGACAGACGTTACAATTGCGGGCGTTCGTCTTTGATTTGGAGAGAAGGATTAAAGCTGTACAGATACGGGTTACCGGTGCTGTGCGTTTGCTCAGCATTTCGAGGCTCTGAACGGACAACGGCATCGAAGGGATTACCAGATACTTGAGCAAGATAGCCGAGATATTGTGAGAGTCGTATCGCCGCGACATTATAAAATCGATGATACTGGTTGAACCCATACCTTTCATTCCGTAACTCGCGTTCGATATCTTCCCATGCAAACGATGCTTCGCGCCCCTGCTGCTCGGTGAGTGTTTGCAGGGCGTTAAAGATCATAATGCTCGGCGACCCAAGCCGGCACAGTGCCTGCCCCAGCTTGAGTTCGCGCTGTCCCGAGACGGCAAGCTCAGTAGGGTCTGAAGATTCGCTGGTACGCAGGATATCGGGCGCAGGCCAAATATAGCGACTCCCCAGCGGCTCACTCGACAAATCAACGACGTTGTCATGAGCTTTCATGTGATTAATTATGAACTACGGAAAAACCAGTGTCAAATCTTCATGCCCTCCGTTTCGAAAGCATCCCGTTATTTTCGTCTCAGGGTAGAAAAAACGATGTCAGAATTTACTTCTGCATCGTTTTTATAACCGTTAGGAAAGAGTAGCTCGAGAATAACGGAATGTTATTCTCGGCGCGATGAGGGAAGCTATCTTGGCTCCCTCATTGGCTTGCTACTACAGCGCCGCCTCTACTGCTGCCCACACTGCCTCAGGATTGTCCTCTGGCACGATGATAGTGACTTGGTCACCGATATTGATACGGAAATAGGTCACACTGGCGAGGAGAATCCTGTATTCGCGCCCGCTGGCCTCTACATAGTAGGCACCGTCGTGTTGCACCAGAGTACCGATAATCTGTTTGCGTGGGACTGGGCCAATCTGCTTGTAGATAAAGCCGCCGTCATCGGCGATGGTGAGTTTCAAAATGTCGCCTTCGACTAGCTTGCTCTTGCTCGCATAGTTGGCAGGCACTGGATAGCTCTTGCCGTCGGGGCCAATCATGACTTGGCCATCGAAGACACCTTCGATCACCTTGCCGCTGACTTCTTCGCGGCTATTGGTTGGGGTGATAGCATGGCCATCGTCGCCCATGATGCTCATCAGTAGTTCTTTGGCAGCGGCTAGGTTGGTCTCCGCCTCTTGAATCAGCGATTTGAGTCGCTTGACTTGTTTTTCTGGTAATTCAGACATATTAGTTCTCGCAATCTTTGTCTGTGTTTGGTAATACCCTCATTATATACCGCTCGGGGGCGTGAAAGTCAAGGGCTTTTTTCTCCACAGTGAGATATGAGGTGAAGAGAAAATCGTTGTAAAAATATACACAAATAGAAAGCGGCCCGCTTCCTGCACTGAGTGCAAGAAACGGGCCGCAAGTTTCGCCCTAGGCGCAGGGCGAACGCTGCTCCTCGTCCTCCGGGCACCGCAGGTGCTTCGGGAGCTCCAAGGTGACCCTGGCCGGCTGCGGGCGCACACGGATGTGTGACGGCAGCAGCTTGGCTAGCTCGGCATCGCTGAGCCGACTGCGTCGCAACTCGGAGAACCGAGTCTTGACTGGCAGTTCGAAGCTCCGATTGAGCGGCACCGGCGCGTTGACCACCTTGGCGGGGGTCTTGGTCGAGTACCGCCGAGGCACGCGTAGGGTGCTCGGCTGGACACTGCAGCTCTCGACTTCGTCGAGGAGCTCGTGACATCCCCAGGTGGCCGCATCATCGCGAATGCGCCGACCGCGAAGTACGAAGTACTCCATGTAGTGAGGGCTGCGCTGCGGACGTGCCGAGTTGTTGTCGTCACGCTTTATCTTGCGGTACTGCTTGCCGACATTGCTGTCGAACACCAGACCGAACTTGTCAGCCTTGGGCCTCTGGGGGCGACGGGTGTTGGTGGTGCGAGCCACTGAATTCTCCTACTTCGTTGTGGGATGGATGGGTGACTTTCTGAGTATACATAATAGCACAAGTATTAGTATTTGTCAATAGATTACAACATACTGCAACAAAAACACCCCTATTACTAGGGGTGAGATTGCTAACATGTGGTCGATTGATTGCCCGCTGTAGGCAACGATGCCCTGCATCGGCTTTAGCGGGGTGGAAGCCGTTCTGCGAAGTTACTTCGAAGAACGGCTGGAGGAGCGGAGCCCCTACGCCAATTCTACGCTCGCGCCAGCTTCTTCGAGAGACTTCTTGGCGTTTTCAGCGTCGTCTTTGCCTGCTTTTTCGAGGATAGCGCTTGGTGCGTTGTCTACAAGAGCTTTGGCTTCACCAAGACCGAGGCCGGTGATTTCCTTGACTGCCTTGATGACAGCAACTTTCTGCGCACCTGCGTCCTTGAGAGTCACAGTAAATTCAGTCTTTTCGTCTGCAGCAGCGGCAGCGTCGCCACCAGCAGCAGGACCAGCAACAGCCACAGCTGCAGCAGCTGGCTCGATGCCGTATTCGTCCTTGAGGACGTTCTTTAGTTCGTTTACTTCAAGCACGGTAAGGCTTGTAAGTTCTTTTGCAAGTTTTGCAATATCAGCCATAATAGACTCCTTTGTCGTTAGATTGGTAAAGTTTGAAAGTTTGGAAGCTAGAAAGCAAAATACTTTCTCGCTAGCTACTTTCCTACGTTCTAGCTAATGTTGACTGCTTACGCAGTCGCTTTGGCCTCGACGCCATCGAGCAACGCATGAAGGTTGCCAGAAAGCGCGTTGGTGACATCGTGAACTGGTGAAAGCAGTTGAGCGACAACTTCGGCGATGAGTTGGTTCTTGCTTGGCAGGCCAGCGAGTGCAGTGACATCGCTTGCGTTCTGAGCAATACCTTCGCCGCTAAATCCACCGGCAAGCACGAGGCTTGGGTTGGTTTTGGCAAAGTCGTTTAGTACTTTCGCTGGCATCACTTCGTCATCGGCACTAAATGCGTAGAGCAACTGGCCTACGAGACCTGAAGTATCAGTATCTTTGTAGGTCTTGTTGTCACTCAATGCAACGCGTACCAGGCGGTTCTTGACGACTTTGATCGTCACGCCAGATTCGCGAGCCTTGCGACGGAGCGCCTGGAGGTCTGCAACACTCGTGCCGTTGTAGGCAGCAAATGCTGTTCCCTTGGCGTCTGCCAACAGTTCAGTTAGTTCATTTACCAAAGCTTGTTTTTTATCCTTGGTGATAGCCATGGGATAATCTTCTCCTTTTTGCCGAAACCCGCCACGATGACTTTCGTCATCATGACAACTTTCTAGGTTAGCTTTGTTAAAAGGTGTAATTCTGTTCGACCACATTGTTAAGGTAGACCACTGCGAAATAAAAAATCTCTGCACCTACGCGCAAAGACTTCTGAAAGAATGTAATTCCCTCGGTAGCTTCTTATCGGCGATTATTCACCCGCTACTGTCTTTGGCAATGTCTACATACAAATGTATCACAACAGGAGTGTCTCGTCAACAGATGGGAGTATTGCAAATTCATGCAACTTGTGCTATAATAATATAGATGAATTCACCGTATAGACGAGCGCTTGAAGCGCCTGACGTCTCTCTGCCCACTGTGCCATTCGCACGCAATAGGAGTCCTCGAGAAATGAGCAGAGAGCATGCTGATGATATTGCTGAGGCGATGAGACGTACGAGTGTTGATATCCCCCCGGATATTGTGCAGGGTGTTATTAGTACTAATTTGCATCGTCGTATTTATGAGTCCAGTCAGACATTTACCGAGACAGACTTAGGGCGGCTTTCGCAAGCCGAGACAGTACAATATGCTCAAGTTTCCCAAAAAGAACTGGGTGAGATGTCTGCAGTGGAGCGCTCGGCATTGTTTACGCAAAACAAATATATGCGTGCATATGAAGTATTTGCAAGATTTACCCTGGACGGATATGGATTTCGCGATCTAGGATTTGCAATGTCTGCCTTGCGGCTGTTTAGTGCGCGCAATTATCTCAGCGTCGAGCAAGACATTGAATTTCACGTGCCAAAGGTGACGAGAGTGATTGCCCACCCCATGGGGAGGTTCGCGGTTGTATCGGCCAAGGCATCGATCGGTACATTAGCAGACGAAGCGAGGAGCGATGTCGTGACACTGAAATCACGGCAGGCCGGCGTGATAGCACTCGATGAGGTTGACGACCGCCACACGGCAAATTTGCTGGCTGTGCTTGGGACGTTGCCTGCCGATCAAGACTCGAGAGGCACAATTCATGATCTGCGGGCTGAAGTAGACCAAGCGATTCGATATAACGGCGTTCAGGTACATCCGATTGTCGAATCATTGTATTTGTCGAGGCAAGCTCCGGGCGAAGATGAGCGCTCGTCAGAAAGATAAGGCGTAGACGACTCAGGAGCTAGGCGGCAAGAAACGGCCCGAAAAGGTAGGGCTTTGCTTGCTCAAACACTTCATCTGGCGAGCACTCGGCATTAATCATGATGCCGCCAAAACGTTCTGCAATATAGTGCTGGATCTTTGCGACTCGAGCATGATATTCAGCAGCCCTTTGTTCGATCTTGTCGGCCTTTTCGCCGGTGGCAGCAAGTGATGAGTAGAGTCGCCGTATACGTTCTTCTTCGCTGATATACAGATTTATCATTGCATCCGGGTAAATGTACCAACGGGGCATAATAGCTTCACTGACTGCGATCACTTTTTCGATATCGATCTCCCCGCCAGCTCCCTGGTAGGCGACATTGGCTTCAAACCCTCGATCGCCAAGGACGATGCCGTTTTGTTGAAGCCACGGCAAGCTCACAGTGTCGCAGGTTATGCGTCGGTCTGCCGAAAAAAGCGCAACTTCAGCTTCCGGTGATAGGTGAACAGACCTGTCATGGAGTAGTATGTCTCGGATGGAGTTGCCGGTCGGTGTGCCACCTGGCTCGCGTACGGTTATCAGGGGTAGATCGTGGGCCTGTGCATATGCTTCTGCTCGTTTGATGAGTGTGGTTTTGCCCACGCCATCGCCACCATTCACTCGTGCGTAATAGCCAGAGTATGGACGCTCGATGGTCGATCTAGGGCCTCTTTTTTCATCACCTTCTCTACCTGCAAGTACCTCGCCTGCCATCACTGCACTCCTTTCCGCAACCCGTTGATTTTCCGTGGGAGAGTTCGCGCGTCCTTGTAGGCGCGCGGCAACATATCGTTTGGCTGCCAGGTGGCAATGAGCTCGTCGAGGTCGTCGGTTGCCTGGTACTTGCCGCTGATACCTTTGCGGCCTTCGGCATATGAGCCGTCGACAGGACCGGTGGTCATAAACACGAGCTGACCCATGCGTTCGCCGACAGGAAGTACGACGGCTTCGTGCATATTGAGGTTATATATCTCGAGGGTGATGCGGTTGATATAGCCTGGGTCGACCCACCCAGCGTCGAAACATACTGCCACGCCATTGCGCCCCCATGTGCTTCGTGAGCGCACTTCACACGCGCCACCATGTGCGCGAATGCCGATAAATTCATGGGTGTGAGCGAGGATGCGCTCTCCTGGCTGCAAGACGATGATGGGATGGTCTTCAGGAATGTTTTTAAATAGTTGGTAACCGTATTTGTCGCACCATTCCCGGTGCGGCATGGCTTCGAGTGGTCCTTTGAAGTATCGCTCGACGTCTTCTTCGTCAAATGGATTGTAAACGGAGCTTTTGGCGTCGTGCTCTTGTTTGTAAAAATAATGTCCTAATGTGAAATCGAGGCTGGCTTCGCTGACATGCGTGTCGTTATATGGCACGCATACAATTGTGCCGTCCTTTATTGCCTTTCGTATCTCGGTGTTGCTATATACCGCCACTATCTCTCCTCCTATAAAAGCGACCATTCCAGGTCGCCTACTTATTGGCTATTGTATCAGAATGAGTCGTGCCTCAGGGCTGGCGCATAGCACGCCAGCCCTGAGGGCTTGGTTGGATGGGGTTCAGACGGCGATCGGTGCCTTGATGCTCTGGTCGGCTTCGTAGCCAATGAGCTCAAAGTCGTCGATCTCGTAGTCGTCGATGGAGCCAGGCTTGCGCTTGATGACCATCTGCGGCAGCGGCTTGGGCTCACGAGTGAGCTGTAGCTCGGCTTGCTCCAGGTGATTCAAGTACAGGTGTGTGTCTCCGCCGACCCAGATGAACTCGCCTGGTCGCATGTCGACAAACTGCGCAACAATCATCACCAGCAGTGCGTAGCTAGCGATGTTGAACGGAACGCCCAGGAAGACGTCGGCACTACGCTGGTAGAGCTGACAGTCCAGATAGGGCTTGCCACCATCGCTCGCTGGTCGCACGTAGAACTGGAACAGGAAGTGGCACGGCGGGAGGGCCATGCTGTCGACGTCTGCGACATTCCATGCGCTGACGATGTGCCGTCGACCGTCCGGGTTGGTTCGAATCGACTCGATCACCTGAGTGATCTGGTCGATGTGTCGACCATCGGGTGTCGGCCATGACCGCCACTGATGACCGTAGACGGGCCCGAGGTTGCCGTCTTCGTCGGCCCACTCGTCCCAAATGGTGATGCCGTGCTCCTGCAGCCACTTGACGTTAGTGTCGCCTCGCAGGAACCAGAGGAGCTCGCCGACGATGCTGCGTAGGTGCAGCTTCTTGGTCGTCAGGACCGGGAAGCCTTTTTGCAGGTCGAATCGCATCTGGTAGCCAAACACGCTGCGCGTGCCGGTACCGGTGCGGTCGGCCTTCTCGACACCTTGTGTGCGAACGTGGTCGAGCAGGTCGAGGTATTGCTTCACCTCGATCACCTTCTTTCTTCTATCGTATCTGGAGCTGGGAGAGCCCCATCCTTGGATGTGATGTAGCACTATGGATTTCTCCACCATGCTTCGTGAGCGTCAGTGGCAGGAGTTACCCTAAATATTCACTAACGATAACAGTAGTGTATCTAGATTTTATGAAAGAATCTAGGGATAAATTTACCCTTGATATATACTAAAATTAGTATGAAAAGCAGTATTAAGTTCCATCGTGCACAAACCAGCGTGCTTGCATCGCTAAAGCGCGCTACCAGAGCCAGGTATAGTGAGCTTCGCCGACCGACCGGTCTTGAGAGCGATATATTTAAGTACCATTTGCGTAAGCTCGTGGAGATCGGGTACGTGATGAAGGCAGACGACGGCGCCTATGAGCTGACAGCAGAAGGCAAGGAATTTGCCAACCGTCTCGACGAGCGGACCGGGCGCGAACTACTGCAGCCAAAGGCATCGATGCTGCTGGTTGTGCGCTGCATTCAAGACGACACGGAGTATGTGCTTGCTCACCGACGAACGAGAGAGCCGTTTCGCGACTACTGGGGAATCGCAAGTGCACCAGTGCTGAGAGGTGTGCCTATACAGGTCGCGGCCTCAAAAGAGCTCTTCAAGCAGACAGGTATTGCTGCGGATTTTTCGGTTGTTGGTATGTACCGCGTAATCGACACATTGACGCGTGGCGATGTACTCGAGGACAAACTGTTTTCACTCCTTGTGGCAGACGTAGTAGACCTCCCTACTCCGCACCAGTGGTATGGCGGCGAGAGCAGATGGATGACGCAGCGGGAGTTGCTTGCGAAGCAGAAACTCTTTCCTACCACAGCAAAAACTTTCGATATGATAACAACCGGCATCCAGTTCGCGGAAGATATCTGAGTCTATCAAGAGTCTGACTACTAGCACCATCGCACCTAGGCTTATCGATGCATCGGCAATACAGTCAAACTATCTGCTTGCCTAGTGACGTGTCGAGGAGCACTCCTTTGGGGCCTGTATTAGGTGGCCGGAAGGAGTATTACATAGGTCGGCAGTTATTCGATGTAAGTAACATCGTTTCGCTGATCGGCGATAGAAAAATGCTGATAGGCAATCGGCTTGCCGAGATGAAAATAATGCCAGTGAGCATGGTTCTTCACTGAGGAGGCTTGGCTAGTGTCTGTCCGATTCATGACAGTGCCATAGTAGCCATAGGCTAGTTCTTGTAGCTCTGCCTCAACGTCAGCTCGGGCGTGGCGAAGCGTCGTATTAGCTAAGATCTGATGGTTGCTGAGGTGCTCCCGTGGCACAAGCATGTGGTGGTCAAGAACCCTGTGGCCATCGTACGATTCGTAAGGAAAATCATTTGGTATGAGCAGAAAGTGCGGGCTGGAAAGAACGATTGCCCGCCCGCCGATATGTACTCGAACATCATTCTTTTTATGCTCTTTGATGCGCTCGCAGAGAATACAAGCCGCAGTACCGAGACCTGCCGTCGCACGCATTGTGCGGACATAAGCGGTTTGGGTCTCGATTGACCTACCGATAGCTGGAACGATAAATTCTTTATCTGCGCTCATGCTCATGTTTGTTTCCTCTGCCGCGACAACATTCGTCGTTGCTGTTCATTATACTCCGCTGCGGATATAACGCTAGAGCTAAAAATACCCACTGTAATGCAGCGGGTATTTTTGTGTGATCGCCGAAAAAAACTAGTTTGCTTGGTTTTCTACCTTGATACCAGGGCCCATTGTTGTAGCGATGGCAGTTGATTTAACATAACTACCCTTGAGGCTAGATGGCTTTTGGCTCTGGAGGCTGGCAAAGAATGCCTTGGCGTTGTCCTCGAGCTTCTTGGTGCCAAAACTTACCTTGCCGATACTGAGGTGAATCGTCGCCTGCTTGTCGACGCGATATTCGACCTTGCCGGCCTTGGCTTCGGTCACTGCCTTTGCGACATCAGTCGCGACAGTACCACTCTTTGGATTCGGCATTAGGCCCTTTGGTCCGAGTACGCGGGCGTACTTCCCGAGCTTCGGCATGTAGGCAGGAGTTGCGATAAGCACGTCGAAGTTTAGTTCGCCCTTGTCGAGCTGCTTAGTGAACTCTTCGTCACCAGCAACATCTGCGCCGGCTTTTTTGGCAGCAGCAGCTTCGGCTTCGGGAGCAAAGACTGCAACGCGAATCTTCTTTCCTGTACCGTGAGGCAGACTCACGGTTGCACGGATATTCTGGTCGGCCTGTCGCGGATCGACGCCCATGCGCACATGGACTTCGACTGATGCATCAAACTTTACCGGGTTCGTCTCGACCGCAAGTGCGAGTGCATCTGCGAGGCTGTAGACTTTATCAGCTTCAACCTTGCCTGCTACATTGCGGTAGTTTTTGCCACGGCGCTCTAGCTTTGAGCGGACTTTTGGTGCAGGGCCTTTTTTCACATGCGATTCTGTGTCGCCTTGTGGAGTTGTATCGCCAGCTTCTTTACGGGCTTCTTTCTCGGCCTTTTCCTCGGCTTCTTTGAGGGCTTTTTCGCTTCGCTTGCCAGCTTTTGCAGGGGTAGCCTCGCGCACTTCGTGCTTCTCGGCGCCTGCGATGGCTGCTTCAATTTCAGCGATAGTATTTTTTTCTGAAACTTCTAGTTTCAGTTCGGCTGCTTTTTCAAGCAATTCGGCTTTCTTTGCCATAGATACTCTCCTTGCGGTACAAACCCCGTGTTTTATGCGGGTCCCGACATTAGATTTATTACTTGATAATTGTAGCAAGTGATGCGCATTTTGTCAATTTACCACCCCTGTTGTGCGATTATGCTAGTGCCTAGATTCTTGACACGCACACTAGACTTTGATATTATCAAACATGTGTTTTTTGAAAACCCGCTATGATAACCGGGAGAACCGAAGCACAAAATCCACGAGTATTTGACCATTAATAATGACCTATCCGTGGGGGTTTAGGAAAATAAGTAACTTCTCATTATAGAAGTTGCGGGAGGAAAACCAATGCGTTTAACCAGAACCGTGACGGCGATCACGATTATTCTCGCTGCCACCCTTCTTGGTGGACACAGTAGCTATGCTGTCGACACAAAGACGGCTGAGGCTGCTACACAAACTGACACGAAAAAGGTTGAGGCCGAAAAGAAGGCTGAACCAAAGAAAGTAACCGTTAAAGCTGGCGATTCGCTTTCAAGCATTGCCGACGCTAACGGCACGTCGTGGGTACGGATTTTTAACAAGAACGAAAATTTGGCAAACCCGGACATGATCGATGCAGGCATGGAATTGACGATTCCGACGGCGGAAGAAGAACTAGCTGATCGATACAGCACATTTGTGGCTAGCCAGCCCGTGGCCGCTGCACCTGTGGTTGCCCAGACAGCTACCACGTACACCACGCGTGGTTATACCGCTGCACCAGTCAACTCAAGTAGTTACTATGTCGGTAATGGTATGTGGTGTACTGACTATGTTCACTCACGCCGTCCTGACGTAGCGATTTATGGCAACGCAGGTTACAACTGGATCGGCTCTGCACAGGCAGCTGGTAAGGCCACTGGCTCTACCCCACAGGCAGGTGCAGTCGCGGTCACGAACGGGCATGTGGCCTATGTAGAAAGTGTTAACGCTGATGGCAGCTATGTTGTTTCGGAGATGGGCTGGAACTATCAAGCCGGAAACTACAACAAGCGTACGGTCAGTCCAGGGACGTTTGGATCGTTTATTTACTAAGACGTAATGGGCAGGTTCTAGGATCCAGATTTTAGAAGCTACTATAATCGCCAATCTAAATAGCCGCTGAGAAGCGGCTATTTTGTTATCGCACCCACAACTACCAATATATCTGTTAGTAACTCTGGGTGCGAGGACAGAGAGAATCTGGAGCCTCGCGGGGGATGTAGGCTACTCCTTGCGCTTGTCACTAGGCACTGTGGTGCGCCTGGTGGCGCTATCGAGAGTCGTGCCAGCGGCACCGGCGACGCTGAATGCTCTGATCTCATCCGTCACCGAGTGTTGGCGCGCGGGTTTCGGTGCGTAGTAGGTGGGGTCATCGTTCCACCCTATTGTGGCCGGTAGCTGCCTACTTGCATTGCTTGTGAAATTCACCATTACCCTCTCTGTCCGGTATCCCGCCATCTTGTGGCAGGAAACAAAAATATCGCAATCGGTTTGCGACACTACATTTAATTATAGCACAGACACAAATATTAGTCAACACGAAAAACACCCTCGACAGATGTCAGAGGGCTTTTCGTCCTGCGATTCACGGGCCACCGTTTGTCCGCGTAGCTCAGAAAGACCAAGATCCTTCTAGCTAACTGACAGGAGTGTCCACAGTCCGCCAGTTTGGCGCAAGCAAAAACTTTTTTCGCCGTCGCTCATGGTGACAGTGCTCATCACGCTTTCCCCTCTTCGTGCGACAACCTTGATACCACGATCAATAAATTGATACGTGCGGCCGCCCCACTCCATGCGTTTTGGAATTGCTTCCATATTTCGGCCGAAACCGATCGCAGTGATAGAAACAGGACTATTAATTGAAATGTTATTTGAACCCATAGCATACTCTCCTATGCCCAAACTTCTACACCATCATCTTGCCGTCCAGCAGAGCTGGTCGCACCGATGATTGTTCGGTCATTTGTCACTTTTCGCCTTGATACTCGGATCGACATATGGTGATATGTCTTGCTCTGTGTCTTGTCGAGAAAATGCCAATTGCCTCGAAATGCATATGTTTGGATTAATTGTTAATTGAAAGTGGTGGAGTATGAACGACGTTGGCCATTTCGCTGCCCCACTTACTCGACGGGGAAATGTTGCCATTGGTCGTGATTGGAAGGTTCACCCGCTCCGGGCGAGCCTCGTGCATATAATGGCCTGGTTGTGGAAACCAGCTTGCGCGGGAGTACAACCATAACCTATGTACCAGTATAGCGCAGCCACTCGTTGCGGCGTCAAGCCTAGATATTTCAGAGAATTGTCGTGAAATGATGCTACCCAGACCGTTAGTATCTTTTGTGTACAAGTATCAAAAACTACGACGGCCGTCACAAATTTTGATATAGTTTTGGCACAGCTCGACACTGCTTTATCTAGGTGGGATGCCGGGAGGTCAGTAGTCGCCGCCGGGAATACCCAGGTACTCTTCGAGGGTCTGGATACCCTTTGTCTTCATGTCTCTAGCAGTAGCAACGCCGATGTAGCGCCAGTGCCACGCCTCAGGGCTGTAACCGGTGATGCTGGTGAGGCCAACCGGATAGCGCTCGATAAATCCGTAATCTGAGGCATACTGTTTGAGCCACTGGTATGCGGCTGTACCCGCGAAGCATTCGAGCGCACAGCCGCTCGTCTGCAGGTCGACGGCGAGGCCAGTCTGGTGCTCGCTGTAGCCCGGTCGGGCGCTGACCGTATCGGCGGCAGCCTGGCTGCCGTTGATAGCAACCCAGGTATTGTAGGTAGTAACTTGATTATCGTAGGAGCGATAGGCGCTGGAGGGACTAAAACCCATGCCGGCAGCGCTTGCCGCGTTGATCATAGCGCCAAGCTGAGTAGCTGCCTCGCTTCGCAGGAGATAACCCTGAACAGATGCCAGGTCGCTCGGTGCCCAGTTAAGCGGTGAGAAACAATGCTTTTTGTTGATGACAACAGTGAGTGTTGAAGGAATTGTGACGGCGCAGATTGATGAGCTAACCGTGCCGTCGGGATGCTGCCCGGCTGATTGCTTGCGGGCTGCTTCGTCAGCGGCTGCCGCTGCTTTTGCCGCTGCTTCGGCCTTTTTGGCATCATCAATTTTCTTTTGTGCTGCCGCAGCGACACGTTTGTCGAGTGCGGCAAATTGTGCCGCTTGCTCCTGTTTTAGTTGGCGCTCATCTGACAGTTGTCGCCAATTTGCATACGACAAGAAGAGCCCACAGAGCGTGGCAGCCGTGAGGAGAAGTAGCCCGGTCACCAGTAATCGTGGCGGGTGGCGACGGCTGGTGTAGCGCTTTGGTGTGCGATTGTGGTGTTTGGTGCGAACCATATTGTGTATTATACAAAAAACAGCCACAGTTTAGTGTGGCTGTTTGAGGAGATATCGTTGCTACCGGGGCCGCTTACCGAGACCGCTGGCTCGTATGAGCTGAATCCAGGAGACAAGCCGCGCGTATTCTTGGTTTTCGATGTCTCGAGGATTGAGCGTCAGCTCGTTTGCTGGCGCGACAAGCGGGAGACTACCATCCTTGAGGCGCATCAATTCAACGGCGACACGGAGATCATCTAGCCTATCCGCCGCAAGAGTGCCCCTCATTGGCTCGTGGCGGCCAGGCTGCTCGCTCACTAGCCTTCTACCTCTACACCCATTGAGCGGGCGCTGCCGGCGATGATTTTGACAGCTGCGTCGATATCGTTGGCGTTCAACTGCTCCATCTTGGCGTTGGCGATTTCCTCGAGCTGAGCACGAGTGATTTTGCCGACCTTTTCTGAGTGTGGCTTGCCACTGCCTTTTTTGATGCCGATCGCAGCGCGAATCGCATCGTCAACTGGCTGGCCAAGGCTCTTCCAGGTGAAGGTGCGGTCTTCGTAGACCTGGATGTGGACGATGACGTCTTTGCCCATGTCGCCCTTCGTTGCGTCGTTAAATGGATTGATAAAATCCATCATGTTGAGTCCCCACTGACCGAGGGTGCTACCGACAGGAGGGCCTGCGGTCGCGCGACCAGCTGGGATGCGTAGTTTTAGATTACCGATGATTTTTTTAGCCATAAATTTTCCCTTCGGGATATGAGACAACTGTAAACAGTGTTCTCATTGCGCCATGCGAGCGAGTAAATCGCTCGGGATGGGCTGCTCTTTCCATTTAATCCCACGAAAAAGCAATTACTAAATATTATTGAAGCATATTTAGTGCGTAACAGAGTAATTATACTACAAACTGATCGTGGAGTCTAGGCCGTACATGGTAGAGTTTTCGAAAAAGAAACTTTGCAAAACACGTCCCTCGTCTACGGTTCCGAGTGCTTCAGTCAGGGTGTGGAGTGCGCATGCCTGCATAGCAAGTTTTTCTATAGCATGAGCTTTCAGTCGGTCGTACTGATGGCTCTCTGGTCGGCGTAGTTCAGCGATCTCTTCGTAGTAAGCACTCCATACTGATGGATCACAGTTGATCCATTCATACCCATCACGAAGCTCGGCTGATTTCGGTGGCTTCATTGCGTACAAAGTCTGCCCTGCAGGTGACACGTAGACGCGATCGACAGAAGCGGCAGCTTTCAGTGCAGCGTGACTCATGATCGTGCGTGCCGTAGCCTCACGGGTCATCTTAGGCTGCTCATGCTCGGGTTCGTAGTAGGCTGGGATACCGTAGTTTTCTGTATCCACAACATATTGGAGCGCATTTCTATCAGGGTGCGGGATCAATACAGCAAACTGGGGTCGGATCACTCTCATTCTGAAAGACTATAGGACGTTATTTTGCAATTGTCAATAGTTAGTATGCTATAGCAGAATCTTAGCAATTGCTTGTGGCTCCGACATGCCATTTGCTTCGAACTGTACCTCTACATAGCCGCGTACGAGAGGGTCTCGTAGCGCCTCATCCATACGTGAATAGCCTTTGAGCCGAGATTGAACAGCAGAACGTATACCTTCACTCAGCGATAGTGGTCCATACTCGGATCGGCAAATGAGGTCTGCCATCGAATCACTATCGAGCTGCGAATTAGAGATGAGGATCGCGAGAATATCGACTAAATCTTCAGGTGCGTCACCAAAATATTCTGGTAAGTGCTCTCCTATACAAAGGGCATCGATACCGGCACCAATGTCACCTTTTGTTATGAGGTTGAGGAGCAGTTCTTCGACATGACTCACAATCGCGGCTTCACCCCGAATTATTTCAGTTCGTGACCCAGGCTCAGAGGAGTCATGATATCCAGCCGAAGCAAGTACAGGCCTGTCTCCATAAAAATCATAAACCACGACAGGTGCCGTATCGAGCTCAGGTTTGATTGATTCACGCTCATGCGCTGGAGGCAAGTTCATTATTATAATTATAGCATAGATTACAAAAAAATACAAGTGGCCGCGAACGAACCACTTGTATTGTTTCGATACAATCTTTAGACTTTTTTGACCTGCAACGCGTCGAGCTCGACAGGGGTGTCTCGGCCAAACATGCTGACCATGACTTTGAGCTTGCCCTTGGCGGTGTCGATTTCTGACACGGCACCGTCGAAGCCCTTGAATGGGCCGTCAGTGATATTGACGACTTCTCCAGGTTGGAAGTCGATTTGATGCTTGGGGTCTTCGACACCCATGCGTTTCTTGATCTTGGCGATTTCGCTGTCGCTGACGGGAGTCGGCTCGGTGCCGCTACCGACAAAGCCGGTGACACCAGGAGTGTTGCGAACGATATACCAGGTTTCGTCGGTCAGTTTCATCTCGACCAGTACGTAGCCTTGGAAGATCTTGGCTTCGATGACTTTGCGTTTGCCGTTTTTGATCTGAATTTGCTTTTCCTTTGGCACCATCGCGTCAAAGATCTTGTCGGCCATGTCGACGGTCTCGGCGCGCTGACGAATGCTATCAGCTACTTTCTCTTCGTAGCCGCTATACGTGTGGATTGCGTACCACTGACGGGTACTGTCATAACGATTTTTGTGAGCCATAAGAGGGGTATCTACTTTCCTATCAATAATTTAAATAATTCACCAAATCCTGCATCAATCAGCAGAATTACTACCACAAAAAACACAGTGAATGCGATAAGCGCTCCAGTCATTTTCCAGGTGGCGCGTCGATCGGGCCAACGTACTTGGCGTAGCTCATGCCATGATCCTTTGATGTAGCGCCAGAGTGATACCAGGGGGTTCTTGGAAAGAACACGTGCTGGGCGGCCTGATACTGCCTGTTGTCCCTCAGTGGTTTTTGCTGGCCTGATTGTTGGTTTTTTCTTGAGGGTGACGGATTTTTTCGACGCGCTTTCGCTTGCCGTGATGCGGGTCACCTTTGTCTCAGATTTCTTGGTTGCTTTTGCCACTTCCCTTTTTCTCCAATTTAAAAATCTGCTTGTCGCAGATTGTCAAGTCTCAGTGTAGATCAGCTGAGCAGTAAAGTCAAGTTGATGGGTCACCCCAGGCGGCAATGTGCCGCCCGGGGTGACTTGAGGGCCCGCAATCAGTATGGCAGGCCCGATCCGTCATCGCGCATGAGCTCGTGGATGATGCCACCGACGGCAGCGAGGCTCAGCAGGGCCAGCGCGCCCACCGCGAGCTTGACGAACTTCGACATGTTTTTCACCCCCTCTAGGTTGAGTATGAGTAATGGTGTCCATGTGTTGACGTGATGTGCTGACAAAATACGACTATACCATACAATATGATTAAGAGCAATGAAAGTTGGCCTACATCTCAAAATCTCCCACTCCGTATCATTCTACGCGCTTGATGTCTCTTAGGGGCATCAGTGCTGCAGTCGCTGTACGGTACGTCGGAAAGGTTCCGAAACGTAGGTCATTTTAGTGGCAAGCTAAAGCGGAATGTTGAGCCATGATTGAGCCGCGAGCTAAGGTGAATCTCGGTGTTGAGCTTGCGAGAAAGCTTGCGTGCCACATAAAGTCCCAAGCCTGTACCCCCCGTCTCGCGCGTCCGGTAGTCCTCGCTTCGCCAGAATTTATCGAAAATACGCTCTTGGTCGGACTTACTGATGCCAATACCACTGTCTTTGACCGAAAATTCGAGTGTATCATCTTGCTTTGTCACCCGTAGCAGAATGTCGCCTTTCTTGGTGTACTTGATAGCGTTTGTCACAAAGTTTTGCAGTAACTCTTTGAGGTAGAGCGGGCTAGCGAAGACAGTGCCAGGCTGGGGGTCAAGCGCTAGGTTGAACTGAAGGCCTTTGGCTTCGGCTTGAGGGGCGTATTCGCTATAGAGGTCGTGTACCATCTGGCTGACATCAATTTCTTCGGGCGTATCGGCTACGCCGCGCTCGGCACGGCTAAGAGTGCTGAGGTCGTTGACCATCTTTGCCAAGAATACAACCTGCTCGTGTGCTACAGTGACGTTGTTGGCCAGTGTGGTGTGAGGAATGTCACGCCGGCTCATCATGAGCTGCACGTTGCTAAGCGTGCCCTCAGCGATGGTGATCGGAGTACGAAGTTCGTGGCTAACTACACTGATGAACTCATCGCGCTCTTCTTCGAGCGATTTTTGTTTGGTGATGTCGCGCAGAATCACGATATAGCCCTCGGCAGACTTGCTATTACTGTTGGTGCTACGAATTGGCGAAAAGACCGTACTGAGTCGAATGGTTTCATCGGAAATCACGGCGCTGAGATCATCTCGACTAACCACACTCTTTGCATCACGGAGGGATTTGCTTAGCTTGAGTGGCTTGCCATCGCTATCTTGGACAGACACCACGGCATCGATCGGCTGATTGGTGAGCTCGGCGTTGGTGTCGAGGAGATTGAGGCAGGCGGCATTGTAGACGAGGATGATGCCATTTTTGTCGGTGGCGAGTACAGCATCGGTCAGATTATTCATGAGCGTAACGGCGCGATCACGCTCACGTAGGCCGTCGGTTCGCGCCTGGCTAAGTTCTTGGCGATCAACTTGTTGAGCTTGGCTTACTTGTGTGGCGATCATACCCACCAAGAGTGTTGCAACCAGCGAGATAATATTTGTGATCACATAACGGTCATCGCCGAGGTTGATGATGGTATCGGCAACCGCTGTTACGACCAGTGCTACGATACTTAGGCGGAGTCCATCATTAGAAAAGAATTCGTAAGATGCCAAGAAAAGCACTGCCCAAATGCAAATAAACGGCATCGAGAAGCCAGCAATAAGCAAGATATAAGCTATTGTAAACAGATGATATCCAGCTAGCCGGAGTGCAGATTCGGTTTTACTGCGTGAGGCAACGAGTAACTGATACGTACCGAGCACAATCCATCCCCCCGTGATAATGCCGAATATCCACGGGTCAACCTGCTGGGACGGCTGGACGATTTTGAGTAATATAAGGAATCCGTACAACGTCAAAATCACGGGTATTAAAAAACCGGCAACATGAATAATGCTCGCAGTGCGTTGATTGACGTTGACGATCATTTGCCCTCCCCTTTTCACTACGGCTCATTATAACCATGAGCTGCGTAAATGGAAATAGGTTGATAGCTAGACGACGGGAGATTCGCGTTTTAACTGCTGCCGATGAAGCTTATAGTGTGGGTCAATAGCCGCTACTTCGCTCCAAAATGCTGACGAGTGGTTCATTTGGCGCGTGTGGGAGAGCTCGTGAGCAAGAACATAATCAGTCAGGACTGGATCTAGTTTCATGAGAGCGATATTGAGGCTGATGGTACCAGTACTACTGCAGCTCCCCCAGCGACCGCCACTATGACTGAAGCGAACGCGCTCATAATGAAATCCGTGCTGGCGTGCCATGGCGGCAAGCTTGTCGGGCAGATAGGCTTTGGCTTCGCGGCGTAAAATTCTTGTGACAGTGTCGCGTATTTGTTGCTGGACAGTATTTTCGTCGAGACTGGTCTGCGGCGGCAGCATGACAAGCAGGCGGTTGCGTTCGACTTTTGTTGTAGGTAGCGCAACCATACCGGTATGAACAACGGCGAGCTTGTGGTGTTGACCGATCGGCTGACCATCGGTGTAATTGTCGCGACGAGGGGTACTGGCGAGCAACTGTCGCAGGGAGTCTCGTGATTGAGCGATGGTAAGCTTGATAAAAGCAAGCGGTGTTAATTTGGATGCAGCAATAACAAACCGCCCGTCTGTGCCAATATGTATGCGAATGCTTCGGGATTTTGCGCTGCGTTTGACGACCATCTCACCAAACTCTGCGTCGATGATGGCGGTCATGATCGAACGGTAATTGAGCGCCGACTATCGGCGGTGGCAGGACGAGCAGATGCGAGAGGGGCTGCGGCTGGTCGGTTGTGCTCGCTCAGGCGCCTGAGAACGACCTTTGCTTGGCTAGCATAGGTGTGCTTACCACTTATAACAATCGGTTTTTCACTCGTGTGTGGGGCACTAAATCCCTTGAGTGCTTCGGCGAAGGCCTCTTTCGTAAGGCTACGAGCTTTAAGTGTGCGATCGAGAGAGGTCGTGGCATCGGTCTGAACCCAGATAAATAGCGGCGTATAGCCATGGGCGCGCGCCCACACTGCAAATTCGGTACGACGAACGCGACTATCGCTGTTGCCTTCAAAGATAAAAGTCGTACCTGTCTTGACTAGTTCACCGAGCACATACCCAATTAAAGTGCCGGCTGCCGCATCGTCGCGGCTTTGTTGCTCGATCACAAGGCTGTCGATGAAAGGAGCACGAAATGTCTCGGCGAACCGTTGGGCAAAAAAACTTTTGCCGCTACCAGGGATGCCGACCATCATGATCGCGTGCGGACGTGAGAGTTGTAACGATTGCATAGTGATGATTATACCAGAAATTGACAGGAGTAGCCATAAACATCATGTAGCATTAAATAATATTGACATAAACGAAATAATTTGCTATAATGAGAGTATAACGTAAAGCGTGAGGCTTTCGGGAGGAGTTGTTGTATGAACAAAGTGAAACTTATGATTGCCGGTGCAGTCATAGCGGTCGGTGCGTTTGTTGGCGTTGCGAGTGCCAATAACCCCGTAAATGCGGCTGATTGTTCGGCCAATGCGGTAATTACCTGTGGAGTCACATCGATTGGTCAGTTGCGCGACAAATTCAACGCTAATACTCCGGCAGGCACACAAAACATCTTTAGTTGGTTTGGTTTGACTTCTGACGTTGTCAATCATGCCAGCAACAAAACAGGCTATGTCACAAAGAGCGGAGATGTAGTGGTCGACGGCAAGGTTGTTGCGACTAACGCGGTATCAGCCGGTCGCCAGTATATGGCGGGGAGTGCAACGCAGAGTATTGGCGGCACGACCTTCTATACTCGCTCGACACAGACGTCATTTGTCTCTTCACAGATTGGTGCCATCGTTTTCTTCGACGCACAGGGTCGGTTCATTGCAGCTGTTCTCTACGATTGTGGCAACCCGGTAAAAGCAACAAACAAGGTTATCCCTGTTCAGCCGGTATACAAATGCGACAGCCTGAAGGCGACTCCGACAAACCGTACTACCTATAGTTTCACGACAGCCGCCACTGCAAAAGATGGCGCTGTTATCAAAGACTATGCCTACACCTTTGGCGATGGCGCCACCCAGACAGCTGGCGCAAGCGTCTCTCATACCTACGCAAAGCCTGGTACCTATACTGCTTCGGTGACAGTTCGAGTGACTGTCAATGGGCAGGTTGTGAATGCCCCTGGGAGCTGCAAAACAACCGTAACGATTGCTCCCGAGATGTGTCCAGTCCCTGGCAAAGAGCAGTATCCGAAGGATGACCCGCGTTGTGTCGAGGACAAACCTGCAGTGCAGATCGTCAAAACGGTTAACGACCAAGAGCATGTCAAAGTGAAAGTCGGCGACACCTTCACCTACCAAATTTCAGTAAAAAACACCGGCAATGTTGTCCTGAAGAATCTCGTTATCACTGACAAAGCACCGTCCGAGGTTTCGCTCATTGGTAGCAATAATCTCGGGACTATCCAGGGCAACACCTGGACATACACCTTGCCTGAACTAGCGGTCGGTGCATCAAAGAGCTTTACATTGACCGCCAAGTACACCAAGTTCACGGCTGGTACTCATGTTAATACTGTTTGTGTCGAGACGCCAACGATACCTGGTACGAACCCTGATGATTGTGACACGGCCGAGACCGAGACGTATGAATACATCACGGTTTGCGACCTGACTGACAATACGATCAAGACAATCACGCGCGATCAATTCGACGAGTCTCACATGACGCTCGACCAAACAAAGTGTGGTCAGATGCGCGTCTGTGTCATTGCAGACAAAACCACCAAAGATATCGCCAAGAAAGACTTTGATAGCACGACCATGACGACCGATATGGACAAATGTGTTACGCCGCCTACAATCGAACTACCAAAGACGGGTCTAGAGGATAGCCTGGGCAATGTCCTCGGCCTCGGGAGCATCGTTGGTGCGAGCTATGCCTTCATCGCAAGCCGACGCTCGCTGCGATAACGCCCCCATCACGTACAGAAAAACACCCGAGCATGCGCTCGGGTGTTTTGCTTGGCAAGGGTACTAGGAGTATCAAGATATATCTGCGTCGTGTTCAGAAAAGTAAACTTTTCTGGCCTACTCCTTGCCATCGCACCACGATCTTGGCGCCAGCTGAAGTTTTCGCAATCGCGGCTCGGTTCCATCACTATCGTTGCCAAGATAACAACTCCGATGACGACATCGTTTGCGCCGGGTCGGCCAAGTCAGCGCCAGGCACTATTACAATTGGGCATATGACAGCAGAAGTCTATAATACCAGTATGAATATTGCAGTCTTTGGCGCAACAGGACATGTCGGGAGCCTCGTTGTAGAAAAATTACTCGCTGGTGGCCACAATGTCAGCGCATTTACCCACGGTACGCACCATTTTGCAGATAATACCCGGCTGAGGATTATCCCCGGTGATATTCACAAGTCGGAAGATATCGAAAAAGCGCTGCATGATACAGAGGCCATCATTAGCTGCCTCGGAAGTTGGCATACGCCAACAAAAGATATTCTCACCGCCGCGATGACATCGATCGTGCCGATCGCCGAAAAACAAGGTATCAAGCGAATTATCTCCCTCACTGGCTCAGCTGCCTGCGCACCAGGCGACCACCTGAGTATGATCGACAGATTCAATCGAAGCATGCTTAGCTTGATCGCGCCAAAAATACTAAAAGACGGCGAAGCGCATATTCGACTCTTGGCGGAAAGTACGTTAGAGTGGACAGTTATTCGCTCACCGGTCATGACAAATAAGAACGATGCCAACTATCGGCTTGACATGAATTCGCCCAGCCCGCTCGCAACAATTCCTCGAGCAGCCGTCGTCGCTGCATTAGTCGACTCTCTGGAAGACACGCGGTTTATCGGCGCCGCACCCCATATTCATCGATAGAGCTACTTCTTGCCTGTAATCGCTTTTTTAAGGCTACGGCTTAAGCGTATCAGCGATTTGCTGCTTTGCGGCGTCAACGGTTTTTTGGTCGGGGATCATCACGTAGAGCGGCATTGCGCCCATGCTGTAGGTTGGCGAGGTGGCGCCGGTACCATCGACATCTATCGAGGTGACTTGCCAGCGCTTCATGTCGTCTAGTTGCCTGTTGGCAAGCGTGGTGAGCGAGGCTTCGCTAATATTGGTTTGGACAGAGCCTTGGAGAGTGCCAAGGAGTGAATTGTAATGAACGATATTGCGTGGTTCACTGAGCTTGGCGATGATAGCTTCTATGACGCGCTGTTGGTTGCGACCCCGTTCGCGGTCACCCGCTTCAAAGCTATAGCGCTCGCGTGAAAATTCAAGGGCTTGAGTGCTGTTAAGAGTGTTGTACCCTTTTTTGTAAGATTTGAAATCATAATCCGAATAGACGCTAATCGGCCCGATAGTATCGACGATTTTGATCAGTGACGAAAAGTTGAGTCGGATGTAATACGGCACCTCAACACCATACAAGTCCTGAATGGTTTGACGTGACATGTCGATACCATATACACCGGCATGAGTTAGCTTGTCGCGAATGCCAGTTGTACCATGTAGCTGCACGTAGTAGTCTCGTGGTGTATTGACGAGCAAGATACTGCGTCGGTCTGGGTTAACGGCTGCCAGGATGTTCACGTCGCTGCGCGAGGCGCTGCCGATGTCGCCGTACGTATCGATGCCACTGATGTAAATAGCAAATGGTTTGGCAACATCAGCGGTTGGCGTAGCGGAGTGCTGTTCTTTGACCATAAATGTCCCTATGACTTCAATGCTCTGGTAAAAGTCGGGATTATTCTCTTTGACGATACTCAGGCTAGCACTCCTTAGAGCGGCAATCTGTATGTCTTGATTGGTAACCAGAGATTCAAACAGGCTCGTAAGGTTTTTGTAGTTCGAGGGTGTAGCGTCGGTTTTGCTAGCAAGAGCTTGTATAACGTCGCTATAGCGCTGGTCGGTCTCGACAACGCCGCAGGTTGCAGCCGAGTCGAGCGAAGTGCCACTATCTTTTTTAGCGATGACAGAGTATTCGACGTAGCTGACGCTCGCTTGCTGGATGCCACTCAGGAACGACGTCGTTTGGCGCATGGCCATATATACACCTACATTTAGGAGGGTAGCCAGTAGCAACACAGCAGCGCTCACAAAAGCTATGCTACGGTGTTTAGCGCGCATCATAACAATGCTCGCCGCTAGTATGATGGCCGTATAGAGTGGCAGCGCAATCCATAAGTAACGGGGTGGTATATACCCTGCCGATACCAGTGCATAACCAGCGGGTAGCAAAGAAATCAGCGTAAGAGCGCTGATGAAAATACGCAAGGTTGATAGAGTCTGGGGATGTTTCATAACAATATTGTTTATCTATTCTATACTATTTCGGACTTTTTGTAAAATCTGGAGTGCAGCGCAGCGTACGCTACAACACCTACGGCCGCTCCGGCGGTGTCTATTAGGACGTCGCGTACTTCACCGCTACGGCCAGGTACGAACATTTGGTGTACCTCGTCTGTACAGGCATACAGCATAGCTATGGCAGTGCTTATGAATATCATTTTCTTTACACCTAGATCATATTCTTTGATTAAGTTAAAAAGCAGAATTCCGAGTACAAAGTAAGCGCTAATATGAGCAGCCTTCCGTACTATAAAGGTTAGCAGGTCGGCTGGGGCGCTAACCCCAATAGATTGTATAGTGCGAACGATTTCGTCGCTGCGTGCTGAAGACGTTACGGCTATTTCGTTGGACATAAGGAATATAACAAGCATCCATATAGCTACTGAAATATATTTTATAACGAGTCTTCGATTCATCATACTACAGCTTCTTTTCCTCGATATCTTCGAGTATCTGTTGCTCGGGCGTGAGTGGTCGTAGCCGGGCGAAAAGTTTTGTTTTGATTATGCTGATGATCGAGCGGTTGAGGATAACAGAGATCCCTAGCGCTACAAGTACATTCAATATATTTAATAGTGGGCTATTTATGTAGTACAAAGTTGCCACAGCTACGAACGCTAGTGCTAGTATCGTGAATGATTTGTAATCGTAAGTAATGTTCACAAATTTTTTAACATCATGGTGACGGTAGACGGCCATCGAACCATATGCGGCTACCATTGCAAGCGCAGGTGCGAATAGCCCAATTTGCGAGATAAGACAAACGGTAAGCAAAATGCTAATGAAAGCGGCAATGATAGAACTGTTCATAACCTGCTTTGTCATTTTTTTAGCAATATAAATTGCGCCGTATAGGCTCACGATGGAATTAAAAAATGAACCGACTATGAGGAGGGGAATGTACATATATGCTTCGTGATAGGTTTGGCTCACAAGTAGTGTGAATACCAATGATACGCCAGCGATAATACATAGCCCGAGTGAGCCGAAAAGTCGGATACTTGCATTCATTGTTTGTGAAAAGAACTCATCACGATCGCGTTTCTCGATATTCATAGATGCTGACTCTGTCCAAGACATACCAAAGAACGAAAACAAACCGTTAAAAATCATTGGAAATTTATAGGCAACCGCATAAATACCGTTCGACGCTACGCCTAGCACTATAGCCACTACAGTACGATCGGCGGCGTTGATAGCCCACCACGACATACCGTTTGGCACTAGTGGTGCTGAGTAGCGCAGTAACTTTAACTTCAAAGACTTATCGCTTGCTGATAGTATTATGAACCGGTGAACCTTCAACACGACAAATAAATACGCAGCAACCGCCAAGTTGCCTATCAGCACGCCAAACAACATACCCTCCGCCCCCATGCCCATGTAGACGATGAATAAAATATTTGCAGCAATAGTTGTGACACCTGCCACTACCCCTCCTATGGAGTACTTCACGTTGTCACCAAAACCACGTGCAAATTGAAGGAGCATGTTTGATGCGATAATTGCCAGCACAACACCCGGCATCAACCAGCCAAAAGGCACTGCTACAAATCTACTAACGACCGCGAACAAAAGCAAGGCTATAACCGCAAACAGCCCGACCATCTGCAAAACGTTGGTTATCACCCGTATCTTCTCTTTTTCAATGTCCCTGGCATCTATGAGGAAGCGGAAGGCTGCCATTTCTAGGGCGACCATAATAAGTGGCGCCAACAGCCCGATATAAGTCATAGCTAAGTCAACCGTACCGAACTCACTAGTAGTAAGATACGACGTATAGAGAGGCAACAAAAGAAACGTCAAAAACTGCGTTGATAATTTGCCAAAGGCTATGATGATGGTGTTTTTGATGAGGTCTTTTTGCTTGGACATTACTTTTTACGCTTCTCTAGGACCTTGTCTAGTTCTTGGAATTGTTTTTCCGCGAGTTTTACCTGGTCACTGACATTATTTACTTCGAGAGTGCTAAAGTTAAAACTTGAGCCGTCGAACTCGTATATGTTATTTATATCTATAATTGGACCTCGAAAACTCATGTCTTTTAGAATATTTGTAGTTTTAGAACTATATGCCATTGGTAGCACCTTTTTACCGAACAACAAGCCAAGGATTGCTCCATGAAAACGTGACGCTACGATAATCTCACTCTTTGCCAACAGTGCTAATGATTTCTCGAGATCGCCATTATAATAATGCGTCGAAACAATCTCTTTAAAACCCTCGCCACCGTTAGTGATTATCCGACGTATAGCATCTTCGTCACCTTCGTACTTGCAGAAAGACATAAGTACAACTCTGTATCCAGCGGCGGCTAGATTACGCGAAAGTTTCGCGATTTCTTGCTCATACTTCTGCGTGATTTTCGGGCTAAATCGATCATCGCAGTTAATAACTGAGAATACAGCTAATTTATCACTTGTCGTATCATATGGGCTCGTATCTAGCGTAAACGCTATATCTGAAGCGACTCGAGCATTTGGCAAATCTTTTACCAAATCGTACGATGCAGTATCACGAAGACAAACATCTTCAGCTCCATTTAATATAATTTTTATCGTACTCAAAAAACTATCTGACTCATAGGGGCCAATATTTGATCCAAGCAAATAGTAAGGGATCCTTAGACTATTGTAAAAATCTGCTTCTTTCACCCAGTGTCCCGCATTATTTCCCTCTATAAATATTGATCCTCCTGCGTATATCATCAAATCGTTGGTTTTTGCATGGTATCTGAGTAGAGGATTATTCCGGCCGGTTATAAATTTTAACGTTCTAGATAAGAACTTGTTAAAGTTACCCGATGTTAACCTTGTATTAGATATTTTAGAAAAATAGTCGTTATGCTGGTATGTAATTAATGTAAAAATTGCATCATACCTACAAGTGATAATCCCCACAAAAAGATCATCACCTAAATTATTTGCAGAATAAAAGTGTAGGATTGCCCTTTTCATGATTCGACCCTAACCTCTAAACCTTCGCTTCACACCTGCAATTAATAAAGCTAAGTCTACATTAAGAATTACTAAAAATGCATAAACCCTTTGGCGTAATCTAACCTTAGAATTGCAAAACACTTGAAACGCCAATTTCTTGCTGACTCGGCTACATTCTATATATATTTTTTCGAAGCTATTGCGATGAGGCCTTGCTAAAGTAGCTATTGCAAATGCTTCGTCAAACAGCTTAGATATCGATGCATCTCCCCCCCCTGTGGCTTCATAAATCTTTCGAGCTGCTCGAAAAGAGTCTGCTCTCGTAGCCGTAAAATTGCTATTCATGGCACTACCCTCCTTATTTATGTAGTTATACAAGACTTTATCGACTAACGTTACTTTATTAACCTTGCGAAGACATCGAAAAGTGTAGTCCATGTCTTCTCCTATAGATATAGTCTCATCAAATCTTACGCTCGAAAGTTTATCAGATCTGTACAGCCTTGCTACTGGATGATTCTTGATGCGCCGACCGTATAGCAGCTCTTCTATTGCCGTGCTAGCAGCTATATCATAAGCCAGATTCACATCATTGCCGGGCACTCTATCATGGATATTCTTTGTCCTAAAGATATTAGCCGTTACTAAGTCGCTATCATGTTCAAGTGCCGCATCTACAAGATCTGACACACAGCTACTGTATATCAGATCATCACTATCTATAAAAGTAAAAAAATCAGCTTTAACCAAGTTTAGTCCCTGGTTCCTCGCGGCTGATACCCCTGAGTTATTTTGGTGTACTAATTTGATATTTGGGTATCTTTTTGCATATTCTTCACAAATATCAAAGGATCCGTCTGTCGAACCGTCATCTATCAAGATCATTCGAAAATTCTTGTGCGATTGTGTTAGCACGGCATCGATGCAATACCTTATGCTTTGCGAAGCGTTGTATACAGGGATTACGATATCGACAGATGCGAGTTGAGACTTATCCATTATCTTGCCCTTTGACTCTTGCTAAAGCAATTTTACTTCTGTAAATTCTAATAAGAAACATTGGAGCCAACCCAGCTAGTATGCTTTTAATTATCCTCAAATATTCAATAGGTCCAGCACCTAGTTTGGGGTAAAAATAGAGCCTGGCACTGATTTCTCCTTTCCTGTTTTTAAAGGTTCGTTTTTTATAGTCACCCGGATTAACTCTGTATTCATATAGAGTGTCATCAATTACAAAAAGTTTCTTATTTGCCAGCAGTAACTCGCACCATAATGCCAGATCCTCGGCTCTAAGAAAATCATTTCTATACAAACCTATATCCTCCAGGTCGTTCTTAAGCATGATAGAGGCTGCGTGAATTGGAGTGTCGCCCCTCATAACATCTTTTCTGCTTTTCTCACCAGGAGTACCGTTGATACCGAACTTCATTTTTCCAGAAAACTCAACTGCCATACTTGAAACGACTGAATATTGAGGGTTTACTTCTATGAAGTTCACAAGTTTTTCAAATCTGTCTGACGGAATTAAGTCATCAGTATCCATTCGCATAATATACTTACCCATGGCCTGTTTTATGCCGCTGTTTAGTGAGTACACAAAACCCTTATTGTAACCGTTTTCTATTATCTTTATTCGTGAGTCGTCATATTTTTGTTCAATCAATTCTTTTAATTTTTGGTCATGGCTATCATCTATTATGATGAACTCAAAGTTTTTATAAGTTTGAACCAAAACACTATTTATTGATTCAAAAAGGTACTCCTTTGGTGTATTAAACTCAGACATAACGACAGAGACCTCGGGTGATTTTTTTTTCATTTTATTACTCCAGCAACACTTAGTTCATATTGATACGGAAATATCCCTGAACCACCAAGTACATAAAACGATATGAAAAACAGAACCATAGCATATATCGCTATTAGCAAGGACGATAAAACTCTGCCCCCAGGCCCAAAAGATCTAGGTACGAGAGATATGAGAAGTAACGAGAAAGGAGCGAAATACAAAGCAAACCTGGCTAAATCTACAGAGTTGCGATAGATATACAATATAGTTATTTCTATGATAGACATAACGACACAGAAGGCCGCATAGGGATACTTGAAGATGTACCTATAGAATAACAACACCACAGCCAACACGGCTGACTTAAGGAGTAAGATCAATCCACTCGAAGCTTCTCTTGCAACCTGATAAGTATCATATTTCTCAAATAACGATACACTAGTAAGTTTAGGTACTATAAAAATAGATAATACGATTACCGAACATGCTATAAAAACTATAGAGACTACACTACGAATACTGATTTTTTTATGTTTATAGAAAATCCTACCTATTGCATAGACTGGAATAAGCAACAATGCAGTCTTGTGAAAAGCTCCAGCAATCAGAATTAAAAAGACAAATCTCCATAACTGCTTGCTAAAAATAAACGTAGTTGCATAGACAAATAACGACACAGCTAACATCTGGCGTACCCCATTAAAAGAAGTCGGGAACATAATAAAAACATAAAGGAGCATAGTCAACCACGGGTAAAAAACATTATATTTTTTTAATGCAAGAGCCGCTACAAAAAGAGTAAAAAAACTAAATATACCAAAAAAAACGTTAGTAGAAAATGGCAACAAGCTGGAAATTTGTGCGACGATATAAGTACCTACTTCATATATATCACTATAAGTCGATATATACTCTGTCAGGCTAAGATTAGACAAGATTCTATATCCATCTGCGTATGCAGTAAAATCAGTGCCTACTTCAAATCTAAGAGCAGACATTAGTGCAAGAGGAAGTATAGAAGAAAATACAAATATTCGCCTGCTCTTAGACTGATTTATATACCAAAATGCAGCTACCGAAAGTAAGAAAGTCGAAACATAGAATAGCAGACTCAGCTCGTTACTCATGCTAAGACCTTCTTATATATTTCAATCATCTGGTCCATGATTTTTGGCATTAAATATGGCTCGACCATTTTTTTACTTGCCTTGCCCAAGGATTGGCGCTTTGACTTGTTACTGTATAATTCTTCAATCCTCGCAATATAGCTGTCGTGATCATCGGCGGGAACAACGTAGCCGTTCTGACCATCGACGACCAGGTCACGGTTTCCGCGGCTATTCGAAACAATTATAGGTAGTCCAGCATACATTGCTTCCATGATGTTTACGGGGAGACCCTCGCGATGGCTTGCGGATATAGATACATCTGCAATTTGTAATAACTGCGGTATATCGTTTCTTAAGCCTAGTAGATGTATGTTGCTGCCAAGATTTTTTTCATTTATGAGATTGCCATGGAACCCATTCATGCTATCTTTGCCGGGCAGCAATAGATGAATGTCTGGATGGTTGGTTGCTAGGTGTTCCATTGCATTGATCAGAGTTACTTGGTTTTTGTTTTTGTTTAGTTCTGCGGGGTAGAGCAGAACGAAATCGGTGTCTTTGAGGCCGAGAGCTTTTCGTAATTTTGACTTTTCGGCATCGCTCAAGCTTACACTAAACTTTTTGCCGTTAATTCCAACACCGGGAATATACTTTACGCTGGTCCTGAACTGTGCCTTTGCGCGTGCATAATCTTCTTTATTGATAGTTATAAGTGTGTCGGTATGGCGAGCCAAATAGCGTTCTATGGGGTAATATATAAGCCAATTAATCACCGGAGCACCGCTGAAGAAATGAAAGCCGTGTGCTGTGTATATGACTCGTGTGCCTTTTTTTCGTGCTCCCATGGCCGCTAGACGCGTCACGACACCACCCATCGGTGTGTGTGTATGGATAATGTCAAACTTTTGATCGTCGATAATTGTTTTTAACTGCTTTATAGCCCGCAAATTATTTGGCTTGAGCGGACTGCGCTCAAACGAAACAGTATGCCTTACGTCGCAGTACGGAATATTGACTACGCCATTTGTCGCGACATGTATTTCATAGCCGTTTTCTTGGAGCATTTTTAAAAATGGCAGGTGAAATGACAATATATGTGAGTCAACGGTTGCAGTAAATAGCACTTTTTTGCGTTTGTTGGCCATTTTCACTTTTCACTTTTTTCTTTATCTGAAAGATTCTCGGATGGAGTGATAGTCTCTTCGAGTAAGCGCCGTTTATCTGTCGCCAATTTGCTTTTGTAGTACACCCCATTGGGGTTGATGAAGTGTACTGCATCAAAGCCTAAGCTGCGTGATGGTTGAAAGTCTTTTGCGGGGTTGTCTCCAACATATACCATATTATCCAATGTTGATCCAAGCCTCATGCGCATGAGGGAAAATGCGATATCATTTGGTTTTCTGAAATCCAAAACGTTACCGGAAGAACCTGCTAATTCATCGGTGATTATTATTTCATCGACATACTCTATGAGGTTGAGCGATTTGATTTTTGCATGCTGTCCTTCCGGACGGCCGTCAGTAATTACTCCAAGTTTTTTACCTTCCTGGCGCAAATTCATTAACAGGTTTTTTACGTTATGTTTTAAGGTAAGCGTAGGAGTGTGATTTCGGTAAGTATTCAGACAGCTTTCTTTCATACCATTGTCTGTGATTCCTGCAGTCCTTAGAAGCTCATCAATTGCCGGTTTGCCTGCTCTAAAGTAACCAATTAGCTGTTCATAGGCATCAGGTACTGATGGGACTAGCTTCGCAACAGCTTCGAAGCCGCTAGTTATATAGTCGATTTCATCGTATATAGTGTCGTCTAGATCGAAAATTACCGTGTCATAAGCAGATAGTAATTCATGTATCTCATCATAAGAATGACCAATTTGAATTTTGGGGTTAGCTAATACGCTTTGGTCAAATCGACTATATATATCGCCAGCCGATCCTTGCTGCTGGTTGATTCTAGGCTCAATCGTCTCGTCATTTAGAATACGTAATATTGTCTCAGCTGATCGCGCTCCCGATTTCATGGAAAGCGGAGAACCTCCACCGAAGCGTGGATTGATCTCTATATAATAATTACTGCCAGATTTTTCTTCTTTGATGTACTGAATTGTAATTGGACCGATTGCTTTTAATTTTGCAAGTATTGACACACATTCTTCTACGACGACAGGGTCGTCAACAATTTCTGTTACTATAACCTCGCCTGCACGTACTTGAGTACGCTTTCTCGGTGTAATGTATATGGGTTTCCCGTTAAAGTCGCAAAGTATGTCGACGGTGAATTCATCACCAATGATCAGATTTTGTACGATGTAGTTATCTATCCGCTTAGAGTGCTCTTTAAGCTCTTGGGCGTTTTTGACAGAAAATGCATCTTTGCTGCCACTGCCATCTAATGGTTTGATAAAGCAAGGAAAGCCTAGGGCATACTTAGTATAATCGTCGATCGTTTCTGGAGTATTCACATTGGCATCTTTAAAGAATGTATATGTGTTCCTTTTGTCATTAGCAATATTTATTACTCGTTCACTTGAAATTAGAACTTTTGTACCGATATTTTCAAAATTTTTTGCATTTTGAGCAAGCAAGAGTAAGTCTGTATCGATAGTCGGAATAAGTAAGTCAATGCTATTCTGGGCGCATAGTTCGAGAAGAGATGGGATGTAATTAGGATCATTAATCCTACAGGTCTGAATCGATTCATCGCAAATTGATAGGGCGGGGGCGGTTGTAGTGAGGTCTGTCCCATATATTCTCAAAGGGATAGAAAGTGACCTTGCAGCTTCTTTAAATGCTTGGACTAACTCTACGCGTCTGCCGACGCTGGTAAAAAGTATTCTCTTTTCGTTAGTTTTCTTCATGCTATTGCTCACCTTTGAATGGTTCCATTGTCGCGTGTGTTTCACTTGTTATACCTGTGCGATTAAGAACAGTTCCTACAGTCTTCCACATAATCCATATATCTTTGCCTATACTTATGTTTTCAACGTATTCTACGTCATAGCGTAGTCTGGTTGGCCAATCGAGTGCATTTCGCCCAGAAACTTGAGCCAGGCCTGTTAAGCCTGGAAGGACGTTGTGTCTTTTGCTTTGTTCAGGAGAGTATAGAGGTGAATACTCCACTCTAAGTGGGCGCGGGCCTACGAAGCTCATGTCACCACGCAGTATGTTCCATAGCCCAGGGAGCTCATCTAAGCTACTGCGCCTGAGTAGTTTGCCAAAATTACTTAAGCGATCCGCATCTGGCAGAGGCTCCCCGTCCTTACTCAATTGAGAGTTCATACTCCGGAATTTGAACAAAGTAAAAATATGGCCGTTGATACCTGGTCGTTGTTGTGTAAACAGGATAGGTCTACCGAGTTTGATTAACACAAGTATAGCAACGATAATTATAACTGGGCTAAGTAATATTGAAATAATCAAGGCAAAGACAAAGTCCGCAGATCGTTTCCCCCAGGTTAAATACCAGTTCATGGCTAAAATAACTCCTTGATGATTGAAATAATCCTGTCTTGATCTTCATCGCTCATGTTAGTGTCGCTTGGAAGACATAGCCCTGTGTCAAAAATCTCCTGCGACACACTAGCTCGCTCTGTACTATAGTGTGATACGAACGGAAAATCTTCAAAAAGTGGCTGTAGATGCATCGGCTTCCAGATAGGCCGAGCCTCAATATTATTCTTTTCTAGTGCTTCAATGATATCGTTCGGCTGAACTTTTGACTCGGGCGATAGTTTCACGCAACTTAGCCAATAATTTGACGTACGATCGTCCATTACTGGCAGCATTTTCAAATGTGGAAGACCGGCGAACGCTGCTTCATAACGGTCGTATATATGCTTCTTAGATGCAATACGTTCTTCTAGCTTTTCAAACTGCGCACAACCGATAGCAGCAGATACGTTTGATAATCGGTAATTATAACCGACTTCTTTGTGTTCATAGTGTAGCACTGGTTCACGTGATTGTGTCGCCCAAAACCTAGCTTTGTTTACGCGTTCTTTGTTATTAGACAGTAGCATTCCACCGCCAGAACAGGTGATAATCTTATTTCCGTTGAATGACACAATTCCGTATGCACCGAATGATCCACAGCGTTTTCCCTTGTAGGTACTTCCGAGAGCTTCGGCCGCATCCTCGATTACGGTAATATTGTGTCCCGCACACAACTCGAGAAGTTGGTCCATATCAGCTGACTGACCATAAAGGTCTACTATAATAACAGCCTTGGGGCTGTATAGCTCAAGCGCTTTCTTAAGAGCCCTGGGGCTCATATTATAGCTACCTGGTTCGCTATCAATGAAGACAGGCTTAGCTTTTTCATACATAATTGGATTAGCGCTGGCACAAAATGTAAGGCTTTGACAAAAGACGATGTCGCCCTGTTTAACGCCGGCAAGTTTCAATGCTAGATGGATAGCACTCGTGCCACTGGTGGTCGCGCAAGTTGACTCTACCCCGACATAATCCGCCAACATTTTTTCAAGCTTCTCGACATATGGACCAAGGGTCGTAACCCATCCACTTTCTAATGCGTTTGTAGCATAGACTCGTTCTTGTCCTCGTATGTCAGGGCGAGCAAGATATATTCTTGATGTATTGTTGTTATTCATTTACAACCTCCAGCTTAGTTTGTTGGCCAATCGCAAGAAATATCTCTTCTTTCAATGCTTTTGCGCTGGCGTTGTTTGTAATCGCATTGCTTAGCCTGTCTAGAGACTTATCAACTTGTTCTCTAGTCGGTGGTTGGTTCTGGCTTCTGAATATTAGATCGTTTTTCGTTCTAACGTGCTCTTCTCCGTCAAGGAAAAGTTCTTCGTACATTTTCTCACCTGGTCTCAACCCAGTTTCGACAATATCAATCTCTGTGTACGGTTCGTAGCCCGATAACTTAATTAGATTTTCTGCAAGGTCAATTATCTTAATCGGCTTACCCATATCAAGCACAAATATATCTCCTTCGTCGGCATAATATCCGGCTTGAAGAACTAGCTGAGTAGCCTCTGGTATGGTCATGAAATAACGAGTAATCTCACGACTAGTAATTGTCACTGGACCACCTTTTTTAATTTGCTCGGTAAAAATCGGCACAACCGACCCGTTCGATCCGAGTACATTGCCGAAACGAACAGCAGCCATCTTTGTGCTGGTTTTTGTAGCTTTGGATTGCATGAGGATCTCTGTCATTCGTTTGCTCGCACCCATGATGTTTGTCGGGTTAACTGCTTTATCGGTAGAGATCATTATAAAGCGTTCGACTTTGTGGGCCAAAGCGCATTCCATTACGTTGTTAGTCCCAAAGATATTATTTTTGATTGCCTCTTGCGGCCTAGCTTCCATTAACGGTACATGTTTATGCGCTGCAGCATGAAATACGACATCGATATCGTGCAGTTTAAATACTTCGTATAGTGTTTCTCGTTCACGGATATTTACGACGAGAGGCACAATCTCTGTTTCTTCGTAACCGGTATTGTTTTGTTTTATAAAAGCCAGCTCTCGATCTAGTAGGTAGAGGCCGTTTTCATTTACATCAAGCATATAGATAATCTTGGGGTGGAATCGCATGACTTCTCGTACGATTTGGCCGCCAATCGATCCTCCTGCGCCCGTAACAAGCACTGCCTTAGTTTCGAGATATGAAGCGACCTCATTTTGGTCTAGCTTCACCTGGCCCCTGCCTAGTAAGTCTTCCAGCGAGACGTCTGCAATGTTATTTGTGCCGTAACGTTTATTTGATTCCTCATTGAACTTCATGACTTTTATCTGGACGTTTTCTTCAGATAATTCCTTAATTAGTTTTTTCAACCTATTGCTAGAGAGGCTATGTACCGTTACGTAAACAAGGCTAATGTCATATTGTTTTATGGTTTCAAAGACTGTCTCAACGCCACCAAGTACGGGGAGCCCGTTAATAATGTGCCCAACTCTGTTGCTGTCGATGAATCCAATCACATTAGTATGAAGTCGAATATTCCGCTGCAGCTCTTTAAGTAGAATGTATCCGGATTCATTGGCCCCGATAATTAATGCCCGTTGACGGGGAGTGGGATCCGATTTTAACTGTACACTTTCACGATACGTACGATACGCTATGCGCATTCCGCTCATTCCAAGGATGATGAGACATGCAGAGGCGATAGTGTAAGGGATTATTGGGATGCCCGGTACGGATAGTAGTAAAAGCAGTGCTGATTGTATTACTGAAGCAACAAGTACTGCCTTAGCGATTGATATAACCTCTTTTGCACCAATATATGTCCATAAGCTGCGGTGTATGTTGCTACCCAGAAAAATACTGCCATAAACAAAAATCATACCGATTATAAATAACAGAAAAGAGTATGAGTGCATGTAAGATGTCGATAGCTCATGAGTCACCAGATTGAGAACGCCTGATATCAGTAACGACACGACAACAATAAGAATATCTCCGCCGAGTAAAATTTCACTTCGCCTTTTGCTGTATCTTGCCTGTATGATTAGTTTTTCTAAATGTTGCATAATTAGTTCGTTTTCGAAAAATTCAGCTCACCGTACAACAAGCTGCGAATTGATCTAGTTATTAAAATATGTAATGTGCATGTAATGTCATCGGTCTTATCTATAAAGCAGAAATACATAGGTTTGTTTGCCCTATTTTATCTTCTTGGATTTAGTTTTAGCTTTAGCTTTAACTTTAGCTTCTACTATAACATCAGACGCGGCTTTTGTCTGCGTTTTTTGTGCGGTGGTGTAATCGTATATGAAGAATAATGCGACAATAGCCAGAGCAAAGGCTGCCACGGTGGCGAGGCCTACTTGCTGGATTGGTTTAACGTTAGTTGGCGCGACTGGCGCATCGGCGGCATCGACGACGTTGATCTTGATAGCGCCATCACCGTAGAGAGTCTTGCCTTCATTACGGAATTTCTCGATCGCTGCCTCAAGCAAAGCCTTACTGGTTTTAGGGTTCGATGTCGTGATGGAGACGTTGATAATGTCTGTGTTTTTAACGTTTTCGGCAGTAGTGTTGGCGGCTAGTTTGTCATAGGTGGCGTCGTATTTCTGTTCGGCGATGACTGGCTCGAGGATACGACGAGACTCAAAGAGCTGGACGTAGTTGTTGAGGACAACTGATTCTTGGTTGGACGTGCGGCCTGTACCGATTAGTAGTAGCGTAGCAGTGCTTTTGTATAGTGGCTGCTGGACAAAGAACGTGTAGATGACGCCAAGAATAGCACCGATCATGATAACAGTTGCTATGGTTAGCCATTTTCGCGCATAAAAGCGCATTAAGTCGTATAAATTAATTTCTTCCATGTATTGTCCTCACCTGGGGCCTTATGAACTATATGAATACCATTCTATCACAATTGCAAGGTTTTGTAAAGCCTTTATAGGTTGTCCCTAGATACCACACAAGCATAAGCGCTATGGCATTTATTGCAAATTGATTGCATTGCTACTTGCTAGGAAGGAAGTTTGTTTGCTACTATAGGCTTACTAAGAGATATGGGGATATTGAGGTAAATGAGAAAAATAGGGTTCAGCCAGAAACAGTTTGCGCTACTGTGTGCAGTAGTGTTAGTTGTTGTGTCGGTTGTTGCGATGATTCGTCAGTCGGGTTGGATGTCCGATGCCCAGCGAGAGCTCGATGGAAATACCACCAAGACCGAACCCCAAAAGACCGAAACGGCCGACAAAGCCGACACGGTTGAACAAAAAGACACTGCCAAAAAAGATGACTCAAATACACAACTCGCTGCCAAGGGAGAACAACCAGAAGCCAAGGTGACACCGCAAGATAGCTATGCATATACCGCTAAGAGCGGCGACTCATACACAGCACTAGCACGTGATGCCATAGCGCAATATGCCAAAGCCAAGAAGATTGAGGTGACGGCTGCGCAACAACTACAGGCTGAAGTGGAGTTAGTGAATGCCGCTAGCGCTCCCCTGCTCGATATCGGTCAGACGGTTAGCATCACCAAAGATGCAGTGGCTCGGGCGCTTCAGGCTGCTGGTGCAGTGGCCGCTACGAGCGTGACTGAGCAAAAACAGACGACTACGCCAACTGCCGATGCAAACAAAGGTACAGCCAATGACTATTCTGTTCAGGCGAAAGCCGGCGATAGCTACATACTACTTGCACGTAGTGCTGTTACTAAGCACATGAAGGACAACAAGGTTACCCTGACTGGCGCGCAACGAATTGCCGCTGAGACGACGCTAGGCGTTGCTGCAGGGCTTCCAGCGGTTGAAGTAGGCCAGAACGTTACATTTACTAAAACTGCGCTACAGCAAGCTGTAGATGCGGCTAAAAGTTTGAGTATAGAGCAGCAGGCGGTATGGGCGCCGTATGCTGCTGGCGTGATATTTGAATAACGTTACCTTGAGTTGATCAATGCTGTGTTTGGCCCTGACACCCCGCTAACTGTGGGGTTTTGTTATAGTGCTTAGTTATTTCCTAGTGCATTCTCTGAAACGCTATTTGCGATGGCTGCTGTGTGAGTTGGTGATTTATCGCGAGCCGGCTGCGGGTCGTCACATGGCCTTGTAGGGCGGCTGATGTATCACGGCAGGCGCAGTGCACATGGTCTAGTTAACAAGCCTAGGACGTCGGACTACTGATCATCAGTTGTGGTGTTGTCATGGATATCTTGTGCGGCATAGGCAGTTCTAGCGGGCTGGTGTTTGTGCTAGCATCGGCATATTACATAGCGGATAATCCATAGTGCTTATGATTACAAAATGTATACGATGAGTTGGTTAGGAGCGATGTTTCCAGATTGTTCTTATGATTAAATAATGTATTCAATGACTTGTCTATAGTGTTGTTATTATTGCACTGCTGACAGGGATAGTATGCTGTTGAATATTTTGCTACGGATGCATTTTGCAGGATTACATATTTGCGTGGATATAGATAAACTAAACGTTCAACTTGGGATCATAAAGTGGGTCATTGCTTGGGTTGTTGCTAGTCAGCGGGGTCGTAGCCGTTCGCGTTTTGAGACTGCCATCGCCAAGCGTTCATGCTGGGACTTTGATTTTATCCAGGCAAAAAATGGATGATTATCAAACATATTGTGGTCTAAAAAGGCTAGTTTGAATTAACTAGCTCTTCGTTAAACTTCAATGCCGTCTCCACCCAAAAAGACAAATCTTTTTGGCCCTCTACGCCTAAGTCGATATAGCCTTTGATCGGCTTATCTTTCATGATCGACGGTAGCGCTCCACTTTTTTGTAGTAGCTCATCATACCTTTCTTTTCCGACGCGCATCATGACGATCTCGCCGTCGTCACCACCAATACACGCGCACATCTTGTCACGCACCATAAAGGCAAGGCCACCGTACATCTTGATCTCATCGATGTCTGCAATACCGGCCGCTGCTAGCTCTTCGCGGACGCGCTCTGCTAAATCTTCGCTATATGCCATTGTGCTATTGCATCAATCCTATAACAAATGCCATAACAACAAACATGACTAGTTGGTAACCATTATTGATCAGGGTCAGCTTGAACGACTTTTGCTCAAACATGTTATGCGTAAGAAGCGTTGTCGCCGAAAACGCTAGCCAAATACCGACGCCAGTGCCGAGAGCTAACCATAGAAATGAGGTATTGAAGTACGATGCAATAATAGAAATTACAACTGCGAGTACGGCTGCGGTAAAGAAGTTGACGATCAACACGACCATCATCGGCGTATTACCAGCCTTGTCAGCTTTTTTCGCGTCAATGTTAGTTATCTTTTTCCATGGCAAGCCGAGTGCCCAATCCTGATACCACACGCCTGCTACGATCATGCTGGCAACAGTTGCAGTGATGACCGCGAGCCAATTGATACTTAGTTCCATGCGCCTCCTTCATATTTGTTATCTATACATGTTATATCAAAATGTGAGTATAAAGTAGTTTCATGGCTAACGCGCATTCGATTCTTCAACGGTATAATAATTCACTGAGTGAAGTTTTTTATTGGCAGGGGCTGAAGGATGATTATCAAACGTACCGCGAGCTAAATAGTCTTCAGGGGGTTTGTGGTAATATGATCCTCTTAGAGTACTATTTGCGTGACTTTACCTGATCGATAGTTACTCCATCGTTGGCTGAGTAATTAACGGTGACACGAGCACCTTCTTTGAGCTCTCCCGCAAGCAATTTACGAGCTAACAAGTTTTCGATGTCGGTTTTGATGAGACGGCGTAGTTCGCGGGCGCCAAATTCTGGTTGGTACCCACGCTTCGCAAGATCATCTACTAGTGCGTCACTAAACGTAATAGATACACCTTTTTCGGCAAGTAGCTGGGTGACTTTTTCGAGCTGCAAACGGACGATGTTTTTAATCTCGTCTTCATTCAGACTGTCAAAGACGATAATATCGTCGATGCGGTTTATAAACTCCGGACGGAAATGGCCGCGCAGCACTTCCATGAGCTCGGCTTTCAGCGCCTTTTTATCTTTCTTATCTTTGCTTGTGGCTTTATCGTTTTCGATAATTAGGGCACTACCAAGGTTGCTGGTAGCAATAATAATCGTGTTCGTAAAATCCACTACACGACCCTTACCGTCGGTTAACCGACCATCGTCAAAAACTTGCAACAGAATGTTATAAACATCTGGGTGAGCTTTCTCTATTTCATCAAGCAAAACAACGCTGTATGGGCGGCGGCGCACTGCTTCAGTGAGCTGGCCACCCTCATCATAGCCGACGTACCCTGGAGGCGCACCAACAAGACGACTAACAGCATGGCGCTCCATATATTCGCTCATATCGATACGAATCATTGCATCTTCATCGCCAAAGACTGACCAAGCCAAGGCTTTAGCAAGCTCTGTTTTACCAACACCGGTTGGGCCAAGGAAGAGGAAGTTTGCGATTGGACGAGAACCCTGCGTCAGTCCAGCACGCGACAAACGAACCGCATCGCTCACTGCCTGAACGGCTTCGTTTTGACCAACAACCCGTTGGTGAAGCTTATCTTCAAGTGCCAGAAGCTTTAGCTTCTCTTCTTCGGTGAGCTCAGTGACCGGCACGCCGGTGAGTTTGCTAACAATCTGGGCGATGTCGCTACTGGTGACTACGGCTGTCGAAACACCTTTCTCGCGCTTCCAAGCTTCCATTAACTCATCTTTTTGCTTTGTCAGAGTCTCAATTTCTTTTTTCAGTTTCTTGGCTTCATCGGTTTTCTTGTGATTGCGAGCTGACTCTTCTTCGCGCGAAAGACGGGCAATATCATCTTCGTATTTAGCAATTTCGGCTGAGCGTGTATCGCTGGCAATGCGGACGCGAGCTGCCGCTTGGTCAAGCAAGTCAATGGCTTTATCAGGTAAGAACCGAGATGTAATATAACGATCACTCAAATGAACGGCGGCAGTGACGGCTGAATCATCAATCTTAACTTTGTGATGGGCTTCATAACTGTCGCGGAGGCCGCGAATGATCTCAATCGCCTGCTCAATCGTCGGCTCTGGCACCATAACGGGCTGGAACCGTCGCTCGAGAGCACTATCCTTCTCGATATAATTTTGATATTCATTCAAGGTTGTTGCTCCGATAAGATGCAGTTCGCCACGGGCGAGTGCTGGCTTCATGATGTTGCCTACATCCATGCCACCCTCAGAGCCGCCACCGCCCGCACCGACTATAGTGTGCAATTCGTCCACAAACACAATTAACTCGTCTTTGTGCTCGACGATCTCATCGATGACAGCCTTAATACGCTCCTCAAACTCACCCTTATATTTGGCTCCAGCAATCACACTCATAAGTGAAAGCTCAACGACGCGTTTACCCTCAAGCACCTCAGGTACTTCTTTTGCTTCAATTCGCTGCGCCAGGCCTTCGACGATAGCAGTTTTACCGACGCCTGGCTCACCAATCAGTACTGGGTTGTTTTTGGTGCGGCGACTTAAAATTTCGATAGTCGTTTGAATTTCATCGTTTCGGCCAATTACTGGGTCAAGTTTACCAGCCTTGGCAAGCTGCGTCAGGTCGCGTGAGTATTTATCGAGCTGTGGTGTGTTCGTCTGAGTTTCGACCTTACCACCCTCAGCTCCTTGCCCAACCACTTTGGTTGTTTTGGCGCGGAGACTTTCAGGACTCAAGCCGTACTTTTCGAGCACCTCGTGTGCCATGCCGTCAGGCTCGGCGGCAAGCGAAATCAAAAGATGCTCTGGACCGATGTAGCTGTGGCCGAGTTCGCGCGAAATTTGGTAAGCGCTTTGCAGTACGCTTTTAACACGCGGACTGACACCCATCTCATCTTCAGTAGTAGTCTGCTTACCTTTTGGCGCATTAGCATCAATATAACCCTTAATATCACTCGGTTTCAGCTTGTATTGCTTGAGGATTTCAGCAACGATGTCGTTGTCAGCGAGGGCATAAAGCAAGTGCTCAGTATCTACTTCGCTCCGGCCAAACTTGTGCGCCACACTACCGGCTTCTTGGATAATATCCTTGGCAGTGTCTGACAAGAGTGCTTCAAGGCCTGCGGCCTGTTGTCGCTCGGGGCGGGCAAAGGCTTGCTCAAAAGAATTGAAGGGGTTACTGCCAGAAAATAATGACTCGAATGGAGAACTTGAGCCAGCTTGTTGCCGTAGCCTCTGGTAGTCAATGTCACAGACATTTAGTTCGGCCATCTGGCCATTTTGCGTGACTTGCACTCGATGAGTGACTGGTCTGATGCCACATATGTCACAACGTTCATTCATGTAAGGTTCTCCTATTACATTACATCTATTATACTGCTCTTTGCATTTGACATACAAAATATAAATGAGATACATCTGATAGTATGTCATTTATATTGGCAAGAGCTATCGGACAAATACCAAACCTATTTATTGCATAATAGTATTTCCAGAAACGATCATGCGTCACCTAATTCTGGTGCAGCCGAGGGAAGCTTATGAATATAATCATATGATCGTTACCATGGAAGATCTAGGAAATATTCTGGCGCTCGCAGATGATGAGAATTCTTCAGATACTCCGGCAAACCTTCTCTATAACGATGCACTCATAGTTCCAGTTTGGATATCTATCTTTTGCAAACGTTTCATTAATTTTTAGCAGGTCTTTTTCGAGCGACCACCTGTTGAAATCGAACGCCCATGTCCCGCCGCTCACGTACATATGGTTGCCAGGTTGTTTATGACAGGTTTAGTATAAATCAGATCAAAATCCTCGTTTGGGTTATGCAAAAGGAACATATGTGCCAAAATATGACACGCGCCAGCAGCAAAAAACACCATGTCTTCTCGTAGCCAAGACAAAAGTACGTCTCGCGACTCCTCGGGTGTGCGCATATATTTCAATGCGGGTTCGGGCATGTTTTGGTCATTTTCAGCCATAAATATAGCTTATCAGACAGGGTCATTTTAGGGGTAGTAGGACAACCAAACTTTTTCGTAGCAAAAAAGTCTACGCTCAACGGAGGTAGACTTCTTATAATCTCGTGGCAGGGGTAGCAGGACTCAAACCTACGACACCCGGTTTTGGAGACCGCTACTCTACCAATTGAGCTACACCCCTTCGACAAACTATATTATAAATGATCAGGTTCGAATCTGACAGGACTCGGTCACCTTTGGCGACCCTGTCGCAACATTTTGCAAATAAGTTTGCAAGAGTTGACTCCCTTGCAAAATGCCAGTGGCATTTCTCACCTGCAGTCTACGGTTTCAGGAGACCGCTCTTCGCCCAGTTATGCTCCCCCAAGTCTTTTCAGAAAATACCAAGGTGGTATTATACCGAATCTCCTATGTAATACAAAAAACTTCGAAGATGTAGAACAAAGAGATTCGAGTCCACCATATCTGCAGATAGGGTATTTTTACATGGTATAATGTCAGTATATGAAGGGAAAAGGATAATGCAAAAAAGAATTATAACCGCTATAGCAGTGTTAGGTGTAATCGCCGCTATGGCTATACATGCGAACACCGTACAGGCTGCAAACAATGGGCAGCTTATGTTCATACTCGATGCGTCTTCTTCGATGCTCGCGAAGGATGAGGGTTCTACTATGCGTATAGATCGAGCGAAGACTGCCCTTAAGTCGACCTTAGATAGTCTTCCTGCCGACACGCAAGTAGGTCTGCGTGTGTACGGTAGTGAGGTTCCAGACACCGATCAAGCTGCCGGTTGCCAAGACACGGTAAGGCTAAATGCGCCCAAAGCAAATAATGTCGCTGCTATAAAAACGTCCGTCGATGCGATCCAGGCGAAAGGTTGGACTCTTATGGGTAAAAGCCTACAAGAAGTAGCGGGCGATTTTACGGGAGAAGGCCCTAAGTCAGTCATCTTACTTTCGGATGGCATCGATACTTGCGAAACCCCAAACGCATGCGAGGTGGCCAAAAGCCTTCAATCTAGGGGTGTAAGAGTAAAAATAAATACTCTGGGACTTCTCGTTGACGATGCTGCTCGGCAACAACTATCTTGTATTGCAGAAAATAGTGGTGGAACATACTTTGATATAAACGACTTAAATAAACTTGGTTCAACGGTATCCGCGTTGACCCAGCGAGAGGTAAGTCTTTTTACACTTAAGGGTGTTCCGATTGCCGGCACACTACGACCGGAGGATGCGCCAGTGATGCTTGCAGACACAAACTACACAGACACTATTTTGTTTCCGCAAGAAAGATACTATGCATTTGATCTGCTGGCTAAGCAGAAAGTAGATTTTACCCTCAAAACTAGCGTTAGAGATACTCCATTCGCTCAAAATACATACAACACCCGCATTGTTGCGGATATTATGCGACAAGATACTCTTGAAAGTCTTCAGACATATCCAAGAGAAGAGTTCCTTAAGGCTAATGGCGACATGACGCCTCTGCAGATAGACCAGGACGCAGCGTATCAAACTACCCTACTCGCAAAGCCAACACGCGTCGTATACAAGGTGAGCTTTTACCTTACGGACGAACAGGGTAAAGCTGCGCTAACAGGTGCGGCGTTGCCTTTCGAGATGAAAGTAACGACTGAAGGTGGAGTTCTTCCCGCACATAAAACCCCCTCAGATAGCAAGTCGGTGTCTGTAAACAGCGCAAAGGACAAGCCCGTGTCTACCCTTAAAGTTGTAGTGCTAGCTGTGCTCGGAACACTTATTATACTTTGTCTCGCTTATGTTCTTTGGCGGATCGCAAAAAGACGACGGGCAAATTCTGTCCAAAATAGCTCTCCTCTCTCAACTGTAAGTACCAAGCAGCCCGCTCAGTCGAATGACCCTGATCGTACTCCCCCTCAGCAGTAGTAGTATTTAATTTAAAAATGAAAAATGCAAAAGGAGGTGCTGTTTATTAACTATTATTTAAGCCTTGTTGCAGTAGTATAGAAACATGAAACCATAAGAAAAGGCCTTTATTGTTGGCACCTCTGCAGTGCTGATTGCGGCCGGGCTGGGAGGTGCGTTTTGTATTTTGGCGGTAGCGATGATCTCAGAGCCAAAATAGCCTCGACTCCACAAGATTCCACCTCGACAACTTCGACTGTGTCTTCAACCCCTTCTACTTCATCGACACCAGTGAGCACCTCCACGTTAACTAGTGGCTACAAAGATGGTACGTACACTGCCAGCGCTTCGTACGACGTGCCACATGGCGCTACAAATAGCATTAGCGTCAAAGTCACACTAAGCGGCGGCAAGGACACAGACGTGTTTGTGAACGACGATTATTCTGACCACGAATAGCAAATGTACATCAGCAGGCTTGAAAGCGCACTCAAAGACACTGTTCCTGGGCAGGATTTAGCCAGCTTAAGTCCCAGTCGAATAGGCGGCGCCAGTCTGACTACCTACGCTTTCGACCAAGTGCTTGATACTATTCGTTCTCAGGCTCACTCTTAAAATAAATGACCGATATATTTGAAATTGACGCACTTGGCACACACTGGTGGATCGAACGACTCGACGGCGTATGGGCACCAAACGATTCAGCATTTTTAGCTCACGAAATCCAGAGTTTTAACGATGCCTACACACGCTTCACAGACACTTCGCTGATTGGCTAGCTTAATTGTAAGAAAAAGCTCGTCCACCCACCTCAAGAACTGCTAGACATGTTCGCTTTTTCTCAAAAAATACACGCTCTCAGCGACGGCGTTTTCTACATTTCAGTGGGCGGTGAACTGTTTAAACGCGGCTATGGCATGCGTAAAAACGCAGCAAATGTAAAGGCGGATTTTTGGGACGAAGTAGAGATCATGGAGCTTACACAGCACGCAAAGGCTCAATACACAGACGCTGATATGGGTAATGACGCAAAGCGTACGGTTTTAACCAAACTCTTTGATGAAATCGTTTACGCAAGCAATTCTGTATCTGTTAAATTGTCATTCTTGGCTGAATCTATAGCAAAAAGAAGTGACGAAACACGCCAAATTATGGAATCTCAAAAAGTGCTTAACAAAACCGCTGAAAAGAACGAAAATAACAGAGGTGAAATAAACAAGAAAGACCTCAAAAATGAGATCTATCCTGTTTGGCAGGGGTACATGGATGAAGATAGAACTTTTTACTCTGTTAATGAAAACACTATTTTGGAGACGAGGAATGTCTAGCCCTTATCGTGATTACTTGAGAGTAAATCCGCCGTCAACCGCTAGAACTTGCCCTGTTATAAAAGATGCATCTTGGCTTAGTAGGAACACAATAGTGGCTGCAACTTCTTCGGGAGCGCCGATTCGTCTTATCACAGAGAGGTCTGTCGTCCAGCTTGGGTCTTCGCCGGTACTGGTACTGAGCGGCGTATCTATAAGACCAGGTGCCACAGCGTTAACCCTTACAAGAGGCTCGTTAAACTTTCGAGCGAATGATTTCGTGAAAGAAATAATACCAGCTTTTGTAGCCGAGTATATTACACCGTACGGCTCACCTATTATTCCGTCGACGGACGTTATGTTAACTATTGACCCTGTTTGCGATGTCTCCTGGATGAGTCTGCCAAAAATTTTAAGCGATTTGAAGGTACCCTTAAGATTAACGTCGATAGTTCGACTGATGTTTTCGTCACTAATATCATCAATTCCTGCAGGTGTAGGAAGGACACCGGCATTGGCGACAAGGCAATCCAACTTTCCGAACTCGGAAACGATAAAATCTTTTAAATTAAGTAAGGCTACTTCGTCTGAAATATCGGCTGCAAAAAAGCGCACTCGATTCTTATCTTCGAATTGCTCAAGTATAAAAGTGTCTTCATCGGATGGAGAGTTTAGAACGACGGAAGCGCCGAGGGAATATAGTCTATGCGCGGTTGCGAGCCCAATTCCCTGTGTGGATCCTGTAACTAATACGATTTTGTCTTTCATGGTTATGTAAATTATATCAGAGGATAGATCATCGGTGCATACCAATACTAGCAAAAGTTCTCAACGTAATGAAAGGTACGTGTCAAAAGGAGCTAATGGAGTCGAATTCATCGACAGGGGTGATGAAAGCTGTAAAATTAGAAAAATCATATCCGAAGATATGATTAACAGAGGCCGGTGGTTCTATCATCTTCAAATTAATACTTTACAAATTTCGTGGCAAGGGCTTCAGGACTATCATCAAACTTATCGTGGTCTAATTAGTTTTCCTGACGAGGAGGGTCGCGACAATGCGTAACATCTTCTCAAGTCAAAGCTCTGCTTCATCTTTGATTGTATCAAAGCTATATAACCACGAATTTTCAATGAAAATTTTGAGCGCGATCTGAAGCGCGTTTAATACGGATGATGACAAGAGCCTGTTTCATACGCTCCAAAGAGTTGGAGTTTGGTACCGACTATTCTCTTCTTAATGCGTCGATTGGGTTCAGGCGGGCAGCCTGCCTTGCAGGAATGAAGACCACAACCAAACCGACGAGCATCATGAATCCTATTGTGCCAAGAACGAGCCACCAGGTCGTGGCGAAAAGCTGAAAACCTTCGGTTACACCGCGTGACCGCGCAAAAAGGTTCAACCCAAGATTGATGAGCTGGCCAAAAATAGTAGCGCTGAGGATTCCTAGGATCGAACCTATAACCGAAAGGAGCGTTGCCTCAAAGATTATCAGCATCCGCATGTCGGTATCCCGCCCTCCGAGAGCGACCATAAGCCCTATCTCCCTTGTTCGCTCAAGTAGAGAGATGGTAATAGTATTAAACATACCTAAAATTGCTACTATCATGCCAATGGCGCCGAAACTTGCAAGTATGAGATTGAAGAATTTGAAGACTTGGTCGATTTGATCTACCGTATCGATTGGGGAAGTGGTTGTTAGGCCCAGGGCTTTAATTTGGGAACGAAGCGACCGAGCCCCATCGACATCACTTGCCTCAATGCGTATCTGGTTGAAGTTCTCGGCTCCTGCAGCCATAAGAATATCAGAAGCCACGTACAACTCTGCGCCGCTTTGATCGGCGCTCACCCCGACGATGGTGAATTCTTTTTTAAATTGTACTTCTTCTACCCCTAGAGACGGTATGATAAGTGTAATTTTTTTACCAATTGCGTCCTCGGGCTTCTTATAATCAAGCGAACGCAGCACTGATTGATTAATAAGGATGTCGTTGTCTGATCCGGTTTTTATGAGACTACCGCTGAGCAGCTTGAGATCGAGCATTTTAAGGTAACTGTCGTTCGCTCCGTACACGACCGCATCGACACTAGAACCTCGTAGATTTACTAACCCAGCGAAGGAATACATACCGCCAATGCCTATAACATGGGGTAAATTCTTTAATTTGGTATAGGTATCGGAGTCTAAGCTGATATTTTTTTCGTTTGCAGTGGTGACGTCGATCGATTTCACCGATTCGCCTCCTACAACTCTATCGGTAACCAGTTGCTGGATACCGAGACCAAGCGAAATCAAAAAATAGATACCGCCTATACCTATCACGATACCAAAAAGTGTTAGGAATGATCTCATTTTTTTATGAGTTAGGTTGCGCCATGCCATGAACATGAGCACTCTGCGTTTGACTAATTTGAACTCGTTTTTACTTGACATCTGTTTGTGCCTTTTCTAGTCTATGCATTCGCGAGCGCATGTCGGCGAACAGTACGTCCGTGGTCTGTTTGATTGAACCTTCGTTTATTTCCTTGACTCGGCCGTCTTCAATATGAAGCAATTTATCGGCTAGCGGCATATATTCAAGGTTGTGCGTCACTAGAATAATAGTACGGTCAAGGTCGCGCTGACAACGTACAAGGAGGCTCATGATCTTATCGCCGTTGGTGCTATCAAGGCTTCCAGTCGGTTCGTCGGCTATAATGTATGACGGGTTAGTAGCTAGAGCCCTGGCTATTGCGATTCGCTGCTGCTCGCCACCTGAAAGCATGGTCGGATACTTGTGAGCGTAAGATTTCATATCGACCATCTCAAGCGCCTCGTAAGCAAGCTTATGGGCGCTTTTTCGCGTTAATCCTGAAAAGTATGCTGACATCGCAACGTTGTCGAGTACATTTAGACTTTTTACCCAGTAGTTAGTCTGGTAAATGAACCCGAGGCTGCTCGCCCGGAAATTGGCGAGCTCATCGCGCGACAAGGCATAGACATCCTTGTTGTCGATATATACTTTACCCTTGGTAGGCGATTGCAGTCCCGTAAGGACGTTGAGGAGCGTGGACTTTCCGCTGCCTGACGGACCGTAGATGATGTTAAAGCTGTTTTTGGCGAGTGAAAAGCTGACATCGTTGAGAGGCCGTACCACCATATCTTCGGTGCCGAACTCTTGAGACACATTCTCAACCCTAATTAAACTGTCATTTGTACTTTTCATACTAGAATCCAAATACACCCTTGAGACTATTAAGGACTATCGTTAGAATGTCATCCGAAGCCCGACCAACGATAGCCGATTCTACTGATCCGTCGCTTTCATTTCGTGATTTATCGTATGAAATTGGCTTGATACTGTATACCCGGGAAGTAGGAAGATCAGTAACGATGACGACGTGCTCGAATGACAGGCCGGTGTCTTCGGGCGTTTTGGTACTGAAGATTGTTTTATCGGACCCCTGCTCATATGCGACCTGGCTCGTCGCCGGTTCGTCCGTACGCCAAGATATAACAACTCGTCCTCTTGCCGATGAACCGGCGCCATCGATGGATGTCTGAATCGATACATTATCGATCGTCGGTTGCCTGGTGTCCTCCGCCGTCTTAAATACTTGCCGATCTGATACCGCTAGATTACCGTTTGCATCGCGTGACTGTGCCACGATGAAGTACTGGCTATCATCAATTAGATCGTTGATTTCGATTGTGTGCTCGGCCGTCATGCCAGGCACAGTCTTCTCTTCTCCCCCGCTTCCTAGGAGACCGTATACCACCCTTGTAGTAGATGGTACGTTCGTGCGCCAAGTTACCTGCTGTGTGCTGGTTGGTTTTCCTGGTATCGGTTGGAACTTCATCTCGCTAATTCTTGGTTTTGGCGGAGTCGTGAATGACTGAGTGCTACCATCGTACTTGCTTCCCTCTTTGTCATACGAGACGATCTTATAGAAGTACTTAGTACCGTCGGTGAGTGCATCGAGGTTTACAGTGTAGGCGGATTCTTCGAGCGAAGTGTTGATCGTTTTGATACCGCCAAATGACTCTGATGGCCCGAATAGTACATCGACTTTCGTAGCGTTTTTGGAGATGAATTGAATAGTAACGCCATCTAGGCCAACGAGCGTGGCGGTGATTTCCTTAAGCGTTGGTGGCGGAGCTGTTCGGAAGGTAAATTCTTGGCTGTTACCGGTGTTACCGTCTTCGTCAGTCCACCTCGCCACATAGTAGTACGTCGTGCCGGCAGCGAGGTTGTCGAGATTGACCTCATGTGCACTGACTTGGTCTGAGTTTGAAACCTCCGATGGGCCGTACTGACCGCTGGTCGTACCGATAGCAATTTTTGAGTCGCTTGCCCTGTCGGTACTCCACCGAATCGTTGCTTTTCGGGTGGTAATGTCAGACACCTCTGGTTCGGCGACGAGAGCGGCTGGGTCGGTGAACCGACCTGTCGGTAGATAGCTGACACTACTGCTGTAGGCGCCGCAGTTGTTAGTATTATCACACGCTTTAACTTTATAGTGATACGTAATTTGCTGTAGACCTGCGTCAATATAAGTCGTGCTTGAGCTGGTGCCAACGTATGAATATTGGTCGTCATCGGTTGATCTATAAATATCGTATTTGGCGACCCCCGACCCCTGGCTGGTCGGCTCGTCCCAAGTGAGAGCCAGACGCCACTTATTGGTAGATTTAATGGAGACGTCGGCAATGTCGGCGTTGAGTGGTAGCCCTGGCGCGGTCGTATTGGCGGTAAATTCTGCCGTCCCGTAATTAGAGTAATTAATACTACCGGATTCATCTTTAGCCGCTAGGTAGAGTGTGTTAATTCCTGGCTGAGTGGCATATGCGCCTGAGGGTAAACTGGTATTGCCTGCACCGGTGTAGCTACAGTTGCCGGCATTCGGAGCCGCATTAACGGTGTAGCAATAGGTCAAGTTATTGACATCACCGACAAAGGTGTTCGGTGGGCTCCAGCTAAAACTAAACGAGTTGGTGGAATTAGTGCTTGGGCTGGCCGAGATACTAAGCGGTTCGCTCGGCGCGCCACTAGTGTTGAGCTTGATAGCTGCGGTTGCAAAACCAGTTGAAATATTTCCGGCAGTGTCGAATGCTCTGAAGTATACGGTGTTGATACCGTCAACAAGATTGGCGAAGTCGGGCGGATCTTGCATGGTGTAGCTGCCGCTATTCGTCAGTAGATCGGTCTGGTCACCCGTGCCTGCGTGCGCGGCTCCGTACCATGTGCCCGAAGGCCCTATGCGGTACTGTAGGCCGGCCAAGCCAGAATTAGCATCGGCCGGAGCATCGCCACCAGTAGTCGGCCAGCTAAGCGTCACGGCTTTGTTGCTGACGAAGCCAGACGGAGCGCTGATGAATCCCGGGGTTGACGGTGCTGTGTTATCAAACTTAAAACTAAAGGTTTTAATGTCGGTTGATATATTGCCGGCTTTGTCGATAGCGCTCACACGTAGGTAATAAAAGTCGTTGCTGCTCGTGAGGGCCGAGGCTAAGGCGCCTGGCGATGAAAGGTCAAGCGTTGAGGCTGACACAATGTACTGACACTTATCACCGGTGAGTACCGGGCTCGTACCAAGCATGCCTTTTGTGGTGGTCGGGTTGGCTGTTTGGTCTGTACCGATGTAGAGACAATACCCGGCAAGGCCGGAGTCGCCATCACTCGCGCCAGACCAGTTAAATTCGGGTGACGAGCCATTCGTCCATGCGCTGTCTGTTAAGGTAGCGCCACCATGTGCCTTTTTGGCAGTAATAGCCAGGCCGCTGGTGTCTGGTAGTGTATCATCTGAAGTTGATTTCACGGTGACATTGCTCAGCGTCACACGTTGATTACCGTCGCCTTGTAGGACGCCCTGCCACAGCAGGCCGCCAAACGTCACCGGAAAATCTGCTATATTATCATCGACCTCACTCGCTGTATTGGTCATGCCCAGATCACTAGAAACTGTCCAGGTAGTACCGTCCCAGTATTTCCAGCTGGCGCCTTCATCGTCAGACAATCTATACTTAACCGTTCCGCCGCCAGAAGTAATGTGGCTGAATTCATCCCAATGCCATATGCCATCTTTACGTATAGCCGCGACTGGCTGCACTGTCTCGGCATCATCTGAAAAAGGTTCGGTATTGAACGCCGTACGAGCAACGTTGCTGATGCGCAGTTCATCTATCAAGCCATCAAAATTACCGCTTGGTTTGCCGTATTCACGCCCGCCGTACGCATCACCAATGAGTAGGCTCCGGTCATTTTCGGCGATCTGAACGGCAACTGTTCGTGATCCGTCTTCGCTACCGTCAACATATAGTTTCATAGTTGAGCCGTCGTAGCTTGCTGCTACATGATGCCAATCATTATCCCAAGATGAGGTATTTGACTCTAAGAATGCATTATTCCCCCAACTCCATACCTGCGCATCGGCGGCTGCGGTTGTACCGAGACCAACATAAAATTTACCCTTATATGCGCTAAACGACCCAATCTCTTCAATGGCGTTTGACCAGCCACTGTTTATGCCGTTCCCGCCGATTTTTTCCCACACACCAGACCGATAACGCCAGACTTCACCGCGAGACACAGTACTGCCAAGCCCTGCGTACAGATCACCATTATAGACACTCAGTGTTTTTACTCTTTCGTAGGTACCAGATACCCAACTATCATTAAGTTCGTCGCCACCGACTTTCTGCCACGATGCATCATCATACTCCCAGACCGCACCATCTCCTGTCGTGGCTCCTAATCCGGCATAGAGCCTACCATTGTAAGTAATTAGACTCTCGACAGATTCAGTGTTATTGCCAGCGCTATCCCAGCTGCCATTTACGCCATTGCCGCCAATTTTTGTCCACGCTGAACCATTCCATGACCATGCCTGCCCCTGTCCTGCAGTGCGGCCTAGGCCGGCTATAAGTTTCCCTTTGTAAACCGCCAGAGAATAAATATTATAAATGTTATTTCCCGTTGTCCAACCGCCGTTCAGGCTATCGCCGCCAATTTTTTGCCAAGCAGAGCCGTCATACCGCCATACGTCTCCATCTTGAGCGCTGTTGCCGAGCCCAGCATATAGATACTGACCATCGGTCGCTAGGGCGTCAACTTCCTCATAATTACTGCCCCAACTACTGCCAACCGTATTACCGGCTATGATCGTCCAGCTGTTTCCATCCCAGCGCCAAAGTTCCGCATTGTTGGCTCCGTTGCCGAGGCCGACGTATAAGTTGCCCTGAAAGCTTGCCATGCTATACACGACCGATCGGGCAAAAGGACTCCAACTTGAGTTAACCCCCTGACCACCTACCAGCTCCCAACTAGTACCGTCAAAGCGATAAACGAGCGCATTGCCTGCCGCGGTGCCCGTCCCTGCGTAGAGATAACCACCCTGAGCTTGCATTACTTGCATTGAACCGACGCCGTACATACCCCAACTTTCATTAACATATGCGCCGCCTAGCTGCGTCCAGCTGGTGCCATTAAAGCTGTAGAATAAGCCATCGCCGGCCGCGTCGTATGTACCGGTATAGAGCTTTCCATCATTAAATAGTAATGAATTAACTGCGTCTCCTTGGTTCGCTGTCCAGCTACCGCTTAGCGCGTCGCCGCCGATTTTCGTCCACGCGGATCCGTTCCACCGCCAGACCTCACCGTCGCCGTTGCCGATTCCTAGCCCTGCATACAGGTTGGTGCCATCCCATGCAAAAGCGGTAACTTGCTCGTAGGTTGCATTGGCCCAGCTTCCGCTCACTGCGTCGCCGCCGATTTTCGTCCACGCGGATCCGTTCCACCGCCAAACTTCTGCGTCGCCAGCTGTGTCACCCAGGCCTGCATACAGGTTACCGCCAAAATGCTTTAGGCTTCGGACGGTCTCTATGGTTGTATCCCAGCCCCCATTTACGCTGTCGCCGCCAATCTTACTCCAGCTCGACCCGTTCCACATCCACACTTCAGAATCACCAGCCGTTGATCCAAGTCCAGCGTAGAGATTCGTGCCGTCGTTAGTGAGACCGGTAACTGCTTCGTACACAGTGGTCCAGCCTGCGTTAATGTTGTCGCCGCCAATTTTCGTCCAGGCCGTCCCGTTCCATCTCCATATTTCTGCGTCGCCGGCGGTGTTGCCTAGACCTGCGTATAAATTGCCACCAAAATAATCAAGCATCCACACCTGCTCGGCGTAGTTCGTCCAGCCTCCATTAACGCTATCGCCGCCGATTTTCGCCCAGGCCGTCCCGTTCCACATCCACACTTCGCCTTCGCCGGTACCCGTGCCGAGCCCGGCGTAAAGGTTGGTTCCATCAGTCGCCAGTGAATAAACTCCTTCGTAGGTGTTGGCATCCCAGCTCCCGTTGATAGCAGGCGTGCCGCCGCCAATCTTGCTCCAGTTCGTACCGCTCCATTTCCAAACCTCAGCGTCACCTATATCAGTTCCTATTCCTACAAAAATATCTGTACCAATCTTGACCTGCGCATTGACGGAACGGTTGCCGCTTTGATCCCAGCTGCTATTAACATTGTTACCGCCTGCCTGAGTCCAGCCGCTGGCGTTCTTGTCGGCTAGCTCGTAGGTGAGCTTACCAGTTTCGTTATTAAAGTACATCTGGTAGTCGCCCTTGTCGACAATCCCCTGCCGCCGTACGGCGCTGGTTGAAAATGAGTTATCAAATTTTGTCCATGCTTCGATTGTATTGTCCCGGGTGAGCTTAAGGGATGGAGAACTAGGAACAACCGCACGACTCAGGCTGCCGTCCAGCCTCAAACTGTTGTTAAGGATACCCCCGTCAAAAACCGAGTCAAAAACCGTAGCGGAATTGGCGTAAGACGAACTGTCGCTGGCAGTACTGCCATTAATTTCATTAAAGTGATAAAGACCGACCGTCTCGCTGTCGGCGGCATATTCGTTAAACTTAAGCTTGGCTGCAGAATCAACCACCTCCACTCCGTCAGATACCGCGTAGTCTGAATTATCGCTGAAATCCCATACGTCCGTAATGTCGGACAGGGCGTTGACCGACATGAAAAAAACACCAACTACAACTAACGTAGTACTGATGACAGCCGCTAGGGGAAAGAGTGGAATGTGTAGCCTGCTTAGAACGGTTCCATTGTTCCATCTCTGATACCACGAAAAGCGCTGATAGGCTGCACGGTGAGGAGCTGTGAAGAGTTTACGCATAAACAGATAGAACCATCTGCAAATAGAGACAAATATGAAGCCTAGCCTAGAATGGTGCCAGACCCGGAGTACTACCCGAAAAATTCGCATCATCAATTATATTTACTCCAACTTGAACTGTTGAAATGATTATACACCATAAACGTAATGGACCATAATAGTTTGGGGTTTGGGCGCGGTTTATGCATAGTATAATAGGTTGATAGCTAGTTCTCTGGCATGATGTTCGGAAAGCTGAACACTAAAAGAAGACCCATGTTTTCTCGCACATTCGGCGTCATAGTCTTCTGTTATTATGGTATTAGTAGCCTAATCCCCATGACAGTACAATCAAAACCTTCACATTTTTCAATAGTTACACCACTCGTGTGCATAGAAAGAGAGATATTCATACAGCCAGGAGATATACTTACAGCGTACTATTTTAACCAAAACTATTGAAAACAATATTAATAACGGAGGCGAAGGAAACAAAAAAAGACTTCACTATGGAGATCTATCCAGTTTGGCAGGGGCACGAAGAATACTAAGTTATAATATTCACTAGCTGCGAGTGAGCGAACTCCCTCGGTCAAACTTGGTTAGCGCACTTCGATCTACGCTCCTTCCTGAAGCAATCCGCAGATCGAAACTCAATCCTCCGCATCCATGTGGCCAAGTAAATACGGCAACCTTTCGGTTACCGTATTTTCTTGGCAGGGGCACTAGGAATACTAAGGTATAATCTGCGATTGCTGCGAATGAGCAAGCTCCTTCGGTCAATCTTGATTAGCCGCACCTAGATCTATGCGCCAGCAAGCTGTCGCGATCTAGGCTCGACACCAGACAACTCCAGTATATAGAAAAACGACAACCAAATGGTCGTCGTTTTTCTATGGCAGGGGTACGTGGAATCGAACCACGATCTAAGGTTTTGGAGACCTTTATATTAGCCGTTATACTATACCCCTATAGTGTACTGAGGTATTATACCAAACCTCACACCTCTCTGCTACTGCCTGTTCTTGCGCTCTCCTTCTTGCTTGACGCGGACCGCACGGTTGAAGCGCTTGTCGGCGACAGCATCGGCATAGCGCGGCATTGGCGGTAGTGCGAGTAGTTTCTTGCTGCCGACTTTTCCGTCATCAATATCGACGAGCGCCTCAACAAAGAACTTCTCTATCAGCCATTCACGACCGGGTGCCGTCTGGCCCATGACAGTAATGCGCCAGCGGTTTTCACCCCATTCTTCGGTGCCAGTGATGCGGAGTGGCTTTGCGAGCATAGTCTTGCCCTTTGGTAATGCCGATATAATTTTATTGATAGCCACTTCGCCCGCCTCTCTATCTCGTACAAACACGTCAACCGCCATGGTGCGCACTCCGTGAGGGGTGACGTGTACTGCTGTCATGTGTTGATTGTGTAGCCAGATAATCTCACCGTTGAGGGCGCGTAAGCGAGTTGATCGAAGCGTAAACCGCTCTACGACGCCTGCGACGTCCATAAAAGGCTCTACCCTGATAAAATCACCAATCTTAAACCAATCCTCGGCGATCATGATGGCTCCTGCCGTAAGGTCTCTCAAGACGATGCCGACCGTCTGACCGGCTATCACGACGAAGAACGCACCAGCACCAATGGCTGCAGCCCCATTGGCTGCACCGCCGCCTGCGAAGGGACTGAGCGCTCGCCAAGCAAAGTAGCCGACCAATGCCACGACGAGCGCACGCACCACGGCGACAGCTACTCCGAGGTAGGTCTCTACTTGACGTAATTTGAGCGCCTGCTGATCGTCAGATTCTTGGTCACTCCGCACCGCAATGCGTTGAGCGACGGCGACAATAGCTTGGGCCAGAAATCGACTCATCCAGTAAGCTGCAAGGAGCGAAAAAATCAGAATCAAAATCGAACGAAAAGCATTTGGTTGTACGAAAAAATGATGGACGTCATCAAAAACATTTTGGATTTCTTTTGGGGTATTCACTGCACCTAGTGTAGCAAATTCCATGGCTGTTGACACTGTGGAAAAGCCAGCGTTGTCCCTAGTTGCTTCTTGCCATAAGCGGCGTTATAATAAAACCAGAAAAGCATAACCAACAGAGGGGCCTGTGCGGACTCACCAGAGTCCACCATGATTGACATGAACATACTAATGCTAGGGTGGGAGTTGCCGCCACACTATGTCGGAGGCATGGGTGTTGTTTGCGATCAGCTCACTCGCCAGATGGCAAGAGATGGCGCGAGTATTGAGTTCGTACTACCCTTCCAAGGCAATTACTCGAGTATTTCGCACATGAAGGTAACTGCCGCACTCGACCAAGATGCCACGACGCTCATGAAAAGTGGAGGTACCTACGACTCGACATATTACGAAATAACTGCAGCTGATGGACACAAGAAAACTCGCACACTCTACGAGCAAGTCCATGCATTTGCTAACAACCTGCGCCATACGGTTAAGCTAGGGAGTTTTGATATTATCCATGCTCACGACTGGTTGACATTGAAAGCCGGTATCGAGGCAAAACGTATCAGCGGCCTGCCTCTGTTCGTGCACATTCATGCAACTGAGTACGACCGTGCTGGCGGTGGACATGGTAATCCGCTAGTGAGAGAGATCGAATACATGGGGCTCCATATGGCTGATCATATTTTTGCCGTCAGTGAACGCACCAAGCAGACCTTGATTGAACAATACGATCTCCCCGCCGAAAAGATCTCGGTAGCCCGTAATGTTATGGAGATTCCGCGGGTACTGATCGACGAGGAGCATGACACCTATCGCTATATCCAGTCGATGAGAGATGCAGGATACGGCGTGGTGATTAATGCGGGCCGTATGACTGTACAAAAAGGTATCTATTATTTGCTCGAAGCAGCCAAGTTGGTGATAGAAAAGCGCCCAAAGACACTTTTTTTGTTAATGGGCGGCGGTGAGCAGATTCCTGAGCTTCTTGAACAGGCTGCATCTCTAGGTATTGCTCGAAATGTGATATTTACGGGTCGTGTCGAGGGGATTGGTAAGCAGTGGCGCGATGGATTTCGAATGGCTGACTTGTTTGTTATGCCGTCGGTATCGGAGCCGTTGGGGATGGTGCCCTACGAATCAGTTGCGTATGGCGCGCCAGCGCTGATTTCGAAACAATCAGGAATCGCTGAAGCCCTTCAGCATGTGCTGAAGGCTGATTATTGGGACACTTTCCGTATGGCTGATCAAATTTGTGCTGTGCTCGAGCACCGATCACTCCACGATGACCTGCTGCGAAATGCTCAGCAGGAGCAGTCGCTCCATACATGGGCGCCTGTGTCTCGAAACATCCACAGGCAGTATCATCGAGTAGTGCACGAGCAGCGTCGCATGGTGGGAGCTACCATATGAGTAAGCGTGCCATAGTTCTCTATCTTCACGTCCATCAACCGTACCGAATTCGACCGTATAGTATCTTTGATGCGGGCTATAGCCATAATTACTTCGATATGCCGACTGGCGCACGGGGGAATAACGAAGATATTTTGCACAAGGTTGCCGATAAGTCGTACCTACCTACTAATCAACGGCTGCTGTGTATGCTGGAAACGCATCCAGAGTTTAAACTATCGCTGTCGATAACAGGTACGGTGATAGAACAGTTTGAGCAGTATCAACCTGAAGTCCTCGAGAGCTTTAAGGCTCTAGTAGCGACAGGTCGGGTAGAGATAGTGGCAGAAACCTACTATCATTCGCTGGCATTCTTCTTCTCTCGCGAAGAGTTTGAAGCGCAAGTGACAATGCACCGCGAAAAGGTTCAGTCTATTTTTGGCGTGACACCCACTGCATTTCGTAACACCGAGCTAAGCTATAACAACGAGCTGGCACAGTGGGCAGACCAAGCGGGATACAAAGCAATTCTAGCGGAAGGTTGGGACGGCATCATGGGATGGCGCAGTCCGAATTTTGTATATCAGCCGCCTGCAGCTGAGTCGATCAGGATACTCACAAAAAACTACAAGCTCAGTGATGATATTGCGTTTCGTTTTGGAAATCGACAGTGGTCAGACTATCCCTTGACAACCGAAAAGTTCATCGGGTGGCTTGGCCAATCCTGGGATCAGCCGCTCATTAACCTATTCATGGACTATGAGACATTTGGTGAACATCAATGGGGCGAGACAGGAATTTTCGACTTTCTTGAGTCGCTGCCAGGTGCATGGATGGCACAGGCCGATCATACATTCATGACAGTGACAGAAGCGGCTGAGAGCTTTGAACCCGCAGACGTGCTTGACTGTCCTCAGACAATCACTTGGGCAGATAATGAGCGTGACCTCAGTGCTTGGCTCGGTAATGATATGCAGCAGCAAGCGATTAGATTTATATATGACATGGAGAAAGCGGTGCTCGCCTGCGGTGATATGACGTTGATAGCTGATTGGCGCAAATTACAAACGTCCGACCATGTCTACTACATGTGCACAAAATGGTTTAGCGACGGTGATGTACACGCGTACTTCAGTCCCTACCAGTCTCCATACGACGGTTATATGTACTTTATGAATGCCATGCGAGATATGCAGTACCGCCTGATGCAACTTGGACATGAGGTATAGGATTAGATGGCCCGTCCTATCGTCCTAAGCAACGGTGAGCTCCACGTTGGCATCAACAAATACGGGTTAGTGCACGACTTTTATTTCCCATATGTTGGACTGGAAAATCACGCCGCCGGAAAACACTTGCGCCACCTTGTTGGGGTCTGGGTAGACGGCAGCCTGAGTTGGCTCGATAATGGCGACTGGACATTTGACTTTTCATACCCACACCACTCGTTGATTGGCCACGTGATAGCACGTAACAAAAAGATCGGCATTATTGTGGAATTTGACGATACGGTTGACGCAGAGTTCAGTGCATTTATGCGCAATATTCATGTCGTGAACCAGCATGCAGAAAAGCGTGATATTCGACTGTTTCTCCACCAAGCATTTGTGGTAGGCGACGCGCGTAGCAATACCGACACAGGGCAGTATCTTCCCGATGACCACGCCGTGCTTCATTACCGTGGTCGCCGTGCCTTTGTGGTAGGGGCGGTCGACGATGCGGGCCATGCGTTTGACCAATATGCTGTGGGACTTTTTGCGATTGAGGGTCATGACGGGACGTATCGAGACGCTGAGGACGGTGAATTAAGCGGTTCGGCTGTCGAGCACGGACGGGTCGACTCTACGCTGCGATTTAGATTTAACATTCCCGGACATAGCTCGCGACGAGCGCATTATTGGGTAGCGTGCGGTACATCAATGCGTGAAGCGCTGTACATTCATAAGCAGCTGCAGCGTCAAGGATTGCATCGACGGTTCGATGTCACCGCCAAATGGTGGCACGATTGGCTCCGGCCTGCCCGCAAAACAGCAGAGAAATTAGGATTAGGCTACAGCGAATCGTTTCTCAAAAGCGCTATGCTGGTGAAGTCGCATATCGACAAGCGCGGTGCCGTGATTGCCAGTACAGACAGCGGCATGCTGAATTATTGGCGTGATGCCTATGCCTATTGTTGGCCTCGAGATGGTGCGTATGTGCTGTGGCCATTGATCCGGATGGGCTACAAAGATGAGCCGCATCGTTTCTTTGAGTTTTGTCGGCGTTCGCTCAATGCAGGTGGCTACTTGATGCACAAGTATCGTGCAGACGGCGCACTGGGCAGCAGCTGGCACCCCTATCTACATGATGATGGAGTGGTAGCACCACCAATTCAGACGGACGAAACTGCGCTTGTTCTGTTCGTATTTAGTCAGTACTACCATATGCAAAATGACGCGGTTCTGTTAAAGGAATTTTATGAGCCTATGGTGATGCCGATGGCAGATTTTTTGGCGAGCTACATTGACGAACACACCCATCTGCCACGAGCAAGCTATGATTTGTGGGAAGAGCAATTTATGACGACTACCTATACGACTGCCGTGACGTACGCCGCATTGCTGGCCGCTGCTGACTTGGCTGAGATTCGCAAAGACAACGACAACGCCGTGAAATGGCGAGCAGCCGCCGATGACATGCGAAGTGCTGCCGAGCAGTATTTTGTCAACACGCAACGAAAAGCATTCTACAAAGGCATTACTACCAAGCCTACGGGTGAAGTGTCGCCAGATGAGACAATCGACTTGTCGAGTGTGTTCGGTGCATTTATGTTTGGCCTGTTTCCCGTTGACAGTCCTGAGGCAACTCAAGCAATCGCTACGGTCGAAAAAATCATGAAGACCAGCCCCGACAAACCTGGCTTTCCTCGTTACGAGCATGATAACTATCGTCGAAGCGACGAAAAGAGTCTAGGAAACTGGTGGTTTGTGACCTCGCTTTGGATCGCACAATATTACCTCGAAGTAGGACGTGAAGACGATGCGCGACATATTATCGATTGGGCCAGAGACAGTATGTGGCCAACAGGTGTGCTGGCTGAGCAAATCGACCCCGCCACCGGTAACGAAGTTTCGGTTGCTCCCCTCGCATGGAGTCAGGCAGAATACCTATCAACCATGTTGGATACGATAACAGAGTGATGATGGCATGAGTACGCTTCATAGGAAAAAGTTGTACGCCCGCACCAAGCGAACCTTGCGACACATGTCACCCGTGCATCTCGTCAAAGCACGGCAGGTAGCGACCATTGTTCGCCGCTTTGCAGAAAAACTCGGCCTTGTTTACTTCGGAACAGTTCATCAAAATGACGACGACCACCGGCTCGTACGCGGTCACACTGTTTCGCACACGCATCGGGATAATCATTATTCGGTCGGTTCAGTTCGAGGTTACGATGTGGCGCTTGTTCTGCGCAACGATGTTGTCCTGACACGTAAGACGCATAAGGAGCAGCGTTGCCACTGGCTCATTCTTACTGTCGATTTGCATACAAAGTCGACGCTGCCGCATTTTTATATTGGACATCGAAATCGCCTTACAGTGTTCGAGTCGTCTTTTGAGCAGCTTGCTCAACTGTATGTCGGGGGTCTTTTGCCATACTCTCATCATTTCTTAGACGAATACACTGTTTATGGCCGTGCCACACATACACTTGAAATTGAACGATGCGTGACGCCGCAAGTTGCCGAGGTGATTGTGAGCCATTTTGATCACGCGAGTGTGGAGGTAGAGGACAATACGCTTTATCTCTATGTTGAGAGCCCTCATCCTGATGAAGCGCAACTCGACAAGTTGCTGTCAAATGGTTTGTGGTTGGCTGAAGCAATTGATACTAATCTCGCAGCATTGTATTGCGATATACCAGAAAATAAATAGAGCCGCAGGTTCGGCTCTATCGCATGATGCAAAATGATGGCTAGCCTTTGCGTGGCTTTACTTCGTTGCGTCCGAGAGATTTCTTGGTCTCGACGTACTTAGCGTGCTTGCGTGCCTTTGGGTCGTACTTGTTAAGCTCCAGCTTGTCTGGAGTGTTCATGGTGTTCTTGCGCGTGACGTAGGTGCGGTGACCTGTCAGCTCGCTCACGAGAGCAACGATCTTGCGCTTTGTATTCGTTTTCTTAGCCATAGAGTTCCTTTAGTGGTTGATAATTACAATCAATAACTGATTATAGCAGAGGTGGATGATTTTTTCAAGAGTAAGCAGCCAGTGACTAGCGATAATTTGTGAATAGGAGCGGAAAGTCGAAGTCAGCTGCGCGGAGAGTGGTCATGACCGACTGAAGCTCATCCTTGCTGCTGCTCGTCACGCGCACAGCGTCACCTTGAATCTGGGTTTTGGCTTTAGGGTGTGATTCTTTGAGGAGTTTGGTGATTTTCTTGGCATCAGCTTGCTTCAGCCCGTCGCGAAATGGCACATCCTTCCACGCGCGTAGATTAGCCTCGGTCACTTTGCCACTGAGGTCAAGTACCTTGCTGGTCATGCCGCGCTTTGCGAGCTGCTTGCCGACCATGTCGATGACTGCTTCGAGCTGCCACTCGTTACTACCAATGACTTTGAAACCTTTTTTGTCTGCTAGCCATTCGATACTCGCTGGGGTGCCTTTGAAATCATAGCGATTTGCAATCTCCTTGACGACTAGCTGCTCGACATTATTCATTTCAGCCTTGTCGTAGCTGCTTTCGATATCAAAACTAAAGTTTGCCATGTCTTTATTGTACCATCATTATCTGTTAAAATGATTGTGATGCCCCGATAGGTCGGTTCCTGTCCGAGCCAAAGACGAGTTAAATGTATAGTGTACGCGCTCTATCAGCTTCAAATGGCCGGATTTGCACAGCAATCTTTCGATGGTGCACTAGTTTATGCATGCCGCGATAGCTCAGTTGGTAGAGCGCATCCATGGTAAGGATGAGGTCTCGGGTTCAACCCCCGATCGTGGCTCCATAGTAAATCACCTAGCATTTTGCTAGGTGATTTACTTTTGGCGCCGGAAGTAGGACATCCGTCGCTAGGCTTCATCCTTCGTTTCATTCCGCAAAACCTCTTCTGCTATAGCAAAAGGACGGTTCTCGGGCTCAATGTCGAGACTAAATAAAATACCGGTCACGAGGACCGATAGCTTATTTGGTGCCGGAAGTAGGACTCGAACCTACGAAGGCTTGCGCCGAGAGATTTACAGTCTCTTGTCATTGCCACTAGACGATTCCGGCGTGAGATTGTATCTTTCCGTAATGCAGGCACAACAATGTTTTATGCATGCATCTTGGAGCCGCTTCACGGATTCGAACCGTGGACCTACTGTTTACAAAACAGTTGCTCTAACCAGCTGAGCTAAAGCGGCATACAAATAATCAGATGCAGCGTTTACGCTTCAACGTATTATAGCAGAGGCTTTTATTTGTCTCAAGGTCTTAGTATCGGAAAGTCAATAGCTTCACCAAAGCCATACTTTTTAATGATTTCAGCTTGCCTGTCGTTATATCCTGCCAGGTCTTCTGGGCTGAGATAGGCGACCTCTTTTGCGTCAATACCAGCATGAGGAGAGTACTGGTCGAGTAGCTCGACATCGAACACAAGATAGAGAACGAAAGCTCCAATTGCATGAGAGTAGTAGACACACGAGTTATTGTACTCAAGTGCGACCTCGCCATGGTAGTCCAACTCTTCACCTAGCTCCCTCTTTAGACCGCCAGGCACGTCATCGCCATGATCTAGTCCTCCGCCAGGAAGCGACCACATGTCCTCCTCGCCCGTGTCATGTACGCAGAGCACCTTTCCTTCTTCGTTTTTAATGACAGCTTTTGTTCCAACGCGATAAATTGTATCTGGATATTTTCCTGTTCTATTCATGAGAGAGTATTATGCATTATTTAATTAAAATCTGCAAAAAATAATCCAAATTTATTTCGTTTGTTTTTGTATACCTAGAAGAGAGTGAATAGACAGAAAAAACGTGGTCCACTTATAATGCCAAATGAGAAAGAACCAGGGTTTACTGTTATCAGTGAAGCGCTAGATCTGCACTTTGCGAACTTGCTGCACCTGGCGAGTTGGCGGGTTTTTGCTCGCGAGCTCTTTGTTGACTTGCTCGCGAAGTTCGGTTGCTTTTTCGGTCTCGCCCGCACGTTCGTATGCATCAGCCAGAATGTGATATGACTGCACACTTGGGTCGATCTCGACGGCTTTTTCGAGTGATGCGATCATCTGCTTGGTGTTACCAAGTTTCTCCTGCACCTTAGCGTATGCGATGTGCCGCGAGGCGTGGGTATCTTCTATGCCAAGCGCTTGTTCAAATGCCAGCGCAGCTTTGTCATAATGACCCGTTTCGTAATAAATAAGTCCTACGTTGTGCAAACTGCTCGCACTTGGTTCAAGACTTTGTGCGATCTCAAAACATTCGATGGCGTCGCTATAGGCTTGCTGCTTGGCGTACAAAATACCGAGTCGGTTATATGCTGTGGCGTTTTTTTCGTCAACTCGAAGAATTGTCAGCAGGGCTTTTTCCGCGCGCAGGTACTTACGCTCTTTTAGTGAATCTTGTGCAATATCCCAAAGCTTGTCGAGCTTAACCGATACTTTCTGCGACAAATCGTTGACGGTTTCATCGATGCTTTCGCTACGCCAAATCGCCCAGGCGCTAACGATTGTGACAAGAAGAAGTCCAAACATACTAGTGGCTATTGTACCATAATCAGACGATAAATCCCATCAGCTGGAGGCGAATGTTGCCATTGGCAGCGATTCGATCGTATGCGGTGGCAAGGCGATCCGCGGTCGTGATGATGTCGCTGCTAGGCTGAGTGCTGAGGCTGTGACGTACGATTCGTTGCGCTGATTGCAGCAGGGCAAGCGTCTGCGCGCGGTCCTTTTGGTATGATTCGATGAGTTGGATCCTGGTAACCGCATCGCCTTGAAGTAATGTACGTGCATCACGAATGGACGTGCTCGCCGCTTGGAAGTATTTCTGGTCGAGCGCAAGGCGTGTCAATGTAGCGGGCAGGCCTTGTGCGAGAAAAAGCATTTGTGACTGATCGCGCTCACTTGTAACGTCATGTGCAGACAGAAGCGCCTGCGATTGGACGCTGCTGATCGGGTCAAGTGTGATGCGCTGAAGACGCGAAAGAATTGTCGGGAGCAGCTTGTGAGGCGTGTGAGATGTCAGAATGAAAGAAACGTGCTCTGGCGGTTCTTCGAGGAGTTTCAAAAAGGCATTTTGGGCAGTGTGGTTCATTTGATCAGCATCGTCGACGATGTAATAGCGCTGGTTGCTAGTTTTTTTTACGGCGTGCTCGATGAGTTGTCGGATCTGCTTGGCTCGAATGATGCCCTTCGGAGAGGAGTCAACGTTACCCTCTCGATCAGTCGGCTTGATTGTCATCTCCAGTTTTTTGTCCGTAAGCATACGTGCAGTAGTGTAGAGGCCAGCTCCGCTTAGTCCTGTGAGCAAAAGCGCATGAGGCAAGTTCTCTTTGAGAGAAGCCAGTGCGGCTTCGGTCCGGGGGCTAAAGATGAGCGATGTCATGCGTTGCCTCTGGGAATTGGGCGGTGAATTCCGCGGGGATCGGTGCTGTGAAGGTATGACGCTGCTCAGGAATGGTCGTTACTTCAAGTCGATACGCATGCAGTAGCAGTCTCCCTCCTGCTTTGCCGTAGACCCTGTCGCCAATGATGGGAGTGCCAAGGTGTGCCAGGTGAACGCGCAGCTGGTGCGTGCGACCGGTGTGAGGCTGGAGAGCGAGCAGTGATTGCTTGCCATTGGTGGCGAGCGTAAGATACTCAGTAATTGCCTCTTTGCCTTTTGAATCAGCGCGGAACGTACTGGGCGCAGAGGGGTGCCGAGCAATCGGCACATCGACGGTGGCGCGAGGCTCTTTTGGCTGGCCGACAACGACAGCCAGATAGGTCTTCTTGGCTTTACGTTCGGAGAACTGCTGTTTCAGACGATCAAAACTCTCTGGTGTGCGCGCACCGATAATTACACCACTGGTGTCGCGGTCGAGTCGGTGGACTACTCCAGGGCGATTGGTTTCGAGCCCGACGGTCGTGTAGCGTCGGAAAAAGTCCGCAACGGTAAATTCATCATTCATCGCACCTTTGCTATGTGTTAATATGCCGGCGGGTTTGTTGACGACAATCACATCGTCATCAAGATATATAATTGGCAGTTCTTTAGCTGAGTGATCAGTACCCTCGGGGATGCTAGTCGCGATGCGATCAGCGGCACTCACTTCGTGAGATCCTTTTGTGATGGCTTGATCGTTGACTTTTATGTAGCCGGCTTTGATATATTTTTGCCAAGTGCTGCGGTTGATGGCCGGGTAGTGCTCGGCGAGATAGACGTCGAGGCGACGTTTGCCGTCGTTCAGCTTGAAAAGATAGGCGTCTTTTCCCTTGAATGGTAGACCGTGTGTCTCGATATGCGTGGTGGGATTGAGCAATAGTTCCCCTGCCGCATCGCTTTTTTCTTGCTGAATTTGCCCTAGGATGTAGCGTGCATTATCCTCTGCAGATTCGTCGAACAGCACAAAGTAATGATGGCGGTTGAAGCGAAATTTTATGAGCTGATTTGTCGAGCTCGGGTGCGACTGTATAACCTGGTCGATCAACCGAGGCACATGTGAATCATCCGCTTCACCAAATCGCCGCAAAATAGCCAAAAGGTCGCTTGTGGTAACTTTCATCTAGCTCCTCAGCCCAATGGCTTTTTGGACACGGCGCAAAGTAGTATTTGCCACTTCATTCATTGCCCGCTCGCTTTCTTCAAGCTTCGTAAGGATAGCGGCATCATTGAGGGATGCCAGGCGCGATTGGAAATCGGTCAAGAACTGCGCCATTTCATCTGCAACGATTTTTTTGAAATCACCATAGCGATCCATGCCTTGATATTCAGCGGCAACTTCTGCAGGTGTGACACCACGAAGGAGCGCGAGGATATCGATGATGTTACTGATACCTGGCTGATTCTCTTTATCATAGTTCACGCTCGCTTTGTCATCTGTGGTGGCGCTCATGATTTTTTTGCGGGCTTCGTCGGGCGAATCACTGAGGAAAATGACGCCTTTGCCAGTTTCATCACTTTTGCTCATTTTCTTGCTCGGGTCGGCAAGGTCTTTGATGCGGAGCCCCTGCTCCTTGCCGAAAAACTCGTGTTGTTTTGCGACAGGCTCCGGCACAGTAAACAGCTCACCAAAACGGCCATTCATGCGCTCAGCGATATCCCGCGTAATTTCGAGGTGCTGTGTCTGGTCGTCACCAACAGGAATGTACTTGGCGTTGTAGAGCAAGATATCGCTGGCCATCAGGACAGGATAGTCAAATAGTCCGACGCTGACACGGTCGTTTGAAAGCCTGGCAGACTTGTCCTTGTACTGTGTCATGCGTTCCATCTCACCCATGCCGACGAAGTTGTTGAGCAGCACGGTCAACTCACTATGTGCCGGTACGTAGCTCTGACGGTACAGGTGGATCGAAGGGTTGTCGAGCGGTAATCCTGCCGCCACATAAACGCGCGCGTTGTTCATGATGCTGGCCTGTAGTTGACTGTGATCAATCGGCGCAGTGAAGCTGTGGAGGTCGGGGATGAACATATGTATATCGTATTCATCTGAACGACGCTTCGCCATGTCAATCATCGGCAGCATAGCACCAAAGTAATTGCCGATATGCAGATCGTTGTTGGCTCGAATGCCAGTGAGAATAACAGGTTTGCTCATAACTCTTCTATTATACCAGTAGTTTATCTAACCTAGAGACTCTGTACTCTCAAGATTTCGCTGTGAGCGAACGGAGTCGCGTCAATACTTCGCTACTGTTGCCGATACGTGAGGGCATAAGCGTGAGAACACAAGCGATCTGTGCGATATCTCTGGGACGACCGAGCTGAAGCTTTTGGTGTATTATCTCCTCAACTGTCAGTGCACGATGGCCACTCGGAAGTGTTGAGAGCTTTTCGAGCGAAGCCGAAATATAGTTTATGAAAAAGTACTCATCATCGATACCTTCGAATAGCTGAACAGTAGGGGTTAATGGGTCTTCGGCATACATAGTGTGGGAATGGTAAGTTATATGAGGATTTAAGTGTCCATCCTTGGTATAGTTATCCACGATTTCTCTTGGGGCAAGTGCGTCAATATCTAGATCGTGAAACGGCTTCGGTAGCACTTGTCCGTCTGTAAACAGCTGCATGACGAGTGCCGCTGAACCCATATAGATAAATGACCGCTCGGGGTCAATGCGCTCTAATGTGGCTGCGATTGTCTCGGTGGTATACTCACGAGTGCTGGACATGCTTGTATCATGCACTGTCGGCCAAGAACATGCAAGCACGACCAATTATATACGGCACCTGCAGAAGAGGTGCCGTATATAATCGTATCTGTTGAAGCGAACTAGCGTTTCGAGTACTGTTCGCGCTTGCGGGCACTGCGTAGGCCGTACTTCTTGCGCTCTTTCTCGCGAGGATCGCGACGCAAAAGTTCGGCTTTTTTCAGTGGACTGCGTAGGTCAGGTGCACCAACGGTAATTGCCTTGGCAATCGCCATCTTGATTGCGTCTACTTGGCCGCTGAGACCGCCGCCTTTGACAAGAATACTTACGTCGAATTCGGCCTGCTTGCCAACCAGGGCAAGTGGGTCGGTGATTTCGGCGAGCATTGCTTTATTGTCAGATAGGTATTCAGACGCAGGCTTGCCATTGATGACAATTGCGCCCTTGCCTTTGACAAGTCGGGCGGTAGCGGTCGCACTTTTGCGACGACCGAGACCGTAGTCGTAGGTTTTATTTGCTGTAGCCATATTATTTTACCTCAACCTTTTCTGGTGTCTGAGCAGTATGTGTGTGCTCGCTACCTGGGAAAATGCGCAGTCGCGCCATACGCTCTGGCGAGAGCTTGTTCTTTGGCAGCATGCCCTTGACCGCACTCTCAATAATTCGCTCAGGGAACTTCTCACGAACTTCTTTGAGCTGTGCATCCTTGATGCCGCCGGGAAATCCACTGTGTCGATAATAGATCTTGTCAGTTTCTTTCTCGCCTGTCACTGGAACTTCAGCTGCGTTGATGACCACTACGTAGTCGCCGCTGTCGATGTGCGGGGTGTACGTTGGCTTGTATTTGCCGATCAAATACTTAGCGATCTCAGTTGAGAGACGGCCAAGGGTGGCATCTTTTGCATCGATGAGAATCCAGCGGCGAGAAATGTCGGCGGTTTTTTGTGAAAACGTCTTCATTAGTTCGCCTCCTTCTTAGCGACTGATTTCTTGGCTGCTGGCTTTGCAGCAGGCTTCTTGTCTTCTTTTGGCATATCCTTGAGCTCGTCAACAAACTCAATGACTGCCATCTGCGCGCCGTCGCCAACGCGGATTCGCGTACGAGCCACGCGGACGTGGCCGCTGGTGCGACCTGCGAGCTGAGGAGCAATTTGATCAACAAGCTTGATAGCCGCAACTTGCGTACTCAAGCCCGCAATCACGCGGCGTCGATTGGCAAGGTCGCCCTTCTTCGCTTTTGTGATTAGCTTCTCGATGTAGCGAGTGAGTTCTTTTGCCTTTGGCAACGTGGTCTCAATCCGCTCTTCTATGACAAGGCTGGTAGCGAGCCCCTTGATCAGCGCACGGCGCTGGTCGGTCTCGCGTCCAAACTTGCGTCCTTTATATCCGTGTCGATGCATTTAGAGCTCCAGTTCCGCCAATTTATCTTTGACTTCATCAAGTGCTTTTGACCCAAATCCTTTGAGTTCGCGTAGATCTTGTTCGGACAGTGTGACAAGGTCATGGACTGTACGGATCTCATTGTTGACAAGAGCATTTGCAGTACGCGCGCTGAGGCCAAGTTCTTCGATCGGTGTGCCAAGCTCATTTTTTTCGTCATCTTTTCCTGTACCAAGTGCAGGCGCAGACTCGACAGTCGTGCTACCAGCGAGCGCGCTGTACTGGTTGACAAGGATGGCAGCAGCTTCTTCGAACGCATCGCGTGGGCTGACGCTGCCGTCTGTCTCTACAGTGATCTCGAGTTTGTCAAGGTTTGTCTCTTGGCCGACACGAGTTGGATCAACCTTGAATCGGACTCGGGTAACTGGACTAAACATCGCGTCAAGCGCAATCATGTCACTGTGGACGCGATTTTTGCTTGATGTTTCGATGTCCTGGTAGCCACGTCCCGCCTCAACGACAAAGTCGATAGCAACAGACTTCTTCGGGTCATCAATTGTGCAGATGATTTGCTCAGGGTTGACGACTTCAACGTCTGCAGTTGTTTTGATATCTGCAGCCGTAACAACGCCGGCGCCTTTTTTCTCAAGTCGCAGTTCGACTGGCTCGTCGCTGTGGACGGTCAGGTTGACGCCCTTGAGGTTGAGCATGATATCCACGACGTCTTCAGTGACGCCAGGGACGGTAGTGAATTCGTGAGTTGCACCCTCGATCTTGAACGCAACAATCGCACCACCACGCACGCTCGAAAGCAGGACGCGGCGCAGGCTGTTGCCAAGGGTATTGCCGTAACCGGCGTGGAGTGGCTCAATCACGAAGCTTGCAGCGTTGTCGCCAGTGTCTTTGACGCTTGCGAGTGCTGGGTTGTGAATTACTTTAGACATGTATTTTCTCCTTACCCTTAATTTATCGTGAGTAGTACTCAACAATTAGCTGTTCATTAATGTCGGCTTCGGCTTCTTCGCGCTTTGGAAGACCAGTCACTTCGATCTTGAGCGTCTTGACATCACCTTTGAGCCAGCTGAGCGGGCCTTGAACGGTGTTGCCGTGGATGTCGTTGATCTGACCGAAATAGCCTGATTTGGTGCTCTTTGGACGCACAGTAATGACATCACCCGCTTTGACACGGATTGAAGGGATGTCAACACGACGGTCGTTAAGCATGAAGTGACCATGGCTTACCAATTGGCGAGCGCCCCGTCGACTGGTTGCAAACCCAGCGCGGTACACAGCGTTGTCAAGGCGGAGCTCTAGAAACTGTAAGAGGTTCTCACCGCTTAGCCCTGGCTTGCGCGTCGCCTCATTCATGAGCTTGGCAAATTGCTTTTCGAGCAGGCCGTACATACGACGTACTTTTTGCTTCTCGCGCAGCTGAATGGCGTATTGACTTTGCTTACCTTGTCGACCGCCAGCGTGCTCACCAGGAATCCCGCTCTTGCGAGCCATTACCTTGTATGCTTTTGGATGGAGCGCCACACCTTCGCGGCGACTTTGTTTGACAATTGGAGATGTATCTCGTGCCATTATGCTCTCCTTGCCTTTCGTGGACGAGTGCCGCCGTGAGGGACACCGGTCACATCTTTGATACTGTTGACGGTAATGTCGAAGTTACCGAGTGCGCGAATCGCTGCATCACGGCCGAGTCCGACACCCTTGACGAACACGTCAACGGCCGAAAGCCCATAACCTGATTTTGCTGCTTCTGCCGCTTTTTCGGCTGCAATTTGGCTAGCGTATGCTGTGCCTTTTTTGCTGCCGCGGAATCCACACGCACCAGCGCTACTGGTAGCGAGTACATTTCCCTTTGTGTCAGCGAATGTCACAATCGTGTTGTTGAATGTCGCCTGAACGTGCAACTGACCAGTTGGGACTGATCGACGTTGCTTCTTCTTAGTTGAAGTTTTTGCTTCTGCCATATACTACAGTCCTTTCCTAGGTCTTACTTGCTGCTTTAGGTTGTGCGCCACCGACGGCAACAGCCCTACCCTTACGAGTTCGTGCATTCGTACGAGTACGCTGTCCGCGAGTGGGAAGTCCTGCCTTGTGGCGGAGACCACGATAGGCATTGACGTCCTTGAGACGCTTAATATTGTTGGTCACCAGGCGTTGCAGATCGCCTTCGGTAGTGTAATCGCGATCGATTACTTCACGAAGTTTCTGCTCTTCAGCCTCGGTGAGATCTTTCACCCGAGTGGTCGGCTCAATTTTTGCCGCCGCAAGGATGTCTCGAGAGTGCTTAGGACCGATGCCGTAGATATACGTCAAAGCGATCTGCACTTGCTTTTCTGCGGGAATTACAACCCCAGAGATTCGAGCCATGCTTAACCCTGCCTTTCTTTCTTAACGAGACAAACTCCAGTGTTTTTCTCATCGCGCGGTGCAAGCGAATAAATCGCTTGAGACCGGCTGCTCTTTTCGCTAACCGCGTAAGAACTGATGATATTCACTAGCCCTGTCTCTGCTTATTCTTAGGTTTCTTCTTGTTGATGACACGGAGTCGGCCTTTACGCCGAACCAGCTGATCATCAGGGCTGATTTTTTTGACACTCGCACGAACTTTCATGAGCGTACAAACTCCTCCAGGAAAAACCCTGTTTAGAAGAAATATCAAATGATATCGGATTGATATTTCCTTGTTATTAATCCCGTGCGCGAAAAACGATTCTGCCCTTCGTGAGATCGTAAGGGGTCAACTCGACTTCCACGGTATCGCCTGGTACCAAGCGGATATAATGCTTGCGCATCTTGCCGCTAATGTGAGCGATAATACTCAGGCCGTTCTCCAGTTCCACCTTAAATTGAGTATTAGGCAGTGCTTCCACCACCTTACCTTTCAACTTAATAACTTCTTTGGTACTCGCCATAGATATACAACTTAACATTATAAGGTAACAGTGTAAAAAAGTAAACAGCTAAAACAGGTAATCACGAATGGTTTTTCCGTGTTTTATGTCAGATTAATCCTATTGTATCGAAAACATCGCATGCGTCAAGGTCCAATATATGTAAGGCCCTGGGCATTGATGTCCGGAGCGAATGAGCAGATGGATTCGGGCTACAAGAGGCCAACTCGGTACTTGTATAGCTCAATGATGCCATTAAACGAAACGCGCAGCTGGTCAACATGTTTTTGTTGCAGTCGAGGAAAACGGGGGCTGGTTGTCCTATCTGCGTAAGCTTTTGTTTCTATGAGCGATAGCGCTACTTGTAGTCGTCATACGTCACCATCAAGGCGCGGGAGTTGATCTGACGCAGCGTCTCAAGACCGACTGCGACTACAATCAGAAGTCCTGTTCCGCCAATCGATATATTTGCTGCGTTGATGCCGATGCGCGCAAAGATATAGTCGATGATGAATGGCATGACCGCGATGAAGCCGAGAGCGATTGAGCCGAAGAGGATTAGTCTATTGACTGTCTGCGCTAGGTATTTCTCTGTCTGCAGACCTGGCCGAACGCCTTCGATAAACCCACCTTGCTTTTGCAGATTCTCGGCGATCTCATTGGCATTAAACACGATGCCGGTGTAGAAATACGTAAAGGCGATCACCAGCAGGAAGTAGGCGACCGGATAGATCGCAACACCCCAGTCATTGGTTGCAAAGCTCGCAGCGGTTGGTGTCTGGAACCATTTGATGAGATTTGCCGCGAGAGACTGGTCAGCATTTGGCATGGCTTTCATTACTTGGCCGACAAAAGCAGGCAGGCTAAGGAACGCCACCGCGAAGATGATTGGGATCACTCCTGCGGCGATGAGCTTGACCGGCAGGATGCTCTTAATGCCGCCATAGCTGGTGTTGCCGCCGACACGCTTTGCGTAGTTCACGGTGATAATTCGTTGGGCTTCATTTATCTTTACCAGGAAATACAAAATGATGATACCAAGCGCCATGATGCCCAGAATCACCCAGAAACTTGTTGGATTGACTGGCAGTTCAAACCAGTTAAAGACATTGAGTTTACCAGCCGATGTATCTGTCAATGAGCTGATCATGGTGCGGAATGTCGTTGGCAATTGGCTGACAATACCCGCAAAGATAACCAGGGAGATGCCATTACCGATTCCCTGTTCGGTAATGAGCTCACCGAGCCACATCAAGAGTACCGAGCCAGCGGTCATGGCGGTCACGGCCACTACCCATTCCATCGGACTTGTCGACACCGTACCGGCAGTGCTACCAGCGAGGACTGATTGGCGGAGAATATAGATGAAGGCTACTGATTGTACGACGGCGAGCGGCACAGAGATAATTCGTGTCCACTGGTTGATTTTGCGTCGGCCCGATTCGCCATCTTTGTGAAGTTCTTCGAGACGCGGAATGGCTTTTGTCAGGAGCTGCGTGATGATACTCGCGGTAATAAATGGGCTAAGTCCTACTAGCACGATCGACATCTGCCCGAGCGCACCACCACTCATCAGGTTTAAAAACCCACCAAAGTCACTGCTGTTAATGACATTGTCGATGATTGTCTTTAGTTTGGTTGGCTCGGCTAGCGGCACCGGAATGTGCGCCAAGAACCGAAAGGCGATGATAAGCCCAAATACAATCCCCAAACGCTTTTGCATGTCACGATTTTTTAGTGAGCGGAGTACGGTACGCCAATTCATTTCTTACAAGTCCCTTTTTACACTATTGTTATAGTCATTCTTCTTATCGTAGTATACAGGAGTGACGAAAAAATGTCGAAAAAGTGAGTGATCAGGTATAATCAAAACCATAACCAACTAACAAGGAGTTCTATGAACGAACAGCCACCCATTCCACCCGTCAGTCCACAAGGGGAGCCGGCACAACAAGTGTCGCAGCCCCAAGCGCCATCAACACAAGCCTCGCCCTATGTGTCGACGCCTGCTCCGCAGGGTAAGCGAAGTCTTCTTTGGCTATGGATCACACTGCCACTTGTACTCATTTTACTCGCTGTCGGTGCATTCATTGCGATAGCGTATCCTGGGCTTCAGGCGAGAGCTGTCGCAACCAACTTTATGGACGCAGTCCGCGACGACAACGACGCAAAGATGAAAGAACTTTCGGGTAGTGGCAGCGACACACTCACCAAGAGTGCTACTGCTGGACTCAAAGGCGCCAGCTACAACATAAGCGATGTCAAGAACAAGGATATTGGTTTTGTGGTAAATTTTGCTGTCAAAAATTCTGAAACACTCAAAGACACGACTGTCGTCGTAAAGAGCGGTAAAGTCACGACCTTTAACCTAAATAGCACTGGCAAGACTACTGTCACCGACACAGAGAAAGATACCACGGTGAATCCCTCGACAGGCAAATGCTTAACAGTAAGCGATCTATTGAACGCCGATATCTCCTATATCGATCAAGAGGCGCTCGACGCTGGGGTAAGCAGTGGTAACGGCACCTATCTGGACAATATCTACTTTAAGCCCGACTCTACTGATACACTCAGCGACTTCACCGGTTCAGCGCAACTAGATAAAATCGCCAAGGTGTATAAAGTAAACAAGGGTAAAACATTCTTTTACATGGTGCGTGGGTCTGTTCGCGAGTCATCAAGTACCGCAGCGGGTGAAGAGCTGGCTAATCAACGAGCAGCAAAGGTCAAAAACGAGCTTATTGCCCGTGGTGTACCTGCCGATATGGTGAGACTGTACAATCCTATAAGTGGCGCATCATCGACAAGTGACGATATCGATCGCCGCATCGAGGTCAATATCAATATTAGCGAGTGTAGTGCTTCAGCAGCTACGAGCACTGCAATAGGTAGATAGCTTCATCTCGGGTGACATAAAAAGCCTCCACATAGGAGGCTTTTTACCTTCTAAGCAATACTTTTTAGCGGAGCGCGAAGTAGCCGTACTTACTACAGCCAGCGTAGTAGCCGGCATTATGACTCTGGTTATACATTGAAGCACCTGGGTAGCTTGTATTGGTGTACCAGGCACTTACGCGCTGACAGAGTTTTGCCCAGGTCTTCTGGCCTACGAGGCCATCGGTTCCAAGACAGTAGGCGTATTGAAAGCTACGCACCTTTGCGTCAGTGCGACCGCCAAAAGACCCGTCAGTTGCAAGTACTTCCATCGACACTGACCTGCCGTAGCACGTGCCGTAATATGATGCTTCTGCCCAGTTTGCACCCGCAGCATTGAGCATTTGCTGTAAATAGCGAACACATGTTCCATTACCTCCATACCCATACATGTAGTCAGTACACCTCGCAGCAGCACTCGCCTGTCCGTCCGACACCATCGCTGAGCATGACGCGCTGAGCAAAACAAGCGCGAGTCCCATCGTTAGCTTCTTGATACTATTCATTAGTATTCTCCGCTTAAATTATCTTATGTTTTATAGTCTACTCTGGTGAACCCCAGAGTCGGTAACTTATTTCACAATTTATAAAAACAGAAACCCTCCCGCGATCACGGGGAGCAGGTGCTTCGACTGGTGAGGTGCGGAGGTTGGAGTAAACGCAACAAACAAAAAGACTCCAGACTGGAGTCTTTTTTGTCGCTGAGATCAACTAATTCTTGTCAGCAGCTTCAGCTTCTTTGGCGCTTTTTGGAATCGGTGTTGGCGTCTTTTCAAATGCACCACCAGCTTTTTTGACAGCTTCAATCACGCTTTTTGATGCAGCTTGTACCTTAAGGGTCGTGATCTTTGCAGTCAACTCACCACGCAAGATGACCTTGACTGTGTGGAATGGTGTGGCGATAAGTCCAGCCTCGTAAAGCTTGAAGTTATCGACACTTCCCTTTAGCTCGTTCAGTCGGTCGAGGTAGACGACCTGTGCAGGTGTGCGTAGGCTCTTAAATCCGCGTCCCTTTGGAATCGCAGACTTCAGGCCGTTTTGGCCACCCTGGAACATCACGCCAAGCTTCTTACCTGTACGTGCGCCCTGTCCTTTGGTACCACGACCAGCGGTTTTACCGCCACCGGCAGAGATACCGCGACCAACGCGCTTCTTATCTTTGTTTGCAGCGACCTGGAGTTCGTTATACTTAGTCATCACTTAGCCTCCTTTTTCGCAGCCGGCTTTTCGGCAGGCTTGTCTGTAGTCTTTGCAGGAGCTTTTTTGTCTGACTTATCAGTCGTGAGCCATTCGTCGCGCGGGACTTGGCTACGAAGCGCTTCGATTGTGGCATACGCGATGTTCACCTTGTTGGTGCTACCGAGACTTTTTGACAGCATGTTGCGAATGCCAGTTACCGAGATAACCGAACGAACCACGCCGCCGGCGATAATACCAGTACCAGGTGCGCCTGGCTTGATAAGCACGCGAGCACCGCTGAGTTTCACCTCGGCTTCGTGTGGGATTGTTTCGTTGACCACTGGTACGGTGATGAGATGTTTTTTCGCTACATCTGTAGCTTTGGCGATCGCTGCTTGCACGTCTGCACCCTTAGCTACACCGACACCGACTTTGTTCTTTCGGTTGCCAACGACCACTAGTGCCTTAAAGCGGAAGCGTCGGCCACCCTTGACCACACGAGCCACGCGGTCGATGTTGATTACTACTTCTTCAAATTCTTTTGGTGCCTCTGGTGCTTGATTTCGTCGGTCATCGCGACGACCACCACGTTGGTTGCCACCACGGCTTCCACCGCGTTGGCCCTGTGGTGTAGCATGTGCAGTGGCTGCAGGTGCAGCTGGTTGATCAGCCATACTAGAACTCCAATCCTTCTTTACGTGCAGCGTTAGCGAAAGCGCTCAGGCGACCAGCGTACTGGCGACCATTGCGATCGAAGACGACTGCGGTTACTTTAACTTTCTTTGCTTTCTTGGCGATTTCGGTGCCAAGTGCAGCACACTTCTCGGTCATCGTACCGGCTGCCTTACTACCTACAGTGGTAGCACTGGCGAGCGTGTGACCTTTTTCGTCATCAATCAGCTGAGCTGACACATGAACATTGCTAATAGTCACGCTTAGGCGCGGGCGCTCAGCGGTTCCCGTAACTTTGCTACGGACACGGCCTTTGCGGAGTGATTTATTTAGTAGTTTTTTCGCGAGTGAATTACTCATTACTTGTTCCCCCTTCGGGTTATGAGACAAACTACGTTTTTCTCATCGCGCAGTGCGAGCGAGTGAATCGCTCGGGACTGGCTGCTCTTTTCCTGAAAATTACTAATCATTATTTTTTACCAGCCTTTCCTGCTTTGCGCAAAATTACTTCGTCGCTGTACGCAATACCCTTACCCTTGTATGGCTCAGGTTTCTTGATCGCGCGAATCTCTGCAGCCACTTGGCCGACTTTTTGCTTATCGATACCTGCAACAATGATTGTCATCTTGTCGTTGGTAATCTGTACACCTTCTGGTGCCTTGTATTGTACGGGGTGGCTGAAGCCGAGGCTCATGTCGAGTACATTGTTGGTGGTTGCGACACGGAACCCCACACCTTTTACTTCGAGACGCTTCTCAAAGCCCTTGGTGACTCCTTCGACAGCGTTGTTGAGCAATGCTCGTTGTAGGCCATGTTGGGCCTTGGCGATGCGCTCGTCATCTTTGCGGGTGACGATGATTTTGCCGTCCTCTTCTTTTACCGTGACGTCACTCAGATGTGGTACGTTCAGTTCGCCTTTGGCTCCCTTGACGGTTAGCACGTCTGAGTCGACTGTGATTGTCACACCACTAGGGATGTTGATTGGTAGTTTTCCAATTCGACTCATAGAATTTCCTTTCTTTACTTATTATCTTTTTGAGACTGCTCGTGCAGCATCGTCAAGATCTTGTGCTGTTCATTTGCGATTGCAACCAAGGTGATTGTGCCAATTACTGCGCACATCGCGATGATCGGTAGAAAAATAATCAGGAATATTTCCATAACTTTAAGCTCCTTTCGTTGATGAGTCGACTGTGATCTTCACACCACTAGTGATGTTGATTGGTAGTTTTCCAATTCGATTCATATCTTATCCTTTCTTAACATTCTTCTCTCTGAGAAATTCGGAGCGTACAGGGTTCAATTTATGAAGCCTTTCCGCGACTCTCATGAAATACTTACTCACTGCATCTCTTCGTTCAGGTGATAAATCTGTTTTAATCACTGGGAATTCGAACTTGCGACCATGCATTTCAGGCATACTAGTAAACCTTTAGTAGCAGCTCTCCGCCAAGCTTATGCTTCACTGCTTCACCACCAGTCATCACGCCCTTAGACGTAGAGACGAGGACGATGCCACGGCCTTGCTTGACCTTTGGAATGTCAGCGGCAGCCACGTAGACACGACGGCCAGGCTTGCTGACTTTCGTGATTTCGTTGATCGGGCAGTTCTCGCCGTCCTTTGCGAGCGTCACGACGAGCGTGCCGCGAGGCTTGCCGTCTTCGACTTTGACAGCTGCCAGATACTTATTCTTGACTAGCTGTTCAGCCACGACTTTCTTAAGCTTCGAAGTTGGTACGCGGATTTCAGTTTTGCCCACCATATTTGCGTTCCTGATACGGGTCAGGAGGTCAGCGATTGGGTCTGTAGATTGTAAACTCATTTCTTTTACTCCTTTCCTTTACCAGCTACTCTTTGTTACACCAGGGATCTCGCCCTTGACTGCTTTTTCACGGAAATTGATTCGCCCCAGGCCAAACTTTCGCATGTATCCTCTTGGTCGACCATCGAGCGCGTCGCGGTTTTTCCAGCGAGTTGGGCTACTGTTGAGCGGAAGCTTCTGTAGACCTTCGAGGTCACCCATTTCTTTGAGCTCTGCGCGCTTTGCGGCATACTTCTGGATCAGTTTCTGGCGCTTTAGGTCGCGAGCAATCATAGATTTCTTTGCCATTACTTCTTCTCCTCTTTCTCAAATGGTAGGCCAAATTTCTCGAGTAGTGCGCGTGATTTTACCTTGTCGCCATTTTTAATAGCGAACGTCACTTGCATCCCATGGACCACCTGAGTTTCCTCAAAGGAAAGTTCAGGGAAGATACTCTGGTCGGTCAGACCAAGGTTGTAGTTGCCGCCCTTATCAAACTTGACACCAACTCCATGGAAGTCACGAACACGCGGCAGCGCAACGTTGACAAAACGGTCGAGGAACTCGTACATCTGTGTACCGCGAAGTGTCACATTAATACCTACTGGAGCACCCATGCCTGCGCGAATCTTGAAAGTCGCAATAGACTTCTTTGCAAGACGCTCTACAGGAGCTTGGCCGGTAACTTTTGTCAACGTGTTTTTGACGGTCTCAAGCATGCGCTTGTCGTCTTTAGTTTTTCCGGTTCCTACGCTTACCACGATCTTCTCGAGACTTGGCACCTGGTGTACGTTCTCAAGCTTCAGTTCGGCCTGTAGTTCCTTGCGGTATTCATTCGCGTACAAGGCTTTCAAGCGAGGAGTGTAGACTGCGGCTTTCTTGTCTGCCATTACTTAATCTCCTTGTTTTTCAATTGACGTGCGACACGCATCTTGCCTGTCTCAGTTTTCTTATAGCCGATTCGGCTGGTTGTGGTAGATTTTTCATCTACTACGAGCGCGAGCTTGTGCAGGCTCACACCGACGTGGATGTCTTTCTTGCCGCCACGTGGGTTAAGCTGGCTTGGCTTGACGTGGCGCCGGCCGATACCTATACCTTCGACGAGCGCGACATTTTTGCTCGGTACCACAGCTACTACTTTACCAGTAGTGCCTTTGTGGTCACCGGCAACAACTTTTACGAGGTCATCTTTTCGGATACGTGCCATACTAGAGTACCTCCGGTGCAAGGCTGATGATCTTTGCATACCCTAGGTCGCGAAGCTCACGAGGCACAGGGCCAAATACGCGAGTTGCTTTTGGGGTCTTGTCGTCGTTGATGATCACCGCGGCGTTGTCGTCGAAGCTAATGGTGCTACCGTCTTTGCGGCGAATCTGGTCACGAGTGCGCACAATCACACCCTTGACGACAGACTTCTTCTTGACGTTACCGGTAGGGTTTGCGTCTTTGATTGTCAATACAACGACGTCACCAACATAGGCATAACGTCGGCGTGTTCCGCCGAGTACACGGATAATGAGCGCTTCTTTCGCACCACTGTTATCAGTGACTTTCACGCGAGATTCTTGCTGAAGCATTATGCAGCCTCCTTCTCATCATGATCGAGGTCAGCTTTGTCTTCGACGTCAGCGTTTACCTCTTCTTTGAGCTCGATCGATCCAACCGATCGCTTAACGATCTCGGCAAGCGTGAAACTCTTATTCTTTGAAATCGGGCGCACTTCGCTAATCACGACAGTGTCGCCTTTGTTTGCGTCATTGTTCTCGTCATGAGCTGCGTATTTACGAGTCACAGTATACTGCTTCTTGTAAATCGGATGAGTCTCACGACTAGTCACAGTGACGGTGATGGTTTTGTTCGCAACATCTGAAGTCACGACACCAGTCAATGTCTTGGCCATATTATTTACTCTCCTTTTGGCTCTTTAGTTCTTCAGCGCGGATAGCGGTGAGAAGACGAGCGATTTCTTTCTTGAGTGTGCCGAGCACACGTGGGTTGACAAGCTCACCTGAACGATGAGATTTCTTGCTGTCGAGCAAGTCTTGCTTCTTACTAGCAAGTTCTTTGTGTAGGTCGGTGAGACTTTTCACTTCAACAGCCTTCTTTGTCACCTTGGTTTTCTTGGAGTCAGCCATTAGTTTGCCTCCTCACGTGCAATCACACGAGTTTTGACGGGCAGCTTGTGGCCAGCCAGGCGCATTGCTTCACGAGCAGTCTCTTCAGACACGCCCTTCATTTCGAATAGCACCGTGCCAGCTTTTACCTTGGCGACAAAATACTCTGGGTTACCTTTACCACCACCCATCTTGAGCCCAAGGGCTTTCTTGGTGACAGGGGTGTGCGGGAAGATACGAATCCAGATTTTACCACCACGCTTGATATAGCGGGTCATTGCCTGACGCGCAGATTCAATTTGGCGGCTGGTGATACGCTCGTTTTCGAGGCTCTGCAGACCATAGTCGCCAAAAGCGACGTAGTGACCGCGAGTCGCGATGCCTTCATTTTTGCCGATTCGAACTTTACGATGTGGTACTTTTTTCGGTAACAACATTACGCGTCACTCCTTTCACCCTTGTGGATCCAAACTTTCACGCCAATGATACCAGTACCGTTTGGCCCAAGAGCACGTGCGGCGTGGAAATCGATATCAGCGCGAAGCGTGTGAAGCGGCACGGAGCCTTCGATAGTTTTCTCGCGACGGCTCATTTCTGCGCCGTTCAAGCGTCCTGCCACCTCGATACGGACACCTTTAGCGCCGGCGTTCATGGTGTTTTGTACAGCCATTTTAACCGCACGGCGGAAGTTGGCGCGGCGTTCGAGCTGACGAGCGATATTCTCGGCAACCAGCTTGGCGTTCAACTCTGGACGACGAACTTCTTCAACGTTGATACGAACTGGCAGGCTCGCAACACGCTCGATATCTTTCTTCAGCTCAGTGATACCTGCACCACCACGACCAATCACCACACCAGCTTTGGCGGTATGAACGGTGACAGTGATGAGGTTTGCGCTGCGCTCAATCTCGACACGAGCGATGGTTGGGCGGCTGGCAAACTTTGCTTCCACGAGGTCACGAATCTTGATATCCTCTGCGAGCCATTTAGCAAAATCTTTTTTGCCTGCAAACCAGCGAGAGTTCCAGTTTTTGTGAACTTGAAGGCGGAAGCTGAGTGGGTTTACTTTCTGACCCATAGTTTACTTCTCCTCTTTCTTTGCAGCTGGCTTCGCGGCTGCTTCGGCTGCTACTGCCTTTTTCTCGGCAGGTTTTTTCTTAACTTTTTCAAGTCCAGCGACTTCAACCAATACGTGACTGCTGCGCTTCTGGAAAGGCAGCGCACGACCGCGGCTGGCTGGCTTGAACCTTTTGATCCGAGGACCGGCAGTGACGCTCAGTGTCTTAATCTGCAATGTCTTGCCATCGAGACCATGGTTGTTGGTAGCGTTGGCTGCCGCACTGGCGATTGCCTTCTTGACCACCAAAGCAGCACGCTTTGGGGTGTGGTCGAGAATCACGAGTGCGTCAGCGACAGAGCGACCACGGACAAGGCTCGCAACAAGCGAAACTTTGCGTGGCGTCTGGTCGACGCCCTTGATATTGGCTCGAACCGTATACATAGTGTTCTCAGCCATTATTTCTTATCCTTTCCACCGTGCTTGCGGAATTTGCGAGTTGGGCTAAACTCACCGAGTTTGTGGCCAACCATGTTTTCCGAAATCAGCACGGGTACGTGAACGCGACCATTGTGAACTGCAAAGGTAAATCCTACCATTTCTGGCGTGATTGTACTGCTGCGAGCCCAAGTTTTGGTCACTGTGCGGTCACCCGTCTTCAGAGCCGCCACTTTTTTGGCAAGCTTTGCGTCGACGAATGGGCCTTTTTTGAGTGAACGACTCATATATTACCTCTTCCTCTTAGCGTCATGACGACTCTTTACAATCATCTTCGTAGTATCTTTGCGTCGGCGCGTACGGTAGCCAAGTGTTAATTGACCCCATGGCGTGCGTGGTGGTTTACCACTACCGTGACGTCCACCGTCACCACCACCATGAGGGTGGTCTGCGGCGTTCATAACCACACCACGAACACCTGGGCGAATACCTTTGCGTCGGTTGCGACCAGCGCTACCGATCTTGATATTTTGGTGCTGGACGTTGCCGACCACACCGAGCGTCGCTTCACACTCTAGGCGGAATTTGCGGACTTCACCCGATGGCATCTTGACCATCGCGTAGTCGCCTTCTTTTGCCATCAGCTGAGCTTTGGTGCCGGCACTACGTACCATTTGCGCACCCTTTCCAGGGTTGATTTCGATGGCGTAGATCTGGCTACCGACAGGGATATTCGCCAGCGGCATGCGGTTGCTAGCTTCGACTGGTGCATCAGCACCTGTCTGAATCTTCTTACCCTTTGTCATTTGCGTATCAGCCAAAATGTAGTGATAGAGACCGTGCTGGTCTTTGACGCGAGCGATACGTGCACTACGGTTTGGGTCGTATTCAATTTCTTCGACCGTCAGTGTCATATCAGCCGCCATGCGGTGGTTAAGAAGACGGTAGTGCCGGCGGACACCGCCACCGCGATGGCGAACAGTAATACGACCAGTGTTATTGCGGCCAGCATTTTGTTTCTTGCTCTTAATGAGGGACTTGAGCGGCTTGCGGGTAGTGATATCAGACAAATCTTGGCTGGTCATGCCTCGACGTGCAGGAGTAGTTGGGTTATAAGCTTTGATAGCCATTATTTCTTCTCCTCCTTCACTTCTTCTTGCTCAAAGACCTTGATTTTGCCCTCAGAGAGAGTGACGTAAGCTTTTTTGCTGTCGCGGCGATTGGTCGTACCAGGGTAGCGGCGCTTGCCACGGTTGAACCGGATGCTTTTTCCGCTCTGAACGAGCGTTTTGATGCTGGCGACTTTCGTGCCTTCAAATTGCTCTTCGACAGCTGCGACGATTTCGTTCTTATTGGCGCTCAGTGGCACATCAAACACATAGGTGTTTTGGCCAGTGACAAGGCGGTATGCCTTTTCAGTAGCGCGTGGGGTTACAACAGTAAGTTTCATTATTTGTCACCTCCAAGCCACTCTTCGACCACATTCACAGCTGCAGGAGTCATGACGATTTGGTCGGCGTTAAGAATGTAATAAACGCTCAGGTAATTTGCGCGCACCAGGAGGGCATTCTGGAGATTGTTTGTCGCGCGGAGCATTTCGGGAGTTTTCTCGTCTACCACGATGAGCACCTTGGCGTCTTCGTGGAATTTGTTGTCGACAAAGAATTTGGCGATTTCGGCAGTCTTGCCGGTGGTCTTGATGTCAGACACCTGAATTTTCTTTGCTTTATTTGCAAGGGTCAGCGCCTGACGAAGTGCGACACGCTTGCTGGTCTTGCTGACTTTTAGCTTGTAGTTCTCGTTACCGAGTGGACCGAACACGATACCACCAGTACGCCAGATAGGGTTACGCGTGCTACCGAAGCGTGCACGACCGGTTCCCTTTTGCTTCCAAGGCTTCTTGCCACCACCACTGACTTCGCCACGAGTCTTGGTCGTAGCGCTGGCCTTGCGGCTGTTAGCGAGAAAGGCGTCATAGGCCAATTTCACCAACTCGTGGTTTGGTACGTCAACTGCGAAGACGCTACCAGGCAAGGTAGCTTTTGCTGGCTTTGTTTCTGCAGTAGCCATTACTTAGTACCTCCGTTTAATACGATTAAGCCTTTCTTTGGGCCTGGCACAGCGCCTTTGACACCGATGAGGTTGTCTGCAGCTGAGACATAGGCAACGACCAAGTTCTTGACAGTGACTTGTTCGGCACCCATGTGGCCAGCCATGCGCTTACCTTTGAAAATCTTTTGCGGGTACATCGAGCCAATTGAACCTGGCTTACGAGTATTACCCTTACCACCGTGCGTTTTACGGTGGCGTTTGAAATTGTGACGCTTGATCGTACCAGCAAAGCCTTTACCCTTGCTAATACCCGTGGCGTCGACGCTGTCGCCCAGCTCAAACTGTTCGACATTAAATGAATCGCCGACCTTGACTTCGCCAAGTTCGTCGAGTCGAAATTCCCGAATTTCCTTCGGGGTTACACCGGCTGGTTTCACATGTCCAGCCACGGCCTTGCTCAGGTTCTTACCCTCGCCATATGCCACCTGTACCGCGTTGTAGCCGTCGATTTCGACAGACTTCACCTGAGTCACGGTAACAGGGCCGGCTTGAATCAATGTGACAGGAATAGCCACACCGTCTTCGCCGATGACTTGGGTCATACCAATTTTGGTACCGAGAAGTGCTTTCATTGCCCTCTTGCTCCCATTCACTTAAGTGCCCTGATTGGTACCTCTTCAGGTACTTCAGCTCACTTAAGCCATTTAAAATCTCCGGTGGCAAGCGGTTTCCCTCCTCTGTTCAGAGATCGGACCTGCTCATTCACGCGGAAACGAGTTGTTATTACGTAATAAGTTACTAAACAATCGTATCACGCATCACTACTGTTTGTCAAGAGATTAACTAGAGAAAATCAAAGAACGTCGACTATTGACAATTATCATAGACTTTAGTATAATAAAAAGATACTTACGTTCAATTACGATGCGTGACTAACAGCTTTTCCGGGAGCGGCGTTGGGGCCGAATAGCTCGTCGATACTGACAAAAGCATACCCTTGGCGCTGGAGCGCCTTGAGAATACGCGGTACAGCATCGACACTGGTTTTGTGAATGTCGTGCAAGATGATAATCGCGCCAGGTTTGGCACCAGAAACAACTCGGTTGTACACAATATCACTATTTCGATCAGCCCAATCGCGCGTGTCAACTGACCACATGACCGCCGTCATATTTTGGCGCTGGAGTGCTGCGTAGACGTTTGGCGCCAGCGCTCCGCCAGGAGGCCGCATATAGCTGGGTACTATTCCTGTTATCTTTGTAATCTCGGTATTTGTTTGACTGAGCTCCGCGTCAATTGCCGCTGGCGTCAGTAGTGGCAGACTTTTGTGATCCCAGCTATGATTGCCGATGGTGTGGCCATCGTTTTGCATGCGCTTGACAACATCTTTGTAGCTGATGGCATTTTTGCCGATCAAGAAAAAGCTAGCATGGGCCTTGTATTGCTGGAGCGTATCCAGTAATTTGTTCGTAAACACCCCCGGCCCGTCATCAAACGTTAGCGCAATGCACTTGACCCGGGCGCAGTCGACATTTCCTCGATTGACCTCTGGGGCCTTCCATTCTGGCGCATCGCCTATCGGCATAATCGTAAAAAGTCGTCTGGCCGTCTCTGACTGCAGGAATAACTGCAAGTTGCTAATCGACAAAGTGACCGTCAGCGGGTCGTCCGACTCAGAGGCGACCACGCCTTGGCCAAAGTCAAACCGCAGCGTATCGGCATCGGGCGCAAGAAAACTCTTCATATGTTCCTGTGTGACGAGGTTTGCAACCTTATCGGCATCGAGCGGGATACCCTTTAGTTTGGCTTGTCGTGCGAGTTCGCGCTTGAGGTATATAAAAAGACGGGCCTGGCCATCGCTCTGCTCGTCGCCAAATATATCGGCCAGCGTCACTTCGCTCCCTGTTTCGAGATTGAACGTCCAGTAGGCAGTGCCCGAGTGCACTAGCGCATCTTCGGTATTGCGACTTGTGACGACTTCGATCGACAAGAAATCATCGGTCATTCTGATCACCTGGTAGCTAGTATTTTGCATAAACGGCTCTTTACCCGCAGGCAATCGGCCTTCAATTTCGGCGTGGAATGTCCGGTCGAATTCGTCGATGGTATCGGCGATTCTTTGGTTGACTTCGGGGCTTTTTGTCACCGGATATTCGACAAATGATTGATATGTCGAGCCCGATTGTTTTGCGACTCGCGTTCGGATGTCGTTGTATTTTGAATCTTGCCAATAGTACTTTTCATTTGATTTCTGCGTAACAGGTACCTGCTCTTTGCCGAGCACGAGGAAGCAAGCCGTGACAATCAACCCCACGGCAAGAGAGATGGTGGTGAAGAAAAGAGAGATGCGCTGTGATTTCCTGCGTACCATCGTCTATATCATGATGCCGGCTGGCACGAAGTAACAAATCAGCGTCACGACGATGAGCATTGCGTACCAAATCTTGCGGTCGGCCTGGCGTTTTTCAAAGCGACGAATCACAAGAAAGGCAAACAGCATGCCGATCGGAAGTCCGGCGACAGGTACAGGGCCGAGCATTACTGGCGTCGCAAACTTCAACCATGCTGTGCCCATGAGAATAACCAGCACAAGCTTGAGAAGATACTGCCCGTCGGTCTCTTGCCGATCGCGTAGTTTGTATCGTTTTTTCGTAGGTGTCTTTTTGTTTCGTGTTCTGACCATTGGCACCAGTATATCATAAGCATGTTGCAATTCGGACAGGCATTAAGGATAATGAAGCTAATGATAATTATCTAAGGAGTGGTCATGGCAACTGCAAAGAAATCGGTAAAAAAAGCGACGGTAAAGCGCGCACCAGCTAAATCAACAGCAAAGACATCAGTAACTCATACGGTGCGAAAGAGAGATGCTCCAGTGCAGTCATTTCGGATTGCGCGACCCGCTGACCCATTCTTGACACTTCGTGTCACTCGACAAACGATTTATTGGGCGGCTTTGGCTATCATCGTGCTCGCTCTCGGGCTATGGGTAGTCGATATTAACGATCGTGTCCAACGCATCTACGACGAAGTCGACTCATTGAACCAAGATAGTATTTCAATCATGTCTCCAACAGCACAGTAGGTAGTGGCACGGTAACCGCGGCAGTCCCATAAGAGTGTTTAAGCTTTACACAAAAATACCCGATATGATTGTCATCTCGGGTATTTTGAGTTCCGCAGGCTAATTACATACGAATTTCTGCATCGACACCAGCTGGTAAGCTGAGGTTCTGCAGATTATCGATGGTCTTTGGCGTCGCATTGGTGATATCGATTAGGCGTTTATGTACCCGCATCTCGAATGCTTCACCGCCCATTTTGTAGACGTGCGGGCTCTTGACGACGGTGTAGGTACTTTTGCGCGTTGGTAATGGCACTGGGCCGGCCACACTTGCACCGGTGCGAAGCGCGGTGTCGATGATTTGTTTTGCTGATTGGTCGATCACTTTATGATCGTATGCTTTGAGGCGAATGCGAATCCGCAAGCCTTCTGCTGGATTTGGTTTGGTGTCTGCCATAACTCGTTCGTTCAAGGAACTCACTGAATAGGAAAAACTGCGGTACTTCTCCCCTCAAAATCTTGCAATTTTTTTGGGAGCCCCGTGTCCTATTGCGCGGACAGAGAAGCGAATTCGCTTATCCGGCTGCGCTTTCCCTGAATCTCCTTTCTTGATTATTGCTCCAGTAACCTCTGCGATGGTCGGAATTGAGTCATCGCCAGCGCTGAGTTCTCTGATGCCATTGGTATTGTATAGGTCATTATAGCAGAAAAAGCAGAACTGACAAGTTGACATATTATCGTAATCTAAGTATCGTAAGGATGTCCTGATACTCGAAAGAGATAGGTTATCCAGATGGATATTTCAAGAGTAACCTTGATCAACCCCTCAGACAAAACCGCCTGTGGTATCGCACGTGCAATGTGGAGTAAGGCTCGTCGCGACCAGGAAAAGTACGGAGCAACCCATCTCGACATCGGAGTAGCAGTTGGACTAAAAACCGACTGCCGTCGGCTGGTGAACAAGGTGACAGATGAGCTAACGTCGCTCGAACGGGCATGTGGCTCACGTGATGACATCAGCCTTCAAGAGGTAGTTGCTTTTCGCTACGGTCGTGGCAACTGGGCTGTTGTCGGTCGCTTCTACACCTAACCCCGCCCCGATTGCAGGCCCCGTTGGCCTCTCGGTCAGCGGGGTTTCTGCTTTTTTGAGTACTACTTGTCGCCGTAGGTAGGGTCGAGATGAACGATATTGGTATCGATTACTGGTGTTTTCGGTAGCCTCAGTATGAACACACTCCCCTTACCTTCGGTTGACTCTACTCGGATATCCCCCCCGTGGGCACGTGCCAGCTGGCGCGCCAAGAAAAGGCCAAGGCCACTCCCGCCTGATTCGCGCGAAAGTGGGTTGTCGACACGAGTGAATTTATGGAAAATCCTCTCAATATCATCCTTGTGCAACCCGACTCCACTATCCTTGACAGAGAGTAGCACATAGTCACTGTCTGACTTAATCGATACGTAGACCTTTGTACTTGGGTAAGAATACTTGATGGCATTGCTGACGATGTTGTCGATCACCATCGAAACATAGCGCGAATCGGCAATAATTGTGATCGGTTGCTTGCGCGAGAATTGAAGCGTAATACCTTTCTCGGATGCGTGGTCGATATTGTCGTCAAGGGTCTTTTGGACAAATGCAGTAAGGTTCATCTCCCTCGGGTCAATTACCAGCTGCCCGGCATCGAGCTTCGACACGTATAGAAGTTCGTTAATGATGTTGAGCTGTCGCTCATTGGTGTCATAGGCCTTATCGGCTAAAGCTTTTTGCTCTGGCGTGAGGTCGCCCACGATACCCATCTTTAGCATGCCGATATATTGCTTGACGGCACTGGCTGGCGTACGCAGTTGGTGTGACGCAAGAGCCAATAGCTCGTCCTTTGTGCGCTGGACATCATTCTGGAGCGTACGTTGAATGCCATGGATGCGCTGGACAAAAAGCGCAAGCACAACACCAGAGAGCAGCAGGCTCAGTAGCCCGCCTGACATCAAAATAACAGTTGGCCCTTGACTACGCGACTGCAGCTGTTCGCGCGCCACATCTGTAGACCATGTACGGCCAAATACCGAAGCAGAGTCAAGCGCATGATACTGATCGGCCGAACTGAGTACCTTTCGCTCGTTGCGGGCATAAAGAATCGGTGCCTTGTCTGGAGTTGTAGCCGTAGTATCTTTTAGGAAGAGCCGCGATCGGACAAATCGCTCGCTATTGAGAGCTTGGTAGTCATTGACCACATCGTACGGGTGCATGACAACGTAGGTATACCCGATTAGTTGTGCGCGTCGCTCCTCGACCGTATCTGGGATAACAGATGATCGATACACGGCCTGGTATATAAGCACTCCGTAGTTCGGTTCTTTTTTCTCGCTATCCTGCACGAGTACGAGTGGCGCTGACATCACTAATTTGCCGGTATCTCTCGCCTCTTCCATGGCACTGCGTCTCGTGCTATTGCTGTACATATCGAACCCGATTGCTTTTTGATTGTCCTCCGTGCGCGGCTCTAGGTACTGAATCGGTGCGTAGATGTCCCGGTCACCTTCGGGATATATCGTCAACGGCGCATCGATACTCGAGTCCATTTGTACGCTATCACTTGCTGATTCGCGACTCACGACGGGTACATAGCCAATACCGATCAATGCAGAAAGTGTTTCATGAGACTGGGTACGCTCATAAAACGTTTTCCATTCATCTGCTGTTAGGTCAGGCTTGACCCCCAACAACGCAGCAGTTGCTTCGAGAAGCTGGCCGTAGGGCTTCATCGAGGTCTCCACATACGCACTCATACTGTCAGCCTGCTGTACGACGCCCTCTTTAAAATCGCGGTCGTTCGTCTCGCGGGTCACAGTAGCATACATACCGGTCACCACCAAACCAAAGAGCAGCACAATCACTGGCAGCACGATACTACTGCGATTCATAAGCTTCAATTCGCTCTTAGTTTTGGGTGAAATAAAATCAGGGAGTGCCATGGCCTCTTATTAGCTTTTCATTCATTGTATCCTAAATGAGGCGAGAAATGCGTGAAATATATTGCTATTTGCCCGCAGAGTACATGCCACCACTGATATTCTAAGCAATACACCTCCCGTAGTGAGAGGTGTATTGGGCTAAATAGTATCGAGTGAGGTACTATTTTGTGATGTTGGTGACAACACCAGCGCCAACAGTACGACCACCTTCGCGGATGGCAAAGTCTTGACCTTTGTCCATGGCGATTGGAGCGAGCAGTTTTACCTTGAAGGTAACTTGGTCGCCTGGCATGACCATTTCTTTGTCAGCTGGCAGCTCAACTTCGCCGGTGACGTCAGTCGTGCGGAAGTAGAACTGCGGCTTGTAGCCCTTGCTAAATGGTGTGTGTCGTCCGCCTTCCTCCTTTTTGAGGATATAGACTTCAGCGTCGAATTCAGTGTGTGGTGTCAAGCTACCTGGCTTGACCACAACCTGACCGCGCTCGATCTGCTCGCGCTCGATACCGCGGAGGAGAAGACCGGCGTTGTCGCCTGCTTGACCTTGGTCGAGGTTCTTTTTGAAGGCCTCGATGCCGGTTACAACAGATTGTTGAGTTGCCTTGAGACCAACAATTTCAACTGCATCGTTGATCTTGATGACACCCTGCTCGATACGGCCAGTGGCAACCGTACCACGACCCTTGATAGAGAAGACGTCTTCGATCGGCATCAAGAATGGCTTGTCGAGATCGCGCTGTGGCTCGTCGATGTAATCATCAATCGCTTTGACGAGTTCCATGACTGCGTCTTCTGAAGCCGCGTCACCCTCGAGAGCCTTGGTTGCAGAGCCCTTGATGATTGGCGCGTTGTCACCGTCGTAGCCGTTCTTGGTAAGTAGTTCACGAACGTCCATCTCAACCAGCTCAACCAGCTCAGGATCAGCGAGGTCCATCTTGTTGAGGAAGACGACGATCTTTGGCACGCCAACTTGGTGAGCAAGCAGAACGTGCTCACGAGTCTGCGGCAATGGGCCATCGTTTGCTGCTACCACGAGGATAGCACCGTCGATTTGAGCCGCACCAGTGATCATGTTCTTGACGTAGTCGGCGTGTCCTGGCATGTCAACGTGCGCGTAGTGACGCTTCTCTGATTCGTATTCCTGGTGAGAAGAAGCGATAGTGATACCACGTGCTTTTTCTTCTGGAGCGTTGTCGATCTGGTCGTATGCGACAGGCTTGTTTACATCGCTAGGAAGCTTCTTAGCGAGTACAGCAGTAATTGCTGCGGTGAGAGTTGTTTTACCGTGGTCAACGTGGCCCATAGTACCGACGTTAACGTGGGGCTTGCTTCGGTCGAAGTCTGCCATATGTAGTTATGTCTCCTACTTATTAATTATTAGTACTCTTGACGCGGGCTTGGATCTTGTAGCAGACTCGCCTGCCAAACAAAACCGCGCCGAAAGCGTATGGATATAATTATAGAGGAAAACACCCTGGTTGTAAACACTTTTCATGTGTCGTACTGAGCATAGGAGCGCCTGCCAAAGTTTTAATATTCGTTTAAGCATGGGCCCTGTATAGTGCAGTGAGCATGAGTGATTTACCTAAGCGCATCCTTCTTATTTCAGCAATCACGGTGACGATAGTGTCGCCACTGTTCATTGTTCCGCTACCAGTGATGTGGTCTGCAAGTGCGCTTCTACTCTGGAGCTCGGCCATCTGTGGCTACAGCGGCATAACGCTCCTACTCTGGATGTATATCCTCGGCGCAAAATCCATCAGCCGATTTCTGACCACAGACCTCGCCGCTAGTCTCGCTATCCACAAATACCTCGGCATCTATGGCACTCTGCTGATCTTTGTCCACCCTGTGCTCGTGACCATCGGCTATGGCGAAAGCTGGCTGTATTCGTTTATCCCGCAGTTCACGACGCTCACTGAGCGACATATTATGCTTGGGCAGGTTGCGCTCTGGGCGCTTATTGTCCTTTGGGTAAGCTCTGCCGTGGTGCGTGGCAAGCTAAGCTGGCGGACCTGGCGGTACCTGCACTGGCTGGCATATCTGGCGATTCCGTTCGCACTACTACATGTTCCAGATCTTGGCGCTCAAGTGCAGACACATCTTTGGATCAAAGCCTACCTGTCCACGCTGATGATAATCTACATCCTTATCTCGATTCTGCGCCTCCGCAGCTGGCTTAACCTCGATAAGCTACCCTATAAAGTAGTGCATCGTACGACGTTGACAGGACTTGATACTCTACTCAAGCTGAGCCCAGCCGGCCAGCATCGTCTTGTTCCTCGTCGCGGCCAGTATGTCTACGTCAAACTTGGATTCATCAGCGAGGATCACCCATTCAGCGTTGTGCAGTATAACAAAAAGTCAGGTGATATTACGCTAGGCGTGCGTCGTGCAGGTATGTACAGCAAGGAGATTGAGGCACTAGCTGAGGGCGATTTTGTTCTGCTAGGTGGGCCGTATGGACAATTTACTGATTCGATTGATCGAGCACCTTCTACACCCGTTGTCTATATCGCCGGAGGTATCGGCGTTACACCCTTTGTTGACCGGATCATGAGTGAGTCCTCGCACCGTGAACAATGGCTATTTACCGCACATCGTAATCGTGAACTGGCCGTTCTGTATGCACCGCTCAAAGAACGACTTGGTAGTCATGCGGTAACGGTCTTCAGCCAAGGTAGCCATGAGCTACCGCCAGGGGAAGCAAACGGACATATCACCGCCGAATTGCTGAGAAAACACCTCGACAGCCCAACTCGCTATACTTACTATCTCTGTGGCCCAGACGCAATGATGAGCACAGCGAGGTCTGCCATTATCTCGCTTGGCGTCCCCGCTTCACATATATATAGCGAGAAATTCGGTTGGTGAGAGTTACGTTCTAGGTTCTTGAGTTTAGCAAAGATACCTGCTATTTACAGATAGCAAAAAAGCATTGTATCATTCGGGCAAGGACTGCACTCTACAGATAGGAAAGCTATGTCCAAGTACCTCCGCACCCAGCGAGCACGCAAGAACGCTGTCCGTGTCGCCCGCTACACACCGCTTATCGGCCTTACCGTCTGGGCTCTCCATGCCAAGGGAGGGCTGTCGTACGCAACTATCCTGCTCTCGGCTGTGAAATTCGTTGCATTCTGCGGTCTCTTCTGCGTGTTCGTGCTCCTGATCACTTGCCTATACTTTGTAGCTATCACGGTGATCAATCGCGTTGATGACTGGATCAGGAGAGGAGAGCCGTCTGCAAGTGATGTTGAAGTGTAGCCTGCCGTTTTTGCGGTCGCCTAGCCCACGTTACGGGGCTTCTTTTCTTATCAAAACTGTCTGCAGATTGTAGGCGTGTTTCAATTTTTCTTCTAGCGCTGGCCGCAAGATCAGAATCGTCGCCATGGCATCGGCTATCAATGCCGAATCGGCCATGACAAAACTGGCGATTACGCCAGTCGCGCTCGAGTCATCTGTCAACGGATCAATGATATGATGCTTTGTATCGCTGCCATCCTGCCATACGCGCTTGATCGTGTTGCTCCCTGCCAGTGCTCCGTGAATGATGTCGACATAGCCGAGCGATGATGTTGCATTCATCGGGTCCTCGAGAGCGATACGTATCGGTTTTTTGGCACGAACATAGAGATCTCCTCCGCCGTTGACGATAAATTCATGTTTGCCAGCCAATTTTAAATCACGTACTAACTGGTCGATCAGCCACCCCTTGCCAAACCCACCAAAATCCAACATAATCCCTCTCGCATTATTTCCCTTTTCACCTTCTGCTAGCGGTACGTTGCCTTTAGCAATGGGCGGAAACAGAAGGATTTGCATGGGGGTAAGGGTGAGGTGATCCCAAAAAGATAGTGTGGCGACCGAGCCTGCAACTGACCGTTTGCCATAGCCCATCCGATGAAGTGTGTTGCCTACTGAAATATCGAAAGCGCCTTCCGAAACCTCCTGCATTTCCCTCGCAAATTCGAGCATGCGTATCATCTCGGCTGGCGGGTGACTGAGGCTGCCAGTGCGATAGAGCTCGCTCACCAATGACTCATCGAGGAAGCGAGAATAGCGAAGATCAAACTGCTGCACTGTCTTTTTGATGCGATGAACGAGTGCTTCATCAAAGTGGCTACCGTCTAGTAGTTCAATCCACCAGTGAGTACCGATTGCATCAAATTCGTACAGCACTATCATCCGACCGCCTACGCCATCGCTTGGGAGCGAATCATATCCAATGCATCGCCAAAAGCAGCAGTCGTGAGACTCGCGCCGCCGATACGGCTTGGACTGTAGGTAGCAAGCAACTGATCTCTTGCGCTACTGTTCACACTCGACTCAAAACCGCTGATATACATAGCCGACTCGTGGTCGCTATAGTTGTCGGTTGTTTTAACTGAGACAATCTTACCGTCAGCAACTGTTACTTCGGCGGCGATCGAGTTTTGCTCTCCATGCGGTACGCTATAGCTGGCAGTAGCAGTGTAGGTACCATCTTTGTACGAGCTCGTTGTCGTTGTGTCAGCTGCACCTGTTGATTCACTGGTACTTGTGGACGGAGTGTTGGTGGCCGATTCTGCAGTTGACCGAGTGACGGCTTGTGTATTCGATGAGGTCGCAACAGTATTGCCAGTAGGCGCGGTAAGGAGCAGATATCCACCAGTCGCCGTCGCAGCAATCAGCGCTATTGACCCAATGACGGTAAAGATTTTGTTCTTGGCGTCCATTTATTGTGCCTGTGTTGAAGTGTTACTGCTACTTTGGGTGCCTGTTGATTGGCTTTGGCGAAGGCGTCCTCCTGTATCGCGATCGAATGTGCGGTAATGGCCGTCCATCATCCTGCCATGATTACCTCCCGAGGTAACGCGGCCGAGAAGATAGCCGAGGACCATCCCAATAATGAATAGCACTACCGATGCCCCTACTGCAATAATCAGTGAGCGGTTGATGGAAGTGGTATCCGTATGGATGACACTCTCAGTTGTAGCTATAGGCGGCGTTGCAACTTCTTCGGTGACTTCTTTTGTGATAATTTCTTTTGCCATGAGGTATCTTTTCCTTTATATCCTTGTCGTACTCATCTTAAAAAAATGAGCTTAAACAAAGCTTAACGAGAGGGTTTTTGATCATAAGCCATCGAGAGAAGCCAGATAAAGACCGCCAGCTCGCCGACCAGCTCGACGGTGAGGAGCGGCAGAAGATGGATAGTGTGGTGGAGCCCCATCAGAATCGCCACCACCAGTGCACTCATCAGACCGATCGCATGAGTACGAGCGCTAAATGCCGCAGTGAGGTGCTTGAGCCGTAACATCAGGAACCCAATCACGAAAAACTGCGTATAGCCGAAGATCCAGTGAATGAGCTTAAATCGATCGAACGGAAAGCAGGCGACGCCTATCCAGCACACCGCTGTGAGTAGTAGTAGGGCGCGTAGCGCTGTCACCGAACTGTTTGGGTTGCGGTGACGAATTTCATCGGTCATACGCATCGTGATGAGCACAAGGATAAGTCCAGCAAGTGAGAGCGAGAAATTAAATATCGCTGCAGCCAGACCGCTTCCTTCGCCCAATCGGCTAATATGCCACTCCAACCACCTCTGATCGCTCGTCAGCACCATGCTGAGAGATAGACCGATTACACCTGTTCCGACCAGCGCCCAGACGAGACTGAGACTGCTATAGCTTCGCTTCATGTGGTCATTATACCAAAACCGCCTCGTTATGAGAGGCGGCCGGAAGTTTCTGTGCTATTTGCTGCGCTTTTCGATGATCTCCTGCGCGACGTTTGGTGGTACTTCCTCATAGTGCGCGAGCTCCATGGTGCTGGCTGCGCGACCCTGGGACATACTACGAATATCGCCGGTGTAGCCAAACATGCTGGCCAGCGGCACAATTGCCTTGATAAGCTTTGCGCCACCCATGAGGTCTTCCATCGACTCAATACGGCCACGGCGGCTGTTGAGGTCTCCGATGATGTCACCCATGAATTCTTCTGGTGTCGTTACTTCGACATGCATGACTGGCTCGAGCAGGATTGGGCTGGCTTTCTTCACACCCTCGCGTGCAGCCAAACTACCAGCCAGGTTAAAGGCGAGTTCAGACGAGTCAACATCGTGATAGCTACCGTCGTAGAGTGTTGCCTTGACATCAACCACTGGGTAGCCGGCGATAACACCACCGTCGAGCGTTTCACGAATACCTTTTTGAACAGCTGGGCGGTACTCTTGCGGCACCACACCGCCCTTGATAGCATCAATAAACTCGAAGCCCTTGCCTGGCTCGTTTGGTTCAAATCGCACCCAAACGTCACCGTATTGACCGCGTCCACCAGACTGCTTGGCATGCTTTCCTTGCACTTCGGCAGTCGCTTTGATAGTTTCACGGAAGGCGACTTGTGGCTCTCCGACATTAGCCTCGACGTTGAACTCGCGCTTCATACGGTCGACGAGAATTTCGAGGTGAAGCTCGCCCATTCCAGACATGATGGTTTGTCCCGTCTCTTCGTCGGTGTGGATGCGGAAGGTTGGGTCTTCCTCGGCCAGGCGCTGTAGCGCAATACCCATTTTCTCTTGGTCGGCTTTTGTCTTTGGCTCAACCGCGATCGATACCGGTGGATCTGGGAAAGTGATTGCTTCGAGGGCAATTGGATGTGCAGGGTCACAAAGCGTATGGCCAGTGAAAGTCCCCTTGAGGCCCACCACCGCCGCGATGTCACCGGCACCAACCTTGTCGATTTCTTCGCGCTTATCGGCGTGCATACGCACGATACGACCAACACGTTCCTTTTCGCCAGTGGTCGTGTTGAGTACGTAGCTTCCTGCTGTCAACACGCCAGAGTACACGCGTACAAAAATCAACTTACCGACAAATGGGTCAGTTGCGAGCTTGAAGGCTAGCGCTGCCATCGGCTCTTTGTCTTCTGGCTTGCGTGATACTTCGTCGCCATTCTTCGGGTTTTTGCCCCAGATGGCGTCAACATCGAGTGGACTTGGCAGGTAGTCAGTCATGATGTCGAGCAGCTTCTCAACAATCACACCACGGCCATCGCCGCCCGTCACTAGGAAGAAGTCGCCCGCGAGGACACGCTTGCGGAGAGCTCGCTTGAGCTCTTCTTTACTGATCGCCTCGACACCACCTTCAAAGAACTTCTCCATAAGCTCGTCTTCGGCTTCAACTGCTGCTTCCACCAGCAGTGCTCGGGCGTTAGTCGCTTTTTCTACCATGTCGGCGGGAATGTCGCCTTCGACAAGTGCTTTGTCGGTGAAGTCGTTATAGGTATAGGCCTTCATTTCGATCAAGTCAACCACGCCATTGATGTCTTTTTCAAAGCCAATTGGGAGATGTACCGGCAGCGCGTTCTTAGAAAGACGCGTGTGGATGCTCTGGAGTGACTTGTAGAAGTCACCGCCAGTTTGGTTGATTTTGTTGATGAAACAGACACGAGGTACGCCGTATTTGTTTGCCTGACGCCAAACTGTCTCAGACTGCGCTTCAACGCCCATCTTGCCGTCAAACACCGTCACTGCGCCGTCGAGGACGCGCAGTGAGCGCTCCACCTCGGCCGTAAAGTCGATGTGACCCGGCGTGTCGATAATGTTAATTTTGTGGCCCTTCCAAAAGCATGTGACCGCAGCAGAAGTAATGGTGATACCGCGCTCTTTTTCCTGAGCCATCCAGTCAGTGGTCGCGCCGTCGCCGTCGCCACGGACTTCACCAATTTTGTGATTAATACCGGTTCGGTACAAAATACCTTCGGTAGTCGTGGTCTTACCAGCGTCAATGTGCGCGATAATACCGATGTTTCGGAAGTCCTTTAGGGGGACGTTCTTTGGAGTTGCCATGCGAGTATTACTCTTCCTTCTCTTAAAATTATTCCCTTAACGATTTTTTGCCATAAAAAATAGCACTTGCATAAAATTATAGCAGATTTTTGAAGATAATTCTAGTACTGCAACGCTGTAATGCTATGCAGAGGCACATAGTGCATTGGTGCCTCACTGGTGCCTGTCGGCATGCCGGTTGGCATCACAACAAGTGACGGTATGCGCTCATCGCTGAACGGAAGAGTGTGCACGACATCAACGCAAAATGTCATATAGTCTTTTGCTTCAAGCACTTGACCGTCTTTATCGATGAAATTACCGTTGACGATAAGCATACGTCCACCTCCCATAATGGCATTTAACGCATGTGCAACATCATCTACGTGCTCGGTAGATCGCATCACATCGTGGAGATTACCAAGTAATGCAATATTTTCGAGCGGAATCGACATCGAATCAAGCTCGCGGTGGATTGCCTTATCTAGCGCGCGAATTGCGACGAACTCGCGAGTTGCTTGCTTAGCTCGACACATTTGATGAAATTCACGCAATATTTCTTCGCGTCTGTTTGCGTACTTCAGCCCGCTCACTTCTACCGTTGCTGTTCCGTCAAGATTGACGAGTGCAGCCTGGCTTGTGAGCATTTTTGCCAGTGGAAGCTCTTCAAATGCGACGATATCAATATTGCGCGTCAAGTTACCCATATCAAGACTCATGAATACGGCTGGCTTGTAGGTATCATCATCGAGCTCTTGAACCGAAGCTGCAAGCGTAATCAACGTCCCCCTCACTTCGTGGCTAATCCCCGGGTTTCTCAGGCCATCTAGGTCTGCTCGTACGGTGATAATATCTTCACTTTCGGTCCTCGTGCGGTCGAGCTTTACGAGTGGAACTGACACTCCACGTCCTCCCACTTCAATGAGCGTTCGATGTAGCGTGTCAGAAAGGTCTCCTAATGAGGCATAAAACTCATTTACCAAATGCTGAGCCGTGATGTGTGCAGCCTCGATGCCCGAATAATCACGAGAACGTGCTTTCTTCACTTTCGAAATCATATCTTCGAGCTGAGCCTGGAGCATTGTCCATCGCTCACGCTTTGTAATAGGTACTTCTTTCTTGTCCTCTTCATCTTGATAGGGTGCGGACATTTCGACATCAGCGAGCTTCATTAGCCCGGCACGAGCGAGCGCAGGACGAACCTTATCAAGTTGCGCACGCTCGAGCTGCTCGCGAACAGACAAGACCGGCCGACGCGGCTCAACAGTGATTACTGAATTAACAGGGAGGATTGCTTGGGAGTCGAGGTGCTCACTTCCAGACTTAATGCCGCTCGGAAGCGCCAACAAATAGCTAGCGACTGCTTCATCAGTCTCGCCGTCGCGCTCAATAGTGCCGAATCCTATGCTCATAATCTTTGCGTCAAAAGTATACGGTTCTACAATTGAATATACTGTTTCGTCACCATCATCGTCAGGAAGCATCATCTCTCCTTCCATCATAAATGTGTAGGTGGTGTGCTTATCGAAATTAGCGCGTCTTGTAATGAATACTGATACCCAAGTACCGAGTCGATCGTCCTCGCAAATTTCTGGATATGTTTGCACCAAATAATGAAGGGTATTATTGAGTTTGTTCATATCATACACATTTGGAGTAATGAGACGCACTATGTCTGTATAGATTGCTGGGTACTCATATTTGAGGTGGGCAACACACCCTTCATAGGTTGAATATGGGTATTCGGCCCTATGAATGTCGCCCAGTCGAGCGATAAAGGTTGGTTCCGCATCCTCTTCGTCAAGTCCATACGCATACACTATCGATGCTTCACTACTATCATCACCAGTTGCGCTTGCATCGATTACGCCCATCGACACAAGTGTCGTATCCTCTACTTCGAAGTATTCACCCCAGTGATCGAGCTTGCGCGTCCCAAGAGCTTCAAGGATATATTCCTCAATATGTTCAATATCACCGCAGACATATAATCTTCCTGCCACGGTGATATCTTGTCCGTGAAATGGCCACTTAAGGTTGAGTTCGTCGAGAAGCTCCTCGGCATCAACAGTTATTTCAGAATCTCGGAGTAGTTGTTCGGCCCGTACGGCGGCACGATGGAACTCAGCGATTCCCGGATCGTAATGTTTGTCAGTATGGAGCGCAAAGGCTTCAAACGCTTTTGCATCTTTGTTTTGTTGAATAACCGCCCTTTCAGACATTTCTTCTCCCGCCGCTTTTGATTACCACCACCCAGTAATAATAGAGATTAGTGTACGCCGCTACGCCAAAGATTGCAATGCTATCAGGCGCTGAGGAGGTCTGCGCGCGTGGCATAGCGGCCAAGATGGGGGGAGGCATGGAAATGCGTGCGAGTGTTGCGCTCCCTACCTTCATCGATACGCTGGCTCTTTTGATAATCGACGAGTAGTCGTTCTACCACTCGTGCTGCGGCATCACAAGCATCGAGCGAGCGACTCGCAGGTTGATGAGAGTTATAGGTATCACTAAATGCCTCAACCAGCAGTGACGGGTGATGATGGCCTAAGTTTTGCGGCAAGAGATGCGCCTTGCCTCGCACGACAAGCGCCTTGTAGCGATCGTATTCGCGCGTACCACAATGTGACTTGACCTCAATCGGCGTTGTTCGGTGGATCGTCCCCCATTTTTGATGGATCACCATAATGTCATGGGTCTCCGAAGCATACTCAAGCCCACTTCCAGCTCGCGCAGATGAGGGCATAGGAATTCGCTGCGGATCATTGCGGTAAAGAAGTGCCAGCAGACAATTGCATTCATGAAGAAATCCCGTGTAGTCACTCAGTGCGTCGCTCCGCTTTACATCATCTTCCAGCTGCATCGCTAAATGCTGATCGATGACGCATCGCTCGGCAATCGCAAGCGTGTCAGCAAAGACGCGCTCTTGTACCGCCTCTGTGATATTACCTGCAATTAAGGCTCGGACGAGTGGAGTATAAGCAAGGCTAAGTGCTATACGGTGTGTGTCGGCATAGTCGGCATTGCCGGTCTCTGGTGCAAAAATGGGGTTTGTTTCGAGTATCGAAAGTGTTTGCTTCCAGGCGGACTCGGCCTTCTCTACACATTCAATTCTCTCGATAGCACAGTCTTCTGCGCCGCTGAGCGCGGCCTCGAGGTACGACCAACCGGCCACATTGAGATAGTCAGGATGATTTGTGTCCGCAAGCTCATTGGCGATGTCGATAAGTTCGCTCGAGCCGCTCGAGCCAACCAAAACCTTTTGGATACGAAAATACCGCCCGTAGGCGGCATTGTAGTCAAACGTAAATGATTTGTCGCAGCGGTCGTGTGGCAGTGCACGTGCAGCTTCAAGCGCATCATACCCATTTGTTGGAATCGATTGGCCATAATGCACTCTGGATACTCGCTGCTCGCCCATCCTGCTTATAGTTATAAGGCAGAGGGCAAAGGATTGCAATGCTCTACTGACACATTGATATCGCAGGCTTTGCGCTTGGATGATAGAGCGCTAGTTGACGAAGAGCAAAAAAACTCGAGGTCGAAGCTATCGCTTGGCACTCGTCCATCAGCCTGGTACTCACGCCATATCACGCCAATATCAAGAGCACGTTTTGAGTGATCGTATTCATACACACCTTTAAAAGGATTAACCCAGTAGTATTCATCCCTTAAAAAGCGAAGGGCCGACTCCGTAAAGTATTCTGCGGTTGGTCGGCCCTGTTGTCGCTCAACAGACATGATTTTATCCGCGAGCAAAGTGCGCAAATGCGCGGTTCGCTTCGGCCATCTTGTGCGTATCTTCCTTTTTCTTGAAGGCAGCACCGGTTTCGTTGTAGGCATCGACGATTTCAAGCGCCAGGCGCTTTTCGTACGGGATACCACTACGACTACGGGCTGATTGCACGAGCCAGCTAAATGCGTAGTGCAGCTGACGGTGACCCTGAACAGGGAACGGAATCTGGTAGTTCGCACCGCCAACACGGCGACTTTTGACCTCGAAGTTTGGCGAAACGTTCTTGAGGGCTTTCTCAAACACTTCAAGTGGCTCTTCGCTCTTCAGGGTCTTGGCTGCCTGCTCAAGCGCGGCGTAGACCATGCGCTCACTGGCAAGTTTTTTGCCGTCGAGCATACTCTTGTTGATCAAACGCTGCACGAGTACACTCTGGTACTTGCGGTCAGGCTTGATAGTTCGCTGTAGTTTCTTGGTAACTTTTCTAGGCATTGCCGTTCTCCGATTCTAGACCTTCACAAGTGGGGTCATTGACTTGCTGTTCAGGCAACTGAGGTGTAGGTACTTCTTGCGGAATTGGTGCTTTGGGGAATTCGCTCATCTTATTTCTCCGCCTTCTTAGCACCGTACTTTGAACGGCCTTGTTGACGTTTTGCAACACCCTGAAGGTCGAGTGCACCACGGACGATATGGTAACGTACACCTGGAAGGTCTGGCACACGGCCACCACGAACAAGCACGACGGCATGCTCCTGGAGGTTGTGGCCTTCGCCACCGATGTATGCCCAGACTTCGTGACCATTGGTCAAGCGAACACGAGCTACTTTACGGAGGGCTGAGTTAGGCTTCTTTGGTGTTTTGGTGGTTACCTTGACACACACACCGCGCTTGAGCGGTGCATCCTGGTCATAGTAACGGACTTTGAGCGCGTTATGAATGCGACCAAGCGCAGGAGACTTTGACTTCTTCGCAGCAGACTGGCGCGGCTTACGCACTAATTGATTAATTGTAGGCATTAATTTTCTCCGAAAATTAATAGTATATGAATGCGGTATATCGAATATAGCAGTTGCTACATTCTTACCATTATTCTATATTCTATATTCTATATTCTTTCGCATACTCGGCTTGCTAAAGGCCTTCGCTATTTTGTGAGCACCGTGCAGCAAGCACATACTCACGTCTCCTGCGGCGACAGTTGCTTCACACTCGCCTCTATTGCCACAAGAAAGAAACTCATTTGTCAGTGTAGCAACAAATCTATCATTTGTCCACCCCGTGGCGTACAATACAACCATAATTATAATCAAGGACATTGATATGAGTGATGAAGAAAAATTAGACGCAATCGAAAATCTTCCTGACAATAGTGAACATACAGGAGCAACGATGGGACAGAGAGAGGGTACCGTGTCGGTTACTAACGATCACTCGCTTGACGACGTAAAGCGAGACAACGACTTTGCCGCCACCAGTCATGAACTCGCCAAAGAAAAGACCAAACGCCGCAGCAAACCGCTACTTGTACTGCTCCTCGCGCTCCTGATGGCAGCCCTCGGCGGCGTAGCAGCACTCACCGTGTACAAAGCATATATTGAGAAACCCGCGCCAGTGCCAGCTAGCACCACAACGCAGACTACTCAGTCGAAGACAGCACCGAAACTTACGGCAACAAGCGTACTAAGCAAAATCACTCCCGGCTACACCGTGAAAAACGATGCAATGATGCAAGCGATCAAGGTGGCCGGCTATGATTTCTTTACTACCGTAATGCCCGCAGCCGCCGCACAAAAGGAAGTCGCCTACAACCAATCAAGCGTCGAGACTGCAACTATCGCCAAATCGCTCAAAGAAATGGGATTTGCTGAAACAATCGTCCAGCCAGGCACCGACGCTGACAGTATGTACGTCGCCCATTACGCCGAAAAAGACGTTGTCTGCCGGGTGGCCACCATAAAAACCTACAACAATCCTGCTGGTAAGCACCTTGTAGAGGCTGGCTGCCAAGATATGACTGTCTATACAGCAAATGCCAAGAGCTTGCAGCCATTTTACGAACTATTTCCAGCTTCGTTCAAGGTAGTACAATTAGCCTTGATTGGTACGCCATCGCAAGCGAAACCTAGCAAGTCAACAGGTTATACAACCCTCCAGCTCGGTTCAGGCGGTGTTGACGAGCATGGCGAAGCGGGTGCGGGCGGTGCGGCACAGCTGTTTTATCAAACTCCTGACAAAACATGGCACTACTTCACTGGTACACAACAAGTACTCCCTTGCAACAGCTACAATACTCTCGATCTGAAAAAAGCCTATCTCGGTGAAAAATGCGACAACAACGGCATAGAATCTACTGTCGCCATCTAGATATCCAGTCCTCCAAACAAAATACCGCTCATGCGAGCGGTATTTTGTGAGAGTTTTATCTTGGGACTACGACTCGAGGTCGACGTCTGCCCCTATCTCCTCGTCGCCAAGCTCGACATCAGCGACATACTCGTCCTCAGGAGTCAACTCGTCCGACAGCACACGTGCGCCAGTTCCGACAGGAATCTTGCGTCCGATGATCACGTTCTCCTTAAGCCCGTTTAGGCGATCGGCCCGTCCACTTGTCGCAGCGTTGATCAGTACACGAGTGGTGTCTTGGAACGATGCGGCAGATAGCCACGAGTCACTCCAGATACTGACCTTGGTGATACCAAGCAGCAGCTGCGTATACTGGGCAGGCTCTTTGCCCTCTGCGGCTAATATGGTGTTGGCGTCAACGATACTTGCCTTTGATACGATATCGCCCATCACGAAGGCGCTATCGCCTGGGTCTTCGATCTGCACGCGGCTAAACATCTGGCGCACGATGATCTCGAGGTGCTTGTCGGCAACATCTTGACCCTGCGCGGCATAGATGCGCAACACTTCGTTAATGATATAGCGCTGCGTGGCTTCGGTACCCTTGAGCCGCATCAGGTCATGCAGGTTGAGTGAGCCGATTGTCAAGCGATCGCCCGCTTCTACGCGGTCATTCTTCTTGACTACAAGCTGTGAGTTGCCAGGAATTTCGTAGCGAACCGGCGCGGATGCGTTAGCCGCGATTACAATCGTATCTTCGGCAACTTCTACCACACCATCAAACGGTGCGACCAGTGGGTGTGCTTCGCCGTCGGTAGTTGCTAATACATCGCCCACCTTGACATTGCTGCCAGATTTGACAGTAACTGTTCGGCCTTCAAGAGGCATGCGTTCGACATGGCCAGCTTCTGGTGTGACCTGGACAATATACTTCTTGCCATCTTCCCAGGTATCAACCGTACCGGTGACTTCACTCATGTAAGCCTGACCCTTCGGGTTGCGAGCTTCAAATAGCTCTTCAACACGTGGCAGACCTTGAGTAATGTCGGAACCACCAACACCAGAACTGTGGAAGGTGTTCAGTGTCAACTGAGTACCCGGCTCACCAACCGACTGCGCGGCGATCACACCGACCGGCTGAGCCGTGTCGACGAGATTACCCGTTGCCATATCGATACCGTAGCTGCGCTGCGGTATGCCGCGGAGATTATTGGTCGACAGCACCGACTGAATCTTGACTTCAGTGATCTTGCTGTCAGCCTGAATACCGTCTGCAATTTCGTGCGTAATCAGCTCGTTGGCTGCGATATGCCCAGGGACTTCTTCGGCCGTGAATCGTCCATACAGACGGTTACCAAAGTCGATCATCGTTAGTTCTGACTCGCTACGGTAGACCGCAAAGCCCTTGTCGTCGCCCTCTTCGTCGGCTACGGTGAAGACATCTTGGCTAACGTCAACCAAACGTCGCGTCAGATAGCCAGAGTCAGCTGTCTTGAGCGCGGTGTCAATCAGACCCTTACGGGCACCACGGGTTGCCACAAAGGCCTCCAGTGAGGAGAGTCCCTTTTTAAAGTTTGATCGCACTGGCAGTTCAATTTCACGGTTAGTGGCGTCCACCTGGATACCGATCATGGCGCTTGCCAGCTTGACGTTGGTGATATTACCACGCGCACCAGAGTTAACCATGGTTGAGATACTCGTGTCCATCTCGGCCAGCTCACCACGCAGGAAGTCTTCGACCTTACGGTCAACTGTACGCCAGGTGGCAACGGTCAGGCTATAGCGCTCGTCCTCGGTGATTAACCCAGAATCGTACTGGTCGGAGATCTGGGCAGCACGGTCATCGCCTTCGCTCACAAATGTTCCGATCTCATCAAAGTTGAGGTAGTCCTGCATACCAGTCGAGACGGCAGAAGTCGTGGCAAACCGGAAGGCCAAGCCCTTCATGCGGTCGGCGGTCTTGGCAGTTTCTTCGGCGCCATATTTGTCAAAAATCTGCGCCAGAACCTTCTTTAGTTCTTTCTTATTTTGGACATTGTCATTATACGGGAAGTCCTCGGGTAGAATCTCGTTGAAGAAGACGCGACCGAGCGTTGTATTACGGATTTCGCCCTTGGCACGAACGCGGATCGGGCTCTGTAACTGCAGTTTGCCCATATCGTAGGCTAGCTCTGCATCACGACTATTGGCGAATACTTGTCGCGTGTCTGTCTGCGCGCTTGGCTTGTTATAAGTCAAGTAGTAGTTACCGAGCACGATGTCCTGATTGATGTTGAGAACCGGACTACCGTCTGCAGGTTTCAACAGGTTGTTGACCGCGCTCATCAGTTCACGAGCTTCGGCCTGCGCATCGTCACTCAGCGGCAAGTGAACAGCCATCTGGTCACCATCGTAGTCGGCATTGAAGCCACTGGCAACGAGTGGATGCAGTTGGATCGCCTTGCCTTCAACGAGCACTGGCATGAAGGCCTGGATACTAAGTCGGTGAAGTGACGGGGCGCGGTTAAGGAGTACATATTTACCTTCGATCACCGCATCGAGCGCGTCCCAGACAATCGCATCACCTGCCTCGATCAAACGAGTGGCGCTACGAATGTTGTGGGCATACTCACCGCGGATCAACCAGCTGATGACAAATGGCTTGAATAGTTCCAGCGCCATTTGCTTTGGCAGACCACATTGATTAATTTTCAACTTTGGCCCGACCACAATTACCGAACGGCCAGAGTAGTCAACACGCTTACCAAGCAGGTTCTGGCGGAAACGCCCCTGCTTGCCCTTGAGCATGTCTGAGATTGATTTCAGACGGCGGCGTCCACCGGTCGCATTGACCGCGCGGCCACCACGAGCTGCAGAGTTATCGACGAGCGAGTCGACTGCTTCCTGGAGCATGCGCATTTCGTTGCGGCGAATCACTTCAGGTGCATTAAGGTCAATCAGCTTCTTGAGACGATTGTTACGGTTGATAACACGTCGGTAGAGGTCGTTGAGGTCGCTGGTTGCGAAACGACCGCCGGTCAGCTGCACCATAGGGCGGAGATCTGGAGGGATCACTGGCAGCACTGTCAGCGTAAGGCTGCTTGGCTTGATACCTGCGGCCTGCATACCTTCAAGTACCTTGAGTCGTTTCAGAAGTTTCTTCTCACGTTGGCCCTTGGCCTCAGCAACTTCAGCTGAGAGCTCGGCAATCAGAACTGGCAAGTCGATCTCATCCAGCAATGCTTTAAGTGCTGTACCACCCATGCCAACTGTAACAAGCTCTTCGTATTCTTCTGGTAGGTTGCGGTAATCAGTCTCATTGAGTAACGCACCTTTAACGAGACTTTCGAGCTGATTCTTCTTCACGAGATGACTGCTGTCAAGCTCTTCAACTTCGCGTGATTGCTCTTCAGCGAGCTTCTTCACATCAGCGCCATCAGCCTCGGCTTCGCGCTCGTAGCGCATTTTAATAGCGATACGACCCGCTTCGGTTTCGGCTTCTAGATCAGCCAGCATTTGGTCACGCTTCTCGGCTTGTACGTCAAGAATCACATAGGTTGCAAAGTATGCAATACGCTCAAGGTTGCGCACCGTGATACCGAGCAACAAACTCATGGCGCTTGGCGTGCCGCGCATGAACCAAATATGCGCGACAGGAGCTGCTAGCGTGATATGGCCCATGCGTTCACGTCGTACAATCGACTTCGTGACAAGCTCGCCATTTTTGTCGATAGCCGCTTCGCGTGAGCGTACACCTTTTAGTTTGTTGTCATGCGGATTGATGTCTTTGACTGGTCCGAAAATTCGCTCACAAAACAATCCGTCGCGCTCAGGCTTTTGCGTACGGTAATTGATCGTCTCTGGCTTCGTCACTTCACCGTGACTCCACTTCAGCATATCTTCTGGACTCGCGACAGCGAGGCGGACTGCGTCAAAATCGGCAATCCCAGTGCTTGGGGCTATACGCGCCATATTACGCCTCCTCCTTAATCTCTTCTACTTCATCTATATCTTGAATACTCATGCCACCTTCGTCATTGATATCACCGATATCATCGGCTTCATCGAGGACTGCTTCGTGCGTCTCACCGTCGTCGATGACAGGCACGGTTTTGTCTTCAGGGCCGTGTTCGGCAATTACTGACTCAGCGTCAACTGTTGCATCTTCACTTTCGTCAACCAGGTCAACACGAAGTCCGAGCCCCTGGAGCTCCTTCACCAAGACGTTGAAGCTCTCTGGGAGCTTTGGACCAGTGATGATCTCGTTCTTGATGATCGACTCGTATGCCTTGGCGCGTCCGTACACATCGTCAGACTTGATGGTCAACATTTCCTGGAGCGTGCTGGCGGCACCGTATGCTTCCAGTGCCCACACCTCCATTTCACCAAAGCGCTGACCACCATTTTGCGCCTTACCACCCAGTGGCTGCTGCGTCACCATGGTGTATGGCCCGGTCGAGCGAGCGTGGATCTTGTCGCTCACCATGTGGTGGAGCTTGATCATGTGCATAACACCGACGGTAGTGCGTTCTTCAAAGGCTTCTCCAGAGCGGCCATCAAACAATTGACTCTTGCCGTCGCGAGCGAAGCCAGCTTTTTCCAGCTCGTCCTCAATCACTGTGTTTGGCACACCGTTGAATGGTGGCGTTGCGACATGATAACCGAGAGCGCGGGCAGCCATACCGAGGTGCGTCTCAAACAGCTGACCAAGGTTCATACGGCTTGGGACACCGAGCGGATTCAAGACGATATCAACAGGGGTACCATCTGCCATATACGGCATATCTTCGGCAGGGAGGACACGAGCCACAACGCCCTTATTTCCGTGACGACCAGCCAGTTTGTCTCCAACGCTAATCTTACGAAGTTGTGCCACAAAGATCTGAATCTGCATCAGCACACCAGCTTTGAGTTCATGACCATTCTCGCGTGAAAAGATCTTTACACCGACAACTTTGCCGCCGCCTGCGTTGTTCATGCGCTGTGAAGTATCGCGAACATCTTTGGCCTTTTCACCAAAGATTGCGCGCAGCAGTCGCTCTTCCGAGCTCAGCTCCTGCTCACCCTTTGGCGTAATCTTGCCGACCAATACATCGTCGGCTCGCACTTCTGACCCAACCTGGACAATACCGTCCTCGTCGAGGTGGCGCAGGCTGTCCTCAGAAACGTTTGGAATATCTCGGGTGACAATTTCTGGACCCAGCTTGGTCTCACGAACTTCAACATTGTAGTCCTTGATGTTGATGCTGGTGAGGGTATCATCCTCAACCAAGCGACGTGAAATCACCACTGCGTCGTCCATGTTGTAACCCGCCCATGGCATAAAGGCTACCAAGAGGTCTTTGCCAAGTGCCAATTCACCGCGGGCGATAGAGGCGCCCTCGATCAATGTGTCACCAGCTTTTACTTTGTCGCCTCGCTTTACACGAGTTTTCTGGTTGATTGAGCGGTCGTCGTTGCTCTTAGCAAAGTGCACGAGCTCGTACGTTTTGACGCCATCTTTGTACTTGACTTCGACAACGTCGCCATCGGCACGTACTACTTCACCCGCACCCTCGGCAACGATAAGCTGGCTCGAATCACGAGCAACATTTGCCTCAATACCGGTTCCTACAGTTGGGGCCTCTGGGGTCAGTAGCGGCACTGCCTGGCGTTGCATATTTGAACCAGTCAAGCTTCGGTCGATACGGTTCTTTTCGATAAATGGCACGAGTCCAGCGGTACTTCCCAGGATTTGCTTGTGTGCCGCATCCATGTAGGTGACTTCGTCTGTGTCGACCTGGCCTGGCTTCAAGAATTTGCGCGCCGAGACACGCTCGTCGATAAACTTGCCATCCTTGTCGAGCTCAGCACCAGCATCAGCAATAACTTCGGTAATTTCTTGGCTGGCGTCGAGGTAGACCACTTCATCGGTCACCTTGCCGTTTTTGACCTTGAGATATGGCGTTTCGATAAAGCCGTATTCATTGACCCGCGCATAGGTCGCGAGGTTCAACACCAGACCAATGTTGGCGCCTTCTGGTGTTTCCACGCTACAGATACGTCCGTAGTGAGTTGGATGGGCGTCACGAACATCAAATCCAGCGCGCTCACGACTCAAACCACCAGGGCCCATCGAGCTGAGTCGACGCTTGTGTGACAGTTCTGAAAGCGGATTGACTTCGTCGAGCAGCTGGCTCAGCTGTGAGCTCGCAAAAAATTCGCGCACTGCAGCAACGACAGGACGGGCATTAATGAGCTGAGATGGCGTGACTGTCGTGATGTCGCTCATGCTCATGCGATCCATGGCGTTGCGTTGCATACGAAGCATACCGACACGGAACTGTCGGGCTACGAGCTCGCCGACTAGCTTTATGCGGCGGTTAGACAAGGCGTCGATGTCGTCGCCGGCCTCTTGCGTGTTGTTGAGACGGATCAATTCGCGAATAATCGCCACCAGATCGCTCAATTGAAAGACGCGATTCTCAGTCGTGTTTGCAACCTCAAGTCCGAGGCGCTGATTGAGCTTGTAGCGGCCCACGCGACTATAGTCAAATCTCTTGAAGTCGTAGAACATGCGCTCGATCATCTGGCGGGCGTTGTCGACGGTCGCCAGGTCGCCTGGTCGGAGGCGTCGATACACCTCAATCAAGGCTTCATTCACACCGTGAGTTGGATCTTTTTCGAGAGTGGCGTCGATATACTTCGTTTCGCCGGTATCAATGTCTTTGAATAGCTCTTTAATCTCACCAACTTTGCTGTAACCGAGGGCACGCAACAGAGTCGTGACCGGAATTTTACGGCGACGGTCGATCTTGACATACATCGCACCGCTGGCACTGGTCTCAAACTCGAGCCATGCACCGCGACCAGGAATTAGTTTGGCGCTATAGAGGCTTCTGCCAACACCACGCTCTGCCGTGAAGAACACACCAGCACTACGAATCAGCTGGCTGACAACAACACGCTCGGTGCCGTTGATCACGAACGTACCGCGATCGGTCATCCATGGGTAGTCGCCAAGATAAATCTCTTGCTCTTTGACTTCACCGGTAACTTTGTTGACCAATTCCACATTGACATGCAGTGGTGCGTCAAAGGTCAGGTTATTCTCTTTGGCAAATTGCTCACTGTTTTTTGGCTCTTGAAATGCATATTCCTTGAAGCTGAGTTCGAGTTTTTGTTCTGTGTAATCCTTTATAGGATTAAGTTCCGCGAAAATCTCGCTCAAACCAGTCTCGACAAAGTCTTTCCAAGACTCTTTCTGGTGAGCAATGAGATTCGGGATTTCCAGCGCAGTGTCGTCGCTCGTGAAGAAGACACGCTTTACTGGAGTTGAAACTGCTGGCTTGGGTGTGGCCACGATATTCCCCTCTCTAATTGGTTGATAGTTGTGCTGCATATATTCCTCGGTCGGTGTGGGTCAGACACGACGGAGGCGATAGCTCGCATTTGCTTGGCGCCGAAGCTTTACTAACGATAGAGTCTACACATACCAAAACGCCACGCCATAGGCGCGGTATACCATTGACCCACGTTACACAATCTTCATTACTATTTAGTATAGAGACTTTGCCTTTGCTTGTCAACAAAAAAAGATGTTCTGGCCGCGCAGGTTCGCGCGGCCAGAACACCCGTAGGGTACGTCTCCTAGTCGCCTGGCTTTCTTCGCCGATTCAGCGCGTTGATGGCGCCAAGCAGTGAGAAGAACGAGCCGATACCGCCGAGGTAGAACGGTAATTCAACCGTTTGCGGGTGACCGTTGTTACGGCTGAGGGCCACTGCAGCCCCGACGACAAGAAGCGATGCGCCGAGAAACCACAGCGAGGCGTCGAAGCTCCGCTCGTCAGCCCTCCCTTGGAAGGCTGCACGGCCGCGATTTCTGATCTGGCTGGAGTGTCTCAAGGCATCCGAGCCTTTACGAACGCACATCCACGTTCCAGCAAGGAACAACAGTGCAATTGCCGTCGAAACGGACATAGAAGTCACCTTTCAGAGGAGTCAGAGACGATGCATGCCGCATTGCCCGAATATATATTATACTTCAAGTGTTATCGTTTGTCAATTACCTGATCGACAATCCCGTAGTCTTTTGCCTGGTTGGCGCTCATCCAAAAGTCGCGCTCCATGTCGGCTTTTACCTTGGCGAGCTTCTGGCCGGTGTTTTTTGCCATCATAGTAGCCAGCTTTTCTTTTAGTTCGATCGCTTCTTTAAGTGAAATTTCTTGGTCAGTTACTTTACCCTGCGTACCGCTACTTGGCTGGTGGATCATCACGCGAGCATTGGGCAATAGATGCCGCTTACCCTTGGTGCCGCTACTCAGCAAGAATGCACCCATACTCGCCTGCAGGCCAATGCCGTAGGTAGCCACATTTGGCTTGATAAAGTTCATGGTGTCATAGATCGCCAGCCCGTCGTAGACGCTGCCACCTGGGCTGTTGATGTAGAGGTGAATGTCTTTATCTGGGTCTTCGTTTGCCAGGTGCAACAACTGCGCTACCACCACATTTGCGGTGTGTTCATTCACTTCTTCGCCGAGAAAAATGATACGGTCTTCGAGCAAACGAGAGTAGATATCATAGCCGCGCTCGCCATCGCGGGTTTTTACAATTACATTGGGAACTAAATAATTGTGAGGTTTCATCATAATGTCTCTAGTCTACCATAAAAACTAGCACTCTAGCAAGCAGAGTGCTAGTTCAAGTACATCATATTGACATTATATAGGATCTATGTAATTATAATGATGTAACTCTTGTTCCTTCCAAGTTAGGAGAATCCATGCTTGACACAAAGCGCTCCCGTCAGATGCTTGTGCTGATCCTCATGTCACCTCTCATCGTCGCACTTCTCGCGCTGATGGCTCTCGCGCCCCTCTACCTTCTCAATCCCGAATGGGGGTTGAGAAACAACATTCCAGATGGCCTGATCTCAGTAAGCGTTGCCATCGACTTGACAGTGATGGTGGCTGGAGGGGTCACTGCAGCTGTGTACATCGCATCCAAGATCACCGACTGGATTAACCGTGGACGGAGTCACACCTAACGGTACGCTCCCATTCTGTAGTAGCAAAAAGCTCCTGTGGAATGGGAGCTTTTTGCTTAGAAAGTGTGCTTATGATTTTTGCGCAGATTTCGTAGTGTTAAGTTTCACAAGCTCGTCGACGGTTTTTTCGGTAATCAGACGATTAGCAACTTCCCGTTGAGTCTCTGGTTCGTCGAAGCGTTTAGCCATGTCGGGATTATTGGCGTATTGCGACTTGTATGTGTTAATGTGTTCGGCCAGCTCATCAGCGGTGGCCTCAGTTTTCAGCTCTTTGCTCAGCTCGGCGAGTACCAGCCCGGCCTTGATGCGGTTATCCGCCGCTTCCTCAGCCTCTGCCTTGACCCACGCATCGCGGTCAGCATAGCCCTTTCCTTCGAGATACTGGTCGAACGACATTCCCTGATACATGAGATTCTGCTTCAAGTCTTGCTCAAGCGAGCGAATTTGATCATCACGCAGGCTAGCGGGAACGGCAACCTTACTTTTCGCGACCAATTGCTGCACCAGCTCGTCCTTTAGCTTATCGGTAGCTTCACGCTCTTTTTGCGCCGCGATCTCTTTCTTTATGTCATCGGTCAGCTCTTGAAGCGACGTAAATGGCCCAGCCTTTGCAGCCAACTCGTCATTGAGCTCGGGTAATGCGTTCTCGCTAACTCTTTTTACTGTGACCTCAAACACAACCTCTTGACCTGCGAGGTCTTTAGCATGGTAATCAGCGGGAAATGTCAGCGGTACATCTTTCTTGTCCCCAGTTTTAACGCCTACGAGCGCTTCTTCGAAACCGGGGATAAACGAGTTTGAGCCAAGTTCCAGCGGGTAGTCGCTACCGGTGCCGCCATCGAATGCTTGACCGTTCCTTTTGCCGACAAAGTCGATCGTGACTTCGTCGCCCATTTGCGCCGCTCGCTTGACTGCTTTTTTCTTCACAAATCCCTTGCGGATCCGCTGCACGACATCATCGACATCATCTGGCGTGACCGTTGCTACAATCTTTTTCGCTGTAAGCTTTTTGTAATCCCCTAGCTTTACCTGTGGCAATACGTCCGCCTCGGCGGTAAACTCCAATTCTTGGCCCGGTACATATTTTTTTACCTCGACTTCTGGTCGCTCCAACACCTGAATTTGATTACCTAAGAACGCCTCAGCGACTGACTTACTGATAGCGTTGTTGAGGGTTTCTTCGGCCAGCGCTGCCGGGTCGACATGCTTGGCAACGACTTCTAGCGGCACATGACCTTTGCGAAACCCCGGAACCTTGGTGTTTTTTGATAATTTTTTAAGCGCGACTTGCTTGGCATCAGCGAGCTCTGTTTTGTCGACAGAGATAACGACCGACACACGTGTATCAGAGATAGTTGTAACAGTAGATTTCATGACTATCTATTATATCAGATAGTCTTCTCAGTAACTGAGGCACTTCGCATTGCTCATGCCAAAAGTGTCACGCTGCGACACACTACCCGCAGGATTAATCCCACATTTTTGCATTTGTGCAGTGAAATTCGCTGTTTCAGCACCCGACGGACTCTCTAGGCGCCACCATATCATGAACCGATGATTTGTATCATCAAACGAATCGACGATAATGTTTGAATTATACGTGTTGTTCGGAAATATCGTGCTCTGTGACAACGATGTCAATACGCCTGAAGGCAAGTATTTATTGAGTACCAGAACATCCTCAAGACTGCATGGGTATGCGCCGCTCGCGAACCAGCCACCAGAGCCTCCGTTACAGTTAGGCCCTGTTCCAATTGCTGCAGTAGATCCTAAGCCGGCAGGCGGAGCTATGCGATTACGCCGCTGAGTGATATAAAGGACAGTGGCATCGCCCACTTTGTCTGCGACGGCAGTGACCTGTGTATCTTTGGCTTGAACTTGCACACTTCTGTAGATCGTCGCCGTGATCATCACGAGGATCACGATCACTGTGATAACGACTAGTAGTTCGATCAAGGTAAAGCCGCGGCGCGTGATAGTGTTCATGCTTTCACTATGTCAATAACAAGGACGGGCGTCAAGCTCCGCCCTTCAAATCACGCCCGCTCGACAGCAAAGTCGGCGTCTTCAGAAGCAAGCTTGTTGCGATGGTCAAGCACGCGCGTGACGACTCGTTCTAGACTCAGCTTTGTTTCCTCGCCAGTTTTGAGGTTTTTTAACGAGTACACCTCGGTAGCTAACTCTTCCTCACCTACAAACATTACAAACGAAACATTTTTTTTCACGGCAGTCTTGAGTTGCTTGTCCAATTTACGTCCGGTCATATCGAGCTCGACATGGACACCTTCTTGCCGTAATTGTTGCGCGATCTTGGTCGCTCCACGCATCGCCTCGCCAATCACCACCATATAGATGTCGGTTGTCGACGCAAGTGCTGGCACGAGATCGTGCACCTGTAGAAATAATTCCGTCATGCTCAGCCCGGGGGCAAACCCAACTGCGCTCATCGGCTCGCCACCAAATAGCCCAACCAGCCCATCATAACGACCCCCGCCAAACAGCGCGCGATTATTCTCGGGGTGTGTGTCAAAGAATTCAAACACGGTGCCAGTGTAGTAGTCTAGGCCGCGCATCAGCGTGATATCGAATATCGCGTTTTTGATACCGAGTCGCTCGAGCTGAGTAAAAAGCTCTTGCACCTCGCGCACGGCATCGCTATCGCGAATCGATTCTGGCAGGTCGGCCATAGTGCGCGCCGCCAGCAGTTCAGCAATGTTCTGAAGGCCCTTTGTCGCGGTGTCTTGTCCAAATATTTCGATGGCTTGATCGCGAAAGGCCTCGGGCGCAATCTTGTTCTTCTTGTCGAACAGTTTGATCATCAACTGTGCTTGTACCGCATCAAGCCCAAGGTAGTGTGCCATCATAACATTAATGATACGACGATTGTTGATCTTGATCGAAAACATCGACTCGTTGGCCCCCAGATTTGTCAAGATTGCGTGGCCCATAGCGATAATCTCGGCCTCCGCTTGCGCGCCCTCGAGACCGAACACGTCGCAGTTCAGCTGCCAAAATTCGCGCTCTCGACCGCGTTGAGGGCGCTCATAGCGCATGAAGCGTCCAATGTTGTACCAACGAGCCGGAAAAGCGATTTCTTGCTGGCGCGCCGCAATCATGCGACTGACACTAGGAGTCAGTTCTGGGCGAATCGCCACCTGACGATCACCACGATCGGTCAACATATAGGTTTGCTCCGAGACGAGTTCATGGCCACTTTTGGCAGCATAGATTTCAATCGGCTCGAGAATCGGCGCGTCGTAGGCTTCGTAGCCGTACCCCTCAGAGACGCTTCGCCACACAGCGAAAATATATTCCCTGAGCCGCATCTGCTCGGGATACCAATCTCGCGTGCCCTTGTAGGGGTCGGTGCTGAGGTTTGCCATGTGTTCATATTTACTCATAAACACTAGTAAATCGCAAGGATAACCAACTCGAGTATCAAAACCTTTCCGACACGCCATACCGCGACTGCAACCTTGGTATTTCCGTAAAGGCTACCATACGCGTAGTGAGGTATGGAGCGAGGGGGCTTGAGACACGGGTTAACAACCATCAGTCATGGTTACTATCTGGCACGACCCGATAGGGTATGTAGGTTTATTGGCGAGCTCACTACGACCCTAGGTACTGCTGTTGCAGCCATGCATACATAGCGATGCCCGCCGCTACCCCAACATTCAAGCTCCGTGTGCTGCCTAGCTGCTCGATCGCGACTATTGTTGCTGCTTTTTGTAGTAGTTCAGCAGAAATTCCCGGGCCTTCGGCGCCAAAAAGCAATAGAGCGTCCCGCGGCAGCGGTGACGTGGCGAGCGGCACAGATCTTTCAACATTGTCGACAGCAACAAGCGTCCTCCCTGCCGTCGCTGCCACGAAGGCGTCGATAGACTGATGGTACCGTACCTGCAGATACTTATCTGTCATCATCGCACCGCGTTTGTTCCACTGCTTGCGCCCGATAACATGCACTGTCCGTACTCCAAACGCATTTGCACTGCGCACGATTGTCCCCATATTAAAATCCCTTTCAAGATTTTCGATCGCAATTTCTAACTCGACCCCACGGTCATCAAGTGCCTCCACTATTTCTTTGTGAGCCAGGCCCTTAAATTCATCTGTTACATTGCGGGTATCATCCATGTATCCATGGTAGCAAATAAAAAACTCCCCCATGGGAGAATGTTCTGCCGGAGCGGAGCGGAAGGCTGCAATTGCCTCAACCGCTCCGCCCTGGAGTAGATCAGCCCATCGTTGAGACGGGTCGAAGTGCACGGTTGCGCACACGACGACGCTCGTGGCTCGACGGGTGCTGCATGCGATCGTGCGCAACCTGCAGCATCCTGCGAACCCGACGGTCACCGAGCATGCTGCGCACGATCTCTGCAGCCTGGTCTCGAGACCCTGAGCTGTAGGGGCTGGTCTCGCGGCGAACGGCGGAGATGCCGTTGTCGATGGCGTCGGAGACCTTGCCGCCGATGCCGACCAGGAGGCCGACTCGTGCCAGCATGTCGTCGACCACGCGCTTCAGGCACGTCGACAAGTCCTCGTAGGCCACCGCTCGTCCGTCGAGATCGAACTTCTTGACCTTGGCTGCCGCCATGGCCCGATCGATCATCGACCTCGTCTTCTCCTCGAATGCCCTGCTCGGTGCTTGCACGTCAATTTTCTCGAGCACGATGGCTCCAATCTCCCACATCAGTGTGGGATAGACGGGTCACGTCCGGTTGGACGATAACGAATATTCTATCATATTTTTATATTTATGTCTATAATTTTCTTGTAAAAATATCTCTGTTTCTGTAACATAAGAAAGCACTCACCTACACAGCTTGATCTATACGGATGTGGCGGCTGCGTGAAACGTATGTGTTCGTAGACGCGCTACGCGTCTTGCCCGAGAATGGCGATAAACTTCGATTGTACGTTATTTTACTTGTTATGCGGATATGGCGGAATTGGTAGACGCGCTAGCTTCAGGTGCTAGTGTACGCAAGTACGTGGAGGTTCAAGTCCTCTTATCCGCACCAAATTGAACAACAGATATAAAAGTGTTCCATAAACGAGACCTATGAGATCCAGTGTGGAGCACTTTTTTGTTTTCACGGTCATATTGCTATAACACCCCCAGATCCTTCTGGGGGTGTTATGTACTGTTTTGTTGTAACTACCTGGATGCATCTATTTATCTAAACGATTCGCGTTTTGGTACCTTAACGCTTTTACGCCAGATTACGGTTGCACTCGTGAGTAACGTGGCAGCAAGAGCAAGGAGCACATAAACATTCAAGCCGGTGCTGGCGAGCGAGCCGCCTGCCGCTCCTGGAGTGGTCGTTGCTGCACTGTTCATCACGCCGATGTAGATGGGGTCAGTGATGGTGCCGTCGGCTGTGCCGTCTTCGTCAAGGCTGCCGCCGTCGACCAGGTTGTAGCGGATGACCGTCTTAGTGGCGCCAGCCACGGTCTCGTTTTGGATGGTAACCTGTTCTGTGATGTCAACGAGTGGGCCGGTGCCGCTGCGTTTGTAGACGCGGAGTGCAGAGGCATCATTGTATGCGGTTCCCAGGGTGACGGCCGTGTTGGCGGTGCCGCCAGTGTCGGTGCAGGTCAGCTTGAAGCCGATGCCGCCCAATAGGTTGACACCCTGCTCCGGCACGGTGAGGCTGTCGGGGCCATAGGTTGTAGTGGTACCTGGTGCCAGCGTGTAGCAGCTCATGGAAGTAGCGGAAAGACTAGCACCGGCGATGGCTGGAGCTGCCGTGACATCCTTGCTGCCGGCTGGGAGGCTAGGCATAGCGACTGTGGCGGTGGCGGGACCCTCCTTGCTGGCGAGGTAGATGTTGCCAGCTTCGGCTGCCACTGCCAGCCTGGACCCGTCAGTAGACATCACGACAGACATCCAGCTACGGCTCGGCGGGGTCTCTTGCTTCCAGGTGGCGCCGGAATTTGATGAGGTGTAGAGGGAGCCGCCATAGACGACCGCCGCGAGCTTGCTGCCGTCGCTAGAGCTGGCGATGGATTGCCAGTCACGCGAGCCGGCGACGGTTTGCTCCGTCCAAGTGGCGCCGGAATCGGACGAAGTGTAGACGGAGCCGCCCCAAACGACCGCGGCGAGCTTGCTGCCGTCGCTGGAGCTGGCGATGGAGTACCAGTCACGTGAGCCGGCGGCGGTGCGCTCCGTCCAGGTAACACCAGAATCGGATGAGGTGTAGAGGGAGCCGCCGTAGGCGACCGCCGCGACCAGCTTACTGCCGTCGCTAGAGCTGGCGATGGAGGACCAGTTACGCGAGCCGGCGGCGGTGCGCTCCGTCCAGGTGGCGCCGGAGTCGGATGAGGTGTAGACGGAGCCGCCCGATTCGACCGCCGCGAGCTTGCTGCCGTCGCTGGAGCTGGCGATGGAGGACCAGTAACGCGAGCCGGCGGCGGTGCGCTCCGTCCAGGTGGCGCCAGAGTCGGATGAGGTGTAGACGGAGCCGCCCAAAACGACCGCGGCGAGCTTGCTGCCGTCGCTGGAGCTGGCGATGGAGGACCAGTAACGCGAGCCGCCGGCGGTGCGCTCCGTCCAGGTAGCACCAGAATCGGATGAGGTGTAGAGGGAGCCGCCCGACTCGACCGCGGCGAGTTTCGTGCCGTCGCTGGAGCTAGCGATGGATCGCCAGTTACGCGAGCCGCCGGCGGTGCGCTCCGTCCAGGTAGCACCAGAATCGGATGAGGTGTAGAGGGAGCCGCCGTAGGCGACCGCGGCGAGCTTCGTGCCGTCGCTAGAGCTGGCGATGGAGTACCAGCTACCCGGACCGGCGGCGGTGCGCTCCGTCCATGTGGCGCCAGAGTCGGATGAGGTGTAGACAGAGCCGTACGACACGACCGCAGTGAGCTTGCTGCCGTCGCTGGAGCTAGCGATGGAGTACCAGCTACGCGAGCCGGCGGCGGTTTGCTCCGTCCAGGTGGCACCGGAATCGGATGAGGTGTAGACGGAGCCGCCCGACACGACCGCGGCGAGCTTGCTGCCGTCGCTAGAGCTGGCAATGGAGTACCAGTAACGCGAGCCGGCGGCGGTTTGCTCCGTCCAGGTGGCACCGGAATCGGATGAGGTGTAGACGAAGCCGCCATAGTCAACCGCGGCGAGCTTCGTGCCGTCGCTGGAGCTGGCGATGGAGTACCAGCTACGCGAGCCGGCGGCGGTGCGCTCCGTCCAGGTGGCGCCGGAGTCGGATGAGGTGTAGACGGAGCCGACATAGTTGGTGCCGTTCCACTCTGATTCGACCGCGGCGAGCTTCGTGCCGTCGCTGGAGCTAGCGATGGATTGCCAGTAACGCGAGCCGGCGGCGGTTTGCTCCGTCCAGGTGGCACCGGAGTCGGATGAGGTGTAGATGAAGCCGCCCGACACGACCGCGGCGAGCTTGCTGCCGTCGCTGGAGCTAGCGATGGAGTACCAGTTGCTCTGGTCTCCGATCAGATTCGTCTCCGCCTTCTGCCACACGTAATCACCTGGCGCCGCCTGTGCGATCTGCGCCAGCGCGCTACCCATCAGAACAAACGCTGTCAGTAGCGTTGCTATGCGTTGCCACAATTTGGCCTGTGTATGCTTTTTAGTATTCACCCCGAACTTGGATGCGAGCGCTGTCATGCACTTCTACTCCCTCTATTTAGTTGTCTCTCACTTTTTGTTTGCTCGCATCAAACAATTGCTTTTCATTATTATGGTTATGGTTGGGGTTGTCAATACATTCACACTAGAGATATATGCTTTTATATAACTGAATGCATTAAAAGCTGAATTATAGGTAGTGAGCATGGTGCCGACCTCCCCGGCTTCTGTTTCGTTTAGAACGATTTTCCGCCATAGTACTCAAATTTTTCGATGGTATCAATTTAAGAACTCGAATCGACACGTCGTGGAGGTGAGAAGTGACTCGAGGTAGCTTTGCAAGGAAACTTCACAAATGAGCTAAGCTCACTTGCTTGACTTTCGGTGTGGCGTAACCGCGACCAAGTCCTCCTATCCGAACCATTTCAGAGTAAAGAGACGAGTGTATGCTCGTCTTTTTTAGGTATCACCTCCTACTACGCTATACTAGAAGGCATCATGCTGAGGTTTTGGGTTAGTGTTGTGCTGATGAGTATCGGAGCTTTCTTACTAGCGGCAATCGTGCGTCCTATGCCCACCGACAACACTCCGAGATTACCGACTTACCCACGACTGATAGCGCGGATCGGCAGCAAAGACTTTACGCTGCTCGAAACCCGCACCGATGAGGAAAAGCGCCTTGGCCTCAGTGCGGTACCGACGCTGCCCCCACGCTACGGCATGCTGTTTCACGGCAAAGGGCAGATGACAATATGGATGAAAGGCATGAGCTACCCGATCGATATCCTCTGGCTCGACAAAGACAACCGTGTGATTTATGTTGTGCACGATGCCCAACCCTCGAGCTACCCAAAGACCATCTTTTCGAATCCCCTCTTCAGCGATGCGAGGACGGTGATAGAAATCAACGCTGGAGAGGCAAAGCGATTAGGTATCACTAATCGCACAACAATTCCTCTGAACTAGCTTGAGTGCCTGCTACAGTCCATACCGAGCGTTTTGGCCTGCCTCGTGGTGGTCACGAAGAATTTCAGCCAGCTGTCGTACTTCGTTGACTTGCTTGACGCCGGGGTTCAGCGTCCCGCGTGGATCGCATACGTTGCGAATCTCGTCGTACATCTGGACCAGCTTGTCGTCTAGATGGCTGTAGACAAATTTTGCCTTCACTCGACCTTCGCCGCCTTCCGCGAGCATCGTGCCACTGTGGTCATACACAAGTTTTGTCAGTTCATCAAGCAGCTTAAAGATTTTTTGTTTGTCACCAACTTTGCTGAGAGATAGCGTGGGGTACACGCTGTAGGTATTTGTATACGCGTGACCAGCCAATGGCAGGTCGACGTGCTCTTTGTCTGCGAGTAGCTCGAGACCGCGTGCGAAATCCTCGAGTCGCTCAGTTGGCACATGAAAGCCGCCAAACAGACGTGGCGTGGCGCCAGTAGCTTGGTCGGGCCACATCGTATAGTGAGCAACATCAAGCGCAGCGAGAATGTCCTCTGCCTTGTCGCCATCGGCTGATGCCAGCACGACGCCCTCACTCTTTCCCCATCGCTTGGTAAGTCGCTTAAGGTGTTTTGCACGGTGTCGTTCGCTAAAATCATCGAACCCGACAATAATCACTGATGCCGGAGTGAGCGTAGACGCTGCCTCAGCATAGAATGCATACTCACGACCAGCCTTCGCCGCTGTATCGAAAAGCTGTGCATCGAAATACTCTACAAAAGCCGGGCTTAGCTTGCAAAGATCATCGATTGCATCTCGAGCGGCATTACTGCTGTCAAAGGTCAAAGCAGCGACGGCAGTGTGAAGACTACGGAACTCCGCTTTCATGATCATTTCAGTGACAATCCCTAGCGTGCCTTGGCTACCCACAAACAGTGGTGTCAAGTCGAAGCTCCCGTCCTTTTGTTTCACATCCGCGATAGTATTATAGCCGACGGCATCGTTTGATCGCAGCGTGTCCAAGACCTCGGCATAATCTTCTATAATCCGGTCAATCCCACGGTAGATATCGCCCACAAAGCTCTGCTCACCCTTGATTTTACTGAGCTCGCGTTTGTTGATACGTTTGGTTTGCAGGACATCGCCATTTGCCAGTACCACCTCTAGCTGGTCAATTGCTGGCTCAATAGTCTGGTACTTGCCCGCCAACCGTCCGGTTGTGGCGCTCGCAATCGCTCCGCCAACGGTACCATAGGGGTGAGAGCCGACCAGCGCCATAATGTTTGCACCGTGCAACGCCAGCCCTTGGTTGAGTGCTCCGATTGTAACGCCTGGTTGTAGACGAACTAGTTTTTGCTTCGCATCGTATTCAAACAAGCGATTCATATGTGCGGTCGTGACGAGCGAGACGCCTTTGCCGATCGCCGCACCCGTGGCGTCAGTCCCCGCTCCACGCACTGTCACTGGCAACACGTGCCCCTTCTCAGCTAGTTGCCAGCTAAATCTCGCGACTTTACGGACATCGTTGGTGTTACGCGGATAAATCACCATGTCTGGCTTCAACCGCAACACGCCACCGTCGATGCTCATTGCCTCACGCACATCGTCACGGGTCGTTACCTCGCCGCTAATATGCCCGCGCAAGTAGGACGCAACCTTATTCATCTAACCCCCAATAGTATTACACTCATTGCCTATATTTTAGCATAAGCGTGAGCAGTAGCCACTTCTATTCACACAAAACAAAAAACCGACCAAACGATCGATTCTTTGCATGGTGCGGATGAAAGGACTTGAACCTTCACGCCGTGAGGCACATGCTCCTAAGGCATGCGTGTCTACCAATTCCACCACATCCGCGTATACACATATTATATCAAACACACTCACCTGCAACTAGCTTTGCCGAGTAAAAATAGAATTTTGATATACTGGACTCACCAATAGAAAAGGAGAAATTATGGAGCGCACAGTACAGTTCTCAGGTGATAAAAGTTTTATGGTGACATATACGAGACGGCTTTTATTTGCCTTGTCGTTAACCCAATTAAAAACACCCTAGGAGGGTGCTAGTCACTTCTTCGGCGGAAGAAGGTGAGATAGGCATTTCCATAACTACGATTGTCCACCACAACAATTCCGAGCTTGATTAGATTTGGCACCTCACCTCTTCCTGGATGAGATAATACCATAAGCCCATTGGGTTTGAGAAGAGCAAAGAGCTTACTGACTGTGGATAACTGCACATCATGATAGGGTGGATCGGCGAAAATAACATCGTACAACTCGTGCTGAGACGTCTCGAGCCAATTGTTGATTGTTGTGCGAATAATCTCCGTCTCGCCCTTCAAGCCGAGAGCCGCGATATTGTTGATGAGTATTTTGCCCGCTACATTGTCACGCTCAACAAATGTCACAAACTCTGCCCCACGGCTCAGCGCCTCGATGCCAACTGAGCCCGTGCCAGCAAACGCATCGAGCACCCGTGCATCTTGAATCTCTGCACCGATACTGTTGAACAGCGCGTTGCGGATTCGCTCGCCCATCGGTTTGGTACGGGTATTGCCCTCGCTTGGCGCATCGAGCTTGCGCCCACCGAAGCGTCCTGAAATCACGCGAATTGAGCTCATAGCTCTGCCTCGCGATAGGCATGATACCAAAAGTATGACACAACTCGAATAATCTCTGGTACGAGCTCTTTGCGAGTTTGCTGTGCGAGCTGGGTCGACCAGCCATTCTGCCAAAAATTATGATACATGTCGAGCGCAAAAATCTGCTGCACAGCATCGCTAAACACCTTTTCCAGCCCCCTGTCGTCAGCGTGCTTCAGCCATTCATGCGATGGGCCGATGCCGCGAAAACGCGTTGTCTTGATGCTTGTTGCGACACCTAGCTCAAATAGTCCATGCGTCACGAACACGCCCTTCGCTCCCCAGTACTGCCAGTTCTTGCTAATGGTGTCGCGGCGATTTTTGCCTTTGATAACATTTTTTTCCCGAATCGTGAGACGCTCGTCCTTTGGCTTGCCCCATAGCTCCTCAATTTTGTCGCCAAGAGGATAGTGATGCGCAGGTGTCAGTCCATCGACAATGGCGTGGGCAAGCCAAGCGGCCTCAAATGCCGCCCGTGGCTGGTTGCCGCTCTGAAGTGCCTCGACAAGATTGTGATGATGATCCAGAATCATCGTCATAAGTTCGGTGTCGTCTGGTCTTGTAGGGTCAACATAATGCCACGGCTCGTCGATGCTCGGGCTCTTGCGCTTGATACCGTCAGGCCCGTTGTTGCCCTCAAAATGCAAAATTTCTTTGATGGTAGGAAAACCACCTGCCACACCCGGTAGCACACCAAAATGCCGCCGCGCGACGCGATCGATCTTTTGGTGGACACCCATGATGTCGCCCGATTTGCCGTGAATAGTGGTGCCAGAATACATAGATAGAAATAGGACAAACCTACGGTTTTTCCCATCGCGCGGTGGAGTGGAGTAAATCCACTCGGACTGGCTGCGCTTTTCCCTGCCGGCACATTAGAGTCTCCATTGGTATTATACTAGCAGAAACTGATTACGTTTGCACTGGCTAATTCAGCGTCGTCAGGCGCTGATAGTACCGGACACGCTCGTTCAGACCAGCATAACTACCGATATCTTCGTGCTCGATGAAGCGCTTGGCGGCTTTTTGCGCACGAGAAATGAGCGCCGTGTCGGCGAGTGTCGCAATCTGGAGATTGAGCGCGCCGCTCTGCATGCGACCATAGATTTCGCCCGGGCCACGCAGTTGCATATCAACTTCAGCGAGGTAAAAGCCGTCATTACTTTTCTCAACTTCGCGTAGCCGTTCGCTTGGCTTGTTTGTTCCGCTCATCATCAGATAGCAGTAACTCTGGTACTCTGCTCGTCCCACGCGCCCACGCAGCTGGTGCAGCTGCGCCAAGCCAAACCGATCGGCATTTTCGATGATCATCACAGTAGCGTTAGACACGTCAACACCTACCTCGACGACGGTAGTGCTGACAAGGATATCGTATTTTTTGTCCTTGAAGTCCTGCATAACCTGCTCTTTTTCTGTCGGCTTCATCTTACCATGCAGCAGGCCGATCTTGCGATGACCAAACACACTGTTTTTGAGCCGTTTATACTCTACTTGTACACTTTTTACCTCATTGTCCGGGTTTTCCTCGATCAAGCTGCAAATAACATAAACTTGACGACCAGTTGCAATCTCCTTATCGACCTGCTCGTAGATCTTCGCCGCCGACACTGGCGACACAATCTGCGTTTTGATGGGCAAGCGATTGGCCGGGCGCTCATTTAGCACACTAATGTCCAGCTCGCCATAGACGGTAAGTGCAAGGCTACGCGGAATGGGCGTCGCAGTCATCGCGAGTAAGTGGGGCAAAAGTCCTTGCACAAGCGCCGGCTCATCGTGAGGCGTCCGTCCGTTCAATTCTGAACCATTGACGATCCGCGCGTCAATCTCTGGAGATTCCAGGCCCGTAGGCCTAGATTCTCCAGGCCTGACCGATTGTGAAGAAGTAAATGGACGGACGCTCCCTTTCGACTTTGCGAGCAATTTCTGCCGCTGCTCGACTCCAAATCGATGCTGCTCATCAATGACAACAAAGCCAAGGTTATGAAACTCGACCTTGTCCTGAATGAGTGCGTGCGTGCCAACCACCACATCAACTTTCCCGTTCGCAATTTGCTCATACAGCGTCGTCCGGGCCTTACCCTTGACGCTGCCAATCAACAGACCGACCTTCACGCCAAAAGGCGCCAAAAGCCTGTCGAGCGTCTCGGCATGCTGGGTGGCGAGGATTTCAGTCGGAGCCATGATAGCCGTCTGGTAGCCCTGGCTCGCCGCCTGTCGTGCCGCCAACCCGGCAACAACAGTCTTGCCGCTGCCGACATCGCCCTGGAGTAGCCGGTTCATTGGTACGGATTTTTCAAAATCTTGCACAACATCCCAGGCGGCTTTTCGCTGAGCGTTCGTCAGCTGAAACGGCAGCTGTGACACAAAATCTTTGACAACACTCACCTCAAACGGAATATGATACCCAGCGAGCTTTTGGTTCGACTGCTTATTTAATTGACTCGCGAGCAGTAGCTCAAACAACTCCTCAAACGCCAACCGCTCGCGCGCCTTGGTGACGTCTTCAAGTCGTTTCGGGAAATGCATCGTAGCGATAGCATCTGCGCGGCTCATCAGCTTTTCTGATGCCACGATAGATTCAGGAAGCGTTTCGGGCAGCACACTCATGAGTGGGCGCAGTTCCTCGAGCACTTTGCGCACCACCTGACTCTTGAGGCCACGAATCGAGTGATACACCGGCACGAGGCGCTCTGCCTGCACCGGCAAATCTTTTGCCAGCTCCGCACTAGGATTTGTCAGCTGATATTTGCCGTAATTGTATTCGAACGCACCGCTAAAATAAAATTCATCGTTGCTACCGCCAAGCTGCTGAGTACGATATGGCTGGTTGAACCACACGGCATTGAGCTTGCCGGTGTCGTCTGCCAATACCGCGGTAGTTAGGCGTAGGCCACGGCGCACCGGTCGCGTCGAAATCGCCTCACACCGTGCCTTTATAGTGACTTTGCCAGGCTTAAGATCAGCAATCGTCGTAAGTCCTGTAAAATCCTCGTGCCGCATCGGTAAGAACATCAGCAAATCGCCGACCGTCCGAAGCCCCGCCGTGCGCAGTTGCTCGGCAGTTTTCGGCCCCACTCCCTTTATCTGGTCAAGACTCGTCGCTAGGTTCATACTAAACTAGTATACCTCGCACTGTAAACAGTCAACATGAACTGATACGAGCAAGTAAAATCCCCTCTAGTTCTCTCGAAGTGTTTTCAAGCTCCTGCATCACTTCATCGTAGTCCGATTTAGGGTTACTCGCTTCAGTGTGCCATTGATTGTAAAACTTCAGCTTTGGCTCAGTGCCGCTCGGACGAATAGTGATACGACGACGCCTATCACCAAACTCCAATACGAACACATCACCTGATATGCAGTCGATCTTTGTTGTCTCGCCAGTCTTTAGTTCGGTTCGCTTGAGCGTCTTGTAGTCTAGCACAGCCGTTACTTTATGGTTATCAATCTGCGTCGGTGGATTATCGCGCAAGTCTGCCATGATTTGTTGCATCTGCATGAATCCCTCAGCACCTGGGCACACCATCGTATCGAGTCGCTCTACGTAAAGGCCGTACTCTACATACAACTCCAGCATTCTATCCCACAAAGTTTTACCTTCTGCTTTTAGCTCTGCAGCATATTCTGTGAGCGGCAACGCACCGGTCGCGCCGTCTTTATCTCGCGCATAATCACCTTTTAGCAGTCCGTAGCTCTCCTCGCCCCCGATCACAAACACCTCGTCAGTGTTTTCTTTATTAAGAATCAGCTCACCAATATACTTAAACCCGATTAACATATTGCCATACGTCTTTACGCCATATTGATCCGCGACCGCTCCAAGCATGTCTGTTGTCACGATAGTTTTAGCTACGTAGTGACGTGACGTAAGCTCGCTTCTTTCGTGTCTCTTGCGAAGCGCGTATTCAGTAGCCAGTACCGCAGCCTGGTTACCGTTCAAGTAAATGGGTTCGTCACCCTGGCGCACCATCACGCCAATCCGGTCGGCATCTGGATCGTTCGTAATCGCGATATCGGCATCCTCTGCAAGCATGAGCGCCACAGCGCGGTCATTTGCTACCTTTTCTTCCGGGTTAGGCTTGCCATTCTCTATTGTAGGGAAGTTTCCATCCGGCACCATTTGATCAGCGACAATGATGATGTCTTTAAAACCCGCCCGCTCTAGGGCTGGTAATACATTTGTCTGTCCAGCACCGTGTAAAGGCGAGTAGACAATCTTGATATCACGGACCGATCCTTCTGCCTGCGCGACGACAGCATTAAGGTATTTGTCATCAATCTCGCTAGAGATTATGGTTATCTTCCCGCTAGCGACACCTTCTTCGTAAGAGTCGAGCGATTGTATCATTTCGACCTTTGCTGCTACTTCAAGTACGCCTTTGTCATGAGGTGCGACAAGCTGTCCACCATCACTCCAATACGCTTTGAAGCCGTTATCAGCGGGGGGATTATGACTAGCACTGATGACAATACCAACTGCACAGCCCAGCTCTCTCACCGCAAAACTTAGTTCGGGTGTCGCACGAAAACTATCGAAGATATATGTCTTAAATCCGTTGGCTGCAGCTACCTGAGCTGCATAACGACTAAGCTCCGGTGAGCTTAGTCGGGTGTCACAGGCGATCACGACTCCTTTTGTGGGCGCCTCTGAATCAGCTTGTGCAGCATAGAGACAGAGCGCTTGCGTTGATTCGCCAATTGTGACGCGGTTAATTCGATTACTTCCCACGCCTGTTGCACCCCGTCGTCCTCCGGTCCCAAATTCTATAACCTTAAAAAATGAGTCTTCAAGATCTTTCCATCGTTTAGCCTCAATCATTGCTAGAAGCTCCTGCTTGTACTCGGCATACTTCGGCAGTGTCAGCCATATTTCAATATTGTTGACTGCCGCTTCGGAAAGATGGCTTTGCAAATCGTTCATTTTTACCTCCAAGTTATATATGATCAGTGCCTCAGCCTACATAATCACACAGGTTAGCGTACGAGCACAAAACTATTTTTGCCTTTTTTGACTAAACTTGTCTCTGTTATATCGTGGTCATCGGTAATTTTTTGACCATTCACACTTACGCCGCCTCCTTCGATCAAGCGCTTGGCTTCGCCATTGCTCGCGACAACTTCTGATTCGACAAGAGCTGTAACAACCGTCTGCTTGCTGACAGTTGGGATTTCGGCAGCAAGCTCATCAATATCTGCTTCGCTCAAACTCTGGAAGTTCTCACCGCCGAACAATACAGCGGTGACCCGCTCTACTGATTCGCAGCGCTCACGACCGTGTATGAGCTCAGTAACCTCGCGTGCGAGGGTTTTTTGCAACAAGCGTGCTCCGGGATTGCTTTTGTGGGACACAATGACACCCTCTACTTCATCTTTGCCAAGCAAAGTGTAAATTTTTATCAAATCTTCGCTGGTCTCGTCGTCGCAGTTCAACCAAAACTGATAGAACTGGTAGGGACTGGTCTTGGCAGGATCGAGCCACACGGCGCCCGCCTCGCTCTTGCCGAACTTCACTCCTGTTTGCTTGTTGATAATGAGGGGCGTTGTAAAGACATGTGCTTCTGCGCTTTCTAGTTTGCGAATTAGTGACACGCCGGCGATACTATTACCCCACTGGTCGGCGCCCGCCACCTGTAGCGTCGCGCCTTTTTCACGGAATAAATGGAGGAAGTCGTAGCCCTGGATCAACGCATAACTAAACTCAGCATAACTAATCCCTTCGCCGCCTTCACCGATACGAGACTTGATAAACTCTCGATCGAGCAGCTGTGTCATACTCATATGCTTACCAACCTCACGCAAAAACTGCAAAAAGCCAATTTCATGGAACCAGTCGTAGTTGTTCACAAGATCAAACTCTTGGCCAGCAAACACCGTCTTGTACTGCGCGACTAATCCGTCAACATTGCGGCTAATTTCTTCAGGGGACTTCAAGTCTCTCTCTTGTTTTTTGCCGTCTGGGTCACCAATCATGCCCGTAGCACCGCCGGCCAGTAAAATTGCTTTGTAGCCGTGGTTCATAAAATGCCGAATCATCATCGCTGGCGCTAAGTGGCCAATCGTCATACTATCTGCACTTGGGTCAACGCCCCAATAGAAAGTCCGGGTCTGTTCGTCCAATTCTTTGATATCAGCGAAGGTCGATTGGTTGATAAACCCTCGCCACGCGAGCTCTTCTGAAAGTGTCATGGGCTGTTTCCTCTCTCTATTTATCGTAGTTATAGTACCACGAAAAATCAATTCGCGCACAGGCTGTTTTGGTATATAATGAAAGTAATATTGCTTATGGGAAGTAAATAAACGTGGTAAAAACGAAGAAGCCTTCACGCGCCATTAGCGTGTACTCAAATCTCGCGACCAAGCGCCGCACCAAAAAAGATACCAAGGCGCGCAAGAAAGCCGAATATCTCGCCACGCTCCCCAAGCATCCTCTTAAGCGAATCATTCATCGCCTCCACCCAAAGCGTGTTGCTGCATTTTGGTTTAGCCGTCGCGGTGCGTTGGCGCTACTCAAGGGCCTCGGGGTATTTCTAGCAATTAGCATCCTGATGGTATTGGCGTTATTTGCTTATTACCGCAAAGATCTCGATGCGATTCGGCCTGGCACACTGTCTCAGCGTGTCAAGACCACGGTCACAAAATACTACGACCGCAACGACAAACTACTCTGGGAAGACAAGGGCGATGGTGATTACACGCTTGTCGTTGATCCAAAAACAATTTCACCCTGCATGGGCAAGGCCACGATCGCTATCGAGGATAAAGAATTTTATCAGCACAACGGCATTAGCCCAAGCGGCCTACTGCGTGCTTTCATCAGTAACTCACAGGGCAATGCTGTCCAGGGTGGTTCGACTCTGACACAGCAGTTGGTAAAACAAGTCTACTTTGCCGACGAAGCACAGCAGCGCGGTCTGGCAGGTGTTCCCCGTAAAATTAAGGAAATGATTCTGGCGATCGAGGTCGAGCGGCTCTATCCAAAAGACCAAATTCTTGGCCTCTACCTCAATGAATCACCCTACGGTGGGCGTCGCAACGGCGTCGAGTCGGCGGCACAAACCTACTTCCACAAATCTTCAAAAGAGTTGACGCTCCCAGAATGTGCGCTACTAGCCGCAATCCCCAACAACCCATCGGTCTACAATCCCTATAACGTCGAAGGGCACGAGGCACTTGTGGAACGCCAGCATAAAGTTCTCGATGGTATGGTAGAGATGAAATACATCACCAAGGAAGAAGCCGAGGCCGCCAAAAAAGTCGCTATTATGGATACTGTTCAGCCGCTTGCTGACCAGCTCGCTGGCATCAAAGCACCGCATTTCGTCCTGATGGTGCGCACCCAGCTAGAGAAAACTCTCGGAAAAACGGTTGTCGGCAACGGTGGCCTCACTGTCAAAACCACGCTGGACTACGATGTCCAGACGAAGCTCGAAGAAAGTATGACTGCCATGTTCAGCGGTGAGATGACCGATCGTAACTGTGGGTATATTAATTGCGCCAACTACGCCGGCTTTACTAACGGCGCGGCGGCAATTGAAGACACTAAGACCGGTCAATTGGTTGCGCTGGTCGGCAGCCGCGATTTTGCCTACCCTGGATTTGGTCAAGACAATGCGGCGACTGGATTTATCCAGCCTGGCTCGTCGATTAAGCCATTAGTGTATGCCCAACTTTTCCAAAACCAAGGAGAAGGCAATGCCAACTTTGGTAGTGGGTCAGTCCTTGCCGATACGGCTACGACTTTCCCTGGCGGGTACAAACCACAGAATGCCGATGGAAAGTTCCAGGGTAATATCAACCTTCGCCTTGCGTTGGATCGTTCGCGCAATATCCCTGCTATTAAGGCAATGGGTATCAACGAAAAAAACCGAGAAGGCAGCACCTGGGAGACGGTTCGCAATCTTGGTGACACCTATTATTGCACCCAAGGTGCCGACGCCCAGGCAGGCCTGTCGAGCGCTATTGGCGGCTGCGGGACGCGACTTGTTGACCACGTCAATGCGTTTGCCTCGCTTGGCCGCATGGGTGTCTATATGCCACAAACCACCATCCTCAAAGTCACAAATAGCACAGGGCAGACCCTTAAAAGCTACAAGTCTGAAACCAAACAAGTTATTGACCCGCAGGCAGCCTACATCGTCGCAGACATCATGGGTGACTCCGCCGCCCGCGCAGGTCTTGGTTGGAATCAGGACTACCTGTTTAGCCTCAACGCCCTTCGTGTCAAGGCCGCGGCAAAAACCGGCACTAGCAATGGTGAGCTCTATGGCAAGATCGTACCGAAAGATATCTGGACAGTTGGCTTCACGCCAAATCTGTCGATGGCAGTATGGCTAGGCAACCCTGACACCACACCGCTACGGCAAGGCAACTCGCTGATTCCGGCTATGTTCTTTGACCGAACTATGGCTGATGTCACCAAGCTTTACGTCGAACAAGGAAAAGCTCAGTACAGCGACTGGTTCACTGCGCCAAGTGGCATTCAGCGAATCGGCAATGAGATATATCCGTCGTACTACAACAAGACGCAGTCAATCACCAATGCAACGATGACCTTCGACAAAGCTTCCAAAAAAAAGGCGACGGACTGCACGCCCGCTAGCGCAAAAATCGATATCGCTGTTAGCAAAACTATCGATCCGTATACCAAAAAAGAGATCGTCACTGCTCCCGACGGTTATCTCCCGAACGAAAATGACGACACACACCAGTGCGGCGATGCGCAGCCCACCGTTACGATCAGTACGCCAAACAATAGCGCAAAGTCCGTCACCGTCAACGTCACCAATGGTCGATTTGCACTCCAGAAGCTGACTGTCACCTGTGGTTCGCAGACGATCTCTACGCAGTCTATCTCTGCAAGCGGCAGTTTCCCGGTTAGCTTGTCAGAAGTCAACTCGAGCTGTAATCTCGGTGCAACCGTGACTGACGTGGCGTACTACAGTGCCAGCGCTTCTCCTGTTCCATATAATGGCCACTGAAGAAGAAGTAACGACTAGCTAAAAATAACCCCTCTACGGAGGGGATTATTTTTCTCGTTACTTCTGGTTATTCACGAGATCGAGCAGTGCATCCTCACGATCTCTGCTCTGCCGCTTTGGCTGGGCATGATACGCTCGTCGCTGAGAGGCGCGTTTCGGTGTATCATTTGTGCGGCGGTTCTGCTGTCCGTGTTTCTCGGGCTCAGTCGAATTCTGACGTTGCGTGGTCTGCGCCTGCTTTCTTCCGCCCGTCGATGAAACGGCCGCCTTGAGCACGGCTGTTCCCTGGGTAGCTACTGGCTTAACGCCAACTCTCTTTGCAAACATCATCTTGCCGGCAGCGGTCTGGAGGCTGCGAACAATCTCAACCTGTACTGCTTGTCCGATCAGCTTATTCGCTTGTTCAACCACTACCATCGTGCCGTCAGGAAGGTACCCCACGCCTTGATGGCTGTCTTGACCTTTTTGCACGACCTCGATCATCAATTCCTCACCAGGCAAGTGCGCCATGCGAAGCGCCTGCGCCAGCTCATTGATATTGAGTACCGTGATGCCCTCTACAACCGCAACCTTGTTGAGATTATAGTCAAGCGTACAAATAACCGCCTGGTGCTTCTTAGCGAGTGCAAGCAGCCGCTCATCCACGCCTTCAGTGGCACGGCTACCATCCTGTAGCAATTCTACTTCTACTTCGGGCATATGCTGCAATTCTGTCACGATATCGAGTCCGTGCCGCGCACGGGCGCGCTTGTCAGCGTCTGCATTGTCAGCCAAAAACTGCAGCTCACCAACCACACTTCGTGGAATTACCAGCGTCCCGCCGATAAATCCTGTTCGTGCTAGAGCAGTGATGCGCCCATCCATCAGCACCGAGGTATCGACTAACACAGCACGATCCTTAGCTTTAATTGACGTTTTTGGCAATCGTGCCAACAAATATGTGACTTCGCCAAGTATCAGCAGTGTCACAGCAAGTAATATAATGTCTTTTGTTTCCATACGTTCCTTTCGATAGATACCAGGAGCCCACTCAGTGAGGTGCATTCAGAGAATTCCCAATAAGTAGAACTCCGCGTATCTCCTGATAATTACTTCAGGTAGTCGATTAATGCGTGTCGCAAGTCGCGCACGCCTGTTATAAATGAATCTTTTCTGCCTCCTGCAGGAGCAATTGCCCTGGTGAACCCAAGTTTCTTGGCCTCAGCGATACGTTTGTCGGCCAGCTGTGCCGAACGAATTTCGCCTCCCAAACCTACCTCACCAAACACCACTAGTTCATCACCTAATTTGCGACCAGCGGCAGCGCTAGCAATCGCCATAGCCACCGCCAAATCGGCAGCTGGATCAGCAAGCTTAAGTCCTCCCACGACATTGATATAGATATCTTTATCCGATAAATTCAGTTTGGTGCGCCTCTCCAGCACCGCGATGAGGAGATTAAGTCGGTTGAGATCGAACCCACTTGCTGTTCTTTTAGGATACCCGAAATTCGTGTGATTGACAAGTGCTTGAATTTCTACCAGAATAGGCCGATTGCCTTCAAGCGTCGCCAGCACCACCGACCCGTCAGTAATTTGCCGTTCCGCAAGCAGCGCTGCCGAGGGATTTTCCACCAATTCAAGCCCTCGCTCACCCATTTCAAAGATCGCAGCCTCACTGGTTGAGCCATAGCGGTTTTTGATCGCGCGTACTACTTTGAACCCGCCGTAGCGGTCGCCCTCGAACTGCAAGACGACATCCACTAAATGCTCGAGCACTTTCGGGCCGGCAATTGAACCCTCCTTGGTCACATGCCCTACCAGTATGACTGCCGCACCTGATTCTTTTGCAGCTCGGATAATCACATTCGAGGAGTTGGTAATCTGACTAACCGTTCCCGGTGCGCTCGAAATTTCATCAAGACTTAGCGTCTGGATACTATCGATAATGACGAGCGAATACGTACCGCTGCGAATCGTTGCGGCGATGTCATCGGCGCTGGTGCTGGCCACAAAATGCAAATCATCACCCGCTTCTGCTCCCAGCCGCGCCGCTCGCAATTTGACTTGACTAGCGCTTTCTTCACCGCTTGCATAGAGCACTGTGTGTTTTGCAGCGATTGATGCTGCAACCTGCAACAGTAACGTCGACTTACCAATTCCCGGCTGGCCTGCAAGGAGAATAACCCCGCCCGGCAAGACTCCACCTCCAAGTACGAGGTCTAAGTCCCCGATACCAGTTGTAAGTCGCGCGGTCGATGCTTCGGCACTGATCGAGCGCATCGTCTGAGGCACGAGTAGTTTGCCGCTATGCGAACTCCGCGCCACAACCGAGTTGCCTGTCGAGGCGATTACTTGCTCGACGAGGCTGTTCCACTCGCCGCAATTCTCACATTTGCCGGTCCATTTAGGAAAACTCGCACCGCATTGTTGACAAACGAAACGTGACTTTGCTTTTGCCATCTCTACACGCCCGTCGTCGTCTCAGCACCATTGATACTCTTATAGAGATCACTCGCTTGTACTGCCAGTTTATTGATCGCCGCCACATCTGCGTTGTAGGCCGCCACTCGCTGATTAATCTCATCACGGCGCGTGTTTAGCGCATCCACACGAGCTACTAGCGCACTACGCGCGGCATTAAATGCACTACGTGTCGCAAATGCACCGGTGCTTGCTTGCTCATTAAAGTTGCTGATATCCAGCTCAACCTGTCGCCTGTCGACCTCGTATACCCCGAGGTCTGCCTTGAGGCTCGTCTCGGTAACCTTGATGCGAGCTTCCAGTTCATCGGTTTGCTTTTTGATGTCACCAAACACTTTGTTGTACGTTGCATTAAGCGCCACTATTGATGCCCGGTCACCAAAATAGCGATTGTAGTACTGCTCGAGTTCGGGATCAAGTGTTGCCACAGTAGTGCCAAGGATCGAGTGGAGCTCGTTGATCTCAGCCCCCGGTTCCGCTTGCTGATAATACTGCATAATCTCTTTCAGAGAAGCGTCGTCTTTCAGCGCGGCATATTGCGTTTTTATCAATTGGTCAACTCGTGCTCGTTCAAAAAAGTTCAACCGCTGGTATGCCGCATGCAGCATCTCGTGCGCTGCTGTGACCTCTAGTGTGCCGTCGAGCTTTTCGTTGGCAATAGCGTACAAATACACGCGATCACGGTAGTAGCAGCCCAAGATTGCGACTGTACGTTCCTCGCTTTGGCAATTGTTATTGAACTCTTGTTTTGACTCAACCAAAGGGTTGGTGGCATAGAAGATATCTCTACCTCTGTCGGTCAACTGAAGACGCGTGGTGACGCTCTCAATCTGCCCTGTCGGATGATACAACCTAGCTTTTATAGCATCGACAACCTGCTGCCCATACAGGATCCCACACCCAGACAACACCAGCACTGCGGCAGCCGATAGGACAGCACGCCACATATAATTCTTGCGCCGCGGTGGCGGTGCTACTACGGTGGTATTACTTGTCAGATTCGTTTCTTGGTTCAATCTGGAGCACTCCCTTGTCGATTCGTACTTCTAGTATAGCGCCTTTTTGGTACTCAGAACCCAATATTCCCTCAGCAATGCGATGCTCTAGTTCGTCCTCAATTGTCCGCCTCAGTGGACGAGCGCCAAATTTCGTACTGTACCCCTTGCCGATCAAATACTTTTTGGCTGCAGGCGTCACGTGAATGCCGATACTTTGTCGCACCAGCCTCTGGCGAAGCTCTTCGACCAGTAGATCAAATATCTTCCCGACTTCAGGGCGAGTCAAGGCCCGGAAAGTGACGACGCCGTCTAGACGATTAATGAGCTCTGGGCGCATAAACTTTTCCAACTCTTCTTGCGTCGCGCGGGCGTTGCGAGCATGGATGTCTTCTAGCTTACTTTCACTGGTCGTACCACCAAATCCAAGTGTCGATTCTTTCATCATCTTATCGGCACCGAGATTGCTCGTCATGATGATTATGGTGTTGCGAAAACTCACCGCGCGACCTTTTGCATCTGTCAATGTGCCGTCTTCAAGTAGCTGTAGCATCAACTGAAACACCTCAGGATGTGCTTTTTCGATCTCATCAAACAAAATCACACTATATGGCTGGCGTCGCACTTTATCGGTCAGCTTGCCGCCGTCTTCATATCCCACATAGCCTGCAGGCGCACCGATTAGTCGGCTGGTCGTGTGCTTTTCGCCAAACTCACTCATGTCAATTTTGATCAAGGCATCGGCACTTCCAAATACCTCTCGAGCTAAGACCCGCGCTAGCTCTGTTTTACCAACCCCAGTTGGACCCATAAATACAAAGCTACCGATCGGTCGCTTTTCGCTAGCCACCCCGCTACGGCTGCGGCGAATCGCTTTTGCTACTTTTGTGACCGCTTCTTCCTGGCCAATCACGTACTTAGCGAGTTGTTTCTCGAGTGTTTTTAGGAGCGCCGCTTCGTTGGTTTTCACCTTTTCTGCAGGAATATTTGTCATGACAGCGATAGCATGCGAGATGTCGTCCTCGCTCAGGGCAATTGCATCCTTTCGCTCTTGTGTCTCGCGGACCACTTCCAGTTTTTCTTGGATCTGGCTAACGCGCTGCTTGTAGAGCGCTGCTCGTTCATAGTCTTCAGCCGCCACAGCCTCTTCCATACGCTCGTTAAGGTTTTTGAGCTCCTTGAGTAACTCGCGCTGCTTGCTTGGCTTGTGCCCTTGTTTGACTCGCACTAACGCCGCGGCTTCATCAATCACATCGATCGCTTTGTCCGGCATGAACCGATCCGCCACGTAGCGATCACTCATGTACACGGCCGCTTCGAGGATATCATCGCTCATCGCCACACCGTGATGCTTTTCATAGTAACCCTTCAAGCCCTTTAAAATACCGAGCGTCTCTTTGAGACTTGGTTCCTTAACGATAATTGTCTGGAATCGCCTTTCAAGCGCAGTGTCTTTTTCGATATACTTGCGATACTCATCCAGCGTAGTCGCGCCGATCATATGCAGCTCGCCGCGTGCTAGGGCTGGCTTCAAGATATTGGCCGCATCCATGCTACCCTCGGCAGCCCCCGCGCCCACAAGAAGGTGTAATTCGTCGATGAAGACAATCGTATTGCCCGATTTCTTGATTTCATTGACAACTTTTTTGAGACGATCTTCAAACTCACCGCGATACTTTGTACCAGCGATCATCGCGGCCATATCAAGCATGATCACCCGCTTGTCGAGCAGGTGATCGGGCACTTCTTCGTGCACAATTCGTTGCGCGAGCCCTTCTACGATAGCTGTTTTACCAACCCCTGGCTCCCCAATCAGCACCGGGTTGTTCTTCGTGCGGCGACTTAGAACTGTCACTAGTCGTTCAGTTTCTTTGGCGCGGCCAATCATCGCATCGAGCTCACCAGTCAATGCTTTAGCAGTCAAATCAATCCCGAATGTACTCAACGCACCACCTTTGACCGGACGTGTCTTTGGCTCAGTTGCGACATCACCATGTTCGCCACGGATGCGGTCAAAGTAACTCTCCAATTCACTCACGACATCATCGATATCGATATTCATCTCATCGCGTAGCAATGTAGTTGCACGCGCCGTGTTCTGGCGAAGTAGGCTGTAAAGAATATGTTCGGTGCCTAGGTGCTCGTGATTAAACTCTTTGGCGGTCTCCCAGCCCATACGCAGCGTCAGCAATGCGGTGTCACTGAGGCCTACGGCGCCAGTGCTCACGACAATCTGCGTCGGCTTAATGTCTAGTAGTTGCTCAGCCTTTGCCAATGTCACTCCGGCATCTGCCATGACTTTTGCACCTGCACTCGAACCTTGTGCAAGCACGCCCAGCAACAGGTGTTCAGTGCCAATATAGTTGCTGCCGTTGCCACGCGCGATGGCGTCAGCGTGCTGCACGCTCATCTTGGCATTATCAGATAGGTGTGAAATAAACTCTGCAAAATCTTCTGGCATCATAGTAATTGCCCTCCGTTTCTGGGCATTAATCGCCCACGTCACCTCTGATTTTAACGCACAAATTAGCACTCGTCAAGTGCGAGTGCTAATTTACGTATATTTCATATTTATTCTGTGACATAAAATTGCATAATTTAGAAAAGAATGCTATAATTTATTTTCAGTGTCAATCCCGACACCCAACGTAGAGTGAAAGGAACTCTCGTGCCCTTTGGTATCAGCATCTCACCGATGCTCATCGTGATCGGACTGGTCGTTCTCATCGTCCTGTTCGTCTTCGCGAAGAGCTTCATGTTCGTACGTGAGGGCTACAACGCCTTTCTCACGAAGAACTTCGGCGGGAAGTCGCTCGAAAACAACGGCTTCATCGCGCTCAACGGCGAGAACGGCATCCAGCCAGGTGCCCTCGCGACCGGCCCTCACCTTCGTCTGTGGCCGATGTTCAGCAACCGCAAGGTGCCGATCATCAGCATCCCGGACAAGACCTTCGGCATCGTCATCTCCCAGGTGGGAGCACCGATTCCGACGGGAGCGACGAGCGCGGCCTACAAGCCCGAGTACGGCAACTTTCAGGACGTCAAGTCCTTCGTCGACAACGGTGGCCAGCAGGGCGTCCAGCGTCACGTGCTCACCCCGGGTACCTACACCATCCACCCCGATGCCTTCATCGTGGTGACGGTCAACGGTACCTATGGGCGACCCGTCAACCGTGACGCCGAGCAGATGGTTCAGCTCGCACAGAGCAAGGACCTGCACTACGTCACCATCCCCACCGACCAGGTTGGCATCCTCACCGCGCTCGACGGTCCGCCGCTCGAGCCGGGAACGATTGCCGGCCGCATCGGTAGCTTCGATGACATCCGCTCGTTGGAGGCGTCCAACGCTTCCTCGAATGAGGTCATCCAGACGGTGCTCGGCGACCACAACGCACTGCACAACAACTACCAGGACGCCCAGGCGTTCCTGGATGCGGGAGGCCGCCGAGGCCTTCAGCATGACGTGCTGCGTTCGGGTGACTACGCCATCAACCCCTTCCTGTTCAAGGTCGACCTCCAGCCCATGCTGGTGGTCGAGCAGGGCCAGGTCGCGGTCATCAAGGCGTACGTCGGCCTGCCGACTGAGGACAAGTCCGGTGAGACGTACAAGTTCGGATCCATCGTGGCACCCGGTCACGAAGGCATCTGGTCGGATGTGATCCGCACCAGCAAGAAGGGTCTCAACCAGACCATCTACCAGCCGATCATCGTCCCCACCAGCATCCTGCAGCTCAACTGGGCCGACAACGTCGAGTCCGAGCACGGCCTCGACAGGGAGCTCAGCACCATCGTTGCGAAGTCGAACGACGCGTTCGAGTTCGCGATCGAACTGCAAGTCCAGATCCACATCCCCGACACGAACGCCGCCAAGGTGATCGGGTCGGTGGAGTCGATCGCCAAGTTGGTGAACGAGGTCCTTCAGGCCGCGGTTGGCAACTACTTCCGCGACACGCTCTCCAAGCTTGCGGCAACGGACTTCATCCAGACCCGCAGCAGCGTTCAGCAGAAGGCCACCGAGTACATCAAGGAGTACCTCAACGAGTACTTCGTCGAGGTGCGCGGCGTCTACATCCAGGACGTCAGACTTCCCGATGACCTCGCCGAGGTTCTCAGAACCCGAGAAATCGCCAACCAGAAGAAGCAGACGTACGGCGCCCAGAAGGACGCCGAGAACGCGCGCATCGACATGGAGGCGATGAAGGGTCAGGCTGACATGCAGCAGCAGAAGGCCGCCGCCCAGGTCTCGGTCGAGATCAACAGGGCGAACGCCGAAGCTGCCGTGGCCAAGGCGACCGGTGACCGCAAGGTCCTGGAGGAGCTCGGTGCCGGTGAGGCTGCCAAGATCCGTGCCATCGGTGAAGCCAACGGCTCCGCCGCCCGAGCCCTCGGTGAGGGCCAGGCGGCTGGATACCAGGCGCAGCGTGACGCCATCGGTGCGGGTCAGACCGCTGCCGTGGCCGTCGTCGATGCACTGAGCAAGAGCCAGACGCCGTACATGCCGCAGACCCTCATCACGGGCGGCGGTGGTGGTGGCAACCTGCTCGAGCTGCTGCAGCTGCTCGTGGCTCAGGCCACGACCAGCAAGCCGCAAGGCACCACCGAGTCGACCCCGAGCTCTGCGGAAGCGAGCAACGAGGCCTGACTCAACTCGTCGCCACTGGCGACACGAGGGCACCCCTCCGGAGAGAAATCTCTGGAGAGGGTGCCCTCTTCAATATCAGCAAAAAGGCCCCCATCTGGAGGCTTTCTTTTTTGCAGAAGAGTGACTACTCGCCTTGCTCTTCAATAGCTGCGAAGAGGCCTTCTTCGATATTCTTTTTTGGCTTCTTTTCAGCTGGCTTAGCGACTGCAGTCTCAATATCAAGTTCGTAGCCGGTCAGTTTGCTTGCCAGGCGGACATTTTGGCCACCACGACCAATAGCAATTGATTGCTGGTCTTCACTCACAAATACCTTAGCACGCTTGGCCTCTTCGTCAATCTCTACTTTCACCACTTCAGCCGGTGAAAGCGCATTGCGGATGTAGGTATCGACATTGTCATCAAAAGTAACGATATCGATTTTCTCCTGGTCTCCGATTTCATTCATAACAGCATTGACACGCGTGCCATGTCCACCAACGAAGGTACCTACTGGATCAACACCAGGTACTGTGCTTGCTACGGCCAATTTAGTACGACGACCAGCTTCGCGGGCGATACCCTTAATCTCGACCGCGCCTGTCTCCATCTCTGGCACTTCTTGGCGGAAGAGATACTCGACGAAGGCTTCGTTACCACGGCTGAGGATGAGCTGTGGGCCACGGTTGTCGCGCTCGATATCCTTGATAAAGACCTTGATACGCTGTCCAACAGAGTAGAATTCACCCTGAATCTGCTCACTCTGCGGCAATATACCGACCGCTTTGTTGATCTCGACACGCACCACGCGTGGCTCGACGCGCTGCACCATACCGTTGACCACGGTGCCGATTTTGTCTTCAAACTCCACCAGCACTACTTCGCGCTCAGCTTCGCGTAGGCGCTGGAGCACCACTTGCTTGGCTGTTTGTGCCGCTACACGGCCGAAGCTCGTCACGGTGTGCTCTTCCTCGATGATATCTTCGAGTTTGGCGTCTTTTTTGACCTTTTTGGCGTCTGCCAGGCTGATTTCGGTCGCGTCGTTGATCGGATCTTCGACCACTTCACGCTGTACATATACCTTAGCGGTACCGTCATTGACGTTTAGCTCGGCGCGCACTTCCTGCTCGCGCTCACCATTGTCACGGCGCCATGCAGCCGCAATTGCCTGCTCGATGACTTCCATCACTGTCTCTTCGGGCAGGTTCTTTTCCTCTGCGATAGTACGCACTGCGAGGGTGAGTTGTTTAATGTTTAAGTCTTCCATTGTCAGACTCCTTTCAGTTATTTTCTACGAAAAAGTCCGACCTGCCGGCCGGATCTGTACTTATTGATCATAGCAAACAAGTGGCAAAATGTCAATCGCTGGTATAATACACATCTGATGCAACTCTCTGATTTTAACTACAACATTCCTGAAAAACTGATTGCTGCCCACCCACCAAAAGTACGTGGCGAGGCGCGGCTTCTGGTGCTCGATCGCCAAACGGGCGAGATTACCGACCGCATGTATCCAAATCTCGTTGACTATCTTGAGGCTGGTGATTGCTTGGTAATAAACGACACAAAGGTTATAAAAGCGCGCCTGATAGCACACAAACCGTCGGGTGGCGAGCGCGAGCTAGTACTGGTCGAAAAGCACGGTGCAACTGATGACTGGTTTCGACACAAAGTGATTTATCGCCGCAAGCTAAAAGTTGGCGACGAGTTATTGATTGGCGACGATACATTAATCGTCGAAGAAATCTGTGGCGACGGCATCGCTGTTGTTCGAGCCAACAGAGACCTGCTCGACATCGCCGACGAACACGGATCTGTCCCGCTGCCACCTTACATGAACCGAATTGCCACAACCGACGACATCGAGCGATACCAGACCGTCTTTGCTCGCGAAAAAGGCTCAGTGGCTGCGCCGACAGCAAGTCTGAATATGACTAAAGAGACACTGCAAAAGCTGAAAGATAAAGGGGTGAACGTTGTCTACGCAACTCTCCATGTAGGCCTCGGCACCTTTCTGCCGATCCGCGTCGATGATGTCACCACGCATAAGATGCATCAAGAATATTTCGAGATCCCAGAAGAAACCGTGGCTGCAATTCAAGCAGCCAAACAGTTAGGTCACCGCGTGGTCGCGCTCGGCACCACCATCACCCGCACCCTGGAGTACGCGCACGATAAGATTCTGAATCAAAAGCCAGCCCGCATCACGGGCGAAGCCGATATCTTCATCTATCCTGGTTATGAATTTAAGACCATTGATGGTCTACTGACAAACTTCCACATGCCCGAAAGCACCGTCCTGATGCTGACCGCGGCCTTCGCCGGCTGGAATCACCTACGACCCGCCTACGAGCACGCCGTCACAGAGCAGTATCATTTCTTTAGCTATGGCGACAGTATGGTAATTATCTGATACCATGAAACAGATGAAAACAGCTCTCGAATTTAACATCACCCAACGTATGCCAGGTACGCTGGCACGGGCTGGGGTGATAAAAACACCTCATGGCGATATCGAGACGCCGGCATTTATCGTGGGTGGAACGAAAGCGACCGTAAAGGCGCTGACTCCCGAGCAGGTCACCGATCTCGGTGGGCAGTCTATCCTCGCCAACACCTACCACTTGATGCTCCGCCCAGGTGCGGATATCGTAAAGGCTGCCGGTGGCCTCGGAAAATTTATGAACTATAGCGGCCCAACGTTTACCGATAGCGGTGGTTTCCAGGTATTTAGCCTGGGAGTCGCGTATAAAAAAGGCATCGATGCGGTGGCGCATACAGAGAAGGGTGACGCTAGCCAGGCGACCAAATCTGCCGAACAGCTGGTGAAAATCACCGAAAAAGGTGCTCATTTCCGCAGTCACCTCGACGGCCAAAAGCTCCTGATGACCCCAGAGAGCAGCATGGAGCTACAGCACGCGATCGGTGCTGACATTCATATGGCGTTTGATGAGTGCCCGGCCCCGCTTGCCCCACCGTATTATTTGATAGAGGCTGTTGACCGTACTCACGCCTGGGCGGAGCGCTGTCTTGCGCGCCACCAAGAACTCAATACCGAACATGCTAAAGTAAATGAACCACTCCAAGCGCTCTACGGTGTTGTGCAAGGAGCGCGTGACGAGAAGCTCCGCAGAGGCTCGGCTACGTTCTTGGGCAAGCGCGATTTCGACGGCTACGGTCTTGGCGGCGTGTTCGAGCCGGGCGAAATCCCGACTGTCGTCAAGTGGATGAACGAGACACTCCCCGAGGGCAAGCCCCGCCATCTGCTTGGTATGGGTAGTCAACCGGCCGATCTGTTCCTGGGTGTTGAGTACGGCGTCGACACCTTTGACTGTGTGGCGCCGACTCGCCAGGCGCGAAATGGCGCACTCTACACCTATGATGGGCGCATCAACATCACAAATGTGAAATACAAAGCCGATTTCACACCGATTGACGCTGAATGCGACTGCTACACATGCCAGGGCTACACCAAAGCTTACCTCAATCACCTTTTTAAATCCGATGAGATTCTCGCCAGCACCCTCGCCAGCATTCACAACGAACGTTTCGTCGTGCGAACAGTCGACCTGATACGTGAATCGCTTAAAGACGGCTCATTCTACGACTACAAAAAACAATTTCTTACTCGATATTACGGCGATACACTTCCTGCCGGTGTGACGCTTGGCTAGTCGACGAGATACGCAGCAGGCTTCTCGTAGGTGTCGATACGCTCATGACGCTTGATGCGCACGATGAGCTTCACCGTCACCGGCGAGATGATAACTTCTGTCGCGACCTTGATAGCAAATACCGTTGCAATGAGATGAATCATCGCGTCATTGCTCATCGTGCCAGCAAATGCCAAGATGCTAAACACCGCCGTGTCAATAAGGCTACCCGCTGCTGAACTACCGATGAGACGCTGCCACAGTTTTGCGCCTTTGGTATGGATTTTCATCGATGCGAGGATGTAAGCATTAATCAGTTCGCCAACAAATATCGCTACCATGCTCGCAAACGCGATTCGCCACACAACACCGAGCGTCGCATCGTAAGCCGCTTGATTGTGCCAGTCACTCGCCGCAGGAAGCAGCTGAACGACCCAAAACGTCAGCATCGTGAGAAGCAGCGTAGTGATGCCGACATACAGAAGCGAGCGCATCTTGCGAAACCCATAAACTTCGGTCACGATATCGCCGACGATGTATGCCAGTGGGAACAAAATAGTGCCGGCGTCAAACACCAACGGCCCAACCGCCACAATCTTCGTGCTCGCGATATTACTGACGATAAGGGTCATGACAAATAGCCCAGCGAGTAGCTCATAGACATGGATTTGTTTTTTCTTAACGCCAATCATTAAGTTTTTAGTATACGCCATCTGTTACAACATCGCAAAACTTGACAAATATAGTTAGTTTTGTCATAATTAAAATGGAAGTTTTTGGTTTTTGGACACTCAATCATGGGAGATGCTGTGATCACTCGCACAATGGAAGTCGTCGTCGTCGCCTCCAACTGCACGATCACTCAAGTGCAGCGGCATGAACGCACAAAAGGAACCTCGAAGAGCCCTGCTGTGCACTTCATCTACAAGCGCAGACAAAGACACATGTGGGGATCTGTAGGGACAAGCTCAGCTGACAGCCGCCACTACCCAGTGACACTTGTCTTGAGGAAACTACCGCTACTACCGCTTTGGAGGCCTTGGTTCATCAAGACGTCCGACAGCGCGTATCAAGCAGCCCTCTGATTCACCCCACCCTCACCCACTCGGCGTCGAGCCCCGCTCCGCCAGTGTGGTGAGGGTGGGGTTTTGACATTTTGGGATTAAAAATTTATATGCCGTCTCCTTTTTGCAAAACGGGTAAGTCTAGCTCTTTATCCAAAAGAACCGAATAAATCCACTTCTTTTTCTTTCGCCAAAGAAGCAAAAAGCGACTCGCTTTGCTGCAAAGCGAGGGAAACAGTTCTTTGTTTCGATCAAAGAACCAAACACGACATTGGGATATCTCATTCACGCCAAGAAGCCTTCTGCTTGTCTTTTGGTCACGACATACTGCCCTAAAGGGCATTCCACTACAGTATCGCTATTGTTTGTAGTGGAAACAATGTCGTGAATGACTCCAAAAGACAATCCTCAGTCTTCTTGGGTTCTTGAGCTCCCAAGACCCATTAGGTGTACAGTCACGAGTGACTGCAGTATTTTGCGGCAGAGCCGCTGAAATAAGCAGCTCTGCTGCGTCCTGGGGTCTGGGGCATCTGGACTGACCCGAGACACGGTGACTACGGCTTTCCTGGCAAGACGAGGACTTCGTCTTTGTTCCTGCTCACTGAACAAAGACTCCGCAGTCTTCCAAGAAAGTCGTAGTTGCTGTTCCCGGCGGAGGGAAGCCGCCCCAGAGGTTTCTCCACCTTTGACTCCAAAGGTGGTCGGTTTTGTTTCTTTTGATGAGACAAAAGAAAGGATTTGATTTTCTAGAGAAGAAGCACACCAGAATCTTTAAATTTTGGATCAAGTCCGGAATGACGAAAAACAATTTTTTACGACTTAAGACTTAGAACCAAGGGTTATTTTTGCAGTTTAGCTATGCTCTAAGCTCTAAGACCAACCCTACCTCACTCCCGGTACCGTCTGCTCCGGACATTCCCTGAGCACCCGCTGCATAGCCTCTTTCTCGGCCTGTGTCACCCACAAACTATACTTAGCTTTCACCGCAATTTGACGTGCGACGTATTGGCAGCGAAAGGCTTTGTTTGCCGGTAGCCAGGTCGCGGCGTCACCATCGCCCTTTGCTTGATTGGCGTTGCCATCAACCGCCAGCAATTCGAGTGGGTCATTAGCAAAGGCAATCCGCTGCTGAAGCGTCAGCAACTGCGCACCGGTTTGCCAAGCGTTGCTCAGCGCCACCACATGATCAATCTGTATCAACGTGCTCCCCTCGGGCCCGCGCTGAAAATCAATCAGCTTACCTGTGTACGGGTCGGTCAGCTTGCCTGTCGCCACCTTGCAGCCCGTCAGCGTTACATCGGTTAGATCGCGGTTGAGAATGATGTTGCGCGTGTCGCAGTTTCCAACCAGTATCCATCCGTCACCAAATTGCACCCGTCGATAATCAGTCTTGGGCGCACGCCCCTTGATGGCGATGGTATCCAGCACGACGATCGCGAGCGGTGTTGGTTGCGGGGGATTCTCTTTCGGCAGGCTCGCATCGGTAATGTTTGGACCAGACGGCCGCGTAGACGTTGTTGGCGCGCCAAACTGAGACTGGCCAGAATTCACCGTCATCAGCGCGATTGCAATCGCAATCAATATCACTCCCAGAACTCGCCGGCGACGTTGTTTCATGAGTCCAGTATACCCCGTGTTTCTCTGATACAATACATATATGCAAACAGTTTCTCGTCTCCTTGATCGATTTATCCCCACCAACTACAATCTAAATCTCGTGATCGACCGCACAGGGCGAACCTTCCAAGGTACGGTCATCCTCACTGGATCGTCTGTCAATGGCCAGATAGCCGTACACGCGCACGACCTCAGCATTACAGAGACTACTATTGACGACCAGCCGGCACAGTTTAGCTACGGGCAGGATGACGAAGTGACGATTTCTCAGGATGGCCTGACGCCAGGAGACCACACGGTCACTATTACCTACCACGGCAGCATCACCGACTCGCTGCATGGACTGTACCCGTGCTACTTCACGCATGAGGGGCAGAAGAAAGAATTGCTTGTAACGCAGTTTGAAAGCCACTATGCGCGCGAAGTGTTTCCGTGTATCGATGAGCCGGCCGCCAAAGCCACCTTTGACGTCACCGTCACGACAGAAACCGGCATTGCCGTGCTCGGCAACATGCCGGCGACAAGCCAAAACACTATCGACGATAGGCTGGTCACGACCTTTGACACTACACCCCGCATGAGCACCTATCTACTCGCTATCGTCATGGGCGAGCTCCAGTCAGCATCGGCAACAACGTCGCAGGGAGTCGAGGTCACAGTCTGGGCCACCCCCGTTCAGAAAAGTAAAAGTCTGCAATTTGCCCTCGAAGAAGCTGTCAAGATCATCGAGTTTTTTGATGATTATTTTGGCGTACCGTATCCGCTGCCCAAGGCTGATCATGTGGCAGTACCAGACTTTAGTGCCGGCGCCATGGAGAACTGGGGGCTTATCACCTACCGCGAAACTGCCCTCATCGTCGACAAAACCCACAGCAGTATCAATGCTCGTCAATACGTCAGTGCTGTCATCGCTCACGAGCTCAGCCATCAGTGGTTTGGCAATCTCGTCACTATGAAATGGTGGAACAACCTCTGGCTCAATGAAAGTTTTGCCAGTATCATGGAGAATATCGCACCCAACGCCCTTCACCCAGACTGGAACGTTTGGCTAGATTTTGATGCCGGTTCGGCTGTCATGGCAGCTCGCCGTGATGCGATTGACGGTGTCCAATCAGTGCAGACCGACGTTCACCATCCGGATGAGATTCAGTCAATTTTTGATGGCGCGATTGTTTACAGCAAAGGCGCACGACTATTACGTATGATGATGGAGTACATTGGCGAAGACGCCTTTCGCGCCGGGCTGAAAGAATATTTCACCAGATTTGCCTACCAAAACACCGACGAAACAGATCTATGGGATTGTCTCGATGCCGCCAGCGGCAAAGCGATTGGCAGCCTCATGAAAGCCTGGATTTCACAACCAGGCTACCCGGTTGTGACAGCCCATCTCGATAACAATGAATTGACGCTTCGCCAATCCCAGTTCTTCATCGGGCCTCACAACTCTAGGGACCAGCTCTGGCCGATTCCGCTCGAGGCCGAAAGCCCCGAAGTTCCGACTCTGCTCGACACTAGGGAAGCTGTCGTTACTTATACTGGCTCTTCGCTTCTCCTCAACCAACACAATAGCGCACACTTTATCACCCATTATGACGAAGCGCTTCTGGCGGCACTACTGGATCGACTTCAACGCGGCGAGCTCACTACCGCTCAACGCCTCCAGCTCCTCAACGAGCAGATTCTATTAGTTCGCGGCGGCGAGGTTCATCCTTCGACATTAATCGACATCCTCGGTGCGTATCAAAACGAATCTGAAGAGCAAGTCTGGGATGCGATCGTGATGGCAATCAACGAACTCAAGAAATTTATTGAGAACGACCAGGTAGCAGAGAAAAAATTACGAACCTTTGTCGGCGAACTTGCTCGCACGCAGTTCGAGCGGCTCGGCTGGGACAAGCGAGACAACGAATCGGACAACGACATTAAACTTCGTACTCGCATGATTACCGAGATGATTTACAGCGAGGATCAAGCGGTAATCACCGAAGCGATTCGCCGCGCTCGCGCCCAACCACTAGAGACACTTGACCCCGAGCTGCGCGGGCTACTGGTTGGCGTCGATGTGCGCTATGGTGAGAACCCCGAGCTCCTGACCTCGCTGATGGAGCGCTACCAGCATGAAGTTTCGCCCGATCTCAAAGAGGATATTCGCGGAGCGGTTACTTGCGTCAAGGATAGAGCCAGCATCGAGTGGGTGCTTGGCATGCTGACAAACACCGAGCTGATTCGCCCCCAAGACACAACCTATTGGTTTATTTACATGCTGATCAACCGGCATGCCCGGGAACGTACCTGGCAATGGCTACGCGATAATTGGACGTGGATTGAAAAAACTTTTGGCAGCGACAAGAGCTACGATTATTATCCCCGGTACGCCGGGCAATTCCTGATGACTCGCCGACAGCTCCAGGAATACACCGATTTCTTCACACCAATGCTCCACAACATAGGCCTCAAGCGAGTGATTGAAATGGGCATCACCGACCTTCAGGGCCGCGTCGATCTCATCGAAAAGAACCAGCAAGCTGTCTGCGAGCGCCTAAAACAGCTATAGCTTAGTTTGCAAGAAATACGACGACAAACATTATAAAGCCAAATAATGATGCAGCGCGGTAGCTATTTGGTTTTAGTATTTTGAAAGCGCCAGTAAAAACGAGTCCTGCGATGAAATAAAATGGCAAGGTTTGCAGTGAAGAAAAGTGCAGTAAATCGCCTGGAGTATAGCGGAAGATCATTTGTCCAAAAGCCAGAACAAGACCGATGTTGATGAGAAGCTCAACAATTAAGATATCGACTGCAAGAAAGATGTGCCGCCACATCCGAGATGCAGTTTTACCCCTTAGATATGCGTCCATCAGACATAACTCTACCCCTCCTACCGCCCAAATAACCGGTGCATAGAGCGAAGTATAGGCGTGATGAACAGGAAATATCTGATACTGCCACAAGGGAAAGCCCGCAACATACTGATAAACCGTACCAACAAAAATCTCCCCCAAAGGCCCAAGCGCCGACATTAAGATGGCACCGAGTACCAGATGTTTTGTTGATACCTTCACACTTTTTTTGTTCGTTACTAGCCAAACAACAAGCAAAGTGACAACGACAAGGAGGAGTGTATAAATACCAAGACTAGCTATGTCCATAGAATTATAATAGCATTACTCAATAACAATATAGTCGGTCACCTCTGGCTGCTCACCTGTGGTCGCTATCGCGGAGAGGCGCAAATTCACTGGCGAGTCGCGTAGTTGCGTATGCACATAAAATTTTGCAGCAAATGCCATTTGGTTTTGCTTTTTTGTGGTGATTGCCGCCATCCCATCACCAGCTTTCCCGTTCTTTCGATGCTTGACTTCGGTAAAGTAGAGTGTGTCGTTTTTTCGGGAAATAATATCGATCTCGCAGTATTTGGTCCGCCAGTTGCGAGCGATGATTTCGTGACCATAGCGCACAAGATAGTTGGCGGCGACCGTTTCGCTCCTATCACCGATGCTACGAGTGGTCGGGGTTGCCTCAGGCCGACCGCCAGCAGAAGCCGCTGCACCCAAATGAGACGAGTCTCGCGAAGCATATTTCTGCAGCGGTGCAAAACTCAGCCGGTGTTCCGGCGTCACCCCGAGCCTTTCGATCGCTGCACGATGCGCGGCCACTCCATAGCCTGCATGCTTAGCAAACCCATAGCCGGGATGACGCTCGTCAAGCTCCGCCATATACCGATCACGCTCAACCTTCGCCACGATGGACGCCGCCGACACGCTCGGTATCAATGAATCTGCTTTTGGAAGCGTCGTCACGTAGCCGCCCTTGCTTGTATCTGCCAAGAAATTAATTGTACCGTCGATGATGATCTCGTGGTAGGGTACAGCGATCTTTTCTACCGCTCGCCGCGTCGCCAGCCGCAGCGCGGCACTCATGCCCATATCGTCGAGTTCCTGCGCGCTCACCCAACCAGCCGCCGAAGTAGCCTGCTGTTTGATTTGGTTATACAATTCCTCACGACGCTTCTTCGTCAGCTTCTTGCTGTCATTCAGTCCCTCAATACGAGCACCGCCAAGCACAACCGCACCCACTACCAAAGGCCCCGCCCATGGGCCACGACCCGCTTCGTCAATCCCAAGTATCATGCAGGTATTATAAGCTCCTAAGAGCCAAACAAAAAATCATTATAGATTTGGCAGTGCGTACTCGCATGCGACAAGACCTCCGTCTACAGAACGACTCGTACCAATTATGCCACAGGGAGTAGAGCTGCCCTTGAGAAAATACACCACTGTTGATGACTTTCGGCTATTCGAGGTGGACACGAAGCCCCCACGATACGTCGCACCAGTTGAGCAAGTGATCTGTTGTGAGCTTAAATCAGGAATTTTATTGATAGTACTGCTCAGGTCAGAAGCAAGCGAGCCTGTGCTATTGACCCTCCCCTGAGCCACGCATACTGGCCCACTGTTTGTATTGCCACACACGTAAGACGTTGATCCTATGCATGCGTACGCATCGGTAGTGTAGACACCGTTGAGTTGTGCATACATAGAGAGTCCTTTAATTATTGCAGCGACACCACTTACCGTTTTTGCATTTTCCGCACGCGTAGTAATCCCGTTGTATCCAATAATTGTAATTGCCGCAAGGATGGCGATTACGACAACCACGATGAGAAGTTCGACGATAGTAAATGCCTTGTGCGTCTTAAGCATAATAGGTTTATTCTATGATTTAATTTTTAAATATTCAACATGTTCGTACGCACTTGTTCCTGGAAGTAGTGATTTCTCATATATCTGTTATAAAATATCAATCCGTTGTACCTACCAGCCCGACACAAATGATAAGTGCAACCCATGGCTCGCAGGTGATGCTTAACCTGATGCACCAGTACCCAAGCATCTCCGGCGTGCGGAAGATGAAGATCAACCGGCCATACACTAGTACGAGCGTTAGTAACTGGCTGCATGACGAGTTATATAGCGACGACAGTGGGTCGATGAAGGTTAATCTGGTATGGGAGGACGCGGCCGAGCTTGCGGAGATGATTTATCCTGCGATTGCCAACTATGCGCTCTTGCGTCTCATGACGCATACCAAGAGGCGTCGGTTGACCGGGCGCAAGGTGGCCCGCTACCTGCTAACGTTCGAGGTCAACTACCGGCCGCAAACCGCCCAGTAGCGTCGCTCCCCAGCACAACGAAAAGCCCCAGCCGCTCATAAGGAGCAGCCGGGGCACTTGCATTTCTTGGCAATAAATTATTTTGCGTCGGCGTGACGTGCTTCGACCTCAGCCTGTTTGGCCTCAAGCTCAGCCTCAGCTGCGGCTTTTTCGGCTGCTTTTGCTTCTTCCTTGAGGCGTTCTGCTTCGGCTTCAGCCTTGGCATCATGCACATCATTGATGGCTTCGCGGTCAAACTGCACGGCCGTGAGTCGAGCTGACTTACCACTGCGCTGACGAAGGAAGCTCAGGAAGTTGCGGCGAACCTTACTACGGCGCACGACTTCGACTTTTTCGACAAGTGGGCTGTGGAGTAAGAAGCTCTTCTCGACACCAACACCGCTGGCAATTTTGCGCACGGTAATACGGCTAGTATGTTGGCCCTTGTTATCGGTGCGGATTACCACGCCTTCAAACATCTGAATACGCTCTTTGGCACCTTCTTTAATCTTCTGGTAGACCTTTACGGTATCACCGCTACGGACGTCGACAACTTGCTTTTTCTTCTGCTCGTCGTTGACTTTCTGAATCAATGCAAAACTCATCTGTTACTCGCTTATTACTTATATTTACAATCAACTGTTGATTATATCAAAAAAACTCTCCTTTTTCAAGAGAGTTGCATAGATCAGAGGCTGTGTCGCTGGGAAGGCCGCTAAAACAGCGCGCCCACCCCACCTAGGCTATAGAGAGGCTTGCAAGAGCTGGGAGGTGGAAACTCACGTCACTACCGGTAGAATAGACCAATCTTGCTACATCTGAAATATATATTCCATCACTTTTTCTGAATATTCACAATGATTTATACTAGACTTATGGACTATAATCAACTCGCCCTCGACCTTCACAAACAACATAAGGGTAAAATTACCACAAAACTTCGTGACGAATCAGAACTCAACCGTGATAAACTCAGCGCCTACTACACGCCAGGTGTCGCCGAAGTCAGCCGTCAAATCGCCGCTGACGAATCACTACTGCCTATCTATACCTGGACAAACAATCTGGTAGCCGTCATTTCTGACGGCACAGCAGTGCTTGGTCTCGGTAATGTTGGGCCAAAAGCCAGCATGCCTGTGATGGAGGGAAAAGCCTTTCTGTTCAAAGAGTTTGCGGGCATCGACAGCGTACCCATCGTCCTCGACGTGCACACACCCGATGAAATCGTGGCAACCGTCAAGGCCATCGCTCCAAGCTTTGGGGCTATCAATCTCGAAGACATCGCAGCACCGCAGTGCTTTGAGATCGAAGAGCGGCTTAAGGCCGAGTGCGACATACCAGTCTTTCATGACGACCAGCACGGCACCGCTATCGTAGTGCTGGCCGGGCTCATCAACGCCATGAAAGTCACCGGCAAAAATCTCGTCGACTGCAAAATCGTCACGATTGGTGCAGGTGCCGCCGGTACCGCCATCATGAAATTGCTCCATCAATATGGAGCAACGAGCATCATCGCCGTCGATAGCAAAGGTATCGTCGGCGACTCCCGTACCGACCTCAACGATGAGAAAAAAGCCCTCCTTCAGTACGTCGACAGCTCGCGCAGCGGCACACTCGACGATGCCATCGACGGTGCCGACATCTTCATCGGTGTCAGCAAACCAGGTTTGTTGACAGAGGACATGGTGCGCAAGATGGCTGATCAGCCTATTATATTTGCCCTGTCAAACCCAACCCCCGAAATCATGCCCGACCTAGCAAAAAGCGCCGGCGCGGCTGTTGTTGCTACTGGCCGCAGCGACTTCCCGAACCAAGTCAACAATGCCATCGCCTTCCCTGGCATTTTCCGTGGCGCACTCGATAATGGCGTCAAGCAGATCACTGATCTGCACAAAATCGCAGTTGCCGAAACGATCGCCGCACTCGTCGAAAATCCAAACGCCGATGAAGTGATACCCAGTGTGTTCGATGAACGCCTCGTACCGGCCATCGCCGCGGTTATTCGTTAAGCAGCGCTTCTCAATCGCGCAGCAAATGCCCCGAGATGAGGCAACACGGTACCACGAAAACTCAAAGAAGGATCAAGCGTCGAAATCGGTGCGACGAGCTCGGGCGCCATCGCAATCTCATTCATGGTATTGACAGGATTGGCAGTAAAGCGCGTATGCGTACCGCGTATCTGCTTGACCACCACGCCAGCACCACGCAGGGCTGTTATCGCGCCTGGGTCGATTGTTGACAGGTTAAATAGCCCGTCGTGCTCCATAAACCCGATCGTCACTGGTACACCGCTTTTTTGCAGCTCTAATGCATAGTCGAGCGACGCGAAATGCCCTAGTTTTGCAATTGCACCAAAGTTGAGGATGGGATGCCGTTTGATTTCGGTCTTGGCAGAAAAATTGGTGATTTTTTCATCCATGTCAAACCGTGTCGCCGGGTCATCATAGCCAATCAAGGCGCCACGCCAGACGAGACGTCGTACACGTTCAGGAATCGGCGGCGCAATAAACGTCGCACTACGCGGCAATGCACCATATTCAGTGGCAAGCTTCACCGCATATTCACCCGCCGAGTGTGCAATCACGTCACGGTCATGGATATGTTCGCCGAATGCCTCTGGATTGCTTATCGCCGAACTAAAATTGACCCCCCGAAATGGAAGGCCACTATGTTGTTCGAGTAATGTGGCGACTGAGTCGGCTTGCTCGCGACTGCTTGCAAAGCCTAAAGAAACGATGGTTTCTCTAGTCATTATTACATTATATCACATTTTTGATTAAATTACAATATGTTTGTTTCAAATGTGAATAGTACTATTGTACGCTTTGTTTCAAAAAGCGCAAGTATTTTGTACCTACATCTCAAAACCTTCCACTAAGCACCGCTGTGCGCCAGGTACCTCTTACAGAGAGAACGGGGCTGCAGCCGCTGTACGGTACATTGGAGAAGTTTTTTAGACTCAGGTTTTTATTGCTAGACCACGCGTCCGACTTCTTCGAGAGTTGTTTCACCCCTGAGAGCGGCCAGTACGCCAACTTGCTCGAGTGTCAGCATGCCGCGACTCTTGGCGACTTTTTCAATCGCATCAGGGTGCACTTCTTCTACGTCACCACGGATGAACTTTTGGATTTCCTCATCAACAATCAGCTGCTCCATAATCACGATACGCCCCTTATACCCAAACGGCGCATCGTCACTCGGCACTGGTCGCCAAAGCTTAAAGTGATCGAGGTCTGGCATATCAGTCCCCTCTGGCACATTCGCAAGAATCCTGCGCACGTAATTTCGCGTTGCTTCATCAGGCTCGTACTCTTCTTTGGTGTCGTCCACCAACCGCCGTACCAGGCGCTGAGCAATCACCAGGCGCACCGCACTAGAGAAGATCGGGTTGACGCCAATCATGTCAATCATACGACTAAAGGCTGCGCTCGTAGAATTGGCGTGGAAGCTCGACAGCACGAGGTGTCCAGTGATAGACGCCTGAATGGCTGTCTTTGCCGTGTCGGTATCGCGGATTTCTCCCACCATGACGACATCAGGGTCGAGTCGCAGTACACTGCGAAGTCCGTCAGCAAAGCTCTGACCACCGGTGGTATCGATCGGAATCTGAGAAATGCCCGTCAGCCCATACTCAATCGGATCCTCGAGCGTAATGAGCTTACGGTCTTGAGTGTTGAGGGCATTGAGCATACTGTAGAGCGTGGTTGATTTACCGCTCCCGGTTGGCCCTACCATCAGTACTAATCCGCGCGGGTGGCTAATCACTTCATCAATTTGGGCGCGCTGTTTATCTGGAATGGAAAGTCGATCAAGCTGCAAGAGTGACTCGTCAAAGTTAAACAGACGAAGCACGGCGTCTTGACCGTACATAGTCGGTACTGTTTCGACACGAAGGTTCAATAGATGAGTCGCACTGCCATTCGTGATCTCTTTTTGCATATGCCCCGACTGCGACTGGCGTGCTGCACTACTGATACCTGCGCGACTAGCCAGTTCTCCCATAATGACGCGGTAGCGATCTTTTTCGAGATGTGCCACGGCGTGAAGCGCGCCATCGACACGCATACGCACCCGGATACTTTCACGCTCATTCTCGATGTGAATGTCGCTGGCGCCGAGCTTGTCGGCTTGATTGATAATAAAGTCAAAAATCTCTTCGCTACTGACGGTATTGAGTGTTTGACTGACTTGATTGATGGTATCGCTGTCGCCGTCTTTGGCAATCTCGATATCATCGTAAACCACTTTCTTGGGGGGGTCAAACCGATTCATAAAGGCTCGGTAGCCGCTGAGACTAATCAGTAGGAACTGCACTATCTCACCGCGCTCAGTGTAGTCCATCTTCATCTTCTGCAGGACTGTTTGTGGGGTCTGCGTGGTGACGCCGATTTGATACGCCACCTCTGCGCCGCCTTTGACGAGCGGCACCATCCGGTTCTTATGCATCTCTTCGACCGTCATGATACCGATCGCGAGCGGCAGACTCTCTTCTATCTGCTGGGTATCGAGATACTGCAACCCTAAAAGTGCCGCGCGCTGCTGTGTGGAGTGCTCATCTTGCTCGCGCCGTCGCTGCTGGATTTCGTCTTCGTTCATTCCCTCTAGTGTAGCAAACTGCTTGTGGTTTCAACAGTTTACAGGTGTCATGTTTCAGTTTACAATAAGTTTTCAGTTAACAATTAGTAATGAAAAAATCCGAAATCATCGTCATCGCCCACAACATCCGTAGTACCCATAACGTGGGGTCGATTTTTCGTACCTGCGAAGGATTTGGTGTGTCAAAAATCATCTTGAGCGGGTATACTCCTGTACCCCTTGCTGATGAGAACGACCCTGTGCAGGGGCGGCTGCCACATGAGGCCGAGAAGATCACAAAACAAATCCATAAAACCGCGCTCGGTGCCGAGCAGCTCGTGCCTTTTGAACGCCGCGAAACGCTAGATCTAGCGGCACCAGATCTAGCGGAATTTCATATTGTTGCGTTGGAACAAGCGGTGAATTCAGTCAGTCTACAGGACTACGCGCGCCCTCAAAAAATCGCACTTCTGCTCGGCGAGGAAGTCCATGGTATCGAGCCAGCGCTCCTCGCTCAATGCGACGATATTATCGAAATCCCTATGCAAGGCAAAAAAGAATCATTCAATGTTTCGGTTGCAACGGGTATCGCGCTTTACGCCTTGGCTACTTAACCGCAACTGCTTCCGCACCAAGCAGTTCGCTTAGTTGGGCTACTAGCCCGTCGCTTGTCTCCACCCGAAATGGCAGTCGCACTGCAGACTGCTTGTTGTCGCCAAGCACCAGCACTACATCCGACTCGCCTGGATAAGTATTGCAAGCTTTTTTCAGAGCGATCAGGGCGGCGTGATCGTCTGGATTGGCGACCTGCACATAAAGCGTCTTCGCGATTAACGCCACCGGTTCGGGCATAGGGGCGGGCATGGAAACGGTCTTGGCAATGGCTGGCTCGGACTTGCTTGGGTAGCGCTTGCGCGTGACAGTTGCGCGCCCCGTCGGCGCCACCATTTTACGGCCGTGACTTTCATACTGTGAAAGTTCACGATCAGTCACGATACTTATTTCGTCAGCGATAAGCTTGGTCTCATCGACCATGTTTCCTTCGCGGTCACGCGCATTAACATTGCCAGTGATTTTTAGTACAACATCCGACTTTAACGTGTCACCCAATTGCTCGTATAATTTCGGAAAAACAATGATTTCGCATTCGCCTGTTTTGTCCTCGATGCCGACAAACGCCATTTTACTACCGCTTTTTGTGACGATAGTACGAATTGTGGTCACGATGCCACCAATTGTGATTTTTTGACCATCAATGTTTTTGCCCACGCTATGCAATGGGATGGTTTGTTCTTCGAAAAAGGCTTCAAAGTTGTCAAGCGGATGCGCAGAAATATAGAGTCCCATAAGTTCCCTCTCCCACATCAACTGTTCTTTGTCGGTATATTTGGCTGGTGCAGACTTGAGCTCAATCGACGGCATCAATTCGTCGCCGCCACTGGCCACGAGCGCACCAAACAAGTCTGTCTGGCCGCTCAATGCTTCTTTTTGGAGCTTGCTCGCGAAACCGAGGATATTTTCGAGGTTGAACAACAAGTCACTTCGGTCGCCCAACGTATCGAATCCGCCCGCTTTGATCAGCGCTTCCCAGGCTTTTTTGTTTACCTTGCTGGTGCTAACACGTTTTGCAAAATCTTCGACGCTTTTGAACTTGCCATCAAGCTCTCGAGCTCGGATAATTTCCTCGACCGCCGCCACTCCTACCCCTTTGACCGCTGCCATACCAAAGCGTACTTGCTGCTTGCCTGGCACAACGGCAAATTCGACAAAGGAATCATTGACATCAGGCAACAGCACCGACAGACCCATATGCTTGCACTCAGTAATCTCAATCGCCAGTCGGTCAATGTCATCGGCATCGCTCGTCATCAGCGCCGCCATAAATGCGTCGGGGTAATGCGCTTTGAGATACGCTGTCCAGTAAGCAATCAGTCCATAGCACGCCGCGTGGCTCTTGTTAAAACAGTAGTTAGCAAACTCTTCCAGCTGACCCCAGAACATCTCGGCTACTTCTTGGGTCGCACCGCCATGCTCGACGGCACCTTTGACAAAATCAACTTTTACTTTGCGCATGAGATCGATCTTTTTCTTACCGACGGCCTTTCGCAGGGTGTCTGCTTGCCCACCGGTAAACCCGCACCACTCCTTACTGATCTGCATAAACTGCTCTTGGTAGACCAAAATCCCATATGTGTTTTTGAGCGAATTTTCCATGCCTGGGTGCAAGTACGTGATCTTTTCTTCGCCGTGTTTGCGCTTGATAAAGCTATCAATAAATTGCATTGGGCCTGGCCGATAGAGCGCGACCATGGCGATAATATCGTCAAAGGTGCTTGGCTTTAGCTCGCGCAAATACCGTTTCATGCCGGCAGATTCAAGCTGGAATACGCCCGTCGTGTCTCCTCGTTGGAATAACTCGTAAGCCTTCGTGTCATCCAGTGGAATAGCCGACAGATCGATCTCTACGTTGTAAACTTTACGGATGATACGCAGCGCATTTTTGATGATTGTGAGGTTCGAGAGCCCGAGAAAATCCATCTTTAGCAGCCCAAGCTCCTCGACCGGGCCCATAGGATATTGCGTGGCTACCACGCCTTTTTGGGCCATCTCGAGCGGAACGTAGTTTACAATGTCATCAGGCGCAATCACCACACCAGCCGCGTGTACGCCATGGCTACGAATCGTCCCCTCGAGACGGATCGCAAAATCAAACACCTCTTTGGCGGTGGGATTCTCTTCGTACTCGCGTCGCAAATCCTGATCTTCCTTGACGCTGACCGAAAGTGGAATATGCCGGCCTTGAACTGGTGGCGGGATCATCTTGCTGAGCCGATCAGCCTCGGCGTAGGGCACCTGGAGCACACGCGCTACATCGCGTACGGCCGCACGCGCTGCCATCTTGCCGAACGTGACGATATTCGCTACACGCGCATCACCGTACTTGTCGGCGCAATAGGCGATCACTTCGTCGCGGCGGGTGTCTTGAATATCAATATCAATATCTGGCATCGAAATACGATCTGGGTTCAAAAATCGCTCAAACAGCAAGTCGTACCGCAATGGATCCAGGTCGGTAATATGAAGGGCATAAGCGATGATACTACCAGCGGCGCTACCCCTACCCGGGCCAAAAATAATACCTTGGTCTTTGCCCCAGTTGATAAAATCTTGCACAATCAAGAAATAGCCGTTGTACCCCATGCGCTCCAGCACTTCAAACTCCATATGCACACGATCTTTAACCTCCTCAGTGAGGATTTTCTCGATCTTTGGGATGGATAATTGTGCCGCTTCTTCACGCATTTTTCCGGCATAACGAATCGCCAGACCCCGATACACTAGCTTGTCGAGATAACTTTTTTCGGTTTCACCCTCGGGTACAGGAAACTTTGGGATCAGAATACGGCCCAACTCGATATTAACATGGCAGCGGTCGGCGATAGCCTTTGTATTGGTGATAAATTCTGGGTGACTTTTGCCCCACCGAGCGATGATATCGCGCGGATCAGTCACGTGTAACTCAAATTCTTTGAGACTCATACGCTTAGGGTCGCTTAGGAACGAGCCAGTACCGACACAGAGCAATATCTCATGAGCCTCCTGGTCATCATGTGTCAAATAGTGACCGTCGCAGGTGACCACACAAGGGATATCGAGTTCTTTGCTTAGCCTCATCAACCCTGCATTGATTTTTTGTTGTACATCCCAGGTAAATGGTGCGTCCTCGTGACCATGGTCTTGGATTTCAAGGTAATAGCGATCGCCGAAGATACGCTTGTACCAGGCGGCGACTTCCTTGGCTTTTTCGTAGTCATCCGAACGGAGACTCTCACCCACCTCGCCGCTAGCACACCCGCTCAAGGCGATTACGCCGGCGCTATACTGCTCGAGAATATCATGATCCATGCGAGGCTTGTAGTACATACCCTCAAGATTGGCCAGCGTCGACAGTTTCATGATATTTCGATACCCCTCGTCGTTCATGGCAAGGAGCGTTAGGTGATATCGGGCCTTGTCTTTGGCGGGATCACGATCAAATCTGCTCCGGGCCGCAACATAAGCTTCGATGCCAAGAATCGGCTTGATTTCGCCATCAACTGCCGCCTTGTAGAACTCCAGTACGCCGCTCATTGTCCCATGATCGGTTACTGCAGTAGCGGACATGCCATAATTTTTTACCGTCTCAACCAGCGCTGGAATTTTAGTCAGGCCGTCGAGCAGTGAATGGTGAGTATGATTGTGCAAATGAACAAAATCGCTCGGTAATAGCGAGCTGCCCGATGCTACGTTCCCCTCCTGTGCTCTTGGCATATCTACGTCTTATTATACCGTAGCGCACGCGGTGGTACTGTAGTAAAATCCACTTGTTTACGCTATTGCTTGGCAGTTTGCATCAACTCGACGACATGATCGATAAATCCAGCCACACCAGGAACGAGATGGCCAGTTAAGTTGAGCAACCATACCAATACCGCTAGCACGACCGTGCCGCCAAGCACCGATCCAAGTCCAAAAAATATGCCACGGAAAAAATTGAACTTGTATACCGAGAACCGGTTGCGATTAAAGTCATTGAAGAGCTCTTCAAGCACTGATTGTCGCGCCCCGCGTTCGTTGCCTTCTTGAATGTTTTTCTTGAGTTTTTTCCAAAATGTTAGTGGCATTATAATGATCCTGTCTATGTATGTAGTGTGGCAGATTTGATAGAAAAGTTCAATGGAGTTAGAACTTAGAGCTTTTGTTGATTGTACGAAAAAACGCCCAGTATACCAAGGCGTCTTTTCCAAAATCCAAGCTCAAAGATCTATTTCTTCTTTTCGTCTTTCAGCTCTGCCTTTGCGCTATCGAGTGCACGCTCGGCACGACCACGATAGTCGTCGACCGTCTTCTTGCCTTCTTTGACGGCGGTTTCGACTTGCTTGCGAGTGTCTTCATAGACTTTCTCGCCTTGCTTTTTGACTTCGGCAGCTTTTTTGTCAGCCTGCGTCTTTATCTCATCGGCTTTTGCCTTCAGATCAGCACGAGTTTCTTTGCCTGATTTTGGCGCAGCGAGTACACCCGCGACAACACCTGCAGCCGCTCCAAGCAACGCTCCTAGTGCAAATTTACCTTTTGACATAGAATTGTCCTCCTATTTAGCTCTATTAATAAAACTTTGTACGAGTCTAGCGATCGCGATCGGCGATGCAAACTTGGCGGCACTATCGGCTGCACTCTCAAATTTGAGAGCAGTCCGCTCTGCGGTTGCCGTGATGCCTTTTATCTGTCGTGTCACCTTGATAAGCAAGGCCGTCAAGACGATCGCGAGCACCAGGAAAAGCGCTAAAAATACCGACAGAATGATAACTAGAATTTGTGCCCATTCCATAGAAATGAAAGCTCCTTTGTTTAGTGCGTTCGCGTTTGTACGACGCTATATTTAGTATAGCACCGATGGGAACGCCTCGGTTGTGAAATAGTTCACGAGTTCTGATTTATTCGTGCACTCAAATGCTCGCGAAGCGCCGGCCCGAGCGAGCGGTGAGCGAGGCCAAAATCAATGACTGTTTTTAGGTATTCAAGCTTATCACCTGTATCGTAGAACGTGCCATTCTTGATTTCGCAACCATAGAATGAATGGCCGTCATCAATCATCGCCTGCATGATTGGCTGAAAAGTGAATTCGCCCATCCCATCAAAGTTCGCCTTTGCCTCCTCTAGGTAGCTAAAGAACTTTCCCGGAAGCAAGTAGCTACTGACGCTCGCCAGATCGCTCGGCGCCTGTTGCTTACCTGGTTTTTCGGCAACCGAACTCATCTTGATAACGCCATCAGTCACCTCTTCGCCTGCCACAAACCCATATTTGGTATATTCTTCTTCATGGACAGAACGTTTACAGGATAGCACCGCACCATCACGCTCCTCTGCTACTTCTGCCATTTGCACAAAGCGGCTCGGTGTTGCCATGAAAAAATCATCCGCCCAGGTGTAGTAGAACGATTCATTTGGATCCACTAGGTGAGCGGCACAAGCGAGGGGCGTCGCATTTCCATAGGGACCTTTTTGACGTACATAGATGAAATTAGCCAGATCGCCAATTGCCTCAATCTGATCAATAAAAGGCTGCTTCTTCTCTCCTCCTGCGCGCAGGTTTGCCAGCAACTCTTCGCTCGGCATATCAAAATGATCTTCGATAGCACGCTTGTTGCTGGAGCCCACGATAATGATGTCTTTCACTCCGGCCGCTACCAATTCTTCCACAACGTACTGGATGATTGGCTTGTCAATCAGGGGCATCATTTCTTTTGGCATCGCTTTGGTTTGAGGCAAGAACCGTGTGCCAAATCCTGCAGCAGCGATGATTGCTTTGGTTGGTCGTTTCATATTCCTCCTTAGAGTCTTTCGCGAATTAGTTTTTGTGCAAGTGCAGGGTTGGCTTTGCCCTGTGACTGCTTCATGACTTGCCCGACAAGATAGCCGATCGCTTTGTCTTTGCCAGCCTTGATATCTGCAATCGAAGCGGCTGACGCTTCATGGGCCATTACTGCATCGACAATCTCGCCGATCGCGTTTTCGTCGCTCACCTGCAAGAGATTCTTTGCTTCTGCAATCATTCGAGGCGCATCACCGCTTGACAGCATTTCGAACAATACAGTGACTGCTGAGTTGCTACTGATTTCGTTTTTCTCCGCCATCTCCGCAAGCTGCACGATATGGTCAGGTAGTAGTTGCTTGCCTTCCCACGTATCATCACCAGCACTTACTTTGCCTTGCACATCAATAACGAGCCAGTTCAAAATTCGTCGACGCACTTCGCCGTTAGTAGCTGCCGCGATCTCAACAAGAAAATCGCGAACTTTTGCATCAGTAATCGCGAGCGCAGTCTCGGTCATCGCAAAATCAAGCCCAGCACCTCTCAGTGTGTCCCGGAATTCACCGGGCAACATCGGCATATCTGCTTGAATCTCAGCAATCTCCTCATCAGTTAGCACAATCGGCGGAATATCAGCGTCGGGCATATAGCGATAATCCTGGGCATCCTCTTTGCTGCGCTGGCTGGTAGTCATACCCGAGTCATCACTCCATCCTCGCGTTTCTTGCACCACTCGCTCGCCGCTTTCAAGTAGCTCAACCTGTCGACGGAACTCGTACTCTGCAGCACGTTCAACACTGCGGAAAGAGTTAAGGTTCTTGACCTCGGCGCGCTTTCCAAGCTCGGCAGCACCTTTCTTTGCCACACTGACGTTGACATCAAAACGCATATTGCCATGATATAAGTCACCATGTGTCACGCCCGCATATGTCATCAAGCGGTGAAGCTCGGTGGCATATGCCCGTGCCTCAGCAGCGGAGTGAATATCTGGCTCTGACACAATTTCAATCAACGGCGTGCCAGCGCGGTTGAGATCCACCAGGCTATACCCCCCGAAGTGAGTTAATTTGCCGGCATCCTCTTCCATATGAGCATGGTGCACGCGCACCCTCACCGAGCTACCATCTTCAAGTGGTGCCTCAACATAGCCTGCAAGAATTATCGGCTGATACATCTGAGTAGTCTGATAGCCTTTTGGTAGATCGGGATAGAAATAATGTTTGCGGTCAAAGCGACTGATGTTTGCAATCTCGGCATTCAGCGCTTTGCCCGCGCGGATCGCCAAATCTACAGCATGGCGGTTGAGCACTGGCAACATACCAGGAAGCCCAAAGTCAATCGGGTGTACCTTGCTATTCGGATCGGCATCGCGCGCATCGTTGTCTGCTGGGCTGAATAATTTCGTCTTGGTCGCAAGCTGCACATGACACTCAACACCGATTGTCATTTCATAGGTGTCGAAAATTTCTGATTTAAGTATACTCATTGTTAAATTGCCCCTAAATCTTTCAAGCCTTGCTTAAACGCTACCAGTGATCGAGCAGCAGTGTCGTAACTGATGTCTGCGTCCGTGTCATGTGCCAGTTGATTACGAATCTTGTGAGCCGTCCATATGTGATTGGCGTTTTTCCAAACTTTCTGGGCAGATTTCATACGCTCACCCATGGTATTGCCACGAAAGTTCCGCTCCCGCAACGCTTTGTCGAGCAACTTGTCGGCTTCGAGTACCGCGAGTGTCCAGCTGCTAGGGTTGTGACGGTCGAGTGAACTTTCGATAGCCATCCAGCGAGACTGGTATTTTTCGACGGCCAGACGTGCTCCCGCCTTCATGCCAATCATTAGATAAATCACACCAACAAGCGACACGAGCACGACTCCGGCGAGAAGAAAAGAAATTGCAGGACTATCCACGGTGCACCTCCATGCTGCCGCTCAGTGCGATCAATGCGGCATCCGACTTCATAGGACCAATTAACTGCACACCGATCGGCAAGCCTGCGGCATTTTCTCCTGCCGGCACACTGATAGCTGGCAAGCCTGCCAAGCTCGGCGGAACTGTCATGACATCGCTGAGATACATTTTGACAGGATCACTAGTGTTTTCACCGATGCCGAATGCCACCGTTGGTGCAGTTGGCGACAATAAAAAGTCATACTCATTAAACAGTCCTGAAAATTCGCCCATGAGCAACGTGCGCGCCTTTTGCGCTTGCTGGTAGTATGCATCAAAAAAACCGCTCGAGAGCACGTAGCTTCCAATCATAATCCGCCGTTTATTTTCCGTCACAAATCCTTCGTCACGGGAACGTCCATATAGCTCGGCAAGCGTTTGGACACCACTCGCACGACGACCGTACCGAATCCCATCATACCGTGCTAGGTTGCTTGAAACTTCGGCAGGAACAATGATGTAATACATTGCGAGTGCGAGCGGCAAGGTAGGCATACTCACTTCGTCAACTGTGTGTCCAGCAGCGCGCAGTGACGCAATATATTGCTCAGTCGCATGACGGACATCGTCATCAACACCATCCCCCATCGTTTCTTTGATGACACCGATTTTCGCATTTATCTTAGACGGTGCAGTTGGGACAAAATAGTTAGGTAATGTCGTCATGTCTTTGTCATCTTGACCAGCCATGATGGCCATGACTCGTGCCACATCGTCTGCGGTGCGTGCGAAACAGCCCATACAGTCGGTGCTGCTAGCCATGGCTACAACACCGTATCGACTGACCATGCCATAGGTCGGTTTGTAGCCAAAAATACCGTTAAAACTCGCCGGCTGCCGAATTGATCCTCCCGTGTCGCTGCCGAGGGCAAACGGCACAATATCAAGTGCAGTCACCACGGCCGAACCACCTGAAGAACCGCCAGCGACTCTTGTGGTATCAAACGCATTGTGAGTGACACCATATGCAGAATTCTCTGTTGAGCCACCATGAGCAAATGCATCGAGGTTCGACTTGCCGATACAAATCGCTCCAGCGGCTTCAAGCTTTTCAACCACCGTTGCTTGAACTGGCGCATCAAAATTCTCCAACAGCTTGCTTGCTGCTGTGGTTGGTGCGCCAAATGCCAAAAAGTTATCTTTAACAACGAACGGCACTCCTGCAAGCTCGCCAACCTTCTCGCCTGCCTTGAGACGAGCATCAATCTCATCAGCTCGCTGTAGCGCTCTTTCTTCCGTCAAATGAAGTAATGCATGGTATGATTCGTGCTCGCGAGCTTTTGCAAGCGCCGTCTCAACCTCGGCACGAGCTGATGTCTGGCCGGCTTGTATGCTTGCGATAATATCGGTAATCGTTTGGCTCATAGTACTTTTGGTACCTTTACGCTCTGGTCTGCTTGCTCGGGTGCAAGTGCCAGCAAATCCTCACGAGTCACGGTGCTTTCCCGTACTGTGTCATCGCGCCAGACATTTTCAAGACCAGTCACCTGGTAGGTGGGCTCCACGTGTGAGGTGTCAAGCGATCCGAGCTGTTCGATATACGTCAGAATGTTGCCAAGATCAAGCTGGAGCGCCGTCACTTCATCATCGCTCAGCTGCAAATTACTCAACGCGGCGAGATGCCGCACATCATCGGTAGAGATTGTACTCATTGCCTCTTATTATACCCTAGCCTTTACTGCTCTCAAAGATGTATATGATACTACTTATGCTTTATACTAATAACATATGCCTCACCAAGTCAAAAAAAACATGGGCGTCACCCTCCGCGGCAAACGTGCCGAATTTCGGCTGTGGGCACCGTTTGCGAGCGCAATACAAATTGCCGGAACCTTCACGCCCGACCATCCCATTCCGCTTGAGAGCGAGCAGGACGGGTATTGGTCAGTGACAATCGATGACGTTGAGCCCGGTCATGTCTACAAATACTTAATTAAAACCGGGACGAATGTAATCGAGAAAAACGACCCTCGAGCGCGCGCAATCACGAGCAGCGACCAGGGCTTAAGTGTGATTGTCGACGACACGTTTGACTGGGAGGATGTCACATTCGTTCCTCCGCCTCATGATCAGCAAGTGATTTACGAACTGCATGTCGGCACCTTTCACCGTCCCGATGCCTCCACGCCTGGCACATTTGATTCTGCGATTGAAAAGCTCGACTACTTAAGTGATCTCGGCGTCAACATGATTGAACTAATGCCCGTTACTAGCATGGCGTACAGCAATGGATGGGGCTACGCGCCAAATTATATCTATAGCGTCGAGGCGATGCTCGGCGGACGTCATGGATTGATGAAATTTGTGCGCGAGGCTCACAAACGCGGCATAGGAGTAATTCTCGATGTCGTCTACAATCATTTTTCTGGCAATACTGATTTGTGGCAATTTGACGGCTGGAGCGAAAACAACCGCGGCGGCATCTACTTCTACAACGACGAGCGTGGCGACACGCCATGGGGAGGCCGGCCAGATTATGGTAGGCCGGAAGTGCGCCAATTTATACTCGATAATATAACTATGTGGCTAACTGAATACCGACTCGATGGACTACGTATTGACTCGACAATATACATGAGAAATACCGAAGGACGCGACAATGATCCAGCACATGATATTCCCGATGCATGGTTTCTTCTGCAAGACATCGTGGCGCTTGCCCACAAAATCAATCCCCAGGCTATCATGATCGCTGAGGATTGCGCCAATAGCGCCTTCCTCACCAAGGCACGAGCCGACAATGGGTGTGCATTTGATGCGCAGTGGGAGCTAAGCTTTCCGCATGCGGTACGAGATTCCCTGGGCGTGACACCTAACCATCCTCGTACGCTTGCTAGTATTCGTAATGTGCTCGAAAAATCGTATAACGGCAATGTATTTGAGAAAGTCATCTTCAGCGATTCGCACGACACTGCGGCTAATGGATCAGTACGCCTTAACGACGCCATCAATCCTCAGGATCCTACCAGCCTGGAAGCCCGCCAAACGCTCCTGCTTGCCAATAGCCTCATGCTCACCGGTCCGGGTATCCCTATGCTTCTCCAGGGTAGTGAATTTTTGCAAAAAGGCGCTTTCAATGACTGGGAAGCACTAGAGTGGGAGCAAGCGACCAAGCACGCTGGAATTATCACCGCTCATCGTCATTTGATTGATCTTCGGCTCAACCACCATCACAATACCGCTGGTCTGCTTGGCCAACACACCGCTATTTTTCACCAGGATGATAACAATGGAGTTATCGGATACCATCGATGGCAGGATGGTGGCCCAGGTGATGACGTGCTAGTTGTCGCAAATATTAGTGACCAGAATTTCACAACTTACCAGCTCACATTGCCACGCTCCGGGGCATGGAAAGTTCGGTTCAACAGCACCTGGAGTGGCTACAGCAGCGATTTTGCAAATGTTTCCATCGAGCATATTACGACCGATGATCAGTCACTCGCTACCATCTCTCTGCCTGCATATACTGTACTGATCGTCTCGCAGGAATAGCTACCGTGGATTATAAAGTGCCGAAAAAGCTGTCTGGTGCGGGGTGAACATCATTATTCTTCGCACTGGTCTAACTTTGACTCCTTGGGTTACCTCAAGAATTTACTTGATCACGATGATTTGAGCGACATACCAAACAGCTTGCAGCATAACAGATGAGTGCTATCACTGCGGTTCGAGCGGTGTGGTCTGAGGGGTGAGTTACATTTTGCTTTTTATATCTGCAATCAGATCGCGCAGTTCGGCGGCCCGCTCGAACTCAAGATTAGCGCTGGCTAGTTTCATCTGGCCTTCGAGGTCTTTCACCAAGCTACCGTATTCATCTTTTGGAATTTTATTGAGGTTAAGTTTGTTCTTTGTATCTTCCTTTTGCGGAATAATCGCGCGTAGCCCTTCGTCTATTGCTTTGTCGACACCACGCGGTGTGATCCCATGCTTGACGTTATACTCATGCTGGATCTCTCGGCGCCGGTTCGTCTCGTCGATCGCGCGTCGCATGCTATCTGTCACATTGTCGGCATACATAATCACCGATCCTTCGACATGGCGAGCTGCGCGCCCAATTGTCTGGATTAGCGCGCCCTCACTGCGCAAAAACCCCTCTTTGTCGGCATCAATAATCGCTACCAGTGATACCTCAGGCAAATCAAGCCCTTCGCGCAAAAGATTAATCCCTACCAGCACGTCATAGACACCCATACGAAGATCTCGCAAAATATCACCACGCTCCAGCGTATCAATATCGCTGTGAATGTACGCCGTTTTTATACCAATATCAATCAGGTGCTGGCTGAGATCCTCTGCCATTCGCTTGGTAAGTGTCGTCACTAGCACGCGTTGATGTTTGGCTGTGCGGTCACGAATCTCAGCGATCAGATCGTCGATCTGACCCTCACTGCCGCGCACATCAATCGGCGGGTCGAGCAGGCCGGTTGGGCGAATAATTTGCTGTACCATCTCTGGTGTATGCTCTTTTTCATATGGCCCTGGCGTTGCAGAAACAAATATCGCCTGGTTGATGTGCCGGTCAAATTCTTCAAACTTCAATGGGCGGTTATCAAGTGCACTTGGCAACCGAAACCCATACTCGACCAAAATCTCTTTACGCGCGCGGTCACCGTTATACATGCCTCGTACCTGTGGCAAGGTAACGTGACTTTCGTCCACAAACAACAAAAAGTCATCAGGGAAATAATCGAGCAATGTTGCTGGTTGCTCGCCAGGCTCTCGGTTGGTGAGATAGCGGCTATAGTTTTCGATACCTTTCACAAAGCCTGTTTCTTCGAGCATCTCAAGGTCAAATTTGGTACGCTGCGCCAAACGCTGCGCTTCCAGATATTTATCGTGCTTCTCAAACCATGCCATGCGTGACTCAAATTCGAGTTTGATGTTTTCAATTGCTCGCGCAACCTTGTCCTTCGGAGTGACGTAGTGACTCGATGGAAAGATTTTTACATATTCTGGCTCATGTAATATTTCACCAGTAAGTGGATCAATATTGGTGATGCGATCTACTGTATCACCAAAAAATTCGATACGATAAGCCGAATCATGACCAGCGGGAAATATATCGACTACGTCTCCACGCACCCGAAATGTTCCGCGTGCAAAATCAATGTCGTTGCGATGATACTGGATATCAGTCAGTTGTCGCACAAATTTGTCTTGCACACGGCGTTCACCGCGCTGCACCGTAATTGACATTTCGGCATAATCATCGGGCGAACCGATACCATAAATACAGCTCACACTGGCCACTATGATCGTATCGCGACGCGTCAAGAGTGCGCTTGTGGCTGCGTGACGAAGTCGGTCAATTTCTTCATTGATGGCACTGTCTTTCTCAATATACGTATCACTGCTGGCGATATAGGCTTCTGGCTGATAATAATCAAAGTAGCTCACAAAATAATGAACTTCGTTGTCGGGAAAAAATGATTTGAACTCGCTATAGAGCTGTGCCGCAAGTGTTTTATTGTGCGCTAACACAAGTGTCGGAACATTGCGTTTGGCAATAATATTCGCCATGGTAAACGTCTTACCCGACCCTGTCACACCCAAGAGCGTTTGCTCCTTGTCTCCTTTTTCTAGCCCCATTACCAAAGCCGCGATCGCCGTCGGCTGGTCGCCAGTTGGTCGGTAGTTTGAAGCCAGGCGGAATTTGCTCATCCTTCTATTATACTATGTACCATTGCTCCCGCCATCTTGCTGCTAGCCTCGACGGTTTGTCAGCTTTGGCACCTCTGCCCTTGCGTAGTCCCGCTCATAATCTATGTCGTGAAAATCAGCATATTTTTTGTCAAGCTCAGCCACCACCTTTGCCACCAATCGTTTCGGATCGGTGTCGAACAGCACGTCTTTGCCGCCTGGTGCCTCGATATGCTTGAGTAGCGTTGCTGCGTAATCAGCCAGGCCGCCCGACCCGAGCAATACCCCACACACTTTACGGCTTTCCAGGGCAGTTGCCAGTTCGTGAAGTGACCCCATGCGTCCTCCAACGGTAATCACCGCGTCAGCGCTGCGTACCAGATGCACATCGCGCCCAACATATTCCATACCGGTGAAATTGATATAGTCAAACTCTTTGGTTGGCAGTCGATACGTCGCGACATGCTCACGGAAGCTACTAGCCGGACTAAAACCGATTGATGAGCCTTTCGCATTTTTTACGCCAGTGAACCCCATCGCCGCATAGTGAGGCAGGCCAACAGTTGCGCCGGTCAATAGCGTCTTGCCGGCTTTTGCAATCTCAACTCCAAGTGCAAACGCCTGATCATGCGAAGTGCCGACAGTTTCTCCTGCTGCTGCGCCTGATACGCAAATCTGATATCGCATATTACTCAATCTCCTTTATTTTGTAGTTTTTAGGTGCATCTTTTAAGAACTGCAGCAAGCTTGATCGCTTCAATAGTCCTGCCTGAGCGCCAATGTGCTGGACGACGTTCATGCTGTTGATCGGCGCCCATGACAATGCTTCGTCGATTGACTTACCAATGGCAAGTGCGGCCACAAACGTTGACGCAAAGGCATCACCTGCTCCTGTGCGCTCTTTTGGCGGTACGGGGTCAGGATAGTTTGGCATCTGATAGAGCTTGCCGTCATGAGATGCGTAAGAGCCGTCGGGGCCGTCGGTGATCACTACAATTTCAGGGCCAATCGCATGTAAGGCATCAGCCAGCCCACGCAGTGAATGATAGTCTGCGCCCGTAATGTCGACTGCTTCTTCTCGATTGACAATTACAATGTGTGCTCGCGCATACAAACGCTTTAGTTTCTTTGGCCCCCACGCGAAGTGAAATGTACCGGGCTGAAACACCAATTTCGTATTCGGTGTGATTTCCAGATAATCAAGCAGACTTTCGTGCAACGACCAGGAATCTTCCCCAATATACGACAAGTATACCCAATCAGGGGTAGTCTTTGGCGCTTGCCATTTATATTGGTATTTTTCACTTTTTACCAGCATAGTGCGATCGGCGTTGTAGCGAAGCACGTACCAGTAGCTCGTAGCTTTGTCGCGCTCAACAACCATCGGCTCAGTGCTCACACCTTCTCTTGTCAAATGACTTAATGCTTCTTTGCCGACGTCATCGCCACCTACCCAAGCCATGAGGCCCGCATCAAGGCCTAGCCGCGAACAGGATACAGCAGCATTTGGCGCGGGGCCAACTGAACGCACGATATCGACTCGCTCGTACTTTGGCTTTTGACCGTATGGCACCGCCAGCCATTTTTTCCCGTCATCCTCAACAATAACCTTAGACGACTTTTCGTCCAGCTGAATAAATGCATCGGTAAAAATGTCACCGATAAATAGAAGGTACGGCTTTTTTTCAACTGCTCGCTTACTGGCAACTTTTTGTTCGTGATAGTCGCTCAAGTCACAAATATTCATGCCGGCTTGCGCCACAATTTCCTGGATAGCCACTTCATTGTCGCCATCGGCCGCCACATAGCGTGCCGTCATACCATGCTGAATCTGACAACGAACATGCTTGGCGGTACGCAGTTCAAATGTCTTGCTGAGATTCTCATGAATATCGTCGTGATTAAAGGACACTACGTGGCCATCAATCAAAAGTGCAACGTCATCAGTACTGTGGAATAATGTCGCCGAGGCGCTATGGGCCCCCAACGCTTTGTATAATTCCAGCGCCGTTGTGTCGGCCGGGTCAAGCCCAATTTGACGCATCACTGCATGAGCCCGGGCCAGAATATCTGCCACATAGGCTACATCGGTGCCACGTCGCCCAGTCATCCCTTCGAGCTGCCGAATCGCTTGGCTAAATGCTGGTTCACGTGCCTGGAGAATCTCGCGCAAAAACTTTGCCATTATTTCGTTCCTCGCTGATTGACTGGTGATTCATGAATTGGCATCTCGTGCAGCCGTGCGTCCTTGCGCAGTATCCCCGTTTTGGCGCCAATTTTAGTTACCACACTGGTGCTATTGGCACTGGCAAAGACAATCGAATCTTTGAGCGACTTTCCCTGACTCCACTGGCTCAAAAAGCCACTAGCAAAGGCATCGCCTGCTCCTGTCCGATCGATCACCGGCACGTCTTCGTACATTCCCGCCCTAACGATCGTCTTCCCGTCGGTCGCCACCACACCGTTTGGCCCATCACTGACAATCGCCACCGGGACATAGGAAAGCGCATGCAGTGCCAACTCTTCCAGAGTTTCCCCGTGAACTATCATTTTCATTTCCTCTTTATTAACACAGAGCACTTCGACACTTTCGAGAATTGATTTGAGTTTATCGGGCTCGGCAAGTTCTGGCCCGGCTGGATTCAACATCACCTTTACGCCACCCGCTTCAGCCGCATCAACAATTTCACGCAACAACGGCAATCCGCCATCTCCTAGTGAAGTCGGATATACCCAGTCAAACTCCTTGATCACCCCTAGATCAAACCCGTGTCGACCCGTGCGGCCAAATGCCCGTCCACGATGATTTAGAATTGTTCGTTCGCCATTGGTGGCGATCATAATCACCGAGTACCCTGATTGGTACTCTGGTTGCTGGATAACATGCTGGGTACTGACACCTTCACCATCAAGTTCGTGTAAAATCGCATTACTTGCTGGGTCTTCACCAAGCCCCCACAAATACGCACTATCGAGGCCTTGCCGTGCGATTGTGACAGCCACATTGGTCGCATTGCCACCCGTACAAAATGTCACATCCTCGACTTCCATCTTGAGCCCAAGCGGCAATTCAGTATACAGGCGCTGACCTTGTTTATGCGGGTCAAATTCATCACTGCGAAGAAATACGTCTTGCGTTGCCTTGCCAATTGCCAATATTTTGACCATTAGCGCACCGCCTTTCCTGCACTCCCGAATGCGTTGATCTTTTCTTCGACCACTACCTGCACCGCTTCATATACCTCTGGCATGAGCTTGACGACGGCATATTCATCGGGGTTATCCTGAAGAACTTTTACTAGAGTATCCCGAAAAGCCACGCGCATATCACTGTTAATATTGATCTTACTGACACCAATCTCGGCCGCCGCACGGAACTGCTCAAGCGGTGTTCCTGAACCACCATGGAGTGATATCTGACAGTCGATTGATCCACGGATTCTCTGTAGTAGCTCAAGATCGAGTTGTTTTGGTACTGGGTATTTGCCGTGCAAATTGCCGATGGCTGCGGCAAAGGTATCGATGCCCGTTGCTTCGACGAAACTCTTGGCTCCCTCAGGTGTGCTGAAGGTTTTTTTGATGGTCTCGTAGTCGATCTCTTCTTTGTGGAGGTTGCTGCTGCCACCAAAGTAATGAGGCTCACTCTCTACAAGCGCGCCAGTAAATTTCGCGTATTCAACAACTTCTTTTGTCTTGGCAATAATTTCTTCTTCGCTCGCATCGTGATTTGCCTGTGAGATGTCGATGTGGATAAATTCATAGCCGGCGTCGATAGCGCGTTTGCAAGCCTCGACCGAAGGGCTATGGTCGAGGTTGATGTAGATTTCGACACCGTATTCGTCGCGGTAGTTGTCCACCAGGTCACGAATATTCTCGAGGCCTAGAGCTTTCACTTCACCGTCACTGACTTCGACAAGCACTGGGGCATTGAGCTTCTGCGCCGCTCGGCACACCGCAATCAATGTCTCTTGGTTGTCGATATTAAATGCACCGACCGCAAAGCTTTGGCTGCGGCTACGCTGCATCAAGTGTCGTGCCCTGAGTGTCCTGTCACGAATTTCAGCTATTGTTAGGCCCATACTTACCCCTTTTGATCGATTAGAAATTACTCATGCTTATCTGTTACTTAGTATACCACCCCCGTGACTTGACAGGAACAGTTGACATTTTTATATATGTATGCTATAATGAGATTTAGCTGTTCGCAATTTCCGGTTCATTCTACCGAGGTGCGATCAGCGCACCTCAGAAAGTTGGCTAGCCATGGAGGCATTTCTCTTCGCCCTGGTTGTTCTTTCGTTCTTCGCTCCCGTCCTGGTGGCGATCGCGCTGATTTCCTATCACGACAGGCTCCCCGTGATCGTCGAGCTCCTCATCGTGATCGCCGCGATCCTGTTCATCGCCATCGTCCAGTACAGCTGGGCACAGAACCACGGAACAGACTTCCTCGGGTGGTGGCTCGGCAGCTTCGTCGTGGGGCTCATCGGCTCGCTCCTTATCCCCGACTGAGGAAAAGCCCATCGAAAACGGTTCGCCGAATGTGTTCAATCACATTCGCGCTTGAGCCCTTTCGGTGGGCCGTTTTCATTTTCTCGATCTTAAAAGCCAGGCTTGTATTGGGGACGACTAGCTACAAATTCTTTCGTACGCGTGGCGATCGAGTCATCTGCTAAGCCAAGTTTTTGGTGCACCTCCAACGGCGCACCTGACTCGCCGTAGCGATCATCGATCCCAATTCGGAGGAGCGGCGCAGGCATTTCGTCGCATAGCAGCTCTGCAATCACTCCGCCAAACCCCCCCGCCGCCTGTGCATCTTCACAACTCACTGCACGGCCAGTTTTTTTGATACTCATCAGAATCGTCTTAGTATCGAGCGGCTTGACGGTCGGGACGTGTACAACCTCGGCATCAATGCCATCTTTTGCTAGCGCTTGGGCGGCTTTCAAAGCATAGGGGGTTTCAATACCTGTTGAAAGAATCGTCACGTCGTTTCCCTCCCGTAGTACATAGGCTTTGCCAATCTCGAACGGGCTTTCATGCGTGCTAAATATCGGCGTCTTCTCCCTGGCAATGCGTAGATAGCAAGCACCGGGATGTTCTGCCAGCGCTATGGTAGCTTTCTCGGCCTCAACTGAATCACCTGGGCACACCACTGTCATATTCGGCATCACTCGCATCATGGCGATATCTTCAAACATCTGGTGGGTAGCTCCATCTGGGCCGACTGTCGAACCAGCATGCGCCCCAACCATCTTGACTGGCAACTCGTTAAGTGCGGTCATGGTCTTGATCTGCTCCCAGTTGCGCCCAGGGCTAAATGCCGCGTAGCTAGCTGCGAACGGAATTTTGCCGGCACGCGCTAGTCCAGCAGCCACCGCTGCTAAGTTTTGCTCGGCCACCCCAATCTCGATATATCGCTCGGGAAACGCCTCGGCAAACACATGCATTTGCACACTTTCTACCAAATCAGCGCAGAGTCCCACAACAGCTGTGTTTGTTTCACCCGCTACCTTTAGCCCCCGGCCAAATCCAGTGCGAGTCGGCTCGACGTCGGGATCATCAGAATAAAGTTTGGTGTTGAGCGGGTACTGAGTCATTTACATCACTCCATCGTTGATGTGAAGCTTGGCGGTGAGGCTATCCCAGTCTGTTTCACTAAATGTATCTTCGAGAGCATAGTATGCCACGAGCAGCACATGCCCGTTGTCAAATACTCGCCCCGCAATACGGCCTTTTGCCGGTACGCTATCTGGCGCCAAGAATGTGTAGTTTTGGGTGATAAACTCAACCGATTTGCCATCTGACATGCGTGAAATAATCATCGAAGACTCCGCACCAACCTTCTTGGCACTGAGTGCCGTCAAATAGGTGTTGATGCCGGTGCGTGTCGCCTCCTCGTCAGTGCCAGTAATCGACTCAATCCCTTGGTATGAGGTGAACTGCGCGGAATCATCAGTACGCTGGATAGTATTGACCCCTTCTTTATCAAACGTAACAAGCTTCCAGCCGCTCGGCGGTGCCGGGAATGACCAGTAGGCATTGCCGTCACCCTTTGTCACTTTGTAAGGTTCGGTAATCGGCACATCTAGACCACCCACAGCCGATTGCGTCTCCGCATCCAGTTTAGCCTGGTTACTCATTGCTTCTTGCTGTACCTCTTTTGCGCTCTCTTTCAAACCGCCATACGCCATGACAACAAGCATGACGAGAATAATCGAGCCGATAATCGCGAGCGCGTTCAAGATCGTTCCAATGATCCCAAGCATGGGAGATGCTTGTGCTTTGCGCGACTTGACGATCGAGACGATACCAAGCGGCAGACCGACAACCCAGATCATAAGTGCACCGAGAACAATACTAACGATACCCAGTGTCTTGCCAGGATTTTCTGCTGCCACTTGATAGGGCGCTCCTACGCCAGGTGTAGATGGCTGAGCCATCAGTGGTGGCTGCTCATACGATGGTTGTGGAGGCGTGGGAACAAATGAATTCTGTTCTGGTAATGATGACTGGTCGCTTGGTACTGGTGATTGTGGCGTCATGATGACTCTCCTGATTACTTTGATTATTCGTGCTCGGCGCGTATCTTGCCGCCCATGGTCCGCAGCTCTTTCAGTGCTACCTTGGCTTGTTCTTTATTGGGCGGAATACCGTGCCATTTGTAATTGTATTCCATAAAATCGACATTTTTTCCTGGAATTGTATGGGTAATGATGACGCTTGGACGATTTTCAATTGCCTTAGCCATCCCCACAGCGTCCAAAATACTTTCGATATTGTGTCCATCGATTTCCTGAACATGCCAACCAAAGGATTCCCATTTTGCATGCAGGTTCTCAAGTGGCATAACCTGCTCAGTTGGGCCATCAATCTGAATATTATTGCGGTCAACGAACACGATCAGCTGACTGAGCTTATACTTGCCGGCGAACATAATTGATTCCCAAATGTTGCCTTCGTTCAGCTCGCCGTCACCAGTGACAACATAGACCCAGCGATGCGGCTGATGGTCGAGGTACTGGAGTGCATAGGCATAGCCAGCCCCCTGTCCAATGCCGCATCCCAGCGGACCGCTTGTGTTTTCCAGCCCAGGTAACTTCGTGCGCTCAGGGTGACCTTGTAGACGGGAGCCCCATTTGCGGAGAGTCAATAATTCTTCTTTCGGGAAAAACCCTGCTTCAGCCATGGCGGCATACTGGACTGGCACACAGTGGCCGTTACTCAGAAAAAATACATCTCTATCAGACTTCTCCGGCTGTTTCGGATCGACATTCAGCACGCCAAAATACAGTGTCGCAAGCAAATCGGCTAGCCCCAGCGGGCCAGCGCTATGCCCACTACCGGCTGCTTCAAGCATCCGGATGATACTCTTTCGGATCTCGTTGGCTTTTTGCTCGATCTGGCGTTCCGTTAGCATATACCTCCCTAAATCACCGCGTGCTTATTAATTTCTTCCGTTAGTTGCCGAAATGCGACTGCTGGATCAGCCGCAGTGTTAATGGCTCCCCCACAATTTACGACATCAATACCACCTTGCGACAAACTAAAGGCATTCTCAAGATTTGCACCGCCATCCCAGCCAACTTCGACGGTGGGATGAATGTTACGGATCAAGCGGACTTTTTCGAGCTGCATCAAGCTCGCTGTCCCGCCGTAGTGACCAAGATCACCCGAAAACACCAACACATGATCGGCGGCTTCGATATACGATTGCACTGTGCTCGGTACTGTAGGACGCAGCAGTGCCACCCCCGCCTTGATTCCCGCAGCCTTGAGCTGCTGCAGTGTCGTCGTCAAATCTTCTGAGGCCTCGGCATGAAATATGACAGTAGATGGCTTAAGTTGAATCAATGCCGCCACGTATTGCGATGGACGCGCCACCATGGCATGGATGTCTACTTCCCACTCAGCAGGCCACCAGATTTGATTGACTCCAACCGTAAAAGTCGGAGCGAATTCACCATCGGTCAAATCAATATGGACGCGCTTAGCAAACGGATGAAGCCGCTCAATCGTCGCCTTGTATTCATCTTCAGTTTCACACAGAATCGCAGGGGCAATCGCCGTCATTAGAACTTATCCAATTCTGCATTGCGCCTAGCGTATCGAGCAGCACCAGCAAATGGCGTGCCGATCCAGGTATCGATAATGTCTTTCCAAATCTCGAGGTCGTCGCCTGGTGAATCGAGTACACGGGCCGGCAGACACAATACGTTGCTGTCGTTATCATTGCGAGACTCCTTGGCCTCGAATGAATCCCATATGACCGCTGCGCGTATGCCGCGGAATCGATTTGCCGCCATTGCCATACCCTGACCTCCGGTGCAAATCAGAATCGCCCTCGGATCTGTCTTTTCGTCCTCACCAAGCACTTTTGTTGCGGCCATCTGCGCAAACTGTGGAAAGTCATCTTGTGGGTCAAGCTCTTTGTCGCCAACATCTTCCCACTCATAGCCGTGTTTGCTGAGATAGGCGGCGATCTTTTCTTTCAAATAGTAGCCGCCGTGGTCAGCACCGAGAAAAATCTTCATACCCTAAGTATAAGCGCTATCACCAAGGCTGTAAAGCACTCACGGGTAATGCAGCGTAGGTGTCGTGGGACAAGGGCCTTTGGTGACTGCCTCGTCTGGGGTAGCATGATAAATCACATCGCGAAACTGAGGAGCTCGACCTTCTAGACAGTAATCAGACGCGGGGCCCGTGGTTGCAAGCGATGTTGGTGACGGCAGTGTACTGCCTTTTTTCGGCACTGTTACCGGGAATGACCCGCCCTGTGCCTTGAAGGTACTGATGATGTTATTTTGTGTTGCCGTACACGCCCCTCCACACGTCAACACAAAGTCCGACTCGTTAATTATCGGGCCATGAATCACGACATTCGAGCTCTGCGTGCCTTTGATATGCTCGTTGTTTCCATTGTAGACACAGGAGGTATTGTACGTCGTGCCATTATCCACAATCGGCATAAACCCATTGCAGGCATTGAGAAACAACTGGGCATTCTGACTGGTAGACAAGCCAGAATAAATCGGTAACTGCGGAGCATCTGTATACAACACAACTGCAACTGTGAGTGGCGGTGCGTATTCAGTATTCGCGATATTTGGTGGATAGTTGTTGTTAAACGCGTAATAAACCTGGAGACTCTTGCGCGCATCAGAGATTGTCTGCTGTACCTGCCCGTCCATCGCCCGACGCTGAGAGCCGTTGTAGGCAACAATCACAATCGCCGCCAAGATCGCAATTACAACGACAACCATAATTAACTCAACGATCGTAAATCCTCGATTAGTTACCTGTTGTTTCAGACTCCGATGGATAAATCGCGTCATTCCCACCCCTTTGCTTTACTGTTGATTCTGGACTGCCCGACCAGCGTCAGCAACGAGCTCAACTAGACGATTACTGTATCCCCATTCGTTGTCATACCACGCCACTACCTTGAGGAGGTTACCTCCTACAACATTTGTCAGCGGCAGATCAATGATGCAACTGTGGCTGTTGCCGCGAAAGTCGCTCGACACCAACTCCTCTTCTGTTACATCCAGAATCCCTTGATAAAACGGTTTTTCGGCTGCATCCCGAAACACTTGGTTAACTTCCTCAATGGTAACGTCACGCTTGAGCAATACTACGAAATCACTCATGCTCACGACTGGTGTCGGGACACGGACTGACAGACCACCAAATTTGCCATCAATGGCGGGTAATGCCTTGCCTGCCGCAATCGATGCGCCAGTAGTTGTTGGAACAATGTTCTCCGCTGCAGCACGCGCCTCACGTAAATCTTTGGCCGGTGCATCCTGCAGTCGCTGACTTGCCGTGTAGCTATGCACAGTTGTCATCATCGCTTTCTCGATACCAAACTCACTCTCAAGCACGGCCATCACTGGTGTGATACAGTTCGTTGTGCAACTGGCGTTGGAGATTACCGGTGTACTACCTGCGATCTTGTCTTCATTAACACCCAGTACGATCGTGTCTGCTCCATCGCCTTTTGCAGGTGCCGAGATCACGACTTTTTTGGCGCCGGCATCGATATGCGCTTGGGCTTTGGCAGGATCGACGAAAAATCCGGTCGATTCAATTACTACATCTACCTGGTGATCATGCCATGGCAATGCGCTCGGCTCTTTTTCAGCCAACACCGCAATGTGCTTGCCGTCTACAATGATGCCTGTTTCGTCATGACCAACTTCATGCGCGTATGTCCCGTAGCTGCTATCGTGCTTGAGCAGATGCGCCAGTGTTTTCGTGTCCGTCAAATCATTGATGGCCACTACCTCGACGTCTTGCCGCTCAAAAGCAATCTTAAACGCATTGCGCCCAATTCGGCCAAACCCGTTAATTGCGATTCGAATCATACTTGTGTTTTTCCCTTCCCTTAAGCGTTAGCTCTTTATCCTCTAGTATACAGCACACATCCCAAAAACAGGTATACTATATGCATGGATAAACACGAGTTGCTGAGAGTCGCCAAATCCCACTACAGCCAGCAGCAGCTAGAAGTGCTGGAACGCGCTATCGATTATGCAACAGAGATGCACGAAGGGCAACTCCGCAAAAGTGGCGCGCCCTACATTACTCATCCTCTTCATGTTGCGGCGCTTCTGATTGAATGGGGTATGGATATCGATACGATTGTTGCCGGAGTACTCCACGACACCATCGAGGACACCCCTGCCGCACTCGATCACATCGAACATCTTTTTAGCCGCGATGTGGCATTTCTTGTCGATGGCGTTACAAAAGTTAGTCAGGCACGCGCCGGCATGCGCGATCTCGAGAGCTATTTACCTCAGACTCGCGATAATCTCACCAAGCTACTGATCGCGGTCGGCCAAGACATCCGCGTCATAATCATCAAGCTCGCCGACCGACTGCACAATATGCAAACCCTCCAGTACAAATCACCGCCCAAACAGAAAAAAATTGCCCGTGAAACAATCGAGGTTTTTGCGCCGCTCGCCGACCGACTCAACATGGGACGGGTGCGCGTGCAGCTCGAAGAGCTCAGTTTTCAGTATCTCTCTCCAAAGGAATTTGCAAATACCAAGACTCTGATGGCCAGCCGGCTCAAGAAAAGCAAACGAAAACTCGAGCGCGTCCGCCGCGAAGTCGAAGACCACCTGAATCAAGAAAAAATACCCCACGAAATCGACGGTCGTGTCAAAAGCGTCTATAGCCTTTACAAAAAAATGAAGCGTGTGCCAAATATTGACGACATCTACGATCTCATGGCGCTACGCATCGTGGTCGACGATGTCTCTACCTGCTACCTAGTGCTCGGCGAACTTCATAGCATGTACGAACCGATGGTCGATCGTATCAAAGATTACATCGCTCAACCAAAGCCAAACGGCTACCAAAGCCTCCACACGACGGTGATCGCCCATTCGGGTCAGCCAGTCGAATTTCAAGTGCGTACTCATGAGATGCACGATTATGCCGAGCGTGGGCTGGCCGCAAGCTTTCACTATAACGAACAGAAGCTTTCAGATGCCTATAAAAAAGGGACGATTGCACAGCTACCCGCCGACTTGCACTGGATTGCAGACCTCCAGCATGCCGCTTCGCTGATCAAAGAAGGCAAAGAGTTTAACGAAGAAGACCTCAAGGTTGATCTATTTGGCGATCGCATCTTTGTCTACTCCCCAAAAGGCGATATTTACGATCTACCCGCTGGCGCTTTTCCTCTCGACTATGCGTATCGCGTCCACAGCGATGTGGCTGCCAGAGCCAGCGGCTTCATGGTTAACGGCAAAATGGAGCCGTTTAATTATCAGCTCAAGCACGGTGACGTCATCGAGGTTCTCACCAACAAACACGCTAAACCAAATCAAGACTGGCAACAGCACATTATGACTGGACACGCACGTATGAAGTTGCGAGCACAGCTAAGAAAAGGCGGCATTCTCGGACGGCTCACCAATGCTGCAGCGATTATTCAGCGAAAAACTGCGGAGCGTCGAGCGAAAAAACGTCAAAAGAAATAGCCGAAACAATACCTTCGTTTCGGCTAAAACTCATCAGAAACTACTACGCAGCGCGCGGTACTTCAGGCGCAGGCATCAATCCTTCGACATTTTTTGCCACAGGGCCGACATATTTTGCATCCTTGCTAAAGGCGAGCATCGGCAATGCAATGATCGGAAGCAGTATCAAGAAAACCCCAAACCCAGTTGATTTGCCATATGCTTTTGCAAGATCGAGACAAATCACGATGCTGATCCAGATATTTAGCAGCGGCACGAACATTAACAGGAACCACCACCATGGCCGCCCGATGATCTCAAGCTGTACGAGACTATTATAAACTGGCACAATCGCGGCCCAGCCAGCTTTACCTGCTTTGGTGAAGAGCTTCCACATCGACCCTATCAACACGACGAACACAATCGCGTAGATTACCATCATCACCATCATCATTCCGCCCATTGCTGCAGAAGCAGCAGGGTCTAGCTCGGAAGTCGAAGATTTAAAGTACGACCCATCCGTACCAGTAGTGGTCTGCAGGTCATTGACATCAGACTGAATATTTTCAAGATCGCTATTGATGCTGTTCATTGCTTCTTCGTAGGTTGCGTTATCCATTGCGTTCTCCTTATCACACTAATAACTAGTTAGTATTATACCTGTTTATGCAAGAATTAATAATTTTCTTGGCTTCTTCTGCATCACCCCAGCCCACAACCTTTGTGCTACCAGGTTTTTTGAGATCTTTGTAGTGTGTAAAGTGGTGTTCGAGCTGCTTCACGGTATGTGCAATATCATCAAGTGACGTAATAGCGTCTCCGTCGTCTCGGTTGTCAGCTGGCACACAGACGATTTTATCGTCCACTTCGCCGTCGTCCTCAAATTTCATCACACCGAGAACCTTCGCCTTGAGCCACACACCAGTGGCGAGAGGCTCTGGGCAAATGATCAAAGTGTCGAGTTCGTCCCCATCTTCGTCGAGTGTCGCCGGGATGAACCCGTAGTTGCATGGCTTTGCAAAAATCCGCGGCTCGACACGATCGAGCATAAATGCGTTATGCTCACGATCCCACTCTACCTTGAGCCGACTTCCCTCGGGAATTTCCACCACTGTGTTAATATATCCATTCTCAACATCTCCTGGTGTGAGTACTGCATTAAAATCTGGCATTGGTTTTCCTTTCTCGCTTATTGCCTCTTAGTATAGCAAACCTAGTTGGGTTATAATAACTGGCACATGCAATCACCATTTCGACGCCGGCCTCGCCTAATTTCCTCTAACAGCTATGCGGCAGATGTCGCAAAGGTTATCGATAGCGCAACTCGACGAATTGCCATTGTGACAACCACACTCAGAGACGACGATCCGCGCAGCCAGCGGCTCATCGATGCTCTCTGTCGAGCTGGTGGCAGGGGAGTACTCATATCAGTCGGCGCAGATGTCTTCACCTATCTTGAACCAAAAGAATTTGCCCTTCGCTCACCTAAACGCCAGCCCGCACGCGCCTACCAAGCAATGAAACTCGAGCGCCGACTCAAAAAGCACGGTATTCATTTTCGCTGGCTTGGCCGCACCAGCAATGTCGCATTCTCCGGGCGCACCCACAGCAAGTGGATTATTGTCGATGATACCGTGTATTCGTTTGGCGGGCTCAACCTCGACCGCGAGAGTTTTGACAATACCGATTATATGCTCAAATTTGACGATCAAGAACTTGCCGATCAGCTTTTTAATGTGCACAACCGTCTCGTCAGTGCCGATCGAGGTGGTCACGCCGCCAAGAGTCGACGTCTTAAGATTTCGCCAGAAATAAGCGTCTTGATCGATGGTGGCCTGATTGGCGACTCGCTCATCTACCGGCGTGCCTGTGCGCTGGCAAAAGAAGCTTCGTCGATTAGCCTCGTTTCCCAGTACTGCCCGACGGGCAAGCTTAACCGTATCTTACGTCGCAAAAACGCGGACGTCTACTTCAATCATTGGCGCCAGGCAAATTCTGTCAACAAACTGCTGATCCAATTTGGCATGCTCTTTGCCAAACAACGAACTGGCTATACACGAGACCGTTACCTGCACGCAAAGTTTATGCTTTTTACCATGCCTGATGGCCGTGAGGTTGCGCTCTCTGGCTCACATAACTTTATGTTTGGCAGTGGGTTTCTCGGCACGCGCGAAATCGCTCTCGAGACCACCAACAAACAGATCATCAAGCAGCTCAAACAATTTCTCACCGACTACGTCGCCTAACCCTGGATCAGCGTACACACCGATGCCCGGCATCGGCTTTAGGGGTATAGGCTATAGACAGAATTAACTTCTGTATATAGTCAAAGGGGCAGGCCCCTCTTTAAAGTTTGCTATACTGAGGTCATGCTCATCATCGGACACCGTGGCGCAGGCGGGCTTGCCCCCGAAAATTCCATGGCAGCCATGCAGGCTGGCTTCGAGGCGGGCGTGGATATGCTGGAATTTGATGTCCGACTGACAAAAGACCAAATCCCAGTGGTGATTCATGACGCACGTCTCATGCGCACTCATCATATCCGCGAATCCATCGCTCATCTTTCACTCGCCGACCTCCAGTCGCTCACGCGCCAGCAGCCCATTCCCACTCTTCAGGAGGTACTCGATGTGTATTTTGGCAAAATCCTGCTCAATATCGAGCTCAAATCACGCGGCTCCGGCCAGGTTGTTATGGCACTGCTCGAGCACCGCTACATCAAAAAGAGTAAAGATTGGGATAACGTCATCATCTCTTCGTTCAAAGGCATCGAGCTGATCAACATGCGCCGCCGCTCGCAAAAAGTCAACCTCGCAATGCTGCACAACGAAAACCCGTTTATCTTTGTCGCCTACCACCGATTCATTCAATTCACTGCCGTCGGCTTCCACCGCCTCTATCTCAATCGTTTCGCGCTCGAAATAGCCAAAAAAGCCGGGCTCTTCACCTACGCTTACACCGTCAACCGCCCAGCGGCACTCCCGCTACTGGAGAAGCAAGGTATCGATGGCATCGTCACCAACTACCCTGATAAATTCCGCGATTGGATGGGGCAATAACTTGACTTTTTTATAAAAATTTGATATAATAATTATATAAACATCGTCCCATCGTACGCTACTTTAGGAGTAACTCAGGGGTCATATGCCGCCTAGATAAAATTTTCTGATCACTCCTGATATATATACGTGACAGTAAACCGTAAACTGTCATTCTTATAGTCCGCTGTTCGATCGCCCTCTGCTACGGTATTGGAATTATAGACACACTCATCCGCCTGCATGCCACCATAAAGATACTCGACATCATATCCCACCTTTTTGTCTGTCGCGTCGACAAGCTCTTGCCACCGACACGCTTGTGTTCCGTCGTCTGACTGACGAAACTGCTCTGTATTCGTAACAAGCTTGGCATTGAGCTTATCTGAAAAAGCCATTTCCACATCGGCTACTGAAACATTTTCCGCAGTATAGGTAACCGTTCGTCGATATTCTTGGAACGCTTCGTTGCATACCATCTCTGTCCGAGGTTCGCCGTGCGACTGCAAATTACCAAGCCTAGCACTTTCGAAAGTTCGAGCATTACTTTCGGTAATATCAGGCCCGTTGTTGCCTACCGATGTACACACCGACCCCGATTGAACAAAATAGGCTCCTGCCACCATCACCGGTAGCACAACAATCAGTTGTCCGACTGACAACACAAAGCACATGATGATAATCAGTACTGTTTCAAGAGTACTGTCTTTTTTTTGCGTAATAGGCTTTGGTGATAGGCCTGTCGGTAAATTTGAGTTCATAGAAATAGTGTAGCATGAACGGCTTCCAGTGGGCGAGGTGCTTCTCACCGCCGAGTGCAAGGAGCTAGGTTAAGGTTGAAGTGTGGGATGATTGGCAGCTACCTCTTGCTGGAACCTCTAGCATCTAGCGTCTAGAATCTATTTTCTTTCTAAATATTCGCGAATATTCAGTGCTGCTGTGGCGCCCTCGCCGGTCGCACTTGCAATCTGCATGGTTGCGCCGCTGCGCACGTCGCCACTGGCGAATACCCCTGGTACCGTTGTCGCGAGATGAGTGTCCGTTTTTATGAGTCCGACTTCATCGAGCTCGACGCCACTGCCCGCCAAAAACCCAGTGTTTGGCTTTAGCCCAATAAATACAAAAACGCCGTCGACGGCAAACTCAGTTGCCTCCCCATCTCTTGTAGCCGTAACCTTAGTAATCTTGCTATTATCATCCGCTACAATCTCATTCGGGGTAGTGCCGAGATGCACGGTAACCTTACCTGCATCAACAAATTTCTGCAGCTCATCCTGCAGGACTTGGCTCGCTTTAACGGTGCTGCGCACCAATAGATCAATATGACTGGCGAATCGTGTCAAAAACAGGGCTTCTTGCACCCCAGAGTTGCCGCCCCCCACCACAACTAGACGCTTGTCGCGGTAGAACGCACCATCACAGGTTGCACAGTAGTGGACGCCACGGCCATAGTATTCTGCCTCACCAGGAATCCCCAGCTTGTTGTAGTCACTTCCGGTCGCGATCAGCACTGCACGGGACTTTACTTCTTTGCCGTCAACCGTCACGACGTTGACGCCGTCTTCATGTCGCAGCGCAGACACATCACCATATTCAATTTTTGCTCCAAATCGCTCGGCTTGTTTTTGCAACTGCTCGGCCAGCACCATGCCTTCAATGCCTTCAGCAAAACCCGGATAATTATCGACTTTGTCAGTAATTGCCGCAAGACCGCCCACTACTGCTTTTTCATACAATATGGTGTCGATGTCCTCGCGCGTTGTGTAGATCGCTGCCGTCAACGCCGATGGCCCGGCACCAATCATGACAATTGGTTTTACTTCGTCCATATCTCTACATCCCCTGATACATCAATGATGATGGGATTTCCGGTTGAGAAATTTCGGCCGGCGCAGGAATCGCCATGACGACAAATTTGAGTGGGGTGTTTGGTGGAATATCATCACCCTGACCCTGCTCGCCATACGCTTTGTCGCTCGGAATCGTAATGACGCGCACACCGTTAATGCGCATCCCTTTCATACCTTCTTTCCAGCCAGCAATGAGGCTTGCCGCGTCAAGCCCCGTAGCGACAGAAAGCGGTGCTTTCAGTTTATTACTTGCTGTGTCGATACTTTGGTCGAATACTTTCCCCTTTGGGTTCCAGCCGATGTAATAGGCGGCAAATTTTGTCGTCCCAGTGATTTCTTCACCGTCACCCACTACGAGATCCTCTGTTGCCAACTCCCTAACACCATCGAGATCAAATGCCGCTACCTGAGAGCTATACGGGCTAAACGTGCCATAGTATTGTTTTGAAAGCTCATCACCCTGCGCGGTTACTTTTGCGGTATATTCTTTGTATTTCTCTTGGTAGTCGCTGACTACTTTTTGCTGATCAGCTGCTTCCTTGGCTTGATTTTGCGTACCAAGAACTAGTACCGCGAACGAACCAATCGTCCCGATTACCGTCACAATTAAAATCGCCAAAATACCGTAGCGCTGTACTTTTGTTGTCGCCATGCTTCCCTCTTCTATTAACGTCGCTCCACTAATTGTAGCAAAATTATCATGGCTTTCACACTAGATGTAGTGTGATTTGCGCAACAATTTTGTAAAACTACTGAGAAAACGAGCGAGAAATTCTTATGTGCTTTCGAGAACAATGTCGCAGTATAGAGCGTAGACTGTAGAACTACTTTATCCTCTTCATCTTCACTGTCGGCGTAAAGTAATCGTTCTCATACACACGTGCGGCCCGCCACGCTCCAATCGAAGTGCCGATTGGCATGATGTCCATGTAGCCAATCAAGTCAGCCACTCTACGGATCATTGCCCCGACGATACCGTAGATACGAATCCACCGCCACTCTATCACCGCCCAGCGTTTGCCCACAGGGATTGCTGACGCCGGCAATCGTGCTCGATATTTTTTTGGCTTTTTGTTATTCGCTTTGCGGCGCAAGTTGCGGGCGACCGTCACGGCGTCGTGAAGCGCCGTTTGCGCCAGGCCGGTATAGGGTGTGGCCGCGTTGTCGCCGAGCACATAAATATTCGGAGCAGCTTCGAGATAATCATTAACTTCTACTCTGCCGTTCTGCGCCATACGGAACACTTCGGGATGATTAGCAAAGAATGGATGGTTTGTCACACCTGATGTCCAAATGACAGTATGACTTTCGATTGGCCTACCGCTGACAATCAACTGCTTTGCGTTTGCGCTCTCAACACGCTTGTTGACTTCGACACGAACACCTAATTGCTTGAGTCGCTTCATGACTTTTCGGCTCGTCATCTTGCTTGACCGGGGCAGTACGCGCGGCGCGGCCTCGACCAGCCGTACTCTAACATTTGACTTCTTCACTCCATAATAGCGGCATAGTCGCTTGATGTAAGTCCCGAGTGCTGCCGCTAGTTCCACTCCTGTTGGCCCCGCACCAATCACGATATAATTCTTGTCGAGCTCACGGCGTTCGGCGATATCCACAAACAATTGCTGTTTCAAACGCTTGATTTGTTCGGCATTTTTGATGCCGTGCGAGTATGTTTCGAGGCCAGGAATGGCAAAGTACGATGTCACCATGCCAATAGCCATAATGAGTGTTGCATAGTGATACACCGTACCAGATACTGCCGTCACCGTTTTTGCCTCGGCATCAATTCCAGAGATTTCATCGATATATACAGTCACATTATCGTACTCAGCAAATATCTCGCCCAGCGGTGCCCATGATTCGGCGTGACTATGTCCGGTCGCGCTACTATAGAGCGTCGGGTAGTATTGGAAATCAGACTTATCAGACACCAATGTTATATCGTTGGTCGCATCACGGGCCAATTCAAGTGCCGCACGTACCCCAGCAAATCCACCGCCAACTATCAGAATTTTCATAAACTTCCCCTATTGTAAGATACCGCTTATGATATTACAACGGTGATGCTACTTGCCACAAAAAGTACGATCGTCAAAAGGAGCGACAGCCTAAACACATGACGTGCCCATGTGTCACTCACCTGGGTGCGACCGCGAAAAATAATTACCAACCAGTAGGCCCCAGCAGCCAAAACGATCAGCCCCGGAATCAATGCAAATGTTTGTGCAATCACCAGCCCAACGAGTGACAGAACATACAGCGTACCGTACACAGCCATCTGGCGCCATGTCTGGTGCCTGCCGAGCGAGACGGAAATAATAGGCAGTTTGGCTGCTCGGTATTCTTTTTCGCGGTACAGCGCGATTGCATAAAAATGAGGCAATTGCCATAGTACCAGCATCGCAAAGAGCAACCATGCACTAGCATCCAGATGGTTGGTCACCGCGGTATAGCCGGCCATAATGGGGATTGCCCCTGGCACGGTGCCAATTACCGTTGACCACCAGGTGGTGCGTTTTGCCCAACCGTAAATCCATACATACCAAATGTATGCCACGAGACAAAGAATAACAGTGAGAAAATTTGTCGTGCGCACGAGCACCGTCACGCCAACCGTCAAAAGTATCAGCGCGAATAGTACTGCTGATGGTGTCTCAATTTGACCAATAACCATCGCCCGCTTCTTGGTGCGGGCCATTTTGCTGTCGATACGACGATCCATGATATTATTTGCAACACATGCCGATGCAATGACAGCGGTAATACCCAGAATTAGCCCGCCGCCCGACCACAGAAGCGTCAGTCCCGAGGCGTGCGCCAATAGCACGCCAACGGCAGCATGGAACACATTTCCATATACAATACCCGGCTTTGTCAGTCGATAATACGTCCGAGCTGAAACCATTTAAAAGCCTTTTTTGTTTTGTTTTATCATGTACTCATCCATTTGCTGCGGCGACATGCCCATATTGTAGTCGAGGTTCGCCATGATCCAAATAGACCCCACCATAATCACCGTCGCCATGAGGAAAGCAAAAACAAAGCTCTGCGCTTTCCAGCGCGGCTTGGTTTCATTTCCCAGGTGGAGAAAGCTCACCATTTGCACTAACAGCTGCACCATCGCTAGGCCCAGCGCAACTACCGCCAGCCACACGGCCTCGAGCCGTTGTTCGACAGCAACCATATACACCACATATGTCAGGACTGCTGCTGCCACGGCACCAACAATATATCGGATCGTTTCTTTGCGATAGTCGTCAATGGCGCTCATGCGTGCACTCCTATAACATACACAATGGTGAAAATGAATATCCAGACAATATCAAGAAAATGCCAAAATACCGCAAACAGCGCAAACTTTCTTGCGAGCGACGACCCGAAACCCTTTTTCGCAAACATAATCAACAGTGCTATCCCCCATAGTAATCCAATCGCAATGTGAAATCCATGCATACCAACAAGTGTGAAAAAGCTACTCAAAAACGCGCTCGTGCTTGGCCCGAATCCTTCATGCACAAGCTGAGCAAACTCTTGGATCTCGATTGCCAAAAACACTGCGCCAGCCAGCAATGTCGCGATGCTATACATCAAGAAATCTGTGCGTTTTTTGTGACGAAGTGCCAGCCATGCCAGACCGCAGAACAAGCTACTTGCTAGCAATATCATTGTTTCAGTCAGCACCGTTTTCATGGAGAATAGTTCTGGCGCGCTTGGCCCGCCTGCTGTAGCGTGCCGCAACACCATAAAGGTTGCAAATACCGTAGCAAATAGCATCAAATCTGTCATCAGGTACAACCAAAATCCTAGCATCGGGGCACTTTCTTGCTCTTTCGTTCTGATCATACCCGCGCCTCCTTCGCCTCTTGGTACAGCTTTTCAGCTGTCATCGTATACTCAGTATTTTCATCAAAGGTTCGCACCAGTATCACCACGATCACACCGACAAATGCTAACGCCGCGAGCCACCATAGGTGCCAAATCACTGCGCCGCCAAATACAAAGCACAACAGACCGATCGCCACTCCTAGCCCACTATTTTTCGGCAGAACAATGTCTTTGTAGTCGTTTCGAGTAGGTCGTGCCACGCCATCTTTTTTCTGGTACCACCATTCATCAATCCGGCTCACTGTTGGCTGGATTGCAAAGTTATAGTGGGGCGCAGGCGATGGCACCGACCACTCCAATGTACGGCCGTCCCAGGGATCGCCATTTGTATCACGCAGCTTCTTACGTTGCCACACACTCACTCCGATCTGCAATACAAACAAGCCAATACCCAGTGCGATCGTCAGCACACCGACAGCCGACACAATAAAGAACGGCTGCCAGCTCGGGTCAGTGTAGTGATCGATCCGCCGCACCGCGCCCATTAGGCCCAGCGCGTAGAGCGGCAGAAATGCCAACAAAAACCCCACCTGCCAAGCATAGGCTGACCAGCGCCCCAGGCGGTCATGCAAACGAAACCCGAGTACTTTTGGAAACCAATAGGTAATTCCTGCGAGATAACCAAAGACTACGCCGCCAATAATCACATTATGGAAGTGCGCCACCAAGAACATGCTGTTATGAATTTGGAAGTCAAGCGCTGGCACTGCCATCAATACGCCCGTCACTCCACCAATCGTAAAGGTCACGACAAAACACATAAACCAGACAAACGGCGCGGTGAAACGAATCCGGCCACGGTACATCGTAAAGAGCCAGTTAAAGATTTTGACGCCCGTCGGGATAGCGATGATCATCGTCATAATGCCAAAGAACGCATTAACATTCGCACCCGCTCCCATCGTGAAGAAGTGGTGCTGCCATACCACAAAACTGAAGAACATGATCGCAACCAACGCAGCGACCATCGTTTTGTAGCCAAACAATTTTTTGCGCGCGAACGTCGCTACTACCTCACTATATATCCCAAATGCCGGTAGGACTAAAATATACACTTCGGGATGTCCCCATGCCCATATAAGGTTGATATACATCATCGGGTTCCCGCCCATATTGCTGGTAAAGAAATGCATGTCGAGTGTGCGGTCAAGTGCGAGAAGGCTGAGTGCGCTCGTCAGCATGGGGAATGAAATCATGACCAACACCATCGTCACCAACACACTCCAGACAAAAATCGGCATTTTCATCAGCGTCATGCCAGGTGCGCGTTTTTTGAGGATTGTCACTGTGAAATTAATACCGCTGAGCAGCGAGCCAATGCCCGCAATTTGCAGTGCCCAAATCCAGTAGTCAACCCCCGGGCCGGGATTGTACTGCAGCTCTGTGAGCGGAGGATAGCCGAGCCAACCACCGTTGCTAAAGCCACCAAATAGTAGCGCCCCGTTAACCAGAATCATCCCCGCCACAAACAACCAAAAACTGACTGAGTTTAGCCACGGAAATGCCACATCTCGCGCGCCAATTTGTAGCGGCATGACGACATTGATAATCCCAAACATCAACCCCATCGCCACGAAAAAAATCATAATTGTGCCGTGAGCAGTAAATACCTGCTGAAATGTGTCTACGCTAAACAGCCCGGGATTATCACCCACCGCTAGCGCCGTCTGCATACGAAGCATCACCGCGTCCGCCACGCCACGAAGCAACATTACGATAGCCACCACGATATACATGACACCGATTTTTTTGGCATCAAGCGATGTCAGCCACTCACGCCAGAGCCAGCGCCATTTCTTATAGTACGTCAGTGCGACAGCAATAGCGATCAGCGCCAATGGCATAGCAACGGCTGCTCCAATAGTTGCCGGTTCGTGTGGCAGATAATCCAAGCTCAGTCGACCAAACATTACATTCCCTCCATTACCGGCATCGTCGACGAGCTGTGATCCATTTGCTGGTCTTTTGGTGCCATGTATTTTTCTAGAACTTTACTATACAAGTTGTCGTCCATCAGCATATATTCTCGCTCTTCGGTAATGACTCCTGGTTTTGCAAGTGTCTCGTAGGCGGCAGCGTCCATCATCTGCGACGACCCCCTAGCTCGTTCAACCCACGAATTAAATGCTGCTTCAGGTTGCGCATGTACCATGAATTTCATGTCAGCATATCCCTCGCCATTGATATTCGTCGTGTATCCAGGGAAATCGCCCGCATGGTCGGCGATCAAGTAAAGCTGGCTACTCATGCCATTCATCGTGTAGATTTGCGAACCAAGCGTTGGCACCCAAAACGCGCTCATCGGCGCATCAGCAGTTAGTGTAAAATGCACCGGCGTTCCGACGGGTACTGGCAATTGATTGAGTGTCGCCACGCCAAGTTCTGGGTAAATAAATAGCCATTTCCACTGCAACGCGACAACTTGCACTTCAATGGCTTTTTTGTTGGAGGCAATAGGACGATACGGGTCGAGCGAATGGCTTGTAGACCATGCAACAACCGCCAGGATACTGATAATGACGATCGGAATCCCCCACCACACAACCTCAAGGAGTTTATTTTCACTCCATTCTGGTTTGTAGTGCGCCTTTTTGTTGCCTTCACGGAATTTCCACGCGAAACTACCGAGCATGATAAATACCGGTACCACCACTACAGCACAAAGCAGCAATGCAAAGTACAGTAAGTTGCGTTGCTGCTTGGCGATATCACCCATTGGCTGCAAGATGTCATAATGTCCCGTCCGCGCCAATAAATACCCTAACAATGACAAGATAATAATCGTAGCGGCTACCCCAAACATCACGCGGTACTTTTTCATTACCTTCCATCATAGCTCTTATGGTAGATTGCTGTAAATATTGACAAATGTACCGGTATTTGATATAATAAAATAGAGTATACCCTGTCGCCCACTCAGCGACATGTTCCCATCACGAAAGGAGTGGCAGTAATGCCCCTCATCTACATCGAGCTCGCATCCAACTTGGACGGCATCAGCCCGATCGTCGACACACCACCGATCACAAAGATGGCGAATGCGGTAAAGGTCTCTGAAAGGCTGGCACGCGAGCTGCCCAAGATGGTCATGCATCGTCTAGACACACTCCACCTCGACCTCAGGACATCAGAAGGCGGTGTCCGCGTCTCGGTTCGCCAGCGTGCTATCGATGAGTACGTTGTCAACGGCGAGGACCTCTGGTTCCGCATCTGCCTCTCTGAGCGCATGGACACCGAGAAGGTGCGTATCGATCAGAAACAGGCCTTCAAGACAATGATCGCGGACTGGTTCACCGAGAACGGCCTCCTTCTACCTTCCAGCACTGTGTTCGAATTCATCCCTGGCCCCACCTATGGGTGCGGCGCCGTGAAGGGAGAGAGCTTGGACTGGTGAAACCCTGAGCCCCCGCTCACCCCGTTGCAGGCAACGCTGCCTCCGGAGTGATTCGGGGGCAGTTTGCTTTTTTGGAGACAAAATCTGAAATCTTTTTGAAATTATCAATCTGATTTATTCTTATATCCAAGAAGCAACTCTTTGTTCTTCTTTCGCAAGAACCAAGCGACTCCTTTTGGCGCAAAGGAAGCGGTCTTTTGTTTCTTTTTCCAAAAGAAAAGAGAGAGATTATTATTTATTTTTCCAAAATAATCTTTTGATTAACCAGCAATCTCAAACGCCGCCAACTTCTTCTTCGCGGCCTCAGTCGCACCCATCTGGAGATCGAGAAGTTGTGAGTAGATGCCGCCGGTCTTGGCGAGTTGGGCGGGTGAGCCGGTTTCATCCACCCGACCGTCCTTGAGCGTAACGATAGTGTCGACGCCAGCGATGGTACTGAGTCGGTGCGCAATGATAAGCACCGTGCGACCTTTCATCAAACGATCGAGCGCTTCTTGCACTTCATGCTCTGCGCGACTATCGAGACTACTGGTCGCCTCGTCAAGAATCAATATTGGCGCATCCTTTAGTACTGCTCGTGCAATCGCTAGACGCTGCTTCTGGCCACCACTCAATTTCACGCCTCGCTCTCCAATTTCAGTCCCGAGCCCTTTTTCAAAGTTCTTAATAAATTCATCGGCGTTGGCAGCCTTGGCCGCACGCATAATATCGGTATCGCTCGCATCAGGGCGAGCATATGCAATGTTCTCTCGAATCGTACCGCTAAAGAGCGCTGGATCCTGAAACACCGTTGCAATTGCTTGGCGCACATCGTGGCGTTTCACTTTCGCAATATCTTGTCCATCAATCAGGATTTCGCCGCTATCGAGCGGATACAGTCCCATCAAAAGATTTGAGATTGTCGTCTTGCCACCCCCACTCTCTCCAACAAGCGCGAGCTTGTGCCCTGGTTTTACTATGAAACTAACGTCGCTCAGTACGGATTTTTTGCCAGTATAACTAAAAGTCGCATCGCGAAACTCAACTTCAGCTTTCGTCACTTTGAGGCTCTTGCGACCTGATTCACGCGGCTCGACCGGCTCATTCATCGCTTCCAAAAAGTCTTTACTATTGGCAATCGCTCGTTGATAGCTATCGACAAAGTAACTAAGACCTCGTAGTGGCATACTTGCCTGCTGGATAAGGATAATGAGCATAGCGATATCGCCGACCGTCAACTTTCCATGGCCTGCCAGATAAAAAATCACCACGATACTGAGCGACTGCAGCGCACCAAACACGACGTTGCGCATGAAATTCATCGTATGCCAGTACCGTGACTGCTCAGCTGTGAGGCCAATCATCTGCTTAACCTCACGGTCAAACAGCTTGTATTCGCGCGGCTCAGCAATAAAACTCTTTACGAGCCGTATCTGACCGATTACTTCTGCAAACCGCCCACTCGCAACATCAAAGTGACTATTTTTTTTCTTTTCGAGCTTTTGCCACTTGGTGCTGGTACGCGCCGTCAGGTAGAGATTTGCCGGGATGAGTAGCGCCATCACGACGGCAAGCTGCCATCCATACACCGCCATCACAACAAGCGTCAGCAGTGTCGTCAGCATCATCTGCAAGAGATTATTTGAAAAAAACTGCAAGAAACTTGTTACATCAGTGATTGCGCGACTCAGGCGGTTGATAATCTTTCCGCTAATTTCATTGTCGTAGTAGTGCTGAGGCAGTGCGAGTAGATGCTTGTAGTAAGCCGTCGAAAGCTGATGCCTCGTGCGAATCGACAATTGATCACCGATATAGCCGCTCACATCGCTAATCACAGACTGAACAATCGTAGAGGCGAGTAGCAATAGTGCATAGACACCAAGCTGGTTCCAATCAAAACTCGTCTTGCCTGCGATAATTTCCGCGACCCAGTCGGTCGCGAACTTTATGATAAATGGCGAAGCAAATGAAAGCAATGCCGTAACAACCGACAGTACGGCGATGGCCCACATGTATTTTTGCAGACCTGAAGTATAGCGAAATATCTCTCGAATTGGTTTCATCTGTATTAGTATACTCTTTAATCATGCCCTTTGCCTATTTCGATGCTTGCCGCGAGGGACTATTCTCAACGCGCTAGCTATGTGCGAGCAGTTCGTCGAGCGCCGCACCGACTTTCTTTTCAACTGCTGCTTGGTCGGCCACGCTACCGTCGGGATTGAGCTCTTTCATGAAAAAGAGGTTAGCTTGGTCGTCGCCAACCTTTGCCTTCAGGTTCACCGCCAATGCTTCGCGCGCTGTGGCATGCGCCTGACTCGCTCCACTCCGCCAGCCATAGCCAACTAGGGCGACTGGCTTGTCTTGCCATTCCTTACCTATCCAGTCGACGGCATTCAGCTGCACAGGGCTCATGGTGTGATTGTACTCAGGCGTCACCAGCACGACACCATCAGCATCTGCCACCATACCAGTCCACTTGACGACTCGCTCGTCCGTTGGTGCAAATTCTGGCGCGCTCGGTGGTATCGGGTCGTCAAAAAACGGCAAATTAAGTTCTTTGAGATCTGCCACGGTTACTTCTGCGTTTCTTGCCGTTAGCATGTCAACCACGACTGGCACGACTTTTTCATTGGCGCTTCCTGGTCGTACACTACCGGTAACTACTAATATTTTTGTCATATTCCCTCCGTTATTTACTATAGTTTTGTTGCATCCACACCCATTGAAGCCAGGTACGCTGTGTTCAGCATGTACTGCTTGCTTGTGCCGGCCTTGTGCTCCACGATCACGCCGGCATCCACTAGTTTGCCAAAATGATGGCTCATAGCGGGCTGCGACAACGATGCTCGCGAAACGCACGACTGCACAATATCACAACTATTCACCGGCTTGCACTCAGCGGCGAGCTTGCGCACGATACCAATTCTGGTTTCATCGGCTAGAGCCTTGAGTACTTCAATGGTACGTTTCTGTTCCATAATGATATTATATCGAAATATTTAAATGTTTCTATATGTTTATTTTTACAAAACATGATATAGTATAGCAACGCTCTTCAACAATTAGGAGGTGGCCATGGTGCCAAAGACTATCGAAAACCGTCAGGACTTGCTGGAGCGGCTGAACAGCCTCATCAAGTTCCTGGCAACTCGAACCAACGACCGCAATGGCATGAACGCCAAGCTGGAGGCGGAGATCGCGCTCGCCAAGGCGAAGTACGAACCCGATCTCACCAGTGCCGGTCGCGACATCGCTGACACCATCGCCCAGATCCGCAAGATCATCGAGGAAAACCGGACGACTGTCTTCACCGACAAGTCCGTCAAGTTGCTCTACGGTGTTATCGCGTCGCGCAAGGTTGGTGGCGGCGAGAAGCTCGATCAAGATCGGCTCCTTGCTCTTGCTCGCAAACTTGGCATCGTGCGCAAGTTCTTCCGGCCCCGCGTCGTCCAGGAGCTCGACACAATGGATCTGCGGCTCTACACCCAGCAGAGGCCAGAACACAAGGAGTTGATCGACGACTGCTACGACATCGATACCGCGGTGGAGTCCGTAACAGTCAAGCTGGCCCTCAACGCGCCTGGCATCGACACATCGCAACTGACCAGCCGCCCGATTCCGATCTGCAAGATCGTAGTTGATCCTGAGAGCTAGCCCCGCGCTGGTTCTGCACTTCTCGCACCCATGCGATGGCAGAGCCTCCCCGCGGGGCTTTGTCATGTCTTCACAAATATTTTACGAGTGAGTCTACGTGCTGAATCAGCTGTTTGCTACCGGACTTTTTTGCATAACCGTGCATCGTTTTTATCGCACTTTTGTGATGCTGAATACTCTCGATCGTGAGGGTACTGCCGAGTTTATTCTGCTCTTCAAAAAACAGCGCTTCGTAACATTTCGCCACCAGCTCACGATTGCCGTATCGCTCAAATGCTTTGATAGCTTCGTGGTAACGATGCTCGTCGTACAGGTATTTTCCTTCTGCGCGGTAGCTGTCGCGAACAAGCTCAGCTCGCTTCAAGGCGTGATGCGCAAATTTTCGCGACGTTTTAAATTCATGCTGCTTCATAAAATATAGTGCACCGTTGTGCCCGACAACCGAAATGAGCTGCATATCTCGGCTCTGGTGCGCAAGTGTCAGCGCGCCCTTGTAATCATCACGTTTCATCGCTGCATTCACGAGTCTAGTGTAGGTAACTTCGAGATTCTTCGTGACGATATCACGGTCGTGACTGAGAACAGCTGCAAAGCGTGACGCTTGCAAAAACTCTTTTGGTGAGACGTCGTTTTTGGCAAAATATTCGTCGGTGATATCGAGCAAGTTGATGCTCACGATCTCTTCTATTGGCTGGAGTGCGGCATATTTTGTGTTCTGATAATTCGCAAACTCACCCGTCGTTGCCTCGATGTCGATACCTTGAAAATGCAGCGCGACATGCTCGGGTAGCAGCCGCAACTTCAAATCACTAACTGCAAAATAACGTGAGTACAGGTAAATATATAACGTGACGATTTGGTTGCAGTCACCGATTAATGTTTCAGTAGCAGGATCGCGCAGTAATCGTCCGAACGAACTTGACGCGCGGTACTGGTAAACTCCACGCCTCGGGCTAAGATACTCCATGATTGTCGCAAGAAGCACCACACGGGTTATCTCAGGCTGCGCGCTGCTTATACCCGCAATCTTTTTTCGTGACTGTTCGTCATCGGCTCGGTGCGTTGTTTTAAATGCCTCGAAATCTTTGGCGATACATTCGAGGTTCTTATACAACCTTTTGCGCTCTGACTTTTTGAGATATACATAGCCTTTGTAACGGTACTCCGTCCAAAGATTGATCACCGCGATGTTATCTTGCATCAGATCCATCAGTTTCGTTCGCACGAGGATACGCGAATGATGTTCTCGTAGTTTCTGAAAGAATCGCCCGACTTTGTGTTCGCGCTCATCAGTATATGAACTCAGTGCAAAACGAAACTTTTTTAGCGTATTCATACAGCTAGTGTATACTATGTACGCTCCGCAGACAGCCGGCTCAGCGCCACCCCCGCCACATGATCCATCAGCGGCTTGATATCGTCATCGGTCAGTGTTTTGTCATAGTGAGTAAAGGTGATACGAAACGTCGTCGTCTTCGTGCTGCTGTCAGTGCTCGATTGATAGATGCTGATGGGCTCAACTTTCGTCTGCAAGTCTGCGCCTGCCTCTTCTAGTGCGGCGATAGTGACGCCGTAGATATCCCGGTACGACACTTTGTTGTTTGATCGCAACGAGATATCTTGTGAATTCGACGGGAAACGGCTGAGTGGAGTGTACTGCGCAAAATTCTGCGCCAGAAGATCCAGGTGTACTTCAAATCCCGCGCTATACGCCGGCAACTTGAAGCCCTGTCTGACACCCGTACGGAATTCGCCGACAACGCCCCAAATTTTACCATCATGCACTAGCACTGCCGAACGCTTGGGCTCGTATGGTGCAGAGAGTTGCGCACCCCATACATCACTTGCCATGTCAAACTCAGTCATTTTTTTGAGTTCAATTGTCGCAAAGCCAATCAACCCATGGAGGTATTTTTTTGCCAGATAAAATGCCGCACCGGGCTGAGCCGCTTTTTCATTTGCCGTCACGACCAGGGCGACATGCGTATCTTCGTTCGGCACATTTGGTTCAACCGCATCCATCTCGCCCTTGAAATGAGTCTTGCCGATCTCGTAGAGCGCGAACATGTCATGACCAGCCTTGATATTCATGTGCACTTTATCGAGTAAACTCGGCAAGAGGCTCAGTCGATAATACTGTAGGTCTGGGCTGAGGGCATTACCGAGGCGGTATGCATGTGTCGGATCTTGACCAGCCTTTTTCAGCACATTCTCGTGGACAAAACTATAGGTCAGCACTTCGTTTGCTCCCGCATGTTTGAGATTATCGCGAATTTGCCGCTTCAGTATGCGTGAAGTGTTTTGTGGCGCGGGCGTGACACTCCGCTGTGGTAGTTCAAGGGGTAGTTTGTCAAACCCATACAATCGTCCGACTTCCTCGACAATATCCTCTGGCTGCTCAATATCAGTACGCCAAAATGGCGCGGTGAAACATATCTCGTTCATCTCGCCCATTTCGTGCGCGTGGAATTCTACATTTTCAAGCAGCTGAGCAATTTCACTGTCATTCAGCGAAAGACCAAGACGCTGATTGATAAAATCGGCCGAGATAGTGCCTGGCAGCCATTTAGCGCCCAAAACATCTTCATCCTTCTCGTCATCAAATGCTTTCTTGTCAAACACTTCGCTTGCCTGTTCGCCACCGGCTATTCCAGTGATAAAATTCTGAAGCTGGCTCATCACAATTGGGTTTTGCAACGGCGATTGGCCTTTGTTAAAGCGCGTTAGGGCATCGGTAAATAACCCATGTCGCATGCTACTTTTGCGCACTGCGTACATATCAAAGTTCGCAACTTCTAGCACAATATTTTTTGTCTCAGGCGAAACTTCGCTGTTGGAGCCACCCATGATGCCGGCGAGACCGACTGGCCCTTCGGCGTCGACAATCACGATATCATCAGAAGTTAGTTCATACGTTTTGTCGTTGAGTAGTGTGGCTTTTTCGCCATCATGCGCCATACGCACACCCAGCTTGTGTCCGCGCAACTTGTCGTAATCATAGGCATGCGTCGGTTGCGAGGTCAGGAGCATGACATAGTTCGTGATGTCGACAATGTTGTTGATCGATTTACCACCGAGACGCACTAGCTCACACTGCAACCACAGAGGGCTTGGACCAACTGTGACATCTTTTATGGCGACGGCCATGAATCTCGGAGCTTTTTCTGAGGCATCATTAAATACTTCAAGAGGCAGCATGTCGCTATTTTCAGCATTCTCTATTCCATATTCTACTTTTCTATACCACTCTGGACTGGTGAATTGATGGCCGAATATTCCGGCGATTTCACGCGCGACACCCAGCTGCCCGAATAAATCAGGACGGTGGGTAAACATCTTGTTTTCGATATCGATCGTAGTGTCATCCAGGCCGAAAGTCTCTGCAAAACTAGCGCCGGCTTTTAGCTTAATACCGAGGAGCAAATCTTTTTCGGTAATTTCGATGATGCCGTCATGGTCACCGTTGATGCCCAGCTCGTCGCCCGCCGCAAGCATACCGTTGCTCATCACACCACGCAGCTCACGTGCCCCCAATACAAAGGGCTCATTGGTGCCATAGCTACTTGGTACCGTTGACTCCGGTGGTAGCCATATCGCCCACATATCTGCGTGGACATTTGGCGCACCACAGACGACTTGCACTAGCTCACCAGAGCCGACGTCGACTTTGCAAACAGAAAGTCGATCAGCATCGGGATGCTTTTCACATTCAACTACGCGCACAATTTTCGCATCTTTGTACTTTTCACTCAGATCAACAACTTCTTCAACTCCACCAAGCTGCTCATTAATTCGCTTCACCAGCTCATCGACTGGCGGCAATTCAAAGTCGATAAATTGTTTGATTGTGTTTAAACTAACTTTCATATAACATCTTCTCCTCGCCGTGCTCGTCTGATTTTTTCCTGTCGACGCTTGAAGCTATGCGGTAATAGCTCATTGATTCCTAGCGTAGATTCGACGTCATTTTCTTTCACTAACACTTTTATGCCTGGAGCAAAATCATGCAGCAGCTGCCGGCATTTACCACAGGGATTGATGACATCAAACTCATTATTTTCATTTTGTCCAACAGCAACAACTGAATCAAATGCCATTTTTCCGTCATTGATAGCCGCTGCAAGTGCTGATGCCTCAGCACACAAGTAGCCACTAAAGTGGTCGATATTGATACCAGAATATTCGCTACCGTCACTCGTAACAATCACTGCAGCCACCGTATGATAAGGGGGCATAAATCGTGCCTCAAGCAACTCTTTTGCCTTCTGCACTAATGGATTCATAATGTATCCTCATCTAATAGCTCGTAAATATCAAACGCAACTTCCTCGTACGGATGTGCCTCACGAATTGCAGCGATAACTGCTTTTGCATCAGAACGGCCGCATACAACTTCAATCCGTTCTTCTGGCTCCACGCTCAACCTACCGACTTCGCCACTCGTTGGATTCGCACCATCAACTGGCAAGAATCGCCCTTCGCCCCTAGAAGAAAAACTACAGAAATGATAATTTCCAATCTTTCCTGCGCCTGCCCTGCCCATCGCTTCGCGCACTGCGTCAGCAGCCTCAGTTGGCACATAGGTGACAATTTTTACACTACTACTCATCCTAAAATTGCTCCAAAAAATCTAGTTTCGCACTTTGAAAATGTCGCACATCCTCGATACCGTATTTCATCATCACCAGGCGGTCAATACCGCCGCCCCAAGCAAACCCAGTGTAGATATTTGGGTCGATATCGGCAGCCTTCAGTACATTCGGATGAATCATACCGCAGCCAAGTAGCTCAATCCAGCCTTCGCCACCACAGACCTTACAGTCCTTGTCTGTACCTTCACAGAAGGGGCAGCTGAGCGAAAATTCGAAGCTTGGCTCAGTAAATGGGAAATAGAATGGATTCACCCGCACGTCGAGTTTCTTGCCGTAATATTCTTCAAGAAACTTTTGCAGCGTCGCGATCAGCATACCGGCGTGTACACCCTTAGCGACATAAATGCCTTCGAACTGGTAGAACGTGTGCTCATGACGCGCATCCAGATCTTCGTTGCGGAAAACACGGTCTGGGACTACTGCCGCAATCGCTTCACCGCGCTCTAGATTTTCACGATATTTTTTCAAGATGCGATTCTGCATCGTACTGGTGTGCGCCGGAGCAATCAGCGGATCGCCATCGGCATCGGTCTCAACCGTCATGAACGTGTCGTAGTCATCACGCGCCGGGTGACCTTTCGGGAAGTTCAGCGTCTCAAACATGTGATACTGATCATCAATTTCGCGCGAGTCTTCTGTCACAAATCCCATACGGCCAAAGATTTCGCTGAGCGTCTGCATCTCGGCCATCAGCGGGTGGATCGTACCCTGTTCGGCTGACAGGAATTTTGGCGCTGACGCATTGACATCCATCGGCGCTGTTATGTCGAGCGGACATACATCTACCGAACTTAACTCGGCTTTTCTGGCCTCGACCGCTGCTTCAACTGCTTGCTTCATCGCGTTCACCCGCTGTCCAAACGATGCCCGCTCTTCTGGTTCCTGCTGGGGAATTTGTGCATAGAGCTCACGAAATTCCGGTGCTCTCAGCACTTCAGCCGGATTATCAGATTGCGCTACGCGCTCAGTCAACGCAGAGGTCAGTTCGTCAATATTCATTATTGACCATTATATCAGTGTTAGCGGCTGACTTGATAGACAAAATAGATAAATACACCAACCGCCGCAAAAGCAATCACTGCCCATACTGGGGCCAGTGTTGTGGTAGTCTTTGTGTCTTTTATGTACATCGAGTCCTCGACGCCATCAACAACAGGCCTCCCTTCGGTTTCGCCGCTTGCGCCTTCATCTTTGGCGCGCGCCGCGGCCTTGGCCCTGAGATCAGCTGCGATTTTCTGTTGCAATTCACTTCTTCCTTCGGTTTGTTCGAGATATCGTCCCATACTATTAGTATAACAGGAGAAGCTAGTATTGATTATCGGTGGTACAGTACAGGCAACACAAGTGTTGTATGGCATTTTGTATTCTCAATTCTAGAGTCAAGAATCTTTTTTCTTTTTCTAGAGTCAAGAATCTAGTTTCTAATTTCTCTTCTCGTCTATAGACACAAACGTTTTTCTGCTATACTGAGTGCATATTCTAGTAAAGGAGGGATATACCAATGGCTACAACCAAAGCCGCTTCTACTAAAAGAGCGACCGCCAAAAAGCCGGCCGCAGCCAAAACAACCGTACGCACAGTACGCACGTCAGCAAACACAGAGCGAACAGCATCAGCGTCTGCCGCTCGCGTCAAGGCAAATGCTTTGCCGAACAACATTGTTAACATCGTGTTCGCAGAACTTGTCGGTACATTTGTGTTGACACTCGTTGCTTTGCTTGCATTTAAAGAAACTTCAGCGCTCTACGTTGGCCTTACGCTCAGCTTGCTAGTCGTGGCCATTGGCGCTGTCTCTGGTTCACACGTTAACCCTGCGGTCACATTCGGTCTCTGGACTATGCGAAAGCTCAAGACCGTGCTTGTGCCATTCTACTGGGGTGCTCAGTTCCTCGGTGCAATGCTTGCTGTCATCGTGACAAACTGGTTGGCAAATGGCGCGGTCAAACTCAACTTTGACCACTTCACCCAGCTTAACTGGTCATTGCTCGGTGTCGAGCTCGTCGGTACGGCCATCTTCATGTTTGGTCTTGCTGCAGCGGTCAGCCGCGTCGACCTCAGCGCAGGGGCAAAAGCACTCGGTGTTGGTTTCTCGCTCATGGTAGGTTTGCTAGTTGGCGGAAGCTTGCTTGCAAGCGTCCAAGGCGCAGTCGACACCAGCAAGATTACTTCTGTTACTGACGTTCCTCACGTGCTTCGCGTCAAGGGCGCTGCCCTTAACCCTGCTGTTGCGGTTGCTGCGACCGAAGCAACAGACAGCAGCTTTACCGGCACTCGTGGTGACGGTAAAGAAAAGCAGTTCAGCCGCCTTGGCTGGGAAGTTGTTCTTGGCTCACTCGTTGGTGCAGCGTTGGGTGGAAATCTCTACCTGCTCGTTGCCGGACGACGAAACAGCTAGTCACTCTCACAGAGTAAATAACCACCCTAAATGGGGTGGTTATTTAGTTTTAGGCTCTATAGCCTAGAATACTTGCGCTTAGCTCTTCCTGCAATTGAAAAGAAAGGATTGGTTAGTTCTAATGTCCTAAAAGGAAGGCGTTTGCTTCTTCGCAAAGGGGGGAGAGATTTTCTCAGAACGTAGAACGATTACCGGCTGGCATGACAACAGTTGTGTCAATAGATTCTGTGATGTATCTAAGGTTCATGATCTATACTCAAACATCCAGCACTCATTCCTGCACTGGCCTATCAATCGCCAACGGCTCAACGCTCGTCTCACCTCCCGCAATCTTCACCACGTCTTTATCAACCTTGGCAAATTCTTTGTGCGCATTGTTAAAGTGATTGACCGTTGTCCCAAGACTATTGCCGAGCTTATTCATAAATTCACTATACTTGCCTAGATGCTGACCAAGCTTACCGACCCGCACCTGGATATCCTTTGCCTGCTCTTCGATTTGGAGGCTCCGAAGCCCCTGGAGAACGGTCTGCAGATAGGCCATGAAACTGGTTGGGCTGACAATAATCACACGCTTGTCTCGAAACGCATACTCGATCAGATCGCGCGAGCTGCCACCCGTGCCGACGTTATTTATCAGCATGTCATAGTACAGCGACTCACTGGGGATGAACATAAACGCAAAATCCATCGTACCCTCGCTTGGACGAATGTATTTGCTGGTTTCATCGATACGTCCCTTCAGATCTCCCTTTACTTTGAGTAGCAGAGCCTCGCGCTCCTTGCCGCTGGCTTCGATCATGCGATTGTAGTTTTCGAGGCTAAATTTACTGTCAATCGGCAAGATGCGTCCCTTGTCGAGAAACATCACCGCGTCGACAACCTCCCCATCCTTGAATTTGTACTGCAGCTGATACTGGCCGGCTGGCAAGACATTGTCGAGCACGCTTGTTAGGTAAAACTCACCAAATACACCGCGCTGCTTAGGATTTGAGAGTACATTTTGCAACGTCTTCAGTTCATCCGCGACATCGACAACGCGTCGATTGGTCTCGTCGAGTTTTGCCAGTCGCTGCGTCACCTCAGTCACGATCTTGGCGCTTTCAGCCAACTGCTTGGCCATCGAACGACTCATTGACTCATTTCCCGCCACCAACTTTTCGCCCATGGACTGCTGTAGTGACATGATGCTGCGATTCAGTTCGGTGACATCGCCTTTCATCAGTTCCACTGCCGAAGCGCTTTTGATTTCATTGAGCTTGCTCAACACAACAAATAGCACGATGCCGAGACCAAGAATAATAATGACAAGCAGGACGATAAGTATAAGTTCCATACTCTTATTATACTCTGTCTGTAGGAGTTCTAAACTTTAAGTTCTAATGATAGTGTGTTCTACACTAGCATCTAGAATCTATTTTTGTGCTCTGGATTCTTCTTCCTAAGCAACAAGCAGGAACCGAACGAGCACGACTACGACAACCGTCACTACAAGCGCCATCACAAAGTTGCGAATTCGTGCAATCCACGCAAACAGGCTATAAGCTAGCCCAAACAGCACCGCAACAATCAGCAAGGCCCAATACCAAGCAAAAGGCGCGACAAGTGTATTTACTCCCCAGAGCGCGATTGTAGCGGCAAGCACCACTAGAAGCGGACGATACAAGCGCATCTGTGCTAATGCCACGAGGCCTGCGATCGCCCCAATCACAATCGCCACAATCATCGCATAAAACGGCGCCTGACTACAGTCGCTGACTGATTGAGGACGGCACAACACCGCACTAAAAATAAATTTGTTTAGTAGAAACATCGCCGCTGCGGTCAATAACCCCACACCGACACCTGTCAATGCAGTGCGGATCAAATCACCTGGTACCATGCCCACAATCGGCGAGACAGGCACAGTGACCGCCGACTCGTCATATATTCGTTCTGAACTCACGTTGCTATCCTCTTCTTGATTGCTTTTGGAATAGTATACTATCTTTTTGCTTTTTGTGCTAGAGAATTTCTTTCGATTCGATTGCCGACGATATACCAGAATGCTCCCACGCACGCAATCACGATACCCCCTGTTACATCCAGGGGGGTATGCACCAATGCCATGACGCGCCCGACGCACACAATGAGCGTCAAGACAAACATACTGATCGCTAGCCGGTTATCGCGGCTGACATACCAGACTGCAAGCGTCAGAAACATTGCAAACAGTGCATGGTCAGATGGAAAACCGGGATTGTTGAGCGATGACGCCCCCGCCGCCACGCCCAGTTGCTCAAACGGCCGCATGGCAGTAGGCTGCCACAACGCACCGATGATCTTTGCGAGGAAATATGATGACACTCCGGCCATCAGCACATACGTATAGCGATCATAGCGATGCTGTTTAGGTACACGCCAAAACAGTGCATACACCGCAATCATTCCAATCGGCACCATCAGCCCATCGGCAAGTAACTTTGTCAGAACCTCCATGCGCTTAGTATACTACCGCGGATACCATCTAGGCCATACGGACTGCACGAATCAAAACGTAGCGCTCAATACGTGCTCGCGTCCAGCCACGGCTTAGCAGCTCGTCGCGCAATCGTCCTACGAGCGCCATACGAAACGCACGTTTCGTACCCATACCACTCTGGCTTATAAGAGTATCAAGCGATGTAGTGCGAATTGCCTGACGAAAATCTTGTGCATTCATACTCAGTAACTCTGCACGCAACTCGCCTTTGCGATCATGTCGTTGTAACAGCCGGTCAAACCGCGACTCGCGACGCTTCTTCGAGACTGTCAGCTGGCTTATCCCTGGTACTGCGGCTGCCAGACTGGCAGCCACCAAGAGTGTTGCGACATTTTTTGTTGAGAGTTTCATATTCATGTATAATCCCCTTCCCTATGTGTCATGGTTGCATGAGCAGCGATGATTCGCTCATATCCCCACTATACAACGTGAAAATGCGTGAAAAGAAAGTACTTTTTGCAACAATTATTTCAAATCCGCAAGAGAGGCAACGAGATCATCTAGCGGTGCCTGGCGTTGCTCGCCTGAGCGCATATCCTTGATCGACACCACACCGTTCCGCGCTTCATCCGCTCCTATCACTACTGCGTAGGTACAGCCCATTTTATCGACATACTTCATCTTTTTGCTAAGATCATTGGGCTCACTATAGAGAATTGTCGCCACTCCTGCACATCGCAGGTCAGTTGCGACTTCTCCAGCCAGCGAATACTCTGCCGGAGTCATCGGCAGCACCACCACTCGCGAAAGCGACTGAGTATCAGCTGTTACGAGACCTGCCTCCTTGAGCTGATAAAATAACCTTGTCAGCCCGATCGAAACACCCACCCCAGGTAGCTGTGTTTTAGAGTAGTGGCTAGCCAAATCATCGTAACGACCGCCACTGCACACGCTTCCAATTGACGGATGTTCGTCGAGTATTGTCTCGTAGACGGTGCCGGTGTAGTAATCAAGTCCACGCGCAATCTTCAAGTCAATCAAGAACCGTGATTCCGGAACTTTCATCGCACGGAGCGATGCGACAAGCTCGCTCAATTTTTCGACCCCGAGCCGGAAATCTGGCGAGTCAATCCCGAGACTTTCGAGCGAAGCCAGCACCTCGTCGTTCGTGCCAGACAGTGACACAAACGTTTGGAGTGTTGCAATCTGCTCTTGGGTCAGCCCTAGCTGTGTAAGCTCATCGACGAACGAATCAACAGAAATCTTTTCTATCTTATCAACCACTCGCAACACGTCTTTTGATTGCTCGCTCAGTCCCAGCGCCTCAAAAAAACCATTCAAAATCATACGGTTATTGAGACGAATCGTAAACTCGCCAAATCCAAATCGTTCAAATATCTCGTTGATGATTACCGGCAGTTCCGCATCAATCAACGTACTCCTGCTACCGATGACATCAATATCGCATTGATAAAATTCACGAAAACGTCCAGCCTGGGCCCGCTCAGCTCGGTAAACTTTGCCGATTTGATAGCGTCGAAATGGAATTGTGAGTGCACCTTCGTGCTGCGCCACATACCGTGCTAGCGGTACCGTCAAATCATAGCGCATTGTCAGGTCATTGCGGCCCCGCTCAAATCGATACACTTGCTGCTCCGTCTCGCCGCCACCTTTGGCGAGCAGCACCTCACTCAGCTCGAGTATTGGAGTATCAAGCGGAGCAAAACCATATTTTTCGTATACCGATCGAACGATATCAAGCAAACGATTAAACTCAATCTGTTCAGCTGGCAAATATTCGTTAAATCCACTTGGGATTCGTGGCGTGGTGATATTCATTTTCATCTCTCTTCAGTATACCGTATACTACGTACATGGGCAGATTTATCCGTCGTTCGCCGCCGCATACTATTCCCTTTGGTGCAGAGCGATTCTTGGCCGCGTTTGAAGGATTTGAGGGAGGATTTGCCATTGGCGCGGGTGTCATCGCTGGTATGAGCTTCGCGAGTGTCTCGCGAGAGATCCTTATCATGACAGCGGTTGTCAGTATCATCGTCAATGGCTTCAATTCAGCGTCGGTCAAATACTCTAGCGAACACTACATGGACGAGCTCGATGGCCGCGAAGAACGAAACCCATTCCGCGATTATTTTCTCCCCTCGCTAATTCAATTTATTTCGTATTTTGCCATTAGCTTCATTTCAATCATCCCGTTCTTATTATTGAGTAACCTGCCACATGCTATTGCCTATAGCTGTGCCATCACCGTTGTCATCCTGCTAATTTCTGGGTACTACCGGGCCGCCATTCTCGGCATGCCTCGCTGGCGAGATGCCTTCGAGATCGCACTGTTGGGTAGCGGCATCATTCTGGTCGGCCTCATTTCGGGGTGGATTATCCATGTCGCGCTAAAAGCCTAGCTAGCCGTTCTATGGCCGGGGATGAGGGGTTCGGCCACGTTCCGCGCCCTTTTGCATCGCAGCTACAACCATGGCTTGAGATGGATGGCGCCCTTGCAGAGCAAAGACTTTTGCTACTCACCCCCTCGTGCTTCGCATTCGGGGCTTCAAATCCCAGCTCAAGAGCCAAGCAAAAATGCCATAACCACGAGGACTATAACGTTTTTACCAGTATGCCCTAACCTATATTCGACTAGATACGATGAACGAGATTTTTCGACGAATCGGGGGCACCGCCGATAATCTAATTTCTTGCACTTGGTCGCAAAATAGGTTCGGGCAAACTCGTATAAGTGAGCCAAGATAAAAACGGCCATGGAGGCCGTTCATATCTTGGCTGGGGATGAGGGATTCGAACCCCCGAATGCCAGGACCAGAACCTGGTGCCTTACCACTTGGCGAATCCCCAACATATGGTTAATATACCTCGATGATTATACCACCACTGATATGATGCCTCAAGTCTTGCGACGAGGCAGCTCACGCGCCACAATAACCGCGCAGGCTGTCAGTGCTGCCACCGCAAGCACGAGCCACCAGGAAAGCGCCGTATGAACTGTCGCGCCTAGTAGCCCGGCCCCAACGCCATCCGCCCCTTGCATAATTGCCACAACGTACAGCAGCAGCCACAGCGACGGCGCAGCCACTACCGCTATTCGCGATATGCTCCTCACTGCCATCGGTATGTTCATTGAAACCAAAAAAGGCAATGCTGCGACTTCCAGTAGTGGCAACAGCCCTATCAGCACACCGGTTACAATCTTCCCTCCGCCAAGCCCAAGACCTGCGATCACATCGTAAAACTTCTCATACGTAAATAACTGCGAAATAATCAGCACCAGGTAGACGCCCGTGAGGAGTAACCCTCTTAGAAACACTGGTTTTTCAAAAAATTCTTGCGGAAACATCGTCTTGAATAGTGCTGTCATATCTCTAGTATAAAAGGTTTTGCACAGGTTGATGCAATTATTATGACAAAAAGTGCTTGCGCTAAAGGAAAAATCGCGGTATTGTACTTCTAGCGAAGTAACAAAAACAAACACCAAATAAAAAATTGTTTCGTCGCTCTACGATATTTCCACCACAACTTTAGATAGAGGGGCTCTGCCCCTCTATCTAATTCTGGAGTAAATCCACAATTAGATTACTCCCCGCTAAAGCCGATCCGGAGTATCGTTGGGGCGCTGCCCTTCATTTAAATTTCAGAATAAATCTGCAATTGCTAACTCCCTGCTGAAGTCGATGTATGGCACCGACCCTGCGGCTAAGATTCTCGAAAGCACCACGATGACTCACGATGGACGTGACCAGTCGCGGACAAAACGATGACCCGACTATCTACTCAGCCTTTCTGCTCTGCTTGGCGCGCCATTTAGCGATTTCACCATGGTTCCCGCTGAGCAACACTTCTGGAACCTGCATTCCCTGCCATTCGACGGGTCGCGTATACTGCGGGAACTCCAGTGTTTCGCCGTCGCTAAAACTTTCGATCACAGCGCTTGTCTCACCTCCCAATACGCCGGGAATCAGTCGCACAATTGAATCGATAATCGTCATAGCGGGTAATTCGCCGCCAGTCAACACATAGTCGCCCACACTCACCTCCTCATCTACCAATGCCATAATTCGCTCATCATAGCCCTCATAGCGGCCACAAATGAAAATATAGCCGTGTGGCGACTCACTATACTTCTGAGCAATTGACTGCTTCCAGCGCATACCTCGAGGGGTCATTATCAGCACCTTCGCGCCTGGATCTTGCTGCTTGGCATACTCAACTGCTTTCCAGAGCGGCTCAACCATCAGGAGCATACCGTCACCGCCGCCATAGGGCGTGTCGTCGACCGTCCTTCGCTTGCCCATACCAAATTCACGCAGATTAATCGTAGTGAGCTCAACCTTACTGTCTTTTTGGGCCTTCCACATCATGGAATGTTCAAATACACCCGTGAACATCTCTGGGAATAGCGTAATCACCTGGAATTTTTTCATCATTTATAGTCTAGCATGTTTTGACAAATATTGCTAGTGGTTGTGTGGAGATACTTGACATTTGTTATTATTTGTGCTAATAGAGAACAATCTGGAAATTCCAGATTGCTTACGGAAAGAAATTGGTATGAGCAGCATAGAGCTTTCCCCTCTCGCCATCCTGGCCATTGGATTCTTCTCCTTGCTGGCTGGGGTCATCATCTTGGCCTCACTGGCCTCGGCCGACAACCGATGGATGGATTACCAGCACAGGTCATACGAGGAGGACTAGACACTGAAAGCGCGGCAAGAAAACCGCTGATCCAACCCTTCCTCATGGGCAACAGCCCGCCGAAAATAGCCCCGACCTCCCAAGTCGCAGCGGCCTCTCGGTGGGCTATTTTCGTGCTACACTAGTAAGCATATGGAATTTGAAACAAAACCCGGCGCTCAACCTGGCATCGATGAAGATGCCGCTCGTCTCGCTGCCGCAAAGCATGTCACACTCACCCCGATTCACGATAACATTGCTCCTGAGGATTTACCCGACGAGCAAGCCGGACTGTACCACGGCCTTTCGCCTGCTATTCCCAATGCCACCATCGATAGTGAGGTCACCATACCTCAGAGTCACCCCGCCGCGTCCTCTCCGTCTCTCGAAAAGTCGTTAGCTCCATCACAAGGAGTGGCCGCCAGCGCTCAGTATTCACCTTTTCAGAATTCTACTCCAGCTACCCCGGCAAAGCCACGATCACATCGCTATGTACTGCTCACAACCGTGATTGTCGTTTTGATAGTGCTTGGCCTTGGAGCGCTTGTCTGGCTAACTACGTAAACATTGGCTCTGAGATACCAAAAGCCCACTCGCAAAGAGTGGGTCTTTTAGTACAAATAAGTCTCTCAAACCATTTGTGGTTTGCTCGCATGAGCTATTTCGTATCTCGCAGTTCAGTGTTCTCGCAGTGAACTGTTAATGATTATATATCGAGGTCATCGAGTTCCGCAAGCTCTTTACGAGACTTTTTTGCGAAATCGCTTTCCTCTTCTTGATCGTTTTCCACATCTCTCTCCGTAGAGTTTTCCACAACCTCGTCAGACTGCTCGTCATCTGTTGCAGTATCGTCACTCGAGATCAGCGTTGACTGGTCTGGGTCGTCATTATTGACGATTTTTAGGTTGTAACGCGCGGTGTTTTTCGTGCCGAGCGCCCGCAACAATGTACGCAAACTTTGCGCTGTTACCCCGCGTCGGCCAATCACACGACCGAGATCCTCGGGGTTGACGGTTAGTGTGAGCAACACGCCTTTTTCATCGACGATCCGCTCAACGATGACATCGCCTGGGTGTTCGACGAGTGATGTTACGATATATACTACGAATTGCTGGTCAATAGTTGACATGCCCCTTGTCTCCTTTGTCTGGTCTCACTGTTAATATCGTACTTTTCATTGTAGCATCGGTCCCCAAACAAAAACAGCCTCATTGAGAGAGGCTGTTGTTTGTTTCCGCTATTTATTCAGCTGGCGCTTCGACTACTTCTTCCGCTGCAGGCGCTTCTTCCTTTGGCTGGTTTTTGCGCAGTTTCTCGGCTTTTTTGACGGTCTTGGTCTTGTTCGCATCGTATTCTTTAACCCATTTTGGTAGTTTCACTCCAGCATCTTTGAGCAATTTGACTACACGTGGGGTTGGCTGTGCGCCGTTATCGAGGTACTTCTGAGCGGTCTCAACCTGGACATTCGCCTCCTTGGTATGAGGGTTGTAGGTGCCCACATAGGCGACCACGCGGCCACTGCTAGGATGACGGTTAGATTCTTGAACAGCCAGACGATACACTGGGTATGCTTTGCGGCCGAGTCGTTGCAAACGAATTGCGAGCATAAACGATAAATTTCCTTTACTTCACGTTAGTAGACTTGTTTTTACTTCTGTACCATTTTACTGGTTTTGGCAAGAGTTGTCAATCTGTTATGGATTTTGCCGTTTTTCGTAGGCCTTGAGTGCCGCGCGAGCAGCCTCTTGCTGGGCGCTTTGCTTGCTTGGTCCGATACCCTTACCCATCAATGTTCCATTCACATACGCACCGAGCGTAAAGACTTTGTCATGATCGGGGCCTAGCTCGTCCATCACTTTATAGACTGGTGTGGCGCCGTCGATGCGCTGACTGACTTCTTGCAAATGGCTCTTGGGATCACGCCAAGTACCCTCGCTCAGGATGGTGTCGAGCTTGCTGAGGATATGTGCGTGGATAAAATCGCTGGCCTTGTCGTAGCCTTGGTCGAGGTAGATCGAACCAATTGTCGCTTCAAACGCATTGGCAAGGATTTGCAAACGCGCCCGCTCCGAGCCCTGTTTCTCTCCCTTGCTCATTCGGACGAGGTGTTCGTAGCCAAGCTTCTGACCGGCGTCACCGATACTCTCTGTTCGGACGAGAGCCGCGCGCCAGCTGGTCAAAACACCTTCTGGCTCGCTAAAATTACGATATAGATAGTCGGTCACGACTAACTCCAGCACCGCATCACCGAGAAATTCCAGCCGCTCATTGTGCTCGCTAACACTTTTTTTGTGCTCATTGACATAACTGCGGTGCGTCAGTGCAGTAATCAAAAGTTGAATATCGTTGTATTCAAACCCTAATTTCTCTTTCGCAAACGCAACGTATGGTCCGATTGGCATGCCGGTCATGATCGCCTCCGGCCTATGAGACAGCTGTAAACAGTTTTTCCACCACACCCCAGTGAATCTTCAATTTCTTGGGGAACCCGTTTGTCGAGCGGCGCGACGCAATCAATTCGTCGTAACCATCTGCTCTTTCCTAAAGTCTCAATCATTTTCATTTTTTTCTCCTTGCGTCTTTGTCATTTTTGACTATATGCGCATGGGCTGCCGACTCGCGGATGCGATACGAGGCATCGGCGAAGAGCGGAGCGAACTGCACAGAGATAGTACTGCTCGCGAGCACTGAAGCTGATAACGCAGTAGCGTGCCACGAGATAGTAGCCACTACAAGTTCTCCTCGCGCACCCGGGTTTTGGCTTTGAGCATTAGCTTCGCGATATCTTCATACTCGATCAGGTCTAGCGCTTCATTGAACGAAAACCATTTAATGCCATTCATCCACTCTTCCTTCTTGATCTCATTACCATCAGTGCGCACTCGCACCAGATAAATCTGCGTTGTCATGAGCACCAGTCGGTCGATACGGCGGTAGCGAAAGTGAATCTTGCCGAGCCACCCCAGCATATCAACGTCGGTCAAACCGGCTTCTTCGCCAATCTCACGACGGGCAGTCTGGACAGCCGTCTCACCCTCTTCGATATGGCCTTTGGGGATCGTCCAGCGATCTTTTGCATCCTGAATCAGTAGAATTTCAATATCTTTTTCGCCATGACGAAACACGATGCCACCAGCAGTTGGCTCGCGGACAATCTCTTGTATTGATGCCTTGGGCTTGAAGTATTTCTTGAATGTTTCGAGCCTAGGCTTTTGTGGTTTCGGCATTATCTGACTCTCCTAGCAGTGTTCGAAACGCCGTGCCAAGCACGCCGTTAATGAACTTACTCGAGTTATCAGAACCAAATGCTTTTGCCAGCTCAACCGCTTCATTGATCGCTACCTTTGGCGGCACTTTGTCGCTGCGGTGTAGTAATTCATACAAGCCAAGCCGCAGTACGGCGCGATCAATCCGTGCGATCTGCTCGAGCGGCCATTCTGGGGCAATCGGCTGAAGCTTTGCATCCAGTTCGTCTCGCGCAGCAAGCACGCCTTCGACGAGGTCTTTAACAAACGCCGTATCATCAATCGCCGTCTCGTATCTCGCGAGGTTGCGACCGAGGATTTCATCCACATTGACATCCGGATCTCCAGATTGACTACGAAATTCAAATTCGTAGAGTGTCTGTAATGCGACGATGCGTCCAAGATGACGGTTTGAGGCCATTGCAGTTGGTTCTTTCTTTGTTAATAATCCACCCTGAAAATGTGGTTAGTCTTTTTTCTTACCAGTTTCGTTCTTGGTGGTCTTCACCTTGACTGGTGATTTCGCGTTAACACGACGAGCCAGCTCGAGTCGCAAATGACTCCGGCGGAGACCGGTCTTGCGCGGGCTGCTCTGTTTCTTTGGCTGAGCCATGAAATGTTCTCCTTTTCTAGGTTGTATAAAACTTGAGTTTCATTATACCGTATCAAGGACACAACCTCAAGTGCTGGACAAATATTGCATCTTCGAGCATAAGCGTATTGACAAATTTTATCATAAGTGCTATAATGAAGATACTGAGTCACCCGACTTGGTAGAACCTGGAATGAAAGGAAGAAGTAGGTATGAGCTACTTCATCTGGACCCTTGCCAGCCTCGGGCTGGAGATTGTGCTCATGGCTTCAGTCATTAGCACCTTCGCCCATCCCGTGCAGCGGCTCGCGACCCTCGCGATCACCGCCCTAGGCATCGGCATCGGCATCGGTATCGTGGCGCTGGCGAACAGCCAGATGGCCCTGGTGCCTTTTGCGGCACTCAACCTCGCCGCAGCAGGAGGACTGGTCCTCCGCGGAGCCTACGTCCACATCACCGGGTTCGACCCCGCCGAATAGGCGGGGTCTTCCCCTTTTTAGAGGGTACTACACGACAATACTAACGAGCTTGTTTTTAACGTAAATAACCTTCTTTGGCTCGTTAGTCACAAACTTCTGCACGTTCTCGTCTTCTAGGGCGAGTTTTTTGATTTCAACTTCGTTCGTATCTACTGCAATTTCCAGCTTGGCGCGCAATTTGCCATTGACTTGTACAATAATCGTCATTGTGTCACTCGTCAGGTAAGCGTCATCCCACTGCGGCCAGCTATCGCGCTGTACACTCGTCTCATGACCAAGGTCGTGCCACAGCTGATCGGCCATGTGTGGCGCAAAAGGCGCTACGAGCGCTACCAGGCTCTCGAGCGCGAACTGCCAGTCACTGCTGAAACCATTTTTGGCCTTGAGCGCGTAGAGATTGTTCGTCAACTCCATCATGGCGGCGATTGCTGTGTTGTACTTTTGCTCCTCCAGGTCGCCTGTAACTTTTTTGATCACAGGATGAACAAGCCTCAGTGCTGTGTCGTCAACGCGTGATTTGTCGGCAGCAAGATACTCTTGCGCCAAATTCCACACGCGAGTGAGGAAGCGGTAGGTGCCAGGTACGCCCTGTGAATCCCAGCGAATCCATTGCTCGAGTGGCGCGGCAAACATCAGATACGTCCGGAGGGCGTCAGCGCCATACCCTTGGTTAATGATCTCGAGTGGATCGACACCATTACCTTTGCTCTTGCTGAACATCGTGCCGTCACTGGCGGTCACTTTGCCGTTGAAGAGGAATTTTTTGAACGGCTCGGGATTATCAAGCAGCCCTTGATGCCAAAAAAAGCGGGTAACAAATCGTGCATACATCATGTGCGCCGTCGCGTGGTCGCCGCCATTGTAAAAGTCTATCGGCATCCATTTGTTGACCACTTCAGGGGCAAAAATCTTTTCCTCATTGGCACCATCGAAATACCTGAGGAAATACCAACTACTACAAATGTAGGTGTCGAGCGTATCGGTCTCGCGGGTTGACGGGCCACCACATGTTGGGCAGGTCGTGTTGAGCCACTCTGTCGCGCGCGCCAGGGCGCTGCGACCATCACCGCTCGGGGCAAAATCTTCGAGCTCCGGCAAAATCACTGGCAATAGGTCATCGGGCACCAGTACGATACCATCCTTGTCGCAGTGAACGACCGGAATCGGCGCGCCCCAATAGCGCTGGCGGCTGACACTCCAGTCTCGGATTTTATACGTTATTTTGGCTTTGCCGACACCTTGCTGCTCGAGCCACGCCACGATCTGTTCGCGCGCCTCGCTACTACTCATACCATCGAATTTGCCGGAATTTACCAGTACGCCTTCTCCATGATAAATCGGTGTTTCACCGTCGAGCCAACGAAGAATATGCCCGAGCTCGGCGACTGGTTGCAACTGAGAAAGTGCTGACTTCTCTACCCACATTGGCTCGAAATCCTCATGCTCCTCGCGTGCAGTCGCAACCGTATCGAGACTATTGAGTTTGAACCGGACGACATGCGTGATAATGTCGCGGTTGACGTCTTTATGCGCTGCGTAAAACTTACTATTGAGGGGGACTGGCATACTTTCGACAAACGACATGTCGACATAGCCGGTTTCTTCGGTGATTTCTCGGCGCGCGGCGGCCTCGAGCGACTCGCCTTCTTCGATGCCACCCATCACGAAATTATGCCATGGTTGCTTATGCCATTTGAGCGTCAAAAACGTCCCATCGGTTGGATGGTCGATAATGCACATCGCTACGTTGCGCCGAGTATTTTTCTTGTCGTCACGAGGCGGATTTTCTTGATCAAGCAGCGTTTCGGCCACAACTTGCACTACTGGCAAATCAAACTTCTCCGCAAATTCCCGGTCTCGCTCGTCGTGTGCCGGCACCGCCATGATAGCCCCAGTGCCATAGCCACCCAATACATAGTCAGCCACCCAGATAGGGATTTTCTCGCCCGTTGCGGGATTGATGGCATGCGCGCCTGTCGGCACACCGGTCTTTTCTTTAGTCTCTTGACGCTCGAGTTCTGACTTTTTCAGTGAATCCTTGACATATTGCTCTACGACATCACGCGCATCATCTGTCACAATTTGTTTGACCAACTCGTGCTCCGGCGCCAGCACCAAAAACGTCGCGCCAAAAATGGTATCGGGACGAGTGGTAAAGACAGTGATGGGATCGAGCTCTACGTTCTGAGATCTGAGTTCTAAGTTATCAAAGTCGTAAATGGTAAATTCAGTCTCAAGCGTTACGTTGTCCGTATAATATCCACGGTATCGCGCCAGTTTATCTGCATCATCTTTAAGCGGCTCGTGACCTGCCAGGTCATTAGGAATATCAACAAGCTTCATGGCGCGAATATTTGTAATTTTCGCATATCCAAATGCGTCAACGCTTTCCCCATCGCGCGTCAGTAGCTCCACTGTGTCCCCGACGTTTACATTTTTTGGCTCAAGACGAATAGTGGACGTCTTGCTACCGTCGATGATCATTTTGGTCAGCTCTGGGGTAAACTTCAGCGAATCTTTAGACTCCTTTTTCTCTAAGAAAGTAGAGCTCAGAACTTCAAACTGTACCTCCGCACCCTCACTCTTGCCTATCCAGTTCTTCTGGGCAGCCTTTACTACCTCGCTCCAGTCGAGCGCATCGGTGGCTTCGAGCATCTCATCGGCATATTCTGTCACTTTGAAAAACCACTGTTTGACTTCTTTTTTGGCGACTTCCGGGTCATCAGGAGCGTCGTGGCGCCAACATTTACCGTCGATTACTTGCTCATTCGCGAGCACCGTTTGGCACTTGGTGCACCACCATTGCATGCGTGGTTCTTGGTAGGCAAGTCCTGCACGGTACATCTCTGAGAAAATCCACTGTGTCCATTTGTAATAGATCGGCAAGTGCGTCGAAACTTCCTTGCTCCAATCGTTACTCCAGCCCATGGCTTTGTACTGTTTGTGGTAGCTTGGAATAATTTTGGCCATGCTTGCCTGTGGCGAGACGCCACTTTTGATAGCAAAGTTTTCTGCTGGCAGTCCAAAAGCATCCCAGCCAACAGGGTGGTAGCTCTCATAGCCGTTTTGGCGCTTGTAGCGCGCCATCACATCAGAGATGGTGTAATTCATCGCATGGCCAATATGAATCCCAGCTCCGCTCGGGTAGTTGAACATACTCATGGCGATGTATTTTTGCTTGTCCGACATGAGGTCAGCCCTGTAGACCTGCTCGTTGTCCCAGATTTGCTGCCATTTCGGCTCGATTTCAGATGGATTATATCGTTTCATTACCCTCTATTGTACCAGAGGTGAGAGTGCGCGACCAGAGCTATACCTCTTGTGGTGAAATGGTGGCCTGAAACTGCGCAAAATACTTGTCCTTTGTGGCAAGCCATTCTGGCGATTGGCGAACCAACTCGTGATCCTCCGATATGTCGCACAGTACTTTGACGCACTCTTCGAGAAAAATCGTATTTTGCGAGCCTTTGACAAGAATCACTGAACCTGGCTCGGAAACCGATCGGACAAACTCACCTGCCTCGATGGCGTACCGGGCGATATACACCTGGCAACCACGTTGCCGAGCGATGGGTGCGGCGTATTTCTCCATATCAGGCCCAACCATGACTACCCACGACAAAAGATTTGGGTCACAAAGATTACCCACCTTTTCGTGCTCTACCTGGCTTGTGGCGCCGAGCTCACGCATATCACCTAGCACGGCGATGCGCTGCGGGACGTCCTCGGAATCAAACGAGTACAGCGCCTGTAGCGCGCCTGCCACGGCTGCCGGACTAGAGTTGTAGCTGTCGTCGATAATTGTCGTACCACCAATGCCTTTTAGGATATTCATGCGTCCCGGTACCGGCCGCACCAGTGCCAGCCCTGCTACAATTTCGGCAGGCGTTAGACCCATTGTTGCTGCTGCAGCAACTGCACCAATAATCGGCCTCAGGCTGTGCTCGCCAACCACGCGAATTGTGGCATCAAATGCCTCGGGATATTCCGGCGCAATAATTTTGCCTCGATAGCCTTTGTCGATATCAAAATTCTGTTGCTCAAATCGATGTTCGGCTGCTCCGCTCGTGCCATAGGTACTGAAGTTTGGGTTGGTAGCAAACTCCGAGAACCGCCCCTCAACATCGTCGCGGTTGATCAGCACAAACTTGCTATACCCTGCCACCGATAGTTCTTCTTGCGCTACCGCTTCGATAGTCCCAAAAAACTCCATATGCTCTGGCGTAACTGCCGTAACAAGCGCGAGGTCTGGCGCTAGATAGCGAGCAAAACTTGCAATATCGCCCGGATGGTCAGTGCCGAGCTCTTGGATAATCACATCGCAATCGGTCGGGCTCTTGACGCGGGATTTTGCCGCTCGCAGCACTTGCCACCACGCCATAATACTGCGCGGATTCGATGGATAGTCGATACCAAGTATTGCCACGGGGACGCCAAGTTCGGTATTGAGATTGCCATCGTTCATGCGAACTCTATAGCGCTGCACCAGCAAATCACCCAAGGCGCGTTTGGTGCTGGTCTTGCCGACACTCCCAGCCACTACTATCAGTCTTACTTCTGGGTGCTTCGCAAAGTATTGTCGGACTCTTGTTTCAAGTTTTTTCTGGATATACGACTTAAACATATACACTTAGTTTACTACACTGTTGACTACTTGGTGAGCACCTAAGTTACTGAGATCGATTGGAATGTGCAATATCGTCTCGACCTGCTCCGCATACTCTTCGATGAGCGATCGGTACATCAGCATTGTTCGATCATTTCGATTAAGTGTAGTGAGCAGCGCATTGTAAATCTCCGTATAGTACGCCATTTTTTCAGCGATTGTCACACTAAATTTGTCGACTGGATCGGATTCAAGCCGGTAGAGCTCTTGAATCCTACAGGTTAGCGCATGGCTCTTGTCTGTCGCTACGACGCGCAGCGCCATGACGTCATGCGAAGACTGCACCTTTTCCATGTAGGCGCTAAACGGCAACTGCTTGTCCCTCGTTGCGAGCGCTACTCCCGCTGCAATCCGTGCGTCAAAAAACGCTTCAATCATAGCTATATCCACCCTGCCTTCGGAATCCTCATCGACATCATGAAGCAATGCCATGATAAGCGCTGCCTCTCCTTCGGTGCCTGGTCCAACTGTCTCGATATTGATGCCTTGAACCTCCGCCACAATCAACATTGTTTCAAATGGATGTGCCAAGAAAGGCATGTCGGCCAACTTGCGACGTTGGCCTTCGTGAGCATAGGCAGCCAGCATCAAGGCACGCTGCACGCTCTCAGGAAATTTCTCGATCTCATAGCCATGCGTGAGACCTTTCTGCACCAGCTCCTCGATGTCGGCATGATGAAAATCCCACCCCGCTTGTTTCGCCTCGATTGTTTCCCTGACAGTCATTGTTTATGCTACTGTACGCCAACTATTTGATGGAGGCAAGCTATCATAATAGTCAAAGTAAAAAACCAGACTCAGAGCCTGGTTTTTACTTTGGTGGAGTTTTATGACCAAGTTCGAACCGAATTTGAGTGTGAGGGCTGAAGCGCAAGCTCAGCCCCGACACCTGCGAGCGTTTCACGCCCGCTCGCCCCGCCAGAAAAACCCTTTGCATTATTTTGAGATTTCCCCCGCGGAATTTCTTTTTTAGTTGAAAGGGGGTTTCTGGTGGTCCGCCTTGCCACTTGTGGCAGAGACTGCGTGTCTCTAGTCGGCTAAAGCCGACGTGCTTTGCGCCCTCTCTAAACGTCTGATCACTGCTCTAATAGATGTTTAAGGCGTGGTGCGTCGTAATTCTTTGGGCAGCGCGCTAGCGTCCACGTAGCCAGCTGGTAGACTTCATCCGGAGCGTGCCGAGCGTGAGCACCAAAATAAAGTTCGCCTTTTGGTGAGCGTAGTAGCTTGCTCCAGTACATTACAGCAATCGGACGGAGCCAGCGACTATGGAGTGTGACGAGGTTCTTTGGTGCACCGCCAAGGTGTTGCGCCTTTAACATAGCGAAGCCTTCCTCGATCGCACGACATAGCGTGCGCATCGCCTCGCGGTCATTCGCAAGATCGGCCGGCAGGCCGTTCTTGCGCAAAATAGCAACCGATATACAACTGATAAATACTGTGTGATGCGCTAGCCAGCCGTCCATATCAGCGATGTCTTGTAGTGTAAACCTTCGCGCGCTTAGGACGTCATGAATTACTTGGCTTGTCGGCGAGTCGGATACTTCGAGCGAGGTTGGCTGCTGATCGACCGGAATATACTCAACAACATCATCAACGATACTGCCGCCGATGCCCGGAAAAGCGAGTTGGACAGTACCGGGTAGGTCGCTAGGAATTATCTTATGCCCGTCAGGATTGTTACCAAAAAATACGATATGCGGCGAGCCTTTTAACTTCCGTAATGCCGGGAAAGCACTCGCCAGTTGATTAGCGCGCAGCGCGACGATAACAAGATCGAACTGCTGGCCTGATGACGTGCCCGCCACTTGTACCTTAGCAACCTCTGTTTTACCAGTTTGTACGTTTTTGAGTCGAATCCCATCTTTTGCGAGCTTACGTTCACGCTCTCCAAACGCCAGAACCGAAACGCCATGACCTTCTAGTGTAAACTGACCAGCATACACGGAGCCGATGACGCCACTACCGATAAGAAGAATTGAAAGATGTTTTGCCATAGTTCGAGTATAGCATCACCGAGGATATACGAGCCACCGATGTAGAGGACAAGCAAATATTATCTGTGGCGGCGCAGATAATTGAGCTAAAGGAGTTTTCCGGGCGTACGGGCTTGCGTATCGCGGGCATAATTGTAGAAAAACAAACGGCGAAAAAGCCAGGGCGCAAAAAGTTCAACAAGATGCTGGCTGATATTGCGACTGGTGAGGCAAACGGAATACTGGCATGGCTACCCGACAGACTCTCGCGCAATAGTATAGATAGTGGACAGATTATTTACATGCTCGATTAGCATGTATTGCTTGATTTGAAGTTCCCACATTTTTGGTTTGAAAATACACCACAAGGCAAGTATATGTTGGCAAATGAGTTTAATTCATCTAAACAGTATGTCGATAATTTGTCGGTAAACACTAAGCGTGGACTACGGCAGAAAGTGCGGCGTGGCGAAATGCCAGGCGTTGCGCCAGTCGGTTATTATAACGATCTGCGCACCAAAACAGCCAAAGTAGACAAGAAAACTGCCCCAATTGTGCGCGAAGTTTTTGAGTTATATGCCAAAGGCGATCAACGACTCGATGAGATCGCTGATTTCCTACATGCCAAAGGCATACAAACGCGCAGCGGCAAAGTAAACGGCAAAAAGACGACAGGTAAAAAGCCATATCATAAAAATCGTATCAAACGCATGCTGGCTAATCCCTTTTATTATGGGCATTTTTGCTATCTTGGCGAAGTCCATGAGGGCAAGCATAAAGGCATTATCTCGAAGCGCTTATTTGACCAAGTGCAAGTTGTTTTAGAGCGGCGTGGTAAGCCGCACCCAAAAACAAATGACCCAATGCCGCTATGCGGCTTGGTGTATTGTTCATGCGGCATGATGTATACCGCAGAAAAGCATGTAAAGCGGCAAAAGAACGGCAACATACATACTTATGTGTATTACCGCTGCACTCGCAAGAGTAAGACGGTTGTCTGTCGAGAGCCGCACATCAGAGCTGAGGAGCTGGACAAACAACTATCTGCATTATTACAGAAGTATGCCATGCCTACGGCATGGGCGGACAAACTGCGCGAGCTGATACGTAACGACGAGATGAGTGAAAAAGCCGACTTTGAGTGTATTACTGGAAACGATAAAGAAGCTATCGCGCAGTTGTCCGACAAGCTGGCGCGTCTACTCGACGGCTACTTAGACGGCGACGTAGAGCGTGAACTATACCAAGACAAACGAGCGGAGATATTGGGCAAAAAGAAACTTTTGCATGAACAAATCGAGCAGGCAACGCTGGGCGTTTCGACCTGGGTCGAACCGATGAAAACATGGATAGAAACTGCCGTTTCTATCTGTAAAGTCGCCAAGAGTGATGATTTACGAGCCAAAAAGTCGCTATTACTCGAAATCTTCGGGTCGAACCTCAAAATGCGACAAAAAGAAGTCGTCATAAATGACGACCAATTTCTAACCTCCCCCCTGAAAAACCGCTGGCAGGCGCTACGCGCCGCAAGCGAAAAAATCGCCCCAGAGGGCGACAATTTCCGTTTCAGTTCCGAATTGGTGCGGAGCTACAGAATTTACTTAAACTTTTTGGAGCGTTGGTTGACGGTAGTCTATCAAGCGCACCGCGCATCCCAGCTTCACTTAAAAGCAGGGAGCTTGTTATCTACTGAGCCTTGCGCAAGCCCTCACGCCCCAGGCTGAGCCAATAGTCGGTCTCCTCTGTGTCGTTGCCGTTTATATACTTCTCTTGATGTGCGCCCATAAATTCCATAGCTATGCCAGCCAGTGCGTAGGCAGGTAGATGCTTGCGCTCCTGGTCATTCAATGGATTAAATTCACTGTATTCATCTGCTACTCGCTTGCATTTCTGCTCTAGCGTTTCTTCGCCGTCATCGTGCAGTAGGTTGGCAACAATTACTGCCAGCTCTTGTATCCGTGGATAACGATTAGCAACCGAAAAGTCTAGAATATATATTTTGCCATCTTCGCCTTTAATGACATTAGCTTTGGTGAAGTCGCCGTGTACAAAACAGTGTGGCAGGTCGTCTGTAGGGATAGCATCATAGCCTGCAATCGCTTGCTCAACTAATGGTAGGTCTTCTGGCGCAATATACTGCTCTACCTTTTCAAGCATCGCGTGAATGTTTGGAATAGCCCAGCTATCAAATAGATAGGGTGGTTCATAATCAATACTGTTTACCGTAGCTGCCTGTTCCAGTACGGCTTTACGCTCTTCGTCTGACGGGGAGCGGTCTAGCTCCAAGAAACTCTTACCTTCAACAAATCGCATTAAAACGAGCGTAACGCCACTATCGCTATATGTCGTTTCGCCAGTATCAGTTGTTAATAGTTCTGGGTGATGTACCCCCGCCTGTACGACCTTCTCCATTGTGGTGGCATAGCGAGTAATGTCTACTGGTGTTCGTGTCTTAGCAAACATCTTGGCGACAAACTTTGCTTGGTCGGTTTCTATGACGACATTACAATCCTCATAACCGACTTCAACGATACTACTTGCGCTCAACTGACCAACGCCATAAGTTTCACAGACACGCTCAATGACTGGCGTAAGGTCACCTGTGTAATTTAGTCGGTCCGCTGGTGTTTGAAGTTCAGACATCAGATAATTCCGCTAATTCGTACACATCTATAGCAGGCTCTTCGTACGAATGTGCTTCACGAATTGCAACTAAAACTGCTTTAACACTTTCGCTATCACAGGTAATTTCAATCTGCTCTTCTGCGACTTCTTCAAGCTGACCAACCTGCCCAATAGCAGGATTAGCACCATCAACGGGCAAAAATCGTCCAGTGCCTTTTACTGAAAAGCTGCAATGAGAGTAATTGCCGACTTTACCGCCTCCGACATTACCAATAGCCTCGCGAAGTTTATCGGCTTCATTTTCGGGAACAGTTACAACAATCTTGTAGGTACTCATTTTAAACCAGCTTTCTATCCTCTAATATCTCTAGTAGTTTATGGAATTGCTTATACTCATCGCTTCGTTCTAAGTTGAAATGACCTTCGCCGGGAACAACTATCATCTCAGCACCTGTATTTGTTGATACGAACTGTGCTTGATTAAGCGGCACATAAGGGTCATTGTCCGAATGAATAAATAGCAGCTCTTTCACACCCTCCCGGATAGCGGTCCAGTTAAATTGAACATCAAAGAGTTTGTCATTTGGTTGCCACTGCAATGAGTTATCGTGGAAGACCGACACATCAACTATTGCTCCAATCTTTTCCATATTATTCTCTGCTAATACTAGCGCTAGTATTGCGCCGCTAGAATGTCCGACAATAAGTGTCTGTTCGTTGATAGGAAATGGACATTTTTCTTTTACAAATAGTTGCCATTTTCTAAGACTGGGTTGTTCGGCGTGGGGCAATTGTGGCAACCACACAGCGAAACCTTTTTCTTCAAGCTCATTCTTTAGCCACTGAAACCAGTTCCCGTGTGGCGAACCAAATGTGCCGTGAAGAGTAATTGCTGTTTTCATATCTTATATCATAGCAAAATAAGCCCTAAGACTTTGCAGTTTTTGCCGCCTTAACTCGCTGCTTAATATCAGTAACCCAATCTTTTATAATCTGTAAATCATCTTTCATATTATCTGGCTTAGGCGTTTCAGTACCGCCCGTTTCATCCGCAGGATCGTGCATATACTTTGAGCAGGTATGCATATTATCGGCTATTAGCTGTTTGTCGGTATCATTGATAAATATGTCATTAACATTGCCTGGTTTTACAGCTCTGCGATAGCGAATTGCGATCCCGTTCAATAGAACTTCCTCTATAGCTCTTTCCCAGGTTCTCCTTCAATCCTTGTAAAAACTTTCTGTTTCGGACTTGTAATCATCTTCATTATATTCAAACTTAGCTTAACTGGAGGTGTGCGCTTTTCAAGAAAATCAATTCGTTGACCAGTTTTCATAGTGTCAAAGGGAAGGCTTTCGCGCACGACACCAGGGCTTGCAGATTTTTCAATTGATCTAACTGTATATTTTCCGCTAAGCTCATCAATAGCCCTTTCAAGCTCACTTGCAAATAGTGCATTATGCGTAAAAACAATTACCTGCCTGGTTAGCGCCTCGAGAGCAACACGCTTAGGATCCATTCCACATTGAGGTGGTCCAATGATGTAACTGGGTCATCAAAAACTATAGCTGAGGTTGTCGGAGTTATGGATAGTTCCGCAAAGAACCCCGCTAGCGCAACGCCTCTTTGCTCTTCTTCGCTCATATTTCTCAATCTGTCACTACAGGATAGACTCGAGTGCAAACAGGTTCTATTTCCTTCTGGGGTTTATCTCGACCCAGAAACTATGTTTACACCCCACAAATAAGCACTTTCATCAACGTGCAAGCCAATCAAAAAAAGATGCCGGTGCGTCTAAGAATGATCGCATGGTGGATTTATACAACTAAGTCGTACCGATTTTGAGCAAGAATGTGATTGGCCCGGCGGGTCGGGTCGGGGACGGCCCGCTCGAATGGCCGCCGCATTATATAAGGTGTGTAATAATTTTAGGCAATTATACGCTTGACACACCCACAACAGAGGTGTACAATGGAAGTATGGAAGATATGAACCTCATCGAACTACTAGACAGATTCCCTGACGAGCAGTCTTGTCGGGATTTCATACAAGAGCGTCGTTGGCCAGACGAGATAACTTGCCCTCAATGTGGCGTTATCGGCAAGGCGTATAAGTACACGAGCGGTAAAAACGCTGGCAAGCTATTCAAATGTGCCTCATGTCGGCAGCAATTCACCGTCCGTGTCGGCAGTATCTTTGAAGACAGCAAAATACCTCTGCGTAAATGGCTACTAGCAATCTATCTATGTACAAGTATCAAAAAGGGCGTATCTTCAATCCAGCTCTCTAAGTTCATAAAGGTACGTCAAGCAACTGCATGGTTTATGCTCCAGCGCATACGCCACGTATTTGAAACTGGCAGCTTTGAAAAGCTAACTGGCGAGGTTGAAATGGACGAGGCGTATATAGGCGGCAAGGACAGCAACAAGCACTATCACAAACGACTAAAGCAACTAACTGGTAAAGGCGCTCAAGGACACGGCAGCAAGAATAGCAAAACGCCAGTTGTCGGTATGGTTGAACGTGGCGGCAAGCTCCGTGCAGTCGCAACTAAAGACACAGGCAGCAACACGCTTATGACCCTAGCTCGTAAGAACATCGACATTGACGCTACGATCTACACAGACGAACACATGCCGTATCGCACCCTACCTAAAATCGGTTTCAAGCACGCAAGCGTTAATCACGGCGCAAAAGAGTTTGTAAACGGCATGGCTAGTACGAACACAGCAGAAAGTTTTTGGTCGCACCTAAAGCGCGGTATTGACGGCATTTACCACCACGTAAGCGCAAAGCATTTGCAGCTCTACTGCGACGAGTACACGTTCCGTTGGAACACACGCGGCATGACTGACGGCGAGCGTTTTGAGGCTTGGTTTGATAACATCAACGGCAAGCGCCTGATGTACAAAAGCCTTACTAACAAGCGTTCTTAAAACTTAGTTACCGATACCCAACCTATAATTACCCATTTTATCTGTTTTTTCCTCTTTTCTTTTCCTCTCTTTTTATATATAAATATAAAGAAGAAAGTGATTGACGTATGACAGCAGCAGAACCAAAGTATAGAAGACCCTTAAACCCCGAACAAGTAGCAGTATTAGACTGGCTGTATAAAGTACGTTTCAGTAGTAGTAAACAAATAGCTAAACACTTACTTAAACCGAACCAGAAGACTACACAAAACAAGCTACAAATACTCGAAGAACGCGGCTTTATTGGTAAGCATTACGACAAGTCATACAAGCTCGCAGGGCGACCAGCAGAATACTTTTTGACACCAAAAGGCGCACGACAATTACCAGCAGATAATACAAACGAGTGGGCTATAAAAGCCCTCTACAAAAACAAAACCGTATCGCCCGACTTTATTACGCATTGTCTAAACGTGGCCGATACCGTCCTCACATTACAAGCCATATATAGCGACAAGCTCGGCATATTTACCAAAAGCCATATGGCCGCCTATGACTACTTCCCGTCGTGGACACCCGACCTATTCCTCAACTTAAAAGCTGGCGCAAACCGCCGCCGCTACTTCCTTGATGTACTCGACGATACAAAACCGTTCTTCGTCGGCGTTCGCAAAGTCCGCAACTATATCAACTACGCAGCAGACGGCGACTGGCCAGAAGACGCTGGCGATCTGCCGACAATTCTTTGCATTTGCCAAGACGAACCAACCCAAAAGAAACTCAATAAGCAGATACGCTACGCCCTCGACGATACAGAAGATATAGCCTTTGCTACCATTACACAGGAGCAGCTACAAAAAGCCACCACTACTAGCAAGCTATGGCAGAAAATAGACGAGGAGCAAGAGCCAGCACGTATAGGCTTGTAAACCGTCTACTTTCCGTACAGCATAGCTTTAGGGGCAGTTTTACGTCATACCCAGGACGGTACAGGTACTACTCTTGATTGTTCTCGACAATCTCGTACCAGTTTACTCGGCCAAGTGATGTACTTAGCAAGTCGCTCCACATCGAGGCCTCGTCAGACAGGGCGTTATCGTCTTGCCTGATACGACGTTCTAATTCCTCGGCCTGTTCGCCGACGGTATCGAACGCTTTAATGATGTGCTGCAACACATCATAGGCGTAGGGTTCGTTCGTGAGCCACAGGTTTACAACCCATGTTTCTCGATTACTCCACCCATTGTAGGTAGTGATAGTTTGTAGTTCTGCTACGTCGTGCATTTCTTTACTCCTTTACTTTACGTAACGGAGTTACCGCACGGGGTCGCATGGCAAAGGTGTCAAGGTGGAGCGCCCCTTGACGTTTACCAATGGGACGAACGACCTTGATACGTTTGCTCGACCCGTATAATTGAACAGTACGTGAAGTAAGGGTCTTGCTTGATTTGTAAGCGCCTAAACAGAATAGGTCTTACTCCTAATTCAAGCTGCGAACAATGGTCACTATCGCAATCTCCAAGCAATTGTATTGACACACTTAGTCTAATTATGTACATTTGTACATAATGACTAATATAACAAAGTTTGAGAAAAAATCGGCTGCGCGTAAACATAGTATTATCAAGGCGACTGCTGACCTCATTATTGAAAATGGCGTCAATAATCTGACGCATCGCGAGATTGCCGCTAAAGCAAAAGTACCGCTTGGCTCAACTACGCAACATTTTAGTTCGCTCGATGACCTCAAAGCTCAAGCACTGACTTATCTCGCTGATATGCTCGACGATATCTTACAGGAAATAGATGTGGAACTTGCCCGTAACAGTAGCCCTGCAAAACTAGCTCAACTACTTTATGAATACCTACAAGATACAGTCAGAATACATGCCGATGTCGCGTTTTTTGTCGCTAGTACAGATGACCCCTCGCTCCGCCCGTTGGCAACGCGCTGGTTTGATGGTCTCGTGGCGGTCTTGTCAAAGCACACCGACAAGGAAGCGGCACAAGCTATTGCTGTATTTAGTGACGGTGCGTTGGTATATACCATCCTACACAACGAGCCATTTAGCGAGGCGATGATGACAAATATATTTGCTAATCTCATGAAGTCTGGAGGGAAAGAATCATGAAAAAACTGTTACAAGCACTATTTTCGATGTCTGCCGACACAATGTCACCAGCTAAGCGCTGGACTGCGCTTGGCGTGCTGTCGTTGAGTTTATTTGTCGTCACGATGGATATGATGATTTTGCTCATGGCGCTCCCAAAATTGATTATCGACCTTAGTCCGACGACGGCACAACAGTTATGGATCGTTGACGTCTATTCGCTCATACTGGCCGGGCTGCTTATCCCAATGAGCGCACTGGCCGATCGCTGGGGACGCAAAAAGTTACTGTTGACTGGCTTTTTCATATTTAGCGTTGCCTCAGTGCTAGTGCTATTCGTAACAACCGCCAATCATGTGATCGCACTGCGCGCACTACTCGGATTGGCTGGCGCGATGATCATGCCAACAACGCTTTCTATGATACGAACTATATTTAGCAACCCTAAAGAGCGGGCAACCGCACTTGCGATATGGGCTTCAATCGCCAGTCTCGGTGCAATTGCTGGCCCCGTGGGGGGCGGTCTATTACTTGAGCATTTCTCGTGGCATTCAGTGTTCATTATAAACGCACCATTCGCACTGTTCGCGGTGATTGCCGGTTTATTCTTACTGCCCGAAGCTCGCAGCACTCAACCTCCGCGCTGGGACATGCTAGCAACGATACTTTCTATTGGTGGTATGTCCACGTTGGTGTGGAGTATTAAACATTTTGCAAAAGAAGGTTGGGATGATACGACTGCGCTGATAGTATTTGCGATTTCTGCGCTGCTCCTCATCGGTTTTGTAGTGCGCTGTCTTCGTCAGGCAAAACCAATGCTCGATGTTCGCCTCTTTAAGCGCCGCCCAATTGCCGCTGGCGCGATAACAGCATTCTTCTCAATGTTTGCGATGACGGGCATAATGTTATTGATTGCTCAGTGGCTTCAGGTCGTACTTGAGTGGTCGCCGCTCAAAGCGGGCATAGCAACATTGCCAACTGCGGTGGGTGCGCTACTTTTTACGCCATTGGCACCAGCAATAGCCGCACGAATTGGCGCGCGAACAGTACTTGCGAGTGGTTTAGCTATGGCGGGTATTGGCTTTTTGTATATTTTCCTGTTTGGACATCCGCTTACCTACGGCGTGTTAGTCCCTGCGCTTGTATTAATTGGTATTAGTACAGCATCCTTAGCAGTTGCGTCATCACTCATTATGTCAAGCACCCCGCAAGACAAAGCTGGTAATTCTGCCGCTATAGAGGAATCGATGTACGACCTTGGTAATGTATTTGGAGTGGCAGTGATTGGAAGTATTGCAGCGGCGTTCTACAGGCAATATCTCGATATCGCTTCATTTGCCGGACAGGGTATCAGTGGCGCGCTCGCCGATCAAGCGAATAAGTCCATCGTAGATGCGTTAGCTGTGTCTGCACAGACTGGCGTTTTCGACCTCGCTACCAAAGCGACAAGCGCATTTGATGATTCCATCTTAGGGATAGGCTTAGTTGGCGGCATTATTTTAGTGACCATAGCAATCATCGTGTTCGCGCTTATTCCAAAAGGACTTGATATCACCAGCCAGCGTCATGACTAAGCCGATAACCAACAATAACGCTTCCATGGTATCTACATCTAATGTCATTTCTGGCAAGTGGACTATACCCGTTGTTTGCATTTTACAAGGGAATACTTTACGTTTTAGCGAGATTGAAAAAGCGTTATCTTCTATTACTCAAAGAGCGCTCACTTTAACTCTGCGAAAGCTGGAGCGTAACGGCATGCTCGATCGCCTTGTTTACCCCGCTGTGCCGCCACAAGTAGAATACAAGCTAACGCCTCTCGGATTAGAGCTACTTCAATTTTGTGAAACTATGAACACTTGGGCTAAAGAGCGTGAAACGGATATGCAACGCGCTCGCAGGTCTTACGCTAGACGCTCACGTTAGTTCTGTCTTTATCTAAGAACTCCGTAAACGGCTTTAGCCGTTTGGGGAGTTGGCTGCTTTTCTGATAGGAAAAGTAGCATTGTAGCCTATTCTTTACAGTGCTGGGCTGTGTACTTATTGACGCTATCTTCTGCACCGAGGCCGCTCATGCTGGCAGAGAACGCTTGCGAGGGGTCTTTGTCTATCTTTTCAAAGAGTTGCTTGAGGGTCTTAACATCTGGCTGTATGTTGTCTGGTGCAACACGTTCTAGCTTGCCAAGAGCGTCTGCAAAATCGCGCGGATTGCTAGAACTATTGGTAAAGGGCTTGACGCTGTACGTGTCGCCTTGACTGTCGGCAAGTCGGGTGTTTTCTTGCTTGAACGTGCTGCAAAACGCCTCGACTGACCGCGCTGGCCTTGTAAATAGCATGGCTGCGAGTATGATAATGACGAGAAGTACCACGCCACCAACCGCAAAAAGTACCGTGCGGTTTTTGGCTAGATCGGGCTTGGTCTGTTCGCTGCTCATACTGCCATTATATCACCGCGCTACACCTGTAAAACGAAGTTGCAAGCCCTATATTTTCTAAAGATTTTTGCAAAAAACTTATACTTGCCATTTGCCGCGCGTTTCACCTCTGAAAAACGAACAATACTTTTGTATACTTACTGACATAAAGTGTTGCAAGTATACTATTTTTCGGTTCTTGTAAATTGTTTCGGTGTCGTGAATAGTTTGTAGTAAGTGGGAGTAACAGGCGTCGCCAAGAGGCGACCGTTTTATTCTTACACAAAATGCTAATGGTTGGTGGGAACCTTGTAAAACAATGAAACGAGGGGAACACTGTATGAGGTTAAAAACATTATCTATTGTGGCGCTGGTCGTTGCGGCTGGTTTGCCTTTTGTGCTGGCAGAGCCAGCGTTGGCGCAAACGCCTGGGGGCGTTAGCAACGTCGAAAACTTTATACGCAACGTCATCACGGTGCTTGCAGGTTTGGCTGGTCTGGTTGCGACTGGCTTTTTTGTTGCTGGTGGGTTTACCTACATCACGAGTTCGGGCAATCCTGAACAGCTAGACAAAGCAAAACGCACGCTCACATGGTCGGCTATCGGCCTCGCTATCGTCATCGCGGCGTTTGTGCTGGCAAACATCGTAACAACTCTGGCAAAACAGGCGTTCGGGGGCTAGGTATAAGCTATGTGGGGTCTTGAGAACGCCCTACTGTCAGGGCTAACAATCTTTGGCGACACTTCATCGGCTATCACGGCCATGCGCGAATATGTCATGCCAGTGGTGCAACTGCTGGCTGGTCTTGCAAGTGTGGCCTGTGTGTTTTTTATCGCAAACGCTGGCTACCTCTACATCACAAGCAGCGGCAAGCCAGAGCAAATGGAACATGCCAAAGAGGTGCTAAAAAAGGCGGTGCTAGGCCTTGTGATTGTGCTGGCCGCCGTAACCCTCACGACAATTCTAACGAACTCTTACGGTACGCCACATGACCCAAGCAGCGCTACTATGCCAAGTCTTGAGGCCATAGAATCAAAGGACGACAGCAACGGTTTGCTTGACATGATAATCAAGGCGATCACTGGCTTGCTCGTCAAAGTTATCAACGGAGTGGCTACGCCGTTCCTCTCGGCGCTTGACTTCTTCACCAAAGCAACGCCGACTATGGCAAGCAATCAAAGCGTCTTCAACTTCTGGCTGGCTATGGTGGGTATTGCCGATGTGCTGTTTATTCTGGTCGTGGTGCTGATTGGTTTTCATGTTATGAGTGCGTCCACGTTTGGATTTGATGAGATAGAGTTTAAGCACTTGCTACCTCGGCTGGCGCTGATATTCGTGCTAATGAATACGTCGATATTCTTGATTGACGGCATTATCGCGCTATCGAACGCGCTCATTAAAGCCGTTGGCCTCGTGTCTGGTACTACGTCCGTCTGGGAAACGCTGATGAAAGTTGTCGAGGAAACGTCAGGCCTCGGTATTGCGGCGCTGTTTATCATGCTGGCCTTTGTGATTTGCTCGATTGTGCTGGTGGTGTACTACGTCATGCGTCTAGTAACGCTGTATATTGGCGCGGTGCTATCGCCGCTGGTTGCGCTCGTCTGGCTAATTCCGGGCTTTCGTGATTTTGCCGAAACTGCATTTAAGACCTACATTACGACAATCTTTGTATTGTTCGTGCATGTCGTGATACTCCAGCTTGCCGCCTCGCTGTTTGCTGGTATGGCGACGGCCTCTGGCGACAATGCTATGCCCGATACGCTCATGGCTATGGTAACAGGTATCGCAACGGTACTTATGCTGCTCAGGGCACAAGGTACGATGATGCAATTTAGCTATGTCAGTATGGGGTCGCGCAACATCAAAAAACTCGGCAGCCAGTTTATAAACGGTGTAAGTTACATGACTGGCAAAGGCCGCGCTGCCTCAAGTGCTATCAGCTCAAAGACTGATACCGCAAAGAAGACGCGCATGATGAGGGGCGTTGAATCAAAGGCCGTTCGGACTGGCAAGATACAAAGTGTCAGTTTTGAAAACAAGAAAGGCACGGCCGAGATTACACATACCGCGATACCAAAAAGCGCACCGAGGCCAAAGGTAACGCGCAAGAGTAGCGACGAGGACAAAGCCGCATGAAAATGACCGTCGTACCAGCACAAGTTACAACTGTTGAAGACCGTATCATCGGTAGTCTTGGCTTTTCGCAAATACTCCTGCTCGTGATACCGATTTTTGTCAGTGCTGGTGTTTTTGCCCTTGTGCCGCCGTTCATGGGTAGCGCGATCTATAAGTACGTTATCATCGGCGCTGTCTTTATGTTCTTTGGTGTTTTGGCTATTCGTATCAAGGGCAAGATATTGGCCTTTTGGCTGGTAACAATCCTACGCTACAATTTGCGACCAAAATACTATCTCTACAACAAAAACACCGAGAGCCTACGCGAAACCTACCCAACTAAAAAAGAAGAACCAGAAAAGGCCACCACCACAAAAACGCAAAGACACACCGCCCGACCACAGCTCGACATACCAGCTACCGCCAGAGTTCTTGCCACCATAGAAAACCCTGCGGCAAAAGTCCGTTTTGAAACTGGAAAGAAAGGAAATCTGCATGTTCGCCTTACAGAAATCGAAAAGTAAAACTAGCTCGCGTCATCAAATTGCCATACGTGGCGTGCGCGACGGTATCTTGATGTTGCCAAACAATGAGTACCGCGCAATCTTGCAAGTATCGTCGCTTAACTTTGAACTACGCAGCGAAGAAGAACAAGACGCTATCATTGAAACCTACGAGAGTTTTCTAAACTCTGTCGGTACGAGCTTGCAAATCCTGATACGGACGCGCGAGATAGATATGGACAAATACCTCGAAGACCTACGCGAACGGCTAGATAGTGAAACTGTGCCGATCTACCGCACGCAGCTACAAAACTACGACGAGTTTATACGCTCGCTCATTAGCAACAACAAGATTTTAACGCGTCATTTCTATATCGTCGTGCCGTACCGACAATCTGGCAAGGCAGATTTTGACCTCATCTCGGAGCAAATAAAAATCAAGCTCGACATTATCAACAAAGGTATGGGGCGGCTCGGTATGCACGCCGATCAACTCGACAGCCTCGAAGTGCTAGACCTGTTTTATAGCTTTTACAGTCCGACGCAAGCCAAAATACAGCCACTCACCGAACAGGCTTTGCAGATAATTCATACCGCCCTCGTCAAGAGCGAGCAGAAAGGAACAGCAGATGAAAACACAGCTAAAAAAGCTCGAAAACGTAAGGCGTAAACTCATAGAGCCAATCGCCGCCCCTGCTCGCAAGCGACGACAGGCGCGTATAGAGCGACAACAAGAACTCAATATCACGTTTGGCGAACAAGACGCTATCGACGTATTGTCATACTCTGGGCTAGAAGAAAATATCGACCATTTGTGTATCGACGGCGTGTACATGCGTACCTTGTACATCTCTGGCTACCCATTTGTGGCAAACTCTGGCTGGCTTGATAGTCTGATTAACTTTAACCACGATACCGACATAAGCTATCACGTACACGAAGTCAGCGCCATGTCAGCCTTACCAAAACTGCACCGCAAAATTACCGAGCTAGAGAGTACCAAGAGGGCTATGATGAGGGCTGGTAAAATTGTCGGTTCTGAAATTACCGACCCCTTAGAATCGGCTATCGAGCTACGCGATAAAATCCAGCGTGGCCAAGAAAAACTGTTTCAAATGGCAATCTATGTCAGTATTCGCGCCGAAACTTTAGAGGAGCTAAACAAAATCACAAAACTGCTTGAGGCTACTATGTCGGCACGGCTGTTTTACTCCAAAGTGGCACGCTACCAACAACTTGAGGCTTTGCAGTCAATCCTACCTCGCGGCGAAGACCAACTGGCACAAAAACGCAACCTCGACAGTTCCAGCGCGGCGCTTACTTTTCCGTTTATGTCGTCCGAGCTAGTGCAAGAAACTGGCATATTGTATGGCGTAAACAAATCAAATAACTCGCTGGTTATTCTTGATCGCTTTAGCTTGCACAATGCAAACTCAATCACGTTTGCAAGCTCTGGCGCTGGTAAAAGCTACACAACCAAAGTCGAGATACTACGCCAGCTTATGCAAGGCACAAAAGTTATCGTCATTGACCCAGAACGTGAATATGAGCGACTGACAAAATCTGTCGGCGGTACATACATCAAAGTATCGGCCAAGAGCAAGCAAAAGATAAACCCCTTTGACCTTGCAACGACATTTCACAAAATTAGCGACCTGTCGGAGCATACCCAAGACCTTACAGAAGTCATTGGCCTTATGGCAGAGGGGCTAAACTCGCGCGAAAAAGCGGCAGTCGATAAAGCCATACTCAAAATCTACAAAAAAGCCAAGAAACAACAACCACTCCTCGAAGACTTGTATGTTGAACTCAAAGACCTCGGCCAGATGAAACTATGCGAACGGCTAGAACGATATATCTCTGGCTCGCTTGCCGAAGTGTTTAACTCACAAACAAATATCAAGCTCGATAATCGGCTAGTTGTTTTTGACATCAAAGACTTGCCAGAGAGCCTACGCAAAATAATGATGTTGATTATCTCAAACTTTGTAAAAAATCAGGTCATGGCCAAGCCAGAAAAACGGTTACTCATCATTGACGAGGGCTGGCTACTGCTTGAACACGAAGAATCGGCACGCTTTGTCGCTGGATTGGTACGCCGCGCCCGAAAATACTATCTCGGCGTGTCAATCATCTCGCAACAAGCACGCGACTTTCTGAAAAGCGACTATGGCCGTGCTATTGCGTCGCAGTCGGCTTTACGTATTCTCATGCGCCAAGATACTACAACTATCAAGGGTGTGGTAAGCGAGTTTAATCTAAGCGAATACGAACAGAGCTTTTTGCTAACGTGTGAACGCGGCGACGCGCTACTGATCGCCGACCAAAACCACGTAGCAGTAAAAGTTGTTGCCAGCGACAAAGAACACCCACTCATCACGACTAACCCTGCGGAGTTGTACGCCTCGTGAATCCAGCGGTTGTAGTGTTTAGCGTCGGCGGCTTTAAGCCAAAGCGCATACTCGCGCTGGTGTTGATAGTGGTAACTATCATCATATCGTTGCCAGTTGTGGCTATAATGTCGCTTGGCACGCCAACTCTTAGCTGGCTGGCAAATACGCCAGACGCTAAATCTGCCGAAACACGCGGCTTTTATATGGGCGCACCCATGCCAGACAATACTTATGCGTGGGGTAACTGTACATGGTGGTCATACGCTATGCGTAAATGGGCTGGCAGTCCGATACCGACCACATGGGGTAACGCAAACACATGGGACGACCGCGCCGAGGCCGACGGCTATCTTGTAAATCATACTCCTGCTGTCGGTGCTGTCTTTCAGACTGATAGCGGTGATTGGGGGCATGTGGCATACGTTATTAGCGTCAACGAACTAACTGGCGACTGGACAATATCAGAGATGAACGCGCCGACACTCAATGTCGTATCAACGCGTACATTTTCAAAAGAGGCCGCCAGTAGCTACAAGTTTATTCATGGAAAAATAGGAGCGCCAGAGTGGACACCAACACCGCTATTGCCGATACCGCCTTACAATTCTGGCCTTTAGCTGCGCTCGCCGTCGGCTCGCTCGTGGTGGCGTGGTTTGTATTCATGCTGATACGAACAATCGCCAACCGTCGCTACTTACTACACCGTGATATGGTGTGGCTGGAAATTACACCGCCAAGCAGTATCGCCAAGACACCACAAGCCACCGAGCAACTGTTTTCAGTGATACACGGTGCGCGTGCTGCACGGCAACTCAAAGAGCGGCTATTCGACCGCTCGCCAGTGATGAGTTTTGAAATTGTATCGACGCGCAAGGACGGCATACGATACTTGCTGCAAGTAGAAAAAGACCGCTCAAAGAACATACAGAAAACTATCACATCGTACATACCAGATTCTAAAGTAAAAGAGGTCGAGCGCGAGGACACAGGCGCAGATAGCGTCATAGAGTTTAAGGAAGTCGGCCATTATGTGCTGCCGCTTACGCTCACATCAGCATTTGAACAGCACGACCCACTCGGTTACGTTACAGGAGCTATGACAAAACTGGCCGACGACGAGCAGATAACTTTACAGATTGTTGCTACGCCTATACGTTTGCGCGAGGCCGAGATACTGTCGCATAAAATCTTAGGCAACGAAAATATCTTACAGCAAGTCAGTGGCAAACAACTTTCTGTATTTGGTCGTATCGCTAATGTGTTTGGCAAAGCCTCATCAGGGCTAACAGACCTTGCTGGCGAGGTATATATGGGTACGACTTCTGGCTATCGTGATTACTACTACGCAAAGAACCGCAGCACACAGCAACAGGCGCATATTACCAAACGCGACCGTCCGTCGCGCGTATTGAGTGCTTTTGAACTCGAACTCATGGAAACTATGCACCACAAAGTTACGCAGCCGCTATTTCAAACAAACTTGCGTATTCTCGTCAAAAGCCCCGAAGTGGCAGCACACATATCGGCGCTAAAATCTGCACTCGACGGTTATAGTGTGCCGCCGTATCAGTCGCTCAAGGCAAAGGCACATATACCACTTCTCGATACTCTGCGGCACAGGGCGGCTATTCGTCGCTTGCCCTCATTAACGCGACGATCTGCCGTTGTTTTGGGTGTGTCGGAGCTTGCGAGCTTATATCACTTTCCCTCAAGCCAAGTCAGCAAAACCGACAACCTCATAACTTCACTTAGCCGAACGCTGCCAGCGCCAGTGTCGCTAAAGTCTGGCAAAGAATTGGCCGTTGTGATTGGCGAAAACCACCACCATGACACGATTACACCTATCGGACTTATCGAGGCCGAACGTGAACGCCACCAGTACGTCATTGGTGGTACAGGTAGTGGCAAAACAACCATGTTGCAATACGAGATTGTACAAGATATGAAAAACGGCAAAGGCGTGGCCATTATCGACCCTCACGGTGATATGGCCGAAACGCTTTTGCGTCATGTGCCGCCAGAGCGCGTCAAAGATGTTGTCTACTTCAATCCCGACGACTTAGAGTACCCGATAGGGTTAAACTTGCTTGAACTTACACCAGACCTCAAAGGCAACGAGCTGCTACGCGAAAAAGACATCATCACAGAGAGCGTTGTATCGGTATTTCGCAAGCTATTTTCAGAGGACGATAGCGGCGGCCACCGTATCGAATACGTGCTACGTAACGCTATACATACCGCGCTTACCGTCGAGGGTGCAACCTTGTTTACTATTCTCAAGCTGCTACAAAATGACAAGTTCCGCAAAGAAGTTATCAAAAAACTCGAAGATGAAGACTTGATAGACTTTTGGAAAAACGAACTCGGTAAAGCTGGCGACATGCAGAAAGTCAAAATGGCGGCTGGTATTACCGCCAAGATTGGCCGCTTTAACGCTAACGCCTCGGCACGCCTGATTTTAAGCCAGAAGAAGTCCACGATAGATTTTGAAGACATTATGAACAGTGGCAAGATACTGATTTGTAACTTCTCAAAAGGACTGCTCGGCGAAGACGTATCAGAGCTGTTTGGTATAGCCGTACTTGCCAAGTTACAACTGGCAAGTCTGCGACGCGCCCGACTGAACCAGTCGGAGCGTCGCCCTTTCTACCTCTACGTCGATGAGTTCCAAAACTTTGCTACACCGTCGTTTGTGCAGCTACTTAGCGAGGCACGAAAATACCGCTTGTTCCTCACGATTGCCGAACAATCGACCTCACAGCAGGACGATCAACAAATGGTCAATGTGATTTTAGCTAACGTCGGTACGGTGGTTTGCTTTAGAACTGGCAACCCACAAGACGAACGTATGCTATTACCGCTGTTTAGCCCATTTATCGAACAGGGCGAGATAAGCAACTTGCCAGCCTTTAACTTTTACGCCAAGCTATCGGCTGTCCATGCTCAAGAGCCGCTATCAGGCCAAACACTCCTGCTTGATAGTGCTGGTAGTGATGAGGTAGTAATAGCAGTCATAGAACACTCACGCGCCGTATTTGCCACAAAGCATGTCGAGCCAGAAGAAAAGCCAGCCGAAAAGAAACCAGAGCCAAAACCTACGAAAACAAAGCCAAAGCGACAAGCTAGAAAACGAAAGGCAACAAAAGTTCTAGGCGACTAAAACTAACTAGACAACTTTTTTGATATAATCAAGATATGGCGAAGACTAAGACAACGAAAAAAGAGGCCGAGGAATTGCAAAAGCAAATCGACGAGTACGAGGCAAAGCCAGTTCGCACAAACGAACAACCGCTCAAGCTCAACACTACGTTTGATAAAGCAGTAGACAAGCTCCTCAAAGCGACAAAGCCACCCAAAAAGCCCAAGAATAAATAGGGCTAAAGCATGGCATTGTTAGCTATCTCTATAAAGTTGGGTGTGTTAAGCGTATAATTGCCTAATTTTATGTTATAATATGTTTTATGGATAAGCCTTCTGTGCGTGTGGCTGTTACTGAGCAGTGCAATTTAAGTTGTGATTATTGCCCGATAGCTGGCGATAGTGTTGAGATGCAATCAACGAGGCTAAATCTTGATGATTTCAAGACACTGCTCAGTGCAGCAATTGATGTTGGCTTCCAAGACTTTAGCTTTACGGGTGGTGAACCTCTTCTGACAGACAATAGCGCACAAACAACGTTTGAATTGGCGCGATTTGTTAATGATAGACGTCCAAAAGGTCCTGGATATACAAAACTTAACACGAATGGGGCTAATATCTTACGGTATTTTGACGGAATAGTCGAGACAGGTTTTGATGAATTAAAAATTAGCCTCGATACGCTGCGCTCAGAGGTCTTTCGGCGTATCGCACACCGCAACGAAAGCATCTTCGAAAACACAATTGAAGGTATACTAAAAATAAAAGACAAGGTACCAGTACGACTTCAGACCGTTGTCGGAGAGTACAATAAGGACGAAGTTAGCACGATAATTGAATTTTGCGTTCAGAATGGCCTCGATATTAAATTGTTTGACCTAAGTAGCTACGATAATGCGTTATCGGGATCACGTAACTTTGCGGATGATAATTATGTAAGGCTTGATAGTATCGCTCTTGACTTAGAAAGTGAGTATGGACCGCCCTCCATTAAATATGCAGTTGGCGGAGTCGGCCACGCGAAAAAAGTCTTCACCACACCTGAGGGTACGAAGATAGAACTAAGAGATACTTCGGTTGCAGCACATTATTCTAAAGAATTATGTGGCGACTGCCCAAAATATCCGTGCCAGGATGGGCTTTGCAACATCGTCATTGCTGCGGATGGCCACATACAATTTTGCCGCGAAGGTGGGATTGATCAGACTGTAAGTCTGAGGGATAGCTATGGGAATTTGTATGGCACAGATAAACTAGTCAAAGGGCTGGCGATGGCAGGGAATATTTTTTCTTCATCTCAATATATTCAGAGAACAATAGCACCTAGGCGTGAAGAGTAAGCTTCAAGACAGATGGATCGTATCTTCAGCTCATAGGACACCTTAAACAAGATAGGCACTTTCGCGCCCGAATTTGCAATTTCGTCCTGATTTGGTGCCGGATAACCGACGTATTTCTAACCCTCAATCATGAGAACTGCGAGACTTATAAGCTAAATCAGCTGGTATCGCAATTTAATTTATCCGACACGCTTTTTTCGTAGCTAATCTTAAGACTTGATTGTCTCTGGCCTATTGTCTTTTGAGAGGCTTCGAAACGCGATTTCGTAGGAGTATTCGAGTGTCGATAATAATCATGCTAAGAGTGGCGATTCCCAGACCGAGTTGCCATATGCCATGCGCTGAACCAAACCACATAATATAAACAAGAAGTGTAGCAAAAAATAAAATGCTAAGCTTATGCCATTTCTTTGCACTTGCATCAGCAATAATCTTTTGACCAACCTTATTATCTCCCTTAATAAGCTCGTCGAGCGACACATCATACAGGCTACTTATATACATGAGGTTCTCGATATCAGGGATAGCCTTGCCGCTTTCCCATTTGGATACTGCCTGGCGCGAGATAGCTAAATCTTTCGCTAGTTGTTCCTGTGTGATATTTTTCTGCTGTCGTATTTTATATATTCTCTGGCCTATATTCATAGTGTTCCTTTCGATTTACACTAGCGATAGTATCCTTAAAAGCTCTATTTAACAAGAAACTAGCGGTTGCGTCGACCCATAGTTAGGTTCACATCAGGCAAAATAAATTAGAGTATATTTTGGGCTAATAAGTAAAACGTCGATTCAATCGACGTTTTACAGGGGTGATGATGTGATAATTTCTTGGTGCCGCATAGTAGACATATTTCTAACTTTTGATTCAGAGAAGATAGACTGCTTTAAGCTAATGTATATTGCAGAGTATTTAATATTATCCAGTGATTTATTAAACCACTGAACTTATCATCAAAAGCGAAACCCGCCAAGCCATGGAGGCCTTAGCGAGCCTCGACATGGTTGGTGGAGTATTTTCGTTAACTAGACGGGCAGAATTTAGTTTATGAAGTTTAGTGCTGACGCTTTTCTCCTATGCTAGGTTGCAGCCACAAGTAGCATTGGTAGAAGAAGCCGAAAAACGGCACCAGTATCCACAGCATCTGTTGCCAGTTCTCTCCCGCATCTCTAAGACGTCGCACACCAATTGAGAGCGATGGGACAAGAGTTGCGATGACAAAGACAGAACTAAGAACATGCGACAGGCTGATGCCTTCGCTGAACTTGATAAAGTCAAATACACTACAAATCGCCAGTACAAGCACATAAAACACAGCATACCATCCAAATACTCTCCGACGCGTCGTCCCTTCAAAGTCGGAAAAGTGCCTAAACGCGTAACTCACCGATTCGAAAAACCCTAACTTTGGCTGGTGCGCTGCGTTATTGCCCAGTAGATAATCGAGTGAGTGACCGCTTAGTTTTGAGAGTTCTTTCATGTTAAGAGTGTCGGGCATGCCATCGCCCGATTCCCATTTTGTTACTGCTTGGCGTGAAACTCTTAATTTTTCCGCAAGTTGCTCTTGCGAAAAACCAAGCTCGCTACGAATTTTTTTGAGTTTTTGTGGAAATGTCATAGTCACCCTTTCGTGTGGTTGATGTCTTGATCCTTCTGCCCTAACACACCTTATAGTATCTATCCTAACATCGCTAGCAAATTTTATTTACATGACATGCAACGGAAAGTAGCAGAGAGAAGGCGTCGGAGTTGTGTCTATACAAAATTGAAGATTAGTTAAGGCAATATTTCTGCTACTTCATATTCTCGCTGGTCTCTCATAAGTGAGCTGCTAACCAATAGCTTCACCGAGTTTGAACTTCTAACTGATATATAGCAATTTAAATAAAATTAGAGTCTTTTTTGTGTCAAACTAAAAAACGCCGATTATACTCGACGTTTTACAGGGGTAATTATTCAAAATTATCTTGGTGGAGTTTTACGACTTTGCTCGAACCAATTTTGAGAATTGAAGCTCAGCCCCAACGCCCGCGCGCCCCACCAGAAAAACCCTTTAACTGATTTTTCATTTCTCCCGCCGAGATTTCTTTTTAGTTGAAAAGGGTGTTTTCTGGTGGTTCGACTACTGCATAAGCAGTAGAGGCGCTGGGGCTTCGCACAGGCGGCAAAGCCGCCGCGCTATGCGCTCCAGCGCGACGAATTTATCAAATCATTGCGAACGATGAGCTTTTATTGTATTATGTTTAGTTAATTATGTCGGAGTTAAAACCCATTGCTTCAGTTGATGAAGCATCTGCGCGTTGGCCTGGAGTTGCTGAAGGAAACCAGCAAGCTCTTCGTAGATTTCTTTTTCATGCAGCTGGGCACTTTCCCGATGAACTTCACCAAGAGCTAGACGATAAATGGCCAGAAAGAACGCCAGAAGAAAAGACACTTTATGATGCACTTCGGTCTTTAAGATACGCATCCAAGGGTTCACGCTTAGAACGAGCCACAGATATCGCAAGACGTACGGCCTTTAACATCGATGTTGAGAATACAGCTGAAAACTTTGATACTAGTCCACCAGGTAGTGCCCTAGAAACGGCTCGCTCGTTCTTTGATAGGTGGCCAGCTTCTATGAGATTACGGTTTGTGCGTAGTCCGTTATATCCTGAGGGGAGAACAGTTTATGCGCCGATTGACTATCGGGATGAGCAGGTCAGCATCCCCTACAAAGCAGAAAGGGTTATTCGTCTTGGCTCAGATGACACGGAAGCTCCAGAGGCACTAACCAAGTTTATCGAAAGTGGGTATCGTGCGGTTGTAGCACGTCATCAAATTACCCAAAGAGCACTAGAAGCTCCACGGGGTGATATGGATCGACTTGAGGGCCTACGTCAATCGTACGGAGCTAAAGCCGCTAACTTAATGGTGTTTGCCGAACATCTTGAGTTGTTAAGAAATACTGCGGGTGAAAAATATTACCAACAGGAGATAGATATTCCACCTTTCATACCTGTAGACACTAGCCTGTACGAACTATGGCAACATAATACTGCCATGTTTGAGGAGCAATTAGCTGAACTAAATGCGGCAGCACTAAAACTCGTTACAAATGAGAGCAAGTTCGATGAGGATGGGTATCCTATCGCAGAAATACCGCGAGTAGTCGCGATACGAAGCAGCGCAGTACGTTCCGAAGACGGAGAGGATATGACAGGAGCGGGAGTGTATGATTCGGTAGCGGCAGACCCGCGTGACCCGGTAGCTTTTCGACAGGCTATAGAAAAGGTGTTTGCCTCTACCAATAGTCCTCGTGCAGTTCAATATAGGAAGCAGCATGGTATAGACGGTGAGCAAATGGGATTAGTAATCCAGCAATATTGCGATTCGCTTAGCGATCACTGGGAAGACAAAACGCCTATCGGTACTGTTGATAGCCAAGCCTCTCATCCAAACTTGATGGTTGTTGAAACCCAGCATGGCGGGTTATTATTTGATAAAACGAAAGTCACAGAACATCTGTTCACAAGTGTTGAGTCCGCAAAAATACTACATAGCATACCCGATCATACTGTTGATGGCATCGGCGGTCATTCGACGCGCAATACCCACAGCGCAGTACATGCCGCTTTACTAGCAGAGCAGTTTTTTGGCAAACCCGTTCAGGTCGAGTTCTACGGCAACAATATCTTGCAAGTTCGACCATTACCCAAAAAATCTTTAGAAAGTAGTGGGAGACAGGTTGAGTTTCCTTCACATATAGAGCCGATCGACTGGTGTCGAGCAACTGGGGTTGGCGATGTCACGCTCAAGCTGCTAGACGAGTATCACCACAATGGTGATGATGCAGGAGTTGTAATTTTTTGGAGTGAAAACAAGTTTACGATTGCAGGAGTAATGGGTAATCATCAGGGAGAAGACGCGCTACCGCGTGAAGGAGCTGTCATTATCGTAAATAACGACGGTTACAGCGGACACGCACAAATGCTTTGCCGTGAGAAAGGCTTGATTTGCTTGTTCCCCGATGTTGGGGTTGAGATGAAGATCGGTGATGTTCTGCGCGAACTAAGACGAAGTGGAGCCAATGAACCAATGCTTCGAATTGTCTCTGATGGTTACAAAGGTGCAGTGTATTTGGTTGATCCACGAGAGTACGCAGAGAAGCAAGCTCTCTTGCAGCGAACGGCAGACAATCTCGCTCATCTTGCGCTAACAGGTAAAAAAAGCGTCGCAGCCTGACATACTACCACCAGAAAACACCCTTTTCAACTAAAAAGAAATCTCGGCGGGAGAAATGAAAAATCAGTTAAAGGGTTTTTCTGGTGGGGCGCGCGGGCGTTGGGGCTGAGCTTCAATTCTCAAAATTGG